>Ga0228535_1000008_pt1 | contig 766605 bp, 659 predicted proteins | sample SJ1metagenome_FD_168457 | JGI IMG/M metagenome (GOLD analysis project Ga0228535, IMG submission 168457) | Enriched culture of PCE-dechlorinating microbial communities from Ithaca, New York, USA - SJ1 | ecosystem: Engineered > Modeled > Simulated communities (microbial... > Unclassified...
CGATGTAGCGCGGATGCTGGAGCACCGTGGCCTTGAACCGTCCCACATCGCCGTCCAGGCGGGTCAGCTCGCTCAGGGTCAACAACTCGATGTTCGGATGGCTGCCGCATTCCACGAGCTTCGGGGAAATGATACACATCGAACAGTCGTTCGTCGGGAACGTCTTGTCCAGCTGGGCCATAACCCCGCCGATCGCGGATGCCCTTTCCACCAGGTAGACGTAGAAGCCCGCGTTGCCCAGGTCCAGTGCGGCCTGGATGCCGGCAACGCCGCCACCTACGACCATAACCGATCCAAATGTACTGCCGTTGCTAATCTCCATAATTTGTACCTCTAAGGCGTTGATGGGACGTTCCACAGCACTGCTCCGGAAAATCCCGTGGCAAGAATAAGCTTCTGGAGCCTGAAAGAACAATGGTTGAACGGCAAGACAGGAAATCAACAAGATAGGAAATCGAACTGAAACGGAGCGGTCGAACAGAAAGAAGGATACGATCACCAATGACAGGCACTATCATATTGCAAAAAGGCCGAATCGAAAAGAGGAAATTGCACAATTCCTTCGCGAAAAAAGCCGAGACTTCCTCAGCCGGTTACGGCACGGGGGGTGATCCGCGCGCCTTCCCCCGTTGCGCGCCGGCCCGGAGCCGCTGCGGGCGCCCGAAGCGGGCCTTCGTGATGAGCGCGATTTATCGTCCTCATTCGGCGCTCAGTTATTATATACTTCAGCCGTGAGCGTGGTAACCTCAAGACTCCATTTTTCCGGGGATTTGAGCGGTTGTCCCGTCGAGTGGGAGGCATGGCCCGCATGGAGCGGGGCACCCGGGCGAATCCGCTGCACGGGGGGCGCGACATGAAAATCTTCATCTGGCGGCATAGCAAACTCTACTCGAGTTGGTCCATGTTCGATGAACCACACGTCTACCGCGACAACTACCTGCAGGCCGAAATCGTGGTTCTGGCCGGGTCGCCCGAGGAGGCCCTCGAACTGATCGGAGAGGACCCGCAGTGGAACAAGGAAGAGCTCAGGCGAATCGCCCCCCGGGTGGTCGAGCTCGATCAACCGGCCGTCGTGAGCAAGCAGATCCATTTCGGTTGATCCGCTCACACAGGTTCGGCCGGGCGTTCTCGTGTTTCGTTGCGGGTCGCGCCGGCTGGAGCGTTCACTCGCGACGGTCGTCGGCACCGACGTTTCAGGCCGATCTTCGTTTTCAGGCGGAATCCGTTCGGACAATCATACCATTCCCCGTCCCCCGAATGCCTTGGGCATGTGCCCGGGATCTCAGGCAATATCGCGCCGCAAGGAATTAATTGCATGACAACGCGGGGAAAAGTTTCTATATTTTCACGAAATGCCCACTTCATTGAACGGAATATCCGCGCACGAGGTCCAGGGTGTGCGGCGGAAGGAAAAAGTTCTGATGAGCAGGTCGGACGTCCCCGTAAAAGGCGGTGTCTCGGAATTCATTCGGCACCATTTCCGCCATTTCAACGCCGCCGTCGTCAAGGATGCCGCCGAGGCCTATATACAACTGCTGGAAGATGGCGGTTTCATGTTCCTGGCCATGGCGGGCGCGATGAGCACGGCCGAGATCGGACTCACGCTCGCGGAGATGATCCGGCGGGACAAAGTGCACGCCATCTGTTGCACGGGTGCCAATTTCGAAGAAGACATCTTCAACCTGGTGGCTCAGAAGCACTACGTGCGCGTTCCTCATTACCGCGACCTCACGCCCGATGACGAGAAGGACCTGCTGGAAAGGGGCCTGAATCGCGTAACGGATACCTGCATCCCGGAAGAAGAAGCCATCAGGCGTATCGGGGGAATTGTCCTGGAGGGATGGAAAAGCGCCGACGCCGCGGGCCAACGACGCTTTCCCCACGAGTTCCTTTACTCGCTGCTGATGGAGGGGAAACTGGAACCTCTCTACCAGATTGATCCTCAAAACAGTTGGGTGCTTGCCGCGGCGCAAAAAAACCTTCCGATTTTCATCCCCGGATGGGAAGACTCGACCCTCGGGAACGTCTTCGTCGCCCAGGTTCTGAAGGGTGTTGTCCGCAACGCCGGCGTAATCCGCACCGGCATCGAATACATGCTGCATCTTGTCGACTGGTACAGGTCGGCCTCGGCACAAAGGCGGATCGGATTTTTTCAGGTCGGCGGCGGGATCGCGGGCGACTTCCCCATTTGCGTCGTGCCGATCCTGAAACAGGACATGTGGGAAGACGTCCCGTATTGGAGCTATTTCTGCCAGATCAGCGATTCCACCACGAGCTACGGTTCCTACTCCGGGGCCGTGCCCAACGAGAAAATTACCTGGGGAAAGCTGGATGTCGATTCCCCCCGGTTCATCATCGAATCGGACGCGAGCATCGTGCTGCCGCTGGTGTTTTCCTACGTGCTCGAATCGATGGACCGGGCCGGTTGCCGATCGTCCGAACGTTCCAACGACCTATAATTTATAGAGGAAAGATATGTGCATGGGCGCAGGTCGAGCGACCGGCTGAGGAAGCCGTCCTCGACGATCGCGGCCGTCCCGCCGGGATCCCGCCCCTCGCACTGGAAACCGGGGACGAACGGCGGCGCAACCGCTTTCTCCATTCCCGCCCGGCAGCTCGGGCCTCACTCGCCCGGGGTCGGCGGTCTTGCCTGAAGAGGTCTCGTGGGTCCCGGGAAACTTTAATAAGCCCTATAAGTCCTATTGGACTTATGAAAGTCCTATTAGGCCCTGTTGGGCTTCTGAAACGCAAGACCCACAAGGTCCCAACGCATATAGATTCCGTGGAATCTGTTGATCCTGACAGCAGGTCCTGTGAGAACCCAAGGTTCCGCCGCGCTCAACCCGGCCTGATCCAGGCAGTGATCTGGCGGGGGAGCCGGGGCGTGCCTCGCGAAACCTGACGGACCGGCAAACACGGGATACCCCGGCGCAACGCCCGGCTGTTGCGATTGTGATCATGTTTCCCGGCTTGTCGGACCGGCAACCCCGGCTCCCCGAGCCCCTCCGCAAATCCTTCCGCACCGAGGCGCGTTCGATCCGCCTGGACTCCGGGGCTCTGCGGGAACGCACCGGTTCATCACCCCACCAGGTTTCCGGCACATTTTCCCCGGTTCGAAAAAAAAGTGCTTGACAGGGAGTTTGTTGTGGTTGATAAAATTGTTAACAATCTTGCCGATAATTGCGGGCCGCCCGGAAGGATTGCCCGCCTTTCAAGGTCTCGAAAGTTGTTGCAATGTCGAGGACAGATCGTTTGCCAAGGGCGCTGTGATGTTGAAACGAACGAGGAGATCGCGATGGCCCCAAAGTTCAAGATCCTGCTCTATGAATCCATGCATGCTCGGGGGACCGAAGTCCTGGCGGAAAAGTGCGAACTCGTGTATGCGACTTCACTCGACGAAAAGAACCTGATCGCCCAGGCGGCCGATGTCGACGGAATCATCATCCGCGCCAACGGCGCCGTAACCCGTGCCCTCATCGAATCCGCCCCGCGGCTCAAGGTGATCGGACGCCACGGCGTGGGGCTGGATGCCATTGACCTGCGCTGTGCGAAGGAGCGGGGGGTCAAGGTCGTGTTCACGCCGACCGCCAACACGCAGAGCGTGGCGGAGCGTTTCGTCGGGATGGCGATCATGCTGGCCAAAATGATCCGGACCGGGGACATCGCCCTGCGCACCGGGGATTGGACCGCCCGGAACCGGCTCATCGGGACCGAGCTCCACGGCAAGACGCTGGGTGTCCTCGGTTTCGGCCGAATCGGCCGGCAAACGGCGAGAATCTGCCGGAACGGTTTCGCCATGAACGTCATTTACTACGATGTGTGCGACTATCCCGCGGTGGAGAAAGAGCTTCAGGAGAAGCGCGTGAGCGGGGAGAAAGTGTTCGAGCAGGCCGATTTCATCAGCATCAATCTTCCTCTGCTCCCGAGCACCCGGCACTTCATCAATGCGAAGCTGATCCGTTTGATGAAGCCCACCGCCTTCCTGATCAACATGGCCAGGGGGCCGGTGTGGAATGAAGAGGACGTAGCGGGGGCACTGCGCGAGAAACGGATCGCGGGCGTCGGTTCGGACGTGTACGAAGTCGAACCGGTCCCTACCGACCATCCGCTGCTCAAAATGGACAATTTCGTGGGAACGCCGCACATGTCGGCCCATTCCGAGGAAGCCATGATCCGCATGAGCCTGGTGGCTTCGGACGTTGTTGCGGTACTGGAAGGGCGGGAACCGGAGTATCCGGTGGCGGTGTGATCCGGTCGTGGTCTTTGACGTTTCAGTGATGGAGGTTGATATGCCTACGGTTACCATTTTCGAACAGTCGTGCAAGGGCGTCGAGGATTGCGGGATCTGTACCTTCGTATGCCCCAAAGGTCTGTTCAAGACTTCCCGGGAGATGAACCAGAACGGGTACCTGCCTCCCGAGGTGGAAAACCGGGAAGAATGCACCGCATGTCTCAACTGCATGATCTACTGCCCTGATTTCGCCATTGTCGTGGAAACGAACGCCGAGGTGCAAACCACCAATCAAGAGGACGAAGATGAGTAGCCCAGGAAAGGTAATGACCGGCACGCATTTCATGATGGGAAACCTTGCCTGCGCGGAAGGGGCCATAGCCGCCGGTTGCAATTTTGCCGCCGGTTATCCCATCACGCCAGCCAGCGACATCGTCAACCGTCTTGCCTCCAGACTGCCGGGTCAGGGGGGGATTTTCCTCCAGACCGAAGATGAGATCAGCGCCATTTGCTCGGTCGTCGGCGCCTCATGGGCCGGCTGCAAGGCCCTGACGGCGACTTCCGGTCCCGGCATCAGCTTGATGCAGGAGACCATCGGCTTTGCCGTGGCTACCGAAACGCCCCTTGTCATCATCGACGTGCAGAGAGTCGGGCCATCCACCGGGGTTCCCTCGGTCGGCATGGCCGGGGATATCGTCCAGGTCGCTCGAGGTTCCCACGGCGACTACCAGATCATCGCGCTCTGCCCGAGCGGCCCCCAGGAAATGTTCGACCACACGGTGCGGGCCTTCAACCTTGCGGAGCGTTACCGCGTGCCGGTGTTCGTCATGGCTGACGGGTTCATCGGGCACATGAGGGAGCGGGTGTTCATTCCCGAGGCGGAGAAGGTGCCGACGGTCGAGCGCAGTGTCCAGACCAAAGGGGGGAGCGTGAAGGAACGTCAGGACTTTCTGGACGTCAACGTTGCTCCCATGCCCGTGTTCGGCCGGTCCCTGCACGCGCACGTGACCAGTTCCTGCCATGACCGGCACGGGATGCGCAATTTGAGCGATCCCGAGGTCATGCACACGTTCATCACCGCGCCCATCGAGAAGATCCTCAAGCACGCCGACGACATCATCGACGTGGAGGAGGAATACGAAGGCAAGGAAATCGCGGTGGTGAGCTACGGGACCGTGTCGCGGGCGGCGCGGGCGGCGGTGGGGCTTGCGGCGGGCGAGGGGCTGAGCATTGGGACGATGCGGCTTGTGACCTGCTGGCCGTTTCCCGAGAAGCAAATCCGGCGAATGGCGGAGCGGGTGCGCCACGTCATCGTGATGGAAGACAATTGCGGGCAACTCTTTCCTTATGTCAAAGCCGAAGCGGCCCATGCGTGCAGAGTGGATTTTCTGCCGCCTCAAATCCTCGGGCAGATACACGATCCCGAGTACGTGGTCAAGCGGATCAAGGAGATGATTCGATGAGCGCTGTTGTACACCCGTTGCGAAAATACATGAGGCCGCACGTGACCAGGACGACGAACTGCCCGGGGTGCGGGAATGGGATTATCATTCAATCGATCCTCAGGGCCATCGATGAGCTCGGCCTGAGCATGGACGACTTTGTTTTCGTGTCCGGCATCGGCTGCTCGGCGTGGATTCCGAGCCCCCTGTTCGAAGTCGACACGCTCCACACGACCCACGGGCGTCCCATCGCCTTTGCCACCGGCGTGAAGCTCGGCCTGCCCGGCAAGCACGTGATGGTGACGAGCGGGGACGGCGACCTGGCGGCCATCGGCGGGAACCACCTGATCCACGCGGCGCGCCGGAACATCGACCTGACCGTCGTGCTCGTGAACAACGGCATCTACGCCATGACCGGCGGACAGACCGCGCCCACCACGCCTCGGGGCCTGATGACGGTCACCAACCCGTATGGGACACTCGAACCCACGTTCGACATTTCCGCCCTGGTGGCCGCCGCGGGAGCGTCCTTCGTGGCGCGCTGGACCACCTGGCACCCGAGGCAGATGACCAGGTCCATCAAAAAGGCCATCCTGAAGAAGGGGTTTGCCCTGGTCGAAGCGGTGAGCCAGTGCCCGGTCCAGTTCGGCAAGGTGAGCAAGATGGGCAAGGCGCTCGATATCCTGAGGCATTACAAGGAGAACAGCGTCAAGTTCGAAAAAGCGAAGAACATGGACCCGGAGACACTCAAGGACAAAATCCTCGTGGGTGAACTGGTCGATGTGGAAAAGCCCGAGCTCTCCACCCAATGGGAACTCTTGAAACGCCGAGTGATGGAGGAAATGAAATGAGTCGTGTGGAAGTGACCATAGCGGGTGTCGGAGGCCAGGGGTCCATTCTGGCCGGGCAGATTCTCGGGGCTGCGGCGGTGATGTACGACGGGAAATACGCCGCGCAAACTCAGGCTTATTCCTCTGAATTGAGAGGCGGCTTTGCGGCAGCGTGGCTGATCATATCTGAGGATCCCGTGGTTTTCCCCCGCGTGACCCATCCCGACGTCCTGGTGGCCCAGGCCCAGGATTCCATCACGCGGTTTGCGTCGGGCCTCAAACCGGCCGGGACTCTGATCATCGACAGCGACATGGTGACGGAGCCGCCCGGAGGCGCGGGCCGCCTCTACAAGGTCGCCGCCACGACCATCTCGCGCAACCGGCTCAACGCGCCGATGACCGCCAACATGGTGATTCTCGGGGCGTTCTGTCGCGTGACGGAAGTGGTATCGAGGGAAGCCCTGGAGAAGGCGATCCGGGATTCCGTGCCGCAAGGCAAAGACAAAATCAACCTGGAGGCTTTCGACGCAGGCTATCGGAGCGTCGCGGGCTAGCGCGAGGCCGCCGGGTTTCACTCCCCGCGGCCCCGGGCCAGGCATACCGGTGATTATAGAGATGAGACATCATGGGACTCAAGACGAAGGCGGAATATATAGAGTCATTGCGAGGCATGAAGCCGACGGTTTACATGTTCGGCGAGAAGATCGAAAGTGTTGTGGACAATCCACGCCTGCGAGCGGGCATCGAGGCGACGGGGGCGACGTACGAACTGGCAGAGACGGAGGAATATCGCCCTCTCATTGTGACTGAAAGTCCCCTCATTCACGAACCCGTCAACCGGTATACGTTGCCCCCGTCGTCCATCGCGGACCTCGTTGCCAGGGTGAAGATAAATCGTCTCATGGGCACTCGTGTCGGGACCTGCTTTCAGCGGTGCACGGGGCTGGACTGCCTGTCCGCCCTTTCCATCGTGACGTACGACATCGACGCCAAGTATTCCACACCTTACTTCAAACGGTTCATCGAGTTTCTGAAGCATGTTCAGAAAAATGACCTGACCTGCAACGCCGGCGTGACCGACGTCAAGGGCGACCGTTCCCTGGCGCCCCACGAGCAGGAAGACAAGGACATGTACGTGAGGGTCGTGGAACGCAATGCGGACGGCATCGTCGTGAGGGGTGCGAAGGCGCACCAGACCGGTTCCCTCTCCTCGCACGAAATCATCGTCCTGCCGACGCGTGCCCTGCGAAAGGGCGACGAGGACTACGCGCTCGCTTTTGCCATCCCCAACGACACTCCCGGCCTGATTCACGTCGTGGGCCGATCGAGCCTCGACACCCGCCAACTGGACGGCTGCGACCTGGGCAACCTTCGCTATTCCAAGTACTGCCCGACCGTGATCTTCAAGGACGTGTTCGTTCCCTGGGAGCGGGTCTTCATGTGCGGCGAGGTGGAATTCGCCGTGGAGATGGTCAACCGCTTTTCGGCTTATCACCGCCAGAGCCACGGCGGCTGCAAGTCGGGCAAGATCGACTGCATGGTCGGAGCGGCTCTCACCATGATGGACTACAACGGGACGGACAAGGCCGGGCATCTCAAACAGAAGGCCATCGAGATGGTCCACCGGGCGGAAACCCTCTACGGCTGCAGCCTGGCTGCGTCCTACGAGGGCAGGAAAGAACCTTCCGGAACCTATTTCATCGACACGGTGCTGGCCAATGCGTCCAAGATCCACGAAGGCAAGGAAATGAGCAAGGCCGGCCGCCTGCTGGTGGACATCGCCGGAGGCTTCGTGGCCGACCTCCCTTCGGATCGCGACCTGGCCATTCCGGAAGTCGGGGAACTGCTGAAAAAATACCTGAAGGGGGTGGCGTCGGTGCCGGTGGAAGACCGCGTCAAAATGTACCGGCTGATCGAAAAGCTCGTCATGGAAAGCGCCGATACAATTTCGGACATCCATGGAGGGGGTTCTCCCGAGGCCCACAGGATCACCATCCTGCGGGAAAGCAACCTCAAGGCCAAGAAGGACGCGGCCAAGCGGTTGGCGGGAATCGAATCGAAGTAGGCGGGAGCGGATTGAGGCGGGCCGGAAACCCGCCCCGGCGGGCAATCGGGCGCGGGCATTGAGAGCTGCGAGTGGATCGCAGAGGCCCCCGGCAAGCCTCTGTAGGGCGGGCACGGTTCCATCGTGCCCGCGATCCGGCGGGCGTGGTAACATATCGGCCTCCACCGGTGCAAGGGGATCCGGCTGGACGCGGTTCCATCCTGCCCGCGATCCGGCCTTCAAGCCCGGCGGGGACGACGTTCGTGTTTGCTTGTGAACCTTCGGCTCGTGGAGGTTCGCAGGAATGAGGACCATGCATCCCATGTCTTGTTTTGCCTCCCCGGCGGAAGCGAAACGAAGGCAGAGGTTTCTCCGTTTTGTTGAGACCTCCGGATGATTGAAGATCGGGGGAATATCCGGAGTCGAGGAGGTGTGAATGTCCATGGACAGATTGTTCGAACCGGTCCGGATGGGCCCCCTGACCCTCCGGAACCGCCTGGTCATGACGGCGATGTCCACCTGTTTTGCGGGGCCGCGCGGGGAGGTCAACGACCGCATCGCTGAATACTATGCGGCGCGCGCCGCGGGCGGAACCGCTTTGATCACCGTCGAAGAGGCCTACATCCATCCCATGCTGCCCCACGTGAAAAATGCCCTCGGGGCATACGGCAGCCACCTGGTGGGCGGCCTGGCGCACCTGGCCCGGCGCATCCACGACGGCGGGGCGCTTGCCTCCCTGCAACTCGGCCTCTATTTCCGACAGCAGTTGAACGGATTTCCCTCCTATACGGTTTCGGCGGATGCGCCTTTTTGCGAACCGGGCTGCAAGGAACTGAACCACGAGGAAATCCGCTATCTCACCGTGTTGTTTGCGGATGCTGCGGAGCGGACGCGGGCGGCCGGATTCGACGTGGTGGAAATCCATGCCTGCCACGGCTGTCTGCTGTCCGAATTCCTTTCTCCTTATTGGAACAAGAGAAAAGATGAGTATGGCGGGGACCGGGCTGGACGTTTTCGCTTCCCCCTGGAAATCCTGGCCGAGATTCGGACGCGCCTCGGACCGGAATACCCGGTGATCTACCGGATTTCGGGGAGCGAGTTCGTCCCCGAAGGATTTTCCGCGGAGGATGCGGTGGCGCTTTCAATCGCCCTTGAGAACGCCGGGGTTACGGCGATCAACATGTTGGGCGGGCTTGGGCACAAGAACCACATCGCCATCCCTCCTTCGGACGTCCAGAGGGGTCTGCTGCTTCCCATCGCAAAGTCGATCAGGGGAAAAGTGAAGGTCCCCGTCATCGTCGGGAACTCGATGACCCCGCAGATTGCCGCGGAAGCTGTGGAAGCCGGCAGGCGGATCTCATCGGCCTGGGACGGCCGCTCATAGCCGACCCGGAATGGCCGCGCAAGGTGGCCGAGGGCCGCATTCACGAGATCCGCCAGTGCATCCGGTGCAACCAGGGTTGTTTCGGTGCGTTGAGGGATCCGCGGCGGCCATTCATCAGTTGCATGTACAACCCGGTTGCAGGACGGGAGTTCGAATCGCCGATCACCGAAGCCCCGATGAAGAAGCGCGTGGTGGTGGTCGGCGCGGGGCCGGCCGGTTGCGAAGCGGCACGGGTCGCCAGGCTGCGCGGGCACGAAGTGATTGTGCTGGAAAAACAGGACAGGGTGGGAGGCCAGTTCAACCTGGCGGCCCTGCCGCCCAAGAAGGGAGATTTCGGCAAGCTGGTGGAATTTTACGCGGGAGAGCTGCCCCGCCTGGGGATTGACGTCCGGCTGGGCACGGCCCCGACCACGGAATTGTTGAAATCCCTGAAGGCCGATGTCTACGTGTTGGCGACGGGGTCGACGTCGAGTCGTCCTCCCATTCCCGGGGCCGATCTCCCGCACGTATTCATGGTTCCGGAGGTGCTCTGGTGGCAGGCGGCGATCGATCCGGGCCACGTTCTGTCCAAGAAAAGAGGCTACGGGCCGCCGGTGCCGTACACATTCAGTTGGAGGAACGTCTGGGTGGCTTTCCGCGGGGCGGCCCTGGCCTTGTTCACCCCGATACTCATAGTCGGCGGAATCGTCACCGGAGCGTTCACGCCTACGGAATCGGCGATGATCGGCGTGTTCTACTGCCTGTTTATCGCCCTGTTCGTCTACAAGGAAATGACCTGGGCGCAGTTGCCCAAAATGCTGCTCGAATCCGCCAAGACCACCGCCAAGCTGGTGATCATCATCGCATCGGCGGCGGTGTTTTCGTACATCTCCATCAACGAGGGCGTGCCCGAAATGTTCGAGAAATTAATGCTCAGCGTATCCGACAACAAGTACGTGATCCTGATGCTGCTGAACGTGATCCTCCTGCTGCTCGGGTGCCGCATCGACATCCTCGTGGGCATCATCATCATCGTGCCCCTGTTTCTCCCGCTCGGAGAGTCCCTGGGCATCGAGCCGCTGCACATGGCCATGATTTTCGTCATGAACATGTCCATCGGGCTGCTGACGCCCCCCGTGGGATACTGCCTGTACGTGTCGGCATCCATCGCGAAAGTCCCGATGGAAAAGGTGACCCGGTTCTCGGTCCCGCTTGTCATCACGATGATCGGGATCCTGGTGCTCATCACCTTTTTCCCGACGTTCACGACTTTTGTCCCGAACCTGTTCCACTGATGCCGCGTCGGATCGAATGAGAGGGAAAGCGGCGCAAAGTCGATTCGATCAGAAAGGGAGTGAGGAATGCACTATGTGAAAGAACAGGATGTCAGCGGCCTGCAGTTGCCGGGAAGGCTCTGGAAGAAGCTCATCGGGCCGGAAGACGGCAATTGCATGAATATGATCCTCGGCGTCGTGTCCTTCCCGCCCGGCAGCGATCCGGGGACCCACAAACACGCGGCCGAGGAGGAAATCATTTACGTCGTTTCGGGCCGCGGGGAGACCAGGGTCGGGGACAAGGTCTACCCGCTCGAGCCGGGCGTGGCGGTTTTCACCGAGCCCGGAGTGGAGCACGGCGTCAGGACCATCGGCGAGGAGCCGCTGGTGCTGGTCAGTGTCTTCAGCCCTCCCGTGAGGCCGGGATCCTACGACAAGAAGAAGTGAAACTGGTTGCAAGGTCCAAATCTGAATCCGGAGGAAAACACGATGGAACGCAAGGCGTTACTGGCTGAGGTCAAATCCTATTTCGCGGAATCCGATCACTGGCGCAGGTTGTGTTCGGCGATGCTCGAGCCCGATCCGCAGGGAACTCACATCCATGCCTACGTGGACACCTCGGTGCACCCCGATTTGCTGGAAGCCGTCATGGCGGGCTATTTCGAGCGGTTGGGCTGGCCGTCAGCCAGGAAGATCGACCACATGGCGCCAAAGGCCGGGATGGGGAGCCTGCATGGAGTCGAGCCGAAGGGAAAGCCCCATTTCGACTTCCAGTGGTTCTTCAAGAAGGATGTCGGCCTCAGGGCGTGCGAAGGGGGCGAATCCGGCTGCAATCTGCTGGTGTGGAACCGCTGGTACATCAATCACTTCTACAAGCAATTCCCCTTTCGCGATGTGGGTCCGAAGGAAGAGAAGGCCCTGGAGGAGTATTTCAGGTCCGAGCATTTCCTGAAGGGCTTGGAATTTCCCGTGATGCCCACGACGAACCACATGCACATCAACGTGCACTCGAGCGTCCATCCCGACGCCATCCAGAAGCATGCGGAAGCGGCCCTGGCGCGCGAAGGGTTCCAGATATTCTACACCTGCCCCAACGTCTACATGGTGGGCGGCAAGTACCGGGGGAAGCTCGTGTTCATGGGCAGGAAGCCGGAAGTGGTGTTCGACATCGGGTGGCTGTTCACCCCGTCGGTGGTGATCGAACCTGCCTGGGAACCGTGGATTTTCGACGCCACCCCCGGCTATGACGTTTGGACGACGGCCATGCTGGCGGATGTGATGAACGCCGACTACGTGAGGCTCACCGAAGAGGAGATCCAGGAAGTTCTGAACGGCTGCAGGTTCTGACAGGATTGGGGGATGCGCCCGAAGAGCGCAAGCTTCGGGCGCGTCCCGTGACGATCCTGTGTAAAATGATGGACAAGATGGATTTCGACATTATAGTAGTCTCTCTTGAACGGGCGCCGGCAGGTGATTTTTCCCTGCAACTCTTTTGAATCACATCGTATAACTTCGAGTCGGGTGTCGACGGCGAGGGTGGGGTGGAATTCGGAACGGTTGGGAGTGGGAGTGATGCAACTTCAGAAGAAGAACCTGAAAAGCGAATTCGAGGGCTTGGTCGGCAAGCTGGAGAACATGATTCTGACCGGGGTCTTTCAGCCGCGGGAGCGGCTCATCGAGCTGAACCTGGCAAAGGCCCTGAATGTAAGCCGATTCTGGATTCGCGACGCCCTGAAGATCCTCGAGACCAAGGGCATCGTTACCGTCATCCCGTATAAAGGCGCGGTGGTTACCGACCTGGATGAAGACGTGATTCAAGAGATCTTCGAAGTTCGGGTGGCCCTGGAAACCCTTGCCACCCGCCTGGCCTGCAATCATGTCCGTCCCACGGACATCAGCGTCCTCAAGCGCATGGTCGGGCACATGGAAGACAGCTACACCCGGCGGGACTTCGAAACCATGATCACCGCCAACTCCAATTTTCACGATTACATCTTCAAGCTGGCGAAAAACAAGACACTGCTCCAGATGATCAACCAGCTCAGGGCCCGATGCCACATCCTGCGGCACACGTCATGGTCCTCGCAACGGATCGTGACCGAGATTCTCGAGGAACACCGTCAGTTTGTGGCGGCGCTCGAAAAGCGGGACCTCCAGGCGCTCGAACGGTTGGCCCGGGATCACATCACCCACGCCAAGGATTTCTACCTGTTCCAGTTGCAGACGCGCAAAGCCCTGATCGGTAATGCTTCGCGCAAGAGGAAGAAAACGGAGGAAGTGCAAAGTTAAGAATATTTCATCCTTTCGCCCGAAGCGCGGCGGCCCGCGCAGCTCGTGACGTCACGGCATTCCGTCCGGCTTTCCTTCCGTGAAAAACACCTTGACATCGGCAGTCAAAATCGTTGATGTTATTGTTAACAATCCTTGCTGCAACGGATTTTGTTCCGGCGTAGCGGCAGAGCCAGAAATTTCCCTGTTCCGACTTGCTCTTGTCCGTTGGGAATCTCCGTCATTGCTCTTCCCCGGACATCGAGAGGCGGGTCGTGCGGAAGAGCCACCCTCCGGCCGTTGGTTCCGCTCGCCCGCCTCTTCTTTTTGGACCTCCGGAAGAATGAGGCGCCGCAAGGGCTCCGACACGGAGGTCCTCCGAGGACGGCATGCCCGCCCATCTACAGATTCCGCTTGTCCCGGCGAACCATTTTCACGACAATAACCGAGTATCCCCAGGGATGTGTAGACTTTTCGCTGCTCCGGGACCGACATAAGAAGCAGGGGATGTGTTCGCCACGGCGAACGGCCTGGGGACAAGTGCGATGGTTCGGGAAGCGCGGAGAATCATGGAGAGAATTATGAGCAGGTTTGACGAAATAAGCCGTTATATTTTAAAAAAGTCGATCGCTACGCTCATTGCGGTGCTGCTGACGCTGGGATGCCACGCGGTGGTTCTCGGTTTTCAGAAGGGAACCGTGTCCGAAAACAAGAGAATTCCCATTTCAGAGGGAGATCGGACCGCAAAGTGGTCCACCAACGAAGTGAACCTGGACTACGGCTACAGCGTGAAGCAGGGTTCCATCAGGTTATACGGCCAGGTTCGCTACGCCGATCCCATAAGGTACAATTACAGCCTGCTGATGAATTTTCACATGGCCGTGATCTTTGTTGACGGTCGGGGCAGGGTGCTGGGCACGGCGGGATTGGTGAGCGACGTGAACAACGTCCTGCAACCTTCGGCGATGACTTCTTCCGTGACGTTCGACCGCACGTTGCGGCTTCCTCCCGGCACCGATTCCATTGCGTTCAGTTACACCGGAACGGCGCGGGAGGGCAGCGCCAGGGAAGGGGGCAACCCGACCAATTTTTGGGAATATCCCATCCGGTAGCTGGGTTCACATTCGAGTGGGCGGAACTCGCCCGGAAACGCACTGACCTGAGCGGGCCGTTACCAGACTTCGGGAAAGGCCATGCTGGTGTACATGTTCTCCAGCCTGGTTTTGTGGCCCTTTTCCATGAGGGCCAGCGAATTGAACATGCTCTTCTGATCGGCATCTTTGCTGGAGGCGGCCAGGGCCTGATACATCACCATCGCTTCCTCTTCTTCCTTCATTGCCAGGGCGATGGCGTCCTTGGGCTTCATTTCGACGGACAATTTCGGCTTATCCACCGATTCGGCCACCTTGTAGTCCGCGGACTCATCGAAATGCATCGTCTTGGGATTGGCGAGCAACCCTTCCAGGTAGCTCCGGTGTTTTTTCTCTTCCTCGGCCAATTCCTTGAAGATTGCCTTGATGTTCGCGTCTTTTGCCGTCTTGCTCACGGAGGTGTAGAACTCGAACGCGGCGATTTCGTTGCCAACGGCCATGGAAATAATCTTCTTGTACTCTTCGAGTTTCATTTTCTGTTCCTTTTCAGCATGATTGGAAAAAAACGGTGCGCGGGATAGTTAAAAAAGAACATAGTGCAAGTTTCCGGCCGCGTCAAGGATGGAGGCGCCTTCATTTTGAAGAATCGACCCCCATCTTGAGCAAAAGGTTTCTTGCGGGTTCGAAGCCTTTGCGGGCCGCAGACGTCAGCCATGAGATCGCCTCCCGGCGATCCTTTTCCACGCCGCGCCCTGCCTCGTACATGAGTCCCAACTGGTACTGAGCGGTCACGTCACCCTGTTCGGCGGCCTTGCGGCACCATTTGGCGGCTTCCCGGTCATCGCGGGGCAGGCCCCGGCCTTCCGCATAGCCTCCGGCGAGATTGAACTGGGCCAGGACCATGCCCTGTTCGGCCGCCTTGCGGAACCATTGCATGGCTTGAGCCTCATCTTTTTCCACGCCGTGCCCGAGAAGATACAGGTTGCCCAGGTTGTACTGGGCCGAGGCTTCTCCCTGCTCGGCGGCCTTGCGGTACCATTTGGCCGCCTGGCCGTGATCCCCGGGCACCCCCTGTCCCAGGTAATACATGGCTCCCAGGCTGGTCTGGGCCAGGGCGTTGCCCTGCTCGGCCGACTTGCGGAACCACTCCGCCGCCTGACGTTCATCCTGCTGTATTCCATTCCCCAGGAGATACATGCTTCCGAGGGTGAACTGGGCATCCCGGTCTCCCTGATCGGCAAGACTGCGGACCCGCTCCGCGGTGACCGCGGGGGCATCCCGTTCGGACGACCCCGGGACAGGCCAGGCTTGGGACTCCGCCATCATGAACAACAGCACGACGAGACCCAGTGCCGTTCCGGTGCAAAGGCGTCCAACCGCCCGTTGGAGAAGCTCGATCATGGCAGCGGTTCCTTTCTTGAGGCTGCGTTGGCTGAACTGCGAGGCGCCGCCCCCGCAATCGGCAGCGACCCGCGAGATCGCAACGAAGCGGGAAGGCTGTCATTATTGTGCCGGCCGGAGTCCGGGAAAGCGTTCCACGCTTCCGGACACTGTGCCGCTACGCTTCCTCCCGCCCGACGCTGCTTTGCGGCTTTTGCGCCTTCCCGCAAAGGCACGAACGGCGGAGACGGTCGGCGCGGAAATTCGGAGCCGGTAGTGGTCCTCCTGCGCCGTCCGAGAAGTCATTCAAGCCCGTCGACCTCCGTCCGTTTCCGGTCGATCGGATCGATCGAGCAACAGGGCGGCCGGGGACGTCTTCTCAAACACCGCCCAAAGTGTGTGAGCGTAACGATTGAGGTAGCTGAAACACTCACGATAGCGCAGCCTCCTCAAGGCACGGACGAAAACCGGTCTCGGTTTCTCGTTGCAGAAGCACTCGACGATTCTCAGAGGGTGTCTCTTCGTTTGAGCGGTGAAGAAGTCCACGGCTTCGGACAGATTGAAGAACCACTTGTGCCTGTCTTGCGGCTCGTCCGCAGGCAGACCGTAGAATCCGATGCGTCCCCGGCCTCGCGCGATGGGGAGCCTGGCGTTGACCCAGTTGTTCGGAAGGGAAACGATGAGGACCTTTCGGGAGCACCGCACCAATTCTCCGAAAACCCGGTGAAGATGGTCAAGATGTTCCAGCACGTCGCTGCAAACGACCGCATCGAAGGTCTCGTCAGCGAAAGGCAGGCGTTTTGCGCGTTCGAGGTCTACAATGAGGCTGGGACTGCCTGCGACATCGATGCCGATGTAGTAGCAATCGGGCAACAGATGCCTCAGATGAGCCTCGTCGCAACCGACATCGAGAATTCTGCCCCGCAGGCAGCGGGCAAATCGCGTCGCGATGTATTTGCTGCGATCGTATCGTTTATCAAAAGACAGGTATTCGACGTGCATGGGCACTCCCGGAAATACGGCCGGGAACGGGTCCGCGGACAGTTTTCCGGAGCCGGCCGCAGGCTGTATGATATCACCTTGCGCGGAATCGGTACACCGAGGAATCGTCCCGGCGGCAACCGCCGTCCGATGGACCACTGAAGCATCGATAGATTAACATGAAAAATGGCGTGTCATTTGTAATGTTCCATTCGGGAATTCCAGTTGCTTTTACATCGAGATTCAAGGTACTGACAGCTCTTGCCGGGGAATCATCTTTCGGTTGTATTCCGCGTGAGTCAATGTCGGTTTCCCATGCTTCATGGACCTGGCTGATGTTTGTCCGGCGCAGGCGCGCCTTCCAGGCGCAGCGCCGGAGCCAGAGGGACAAAAACCGTCCGGCCGTTCGATCTCATGGGCGCGGCCGTGCGGGAGGGGGGGAGCGGTTCTCATCTTTTCCTCGAAAACGATAAGCGGCTCTATTGCGACGCGGGAGATTCCGGTGGTTGTCCCAGGTTCCGGTTCAGCGGTGTTGAGTTTCGAATTGCGGGACCACAAATGGAGGCAAAGTATGAGAAAGACCCTTTGTATCCTGCTCGGAGTCCTGTTTCTAACGTTGGTGAAGCCCTTCCCCGCTTGTGCGGCGGAAGGTTTTTCCACGCACTGGATTTCCGGGGACAAGGTGAGCGCCGCGGCGAAGTACTGGACCGGGGAGAGGATGAGAAACGCGAAACCATATCCCTTGGCCGTGCGGAAGGAGATCGGGCATAGAGTCTCAGCCCTTCCGGACGAGCAGCTCCCGGGGCCTCCCGGCATCGACCCGGGCGACCCGGGCGAAAACGTCACCGATCCTGTCAACCGTCGCGGGGCCGTGCCACTTGCCGTTTCGGAATCACGGGACGGGGCTGACACGATCGAGACGGCGGGAGCCGCGATCATCGGATACAAGTATCCCGCTCCTCACACCACGTTCCGTGTGATGGACACCTTGTACGGTGTCGGCATCACGCCCTATCCATACAGAACGATAGGGAAAATCTTTTTTTCTGAGGCCGGGGAGGACTACGAGTGCTCGGGCGCGTCCATCGGAGGCAGGGCGGTCCTCACGGCGGGACACTGTGTCTCGGATGGCGCGGGGACCTACCACTCCAACTGGATTTTCGTTCCTTCCTACAAGGACGGGAAGGAGCCCTACGGACGATGGACCGCGTTCTGGCTGGCGACGCTTTCCGAGTTTCACCAGAAACAGGACAGGGCTCGAGACGTGGGCTTTGCCGCGGTAAGAGACAAGAACGGCAGGAAGCTTTCCCAGAGGGTGGGCTTCCTGGGCTTTGGGTACAATCTCGCTCGCCTGAGGCACTGGAACATGTTCGGCTATCCAGCCGATGATCCGTGGGACGGAGAGTTCATGGTGGAAACCCAGGCATCCTATGCATATGTCGATGCTGCCGTGACGCCCAATGCCACCGGAATCGGCACCAGCCAGACGGCGGGTTGCAGCGGCGGCCCGTGGCTCCTGAGGTTCAAACCGAAGCACAAGTTCGCCAACGCGAACCTCGCCAACGGCTTGAACAGTTATTCCCTTGACGAAGAGAGCCGGGAAATCTATTCGCCCTATTTCGACTCAAGGGTCAAGGCTTTGAAAGACAAGGCCGTGGCGAAGTAGTGCGCAAGATTATCGGGGCCGATGATCCGCCAATGCCTTTGAAGGCCGGCGAAGCGCCATCGTTGGATCGTTCGCGGGGCCGTGCCGTACGGATGGTCGCCAGGGCGGGGAACGCGGTCGGGGTCGAGAGGAAGACACACGATTTCCCCGAAACCGGCGGGACTGTGCGAAGTGGTGGAAAACGCGCGAGCCCCGGTCTGTTGTTTCTCTGCGGAGACTTTTATTGGTCAATCAGTAAACGTCGGAATGAGAATATCTATTCGAGAACGCCTCCGATATCGATCAATCGACGGTCTTGTTCGAGGGAGGCTCGGTGGTGGGGACTCCCTGCCTGCTTGTTCACCAAAAGCTCAAAGACAGTCGAAATCCATCCTTACACTGCAAAATGGGAATTCCTTCATTAAACTCGCGACCGTTTCGTGAGTTTAATATTTTTCTATAAAACAATTTTAATTGTATTTTCAGTTGAAATAAAAGATACTGCTGCACCTGCGCAAGGGAACGAGCTTTCGCTGAGTTTCTTTATCATTCTATACATATTTAGTATTTCTTCCCGGCAATTAAGGTTTGTTCGAAGGGATTTCCTGTTTCGACCGAGGAATACCTGCAGGGGGAGATAGAGGGCTGGGTTTTTGCGTTTGACGAGAGGGCCGCCGTTGGAGGAGGTGGGGGGACGTCTTCGGCTTTTCCAGGCGATAGCCAGGGGTGTTGTCAAGTCATAATCTCATGTGGTTATCTCAGGTTCCGGTTCCGCGCTGTCGAGCGACGATTCGACAGCCCCAAGAGGGAGGGGAGTATGAAAAGATTCTTGTGCGTTCTGTTCGGAGCCCTGCTCTTTGCGTCGGTGACGGCCTTCGGCGCCTATGCCGCGGAAGATTTCGCCACTTATTCGATTCCCAGGGACAAGGTGAAGGCCGCGGGAAAATACTGGACCAAGGAAAAAATGAAGAACGCGAAACCGTACCCTTCGACCAGGAAGAAGGGAGCCGTTCACAGGGTGCCGGCGAATACGGAAGAGCAGCTTTCGGGACCTCCCGGCATGGATCCGGGTGATCCGGGGGAAGGCGCTTCCGGCCGCTCCGCCGGCCGGAAAGGCGGGCCTCACGGTGTCGCGGAACCAGGGATCGGAGCGGACACCGCGGAGATGGTGGGAGCCTCGACCGCAGGATACAACTATCCCGCGCCTCACACCACGTTCCTGGTGCTGGATTCCCTCTACGGGATTTCCACCACGCCCTATCCGTACAGGACCATAGGGAAGATATTCTTCACGGAGGACAAAGAGGAGTACGTCTGTTCAGGGGCGTCCATCGGAGGCAGGGCGGTCCTGACGGCGGGGCACTGTGTCTCGGACGGTGCGGGGACCTATCACTCGAACTGGATTTTTGTCCCCTCCTACCAGGACGGGGAGGAGCCGTATGGAGAATGGACCGGTTTCTGGCTGGGGACGTTCCGGGAGTATCACGAGGAGGGCGACTGCGGTCGCGACGTGGGTTTCGCCGCGGTCAGCGACAGGAACGGCAAGAAGCTTTCGCAGAGGGTGGGCTTCCTGGGCTTTTACTACAATGCTAGCCGCATAAGACACTGGAACATGTTCGGCTATCCCGCCGATGATCCATGGGATGGAGAGTTCATGGTGGAAACCCAGGCATCTTATGCATACGTCGACGATTCCGTGGCGCCTGACGCCACCGGGATCGGCACCACTCAAACCGAGGGCTGCAGCGGAGGCCCGTGGATCATGAAGTTCAAGCCGGGCCCCAAGGTCGCCGGCACGAACTTTGCCAACGGAGTGAACAGCTACTCCAATGAAGACACCGGAGAAATCTTTTCACCCTATTTCGACACGCGAGTGAAAGACCTCAAAGACAGGGCCGTGGCGAAGTGATGGGCCGCACCAGATGGATCGGAGTCTTTGCGGGAGGAAGAATGTGAAACGGCTCTCTTGCACCATGGGTCTTGTTTGCCTGTTGGTCGTTGCGCTTTGCGGAACGGGCCACGCCGTGTCGGTGACCCTCGTCAGGGGTTCTTCTGCCCTGTCGAGCGTTCCGGCTCTGGGCGAAAAACCGATCGTGCTGGCCTTCGGGAAAGACCGTGTGCTCATTCACGACAGCCGCCTGCCGGTGAAAGGCAAGCTGCTCGAAACGCGCGACATTCCCCTGACGGAGTTGTTTCTGGTGCGGGACCACCGGGCGCTGTCTCAAATCTCCGGGTATGACACTCTCTACAGGCACGGCGCTTTTCGGCTGGCCGTCGTGAAACGCCCGGAAGAGCTTGTTGGATTGAAGAGCGTGCGGCTGTGGCCCGTCAGGCGCAGCATGGTGGTGACCCGAAAAGCCGGGGGCGTCAGAGGCGAACCGGATCCCAAGGTGAATGCGCTGATCAGGAGGCTCAACCGTTCCAAGTACGGGGAGTACATGGCCATGCTGGCTCGGGACCTCGAGACGCGGTATTCCTGCGCCAACGAGGTGCTGACGGCGCGCGACAAGATCAGCCGGGAGTTCAAGGCCCTGGGGCTGAGGACGAATGCTTCGATGAGCTTCCCCAATGACTGCGAGGGGGGGTGTGAGGAGTGGAAGGGATTCAATGTGATCGGCAGGAAGGTGGGCAAGGTGCGGCCCGAGGAGTTCTACCTGGTCGGGGCGCATTACGATTCCGCCAACAACGAGGGAGGCGCCTGCAATACGGCTCCCGGGGCCTGTGACAACGCTAGCGGCGCGGCCGCCGTAATGGAGCTGGCCCGGGTGTTCCGGACCGTGGACACGGAGGCGTCCATTGTCTTCGTGGCCTTCGGCGGGGAAGAAATAGACCTGCTGGGCAGCAGAAAGTACGTGCAGGAGTTGATCGACGCCGGAGAAGACGCCGATCTCAAGGCGTTCGTGGTGCTGGACATGATCTCCTTCTACAAGGCGGACGCAACCCGCGGCATCATCATCGAAGGATCGCGCGGGACCGCGCGGCAGGCCCGTGCGCTGGACCGGCTGGTGGGATACGTCAAGACCTACACGGATTTGGATGTGGAGGACACCGACAAGTATTCGGGCAGCGATCATGAGCCGTTTCTTGACGAGGACATGGCCGGCGGTCTTCTGATTCAAATGGACTGTGACGCCGCGGATTATGAGCCTCTTCATTCAGCACGGGACACTCTGGGACACCAGGACCTGCCGTTCGCCATGGAGGTGACGAAAGTCGCCGCGGCGCTGCTGGCCGAAGCCGGCATAATGGATGCGACGCCCTGAACGCCGCGCCGGTGCAACGGGCAGGCTGAAAGCATGATTCGATCCGGCGGAAGTCGAGGAGTTGATAATGAAGAGGACATTTCTGATTTGGGTGAGCGTCTGCCTTCTGGCCCTGCCGACCTTGGTGACGGCGGCCACGTTGAGTGGAGTGGTGATCGAGGATGAGTCCGGCGCACCGCTCGATGCGAGCCTTCTGCTCTACAAACAGAACGCGTGGGGAGGCTTTGATTTTACGGCCGCCGAGGAAACCGATGCATCCGGGAACTACAGCTTCAACAGCCTCGAGGCGGGGACTTACTTCCTTGAATGCGAGGCCTACGGGGACTGCGACCCGGAAGCCGAGTATTGCGCCGACAAATACCTGCCGCAGCTCTATGACGGAGTTCAAGCCTGGGATTTCGGTCACAAGAAGAACATTGTGCTGGCGAGCGGGTCCGCGAAGGTTTTGAATCCGATCAGGATCAAGGCCAGGCCGTTTTATTTTGAATCCATGCCCATCGACCCCGTGGTGATTCCCGATTCGGGCGGCACGGTGAAGATCACCGCCACGGTAATCAACACCACGAAAAACATTCTGGGCATGCTGTTCTGGGGCGAGATGGCGCCGCCGTGCCGCGCGGACCATTCCAGGTTCTACGATCTCTGGTCGCTCTACCCGTTCGCTCAACACACCTGGAAGGTCATCAGACCGGGCGCCAACAAGGTGATCCTCAACTGTTCCCTGGGATCGCACGCGCCGGGGGGGCTCTATTACTACCTGATATTCGGCGGAGCCGGATACGTGTCCCCCAAAATGCCCCCCCTCGAGGGTTTCTTCTGCAAGGGCGTCTCCGCGGATGAATGCACGACAGACCTGGCCGTTGCAGGCCGCCGCGGGGGGAGCGCGAGGGCGATCCGGGCAAACAGGAACATCGCAACGAGATTTTCCGAGGACGGCAAGGTCCTGGAAACGGGGCCTCGGAAGAAATGATCGGGGAACCGGGCGGGACACGAGGGGGCCGGAACGGGACGGACGTGGCCTCAGGCGTCACGATGCCCGGCAGGGTGCCTCCAGCCGACGGGAGTTCACGAACGGTTTCAGGCACAAGGAGAACATGATGAAGAAAGTTCTGTTTAAGACCATCGGGGCTATCGCCGTTGCCGCTGCATTGGTGCTGTGTTTTCAGGTTGCTTTGTCTTCGGCCGATCAGCGTGACTTCACCATCGTGAATGCCACCGGCTACCCGATCAGGTTCATCGGCATCAATCCGCCGGGGGACGAGATATGGAACGAGAACGAGCTCGACGCCGTTCTTCCCGACGGTGCCGGCTTCAGGGTGGAATTTGCCGGAATTGAAAAGGGTTGCGTGTGGAACATCAAGGTGACCTGGGCCGATGACAATACGTCGTCCTTTTTCCGCGACGTCAACCTGTGCAAGATCAATAAGATCACGCTGAAATATAACAGATCCACCGATACGGCCTCTTATGTAGCCGAATAGATGCCGGGAGCGGGACGGGCCGCGGCGGTGCGCGCGCGCACCGACCGGCCCGCTGCCGCCAATGAGCTGAGGCTCGGACCCGCGCGGGAAAACATTCTCGCCCGGTCGGTGGCGTATCCGAAAAAGTGGGATGAGAGGCTGGCCGCAACCGGGCAAGCCCGCCTTCGCTCGTTTCGATGGACACGACGCCTCGGTCTGCTGTAATTTGTCTCAGGTTCGGTTCGTCTCCGCTTCTTCGGAGCTTGAATACCGTACCGTAACCGGGGTGTTGGAGGAAGCGAGCGGAGGAGAAGGAATCATGCAGACGGAGCCGCCCGGCTCGAATTGCGGCCACTTAGAACCCGGCTTTCGGAAGCGAAACCTGGTGGTTTCGCTGCTCCGCCACACAGTGCACAATCCCTGGCACATCAAGACCGCCCTGCGCGGCGAATATCGCCGCAACGTAGGAATTCGGATGGACCGCAGGCTGCATCCCGGAACCAGCGGACTCCCCGTCAACATCAGCATCAATCTCACCAGGCGGTGCAATCTCAAGTGCGGCATGTGCATTCAGCACAGGCACGCCTCCCCTGCGGCAGCCGGGTTGACTTGGTTTGACCCGGAGCGGGAATTGCCGGTGTCCGCCTGGGTGCGCCTGATGGACCGGGTCGCGGCTTTCCGCCCCGCCCTGTATGTGACCGGCGGTGAACCGATGTTGTATCCGGGCTTCGAGGAGTTCATCAAAGAAGCCGACAGGCGACACCTGTTCGTTCAATTGGCCACCAATGGAACGCTTCTTTCCGGAAACGCCGGGATGCTCGTGGAAGAGGGCGTGGGAATCGTAATCGTCTCAATGGACGGACCGGCCCGCGTCCATGACGAGGTGCGAGGCCGCCCCGGGCTTTTCCGGAGAACCTCCGACGGCATTCGTTCCCTGCTGTCGGCGCGTGCGAGGCGGCGCAGCCCCACCCCTGTTGTCGGCATCAACTTCACGATTTCCAAAACAAACGTGGAATGTATTCAGGACATGGTTCCGATCGCCCTGGATCTGGGGGTCGATTTCCTGCAATTTCAGCACACGATCTTCAGTTCGGCGGCCCACGTGGCAAGACACAACCGGGTGTTTGCCCGCAAGACGGCCGGCCTGGGCGAGATCGACCTGGTTCATCCCTCCATTCCGGAAGGGGAGTACTACGAGAGCGACATCGTCGAAGAAGACGTGGGCCGTATCTCCGAAGGTCTTCAAAGGGCGAGAAAGTCGGCGCGCGGTCGCCTGCGGCTTTCTTTCCTGCCCGATCTCTCCACCGGGATGCTCGAACCTTACTACCTGGATTTGAATCATCCTTTTCCCGGCAAATGCGACACACTCTGGAAAACGCTCAGGATCATGCCGGACGGCACCGTGTCCCCCTGCCTTCACGTCGTGGCGGGAAACGTCGCGCGGCAGTCGATCGATGAGGTGTGGAACGGTCCCGGTATGCAACGCTTCCGGGAACTGATTGCCGGCAGGCTTTTCCCCGGATGCGCCCGCTGTTGTAACCGAAGCTTTTCCTGAACGGCCGAGAAGAGGACGCCCGAGGCTCACCGGCGGGTCGGGCGGCTCACGAACAGCGGTGCCGATCCAATCGGCCGTATGCCCCGCCCGGAGCAGACAAAGCCGCGATCCGGCGCCCACGGCTCATCAGACGTCGGAATGTCCCCCGACCGCCATCCGGAAACGACCCCCTTCTCTCTGCGGCCAAGTTCGATATTCGGCAGCTTCCGGATAATTCAATTGTTGGAATCCAAAAGGTTGCATTCTCAAATAGGAAACACTAATTTTCTCGTCTGGGCCGAGAACGGCTGCCAGACGGGATTTGTTCATCCCGACGCGACGACCGCATACATCATCAACCACAAGGAGGGGATATGGCCGGGGACATACTGGAAAAGGGCGCGATTCTGCAAAGGGACAAGACGAGCTACGCGATCGCTCCTCATGTGCCGGGCGGGATCATCACGGACTTCAACCTGCTCCGCAGGATTGCCGACGTGGCTGAAAAATACGGGGCCAAAGCCGTGAAACTGACCTCGGCCGAGCGTTTCGCCCTCGTGGGACTTCGCGAGGAAGACATCGACGGGGTCTGGAATGAGCTGGGCATGTCTCCCGGTGCCGCCATCGGCCTCTGCGTCCGGTCCGTGAAAATCTGCCCGGGAACGACCTTCTGCCGCATCGGGGTTCAGGATGCCGTCGGAATGGGGCTCAAGCTGGACGAGAAGTATCACGGAGTCACTCTGCCCTTCAAATTCAAGATCGGTGTTTCCGGATGCCCGAACAACTGCTCGGAGTCGTCCATCAAGGATTTTGGTCTGGTGGGGATGCAGAACGGCTGGCGTGTCCTGGCCGGCGGTTTCGTGTCGGGTCTGAAGCCCCGCCTTGCCGATGTGATCGCCACCGGTCTCAATGACGAGCAGGCATTGGCCCTGGCGGACAAGGTGATCGACTGGTTTCAGAAAACGGGGAAAACCAGGCGGTTGGGCCGGGTGATCGACGAGGTCGGCCTGGAGAAGTTTCTGGGAGATCTGGGCCTGCCCAACGCGTGACGTGAGCTGCCACTTGGGCCGGCCGTGTAACCGACGCCGCGCCGCGCTCTGACGCCGCCGTCCGACCGCTCCATTCCACATGCGTGCGCAACGCACCGATTCCCAGCGCATTTCCAACAGGGGAGGCGCCTCCATTCCACATGCGCGCAACGCACACCCGGGTAAGCGGCAAGCGAAAAAAGGGGGGAGCCTCCTGGAGGCTGCCCCCCCTTTGCTTTCCGGAGCCTGTTTATTGAGAAACGGGGTTCATGCTTCGTCACTGAGGACTTGACCGAGTCGCGTCGTGGGGAGATGCTGCGACACTCCCGCCTTACAGCCCGGCAAACCTGTGTTGTCCCCGCTCGAACGCGAATCGGCATGACAAGCCAGGAATCGAGGTTCGATCGGACCGCTCCAGCATAGTATTTGCCAATACCTGAAATAGATTTCCATTCGTATTAACGATTTGCCCTCCCCTGCCTTTTCCCTTAAAAGTTGAGAGCGTGGCGAACGAGCAGCCCCTGAGGTCGTGCCCGCGAAGACTGGAGCCCGCAAGGCCCTGGGGAGGCCGGATTCCCGGTCGCGAGCCAATGAGGGATGGGGTTGTCGCGTCCCGTGCGGGGTGTGCGGAAGCCATAACGATTCGTATGAAAACGCCCTGGTGTGGCACATCTTTGCGATCCGTCGCGACTGTCCGGCTCGGGTCGGTTCGCTGAAACGACGACAACGGCGTTCCCGGACTACGGCGGAGAGCCGCGGAGCGCCGTCACGGAGGCCTTGGCTTCAACCATTCACGGATGTGAGGAACGGAATGTGAGCGGCCCTGGAAGTGTTGCGGGAATCGATATCGGGTCCCGGTCGATTGAGCTGGTCGTCTTTGATGGCGGACGCCCGGTCCGGCAGGTGAAGGTGCCGACGACTTACGATCCGTTGGCGCAATGCGAAAAGCTCCTCGACGGAATGCGGGTGACCCGGGTTGTGGCCACGGGTTACGGCAGGAGGCTTTTTATCGAGTCCTTTCGAGGGATTGAAGCCTCCAGCATCACCGAGATCCAGGCCTATGCGCTCGGAGCGCGATACCTGTTTCCGGAAGTCCGCACGGTGCTTGACATCGGTGGTCAGGACACCAAGGTGATCCTGCTCGCTCCGCACGGCAGGGTGGCGAAATTCGAGATGAACGACCGCTGTGCCGCGGGGACGGGTAAATTCCTGGAGTTCATGGCGACGGCCCTGCAGATCCCCCTGGAGGCATTCGGACATTTTGCGCTGCGATCGGACAAACGCATCCAGATCAACAGCATGTGCACGGTATTCGCGGAAAGCGAAGCCACCTCGCTCATGGCTCGCGGTGAGCGCGCCGAAAACATCGCCATGGGGCTGCACTTGGCGATCGTTCAGCGGACTGTCGGCATGCTCCGCAGGGTTGGGATGGAGCCGCCGCTGGTTTTTGCCGGAGGGGTGGCGCACAACCCGTGTGCCGGAAAAGTGCTGGAGGAACAGTTGAATGTTTCGCTCATCGTTCCTGACCACCCCGACATGGTGGGGGCCATCGGCGCTGCCCTCCACGGGTTGGCCGGGGCACAGGAAAGGGGTACCCGTTGCGACCGGAAATCATGAAGGAATTTGAGCGGGCCGGCGAACGCTCTCTGCTCAGCTTTGTGGAACACAAAGAGGCGGGGGGGAGAGTCGCGGGAGTCTACTGCCTGTTCGCTTCAACGGAGTTGGTGAGAGCGGCCGGGGCGATCCCCGTGAGCCTGTGCGGCAAGAAGGAAGCTCCGATCCCTGCCGCGGAAAAGACGCTTCCCCCAAATCTCTGCCCCCTGATCAAGTCCAGCTACGGGTATGCAGTGACGGACACATGCCCGTATTTTGGCGCTTCGGATTTCATCCTGGGCGAAACCACCTGTGATGGAAAGAAGAAGATGTTCGAGTTGATGGGAAGGATCAAACCACTCCATCTCATGCATCTGCCTTACGACGCCGGCGGGGGCCAGGCATTGGCTTTCTGGGTTCAGGAAATGATCCGCTTGAAAGGCTTTCTCGAAGAACAGACCGGTCGAAGCGTGGAAGTCCGTGAGTTGAATCGCCAGATCAAGCTCCAGAACGAGGTGAGGAAGCTGCTCTGGCAGATATCCCGCTTCAGCAGGGCCGAAACGGTCCCGTTGTCGGGCCTCGACATGATGACGGTGATGGAAACGAAAAGCTCCTGTTCTGACCTGGAAGCTTATGCCGTGCTGCTGCGGCAGCTCATCGAGGAACTGGAGGAACGGTGCGCTGCCGGAGTGGCCGTCCATAGAAGGGGGGCTCCGCGCATCCTGCTCACCGGTTGTCCGGTGGGTACGGGATCGGAAAAGGTGTTGCAACTCATCGAGGAATGCGGCGGCGTGATCGTCTCTTTGGAAAATTGCACGGGTGTCAAAGGGCAGGACCTGCTTGTGGAGGAGGACACGGCCGATCCGCTGCGGGCGCTGGCAAGACGCTACCTGCGGATTCCCTGCTCATGCATGTCGCCCAATGAGGGACGATTGAACCTGATCCGGGGCCTGGTGGAAGATTACCGTGTGCAGGGAGTGGTCGATCTCACCTGGCAATGCTGCCATACCTACAACGTGGAGTCCTTCGTCGTCGGAGAATTCCTCGAGACGCGCCATGGACTGCCGTCCCTGCACATCGAAACGGACTATTCCTCCTCCGACACCGAGCAGCTGAGAACCCGGATAGAGGCCTTTTTGGAACTGATTGCCTGAAAGGATTCATTGACTTGTCCGTCCTCAAGGGAGTGTTCAATGGACTCAACGGCGTTCTGGGCTTGACGGGGACTGTTCGGGGTCGTAACCAGAGCGGGTTCTTCTTGTCCCAAGCTTCGACGGGATACACCGACGGCCCTTGTCCAGCGGCTCGGATTGTTGCTTTTCCCGGTAGCCACCGCCGGTTTCTTCAGCGTCGCATCACCGCACTTCCCGTCTTTTCGGAACGTCACCAACATTCTCATTCGATGCTCTCCAACGCTGTTTGCCGGGGTGGGCATGACCGTTGTCATTGCCACAGCAGGAATCGATCTTTCCGTTGGATCGCTCATGGTGCTCAGCGGCACCCTTGCGGCTGTGGCCATGAAACCCCATTCGGCGCGGGTTGGCGGGATCGCCGGATGATCCGGGCCGGATGGGGGAGGCCGGGAGAGAGGATCACCCGCGGCGGGACTGATGCACGGTCTGGTGGTTGATGAGCGGGAGTCTTTTTCCGCGGGATGACGGGATGAAAGGATAGGGGCGATAGGCTTGAAGTAAGGAACCCACAAAGGAAAGAATTCGGAAAGGGAGGTTCGAAGCATGATGAGAAAGTTTCTTGGAGCGAGTGCGGCGGCCCTTTTGCTGATGTGGACCGGCAACACGGCCTGCCCGGCGCATGCTGAGAGTGTGATGGAAAAGATCGAGAGGACCGGCAAAGTCAACATGGGGCACCGGGAAGGCGCGGTTCCCTTTGGCTACATGGACGAGAAGGGGCAATGGGTGGGATTCGACATGGATCTCGGGGCCGAGCTGGCCAAAGCGCTCGAAACGAAATTCGGAAAGAAGATCGAATACACCAAGACTCCCATGAACCCAAAGAATCGCATCCCTTTGGTGGCTAACGGCACCATTGATGTGGGAATCGGCTCCACGACCATTACGCTGGAGCGGGAAGAAGCGGTTGATTTTTCGCTCCCCTATTTCCTGACCGGCACTAAGCTGCTGGTGTCCAAAGGCAGTCCCATCTGCGATTATCGACAACTGGCCGGCAAAAAGGTGGGTGTGGGCAGCGGTTCCACCGCCAATATCAAAGGACTGCAAAAGGCCATCGATACCAAGACGATCGATCCGCCCTGCGAAATGGTGCTTTTCGAAGACCATGCCAAGGGGTTCCTGGGATTGCAGCAGGGCAAGATAGATGCCTATTTCACCGATGAAGCCATGCTGGCGGGCATGCGGGCAAAAGCTCAAAAACCGGACGACTGGGAAGTCGTGGGACCCTTTCTCACCTACGAGCCCTATGGATTCATCCTGCCCAGGGATGACAGCAAGTGGCGGGACTTTGTGAATGCGACGCTCATAAGGATGTACAAGGATGGTACGTTCGAGAAAATTTACAACAAATGGTTCGGACCCGGCGGGCAATTGGTTCTGCCCATGACCGAAGAGTACAAGATCATGCTCAAAGTCCTCAGTTTTCCCGACTAGCAGCGGGTCCTCATGCTTCATTACGATTTCGACTGGAGTGTTCTTTGGCGCCACCCATACGGGAAAATGCTGCTGCAGGGCGTATGGACCACGGTTCATCTGTCGTTGCTGGCCTGGGTCATCGCCCTGCCGGTCGGCGTGGGGCTCGCTCTGTGCCGGATCATGCCCTACCGGCCGGCCCGGCTGGTGGGTGGCGCCTATGTGGAGACTCTGCGCAACATCCCCTTATTGGTCCAGCTGTTTTTCTGGTATTTCGCCGTTCCTTCGCTCCTGCCCGGGGAGACGGAGCGGTGGCTTTATGCCAATGTCCTTGACCTGTCCTATGTCTTGGGCGTTCTGGCGTTGGGGACCTACACTGCGTCCCGGGTCGCGGAAGCGGTGCGATCCGGGCTCCTGGCGGTGCCCGCCGGTCAGTTCCGGGCAGCCCTTTCCACCGGCTTGAGCCCTGCCGGAACCTACCGGCATGTGATCCTGCCCTATGCCTTCCGGGTCGTGATTCCCCTGTTGAGCACGGAGTTCCTGACCTGTTTCAAGAATTCATCACTCGCCATGACGATCGGCGTCATGGAGACGACGGGCATGGCCAATTATATCGATTCGTTCACCTTTCACGGTCTGGAAACAACCACGGCCGCCAGCCTCGTGTATCTTTTGACGAGCCTGTCGGTGATTCTGCTGATGAGCTGGATCGAAAGTAAAATGCGCATCCCCGGTATGATCGCCCGAGAGAGGTAGACCATGGACTTGCAGGTCATTGCACGAAACCTGGAATTCATGGCCGGAGGCCTTGCGGTCACGTTCGAGATTACCGCCGTCGCCCTGGCCGGCGGCTTGCTCTGGGGCATTCTCCTCGGTCTGGGCCGCCTGTCCAGGATACCCTGGATTTATTATCCAGTGACCGTGTACGTTCATTTTTTCCGAAGCCAGCCCCTCATCCTGGTCATTTTCTGGTTCTATTTCCTGGTTCCCGTCATGACCGGGAAACCCCTGGGCGCATTCGTATCGACTCTCATCGCCTTTGTTGCCTTCGAAGCGGCCTATTTCGCCGAAATCGTTCGGGGGGGAGTGCAGTCCGTGTCCGGGGGGCAGGCCGCCGCCGGTTATTCCTGCGGACTCAGGTATCACCAGGTGCAGGTGTACATCATTCTCCCCCAGGCCCTGAGAAACATGCTGCCGGCTCTCACCACGCAGGCCGTCGTAATCTTTCAGGATACTTCGCTGGCTTATGTCATCGGGCTGCGGGAATTTCTGCGCCGCGTGAACCTGGTCGACACGCGCGAGGCTCGCTCCATTGAGCTCTACCTTTTTGCGGGAATGGTCTATCTCGTCCTCTGTGCCCTCGGCTCCGCGGCGGCGCGTCGCCTGGAAAGGCGCAGGGAGGTCAGCCTGTCGTGATCGAAATCAGGAATCTCAGCCTGTGGTACCGCAAGGATCACAAAGTGCTCGACGACGTCTCGGCCCGCATCCCTAAAGGAAGGACCGTGGTGGTCTGCGGCCCCAGCGGTTCAGGAAAGAGTTCCCTGTTGCGGTGTATCAACGGGCTGGAGCGCTTCCAGGAGGGCGAAATCATCATCAACGGCCAGTCCTTGAGATCACGCGAAACCGATATCCACAAGCTCCGGGCAAAGATCGGCATGGTCTTTCAGCACTTCGAGCTCTACCCGCACATGACCGTGCTCGAAAACGTCACCCTGGCTCCTCGAAAGGTTTTGAACCAATCGGGAAAAGACGCTGAAAACAAGGCGATGCAACTCCTGACGCGCGTGGGAATACCCGACAAGGTTTCCATGTACCCGGGCGAGCTGTCCGGGGGACAGCAACAGCGGGTTGCCATTGCCAGGAGCCTGGCCATGGGACCGAAAGCCATGCTCTTTGACGAACCGACTTCGGCCCTTGACCCGGAGATGATCAAGGAGGTCCTCGAGGTCATGATCGATCTGGCAAAGAGCGGGATGACCATGGTTGTGGTCACGCACGAGATGGGTTTCGCCCGGGAAGTGGCCGACGAAGTGGCGTTCATGGATCATGGGCGTTTTGTGGAACGAAAGCCGGCAGGAGCGTTCTTTGAATGCCCCGAAAACCCGAGAACCAGGGAATTTTTGAGCAGGATATTGAAATAGCCCGGGTCGCAGCCGCATGGTGGCATTCGAGAGAGGGATCGCACGGATTTTCCGGGTATGCGGCAACCCGCACCGGCGGAAGCGAAATCCGCGTACATGTGAATCAGGCACGGCCGGCAACGATAGTATCGCCTATGGCAATGCGGCCATCCATCGTAAATATCGATTTTATAATTAATTGGATTTCCTCTAGAATCTCTTCGTCCCCCGCGTTCGGCCAAAGAAGGGTTTGTTCGGCGTCAAGTCCACGGTTTCGTGTGGGCCGCGTGAACGGCTTCACCCGGCCGGGGGCACCAACAGGGACCTTTTCCGAGAAGGTTGCCAAGACCGGTGGAACTCTATTTTGTCTGTCCTCTGACGGGAAAGAGCTATTGGACGCGGGACTGGGAGATTGCGGGGGAGTTGAAAGTCGAGGAGAACCCGCCGGGGACGAGAAGGCTCAAGGGAAAGGTCTCGGTGACCTGCCCTCACTGTGAGTCCAGGCATGTGTACGCAACCGAGGAATTGGTCTGTCCTTTGACCCAAACCTGAATGGGAGAGCATCTGAGGAGGAGGCGGAGAGTGGAGAAGACCAGGAATTTGCTTGCGACGGGAATGGGCATCATCGCGGTTGGAGCTCTGATCGGGGTCTTGGCCGCCTTGCTTCAAAAGCTGGGCAACCCGGGAAACATGGGCATCTGTGTCGCCTGCTTCGACCGGGATATTACCGGCGCCGTGGGGATGCACCGGGCAGACGTGGTGCAGTACCTGAGGCCGGAAATCCTGGGGTTTGTGCTGGGCTCGTTCGTTGCGGCCCTGGCCACCCGTGAATTCAAATCAAGGGGAGGGTCGGCGCCCCTGGCGCGGTTTGTGCTCGGGATGACGGCCATGATCGGGGCGCTGGTGTTTCTGGGCTGTCCGTGGCGCACGCTTTTGAGGCTGGCGGGCGGAGACGGCAATGCGCTGCCGGGGCTGGCGGGATTAGTCGTCGGCGTATGGATCGGCACGCTCTTTTTCAAGCAGGGCTATAGTCTTGGCCGCAGCCAGAAGCAGAGTTTCGGAACGGGGCTTCTCATGCCGCTGCTCATTCTCGGGCTGCTTGCGCTACGTTTCATCTATCCTCCCGTGGAGGGCCAGACGCAGAGCGGAGTGCTTTTTTACAGCGCCAAAGGACCCGGGGCCGCTCATGCGCCGCTCTTCATTTCGCTTGGCATCGGCCTGCTGGTGGGTGTTATCGCTCAGCGCAGCCGGTTTTGCACCATGGGGGCGCTGCGGGACCTGATCCTGTTCCGGCAGTGGCATCTCTTTTCCGGTTTCCTGGCGTTGCTGGCGGCGGCACTGGTGACCAACCTGGTCCTGGGCCAGTTCCATCCGGGTTTTGAAAAGCAACCCGTCGCCCATACGCAGGCTTTCTGGAATTTTGCGGGCATGCTGGTGGCGGGGTTTTCGTTCGCCCTGGCCGGAGGCTGTCCGGGGCGGCAGCTGTTCATGTCGGGCGAAGGGGATGCCGACGCCGGGGTATTCGTTTTCGGGATGATAACGGGCGCTGCTTTCGCTCACAATTTCGGCCTGGCCAGCTCGCCCGCAGGCATCGGTCCCCACGGGATGGCCGCGGTGGTGGTGTGCCTGTTTTTCTGTCTGGTTATCGGTTTCGGCAATATCGAGCGCACTCGCGCCTGATCGGGTGAAGGAGGAACCAATGAGTGAGATCGTCGATGCCAGGGGCCTTTCCTGTCCTCAACCGGTTTTGCTGGTGATGTCCAAAATCAAGGAAAAGGCAAGCGGCGAGATCGAGGTCATCGTTGACAACGAGGTCAGCCGGGAAAACGTCAGTCGCGCCGCCCGCGCAAAAGGTTGGGAAGTAAGGGAGGAGCGGCGGCAGGGTGACGAATGGCATTTGATCCTGGGCCAATGACGGATTCCTGAATTTGTTTCACAGTGCTTCAACTATCGTGGTATGTAACTATGTTTTGGAAAAAGATCGTGGCAATCGCCGGCAGCGTTGTCGGCCTGAAACGCGGGGCTGACGGCCGTTCCGACAGGGGGATCCTGGTTTTTCACCACACCAGCGAGGTGATCCGGGCCGAATCGCTGCTCAAGGAGGCGGGTTTCGCCGTTACCGTAAAGGGTCCGCCTCCCGATCTCCGTACCGGGTGCGACCTGGTGATCGAATTCCCGCTGGTTTCCCAGTTGCGGATAGCGGAGCTCCTGGGCGGGGCGAAGATTGCCCCGCTCAAGATACTGCCGCTCCAAGACCTGCTCCTGGAACCCGTGGGTCTGTTTCACGCCAAGGATTTCGGCGATCACCTCATGGTGCGGGCGGCCAACATGAAGATCACCATCGACAAGAACGATCTTCGCATTGTGAACGTTTCGGGCGGAGGCTGCCCGGATGTGCCTTTCCTGGCGGAGAGCCTGGTGGGCAAGTCCCTGCTCGAGGCACCGGCACCGCGCAGCATGGGCCATACGCTGTGCGGATACGCTCTGCAGCTGGCTTACGAGGAACTCCTGCGCCGATGTCCTGGCTGATTGTCGGTACCGTCCCCCGGGATGACTTTCCCCTCTATGAAGGCCGTTGCCTGCTCGAGGAGGGGGGCCTGCGTCTCGACGCTCAGATCGTCCCCGTCGGCCGCGGCACTCCCGCGCTCCTGGCCGCGGCCTGCATCGCCTCGCAAGCCCTGGACGTGGAACCTCCCCTGGCCTTGCTCGCGGGGGATACCGGGCGGGGGAAGGGGTCGATCCGGGTCTATGAGCATCTTTGCCGGGCGCTTCCCGTCATTTCCCCGGACGTGATCGTCTTTCACTACCTGCAACCTGACGTGGACTGGCACAACCGCGTGTTCCTGCATCTTGAGGAACTGGCTCGCCGACCTGTCCTGGTGGCTGACGCGGGCTTCATGTACGTGGCAAAAATGAGCGGCTTTGCCGCATGCTACGACCTCTTCACCCCGGATGTCGGTGAGCTGGCCTTTCTGGCCGACGAGAAAGCCCCGCATCCTTTTTACACTCGGGGGTTCATCCTGCAGGAAGAGGATCGCGCTCCCGAGCTCATTCAACGGGCCTATCGGCACGAAAATGCCTCCGGCTATCTCCTGGTGAAAGGCCGCTGCGATGTCGTCGCCTCTTCGCAGGGCATCCTGGAGAGGATATGCGAGCCCGTGGTGGAGGCCATGGAACCCATCGGCGGGACGGGAGACACCCTGACCGCGCTGGCGGGGGCCTTCATTGCCGCGCGATACCCCATACCGCGGGCCTGTTCCCTGGCGGCGAAAGCGAACCGGGTGATGGGATTGCTCGCCCGGCCGACTCCGGCCTCGACCATCGCAGATTTGCTCCGTTCCCTGCCCGAGGCCCTGGAAGCCGTTCTGCGGTAAGCGGTCGAAACCGTGCACGGGTCGATACGCAACTCAGGGGATGGCTCGGGAATGGCCGATGGCGGTGCGGGTTCTTTGCGCGAAGATTCGGTTTGATCCGTCAGGATGAATCGGTTCTTGACGGACTAACGGGATGGCGACCCTGCCTCGGGTGACTTCAACTGCCGGTTCAGGCGCTCCTTGAGTTCTTTTTCCTTTTCCCACCGGGCGGTCACATCGCGAATGATCGCCGCGGCCCCCAGGACTTCCCCTGCGGAAGAGCGTGGGAGAACCACGGTGAACTCAACGGAAATGCGTGACCCGTCCTTTCGCATTGCCGGTACGGCCAACAGTTGCCTGCCGTAACGGGTCGAACCGGTGGCCATGACCCTCTGGTAGCCCTCCCAGTGCCGGGCACGCAATTTCTCCGGGATGATGCAATCGAGGCTTTGTCCCATCACCTCCGCCGCGGTGTATCCGAAAATGAATTCCGCCCCTGAATTCCAGAGCTCGATCCGCCCGTCCCGGTCTGCAAAAATGATTGCATCCGGGGCCTCGTCGACAATCTGCCGGCACAACCACTCGTACGAGTATTCCTGCATCGGTCCTCCTCAATGATGTTTGTTCGGTTCGGTTTGCGGCGGGAATTCCCGGGATTGCGCGCCGGCGCCGCGAGGGGGAGTCCGCCCGCCCCGATACGAGCGATCCCGCGCGCTCAGGGCGGACCGTCGGCCCGAAGGCTTTCTCAACATAAGCGGTTCGGAGCCGTCATGCAACCTCCTCCTGCCGGGAGTCGCCGTTCCGCCTGCTCATGGCAGGTTGCATCGGGAGGGCATAAAGCCGTTCCCTGAGTCTGACGGGCACATCAGTCCGCAAGGGAGGGTGTGTCCCCGCCCGCATCACCGCCCGCCGGACCCGTGTTGTGTGATCTTGAGCGCACTTCGGTATTACAAAGCCCGTGGGCCATCCATATTGGAGGTGCGGAGGGATTCCGGAAGAATTCAATGTCGGAAGAATTCAATTGACGGATGCGAACGAATGTTCCAAACTATTGTTCCAAACCGGCGCTCAAAACTAACGTTTGTACAGCGGATAGAGAGATGTTCATGCAGGATGGCCCGAAGAAAAGCGACGATACGAAGGCGAGGCTGATCGAGGCGGCTGGAGCGGTGTTTGCGCGGCAGGGATTCCGATGGGCGACCGTCAGGGAAATTTGCAGCCGTGCCGGCGCTCATGTGGGTTCCGTGAACTACCACTTCCGGGACAAAGAAGGACTTTACGCGGCGGTCCTCGAGCACACGCACCGATCCGCCGTGGAACAATACCCGCCCGACCTGGGCCTCCAGGAGGGAGCCACACCGCAGGAGAAACTCCGGGCATTCGTTCACTCACTGCTTTCGCGCATCCTGGCCGAAGGGGTTCCGGCCTGGCACGGGAAGCTTCTTGCCCGCGAAATCGCCGAACCGACCGAAGCTCTGGACCGATTGCTGCAGAATTCGGTACGGCCCCTTTTTTCGTATCTGGCCGACATAGTACGCGAACTGCTCGAAGAAGCCGACCCGCCGGAGGTGGAGGAGAGCGATGTTGTTTTCCTGTGCCTGATGAGCATCGTCGGACAGTGCCTGCAGCATTACACGGCAAGACGGGCCATTGCCGTACTTCGACCGAAGAGCTTCGATCCGGCCGACATCGAGCGTATTGCGGATCATATTTCGCGTTTGTCCATTGGAGGCATTCGAGAGCTCAGAGCGGGGAAATCACCCTGAGTTTCCTTGCCCTGAGGGCGGACGGCACCGCTCGAGGCGTGAAACACAGCTTCCATCCTCGCTCGGAAAAGCGTAGAAAGAACTGTCTCGGGACAGTCGACCAACCGGGAAGGGGTGAGCCTATGGAATCGAAAATCGCCGGAGCTGTCGGACTCAAATACAATCCCGTCGCCATCCTCCTGGCGGACGAGAAGCCGGACAATGCCCTGCAGTTCAAGAAAGGAAAGTGGGGCTGCGTCATGTTCATGTTCGCCAACGCCGCAAAGGGCAAGACGGCGGCCTTCGATGCGCAGACCTACGGCTGTTGGGGCGGCGGTGTCGGGCTTGGGTTCGGAAACACCTACCTGCGCTTTCCAGGCGGTGTTGAATGTTTTGCCCACTTTCTCTCATCCGGCAACGCCCGGTGGGAAATGGGCAGGGAAGTTGCCAAGTCCGTGGGAGACGCTGCCGGAAAAGCGTTCATGGAAAACTTCCTTGAGGGCGAAGGCTATGTTAAGACACCCGAACTGGTGGAACGGTGGCTCGAGGAAATTCCCATGAGGAAAATCCAGTCCGCTTATGTACTGTTCAAGCCCCTCTCGGAAATCGACCCCCGGCGCGAGAAGCCCGAGACGGTGGTCTTTCTTGCCGATCCGGATCAATTGTCGGCGCTTGTCATCCTTGCCAATTACGGCAGAGAGGGCATGGAAAACGTAACGATCCCGTGGGCCGCGGGGTGCCAGACCATAGGAATCCTCCCGTACAGGGAGGCGAAATCGGGAAAGCCGAGAGCTGTTGTGGGGCTGACGGACATTTCGGCCAGAAAATACGTTCGCGGTCTTCTGGGCTCGGAATACCTCTCATTCGGCATGCCCTGGGAAATGTTTCTGGAGATGGAGGGCAACGTGGATGGGAGCTTTCTGGAAAGACATACCTGGCGGTCGCTCCTGGCGTCCAAGCCATGAATCTCGTGTTGTCCTCGAACGAGGTGCGGTTTAACATGAAGTTGGGAAATCCGCGCCAATGGCGCAGGAGGCCTTCGGACCGGCCCCGGCTGCCCCTCGGGGAGACTTGCCGGTCATGTGCCGTCTCGAGGGCGGATAACCGGGGAAGTACTGCTGGAGAATGAAGAAAAGGTCGATGACGTTGTCGGAGACTTTGGGTCTTTGAATCGCGGCCCGGCAGCGGGACGGCTTGCCGCGGACGGAGCGATTGGGAGGGTGCCCGCATCTTCGCGGAGGACGGGACGCCGTGTTTTCCGAAAGGTGCGTTGCGGTTCCGTGACTTCATGATCGACCCGGAGTCCGGACCGTCATCCCTGGGGTGATGAGAGTGCCGTTGAAGAAAGGATGCGAGTAAAGAGCGGATATGGACTTGCTGAGACGCTACCTGCGGATATGGATGAATTTTGTGCTGAACTGGCCGCGCCTGGTGCTGGCCATCGCTTTCGCATCGGCCATCGCGTCCGTCGGGCTGACCGTAACGAAGCTCGGCATGCTTACGGACCAGCTGGAGCTCATCTCACCGGATCATCCGTTGATCGCCTTGAGCGACAGGCTCGACGCCTTCACTTCAGACAGCAAGAGACGGTTCACGGTTGCCGTCAAGGCTTCGAATCCGCACCGGGCGGTCGCTTTTGCCAACGAGCTGTCCTCGAGAATTGCAGAGGATCCGGTCCACTTTCAGAACATGTTCTATCGCGTGGACCCGGAGATGTTCAAGACGTGGCAACTCTTGTATCTGGACAGGCAGGAACTGGTCGATCTCAGGGACAAGATCGTCGAGCAGGAAAGGCTCGTCCGGGGGCTGGCTCAAGACCCCGGGTTGTTGAGCCTGCTGCGGCTCATCAACCAGGAGATGGCCTCCCGGATGGTTGGCGAGCTGTTCACGGGCTTTCTCGATGAAAAGGCAACCGGAGACAGCCGGCAGGAACCTTTCGACCTGAATTTTCTCATCACGGTTCTGGAGGGGATGTCGAGTTATCTGAACGATTCTCCCTCCTACAGATCGCCGTGGTCTTCCCTGTTCAAGGATTCCTCGTGGGATCCCGACCTTGAGGGCTTTTTCTGGGAAGGCAGGAAACAGTACCTCCTGGCCTTCGTCATACCCCATAAATCGGACGAGGGATTTCTCCGAACGCAGGGGGCCCTGGACAAGCTTCGCGCTCTGCTCCTGGAGGTAAGGGCTTCCTATCCCGACGTGCAGGCGGGGGTGACCGGTCAGGAAGCATTGATCAACGACGAGATGACCACTGTTTTGAGCGACATGGAAGTCGCCACGTGGCTCTCCATCGTCGGGGTGTTCATTCTCCTGGTGGCCTTCCGGCGGAGTGTCCGCCGACCGCTGCTCCAGATCATTTCCCTCACCGTGGGACTCTGCTGGACGCTGGGCTGGACGACGCTTTTTGTCGGCCACCTCAACATCATTTCCATTGTCTTTGCCCCGCTGCTGTGCGGGCTCGGAGTGGATTCGGGCATCCACTGGTTTTCCCGGCTGGAAGAGGAGGAGCATTGCGGCGACTGCGACATGAAGTCGGTCGTCAGGATCGTGAACGACCGCTCCGGCCCCGGGATTCTTCTTGCCGGGCTCAGTACGACGCTGGCCTTCCTGCCGTTTGTGTTGACGGGTTTCAGGGGGTTGATCGAGCTGGGGCTGGTTACGGGGATGGGAATTCTGCTCAACCTGTTCGCCGACTTTAGCGTACTGCCCGCTCTTGCCGTGCTGGCGGGAGGAAAGCCGAAACAAAAATTGTCTCCGGAGGCAATACCGGGGGAAAAGGACCTGATTCGGCTCAAACCCGGCCACTCGCGCCTGGTTCTGGCCGGGGCCGGAGTGCTGGCTCTTTTGTGCACCCTGAGCGGGAGCCATGTGTACTTTGATCTCAACCCCCTGCGGCTCCAACCCGCGGAGGCCGAATCGGTCGTTTGGGAAAAAGCGCTGATCGAGAACTCGGAACGATCGGCACTTTCCGCAAGTTCCTTTGCCGCCTCGCCGGAGGAAGTGAGGACGAAATCCGCCGCGCTGAAAGCTCTGCCGTCCGTTTCAGAGGTCGAGAGTATCTTTTCCCTGCTTCCGGAGGACCAGGAGGAAAAGATTCCCCTGCTCCGTTCCCTTGGTCCCAGGATTCCTGAAATGCGTGCCGATGCAATGGAGAGCCGGCCTCCGTCACCAGCGGAATTCGTGGAAGTCCTGGAGCGGATCCGGTTCAAGCTCCAGGACGATCAGGCTGAACGATGGGGGGCGGAAAAGCCTCTCGTGGAGCAAATGACCCGGGTGCGGGCGCTCACGCAGGAGATCGTCGGCCTGCTCCGCGCATCGTCCGACGCACCCGAAAGGCTCATGCAGTACCGCAAACGGTTCCTGGAAGACATGATGGACAAATGGGATTCCTTGAGAAAGGGGACCAATCCGTCACCGATGGATGTGGAGAATCTGCCCGCTCTTCTGAGAGGCTGGTTCGTTCAGGACGGTATCTACCTGTTGCGCATATACCCCAAAGAGTCCGTCTGGGAAGCGCACGCGCTCACCAGATTCGTGCGGGAGATTCAGAGCGTTGACCCGGAAGTTGTCGGGGAACCCGTGTCCCTGTTCGTTTTTGCTTCCGCGTACAGGAATGCGTGCATCAAGGCTTCCCTGTTCGCGCTGGTGGGGATCTCCATTCTGCTGGCACTCACATTCAGAAACCTGCGGCTGACCCTGCTGGCCCTCGTTCCCCTGGGTCTTGGAACACTGTTGACCGTGGGAATCATGGGCGTGGCCGACGTTCAGTTCAATCTCGCGAACAGCGTGTTCATGCCGCTCGTGGTGGGGGCGGGCGTGGAATATGCCGTCGTCATTCTGAGCCGCTGGAAGGAGGGAAGGATGCTGCCCGGACACCTTCCGTTCAGCACGGGGAAAGGGGTCATCCTGGCCGCCCTGACGACGACGGTGGGCTTCGGCGCTCTTATGATCTCTCATCACAGGGGTATTTTCAGCCTGGGGTTCGTGGCATGGGCCGGAAGCCTCTGCGTCCTCGCGAGCGCCATACTCGTGCTACCCGCCATTTTGACGTCCGTGCAACCTCAAAAGGTCGAAGAGGAGGCGCAGGCCGTCGCGCGGTGAGATGGACAATGCCTCCTGTCGCAAATGGGGTTTGCAATGGGTTTCCGCACCGGCTGCGACGACCATTCCATTTGATTTATTTGCTGACGCTCGATATGTTAATAGTACCAATCTCCGAGCGAGAACGCGGGGTTTCCGGGCTGAGAAGAGGAGTGAAGGAAGAAGCCTGCTCGACAGGCCTTTGTGGTTTGTCGGGTTGCGGCCCGGTTCGTTCTCCGGCACCGTTGAGCGAGGAGCGGAAGGCGGCTGAGTATGCGCAAGGCGATTCCCAGGATACTTTTCGATCAGCGAGACTATGAGCTTCTCGGCATCGTGAGCAACGTTCTGGATCAGAACGAATCCTTCGTCTACCTCAAGAACCTGCTTTACCCGTACCTCCATCCGCGCGGCATCAAGGAATTGGCGGCATCCCGGGCGCTCCGGATCGCCTATTCCGCGGTACGTCTGCTCGACTCCCTCGAAATCGGCAGGTCCGACGATCGCATAACCGCCCTGCGCTGTCTCCGGGACGAGGTCATGCACAGCGGCGAAGGGGCCATGCAGAAGAATACCGCCCGTGTGCTTCTCGAGATCATGAAAGAGCTGGTCCGGACCCGCGACGACAAGGTCCGGCAGTTGCAGCTCGCCCATGATTTTCGTTCCGCGGCGACCGGCAAGCCGAGGATCATACGGTCACTGCTGCTTCGGTACCATCTCTTGGAAATGCCGGAAGAATGGAACCAGGTATCCTTCGACGATCACGTCCATGATGCCTACACCAAGGGGCGCAAATCTCCCTCTCATCTGATCCTGGATGCGTGGATCAAGGGCGTAAGAGGGTTGACCGTCGTCTATTACAATTACGTGCCCGTGAGCGCCGCCAGGGAGCTGCTGGCATCGGCGGAAATCATGGGTATTTCGGTCCGGATCGGGATCGAGTTTCCGGCCAGGTTCTACAACCGTTATGTGCAGCTCATTTACGTGCCGCGCGGTTTTTTGGATTCCAAGGACTTCCTCTCCTTCCTCGAGGATCCCAGGATAAAGTCATTCATGGAAGAGGGGAGGGAGGTCTCGGAGTACCAGCAGCGGTACGTTCTGAGAATTCTCGAGGAATTCAACCAGGTCCACCGCTCGGCCATCAATGAGAAATACGGGTTGGAGCTTCAGGAACTGGATCGGGAGGAATTTCTGTCTTTTGTCGGGACGGGGCAGCCTTCGATACTCCACCTGGGAATATTCATTCACAGCCGATTGCTGCCGCAGATGAACGCGCGGGTTGCGGAGCTGAGGGAAGGGTTCGATGGGCTTGTTTTCGAGGAACGAAGGAAGATCGCGTTATTCGTTGAAGAGTTGAACAAGCTCGATTCCGAAGCGATCGTGGATCTCTATTTGAGGCCGGTGCACAACCCCGGCATCCCCGATCCGCATGTGCCTCGCGAGGGTCCCGATGTTCCCCGGTTGATGCAGCTCACGCCCTGCGAGCTCATCGACCGCCTGACGAAACTCCACACGGGGTGCAGGATCACGCTCAACTTGAGCAATCTTTCGGCTGACGATGTCCTTGAGTTGCTTTACGGGAGCAGGGGTGCGATTACCCATCTGGAAATTTTCAACCTCAAGGATTTTTCCCTGGGCAAGACGACCCATCAGGAAATCGTCGATCTGCAGCGGGCCATCAATGACGGGAACGTCATTTCGCTGAAAAAGTACATCCGCGCCATGATACGGCGTCTCACGGAAACTCAGGGGCCGGACTCACCCAGGATCGGCAGGCTCAATGAGATTCTTGCGGATATCGCGTCACTGCAAAGCTACTACAAACATGTACCGCTCCGGTCCCGAATCGGCAGCGATTCAACCGGTCATTCCCGCCGGTTGCACGGAATGGGGCTTGCCCTGCTTTGCACCCTGCCCCGGAGGGCACAAAGAGAGGTGCGCAGTTCCTTCCGCACCCCACGATGGATCATTCCGATCAAGGTGGATGCCTTTCTTCGTACAACCCGTATTCCCCCTCCCGTCTCGGGCTCCCCATGGGGCTGGCTGTTCCGCATGCTGAGCCAATTTCCGGTATTTCATCGTCTCCTCGATCAGAATCACAAAGATTGGGAGTTCAAGGAGACGTCAACCTGCATGGCGGAAGAGGGGAACATCGTCACTCTCGGAGGAATAAGCGAAGAGCGGGGGAATTACCTGGAAATCAACCCCAGGGAAAAGGCCACGAAAGCGAGGATTTCCTGGAGGTATCTGAACGGCATACTGCGGGACGCGCTCAAGGTGCTGATCGGTTTCGGCCCCGCGTTCGCGACGTTTTACTTTACGAAAGACTGGTGGCTGCTCGCTTACTTCGGGGGCGCGATCTGGCTGGGAATAACCTTCTTCCGCAATATCGTTCAGTCCGTCCTGGGCGCCGGCGGCGTCTGGCGCTCACCGCTGCTCAAATGGAACAGCTACGTAAGTTGGGACAGGCTGTCCGATTCGCTTCTCTACACGGGCCTTTCCGTTCCCCTGCTCGAATACTTGGTCAAGACCGTCATCCTCGAAAGATCGTTCGACATAACCGCCGGCTCCGACCCGGTTCTGCTGTATTCGATCATGGCCGTCGCCAACGGTCTGTATATCTTCAGCCACAACACGTGGCGAGGGCTTCCCAGAGCCGCGGCCGTGGGGAATCTCTTCCGCACCGTCATCTCCATCCCCCTGGCCCTGCTGTTCAACTCGGCTGTCGGCGGCATATTGGCGGGCTTCGCCGTTCAGGATATCGCGGGAGTGCTTCAGAAGTGGGCGGCCATCATCTCCAAGACCGCCTCCGACTGCGTGGCCGGTGTCATCGAAGGCCTGGCGGACCGGTACAAACACACCTGCATGCGCGAAAAGGACTATGCGACCAAGCTCGGACAGCTCTACGACGCCTACTCCCAGCTGGAACTGGTCTACCCCCAGACCGACGTGCTCAAGATGCTCGAATCTCCGAAGCGGTTCATGCGAAAGCTCGGCACGGAAGCCCGGGACCTGGAGAAGATCATGATCATCAACGCCCTCGACCTGCTCTACTTCTGGATGTACCAGCCCCGCGCGCGAAGCGTTCTCTGTTCGTTGCTTCGTGGAATGTCCAATGACGAGCGCCAAATCTTTCTTCGCTCTCAGTCCGTCCTCCGGCGCGATCGCGAAACCAGCCAGCTGATCGTGAACGGGATCGTCGGCAGGAATTTTGCCCGGGCGCTCTCTTTCTACCTGGACCGCTCGGAGGCTTACCTGGATACGTTGGAGGAGCTCGCCTACAAGCCGTGCGGGAAAGACGTCCTGCTGTGGTGGCCCCGCCGCTTGAGGAGCTCATGCCGTTCCTTGCTGGGCCTGCATCCAAAGTAGATTCTCATACGAACATGCATTCAACGGTCATGAACTGAGGCCACGTCCACCGGCACAACGGTCCGCAACAAGGGTGGGATGCGCGACAGCGCAGCCCACGATCCCAATACCCTTGCCCCGGCGCTTGGCGCCATGAACGATCCGGAACCTACGTGTGGAACGCTCCCATTGGAGAGGCTGGTGGCCGCACGCTTTCGCAGCGATCATGACGAGTGCGGGTGCACGAGGCTCGGCCTTATCGTGGACACGGAGGAACCGTGCCCACCCTACGGAATCTCGCGATCCCCGGGGTTTATCCCGTCTGCGTCGCCTCCGGCTACGTCTGACGGGCACATCGGTCCCGTACAAGCGGCGGGGTTTATCGTACGCCCCTCGACGCGGGCCGCCTGGTTCTTGCCCATCCGTCTGCAGGGGGGATTATCCCCGCCCGCGTTACCTCCCGCCGGGCAGTTGTTGTGTAATCCTGAACGAATCTCGGCCATGAGGGGGCGTTCATCCCCGCCGTTCATGACCGCTGAATGCGAACCAATATCGGTTCGTATTGACGTAATTGTGAAAAGTGTAGGTTTGACCCCGTATGACTGAGTCGAGGATAACCGGATGCAGGGCATGAACGACTTGTCAAGGCTCCTGGAGAGGAGCGTATCGAGGACGATCGTGCACATGGCGGTGCCGATGCTTGCGGGCACCTTTGCCATCAATATGTACAACCTCACCAACGCATGGTTCGTCTCGCGACTTGGGACCGGGGCGCTTGCAGCCATTTCCTTCACCTTTCCCGTCGTGATGCTCCTCATGTTCCTGACCAGGGGGCTCGGCAGCGGAGCCATGACGCTCGTGGCGCACGCCATAGGAGGGAAGGACCCTGAAAAGGCGGCAACGCTCACGACGCATGCCCTGATGCTGTCCCTTCTCTTTGCCGCGCTCATGTCCATCTTCGGCATACTCACCACCGTGCCGGTCCTTTCCAGGCTCGGGGCATCCGGCGAGGTGCTCGAAATGGCCGCACACTACATGAGAATCTGGTATGCGGGCGCCCCCGTCATGGTGCTTCAGATGGTGAGCTCGGACATCATGATCAGCACTGGCAACACGAAGCCTGTCAGCTTCCTCATGGTCGGGAGCACGGTGATCAACGTATTTCTTGACATGGGGCTCATCTTCGGCATGTTCGGCATGCCGAAAATGGGCATCGGCGGGGCTGCCCTGGCGACGATACTTTCCCAGGCCGCGGCGCTCGCGGCTTCCCTGTACATCCTGTTCAGCAGGATGGGCCTCGTCCGTCTTCGTGTGCCTGCCCTGTCCCCACTCGCACAGTCGTGGGGGCGCATACTCAAGTTCGGCATCCCCGGCGCCCTGGGAATGATACTGACCCCTATATCCTCGGCCGTCATCACGAGACTCGTCGCCGGGTACGGCGATGCGGCCGTCGCGGCGATGGGCGTGGCCGGCAGGATAGAAATGTTCGCCTTCATGATACCGATGACCGTCGGCATGTCGCTCATTCCTTTTGTCGCGCAAAACTACGGCGCGCAGAAGCTGGACAGGATCCGAACGGCAAGAAAAGGAACGATGACTTTCGCCGTGCTCTATGGCGTCTTGATCGGTCTCCTGTTCATCGTTTTCGCCGAGCGCATGGCCGGAATCTTTTCGGAGGAGCGGGACGTGATCAACGTCCTGTGTGCCTACATCTACATAACCTGCATGGGATACGGAATGCTCGAAGTCCACCGTTACTCCGGATTCATGCTTACGGGGGCTCAAGAGCCCATGCAGGCGACGGCCCTCAACATCGTGCGCGTCATTGTCCTGCTGGTCCCTCTGTCCATAGCGGGAAGCGTTCTCATCGGCCTTCAAGGCATTTTCTACGGAAGGCTTGCAACGGACATCCTTGCCGGCCTCGTGGGTATCGTGTGGTCCGGCAGGATTCTGCGGTCCAAATCCAGGCAGCGGGAGCGCACCTCCCTGCCGAAAGCCTGAGCCCGGCCGGGACAGAATACGGCGGATATGCTCCCGGCTCCGGACGTCACACCGGCGAAGGCCGGGGTCCTCGATACTGCTTCTGTGCCAACAGTGTTTATGGTTCTTCGGACAAATACAAAGTTTTTCAAAAAAGGAATGCAAGTGGGAGCCTGATATGCCGTATGCCGACAAAAGAAGCTGCATCGTGGACGGAAGGGAGATCCTCCACGGTGAATTCGCATCCCTCCGGGACAAGTGCGTCGTCTGCGTCGACGGCGAACTGTACGAGGACTACAGCAACATCGTCGGCGGCATGGCGGGTGCGGGCGCGGGAGATCACCGGCCCGCCCGCTCTCATTTGCTCAGTCTGAAAGTTCCGGAATCGTAATGGCTCCCGCTCACATAGATGTTGTAATATCCGTTTATCGTATTGCCGCTCAGTATGCCTTCGGTGAATTTGAGTTGGATCGGCTGTCCGGCGCAGGAAGATGCGGCGGTGCATGTCACCGTGTTGCCGGATAGAGTGAGCTTTGCCGGCAGGTCCGAAAAGGTTCCGCATTCTGTGTTCCCGACGGTCAGTCTTCCCGTGTAACCCGTCTCGGTCTGCGTGGCGATCAGCTTCAGGGACCCTGAATCGGCGCCGTAATCGCTGGTCCAACGGCCGGTCCATGTTCCGCCCAGGGGATTGGTGAGCTTGATCGTGTCCTGTTTGACCGTTGACTGGCCTGCCGCGTTTCTCACCCTGAAATAGACTGTCTTAAGGCCGGCGCCCGCACTCAGGGTGAAACTCGGGTTCCTCGAGTAGGGGTGCCAGGTTGCGCCTGCAAACGTCGGCGATTCACTGGCCTTGTATCGGGTGGGAGTACCGGTTGTGGTGTTGTTCAGAAAAACTCTGCGCCTGGTGGTTGTGGCGGCGCCGTTGTTGATCTTGAAGGAGGTAACGGTCGGCCTTACGGCAGTGGCCCCCTCCGCGGCAAAATCGTTCCCGCTTTTCAGAATTTCAACGGCGTCCACATGCCAGCCGGAAACATCGTGGTTCCCCGAATCGCTCTTGAAAGCGATCCGGACCGTCCGGCCGTTATAGGCGGTCAAATCGACGTCCTCCAGGGACCAGCGGGTGCTCTTTTCAATGAACGAGTCCCCGAGAGCTTCCCATTGGGACCAGCCGTCCGTTTGAAAATCGAAGTGACTGATCTCAACCGTCCCGCTTCCCTGGAAGTCGGGACCGTACGAGTACCAATGACGGAAGTGCAGATGAATCTCCTCGTCCCCTGCAACGGATGGCAGAACCAGGGGAGGCGAGACGAGCCGGCCGATGGAGGGACCGGTTCGGGTGCCGGCGCATTGCGCGCCCTCGTAACAACTCCCCGGTCCGGCCGTGGGGGAGCCGACCTCCCACAGACCGTCGTCGGCGGACCAATCGCCCGGGCCGGCTTCAAAGCCCGTCGCGTAGATCAACTCCTCACTCTTGTATACCTGCTCAGTCGCGGCAGACACCGGGCAGGCAAGCGAAAACAACACCACAAAGAGGAACACGGACAAAAAACCGGCACAGTTGAAAAAGGATCTCTTCATACGCTTCTCCTCGCGTTGGAGCATCGGAAGCCGGATGGCGGGGGGGAAACCGGCAATAATCCCAAACCGTTGAGCAAGTATACCATACTGGAGGCTTCAGTCAATCACGGCTCATGATGAGCCCCATCTCAGTTCTTTCCGTCGATGGCAACTTCCCGCTCTCCCGTTCTGCGACGTGGAACTGCCGCCGGCAACCTGAATACCCGCATACCTGCACGCCGCCAGGTACTCCCCGGCTGGATGAGGAATTCTGCAGTCCCCGCAAACCGGCAAACGTGCATCGGAGTATAGAGGATGATGATAAGAAGGCTTCTCATGAAGCGCGAACAGGTGGAGATCCCCCGGATTCGGGACTGAAATAACCGGGCATCCGGGGAGAGGCCCTTGTGTGGCAAGTCATGGATGTGGACATAGCTGAGCAACCCCCTTTGTTGTTCGATTGGCCTCAAACAACAGGGTTCTTGCCATGTCCATTCTTTTTTCGCAACATTGCAGGTACTCATTTGCCGGAAGACCCAATTTTTTGCCTAGTTACCAATCTACGATCCCTGAGTACTGACGGTGAAGCAAGTGATCGCCCGTGTCATGTTCCTCTGAACGAATTGAGTTCCGACAACCCGGAAGAAATCGGGAGGAAAGCATTTTTTGTTCTAGGGGTGTTGTTCTTGGCAGTTCGGGGAAGGAGTTGTGCACAGGACATGCACAGGGATTTCAGCAAAAAGAAAAGGACTCAACCCTTATGGGCTAAGTCCTCGTTTTTCTTGGTGCCGAAGCGGGGACTCGAACCCCGACAGGCGTACGCCCACTAGACCCTGAACCTAGCGCGTCTACCAATTCCGCCACTTCGGCAAACAAAAGCGTTGCAAACGCAACCTATGAAGGATATGTTAAAAGTCTTTAGCTGTCAAGCAGAATCCACGCTTCGGGAGGTGTCAAAGCTTCAATGGAAATCTTTCGCGGGTTGGAGAATATCCGCCAATCCCTCAACAACCCCGCTATCACCATCGGCAATTTCGACGGCGTGCACCGAGGCCACCAGGCCCTCTTCGACAGAGTCAAGGAATGGGCGAAACGACTTGGCGGGAAGTCGGTCGTCATGACTTTCGATCCGCATCCCGTCGAAGTCCTGTTCCCCAACAAGAACCTTCAATTCATCACGTCCCAGGAACGAAAGCTGGAGCTCATTTCGGCGTCCGGCATCGATGCCGTCATCGTCGTTCCCTTCAGCAGGGAGTTCTCCCGGATTTCGGCCCGGGGATTCGTGGAAGACCTGCTGGTCGGCCGGATCGGGATAAAGGCCCTCGTCGTCGGCCACGATTACCGGTTCGGATACAGCCGTGAAGGCGATATCGTTCTGCTCAAGCAGATGGGCAGGGAATTCGGATTCGAAGTCGAGACGCTGTCGGGGGTGCGCCTGGACGACACCGTCGTGAGCAGCACCGTGATCCGTCAGCTCATCCTCAAAGGGGAGATGAAGCGGGCCAATCGCCTCCTGGGGCGCTGCTATGAAATCGACGGCATCGTGGAAGTCGGCCGCCAGAGGGGAGGCCGGCTGCTCGGGTTTCCCACCGCCAATATCCGCATGTCCACTCAGGCCCCGCCGCGAACGGGCGTCTATATCGTGGAAGTCGAAGTCAACGGCACCCGCTACCGCGGCGCCGCCAACCTCGGCTACAATCCCACGTTCGGCGATACGGACCTGTCCCTGGAGGTGCACATCTTCGACTTCAGCCGCAACATTTACGGTGAATCCATCAAGGTCTGGTTCCTGGACCGGATCCGCGACGAAAGACGCTTCGCCGGACCGCAGGAACTGGCCGACCAGATCAAGCTGGACGTCGCCAGGGCCAGGGAATTCTTCGCCGACAGAAAACCCGAATGAGCCGGGCGGTCCCGCTCCACACGGGACTCCGCAAGCATCTTTTCCCACGAGAAGACCGGCGGTGGAATGATCCCGCAACCCGCGGGATCCCCTTTCGCTGACCCCGGCCGGCGTGACCCCCACGTTCCGGGTCTCGTCCCCCTTCCCGCATGGTCGTCCGGAGCGCCGTTCTTTTCCTCGCGGCGAACCGGGGCAGGGAAGCCTTCACGGACGCATACAGCCGCGGGGCCCGTCCCTCCCGGAGAACCGTGGTCAGGAAACCTTCGACCGCGGCATACAACCACAAGGCCCATGTTCCTCCCGGAGACCGGCAGGTATTGCCTCCCGTCCCCCGCCCGGCCGGAGTGTTCTCCCCCCTGCCCGGAGACCGCGAAATACCGCCTAGCGTCCCCCCGCGCGCCGCAATCCGGTCATAAGGACCGTCCGGACGAGCGGCGAGGTCCCAATCCCGCGCGCGCCGCAATCGGTGATCCGATCCCGCACCGGAGCCCCTCACGGCGCTAAAGTTCCCGGGCGCTCTCGTCAGGCTCTTCGGCGATTTCGGGCTCCGGCTGGCGCGCCGCCGCATAGAAGCCCTCCTCCATCAGCACCTCCACCTGGTCCTGCATGGCCGCGATGAGCGGATCGACGGTGCCCGTCGACAGGGCGGATATGGCGACGCCGCCGTGACGCCGGACCTTCCCGCGCACCCATTCCGGGTCCACCCGGTCAATCTTGTTGAACACGAGAATGGTGGGCTTGGCCTGCAGCTCGAGCTTTCCGAGGACCCGGTCCACCGCTTCCATCTGTTCCTCGAAGTGCGGATTGCTGATGTCCACCACGTGCAGCAGCAGATCGGCGTCGTCCAATTCCTCAAGGGTGGCCGCGAAGGCGTCGAGAAGGTCCTGGGGAAGGTCGCGGATGAACCCCACGGTGTCGGTCACGATCACTTCGAAGTCCCGTGGGAACCGCAGCCTCCTGCTGGTGGGGTCGAGGGTGGCGAAGAGCTTGTCTTCCACGAACACGCCGCTGTGCGTGAGGGTGTTGAGCAGGGTCGACTTGCCGGCGTTGGTGTAGCCCACGATGGAAACGGTCGGGATGTCCTTGCGCAGCCGCCTGGCCCGGCGCTGATCGCGGTTGCGCCTCACCCCCCGGAGCTGATCGTCGAGGTGGGCGATCCGGTCCTTGATGCGCCGCCGGTTGATTTCGAGCGTCGTTTCCCCTGGGCCCCTGGCCCCGATCCCCCCGGTCAACCTGGACAGCGCATCGTCCTTGACCCCCAGGCGGGGCAGCAGATACTTGAGCTGCGCCGTCTCGACCTGGATCTTCCCTTCGCGGCTCTGCGCGCGCTGGGCGAAAATGTCCAGGATGAGCTGGGTGCGGTCGATCACCCGCAGTTCGGTGGTGTCGGTGAGGGATCTCACCTGGGAGGGGTTCAGCTCCCGGTCGAAAATGAGGAGATCCACTCCGCACTGCAACGCCCGGAGCACGATTTCGCTGAGCTTGCCTTTTCCGATGAGATACTTCGGATTGACGGAGCGCAGGCGCTGCACGATGGTGTCCGCGACCACGATCCCGCTGGTCCGCGCCAGCTCGACCAGCTCTTCCATGGACCGGCGGGCGGTCTCCCGGTCCTTTTCCGTGACGCTCACCAGGATCGCCCGGTCCTGCCTGGTGGTGGCCGGAATGGCGAGCCGATTCCGGTCGAGCTCATCTTCCAGGGACTTTACCAGTTCCTGAAAGTCCAGGTCGGGATCGTAGCACCACAGGGGCGGGAGCACCTCCCAGCCGCGATCGTGGCCCGCGCCCGGAAGGATGTGGGCCACGTCGAGCAACGTGGCGCCGCCGTTGGGATCGACCCGGATTCCCGCCACACAGTCGAGGCGCAGGAACACCAGGTCCATGAGATCGTCCTGCGAGAGACCTTCGGCCTGCAGATGCGTATGGACCAGCCGCAGCCCCCGCAAACGCCACCGCCCGCCGCGGCTCTTCGGCAGATCGGGGATAAAGAGCGAGCGCGGGCCCCCCACCAGCACCATTTCCACCGTGCCGTCGCGGCCGATGAGAAGCCCAAGCCGGCGCCCGCATTCAAAGGAGAGGCGGGCAAGATCGCGAGCCAATTCGGGAGAGATCACCTGGCGCGGCGAAACCTTGCGCCGGTATAGCTTTTCAATGCGGTCGCGGATGCTGCTCTTGAGCCCGGCAGTGTTACCATACGATTTTCGGATGAGCGTACCCCCTTTCCCGACGAATGTGCCGGCCGGTGCGTTGCTCCGGAGTTTAGGTGCAGGGTCGCCTGGAAAATAGACTCCCGGGTGAGTCTGTTTTCATGCCTTGTGGTGGCGCAGGCGCCATGGGCAATTGCGTTCAAGCCCGCAGCATCAGGCGGGAGGGCATAAAGCCCTCCCCTTGCTACGTCTGACCGGCACATAAGTCCATGCAAGGGTGGGTTTATCCCGCCCGCGTCGCCTCCCGCCGGGCCGGCGTTGTGTGATCTTGAACGCGCCTCGGGGAGGATGCTCCGATGGCTCACTCTATTATTATATCCCTGATGCTCCAGGGAATGAAGCCTTATGCCGGAGCAATTCCACGCCCCCCGGCAGGTGGTTCAATCCGGGTGCAAGGGGCTGCCGGTATGGGCATGAGCGTTGATATTCACGATGAAAGGGCAAGATTTTCAAAACGAGTGTACAGACTGATGTAGCCGAGCCGGATTTCACCGGTGGGGCCGTTTCGTTGCTTTGCGATCAGGATTTCGGCGGTTCCCTTGTCGGGACTGTTGGGATTGTAAACTTCGTCGCGGTAGATGAAGGCGATCACGTCCGCGTCCTGCTCGATGGCTCCCGATTCGCGCAGGTCGCTCAACATCGGCTTCTTCACCGATCGTTCCTCGACCTTGCGGTTGAGCTGCGCCAGGGCGATGACGGGGATGTTGAGCTCCTTTGCCAGCGCCTTCAGGGACCGGGAGATATCGGAAATTTCCTGTTCCCTCCGTTCGGATTCCCTGCCCCGCATGAGCTGCAGGTAGTCCACCACCACCATTCCCAGGCCGCGGTCCGCCATCATCCGCCGCGCCTTGGCGCGCAGCTCCAGCGCCGAAATGGACGGCGTGTCGTCGATGTAAATGGGGACGTCCATGAAAGAACCCGCGGCGGTGAGCATCTTGGCGCATTCGGTCTGACTGAGAAAGCCGGTGCGGATCTTGTGCGAATCGACGCGGGCCTCGGCACAGAGCAGGCGCATGGCCAACTGCTCCTTGCTCATCTCCAGGGAGAAGAACCCCACCGGAATGCCGCTCTCGACCGCGGCGTTCCGGGCGATGCACAATGCCAGGGCGGTCTTGCCCATGCTGGGCCGCGCGGCGATGACGATCAGGTCGGACTTCTGGAACCCGGCGGTGAGCTTGTCGAGATCCCGGTAGTGGCTGGGAACCCCGTTCACCATATCCCGCTGTTCCTGGTAACGCTCGATGGATTCGATGCTCTTCTTGACGATGTCCTTCAGGGAAGAGTAGCTGTTGCGGATGCGGTTTTCGGTGATGGAGAAAATCGAGGACTCCGCCTCGTCGAGGATTTCCTCGACGTTCTTTCCACCTCCATAGGACCATGAGCTGATTTCGTTGGCCGTTTGGATCAGGCGGCGCAGCAGGGCCTTCTCATTGATGATGCGCGCGTAGGTGGCAACGTTGCTGGCGGACGGCACGGCATCCACCAGCGATGCCAGGTAGGGCGCGCCTCCCACGGCTTCAAGCTGGTTTTTCTCGGCGAGCAGGGCGGCCGTGGTGACGAGATCGATCGGTTCGTTGCGTTCGAAGAGTTCCTGGATTGCGCGGAAAATGATCCGGTGCGATTCCCGGTAGAACTCATCGCCCTTGATGATTTCGAGGGCCGCGGGCAAACCGTCGTTATCGATCAGAATTCCCCCGAGAAGCGACTGCTCCGCCTCCAGTTGCTGCGGCGGAACCTTCTTGAGTTCTTCCGCGATGGCATCCACTTCGGCTACTCTTCTTTTTCAACCACGACACCGACGGTGGCCGCAATCTGGGCGTCCACGCGGACGGAGACCGTGAATTCTCCGAGCTGCTTGATGGGCTGATCGAGCTGAATGTCCTTGCGGGCCACGGTGAAGCCCCGTTCCTCGAGCGCGCTCTGGATGTCGGCGGCACTCACCGAACCGTACAGCTTGTCCTCGTCGGCCACTTTCCGGCGCAGCACGAGCTTGACCTGGTTCATCTTCTCGGCCACCGAAAGCATTTCCTGGCGAATCTTTTCGCGCTTGGCCGCCAGCACCCGCTTACGATGCTCCAGCTCCTTCACGTTCTTTCCGGTGGCTTCCAGGGCCAGTCCCTGAGGGAACAGATAGTTGCGGGCATACCCCGGGGCCACGTTGACCACCTGCCCGATCTGGCCCAGAGAAGAGAGGTTCTCAGTCAAAATCACTTTCATCATGTTCTCCTTGGAATGACTGGGGCAAGCCGTGCCGCCCCACAATATCCGTACCTTCCCGCGCGGCGGGATCGTCTCTTTTCGCCGCACGGCGGCAAACCGCTCAAGGGCTTTCCGCCGGCTTTCGGGTCAGGCGCCGAAAATCGCACCACAGGTCGAAGAGGCCCAGAAGAATCACGGCCATCGTCGCGAACTGCTGAAGCAAAACGATGCCGTAGCTGAGGAGTCTCATCGCCCGGGGCATCTTCCATCGCTCGAAGTAAAACCCCAGTATGGCCAGACCCTGGAACAGGTACACAGTGGCCAGAATGAGCAGGAGATTCAGTCCCACCACCGTGAGTGTCTTGCCCGGCACCAGCAGCATCACCCCGGCCGCGATCACTCCCCAGATCAAATGATCCGGAGCCTTCCATTCGAGCCACTGTCCCCAGACCGGAAAGGGGAGCCGGGCCATGCGGCAGTAACGCCTCGCGGCCACGACATTGAACCATGCCGCCAGCAGGGTGGTGGACACGGCCGCGCCCGGCAGGAGCTTGACCAGAAAGGGCACCATGTTTTGCAGGGATTGCTCGAGGACCTTCTTCTCCTCGCCTTCCCCACCGTACTGCTGCATGGCGGCACGAATGGAATTGCGCAAATCCTCTTCGACGAAACCCGCGAACCCGGTTTCGGAATCCCCCGCGGCGAGCCAGAACAGGAGCGCGCCGACCACGAATACAAACAGGGTGGGCACGCCGATCGTCATCTCGATGGACCATTGCCGCCTCATGCCCAGCCCCATCAGCACTCCCATGGAAAGCAGCAGGCAAAAATACGGCACGATCTGCGGCATCCCCAGGACCACCAACAACAAAACGCCTGCCAGAACGGTCACGCCGGGGCCCCAGTAACCCACCGGCCGCCCTCTCCTGTAAAGCGAGAGCAGAGTGGGCAACGGAGTCAGCACGCCCGCGACGACGCCCGCAACCGGGATGAGAAGAATGGCCAGGAACGAGATCAACGTCGCCGTCGTGCCGACGGCGATCTCCATTCCCAAACCGGGATTACGGTCGAGGCCGTTGTTTTGGCTGAACAGGCCCATGGACCCACATCGAGCAGAGGGCGCAGTGCTGTTTACACATTATGGATCGTGGTGTGAGGCAACAACGCGATCTGGCGTGCCCTCTTAACCGCCAGAGTCAACTCCCTCTGGTGCTTCGCACAGTTGCCGGAAATGCGCCGGGGGACTATCTTACCCCGTTCGGTGACGAAATAACGCAACGTCTTGGAATCTTTGTAATCAATCTTGAGCTCGCTATCCACACAAAAACGGCATACCTTGCGCCGATGGAAAGTGCGTCGCCTGCGTCTGATGGCCATAGTGTTCTCCCTGTGACACCCGGTGTTCTGATGGTCCGAAACCTTCCGGTCCCGGAACTGCGCTACTCTTTGTCTTCCGCTTCATCCGTCTGCGCTTGCTCGCCGATGCCTTCTTCCTCTTGGGCAAGGGGCGCGGAACCCTTTTGCTCGGTGTCCTCGTCCTCCGGGAACGAGGGGAGATTCGCGGCCATGCGGGCTGCTTCCTTCTCCGGATCGTAGCGGTCGTCCAACTTGACGGTGATGAACTTGAGCACGCGTTCATCCAGCCGCATGTTGCGCTCGAGCTCGGCCACCAGCCGGGAATCCCCGGCATATTCCATGAGCACGTAGAGGCCGCGCGACCGCTTCTTCACCGGATAGGCCAGTTTCTTCTTTCCCCAGGGGACGTAAGAAACGACATCCCCTCCGTTGGCGCCGACAACCGACTTGATCTTCTCGTCGACCGCCGCCGTCACTTCGTCCGGCAAATCCGGATCGATGATAAAAAAGGTTTCATACTTACGCATCGTTACTCTCTCCTTTTGGATTATGCAGCCCCACTCTCGTTCTTGATTGGAGCAAGGAGCCTGGTTCGGCAAACCATATTTGCTATCATATTCCTTTAAACAGCGTCAAGAACATTCTCGGCGGAGGCAATCCGCCGCCCTACTTCCTGGGCCCGGCGGTGTCGAGCGGTCCGAACTCGATCATGAGCTCACCCTCCCGGACCCAGCCCAGTTCCTGGCGCACGATTCGCTCCTGCGCCTGCGGGTCGTTCTTGAAGCTCACGATCTTGTCGAAGAGCTTCTGGTTCTCTCTTTTCAGCTTGAGGATCTTGGCTTCCAGCTCCCGGACCTGCTCTTCGTGTCGACGGTAGCCTTGAATCCCCTGGGCGGAGAAGAAAATGGCGTAGAGCAGGATCAGGTTCACGACCAGAAGGATCACCACCAGGAAGCGCAGGACCTGGACGCCCTTGAAAAAGGACAGGAGCCCGCCTTCCGATTTGTGAGGCGTATCCGGCGTTTTCCGGTTCATGTCATCCGCACCCCGGTGCTTGGTGTTCGACCCACGGACCTTCGGAAGGCCCGGCCTTTTCCATGCAATTGCCCATGGCGCCTGCGCCACCACAAGGCATGAAAACAGACTCCCCCTGGAATCTATTTTCTAGGTAATCTTATACCGAGGTGCGTTCAAGTCTGCGGCATCGGGCGGGAGGGTACAAGGCCCTCCCTTGCCACGTCCGAGCGGCACGTCGGTTGGTGCAAGGGGCGAGGTTTATCCCCGCCCGCGTCGCCTCCTGCCGGGCAGGTGTTGCATGATCTTGAACGCAACCTGGTTTACGGCACGTCCACCGAAGGGAACAACCGGCGGCTCGTGTGAGGCAGAAATAGCGCGCTCCTGAACTCATCCATGAATTCCGCGTTCACGTTCAATTCCACGTAGGTGATCCGGCCGCACGCCTTTTCCATATCCTTCAGGAGGTCGCGGTTGACCAGCAACATGGCGGCCCCGGCCGCGGCCGTGTTTCCCATCCTGTGGAAGGTTTCCATGGGCAGATCGGGGATCATGCCGATGCGCACGGCCATGGCCGGGTCGATGGATTCCCCGAACGCCCCGGCCACATAGAAGTGCCTGACGTCATCGAATCGGATGCCGACCTTCTTGACGGCGACGTTGAGCATGGCGTACATCGCCGCCTTGGACTTGAGAAAAACCTCGACGTCGGTTTCAGTGATGAGCAATGCCTTTCCGTCGGCGGTCCGTTCGGGGTCGGCGAGAATATATGCGGGGCCGTCCTCGGTGTGGACGATGCGCCCGCACCCCGGCGGCGAGCTCAGCTTGCCCTGCCGGGTCAGGAGGCGAGCCCGGAACATCTCGGCGATGAGGTCGATCACTCCGGAACCGCAGATGCCCGAGGGCTTTACTTCGCCCAGCACGTGGAAGTCCGGTTCGAACGTGGCGGGGTCGATGCGGACCCGGTCGATGGCGCCGGGAGCGGCCGGCATGCCCCGTTCGAGTGCTCCGCCTTCGAGGGCCGGGCCGGCGGCGCCGGCGCAGGCGACCAGCCATTCCCGGTTGCCCAGAACCACTTCCGCGTTGGTTCCCACGTCCGCCAGCAGGCTGATTTCTTCCGTTCGGTGCATCCCGCAGGCAAGAACCCCGGCGATCAGGTCGCCCCCCAGGTAGGAGCCGGCATTGGGGAAAACGTATACCGGGCCGCGAGGGTGCATGGCAAGGGTCGAATCCTTGCCGCTGAACGTGGGGAAATGATTTACCGCGGGGATGTAAGGTTCCTTGAATATATTCGCCGGGTCAAGCCCCAGGAAAAAATGACTCATCACGGTATTGCCCGCAACCGTCACGGCGCACAAATCCGAAAGAGAACGCCCCAGGTTCTCCAGGGTTTCCCGGATCGCCCGGTTGATGCCGCCGATGACGATGCGCTGCAGGATCTTGCGATTGCCCCTGGCTCGGGCGAACAGGAGCCGCGAGAGGATGTCCTCCCCGTACTCGGCCTGCGGGTTGGGAATGGAAGCCCCGGCCACGGTCTTGCGGTCGGCGAGGTCGATAAAGAACAGGCCGACGGTGGAGCTGCCCAGATCGATGGCAAGTCCGAGCGGAGTTGGAGAGGAACTTCCGGGAAGGATATCGATGATCTCCCAGTGAGAACCGAAGAAGCCCACAAGGACGGTGACGTGAAAATTCTCCCCGCGAATTCGGGCCGCGAATTCGTCGGCGTCGGCAAGCCGAATCTGAATCGGCTCGAATCCTTGCCGGCGCAATGCCCGCAGGAGGCGGTCGAGGTCCGCGGTATTGTCTGCCAGAGATGGTGGGGCAAGCTCCAGTTGAAGCACTTCAACCAGGGGCGCATGCGGCGGCCCCGGGGACTGTGACGGCTGCATTGTCCTCCTGTGCCTTTCCTCGCGAGAGTCCGACGAGCGTTGTCCCAATTCATGTAATACAAGTGGCGACTTTTTTCATTTCTTTTCGCACTCTTCTTGTTACAATTGCATTGTTTTGCTGTAATATCAAATTGCAGGCCGACTCGAAACCAGTTTGCGGAGTCGGCGGGCGGCAGGCAGCCGACGGTTCCGTCGGAAGCCGTCCGTTCGCTGCCCGGACTGCGTCCCCCCGGTTTCCGAAGCGGGTCGTGCCGACTGCGCGTTGATGTGTCTCGGGTCGATGGTGGCTCCCTCCCACCCCCCAACGAAGCCATCCAGGGCAGCATTTGCATTGACCGGAACAAGTTATCCTGAAGCTTGACATGTTCGGTCTCTTTACAGTAGTGTTGGGCGGACAACAAACAAGGGACGATTCTTTGGCACGTAAGGGTATGAACTTCCTGGATTGACTCCTCAAGCTCTCATCAAGACCGTCTGCCCCGTGGAACTCGATATTGTTTGTTGCCTTTGATTCGCTGCCGCACAACCGGGAATCTTGCATCAGGCTTTTAGGCCTCAGGCTGAAGCGACGGTCAGGTATGCCGTCGCTCGGTGATTGTCGTGAACCGCGTTTGGACCGATGGAACAGGGAAGTTATGGAAGACATTCAAATCAAAGAACTGGTTGAAGTGATTGCTCGGGCTCTTGCAGAATATCCTGAAGAAGTGATTGTCAAAGAGATTACGGGCCACCAGATTTCAGTGATCGAGCTCAGAGCCGCAAAAGTGGACCTGGGGAAGATCATCGGCAAGGAAGGGCGTAATGCACACGCCCTCCGGACCATCATGAACGCGGCAGCCACCAAACTTCACAAGCGTGCGGTCTTGGAGATCCTGGAGTAGCGGGAGCCGTGTGAAGGGCCGAAGAATACACATGAGTGAGATGGAACAGAACCCCTCGACGGGCGATTGCGAGCAGGAGGGGCCTCCCGCGTGTTTCGGCAGGCCGGAGAATGTGTGTCCCAGGGACGAGAGCGGCATCATCCAGCCGCAGGCCGCATGCCGGGACTGCAAGCTGCTCCGGTCCTGCCTGCAGCAGGCGCTGCGAACGGAAGGCGTTCTGAAGCCTCCTCCCGTGGTATCGAAAGTGGGCCATTTTCTGAAGCGCTGGTCCAACCAGAAGCTCTCGCGGTCCGATACGAAAGAGGGCGGCTCAGGGTCCTAGCACTTCTCCCCTTCCTGCAACGGCTTTCATGGAACGAGGCGCAAGGTTGCCGACGCAAAATCCCCGCTCGAACAGGATCGTCATCGTTCACCAGGGGGCGCTGGGGGATTTTCTCCTGGTGCTCGGCGTTCTCGAAGGTCTGCACTGTTGCAGTCCCGACATTCGGATGGGTCTTTGGACCCGAACGGAGCACTTCCAGCTCATCGAAGACAAACCGTACGTCGACGGGTTCCACCCCGCCGGCGGCCCGGAGCTTCTGCCTTTTTTCGATGCGGAACAGTGGAAGCGGGCGGTCCTTCCTTCCTTTTTCACCAACGCTCACGCGATTTTCTTTTTCGGGCAGGAAAGCAGCCGAGCCGTGGCCGATCGCCTGGGACGCAGGACGTCGGCTTCCGTGCACTGGCTGCAGTCTTTCCCGGGACCGGGCGTCGCGCTCCACGCATCACGGTTCGTCGCCGACCAGGTGCGTGCATTGGGTTGGAAGGTTCAAGACGCGGCCGCATGCATCTGCCCCTCACCGGAGGACCGAGGCCACGTCGCCCATTGGCTTGACGAAGGGACCGGCGGCCCGGGGCACGGAGGCACTCCCGGCGGTGCCGCCTGCGCGGGCGGCAAACCGGTCGCGGTGCATCCCGGCAGTGGAGGGCGGGCGAAAATCTGGCCCCTCGGGAGGTGGTGGGGGCTGCTCGAATGGATGCGAAAGGAGAAGGGCGTACCGGTCCTCATGATCCTGGGACCGGCCGACGAGCACCTGTATCCTTTTGCGAGCGCGGCGCGGCGGATCGGGGTCCGACTGGTGGAAGGCTTGAGCCTTCCCCGACTGGCCGCCATGCTTTCAGGATGCCGACTCTACGTGGGAAACGATTCCGGGGTCAGCCATCTTGCCGCGGCGACGTCCATTCCCGCCGCGGTGATTTTCGGTCCCACCGACCCGCAAGTCTGGGCCCCCGCGGGTGCCAATGTCCGGATCGTTCAAGCCTCGTGGGATTCATCCACAAACCTGCTCTGGCCGCCTTCATCCGTCGAGCCGCCTTCGGAAACCATCCAATCGCCCCTGGAGGAGTTCCTGCCGGCCCGTTGCTGACCCCGCCGCCGTCAGAATCCCCGTCTTAGAAACTCCAATGCCTGCCCCGCAAGAATCTCCTTCTTGCGTCGGGGCGGATACACCCTGTAGGCACGCTGTTTGTGAATGTTGAACCTGTAGAGGTATCCGCGCGGCAGGACCCGCCCGTAAAAATTGAGAGAGAGCACCGCCGAGTCGTCGGGATTTCCCGTGATGTGGATGCCGTCGTTGAATGGCAGCGTGTGGCAGGTCTCGCCGGCACCGAGCAGAAATCTCTCCGATTCACTCAACCGGGCGAACCCCTCCCGCGAGCCGTCGTCCTCCCTGCGATAATTGATCACTTCGAAGCCGGGCGACACGGCCCCGAGGACACCCCATGAATTGTGGTCGTGGGGGTAGGTGAATTCTTCCGGCCCCCAGAGGTACAAACGCAACGAGAAGAGCCCGTCGGGGTGAACGAAAAGGGGGATTTCGTTGTCGAACACGGTGGGGCGTTTGGCGTCGGGGTAGCCCTGCCGGTTCACGATATTTTCCATCAGGCCCACGAAAAGGGCTTTGTTCAGCAGGAGCCGCGGCAACTCGGCCTTGACGAAACTGATGCAGGCCTGCGTGTCGTCCTGGTTGGCGAGACCCGTCGTGCAACGATCGTAGAAATCCTGAATTTCCGCTGGCATAGTCCGGTTCACGGGATTCATCGGTTCCTCCTTGGCGATCCGTTCGTCTATTCGGTTTCCAGTCGTACGTACTGTTCATAGAATGGGGCACCACTGCCCATATCGGTCAGTCCCGCGGCGATGAGCCGATTCGCTCCACCGCCGGCGCTCATCCAGTCTCCACGGCGATACAACACCACCGCCGGGTGCAACCCCGCCATCAGCCTCACCTCCACGCGCAGTCGTCCCAGGGGGGAAACCACCCATGCGTTCTCGAAGCGATCCGCCGACTCCGCGAACGGATTCTCAGGGGCTATCCAGACCGTGGGCCGGGCGGCCTGGTCTTCCTGAGGGATTTGGGAATGAATGCTGTCTCCGCGAATCAGGGTCAGCAGGCGCAGCGGATAACCCTCGGGCGGGGGCGGTTCCGGGTGGAGCTCCGGCGGGAAGCGGCATTTGCCGTCCGAATGGGCGAAGACCATGCCGGAGTATGCCACGGCGGGCCGCTTCGCCTCGATGAAACACTTCGCGCGCAAGTCCTCGAGCGTGCCCTCAATGTTCGGGCGGTCGAGAGCCGCTCGGAAGCACGTTTGCGGGTCCGGCAGCAGGATCGGCGGGTCGAGCCGCCTGCCCAGCTCGGAGAGGATTTCGTAATCGGTGCGGGCCTCCCCGGGAGGGTCGAACACCTTCTTCACGTGATGCACGAAATCGTGCAGGTAGGAGGCCACAATGTCCTCCTGCTCCAGGATGAGGGCACAGGGCAGAACAAGGTCCGCGTGCCGGGCGGTGTCCGTCATGAAGGCGTCGACCACGACTTTGAACTCGATCTTTTCGAGGGCTCGGACGGTTTGCAGGGAATCGGGGGCCTGATTCACGAGGTTCGACCCGTTCACCCAGAGCATCCTGACGGGAGGGGCCGACGCTTCCAGGATGTTCCGTCCGATGGTCGGGTAGACCAGGGTGCGGCGCGAGGATTCGGCCGGCCCCTTCGCCCAGCCGAAGTCCACGCTGTGCAGGGAATGAAGATGGTAGTAACTGCCTCCCCCCGAGCGGCCCATATTGCCTGAAAGGACGGCGAGCGCGTTGATGAACCGCACGTTCTCACCACCGTGGAGATATCGCTGCAATCCCGTTCCGACAATCGTCGCGACGGGTTCCGAATCGGCGTAGAAGGAGTAGATTCGCTCGATGTCTTCGTCTTTCACTTCACAGGCGGCGGCCAGCCCGGCCGGAGCCCGGGCCAGGACCAACTCGCGGAAATCCTCCCATCCTTTGGTGTGGGTGAGAATTTCCTCGCCGATACGTTCCCGCTCGATCAAGCGGCGGATCACGGCCGCGGCCAGGAACCGGTCCGTCCCGGGCCTGATCCGCACCGTGATGTCCGAGGCGGAAGCGTTGCTCATGCCGCCGGGGGAAACCGTCAGAACGCGGGTACCGACACGGCGGGCGCGTTCCACCATGGCTGCCGTGTGCACGGAGCTGCGGGAAAGGTCACGGCCCCAGTTCACAATCGCCCGGGCGTTGAGAAGGTCGGTCACCGAGTTGTTGTCCCGGGAACCGAAATCGGCCACATAGGCGACATAGCCCGCCGAATCGCACAGCGATCCCTTGACGCGGCTCGAACCGAGCAGGGCGAAGAACAGCTTGCTCGCCTGCTTCAGAACGCCCTTGGCGCCTTCACCGTGAACGTGCAGGATCGAGTGAGGCTCCCGGCGGTATTCCCCGATCTTGCGCGCGCAAAGATCCAGTGCCTCATCCCATCCGAGGGGATGCCACTCGCCGCCCCTGCGCAGCAGCGGAGACGTGATGCGATACGGGCTGCGCAGCCGCTTCACGAAATTCCTCGCCTTCCGGCAAACGAACCCGGCGGTGACGGGATGGTCGGGATTGCCCCTGAGCGTCGTTTTCCCGTTCGGCGACGTCTCGACGACGAGCGAACACGAATCGGGGCAGTCCAGGGTGCATGCGGTGACGGTTTTCACGGCCGGTTCCCCTGGCTTCCGTTCATGGCACGGCTGTTTGACACGCCCCGGGACCGATCACGCGCGGCGCCCTCAAACGGTCGGACCGCCGGGGACGCGGCTGCTGTTCCTCCCGCGCCGCGCACCATTCCGCGCGCGAGGGCTCCGCCTTTGCCTTTGTCCTGGACGCCTGAAGGTCTCATGATTCGATATCGAACTCCGGATCGTTGATGTGCCTGAATTTCGGAGTGCCGTCCTCGTGAGGGAACGGCGTCCGGTCGATGATCTCAGCCGGCAGGCAGGTCTGTTCGTCAAAGATGTGGAAGGCGAAATGAAGGAGGTTCAGCCGCTCATCGTAGCGCTTCTGCAGCAGGAAACAGTACAGCACACGGATCGCCTCTTCCCGTGAAACCCCCCGCGAAATTCTTCTTTTCAGCAACCTCGCGACGAAACCCGGCACGGGTGTCGAAAGGGATCGCACGAAGGGCCTGCAATCGAGCAAACAGTCCTCCGGGTCGGATTCGAATCGTTCGAATTCGTCTTCGAGACGGCCCCATTGGATTTTCGTGCGATTAGCATCGCAGGCGCCGGGTTTCATCGCGTTTCAACCTTCAGGATCGAGAATCGTCGTACAAAGGTAACGCATTGCAGGAGACTCGTCCACCTTGCCAGCGATCGCAACGCCGAATTCCACCGCGGCTCCGCCGGCGCCGAGCTCGGCCGATTTACCCGGGACCGCCGCCACGCGAATCATCGAGGAAATGATTGCGGGAATTGCGGGAGAACCGAAAACCTCTGTTCTGCGGCCTTGGAGCGGCCCACGGACAGGAAACCCCGCCTGCGGGAATCGGCTTGCGCCGGGGTTCCGCCGGACGGTATCGGCAAGCCGTCGGCAGACGGCCAGATCGGGGGCGGGGCTGCCACCCATGCGGGTCGCCGGTTCAGCTGATGTACCGGTGCCCCTTTGATACCGGCTCGGGCAACAGACGGTCTCCCGGGTGAGACATCCTTCGGGGGGTGAAGCGGGCGCCATGGGCAATTGCGTTCACGGCGGTTAAGATGGGCGGGCGAGCAAGCCCCCCCGAAAGTGCGCGTCGCACACGGGAAGAGGTCGGTTGCCGTCCACATCGGCTTCCGATGACCTTTCATCCGGTCATCTTGACCGCGAACCGGCATGGGGCCAAAATCCGTCCGGGCAACCCTTCGGCCGCAAAGGTCCGGGGCGGACCTTGCCGGACTATGCCGCCCCTCCCTCAACTTGCACGGGACCCCGGGCGATGTGGGATTTTACCTCCTCGCAGAATTGCTTCAGCTCCTCGCCGTCGATGGATTCCTTTTCCAGGAGGATTTTGGCCAGTCTCTCGAGGCATCCGCGTTCCCGTTTCAGGGTGGAGCGTACCTTTTCATGAGCGTCTTCCACGATCCGGGTGATTTCTTCATCGATTTCCTGGGCGATCATTTCGCTGTAATCCCGTTCACGCGGCCCCAGCCCCAGGTCCAGGTGGGCGGAACGCGGATCGCGGGTGTAGGTCAAGGGCCCAAGGCGTTCGCTCATCCCGTATTCCATGACCATGCTGCGCGCAATGTCGGTTGCCCGCTGCAGATCGTTCTGTGCCCCGGTGGAAACGTCCCCGAAGATGATTTCCTCCGAAACCCGGCCTCCGAGCAAAACCTGCAGGCGATCCAGCAGTTCGTTGCGGGTCATCAGGTAACGGTCCTCGGTGGGAAGCTGCTGCGTATACCCGAGAGCGGCGATGCCGCGGGGAATGATGGAAACCTTGTTGACCGGGTCCACGTTGGGAAGGAGCATGGCCACGAGGGCGTGGCCGGCTTCGTGGTAGGCGACGATCTCTTTTTCCTTTGGATTCATGGCCCGGTTCTTCTTCTCGAGGCCGCCGATGATCCGGTCAGCGGCTTCCTGGAAGTCGGCCATGGTGACTTCGTCCCGGTCTCGCCTGGCGGCCACCAGGGCGGCTTCATTCACCAGGTTGGCCAGGTCGGCGCCGACGAAACCGGGGGTCATCCCGGCGATCTTCTTGAGGTCGACTTCGGAGCCGAGCTTCACTTCCTTGACGTGTACTCTGAGGATCGCTTCACGCCCCCTGATGTCCGGTTTGTCGATGGCGACGTGCCGGTCGAAGCGACCCGGGCGCAACAGGGCCGGGTCGAGGATCTCCGGCCGGTTGGTGGCAGCCATGATGATCACCCCCGACCTCGGATCGAACCCGTCCATTTCCACCAGGAGTTGGTTCAGTGTCTGTTCGCGTTCGTCATGGCCGCCGATGGGGTTGAGCCCCCTGGCCTTTCCCAGGGCATCGAGCTCATCGATGAAAATGATGCACGGAGCATGGTCCTTGGCCTGTCCGAAAAGATCCCTCACCCGGGCCGCGCCGACACCCACGAACATCTCGACGAATTCAGAACCGCTCATGCTGAAAAAGGGGACGCCCGCCTCCCCCGCCACCGCCTTGGCCAACAGGGTCTTTCCCGTACCGGGGGCACCCACCAGGAGCACGCCCTTGGGGATACGGCCGCCGAGACGCTGGAACTTGCCGGGGTCTTTAAGGAACTGAACGATCTCTTCGAGCTCTCCCTTGGCCTCATCGATTCCCGCGACGTCGTCAAAAGTGATCGTGATTTCCTTTTCCGCAAATATCTTGACCCGCGCCTTTCCCACCGAAAGCACCCCCTGGGGGCCGCCTCCCATGCGCCGCATGAGGAAGCTCCAGAAGAAGATCATGATCGCGAACGGCAGCAGCCACCAGGTGATGAGACCCAACCATGGGTTCTGCACGTCGCCGCTGAACCTGATGTTTTTCGCCTCGAGCTGCTTCACCAGCTCGGGATCCTCCACCCGGATGGTGTTGAACCGCCGGCCGGGGCCGTCGTTCTCCTTCATGGTGCCCGTAATCCGGTCATGCTCGATGACAAGGTTCTGGACGTTCCCGTCGTGGACCCGCTGCTTGAATTCGGAGTAGCTTATCTTCTCGCTCTGCTGTTCCCCCATGTATGTCTGCATCCACACGATCAGTAACAATGCCAGAATGAAATACCAGATCGAGAAATGCACCTTCCTTTGCGAAGGGTCGGGGCGGCCGGGACCTCCGTCACCAGGGGAGCCTCTGAGTCTGTCCATGAACTTGTCCATCGGGTTGGTATCTTCGTCACTCTTCCTTGCCATGTGCCGCTCCTTGAGACTGTGTCTCGACGGGTTCAACCCGCTTGCCCGGATATTCCCGCTCCGAAGCCACCCTTGGACGTCGCAACGGGAACGGCCGCATCCCGAGTTGCCGTTCCGTGCAGGACGCATTTACAATTCCGACGCTTTTCCCGGAGAAGACCCGCGGCGAGGAGGCGAACCGGCTCCAACATGCGGCCCGGTACCATTTAAAATATATTACAGTCCACCAAGTATGCAATGCATCTCGGGACAAATGGAAAAAAGTGACTAAAGTGAAAACCATTCCCGGCTCGTTTCGGTCCTCCGGGGCGGAGGGAGTAAGGTACAGGTGTATGGCCGTCGCGGTGCAAGGCCACGTTGTCATGTCATTTGTGTTATTTTTTCTTTGTATTTACCGATTATAAGAATTAGTATGTCGTCCGATTCCGGGTCTTGACATGAAGGGAGGCATTTGGATGGAACGAGTGCTTAGAGTTGTGAGCATTTTTGCAGTACTGTTGCTTCTCGCGCCCGTACTTGCAGATCTTGGGTGCGGGGCCGGCGCCCGGCGCGTGCAATCAGTTGCATTTGCAGCCGGGGCGGGAAACAATGAGGAACGTGCTGCACCCGCGGCCGAGCCGATCTCCGATCCCCTGGAGAAACTGAACCGAGGCATATTCAAGCTCAACGACCGCCTCTATTTCTGGGTCATGAAGCCGACCGCCACCGTCTATAGCTGGTACTTTCCGGAAGGTTTCAGAATCTGTGTGCGCAATGCCTTTACCAACTTCATGTTTCCCGTTCGGTTCATCAATAATGTCCTTCAGGGCAAGTTCCAATATGCCGGTACGGAAGCCGGCCGCTTTGCCGTCAACTCGACTCTCGGATTCGCCGGAATGTGGGACATCGCTGCCCGGGATTTCGGACTCGCCGTGCGCGATGAGGACTTCGGCCAGACACTGGGTGCCTGGGGCGCCGGATCGGGGTTCTACATCGTGCTGCCCGTTTTTGGCCCATCCAATGTTCGGGATACCGTCGGACTCGGTGTCGATTCGGTCATGAACCCGGTGTTCTGGCTGGCGAGCACGCCTGTGAGCGCCGGGGTGAAGGCCGGGAAAACGGTCAACAGCATGTCGTTGAGGATAGGAGAGTACGAGGATTTCAAGAAATCGGCCCTCGATCCCTATGTCTCCATGCGCGAGGCCTACACGCAGTATCGTGCGGAGGAGATGGCGAAGTAGTCTGTTCCGCGGCGGCGGGCTTTGGCGGCCCGCGGCGTTGATGGAGCTGTGGGACGGGGGTGCCGCGGCGGGGTGATGCCGCGAACGAAGGTGCATGAAAGAAGGGCGGGATGATCCCCGCCCTTTTCTTTTGAATGCGCCCGGCAGGGCGCGCGGGTCTGGAGCTGGATCGAACGAGGGCCTCATCCCGGCGGGATGGGTGCGTGCGAGCGGGCTGGCTCGAGGTAATGGACGCCGCCGTTGGGACCGGGCGTGATCCCGCCCCGGAGGATCGGGTTTGCCCCTCGCGAGGATCGAGGTCCCCCGGAGTGGGTTTCAGACCGAGGTGCGTTCAAGGTGACATAACACCTGCCCGTCGGAGGTGGCGCGGGCGGGGATAAACTCCGCCCCTATGGACCGGTGTGCCATTCAGACGTAGCAAGGGGAAGGCTTTATGCCCACCCGCCCAATGCACTCATCTTACCGTGAACGCAATTGCCCATGGCGCCTGCGTCACCACAAGGCATGAAAACAGACTCACCCGGGAGTCTATTTTCTAGGTAATTGCTTCAGTCAACCGGGTTTTCGCCGGGGACCGGCTTTTCCGGTCTCTTTGCCTTGAAATGCAAGCAAATGGCGTTCGCCAGTCCGGGAATGGTGTATTCAGCGGGCATGATGTGGACTTCCAGGCCGTGTTTCACAGCGGTCTGCGCGGTGATCGGTCCGATGCAGGCGATGGCGACCCCCTCGAGGAGCGGCAGAATCTCGCTCCGGTCAAAGAGACTGAAGAAATTGGAGACGGTGGACGAGGAGGTGAAGGTGAGGCAATGAATCTCGGCCTTCCGGAAGCGCTCGGCAATTTCCGGCCCGCGCTCCCTCGGGATGACGGTCCGATAGGCCGGCACCACGTCGACAAAAGCGCCTTTGGCACGGAGCGTTTCCGGAAGGATATCCCGGGCGACCATGGCCCGCGGGATCAGAAAGCGACGCTCTCGCAAATCCGCGTCGCCGAGCGAATCGAGAATGGATTCCGCACGATATTCCGAGGGCACGAGATCGACTCTCAGGCCCGTTTTCTCCAGAGCTTCGGCCGTCTTCGGGCCGATGGCCGCAAGCCGGACGCCCTTCAGTTCGCGAACGTCCAGCCCCAGTGCCCGCAGCCTTTCCATGAAAAACCGGACGCCGTTCACGCTGGTGAAAATCGCCCAGTCATAGGATGCCAGCCGGCGGATGGCTTCATCGAGTTCCCGCCAGGATGGAGGCGGTTCGATGGCGATGGTCGGAAACTCGATACAGTGTGCGCCCAGTTCGGTCAACATGCCTTTGAAATCGCTCGCCTGTTCGCGTGCACGGGTCACCACGATGCGCCTGCCGAACAGTGGACGATTCTCGAACCAGTTCAACTCGCCACGCAGATTCACCACGTCGCCCACGACGGTGATCGCCGGCGGTTTGAGCTGAGCTTCCAGGACCCTCTCCACGATGTTTTCGAGTGTGCCGGTCACCGTCTGCTGGTCGGGTGTCGTTCCCCAGCGAATGACGGCCACCGGCGTCCGTGCCGGCCTGCCGTGCGCGATCAGACTTCGGCAGATTTCCGGCAGGTTCTTCACACCCATGAAAAACACCAGGGTCCCGATCCCGGTGGCAAGCTTGTCCCAGGCGATTTTGGAATCGCCCTTGTCCTCTCGTTCATGGCCGGTGACGAAGGCCATGCTCGCCGTGTGGTCGCGATGGGAGAGGGGGATGCCGGCATAGGCCGGCACGGAGACGGCGGCCGTTACGCCGGGCACCACCTCGAACGGGATACCCGCCTCGACCAGGACTTGAGCTTCCTCTCCACCACGCCCGAACACGAAGGGGTCTCCGCCTTTGAGGCGGACCACCACCCGGTCGCGCGCCTTGGCGACCAGCAGCGCATTGATGCCGTCCTGGCTCAGGGTATGGTCGCCGCCTTTCTTGCCCACATAGATCTTCTCGGCATCGGGGGGAGCGTATTTCAGGAACTCCTCGTTCGCAAGGTAGTCATAGATGACCACTTCGGCCTTCTCCAGGACTTCACGGCCGCGCAGGGTCAACAGCCCGGGATCGCCGGGACCCGCTCCAACCAGGTAGGCTTTGCCTTTGGACACGATTCTTCTTCCTCGGCTGCGTTAAGATTCGACTCGGCTGGTCTCGTTGTCTTGAGTGCAACGAAACCGGAGAAAGGACATTTCATACCGAGGTGCGTTCAAGGTCACACAGCACCTGCCCGGCGGGAGGTGACGCGGGCGGGGTAGACCCCGCGCCTGCGGACCGATGTGCCGGTCAGACGTGGACATAGCAACTGTGTTCTTTGTAGACTCCTGAGTCGCGTAGCAAGGGTGAGATGCGCGGCAGCGCAGCCCACGGTCCCAATACCCCTGCCCCTGCCGTCATAGCCAACATACAAGGGGGAGGGCTTTGCCCTCCCGCCCAGTGCTACGAACTTGAATGCAACCTGGCATCGACGGGATTTCCGCGTTCGATTCGAGCTCCGGTTCGGTGTCCCCGTTGTTCTCAGGCGCGGTAAATCTCCTCCAGGATACGCCTGGCGCCGGAATCCAGGAGCTCCATCCCGACGTCGCGGCCAATCTTGCGGGCTTGTGCCGGAGAACCCGCCCGGGAAGCGCGGAACAGTTCCTCGCCGTCGATGGATGCCACCATGCCGGAGAGCGTAAGCGTGCCGTCGACGAGATGCGCGTGTCCTCCGATGGGCACCTGGCACCCCCCCTCGAGGGTTCGCAGAAGGCTTCTCTCCGCTTCCACCGCGACATGGGTATCCGGGTCGTGCAGCGGGGCCAGGAACTCCCGCACCTCCCCGTCGTCGCCGCGGACCTCGATCCCGATGGCTCCCTGGCCGATGGCGGGCAGAAAATCGGCGGGGTCGAGGTAGGAGGTGACGCGGTTCTGCCATCCCATCCGATGCAGCCCGGCCGCTGCAAGAATAATGGCATCGAATGCCCCTTCCGTCAGCTTCCGAAGCCTGGTTTCGATGTTTCCCCTCAGATTCGCTATCTCGATGTCGGGACGCAGCTTGCGGATTTGGGAAGCCCGCCTCAGGCTGCTGGTGCCGACTCGGCCTCCCATGGGCAAATCCGCTATTCCTTTTCCGGTTCGGGTCACGATAACGTCCCGCGGGTCCTCGCGTTTGGGAATCGCCCCGATTTCGAGCCCCTCGGGCAGGATCGCGGGCACGTCTTTCATGCTGTGAACGGCCAGATCCACCGTGCGCGCCAGGAGCGCATCTTCGATTTCCTTGACGAACAAACCCTTGCCGCCCACCTTGGCCAGCGGTACATCAAGAATCTTGTCGCCGGTCGTTTTGACGACCTGCAACTCAACCCGAAGACCGGGCCACAGCGCTTCCATGGCGGCCTTGACGTTTCCGCTCTGCTTGAGAGCAAGCATGCTGCCCCGGGTTCCTATCCGAATCACTCGATCAGTCAACGCACCCTCTCAGGGGCATGAAGCCCCGGCGACTCTCGAATATCATCAATGGCATGTGCTGCAGGACCCCCCGGCACAACCGGCGCACGATGACGCACCCGTTCCCATCCGGCTGCCGGCCGCCCCTTTGTCTCCCCCGCTTTTGAATCCGCACACGGACATCATCTTCCGGACCTCGGAACAGTCGCACTTCGGACAGCTCACCGGTTCATCGCTCCTGAACACCAGGGTTTCGAATTCCTCCCCGCACTTACAGCACTGGTACTCGAAAATGGGCATTTCTCCCTCCAGCAGGGTTACAAAGGACGAATGTACCGCGCCCCCCAGGGCCAGGTAACTGTGCCCGGCATTGGAGCGGGAGCTTCGGCGAGGTTCCTCCGCCGACTTCCGCTCCGCGGCGCGCCCGGCTGGCCGCGTCCCCCTTCCCCGGGGCTCGCTCCAGCCGCGCGTCGGGGAAAAGGACATCTCAGCCGAGCACCAATTATAATACCTTCCAAACGGTTATCCAATGCCTCAGGCGAATTTCGCACCGAGGAAAGGCGGTGCGATACCGTCTCCCGGGGCGCGATGCACAACGGGTCGCAGGGGAATCGCCGCGGGTGTCACCAGAGCCGCCTCGAACGCACCGTTTTTCGATGTTCCGTGGATGAGGCAGGCATCATGAAGATTTGCTACGAGCAGGGCGTCTCCCCGGTGCATTCCTTTGCGCGGAGTGTTTGTCGGTACATGCCGCCCGGGCTGCGAGAACTCCGGGCTTTCGGGTTCCGCGTCATGATCGAGCGTGCAGCGATCGTGTCGGCGGGATATCCGGGAATCGTCCGGAAGTCACCCCTGGCTCCCGCTTCCTTGGATTTCCGGGAAGTCCCGCTGGACATCGGCTTCCAGGATTACGGGATCACCGTCTCGCACGGCCTTGAATACCCGCGGATCGACCAGGACCTTCCCGATGACGTTGACCGCGCCGGCGGGGCGGATTTCACTGCCGCGGCTCATCGGGGTCGGACCGAAGAAGATGCAGAAGGCCTTCCCGGTCGGCCAGAAACCAAGGTCTCCGACATCCACGAGTTCCGCCGCGGACTCGTCCAGAGGCTGACTCACTGGGATGCCGAAGTAGATCTCATCCCCCCAGGTGCGGGCTTCGGCCCGGATGGGCAATGCCGCAAAGACCGCCCGGCCCGCAGCCGAATCCGTCAATTCGGCGGATACGGACACCGAGCCCGCTTGAATGCGAATGCGTTTCGCCACAGTCATGACTCCTTGGACAAGCGTTCCAGCACCGCCGCAATCAACAGGGGGAGCATGATTTCGTGATGGCCGATCAGGGCGATTCCCGTGCCCGTTCTCATCGTCGGGCGTTCCACCACGTTTGCCTGGGTACGGTACTGACGCTGGAAATCCATGTTGATGGTCGTGATGCCTTCCAGTGGAAAGCCCATATTGCGCGCCACGCTGACGGCTTTGAGAAAGACTTCCGGCAGGATCACCGCCGATCCCAGATTGATGAACACGCCTTCTTTCAAGGTGGTGACCAGGCGACAGAAAAGCTTGAAGTCCAGGTGGCTCAAAGCGCCAGTGGCCGCCCCGTCCATGGCCGGGTGCATATGGATGATGTCCGTTCCCACCGCCACGTGCACGGTTACGGGGATATCGCGTCGGGCCGCCGCGGCCAGTACGCTCAGCCGTGCATAGGGGACGTTTTCCTCGATAAGCCGGAGCCCCACCGCTTTCCCCAGACCGATAGAGCCTCTCCGGTATGCCGATGCGACGGCGCCGTGGATGAATTCGGCCGTTTCACGGGCGGTTCCGAAGGTTCCTCCGTCCAGGTGCGCGGCGACGTCTTCAGAGGTCTTGCCGGCCAAAGCCACTTCGACGTCATGGATGATGCCTGCGCCGTTCAGGGCCAGGCCCGAAAGCAATCCGCGCTCGATTGCGTCCACCAGGATGGGGTTCAACCCCACCTTGATGGGATGGGCGCCCATGCCCAGGATCACCGTACGTCCCGCCTCGACCGCCGTGGCGAAGGCGGCCGCGGCCAGCCTGAGCTGCTCGGATGCAAGGATGCGCGGCAGCTTGTCCAGGAATGCGGCAAACGATTCGCCGGGTATCCAGGCCCTGCCGAAATCATCAAATGCGACCTTGCTCGGTCGATCTTTGAGGCTGCCCGTTTTCAGCCCTTCGAAGTCCAGCGGCTTCCAGTCGGAAGAACGTGCCGTCATGGGTTGCTCTCCGTGCCCCGCCCGAACAGCATTTCCTCCACAAGTCCGCAAAGGATGTGGCCCGCGGTGATGTGGCATTCCTGAATACGGGCCGTGAGAGCGGCCGGAACGTGGAGCGCCAGATCGCAATGGGGGTCCATATCGGATCGGGCCCGTCCGCAAAAACCGATGGTCCTGACGCGGTGCTCGCGCGCCCAGCGCAAAGCTGCAACCACATTGGGGGAGCGGCCGCTCGTGCTGATCCCGAGCGCGACGTCGCCGGGTTGAGCCAGAGCCTGGAGCTGCCTGGCAAAAATGTCGTCGAAGCGGAAGTCGTTTCCGATACTCGTCATGACCGAAGAATCCACGGTCAGAGCGAGGGCCGGAAGCGGCGGGCGCTCCAACTCAAACCGGTTGACGAACTCGGCGGCCAGGTGCTGGGCGTCGGCGGCGCTGCCGCCGTTTCCGAAGATGAACAGGCGGCGGTTTTCCCGAAAAGCTCCAGCCAGCAGCGCGGCCATGTCCACGAGGAGTTCCGTGCCCTCCCGACAGAGGATCCGCTTGGCTTCAATGGATTCGAGGAAGGCCCGCTCCGCAATGGCTTTCATGCGCTCGCGCATGTCTGTGTTCATGCCGTTATTCCTTGACGGGCGTGAGCATCTCGCGACATTCCCGGATGTCCCGGTTCAGAATCTCGCGAAACACCCGATAGATCGGCCCCGGCTTCCCTTCTCCCACCTGCCGTCCGTCGAAGTCGACGACGGACAATACGTCGAAGGTGGTGCCGAACATGATGATTTCCGCCGCCTCGTGGGCTTGTTCGACGGTGATGTCGGCTTCTCTCACGTCGCTCAGCTCGCCCGAGGCAACCATCGGCTGGGCCAGCTCCATCACGCGCGTGATGGTGGTGCCCCTGAGGACGCGGTGAAACCGCGGCACCAGGAATTCCCGTTTCTTCGTAATGATTCCGATGTTCTCCGTCGGCCCTTCCCCCAGGAAACCGCGATCGTCGATGGAGACGGCAAAATCCGCGCCGGCGTCTTCGGATTCCTTTTTCATGAGAGCGTTGGGCAAGTAGTTGCAGCTCTTTATGTTGGCCAGGTACTCCTGCTTGATCGGGACCTTGCTTGAGATGAGCTTTACCCCCTCAAGGTATTTTTCCTCGGGAGGAAGGTTGAGCCTGGAGACGATCACGTAGACCTGCCTGGCCGGACATTCGTAAGGATTGGCCGACAGACCGCCGGGACCTCTGGACACGAGCAGTTTGACCAGGCTGTCCGGTTCATTGGCCGCAGCGATCGTACACAGCACGATCTCCTCCAGTTGAATCCTGCTCATCGGCAGGTCCAGCATCGATGCCTTGGCGGACCGATCCAGCCTCGCCAGGTGACGATGGAGACCGTACACTTTCCAGTTCACGCATTTGAAAGCCTCGAATATCCCGTCTCCCCTGTGTACCATGTGATCGTCCACGGGGACCATCATCAATGCCGGATCGGTGATGATCCCACCATACCAACTCGAATACATCGCCAGATAGTCCTTGTGAAAAGGTTCTTTGAGCAACAACAGACGATCGATCACCTCATCGAAACTCAGTCTTCGAATTGACATGGTCGCTCCAAGATCGGTTCCTGCGGTGAACCTGGAAAAGGGTTGCAGCCTGCGCCACGGACGCACCTCGGGAAAGCCCCCTCCTGCCCGTTGCGGCATCCGCTGCCGGCCGTCTTTTCGAGTGTTTCGTGCAACTATGGCTTGTCCAATCTCGACCAAGAGTCTACACTCTTCAAGAACCCCGGAGGGCGGCGCTGTCAAAGATAATAGAGAGGGTCCGCTTCTGCAAGGGAAAAGGATTCCAGGGAAAAGGATTCCAGAGGCGAATCATGAACGACACCTTCCCCCCCAGAATCGAATCCATGGTATTCGATTTTGACGGCACCCTCGCTGAGTTGCGGCTCAATTTCGGTGAAATGAAGAGCCGGATCGGTGAATTGGCACGGGAATACGTCCGGACGGCCCCGCTGGACACTCGGGTTCCCGTCCTCGAATGGATCGAAACGCTTGCCGAGGACCTCGCCTCGAGGGATCGCGGCTCGGCGGAGGTGCTCAGGCGGAGGTGCCTCGCACTCATCGAGGAGATGGAGCTCGAGGCTGCCCGCGGAGGATGCCTGTTCGATTTCACGCGCGGGGTTCTCGGTACCCTGCGGATGAAGCGCATCCGCGTGGCCGTGATCACGAGAAACTGCGAAAAAGCGGTGCGCATGGTGTTTCCCGACCTCGAGGAACACTGCTCGGCTCTCCTGGCACGCGAACACGTTCCGCGGGTGAAGCCCGATCCCGACCATCTGCTGCGTGCCCTTCACAGAATCGGTGGAGCCGCCGGGACCGCGCTCATGATCGGTGACCATCCTCTGGATATCCAGACCGGCCACAGGGCCGGGGTCCTTACGGCGGGCGTGTCCAGCGGCAACACCACACGGGAGGAGTTGATGCGCAGCGGCGCCCGCTGGACCGCTCCGGACTGCCGGGAGCTCATGGCGGTCCTCGAAGGGCAGGGACTGATCTGAGCGCGCATCGGGATGGATGGGGTCACCGCCGACGGCATCGTGTTCTCCGGCCTGGCATTCCCGTGTGCATGCGATCTTGGCGATTCCTGCGCCTGAAAGATGTCGGAATATGGAAATTCGGATTCTCCAAGAGGGGATCGTCGCTCCCAAAGCCCTTTTGAGTTTCTCGGGCTGGCCGGATGCGGGCAAAACGGTCGAGCTCGCTTTTGTCGAGCTCCGCCGGGCGCTCTCACACGAGCCGGCCGCCGTATGTGACATGGACGGGTGCTGGTCCACCCAGACCATGCGGCCGCAGGTCAGCATCCGTCACGGTCAAATCAAACAGCTCGATTGGCCTTCCTACACCCTCTCCGTGTGCAGCGTGCCTTCCGCCCCCGCGTTGGTGCTGGGTTTCGGCCCCGAACCCTCCGGCAATTGGAGGAAATTCAGCAGCGAGATTCTTCAGCTGCTCAAGAAGTGGGGGTGTGTCGAAGTCACCCTGCTCGGGTGCGTCTACGACCATGTTTCCCACGAGGAAATCATGATTTCGAGCGTGGTGCAGGATACCACCGCCTTCAACCGGCTGCGGGCGCTTGGCTGCAGGCGGATCGAGTACGACGGGCCGGCGGCGGTCCATTCCGCCTTCATGGAAACGGCAAGGACTCTCGATGTCTCATGCTCGTGCGTCTGGGCGCACTTCCCGTTTTACCTGCGCGGGCCTCATGAAATGATCGTCGCGAACCTGTTGTCGGTTCTCGGCGGCCTCATCGGGGTCGGGTTCGACACCTCCTCCCTGGCCGAAGGCTGGGCAAGGAGGGAGCAGGAAATCGAGGCGCTGATCACTGAGGACCAGGAGCTCAAAAGACTCTTCGAAGCCGTGAAGCGGGAGCGGACCGATGAGGACCATCCCCGGTCGTCGAAAGTCGTGCGGTTGGAAGAGTTTCTGAGAAAGCGGGGCGATCATCCCGATGAGTGACGGGCTGTTCGCAATATCCGCAGGGATCCGGCAGAGCCGTTCTTAAGGGATTGCGAAATGAAGGAGGTAATGAGTTCCGGGCAGAAGGCATTGTTCGATCAAACGATAGAGCACTTCAAGGAAATCGCCCGACAGAATCGTTTCGCCGAAAACGCTGCCGTCGAGCATGACCGTGAGAGGTGCGCGGTCTGCCATCCCGGGCTTGTCGGGCTGGAGCCTTTTCTCCTCTACCTGGAAATCGTGACACAGGCCGTCAAGGAGCGCCGCCCCGAACTCGACCGGGAGCTCGTGGAGGAAATCAACCGGGATCTGGACCTTAGCGGGTTGTCCTTCCGGGTGACCCTTGAAGAATTGATCGCCGGAGAGGAAGAGGCTCGTGCATGCTGGGCCGCGTGGGTCCGTGATGCGCTTGCCGCCGGGCTGGGCTTGCTCTCCGTGCACAGCCCCACGAGCCTCGATTTCGATCTGGACGGCGGTGAAGCCCTGGCCTGGGAGGAGGACATCGATTCCCGCGTCCGGGAAATCATGGCCCATCAACTGCGTGGATGTCCATCCAGGAAACAGGAGAGGTGAGGACGCCGCTCGCGACCGGGTGGAAACGGACGAACGGGTCCGCGCTATACCTTCGACCAGAAAGCTTCGACCGTCGTACCCCCGCCCGTTCGGGACTTGAGAGTGAAAGACCCGCCGGAGAGTTCCGTGCGCTCTTTCATGCTGGTGAGCCCGAGCCTCCTGATTTGCCCTTCCCTGCGTCGCAAAGCCTTCACATTGAAACCGACCCCGTTGTCCTCGATGGTCAACCTCAGCGCACCGCCTTTCACGGCCAAGGAAACCCTGACCAAATCGGCCCGGCTGTGCTTGGAAATGTTGTGAAAAGCCTCCTGCATGATCCTGAACACGACGATTTTCAAGGGCTCGGGTATTTCTTCCTCGTTGGCTTCAACCCTGCGTTCGATTCGAATCGCGGGATGGATACTCTGGAACTGTCTGCAAAACCACCCGACCGTGGCGGAGATCCCTAAATCGTCGAGCACGGCGGGACGCAAGTCGTTCATGATCTTGCGGGATTCTTCGATGGCGATCTGGGTGAATGAAATGGGCGTTTTGAGCGCTTCACAAACGGCCGGAGCATCCTTGGCTTCGGACACGATGTGCTCAAGGGAAAACTTGATGGCCGTAAGCGTGGAACCGATGCTGTCGTGGACCTCGAGCGCGATTCGTTTCCGCTCCTCTTCCTGGGTCCGGATGAGTTGGGACGACAGAAATCGAAGCTGACTTTCCGATCTTCGCAGCTTCTGCTCGGTCCGTTTACGTTCTTCGATCTCCGACTGCAACTGCTCGTTGGCTTCCGCCAGTTCGGCGGTCCGCTCCTCAACCCGTTTCTCCAGCTGAGAGTATGCGTTCTGGAGTGCGTCTTCCACTCGTTTGATGCGAACCAGCGACTGCACTCTCGCCAGCAGTTCCGCACTGGCCACCGGCCGCGCAATGTAACCGTCTCCACCCATGTCCAAGCCCAAGGCCTGCTGCGAGGGCGACACCAGGCTGCCGGACATGAGGACCACGAAGGTCCTCCCGAGGTCGGGGTCCTCCTTGATTCTTCGACAAACCTCAAGGCCGCTGAGGTCGGGAAGGACAACATCGAGGAGGACCAGGTCGGGACGATGCTCATGCACGGACTCGAGGCATTCCGCCGCGGTGGATGCCTCAAAAACCTCGTAGCCTGCCGAATCGAGAATCCAACTGGTCAGGGACAACATCTCCGGTTCGTCGTCAACCACAAGGATTTTTGTTTTCCTGTTCATCTCATGCCATCCCGAAACTCGTGTCAAAACACGTTTAATTCACATCGCAGACTGCCTGACGCGGACGCTCGGGAGTTACGGGCAAGCTCTTCGCTCCGCCTTTCCCTGCGCGAGTGCGGCATCGGCCCCGGGCGACGCCGCGAAAGCTATGCCGAGGTTGCGGGGAATCGGCGTCCTTGAATCGCAAACCAGTATTGGAAAAGAACTGATATCCGATTTTTCAACGCCAAGCAAGATAAAACATAATACCGTCAATCCTCAAGCGCACATCGCCGCACAAGCCTGCAGCGGGCCAGGCCGGGGGCAGGGGAGGTCGAGGGATATGTCAGGTGGAATTGGACTGCGGCAGTACGATTCAGATAACCGAACTTGCGTCTCATCCGTCACTCCGGAAGGAGAACCGCAATGAATACATAATGCCTCTCCCTTCTGCGATGGGCAAGAGCAATCTGGGGGGACGTCGCCAATTTCGATGGTGCCGGTGGTGGAAAATCCGTTGCTCCGGGCAGGTTCAGGACCCGCTACCGGGCGAAGGCACTTGAAGGGCCAGAAGGGGGGCATGCTGTTGAGCACCGTAGATGTCGGTGTCTCCGAGCGCTCCCGACACGAGAGGCCTCACCACAGTCGCTTTGACCGCGGCCGCGGGGTCGAAATGGACCACGTTGAGGACTTGGTCCGGCGCGATTCCATAGAGCCGGGCGAACAATTCCCTGGTGAAGAATCCGGCTTCTTTGAGGAACAGGTAATCCGCTTCTCTCTTGAACATGATGTCCAGGGTCAGCTCGTAAGGGCCGGCATTCTTGCTCCGAATGACCGCCGCGAGCTCCGTGAGGGGAACGGTTCTCATCGACCCACCTCGCGCACCTCGATGGGAAAGGGAGCCGAGGGGTCATCGGTTTCCATGAGGTGATAGATGTTGAATTCGAAGACCTCGCCGCACGAGATGTCGGAAGGACTATAGAGAAGGGCAAGGTTCCCTGCGGTGGATATGCGGTCGGGATACCCGTAGTGGAGCAGCGTGCTGCGGGCGTAGGCGCAGAGCGCGTTGGCCTGTTCCTGGTCGGGGGCGACGGCCTCGATCACCAGACCCACTTCATGGGGCTTAACGTTCTTTACGGGCTCCAACGCCCCCATCACGGCGTTTTGGCCGTACCGGTGGAACAGCAGTCTGCCTGCTCCTCCGAACCCCTGCTCGACCTCGGCGCAAATCGAATCCAGGACCGGCTCGATCTGGCCGATGAGGATGGGATCCCTGATCCCGGCTATGGAAATGGTTCGAAATCCCACCGGTTTCACGCCTTCGAGCTTGACGGAGTAAGTGGGCGCGGGGATGAAACGGCTGCCGGAAACGCGTACCCTGCCGTTTTCGAGAGCGACGAAGCGGGTGTTCCTCAAATCAAGCATCCCGCCCGGGCCGGGAAGCGAGTAAGGATCGGATTTTTCGTAGAGCGTGTGGGCGGCCGTGGAAATGCGGGTGAAGCGTCTTTGCGCGTTGAGCGATTCGAGCTCGAAGCAGTCCTCGTAGAGAAGCCCCATGACGCAATCGCGGCCGCTGCCGGGGGTAGCCGCAATCGCCGCGCATTCCAGGATCTTGCCCATGTGATAAGCCGGCCCGGGATCGAAGCCTTCGAGGAGCGGCGGCGCCGCGAACGGCACCGGATCGTAGCAACGTCCGCAGACGATGATCCTGCAACCCAGGGAGAGTGCCCTGATGACCGGTTCCGCGCCCATCTGCGCGACAATCCGGGTGCTGGAGCGGATTTCCCCGGGCGTGATTTGAGGCGCCGGAGGCAGGGGCCGCAGCCGCCCCCGTGCCAGTGCGTCCAGGACGTCCGTTTGGGGGATGTCGGCATGGATGACCGCCATGCGGAAGGAAATGCCGTTTTCCCGAGCCAGTTCCTCGATGATTTCCAGGGTCCATTCCACATGTGGGCGCGCCCCGCTGCCTCCCGCCGTGCCGATGATCAGCGGAATCGAAGCCTCGACCGCGGCACGCAGCATAAAGGAAAGGTCGCGCTTCACCGCCAACCGGTTCGTGAAAGACTTGCCCGATCCCAGGTAATAAGGGCCGGGATCGGTGCTGCCGGCGTCGACGGCGATCAGATCGGGTTTCTTGTCCATGCCGTTGCGGAAAGAGTCTTCGGGGAAACCGTAACCGAGGATGGCGGTGGGGGACAAAACCTGGTAGGGATGGCGAGCCATGAGCGACTCCGTTGCCAGGGCGAAACCCGACCCTCACGGATAAAAAAAGCCAGGGGGAATTCCCTGGCGAAAAAATGCATCTCAGCGATAGACGCCTTACCTACTCGACTTTCTTCACATTCACAGCCTGGGGTCCCTTCGGCCCGCGTTCCACATCGAATGTCACCCGTTCGCCCTCACTGAGGCTGCGGAAGCCTTCCGCAGCAATGGCGCTGTAGTGTACGAATACGTCACCCTGATCCGTGGTTTCGATGAAACCGTAGCCCTTTTTGTCGTTGAACCACTTTACCCGGCCTTCCGACATCTTGATAAATCCTTTCTGTCTTGCTGTTATAGTGCTTGCGGCTCGTCACTGAGTGCACTCTCTAAATCGCCCGACGGAAACGATGACCGATTTTTCAGAGAAACCCCACTGTATCGAACCTCACCATATAAATTAAAAGTGACGTTAGCGCATTCGAGATGGGCTGTCAAGCAATTGAATATTATTGGTGTGCCTTAAGAGTTGGGAATCACCGGGAATCCCGGAGCAGGTCCGCCAACGCCCCGCGCAGCTCCGGAAAACGAAACCGGTAGCCCTCGTCCAACAGGCGCCGGGGGATGGCCCGCTGCCCCTTGAGGAGCACGTCTCCGAATTCCCCGAGTATGATCCTCAAAGCAAATGCAGGGACGGCAGGCATGAAAAGCGGCTTGCCGAAAGTCCGGGCCAGCTCGCGGCTCAATTCCTCATTTGTGACCGGATTGGGGGCGGTGAAGTTGACGGGGCCGGAGATGTGCCGGCGCTCCATCAGGAAAAGCACGATCTGGAAGACATCTTCCAGGTGGATCCACGGGAACCACTGTCTCCCGCTTCCAAGAACGCTGCCGACCATATATTTGAAAGCCGGAGCCATTTTGGCAAGCGCCCCGCCGCCTTTGCCGAGGATGATCCCGAACCGGCACAGCGCCACACGACTGCCGAAGGCTTCGGCGCGTCGTGCTTCCGCTTCCCATTCGACACTCACGCGGGTCAGGAATTCATCCCCCGGGGGACTGGTTTCGTCAATGATCGCATCGTCTTCACGGCTTCCGTAGTATCCGACCGCGGAAGTGCTGAGCAGAAGAGGCTTTGGATTGCACGCGGCCATGGCGTCGACCAAGTTGCGGGTGGTGAGCACCCGGCTCTCGATGATCGACCGACGGGCGTCCTTCGTCCACCTGGTGAATATGGAGGCTCCGGCCAGGTTGATGACCGTGTCGTGGCCGGCGACGCCCTGCTGCCAGGCTCCGGGAGCCGTCGTGGACCCCTGGATGAAGGAAACGCCGCTGCGCGGGGTTCGCCCCGCCGCCCCACGGGTAACCGTGGTGACTTCGTGTCCGAGGTCGGCAAGCCGCGAAATCAAATAGCTCCCGACGAAGCCGGTGCCTCCGGTTATGAAGACTTTCATGATTTCTCCCCTTTGCCGTTCCCGCAGGCCGGCGACATGCGGCTCAGTCCCTGTTGCGGATCGCCCGCGCCGCCAGTTCACCGATGCTGAACGACCGTATGCTCCGGTTTTCGTAGACCCGGATTTCCACTCCCTGGTCGAGGAGCCGTTCCAGTTGATGCCGGAACGGTGAAGCGTCGAGGAATCCCAGGCTCCATGCCGCCAGCCCCCGATGAAGGGGGTCATGCGATTCAAGATAGAGCGCGACGTGAGGCGGCGCATAGCCGATCAAACCCGCCCGCACCTGTGCCAGCCTCCCGATTCCCCAGAGCACCCCCCGCTCGAGCAATTCATTCTCCAGAAGATTGCCGTCCCGCCGGATATAAGAGACCAGGATGCGATGGTACTCCTCGGCCAGGCCGCGATGGCAGGCCATGATCTCACCCATGGCTTCGGGGGATCCCCACCCGATGCCGCCCGATTCATCGTTGAGACTCCAGATGAGACGCCGCATGACGACGCGGGCCGCCTCCATGTCGGTCGAGGCCATCACCGACATCACCAGGCCAACCGCTGAGACGGAGCGCCACTTGAGAGTCTCGTCGGGAGAGAGGAGAAATGAGAGAAGGGGGTTGATCAGTCTGCGCGATTGGGAATACGACCATTGCAGCAGGCGGTCATCGCAGTCGTCCGACTGCAGCACCTGCCGCAGTCCCGCCTTAAGGGTTCCGGTCGTTTCCCGCGGGGTCTTCACCGTCGGCTCCCCCTTCAGGACTCATCCCAGGCAATGCAGTCGGCGGGACAACAGCTGATGGCCTCCTCGATGCAATCCTCGGGATATGACGAAAGATCGGCGACTTCGATGTACCCGGCCGCGTTGCGCTTGAACACCTCAGGACAGATTTCGAGGCACCCCTCGCAATCCGAACAACGATTCAAGTCCAGTACGGGAACCTTTGCCATGCGCGTTTCAGCCTTTCACGATCGGAAGGGCGGCCGAATCCAGGCTCACCCGCTACTGGTTGATCAGGTAACTGTACGCGGACAGGGCCGCCTTGGCGCCTTCCCCGACAGCCACCACCACCTGTTTGAAAGGGACGTTGGTGACGTCCCCGCAGGCAAAAACTCCCGCCAGTCCGGTCCGGCACTCCAGGTCCACGAGGATTTCGCCTCTCCGATTGGTGGCCAGCGTGTCCACAAACAGAGAGGAATTCGGCAGGATGCCGATCTCGACGAAAATCCCTTCGACGGTCAATTCCCTGACTTCACCGCTCTGAAGGCTCCGGACCTCGATCCCCCGCACGGCTTTGTCGCCAAGGACCCTGACGGGGACGTGTTCGAGGAACATCTCCACCTTTTCGGATTTCTGCACCTTCTCCTGGTAGTGAGGATCCCCGGTCAGGGGCGTCATGGACACCAGGTAGATCCTGTTTGCAATCTGGATGAGGTCCAAGGTGGCAGCGAGGGCGGAATTGCCGCCTCCGATGACGGCCACGTCGACCCCGTCGTACAACGGAGCATCGCAGGTCGAACAGTAGGAGATCCCCTTGGCGATGAGTTCGTGCTCGCCTTCGATGTTCATGTGACGATGCCTGCCCCCGGTGGCGATGATCAATGTTTTTCCGGAGTATACCTTCCCGTCGTCGGTCACCACCCGCTTGATCCTGGCGGTGAGGTCGACGGAGGTGACTTCGGGCCCGATGACCCTCTCCACTCCGAAGGTCTTCACATGTTCTTCGAACCTGGCCACGAGGTCACCGGCGTTCACATGGCTGAACCCGAGATAGTTGTCCACATCCGCGGTCCAGGTCACCTGGCCGCCCACATCCCGGCTGATGATCAGGGTTTTGAGCAGCTTGCGGATGGCGTATATGGCAGCGCTCAACCCGGCGGGACCTGCGCCGAGAATGATGACGTCGTAAAGGGTCGCGGCGGCTTCCCTGTCCTTCATTCCGAGCTTGCGGTAAAGCTCTCCGGTCGCCTCGAGGCTCACCAGGTCGGAATAGCCGCCGATCGGCACGCCTTCGACGAGCACCTGGGGAACTGTGCCGCCCCCGGTCTTTTCCTTCATCTCGAGCCACTGCCTGGAGGCCGGGCGAACAGGGATTTCCTTGTATTCGATACCCTTTTCGGCGAGAAATCGTTTGGCCTTCTCGCAAAACGGGCATTCCTCCACCGTATAGACGATCACATCCACGGCCATAGTCCTCACCTGACACAGAACCACCGTCAAGCGCCGAGGCACTCCAGCGCTTTCTCGAGATCCTTGCGATCGAAGCCCACCAACACCTGGTCGCAGACCCTGATCACGGGAACACTGCGCCCGCCCTCGGTCAGCTTCCTCATCTCCTGCATGGCTTCCTTGTCGGCGCTCACGTCAACCGACTCGAAATCGATGCCCTTTTCCTCGAGGAACTCCTTTGCCTGGCGGCAATAGTTGCAGCCGGGCGTGGTATATATCTTCACTTTCTTGTCCATGATTTCATTTCCTTTAAATCGGGTGTCGGGCAGGAATGTCCGCCGGTCGGGCCGGGGCATGGTCCTTTCGCACCGAACCGACGCGTTTGCCCCCTTCATGCGTGCAAGCTCCCGATGAGCCCGCCGGGGCGGTGTTCGGCGCTCACTATTGCGTGAACGCAAGGGCCGCCGAGGCATCCTCCACTACGCCGCGGCGCCGGACGCAGCTTTCCCGGAGAACCTGCAAACACGCCGGCTCAACGGCGAATACGTCGGACCTTGCGATGCGCCCGGCAGTGCGGCACACTACAACGTCACCGCCGAGGCGTTTTGCAGGCGAAGCAAGCGGTTGCACGGGTGAAATCCGCGGCCCTGGCCGACGAACCGGCCCCTTGAAGGATACGAAGCCCGGCACAAAGCCGTTCGGAGGGCCTCCGAAAAACGTTGTAAGCGCCGAACCCCGGGGGGCTTAGCGGGAAATCCTGCTGAGCTCCAACGACAGGCGCCTCAGGTGTTCCTGCTCCTCCTTCACCAACGCCTTGATCAGTTCCTGGTCCTGCTTGCTCTCGGTGGCGTCCTCGAGCCCCAGGAAAAAGATCACCGAATCCTTCTCGAACTCGATGGCCAGTCTCAGAGCGCTCTTCACGTCGGTCACCCGGGCCAGCTCCTGGTCCAGGCCGGCACTCGTGACGAAGACGTGCTCGTCCGCCATCATCTTGATGTACTGATCCAGTTCATTGTCGGGATCCCACACCGTGCTGGCGGTCGAGCGCTTCGGGAGTTGGGCCTTCAGAGCTTCGAACCGTTTCTTGTGTTCAACCTCCTGTTCGGCGAGATCCGCGAAGAGTTTCCTGACTCCGGGATCTTGGATGACTTTCAGGGAGGCGTCGTAAAATTTCTTCCCGTTCTCTTCAATCTTGATGGCAATGTTGAAAACTTCCGCCGCATTGAACTTAAAACTCATGGCTTTTTAACTCCCCGGGTGTCTATGCCCCTAATACAATTTTGCGTTCAAGATGAGTGCATTGGGCGGGAGGGCATCAAGCCCTCCCCTTGCTACGTCTGACGGGCACATCGGTCCGTAGGGACGGGGTTTATCCCCGCCCGCGTCACCTCCCGACGGGCAGGTGTTGTGTCATCTAGAACGCACCTCGGTATAAGTTGCCGTTTATGGTGTGGCCCGGAAGCTTCGCGATACCCGGTCGTACCGGTCGATCGCCTTTCGGCCTTTTTTCCGCGAGGCCGGGACCCGGCGTCATGGAGCGGCACGTTCTATGGCTCGAATCAAAACTCATCGGCCTCGAAACCGGCTGCGGCGAGGTCGGGTCGATCCCGACCGTCGCGAAGATCACGAACATCACACCAGACCGATCCTCCTGCAAGGGCGGGCCGCATCCGCCCGAGCCCTTCGCGGGGGATGTCTCTCCTGCCGTTCGAGCGGACCGTTGGGCTCGCAAGCAAAGGCAGGAATCATTCCTTTTCAAAATCACTCTTGGCTGCGCCGCACACCGGGCAAACCCAGTCCTCGGGGAGGTCCTCGAATTTCGTTCCGGGGGCGATGCCGTTGTCGGGGTCACCGACCGCGGGGTCGTAAACATAACCGCAAACCGTGCATACGTATCGATCCATAGTCTCTCTTTCCTCCTTCGTCTGTTGGTGTTGGCCGGGAAATAACCCTCGAATTCCCCTCAATTGCTCCCTTACTAGGGAGGGCGGGGATTTCTTCCAATGCCGACGGCTTTGCCGGCCGGAAACCGGCAAGCGCCTGTTCCCACTCGGTGGTGAAGGTCCAAAGGCGGTTCGCAAAACTGGATACAATGCTTGTTCTTCACATATTCACCGCATCAAAGTCAATGCCGGAATAGTGGAAAGTCCCGGACATCTATCCGGAATTCAGTTTCTTCGCTTCCCCCAAAGCCGCTTGAGACGAAGCGCGTTGCTCACTACGGAAACGGAACTGAGTGCCATGGCCCCCGCTGCGAACATGGGATCGAGCAGGATGCCGAAAAGGGGATAGAGCGCTCCCGCCGCCACGGGGATGCCGAGAGAGTTGTAGAAGAAGGCCCAGAACAAATTCTGCTTGATGACCCTCATGGTGAGTGATGAAAGCTCGATGGCCGACACCACCAGCCGGAGATCTCCCTTGATGAGGGTAATATCCGCGGCTTCCATGGCCACGTCGGTCCCGGCGCCCAGGGCGATGCCGACATCGGCGGCCGCCAAGGCGGGGGCGTCGTTTATGCCGTCACCCACCATCGCAACGATTTTGCCTTCATTTTGCAGCCTGCGGATTTCGCCGGCCTTGTCGCCGGGCAGGACTTCGGCCATCACGCGTTCGATTCCCACCACCTTCGCAATGGCCAATGCCGTTTCCTCGCGGTCCCCGGTGATCAAGGCCACTTCCATGCCGCGTTCGCGCAGGCGGGCGACGGCCGTGACGGCGGACTCCTTGACCCCGTCGGCAAGGGCAATGACGCCGATGAGGCGCCGTTGCGCTCCCACGTAGACGCATGTCCTGCCGGCTGCAACCAGGGTCTCGGCCTGAGTGTTCAACTCCCCGAAGTCGACGGAATGCTCCGCAAGCAGCCGGGCGCTGCCGACCATCACTTCCTTGCCGTTCACAAGTCCCCGCGAACCCAGGCCGGACAGCGCGCGGAAATCTTCCACCGGAAGAGGAGCACAACCTTCCGCGCTTGCGCGTTCAACGACGGCGCGTGCCAGAGGGTGCTCCGAAACCGCTTCGATGGATGCCGCCAGCGTCAGCAAATCGCCGCGCTGCATGCCGGGCGCGGTAATGACGTCGGTGACTTCCGGGGTTCCGTTGGTGAGCGTTCCGGTTTTGTCGAAGACCACCGTCGTGAGCTCGTGGGCCCGTTCCAGGCTCTCGCCGCCTTTGATGAGAATGCCGCTCTCGGCCCCCAGGCCCGTGCCGACCATGACCGCCGTCGGAGTCGCGAGCCCCATGGCGCAGGGGCAGGAGATGATCAAAACGGAGACGAAGTTGAGCAGCGCGCGGCTGAAAGTGTCGCCGGGTACGGCAAAATACCAGATGCAGAAAGTGACCAGGGCAATGGCGATCACCGCCGGGGAAAAGATGGCGGCGACCCGGTCGGCGAAATACTGGATCGGGGCCTTGGAGCCCTGGGCTTCCTCCACGAGCCGAATGATCTGGGCCAGGGCGGTTTCCGACCCCACGCGCGTCGCCCGAAAGGTGAAACTCCCGGTCTGGTTGATGGTTCCGGCGAAGACGGTGCTCCCGGCTTCCTTGGCCACCGGCATGCTTTCTCCCGTGAGCATGGATTCGTCCACCGCCGAGGTGCCCTTCTCCACCCGGCCGTCGGTGGGGATCCTGCCGCCCGGTTTCACCAGGATCAGGTCGCCCTCGACAACCTCCTCCACGGGGATGTCCATTTCACGGTCGCCGTGGATCACCCGGGCCGTCTTCGGGGTCAGTTGCATGAGCTTCTTGATGGCGGCGGTGGTCCTTCCGCGCGCTTTCATCTCGAGCAGCCGTCCAAGAAGTACCAGCGTAATGATCATGGCCGCGCCGTCGAAGTAAACGTGCGTTTCGATCCCCGCTGAGGCAAAAAAGGCGGGCCACAGAGTGGCCAGGGTCGAATAGACGTAGGCGGAAAACGCTCCGATGGCCACCAGGGTGTTCATGTCGGCCGACTTCCGGCGTGTGGCCTTGAGTGCCCCGATGAGGAACCGGTCGCCCACCCAGAAGACCACCGGAGTGGTCAGGACAAGGAGCGCGACCTGCATGACCCCCCGGGGTATTCCATGCAGGAAGGGAAACCAGTGCTGCATGCTTCCCATCATGATGACGACGCTCAGCACCGCGCCGACCGCGACTTTGACGCGCAGGTCCCGAAGCTCCCGGTCCCGCGCGGCTTCCACCGGATCCTCCTGCGGGGTTTCCCGGAACAGGCCCAGGTATTCATACCCTGCGCCCTCGACGGCGGCTCTCAGGGATGCAAACGGAGCAACGCGCGAATCATGGAAAACGGTCGCCCTCGACGACGCCAGGTTGACGGCCGCCCGGTCAACCCCGGGCACCGAGTTCAGCGCGTTTTCGACGCGGCGTACGCAAGCCGCGCAACTCATCCCCCCCACCAGGAGAGTGGACTTGCGCAGCTTCTCGTCCTCGGCCGAATCGATGGAGACGGGTTCGTATCCGATGTCCCTGATTCTTTGCGCGATGGCCTCGGTGCCGGAGACTTCGGGGTCATAGTCCACCGACGCCCTGGACGTTGCGAAATTGACGGAGGCGTCGCGAACTCCTTCGAGCTCCTTCAACCCCTGTTCCACCCTGCGCACGCAGGCCGCGCACGTCATGTCCGCAATGTGAATCGTCGCCTTAGACAAGGTTGAAACCAGCCTTTTCGATCCGTTCCCGCACGAGGTTCATATCCACGGGCCCGGTGGATTCGAACGTGGCGAGGCCACTCTCCAGATCCACCGTGACGCCGGTCACTCCATCAATTTCGGACAAGGCCTTGGTGACCGCCTTGACACAATGCTGGCAGGACATGCCCTTGATTTTGAGTGTGGTCATTGATTCTCCCCGTAGAAATCGATTGCCGTTTTGGAGATTATCGCCCTACGCTCATTCATTCTCTTGGATAATCATTCTCTTCCAGAAAACCAGTATCCCATCTTTTCCGAAGGACACTTGGAGAAGCTCCCACCCTTTTCGGCCACGTTCGTTGAGCAGCTTTTCCATCACCTGGAGCTGCGGCCGAGGAATGCTTTCGAGCCGACAGGTTCCCTCCGGGGAACAGAAATAAACCATCTCCCTGAACGAGTCGGCGCTGTGCTGGGTAATTTCATATTCGAATAGATTCATGCTGTTCTCCATAGACGGGAATTCATTGACGGCAAGCCCCGGCCGTCACTGGCAAACGGCAGGACTCCGCAGCTCGTCCCGGAACGCAAGGGGATCGGGCCGAACGATGGAACCCGGCGGTTCGTCGGGAGCGCCCCGGGTTCGAGCCCGCAGGACGAGGACCGGCCCTCCCGAACCATACGCCGGGAAAAATAACCTCGCGGGCAGGTGCAAGCAAGAGACCGTGGTGGAAAAGCGCAGAAAGCGGCGTGTGTGTGCTTGCGGTGCAAGGAAGGTTTGCGCATGAGCGGACTTTCAGATCGTTCCGGGAAAGATAGGCCGCGAGAGCGCCGGCGATGAAGGCTCCGGACCGGGTTGAAGCCGATCCGGAGGTTCCGGGGGGGCAGGTCCTCCCGGAAGTTGCGGAGACGACGAATGCGAATTGTCGCGGGAAAACCTCTTGCTCCGCGGAAAGACCGAAGACTGGAGGCGTCAGGCCACGACCCACAGGGCCATGTTGCCGGCGATTTGCGTAAGCTTGAAGGTGACCCGCCCCATGTCAAATTCTTCGATTCCGGACAGTCCTTTTCTGCCCACCACGATAGTGCCGAAACCACCCTGGCGTGCTTCTTCGATAATCGCCCCGGCCCGGCTTGCGACCCCTGAGATCACCTTGATGGAGATCCTTTCCGCCTTGACCCCCGCCGCTTTCAGTCGCTCGGTCGCCTCTTCGAATGCCGGTCGTATCTCGTTTTCCGCCTCTTCGAGGAGCCGTTGCCGGTAGCCTTCCGGAAAGATCTGCTCCTGGCCGGCGGCGGTGACCGATATTCCTCTGACCACGTGAAGGAGGCTTATCGAGTGGGTCTTGACGGCGGCCATCCGGCAGACGTGGTCGACCGCCCGCATCGCTCCGGAGGAAGAATCCATGGCGATGAGGATCTTGCCCTTCCGGGGTTTGCCTCCCACCAGCCAGACCGTGCTCGTATCCAGCTTTGCGGTGGTCTTGCCGGCAACGCTGCCGAGCATCCGTTCGTCGATGCCTCCGAGTCCCGTGCGCCCGACGACAACCGCGTCATAACCCCTCTGGGCTTCCGTCAGAATGTCCCGGGCAATTCCTTCCCTGATTTTCTGGATGCTGATCATCACGGAATATTCGGGTATACCGACGTCCACCAGCACGCGCCGCGCCTGCCGCATGAACTGGCGTATGCGGTTCTCTTTCTGCATTTCCCAATCTTTGAGGTAATCCAGATGCGTTGGAGTCAGAGGATCCTTCTCCCAGTCCCAGAAGGCATCCGGCACCCTGTTCATGACGTGGAACAGGACCACGCTCGTCTCAAAAGACGGCACAATACCGCTCAAGTAGCTTACGGCCTCCTGAGTCTGTTCGGAGCCATCCACCGCGACGAGAATTCTTCTCCTGTCCTGACTCATTTTCCTCCTCATCCACGGAACGAACCGCATGATGCCGCTTCGATCGGAAAGACCCGACCGACAACGAGAAGCATTGAATTCAAGCCGAAACAGCCAGGACAATATATCAAAAGCACACCCCGCTGCACACTCATTTGTGCGGATTATTGGACATTGGCGAGCGGTCTCGTGCAATGCACAACCAGCGGCCTGGTCGAAGGCTCCGGGAAGAGGGTTCGGCCGAACAAGGCCAAACTTCCCGCGGAACCCCCGCGAGGGGAATCGAACGCCTCGATCCGGGCGCAATCAGAGGGGGTGCGAAAGCTTGGGGGCCCGGTTCTCGTGTCCGGGCAAAGAGGCATCGTTCCGGCTTGCCGCCTGAACTGGAAAGCCTTCGGCACATCCGGGGCTCAAGCTCCGCTTGTGCAGGCGAGAAAGCCTTCGAAGAGCCGCAGGGCGCCATTGGCCGAATGAACCCATGGTGATGAACGGCGTTCCACTCGGAATGGAATTCACGAGGAAACGGGGGGAGTTCACCTACTCTCGCTCGAAGGGAAACGTCAACATGGCCCCATGCCATCCGATCACGCTCACCATGGGAATGAGCGAGAGGGTGAGCAGAAAGTAGAGGGTGCCCGCCGCCCCAGGGAGGTCCATCAAGCCCGGAACGGCGACCCGCCAGAAGAATGTGGCGAGCCCCACCAGGAGCATGACGGCTGAAACCGCGATCTTGATGTTGATCGGCTTGAGCGGCCGAGCCAAGTAGTTCAGCCGCCAGGTCAAGAGCCCGGTGAGCATCACCAGGGGTGTGAAAAGGAGTCCTGCACCGAGGCAGTGGAGTGCGGTGACTTCGAAAGATTTGACCCCGGTGAGCAGGTAAAGAATGTTGAAAGACGGCGCGGCCATCATGAAAACGATGGGGAAGTGCACGGTCATGGGGTGCGGATGGCGCCTGAGCATGGGATACCTGTGCAGCAGTCCTTCGATGATCGGCAAGGCACCCCGCTCCGGGACGGCTTCCTTGAGCACCCCGACCTGGGGGACCCGTTCGAGCACCTCCGGGCCGTGAGGCGCGGCCTGGATGTCCGTGGTCAGGTCTTTGCCGGCGGGATGTCGCCGCATGTGGATTCCGGTTTTCCAGAGCTTGCTGTTCGAAACGTCGTAAACTTTGCCCTTGTGAGCGATGTACACCGGCTTTCCGTCCTTGCCGTCAAAGCGGGCCAGGGTTTCCGGGTCGTATTCGATCATGGATTGGGTCTCCGATTGCGGTTGGTTTGATGTTCCGATGCCGATCCGTCGTGGAATTTCCTGCAAAGATGGGTGCTTGCGCATCCGTTGTCAAGGACGGCTTGTTCGCGGACCGCGCATCCAAAGCACGATATCCGCTCGCGAGCAACGGCATTGTGACGGGCTCTTCAACTTCGACCTTCCGGGCCGCCCCGCCGATCGGGCGCCTTCGATCCTTGCAGTGGAGGGGCTCCGGGAAAGGTGCGATGTTGCATCGGTCGAGGTGCGTCTTATTGTTAGGAACAGGCCGGGTGAACGCAGGCGTTCCGGGCGCGTTCACCCTGGCCGTCAAGTATTGATGACATGAATTCGAGCGGGGACGACCCGCGTTCATCTCCGGAGGAACGAGTGATTTCGAACAGTCTGAAGCTGCTCTTGATTGTGCTGCTGGCGATCGCGATCCATCACGGCGTTGGAGCGGTACCGGCCCGGGGGCATGAAGGGGTTTCCGAGGCCCTGCTTTCCAACGGCATGAGGGTTATTCTCCAGGAAAACCACCGCGCCCCGATCGTATCCTTCCAGGTATGGTACCGGGCGGGCTCGCGCAACGAACAATGGGGTAAGACGGGGCTCGCCCACCTGTTCGAGCACCTGATGTTCAAGGGGACCGAAACCGTCTCCGGAAGCGAATTCAGCCGCAGGATCCAGGAAAACGGGGCCGAATTCAACGCCTTCACTTCCAGCGATTACGCGGCCTATTTCGAAAACCTCGGCTCGGACAGGCTTCATGTGGCCATTGATCTGGAGGCGGACCGCATGATGAATCTGAAGCTAAGCCCGGAGGACTTCCAGACGGAGAAAATGGTCGTGATGGAGGAGCGACGGATGAGGACCGAGGACAATCCTCAGGCCTACCTCCTCGAACAGCTGGACGCGACCGCCTACCAGAACCAGCCCTACCGCTGGCCGCCCGTCGGGTGGTTCGATGACCTTGCCCGTCTTACGGTGGAAGACGCCTCGGCATTCTACCGCACGTTCTACAACCCCGCCAACGCCTTCATCGTGGTTGTGGGGGATGCCACAATGCAAGACCTCCTTCCGCGCCTGGAGAAGGCTTTCGGCGTCATTCCCGGGGGAACCGTCCCGGAACGGTTTCGTTTCGAGGATCCTCCCCAGGTTGGCATGCGGCGGATCGAGGTGGAGCGCCCGGCGCAACTCGCCGCCGTGATCATGGCGTACCACGTGCCGAACGTGCGGAGCCCGGATGCTTACGTATTGGAAGTCATTTCTTCGGTCCTGGGCGCCGCGAAGAGTTCCAGGCTCTACGAACGGCTGATCGCCGACGGGAAGCTTGCAGTGGAGGCCGACGCGGATTATTCTCTCCTGAGCTTCGATCCGGGGCTTTTCTACATCTCGGCGACGGTCATGCCGGGAAAGACCGCCGGAGATGTCGAGGAAGCGGTCACGGCGGAGCTCGAACGGCTCAAGAACGAACCTGTGAGCGATGAGGAGCTGGAAAAGGCCAAGAACCAGCTCGAGGCGATGTTCGTCTTTCATCGGGACTCCCTGTTTTACCAGGGTATGATGCTCGCGCAATACGAGATCGCCGTCGGCTGGAAGGAAATCTCCCGATACGTGCCGTCCATCCGCAAGGTCACCGCGGAGGATATCCGGCGGGTCGCACGCCTGTACTTCACTTCCCGCAATCTGACCGTCGGCACGATAGTCCCTGCCGCCGGCGAGGGAGGGGTGCCTCCGCCCGCAAGTTCACCCATCATTGAAAAAACGGTTCGATTGAAAAACGAAGGTGCCGTCACGACCGAAGCGCCGCGCCCGGGCGGTCCGACCGGAAGCGCGGGATCGGCGAAACAGGAGGGCTGGAGACAATGATGCATCGGAAAGCCGCGGTCGCTTCCTTGCTGGTTTTCATCACCCTCATCGTTTCGGGCGGGCTCTTTCCTTCGGAGACTCAAGCGCTGCCCCCCGTGGAACGGACGGTGCTGCCCAATAAACTGGTGGTTCTGTTCTTCGAGGAGCACTCGACCCCGATCGTCACTGTGCAGCTTCTCTTCGACGCCGGTTCGTGGAGGGACCCCCCGGGACAGGAAGGGCTGGCGAACCTCACCGCCGGGAGCATCCTGCTGGGCACCGAGGAGCAGGATGATCGCGCGCTCAACCGGGAACTCGACTTTTTCGGGACCTCCCTGGCATCCTTTTGCGACAAGGATCTTGCGGCACTGACCATGCAGAGCCTCAGGAAAAACCTCGAGGGCAGCTTCCGCCTGCTCATGCGGGTCGTGACGAAGGCCTCGTTTCCTGAAGCGCAGTTCCTTGCGGAAAAGCGGAAGATCGCAGGCGAAATCAAATCCGATGAGGATGATCCGGAGAAGATCGCCGAACAGGCATTCGACAGGGAGCTGTACCTTTCGAGCCCTTACGGAAGCCCCGTCAAGGGCACCGAAGCCACTCTGTCCGCGATATCCAGGGATGCGTCGGTCCGATTCCACCGGGATTACTACGTTCCCGGCAACGCCATCCTGGTGATCGGCGGGGACATTACCATGGATGAGGTAAAGAGGCTGCTCGTGCCGGAGCTCCTCAAATGGTCCGGAGGAGCCGCCCCGAAGGCGGATCGCCCGACGGTGTTCGCCGGTGCCGCCAGGATGGTCGGAATCGACAAGGATGTGAGCCAGGCGAGCATCCTCCTGGGTAATGCGGGCATGGAGAGGTCCAACAGAGACTACGGCGCCTTTTCGGTGATGAACTACATCCTCGGGCATTCCAATTTCACGTCGCGCCTCATGTCCGAAATCCGTATCAAGAGAGGCCTGGCCTATTCGGTTTTCAGCATGATGGTGCCGCGCAAGCTCCCTGGTGCCTTCGAGATCGGCTTGCAGACGAAGAATGCATCGGCGCGCGAAGCCATTTCACTGGTTCTCGGCGAGCTGGAGCGGATACGCAGGGAACCCGTTTCCGAGGGCGAGCTCGAGCTGGCGAAAAAGGCCCTGATCGGGAGTTTCGCCATCCGGTATTCCACGCAGAAGGAAATCGCGAAATTTTTCTCCCTGATCGAATACTTCGGTCTGGGACTGGACTACCCGGAAAAATACCCCTCCCTCATCAACTCGGTGACTCGCGAGGATGTTTTGAGAGTCGCCAACAAGTACCTCCATCCCGACAACTACGTGCTGGTGATCGTCGGGAACCTCAAGGAGGCAGGAATCGAGGAGAACAAATAGGGAGAGCGGGCGCTGTGGGGCGACGCGGGCGAAGGAGGGCTTTCCTTCCTCCCGGCCGATGCCGTGAACTTGAACGCCCCCAAGTGTCCTGTTCGATGCAAGTGAAGCGCTCGGGATGTCGTCCCTTATTCTCCGATGATCTTCACCAGCGCACGCTTTCGCCTGCGCCCGTCGAACTCTCCGTAGAAGATCTGCTCCCAGGGGCCGAGATCGAGCTTTCCTCCGGTTACCGCCACAACCACTTCGCGTCCCATGACCTGCCGCTTGAGGTGCGCGTCGGCATTGTCCTCCCCGGTGTCGTTGTGCCGGTACCGGTCGACGGGTTCATGGGGAGCGAGCTGTTCCAGCCATTGATCGTAGTCGCGGTGAAGGCCCCCTTCGTCATCATTGATGAATACCGATGCGGTGATGTGCATGGCGTTGCAGAGCACGAGACCTTCCTTGACGCCGCTTTCGGCAAGGGCTTCGGCAACTTGCCCGGTGATGTTCACGAAGGCCCTCCGGGTGGGGATGTTGAACCAGAGTTCTTTGCGATAAGATTTCATGGGCACCCCTTTCATTCGTCGGGATTTACTTTTCCTTGCATCCGACCGCGATAATGGTTATTAGGCTGGCACCAATGCGGGCTATCGCAGTCTCAGCAAGTTTAGGTTCCAGGGTTGTGATGGGCAAGACCAAAGAAGAAGGTGCAGGACCGGTCTTTTCCCCTCTCTCTTCCTCGGCCCGTACATGCCGATGCAATTCTTGCAGAATGAGACATTGAAGGAGCGGGCATTCATGAAAGCGGGAAAAGTCACACTGATTGTCGTACTCACAGCCGCCTTCGGCCTTTTTTCCGCCGGCGCCGGCACAGCAAAGGAGGAGAAAATGACGGAGCAGCAAAATCCGGTGGCAGTGATTCAAACGTCTGAGGGCGACATCCGTGTCGAGCTCTGGGCGGACAAGGCCCCGATCACGGTGAAAAATTTCCTTCGCTACGTGGACGACGGATTTTACGATAAGACCGTCTTTCACCGGGTCATCGATGATTTCATGATCCAGGGAGGCGGCATGACCGCCGACATGCACAGCAAGACACCCCGCGATCCCATTAAAAACGAGGCGCGAGCCGAGCTGAAGAACACCAGGGGAACGATCGCGATGGCGCGCACCGGCGTTGTGGACAGCGCCACATGTCAGTTCTTCATCAATGTGAAGGACAACGACTTTCTCAATCATCGTGACGATAGCCCCGCGGGATTCGGTTATGCGGTCTTCGGCCATGTCATCGACGGCATGGACGTTGTGGACCGGATCAAAAAAGTCCCTACGACCGGCGCAGGCATGCACCAGAATGTGCCGGTCAAATCGGTGGTCATCGAGAGTGTCAAGAGAGCCCAATGACGGAGCGTCGAAGCCCCGGACGGCGTGGACGATTGCGCTGAATGCCGGCCGGGAGCGGACGGAACCGTCGATGTGCGTGCGACGCCCGGTGAGGGTGGTCGACAGCCCGAACCGGGTGTCGTTCCCGCCATGACCGAGCCAGTGGCCGTCAGGACCGTGGGCTGCGTTGCCGCGCATCCCACCCTGCGTGGCATGGGTCACCTCACAGGCTCTGACCAGACTGCAAAACTTGACGCGCACAACCGGAGCTGGAAACTTCGGACACCATGAGTCCCCCCTGCCCGTTCTCTGAGAAAACCCATTTTTTGGCTTGTTTACCCACAGATGGAATGATATGTAACGCCTAATCCTGCGGAGACCCAGACATTATAGTCACATGCGATCGGAGAACCGAGAGCCGCATGAGAGAAAAACAGGGGAGTCGAATTCGTTTGTGCGAATTCATGTTTGTTCTTCCCCGGATTCTCATCGAAAGGAATGCAATGAGCGGTCGACTGAGCGAATTTATAAAGACTTACTCGACCGGAACAGATGGGGCATTATCGTCGATGGAATATGGGGGGCTCTTCATCGAAGCACACGGCAGCCCACCTGACCAGTGTGTATTGGTGTTGTCCGGAACGAGTATTCAACTGGCGGATATCGAGTTTTTCATCAATTGCCTGGTGGGCAAGGGATATTCGGTGGCATCGATCGAACGGGACATCGGCGGGCTGATCGATTTCAAGACGGATTCCAAGGCCGATCGCAAGCTGGCCCTTGGAGACTTTATCGATCATTTGAAGCGAGACCGCGGGATCTCAGGTATTCACATCATCGCGCAGTCTTATGCCGCGTTTGAAGTGGTTCGCCTGCTGGTCGAGGCTCCGGAGGCCTACAGGGCCTCCATCCCTGTGGTTGTTTTCGTGAATCCTGCGGGGTTCGATAGACAAATGAGATATGTTCCACATTGTCTCAGATTCTTGTTCATTCATGTGTTGAGCGGGTATGCCTCAGCCGTCGCAAAGCTTGTCATCAACGGACGAAATGCGCCGGAAACGAGAAGGGATTTCCGGAGAAAGCTCACAGCGGTCCATTCGTTCTTCATCAAAACCGTGCGAACCCCCATAAGAACATTCAAAGAAATCGCCGACATCGTCTCATTTGACATCATCCCCTACGTGAAGCTCCTCATAGAAAAATACGGTTTTTCGTTCCACTTCGTATTGAACGGCGACGACAACCTGGTGTCCGCTTCAAGGACGTTGGAATGGTCCCGCCGATTGGTGCCGCATGAGAATGTCACGGTTTTCCCGGGCAATCATCTGGATTTTTTCGTTGATGAACGTCAGATCGAGTCGTTCATGGACACCTTGGGAATGATTGCCGTTCGAGGTAACCATGCTTGATGCAATCGTAATCTCCGATACCGGCAATGATACCTACTCGGTTTCAAGCCTCCTCAGGCTGCAGGTGGAGGGGAGGCCCGCGATCATTCAAAACGTTCGCAACATGCTCGAAAATGATGGAAAGATCGTTGACCCCGTCAAAGGGGAAAATGAAAACAATTGGCATTGTGCGCCCAAGCTCAACGGGATCGTGCTCCTGAGCCGCCTGCTCGGGGAGGGGTTCAACGCTGAATTGATCGATTCCTACTACAGTAAGCGCCATCGTTTCCTGCAGTTGCTGCGCGACAATCCCAAGATTGTGGTCATATCCACAACCTTTATACTCAATAAGAAAAGCCTCTACGATCTTGTTCGCGACATACGTTCGTTGGCGCCCGATATATATATTGTTGCCGGAGGCCCTTTTGTCTATTCGTCCTATCTTATCATGCAGCGTCGCGGAAGCTCCGGCTATGATGTGACGAGCCCGTCCGACGACTTCTTGTTTCTGAACGACCTCAACCGGCCCGATGTCGATCTGTATATCGTCTCCATGAAAGGCGAATGGGTGCTTTCGAAGGCGCTCGGCCTGATCAAGAGCGGGAAGGCCGTGTCCGGGCTGCCCGACGTCGCGCACTGGGACGGCCGGCGGTACGTATTCTCGCCCAGGAGCGTGAGCGAGGTCGACCCGGACGATCCGACCATCGACTGGGACGGCATGCCGGATGATCTGTTCAAATCCGGCGCCGTCAATGTTCAGGCCAGCTACGGTTGCCCCTGCAAATGCGAATTCTGCAATTTCGTAAGGGGGGACCGGCCCGCACACGTGAAACCCCTCGGCGACCTGGTGTCCGAGTTGACTCGAATTGCGGCCAGGGGAATCAAGTACGTGAGATTTGTGGACGACAATTTCAGGCTTGGCAGGAACGACCTGAACAGGGTGTGCGAAGCGTTCCTGGAGGCAGGACTGAACCTGAAATGGATGAGTTTTTTCAGGGCAAGTTCCCTGGAAGGCGCAGATTTGGAGCTCCTCAAGCGTTCCGGCTGCATCGAGGTGCAGATGGGAGTGGAATCGGCGGACAGAGAAGTCCTGAGAAGGATGAACAAGAAGTCCGACCCCGACATGTACGCCCGAGTGATCGAGCGACTGCTGGACGCCGGGATCGACTGTTCCTGCTGCTTTATCGTGGGTTTTCCCGGAGAAACCAGGGAAAGCTTCGAAAGAACGGTGGATTTCATCGAAAGCATGCCGAACCCGTCTCAACCCGGGTTATTCTCCTGGTCCATCTATCCGTTCCTCCTGGTGCCGCTCAGCCCCATCTACGAACCGGCGAAGCGGGCCGAATGCGGTCTGTCGGGTTACATGAAGGAATGGAAACATTCCACCATGGATTCCGCCACCGCTCACCGGTGCATCCGCAGTGCGTTCCGCCGGATCGAGAATACAAGTCCCATCTACAGTGGTGACAATCTGGAGATGATGGCCGGGCTGTCATTGGAGAAGAAAAAGAATTTCATCAAATTACGGCACAGTCTGTCGAAACGATTCCTGGATGCGCCTTACGACAAATCGTTGGTCGTGCGTTCGTTTGCCGAAATCCTGAAGTAACCGCAGTGCGCCCCGGGCCGGCACGTTTTCACGGTTCGTTGCAAGCCGCCGGCTCACGGGCGTTTGTGAGAAAATACAACAGCCATTCCGACATCCTTGAGCAGCCTGCTTCCTCCCCGCCGAAGGGTCTCAGCCCCGTCAGAACATGTAGCTCAGGGTCAGCCCGATAAGATGGATGTCCGTGTTGTACTCCCCGTTGGCCGCAGTCAAGGGATTGAAGAAGCCGTCGTTGGGGTTGTCGTCCACCGTGTTGTTCTTGGTGCGGCTCACCATTTTCTGGAATCCGTAGGACAACCCGGCGCGTAGCGCTCCATACCTGAAATCCGTCCCGATGGTGATCAGGTGGGCGTCGGCGTCCGGTATAGACGGATCGAAGGTGGAATCCGGAACGGGATTGCCCTGGTAGAGGTATCCGGCCACAAGTGCGAACCGGTCGTTCAACTGGTATTTGGCCCCGATGCTCCCGGTCCATACGTCGTGCCAGTTCCTGTTGTTGACGGAGACCATGCTGCCTGCGACCGGCTTGTCGAGCCGGATGATCAACTGTTCGAAGGAAGACCACCCTTCCCATCGCGCGGCGACTTCCAGGGTGAGGGGATAGAAGCCCTTGTAACACACACCGAAGTGAACGCGCTGGGGGAGATTGAGTTGGGCGTCGCCGTCGGTGTCGGGAAACAGTAGTGAGAAATAAGCCGGCGCGCCGTTGGGCAAGGTGAATTCAGCCCGGCCGTCGACGTTCACTCTGACCATGCTTCGATACGATGCCCCGATGGATACATCCGGATGGGGTTCAAACAGCGCCCCGAAACTCCATCCCACGCCGTGACCGTCCCCTTTGAACCTCTGTCCTCCGTCTGCGAGCCCCAAAGGCGCGAAATAGAGCTTTTTCTCCAATGTGGTGTCCAGGATCAGGAAATCGGGACCGCCGCCGATGGCCAACCATGGCGTGACCTGCCAGGAAATCACGGGGTTGATGTCGTAAGTCGTCAATTCGGACTTGGTCGCGATATATCTTCCTTCCCAGTTGTCCGCCCATTCCGTGGCGAGTCCGAAGGGATTGAACACTCCGAGTCCCAGGCTGATCTTGTCCGTGAACCGGTGAGTGACAAAAAAAGTGGAAGGAAAGAAAACATCCTTTTCGGCGCTGGTGGAATTTCCGGTGAGCCCACTCTTGAAATCGCGCAGGGGAATGAGCATCGTGGTCCCGACTTCTACCTGAGTGCCTTCGAATTTGCTCATCAGGGCGGGGTTGAAGAAAATGACCGAGGGATCTTCCCCGTGGGCGATGGTGGCGGCGGCCTGCCCGAGGGAGGCGGCTCCCTGTGTGTAGATGGCAAAGCCCGAACCGAAAGCGGGAGAAGCGCCGATCAGGGCGAAACTGGCCAGCACGATCAACAGCATGGAACCGGCGATACGCAGACACAGCATACTCCAACCTCCTTGTTCGTTGGCGATCCCCTTCGGCCAGGGGGGCCGTCCGGGGCCTTCGACTCGTTGCCGTCGGCTTGCCGGATGGAGACCGGATGTTCCTCGATCCATGGGCGGCGCTCCGGGGTGCACGGCAGAGCCGTTCTCGGGAGCGTCGCGATGATGATTGCCCGGACTGTCCTGCAGCGGCAAGAGCCGGACACACAGGAACGGGGGATAGTGTTCCGCATGAGGTGTGAATTCATACAAACAGTATTTGTGACCGGATGTCAACATCGCATTTCATCATCACGAGAACGCTTCGGGGGCGCGGCGAGATTCGTGCAGCGCTCTTTTTTCAAGCAGTCCGAATACCGTTGGAAAAGCTGGCGCGCCGTGGTAATAGAAGCTGATCCCGAATTCGAAAAAATACAGGAGCCATCCCGACCACATGCAATGCATCGAGTACCTGATGGAAAGCGAGGATGAGGCGACCCGTCTGGAAATGAAGACGGATTGCCGGTCCGTTGAGGCGCAGGCCCTCTGGGCGGGCCTCGGGCCGGGAATGCGGGTCGCGGACATCTGCTGCGGAACGGGCAAGACCAGCGCGTGCCTGAACGCGCTCGTTCAGCCGGGGGGAACGGTAATCGGAATCGACGGGTCCCCCGAGAGGGTCGCTTACGCCGTCGATCACTATGGAGGGGAGGGGATTGAGTTCAGGTGCCGGGACATCCGGGAACCGCTCGAGGATCTCGGCCTCTTCGACTTCGTCTGGGTGCGCTTCGTCCTCGAGTACTATCGTTCCACCGGTTTCGAGCTGGTTTCTCACCTTTCCCGAATCGTCAAGCCGGGAGGGATCCTTTGCCTCATCGATCTCGATCACAATTGCCTTTGTCACTATGGAATCCCTCCAAGGCTCGAGAGAACCCTGTTCGCTCTCGTCGGAATGTCCGAGCGGGAAGCCGATTTTGACCCTTACGCCGGCAGGAGACTCTATTCGCATCTTTACCGGCTCGGGTACCAGGAGGTTGATCTGTTCGTCGAGGCTCACCATCTGATTTTCGGCGATCTGGAAGGAAAGGATTCGTACAACTGGGCGAAGAAGGTGGAGGTCGCCTCGCGGAAGCTCGCATTCGATTTCGCCGAATACGGCGGCGGAGTCGAAGAATTCAAGGCGGAATTCAGAGAGTTTTTTTCCGATCCGGGACGGTTCACCTATTCTCCCCTGATCCGCTGCCGGGGTCGCAGGCCTTTGGACGAAAGATAGCGAAACGTCCCCGCGAAGCGTCGGCCCCCGGTCGATACGCACTCGCACCGCCCCGGCGCATCTGCGCCTTTCGGAGAAGTCGTATCGAATCGAGGCGCCCCGGGGGCGTTTTCCTCCCTCAGCCCCGATCGGCGCGCATCCGGCGGGACCGCCACACGCCGCCCTAGGGCCGGGGCACCATTTCCTTGCGTTGAAGGTACTTGAGGAAAGCGTCCACGACATCGCTGTCGAAGTGAATTCCACGTTCGTGGTTGAGAATCTCCAGGGCTTGTCCCATTGGCATGGGGTCCCGGTAGTGTCTCTTTGATGTGATGGCCTCAAATACGTCTGCCACGGCGAGGATCCTTGCGCCGAGGGGGATTTCCATTCCCCGCAGCCCCTTCGGATAACCGCTGCCGTCATACTTTTCGTGGTGGCAGCCGGCGATCTCAGGGACTTGCCGGTACAACCCCTCGAAACGGATCTGTTCCAAGATAATTCTTGTTTTTTCGGCGTGTTTCTCGATTTCCTGCCGTTCCTCGGGCTCCAGCTTCCCGTTTTTCTTCAGGATCGAGTCAGAAACCCCGATCTTCCCGTAGTCGTGCAGCAAAGCCGCGACCCGAATCATCTCGCAAAAGTCCTTCGGCATGCCCATTTCCTCGGAGATCCCGACCGCGTACTCGGTGACCCGTTCCGAATGACCGGCAGTGAGGGGGTCCCGGGCGTCAATACTGGCGGCCAGGGTGTGCAGGATCGACCGGAACTGCTCCAGTTTGGACTGAATCAGGGCCGCATTGTGCAGGCTGATGGCGATTTCCTGGGCCACTCCCATGATGAGGCTGATGTCGCTCTGAAGCAGGAGCCTTTTGGTCTGCAGGTTGTCCACCGCGATGATGCCCAACGCGTCGTCTTCGTAAATGATCGGGCAGCAGATGAAGGACTTGGTTTTCATTTGCCGCGCGAATTCAAGGCTCCGGGGCGACAGTTCATCCTTGATCTCATCGATGTTGTTGATGAGGAAAGGTTTTCGCTCACGCAACGATATGATGAATATGCCCCTCGAGTCCGACCTCACGCGGAAGCTGGAGTTGTTGAGAATCTCGATCAAGTCCTCCGAATAGCCGAACCCCGTGCAGAAATTCAGCCTTGTTCTGTCCGTGCTCACCAGCCAGATCATGCCGCGGTCGAAGTCCAGCCGCTGCTCGAATTTGCGTATGACATTGCTCAGGATGCCGTCGATTTCCATCTGTTTGCTGAGCGCCTGACCGATCTCGTTGATGAACAACGCATTGTTATAATTGGTGTTGATTTGCTCGATCAGCTTGTCGTTGGAGTCCCTGAGGTTCACAATGGCGCTGCTGAATTCGCGCACCTGCAGATGCGAGGCGTAGAGGCTCATGAGGAGCACGCCGAGCAGCCCCGCCGCCAGAAAGACACCCAGGTAGTACGAGGAAACCTCCTGGCAGGCGATGAGTCCCACCAGCGCGATGCCGATGGCGGAAGCATTCCGCACCTTGTTCCAGAATGCGGATGGCGAGCGCTGCCACGAGACGATGTAACGGCAAACGTGGCCGTTGTCGCGAAACATGCACTCCGGATGTTCGATTTTAGGCAGCCGATGCTTGAACACCAAGGATACCGCGTCGATGTGCCCGATCCTGTTCTCGCACTGGTAGGGTCTTTCCCGGACACCCTCGACGGGAGTGAAGGTGAGCTCGACGGTTTCCGACCGAAGCCGCCTGGCCGTGCAGGTCGACGATCTCGTGAAGTTGATGCTGGCTTTGCCGAGCATCTCGTAGGCGGTGGCGGGTCCCACATGACTGAGGACGTACTGTTTCATGGCCCCGATCGATTCCGCCGACGCCGCGAACCTTCCGGCTTCCCGCGCGATGTTCGTGTTGCCGGTGACATTCACCAGCTGTTCATAGAACCGGTCCACCTGGCTCTGGCTGAACCAGTGTCCTTCGTCTTCGACCTGGTAGCGTTCCATTCCCGCATAACTGAGCAGATCCGAGATGTTGATGTAGGGATAACGCTTCCTGAGCAGCGCGATGAAGGTGTTAATGATTCTGCTGTTGTAGAGGGGGCGGTCCATCTCGGCCCTCAAATCACTGTAATCCCGCTGCCCTGTTCCTGTTTGCGGCGGGAACGGCTGAGCAGGTTCTCCATGTAGGAGAAATACTGATCGCTGTACTGGGAATTGAACACCCAGAGATCGTACTGTTTTTCAAAAGGGATACGCCTGCTCTCGGCGTAGCTCACCGGATAGAGCAAAATGGGAAAATCCTGCGGATCCTCAATTCGCAGCCGCCGGATGAGAGTGCCCAGAGCGGACAGAAAAGCCGTACCGGGCAGATTGTCCTGGTCCAGCACGATGACATGCATGCAGTTCGTGAGATTGGAGAGGTTCAGCCCGATATCGGAGCGGGTGATCATGATGACCGCCTTCAGCTCGCGGCCTTTTTTCAGGGAAAACAAGTGCCGCTCTCTTTTGAAACCGAGTCGCCGGTACTCTTTGTTCAAGTCGCTGCACCTGATCATGTCCGGATGTAAATCCAGGGCGTAGAGCAAAAGACCACCGGAAGTGTGTTCGTAAAAGCTTCCCAGTTCGAGCAAATCTTCGGGTTGGGTGGGGTGAAGCTCATGGTCCTCCGACAGCGGGGCGGGTTCCGTCAGGCTTGCCGGCTCCCCGTGCAGATGCAGGTAAGCGAACCGGTTCAGGGATGCCCCCCGCGGATCGTTCAGGCTCTTCGTGAATCCTCCGAACACCCGGTTGGGGAACCTGTTCTCAGGGCGGTAGTAGGAAATGATGAAGTTCATGTGAGTCGAATAGAGGCAGGCGAAGTCGTTCACATAACGACCGATCTGTTCGAGCACGACGATGCCCGCTTTTCTGAGCCAGGACCCCGTGGCGGCGTGGTGATGGAACAGCCATGTGTTGTCATAGAACCTGACCATGGAAATGTGTCCGTGGATCGCCCCCTTCTCCTGATACGTGAAATGCTTGACGATTTCCGGGCTGTGCAGATACAGCTTTTCGTAGGTATCCTTGAGCTTTTCCTTGTTGGCGTGAATGAGCGCATACTTGCGCGGGTAGAAGAATCCGGTTTCGAAGAAAAACTTCCACAGGGCGTCGAGATCCACCCGGCCGCAAACGTAGGAACGTTGATCGGCGGCACGGTGCAGAACGCTCGAGAGCCTGACCTGGTCTCCGACGTTCATGTCCAGGAAGGCCATGCCGCAACGCACATGGTTGTCCCGGTTGCCGTTGCGGTCCGCGTTTCTGTAAACGACCTGGCCCGTGCAAGTGATCTTGAAGCCGTTGGCAAATTCGATCTCGATTTCCGGAACGATCATGCCGGTGAGCAGGACGGAATCCTCACAGCTCTCCTCCACGGACACGCCGCCCCCCGAAATGTCCTCGATTTCGAGGTTGACCATCCTTCCGGTCAAAGGATGTCGAAAGATCAGGTTCGGGGTGGGAGACAGGCGCAACCGAATGCTCCTGAACGCCTTGGGCTTGAACCTTCGGATGTTGTCGCTGATAGTCCGCAACACGAAAGTCCGGGTCTTCTGCCCGTGACTCTCACGGGTGATGCGGCATTCGCCCGAAAAAACGACCCGCCCTTCCTTCCGGAAAATGATCGTCGCGGTCGCCTTGGGATTGACCCACAGGAAGGACTGAGGAGGGACGATGGTGACCTCGATCCGAAACGAAACGGCGCTGAATTCGATCAGAGACCCGGAAAGCACCGCCCCTGCCTGGATGAATTCCACCTCCACATCCCGGCACGGGTAGCGCTTCGATTTCCTGAACCTCAGTTCGTGGCTCGTTTCGGGAAGCTCGAAGCGGAGCACGCCCCCCTCGATCCCCTTGAGGTCAGGCTTTACGAGAACGATCTTGAGGCCGTCGGTGAGGATCAGATTCAGGAAATCATAAGACCCATGGTCATGCAGAGTAAGCGGGTCGGTCAGCCGGCAATCGAGCGTTTCTCCCAGACAGGGAAGAGGCTTTGCCCTGAGCGAGACCAGGGATTCGTACTTCTTGTGGCGGAAATTGACGAGAATGCTCTGGTCTTGAAAATTGATGAAGTTGATGTCGTTGATGAGGTCTTTCTTATGGATGCTTCTGGTTTCGTCAAGCCTGTCGTCCAGGTCCGTGTTCTGAAACAAATCGGCGATACGGAGCAGGTTGATGTGTCCCAGGTCGCCGTTTCGGATCGCGAGCGGGGCCCCCTCGCTCCGGTGCCACGGGAAAGGGGGAGTGGAGTCAGGTTCAGCCTGGACTGAATCCGTCCGGAGCCGCATTCCGGCTTCGAGATCGGCAAGGAGCTCGCCTGCGCTGCGATAACGCTCGCGGCTGCCGGTGCACAGACGACCGATCACGCCGTCGATCCAGGACGGGATGCTCCCGTTCCTCCTGGAAGGCAACCACTCAACGGGGAGCTTTCCCCCCGAGTCATAGAATGCGTCAGGGTGGGGAAACGGAGGCTCCCCGCACAACATCTGGTAGAAGACGGCGCCCAGCGAATACAGGTCGGCCGACGGCGACACAGGATGGTCGTCCGGGAAAAGCGCACGCTCGGGAGCGATATATGGATGGTTTTCGCGCTCCGGACGTATGGGCCAGTCCGGCAGCAAGTCCCGCGGAGAGAGAAGGCCCCGGCGGAAATTCATGATCCGGGGACCCGAGGCGGTCAGCAGGATGTCCCCGGGGCACAGCTCTCCGTGAACCACGCCGTTTCGATGGCAGGCATCGAGCCCGCGGGCCACCCCTTCGACGATCCGCAAAGTTGCATCCGGGCCGAGAGTTCCTTTCAACATGCGGGATCGAAGCGTATTCTCCTCGGCTCGTTCCAGGACCTGGACAACCTGGTCGTTGGTTTCGTCATAATATTCCGCGCAACCGACGATATTGGGGTGGGGGCCGATCCTTTCGAACGCTTTCCAGTCCTCCCCTATCCGTTCGGCCCGTTCGTGCTGTCGAGCGCGGTCGTTCAGGAACGGCAGGGTGATCACGCGGATCCGCCGGAGCTGTCCTTCCTGCTGTGGTTCCAGGGAGCGAGCCAGGTATTCGGTCAGTCCGGGTTCGATTGCGAGAGTCTCGCAAAGCCTGTGTCCATGAACCACCAAGGGCGGTTTCATGTACGCGCCCCAGCGATGGAGGATTTCGGCCAGTTGCTTTTGGTCCGACAGGGAATCGCTTTCGAGCAGGTTATCGGACGGACCGGCACCGGGATCGGTGAGGCGGTTCAGCAGCCGGTCGTCCATGGGGAGCACAGGCCACCTCGATGCCCCGTTGACGTTCAGCTGCACGGAATCGCGGGCCAGCACCACCAGTTCCCTGAACGAAGTGCGCCTGTAGAGGCCGGTGTCCGCCCTGCCGACCAGGGTGCGCAGGGATTCGGTCTTGAAGTGCAGGCTGCGGAAAGGATTCCGGCGTTCACGTGTTCCATCCACGCACCAGAACTCGTCATCGCCTTGAATCTGAGGACCCCAGTCCTTGATATCCAATACAAAGACGGCATGAGGGGCAATGAGCACAATGTCGATCTCGCACACTTGGCGAGCGTGTTCGTCGGGGATAGCCAGGACGGGCAGGACGACATACTCGGGACCATGGAGCCCGAGCCCTTCAAGGGATTTGGGTGCAGGCACCGGAGGCAGGTTCTCCACCAGAAAGCGGATCACTTTCTTCAGGCTTTCGCTTCGAGGCAGCGAACCACTGAGAGGTAAAACCAGTCGAGCCACTAGAGCGCTCCCTTGATCGTCGATGGCCCGTAAATCGCCCCGCCACAGCGCGGTCCGCGGGCTCCGGGGAAGCCGGGAGCACACCCCACCCCTGTTCCAGTGGAGCGAAAACCGGCCTCCTCCAAGCGGAAGCGCACGCGAACCATTTTGCGGCACCTGCGGATATTTCCTGCAAGCCGATTATTTTCCGGGAAAGTCAGCAACAAGATCTATAATGTTACTGTTCGTTGATTACGTTCCGCCCCTCAACCCCATATCTGTGCTTTCCAGTTTAGCCTCCGGAAACACCAAAAGCAAACGATCATTGAACATCCGAAAAAAAGTCCGCGAAAAACCACCACATCCTGCTTCCGCGTACCATCAGGAACCGTATCGTCGTGCACAGTACGACAGCTGGAGATAAAACGCCGCCTCGCATTCTGATCCTGCCGCCGGGAGACAGCAGAGAACTTCACGTCTTCCCGTTCGCAATGCCCATTCCAAAAGCAGCCTGTATTGGAATTGCTCCTGCCGTGCTTCGAGAATAAGTGAACATCGGCCCCTTCGATCCCGGACTTCTAGGAAGGATGCCTTTGAACTTATGTTTGAATGCCGAAAGAAACGTCGAATCAGTGGAGGCAGTCGGGGGTGAATCCCCGGAATATTCGTGGAGATGCTTCGGGGGTGCGGGACCAGCCCGTGAAGTGGACGGGCGATGAAATTTCGAGGGTGGGAAAGATGGCAGAGCCTCCCGATAATGCTTACCAAATGCTGGTTATTATTGTGTTATGCGAAACGGGGGCGACATTCGGGCGTCGAGCCCCCGGGGGCTTCATTGGCCGGGCGGTCCTCAAGGCCGATTCAGGCGGGCGCGAAGCGTCGGTTTTCAAATGAGCGGGTTCATCGGTGGAGCCGGTTCCCTGTCCGGGTGTCGACGGCTTTGGGTCGAGGGAGCCTGGCATCCCGGGAGGAGGGGAGATGAGGATGGTTGCGAAATCAATCGTATGGTTTCTGATCGTCGCGGGGGGAGCGGCGTTGTTCGCATGGCAAGGCTGGTACAACGTGGCCGCCAACGTCCCACATTGGGATGCGACCGTCGCAGCGATCGAGTTGATCCGAGACCGATCGATAGAGGTTCACAGCCGCGGGATTTCAGTCCCGGCACTCCATGATGCCCGGCTGGTCTCGGACGGAGCGCGCACCTACGACGAAGTCTGCCGTTACTGCCATGGAGCGCCCGGAGTGCCGAGCGCGGTTTTTGCGCAGGGACTCTACCCGGCTCCCGCCAACCTGGCCTCCGATGCATTTCGTCGGGATTCCAAGGAAGCCGAGGTATTCTGGGTCATCAAGAACGGGATCAAGATGACCGGGATGCCCGCCTTCGGCTCCTTTTTCGAAGACATGGAGCTTTGGGCTGCGGTGGCGTTCGTCAAGCGTTTATCCGGTATCGGAGCTGAAGAATACCGGAGCATGACCGCGAAAACGGACAAAGCGGGGCCGTGACAGGTTGTGTGCTTGCGGGACGGTATGTGGGAGGTTTTTCCTGTCATTGAACGGAAAGTCGGTAGGAAGGACGGTGCTGCGGAGACAGCAGGAGGTCACGGCACCAGGCTTGCCTGGTGCCGTGACCTCTGAGCCATGTTCGCAACTGCGCCGCATTCATTTCCCGGCGGCTATTTACGGGCATCCATGTCCTCTCGTCGGGTGCGGAGTCCCGCTAGAGGGCGCCGGACTGAAGGATCATCCCGCCTTCTCCCACGGCCATGAAGGTTTTCCCGTTCGTGCTGTTGCCGTAAGCGATTCCATACAGCTTCTTCGTGGTGCCTGATTTCCTGAAGGTCCACGTTGCGCCGTCCGGTGTCGTGAGAATCTGCCCCAATGTGCCGACGGCGGCGAAAACATCACCCCCGCCATAGCTGATTCCCGTGAAGTCGAAGCTGCCCGTAAAATCCTGCAGGGCCCTTTGTCTCCAACCGAATACCGGGCTTGCCTGCGTCGATACGACGATCTTCACGCTCGGGCCCACGACGACGAAGCGGTTGCCGCCGAAGTCAACACCCGAAAACCCCGTTGTCGGGGATTGAGGAATGATGGGGGCATAGGACATGGTCCAGTAGATCCCGTCCGGCGAGTCGAGAATGGTGCGTGTATAGGGATTGTAATTGCCCACCATGACGAAAGTGTCCCTCCCGTAAGACACGCTCTTCGTATCGAAGCAGGTTTCGAGGAGGTAATAGTACCACTCCTTTCCGTCGGTCGACCTGACGACCACCCCGTCCTCGCCGCCAGCCACGAACACGTTGTCGCCTAGCGTTATACCGTTCAGGGCAGTGCCGCTGGGGAGCTCAATCTGCCAGGAAAAACCGGGAGGCTTGACGAACGTTTGCTCGGTCCATGTGTCGCCGTTCGTTGAGGTGAAAACGCCCGCCTTGTTGGCAGAAGTCGCGCCGACCGCGACAAACCGGCCGTGGCCATAGATGACCCCGTTGAGCCAGCCCGCTCCCGGGATGGTCTTGATGTCCCAGGTGCTGCCGTTCGAGGAGGTGAGAACCGTGGCGCTTTCACCGACAACGACGTACCTGACCTGTCCGTTGACCGTTCCTCGGGCTATCGCCTTGATGGTCTTGTACGTTCCCGTGGAGCGGATGATCCAGGAATCCTTCGCGGGATTGTAACAGAGAATGGTTGCGAAAGTCCCCGCGGCGACCATCGTGCCGTCAGGCTTTGCGGTTATTGTCAGAAGCGAGTACGGAATGTTCGAGGTCTTGGAAGACCATGAGGAGGCGTCGGCCGAAGTGAGAATCTTGCCCCCGCTTCCTACTGTGACATAGGTGCTTTGAACATAGGTGATCCCCCTGAGCGCATTGGTGACCCCGCTGTTCCTCTTGGTCCATGTCGTGCGGTCCGGCGAGGTCAGAACGGTCCCGTTTTCCCCCACCGCCACATACATGCCGCCGCCATAGGTCACTCCGTAGAGACAATGGGTGCTGATCGACGAAGGAGTGCGGCTGGTCCATGTACTGCCGGTTGGTGAAGTCAGGATCTTGCCGCCCTGGCCGACGGTGATGAATTGGCCGTCGCCGTAAGCCACGGCGTATAGATAGCTGCTGGTGCCTGAAGTTCTCGACGTCCATGTCGCTCCGTTCGGCGATGTGAGTATTTTCCCGCTCGAACCCACCGCCACGAAAAGCCCCGCAGCAGAGCTGTACGTGACGGCAAAAAGAGGCCCGGTGAAGTTCGAGGTTCGCGATACCCAGGTTGTTCCATCCGCGGAAGAGACGATTTTTCCCCGGGAGCCCACGGCAACGAAAGTTCCATTTCCATAGGCGATCCCATACAGGGAAAATGATGTTCCCGAATCCCTTTCGACCCATGCCCGCGAATCCGTCGACGTCAGGATTTGCCCGCCCCAGCCCACCGCGACGTAAATGTTTTCGGCATAGACGACCCCGTTGACGAAATTGGATGCCGCCGAGGGCCTTTCAGTCCACGAAGCGCCGTCCGCCGAGGTCATCAGTTTGCCGTCGGAACCGACGACGATGAAGGTCTTCTTGAAGAACGTGATACCGTTGAGCACGTTGTTCGAGCTGTTGGCCGACGGATACCCCAGAATTCCCGAAGACCATTTGACCCAGTTTTCGGTCTTGGATGGAGCGGTGAACACAGTGCCCGAACCGTTTACTGCAACGAAGGTGGGACCGGTGTTGATGGAACCGAAGGCCACTGCCTTGAGGGTCGAAGTATCGCTCGGATCGCTCCAACTCCAGCTCGTGCCGGTGGAGTTCGAAACGAGGATGGTTGTATCGGAACACATGGAACCGACGACCATGAACTGACCGTCCCCGTAGGTGACTCCAAAGAAGCTCTGGGTAGCGCTGCCGTATTCCTCGGTCCAGGTCGTCCCGTTCGTGGATCTCAGGATCACTGGGTGGGTTGTACCGGACACCGCGCTGCCCACGGCGATGAAGGTGCCGTTGCCGAAGGCCACCGCATTGAGCTGGCTGCCGGTCCCGGAAACCTGGTAGTTCCAGTTGATCCCATCCGTGGAAGAAAGGATTCTGCCGGACTTGCCCACGGCGACAAACCTCGCCGACGAGCTGCCGGACCCTTTGCCGAAGGCGACTCCACGAAGACCGTCCACATCCGAATATCCCTCGATGGAAACTCTCCAGGAAACCCCCCCGTTGGTTGACCTCACGATGGTGCCCTTGTCGCCCACCGCGACCCATCTGTTGTTTCCATATGCCGCCTGATAGAGGGCATCGGTGGTTCTCGAGTCCCTCGTGGTCCAATTGTAGCCGTCGGTGGACGTGATGATCCTTCCGCCCACGCCAACTGCGGTGCAGGCAGATGAACTGCACGAGACCCCGTTGAGGTGGTTGCCGAGCTCCGGCAAGGGATTTCTCAAGCGCCAGGTGTCCAACGGGCTTGCACCGGTGGCCGGCTGCGGAAGAAAGACGAGAAGCGCGACGAATAGAAGCAATACAACTTGAGCGACTCGACGAACGTTCATAAATCCCCCCTTGATTCTTGTCGGCGCCTGAGCACCCGCTGCGCATTTCAGGATGCCATTCCGTGTCTTGTTAGGGCCACAAGGTTTTCACGACGGACCTCTTCCGATTCCGCACGCAGCAAGCCGCCTCTCCATGTGCCGCCGTTGCCTTGTCCTTGATTGCCGATCCGGACTGACGGGCTTGAAAGAAAACAGGCACAGAATCCGCCCTACGACCCTAAAACTTCTGATTAAGCAACAAATGAATTAGCAAATAGCGAGCCATAAATAAAATTAATGAAAATTAATATTTGGGGATCTGCGGCAGGCCTTCATTTCATTCGTTTTGCGCTTACCTTTCGAGATTCTCTATCCATCGAGCATATATCAGAAAAATATCCGTAAATAAATTCCGTGTTGCGGAAATCGCTCGCATAATTCCAGCCGATGCCTTTCAATACGATCCGCCCCGACGGCGACGATTGACCGCGGGACCCCAGAACCGGCCGCCGGAGCCGGATTCCTCGAGCTTGTCCTCTCCTTTCCCGGTCGACCTTCGGCCGCCGGCTTTCCGGTCGGCCGGCGCCCCTTCGAGCGTTCCGGCGTCGTTGTCCCGCCAGCGCCACGCGATGCCTTCCATCTCGTCATATTCGGCTAGGCCGGCGCGCCAGAGCCGGGTGAAGAAGCCCGCGCGCACCCATCTGATGAAATGGGCATGGACGGCGCTGGGGCTTCCGAAGCGTGCTCCGGGGAGCGATTTCCAGCGGCAACCCGTGCGGAGAACGTACAAAACGGCTTCGAGGATTTTTCGCGGCGGCAGCGGTTTCCTGCCCCCTCCCGGTTTTCGCCGGTAGATCCTTTCCGGGTCTCTTTCGGGCCTCGGAATCAAAGGCTCCACCTTTTCCCAGAAGGCATCGGACAGTCGCCGAGACGATATTTCAGCCATGTATCTCCTCCAGACCCGCTGCATGGAAGGTGCCTGGAGAGTATGGCACATTCCGCAAACAAAATCTCGATTATTTCAGGATAAATTGCGGTCTGAGAGATTGACGGAAAATCGTGAAGATCTTCAGTATCAATGGAGGTGGGTCAGACAAAAAATGACACAAAAGTGACATAATTTGTCATGTGGTCGGAAAGGAGCAAGGGAGGTCCTGCAGCTTTCGCCAATGACCTGACGAGCGGGCAGGAGCGATTCCCGGAAGGTATGTATTCACAGCGCTGGAATTCCTGTCCGGGAGCTTCCCGCATGGGCTCGGGTCGGGCAGGACGGGCCTTCGCCATGTGCTTTGGCGCGTCGGATACATTAAATCCGTTTAAGGGCCTTCGAACAGGCAACGCACGGGCCCGGAATGTTCCAAGAGCGTGCCCGGCCCGGGCCTTGCCGGTGTCGGCCCCTTTGCCGCGCTCGACTTCCCGACGGTTGTCGCCCTTCCTGTATCCGCGTGTCGCATCGGCCGGGGCGAATGGCTGCCGTGCCCCCGGCGAAGGCCGGAGGCACGGGAGACGATGAAGACCCGGACTCCCGGTTGTGCGGCAATGAAGGTGACGGGCGGCGTTTTTGAGCGAGAGTCCATCATGCACGGCGTTCCATGGGAATGACGCTTGTCCGGTTTCGGCACCAACAAAAAAACCTAAAGCAACCGCGCCGCTTATGGAAGCAACGCTTCAGGCCCATCGCGCTCGATGGCCTTCATTGGCCGGCGGTAAGCATCATCCAAGCTGCTTTGCCTCGGCTTCGCTCAGTGCCGCTCGAGCTTTGGCGAGCTCCGCGTAGAGCTTTTCGACCTTGGGCAGGTTCTTTCGCAGCAGGGCTTTGAGGAGATCGCCTTCGAGCTCGGCGACTTCCAGGCGCAGGTAGTAGTCCATGGTCTCCTTGAGGTGCGCGATGACTATTTTTCCGGTCAGAAGCGGATGATTGTTGGTCACGTTGGCGTCTTTAAACCGTGTTCCGTGCTCCAGTTCCACCTCGAGTCCCCTTCGGAAATCTTCGAGCGGCACGTCCATGCCTTCGCGGTTCACTTCCACCAGGATTGTCCGGGCCTCCTCCGCAAGCACTCGACCGTCCGTGATTTCCGTCCAATCGCGAAGTTTCAGATCCCGGCAAATGCGCTTGACTTCCTCAATGCTGACGTATTCCGGCAATTCCATACCTATTCCTCCGTTTTTCGGTTCAAGTGTTTTCTTCTCACGGCTTCGGGAAGACGCCGTCCTTCTTCTCCTCCCGTGGCTTCCTTCCGCCTCGTCTCAGGGACACGGTTCCCAAGAGCAGCCTGGGCCATGTCACCGGACGATTCTTTTTCCTCGCAAGATAACTCCGCCCCGTTGATCTGCAATGCCTGAGCGCCGTATTCCACAAACCCGTTGCCGGAGGCCTCGGACCAATTGTCCGCCCTGGGGGATTCCAGCGGCTCTTCTCCTGCTTCGTCGCACCTGCAACGATGCTCAGCCGCGCACGATGAAAGGCATTCATTTCAAGTCCAATTACGTCCAAATTTAAGAATCGTTTCGCCATAATCAAAATGTATCGATCAGGACCACATGAAATATTCGGGGGCCGTGCGCCGGCATGACGGGGTGAAGATGCGCCTGAAGCGATCCCGGTTCACGGGCTCCGGTACGTAAGCGGGCACATTCCGTCCGCGGGGATCTTGCCGTCACGCGCCGAAATCGCGCGGCTTGTTTTTCTCCAGGGCTTAGTATAGATTACGGCAAAGTGGTTCGGTGCCTTTCAAACGTCATGACGTCTGTGTTTTCCGGAGCGACTCGGATGAGTGATCGCGACACCTCAGAGGATCTGTTGCGCCAGGAGATAGCCCGGTTGCGGGAACGCATCAGTCAGTTGGAGCGCGCGGAATCCTCTGCCCGGCACATGGAGAAGTTCCTCCGGGAAAGCCGACAGAGATTCAAACAGATCTTTTCCGCCTCACCCATTTGCATCGAGCTCTATGACGAGAACGGAATTCTGATCAACGCGAACCGGGCCTGCCTGGAGATGTTTGGGGTATCGGGGTTTTCGGCGGTCAAGCACTTTGACCTCTTTAAGGATCCTAATCTTCCGGAAGACGTCATTCGGTGCCTGCGTGAGGGCATGACGGTGCGTCTGGAGGTGCCGTTCGATTTCAACCGGGTTCGGGAACTGAACCTCTATCCCACTTCCAAGGAAGGGCTTGTGTACCTGGACGTGCTGATCGCCCCTCTCATCTCGGAGGAGGGCGGCAAGCCTTCGGGTTACCTGGCCCAAGTGCAGGATATCACCGAAAAACTCGGTATGATCCGGGAGCTCCAGGATAACGAAGCCCGCTTCCGCGGCATTATAGAAGACCAGACCGAACTGATCATCCGGTTTCAGCCCGATGGTCGACTCACGTTCGTGAACGACGCCTACTGTCGATATTTCGAAAGGAGCAAAGAGTTTTTTCTGGGCCGGAACTATCTCGGCAGCGTTCATTCAAAAGATCGACCGCGCCTCAAGAAGGTGCTCACGTCGCTGACCCGGTCGCACCCGGTGGAGATGGTGGAGCAGAGGTCGTTACGCTGCAACGAAAAGCTGTGCTGGCAGCAATGGAGCTACCGTGCCATTTTCGACGGCTCGGGTAAATTGACGGAATACCAGGCGGTGGGGAGGGACACTACCGACCGCAAGATGCTCGAAGAGATTTGGAGGAAGTACGAGTTCATTGTCAATACCTCGGGGGATATCATGGTCTTGATCGCTCCGGATTACACCTACGAGGCGGTCAATACGGCGCTGTGCAAGGCTGTGGGAGCGGGCCGCGAGGAGATCGTCGGCTGCGGGCTGGGTGAAATCTGGGGGGAAGAGTATTTCAATGAAAACCGAGGCTACCTGGACCGTTGTTTCAAGGGGGAGGTTGTTCACTACGAGCTCTGGACACCCCACAAGGAGGAGGGGCCGAGGTTTTACGGCGTTTCCTGCTATCCTTATTACGGTCGTCGGGACCGGGTCACTCACGTGGTATCCGTGTGCCGCGACATGACCGAAGCCCGGCTGGCCAAAGAAGCGCTGCAGAGGTCCGAGGAGAAATACCGCAGCATCTTCGAGCACGGGGTGATCGGCATTTTCCAGGCGACTTTGCAGGGAAAACACCTGAGTCTCAATCCTGCTTTCGCGCGCATGCTGGGCTACGAATCACCGGAGGAGGTGATGCGGCTGGTCAGCAATATTGCCGAACAGGTGTACGCCGATCCCCGGCAGAGGACCGAGCTGCTGAAAAGGCTTGCTGAAGGGGGTGAATTGGTCAAGGTCGAGAGCGATCTACTGCGCAAGAACGGCAAGAGCATCACGGTGAATCAGAATATCCGCCTGGTCCGGGATGAGAAGGGAAATCCCCTGTACCTGGAAGGCTTTATCGAGGACATCACGGAACGCAAGAAGCTCGAAATGGCGATCAAGGATTCGGAGCGGCAGCTCAAGTATCTTTCATCACGTTTGCTGACGGCACAGGAGGAGGAGCGGAAGAGACTCGCCGCCGAGCTTCACGACAGCATCGGGCAGTCGCTTGCGGCAATCAAGTACGGAGTGGAAAACGCCGTGCGGTATGGAGCCTCCGCGGGGGAGGAGACGGTATTTCACTCGCTGGGTCTGTTGATTCCGATCATCCAGGGCGCCATCGAGGAGGCACGCAGGCTTTACATGGGGCTGAGGCCTTCGATGCTCGACGACCTGGGGGTCATCGTGACCATCGATTGGCTGTGCAAGGAATTTCGTCGAAACTACCCGGAAATGAGGATCAAGGAGCGTATCGAGCTTGAAGAGGACCGCATTCCGGAGTCTCTCAAAATCGTGATATTCAGAGTCGTCGAGGAAGCTTTGAACAACATTTCAAGGCACAGCCGGGCCGAGGGTGTGGAGGTCGCGCTGTCGATCTCAGGGGGTGCGATTCGACTCGATGTTGCCGACGATGGCGTGGGGTTCGATCAGGACAGCCTTCACCATGCCGTTGAAAGCGAGAAAGGTTTCGGCCTCGCCGGAATGAGAGAAAGGGTGGCTCTCTCCGGCGGTTCCCTCAGCGTCAGCTCAATCCGCGGCAAAGGGACGACCGTCAGCGTTTCCTGGCCCGTGCCGGCATCCCTTGGAAAGGCGAAACCGCCCCGCCGGCGCTGAAGCCCGTCGCTTCTCTTTCAAATCTACCGGCCGTCCGGCAGAAGCTCCTGTAGGGGATTCCGCCCGGGAGCGCAGGCAGCCCCGACCGAACGGCGAGCATTCCCCGTTCAGACCCAGCCGCGCAGCCTGCATGCTTCGGCCACTCGGGCGACGGACACGAGGTAGGCCGCCTCGCGGAGAGGCACCTGGTTGCGCCGGCTCATTTCAAGAACGCTCCGGAACGCGTGAGTCATCTTGCTGTCGAGCCTCTGGTGCACCTCCTGGAGTTCCCAGTAGAAGTTGTAGGCGTTTTGCACCTGTTCGAAGTAGGAAACGGTCACGCCTCCCGCATTGGCCAGGAAGTCCGGCAGTACGACAATGCCCTTGGCGTCCAGGATCGCGTCGGCCTCGGGCGCGGTCGGTCCGTTTGCCAGTTCGCAGACCATCCGGCAGCGGAGCCGTGACGCATTGTCCCGGGTGATGGCGTTCTCGAGGGCCGCCGGGAACAGGACCGTCACATCCAACCCCAGCAGGTCGTCATTGCTGATCGCGTCCGTGCCTGGGAATCCTTTGAGGGCTCCGGTCCTCAACTTGTGGTCGGCCAGCGCGCGGGCATCCATGCCCGCGGGGTTGACAACCCCGCCCTTGGAATCGGAAGCGGCCACCAGCTTCAAGCCGAGGATCTCTTCGCCCAGGAGGGCCGCGTGATGGCCCACGTTGCCAAAACCCATGACGGCCATGGTTCCGCCCTTGAGCTCGATGCCGTAGGCTGCTGCGGCTTCCCTCGTGACGTAGATGCCCCCTCGCGCCGTGGCGTCGCTGCGCCCCTGGGAGCCTCCCAGCGGAATCGGCTTTCCGGTGATGACGCCGGGGTGATTCTCGCCCCGGATCGTTTCGTATTCATCCAGCATCCAGGCCATGATCTGGGGAGTCGTGTATACGTCGGGCGCCGGCACGTCCCTGCTGCCTCCGAGCGACCCGGCGACGGCCCGGATGTACGCGCGGGCGAGGCGTTCCTTTTCCGCTTCCGACAGCTCCTTGGGATTGCAGATAACGCCGCCCTTGCCGCCGCCGAGGGGAATGTCGACAACCGAGGTCTTCCAGGTCATCCAGGCGGCCAAGGCCCTGACGGTGTCGATGGTCTCCTGCGGATGCCAGCGGATGCCCCCTTTGGCGGGCCCCCTGGCGGTGTTGTATTGAACCCTGAACGCGTGAAAGATCCTCGTTGATCCGTCGTCCATTCTGACCGGGAGCGTCACCTTGATTTCACGCATCGGCCAGCGCAAAAGCTCGTGCGTCGCCGCGTCCAACCCGAGTCTTTCCGCGGCGTGATCCAATTGCTGCTGGGCGATTCTGAACGGATTGAATGCTTCGTCCATGGCTTACTCCTATTGTGACGGACCTTGAACTGAACTCCCGGACGACGGAGCGTCGCCCGTGGAAAAACGATCCCGCGATTCCGGCATTCTCGAGCCGCGTGACGATGCGGAGGAAGGAGGACCGGTGAGCGCTCCAACGGGGAAAAACCCGCTAACGAGGACCGGAGGCATCGAAACCTCCGGTTGCGCCGCATCCGAGGCGCTTTTAGCCCACAAGCCACACGGCCCGGTGCTTGGCTGCCTGCATGAGCTTGTTGCTCACGCGGCCCATGTCGAATTCCTGCACCGTTGACAAGCCCCTGCGTCCCACCACGATGGTTCCGAAGTTCATCCGCCCGGCCTCCTGGAGGAGCGTTCCCGCGCGGCTGAACACCTTCGAAAGGATCCTGGCGGAAATCCGGTCGGCGGGAATCCCCGCAGCAACCAGCTTCTCGGTCGCTTTGCGAAAGACCGGTCGAATCCGGTTTGTGGCTTCCTCGACGTGCTTCTCGCGGTACTCCTCCGGGAACACTTCCTCGATGTCCCCCTGACCGCTCGACACGGAACGCACGACATGAACGAGCGCGATCTTCGGAGCGCTTCCACGAGTCATTTCAGCCACGTACTCCACGGCCGCCATGGAACCCTCCGATGAATCGAGACCGATGAGGATGCCGGTCTGCTCGGGTTTGCCGCCCACGAGCCAGACCGTGGTGCCGGTGAGCTTGAGCGCCAGTTTCTGGGCAACGCCACCCAGGGAAAGGTCCTGCACGGTGCTCAGGCCCCGTCTCCCCAGGATCACGGCGCTGTATCCCCGAAGCCCTTCCTTGCCGATGTCCCGCGCGATGCCTTCCCGGCGTTCCCGGATTTCAACCCTGACGGCTTCCCCGGGGAATCCCGCATCCACAAGAACCTGCCTGGAACGGTCCATAAAGTCGGAGATCTTTCTTTCCTGCTGCCTTTCCCATCCCCTGACCGTCTGGACCTTCTGGTGCCAAACGGGGTCCTTTTCCAGGTCCCAGAAGGCTTCCGGGACCTTGCTGCTGATATGCAACAACACCAACTCGCAACGGGAAGCGGGCAGAATCCCGCTCACGTACCCGACGGTTTCGAACGACTGATAGGACCCGTCCACAACCAACAAGGCTCTCTTCTTCTGGTCGGCGCTCATTCTTCAACCTCGTTCGATGTTATGGGAATCGGGCGGCGGACCGGAGACTGCCGCGGTCGGCACCTCTCCGCCCGGTCTCGCACGTTACATCACAGATCGGAATGACAGGGAATGGCATCGAGTGCCCGCGCATTGCGGACCGCCCTTATGATTGCCTCGGCCGTCGCACGTGCCGCGAGTGCTCCGACGATACTCACCTCGACCCCCTTGATCTCCCCCACGCTCAGAGCGAAAATGGCATCTCCGTCGTGCATGGTGTGGGCGGGGTAGACCGTCCTGGCCATTCCGTCGTGCGCCATCTGGGCAACCTTGGTGAGCTGGGTTTTGTTGCATTTCACGTTGGTCGCAACGACACCGACGACGGTTGCCTGCCCATCGGGAAAGCCTTGAAATTGCTCGATTCGCATCAATTCGGCATCGGAGTCGACGAGCTCGAGACGGGCGCGGTCTTTTCTGGTTCCCGCCAGGATCTTGCGATTGTCCGGATCGACGACGTCGCCGAAGGCGTTCACGACGAAAAGTGCGCCGACTCTTACGCCGCGTGCGGCAAAGACGCAGGCGCTGCCGACGCCTCCCGCCATCGCCTGCTCGATGCCGTAGAGTTTGCCGACCGTGGCTCCTCGGCCCCCTCCGGTGTTCCCCTCCGCCACCGGGTCCGTGGAAGCCGAGACGCAGGCGGCGTAACCGAGCGCCGCATCGGGATAGACGGCCGACCGGTTAATGCTGAGGTCGAAGATCACGGCGCCTGCGACGATCGGAACGAGGCCGTGACCCGTGTCGAACCCGAGATTCCGTTCCCGCAGATATTGCCTCACTCCTCCCGCCACGTTGTGTCCGAATGCGCTGCCCCCGGTGAAAAACAACCCGTGCACCTGGTCAACCAGGTTCAGGGGATAGAACGCATCGGTGCCGTAGGTCCCGGGAGCGCCGCCGCGGACATCGACGCCGGCAATCGCGCCCCCGCCGGGCAAAACAACGGTACAGCCGCTGGGGATACCGTCGAGCTCGGCGTGACCGACTCGAATTCCGTCAATGGCGGTCAGGGTGTCGTTCTTCATGGGCTTCTTCCTTGAAATGCCGGAGGAGGTATCGATAGATCTCCTTGCCGATATCGATCCCCGTCTGGATGATCTCGGGTCCGTACTGGCGGCCCGTGGGTGTACGGAAGGTTTCGGCGATGCGGAGTGTGCCCGATATGCCCCAGGGAAAACGATCGATGAGCTCCCTGGGCGTGAGCCCCTGGTGGTCGGCTATGTGCCATAGTGTATGCAGGAAAGTGTCCGCCCCCCAGCGAAACTTGTCCGCGTCGTAGAGGCAGTCGCTGATCAGCTGATAGGCCCGGCGCTTGCAAGGCGTTGGGGCAATGAAGGCTTCATGGTTCCTGATGGCCTCGCAAATGCACTTCGTCTCGTTCCTGCTTACGGCGAATCGCTTCAGCACCTTCTCCGCTTCGATTGCGCCAGCCTCCGCGTGATGCTCCCGGTCGCGGCAGATGTCGTGCAGCAAACCCGCGAGCAAGCCGAGCACCATCATCCTCTCGATGCCGAGGGGGTTGGCGGAAGCGGACTGGCTTTCCACGAAAACCAGCGTCGCCGTGTCCATGCTGACTCGCGCGCTGTGAAACATGCCGTGTCCCAGGTCTTCCTGGAGCACGGGCTGCACGGTCTTGCGCATGAGCACCACCAACGGATGGTTAAAATACAGCCTTCGGGCTAAAGCAATGGGCGCCTTGAACCGGAAGTAGAATTCGGGAAGAGGATGTTTCGACGCGATTCGTTCCGCTTCCCGCTGCAATCTCCGAGTCATTTCATTCATGCGATGCCGCTCTTTGGAAACGAAAGGGTTGAAGCGCCGTATTGCTGCCGGCGGCTTCCTCACCCGTGCCTTCCGCTCCGCTCGAAGTGCAGGAATCGTCCTGCGGAGTCCGCCCCGGGACGGCCGTCGAATTTCGGTTATCCGTCCGGTGAAGGCGACTCGGGAAGAAGACGCCGTTGTGATTGAGTCCGCAAGAGCAAAGTTTAATGCAAACCGAATTTTTCCGCAATCAATCGCCTGAATCGAGGCGCATAGATCATTTCGAAGGTCGCTTCCTTACCGGGGAAGAGCCGCAGGGCATGCGAGCGTGCTCCGGCCGCCAGCCGCTCGGCTTCTTCCACGGAAATCGAGGATTGCGCGATGAGGGAGAGGCACAAACCCACAATCCTCTGGAGACGGCGCAGCCGCTTTTCCTCCTCTTCCCGTTCCGAGTCGGTGTACGTGTGCGTCTGGATGTCGGTTCCGGCTTTCATCCCGTCCACGCTTTCTAGCCGCGCACGCCTTCGCTGATTTGGGTTTGCAGCAGCTTTTCCTCCATGTTCACGATGCGCTTGATCATCATGTCGAGTACCTTGAATGCGATTTCCGGAAATTGAATCATCAGCTTCCGGAAACTCTCACGGTCCAGGGAGAGACATTCCGCCGACGTGACGGCCCTGACCGAGAAAAGCCTGTTCACATCCGAGAGCAGGGCCATGCCTCCGAAGAAATCTCCCGGTTTGAATTCGTGCAGCAACACGGAATGTTCCTTCAATTCCCTGATCACCTGCAACCGGCCCGAGATGACGATGTAGCCGCGCTCACCGGAGTCTCCCTGGCGGAAGAGAAACTCCCCGGCCCGAAAGCACATCTTCCTGCTCAGATAGGCGTAAAGTTTCAACCGGGGCAGTGGAATGCCTGCAAAAACGGAAACGTTGCGCAGGATTTCGAGGTTGTCCTCGAGCTCACAACGCCCTCTCGATGCAGGCGCACATTCGTTATTCCGTTCCGTGGGCAAGCTCATAGAAAAGCCCCCTTCTGTTCAGCAGTTCGTCGTACTGCCCAATCTCCACGATTTTGCCCGCCTTCATGACGGCGATCCGGTCGTAACCGCGCACGAGCTCCAGCCGATGAACGACGGCCACGAGAGTGGATTTGCCCCTGAGCTCATTGTTGAAGAGCGCCTGTACGCGTCCCTGGGAGGCGTTGTCCAGGCTGGCGGTGGCTTCGTCGAGAATGAGGATGTGGGGTTTTTTGAGCAGAGCACGCGCAATGGCGACTTTCTGTTTCTGGCCGCCCGAGAGCCTGTCCCCCTTACTTCCCACGTTGAATTGTAACCCCACCTCCATCAGGTCTTCAAGCAAAGCCTCCGCTCGGAGCAATTCCACGACCCGGTCGCGGACCCGTTCCATGGCGTGCGGATGGATCGCTTTGGCGTGGCCGAAAAGGATATTGTTCACAACATTCTGGGAAAAGAGATATTCGCATTGCCTGTAGAACGTGACGGCGTCCGGGTGCTTTTCCGAAATCCTGCGTACAAAGCTCCGCCGGGCTTCGAGAATCCGGGTTTGGAGGGCGAGCGGCAGGGAGGCCATCTTGTGCCTGGCGGGGATAAACCTGAGAGCCAACCGGAGCAACTCATCCCGGTCTTGCGACGGGAGCGATTCCAACCCTCTGGGCAGGCGCTCGACCACCTCGCCGTAGGCCTCCATTTCTTCCGCGCGAATCGGGCTCGACTCAAAGAAGAACGCCTCATCCTCCAAGCCTTCCAACAAGGATACCGTCTGCCTGGCGATGTCCTCCCCAAGCTCCAGGAGCGGAGCTACCAGGTCCTCGTCAGACAGGAACTTCCTGAAAAAGGCGTTGCGCGGCAGCCGCTCGAGCTCGTAGTCGGTGTTCTGCGAATGCCCGAAGACGATGTTTTCCCCGATGCTCATGGAATGCTGGTATCGGTTCTCATCGAAGAAGTCGACGTCGTCTTCGAGCTCCTTTCCCCATCTCGCAAAGAAAACCTGCCTGGCGCCGATCAACCGCGCCGCGAGATCCTCATGCCGGTCTGGGGAAAGCACCGCGTTGAGGCCTATGTTGAGAACATCCTCCGACAGGCCCACGGATTCCACCGCGGCCAGAACCTCGCCGCGTTCCGGGATCGGTCTGCCGTGACGGGGGGCGGTCGCGTTGAGCGAAGCACAGGCATAGAGCAGATTTTCCAGGATTGTGCCGTCAAATATGAACGGATACTGTGCGACATAGCCGACGTTTCGACCGACGTCGAATTTGGACAGCTCCTTCAATTCCATGCCGTCCATAAGAACATGGCCGAGGTCATAGCTGTAAAGCTGCCCCATGAGCATGGCAAGAGTGCTTTTCCCGCTTCCGGAGAGTCCGACGAGAGCGACCTGCTCGCCCGGCCCCACCTCCATCGAAATCCTGTCCAGGATTCGAATCTCACCGTCGGCTACAAAGGAGAGATCCTTGACTTCAATTCGGCCCTCGAGCTCACAGGGTTCTCTTTCCACGTCGGGAAGCATCCGGAACTCCGGCTCCTCGTCAAAGTACTCCATGATCTGCCGATACCTGACTCGGCTGTCCTGGAGACTCTGGTAATAATCCATCAGTTCCTTCCAGGGATCGTAGAGCTTTTCGTATGCGGAAAGAAAAGCCACCAGAGCGCCCAGGTCGAAACGCCCCTGAATGGTGAAGTATCCTCCGACGAGGAATAGAATGAACGGACCGAGGCTTTGAAAAAAGTTGTTGGCGAACTTGATCAGGTACTTGACCTTGCCCATGGCATAGCGGATGGCAAACAACGGATTGGCATAACGGGAGAGCTTCAGGTTCTCGATCTGCCGACCCGTGTTGCCCTGGACTTCGTGCATCCCCGAAACCGCCTCGCCGATCACGTTGCTCATGGATCGCGTCAGGTCGATGCGCTTCTGATTCAGCCGGTTGTATCGTTTCTGCAAAAAGGGAATGATCAGGATTTCAACGGGATAGATGCAAAAACTCAAGGCGGCCAGGAGCGGTTCGAGATAGGCCAGGTATGCCGCAAAGGCAGCCAGCGTCAGGATATTGATGACGGGAATGGCCAGTGCCCCGCCCAGAAACTCCCCGATGACCGCCAGTTCCGATGTCAGGGACGTGATCACCATCCCGGCCGAAGTGCGCCTGAAAAACGACAGGGGCAGGCTCAGGATGTGATCGTAGAGTTGGGTCCTGAGCTGGAGCAGAAGCTTCTGGCTGATGTATTCCTGCAAGAGATTGATCGTGTACTTCAGGACGCCTGCCAGCACCACGGCGCCCAAATACAGCCCGCAGTAGAGCAGCAGGAGCTCCAGCTTCTTCAGGGCGATCGCCTGGTTTACGATCCTCTTTTGCATTTCGAGCGGAAAGACACGGAAGAAAAGCGTGCTCAGAATCAAAAAGAACAGAAGAATCTGAGCTCCGCGGTGACGTTCCAATACCCACGAAAACAGGGGTTTCTTGGTGATCATGGATGAGATCTCCGGAGGTGGCAAGGGCAACGGACGCCAATCACCGTAACAACTTGACTCAGAAGCATGGGAATGTCAACGGTATCGACGCGCGGTCGGACAATGTGAGGCGATATCCGGCGTGAATGCCGAACAGGTTGACATTAAGGCCGGATGTTATTAGTAATCGTTACCAACTGCTGAAACACAGGTGGAAGCGCCTGGGTCATGCGGATTGATGAGCCGACCGTTTCGGCCGTTATTTGTGCGGGGATGATGAATAGGCTGTGCTTTCGGGGGTAATGCCATGAAAATGGATGATGTGCTCCAGCCTCGAGCCTTCAGAATGACCTCCCAGCGGAGGACGATCCTGGAGGAGCTCAGAAACTGCCGGTGGCATCCCACCGCCGACGAGGTCTATGAACGGGTGCGCCGAAAGTTGCCCAGAATCAGCCTGGGGACCGTTTACCGGAACCTGGAGGTACTCGCCCTTCAAGGCACCATCCGTAAGCTGGACATCTGCGGAAGGCAGAAGCGCTTTGACGCCGATCCTCGGATGCACTGCCACGTCAGGTGCCTCGAGTGCGGCGCCATGGATGACCTGCCGCTCGGAGATTCGACTTTATCCCGGGCTATCGGTGAGATCGACGCGTCCTATGAGATTCGTGAGGTTCGCTTGGAATTCCTGGGCCTTTGTCCAAAATGCAAGGCACCGGCGCGTGCCTGCCGGGACAGGGACACCCGGAGGGGGCACTCCGGCGGGGTGGGCCGGCCGGACACGTAGATACGGCCGGACGGAGGCGCCGTGTTTGTCCTCGAGTGTTGAGCCCGCGAGTTGCCGCGGGTCAACAACGATCACTTCAACCATTTTGTGAGGAGAAGGGTAATGGGTCGGCTGAACGGAACGCAAACGGAGAAGAACCTGCTCATGGCGTTTGCCGGTGAGTCGCAGGCGCGCAATCGCTACTCGTATTTCGCGGGACAGGCGCGCAAAGAGGGGTTGATGCAGATTGCAGCCGTTTTCGAGGAGACCGCCAACCAGGAAAAGGAACACGCCAAGCGGTTCTTTCGGTTCCTGGAAGGCGGCGAGGTTGCCGTAGCCGCGGCATTTCCCGCGGGCGTCATCGGCAGCACCCTTGAGAACCTGAAAGCAGCCGCGGAGGGTGAGCACCACGAACACGCCGAGTTGTATCCGGATTTTGCCCGGGTGGCCCAGGCGGAAGGTTTCCACAACATCGCCAATGTCTTTCATGCGATTTCCGTTGCGGAGAAGCAGCACGAAAAGCGCTATCGGGAACTGGCCGAAAACATCGAAAAAGGCCGGGTGTTCAAGCGAGACGGCCACGTTGTCTGGCGTTGCCTGAACTGCGGCTACCTCCACGAAGCCCCCGAGGCTCCCACCACCTGTCCTGCGTGTTCTCACCCGCAGAGTTTTTTCGAGCTGCTCGGAGAGAACTGGTAAGCCGCATAATTTCCATTCAACAAGGGGGATTCGAATGCATCCTTTCGAGATAAAGAAAGGGATTTACTGGGTGGGGGTCATAGACTGGAACGTCCGCAGCTTTCATGGCTACTCGACGCCCAAGGGGACGACCTACAACGCCTACCTGGTCGTGGACGACAAGATCACCTTGTTCGACACCGTGAAGCAGCCCTTCAAGAACCAACTGGTGCAAAACATCCGCAGAATCGTCGACCCGCGCAAGATCGACTATCTCGTGGTCAACCACGTCGAAATGGATCATTCCGGATCGGTGCCCGACATCGTCGAGCTCATCCAGCCGGCGAAAGTGTTCTGTTCGGACATGGGCAGGAAGGCGCTGATCGAGCACTACCATCGGGAGGACTGGCCCTTCGAGGTAGTCGGGACGGGGCAAAACCTGAGCCTCGGGAGCCGGACGGTGCAGTTTCTTGAAACCCGCATGCTGCACTGGCCGGACAGCATGATGTCCTATATGCCCGAGGACCGCCTGCTATTCTCAAGCGACGGGTTCGGCCAGCACTGGGCCACCAGCGAGCGGTTCGACGACCAGGTGAACGCCGAAGAGCTGCTGGCCCATGCGGCCAAGTACTACGCCAACATTCTGCTGCTGTTTTCACCGCTGGTGCAAAAACTCATCGAGACGGTGAAGAAACTCGGCCTCCAATTCGACATGATCGCTCCCGACCATGGGCTCATCTGGCGGGCGGACCCCGGCAGGATCATCGCCGCCTATGACGCCTGGAGCCGGCAGGTGAGCAGGCGGAAGGCCCTGATCATCTACGACACCATGTGGAAGAGCACGGAGTCCATGGCTTTGGCTATTTCCCAGGGCCTGGGAATGGAAGGAATCGATTTCAAGTTGTTCAATCTCGAGTTGACCCACCGTAGCGAGGTCATGGCGGAGGTGCTCGACGCCAAGGCGCTGATCCTGGGTTCACCCACGCTCAACAACGGAATGATGCCCACCATGGCCGATCTGCTGACCTACATGAAGGGACTGCGCCCCCAGGGGAAGATCGGTGCCGCTTTCGGTTCCTACGGCTGGAGTGGTGAAGCGGTGAAGCTTCTCACCGGCGCCATGGAGGAAATGAAGGTCGAAGTGCTCAATACCGGCCTGCGGATGAAATTCGCTCCCACGGAGGAAGACCTGGGCCGTTGCATCGAGTTCGGGCGGGAAATCGGCCGTATGGTGAAGGCAAAGGCCTGATACCGAGGTGCGTTCAAGATGACGCAACACCTGCCCGTCGGGCAGGTGTTGGGGGCGGGATAAACCCCGGCCCTCGCTACGGACCGATGTGCCCGTCAGACATACAAGGGGGAGGGCTTTATGCCCTCCCGCCCAGTGCACTGATCGTGAACGCACCTTTGTATCAAAGGTGAAAATCGGGTGAGAGTTTCAGCCTGAACTCATCCGGCCAGAACGCACGGATTGCGGTTCCCGCTCCCGATTGCGACTCGATGGAGAAGGTTCCTCCCGACAGCTCGACACGTTCCTTCATGCTCACGATTCCCAGCCCCGTTCCCTGCGCTCCCGACAAGTAGCGCGAGCTGTCGAAACCAATCCCGTTGTCCTCCAGGACCAGCTTTATGCCTGATTTCTCCTTCTTCAGGAGAAGCCCCACCCGCGTGGCCTCGCTGTGCCTGGCCGCATTGTTGAGCGCTTCCTGAACGGTCCTGAAGAGGACGATTTTCACGGGTATCGGGATATGCTCCTCGTCAATGTCCACCGTTTTCTCCACGAGCATGCCCCTATGCGTCTCTTCGAACTCGCTGCATAACCACCCGATCGCCGCGATGGCCCCGAAATCGTCCAGAATGGTGGGCCGCAGTCCCATGTACAGCTTTCGGGCTTCCTCCACTGCATTCTGAACCATGGGCACAAGGGGGTCGAGAAGCTGCGATGCGCCGTCGAGGCCCCCCACAGTCCTCTCTTTGAGCGCGTTTTCGATGCCCAGCTTGACCGCCACCAGGGTTTGTCCGATGCTGTCGTGGAGCTCGTGAGCAAGCCGCGCCCGTTCCTCCTCCTGAACCGTCAGGAGCTTGGAGGACAGGACGCGGAGCTGGCTTTCGGACACGCGCAGGTTGTGTTCCGCTTCCTTGCGCTGGACCAGCCGCCACATCGTGTCGATGAGCAGCGCGAGATGGCGGACGTCCGCTTCATTGTACTCCGCGTCCTTGTTCGCCACCGTGCCGAGCGCGACAACCCGCCGACCGTCCAGCACCGGTACGCTCATGATGCGTTTGAGCGGCACGTGGCCTCTGGGGATGCCCTTCCTTCCCCGATATGATTTATAGTCGTTGACGATGATCGGCCTTCGTTCCCGGATCGCGTCCGCCCATACCCCCGCTTCATCCACCTGGAACCGTGCCTGGTTCCCGCTCACTCGGCAGGTCTTCATGGCCGTTCCCGAAGTGGCGTGCCGGGTGAATATCGTCTCGTCTTCACTCACGAAACCAAGGAAACCGAATCCGCTGCGAGTGATCTTCACCGCCTGTTCCATCGCGAAACCGGCGATCTCGTCAATCGGCGCCTCTGCCATGTGGCTCAGCCGAAAAAGGGCTTCAAAACGGGCTTCATCAAGCCGCAAGGCTTCCTCGACCTGCATGAAGTCGGTGATGTCGTGGACGATTCCCAGCTTGGCATAGCTGCCGTCGGGATTCGTCAGACGCGTTTCAAAAACTTCATGGATCTTTCCAATGCGCGGGTAGTTTTTCATGCGTCGTACCGTCTTCCCGCTGAATACCGCGTCGATACGGCACCGATAGCAGGGTGCATTCCGATTGTGAAAGTACTCGTAGCACTTCCTGTTCAGGGGAGTTCCAAAGACGCGTTCGGCCGCCTTGTTGAGATACTGGATGTTGAGGCCGGAATCGATGATGAAAACGCCGTCGTTCATGCACTCGAGGATGTTCGTGTAATAGTTCCAGCCTGTCCGCAGTCCTTCCCCGATATCCTCCATTGCGGGGGGCCGGGCGGCGGCCGGGTCAACTTCGTTGTCGCTCGGCCGGGAGCGCTTCTCACCGTCCGGCGGCGTTAATCTCCTCTTCTTTTGCATGGAACGGGCCTTGCGCTTGTCCAAGGGACCGGTTACGGAGAGTCAGTTGACTGACACATTCCAAAATGGGCTGATCCTTAACAACCATCAATAGATTAAACAAAATCGTTTATCAATTTGTTTTCTACTTCGGAGATTCCGGAGATTTGTATAAATTAAATATTTTTTTAGTTATTACAGTCACGTAAGAAGTATGCAACAATTTGTTAACGTTCATTTTTTCAATGGAACGCGTTCCATGGCCCCGGGGATTCCACCCCGGGATCATGCGACGAAACGATTCCGCACAGGCCCACCCGGCACCGCATCCGGCCCGCTCTCGAAACGGCCGCCGAATGGTCGATCGGCACGACCCGCTCCCGAGTCCGTCATGCCCGGGCAGCCGGCGGTACCTTTCAAAGAAGCGAGGGCAGGGCGGGCCCTGGCCACATTTTCAAACGATCCCTCCTTTCACGCACATCCGCTTCCCGCCTGGGCGATATCCCGCCTCGACATCCCCTGTGCATCCTGTTTGGGGTGGACGAACGGCGGCCTTGCGTGCATACTCTAGCCCGGAACGCAACAGGCGATTCGGCATGAAGGTATTTTTCTTCTTTCGAGAGGGCGGGATTCAACTCGGGCGGCTAAGGCTGCCGGGAACGGATTGGTGCATGTCGACCGGGATTCCGGCAAGAATGGTCGAGTTCTTGCTCGGCACACGAATATTCATGACCCAGATGGTTGCCGTGGTGGTGGCCGCTCTGCTGGCGCTGACCACTCCCGTCTGGGAAGACGGTGGATTCGCCGCGATGCTGCTCGAATTCGCGGGACTGGTCCTGGTCGTGGCAAGTGCCCTCGGCCGTTTGTGGGCCTCCATGTACATCGCGGGGTACAAGGGCGACAAGATTATTACCCAGGGGCCTTATTCCATGGTCCGGCATCCGCTCTACTTCTTCAGCCTGATCGGAGTGACCGGGATCGGTCTTGCCGCGAAGAGCCTGGTCGTCCTGGCTCTCCTGCTGGCCGCTTTCCATCTCTACTACCCTTTTGTGGTGCGCCGCGAGGAAAACGAGCTCAGCGCCCGGCACGGCGAGGCCTATGATCGATATGCCCGGACCGTGCCGCGATTCTTCCCCAGGCCATCGCTCTTCAACGAACCGGAAACGTATCCGGTGAATGCCGGGAAATACCGCCGCTGCTTCGTGGACGCTTCGTTTTTCATCCTCGTTCTCGGTGTCCTCCGACTGCTCGAAGGACTGCACCGCAACGGGGTCCTCCCCGATCTTCTCCGCATTCCGTGACGCTGCAAAGAGCGGCCCCCGGGGGTTCCCCGACCGTGCGTAGCCCCTGGCCGGAGGAGGAGGCTGACCGGAAGCCGGGAAAAGCCGCGCCGCCCGGCTTGATCGGCACCGAAGAACACCCGGCTTCCCACGGCCTCGGCGAGGCTTGTCAGTGAAGCATCTCCACGAAGGCTTCCACGCGGGTTTTCAACTGCTCGACGTCCTCCATGCCGTAGTCGGTTTCGATGGTGAGCACGGGCACGCCCTTCGCTTTGAGCGCCTTTTCCACCTTGTATGTTTCCATGGCATAGGGTTGGCAAAAGGAGAGGGCGTAGTGGAGTACTCCGCGTACCCGGAGGTCGCCGGCCATTTGGACGATGTGCTCCAGCCGTTCGGTATTCGGTGTGAAGCAGGCGCAGTCGATCCGCATGTACCGGTCGACGATGGCGTCCAGCATCGCTTCGAGCGTACCGGCTCCTTCGTCCACGAGGTCACGGGTATTGCGCGTTCCGATGCAGGACTCCTCTCCCACGATGACTGCACCCGAAGACTCCACGATATAGGGCAGTTTCCAGTTCGGAACCGCCATCGGGCACCCGGAGAGCATGAGCCGCGGAGTCTCTTCGGACACGATGCCTTGCCCGGTCCCGAGCCGGGACTCGAGCTCGTCGCACAACTCTCCCACTTTGGCTGTGAAGCGCTGGGGGTCGTCATAGAAGGAGATCTGGTTGATGAGCAGCACGTCCCGGCCCGAAATGGGCACGGGGGATGCCGCACGCAATCGGTTGAGGCGCTGGAGCGCCCTGCGGCGTGCGTTCACGATGCGGATCGCCTCTTTCAGGCCGGCCGCAGTGATCCGGTTGCCCGTGACTTCCTCGACCCGGTCCTTGAATCGGAGCACTTCCGCCTTCCACAGCTCGCGGTCGCAAGGGTTTTTCATCTGGGGGATTTCCATGACATACACCGGAGCGTATTCGGCAAACATTTCGTAGGCTTTCTTCTTCCCGTCGCAGGTGGTCTCACCGACCACCACGTCGCACGACTCGATATACGGGCAGAGACGGGAAAGCTTGAATCCCACGAAAGACTTGATCAACGCACAGGTATTCCGTGGAAGGATTTTTTCCGCTTCGCCCCGGCCCGCTTCTGCCCCCGCGCACAACCCCACCTGGATGCCGTTCGCGGCGAGAACGAGTTCTTCGGGGACGAACACGCAAAAGGTGCCGATGACCTTCTTCCCCCCGGCTTTCGCATCCTGAAGTTCCTTGATCCGCAGTCCGTGGACCTCGGACAGAACGAAGTCGAGGTATTCCATGCCCTTGAGCCGACCCGTTTGGCTCATGTAGATGTCGCCGTAGAACTTTCCGAGCACCTCGAGCAGGGCTGCATGCGCTCCTAAATCGAGGTTTAGCCTCTCCCACATGGATTCATAGTCGTTCATCACCTGGCCTCCGGAATTCGGGAAGGGTTCTGTTGCGCATTCACCTGGAAACGCCTTGGCGGCGGGCATGCCGTACTGCGTTTTTCCCGCCTGTAAGGCACGAATCGGTCGAGAGCAGCCCACCCGACTTCCGGTCCGGGTCCTGCGCGAACCGGACCCCGCGGATGGGTGCCCCTCAATACAGGTGAAGCTTGAGAACGGCAGTCTAAGTGGATTCTGCCTATCTGTCCAATTGGTATGATCGATTCCTGGTGCTGTTTGCATTGGGGGAAGGCGGTAGCGGGATGAACGTTGCCGGATGGATGGGAGGATTGCCCCGACATGGACCAGGCGGGGTCTCATACCGAGGTGCGTTCAAGATTACGCAACACCGGCATGGCGGGAGGCAACGCGGGCGGGGATAAACACCGCCCCTTGCACGGACCGATGTGCCCGTCAGACATACAAGGGGCGGGCTTTATGCCCGCCCGCCCAATGCACCCGTTTTGAACGCAATTGCCCATGGCGCCGGCGTCACCACAAGGCATGAAAACAGACTCACCCGGGAGTCTGTTTTCTAAGTAATTGTGCACGAGGCTGCGCTTCACTCGCAAAGCAGGAAAACAGGCTCCCCCCGGAGTCTATTCTCTGGGCAAATTGTATCATTACTTCCTGCCGCCCGCCGGTCCGGCGGCGAGTTGCCGTCTGGCCGAACAGGCATCATGGGAGTGGAAATACGTCCGGTTTTCCTTTCCTTTCATGCCCGCTCGAACGGCTACCGTGCCTCCACGCGGTTCCCGCCGGCCCGCCTGGCTTCATCGAGCGCCGTGGCGGCCCGTCGGATGATGTTCTCCGGGGTGTCCTCCCGCGCGAATCCAGTGATCCCGAAGCTGACGGTCAGATTCTCTGCGGTTTCGCAGGCAGCCGGGCGGACGAAGGCCCCGGTGATTTTTTTCGCGAAAACGGCAGCTCCCGAAAGATCGGTGTGCGGCAGAATGACTGCGAACCGCCCGCCCTCAAGGCAGGCGCAGAAGTCTTCCTTGCGGCATGAATCAGCCAAAAGGGCGACGAATGCTTTCAGTGTTTCTTCGCTCCGGTCGTGCGCGCGTGCGGGAGTGAGCGGATCCGGGCCTCCGACAGCCAGAGACAGGGGGCCGCCGTGGCGTCTCGCCAGGGACACCGCCCGGCTCAACTCCTCCATGAGCGAGCGGCTGTTGAAGAGACCGGTAACGGGATCGGAGACGGCGAGCTTCCCTATGACTGCATTGGCTCTTTCGAGTGCGACGCATTTCTTCTGCAGTTCGTGCGTCACGCTGGCCAGTTCGTTTGTGAGGTTCGAAATGCCGGCGACAATATCGTTGTTGGTCAGCATGATCCTCTCGCCGACGATCACATATCCCTGGAGCGTCCCAAAGATGAAGCAGTTGAGGGTATGCACGACGGAACCGGTGGGCAGGAAATTCAGACGGGTTTTCTTACACGCTCCGGGCGGCGGGAAGGGCAGGTGCGCGAGGCTGTCGGCAATGAGGAACTCCGCCAGGTTCCGGCCCCCGGGATCATTCGACTGATTCAACAGCCGGAGGAAGCCGCGATTGCAGTGCATGATGTTTTTCCCCCGGTCGAGTATGGCGACGGCCACCTCGCTCAGCTCGTCCAGGTACTGTTCCAGCACTTCGGGGTACTCCCAGCGGAACAGCGTTGCGACCATTCCGCTCGAACCCGCGCCGCCGGCTTTGAGCGGTCCCTCGCCCGCCCCGAGCCTCTCCAGCCAGGTCTCAACGTCGGACATCGCGTCCCCCTCTGCTTCCGGGGCTCGCGGAGGGACATAGTAGGGATTCCGGTGCACCGAGTTTCCCGCCAGGACGGCCGGGTGGATGGCAAGTACCTGGTGAAACAATGCCGGGTTGAAATTCTCCCTGTGGTACTGACACAAGGCGAGACACCTTTTGCCCGGGAAAAACCCGTTCAGCAGGTTTTCGAATTCCAGCAGCAGATGCTCCCCCGCCTTCTCCTTCAGCACCCCTTGCGTTTCCACTGTCACCCGGAGACCGTTGAAACCCTGGTCCATCGCCTTTTCGGTTTCGCGCTCGATGATCTCGATCATTGCGGCAGGGTCGAATCCGCGATCGGTCCCGAAAAGGCTGCTGGGGGCAAGAACCGTGATCTGCCCGGATTCGACGTATCCGGCAGGGTCCACTCCCTGGGCGCGCAACCCTTCGGCCAGTCCTTCGAAGCCGGGAGGTTCCGCCACGTAGAGGATTTTCTCATGCCAGTCCAGACCCTGGCGGACGAACATGATGAGCACCTCCCGGCGCTCCCGCTCCGATTCATAAAGATAGCACAAATGGTCTCCCGGCAGCAGGTCACTCATCCTGTGCATGATCGCCTCCATTCTCCAGCCAATTCAATGGCCGATTTCGCGTCGGACACCACTGCGTCCGCACCCGCCAGCCGATCGAGACCGGGGATGATTCGGGTGAAATAACCGCCGATCATGATTTTGATTCCAGCCAGCGCGGGCTGCTTTCGCACGGCTGCCATGAGCTTCATCGCCGGGTGCAGGCTGTATGGCATGGCTACGGAAATGGCGAGAAGGTCGGGCCTGACGGTCAACAGCACGTCAATGATGTCCGGCCGGGAGGAGGTGGCACCGAGGTGGTCCACCTCCCAGCCGTCCAGGCTGAGAAGATCCGAGATGAGCCATGCGCCCAGGGTGTGGTATTCGTTTGGAGCGGACGTGACGACGGCTTTTCCACGTTCGGGGGCGTCGATCCTCACGCGCGGGCGGATCGTCGCCATCACACCGGACATCATGGCTGTGGCCAGGTTTTCCTGCACCACCGAAATCTCTCCCTGCTCCCAGAGGCGTCCCAGCTCGTGCATACAGGGTTGAACCACCTCCAGGTAGAAGGATTCCAACCCTTGCGGTGTCGCGGCCGAGTCCCCGGCGAGGCGAAGGCACTCCCGGCGGTCTCCGGCCAACACTGCCGACAGGAAGGAGTGCCCCGTTTCATCCAGAGGAGACCCCGCTGCAATCGGCGGCCCGCAGCTCTGTTCAGCCAGTTGGATCATTTCACCGTGCCTCCGCAGGATCCAGTCATAGACCTCGAGTATCGCCCGGGCGCAAAGCCCGTCGATGTGCCGCGCCACCGCTCGTTTCCAGGCTTCCAGCTCGACCCGAAAATATTCGTATGAAAATCCATGGGCGTGACAGGCCCGGTATGACCACGGCACGGTTTTGGCCAACAGGTCAAACCGGTTCAGGGCAAAAACCCCCAGCATGAGACGCGCGTGATTGCGGTGATGCTCGTACATCATCGACACAGGGTTGTGGCCGATCAGGACATGGATGGCGGGAAGTGCGGTCAACTCCCGGTCGACCTGATCGATCATACGCCCCTTGAAGGTCTCGTAAACGGTCGCCGCCTCAAGCGGCACGTGAGACAACGTCTTCGCTTCCGAGATGATTCGGTTGAGCATGTGACGGCTCCCTGCGCAAGCGTCCGGTATCCTAGGGAAAAACCGCACCTGCGCGCTTCCATCCCGGGCATGGCGAACCCGGAGCGAGCCTCTGCCGCCTGATCGTGGGAGTAATTTTGTGTGGGTATGGGATTATCGATCGTGTTGTTCTCATAAATACTTCAAAGTGTGGTCCAATTTCAAGCAGGATCTTTCGAGGTGCTCCAATTTTCCCGGTTCATCCGGAAAAGGAGTAACCGTTCATTGCCGGGGGGTTCATAGACTGCGGAGGAAAAGGTGAATGTCCGCTCTACCGGCCTGTCGGCATATGCGTTCTCTATCTTTGCGGAGGCCGGGGTTCCGGGCGGAAACCTTGTTTGACATGAGCCTTGCCCGCGCCGCATTCCTGCGCGCGGGAATGGGGTGGATGATCTTCATGGTTCGTCGTGAGCTTCCGGTTCACGGCGGTTCGCCGGCACGACGACGGCGGTTCTCTTATTTTGTCAGGACTGAGTGCGGGGAAGTCGGTGCGTGGGCCGTTTCATACCCGCAGGGTGAAACCGCCCCGGTGGTGGAAATCAGGCTGCGCGGCGGGATGAGCCAGTGCCCACCAGGACGTCCCGCCGTCGTGATGCCGTATGACGGCGCTGATCGCGACATCAAGGGGGTGGACGGTCTCGAAAAGCGGATCGAGATCAAGTGCCAGGGCCAGCAGGAAGGAATCCGGGCGCAATCGGGTAGTGAACGGGAGCGACTCGAAGGCCTCCACCTCGCGCATTTCCTGGCGGTAGCCGGTGAACCGGTACACGTTCCAGTGTCCGGACGGTGACAGGTTGAACTCGAAGTACGAGGAAGAATGAGGTGCGGCAAGGAAGAACTCGAAGCAGGACTCCTCCCAGAGTCCGTGCCTGCGCGCAGGGGCCTCGGAGCGCGCTGGAAGGGTCAGGTCGGCCACTTTTCCATGCAGCTCGAAGTCGATGGCCAGCGAGCGGGAACAGCGGGCGATGCGGGCCGTGAGACGGAGTGCGGGCGGGATTCCGGGAGTGGGAAAGGGGCGCAGCAAGTGATCGATAGCATTCATGTCAAGTCTTCGATAATCTTACGGATAATCGATTCCTTGGACTCGATGCTCGCGGTGAGCCGAAACTGGACGAGTGCCCGCGCGAGGTTGTGTTCCCGGTGCGCGACCTTGAAGTAGACGTCGCCCTCCAGATAGTCCGTGAAGAATCTCAGTCCCAGCTCGAAGGCGACCAACGACACGGCGTCGTAGATGTGGTCCCGGTCGCCTTGCGTGAGAAAAACCTTGGCCTGCGGCAGGTAGCCTTCCAGAATCGCTCGGCAGAGCTCGGGTTCGAAGCGCACCGATTCCCAGTTTGCCGTTTCCTCTCCGAGCGGGTTGCAGCACGAGCGCAGGCAGTCGCCGATATCGTAATGAATCAGGCCCGGCTTGACGGTGTCCAGATCCACCATGCTGACGGCGCGCCGGCTGGCGGCGTCCAGCATGACGTTGTTGACTTTCGGGTCGCCGTGAATCGTCCGATGAACGAGCCGACCGCGAGCGCGGGCGTCTTCGAGCACATTCACCCGGCGCCGGCGTTCATTCACGAATTTCAGGCAGTGTTTCACCTCGGGGGATGCTCCCGGTGGGATTTCGGTCAGGACCTGATCGTAGTGACGCAGGTAGAGCGGCAAGATGTGGAAACCTTCCAAGGTGTCGGCCAGCAGCTCCGGAGGCAGGTCGCTGACGAGCCGCTGGAAGCGGCCCAGCGCGTAGCCGACTTCCCTGGCGTGATCCGTGTCCTCGACAATATCGAACGTCCGCGCACCTTCGATGAAACTGAGGGCACGCCAGAACGACCCGTCGGAATCGATGCAGTGGTCGCGCCCGTCCCGTGTCAAAAGAACGCGCATCACTTCCCATCCACGGTCCGTCCCGGGCTGAACGTCAAGGAGCCTGAGCCGGATGTGTTCGGTGGCGATGCGCATGTTTCGCATCACCATTTCCGGTCGATGAAAGACCTTCGTGTTCACTCGCTGCAGGACAAATCGGGGAGCTTCACCGTCTTGGAGGCTCGCCAGGTACGTGTCGTGGACGTTTCCGCTTCCGAACGGCCGTATGTCCACAATCTTTCCCCGGGGTTCGAAACACTCCGCTACGGGCAGAAGCGTCTCCAGGGCGTCACCCTTGCGGGGAGGGTCGTATTGCGTGTCTTCCCGGCCTGTCACTTGGATTTCTGCTTGCTGTCTTTCAACTTCCCAGACTTGTTCTTGGCGCCCTTGACCTTCTGGGATTTCACCTTGTCCCGACCGTAGGCATTCCCCTGCCCTTTGAGCTGGTCCTTGCCCGAATAGCTCCGGTCCGAATGGCTGTGATAGAATACCCCGTCCCGAACGCCGCCGCCGTGGCCTACTCCGCCCTTCTTGGCGAAGGCCGCGCCGGGCACGATCGTCGTCGAGAGAAGGAAGAACCCCGCAACCGCCGTCGACAGAAACATTCTCATGAAGACGAGCTCCTTTCAGATTGTAACCAGATGATTCGTCCTGTGAAACGACCGCGCCATTGTCGCAGATTTCGGGCCGCGTCGTCAATCCCCACTCAACGCTGGAAGTTCGCCCGCTCCCCCTGCATTCCTTTCTCGGAAATCACCGACCAGCGTTCGCCCTGCCTGAGGCCGATCTCAAAACCGCGATCCGTGAGATACATTTTGAGGTCCCCGGAATAGAGCAGTTTGAAGACGGGGCCCGACGGCTCGAAAATTCCCGCTCCCTGTTCGACCATCAGGGCTTCGAGGTCGTTTGAATAGACCCCGTGCTCCACGTGGTATCGGTGCTGCATGGCGGACAGCAGCTTCAGCACTTGGTAGGAGTTCGTCCGCGCGGCGAAAGGCGCCTTCCGCTCGGGCGGCAGGCCGCGGGCATCCGGCCGCTCGTCCACGCCGCGGCCGGGAAGCGTCCCGAGAGTTCCGATCGGTGTTTGGGACTCTAGCCGACCGGCCTTGTGGGTGGAAAGGCCCGCGCACGCCGCGGCCACTCCGCCAATGAGAAGCCCCGCGGCCAAAGCGTAGGCGAGCGGCCGGAGAGCCTCCCGCACCGGGTGCGACGGCATGTCCCCGGCTTCGACCTGGATGCTCGAGGAAAAAGTGTCGGAGATGTTTCTCCTCTCCGTGACGCAGGTCCAAACCAGGTTCAGCACCCCGAAGGTCACCAGGTTTGCAACAGTTCCCAGGAATCGCAACAGGACGCGGGGGAAGAAGGATTCATGGGTCTCGGCTCCCGTGGGTTGGACCCACAATCCCATGAGGCGTTGTCCGTAGGTCAGGCCGTTCCATCGCCATGGCAGATAGAGGAAAACGTAAACGCCGGCGAAAAGACCGACCACTCCCCGGATGTCTTGCGCTTGCCTTAAGGTCAGGCTGAAATTGGGCCCCAGTGCGGCCATCAGGCCGAGGACGACGCCAATCGGAATTTGCAGAATGAACGTTGTCCATACCCACACGCAAAGGGATGCCAGCCCTGCGAGAAACCGCCGTTTCAACGACGCCGGCCTTCCCCGTGCTCTTTCCGGAGGCAGAACCATGGTTTCGGGCAGAATATGTTCCAAGGCGGTGATCATGCCCATGAAACCCGGGTCCGGGAATTCGACGGATTCGAGTTCCTCATCGTCGAAGGAAGCGGCCGCATCGCCGGGCGTCGTTCGGGTTTGAAGGACTTTGGAGACGATGATGCCGCATCGCGGGCACTCGTCGCCCAGAACGGGATCGCCGGGACCGCCCGGGCGGTATCCGCACTTCGGACAGGCCGGGGCGTCCGCGGGAGGGGTCGCCTGCGGCTCATCGGACGGCTTTTCGAGCTCGAGTGTTCCGAAAACCGCCGGGTCGGGCTCTATGGTGCACACGAGACCGGCCTGATCGAGGGCCGTCCTGTATTTTTCCGCAACCGGGCCGGATACTCCCCGTTTGATGACCGTCGGCCCGCTCCCGAGCAGCGCCCCGGCCCGATCCGGACTGATCCCGAAAAGCTTTGCCATCCGGTTCTTGCATTCCTCCGGATCCATCCCATCCTTCAGCCTGCCCTGCAAAACAACTACGAAAGAACCATCCTCCATGCGGGTTCCTCCCGATCATCGGAATATTCTGAAACGGTGCGTATGTAATTGCATTGGTGCTGGTTATCATTGTTGAGAGGTTCATGAACTCAATCGGCACATTGGCTCGGGGGCTGTATGGAAAAGCGCCGTGACCTCCCGCCGGAGGGCGGCTTCGAAGGGGAGGAATGCGTGCTCTCGCCCGCGCGAAGAATGCTCAAGTTTTTTCATCCCGAGGGCATCCCATGGCCCGGGGCCGTTTTGTACGACATCGTCAGTAAAACCGCCGTGTTCCGTTACGGCTACCGGCTGCTGGCCGCGGACATCCTGCTCTGCTGCCCCGAGGGCGAGATCCTGGACGTGGGGACGGGGCCGGGACGGCTTCTGCTGGAGCTTGCGCGGCTGAATCCGAGACTGCGGTTAACCGGCCTCGACATCTCGCGCGCCATGGTCTGCTTAGCCAGAGAAAACATGGCGCAGGCAGGCTTTGGCGGAACGATCTCCATCGTGAAAGCCGGGGCGAACCACGCGCCCTTTCCGGACGGCAGATTCGATGCGGTGGTGAGTACGGGGAGCATGCACCACTGGAAGGATCCCGTGGGGGCATTGAACGAAATCCATCGCGTCTTGAAGCAGGGGGGATACGCTCTGATCTACGATCTTGCAGCCGACACGCCGAAAGCTGTCCTCAAGGATGCGAGCCGCCGGTTCGGCCGGCTGAGAACGATGCTCCTGTGGCTCCACACCTTTGAGGAGCCTTTCTATGGTTCCAGGGAGCTTGTGGAACTGGCCGCCTCTTCGCTGTTCGGCCGGGGACGGACGCGATTCGCCGGCATGCTGTGTTGCCTGATGATGGTCAAGCGCCCGGTTTTGCCACGGTGACCGCCGTAGACCCGGCGTGAAGAACGGATTCCTCCTTCGGAGTGTTATAGGCGGCGCGGAGAAAGCATACCGCCGCGCCTTTGCGGGCATCGGCGAGGACGTGGGCACAGCGCTTCCCACCGGCAAGAAAGACATCGATCACTTTGATGAACGGTTCGAATTTTTCCGCCCCCTGGACAAATTGCGCAAGGCTGTTCGGGGATTTCTCGAAAAAAGAGAAATTGAAGTCCGCTTCCGGTTCGTCCGGATACAGGGGCAGGTAGATAACGCGGGATTCGACGAGGTCGAGAAAGAAGTGAGTCCCGTAGGACACGTCCGGTACGTGCCCGTCTTCCACGCGGGCTATCTCCACGAGGACGGAGGCGTTGTTGATGTCCGCGTAGGTCGTGTTGACGCCCAACATGATGTTCGAGCTGCCCCATCGGCCGGGTCCCATCATCATCACCCGGTTCCGGGCAATATCCGGATGCCTGTTGAGCTCTCCGACAATGCGGCCGATCCCCTGCCGGATTTCCATGGGAGCGCGCACGGCATAGGCGGTCGGGTCCACGTAAACGATGTACTTCATGTCTCTGACCTCACCTCCCGAGATAGCGCGGTTCGTTCTGAACAGAAGGAGTTCTTTCGGGATCCTGGACGGCAAGACCACGTCTTCGGCCGATCCCGGTATTCTCATGGGACGGCACTGCACGATGTTGAGCCGCAGATCCCCGCTCGAACCCGGAGAGGCGGTGAATTCCGTGTCGACGGGATGTCCGTAGGCCGATTCGAGCGTTGCCAGAAGCTCCTTCATGACTTTTGTGAAACCGGTGCGTCCGAGGAGGTTGTTGAAGGTCAGGATGCATTTTTCCGGGTTCCTGATGTGGCCGCCCTCAGGGTCGCTCACATATCCGTCCTCGTTGACGGACACGTAGAGAGCGAGATTCGGGTAGTTGTCCCGCTGCGTGATTTCGGCCAGGGGAACGCTCCTGAATTCATTCCGTTCAAGGTCCAGGAGGTCTATCTCGTGTTGTGAGTAGACTGCAATCTTCGACCCGATTTCAGGGCGAAGGAGCGGGTGGCTCACGGCAATCAAACGGGGGTAGTCGCCGCCCTCCCGGTTGACCGCCCGCGTGCCGAGGCCGAAAACAAGCCTGATGATCCCCTGATGGGGATCGATGCGATTCGTCCACCGGTACAGGTTGTAAGAAAACGCCACGCCCGCAAGCGAGGGGAAGAAGAAGCCGTCGTAGCGCATTCCCGAAACACGCTGAACAAGGATTGCCATCTGCTCGTCGGACTCCCCGAGGCCCCGCTGCCTTCGGTATGCAAGGGCATCCGGATTGACGGCGCTCGCATAGACGAGCTTGACCGCCCGCAGGAAAGCCTCCAACCTCACCTCGGGGCTTCCCTGGTTCACGCAGAATTCGCTACGGTATTTGCCCGCGAAAGCATTACCGAAGCCATCCTCGAGCAGGCTGCTCGATCGGACGATGATCGGGGCTTGACCGAAGTACTCGATGAGGTCTTTGAACTGATCCATGATCTCGCCGGGGAATTCGCCTTCGAGGAAACGGTTTTCGACCTGTTCGAATTCCTCGGTGGAAATCTGTGAATCCCTGGTCAGGCGTAACCTCAAGCGGAAGAGGCCGTTATTGATGAGGAATGTGAAAAAGACATCCGAGCCGATGTAAAACGAGTCGTGTTCTTCGAGGATCTCGGAGAAATTCACGCCGCCGGAAGCTTTCCGGAGGATACCCCGGGCGAGGAGCATTCCTGCTGCTTTCCCGCCGATTCGACCCGAGCCGATCAACCTGTCTCTGACCTCCAGCAGATCTTGCAGCGTGAGGTATTCATCCGACAGACGCTTGTGTTCCGGATCGGCGCCGATGATCATCTGCGAGAGTTCCTGTTTCAGTGCCTGGATTTCCGGTGTGCCCTCCAGTTGTTTCAATTCGTTTTCGTCGTACTGGGAGAGTTTTCTGTGAACGCTGTCCCACGGCGCGATGGAATCCGCCTTGACGCGAAGGGGCGGAACCCCGGCGGTGAGCGATATGGCCGATGCGTCACCGCTGTGAAAGACGGGAGTGAGAGCGCCTTCGGTGAACAAGTGGGGCAGGAACATCTGTGAGGAGTAACGATCCCAGACCTTGAGCGGGTGGATATAGAGGTTTCCCTTGACATGGTAGAGATCGATCAGAACTTGAGTAGTGTCCCGGATCCTTGCGACTGCGCGGTGGGAGTGCCGTCCGCGTGTGAGGGCGAAATAGGCGACCGTGTCCAACTCATGAAGATAGGGGCACGTCACCTGGAAGAAGTTTGCCAGGAGCTCGTCGGTGGCCCATTCCGCCACCAGCTCGGAAAGATTGTCGAACACATAGAAGACGCCCGTGCCTTTCTTCTCGATGATTCCGTTGACCTGGGCGCTGAACGAATCAAAACCGTGTCTCGGATCGACGTCTTCGCAGCCGACTCCGGCCTCCGGACGGAGGATGCTTCGGCGCGCGCCGAAGCGGACATACACGACGGTGCGACGGTCCTGGACGGCCTGGCTCACAAAGGGATGCACCACGTGCTGGTAGGTGTCCATTCCGTCCACCTGCCACACCACATTGTCCCCCAGGCGCAACCCCTGCAGGATCCCGTTCAGTGCGGAGATCCCGCTGCTCACGACATCCGATTGCACCTTCTCTCCCTCTTACGAACATTCCTCCCGGCCTCGCGCCGGAAAAACCACCAAATACCAGAAACAACCGCCGAGACGGCGTAACTATTCGCCGTCTCGGCGGTGCGTCGCGATCTGCAAAGCCGATCCCGTGTCTCTCAAGATCTATGGCCAACGGCCATGAGCCGGACCCCATCTTGCCCATGGACATCGGTTTAACCCTGCCACCAATAAGGGGGCATCAGCAACAGGCCGCGAGGACTTCTCCCTGTCCTCGCGGAACAAGACGGCTGTCGCTACACCCAACCACGCAATTTCATGGCTTCGACAACCCTTGCAACCGCAACCGCGTATGCGGCTTTGCGCATGTTGATCTTGTATTTTTCCGACAATTCAACAACCTCATGATACGCCTTCGTCATCCTTTTGTCCAGCTTTTCATGGACTTCCGCCTCATCCCAGTAATACATGTAGGCATTCTGAACCATTTCAAAATAGGAAACGGTGACGCCTCCAGCGTTGCACAGGAAGTCCGGGATGACGTGTATTCCCTTGCGATAGAGGACCTCATCGGCGTCGGGGGTGGTCGGCCCGTTGGCCAATTCGACGAGTATCTTGGCTTTCACCTTGTCAACGTTTCGCTCGGTGATGGTGTTCTCAAGGGCGGCCAGTGCCAGCACGTCCACATCCAGCGCCAAGAGCTCGTCGTTTGTCATGTTCCGCGTACCCTCGCAGTTCAGGACGGATGACGTCTTCTTCTTGTGCGCGTCCACCGTTTCGGCGCAGATGCCGTTCTCGCAGCTGACGGCGCCCTTCGAGTCGCAAACCGCCACAACCTTGATGCCGAACATGGATTGAGCAAGGCTTGCCGCGTAGGAGCCCGCATTGCCGTATCCCTGGATGGCCATGGTCGCCTTGCTCAAGTCCAGGCCCACACGGCGGGCTGCTTCTCGAAGCGTGTACATGCCGCCTCTTGCCGTAGCATCCCCTCGTCCGGGAGAACCTCCAAGGGAGAGGGGTTTGCCCGTGATGACCCCGAACTGGTTCTTTCCGATGATGGACGAGTACTCATCAACCATCCATGCCATGATTTGCGGATTGGTGTAAACGTCGGGAGCGGGTATGTCCTTGTCCGGTCCGATAAAGGCACCGACGGCCTTTATGTAGCTCCGGCTTATGCGCTCGAGCTCGAATTGCGAGAGCTCCTTCGGGTTGCAGATCACTCCCCCTTTTGCACCGCCCAGGGGCAGGTCCAGCAAGGCACATTTCCATGTCATCCAGGCGGCGAGCGCCCGAACTGTGTCCACGGTCTCTTCGGGATGGAACCGGATGCCGCCCTTGGTGGGACCCTTGGCGTCATTGTATTGGACCCGGAAGCCCTGGAACAGCTTCGTCGTGCCGTCGTCCATGCGGACGGGGAAATTCACGTGGAACTCGCGCATGGGGCGCAGGAGCACTTCCCGGGTGCTTTGCCCGAGCTTGAGCACATCCGCGCAGTCATTGATCTGCTTCTGAGCTATCTTGAACGGATTACTGTGATTGTCGGTGCCTGCCATCTGTCTTCTTCCTCTCGTTTTAGACTTTCCCAAAATTCATTCCATCGCCCTTGAGTCCTTGTCCGCGTGCATCGTCACCACCGTCGTCCCTTCGGAGAACCGCTTCGCATAATCGATTTGATGTTTCAACAGCCACATCTTCTCGAGAAATTCCGGCCACCCGCATTTCGGCTTGAAACCTTTTTCCGCCTCGGGAAGGATCATCACCCCATCGGTAACCGTTCCCTGCAGCTCCTGCCACAACTCCGCCCATGCGTCCTGCGCGCCTTGCAGAACGACCCCCGTGACTTTCCTGTGATGTTTGAATTTCTCCGCGGGCAACAAGACCTTCCGTCCCTTGCCCGGTTTCCTGCCGGAGACAACCGTGAGTTGTTTCGTCATGATCATTGCTCTCCTTCCTTATGAGGCAGGTCTCCTATGGAACCCTCGCAAAGCCTTCCGGCATAATCGATCAGGACGCCCAGGAGGTGGAGTTTCTCGAGGACCAGGCTCGAAGCCTCTCCGGCAGAAAGGCGGCAGGCTGAGCTGTTTGAGCCGTCGAGGATCTCTTCGGCCGAACGCGAGTCCTGAAGCAGATCCCAGATCTCCTGCCAGAGCGCCTGGGCGTCGCTCATGACGCTGGCGGCAATCCCCCGGAAATGCCGCAATCTTGCGTTGGCACGCCGAATTTCCCTGTCCATGCCTCCGGTGCGACTGCTGCTCCAATACCTGGTTTCGATCTCAGTCGGATCTTTCATTCCGCAGCCTCCCATTGGGGCAGTCAAAATGCAAAACGCTCCAGCAATGGTGCAGGCAATTAGCGTGCCGCAGGGCCAAAGCGGGATGCATCCCATCCAAGATGCCGGTATCAATTGGATTTTCCATGAGTGAGGAGTGCGCGAGCGCCTTGAAGCTCACGGGCTTCTGCTGCTCCCGCACCATGGAGGCAGGCAACAGAACTGTCGCCGAGTGCGACAGGCACCGGGAATTCGGATCATTCCCGACGCTGTTCAGGATCTGAACAGGGGTGGTGAGAAAACAACAATGTCGATGACGGGACCGATGAATCGGCGTTCGAAAACGCGCCCCCGGTGCATTCAGGGACGTCTTGCGGAGTCCCTATGACGTGTCTTCATTCAAATTTACCCCAAAAATAGATTCCCGGGTGAGCCTGTTTTCATGCTTGGCGGGCGCGGCGAGCATCATGGGCAATTACCTAGAAAATAGACTCCCGTGTGAGTCTGTTTTCATGCCTTGTGGTGGCGCAGGCGCCATGGGCAATTGCGTTCAAGCCGACGGCAATGGGCGGGAGGGCATAAAGTCCTCTCCTTGCACGATCGCGTGAATTGGAGGAGCGGGGTTTATCTCCACGACCCCCATTGCGCTGATCCCGTATTCCGTGATCTTGAACGCCAATCCTTGGTGCGTCCGGTTCACTCCGAAGGCGGCAGAAAATCGAATTTCTTCATGCGGTGCCTGAGTGTATTGCGGCTGACGCCAAGCACTTTCGCGGCCTTGACCTGGTTGTTGCCGCACTGTTCCAGAACTTTGGACAAGAGGATTCTTTCAACCATGTCGATGATGCTCTCGTGCATCGCATCACCCCCGACCTGCAGCAGGTCCGGGATCAGCTCCTCGAGCTTTCGTTCCACCCTCGCCCATGGGTTCTTGTCCCATTCAGGCGACGACGGTTCATGGCCGCCGGAATCGAACCGGAGATGTTCCTCGCGGACGACGTCGCCGGAAGAGAGCACGACAGCGCGCCTGACGGTGTTCTCGAGCTCTCTCACGTTTCCCGGCCAGGTGTGGGACTTCAGCTTCGCAAGGGCACCGTCTTCGATACGTCGAATCGGGGACTTGTACTCCTCTCCAAAACGCAGCAGAAAATAATCGACCAGGGCCGGGATGTCTTCCGGGCGTTCCCGCAACGGCGGCAGATGGATGGAGATGATTTTGAGCCTCCAATAAAGATCTTCCCTGAATCTGCCTTGTTCGACCGCTCTTTCGAGGTTCTTGTTCGTTGCCACGAGGACCCTGACGTCCACCTTCAGGGGCTGTTCGGCGCCGACCCGTTCGATCTCCCCGTATTGGAGCGCACGGAGAAGCTTGGCCTGCGTGGAAAGAGGCATCTCGGCGATTTCATCGAAGAACAGCGTGCCGCCGTGGCATCTTTCAAACTTGCCGATGTGAGTGCGCTCGGCACCCGTGAAGGCCCCGCGTTCGTAGCCAAAAAGCTCGCTCTCGAAAAGCGTCTCAGGGATGGCGGCACAGTTGACCCCGAGAAACGGCTTGTTTTTTCGGTCACTATGGTGATAGAGGGCCCGGGCGACCAGTTCCTTCCCCGTCCCGGATTCTCCGGTGATGAGCACCGTGACGTCCTTGTTTGCGACCTGTCCGATGAGCTTATAGACCTCCTGCATTCGAGTGTGGTTGCCGATGATCTTGATTTCTCCCTTTGGAACCTGCGCGGACGTGAGGCTGTGGGCCGGAAAGCTCACCACCTCCTTCATGAGGCGGTTCACCTCGAGGGCATCCCTGGCAATGCGCTCCAGCCCGTTCCTGTCGAAAGGCTTGAGGAGATAGTCGTACGCTCCGAGCTTCATGGCTTCGATGGCCGTGTCCATGGTGCCGTAGGCAGTCATCACGATGATGGGCGTTTTCACCTGCAGGCGCCGGATCTCTTTGAGGGTTTCGAGCCCGTTCTTGCCCGGCATCTTGTAATCGAGGAGAATCAGGTCGAAGGGTTCGCGTCCCACCGCTTCCAAGGCCGCCGTTCCGCTGTTGCACGAGAGCACTTCGTATTCCTTCCTGGAAAAGAAACGGGTAAGGAAGTGAACAAGGCCCTCGTCGTCGTCAACGATCAATATCTTATCCATCTTTCTCAAGCATTCCTTCCACTCGAATCGGGATGAGCAATGAGAACGTCGCACCCCCGCCCACGCCGTTTTCCACTCGGACCCTCCCGCCATGCCTCTTGACCGTGCCGTCAACGATGGAAAGACCAAGCCCGGTACCGGTGGCCTTGGTGGTGAAGAAGGGATCGAAGAGGCTCGGGATGGCCTCCTCCCGTATTCCCGGCCCGGTGTCCGCAACGTCGATGCGGATGTACTTCCGCAATCCTTTATCCGTCACGGACGGTTCCACTTCGGCGCTGAGACTCAATTCTCCGCCTGCATTCAATGCTTCCAGCCCGTTGACCATGAGATTCAGAAGGGCTTCTCCAAGCTGCTTTCTATCCCCTCGGATCCGTGGAAGTGAGTCGGCTATCCTGGTTCGCACCACGGTTTCCTGCTGTTTTGCTCTCGGCCCTGCCACCAGCAGAGCGTCTTGAATCAGTTCCTTGACGTCCACTTCCGTGAATACCGGAGCCTGCGGCTTGGCAAAGTCGAGGAACCGGTTGATCGTGGCCTCCATGCGCAATATTTGACTCATGGCGATCTGAAAGTCTTCCTCGTACTCGAAAGATATTTCCAGCTCGCTTTCAATGGACTGCAGAAACATTTTGAGCGATGTGAGGGGCGTCCTGATCTCGTGAGCGACACCGGCGGCAAGCTGCCCCAGGGACGCCAGCTGCTGGGAGCGGGCAACCGCCGCTTGGGTCCGCTTCAGCCTTACATCCGTTTCCTTGAGCTCCGCTTCACTGCGGGTGACTTTTTCCTCCAGCCTGTTCTGCCGGTCCTTCAACTGCCTCGCCATTTCACCGAAGGCGTCGTAGAGGAGCCCCACTTCATCGCCGCGATCCATTGTTTCGATATCCACCCTTTCGAAGTCTCCCCGGGCAAGAGAGCGGGCTGCCGTGCTCAGCCTTCGAATCGGAGTGGCAACGTACCTCGAGAGCAGCCACGCGGAAATCAGCGTGCCTAAGATGGCCGTGGCGATGACGAGGAACACGAAGCGCCTCAGTTCATTGACGGCATGGAAGGCCTCCGCCTTGTCCTGCTCCACCACGAGGGCCCAGTCCGTGTCGCCTACCATCATCGAGGCCCCGATAACCTCGATTCCCCGATAGTCGATGTAGGTGATTCTGCGGTTTCGGCCACTGAGAATATTTTTGAAGCTCTCCGACTGGGCGATGTTCTGAGTGAGTATTCTCCGCGGCTCCTTGTGGGCAAGAAAGGTGCCTTCCCGGTCCACGAGGTAGCACTCCCCCGTTTCCCCCAGCGAAACCCGCAGCACAACGGCGAGAATCGTGCCGGTCCCGACGGATGCTCTGACGACGCCTTTCAGATCTCCGGATTCTCCGATCAGCGGAGCCGAGATGAGAAGGCAGGATTCTTTCCCGTCGGAGCTCAACTGAATGGCGGACATGCTCAGCCCGGCGATTTCGGACTCCACTCCCCGACCTCCCGCCCGGAGCTCCGATGCCGTTCCTCCGACGCGACAGATTGTATGGCCCTGGAGGGTCTGCACCACAATTTCATCGTACACTCTGTACTTACTTCTCACCAAATCCAAGTAGGGAACGATCTGTTCCGGCTCCATGGACCTCAGGACCGACGAACCCGCCATGACTTCAAGGTCGGCCTTGCGTTCGGAAATCCACCGCCCGAGCAGCGCGGCCTTGTCCACCGCCACTTGCCCGATCTGGTTCGTGGCCATATTCAGGATGAGTTCCTCCGCCGTCCGGATGGAAAGCATTCCGACCGCGCAAAGCGGCACCAGCGCGAACACGAAGAAAAGCAGCATCAATTTGACTTGCAGGCTGTTTACCGGAAGTGCCTTTTTCAATCCTGCCCCCCAATCCATGCATTTGTCAGGACCGATTTGCCGCACCGCATGGGGTCTTTCGAAAACCCGACGAAAGCACCGAGTGAATCGGCACCCAATTATATGCAGAAAACCTCAAAATAGCGATATTTTGCGCAGTGCCGTCCATCCGCACCCCTATCCGTCTCTCCTGGTCTTTCAACCCCCCCGGCGGGCTGTATCGCGGCCAATTTGTGGAATTGTGCCGCAAACCTGTCGTCTCCGTGCTTCGACGCACTTACGGGGAACCTGGTGCTCCGCTCCTTGCCGATCCGTGGCGCTCCCGCAGGTGTAGGCCGTTTTCCAATTCAGTGTCCGGACGGTTCTGCCGATTGGACGGGAAAGTCACGTGGAGTCCATGGCAGACACCGATGCAGGCGCGAGCGGACTTTTTCAGTTCATCTGAACAGACGGGGAAGGTTCACGCAGGATGAACCCCCGCATCGTCATTCGTCAGAGGGAGACTCAAGGGCCGGGAAAAACACAAGAAGAGGCCGGGTCGGTACGGCCGCATCGTCCAGGGGAATGAAACGGGGGAATGTGCGGATATCCGTCCGGATTGACAATGTATTCGAGACAGCGTCCGCCGGGCTTCCCCGAGACAATGCATGGGTGCGGGCATCGCGAAGCCGCACCGGCGTGCACACGGTGGGCTCGGGGGCTTTGTGCGGGGTGGGGTTTCGTTCCTCCTTGACCCAACCTTGTCCCGCACGATTGTCCAATCGAGGAAAAACGGAGTCGCATATGGCAAAAAAAAAGAGGGAAGAAGAACATGGCGACACGGAACGATCCGCTCCGCTCATGGAGACGGAAGACTGGATCGATGCCGATGAAGAACGTGCCTTCGAGAAGGCCATGGAAAAAAAAGGGAATCTGAATCCGAAGCCAAACAACAAGAAGTGAGTTCCGACAGATCGACACAGGCGGATTCGTTTGCGTGTTCGAGCCCGCCTGTCCAGCCTGACGACATACCGGAAGAGGGGAGTTCTCCGAGCCGGGCCGAGCCTCAACCCGGCTTCCCCCGGGAAGTCGGCCGCAATCGGCGCAAAGCGGGCATGGCCTCATCGTGCCCGCAACCTCGAGCAAGGCCGGTTATCGCCGCCGGCTCCCGGCTGAGGTTTCCGCGGTCAGGGTCCGAATCGCCCGGTTCTTGGGGGGCCAACCCCGAGAAATGCGGGCTTCAAACCGGAGTTCCTCCCCGGCTCGAATCAAACCGATGCCCTGTGCAATACGGATGAATCCCCGGACGCCGCCTGATCCGTTCTGATTGAATTTACCTGATAATCTGAAATAATGTTCCGGGGGCGGAGCGATTTTTTCGGCAGCATGGGCGACGCCCGCCGAACATTCAGGGGGATTGGGATGCGTACCATCGCGGACCTGGACGAGTTGCTGGCCGCCGCGGAAGAGGAGCTGGCCGGGCTTGACCGTAGAAGAACGGAAATCCTGCGGTATATTGAAGCATTGCGTCGTGAAAAGAGGGTTGTTGTTGAGGCTCCCTCCACGGCGACGTCACCGGACGGCCCGATATGGCTGCCGCCTTTGCCGGGTCCCTCGCCCATGGAAGGAGCAGGGCCGGACCGACCGCCGGATGTGACGTCGCATGACGTTCCTCGGTCCGAGCCTGCGTCGAAGATCACCGAACGGTCGCCGGCGGAAGAGAAGATCGCTCTTTTCAGGAGCCTTTTCAGGGGCCGGGAGGACGTCTATCCCAGGCGATTCGAAAGCCGCAAGACCGGCAAGTCGGGGTATCTTCCGGCATGCCGCAATGAATGGATCAAGCCCCGGTGCCGAAAACCCCGCGTGAGATGCGGCGAGTGCCCGAACCGCGAATTTCTTCCCGTCACCGACGAGGTGTTGGAGAATCACCTCCTCGGAGGCGAGCGGCAGAGAAGATCGAAGCGGGACTTCTCCATAGGAGTCTATCCTTTGCTTCCGGGCGAGTCCTGCCGGTTCCTTGCCGTCGACTTCGACAAGAGCGGCTGGCGGGAGGACGCGGCGGCGTTCCTGAAGACTTGCGCGGTCTTCGGCGTCCCGGCCGCCCTGGAGCGTTCGCGTTCCGGGAACGGCGGCCACGTCTGGATATTCTTCACCTCGCCCGTGGACGCCGGGGCGGCGCGCCGGATGGGCTCTTTTCTGCTCACGGAAACCATGGAGTCCCGGCCCGAAATGGGCCTCGACTCCTACGATCGATTCTTCCCGAACCAGGACACTCTTCCCAAAGGGGGGTTCGGCGGCCTCATCGCCCTTCCCCTGCAGCGCCGGCCGCGCGAGACGGGCAACAGTGTATTTGTGGATGAGGCCTTCGTTCCCTTCCCCGACCAGTGGGCATACCTTTCCTCCGTGCGGCGCATGGAGCCGGGCGAAGTGGAAAACCTCGCCCAAAAAGCCGTCGCGGGCGGGCGCGTGATGGGGGTGCGCACGGTCGTAACGGACGAGGACGATGATCCTCCCTGGACGCTCCCCCCTTCGGGGCGTCGGAAGGAGCTTTCCCTTCCGGGACCGCTCCCGCCGAGCGTTACGCTCACCGTCGCAAACCAGGTCTACGTGGCGAAGGAAGGGCTCCCCCCCCGCGTTGAGAAACCGGTTGATCCGCCTGGCGGCCTTTCAGAATCCGGAGTTCTACAAGGCTCAGGCCATGAGGCTGCCGACCTTTCAGATACCAAGGGTCATCGGGTGCTGCGAAGATTTTCCGGACCACCTGGGCCTTCCAAGGGGGTGCCTGGAGGAGACGGCGGCGTTCCTGTCTTCGATCGGAATCGCACCGGCCGTGGTGGACGAGCGGTTCGGGGGGATTCCCATCGACGTCCGGTTCACCGGCACGCTGCGACCCGACCAGGAGCCGGCCGCCCGCGCCATGCTGGAACACGACACGGGAGTGCTCTCGGCGACGACGGCTTTCGGCAAGACCGTGGTGGCAGGCCGTCTCATCGCCGACCGCGGGGTGAATACGCTGGTGCTGGTCCACCGGCGGGAGCTTCTCGACCAATGGGTCGCCCGATTGAACGAACTGCTGGAGCTGCCCTCCGGGCGGATCGGACGGATCGGCGGCGGGAAGCGCGATCCGACCGGGATTGTGGACGTCGCGATCATCCAGGGCCTCGTCAAAAAGGGCGTCGTGGACGACCTGGTCGCGGAATACGGGCACCTGGTCGTCGACGAATGCCACCATATTTCCGCCCGCAGCTTCGAAACCGTCGCCCGCCAGTGCAGGGCGAAATACGTCACGGGGCTGTCCGCCACGGTCACGCGCAAAGACGGCCATCATCCCATCATCTTCATGCAATGCGGGCCGGTCCGGCACCACGTGGACGAGCGACGCCAGGCCGCCGCCAGGCCTTTTTGCCACAGGGTGATCCCGCGTCAAACGGAATTCCTCCTGCCCGGCGCGCTCCGGCGTGAAACCGATCCGGCCATCCATGAAGTCTATGCGGCGCTGGTCCGGGACGAAGACCGAAACGGGATGATCGTCCGGGATGTGCTCGATGCCGTCGCAGCCGGGCGATTTCCGGTAATCCTGACGGAGCGCCGGGAACACCTGTCCCTGCTTGCGCAACGTCTTGTCCCGCATGTCCGAAACGTCGTCGTCTTGCAAGGCGGCATGGGGAAGAAGCAGCGGGCGGCAGCGGCGAAAGCCCTTGCCGGGAGCGCCGAAGGGGAGGCGAGGGTGATCGTCGCCACGGGCCGGTACCTGGGCGAAGGGTTCGACGACGCCCGTCTGGATACCCTGTTCCTTGCTCTGCCGGTATCCTGGCGCGGAGTGCTCGTCCAGTATGCGGGGAGGCTGCACCGGCTCCACGAGCAAAAGAAGGACGTCCTCATCTACGATTACGCCGACCTACGGGTGCCCATGCTGGCACGAATGTACGGCCGCCGGCGCATGGGCTACCGCAAAATCGGCTATGCGATCCAGGAATGAACAAGCACTCGGGCACGGACGATGGGAGGTCTGGTACAGAGGTGCGTTCAAGATGGGTGCATTGGGCAGGAGGGCATAATGCCCTCCCCCACGTCTGAGCGGCACATCGCTCCGCAGGGGCCGGCTTTATCCCTGCCCGCGACCTCCCGCCGGTCAGGTGTTGTGTAATCCTGAACACAACGTGGTCTGATGCGTTTGCGCTGAGAGTCCGTCCTCATGAGGGGTTTTTCGGAGATGACCGGAATGGACCCGACGGATTGCGGTCGCCGGCAAAGGGGGGATTGTGCCGATGCGGAACGGCTTGTGCCGGCGGATCCGCACAAAAGGGAAGCCTCGATCAGGAGCATCGAGGGGCTCACTCCACCGGGAACATCAGGCCTCCACAGGCCCCCTTTTCACCAGTACGGCGAGGACCCAGGCGAACTTCACTTCCAGGGAGTCGATCAGGGAAAAACCGGCCTCCTCTAAGGCTTGGTGGAGATCGGCGCTGCGGAAACGATTCCTGGCGGGGTGGAGAAGGATGTGTTTCGTGACGGGATTCTGGTAGAGGAACGGGTAGATTTCTTCCAGGAAGTAGACGCCGCCGGGTCTGAGCACTCTGGCCACCTCGGAGAGCCCCCGCTGCCAGTCGGGGATGTGATGGAGCACACCGAATCCGAACACGGCGTCCATGGAGCCGTCCCGGTGCGGCAGGTCGACGGCGTCTCCGGCATACATGGCCACCCGGGGCCGCCTGGCCGGCGACAGGTAGGTCCGTGCCTTGCGAATCATTCGTTCATCGAGGTCCATGGCGAAAATCATTTCGGGCTGAAAAGCATCGATGATCAAGTCGGCGCCGGCGCCTCGACCACACCCGATCTCGAGCACTCTGGCCCCGGGTTCCAGAACCCCCGCCTTCCGCAGCCGCCTGATCTGAAACCGCTGCTCGATCACCCGCAACGGATTGTTCACGACCAGGCGTTCCGCCCAATTCAGTTTCATGGTGGCCTCTCAGGCTTTTACCCCCACGTGAACGGCGGCTATGCCGTTGGTGAGGAGACGATACCGGACATCAATGAATCCGATGGATTCAAGCTTCGACTTGAGCTCCCCGGGGCCGGGAAAAAGCCGGATCGATTCCGGGAGGTAGGTGTAGGCCAGGCGGGATCCGGCCAGCAGCCGCCCCAGCGCTGGCATGATGCGGAACGAGTAGAAATCGTAGAGAAAACGAAACCAGGGCGTGACCGGCTCGGAGAATTCGAGGCACATCAATTTGCCCCCCGGCCCGAGAACGCGGTGCATTTCGCGGAAGCCCCGCTCCATGTGGGTCAGATTGCGAATCCCGAATCCAACCATGGCTCCGTCCAGCGAATTGTCGGCAAAGGAGATGTTTTCCGCGTCGCCCTGGGTATAGACGATGCGGTTGTGGTATGGGGAGCTCTCGACCTTGGGCCTTCCGGTCACCATCATTGCCCAGTTGATGTCGTAAAGAAAAACCCGTCCCGAGGGGCCGATGTGGCGGGCGGCCATGAGGGCGAGGTCGGCGGTGCCGCCGCAAACGTCGATGACCCGGTCGCCTTCCTTCAGGTCCATCATCCCCACGGCGATGCGCTTCCACGCGTAATGCACGCCGAAGCTCAAAAGGGTGTTCATGAAATCGTATTTGGGGGCCACCGTGTTGAAATGACGGCGAACGAGATTCACCTTCTCGCTTTCCGGGACTGCGACGTAGCCGAAGTGAGCGGCGCCGGGGACGCTTTCCGGCGGGACGTCGCGCCGCCGTTCCGGTGCGGGTGATGAGGCGTTGCGCATAAGCGCTCCTGGGAGTCCGGCTCAGGCGGAAGGATGGGGATAGGTGCGGGACGGGCGGGTCAATGCGGCTCCGACTCTCCGTCCCGGCTGCGGCCGCCCGCCCGGATCGGGTGTGTCTTCATCTCTGCGTCACGAAAGAAAGCGGCCCGGGTGAAAAAAATCGCCGATCCGCGCAAAGAGACCGGGCGTTCCCCGTACGATTCGGGAACCGACTCTCAGGCGGGCTTCACCACGAGACCGGTCCGGATGCACCGCGTACACGCCTTGACCCGGTGGACGGCCCCGCTCTTGTCCATGTGCCGCACGGTCTGAAGATTGGGATACCATAGACGCTTGGTCTTATTGTTCGCGTGGCTCACATTGTTGCCGACATGCGGTGCTTTCCCGCAAAACTCGCATTTCCTGCTCATGACGCTGCTGTCCTTTCCATTCGAATCAAAACCGCATATGGTGAACCTCGGTCGAGAAGACTCGGCCCGGATGCTCGGTTTAACGAAAAACTCCTTCTATCACACGAGTATCCCCAGGGCAAGGCCTTTTTGAATCGAACCGGGACAGGCCGGCCGGCTTCCGCCGCGGACGGCCGGTCCGCCCCACGGCTTACCGCCGGCGTTGCCTCTCGGAAGCCCGGACACGTGACGACGGGAGCGATTGGCTCCCCGGCCCCGGCTTGTTACGCGGCGTCACGGCATCGAATTGCCTGTGAGAAGCCACTCTAAATATCGTTGATTCTCCTTTCGAGATGTACGACCCGTTCCCTGTCGAACGTGCAGTCCCTGTAGAAAAGATGCTGAAACTCATCGACGAAGAGATGCGCCTTTCGGCGCACATCCGCATCCTCGATTCGGCCCAGGAACTCTTCCAGTCCCTCCGCCTCCCTTTTCCTGTAGCCGAGCGAGGCCATCTTGGCGGCGAAGCGCTCGATGATCCTCGCCTCCGCGCTTTTTCGAGGCCTCAGCAGCCCGAAGGCGATTCCTCCCAGGAGGATGACAACGGCAAGCTCCGGGAGATACCGTATGAGTGTCTCTTTGCCCGTTTTCAGCGAAAACACGGGGTGTTCCAACAATGCGTTCACTTGTCTGAAGAGCTTGATCTGCTGACTGAAATCGTAGCTTATGACGATCTTGTCCCAATAATAATTGAAAGTGTCCATCATCAGCGACAACTTCAGGTACAGGCTCCGGCCGTAGACCTCCGAGGGGGTGTCGAGGGAGTGGGGCGTCGGGTCGAGCCTCAGCCATCCGCGGTTTTCCATGTAGGCTTCCACCCAGACGTGGGCGTTTTTCTGCAGGACCATGTAGTATCCCGCCGCCGGGTTGTAGTACCCGCCCCGATAGCCGCCCACCAGGCGGGCGGGAATCCCCGCCATGCGCAGCATCACCGCCAGCGAGGAGGCGAAGTACTCGCAATTCCCTGCCTTCCTGGAGAACAGAAAGGACTCCAAAGGATTCTTTGAAAAGGGGAGGTTGTCGAGAGAGTATTGGTATTGTCCGAATTTGACGTGATCGTAAAGGGCTATCGCGGGGTCCCCGGGACGTTCCTTCAGAATGTTCTCGACCAGGCTCCTGATCCGGGGGGAGAAGTCGGCGGGCAACTGGAGGTAGCGTTCCCGTTCGATGGTCTTCTCCGGCAGCAGTTCGGTCGGCGCCGACAGGGCCGTGTATTTTAAACGCGCTTCCACCTTGCGGAACCAGGCGGTGGTGGACAGCCTCCACACGCGGCGTCCGAGTTGCACCTGGATGGAGACGGGCTTGTCCAGGGCGAACAGATACTTGTTGCCGTATGGTTCCAAGTAGATCGTCTGGGGAACCGTCTTCCCGCGGAGCTCTCCGAAGAGCGCGGCTCCGCCGGAGCTCGACGTCCAGGACGTGCCGTTGAACGCATCGAGTTCAAGTCCCCGCCAGTACAGCAGGCCGTCGTCCGTTTTCGGCATCTCGGCACGAAAAATGACGTGACGGTCTTCCTGGATGCCCGCCACGTCGCCGAGAGTGACCGAATCGCTGAAGCCGGACTTGGCGTAGGCCCACTGGTTCAGAAAGGTGAACAACGGGTAGTTGGTGCGTGGCAGAATAAGGAAGAACAAACCGCTGGCCGGGATGGAAATGGCACAGATCAGGGCCGCGTTCTGAATGATCTTCACCATGTTGTCTCTGGTGATCGTGATGTCTTCCTCGTGGGAGAAATAGGCGAGGAGCATCAGGGAAGCGGTGGAAAAGGCGAAGAGCATGCAGAAATAAAGGACGAAGATCACGCTGAACGAGATCAGGCTGGACCCGATCAGAAGAAACATGCAGAGGGCATAAATCTGCATATAGTCCCTGAATTTCCTGTCTTCGAGGAGCTTGATGCCAATGAGGATCAGAGACGCGTTGAGGATCGGTTCGATGAGATAGTCCGGGGATATCCGGGAGAAGGAAAACACCAGGACCGCCACGGCGACGAGGTTTAGCAGCCAGCGCGGCAAACGAAGGCCCCCCGTGTGATCGCGGGCGATCGCCACTGCGCACAGGACCCCGAAACTCAGGGAATAGGCGATCGCCACGTAAGGGGCGACGGATGCGTAAGCGGCGGCGATACACAGATATGTGATCAGCCTAAGCAGCTTCTTGATCTTGACCATAGAGCGCCAATCGGGTCAGAAGCAGCGTTTTCTGGGCCGAGGAGTTGTCGGGGGGGTAAGTCCGCCCTCCGATCGTCATCCCCACGGGGGTTCCGGAACGAATCATCCTGAGCACCGTGTAAGCGACGCAGGAGACGGTGTATTCCAAATCCTTTTTCGGCAATTGATCGAAATCGATGATCAGGTGCCGGAGTTCGATCGTGGAAAGCTCCTTGGTCATGAGAACCCCGGTTTTCGCCGTGGATTTCCAGCTGATGTACCGGGGATGGTCTCCCGGGACGTAGTCCCTGATGGAGATCAGGTCGGAATCGTACCCGGAGGCGTCGGAGGGTCTGTCTCCGAGGGTGCGGGACCGAAAATCATAAATCCCGGGCGCCCCGCACCGGATCGGTTTCGGATAGACCACCAGGGTTTCCTCGCTGCGGACGCGCCGGTACCGCGTGAAAAAATTGAACGGGAAAGTCGATGCCACGGTATGCTCGCCCACCCGGTGAAGGCCCCTGCGGTCGAACCGCATGGTGATATGCCTGCTGGTGGACGACATCGGCTCGGCGAAAGGAAAGAACACTTCCCGTCCGTACAGTTCGATCCCGATCAGAAAGGCGGGCATGCGTTTTCGACGGTTGACGAGCTTGACCATGACCGGGGTGTCTATTCCCGCGAAAGTTTCTTCCGGAAATTCCAGCTGTGCCTCGATGCCTCGGATGTTTCCGCGTCCGAAAAAGCCCGAAACCAGCATGTAGCTCAACAGGCCGGAGGTGATGATGTAAACGAGGTTGTTCGCGGTATTCACGGCCGAAAAGCCGATGAGAATGGTGAGCAGGATATAAAGGTATCCGGCTTTGTTGATCTTGATCACGCCGGGACGGGGACTTCTTCCAGTATCGATTTTATGATCTCCTTCTTGTTCACGCTCTCATATTCCTCCCGGAACAGGACCCTGTGCGGAATGACATATTCCGCAACCCGCTTGATGTTCTCGGGCACCACGTAATCCTTTCCCGAGAAGAAGGCACTGGATTTCGCCGTGTTGACCAGCGCCAATGCGCCGCGGGTCGACAGCCCGCTCAACAGGTATTCGTTGGTGCGCGTGGCTTCGATGATGTTGAGCAGGTAGTCGAGGATCTTCTCCGAAAGATAGACGCCGGTCCTGATCCGGTCCTGGATCTCCATGACCTCCTGTTTTCCCATCATGGGTTCCAGAGCCTGTATGGCCCGTCTCTTACTTCCGCCCCGCAGAATCTCACGTTCCGCCTCTCGCGGCGGATAGCCGATGCTGATCTTCATCATGAAGCGGTCCATCTGGGATTCCGGCAGGGGAAAGGTCCCGAATTGCTCGGTCGGGTTCTGAGTGGCGATGACCAGGAATGGACGCGGCAGATCGTAAGTCCGGCCCTCGATGGTGACCTGCTTCTCTCCCATGGCTTCCAGCAGGGCGCTCTGCGTCTTGGGGGTCGCCCGGTTGATCTCGTCCACGAGCACGATATGATTGAAGATGGGACCGGGTTGAAAGATGAATGCCCCGGTATTTTTGTCGAATATGGAAACTCCGGTGATGTCGGATGGCAACAGGTCGCTCGTGCACTGGATCCTTCCGAAGGTGAGGCCCAGTACCTTGGCGATGGCGATGGCAAGGGTGGTTTTGCCCAGACCGGGCAGATCCTCGATGAGCAGATGGCCGCGGGAAAAAAAGCAGGTGAGAGCCAGTTCCAGTGCTCGTTCCTTGCCGTGCAGATATTGAGAGAGGAAGTGGATGGCTTTGTCGATTTTTCCGTTGTTTTCCATCATCGCTGCAATACGAGTCCGTGCGGGAATGAGCGTTTGACTACCGGTCCACGATGCGAACGGGCGGGGCCTTCTCCTCCCTTGGAACGATTTCGCCGATCCTGTAAGCGGGCCGGCCCATGGCGTTCAGAAGCTGAATGATCTCCTGGGATTTCGACGCTTCCACCACCAGCACGTAACCGATCCCGTTGTTGAAGACGCGGTACATTTCCTCCTCGGATATTCCCCCTTGCTCCCGCAGAAAATCAAAAATCGGCGGGACATTCCACGAGCCTTTTTGGAACAAGGCCTGGCAGGCCTTGGGCAGGATGCGCGGGATGTTGTCGTAGAAACCGCCTCCGGTGATGTGGGCCATGCCCGAAATCCGGTACTGGCGCATGACCTTCAAGACCGGTTCGACATAGATGCGGGTCGGTTCGAGCAGCTCCTCGGCCACCGTCCGGCCGCATTCGCCCAGGTAGCTGTCGGGCTGGAGCCCCAGCCGGTCGAAGATGATCCGCCTGACCAGGCTGTAGCCGTTGGAATGCAGTCCGCTGGATGCGATGCCCACGATCCGATCCCCGACTCGAATCGTGGAGCCGTCGATGATATCCCCATTGTCCACCAGCCCAACGGCGAATCCAGCCATGTCATATTCACCGTCCCGGTAGAAATCGGGCATTTCCGCCGTCTCGCCTCCGATCAGCGAACAGCCGGCTTCCTTGCATCCGCGCGCGATCCCGGCGACCAGATCCTCGACCAGGTCCAGGTCGACCCGCCCCAGGGCCAGGTAGTCCAGGAAAAACAGGGGCCTGGCTCCCTGCACGATGATGTCGTTGACGCACATCGCCACCAGGTCTATGCCGACACGGTCGTGCCTGTTCGCCAGGAACGCCACCTTCAGCTTGGTTCCAACGCCGTCCGTCGAGGACACCAGGACGGGTTGCGACATCTGATGGCAATTGACGGAAAACAAGCCGCCGAAACCACCAATATCCGTGATCACCCCACTGGTAAAAGTGGAGCGCACAAGCGGCCTGATGCGGTCGACCAGTTCGTTGGCTTTGTCCAGGTCCACACCGGCTTCCCGGTAAAGATCTTTGCCCATGGGTCTCCTGCTTCCCCTTTCCGTCCAAGAATCAACCCGTCAATGCAATGCCCCGGCTTTCGTTCTGGCCCTTCCAACCCTAGCAGACGTTTTCGCGAAACAGAATCGCCCCGTATTCGGTATCGCCAAATACTGCCTTATAATCTCTTGCCGCAGGGAAATCCACTCCGAACATTGACAGTCAAGAGAATAATGGAATTCAGAGCACCCGGAACCGTGCAACACACCCTAAATATTCAATATACTAACAGGAAAACAAATGACAGTCGAATGTTTTTCGCAGCCCCGGGAAAGGCTCGGGAGTTGTTCTGCCCAAGCTTTCATGATAAAGGAAACAGGTCGATTTGGAGAAGACAATATGAACCGAAAAACGGGGCTTATGCTCCTGGCCGGATTTCTCGGTCTGGCGCTGCTCGTCGCGGGTTCAGCCGTTTTCCATTTCTGGCTTTTCACGCGATTGCCCGGCAGCCCTTCCCGCGAAATCCGTCAACTGACCATCCAACCCGGGATGAGCGGCCCACGCGTGGCGCAACTGCTCCACGACCACGGCGTGGTGGCCAACGCCCAGGAATTCTACCTTCTGTGCTGGCTCCGGCGCGCCCTGGGCAAGCTTCAGGCCGGAGAGTACGCTTTCATGCCGTTGTCCACTCCCGACCAGATCCTCGATCAAATCGTTCACGGGCGGGTCATTGTCTGCTCCGCGACCCTGCCCGAAGGGGCGACCATTCGCGACATGGCCAGAGTGCTCGCGCAGAGGGGGATCATCCCCGAGGCCGAGTTCATCAAGCTTGCAACGGACAGGGAAAGCATCGGCGCCCTGGGATTGGATGTCCCCACCCTGGAAGGTTACCTCTTTCCGGAAACCTACACTTTCAGCAGACCGATCAATGGCGCTCAGATCGTGAAAGCCATGGTTCGTCAGTTCTGGCGGCATCTTCCCCCTGATTGGCGGCAGCGCGCGGAGGAACTCGGGTACAGCCTCAACGACATCGTCATCCTGGCGTCCATGGTGGAGAAGGAGGCGGTCATCGATTCCGAGCGGTCGATCATTGCCGCGGTTTTCTACAACCGATTGAAGCTCAATATGCCGCTGCAAAGCGACCCGACGGCGGTCTACGACCTGCCCGATTTCACCGGGCCCGTCACCGCCACCCAGCTCAAGCGTCAGAGCCCTTACAACACCTACCTGAAGAAAGGGTTGCCCGTCGGGCCGATATGCAATCCCGGGGCAAAGTCTCTGCGCGCCGCGTTTTATCCCGAGGACGTCCGATACATCTATTTCGTAAGCAATAACGACGGGTCCCATTATTTTTCAGAGTCACTGTCCGAACATCAGAAGGCGGTGACCCGGTACCAGGAGAAGAGGAAGGCGATGCAGGAAGGGGAATCGTCCAATCGCGCGGCGCCTTCCGTCCCGACTGAAGACCGGTCCCCTCAGACGGCCGGCGGCTCGGAGTCCGCCTCAACCACGACAGTTCAGGCGCCCTGAACGGGCCGAAGCCCGGATCGGGGCCGGCGGATGGATACGGGATTTTGCGGGCAAGGGAGCCCGCTCGTCTGGAAATCACTATCAGTGCGAAGGGAAGGTCATCGCGATGGAATGGAAACCGCATGGCGTTGCGAGCGTTGTCCTTGCCGCAGGCAAGGGCAGCCGCATGCTCGGATACAACGGGAACAAGACTTTGCTGCCGCTTGCTCCCCACGCTTCGATATATTCGGGCGATCGTCCCATCCTTCTCGAGGTGTTGAGGAATCTCCCGGCAGGGCCGAAGGGCATTGTCGTTCATCATTGTGCCGATGAAGTGATCCGGGCTTTGTCGGGCCTGGAAGCCTCCTTCCTGCATCAACCGGTCACCAACGGGACGGGCGGCGCTCTGCTGGCGGCTGCCCCGTTTCTTGAAACCGTCGGGGAGGAAGCCGTCATCATCACCATGGGCGATGTGCCCCTGATTCGCCCGAACACCTACGCAAGGCTCGTGGAAGGACTTGGCGTCCACGACCTGGTGGTGCTTGCGTTCATTCCGGCCGACAAGGCCCAGTACGGAATGCTGGAGATGCGGGAGGGCGAGGTCCTTCGCATCGTGGAGTGGAAATACTGGCACGCTTATCCGGTCGAGGAGCAGGCGCGTTTGCGCTTCTGCAACGCCGGGGTCTACGCCGTCAGGCGCCGGGTGCTCGTCGAGTACCTCGGGCTTCTCGCCGGGAAGGCTCACGTCGTGAAGAAACGGCGCGGGGACTCCTGGGTGACCATCGAAGAGTACTTCCTGACGGACCTGGTCGAGCTCATGAGAGCCGGCGGGCTCTCCATCGGCGTGGCGGAGGCTCCGGAAGAGGAGGTGACGGGGGTGGACACTCCGGAAGCGCTCCAACTGGTGCAGCGAAGGTTTGCGGCACTGGCCGGATCGAAATGATGCCCCGGCGGATCGAGAAATGCGAGAGCGCTCCGCCTTCGTCGGAAAAAGCGGAAACCGGGTGGAAGCGCCTTTCTCTGAAGCACGGCATTCCGGGCGGGCCCTATCCCGTGAATGAAACCTTCGTCCAGTATCGCCCGTTTTCTGCAACCACCTCTACAGCAATGCCGAAGGTTTCGCTCAGGAGCTCCGATTTCAGAATCTCTTCCTTTGTTCCGGATGCAAGGCGGCGGCCGTCTTTCAAAAGGAACACGTGGGTGAAGGCCGGCATGATCTCCTGGAGGTGATGCGTGACGAGGACCATGCAGGGGGCATCCGGGGCTTCGCCAAGGGCCTGGAGCGTCCGGAGCAGCTGTTCCCTGGACACCAGGTCCAGGCCGGCGCACGGTTCATCGAGGATGAGCAGTTGGGGGTGGTGGATCATGGCTCGGGCGATGAGCAGCCGCTGCTTTTCTCCCTGAGACAGGACCCCGTACGGGAGATCGATGATTCGCTCACAGCCCAGCCGCTTCGCAAGGTCGCGTGCTTTCCGATAGTCGTCTTCGGCAGGAGTCTGGAAGATGCCGATGGACGCGAACTTGCCGCTGACAATCAGGTCCAGGGGGGCTTGACCGGAAGGGATCTGGGCTTCGAGGAAGGAACCGACCCATCCGATTTTCATTCTCAATTCACGCAGATCCGTATGGCCGAATCGTTCTCCGAGGACGGTTATCCGGCCTTGCGTGGGCCACAGGTACCCCGCCAGAAGGCGAAGGAGCGTGGTTTTCCCCGAGCCGTTCGCCCCGAGAACGACCCAGTTGTCCCCGGGGGAAATGTTCCAGTCGATGCCGTCCAGGATCGTCCGGCGGCTTCGCACAAAGGACACTTCATTGAGTGAAATCCATTCGTCCATATGGGTTCATCGTTTTCCGGCCGTCGAGACCGTATAACTCCCGACGGGATGCGTCAGCGTTCCCGCCCGCTCACCAGGCGAGGACGAGCTTTCCGAAGTGTTCGCCCGCAAGCATATATTGGTGGGCTTCCTCGACTTTGCCGATCGGGAAGACGCGGTCCACCACCGGACGGACCTTGCCCGACTCCAGGAGGGGCAGGACCCAGTCGGTGAACGCCCGAACGAGGGCGGCTTTTTCCTTGTCGGACTGGCTCCTCAGGACGGACCCGATGATTCGCAGCCGCTTGGTGAGCACGACGGGCAGTTGAATTTCCGTCCTGGTTCCGCCCATCAGCCCGATGAGCACGAGACGGCCCCGCGTCTTCAGGATGCGCAGGTGCTTTTCCAGGTAGGATGCCCCTATCCAGTCGAGGATCACGTCGACTCCGCGCCCTTCCGTAAGTTCCAGCACCTCGGCCGCGAAATCCTGCTCCTTGTAATTGATGCCGTGCGCGGCCCCCAATTCCAGACAGCGCTGCAATTTGTCCTCGCTTCCGGCCGTGACGATCACCCGGACCGCGGCCGCCCGTGCCAGCTGTATCGCGGCGGTTCCTACTCCGCTGCCGCCCCCGTGGATGAGCAGGGTTTCCCCGCTTTCGATCATCGCCTCGAGGAAAATGTTGAGAAACGCAGTGAAGAATACCTCGGCCGCCGCCGCCGCGTCGACGAAGCTCAAATTGGCGGGAATGGGCACCAGGTGTGCGGCGGGGACCGCCACGTAGCGGCCGTAGCCGCCTCCTGCGGTTATGCCGAAAACCTTGGCCCAGGGTTCCCAGCCTTCCACGTTCGATCCCACTTCGGTGATGGTGCCGGCAAAGTCGAGCCCCATGATCGAGGAAGCGCCCAGTGGAGGCGGGTAGAGGCCGCGTCTCTGGAGCAGGTCGGCACGGTTGACGGAACACGCATGGACCTGGACGATCACCTCATCCTGCTTCACCTGGGGCAGCGGCACCTCCTCGATGGAAAGCTCGTTCCAATCGCCTTTCTTCCCTGTTTCGCGAACCACGATGGCGGGCATCCGCTGCTTGTTCATTCCAGTCCTCCGTGTTCGGCAAAGGAGTAATACCGCGGGCCGGCAATGATGATATGATCGTGCACGATGATGTCCAGGTCGTTGAGAATTCGTTTCAGTCTGCGCGTGAGTTGCTGGTCGGCGGCGGACGGATTCGGATCTCCCCCCGGATGGTTGTGGGCCAGGATCACCGCGGTGGCACGATGTTTCAGGCTTGCTTCCACCACGAGCCGCGGGAATACCGCGGTTCGGTTGACACTCCCGCGCTGAATCTCCTCCATCTGGATCAGGTCGTTGGTGCTGTTCAGCGCCAGGATGCAAAACCTTTCGCTGCGTTCGGTGCACAGCAAAGCGGACAGGTAGGACACCGCCCCGCGGGTGGAATTGAAAGTCTGCTCCCGGTGCCAGCGACTTTCCTGGTACCGTGTGAAAAGCTCCGGAACAATGCTGAGCAGGGCTGCGGCATTCGGGCCGATTCCCGGGACGTTCCGGAGAACGGCCGGAGGGGCGTCCAGGACGGCCGCAAGACTTCCGAATCTGGACAGAAGGTCCTTGGCGAGCGGTTTTACGTCCCTCCTGGGGATGGCGTAGGACAGCAGCAGTTCCAACACTTCGTGGTCATGGAATCCGCTCAATCCGCTTCGTCCGAAGCGCTCTCGAAGGCGTGCCCGGTGTCCCTCGTTTCCGCTTCCCATCAAGCTGTCCCATCCGCTTGCTCGGGCTCATCCGCCCGCTCAGGATCGGCCCATCTCGTTAACCTTCTGACGCATTCGCCTCAAGAGACCGTCGAACGATTCATTGCCAAGGATGGAAGCGAATTGGCTGCGGTAGTTGTCGACAAGGCTGATCCCCTCGACGATGACATCGTAGACCTGCCATTCCCCGTTCTCGAAGCGCAGACGGTAGTCGACCTTGACGTCGGTGTTCTTGTACCCCTGGATGCGGGTCTTGACGACGGCATAGTCTCCGTCGATACTCTCCTTGTCGTAGGCAAACTTCTCGTTCGAGCCGGTATAGCTTTCAACCTTGTCGATGTATGTATTGAAAAGCATGTCCTTGAAAAGGCGCACGAACTCCGCCTGCTTTTCGGCCGGCTGGTCGCGCCACAACCGTCCCAGGGAGCGCCTGGCCATTTCGTGGAAGTTGAAGTACCTGTCCACGATGACCATGATTTCCGCTCTGCGCTGGCGAACGGAGGGCGCCTGTCCGGACCGGGAACTCCTCAGTATCTGCAAGGCTTGTTCGGTTCCGGCCTTGATGACCGAAATCGGAGGGTTGGCGGCAGCGGCGGCCCGTATCGGGATCGTGAGAGAAAACAACCACAGCAGCAAACCTGTCCAGAGAATCCCTTTGATCGCTTTAAGCAGCATTATGTCTTCTCCTGTGCTTTCTACTTCCGGGGCATAGGCGGGAGTATCCGGCCCTTCGAACAATATTCCATACTATCAGTAAGTGAGGATCGGCAGAAAGTTCTTTTTGTTGGACGCGAAGAAATTTAATGAACCCGTGCAAATGCGTCGGTTTCTCCGGCCGGACCCGGTTCGACGGGGACCGCGCATCGCCCGATGCCGGACTTCCTTATCCCTCTCTCCCATGCCTGAATCGGCGAGTCTTTCGTTTACCGTCAAAAAATAATTATGTTATAAGGCTTGTCTGTGATTTGGACGACGTCTTGTGGACGCAACCGACATCACATGTGCTTCTCCTGCGTAAACGGTCATGTGAAGTGGGAGCCGGCCTTGTTGATGGTGTGCGCGGTCGTTGTCCGATAATCGACCGCTCCCGGTGGCGCGACCGTTTTGAACCAGGTGCGGTGAAACTCGGGGCCGGCGATCTGAAAGGAGCGCGTTCATGAAGGATTGGGTTTTTCTCTTCCCCGGCCAGGGTTCCCAGTATGTGGGCATGGGGCGGGAGTTCTACGAAAATTACAGCGAGGTCCGGGAGTTGTTCTCACAGGCGGGCGAGATCCTCGAGATGGACATCGCGAAGCTTTGTTTTGAGGGACCGGAGGAAATCCTGGTGCTGACGGACAACGTACAGCCCGCCGTTACCGTTGTGAACCTGGCCTGTTTTACCGTGCTGCAGCTTCATGAAATCTATCCGATGGCTGCTGCCGGTCACAGCCTGGGAGAGTACAGCGCTCTCTTTGTCGCCGGCGTGCTCGACCTCAAGGATGTCTTGCATCTCGTCAGACGGCGCGGCATTTTCATGCAGGAAGCCGCGGATGAGGAGCCGGGGGCGATGGCGGCCATCATGGACCTCGATCAGGGCAAACTCAAAGAGATCTGCGATACCTGTGGAGTCGAGGTGGCCAACGTCAATTGCGCCGAACAGACCATCATCACCGGGCACGTGGACCCCGTGGAGCGGGCGATTTCCCTGAGCACGGAAGCCGGTGCGAAGATGTGCGTGAAACTGAATGTGAGCGGCCCCTGGCACAGCCGCTGCATGACGTCGGCCCGTAACAGGTTTGAACCTCATGTGCGCCGGTGCACGTTCCACGACCCTCAGATCCCGGTCATCAACAACGTGGATGCCGCTCCGCTCCGAAGCGCCCGGGAGGCTCCCGGGAAACTGATCGACCAGATCTGCAGCCCGGTGCTCTGGCAGCAGTCCATGGAAAGCCTCATCGCCGCGGGGCATGACCACTTCGTCGAGGTGGGTCCCAAGAAAGTACTGCGGGGCCTGATGCGCCGCATCAACCGCAACGTCAAGGCGCTCAACGTCGAGGACTCGGCAAGCCTGGCCGCTTTTCTGCAAGCCAACCGGTAAGACAAGCCGCAGGTCGCGACCCGACGAGGTGCCTATTTCTTCTACACCGCACTCATGCCTGACGGGCGGTGTGGAAACAGGCGTGAGCGAACACGGGAACGACTCCGTTCCCGCGGCGTGTGCTCGGGTTGCGTGATGTTTCAGCGTTGTTTCGGACTCGGCGGCGGCTCGAACGCCATCTGCCGCGCGAGGCGTTCGCGACGCGCGTTGTTCGGTTCAGTCACCTTTCCAAAACGCAGGCAATGAGTCACGCACTTGGTGACGCAGGCCGGCTTCAGCCCACGGTCCACCCGGTCCATGCAGTAGTCGCACTTGACCACTTTTTTCGTCGCGGGGTTCCACTGGGGAGCTCCCCAGGGACAGGCGGAGATGCACCTTTTGCATCCCACGCACAGGGAGGGTTCCACGTAGACGATACCGTCGAACGGCCTCTTGCGCATGGCGCCGGTGGGACAGACCGGCACGCACCACGGTACTTCGCAATGAAAACAGGGCATGAAAACGAATGCCGTCCTGGGCAGGTTGCCGATCATCCTGGGACCTACCTCAACGATCTGGGTGAGCCGCGGCCCAACGGGAAGACCGTGGCTGACCTTGCAGTGCACTTCACAGCTCATGCACCCGATGCATTTGTCCTGGTCCTGGTGCAGGTAATACTGACTCATTGCTCATCCTTTCATGCGCCGGCCGGCATTCAATGTTGCAGCCTGGTGTCGCGCGGAACGAAGCGGGGCATTACGCGGACCGTTGCAGTCCCGGATTGCTCGCGATCTTTCCGGGTGACAACCGGTTGTCGACAGTCCGGCCCGAGCGATCGCAGCCCGGGAAAAACAAATCCCCGAGCCGGTCCGTGTCCGATACCTCCGCTCGACCCGGCGTCCGCTTTTTTCAATCGAGCCTTTTCACCCGCACCTGCGTCTCGTCAAGTGCCGGGCTCCCGCCCGCAAAATCGGAAACGTTTTCCTGGAGCAGCGCGTCGCTGGCTCCTTTCATGCAAGCGCGAGTCTGGACCGGCACGGTGTTGCCGAATCCATGGAGCATGAAGACCGCCTCGGGGTGAATGAACTCCGTGACCTTCGCCCTGATTGTGGCCGCGCCTCGGGAAGATGAGATCTCGACCGGGCAGCCGTCGGTGATGCCGAGTCCCGCCGCGGCGGAGGAATTGACCCAGAGCTCGTTTTCGGAGACGAGCTCGTTGAGATAGGGATTGTTTTGAGTCGAGCCGTGGGTGTGAACGGCGCAACGGCCCACGAGCAGCCTGAAGGACCCTTCGGAAAGCGGCTCGACCCTGGCGTATGCGAGAAACGAAGGGAAACCGGCATTCTCCAGCAGGGAACTGACAAACTCGATCTTGCCCGAGGGCGTCTTGAACGGCAGTCCGTTTGCTCTATCCCAGAAAATCGGTTTCTCGGTCAAGGAGACGAACCCCCTCGCCTGAAGCTCCTCCACCGTCAGACCGGTGCCCTGGAGCTGGTAGCTCCAGATGTCCTCGATGGTTTCGAAGGGAAGATACTTGCCTGCGCCGAGCCGGTCGGCCAGTTGTTTAACGATGAGCCATCCGGGTTTCGTGTCGTGTCGGGGCGTCACCGCCTGTTGGCGGATGCAGAGCTGAGGTTTGAGCCCGGACACCACCTGGATGGAATCCCCGCGTTCGAGGTACATGGATTCCGGGAGCACCACATCGGCGCACCAGGCGAATTCGTTCATGTTGATGTCGATGGCGACCAGGAGATCGAGCTTGTCGAGAGCCCCGCGGGTTGCAGAGGCGTCGGGGATGGACTGAAGCGGTTCGAAGCGATTGGCGATCAGTGCCTTGATGGGGTAGGGCTGTTCGCTGAGGATGGCCTGAGCCAGGGCTTGAGGATTGCCGTGCGCCGGATCGGCGATGGGGAACCGGGTGCTGCCGGACCCGTCGAATCGAGGATCCGCAATCTTGGGGAAATCCTGGGCGGCGTACCTGCCCAGCTCTCCATACCCCGCCGCCTTCATTCCTTTCTTGAAAAACAGTCCGCCCGGGGTTTCGATGCTGCCCATCAGGGCATTGAGCATAATGATCGAACGCCGAAGGTAGACTTCGTTCGTGTGGTGAGCGCCCCGGTACCCGTAGTGAAACGCGACGGCGGGCTTGTCTTCCGCCAACTCTCTTGCCAGGGCCGTGATTTCGGCGGCCGGAATCCCCGTTTCCTCTTCCGCCCGGGCAGGCGTGAAAGGCTCCACGAAAGCCCGTAGTTCCTCCAGACCGAGGACCCATCGCCGGACAAATTCGGCGTCGAAGAGACCTTCCTCGAGAATAACGTGCATGAGGGCGTAATTCAGCGCCAGGTCCGTGCCGGGCCGAATCATCCAGTACCGGGTCGCTTTCGAGGCGGTGACGGTCACTCGCGGGTCGATGTAGGTGAGTTTTGCGCCTTTTCGCATGGCGCCCAGAAGATTGTTGATCGCCTTGATCTCCAGGGCCTCGAACAGATTTCGCCCGTACATGACGATGTGCTTCGTGTTGGCGTAGTCCACCCCCACCTGTGTGTCGTCGTACCCCGTAAGGCTGCGAAATGCGGTGTTCACCGAGCCTTTGCAGAGGGCGTCGTGAGTGAAGTGGTTGGGTGATCCGATACCCTTCATGAAGGCCTTGCTGATGTGCGTGTTGAGGTTGGTGCGCTCTCCCCAGAGTACGCTGCGCGCTCCGTGTTGCTCGATGATGCCGCGCAGGCGCTCGGCCACGAAATCCAGCGCTTCGTCCCAGGATGCCCTGCGCCATTGACCGGAGCCTCGCGGACCGGTGCGGATCATGGGGTGCCGGAGTCGTTCATGGTCCTGCAACAGGGCGACACCCGCGGACCCCTTCGCGCAGAGCGCGCCTTCGATTCCGGGAACGTGGGGATTCCCCTCGATCCAGAGGACTTCATCGTTCTCGACGGTCACCTTGATGGGGCATCGTATCGTACACATGAAACACAACGAATATACGTCCCTGGTCATGCATTTTCCTTTCGTGCCTGTCTTCGCGGTGAGATTATCGCCAGACCCGGTTATTTTATCAATCCCAATGCAAGGCGGACACGCGCTTCAAGCTCATCGAGCTCCACCGGCTTCACCAGCAGGTCCAGTCTGCCGGAATGCAAGGCCTCTCCGGCAGTCGCCATGGACGGATAACCCGTGATCAGAATGGCTTTGAGCTTCGGCCGGATGCGCAAGAACCGGTCCACGACGTCGATCCCGTAAGAGCCGCGCAGTCCAACATCCAGGAGCGCCAGATCGGGTTCCGCCCGGGTGACCCATTTCAGCGCTTCCTCGCTGTCCGTGAACGCTTTCACCTCATGGCCGAAGGAGGAAATGATCCGGGCCATCAACTGACAGGCATCCCGCTCGTCATCCAACACCAAGACCAATGCCATCATCACTCCTTGGAATCCGGCTCGGAGCCCGCCGAAAGACCTCATGCCACGCTTCGTCCCGTCACCTCCCGTGAGGAGCGGTTTAAAATGAGGTGATACCTTGAGCAAATATCGTACCAGGAAGCCTCCCCCCCCCGAGGGCCGAGCCAGGTGATCGAGCGCCTCTCCCACCCTCACCCCGATCCCGGGACGAGGCGAGTTGCCCGGGGTCGGGCGGGAGGGCGTATCCGGGGCCTCTCAACCGCTGGGAGATGACCTTTACGTTCCATTGCGACCCCCCGGCCGATGACGGTTTACATGAAAGAAGTCTCGGTCTTGACCTATTCTCATAGGTGGTTGTTAGCCCGCATCCCATGGCGGTGGGGGAAGGACGCAACCGCCGTCCGGCGGGCGCTGGGGCTCGAAGTGCAAGTTTTGTATTGCGGTGCAACAAAAGTGTTGCATGAGAGGGCGTTCGGCCTTTCCCAGTGCGTTTCCCGCCTCAAGAGCAGTGAAATTGCTGCACCCGGCGCCCAATCTCGCCATCGCCCGTTGAGGGCCCAGGTTCGCCTACGGATGACGCCTATCCATCCGCGAGCGGCTTCCCGGGCTCACGGACGGCCGACAAAGCCTCCAGCGGAGTCAGCCACCGAGGGAACGTGAAGGGGGACTTCGTGTTTGGCGCAATATTTGCTCTAAGGCGGATGGGACTGACCGATGACGAGCGCTCATGGAGAGCGCGTGTTCCCGGATTTTCGCCCGGGCGTTGGGCTTGGTGCCGATGGTCAAGCGATGCAAGGAGGAAATCGATGAAGAGATACTGGATTTCGGTGTTGGTCGCGGTGAGCGCGACCCTGTTCATGTTCTACCAGAATAGCGGGATAGCCCAGCAGGCACAGGTGAATCCTTCCCAGGCCACGCCCGGGGCAAGACCCGAGGTCGCCCCGGCGGAGGCTCCGGCCGGTGGATTGCCGGAAGCCAAGCCGGAGGCGGGGACCGCCAAGGCGGTCGAACCGCTCACCATTCAAGCGGACATGACCGCATTGAACAACGGCGGCGTCCTTTCGGTTACGGGAAGCGCTCCGGCGGGAAAACCCGTTTACCTGGAAGTTTGGGCCGAGGACGCGGTCCGGGTCTCGAGATTCGATGCAGCGGTGGACAAGGACACCGGAAAGAGGCCGTACATCCTTTACATGACCCAGGCAATGCCGGCGTACTATCGTATTTACACGCCCGGGGAGCTCAAGGGCACACTGGAGAATATCAAGAAACTGAAGGGTGACTGGAGTGCTTCCCAGGCGATAAAGGATCTCGGAGCGGAAGCGGCGTATTCGGTACCGGCGAGGATCAAAATCGACCGGTACCAGGCGACCCTGATGGGAAGCGTCGTCGGGTCACGCGGGGACCTGCTGCCCGCCATGGATGAGAAGGAAAACCGGCGGCGCTCCATGCAGCTGGTGAAAGCCCGCTTCAGAAATCCGGCCAAGGTGTTCATGCCCAACGTGGAAGTGAAGCCCGACGGGGCTTTCTCGGCCAAAGTCAACATAGATGCGGGTTCCGCACCCGGCAAATATTACATCAGGGCCGTTGCGGACAAAGACGTCAAGAGCCGGACGATCACCGTCGAAAACACGATTTCTTTTCCCAACATGTACTTCGGCAATGCCGGGACGAGCATGAATTTCTTCGGGCCGTTCATCCTCACGCTGGCGATTTCCATCTTTGGGGTGCTGATGGGGGCTGGGGGAGGATTCATGCTGAATCCCCTGCTGGTTTCCCTCTGGCCGCTTCCCCACACAGTAGTCGCGGGAACGGTCATGCCCACGGTGGCCTTTTCCCAAGGCAGCGGGATCATCAACTACTCTAGAATCAAGTTCATCAACTGGAAGCTCGGCACCACCATCGGACTGTCCATGGTACTGGGAGCCTTTATCGGACCCAAGCTCACCGAATTGGTCTCGCTGGACCAGTATAAGTTCATTTTCGGATGGATCCTAATCGTGCTGGCCGGCCTCATGTTCTGGCAGACGATGCCCGCCTACCTGGCAAAGAACAAGAAGGAACAGGCCATCCTGAAAGAATTCAAGAAAACGGCCGAAGAGAAAACGCTCCGCCCGGCGGTCGCATAGCGGCTGGTCCGAAAGCGTGAGGCATGATCCTTTTTGTCATTGGCCCGAAAGACCACAAGACGCAGCCTGCCGCGAAACGTATGAGCCGCCGCCGTCGCGGCACAGGCGGGAACAGAGTCGAAATGCCCGCATCCGCACTTCGCCCGGGTGAGGTTCGGAGCAGGTCGTTGGGCATGCTCACAGGCAAGAAAGCGAGGGAAAGTCATGGTAGTTGAATTTTGGGGACAAGAGTTCAATGTCAATGTCATCCTGGGGTGTATCGGCGGTTTCGTGATCGCGGTACTCGCTTCCATGTTCGGATTTGGAGGCGGTCCCTTCATGGTGCCGCTCATGACGGTTGGGTTGAGGCTCCCGATGTTTGTCGTCGTGGGCAGTTCTCTGCTGGCGATTTTCTTCAACACGGTGGTCGGCAGTGCCCGCCACTTTCAGTTCGGCAATTTCGATATGATATTCTTCCTGGTAATGTTCCCGGCGGCAATCCTCGGCGGGTACATCGCACCGCAGATCGCCAAGCGGGTGAGCCCCCTGGTGGTGAAAAGAGTCGCAGTCGCGGGGTTGCTCCTGCTCGCACTGAATCTGCTTGGCGTCTATTGATTCGCGAAAGACGCCCGATGGTCACGAAAATTCCCGCCCCTCCGGAGCGCTCTTTCGCGCGGGGGCGGGAATAGGTCCTAGAAGTCCTCTAGGACCTTGCTATCAAGAGCCTCCAGAGCCTATCAGGCAAAGGGGGAAATAGGTCTTACAGGACCTATAAGTCCTATTATGAACCCTCCCCGACGACGGGCAAAACGAAACGCTTCCGGCGCCCGACGGGACCGGATTCGTTTCGGGCGTTCGGAACGGCGGCTGAAGGAATCCCGCAAGGGATCACCCGCGTTCGTCTTTCCACCCTCGAAACAGATCCCGGCAGATGAGCCCGTCCAGAATTTCCCTTCTCGAATCAAAGAGCCGCCGGCTCGCTTTCCTTGCCAGTGCGGCCTCCTCGGTGAAGTGGGCCAGTACGCGGAGGTCTTCCTCGCCGTACGGTCCCGATCCGCTGCGGGCGTTCATGCCGGCGAGCAAAGCGACCAAACCGAACAGATAAAGGCTCAACGTGGAGATCCTGCGCAGCAGATATTCCTTCTCCGGCAGCCTGTCCCGATAGAGAAGGTACAACGCGGGAATCATCCTGGAGATTGTCCTTGCGTTGGCTCCGGCCAGTCGCGATGCACGTCTCATGATCCTGTTGTCGAATCCGAGCTTCCAATCGATCCTGGCCGCCAGCGCCTTCAGGCAGAAGGTGAGTGCCGCAGTCCGTCCCCCGCCGCGCAGGGCATCATTTGCCGTTTTCCGTATCAGGAAGAGAGCCGGATAGATGGAATGAATCTCGGTCGTGCCTTCAAAAACCGTGGCCACGCGAAAATCCCTCATCCGCTTCTCGTAAGGCTGGGTCGAGAGATAGCCCGAGCCGCCCGCGACCTGGAGCGCGTCGTAAAGGGTGTCCCAGGCACGGGTGGTTCCGAACAGCTTGCAGTGGGAAGTCTCGATGGCAACGTTGAGACGGGGGTTCGCATTCAGAAAGTGGGCGGCGAAGTCGTTCATGGCCTTGCTCGCCGCGGCGTTCACCCGCGCTCTGACCAGTTTTTCCTGGATCAAGGGGAAATCCCTGATCGGGACTTGGAACTGAACCCGCGTGGAGGACCTTTTCATCATGTCCCGAAGGGACCTTTCCATCATTCCCACGGAGGCGGCACCCAGGCCGAGCCGGCCGTAGTTGAGAACCGTCATGGCAATTTTGAATCCCTCACCGGGCTTTCCCAGGAGGTTTTCCACGGGAACGCGGACGTTCGTGAACCGGACGGGTGCGGTGGAACTCGCCTTCAGGCCCATCTTGGGCATGTCTTTCCCGACCTTGACTCCCTCCCATCCCGTTTCGACGATGAAAACCCCCAGGAAGCCGGGGCGCCGGGGATCCATCCGGGCGAATACGGTGAGGCCTCCCGCGTAGTTGGCGTTGGTGATGTATGTTTTCTGCCCGTTCAGAATGTAATGGCTTCCGTCCGGCGACAGCTCCGCCAGGGTCTCGATATGCCGCGCGTCGGAGCCGATTCGGGGTTCCGTGAGGGCATAGGAGAAGATCATCTCGCCTGCCGCCGCCGGAACGAGGTACTTGCGCTTCTGCGCATCGTTTCCGAACAACTGGATGCCCTTCACCCCGATTGAACAGTGAGCGATGGAGGCGATGGCAACGGAGACATCCATTTTCACCATCGCTTCGACAAGGCGCATGTATTCCCAGACATTGAAGCCCAGGCCTCCGTACTCCTCCGGAATCGTGACCCCGAAAAGACCGATCTCACCCATTCTTCTCAGCATTTTTTCGGGTATTGTGCCCGCAGCCTCGAGGGTCCCCGCGGGATATTCGTCAAGGATGGCGGCATATGCCCTTCGGAGGCGATCCACCTTGGCCTCGTCCTGGACAACCCTGAATGATCGAAAGACATCCGGGTCGATCGATCCGTGGAATATCCGTTCAAGAAAAGCGTCTGGAGGCATGGCTCCCCTTCCGGCGGCAAGCATGGCGCCGATGGAACGGCCGAAGTCGGCGCGGCCGCCCGCGCGCTGTCTCATGGCGAGGGTGTCATGACCGGAGCGCTGCCGTTATGCGGCTCCCGCCGAAGTCGAATTCCAGAAGCCGTGGCGAAAGCGCCGGGCGGTGAAACGAAACTCAGGAACGGTTGCGCCGGTGTCGAGAAAGCGCGAAAATCCCGGCTTTCCCCGGATCCTTGCCCGAATGCCGGCAAACCTCGGCTTTTCGTGCGTGGCTCGGGCAAAATTAAAAATAGATGTGGAACATGGAGAATTCAAGTTAATCAGGTTCTTTTTCGATAAAGGAGTAAGGGATCAAGTCCAATCATAAGCACGGGGGACGAGGAGCGCATTGTCCTGCCCGGCAGCGCGCGTACCAGCAATGGCCCGAAGAGGGCGGCATTCATCGAAGGGTTGGGATTGATTGGGTACGACGGATCGATCGTCGCGTGGAGGGGGCAATCTGAACATCTGAAATTCGTTGAACCGGTAAGCTCGGCGGGACATGAGAATAGTCATAATCGAAGATGATCCCCATCTTGGGAAACTGCTGGACGAATGTCTCCATCACCTCGGCCACGAAAAAGTCCAGCTTTGCGTCTCGGGGCGTGAAGCGCGTTTGGCCATGGAACAGGAGACGTTCGATTGTGCGTTTATTGACTTGAAACTGCCGGACATAAACGGTCTGGAGCTCCTCGAGGAATTCAAACGGCGTGATCCGCGACTGCCGGTCGTGATGATGAGCGGTTTTCCAACGATGCATGCCACGATTGAAGCCATGCAGAAGGGCGCATCGGATTTTCTGACGAAACCGTTCACGATGCAAAACGTGGTATTGGCCCTCGAGCGAATCACCAAGGAACGCGCCCTGCTGATGGAAAACCTTGGCCTCCTGATGGAATGCGAAGCCAGGAAGGAACTGCAACTGGTCAACCTCGAGCTGGAGGAAAAGATTCGGGAGCAGTTCAAGCTGTTCGAAATATCCACGGAAATCGACGAAGCCCGTTCCAGCGAGGATCTGTATCCCTGCATCGTGAGGCTGGCATCGGGTTTGGGCAGCATTGTGAAGGCGGGGTTCTTCGTGTTGCCCAGAGGGCAGAGGAGTATCGTTCGCATGGCCGAGCACGGCCCCGGCGTGAACGGCTCGAGCCCGTCGATTTTCTCGATTCCGGATGATTCGCTCAGGAAGGTGTTTCTCGATGATGCCGGCCACTTCTTTCTGCCGCGCCACAAGGTGGAGGCGCACTCTCCGCTGCCGGGCGACTTTGCCGTTGAGGGGAGCGCGTTGAGCTGCTGGCCGGTCCGCATCAGGGGTGAGCTGTTCGGCTTCCTCGCGGCCTGTCACAACGGGGGAAACAGCAGCCTGCCGCCGACGGATATGAAACTGCTCGATTTCCTGGTGAAAAAATCCGCGCTCGCCATCGAAAATATGGCACTCTATGAGAGTCTTATCGCCAATTTTTATGGTATTCTGAGATCGCTCGTCAATGCGCTCGAAGCCAAGGACCCGTATACCGGGAAGCACTCCGAGCGGGTGACCCGATACGCCATCTCCATCGGGAGGAAAATGGGCTTGTCCGGCACACAGGTGGAGTCGCTCAATACGATCTGCCATTTGCACGATATCGGCAAGATCGGCATCCGGGACAACATCCTGAACAAGACCGGAGCCTTGACGGTTGAGGAATACGAGTTGATCAAGCAACATCCGGTCATAGGGGAGACCATTGTGGCCGAGCTCGGACTGAGTGCCGAGGAAAGAGCCATCATCAGGTATCATCACGAACGCTGGAATGGTGAAGGCTACCCCGATGGTCTCTCCCGGGATGAGATCCCGCTGCTGGCGCGTATCGTGGCCGTTGCGGATGCGTTCGACGCCATGACCACGAAACGGGCGTACCGGGAAGGCATGTCCCGGTCCGAAGCCGTCCTGGAGCTGCAAAGGCACAGCGGCACGCAATTCGATCCGGCGGTGATCGATGCCTTTTTGGAAACCATCCGGACCAAGGCCTGAAGTCCTGTCGGGAAGTTGACGTCAGGCACCGGTTCCTGACCGGCCCTTCCCCGCGGGCCGGTCGGCCGGGTGCGAGGCAGACCATTCCTCCAATTACCCCTGGCGTGACTTTACCCTCATGCGGTTCTGTTTCTGTCGGGTCGAGGAACACTCTGTCCGGGTCAACGCTTCGCAGACGTGTACAGCACCTCCAGATGTTTTCGATTCGAGTGCATTATGAAATATGCGGATTTCCCGGAAACCCCCGAAGATTTCGACGTTTTCTACGAAAAATGCCTGGAAGCGTTGTTCGAAAAGGACCGACTGGCTTATCTCGGCCATTTCCTCAAAGGTCTCATCCACAATATCAACGGACCGCTGCAGAATATCTCCATGCTGCTGGAGATCCTGATCCGGGGATTGGACGCTCAGGACGCATTCATGCGTTCCCATTGCAAAAGCGATACGGAGGAGTGGGATGAGCTGATGCTCAAGCAGCGCACGCGGTTCACACACCTGCACCAGCAGATTGCCGGTGTGGCGCAGATGTTGCGCGATTTTATGGTGATCTACGAGGTGGAGCGCAAAGGGACGGAACTGGAGCTCAACCTTGTGCTCACCAAATTGACCAATGTGTTTCGAGCCGATCTGTTTTTCAAACACCAGGTGGAGCTCGATTTGCGCTTGACCAAGAATTTGCCGATGCTCCATATTCCAGGCCGCTGCCTTATCCCGGTGCTCATCCATCTGATCAGGAATGCTCTCGTCGCCATGCGGGGGGCGGAGCGTAAGAAGCTCACCATCGAATCCCTGGCGATGGACGGCAAGGTGGCGGTTGTTTTCAAGGATACCGGCTGTGGGTCGAGCGGCAATGAGGAAATGTGGTCCGGACTATTCTATTCCATGTGGGAGAATCCCATGCCCGAAGGGGAGGAAGAGAAACATTCGGGGTTCGGCCTGTTCGCCGTGGAGCACCTCCTTGAGCCCTACGGGGGTAAGGTCCGGTTCGAACGGGAGGAGGAGGGAACCCGGGTGATCCTGGAAATACCGGTGAACCGGCGCTAGCTCGTTCTCCCCCTTGAAAATGCGCTCGATTTCGGTTTTGATGTGTCGGACCGACGTCGTGCGATGCGCAGGTCGAGGGTGCCGTCGGTCCGGCCATGATCGCGGTTCGGATGAGGGGCGGGGTGATTCGTGCGTTGAGCCGCTCCTGGAGGGGTGCAACGCAACACGGGGAAAGAGGTCGGTTGGGGCGATGAGAAATCAGTTGGCAGAAAAGGAAATTCCTGAGCTGAGGGAATACTTTCTGCGGCCGGGATTTATCTTTGTGTCGAGACAGCCCAGCCTGATTTCAACGGTGCTGGGGTCGTGCGTTGCCGTCTGCCTCCGTGATAACCTCAGGGAATTCGGTGGGATGAATCACTTCCTGTTTCCGCTGGTGGAAGATCCCGAACAGGCCACCGCGAAATTCGGCAATGTCGCCACCAATGCCTTGGTCCGGTCGTTCCTGAAGATGGGGAGCGATCCCGACGACCTGGAAGCGCAGATCTTCGGCGGCGCGCTGCTGGCCGACGGCCTGACGAGTGCCGCGGAAGTGAGCCATGCCAACGTGGCGATTGCCCGGCACGTCCTGCAAAGATGCGGAGTTCGCGTCGTTTCCGAAGATGTTGGCGGCAATAAGGGACGAAAGCTTGTATACAATAGTTATACCAACCAGGTAATGGTCATCCGGGTGGAGAGGATCAGAAGCGGAGACTGGTATCCTTATCACGGGTCTCGATGACGGTGCCGCAGGGGGTTGTGCGGCAGGGCCGATGATGCCCGATCAATAGAATACGGTTTCGCGGCAGAAAACGGTTCTTGGTCTCCGAGCCGGGTTCCCATGGGCATCCGGATGAACGTTAACCCTGGAAAATTTGTGGCTTGAGCAACGGTTGCCTCCTAAAGTATTCTCCCTTGGAGACCGATTACATCATTGAGGGAGACAACCCCATGATGATAACGGATTATCTGGTTCAAAGCCTGCTTCGCACGTACGGAAAACGGTTGCGGCGTCGGTCCCGTGATTCGGGCAAGGCGGAAGTCGGCGAGGACGCGATAACCCGTGAGAGAATGGCTATTCCCGACGATATCAGGCATCGTATGGTCATGGAACGGATGACTTCCCTGGCGCTTGAAAAAGCCTATCCTCGAGAAGAAGTATACTTGGGAGGAGAACGGTCTCCCGACGAAGAAAATCCGCTCAGCTGACAAAACAGGCAAAGAAGATTCCCCTGCCGTGGGGTGGGGAATGCTCTGAAAGGTATACCGATGGGAACGAGAAAGAACTCGGATCATCCGGGCCGCGGTACGAGATTGCTTGAGGAAAAGGCCAACGGCAAGGCTCGACATGGAAAAAGGACCGCATCCGCAACCGACGACGCCACGCTCATTACGACTCAAGTCGCCAGGATAGTGGAGGAAATTGTGAGTGGAGAGGTTCGGCCCGAGCGAATACGGTCTATCAGGAGTCTCATCGAAAACGATGCCTACACCATCCAACCTGATGAAATCGCACGGAAGATGCTGGGAGAGATCTGGTAGACATTCATGACGCCCCGGCAGGGATTCGTGCCCCCGGTCCGCATGCGTTTCCCGCAACGGTCATCTCATGCTCGAAGATCACCTGTTCCCGATTTTCTCTTGAGCCTCAGCAGCCCGGGGCTTTGATGAAAATACATGTGCGGCGACTTCGCACCGAGCCCCAGGAAGTATTCTTCCAGGGCGTCGAAAAGCACCGGCTTCACGGGCCATGTAAATTCCTTTTCCATGGCCTGAAGTGCACTCCAGCGTTCCGCCGTCTCCGGGTCGGCGCGCAGGATTCCTTCCTTGATCTTGTCGCAGAAGAACATTGCACAGGAAATGGGACGAATGCGCCACATGCACCCACCGTGTCCCAGATAGACGCATCTTCCGGTGCGATTCGCCCGCCTGAGCACGCTGAAAAGGGCATCCGTTTCACGCCGTTCCGAGAACAGGGTGTTGACGACGTGATCGGCAAAGAAGGTGAAGATGCTTTCAAAGCCGCAGCATGCGCTCATCCCGGTATCGAAACAGATGGTCCTGCAGGCTGCCGCAGTGAGCTCGTCCTGGAAGCGATCCAACCCGGCCCTGAACCGGAGATAGTCCAGGCAGCCTTCCTTCAGCCTTTCGACTTCACTTGCCGCCAAAGCATCGCAGGTCACCCTGACGGCTTGAAGGCTTATCAATTGGTCCTGATTGTACTCGCCCATGCGCGTCGCTCCATTGGGATTCATGCCGGCCGGCCTTGAAATAGGCGGCCTTGGCGGGGCGAACCTGTCGCCATGCCCCGCAATCGTGCGGATCGAGCTAGGGGCCGGGTTTGTTCCGGCCCGCATCGTTTTGCGCCGATCCCTTATCGCGCAATCTCGAAGGCGAATCGGTATCGCGCGCTTCATTGGCACGCTCTGTGCCGTCCACTGCCGGAGCGCTCACCATCCGGTCTCAACGGTCCCGATCCGGGAACCCGCGCAAGCAGGGGTGCCGCCCGCGGGAGGAAATCCCTTCCAAAACGGCCTCCCCTGGGCTAAGTTTGCCCTGGAAGAGGAGATCCGGACCTGCAAAAGGGATATGCGCACCATTTGATCGAGGGGTGCCGATGCCAGGCAGGAACGCCCGCGTTCAGAGACATCTGAGCGTTTCACGAAATCCCCCTGATCCGGGAGGCTGAACGAATGATGGCGGAAGTGTCGGTCGTTCTGGTCACTGCCGGCGGAGAGGAACAAGCTTCTCTGCTGGCCGTAAAGCTTGTGGAAGAAGAGCTGGCTGCCTGTGTCAATATCATTCCTCGTATTCGATCCGTGTACCGGTGGAAGAACGAGGTTTGCGTTGAAGAGGAGTTCCTGCTCGTGATGAAGATTCGGTCCTCCGTATTTGCGAAGCTTCAGGCGCGGGTCAGGGAACTGCACACCTATGAAGTTCCCGAAATCGTTAGGATTCCGATCGCGGAAGGAGTGCCCGACTACCTTGATTGGGTTCGGGACAATTCCCGGTGAACGAGCGTGCATTTCGCCCCTGCGTCAGGGTTTCATCCTCACACGGATCGAGGCGGCATGGGCTTCGAGCCCTTCCATTTCGGCCATGCGGACGATAGCCTCCGCGTCGCGCCGGAACGCTTTTCCGGAAAATGAAATCACGCTGGTCCTCTTGAGGAAGTTTTCGACGCCCAGGGCTGAGGCGAACCGGGCGGTTCCCGCGGTGGGGAGCACGTGATTGGGCCCAGCGAAGTAGTCTCCCACGGCTTCCGGGGTCCACTCGCCCATGAAGACCGCCCCCGCGTTCCTGATCTTGCCAAGACACGCCCACGGATCGCACACCTGAAGCTCCAGATGCTCGGGAGCGATTCCGTTGGCCAGTTCCAACGCCTGATTCAGGTCTTCCGTCAGGAATATGGCACCGTAATCGCGCAGAGCCCGGCGGGCGATTTCTTGCCGCGGCAGCCGGAACAGTTGCTCTTCCAGGCTTGCGGCTACTTTTTCGGCCAGGGAGGCCTCCGTAGTGATCAGGACGGCGCTTGCCATGGGATCGTGTTCGGCCTGGCTGAGCAGATCCGCCGCAATGTATTGGGGGTTGCCGCGATCGTCGGCGACAACGAGGATTTCACTCGGGCCTGCGAGCATGTCTATGCCCACTTCTCCCCAAACCAGCTTCTTGGCCAGGGAAACATAAATGTTTCCGGGTCCGACGACGACGTCGACTTTGCGCACGGATTCCGTGCCATAGGCGAGAGCGGCGATGCCCCAGGCACTTCCGGCCCTGTGGATGCGGGTTATGCCCACCTCTGCGGCCGCGACCAGAAGGGCCGGGCTCACGCTCCCGTCCGCGCGCGGCGGAGTGACCATGGCGATGTCCCGCACGCCGGCGAGGCGTGCCGGTATGCCGTTCATGAGGACGGACGAGAGGAGCGGCGTTTCCCCCGCCTGCCCCCCGGGAATGTAAAGTCCCGCGGCTTCAACCGGCCGCACCATCTGTCCGAGGAATGTCCCGTCGGGCTTGGTGATGAAATGTGAAGGGCGCAGTTGCTGGCGATGAAAGACCTCGATGTTTGCCATGGCCTCTCGAATGATTCCGAGAAGCTCGCGGTCGACCGCGTCATAAGCCGACCGGATTTCCTCGGGTGAAACCGTGAGCCGGTCGGCGTCAAGCTCGGAGGCGTCGAATTGCCTGGTGTAGCGGAGCAGGGCGGCGTCACCGTTTGCCTTGACGTCGAGAAGGATTTCAAGGACTCTCTTTTCAAGGGCGACGTCGGGGCCCATTTTGCGCGACGCGATGACAGCCAGGCGGCTGTCGGCTTCCACCGATGGATAAGAAATGGCTTCGAGCACTTATTGTCCCTCCACTGCCACAATGAATGCATCGCTGAAACCGTGAATGCGCAGAGAATCGAGTTCTTTGCGGGCCAGGAACAGATCCCTGTACATCCCCACCTGCACGCGGTGGAGAATGCATCCCTTTTCATAAGCCTGGACGATCTGAGCCCCATCGAAATGCCTTGACATCCTGTCCTTGAGCTTCAAGGCATTCGGCTGTTCCCGGAAGGCTCCAATCTGGATGGTGAATTGGCCGTAACGGAAAGACGGGACCGGATCCACCCTCCAGTACGTGTTCGTGCCCAGCTTCTCTTCGGACGCGTGTTGAACCGCTTCCACTCTGACCCTTGCCGTCCCTTTCCGATAGGAATCGAGCTCCTGCGCTCCGCGGCAGGAGAGGTCGATGATCCTGCCGGCCACGAAAGGTCCCCGGTCGTTTATCCTCAGGATCGTGAACCGGTGGTTTTCGAGATTGGTGACCTTGACGTACGTGCCCAGGGGAAGCGTCTTGTGGGCGGCGGTCATGGCATGCATGTCGTAGCGTTCGCCGCATGCCGTCGGCCTTCCGTGGAAGTCCGACCCGTACCAGCTGGCAATGCCTTCCTCGACGTAGCCTTCGGCGGAAGGAAGGGGATAGTACCAGATCCCGTTGATCTGGTAAGGTCTTTGCGTTCGCAGGCCGGAAACCGGCGGAGAGGGCGTGGGGGGCGGAGGCGGAGGCGTCCTGGAGCAGCCGGCCGCAAGAACGGCGAGCAGGAGGCCGATACCGACGACTGTACTCCAAGGCATTCTCACGAGCCCACTCTATCCTCTTGAAGCTGGTGCCGGTCCTGTGCTGCCGCCGATCGTCCCGCCACCGGCGAAACCGTGGTCGGCGATGCCGACGCTCCTCCGGTTTCTGCTGAAACGCACCCGTAATCCCGCTGTCCACCCGTGAGACACCGGCTCACCGAAACACTCGGGGGGAGACGGCGCCGTCAGGAACGGTGAGCCCCCGGCTCACGGGGTTCTCATGAAAATGCCTCTGCATGGCGTATTTTCACCGTTGTGGTGGCGAACCGTCGGCTCGTGGCCGTTCGCGGGAATGGCGGGAAAGGGGGGCCTTATCGACTCTGTCTCAGACCCGCGCTCCTAGACATCCCCGTTCTGCTCCATCTTGGCCAGATCTTCAAACCGGATATCGATGCCCAGAATTCCCACGATCTCTTCGGATTCGTTCCGGATGGGGGCCGACACCGTGATGCAGAGCGCCCCGGTGTAGCGCGATGTGTAGAAGTCCGTGACGTGCACTTTTCCGTCCTTCATGGGTTCGATGAACCACGGACGGTCCGAGAGATCTTCTCCGACCTTCGCACCCTCGTACTTGGCCTTGTCCACGATATGGGTGATGTTCCTGGTGAGCTTGCGGCCTTCGTGGTCGGTGACATAGATGTACTGGATAAAGGGGTTGAGATCCAGCATGGTCTGCAGTGCCAGTTCCTGGCGCGTCGGGTCCATGCTCTTGATGACCTCGCTTTCGACCACTTCCTCCACCAGGTGTGCGGCAAGCGCGTAGGCCTTTCGTTTGAGCAGATCGAATTCGCTGACGAAGAACTCCGGCAGGAACCGTCGGGACCACCGCTCCAGTTCCTCGTTGGAAATGGAGGTGTTGCGACCCTGCTCGTATTCGTGCATCACCCTCTTATGGATTCTGATGATCCCCGGGTGCCGCTTGTCCAGGCGGCGTTCCCCCTCCAGTCGCAATCGCGTGTTCACCCAGTAGGCTATGGACGCGACGCCCGACTTGTCCGAAATGATAATGCTGACGGGCCTCTTGAGAAGGATCCGGGTATCGAAGATATTGTAGATTTCCTCGTGCTTCACCAGTCCGTCCGCATGGATACCCGCGCGCGTGGCGTTGAATTCTTCACCCACGTAGGGATAGTTGGGCGGTATGCGATACCCGAGCACGGATTGGAAGTATTCGGCCATGTCCGTAATGGCGGTGGTGTCGATCCCGTTGGTGGTTCCCATCAGGCCGATGTACTCCATGATCAGGCCTTCGATGGGCGCGTTTCCCGTGCGCTCCCCGAAACCGAGCAGCGTCCCGTTGGCGCCGCTGCACCCGTACAGCCATGCGGTGGCCGCATTGACGAGCACTTTGTGAAAGTCGTTGTGGCCGTGCCATTCAAGCAGGTGTCCTGGGACGCCGGCTTCCTCGATGAAGGCCCGCACGATCTTGGGAACGCTGCGCGGAAGCGCCGCTCCGGTGTAAGTAAGCCCGAATCCGAGGGTGTCGCACAGCCGGATTTTCACGTCGATTCCGCTCTCCTCCCGGAGTCTCATCAGCTCGGTGGCGAGCGGGATACAGAATCCGTAAACGTCCGCGCGGGTCACGTCTTCAAAATGGCATCGCGGAATGATCCCTTTTTCGATGGCGGCCCGGGCGATTCTCAGGTACTTGTCGAACGCGCCTTTGCGGTCGAGGTTGAGCTTCAGGAAGATATGATAGTCGGAGACCGAGGTGAGAATCCCGGTTTCATCGAGCCCCATGTCGGCAACCAGCTCAAGATCCTGTTCGACGGCACGAATCCAGCCCGTGATCTTGGGGAATGCGTAGCCCTTGGAACGGCATAAATCGAGGGCTTCCCGGTCTTTGCCGGTGTACAGGAAAAACTCCGACTGCCGGATCACTCCACCGGGGCCGGACAGCCGATGCAGAAAATCGAAGATGGTCCCGATCTGCTTGACCGTGTAGGGAGGACGGGCCTGCTGGCCGTCACGGAAGGTCGTATCGGTGATGAACACGTCTTCCGCCGGATCGATGGGCAGCATCATGTGGTCGAAGTCGATCCGCGGCACCTCGGTGTACGGGAACACCTCCCTCATGAGATTCGGTTCGGCGGTATCGATCAGGTTGTGCCGCCAGAACCGCGAATGTTCGTGGTCCAGGACCCGTTTCTTACTGTTCCATCGGGCCATTGGAATCAACTCCTCCGTTCGCTTTCAACCCTCACGCACAGCTCCAGGAGCTGCCGCAGCTCCGGCTCCGACGGCGCCCCGCTCATCAGGCAAGTCGCCTTCTGAGTCTTCGGAAAAGCGATCACGTCCCGGATCGAAGTGGAACCGCTCAACAGCATGACCAGTCTGTCCACGCCGAATGCGATCCCACCGTGGGGCGGCGCCCCGTACTGAAGCGCTTCCAGAAGAAAGCCGAATTTCTCCGCGGCCTCCTCGCGACTGATGCCCAGCGCACCGAACACAAGCTCCTGAAGCTCCTGGCGATGGATGCGGATGCTCCCGCCCCCGATTTCGATACCATTGAGCACCAGGTCGTAGGCCCGGCTCCTCACCTGCTCGGGATGTTCCCGAAGAAGCGGGACGTCTTCCTCGATCGGAGACGTGAACGGGTGGTGGACCGCCGTGTAACGCTTCTCCTCCGCATCCCATTCGAGCAGCGGGAAATGCGACACCCAAACAAAATTATAGCTCCCGGGGTCAATGAGTTCGAGCTGATTCCCGAGCCGAACCCGCAGATTTCCCAATGCGTCGTTGACCACTTTGCTCTGGTCGGCGAGGAACATGACAATGTCGCCGTTCTCGATTTTCAGTCTTTCCGCCAGGCGTTCGCGCACGCTCTCCTGGAGGAACTTGGCGATCGGGGATTGCCACCCCTCCGGCTGAATCCTGATCCAGGCCATGCCCTGGGCACCGAATATTTTCACGTATTCGGTCAGATCGTCCAGATCCTTTCGGGACAGACCTCCCCCTCCGGGCACCCGGAGCGCCTTCACGATCCCGTTTCGCTCGACCGCCTGCCGGAACACGCGCAGCTCGGAATCCGCCACGATGTCGGTGACGTCCGTCAACAACAAGCCGAAGCGCGTGTCCGGTCGATCGGTTCCATACAACCGCATGGCCTCCGCATAGGACATGCGCGGAAACGGCGGCGTCGCCTCCACCCCCGTCAGCTCCTTCATCAGGAGCCGTATCCAGCTTTCGATGAGTTCGTAGATATGTTCTTCATTCACGAAGGACATTTCAAGGTCGAGCTGGGTGAATTCCGGTTGACGGTCCGCTCTCAGGTCCTCATCCCGAAAACACTTCACGATCTGGTAGTAACGCTCGAAACCCGCCACCATGAGGATCTGTTTGAAAAGCTGAGGCGACTGGGGCAAGGCGAAAAACTTGCCCGGATTGACGCGACTCGGCACGAGGTAATCTCTTGCCCCTTCAGGCGTGCTCTTCGTCAGGACCGGCGTTTCCACTTCCAGGAAGCCCGCCCCGTTGAAGTATTCCCGGGTGAGTTGGACGGCCCGGTGCCGCAAAAGCAGGTTGTGGAACATCCTTGGACGGCGCAGATCGATATAACGGTACCGCAGGCGGATATTTTCGCTGGCTTCGACATCGTCCTCGACATGAAAAGGAGGGGTCTTGGACGAATTGAGGATTTTCAGTTCCCTGGTGATCACCTCGATTTCTCCCGTAACCAGCCTGGGATTGGTCATTCCTTCCGGACGCGGCCTCACCGTGCCGGTGACGGCGATGACGTATTCGCTGCGCAGAGAATGCGCGTGTTCGTGGGCCACGGCTTCGAACTGAGGGTCGAAGACCACCTGCGTAAGTCCCTCCCGGTCTCGCAGGTCCACGAAAATCAACCCGCCGTGGTCGCGCCTGCGTTGCACCCATCCCATCAGGACCACGGTTTCACCCACGTGCCCGCGTCCCAGGCTGTTGCACGAATGAGTCTTGCGCCAGTCTCCCAGATCGTCCAGGTCGATCGCGGTTTCCGGCGGGCTGTCCGGTTGCATGTCCGTTTGCGGTTCCATCGCGCTCACTCGACTTCCTCCCGTGGATACAAACGCCGTCGGAAAAGGACCTATAGCGGATCCGAGCGGCGAACGATGAATGCTTGTCATTGCGGTCCGTTCAGCCTTCTCATCGGAGCGGTCCGGACCGTTGCCCGCCGTCCTCTTCTCCGGTCTATAAACAATGAATACCGGTCCGGGAAGGGCGAAACGGCATCAGGCGTCTCGACACATCCGGTGGACGGTTTCCAATGCCGACGCCAGGGGCAGATTGACCTGGGACTTCTCCCGCAGGTCCCGGAGCTGGATTTCGCCCCGGGCGATTTCCTCTTCTCCCAGGATGAGTACGTAACGCGCTCCCGACCGGTCGGCGCGGCGCATCTGGCTCTTGAGGCTCCTGGCTTCATAGTCCGTTTCGGTCGAAACACCGAGGGCGCGAAACTGCTGGGCCAGCAGAAAGCCCTTCAGTCTTGCCGCTTCCCCCAGGGTTGCGATGAACAGCCGCGGGCTTCGCTTCGATTCCTCCCCTTCCTGCTGGAGCAGCAGGATGAGGCGTTCCATCCCGATGGCGAACCCGATGCCGGGCAAGTCCGGCCCTCCCAAATCCCTTACCAGCCCGTTGTAGCGTCCACCGCCCCCCACGGCATTCTGAGCTCCCAGTCGGTCCGTTACGACCTCGAAGGTGGTCCGCGTGTAATAGTCCAATCCCCGCACCATTCTCGGGTCGATGACGAAATGCGTTTGGAGCTGCTGGAGGTAGTCCCTTACTCGGGCGAAGTGTTCTCCGCAGTCGCCGCAGATGAAATCCGGCAGCAAAGGAGCGTCCTCGAGCACAGCCTGGCAACGTTCCACCTTGCAGTCGAATACCCGCAGGGGATTGGTCTCGCGCCGCCGCAGGCAATCCGGGCACAGGCGCTCGACGTGGCCTTTGAGATATTCCTTCAAAACCGAACGGTATTCCTGCCGGCAATCATGGCAGCCCAGGGAGTTGATGTGCAGAACGACTCCGGTCAGGCCGACGCGTTCGAAGAAAAGCCGGAGCATGTACATGACTTCGGCGTCGAGCATGGGATCGTCGATGCCGAACGCTTCCGCGTCGATCTGGTGAAACTGTCGGTAGCGCCCTTTCTGGGGGCGTTCATGGCGGAACATCGGTCCCATGAGGTAGAACTTCTGAGTAAAGGGATCCGCCTGCAGATTATGCTGGATGTATGCTCTCACCACCGATGCGGTGGCCTCCGGACGCAGCCCCAGCATGTCCCCCTTGCGGTCGGGGAAGGCGTACATTTCCTTTTCCACGATGTCGGTGCTCTCGCCGATTCCCCTGGCGAAGAGCTCGAGCTTCTCGAGGACGGGAGTCCGAATCTCACGATAGCCGAAATCCTCCAGGACTTCACGGGCGGCTTTCTCCACTTTCTGCCACCATTCGATCTGCCCCGGCAGAATATCGTTCATGCCTCTGATGGCCTGGATGCTTTCCATTCCTGTTCCACTCCCGAGTATGCGCATACGATCGAAACATAAACGAATTTTTGTAAAGAACGGGCAGGCAAAAGTCAAGGGAAACATCTTTGGGGACGTGTCGCAAAGGGGTATCGCCCGGGGGAGGCAAGACGACAGGAGGCACCGGCCTGCTGAAAAGTTCGAGGCCCCCGTGGTCGTATCCGCGTACCTTTGTGAACCTGGAACCCGCAACCACGCGTGCCGGGGGGAGGGGGGCATCCTGAGCGCGCGGAACGCCAAAATTCCCCGCCGACCATGTGTCGGCGACAGGTTCGCTCGGATGGTGACCGGTACCGCGGCGGATCGTCGCGTTTCTCTTCCGGCCCCGTGCGCGCATCAATGAATTCGATTGATTCGGCAAATGCCATTGAGACTTTCGATTTGAAAAACGGGCATCTTGCACTATAACCAAACCACGAGCGGTACTGCCGGTTGCCGGGCGTTGGGTTTTCCCATGTTTCGACACCGGGTTGCGGATGCACTCTGCGGGCGAACGCAAAAACAACCGCCGCAATTCGACGACAATCAGGGAGATGAGTTCCGTACGGGCATGGATGCAAGGACGACCATCAAATTGGCTGTGTGCAACTTCCAGGACGATCCCCTGGAAACCCGGAGACTGGCGCTCGAAAACGGTTTTTCCGGAGTTGACTGGACTTTCAAGCTGGACGAGCTGCCCGAGGATCCGGCCGGGGAGTCCGAAATTATCGGAAAGATAGCGGCGTTGCATCCCCTGGAGGTTCGCTATCACTGCGCGTTCAAAGAAGTGGACCTGGGCGACGAGGACGCGACCAAAGCAAGGGCCGCCATGGCGTTATTTTGCCGGATTTGTCGCCTGGTGCACCGGATGGAGGGGCGGTTCGTGACCATCCATCTGGGTTTGGGGCGCGAGGCCATGAACGGACTTTCGTGGGATCGCACGACAAAGGCCCTCTCCGAACTGGTAATCTTCGCCCGGGGGTTAGGGATTCGCATTTGCCTCGAGAACCTGGCTTCCGGGTGGTCCAGCCGGCCCGAGCTCTTCGAGAAGCTCATCCGCAGGTCCGGAGCGGGGGTAACCCTCGACATCGGGCATGCCGCGGTGAGTCATTCGGTCGAGACGCAGCATTACGCCGTCGAAGACTTCGTGTTGCCTCACCAGGAGAAGGTCTTCAATGCCCACATTTACCACGAGGAAAGGGACGACGTACATTTGCCGCCAAACCGCCTGGAGGACGTGAAAGAGCGGTTGAACCTCCTCCGCTCCCTGTCGTGCGACTGGTGGGTGCTGGAGCTGCGCGAACCTGCCGCCCTTTTCCAGACCTTGTCGATCGTCAACGAGTACTTTCAATCGAACGGCCGGCTCACCGGTTCATGAATCATGGAGCGGTCCAGCCGGGCCTGAGCCGTGGACCGGCGCGGTCTTCCCCGGGGCGGCATCGACGAGGGGGGATCGGACCGAAGGCGTAACGGGGATCGATTCGGCAACCCGGAGATCCCGGGGACACGAAGTATATGAACGACACAGGACAACCCATTGATATCCCCGATCGTTTTCCGAACGGCTGGCAAACGAAGCCCACGGATCGGTTCATCCTGAAGTGGATCAAGTGCAATCTCTCGGCCCGAATCACCCCCCGTCTGCTGGGCGCGCGGGGATTGCGGCCTTGGATGATCACTCTTGCCGCGAGCGGCCTGGGGACGATGGCGGGTGCCGTCTTTGCGTTCGGGCCTGCGTGGGCGGCGAGTGCGATGGCCGCAGGCGCACAGGTGCTCGACGGGGTTGACGGCCAGTTCGCGCGGTTGACCAACGCCCAGAGCAAAGCGGGGGCTTTTTGGGATTCAGTGCTGGACCGGTATGCGGACGGGGCGCTGGTGATCGGCCTCACAGTGTGGATCGGACGAAATGTTGAGGCCGTTCCCTATTGGTTGTTGGGGCTGCTGGGATTTCTTGCCGTTGTCGGAAGCGGGCTCATCAGTTATTCGACCGCTCGGGCCGAATGCCTGGCGGTGGATCTGGGGAGACCGACCCTGGTGAGCAAAGGCACCCGGACCTTTGTCGTGGTCGTATGTGGTTTTCTGACGGTCTTTTCGTGTTATGCCGCAGTGATCGCTCTGCTCTACCTGGCGATTCACACGAACCTGGTGATCGTCGGCCGACTGAAACGCGCTCACGGATCGGCTGGCGATGGGGCTTCGCAATCCGCCCGCGACGCGGGGGGCCGTCACGGGGATTCTCCGCCTCGATCCGGCGTTTGACAAACCGCCTGTCGCGGCAATCGGTGGGGAAAAAAACGGTGATCGGGGACGGGGTTCAAAAAGTGAACCGGAGACGTGCCATGACGGAAAAAGGCGTGATCCACGGGCGCTTCCAGGTGCTCCACAATGACCATATGAAATACCTGCTGGCGGGCAAGTCGAGGTGCCTTCACCTGGTCATCGGCATCACCAATCCCGATCCCGCCTCGACCAGGGACGACCCGACCGACCCCAAGCGAAGCCTCCCCGTTGCGAATCCGCTCACGTACTTCGAGCGCTACGTCCTGGTGCGATCCGCGATGAACGAGGCGGGCGTGAGCGACCGCAGCTTTTCGGTCGTTCCGTTTCCGATCAATTTTCCCGAGCTCTACAGGTATTATGTGCCCCTCGACGCCGTGTTCTATCTCACCATGTATGACAGCTGGGGACAAAAAAAACTGGAGCTCTTCCACTCCCTTGAGTTGAAGACCGAGATCCTTTGGACCAGGCCGCTGGACGAAAAAGGATTGAGCGCCGGGGAGATCCGGGAGCGCATGATCCACGACGATCCCTGGGAACATCTGGTCCCGTTTTCGGTCGCTCTTCACCTGAAACGGTGGGGTATTCCCTCGAGGTTGCGAAGCCTTGCGAGTCGTTGCTGATACCGAATACCCGCATCAACGAGAGGATCGCCATCCATCGCGATCCGCGACCGAAGGCCGCGTAGGCGGCCCGGTTTTGCCTGTGGGCGGTTCGCGCGCGTCCCGGATTTGTGCGGGGCCGCGCGAATGAAATGGGCGGGAACAAGGAGAGGAGGACGGTTTGACGATGAAGAGTGGGAAAGCGCTTGGGCTATGGATATTGGGCGTTGCCTTGGTGCTGTGCCTGTCTTCCGGCGTGTTCGCGCTCGGCGGGCGAGCCGATGAAGCGGAAGCGCAGAAGCTTACAGCGAAATTTCACAACGAAGCCGCCGGAGGCGGATACAGAATCGTCACCACCGGCGAATTCAAGGCCTGGCTGGATCAACTCGATCCCCGATGGGCATCGGATATGAGGACCCTATTGATCGTCGATACCACGCCGCTTGACGACGGCTTCAGGAAACACCACATTCCGGGCGCGGTGCCGTTTGAGTTTCCGAGCGACGAGGTAAACCGGTTGGACGACAAAACGAAGGCGGAGTTCGAGGAACTCCTTGGGCCGGACAAGAACCGAAAGGTGGTTTTCTACGGACGGGACACGAGGTGCGGCCGCAGTCACAACGGCGCGATGTGGGCGGCCAAGCTCGGTTACACCAGGGTGTATCGTTATCCCGACGGGATCAAAGGATGGCTGGAAGCCGGGTACATGGTCGACAAAACGGACTGACGATCGAACAACCCCCTGCGATTCGACATCCGCCGCGAATGGTCCACCGGCCACATTTCAACGACAAGCGTCCTGCTTCCGCAACACCCCTAGGTCTTTGGGGACCGGGTTGTCGAGAAGGCAGGACGTTTTGTCCTTGCACGCAAGGGCCCTAGACTTTCTTCCCGCTGACCAGGCGAGCGAAGTGTTCGAAGGAACGGTCGTAGGTTCGCTCCGCGTCTTGAGGGAAGCAGCATCCGGGCAATTGTCGGCTCTTCAGGTGATAGTGAAGACACTCGCAGCAGATGCCCTGCCTCGAACAACCGCTGTAAGTGCAATTGCACCTCTCCAGGTTTCGATCCTGCTTGCAGTCCATGGCTTCACTTCTCAGTGCGATGAGGCCGCGCTCTTGCCTCCCCTGATGATCACCGTCCCCATCAGGGCGATCAGGATCACCTCCCAGGCAATGACCGCGTTCCATGAATCGAAAATAGAGAAAAAGAGACCGCCCCCGATGATTGCCGGCACTCCAGTGAGAATAATCATCCCGAATCGCCACGCCCAGTTCATCCCAAGCTCCTCCTTGATTGCACATTGATGTTTTCCAGCACAACGGTCAAAACGCAATAGTTATTCCTAGCACAAGGTCGTATCCCTTTCAAGAATTTACGAATGTGCCGACCAACCCCGACAAGCAGGGACGGCCCCGCTCCGGTCGAGACCACGGTCCGGGAAACAGCCGTGCCCGGCAAAGCGCCGCAGTCTCCTCCCCGGATCGACGCCGCTGACCGCGGATTCCGGAATACGATTGGGCTTTGCCGTTCGAACGGTCTTGCGGTATATATTAATTCTTCCCAAAACGACTCAAATGCATTTTTCGTTCTGACGATTATGAAGACATACCCTGTGCTCGCCGGATTTCTCGGTTGGGCATGGGGCTCGGGGGGCCGACCCGGTGATGCCGGGTGCCGGGATATCGCCGGAGGCTCCAATGGATACGGCCGGAAGGGGTGGCCGGTTTGATTCCGCGAGGCTCATCCGTGCGCCCGGGGGCAGGCGGACAATCCCGGAGAGGTCAAAGCCCGCGATGTCGGCTCACCCGTGTGCTCGGGGCAGGCGAGGCGCAGAGCAACATCGAGTATGCGTTCGGGCGGCTCATCCATGCGATCGGAAGTTGGCGGGGAATCGTATGGGGGGCGGAGAAAAAATGCCGGAGGCGCGAGCGAAGGGGGGGTACCATGAGGGGTGGTGGAATTGTGTTGTTGATCGGGTTTGTTGTTTTCCTTACGGGCTGTGCCGGCTTGTCCGCCGACATGAGATTGTCCAACCGGGGATACGAGGACATACTGAGCCGGAACTACACCCAGGCTGAAAAAAACTTGGCGGAAGCTCTTGCCATCAATCCGCACAATCCGTATGCGCTCATCAACATGGGCGTCGTCTATGAAAACACCGGACGGGAGGCACAGGCGAGGGAGATGTATGAAAAGGCGAGGGCGGTCGGTTCCCGCGAGGTCCCTTCCAGGACCAGCCAGGATTGGGCTAAGGACAAATCTCTTGCCGAAATCGCCGAAAAGGATGCCGGCGGCCTGTCCGCGAACCAAAAGCCCCTTGCCAAACGAGGCGCAAGCATGTGAGGGGGCTTTGCCCTGGAAAGGCCGTGGTGTCCAGACCGGGCATTCTCACAAACCGTCATTGCTGCGGGCTCACAACGAAACGTGACGATCGGCATCGTGGCAAATACACAAGGGTGGGCACGGTTCCATTGTGCCCACGATCGGGCCGAGCCGCGCGCCCTCTTTCTCCCTTCCCGCTGTGAAACCCGGTATCCGGTAGGAAACCGGATGGAAAAGGCTTGTCCGTCTATCCTCCAGGAAGCATTCCCTCTTTCCAAAGGCATGGGATTCATATTAAGCTCGAAAGGGTTGGTTCAGAGGGGATGCGCGGGATGATCATACTGGGTGTCGAAAGTTCTTGTGATGAAACGGCTGCCGCCGTCGTGGAGGACGGATCGAGGGTGCTTTCCGATGTCGTCGCGAGCCAGGCGGCTCTTCACGGACCCTATGGCGGAGTCGTGCCGGAACTGGCATCGCGCAAGCACGTGGAAGCCATCTTGCCTGTGCTGGGAGAGGCCATGCACGAGGCCGGCGTCACATGGGGGCAGGTGGACGCTATTGCCGCGACGCAGGGCCCCGGCCTGGTGGGAGCTCTCCTGGTGGGGCTGAGCGCGGCCAAGGCGCTTGCGTACGCCCTCAAAAAACCGATGATTGCCGTCAATCATCTGGAAGGACACATCCAGGCCGCATTCCTGGGCAGAGAGGAGCTCACCCAGCCGTTTGTCTGCCTGGTCGTCTCCGGCGGGCACACCGCCCTCTACCGGGTCGACCCGGACGGGACGACTTCTTTCCTCGGTTCCACTCGAGACGATGCCGCCGGGGAGGCTTTCGACAAGGTCGCCAAGCTGCTGGCTCTCGGCTACCCGGGTGGTGTTGAGATCGAGCGGCTGGCCGCCGGCGGCGACCCGCACGCCTTCAATTTTCCGAGAGCGTTCATCGACGGCCAATCGCTGGAATTCAGCTTCAGCGGTCTGAAGACCTCCGTGGCCAATTTTGTCCGGCAGCATGGGCCTCCGTCCGAATCCGGAGAGCAGGGGGCGTATCGCCTGGCGGACCTGTTGGCGAGCTTTCAGGAAGCCGTTGTGGAGGTGCTGATAAACAAGACCGTTAGAGCCGCTGGGATGTGCTCCGTCGGGGACATCGCCGTGGTTGGGGGAGTGGCGGCCAATCTGCGGCTGAGAGAACGGTTTGAGGAAGAAGCCGGGATGCATCGATTCAGGCTGCATCTGCCGGTCAGGCGCTACTGCACCGACAACGCGGTGATGATTGCCGCCGCTGCGTATCGGACCTGGAGACGTTCCGGGTTCTGCCTGGACCCGGTGGACCTCGATGCGCGATCGAGATGGTTCTGATATCCACCTGCCTCGTCAATGCAGATTCCCGGAGTCTCGTCGGTGGAGCGGGCCTGCCGGGCAATCGCGTACGAGGCGACGGCAGTGGGCGAGGGCAAAGACCCTCCTCTCGTATGTGACTCCGTGAGCGGGGGGGGGGGGCATCCAGGCGCCGGTGAAACGGATGGCCTTTGCGCTTTCGCGCGTGCAAGGGGCTGGGTTCGTCCCCGTCCTTCTCCCCTCCCCCTTGATCCCTGATTCTTGATCTCGATCGACCCTTTGCATGCGACCGCCGCCGGTTGGATTTCGCGAATTCGATGATGCCGTCGCGGTTTCCGGCGCGGGGGCAGGACCGGGATCATGCAGGCCGAAAATCATGAGCTGAAAACCATGAACCATGAGCCGTTCCCGACTCCACGGCAGTATTTCCGGTTGCGGGATGCCCGCCCCAGGAAGCGGTTCGGGCAGCATTTCCTGGATCATTCGGCAACCGCGGAACAGATCGTAAGGTGTGCCGAATTCGATGCGTCGGACACGGTGGTTGAAATCGGTCCCGGGTTGGGCGCCCTCACCCGGTTCATACTGCCGCTGGCCGGTCGTCTGCACCTGGTTGAGCTGGACCGCGACCTGGCGACCTACCTGGAAGAGAACCTGCCTGCCGGCTCGCAGGTCACGCTGCACCGGCAGGACGCCGTCACCTTCGACTTCAACGCCCTGGCGGAGGCCGCAGGGCAGCCCCTGGTGGTGCTGGGCAACCTTCCCTACAATATCACGTCGCCGCTTCTCTTCCATTTGCTGGATTCCGTTCAAGCCGTCAAGCGGGCGGTATTCATGGTCCAGAAAGAGGTGGGCGCCCGTCTGACGGCGAGCCCCGGCACGAGGGATTATGGGGTGCTGTCCGTGCTGCTGGCGGTGCACGCCGAAGTCAAACGGCTTTTCACGGTCGGTCCGCAGCAGTTCTATCCGCCTCCCAAGGTCGAATCCATGGTGCTCCGACTCGACTTCAAGCATCCCCTGCCGTCGGACCTGCCGCCTTTCGGCTTGCTGAGGAGGTTGGTCAGCATCGCCTTCCAGCAACGGCGCAAGACCCTGCACAACAGCCTCAAGGGAACCTACGGGGGCCAAGGGGGGGGATTGCAGGATGTCTTCGCGAAATGCGGGGTTGCCCCGGGGTTGAGGCCGGATGCATTGACGCCCGGCCAGTTCGTGGAACTCTGCAGGAGGCTGAAAGAGTCGGGCGGAGGATGAAGTCGCATGAGGGAACGGACTGCGGCGAGCGTCGGGAAGCGGCTTTCATTTTTGCCGCGGTGCACGGGCGGCGCCCGGCATCGTGCGAATCGGCGCTCGAGACCGCGTCAAAAGGCAGGCAGGACAACGCGGAAAATTCCTTGCGGGCGCATGAAAGACGGGCACAAGGCCCTATGCCGCGGCTCGGTTCCCGTGCATCGAATTGAGTGCGATTCCGTGTCAGCTCTTCTCGTTCTTCATAGCCTGGAACCTGAGGTGATTCAGAAAAGCCGAGCACAGGGGGGACGGCTGCCGGTTTTTTCTCTGGGCCAGGAAGAACGGCCGGGAAAAACGGATTCCGGCCACCGGCACGGAGAACAGCGAACCATGCCGAAGGTCTTCGGCGACAGCCCGGTGCGAGAGAATGGAAACGCCGATCCCGGCCTTGATGCTCTGCCGGATCGCTTCGGTGCTTCCCATCTCGGCCACGACATTCAGCTTGGTCGGAGAAAATCCATGGGCTTCGAGGGCCTGGTTCATCACGATCCTCGTGCCCGAACCTCTCTCCCTCAGGATGAACGGTTCGCCGGCGAGCTCTTCGAGGCTCACCGACTCCCTGACCGCCCACAGGTGGTCGCGGGAGACAGCGAGCACCAGTTCGTCGGAAAACGCCTCCTCCAGAACGATTCTCCTGTCTTCCAGGCGTGCGCCGATGACCCCGAATTCCACGCCGCCGTCGATCGTTCTTGCCACGACTTCCGCACTGTCCGTAATCCGCAATGTTATCTGGATGGCGGGGTAGGATTTCTTGAACGATCCGATCAATTCCGGCAGGACGTAGGTGCCCGGGATAGTGCTCGCCCCAATGAGCAGCGCGCCGGAAAGGTTGCCTTTGAACTTTTCCAGTGCCTGGACGGCTTCGTCGCGCAATTGGATGATGTCCCGGGCATACTGGTAGAGGATCTTCCCGGCGGGAGTCGGGAGCACTTCGCGTCCCAGCCGGTCGATGAGCTTCTCGCCCAGAGTCTCCTCGAGCGCCCGGACGTGTTCGCTCACCGTCGGCTGAGTCAGGCAGACCGCTTCGGCGGCTTTAGTGAAGCTTCCCATCTCCAGGACTCTGCAGAAGACGACCAAACGATGGATGTCCATAGGTTCGCTATCTCCCCTCATGTCGGCACAACGGTTCAACCCGGGCCGTTGTGCGCTCTGGCTTTCCAGAAGTTTTCCTCGATTTCTTCCAGCATCAGGGCGTTTTCTTCCCAGACCTGCGTGAGCTCTGCGATCCTGGCCTGGCAAGACTTGTAGTCCTTACGCAAATCCTGGACCCTGGCGCCGTCATGGTACGTATCGGGTGCGGCCAGAAGTTGGTTGTAGGCGTCCAAATCCCGATGCGCCTGTTGCAGTTCGGACTCCACCCGCTCCAACCGCTCCTGCAGGGGCCGTTTTGCCTGATAGAGCTCATTTCGCCACCGCGCTTCAAGCCTGCGCCTGTCCTGCTCCTTGCGGGCGGAGCCGCTCTGCCGCCGGTTTTCGCCCTCCCCCGCGGTCGCTGCCGCGTCCTCCCGCAGCCGGTCGTCTTCGAGACGCTTGCTCCATATGTCACGGTAATCATCGTAATTACCAGGGAAAATGTGGGTTCGGCCTCGTTCGACAACCAGGATCCTGTTTGCGATGTTGTTGATGAACCGCCGGTCGTGGCTGATAAAACAGATGGTGCCCTGGTATTCCCGCAGGGCCCCCTCGAGGACTTCGCGCGCCGGGATATCCAGGTGGTTGGTGGGTTCGTCCATGAGCAGCACGTTGGGCCGCTGAAGAAGCAGCCGGCAGAGAATGAGACGCGCTTTCTCTCCGCCGCTCAGAATCGATACTCTCTTATGAACGTCCTCACCGTGGAAAAGAAAGGCGCCCAGGAGCCCCCGGAGCTGAGAGGCGGGGATGTCGCCTGAAATCGAAGCGGCTTCTTCGAGCACGGTGCATTCGGGGCGCAACTGCTCCCATTGATGCTGCGCGTAGTAGCCGATGAGTGTGTTGTGCCCGACGATCCGTTCTCCGCCCGACAGGGGTTCCACCCCGGCCAACATCTTGAGCAGCGTGCTCTTGCCCGCTCCGTTTTCGCCGATGAACGCGATGCGGTCTCCCTTTTCAAGAACCAGTTCGAGGTCGGAGTAAACGAGGTGCTCTCCGTAGGCCTTGCGTGCCTGATGCAGCTCCAGAACGCGTTTGCCGGACCGGACCGGGGCGGGAAAGGTGAAATGGATTTCGGCCGCCCGGGACACGGGGGCTTCGATCCTTTCCATCTTCTCCAGCACCTTCAGTCGACTCTGCGCGCGGCTTGCCGTGGATTTCCGATAGCGGTTTCGTTCGATAAAACGTTCGGCCTGGCGGATGCGATCCTGCTGATTTTGATAAGAGGCCAGTTGGACCTCACGCCGGCGCGCCTTTTCCTCCAAATAGGCATCGTAGTTTCCGGCGTACTCGTGGAGACGGCCCTGCTCGAGCTCGAGTACCCTGGTCACCAGCCTGTTCAGAAAGGAACGGTCATGGGAAACGATGAGCATCGCCGAGGAGGTCGAGAGGAGATAGTCTTCCAGCCACAGCAAAGACATGAGGTCCAGGTGGTTGGTCGGTTCGTCCAGCAGCAGAAGCTCCGGGCCGGACAAAAGGAGTCGGGCGATTTCCAGTCGCATGATCCACCCGCCGCTCAACGTCGAAACCGCCGTGCCGAAACGAAAATCTCGAAAGCCCAGACCGGCCAGGATTTTGGCCGCCCGGGCCTCGAGGTCGTAGCCCCCAAGGCGCTCCAGTTGCTCGTTGATGTGTGCGTGCCGCAAAGCCAGTTCCCGGCTGCGTTCGGGGTCCGTCTCCAAATCCATCATTCGGCCGATCGCGTTTATCTCGGATTCCAGGTCGTGCAGCTGTTCGTGCACGTCCATGGCGTATTCGAGAACGGTCTTGTCCTTTGTCGGCACAACCTGTTGCGGCAGATGCCCGATGGTGAGTCCCCGGCTCCGGACCACGGAACCGGAGTCCGGCGGCATCTCTCCAAGCAGGATGCGGAAAAGGGTTGACTTTCCCGTCCCGTTGAGACCGATCAGGCCGATCCTTTCACCGGGGAGGGTGGAAAAGGAGACGTCGGCGAAGAGCTTCCTGTCGCCGATGAACTTTGCAACAGCGTGGACGGACAGCACGGAATCCGTTTCCCGTTCAAGAAAGGTGCGAGACAAAAACCTGCGCGGCGCCCTGAAGTCGAACGGACGGGTTCATGGCTTCAAGGTACCGACTCCCCTCGCACTTCCGGGCAGCCCGGGGAGATCCGGCCTGCGCTCGGCGCGAGCCGCATAAGGACCAGAGTGTTACATGCCCGAAATTGGAGAGTTTTCGTAAACCAAAAAACATGCTAAAAAACGCATCCTGAGATTGTGAATGTGTGCAGGTCAATAGTTAACATGTTGAGTACCGTTTCGAGAAGGTCTCAGTTTTCAGAACCACAAATCTTAATATTCGGTATGTGTCGGTCATGCAAAATGTTTTCGACGTGGAAGCCTCTTTTGAGCTTCAAGCGGTCATATTCGACTGCGACGGCGTGCTCGTCGACAGTGAACCCCTCCATTATCGGGCGCTCCAGGAGGTATTGACGCCCTTGGGCCTCGGTCACGACTATGCCCGCTACCTGGAGCACTACATCGGTTTCGATGACCGGGACGCTTTCCGGGAGGCCTTTCGAGAAGCCGGACGCAACCTGGATGGGCGCACCCTGGCCGAGCTCGTCGATGCGAAGGACGGAGCGCTGCGGAAAATCGTCGCCGATGGAGTGCCCACCTTTCCGGGGGTCATTGAATTGGTCCGGGAGCTCCACAGCCACAATGTGCTTCTGGGTGTGGCATCCGGTGCGCTACGCCATGAAGTGAGCGCATTCGTGGCGTCCCTTGGGCTCCAGGATTGTTTTTCGATCCTGGTCGCCGCCGATGACGTGGAACGGAGCAAACCCGATCCGCAAACCTATATCAAGGCGCTCGACGAGGTCAGAGCCCTTGGCGGGAACGCTGTTCTCGACGCCGGGAATTGCGTCGCCGTTGAGGATACTCCGGCCGGTATCCAATCCGCCAGAACGGCCGGCATGTATGTTGTAGGGATCACCAATTCCTTCCCGCGAGGAAGCCTCGAGGATGCGGACCACATTGTCGGGAGCCTGTCGGAGCTCGACCATGCCGGCCTGATTCGACTGGTCCGGGCCGGAAGGTCCTGATAGAATCTTGGGTTCAAGATGAGTGCATTGGGCGGGAGGGCATAAAGCCTTCCCCTACGTCTGACGGGCACATCGGTCCGTAGCAAGGGGCGGGGTTTATCCCCGCCCGCTTCACCTCCCGACGGGCAAGTGTTGTGTCATCTTGAACGCACCTCGGTATGAATCCCCGTGCACCGGGATTCCGTGGACGGTGTTGCAGGCGATTGCACGGGATCCTCCCGCACGCTTCACTCCCGGGAAAAAGCCGGGAGGCGGAGGCTCTTCCCGGAGCCCGGTTGCTGTCGAAATGGTGGCGAAGACGTTCCCGTTTCGTTTGGAACCCCCTGGGCGGGGTGATTCGGCGCAATGACGTCGATCCCCGCAAGGGACTCAGTCGCCGTTCAGTCCACAAAAGAGGCGGATCGACATGGCGGAGAACCAGAATCCGGAAACGGAATCCAAGCCCAATCGAGTGCGCGCGAGGCGCGTGAAGACGGCCGTGTGCGTGTGCGTTGTCGCCGGGTTGATGAGTGGGGTTTACTGGTGGCTGTTCATGCGCAACCGGGTTACGACCGACGACGCCTATGCGAAAGTCGACCCTGCACCGATCAGTGCCAGAGTGCCCGGAACCGTGATCCGGGTTCTCGTCGAGAACGACCGCCGGGTCGAAGAGGGCCGGGTGCTGGTCGAACTGGATCCCACCGATTATCGGGTCGCCGTCGAGAGGGCGCAGGCCGCTCTAAACCAAAATGAAGCGGAGGTCCGGGCCGCGGAGATTTCCGTCCCCCTGACCGACGCCCAGACCTCGGGCCAGGCCCGGGCCGCCGAGGCGGCTCTCAAGGCGGCCAGGGACGCGGAATCGCAAGCGCGGCACCGGCTTGGCGAGCTCAAGAACACACGTTCGGCCGTGGCCGCCGATCTCGCCCAGTTCCAGCGAGATTTCGAACGCTTCGACAACCTGTACAAGACGGGTGCAGGAACCCGGCGACAACAGGAACAGGCCCTGACGGCGCTCAGAAAGGCACAGGCGCAACTGGCGGCAGCCGATTCACAGATCCTGGCAACGGAAGCATCGCTCGCTGCCGCGACACAGCAGGTGGACCGGGCGAAAGCCCAGTTTCAGGTGGCCCAGAGCGACCGGGACAACGTCGAAATTCAGCAGTACAGGCTCGCCTCGCTCAGGGCGGGCAGAGACAAAAGCAGTGCCGAGTTCCAGGCTGCCCGGCTGAATCTCTCCTATTGCACGATCACGGCGCCCATCGAGGGATTCATCGCGCAGAAAAGCGTCCAGGTCGGGGCGAGGGTCCAGCCGGGACAGCCCCTCATGGCGGTGGTGCCTCTCCAGGACATCTATGTCGAAGCGAACTACAAGGAAACCCAGCTGAAAAACGTCCGTCTCGGTCAGCCGGCAAGCATCAGGGCGGACATCTACCCCGGTTATTCTTACACCGGAAAGGTGGCGGGTATCCGGGCGGGGACGGGAGCGGCGTTTTCTCTGATTCCGGCCGAGAACGCCACCGGTAACTGGATCAAGGTGGTCCAGCGCGTTCCGGTCCGGATACTGCTGGACGGACCGCCGCCTCGCGACCATCCTTTGCGGCTTGGGCTGTCGCTGGTGGTGACCGTGGATACCTCGGACAGAAGCGGTCCCGTGCTGATGGCGGATACCGTGAAACCTCCCTCGAATGCGGCGCCCTGAGACCATGAACGACGCCTTCGAAGCACCTCGAGCAAACAAGTGGGCCATCGCCTTGACGGTGATGCTGCCGACGTTCATCGAGGTGATGGACACGAGCGTCGTCAACGTCTCGCTGCCGCACATCCAGGGCAGCCTGAATGCCGGCGTGGATGAGTCGACCTGGGTACTGACCTCCTACCTGGTGTCCAACGCGATCATCATTCCCATAACGGGTTGGCTGGCAAGCGTGTTCGGGCGCAAGCGCTACCTGATGTTCTCCGTGGTCGTCTTCACGCTCAGTTCCCTGTTTTGCGGTGCTGCGCCCTCCCTGGAAGTGCTGATTCTGTGCAGAATCCTGCAGGGATTGGGTGGGGGCGGGCTGCAGCCGCTGTCTCAGGCCATACTGCTGGAATCGTTTCCCCCAAAGGAGCACGGCATCGCCATGGCGGCTTTCGGGATGGGGGTTGTGCTGGCTCCCATACTGGGGCCCGTTCTCGGGGGATGGATAACGGACAACTGGAGCTGGCGGTGGGTGTTCTACATCAACCTTCCGGCGGGGATCCTGGCGTTATTCCTGGTGGTGCTCTTCATCCAGGATCCGCCCTATCTGCGCCGAACCCATTTCAAAATGGACGCCTGGGGGCTTTTTCTGCTGACCGTCGGGCTCGGTTGCCTGCAGATCGTTCTGGACAAGGGTGAACGCGAAGACTGGTTCAATTCGAAGTTCATTGTGGTCCTCAGCATCGCCGCCGCGCTCTCGCTGGCTTTGTTCGTCATCGTGGAACTCAACACCGAACATCCCGTTGTGAACCTCAGGGTCTTGCGTGACCGGAGTTTCGCGGCCGGAACCGTTATCATGTTTTTCGGATTCTTCTGCCTGTTCGGGAGCATCGTGCTGTTGCCCCTCTACTTGCAGCAACTCATGGGCTACACCGCGCTTTGGGCCGGGCTGGTGCTGGGACCGGGAGGGTTCGCCAGCTTTTTCATCATGCCCGTTGTCGGCATTCTGCTTAAAAAAGGCGTGAAGCCTCGGTACCTGCTGTCCATCGGAGTAGTGGCGACCGCTTTGTCCACATGGCTGATGTCCGGTTTCAATCTCGAGGCGGACTTCAACACCGTCGCATGGCCGCGCTTTGTGCAGGGATTCGGGATGGGGCTGTTCTTCGTACCCCTGGCCGCAGCGGCCTATGTGAACATTTCCAGGGAGGAGATGGGGAATGCGTCGGGCATCTTTAACCTGTTGCGCAACCTTGGGGGCAGCTTCGGCGTGGCGTTCAGCACGACCGTGCTCTCACAGAGGTCGCAATTGCACCAGACGCATCTTTCGGAGTACATTACTCCCTTCAATGCCGCCTTTCAGACCTACTTCGATCAGGTCTGCTCATGGCTGCAGATGAATCAGCCGCAGGCATCCTGCCCGACGGGGGGGCTTGTGATGACCTACAGGGAAGTTCTGCGCCAGGCCAGTATGCTGGCTTTCAACGATACTTTTCTGTTGCTCGCCATCGCCACTTTCAGCCTTCTTGCGCTCATGCCGCTGCTCAGGAAATCCGCCAAGCCTTTCGGATGGAAGGAGGGCGTGCATTGACGAGTTTTCCTGCCGCCGTTTGCGCGGACCCGCCAACCGGAAGGGGCTGTGGACCGGCAACGATGCCGGATGGTCGTCGCCGTCGTTTCAACACAGGCGCAAATCCGGATGCGTCGCGACTCTGCGCCCTTCGGCCCCAGTGGCGACGACGGTCGCGCCACCTCAGTGAAGAGGAGTATTGAACATTGTTTCAGGTCCCCGAAAGTGAAATTGCCGCCCGTTTGAGGATGTTTCAGGCATTGCTGTCGACAAGCGGGGTGGACGCGGCGGTTGTACGACAGAACACAGACCTGTACTACTTCACCGGCACCGTCCAGGACGCCCACCTTATCGTGCCTGCTTCAGGGGAGCCGATTTTCCTGGTGAGGCGCGATGTGGAACGCGCGGAAAGCCTTTCGCCCATTCGCCCCGTGGTTCCTCTGCAAAGCCTGTCCGATCTTCCTCCCGTGGTGGAATCGGCCTGTAAGGGGTTTGTCCCGCGGCGACTGGGCATGGAACTGGACGTGCTTCCCGCGAATCTCCTGTTCATGTTCAGGGAGAAACTGTTTCCCGACCGGGAGATCGTCGATGTCAGTCTCCTGATCCGCCGGATACGGACGATCAAATCGGAGTGGGAACTGGAGATGATGCGCATGGCCGGCATCATTTCGAAGGCAATTGCCGATGCGGTCCCCCGGGTACTTCGCGAAGGCATTTCGGAAGTGGAGCTGTCCGCCGAGCTGCAAATGGTGGCGCACAGGGCCGGACACCTCGGCATCAGCCGCTGCAGGACCTTCAACATGGAGGTTGTGTTCGGACATCTCCTCTCGGGTCCGGAGGCCGCCACGCCGTCCTATTTCGATTCTCCGACGGGAGGCGAGGGGTTCTCCCCGGCCTTCGCGCAGGGTGCAAGCGAGAGGAGAATCCGACCGGGCGAACTGGTCAGCGTCGACACCATGGCCTGTTGGCATGGGTACTTGAACGACCAGACCCGGGACTATTCGCTTGGCGCTCCCCCCGCTCGGTTGCAGGAAGCATACCGCCTGTCCGCTCTGATCCATCAACGGTTTCGACAAACGGCGAAACCCGGCGCCGTGACGGGAGAGCTCCATGACACGGTGTGGCAATGGGTCAGGGAGGCGGGATGGGATGAGTGGTTCATGGGAACCGGGGAGCAGCGGGCACCTTTCGTGGCGCACGGGCTCGGGCTGGAGGTCGATGAGTTTCCGCTCATCGCCCGGGGGCAGACCCTGGTTCTCCAGGAAGGCATGACCTTCGCCTTCGAGCCCAAGTTCATCCTGCCGGGGGAAGGGATCGCCGGCCTGGAGAATACCTACGTCGTCAGGCCCGACGGGCTGGAATCGCTCAATCCCGCCTCGGAGGAACTGCGCATATTGTGACCGTCACGGGAAGAGCGTGGCTCCGGGGATACCTCACGCGCGTCGTGTTCCGGAAATCCTCCGTGCCCGAGGGTATCATACAAGGTTGCGTTCAAGGGGAGTGCATTGGGCGGGAGGGCATAAAGCCCTCCCCAACGTCTGACCGGCCTATCGTTCCGTAGCAAGGGGCGGGGTTTATCCCCGCCCGCGTCGCCTCTTGCCATGCTGGTGTTATGTAATCTTGAACGCACCTCGGTATCAATCGGTCCCCGGCCGGTCGGCGGCCCGGCTTCTCCGATTGAGGCCGGATGAATGCCGGCCCCCGGGTCATGCCGGATCGACGAACGGTCAACCGATTGAACCGCCGACCGGATCGGCCTTCACGCTAGTAGGCCGTTCCGCTTCGCGGATCATAGCCGATTCCGAACAATCCCCCGCCGAGATTGAGCCGAAGTCCGTAGAGCAACGCCTTGGGAGTGTTGGTTTCAACGAACAGGACATCCCTGTCCTTCACCGACATGCTGTGGGCGGAACCTTGCTGGATGTCCGATATGCTCAATTTCACCACTTCCCGCTTGCCGCTTGGCATCACGCGGACCAGCTTGATGTTTCCCTCGTCCGCCGTGAGAGAAAACCCGCCCGCCATGACGATCGCCTCTTGAACGGTCGTGGACTGGGAGATCGAATAGTTGCCGGGTTTCTTGACCGCGCCGTCGACGTAAATCGTACCGGCCTCCGGGACGAATATAACGTCGCCGCGTTGGATTTCGATGTTGAGATCCGTGTTCCCCTGCTTGATGATCTCGTCCAGATCGATCATGAAGACCATCGGTTGCAGCTTGGGGTCATCGTTGGGACGCCGCACCTGGACCATTTTCCCGGCCTTCTCGGAAAGACCGCCCACCCCTGCAAGCGAGTCCAGGAGTCGCTGGCGGGTCAGGTAGGGCACTGCCCCCGGATTCTTGACCGCACCGAGCAGGGTTATCTTGCCGGCCAGCTGCTCTTTGACGAAAATGCTCACGTGTGGGTTCTGCAGATATTTCCTCTTGTAGAGGTCCTCGATTCTCTGTTCCGCCTCACGCGTGGTGAGGCCCTTGATCTGAACCGGTCCCAGGAGCGGCAAAGTGATAAAGCCCCGAGACCCCACCCGGGCTTCTGTTTTCAGCTCCTCGGCCTCGAACACGGTGACTTGTATCAAATCCCCTTCGCCCAAAACATAGTCCCGCAGATTGGGCGCAGTACTCACCGATGCAAGCAGTTTCTGGTTGATTTCGCTGATTTCCCTTCGCGATCCGCTTTCGTCCGCCAGCAGAACCTCGACGTTGGCTGTGGGCGGCGGCCCTTTGGGAGTGCCGCATCCGGCGACGGCCGCTGCGAATAAGGCAATGGCCGCAAAGGCCCGAAGCCCGCAAAATCCGACGTGCTGAAACGGGATACTCATGATGAGGACATCCTTTGCCCGGGATGGATGCAAAAGGCGGCATCCAAAACGCACGATGGATACCGCCCTTCCGACTTCATCTCGATAACGGGAACCGGATCACTGGGGACTGACCGGTCTGCCGTGGGTATTGGCGCTCAGAGCCACCGCGCCCCCAAGAATGCCGAGCGCGGTCAGCCCTGCGATCCATATCGCGGAGATATCGGGACCAGCCACGGCACTCGCAGTGGAAAGAGGAAGTCCTCCCGCGTCGGGACGATCATCCTTGCCGTCTTCCCGGGGTGATGCGGACATTTCCGCCTGGGCCAACACGATGGAGTGACCCTCCTGGATCAGGTCGACGCCGTTACGGCTCAATACCTGCATGGCTCCCTGATCGACACCCAGTTCGGTGGTCTTCGCCTCCACAATGATGTGTCCCCTCAACAGCCCTTCGCTCCCGGCAGGTACAATCATACGCTGAGTTTGAACCAGGTCGTGGGGGGTATGAAAGGCAATCGGCTTCCCCTCAGTGCGGACGGCAAAATCGACGCGTCCGGAGTTTACCGTCAGGTCCCACTGGCTATTGTCCTCAATCAAGGCAAAAACCGCCTTATCCTGAACCACCATCTGTACATCGCGGCTCTGGACCACGCAGTTTCCGTTGCAGGCCATCAGGATGCCTTGCGGCAGGGGCATTTCGGATCGAAACCGGCTCACTTCCTTGCCGCCGTGGAGAACGCTGACCTTCCCCGAAGGGACGAGACGGGCGTTCGAACCGGCATATCCCGCGACGGGCTGGACGACCAAAGAGAAGACCAGAAGCAGGGCAATGATTCCGGGACAGAATTTCATCGATGCGGGCCTCCTCCGTTTCATCAGACCAGACTCCAACCCCAATGCCGCTTTTCTACTCAATCATTGCCTTCAAGTCAAGACACTAACTGGTCACATCTCAAGTTTCAGTAGGACTCCCACGAACATCGCCACAGAATGGCTACCATTTTCAAAGAGAATCCACTCTCGTCTTGAAACGTGTTTGTTTTTCCATGATACTCGGCAATATTTTAGCTGTTATTGAGAAAAAAGTTATGCAAAATATTGAATTGGGTCGATGTAACAAAAGTACGCCGGGGCGAATCCTCCCTCGACGGATGAGGTTCCCTGAAAGGCCGGGCTTTATGTTCCCCGGCTGTGATAATAAGTCGAAAGCTGTTTAGCATTTCCGGAAGTTCGAGTCCGGGGATGCGGGTCATTGCCGTCTTCGGTCCTCCGTCGAACCCCGGGGTGGTATTCCCTGAATCTCGACGATCAGTGTTGTCGACCGGGTCACAAACGGTTCGCTGACTCCATTGCATGGAGCAACGCATGAACGATTCACACGAAAAACGCCCCGGACAGGAACATCCCGTCTCCGTCTACGGAGCGAATCTGCCCAGCGTGGAAACCAGGGAGTCGCTGCCGGAATTCGAGGATTCCGCCGATCTGCGGGACTACCTGGAGATTATTCTGAGACGCAAGTGGCTGATTCTCACCTTCCTGTTCGCCGTGTTCATGACCGTGCTGGTGGTGAGCCTCAGCATGAAACCGGTGTTCAGGGCGAGCGGGCGGCTGGAAATGAGCCCGAGGTTTCCCAAGGTCACGAAGTTCGAGGATATCACGGGCGGGCAGATGTTTTTCACGAGGGATTTCGTGCAAACCCAGGTGAAGCTGTTGCAGAGCGGTGCCCTCACCCAGCGGGTCTTGCGAAAGATGAACCTGTTGGAGAACGATCCGGCTCGAAGCCGGGAAGCCAAGGCCGAAGGATTGATCGAGAGGTTTCGCAAGAGCCTTTCCGAATCGCTGCAATTCGGCAAGGCGGTGGAAAAGACCCCCGATCCGTCCATTGCAAGTCTCAAGAAAGAAAAGGGAATGCAGAGCTGGGTCGGTGGGAATCTGGAAGTGCATCCCGAGCGGGACACAACCCTGGTCAACGTTTCGTTCAGCTCCACCGATCCGGCGCAGGCCCGGGATTTCGTCAATACTCTGATCCAGGAATTCATCAGCTGGCAGATGGACAAAAGAATGGATGCGGCGAGTTCGGCGAAACAACAACTTGAAAAACAGCTGGAAGTGGTCCGCATCCAGCTCGAAAGAGCGGAAAGCAATCTGAATGCTTTTGCGCAAAAATCCGGTATCGTCTCGCTCAGTTCCAACCTGAATCTGATTTACTATCAGCTCGAGGAGGTCAACAAGGCTCTGACGGTGGCTCAAACCGAACGCATCGGGAAAGAATCCGTCTACCTGCAGAGCCTGAAAAGCGGTGTCTCGGCATTGCCGATTGTGGTGGAAAGCCAAATGCTGCAGAAGCTTCGCGCCGATTACGTGGCCCTGGCCGGGCAGTACCAGGAGATGTACACGATATTCAAGGACGACTATCCGAAATTGAAGACCCTCAAAGCCAGAATGGTGGACATCGAGAAGCAGATCAAAGAAGAAGAAAACCGCATGCAGCAATCGTTGAAGAACGACTATCTGGCTTCGTTGAAGAAAGAAGAGGCTCTGCAAAAGGAGGCGGAAGAGAAAAAAAACTTGGCGATGGAACTCAACGATCGGGCCACCCAGTTCAAGATTCTCGAACGGGAGGTCGAGACCAGCAAGCTCATCCACCAGAGCCTTCTGGAACGTTCCAAGGAGATTGACGCCAATGTGGGAACGGAACTGGGAAACATCCAGGTGGTTGAATACGCATCGCTACCTCTTTCGCCCTATAAGCCCGACGTGCGCCGAAACCTGCTTCTGGCCATCGTGATCGGCCTCATCGGCGGCATAGGCATATCGTTTTTCCTCGAGTACCTGGACAACACGGTAAAACGTGTCGACGAGATCACGGACCGGTTCCATATTCCCGTGCTGGGCGTGTTGCCTCTCGTTGAGAACGAAGATTTGCACGATTTGGATTCCCTGGTCAAAACCAGGCCGAAATCCAGTTTTGCCGAGTCCATCAGGACGGCCAAGGTGTCGATTCAGCTGTCAAGTCCCGTCGATCAGCCGCCCAGGACATTTCTCATCACAAGCACCAGTGCCGCCGAGGGGAAGAGCGCGATATCGTCGAACCTGGCGCTGGCTTTCGCCGGGTCGGATGAAAAGGTGCTGCTGATCGACGCCGACCTGAGAAAGCCGAGGCTCCACAAAGTCTTCTCCAACGGCCGGGGATCGAAACAAAAGGGGCTGAGCCAGCTCTTGAGCGGGATCTGCAAAGTGGGGGAGACGATTCAGACGACGGACACGCCGAACCTGTTTTTCATTCCTTCGGGGCCCATACCGCCGAATCCCGCGGAACTGCTCGCCTCCAACCGGATGCGCGACATCCTGAAAACCCTGGGGGAGAGGTTCGACCGGGTGATTCTCGATGCGCCTCCGGCGGTCGGATTCGCCGACGTGCTCGTATTGGGAAACTATGTCAACGGGGTGATTCTGGTCAGCATCCTTGGACACACCCACCGCGAAGCCCTCCGGATGTTCCGCAGAAGCCTGTACAACGTGCGGGGTAATCTGCTGGGATGCCTGGTGAACAAGCTCAATGTCGGGCACCACTTGGGCGGCTATTACTACAAGTATTACAAATACTATCATTACTATTATCAGCAGGCATACGGCTCGCCACCCGAGAGTCTTCCCGAACATTCTCCTCAGGAAAGAGCATGAAACGCACAGGGTTCCTCTCCCGTGGGCTGGCGACCCTGCTACTCCTGGGGATGTCCGGAAGCCTGATATGGTTCGGAGTCTGGACGAACAGAATGGCCGGGCGCGACTATGCATTCGAACTGAAGCATACCTCCGGGAACCTGTTCTCCGAAGTGCTTTATCTGAAAGGGAACTATGAGTATTTTGTCGATCTCGACATGGAAACGGCTGCGGCCTACTTTCGGAAAGCCGTCGTTCATGATCCGCTTCTGATCGAAGCATGGTTTGCTCTGGCAAAAGTCCACGCCGTGCAGGGACGCAAAGAGGAGACACAAAAGCTGTGCGATCTGCTTTTGCCTTCCATTTCCCACGTGAGCACCTGGAAATGGCAGGAGTTTCTGCTGGCCTTCGATCTGGGCGACGAAGAGAGTTTCGCGGAGACGCTCAACTTCATCCTCGCCAGGCTGCCGCATCGCAGAAATGAGGCTTTTCTCCTTGCGCACACGTTCTGGCGGGATTGGAGCGGGATTATTCTCCATGTTACGGCTGAAAATCGGAAGTTGTGTTTCGAGCAGTTGCTGAGTTCCAGGGAAACGGACCTGGCCGTGCGGCTCTGGGAGCGTATGAAAGAGGAGCGGGTGCCCGTGGATGGAGACTTGGGATTGCGCTTCTGCCAGTTCCTGATGGAAAACGACAGGATGAAGATGGCCAAGGAACTGTGGCGGGAAATCACCGGTTCCGCGGGTCTCGGGGTATGTGACGGCGAATTCGGGACCGAACCGCTCAACACGGCATTCGGGTGGCGCTTCGGGAAAACGCCCGCGGCCATCATCGAAATAACCCGACAGGGCTGCACCTCGGGGGACGGCTGCCTCCACATCCGGTTCAACGGTACCGAGAATGTGGCGTTCCACCATGTGTCTCAAATCGTTCCAGTTGAGCCCGGGCGGAATTACCGGCTGCATTTCTTCCGCAGGAGCAGTGCATTGACGACCGACAAGGGGGTATTCCTGGAGGTGACGGGCTACCGCTGCAGCGGTTTGAATGTCGCCACTTCGCCGGTCAGGGGCACCACCCCTTGGACCGAAGAGCAGCTCGAAGTGGCTGTTCCCGACGCCTGTGAAGCGATCACGGTCAAGGTGTCGAGGAAAGACAGTCTGAGGTTCGACAACAAGATAAGTGGTGACTACTGGCTGGATGGCGTAGCTGTGGAATAGCTCGGACAGGCAGAGGAAGAAGGAGATATGCCGCCTTTTTCTATGCGTGGGCGCAATGACGCTCTGGAAGTCCTGGTGCGGCTGCTCGCGGGAGAAAAGAACGCACACCGGCTTATTGCGAAAATCACTTCCGATTCCGCTTTGCTCAAGGAAGCCGAGCGGATTGACGGCGCGATTCGCTCAAACTCCGCCTCGGACGAAGAACGCGACCGCATGTCGAGGCTTTGCCGTCTGCATCGGATACGCCCCGACCGTTTCAGTGCGCGTCTCCACCTGGTCCTTCATTCCCTCGGTTTGACGTCTCCCGACTTGAGCTACTACGAAATCCTGGGCGTTGAACCGAGCGCCGGCCGGGATGAGATCAAGAAGGCCTTCAGACAGCTCAGTCTCAGATATCATCCCGATTTGAACCCGGGCGACACTGACACGACCGAGAGCTTCAGGACAATTCGCAAGGCGTACGAGGTCCTCTCGGATGAGAAGCGCCGGGAACGGTACGACGCCGAGTCGCCGATTCCCGGATGGCTGGATGGCCAGGCGGAGGAGGAGTTGAATGGGGTCGGCAATGGATGGAGGCTCAGGCAGCTCTGGCAGCTTGGAATTCCCGTCCTTATTCTGCTGCTGTTCTGCTTTTGGGTCGATTATGAATACCTGCTGACCGACAGATATTACCGGGTGAAACCGGCGGGCGAAGCTCGGGAGGATGAGAATCCGTTCTCGAGCGTCAAATCCGTCGAAATCGCAACGCAATCCGGGCCGGCGTCCAGGGGAGGCGTCCCGTCTTCGGCGGAACCCGCGATTTCGGGAGAAACCCGGCCAAACGACATTGCGGAAACACCTCCTGCCGCGCAGCCGGACCACGGATACGACGTCGCTCCAAGTCGTGAACCGGCGGTGATCGAGGAGCCGACCGGCGATCTCGCGTCACGGCGCGCAGCGGGTTTCGAGCAGGACCGTGTCTTTGGGAAGACGGACGCCGCGGAAGGGATCGTTCCCGGTGCGGGTACGCCGCCGTCATCGGACAAACCGTCGGCTGACGGTGCGAATGTACCGGTTGCGGCGCCGAAGGAGACCGTCGAATCCGGAAAGGCGGCGGATGCTTTCAGGGATGATGTGTACGGAGCCCCGGAGCCGAACGCGGAACCGCCCGGTGTTCCGCGGGCTCTTGCGGCATCGGCGTCACGGCAGGGTGAGACAAAGACTCGCGGGGCACGAATCGGTCCGGAGTCCGAAATCCGACAGGAAAATGGAGAACAGGGTTCGACGGGGTTGCCGGAACACGGCGGAACCCTGCAACAGCCCATTCCCGCGGAAACTGCCGGTTCCGTGGAGCGAAAGGGGAAGACCGAAAGACAGGTGAAAAGTGAGAAGACAAAGGAGGGCAAAGGAGCGGAAATCAAGCCGGTGAGGCGGGCGGAAGCGGGAACCCGCGGAGTTGCGGGCAAAACGGAAGGCAGGACCGTTCCCCAGGTGGTCAAGGATGCGAAACAGGCTGGAAAACGTCGTCCGGGAGACCCGGGCGATACGAAGCGGCAGGCTTTGCCTGCGGATGCCCCGCCGGGAAAAATCGAAAATCACGCACTCAAAGATGCTCCCATGCCGTCAATCGACGAGATGAGCGTTCGGGCGCACGATTTTATCAGGCGGTATGTCGCAGCATACGAGAACAGAAATCCTACCCGGTTGCTCGGTTTTTTTGAACCGAACGCCGTTGAAAACGGCAAGTCGCTCGATCGTCTGTTCTCGACGTACATCTCCAATTTCAAACGGGCCGAAAAAATTCGTTATCATATCCACCCTGCCGACTTCAGGCTTGCCCGGGAGAAGATGATCGTCAGCGGCAGCTTTGAGATGTCGGTGAAGTTCAAGGGTGAACCCACCGTGGAATCCAGAGGCTCGATCCTGATGGAGCTGACCATGCACGATGACGATTTCCGAATCAGGACTCTGACCTACAACTTCTGGGAATCCGTCAGGCGATCCGACTGATTCCGGGTTGAGCGCAATACGCCGCGGGCCTGGAGCGGAACTCACGGCGAAGCCTGAAAATCCGCATCGCCGTTCCTGCCCCGGAGGGAATTCCGGGGACGGCAGGGCGGGCGCGGCTCCATCGTGTCCACGCTCAAGCCGGGAGCTTGGCGTCACCCTGCTCGAAAGGAACCCTTGGCGTTCAAAGCAGTTTGTTCAGGCAGCGGTCCTTCAGGTCGGAGATCACTTTCCTCACTTCCTGCGCCTTTTCGAGATCCGCCACGAGCACCGCATCTTCGGTGTCCACGATCAGAATCCCCTTGACTCCCAGTGCCGCGACATGCCTGTTGCCCCGGGCCATGACGAAAGAACCCCGGCACTCGATGAGCATCGCGTCTCCCTCGGCCAGGTTTCCCGCCTCATCCTGTTCCGCCCGCCGCGTTTCATACAGGCTGTACCATGAGCCGACGTCGCTCCAGCCACAGTCGCAGGGAAGCACATAGACGGTCCGGCGGGTTTTCTCCATGATCGCGTAATCGAAAGAGATGCCGTCGATTCCTTCGTAAAGCGAGGCCAATCGTTGAGCATGCTCGTCCGAGTCAAATCCGGTCAACCCGGTCAGTCCCGAATGAAACGCAGGCATATGCTCCGAGAATTCCGCCAGTAGAAGGGAGGATGTGGCAACGAAGATGCCGGCGTTCCAGTAGGTGCCGCCTCCGAGCAGGTATTCTTCCGCCTTGTGGAGAGGAGGTTTTTCCACAAACCGTCTGACTCGATGGAACGCGACCCCGTCGGCGTTCCGTTCGACCGGGTCCGTCTCAATATACCCGTAACCCGTTTCAGGTCGTGTGGGCACGATGCCGAGAGTGACGATGGCCCGGTCGTCGGCCGAGAGTGATACGGCATGCATGAGCGCGGTTCTGAAAACACCGGGCTGAGCGACGAAGTGGTCCGCGGGGAGGATCACCATTGGGGCATTGCCGGCGAGGTATTCCACGTATCTCGCAGCCAGCCCTATGCAGGGGGCCGTGTTTTTCCCCCGGGGCTCCGCCAGGATGCGAACTTCGGTTCCCGAGAAGAGTCGGCTCGTTTCGTCGAAATGCTCACGACCCACTACCAGGATGATTCGGGAATCGGGCACGAGCCCTTTGATCCGCTCGTAAGTGGCTTTGACCATCGGCTGATCGCCGATAATGCTCAGCAGTTGCTTGGGCCGCGCCTTACGGCTGACAGGCCAGAACCTCGTTCCGGAACCGCCCGCCATGATCACCACGTACATGAAGCCGTCCTTCTCAGCAGACCGTGCCCTTGCGCCCGTAATCGTCCTCGAGCCGGATAATGTCGTCCTCGCCGAAATACGTCCCCTGCTGGACTTCAATGAAGCTCATGATCGTCGCGCCGGGGTTTTCGATCCGGTGTTTGACGCCGGCCGGGATGTCGATATACTCTCCCACTTCGAGCGGGATTTTCCGATCGTCGAGGGTTACAAGGGCCTGCCCCTGGACGATCATCCAGTGTTCCGACCGTTTGTAGTGCAGCTGATAGCTCAGTCTTTTCCCGGGGAGCACATCGACGCGCTTGACTTTGTAGGTCGGGCTGTCCTCAAGGACCGTCCACAGGCCCCACGGCGGCCTGGACATGGCCGCGTGGGGCTTTGTCCTTTCCAGAACGGCACGGTAGAGCTGCACGTACTCGCAGGCCATCCGCTCCATGTTGAATCGCTCTTCCACGAACCGGCGGCAGGCTGAGCGGTCCCAGGAGTCGATTCTGCAAACCTCCTCGACGATCCGGTCCATGTCCGCGGCAAGGATTCCGTTCTCGCCGATTTTCACGATTTCCGCCATGGTTCCCCGGTTGAATCCGACCACCGGCGTTCCGCAGGCGTTCGATTCGAGGATGTGAAGCGGGAAGGCAGGCTCCTCGGAGGTGCACAGCACCGCCGAGGCCTTTCCCCAGAGTTCCCCGAGCTTTTCGGGACTGAGGGAAGGCGCGTGCCTTATCCTGGAGCCGTCCACGTATCGGGCAATTTCCATCTCGTAGTAGTCAGGGTCTTCGATGTTGCCGACAATGAGCAGTTTCCGGTCCGAGCGCAACGCGATTTCAACGGCGTCCCGAACCCCGCCCGTCTTCCCGACCGGTCCCCACCACAGCAGATGGTCGCCGGGCTTGGCGCGACAGTTGAACACGCTTGCATCGACCGCCGGGTAGATGGTGCCGGCATAATCCAGGCTCGAATCGCGTGATGCGTCGCTGGCCGATACGTAGGCGCAACGGTGGTTCCATTTGCGGAATATGGGCAGCACTCCCTCCGACAAACGGCCGTAAAAGCTTGAGACGATGGGGATCTTGACGAAGGGGGCGTACGAAACCGAAAGCAGGTTGTCATGGGTATGCAGAAGATCGAATTCCGATGCTTTCTCCATTGCCGCACCCAGGCTGAGACACTCGAGGGCGGATGAGTCCGAATCGGACAACTGCGGGATCGGCCCCCCCTCCGGAGGCGGGTCCAGCCCGAACAGCTTTACTTCCACCCCCTGGGCCGCCATGGCGTGACGAAAAAGCTCGCACAGGATGCTCCAGGTCAGTGCCCGAACACTTCTGGCTCGCCATGATGCCGGGAAAACCATTCCGACTTTCATTCGATCCCCAACGTCGCTTCAGGTGAGAGCGCTTGCTTTCAAAGACTCATCAAAACCATGAGCACGACGAAATATAACTGATTGGCGGGGATTTGCCAGTTGAATTCCACCGCGCTGTGGCACAGAAAGGCCAGGCTGCCCGCCAGTGCCCCGGCGGCGATCAGACGTCTCCGCGAGTCGCCGCCGCCATCGCAGTGAATCCCGTCGGTCCGCAGCCCCGCCGGAATCGGAGAACGGTGAATCGCACTTCCTGACCCGCCTGGAAAGTCGGACAGGGAAAGGGTGCCGGAAGGACCGCTCGAACGCCGGCGATCGGGCAGATTCTCCCCGGCATCGAGTTTCCATGCGCGCCGGGCTGCCAGGACCCAGTATCCCCACGCCAGCAGGGTTAACCCGGCGGCAACGGGCACGCCCAGCTCCCCGGCGAGCTCGAGGTAGTCGCTGTGCGCATGGACGATTTCCTGGTCGTCGAGCAGGTGGGACTGGTAAAGACGAATCGCGTGCGCGAAGGTGGCCAGACCGGTTCCGGTCAGTAAATGGTCCCGAATCAGCCGGCAACTGTCGGCCCAAATCTTGAAACGGCCCACGGCGCCGCCCTCCAGGACGTCAAAACGGGCGATGATGTTGCCGAAGCCGACGATGCTCCCGTAGGCGATCATCACCCCCCAGCAGACGACGACGAAAGCGAGCATGCTCGGTCGCCTTATTCTGCCGATGATCGTAAAAGCAGTGAGAGCGATCAGGGCACTGAGGATACCCCCCCTTGATTCGGAAAAGACCAGGGCAAACAGCACCATGCCGACAAGAAAGGAAAAAAACAACTGCTTCTGCCTGGTCTGAGCGTTTCGTTCCCGGGCATCGTAGGTCTTTTGCAGGGACAATCTCGAAGGAGGTTCTGCCGGAGAAAGGGCATATCCGAGAAGGACAGGCCAGATCATGCCCAGAAATGCGGCGAAATGGTTCCGGTTCACGAAGGTTCCCCGTGCGTCGCCGGTTCCGGCGGCTTCCCAGAGCACTCCCAGGGAAGGCACGAGCACTTGCAGGATGCCGTAGAGCGCCTCGGACGCAGCCACGAAAAAGAGCAGGCGAAAGAACCATTCGGGAGAACCTTCCCGGAGGGCGTTTCGCAAGAGAATGCCGAACAGGACCAGAAACACCCACCAGAACAGGGAAAACAGCGTCATCACGGGGAGGTAGGAAATCGCGGCCCATCCCTGCGGGCTTCCGGCTGCCTCGGCGGCCCGTTGCAGCCAGAGCAGGCGGTGCGGAGCCAGCACGGCCAGGGCGGAGGGCGGCAGGGGAATCAGCTGCAGAACCGGAAAAGCCAGAATGAAGACTCCGGCAGCCTGCCACTTCACGGGGATTTCCCGCATCAGGGAAGGCGATTCGGGCTCCATCCACAACAGCACTGCCGTTCCGATCATGAACAGCGCGGTGCACAGGCTCCAGAACCAGGGGCGCGCGCCCCCCAGGAAAAACGGGAGGAACAGGACCGGGAGGGCGATCGTGACCCGGGTCAGAAAGATGCCGCCCAGAGGTCTCACGCCCGGGCCTTTGATGGCCCCGAAATGGTCATATGAGCGGACGCCTGGCCGGGGGGGCATGATGAGCGGTTTCGTTTATCGGGAGACTTGAGGCGACCGGAGACGGCCGATCGACCGATCGGCACGGGAGAAGCCCTTGTTTGTCCTCGAGCTCCTTGAGCTTTGCCACCACGGTGCGTCTCAGGTGTTCGATGCGCCTCAGGGTGTAATGGCTTATGGGGTCGTTGAGCAGATCCTTTCTCAGCGACAGCGTGCCGTAGCTCTTGCTCCCGTTCACCAGCGGCAGCTCCAGCACCAGCACGCGCCCCAGGCACTGGTCCAGATCGAGGCAGATCTCGTTGAGGCACCACCTGTAGGTGTCTCCGGGGCCGTTCCACCAGACTCCATTGAAATGAATCCTGGCTTCATCCATCTTGAGCAGTTCGCAGGCGCTCACGATGCGCTCCCACATCTCCTCCACGCTCCCGGCCCGGGCGATGTGAAGCTGCTGGTCCAGGAACGTGCGGCGCTCGCGCGCGAAGCCCATCACGTCCGTGACGTCATGGAAGTAGCCCACTACCTTGTCAACGGTCACGTACTCCAGGTAGCCGATCTTGCGTATGAAGAAGACGACGAGCAATCCAAGAACCAAAAGCAGGAACCCGGCTTTGACATCCCTCGCGTGGATGATGAGCAGTGCAAACACTCCGAGGAACAGTGTTGCCCCGTACATGATCAGGACGGCCTTGCGCTGGCTGAGCCCCATTCGGAGCAATTTGTGGTGGATATGGCTCTTATCGGGCTGGAACATGCTCCGGCCGAGCACGAACCTGCGTATGGGCGCCAGGATCGTGTCCATCAACGGCAGCCCCAGGGCCACGATGGGTATGATGATCGCAACGGTTGCCGGACTTTTGAGAGACCCGAGAATGCTGAGCGAAGCGAGGATGAAGCCGAGAAAGTAGCTTCCGCAATCACCCAGGAAGATCGACGCCGGGTTGAAATTGTAACGCAGAAATCCCATGCAGGCTCCGGCCAGGGCGGCGAGGCCGACAACAGCAGCGGTGTTGCCGCCGTTCTCGGTCAGTGCCAGCAGAACCAGGGAAACGAAAAGACTCGTTCCGGTCGCCAGTCCGTCCAGTCCGTCGATCAGGTTGACGGCGTTCACCACCAGGAGGACCCAGAACAGAGTGACGATACCGGAAAACCATCCCAGGGAGAATTCGGAACCCCACGGCAAGGCGATCTGTTTGAAGAACAACCCGCCCTCGCAAGCCAGCAAGGCCGCCACGATCTGAAACAGGAACTTCACGTCCGGGCGGAGCTGATGAACGTCATCACAGAGCCCCATGACGAACACCACGGTGGCCCCTGCCGAAATCCAGATCAAGGACGGGTCCCGGGATGACGAGAAAAAGAGCACGCAGCCCCAGAAGGGCAGCATGAAAGCCAGGTAGACGGCAATCCCGCCCAGCCGGGGAATCGGTTCGACATGGATTTTGCGCGCTGCGGGCCGATCGACGACGTCGAGTCGTTTGGCGATCCTTCCCACAACGGGCGTAAGCGTCAGGGCCAGAAGGAGGGATGCAAGAAAAGCGATCAGAATAGTATACATTGATCACCAAATGACGAACGTCATGAGCACTTAAAGACGAATCAACCGTTTCGACAGTGCAGCGCCAATTACACGGCAGACTACGAATTCACCCCTGCGAACATAACATAAATTTAATGATACACAAGGACTAAGGACAATATTAAAACAAACTGAAGAAATTTTCTCCGGATGATTTAAACGGCGTCCGGTCCCAACAAGAAATTTGCCCGGAGGGTAAAAGTCTACCGGCAAACCACCAATTCGATATGCACTATTCCGTTTGCTGGAACACCATATATTCTGTCGGGTCCTGAAATCACGCTTCCGGCAGAGGTTGTCCAACGACGCTTCAATCAGCACCCGGCCCGTGCACCCGTTCTTTGAGTATGTCGGCATATCTTCGTGCCCATTCACTGCGGTTGAATTCACGAGTCGCGAAGGACCGTCCCGCATTTCCCATTTTCCGTCTCAATGCCCGGTTCTCCGCCAGCTTAATGATGGCGGAAGCCAGGGCCGCGCCATCTTCAGGCGCAACGGCAATGCCGCCGCCGGACAGCTCCAGGATCCGCCTGGCTTCCCCCTGCACTCCCAGCACGATGGGTTTTCCGGCGCCCATTGCCTCGAACATCTTCGACGGCAGGACCGTCTTGAACAGTTCCGATCGGCGCAGCACTACAAGGGAAATATCGGTTGCCGCCATGTAATTCCTGACGGTTTTGTGCGGCACCAGCCCGGTGAATTCGACGTTTGTCAGTCGCATCGCCTCGGCGTGGGCGCGAACTGACGATAATTCAGCTCCGTCACCGACAACAAGAAAACGGACGTGAGGATGCGATTTTTGCAGCGAAGCCGCCGCCGCCGGCAGGACTTCCAGACCATGGGCCATGCCCACTGTGCCGATGTAGCTGACCAGAACGTCATCGTGCTTCAGGCCGTGCAGGCATCGTACGATGCGGGCATCACCCGCTTTCCAGAATTCGACGTCGATGCCGTTGGGAACATACTCGATTTTTGAACCGGGAATACCGCGCCCGGTCAGGTTATCGATGAAAGCACGCGTGACGCACACGACGGCGAGCGCATTCCGGTACAATGAAAGTTCCAGTTGTTCCGTGAGCCGCAGAATCCATGAAGTTCTTACGGCCCCGACCGCGGCCGCCGATTCCGGCCATAGATCCCGGAGCTCGAAAACCCACGGGGTTCGTGTCAGCGTCCCGGCGAGCCGCCCCGCCACAGCGTTGAAAAACTGGGGGGAGGTGGCGACGATGACATCGAATTTTCCGAGTCTCAGCGAACGCCACACCGATGTGGGCACGAAGGACAGGTAATTGAGCGTGCGCTTGAAAACTCCTGTATTCGCAGCCAGGTAGGTCCACACCCGGTGAACGTGAATCCCGTCCAGCAGGGATCGGTCGTACCAGCGTCTGCTGTAGCCGGCAAAAGGCACGCCGCGGGGATGACTGGGCACGCACGTGACCACGTGCACCTCGTGGCCCGCCCGCACCCATTCCCTGCAATGCTCGAAAGTCCTGATGGCCGGCGCGTTGACTTCGGGAGGGAAATAATGTGAAAGGAACAGGATTCGCATGAAGGGACGCGGACGGACCTCCCGGTCAAAGCAGATGTATGGACCAGTTCAGTTCCAGTCGATCGTGAAAACCGAATCCGGCCCAAAGAGCCGGGCGATCGATTTCCACCCCGAAACGGGGGTGGCAGGGAGTGGTCGTCGCATCAAAAGAGAAACCGCGGCCGCTCACCCGCGCCAACGCCGCCGAACCGGCCGCCGCTTTCCAGCCGTCCGGCTCGGGAGAACAGGTGAGCCCGGGGGCCATGTGCACCCGAAGGACGGCCTGGTGCCTTCCCGGCGCGGTCAATTCGTCGTGAAACCCGATCACCGGGGGCTCGATTCGAATGCTCCGGGTGTGAATCACGGTCTGCCCGCTTCTTCCCGGCCCCCCGTAGGAACCGTGCAGCTCGAGACCACCATCCCGGAAGCCTGTGCCGGCGGAACGGATCGAGATTCTGCGTGCACAGCGAAAAGACTCCCACAATTCAGACTGGTCCCGGCCGTCCACCTGGATGGTGTTGTGCGCTGCGGTGCCGCGATCGTATTGCCGGATGGAACACGGATTGTACGTGAAAACGCCGGTATCCGCGATCACGCGCACGCCCCGGCGGCTCAGCTCGAACGAGAGAGCGTCCGCATGGCCGTGGCCGGGTTGATGGTCCGGCCCGATCGGTCCCGAATCGAAAACGAGGGTTGTGCCGTCGCCATCCCGCCACCCGAAATATCCCGCGTCGGCCAATGCCCACGTGCCGAGGCGCGTATTCAGGTTCTCCATCCCGGGGTCTCTCCCGGCGATGAACCGTTGGATCAATGCCCCGCAAGAGGGTGCCACCCCCAGCGCACAGTCATTGAGCAGCGCGTATTCACCATCCGGATGGACCAGCCGGCTCAGGGAACCGAGCAGATTCATGCCGGCCGATCGGGACAGGTGCCCGATGGTGTCCGCATCCCGGCTTCGGACCTTGTCCGCGACTCCGGCCAGCCGCAGCAGCGCTTCGGCAAGCAGCGCCTGGTACATGGGGCTGCGCTCGTCGTGTGCTCCATCGGGAAGCACCTGCGTGGCCAACTCCTCCCGGAGTATCGACAGGCCCCGTCGTATCCATTTCGACGCACACTCCCCGTCCAGGCTCAAGCCGGCCCAGCAAAGCGTGACGGCATTCTCCAGGAGATGGTTTCCCATGAGGTGGTATTCGATCTGTGCCTCCAGCGCGGCCGTCTGACGGGCGATGCTGTCCACGATCCGATGCGCGGCGGCTTCGTCGAGACCCCTGTTTGAGTGAACCCATTCGATCCATTCCCGAATGCGGATCGAAAGCGGATAGGGTTCCCATCCCGGACCTTTCGGATCAGTGTTTTCCGCGATCCAGTCCAAAACCAGAAAGAGCCCGTCGCGGGGCTGAATTCCGCTCAGAAAACGAAAGGCGTGGAGATTGTATGTCCACAACCGGTCTGCACCGGGCTGTCGCCACCGTTCGGGACCGGAGAACGGCAGCCTGCGGTTCAGAAAAGTGAAGCCTGAACCGTCGAACCCGTCGTCCCGGGGCTCCGCCGCGGGCTCCGAAGCTCTTGGCCGCAGCCGGTGCGGCCCGAGGGGCCCGGGCAAACGCGAAAACGGGAGCAGAGCACGGGCCACCCGGTAGATGACCTGGCGGGGCCGAAGATACCGAACAGTGTGCAGATACAGGTGGGGGTTCACTCTCGACGCAATGCCGGGAAGGGTTACGGGTCGGGTGTTCGCCGGTGTTCAGGCATCCGCCCGGATGCCTGATACGAAGTTGCGTTCAAGATGGATCTTTCAAGCACAAAAGAGCGGGGGAATGATTCCCCCGCACCCCCCAAGTTTCGGCCACACGCGCAAGCGCGTGAGGCCGAGCGCTCGGCGCTGTCGGCGACTGGCCGAAGGCCGCCGCCGCAGCGCCACACGGAGCCGCGAAGCGGCGAGGGAGTGTGGGGGATACGTCCCCCACGCTTTTAGAGTATTATTTTGAACGCAATTGACCATGGCGCCGGCGTCACCACAAGGCATGAAAACAGACTCACACGGGAGTCTATTTTCTAGGTAAATCTGTATGAAATGTAACATTGCATGTGGGGCCGTCGCATTCGGGCCGGAAGATGCCCGGTGTGGCTTCCCTCAAGCTAAACGATAGTATTTCGCCGGGTTTGTCGGTCAACCGGCGTGCCGAAAACTGAAAAACCGTGTCGCGGAATTCAGGGGAAGCAACGCTGGAGATACCGGCGCCCGATGATGCCGGCGATCCTTTCGCCGGTTTTGCCGTCCCACAGAGGAGGCACGGAGCCGGACTTGCCGCCGCCGTCGAGCACCCGTTCCACTTCCCGCTCGAGCCCCGCCGGATCCCCTCCCACGAGGGTGTTCGTCCCGGTGGCGATCGTCACCGGCCGTTCGGTGTTTTCGCGCATGGTCAGGCACGGCACGCCAAGAAAGGTCGTTTCTTCCTGGATGCCGCCCGAATCCGTGATGACGACCCGGGCACGCTTTTGCAGCGCGAGAAAATCCAGGTAACCGACGGGATCCATCAGCCTGAGGCTTGAATTCGCCCGTTTTAGACCCGGAATCGAAAGCTTGTCCCGCGTCCTGGGGTGGACCGGAAAGAGGAGCGGCAGCCGGTGGGCGATTGTCTCGAGCGAGGACATCAGGCTTGCCAGCCGGGACGGCTCATCCACGTTGGCCGGGCGATGCAGCGTGACCAGGCCGAAGTTCCCGTTCAGTTCGAGCGACCGCCGCAGTTCGGGCCATCTGCGGTCCGCGGCCGGCAGAAGTCGCACCAGCGTATCGATCATGACATTGCCCACAAGATGCACCTTGTGCTGAGGGATGCCCTCGCGGGCCAGATTCTCATTGCCGTCCCGGGAAGGGGTGAAGAGCAGGTCGGATATCTGGTCCGTGAGGAGCCGGTTGATTTCTTCAGGCATGGACCGGTCGAACGACCGCAGGCCGGCCTCGACGTGCGCCACCGGGATGCCGAGCTTTGCGCACACGAGAGCGCTCGCCACGGTGGAATTGACGTCCCCGTAGACCATGACGAGATCCGGACGCTGCTCCCCGGCCGTCTCCTCGAAGCGCATCATGATCAGGGCGGTTTGAACGGCGTGGCTGCCCGAGCCCACTTCCAGGTTGACATCGGGAGCCGGCAGCCCGAGCTCCCGGAAGAAGACGTCCGACATGTCGGGATCGTAATGCTGCCCGGTATGCACCAGGACCTGGTCGATTCCTTCGAGACCGGCCAGGGCCCGGGCGACCGGTTCCACCTTCATGAAATTGGGCCGCGCGCCCACAACGTGCAGGATTTTCATATGGGTTGTCTTTGATTTGAGACTGCCGCCTCAAAGGGCCGAATCCAACTCGAACGGCACTCCTTCCCGGATGCTTCGAACGGCCAGAATGGCTGCCAGCGAAACGGCGCGCAGCTCTTCCCAGGGTATGGGCCATGGCCCGCCGTCGGCTATGGCGCTCGCGAAAGCCTCGATTTCCGCCCGGTGCCCCTTGTCCTGCCTGCCCAGCCGCGTTTTGGCGATCTTCCCGCCGGCGCAGGTGATCACCTCGCGGAAATCCTCGATCACGGCGATTCGTCCCCCTCCGATCACTTCCACCCGCTCCTTGGGGAATGCCTTGTCGCCTCCGGAAAGGTAGGCCACGGTGGAGATCGCCCCGTTGGCGTGCCTGAGGGTTATGAAGCACTGGTCGTCCGTGATTCGGGGCGAAGAGCGACCGCCGATCGACTCGGCGAAGACGCGCACCGGTGGAGCGCCTGCCAGGCAGGCGGCCAGATCGATGGCGTGGCAGGCCTCTCCGATGATGCGCCCGCCCCCGGTTGGCTCGTCCTGAGACCAGTGCTCGGAGGGAACTTCGCCCGCGTTGAAGCGGATCATGACCGTGAGAGGCTCATGCACCGCGCTGAAGAATTCCTTCACCCGGAGGGCCGCCGGGGAGAACCTCCGGTTGAAACCGACCATCAGGAGCGGCGCGGACCCGGTGGAACCTGCCTCGGACAGGGCAGCCTCGACGGCGATCAATTCCTCCACCGTGAGGGCGAGCGGCTTCTCGACGAAAACATGCATGCCCGAGCGAATCCCCTTGATCACCTGGGAGGCATGCCGGTCGTGGCGAGTGACGACGAAGACCGCCGATACGCGGTCGTCCTTGAATACCTCGTCCTCATCCGCCGTGGCTGCCTCGAACCCCGACTTCAATCCGGAATGCGCCGCGCTGAGCCCGCCCGCCGAGCAGATGATTCGGGGTTGCAGCCGTTTGTCCTTCGCGATTGCGGGAAGAAGAACCAGGCGGGCGAAATTGCCCGCCCCGAGGCATCCGACCCCGATGGACTCCGGTTTCCGGACGCCCGAGACGGCGGGGAGCTCAAGCCGTTTCAATGGAGCCGGGTTTTGAGGGTATTCGAGGATGATGCCCAGGTAGGGTTGCGTCCCGGCTTCGATCATCGCATAGGCGGCTTGCGCGTCCTCGATCCTGAACCGATGCGAAATGAGAGGCCGCACATCCAGGCGCCCCGACGCCATGAGGTCGAGGACGGCCTGCATGTTCCGCTGTTCGGTCCAGCGCACGTGGGCGGCGGGATAGTCGTGCCCTCTTTCTTCGTATTCCGGGTCGTAGCGCCCCGGGCCATAGGAGCAGGAGACCACGAATTCGGCTTCCTTGAAATAATAGGGCCGACGGGGCAAATTCAGCCCGACGGCCCCGACGGCCACCACACGGCCCTTTTGTCGCACCGCCTCGCCCGCCAGCTCCACCGGGCCGTCCGAATTGGTGGATGCGGCGATGAGGACGGCATCGGCACCCAGGCCGCGCGTGAGCCGCAGGACCCGGTCGGCGTCCAGATGGGGTTCGGCCGGGTCTGCGCCCAAAGTCGCGGCCAGGGCGCATTTCGCGGAGTCCGGATCGGTGCCCAGAACTCTGCAGCCCTGGGCCATGAGGAGTGCAACCGCGAGCTGGCCGACCAGGCCCAGCCCGATGACGAAAGCCGTATCGCCGAGGCTCAGGCGGGCCAGCCGGACTCCCTGCAGCGCGATCGCTCCCAGTACCGTGAACGCCGCCTGCTCGAAGGACACGCCGTCGGGCACCGCTGCGCAGAGGTTTTTCGGAATGCACACCACCCCGGCGTGAGGCCCGTTGCTCGCAACCCGGTCGCCCGGTTTGAATTCCTGCACCCCGCTTCCGCAGGCCAGCACGATGCCGGCCGAGCTGTAGCCCATGGTCATGGGTTCGTCGAGTTTCTCCCTCACCTGGGCAAGCGTTTGAAGGATCCCCTCGCTACGGAGCTTTTGAAGGACGCGCCGCACATGGTCGGGTCGCTCCCGCGCCTTGCCGAGGAGCGACTTTCCGGCCAGGTCCATCACCATCTTCTCGGTGCCCGCGGAGATCAGGGAGCAGGAATTGGCGATGAGCACGTGTCCCGGCCGCGCCAGGGGCTCGGGAACCGTCACCACGCTCAGGCGCCCGTCACGGATGTTTTGTGTGATTTGGAGCATTACCCCCTCCGCCGGGTGATGGTCGGCAAACCGTCTCGCTCGTGACTCCCAGTCCAAGATTGCTCACTTCAACGTGCTGGGATCGCCTTTGCCGGTTGGACTGTGTGGGTTTGCATTCCGCGAGGTTTCGTGATGGAACCGGCTTCGTGCTTGAAGCAGGTCACCGCTTCTCCGAGGCGCGATTCGCCGCCTTTTCCCATTCATAGTATTTAGCGGTGACCATTATGGCGACAAGCGCCCGCAAGAGGCAGAAGAGGAACCCCGGCTTTCCGTCCAGAAAGCCCAGGCGCAACACATAGTGATAGAAAAAGCGCAAGCCCGGCGTGAAGAGCAGGAGCCGTGCGCCTATCCTTTTCTCGCACCTTCGCCTGCATACCGGGTCTTTGGAGAACAGGTCACGAAGCGCCAGGGGCGACGATCTGAGCCGGGCCAGCAGCTCGATCTCATCGGACGTGTACCGATTGTGTTTGTCGAACCAGTCCGTAAGGCCTTTGCTGAATCCCTCGTGTATCCACCCCTCTTTCAGAAAGGCCGGCTTCCCGTCCGTTACTTCGCGCTGACCGTGCCCTTCCTTCCGGTAGCGCACGGCCCCCATTTTGAGCAGTCTCAACTGGTAAGAAGGATAAAGGCCGGAATAGCGGAGCCATTTTCCCATGAAGTGGTTCTTGCCGGCGATGAATGCCCCGACGGTGTCGCCCGGCGAGCGGATGTAGTTCCCGATCTCCCGGGCCAGTTCCGGAACGCAGAATTCATCGGCATCGATAAAGAGAATCCAGTCGTGTTTCGGCTGAACATTGTCGAGCGCCCAGTTGCGCTGGTCGCCGAAATCCTTGAAAGGGTGAGTGAATATCCGGACGTCCGGACGTGCCCGCGCAGCCAGCTCAAGAGTCCGGTCGGCGCTTCCCGAGTCCACGATGACCACATCATCCGCCCAGCCCAGGCAGTTGAGACAGCGGACGATGTTGATTTCCTCGTTCAGGGTGAGGATGATGGCGGTCAGGGGAATCTTGGCCATTTCAAATCCGTGAGACGGCATTGATGGACGCCTCCTTCCCCGAGCATCTTGCGGGCAATCTCGAAGCCGTCGACGCTGGGTTCCATGCCTATCGCTTCTATTCCCTCCTTCCGCAGTTCCAGGCAGGTCGTTCCGTTCCCGCACCCGATGTCCAGTGCCGTGCGGACCCCGTGGCGCCTGCAGACGTCAAGGACGACGGGCCAGAGATAGGGGTGCGAGCCGGGTCTGCGCTTCCCATGACCATAGATGACCGGACGGTCGGAAGCTTACATCCGGAACCTCGCAACTTGGCCAGGGGCATTGAAACAAATCGGGAGGCGGTGAGAGCGATCACGCCAAATCACCGTACAACGCAAGCAGGCGGTCGACGATCCTCGGCCAGGAGAAGTGCTCCATGGCCAGGCAGCGTGCCTTTTCGGCACAGGAAGCGAGCGCGGCGGAATCCGCGAACAGTCTCAGTATCGCATCCGCAAGGCCTTCGGGTGTGGTATCGGCCTGCACTCCGGCTCCCTCCCGGGCGATTTCGGGGAGGTTGCAGCCGTCGGTCACAATGGTGGGCAACCCGTGTGCAAGGGCCTCAAGCACCGCCACCGGCAATCCCTCGGAATACGAAGGCAGGATGAAGGCGTCAGCCAGGGCGAAGCAGGCTTCTTTCGCCCGGCCTTTCACCTCTCCCAGAAACACGATACGGGCAGGGACACGATTCTCCTCGCGAATCGTGGCACCGTGACGGCGGGCGGACGCCGGGGTTGGCCGGGCAGAGGAGGAGTCCACGCGGCCGGGGAAGAGCGCTTCCGCGGCGGCGATCGTCTTGACGAGCTCCCCGCTCCCGTTGTCGGACCCCGCGATCACCAGCCGCAGGTCGAGCAGCTTTTCAGCCGCCTGCGCAAAGGCGGGCAGCAACAGGTCGAGTCCCTTTTTGGGGTGGATGCGACCGAGGAAGAGGAGCCGCCGCAATCCGTCCGTTTTCTTGTAAGCGTTTCGTTTGGGATTTGGCTCCAGTCCCGGCCCTGGCAAAGCTCCGTCGACATGCACCCCATTGGGGATAACCACGCACTCCGCGGTGATCCCTATTGCCAGGACCTGCTCAACTTCGCGCCGGGTCAGGCAATGGATCTTTGCTGCGCGGTTCAGAAGAGGGATTTCGAAGAATCGGTCATACACCCGGTTTCTCACGGACCGCCGACCCAGGTTCCAGTCTTCATACGATCCCTGTGGAGCGGCGATAAACGGGACACCCGCTTTCACCGCGCAACGCATGGTCCACCACGTCGCGAAATTGCGCACGGCCTGGATGTGAACCACGTCGAAGCGGCCGATGTCCCGCGACACGGCGCGGGCAAAACCTGTGGAGAATCCGGGATGGTCGAAGGGGAGGGACAGGTCGAATGCGCAGGTCTTCACCAATGCGGGGTCGGGTGCCGCTTCAAGCAAGCCGGCAGGTTTGCGGACGTGATAGAGCCATACGTCGTGCCCGCGCCGCGCCTGTTCCTCGGCCATGGGAAGAATGGCGTGAGTGGTGCCCGAGGATTGGTTCAGCCCCCTCACTACGTGCAGGATTTTCATGGTTTCACTTGTGGCGGTCGGTCTGTGCACCGGACGGAGGACCGCGATCCGGGAGCACCCGCGCAGTCCCGCGGGACCATTGAGGTGGAGTCGATCATGCGGTCATCGCGGCCCACAAGGCTTCTCCGAAACGGGACGGGCCCCACCGGGAGACGATCTCCAACGATTGCCCGCCCATTCCCGCGCGCTCGCCCGACGTCATTTCGCTCATTCTCACCAGCGCCGCGCAGATGGCCCCGACGTCGAAGGGATCGAACAGAAAACCGTTGCGCCCTTCCTCAACCAGCTCGAAACCCGCGCCCACCGTCCGCGACACGAGCACGGGCAGCCCACTGGCACAGGCTTCGTTCACCACGAGCCCCCAGGGCTCCGACCTGGCCGGGTGGACGAACGCTCCCGCCGGCCCGTAGTATTGAGGCAACTCCTCGTACTGGACGAAACCCGGCCACCGCACATGCTCATCCAGGGCGAGCTCCGAGCAGAGCGCCCTGAGGCGGGGTTCTTCGTCGCCGCTTCCCGTCACCACGAGGTCCCAGGGATCGGCGAACTCTCTTCGGTACGACGCGTAGGCCCGCAGCAGGCCATCGATGTTTTTGCGCGCGATGAGGCGTGTGTTTGCATAGAAATAGAGCGGGCCGTCCTCGGCATGATGCAAATGCACGGGAGAGGGCGCGGGCATGCCGCGCTCTCCTCGATCGACGGTTGCCCGGGGCACGACCGTGTCGGTCCCGGGGGATGAATTTCGCGCTTTCGGCAGGCTGTTTTCCAGAATATTCCGCGCCGTGCGAACCGCTTGCGCTCCTGCTCGAAAGTAATCGTTGTCGACGACGTCATAGCCCGGAAACACGTGTTCGGCAGGCATGCCGAGCTTTACGACGTATTCCCGGTGAGGCGCCCCGCCGACGAGCGCCGCGTCGAAACGTCTCACGATCCAGGATTTCACCCATTCTTTCCAGATAGGAGGCCGAGGCTTTTCCGGCAGGGATTCCGAGAAGGCCACCGCCCTCCTGCCGTTCTTTCGAGACCACGCAAGGGCCGCGCGCGCTTCCGGGACGCTCCACCCGTTGATGCCCACGCCGTTCGGCTGGAGCTCATCCAGCTTCAGGCGCACCGCCCGGGCGATCGCGCCGGCGGACAATTCGTCGTAGTGCCGGTCCGGAAAGAGGCAGTGCCGGGCGAAGCCGGCGGCTCCATCCGTCCGCCGCCACCCGTAATGGTCCATGCCCGCCACTTCGATGCCGTGCACGACCGCGCCGTCCCGCGCGGCACGTTCGGCCGCTCCTCGCAGGCGAGCGAGATGGTAGGGACCGAAGCGCATCCAGAGGATCGCGATACTACGCATTCGACGCCGTTGCCTGTCCGAGCGGGTCGTGTTTTCTCGCCACCACCCAGGTGCTCATGGGCCAGGACCGCACGTTCCAGGCGGCGATCCGGTGCGCCGGGTGCCAGGCGGCATGGGGAACGGGTTCGCGTCGCAGCCCGAGAAAGCCGTAGAGCAGCACCAACGGGTTTCCCCATGCGTCCGCCTCGATGATGTCTGCGAACGGTTTGACCAGCAGCGCCAGCCCTTCGGGCGTAAACCGCCAGAAATCGCCCGGCGATCCGTGAACCGGGGTTATGAAACAGGAAGTGTGCACCACCAGCCCTCCCGGTTTCACGACGCGGAAGCCCTCCGCCACCGCAGCGAACGGGTCTCCTTCGACGTGCTCGATAACCTGGTCGCTCACGACCGCGTCGAACCGATCATCCTCGAACGGCAGACGGAGGATATTGCATTCCGGATACGACGCATCGGTGATCTGCTCCGGGCCGAAACCCAGCAGTCGGGCCAGATCCTCCGACCCGCTGACCGCGAGCGCTCGCTCGCCTGGCTTCCTTTCGCTCCGATGCGCTCCCAGCCTTGCGTACATGGTGTAGCGGCTGACGTGCGGCCCCTTGGCCAGACCAATCGTGGCGAGCCGGTAGAGGGAGCGGGAAACGGCGTGTACCATCACTCTGAGCATACGGTCTGCAATCAGCATCCGAGGCGTCGCAACTCTTCACGCAACGGCATGTCTCCCGGGAGACTCCGGGCATACCCAAATGGCCAGCAGTTCCGGCATGGACAGGTCATGAAAGAAGTCGGTCGCCCGATCCCATCGTCCGATCTCGCTGAGGTCGTGCCATTGCCCGTATTCTCGGCTTGTGAGCAACTTCGGACCATTCGGCAGGATATGTCGGTAGAATTTCTCATCCAGGTGAAGAGGATGGAGCCTCCCCCACGTTCGGTTGTACCGTGCGCGGTCGGCCCGAAAACAGGCCTCGGAGCCGTTCGGCGTGAAAGCCACGAACACTCCCCGCTTGTTGAGAAGCTTTCCGGCCAGAGCGAAGGCTTCCTGAGGGTTCGCGAGATGTTCGAGAACATGAGAAGAGAAGACCACATCAAACGCCCCGTCCAGGCGCTCTTTGTCGGTCTCGATGCGGACCCCAAGGCGTTCGCGGGCATACTGCGCTCTGGGCTCGCTGATCTCGTACCCGACAGCGTCGTATCCCGCCTTTCGAAACTGCCACGTCAGATATCCCCAGGATGCTCCAAAATCTAGAATGCGTGCGCCTTTGCGGATTTCCAGGAACTCCAGCACCCTCATTTTGCCGGAGAAGTCCTTGTCCGTTCCGCGAAAACCCGTGTCCAGCAACCGCTTCAAGTCAGCGGCATCAGGGAATCGGGTGGTGAGTCCCCCGCTTACATAGTCCTTCTGGTAGAATGTCTCGCCGAATCCGACAGGATCCCGCGGAATCCGGAACAACAATTGGCATGAGCGGCAACGAACCAATCGGGTTACGATGGCTTTTCCGGCGACAAAACGGAAGCTGCCCGCACCGCAACAGGGGCACTTGAGCAATTCCGGATCGGTCCATCCTCTGCACGAGCGCAGCATGTAGGTCCAAGATTGCCGGTCACCCAAGGCGCGAAGACGATTTGCCAGCGCTCGAATATGCTCTGCCCGAAGACGTCCGATCACCTTTGATCAGCCACGGCCCGTACCAGATTCTCGGCATAGTTGGTCCCGGTGTGCCTGTTTTTCCAGACCTTCACGCTTTCTGAGACAATGCCCAGCATTTCAGGATTTTTCACCAGTGATTCCAGTTTTTCCGCAAGAGCCTCGGGGGAACGAATGGGGACAATGAACCCATTGATGCCGTCTTGCACCACCGAGCCGCAATTCGGAGTCGTAATCACCGACACTCCATTTCCGAGGGCTTCGTAGCAGACATTGGCCGAACCTTCCGAGATCGAGGGCAACACCAGCACATCTGCCCACCGATAGTGTTCGGGCATCCCGGATCGGGGTACAGGCCCGCGCACGTCGGCCAATCCTTTCAGCCTGGCGAGTCCGTGTGGGCTGATGGCCGAAGGCCCGACAAACCGCCATTCGATGTTTTCAGACTTCAAGAGCCGAATCGCCTCATACAGGTAAGGAATACCTTTGCGCAGACTGAGCGTTCCGGCAAACAAGACGCGCAACTTCCCGGGCAGGCGGGGAGTAGCCGCAGGGGGCTCCGGCCTGATCAGCCCAAAGCCGGTGTCTCCTCCGCCGACATCCAATTCGTCATCAATCGCATAGCCGTATGGCACCACCCGGCATTTGTCCACAGGGCCTCCCACCGCCTGAACACTGTCTTTGACATAGTTTGAACCGCAAATGATCCGCTCTGCCAGTCGCCACTCTTCCTCTTCGCGTTCGGCCATTGGGAGCCAATTGCCGCTGTGTTCGGCCGCGCTCAACCATTCCGGCCACCGAGTGGCCTCCTCGGTCAGCAACCGGGCATCCCACCTCATGGGGGCCGAAGTCTGGTCGAGCACCCGGAACAGGGCTGATCGTGCGGCTTCCCGCAGAATCTCGAGTCCGGCCCCATTGAAGACGTAAATCGCTCGGGCAGGACTTAAACCGGCTCTCACGACGAGTTCGCCGTATTGTCTGTTGCGACGGAGCCACAAGGAAATGTTGTCTTCGCCGGGTTTGCGCCTGCCCGGTCCGAGGTGAACGAACAATGTGAAAATGAAGACCCCCCTGATTCTTTCGATGGGGAGCCCCGTGCGTCTCGAAGCGATTCTCTCAAGGGCGCCTCTGCGCAGCGAAGCAGGAAGCCAATTCACGACTGACCATGGGAAGATATCCCCGGAGGCATCGGTGACGAGTCGCTCCAGCATGTTGGCTTGATGGAACGCCAATGGCACGGCGTAGTGTCGACGTGCTCCGATCTGCGCGACCAGAAATTTCATCGGGTCATGGCCTTATTGCTGCAAAGATCAGCCGGAGTGAGGCGCTCCCCGGGACTTGGGAGGTTGATGCAAATGTCGCCATGAACGGAAGCTCATCTGGAGACACCCAACGCCGGGGCAACGCTTCGGCCCTGCTGCTCGCGTCGCAGCCTTGATTGCCAAAGCCGCCAGTCGCGTTGCAGGATGAGCCGCCACCCAATCCAGCAGAACCCGCTCATCAGCAGGAACCGCTGTAAGAATGCTGAAACGCTCTGAGTGGGGATATAAATTGACAGCATCATTGCCAGGCAGAGTTCCATCAGCCAAATTCCCCCCAAGAGGCGGGCGCGGCGCCAAACAAACCCAACCAGCGCTCCGTACAAGAACGCGACGATCAGGCCTCCCCAGGAGAATTCCACAAAAAGGTCGGCCACAAAACCCGTGGCGAACCCGGCGAGAGGCTCCCAGCCCATGACCCGCAAGAAGTCATACGCATCCGGCGCACCGCTGGTGCCCCAATAGTAAACCTGTTGCTTATCCTCGAAAAACTGCTTGGGGATCGGACGTACGAAGTAGGTCACAAGGTACCGGCGCCCCCAGTTGTACTTGCCGCTTTCCATGCTGGTCACTATCAGGGCGGCCCCCGTAGTGAATGTTCCGCCCTCGCTGCCACGCTCTTCCTGGATCGACTCCAGGAAACGATCGACTTCCATTCCCTCGGTGCTGCCGAGGTAAACATGCTTTCGTTGAGACCCCCAGAACAAGACCGCAAGGCTGCACACCAGTGTGGCAATCGCAAGGGCTTTTATGGTCGGTTGTTTGCCTCTGATGAGAAACCAGCACAACATAAGTGTCATCAGAGAGAGAAAAAGAGGGCCACGCCGCCCTCCGAAGGTCCCCTGGATCAGACCGGGAAGCATCATGAGCGCGCAGCAGACCAACTGGCGTGCGAGTTTGCCCCTGCCGGACCGTGAAGCAGCAAAAGCGATGGCCGCCGGAAATCCGGCCAGCATGGACTCGTCCAGATATCCCACTCCGGTGGCCCCACCACCTTTCGCCTGGCCAAACGCCGAAAGGAAACCGCCCGAGTGTATGATACCGGACCAATAGCCAAAGTGGGCGTAGGCCGCCAAAAACACGGCCAGTTTGGTGACCTTCGGCCGCAGCCTGCGCATGAAGGCAAGCATGTCGTCAAACGATGAAAGGGCTACGCTGCGTGGGATCTTTTTCGTTTGCCACAGGCATCCCGCAAAATAGGCGGAAATGAAGGTAAGATTGACCAACAGAACGATTGTCAGCCGCTCTCCGTCGATCAAGGCGGGGAAGGAATCCTCCAGTATGCCCAGGAAGGGTGTCCAGGCGTAAGCTCCAAACATCAGTGGCCCGATGATCAGAACGGGGTGAATGGTCTCCTTGTATTTGATCCAGACCCAGATCATCGCCCCGAGACAGACCAACGCCGTAAGAAAGATCAACGAGTACTGAATGGTCATTCTATGAAAATTCGTTTCCCGGGCCCCATCCGGCTTCAGCGCGAGCCTTCGAGTCCCGTGAACTGGGGGCGTTTCCTGCCTCAGCCCTTCGACCCGATTGAATCGGAAATCATCCTCATTTCGGTCTTCTAAGTCTTGAGCACGGAAAGAGCGCCCGTGTACCATTTCGGAGGCACGGGCACGCAATGCGCGCGAGATAACACCCCATCAACAAGTGAGCGGACCAGCCGAAGGGTCTCATCGCAGGATGCGTATGCCGGGCGTGGAGCTATCAGCGATGCTTCGCAAAAGCATTCTGAAACGAAGATTTCTTCGCACGACTCAAGATGGCGACCTGGTGAACACGGTTCCGGGATGCTCAGGGATTCGAGGTGCACGCATAGCTCATATCTGCGGAGCTTCCATAGCTCTCCAAGGCGGCTGCATTTACGGGGATGGGTTCTGCGCCGTGAGCGGGGAGATTAATGTAAGAGCGCCACTGTGTAAAGGTCATCGGCATGCGGAGGTCACGAAAGCGCAGGCACCCGGCGATGCCTCGCGCGATTCCCTCCAGTCTCGGTGGGGCGCTCTCCCAGGTGAACCGGTAGACCAGAAGCTTCCAGGCATGACGAAGAATCGACGGCAAGACGAGCGGGCCGGGAAGATACCAGTAGTCAAACAGCACTTGGTTCCTGATGGCGTACATGCATCGGTGATCTGACTCCCGAACGGGGCTCCTGGAATGGACAATTGGTTCGACCGCAAGATAACCGATCCGATAGCCTTTCAGCAGAAGCCGGACGCAAAGGTCCCGTTCCTCACCGGCGATGAGCACGACATTCCGAAACCCTCCAACTTCTTCAAAAGCGGATTTCCGCACGGCAGCGGCACACGCAACGAACGATTTCATTCCCTCGGGCGGAACCCGCCCGGCCAAGGGACTGTCGAGTTTGTTCCGCGGGTTGAAAGGCTCGACAAAAGTCATCGCCAAGCCTCCAATATCCTCGGCCGCTCTTATTGCACAGGATACCTTCTTGAGAGTGGTGTTATCGGTAAAGAATGCATCGTCGTCCAGGAAGACCAGGATTTCGCCCGCCGCATGCTCGGCGCAACGATTCCGCGCAACGCACGGTCCCGTGTTCGACGGCGCCTTCATGTAGATCACATCGGGATATTTTTCGGAAATCAACGCAGCGACACGGCCATCCGTGCTATTATCGAATACGAAAATCTCGAAGGTGACCCCCGTCTGGGCGAACGATGACCACAAGGCTCGTTCTAATTCCGTAGGTCGATTGCATGCAACGATGATAACGCTGACGTCAATTTCCGCCATCAGAGTGAAGCTCCGGAGCCGTCAATCCCGATAATCCGGGCTGAACGGGGCGGGCCATGCAGGGAGAAAAGCGCAGTTCTTTCAAAGTCATCAAGCGTCAATGCCCGCATTCCCATGGGCGGAGGGACAAGTCCTACGAATTCAAAGGATGGCCCGTCCCCTAAGGGCCGCCCGGTACACCCCGGCAATCTCTTCGTCCACCCGGTTGAAACCGAACCTCGTCCGTGCCCTTTCCCGGGCAGCCGATGCCAGGGCGAATCGCAGTTGAGGGTTTTGCGCCAAATCTTCCAGCACCGCGGCCAAAGCGGGGGGAGTTACTTCAGGCACAACAACGCCGCTTTGCCCGGAACCGATCAACTCCGCCACTCCGTCAAACGGTGAGGAAACCACGGGTATGCCTGCGGCCATCGCTTCCAGGATGGTCATCGGCATGCCCTCGCGAGCGGTCGAGGGGAAAACGAAGACGTCCAGCTCGGCCAGGAATGCCGGGATGTCGTTCACGAATCCTCGGAAGTCGAACCGATTTATAAGTCCGAGCTCCGCCACAAGCGCTCGGCATCGGGCTTCGGTGCTGCCATACCCGGCAAAGCGAACCTCAACGTCAAACCCTCGACCGACGATTTCGGGAACTGCTTGGATCAATACCTCATGCCCTTTTCCGGGGAGAAACAGCGATGTCATTCCCACCACCAGGCGTCTCCCGGCAACGTGTTTCGAGCTCCGCGCCGGCTGAACGGCACTCAGGTCGACGCCATTCGGAATCACGGTGAGGACATCCGGTTTCCATCGCAGGTGGGCCGCAGTGACTTGGGCTACTCTGCTGGACACGGCGATCATTCGCGGTCGAACAATCCGGTGCGCGAGACCGGTCCATGACCTGTAAAACCGCGCTCTAGGACGTGAGGACCACAACCACGGCCAGGTATCGTGGATATGCCAGACATGGCGGAGGCCCATACCGGCCCCGGCCAGGACGGAAAGACGACACGCGGGCCACATGTGGGAATGGATGATGTCCGGTTGGAAACTTCTGAGGACTTGGCGAAACACGGAGGCAAAATGACAAGTCCCGGGAAAATCCCTCAAGCTGCCGGAAAACCCTAATGCCCGACAGTCACTTATCCCCTCCATGTTAGCCGGTTCGAAACTCCGCGGAGAGAAAACGCACAGCGCAGGGTCACAATCCGGTCGTCGCTGCTGGTATCGGATCAGGGTTTGCACGAAACGTCCCCCGCCACCAGCCCCTAGAGTGTCAACACAATGGAGGACACGAATCATCGGGGGCATTCCTGTTGCATGACAACCATTTACAGGCTGGCTCGAGTATAAGTCTCATGGCTGTGAAGTGTTGCCGGAGGCGAGCGTTTCATAGAGCCCAATCAGCTTGGGCAAGTGTACGTCCCAGGAAAGGTGTCGTTGCGCAACGGCTCTGCACCTATTGCGCAGATCGTCGCCTTGCTTCTGACATTCTCGAACAAAACCAGACAATTGAACGGAAATTTCTCCGGGGTTCTGCTGCAGTCCCGCGTCCAATACCATGCCGACTCGCTCGGAAGTCGTCAGGGCGGAGTAGTCTCCCACGCCGTCGCTGATGATCACGGGCACACCGGCGGCCAGATACTCCCCGAATTTGACAGGTGATGAGACTCGATTGACCAGGGATGCTTCGCGGAGCAAAAGTCCCACGTCGGCGGCGACCAGATAGCGCGGGACATCAGAATGCCGAACCCGGAGAACGGTAGTCCGTTTGGTACTGAGACCCTGGCTTGCAGCCAGGTTTCGCATTGCCCGGTCCTCGGTGGTCAGTGCCAGAAAGTGGGCTTCCGGAATACTCTCTTGAATCTTACGGACGACATCAAGACAAAGAGTCGGCAATTGCCATGGCGAGAGGCCGCCACAGTAAGTGACGACAAACCCATTCTCAACTCCGAGTTGAGCCCGCATGAAAGCTCGTGCTTTTCTGACTCGACCGAAAGCTGCGACGTCAGGGCAACATGGAATGACGATCTGCCGAGTTGCAGGGACGCCGTAGTCGTGCTGGACATACTCCTTCATGGCGTTCGAAACGCAAATGACGACGTCCGCCTCCCTCGTCGCTGTGCATTCCAATTTGAAAAGGCGCGAGATTTCTTCTCGGACTTCTTCAGCATCAATTTGCGCAGTGTACCCGTACTCGGCATGGCCTATTCCTCTATAGTCACATATAACGAGCACACCGTGAAAACGACGCCTCAATTGCAGTGCGATGAGGGTCATAACCTCATTTCTGCAGTGCAGGATCAGACGCTTCCGGGAACGCAACTCCTTCATAAGGATGATCTGCAGCAGGGACGCAGCCGCGCCCAAAGCTCCCCGGCCGCGCAGGCATGGAAAACGATGAAGGCGTAGCCCGCCATCTGAACGCTGCTGAAGGATCGCATCCCAACGTCTCCTGGCGGATGGTCGGAAGATTTCTCCGAACGTGGCGAAGACACCTACCGAACAAGGGATCCCTTGCCTGACCAACCATTCTGTCGGACGGACCACTTGTGACATGAATACGGGGTTGAATCCCTCCCGGTAGACAAAGTGACGGACGCTGAACCTATTGCGAAGGGGTTGGTCTCCTGCTTTCATGCCGGCGGATCGCTCCATTTCACTGCGCATCCCTGTTCTACGGACCGCTCTCTCCGGCTGACGTCTGGAAGAAATACACTTCAATGCCTTGAAGGCCAATAAAGTGATCCGTCCGGCGAAGCCACGGCTGTTCGCCGACCCAGCCTGAACCAGCGCCCTCGGGTCGTACGTAGACAATATGGTGAGCACGGGGATGGCGGAGGACTGACGACCGGATATTGAGGAACACCCGATCCAATATCTCACCCCCGAAAGGATTGTTGAAAAAAAAGATCGAGGTATCAGGTGGAATTTCGAAGATGGTGGCATCCGAGCAAACAATCCGGACGTCATGGCATCTGAACCGCCGTTTCGCGCTTTCAATGTTTTTTCGCGCTATTGAACAGAAACGTTCGACGAGCTCGACCCCCACGACTGACTTGAGCGGGTAAGTGGCAGCCACGGTAAGCACTCGCCCCTTTCCGGCACCAAAGTCGACAAGTACCTCGGATGAGGGCCGAATACGGAGCTTGCGGAAGATTTTGTGCAGGGTCCAATAGTCCAATGCGCGATATTCACGGAGGCGCCGGTCGAATACGCCCACCTGTGCGAGTTCGACGGGCGCCGCAGTCTCTATTCCATACCGTTTCTCAAGCCACCATTCGATCAAGCCGGAGATCGCGTATTCAGCGGTTCTCCGCCATCCGTAACACGCTACTCGAGTCCGGACACTTGCCAGTCGACCTAGGTTCATCTTGATTCCTTTCTCCCCCCACGAGCGGATCGTCAACAGGAAGCCTGCCTTACCCCGTCATCGGAGGATTGAATCGGCACCTGACGGGTATTCCGAAAGAACCCAAGGCAAGTACAATGGCATGGTGTCGGAACCTGTTACTGGTCAAACTGTTGCGCCTTCTCAAATCGAGGAGGGCGGACCACGTCCACAGGCGTCGCGCACCGAGGCCAAGTGCGACGTCAACCAGTGAGCTCAGAAAGAAAGCACCGGTCGTTGCATTATTGGAGTTGCCGGCCACGTGGTGCGGGTAAAGAATCATGTCTTCGGCCTCGGCATTCCGGGCGATCCATCCCACCGGACCGGCCTGCCCGGTGACTGCGGATGGGCTCACAATCCAGGCGGAGCCGATTGTCTCGCCATCCGACCGCAGCACGAACGCACGCCCATTTCTCCTCCAGAGCTCCAAAGCCGCCGTCGGGCAGACCACTCCTTTCTGCCGGAGCCAGAATCGCACCATTTCAGAAAGCCGGGCTGAAGCGACTGTCAGGATGCCTGTGTCGCAAACCTGCGGCTCCCACTGACGAACACTTCCGCTCATTTCAAGAAGTGACACGACATGGAACTCGACATCCCTCCGCCGGATTCCTCCCCCCACGAGCGGGGAGGAGCCTTTGTTGCTCGGCCTCGAAACAATACCGCTCACCCTTGTGCCTTCGGCTTGATGGGACAGCATCCTTCGTAAGTCAGTCCCTCGGTTGCGAATGTCATTTCGGCAACGGCGTGCCAATGCGCGAGTGACTGAGCGCTCGATGCTGCAACGGAAGCTCCATGTCATTTGATTTGCATAGCGATACTTGTATTCTTCGTCACCTATTGTGAAATCGACCTCAGACAGTTCTCGCAGCATTGCGTACCGGAAGAGGTGCCGAATAATGATCAGCCCGGGTCGGAAGTTCCAGTAATCGATATTGAACCCGGGAAGATACCATAAATAACGGTCTTCCAGCTGAAAGCCGAGGTGCCAGGCAACAGTCACGTCCCCAACGCGAAGACATGCGAAGCGAAGCAGAGTGGCTGGATCAAATGAAGAGACCAATTCGCGGATAAAGCCTCGTGAGACCTCACTTTGGAGATGCCCCGGGGTGTTTGTGGTCACCGCACGACGCAATGAATGGTGCTCGAAAAATCCGGCAAGCTCGGCACGGATCTCGTCACGAGATGAAAGATGCTGAAAAGCCGAAGGGCCGATCTTCTGGAGCCGGCGTTCGCAGCGCCGTGCGTTCTCGTGGTCATAACATCGCTGAAAATCAAGGCCTCCGTTGACCGCGGACAAGCATTGGTGAGCGTGTTGGACCTGACATCTCATTCCCAGTTGTCGTTTTATCTTCCGGCAGACCGCCATAAGAAGGCTGTGTTCATGAATGCTAGGAAATACAATGCGCTTGCAGTCCCTGCTGATGGCACACAACGCTTCGGCCATCGTGTCCAGGGGCTCGGCAGAGGCTGCCGGTTGCATCACAATGTCGTTGTAGTCAGCGAATCCGGCTCCTGCAAACGTCAATTGGTCATTTTGCGTATACAAGGGGAGCACTCCGCGCAATACGCCATCCTGTCTCAGCGCCATGACACAGGGGGTCCCGATGTCCCTGTGGCTCGAAAAAAAGGAATTGGCCCATAGAGGGGAAGTAAACACGTTGGCCGGGCGCGTGGACATCCATAGACGCTGCCACTCGTCCTCAATGGATATCAAGTCCGCCAAGCGGGCAATCACCTGGACTTCAAACATTTTGCCGCACCTGAAAAGAGCGCGATTGTCCTTGTGGAGAAGTCGTGACGAGGATGGCCCGCCCTCCGGTCAATACCCTGCGAGTCTCTTCTTCATGGACCAAAGGGGTGCTCCACGACCAATGCCTACACGACGAAGCTCATACAAATCCGGCCTGCGACCGTTGAGCCCGTGAATGGTCGTCAGAGCGCAACGGAATCCCATTTCCCGAAGAAGGTGTTTCGTGCTGGAAGAATAGTCGCCCGGCTGCCCATTCGGATAAGCGAACAAATTTACGCCTCCCCAATGTTTTCGTGCGAAATTGGCTGAAATTTCAAGCTCGCTGCGTTGCTCCGCAGGGCTACAGCGGGACAGTATCTGGTGCGTGTGAGTGTGCAGCCCGATTTCCACCAACCCCGACCGGCGCAATATCTCGACTTCATCCCATGTCAGCGTTGCGAATGTCGAGGAGGCTTCCGGTCCGGCATCAACGGTCCCCAATCGGAACAGCAGGTGATCCACAAAGAGGTTTTTCTCCCGGGCAGGGAGATTCTTGGCGCGAAGAAGGAGCCATTCGTATGCTTTGGTGCGCTCCTCGGTTGTCCTCATATCCAGGCGCCGACCGTCTATCTCCAGGGTTGGAACAGATGTGTTACTGATGGCAAGGTATAGTTGCTCAGGCCAGGGCGGCTCGCCGGAGTCCATAAGACCGGTCACTACGAAGACCGTTGCGGGGAGATCGTACTTATCAAGAGTGGGTAAAGCGGTCGTCAGAACACTGCGGAAACCGTCGTCAAAAGTCAGGCAGAGCGCACGCGATGGAATCTGGAGACCGTTACGAAGCCTGAGGACCACTTCCGACAGAGGCATGACCCGGTAGTTTCTTGACAGAAAGTCGAGCTGCCGATCGAACTCCTCAACAGACACTTGACACCAATTGTAGAGGGGAAGCGGCTTGGTCGCAATGCCGTGGTACATCACAATCGGTATCCGCCTTGAGAAGACAGTGCGACCCGACTGCCATAGCACTTCACTCAAGGCTCGAACAACCGCTGTTCTCAGTCTGGATCGGTTCAAGCAGGGGCTCTCTTCCCGTCGCCGTGCGTCCGGATCGGGAATCCCATCATCGTGCAGCCGATGGTTTCCGGCCGTGGAACTGTTCTTCCTGGTTTCAGCTCAATCGACGGCGCTTCCAGGCGACTGCCCGCGCTGCCAACACCGGGGCAAAAGCGGCGAGAGGACGAACCCACGGGTTGAATGTCTTGAGTCCCGCCAACCATCCGAATTCTCCTGCCAATGCAAAGTAGTGGCCGGCCTTCACCACACTTCCGTGCTTTACCAAATTACACGCGTCTCTAGTGAGCGCTCGTGCGAATGCTTCTCTTCTGAGGATGGTCAGCGATCCATCCTCCTGGAGAAGCCGAGCCCCGTTCAGGAAGACATCCTCATGCTGGTTCAACACGAGAAGGTCATCCCCGGAGACGCTCCCTTCCACCCTTCGGACCCGAAAGAGGATGCGAGGCATATGATGGAAAGCGATTTCTGCACACGCCATCCGAAGGTGCAGATCCCGTTCCTGGGAGCAAGGCAGGCCTTCCCTGAACCCACCGACCTTCTCCAGGCAGGACCGCCAATGCAATGGTGCGGGTGTTGCCAGAAGATGGTCGGGATGGAGGCAGAAGCACACGGGATCTTCTTGTCCGTTACCATAGTTCAAACGGACTGTTCGAGCTGTTCCGTCACACAAAGACACGACTTCCCAATCGCAGAACACCATGGTTCCCGGAAAAAGCAGGGCAATCGGTACCTGCTCTGCCAGCTTCTCCGGAAAAAGAATATCGTCGGCGTCAAGGAATTGGATGAGCTCCCCTTGGGCAAGCTTGAGCCCGCGGTTTCTCACGGCGCTCCCACCCCGGTTCGGACCGGTCTCCCAGCGGATGCAGGCACCAAACGACCGAATGACATCGAGGCTGCCATCCGTCGAGCCATCATCGATGACGATGATCTCCTTGTTCGGGTAGGACTGGTCCAAGGCACTCCGGATCGCATCGACAATGTAATGGACAGCGTTGTAACAGGGAATGATGATGGAGACGGGAGGTGATTCCATCGGCTGATGTCCAGACCCTCAAAGCGGAATTCAGTGATCACAAACCAAGGAGCAGGCAGGGGCTTCCATTCGGGATGGAAGACCGGCTGTCGACAAGTCACCAATATAGGATCAGACCCCCAGTTTTTGGCGCAGGGCGCGCAGGGCAGAGGTCGGAGTCTGCAGACGGACTCTTAAACGGGCAAACACAGAAGGATTCAACCAGTCGCCCAAATCCGACCTGTTCTTTCTTATGCCGAGTGCTGCAACCGGCCGCCCAAAACATTGCACAGCCATCCCCAATCGATCGGGAGGATTGGACCAGTAGTCGCATACACGGCACTTCAACACGCGATACCCGGCAGTCCTCATGGCGGAAGCCAATGATCCCGGGGTGAAGAAATTCAAGTGAGTGACAGGCTCGTCCAATTGAGGCAGTCTTCGCCACAGCTCCATTGGAACCTCGCAATACAACATTCCTTCCGGCGCCAACATCTTGCCGAGGCTCTTGAGAAGGCTCACCGGATCCGCCACGTGCTCCAGGACATGTGAAAGAATTACCAGATCAAACCGGGCAGCGCTGCATGACATGTCCTGCACCGTCGCCCCGAGCCTGGTCACCCATGGACACGGGAAATCATTGTAGTCGACGATGTAGCACTGTGCTCCACGGTCCGCGATATACCGCAGAAGCCGCCCGTCACCCCCTCCGTAATCCAGCACTTTCAGCCCGTGGGTGATGGGATACATACGATCCACGCATCTGAAAAGCCGCCCGGCACGTCGCAGCTCATACGTGCTGTCCGCGGGGATGTTACCGGAGCCGATCTTTTCGATACCGCTCAAAAACCGGTACTTCGCCTCCGTGTCCGCGACCTCCGGTCTCGGGGAATAGCAGACGAACCCGCACTCCCGGCATCCTTGAACCGTGAGAGAAACGGCGCACCGTCCCGGAAACCACAACTCAAACAGAATCCGGAACCGAGTCGACAGATAGTGGTTGCTTGTGTTCTCCGCGTCTGAACGTTTGTAGTGCCTTTTCGCCAAAGGCTCCCATCGCTCAGCTCCGCAGGCCGGACACGAGAAATGCACCTTCATTCAGTTTACCCGGTAGGAAACCGGTTCACACGTTCGACGGAGTTTCACAGGGCTGATGCAGCCGAAACAAGAGTCTCCGAAGCCACCGACAATGGCGGGCTATTTTGTAGCTCCCGTCTTGCAGAAGTACCGGTCCTGGCGGGGCATGTTCAAGATTCTTCTTGCAGCGCCCAGGAAAGCGTTCCTCGCGCTGTAGTCCGGCTTCAGGCCCACGTCCAGTTCTTTATATTCGCGATGCTTGCCAAGGTACCGAATAACCTTGAACACGGTTGGCCACCCCGCGTCGTTGAACCCCAGAACGCCGCCGGGCGGAATCATCCGGTCCAGGAAGAAGAAATCGATGAATGCGTGGTCGAAATCATGACATCCGTCTATGTACCCCAGGTCCACCCTGGTTTCTTCGAACAGCAGCCGGGGGAGCGCCTCATAACTTCGCAGTTGCAGGTGTCTGTGAATGCCGGCAAAGCCTGCCCTGTATACGCCGTGAAGTGCCGAGAGCTTACCCGATTCCCAGTCGGTGTAAGGGTCGATGGAAATCAGCCGCCCCCCGGTTTGCATCAGCCCCGTGAGAATGCTCAGCGTGGATACTCCCTGCGCCATGCCGATTTCCACGACGACAACCGGCCTGCGGGCCAGCACTATCCTGTACAGGGCGGCGCATCCTTTTGCGCTGATGTTGGCGGTCAGCGGCTTGCGTGATCCGTCAGGCAGCAGAACGGTTCTAGTCGCGAACATTTCGCGAAGGACCTCACATGGAGGAAGCAGGTCAATATCGGAAATACGATCATTCATGACGGATGGTCATTACATGTCCGGATGGCTGCAATTCCGCTACGGAAAGACCGTCCACGCGACGGACCGTCCACCGGCACGGAGCTTCGGCAGGATTCACCGCTTGACCAACGGGTGCCGTGAGCAAGTAGATCAATTGGATGAGGGCCGATCACTGTTTGGATCGTGGTCTTTCGTGTGTCTTGTCACAGGACAGGCGATATCTCTCCCGCGAGGGAATGATATCGTCCCGATTCGTGACCGGGAGGTACCGCGCGTGGCGGACTTGGAGCATGGAACATGGCCTTTCGGATGCGTCGCAGCATGAAATGCCGCGTTGGCGAAATCACCGGGGCGTCACGGATGGAGCTGCCGATAACCCCGCCACTGAACTGTTTGCAGCATCAGTTTCGGTTGCGTCTCAGGAAGAAATGCCAGGCGAACCTGGCATCCAGCTCGAACTCGAAGGCCCGGTTCAGGTCCCCGCTCACTGCGCATGCCAGGCCAAATGCCACCGGTTTCAGTCCGCCGCACCACTCGCGTATGCGGATCGGTCGCAGTCCCGACCTCATGATTTCCATCACCGCCCAGGTGCGTCCGAGCCCGGCGACCCTCCGCCGCAAAGCGGCCTTGTTGAGCTTGTCGAGAGTAATGGCATGCCGGACGGAGCAGCGCGGTTCATACCAGCCCTGCTTGCCGTATTTCACCAGCCGATATCCGAATTCGGTGTCGCCGCCCGCGAGCATTTTCTTGCCGCATCGGTCGAGATCCGGCCTGAATCCTCCTACCTCCTCGGCCACCGACTTGCGGACCGCAAAGTTGCACCCCGGCAGGAAGGCTTCGCCCGCTGCCTCGAACCGAAACGACACGTCTCCTCGCCGGCTGTACCACGAGTCCACCCACCTCTCGATCCGCGGCGTCACATGGGAGGGTTTGCCGTCGACGTAATCCGGAAAGACCGGACCGACCACGTAGTCCGCCCCATTTGCTTCGGCCGCTTCACGACATCCCTCCAGCCATTCGGGATTCACATTCACGTCGTCGTCCAGGAAGACGAGCATCTCGTGACGTCCTCCGAGGATACCCCGATTGCGTGCATGGTTGAGGCCCTGCTGCGTCTCGATGACTTCCCGGACCGGGAAGGGGAAGTCATCGGCATGGCGGCCGACGACCTCGGAAGTGGTATCCGTGGAGTTGTTGTTCACAACGACCAGTTCGACCTCCGCGCCGGTCGGGACCCTCAACCGGCTCACGCTGGACAGCGTGCGATCCAGTAATGCCGCGCGGTTATGGGTGGGAATCACGATCGAGAAGTTCAGGGGGTCCCATTCCCTTCAGGCGTATGCCGCATCGTCGGCACAAACGGGCAAGGATGAAATGAATTCAGGACCTTTCCCGGGGCGGCCGACACACGCGCAGGCCCATCGGAATGATCCCAACGCAACTGGCGAGCGCGTGGTCCGAGCCGCCCGGAAACGCCTCACCCGCTGAAGTTCCACTCGCAGCGGGCGATGACCGGGCCGTTGACGGCCGCGCTGTGATTTCCGGTTTCCGCCAGGTTTGTAACGTCGAACGTCAGGCAGTCCCTGATCACCACCGAGTTGACCTTGCCGTCGCCGAACCAGACGGACATCCTGTAGGTCCCGTTGCGCAACGCGGGGGAGCGAATGCTGGCCGTGACGCTGCCCGCCGAGACGGGGTTTTCCAGGCTGTGAATGTCGGACATCTTAGGGTTGCACCCGAAGATGGGGTTTCCGTAATGGTCGCTCACGACGAACCCCAGGCACGGGAGAGATACCGGGCGGTCGAAGGCGTATTCCGCGGAGATCTCCAAACCCGTTATCGTCTGCCTGGCGGCGACCCACTTCAACGGGCCCGTTTCCAGGTTCACGCGGTCCTTGACGGAATCGGCCAGGTAAGCCGCCACGACCCCGGCCACCGGTCCGTCTTCGGCGACGCGGCCCCGCGACAGGAGTATCCCCCTGGCGCACAACGTATTCACCGCCGCCATGTTATGACTCACGAACAACACAGTCCGGCCTCCCCGGCTCACTTCGCTCATCTTGCCCAGGCATTTCTGCTGGAACTGGACGTCCCCCACCGCGAGCACCTCGTCCACCAGCAGGATCTCGGGGTCGAGGTGCGCGGCCACTGCGAAAGCAAGGCGGACGTACATGCCGCTCGAATAACGTTTGACCGGGGTGTCCAGGAACTTCTCGATCTCGGCGAAAGCCACGATTTCATCGAACTTGCGGGTGATCTCGGCCCTGGTCATGCCGAGGATCGCCCCGTTCATGAAGATGTTTTCACGGCCGCTCAGTTCCGGGTGAAATCCCGTGCCGACTTCGAGCAGGCTCCCCACGCGCCCCCGCAGGCGCACGCGGCCCGCCGTCGGTTCGGTGATGCGGCTCAGGATCTTCAGCAGCGTGCTCTTGCCCGCCCCGTTGCGGCCGATGATGCCCACGACGTCGCCCCGATGGACCTCGAAGCCGACGTCCTCCAAGGCCCAGAAATCCTCCGAAGAGGGACGTCCGCCGCCGCCGGCGGGCGTTTGCCCGCCCGATGACCGCGCGCCCAGCGCCCTGCGCAGCGCCTGAAAAGGCCTGCCCGCTCCTTGAGCCAGAGCCTCGCGGAACGTCCGGTATCGCCCCACCTGCGCGTGGCGGATCCGGTATTTCTTCCCGAGACCTTCGACCGATATGACGACGTCACTCATGGCTGATCGGCACGCGGACGGATCGGATCAGATCACATCCGCGAACGTCCGCTCCGTCTGTCTGAAATACCGGAGTCCAATGAAGAGCAACAACAGGGACAGGCTCGCCGCGATGACGAAGCCCGGCCAATAGAGCCGCGCATTGCCGAGAATGGCCCACCTGAAGCCGTCGATGACCCCCACCATGGGGTTCAAAGAATAGACCAGGCGCCACTGCTCCGGCACCACGCTGCTGGAGAAACCGACCGGCGAGATGAAGAGGCCGAACTGGACCATGAACGGCACCACGTGCCGGAAATCCCGGTACCTGACGTTCAGCGCGGCGATAAAAAGGCCCGCGCCCATGGCCGTCAAAAAGGCGAGCAGGATGAAGAGCGGCAGCGTCACTATGGTCCAGGAAGGGGCGAATCCGTACCCGATCATCAGCAGGACCAGGATGACGAAGGCCACCAGGAAGTCCACGAACGCAACGATCACCGCGCTCGCGGGCACGATCATCCGCGGGAAGTAGATCTTGGTCAACAGGCCGGCGTTGGCAACCAGGCTGTTGCTCGCCTCGCCGAAAGCCGTGGAGGCGAACTGCCAGGGCAACATGGCGGCATACACGAGGATCGGATACGGAACCCCTTCCGAGGGAAGCCCGGCCAGCTTGCCGAACACGACCGCGAACACCACCATGGTCAGAAAAGGCCGGAGCACCGCCCACAACACACCGAAGACCGTCTGTTTGTAGCGCACCAGGATGTCGCGCCACGCAAGGAAACCGAACAACTCCCGGTACCGCCACAGATCGCGGAAGTAATTCCTTTCGATGCGGCCCGGTTCTATGACGAGATCAAACTGAGCGTCCCGGCTCACACCCCCGCTCCCCATTCATCCGCAAAGGCCACGCGCGGACAACACCTTCTTCCGTGGATGTACCCCTGACGGCGAGCATTCCGCTCTCGCAATTCTCACGGACCGGCCGGGCCCAGGGTCTCAACGCGTCCCCCTCACTTCTTCCTTGATACGCTGGATGTGCCCTCGCCCGAGCCCCTTTACCTCGCACCTGAGCTCGAAGAAGCGGCGGATTTTCGCATCGTTGAGCATGCCGAAACAGTCCACAACGGCCACGGGGCGCCCCGTCATCTCGACGACCTGTTCCGGCGTCAGGGATTCGTAAGGCTTATGGCGCACGGCTAGGACCACCGCATCGGCTTCCTTGAGGGTCTCGGCAAGGTCGTCGTCGACTCTGAGCTCCGAGAGCCTTTCCTGGTTCCGGAAGAACCTCGACCGGGAATGCCCCGGTGAAGGGTAGGTGTCCTGCTTCTCGAATTCCCACCAGTGGCGCACGTACGGATCGTGAACGGCCACGTCGGCCCCCATTTCGGTGAGCTTGCGGACGATCAGCTCCGAACCGCTGTACCGGGTGTCCCCCACGTCCTCCCGGTACGACGCCCCGAGCAGCGCTATCTTGGACGCGGCGACGATCCGGCCCATGTTGCGGAGTCCGTCACGCACCAACTGCGCCACGTGCAGGGCCCGCGTGTCGTTGATGTCGATGGCCTGCGGCGTGATCTTGAAAATGTCGTCCTCAAAGCCCATCAGCGTCTGGTAAGCCCAGACCCCCAGCCCCCCGTCCTTGGGCAGGCAGTAGCCGCCGATTCCGGGCCCGGGAAAGATCATGTTCGAATGGGTCGGCCGTACCTTGATGGCTTCGATCACCTTGATGAGGTCGACGCCGTTGCGCTCCGCAAACAGGCTCCATTCATGAAGAAAGGCCAGGATCGTGGCCCGGTAGGAATTCTCGATGATCTTGCAGGTCTCGCTTTCCAGGGGCCGGTCCAGCACGGTCAGGGGAAATTCGGCGACGTTGAGCACGCCGGACAGGAACTCCTGAACCCTGCGCCGGGATTCCTCGTTGATGCCGCTGCACACGCGCCAGAAATCGCGGATGGAAGCCACGTAGTTGCGCCCCGGCATGACCCGCTCGAAGGAATGCGCGATGAGCGGCTCCGATTGCACCCCGCGCCGCGCGAACGCCTTCTTGATGATGGGGTAGGCCACATACTCCGTCGCCCCGGGCGGGACCGTGGTCTCGATGAGCACCAGGCACTCCGGCGGGATCTTGTCGCCGATGACCTTGAGGCTGTCTTCCAGCGCGACGATATCCGCATGCCCCTGTCGCACGTCTCCGAGGGTTTCCTTGTGATAGTCGCACTGAACGTCCACCACGACCACGTCCGCCAGGGTCAGCGCATCGTAGGTGAACGTCGCCGTGAGGGTGTGCTTCTCGTTGACGCAACGCGCGATGAGCGGCGCAACCTCGGGGTCCTCCGCCTGAACCGGTGCAATCCCGCGGTTGAGGTACGGAATCTTCCAGAAGGAGCGAGGGGACGGGCGCTGCATCCCGATGACGAACCGGGTGGAGTCTCCCGTCCGCGGATCCGTTGAGTCGGCGATAACGCCGGCCATAACGGCCCCCACGAACCCCACGCCCATCACCACGACGACCTCGCGTCCCATGAGACGTTGTTCGCGCACCAGCTTCCGTAGGCGCTCGAACTCGGTTTCGTAGTCTTCGGGAGAGGGCAGGGCGAACGCTTCCCCTGCGGGACAGGTCGAGCAGGCGGGTTCAACGGGTCCCGCGGAGGAAGCGGATGTGTCTGAAGCTTTGGGTTGATTTGATTTTTGCATGTGACGACCTTTTGCAGTGGTTGGAAAACGGCCCTTCGGACCATGGATTCATGTCAATGCGAAGCTTCGACGTCAGCCTTCCGACGTCGCGATTCTCATGGACGAACCCGGGACCGAGGGCAGTCTGTAAAAAAGGAACCTTCACCTCGATGAAAACCGGGGACCGGGGAGTATTTGAGGACTTCCCGCTCCGGAGATAAAATGCGATTCTCACCCCGGCGAAAACCGGGAGGCCGGGCTGCCTCTCCGAATTCCCGCTCTCCCGTGAAAATGCCCCGGCCCGCCTTCACGGTTCGTTGTGATCCGCCGGCTCATCCGGGTTCGCAGGGATGATGGTTGCTCATGCTTCGCTGTGACCCGCCGGCCGATGGCGGTTTGCGGAAATGAGGGAACCGTTGCGGTTCGGAACGAGTGAATGTCGAAGCCCTTGAGAGGCTCGGCGCCAAGTATCCACGAATCCCGCGCACGCAACAACACAAAAAATCGGTCACGGGAGATTTTGCGTGTACCATTCCAGCGCCGCATCCAGGCCGGCCGCAACGTCGTGAGTGGGCTCGTAGCCCAGCAGCTCGCGAGCCCTGCCGATGTCGGCAACGGAGTGCATGATGTCGCCCCGGCGAAAATCCCGGTGGACCGGGCGATAGCCTTCGAGACGAGCATTGTGCGGAGACAGTCTGTCAAGAAGCAGCTGAAAAAGCTCATTCAGGCTTGTGCTCTCGCCAAACGCAACGTTGTAAACCCGGTTTACGGCTTGGGCGTTGCCCGTGGTCGCGGCAAGCAGGTTGGCCTGGACGGCGTTTTCCACGTAACAGAAATCGCGGCTCGTTTCGCCTGTTCCGTTGATGAAGCAGGGTTCCCCGCGGATCATTGCCGAAATCCACGCCGGAATGACGGCTCCATAGGCCCCGCCGGCAGCCTGCCGCGGACCGAATACGTTGAAATAGCGCAGCCCGACTGCTTCAAGCCCGCAGGTCGCGGCAAAAGCCGCGGCATAGAGCTCGCCGGTCCGCTTGGTGACGGAATAAGGGGACAACGGTCTGCCGATGACCTCCTCTTTCTGGGGCAGCTCAGGGCTGTCACCATACACCGAACTGCTGGATGCGTACACAAACCGCCCGACCCCCAGGTCGCGCGCCGCCGTCAGCATGTTGACCGTACCGCAGACGTTGACCTCGTTGCACAAAGCGGGTTCATCGATCGAGCCGGGCACCGAGCAGAATCCCGCCTGGTGCAGAACGTAATCCACGCTGCGGCAGGCTTCCAGGCAGGCCTTCGGGTCGCGGACATCCCCTTCCGTAAAGGTGAATCGTTCCCATTTCCCCGGGCCGACCGAAGATTTCACTTCCGCGAGGTTCCGAGGAGATCCCGAAAAAAAATTGTCCAGCCCGAACACTCGCTGGTCAAGCTGGAGAAGGCGCTCCAACAGGTTGGAACCGATGAACCCCGCCACGCCCGTGACAAGCCATGTCCGGGGCGACTGTCGAAGGCTTTCCGTGGCGGCTTCCATGGCGCTCAACGCTTCATCAACCTTATTTTCGAGGGGGCTGCGGCCGTCAAGGCCGGATGGAGCGGAGTTTTCTTCGTCTCCGGGACGGCATGGAAGAGAATCCGCGGAATGGACGTCTTATGGGTTGCCCGGGTACAGGGGATCATGCGGGGCTCTTCTCGCCTGCACCGGATTTCATCAGAGGCAGTCGCCTGAAAGCCAGGTAAACGGCACACCCCGCGCCGATCCCGAAGAAATCGATCGCAATGTCGGAAAAGGCCGGCGTGCGTCCCGGGACGAAGGACTGGTGGATTTCGTCACAGACAGCCCAGAATCCGCCCGTGCAGAAGACAAAGAGACACAGCGCACCTGCGCTCCTGTGCCGGAAAACGCGATCGAAAGCGAAGCCCAGCAGAAAGGCCAGCGTAAGGTACTCGATGGGATGAAAAATGTTCGTATCGAACAGGGGCAGAGCGTCCGGATAGGCATCGTCGGACATCAGGAAGATGAAGAGCGCATAAAGGCAGGGCGGAATCCACCATCTGAAATCGTTTGGGCGGTTATCCCGGTCGCGGCGCAGGAAAACCAAGGCGCTGACACACCCCAGAAACAGCATGAGCAACTGGAGTCCGAGGTCCCTGAAGTCCATTTGAAACGCAGCGGCGACAACCACCGCTCCGCAGAATTGAGCCGCAAAAACCGCGGCGACAACCCCCCACGGGGTGATTCGAGCAATCATGAACTCCCGCCGTATTCCACTGCACGGTGCCTGCAAGGCGTCCCGATCGACACAAGATGTTCGCTTTGCCTGAGCACCCTCAAAATGGCGGCAACGCCGCATGCTTTCCGCGAAAGAAGCTTTTTCTCGGCGATCTTTCGGATACTCTGCGATTGGGAGAGTGAAAGGCGGCACAATGACTCGGATGCCGACAAAGCTCCGCAAACTCGATTACACGCGTGCCGCTGAACCAAGAATCATCCGGGCAATGCGATTGTGGTTAGATATCGCGAACAAGCAGTCAAGTCAAGCGAGTTGCCCCCTCGGAAGACAAGCGACCGCCCTCTGCAGCCAGGTCGCCCGAACCGGTTCCGACTCGGCTTCGCGTCAGGCAATCCTTTCTGTTGTTGTGCATAGATATATTCGGTCAGGCGCGGCGTTGAGGACAATGGTATTCGCAAAGGAAGGAGCTTACAGGACGCACTCCGCATCCTGGGGGGTGTATTCCGGAACCAGTTGCTTGAGCTTGCGCTTGATGGCGTATGAGTCATGCTTGCGCGCAATGGCGCAAAGCTCTTCCAATTCCCGATCCAGCCACTGCCGAAAAGCATCGTGGTTTCCCGCATGATGGCCGTTGCCGTTTCCATTTCCGTTGGGGCGCAGCACCAGGATCTTTTCGTGCCTGGTGTTTACGATGCCTTCATCGAGGGTGATCAGCTCTTCGTAAAGCTTCTCGCCCTCTCGCAGGCCGGTGAACTGGATTTCAATGTCCCTGCCGGGCTGCTTCCCCGACAACCGGATCAGGTCCTGCGCCATGTCCGCGATCTTTACCGGGGTTCCCATTTCCAGGATGAAGATTTCTCCGCCTTCCCCGAGCGCTCCGGCCTGCAGGATGAGTTGAGCGGCTTCGGGAATGGTCATGAAGTACCGCGTGACCTCGGGATGAGTCACGGTGACCGGGCCGCCCTGCTCGATCTGGCGGCGGAAGAGGGGAATGACGGAACCCGAGGACCCGACCACATTGCCGAATCGCACGGCCATGTACTTCGTCCCATTGCCCTGAAAGGACTGCAGGATGAGTTCCGTCAGGCGCTTGCTGGTTCCCATCACGTTCGTCGGCCGGACCGCCTTGTCAGTGGAAACCAGGACGAAACGTTTCACCCCGTAATCCTTGGACAGCTTCATCATCACCTGGCTGCCGCGCACGTTGTTGAACACGGCTTCCCAGGGATTCCTTTCCAACATCGGGACGTGTTTGTAGGCTGCGGCGTGGAACACCACGTCCGGGCGGTACTTTCGGAACACGCTCTCCATCAGCAGACGCTGCTGCACTTGGCCCAAGATACACTGATAGTTGCGAAATTCCCTCTCGTGCTGCAATTCCATCTGCATATGGAACAGGTTGGACTCGCTGGCATCGACCAGGATCAGCAACTGCGGCTTGAACTGGGCGACCTGGCGGCAGAGTTCGGAACCGATGGACCCGCCCGCCCCCGTCACCATTACCGTACGGTTGGTCAGGTAGCCTGAGATGGCATCGGTTTCCAGGCTGACCGGAGGACGGCGCAGCAAATCCTCGTAATTGACGTCCCGCAGAGACTTGATGCTCACGTTGCCGTTCATGATCGAACCGATGGCGGGCAGCGTCTTGTAGGAAATCCCGCATCCCTTGCAGATATCGATGAGCCGGCGCATCTGAGCGCCGGTCGCGGAAGGTACCGAAATAAACACCTGTTCTATGTTGTTCTGCTCCAGGACTCTGGACAAATGGTCCGCGGGCCCGAGTACCCGCACCCCATGCACCGTGCGGCCCCGCTTGCCCGGATCGTCGTCCAGGAATCCGACCACGTGATAATGGAGCTGAGGATTGTCGAAGATCTCGCGGAGCATCTTTTCTCCCGACCCGCCGGCGCCGATGATGAGAATCTTCTTGCGCTCTTTCTCAACGTAGTTCAGCCTGGGCAGGGAGAACGCCCGGATCCCCCGCGGCGTATTCCTGGCGATATAGTAGGACCGAATGCATACACGCAGACCGCCGGTCAGCAGAAACGTCAAAACGCAGTCCAGAAGAAAGACGGATCGGGGATATCCGGTGAAGTTGTCAGTGTAAGCCACCGTAGCGACAATCAGAAGCATGGAAAGAACGGACGCCTGTCCCAGACGCCAGAAATCCTCCAGTCCCGAAAACCGCCACATCCCCCTGTAGAGGCCGAACAGGCAGAAAACGCCCAGCTTCATGCCGACGACCCAAGGAACGAGAGCATTGATGAGGGGCAGGTGATTGGGAGGCAGAGTGAATTCAAAGCGGAGCAGGTAGGCTCCGTAATAGGCCACGGCGAAAAGAAATGCGTCAATGATGAGCATTGAGTAAAATTTCGGATTCCGCAATTGCTGGATCATGGTCACAACCCTTCAGGAGCTGAGGACCGTTTCCCATTCGCCTTTCCAAATGCCGGGCGGGCAAAAAGACGAACCGGGTTCAAAATGTGCATCGGTTCTGAATGCTTCGCTTCATTCGGGCTGTCGGAGCAATCCGGCAATATCCGTCACACCCGACGCATGAGCCCAACTCCCTTTTATACGCGCAGAAGCCGGGGTCATCTATACAAGACGTGCAAAACGGAATCCGAGACTACAGCTCGAACAGGAAAATGGATTCGCATGGAAGTTCACTCGGTGCATATTCGGATTCGGTAAAAAGGCAATACATGACGTCCGGGAATTTCTTCAAGAGCCGGTCCTCCGAGTCATGACAGCTCACGAGCCAAACGCTTCCACTCTATCCAGCCAGCCCGTAGGCACTCCCGCAACGGGGACCCGGCTCGACGCGACTCCATCCTGTAGAACTCAGCTGCAATAAGCTTCATAAGCGGATCGGACACCCTCACTAAGCCCCATCTTAGGGTACCAGCCCATGTTTGTCAACCGCGATATGTCCAACAATTTCTGAGGAGTACCATCGGGTTCCGAGGCATCCCATTCGGTCTCTCCGTCATACCCCACCACGGAAGCCACCATGGCGGCCAGGTCGGCAATGGACTGGTCGCGGCCGGAACCTATGTTGAACAGATGCCTGGCGGCTCGTGAGCCTTCAGTGACTTCCCCGGGATTGGAAAACAGGGTTTCGATACGGTTCATCAACAGAATGCACGCATCGGCCAGATCGTCGGAGTGGAGAAACTCACGTCGCGGGGTGCCCGTGCCCCAAAGTCGGATCGAATTCCTCGGGGGAGGCATGTGGGGAACGGGCGGCACCGGCTTGTTTCCGAACCTGGCGATGGACACCAGGGTGGAAAAGAAGTCGTCGGGAATGGCGCCGTATTTTGCCTCGTCCCGGGCGATTGCATCCCAGTCGCCCCGTGCCGCGAGCTTGCCCAGATGGTACTTGCGGATCAAAGCCGGCAGCACGTGGGAAGTCAGCAGGTCGTAATTGTCATTCGGACCGTACAGATTGGTCGGCATGACGCTGCAAAACCGCGTGCCGTACTGGCGGTTAAACGCTTCGCACAGCTCGATGCCCGCAATCTTGGCCACGGCGTACGGCTCATTGGTCGGTTCCAGAAGGCCCGTGAGCAGGTATTCCTCTTTCAAGGGCTGCCCGGCGAACTTGGGGTAGATGCAGGAACTGCCCAGGAAAAGCAACCCTTTCACGCCGTTGCGCCAGGCCGCCTCGATCACATTGCTCTCTATCTTGAGGTTGATCCGGATGAAATCGGCCGGGTAGGTGTCGTTGGCGCGTATTCCCCCAACCTTGGCGGCTGCAAGAAAAACGTATTCCGGGCGTTCCCCGGCAAAGAACGCCTCCACGTCAGCCTGTCTCTCCAGGTCCAATTCCGCGTGCGCGCGCGTGGCGAGATTCGCGTAGCCGGCCGCTCGCAGCCTTCTGAGGAGCGCCGAGCCCACCAGGCCGCCGTGCCCGGCGACGTATATCCTGGAAGTGGGAATCATGGCGGTATCCAAACGAATGCTAACCGAAATCCGCCTCGCAACTGGCGGCCCTTGGGAAGCCGTTGCGCTGGCAGATGGCGTCGCGTACCGCTTCCCGCAAGTCATACAGGACCATCTCTCGAACGAGATGATCGAAAGTGACCTCCGGAGTCCACCCCAGTCGCTCGCGCGCCTTGGCGGGGTTACCCAGGAGGGTCTCGACTTCCGTCGGGCGAAAATACCGCGGGTCAACATGAACGATGGTCTGGCCGGGCTGCAAAGACGCCATGCCGCAATGCGCCGATACCTGCCGGAGAAGATCGGAGTCTCGGATCGCGGCGATTCTCCCCGTTTCCTCGACTCCCGTTCCGGACCATTCGAGCACGATTCCGACCGCTTCGAAGGCTTTCAGGCAGAACTCGCGAACCGAATGCTGCTCGCCCGTGGCGATCACGTAGTCGTCCGGATGGTCCTGTTGAAGGATCAGCCACTGCGCCTTCGTGAAGTCCCGCGCGTGTCCCCAGTCGCGCAGGGCGGAGAGATTGCCGAGATAGATTTTTTCCTGCAGCCCCAGAGCGATGCGTGCCGCCGATCGGGTGATCTTGCGGGTGACGAACGTTTCTCCACGGATGGGGGATTCATGATTGAAAAGGATGCCGTTGCATCCGAATATACCGTAAGCCTCCCGGTAATTGACGGTGATCCAGTACCCGTAGAGCTTGGCCACCGCATAGGGCGACCTCGGATAGAACGGGGTGCGCTCCGTCTGGGGAATCTCCTGGACCTTTCCGTAAAGTTCGGATGTGGACGCCTGATAGAAGCGGGTCCGCGCTTCCAGACCCAGAATGCGGATCGACTCGAGCAGTCTCAGCGTTCCCATGGCGTCGGCGTTGGCCGTGTACTCGGGAGTCTCGAAAGAGACCTTGACGTGGCTTTGGGCCGCAAGGTTGTAAATCTCGTCGGGCTGCACCTCCTGAATGATGCGCAGCAAATTCGTGGCATCCGTGAGGTCGCCGTAGTGGAGTATGAAACGCCGGTCCTGCTCGTGAGGATCCTGGTAGAGATGGTCGATGCGCTGAGTGTTGAAAAGGGAGGCCCGACGCTTGATTCCATGAACGCGGTAACCCTTCCTGATCAGAAAAGCCGCCAGGTATGCCCCGTCCTGGCCCGTAATCCCCGTTATTAGTGCAACCTTGTTTGAGCTCATCGATACCGTATTCCTCGAATGGATTCGTCCTTAACTATCGGCAAAATGATCTCAACCCAACAGGGCCTGGATCAGACGGTCGAAGCACCCTCGCGAACCCGGTCGGTGAAAGGGCGTGAGACCAAAGGGATAGTCAAGAATTCTTGCCACCGGTACATAGCGAGTATGCACCGATATGTCAAGGCATTTGACCGGGCGCTCAGTCGCCCGGACGGAAACCCGGCATGCCTTCGCGCTCGCAATTGAAGAGGGACTGCCGCGGGATCGAGAACATCGAACTTGATTTCGCTTGCGGATGACCGTATGCTTTTTGCTCACAAGCACACATTGGTCCCGCGGTTTTGCGGCGGTGCGATCCCGCTTTCCCCGCGCGTCGTTGGCGCGGGATGCCGCGGATGCGGTGCGTTGTGGAGAGTTGGGCAAATGCTTGAAGATCCTGTGGAACAGCTGGCGGAATGGAAACGGGAGCTCGAAGGGGCATGGCGCGCAATACCGAAGCCCTTTCGCAACGATCATTCAGTGCGGCGGACTCTGCAATGCCACCTGTTCGCAAGGATCTGCAGTGCGGCGGTCCGAGTGGTGGCCGACTACATGCCTCCCAGGGTGCAGGATCGCGCCGTCGATCTCATCGTCGTCCGCGAGGATCTGGAAATCGCGTGGGCGATATGTTTCGACACATTGGTTGCCCTGGCCGCCGTCAAGAGTCTCGGGAGCTTCGCCGCCCGGAACAAGGTCATTTTCACCACGGGCATGATCGAGAAAAAGGTGCAGGAGAGCCGCTTCTTTCTGAACGCCGAGATTCAACACGTTCACTTGCGGCCGTTTGACCATTTTGCCTAGGGTTGTGAGGCGTCCTTCCGGAATGCCGTCCGTTGGAACGGACACCGTGAGTATTGGGTTAACATGGCAAATTATTTCGCATAATTGCCATCAGGCCTTGTGCATGATTACAAGCGCCTGGAAACAATATGAATTTGCCTTGACAATGCTTTGCCCCTATGCAATAAGCAGGGATGAAAGCCCATAGATAGAAGGTATAGGTGTGGTGCGACGTCGTCGCCATTAACTATTTGAATTCGATATATATTAGGGAGGCGCCGAAGAATCGTTCCTGAATTCGTTCGAGTGATCCATGATTCCGGATGGAGACTCTTTGTGCGATCACGCATCGCGGATGGACCGAATCATCACGTATCCGGGGTCGAGCTGATTATCCTGCTGCCATACTGACAACTCCGATCTGCACTTCTGAAGTTATTTCCACGCTGTTCATATGCCGGATCGATTACGGCACTTGTGTTGTGGCGTTTCGTTGTATGCTCCGGGTGGAGCCGTTTGTTTGGCATTACCGTAACCATCGTCAACCTGTTTTGCTTTTGTTTTCCGATCAGTCGGGAAGGTCGCGAATCAGGCTCATTCGGGTTCTCAATCTGACGGGAAAGCCCGAGCCTGGCTTGCCGCGCGGCGGGATGCACAGAGGTGGCATTTCGTGGAAAGGGCGACGGCGGTCTTTCGCTCGATGTCGAGCGATGTTAAGCCGGGCCCGATCCTGCGGCAGGCCCGGCGAGCCGGGGAGGGATCGGTCGGGTCGACCCTGCCGGTTCCTACCGGGTTGGCTGCTCCCACGAAGGCGGAGAAGCCATGCGTTCTCCGGATGACTGCCGGTTCCAAAGCAGGAGGTGAGCTCAAGAAAATCGCCTGGACCGAGTCGGACGGCCGAGGCCGGGGTCCGACGACAAGGGCTCGAGGGTATTGCACATTCCAGATGTGGTTCGGAGCAGCGTCGACGGCCGCACTCCGTCGGCAGCTCCCGCTTCCCCTTCTTGGGGCGGGCTCGTTTCGCATTCGTGTTCTGACATCGTCCGGAACCCTTGATATTCGCATTCATCATTCCAGGTAATCCGAAGGGCCCGAATTCCAGGCGTGCGACAGTTGCTGCGACCATCCGGCGACGGAGAAAGGAGGTGGTGGAGGTTTCACACGGTTGTCCCGTTAATCCTCGATGAACTCTGGGGCTTTTTGTGACACGTATTAGCATTCCGATCATTTTCGATACATGAACAATCATAGATGAAAGGATTTGGCATGGCAGACCAGCAAACGACGATGCCGAGATGGGTCCCCCTGCTTTTGGGCTTACTGGGTAGCACCACATGCGGTATGCTTCTTTACGCATGGAGTGTTTTTATCAAGCCGTTGAACGCGGAATTCGGGTGGTCCCGCGCGGAGATCGCCATGGCGTTCGCGATCTGTTGTCTGATTTTCGGGTTGATGACGTTTCCCGCGGGGCGATTGAGCGACAAGATGGGTCCCCGCAAGGTTGTTATGACGGGCGGTGTTCTGCTGGCGATCGGATTCATCCTGTCGGGATTCGTCCAGTCAAAGTATCAGCTCTACATTACGTACGGTGTCATTGCCGGTTTCGGCGGCGGGATGATCTACTTGCCGCCCATTGCGACGGCGCCCAAGTGGTGGCCGGACAGACGGGCGCTCGCTACGGGTTTCGCGGTGGTAGGTCTGGGTCTCGGATCGTTTCTCATGGGCCCCCTGGCGACCTACATCATTGAAAAACCCGGTATGGGATGGCGCTATGTGTTCTGGTACTGCGGCGTTGCCATGGGGATCATGGCGTTGATTGCAGGCGCTTTTCTCGAACCGCCGCCCGCGGGCTGGAAGCCGGCCGGCTATACGCCTCCCGCACCTCCCGCGGGTGCGGCTGCTCCCAAGGTGACCCGCGACTGGACGTACGAAGAGGCCAAGGGGGATTCCAAGTTCTGGCTGCTCTACCTGGCTTACTTCTGCGGTTCGTTTGCAGGCTTGATGGTCATCGGACATCTCGCCGGTTTTGGAAGAGACGCCGGTCTGACGGCCATGGCCGCCGCCGGTGCCGTCAGCTCCCTTGCTTTCAGCAATGCGGCGACGCGTATTCTTTCCGGCTGGTTTGTTGACAAGATCGGTATTCGAGTCTACTTTGCAGCACTGTTTGCCTTGCAGACAGCGGCGATGATCGCGATTTTTCAGCTCGGCGGCAGTGTCGTCGGCTTGTCGATCGTTGCCATCGTCATCGGCTGGAACTACGGCGCCATGTTTACATTGTTCCCGGCTACGTGCCTCCAGTTCTACGGGCCGACGGCTCAGGGCAGCAACTACGGCCTCCTGTTTACGGCGTGGGGTCTCGCCGGCTTTGCTGGCCCCTGGGTCGGCGGCTGGCTGAAAGACACGACGGGTACCTACTATCTTCCGTTCCTTTGCGCAGCGGCTTTGTGCGCCCTTGGAACGGCGATCATCTTTCTGACGAAGCCGCCGGAGAAGAAACACGCGTAGAGAACACAGGCCGGGTCATGATTCCGGAGATTTGAACGTGAGCTGCTCCTTTTTCCCGGGGCAGCTCAGCTTTTCAATAAAAAAACCGCCCCTCTTGCATCAGGGGTGGTTTTTTTATCCTACCCGAAGGGGGATCGGAGCCGAATTCCTCAGGAGCACGATTTACCGGTCGTTTGTCCGATCCCGCGCGCATGTCCGTAACGTGAACGTCTGCATTCGAGCCTGCGGGTATGGGTTACGGACCAACGCCGTAGACCAGGTCAATCAGCCTGGGTTCCCAGTTTCCGTCCGTACACCGATAACAGCTCTTATCGTCACAGATTTCCTGACCGCTCGCAAATCTGCGATCCTCCATCACGCAAAGCCCGCTATTCTTGTATTCCATTTTTTCCTCCTTCGCCCGCCTCTATCGCTGACCGTTCATCCGAGGCAGGCCCTCTTCGAGGGCCAATTCCCTCTTAGCACGACCTTAAAATAATCATTCTTTGTTAGTAACGCAACTTTATAGAGACGCGGAGCATTCCATCCGGAACCCTTCCGGAATCCTCAGGCTCCATGGGGAAACGATTCCCCCAACGATGCCGCCGGGGAGGCCCTCCCGAAGAAACATGTTTTCCTGCGTGCTCCTCGAAGCGCTTCGGGCCAAGTGAATCCAATGTTCCAGCCGACGCGGCCCTGGTCGTGCTGACACGAATGACGATGCCGATCGTGATGTTTCGTTGCGGACCCTCGGATCATGGAGCTTCATGTTTTTTCGGTTTGACTTAGAATTGCGCCTGTGTTTTCAGTGTGACTCATAATCGTTGAAAGGTCCATGGCTGCGGTGGAGGATATGGGGATCGCCGTGGGAGGCGTTGTCCGGCGAGACGCCGTGGCCGGGAGGATGCGGGGACCGCGATCGGGAATCCGGGGGAGGACAGGCGGAAAATGGCAGAAAACGACCGCTCATTCTGTGGGAATCTGAGCCTTTCGGACGTTGGCAGCGAGGTCTGTCTCTCCGGTTGGGTCGATGCCTTGAGGGATCATGGGGAGGTGCTCTTCATTCACTTGCGTGACCGTACGGGTTTCATACAGGCGGTGTTCAGCCCGGAGCATACCCCTCGCCGGGTTTACGAATCGGCGGCATCGCTGAAGAGCGAGTTTTGTGTTTCGCTGCAAGGCCGGGTTCAAAGGCGCACCGAGGAGACGGAGAACCCTCATATCGATACCGGGAAAATAGAGGTGATGGTGCGGGAGCTCTCCATCCTGGCCCCTTCGGTTGTCCTGCCTTTTCCCATTTCAGAAAAGGCGATGACGGCCGGCGGCGGATCGGGACGCGCCGATGCGGTTTCCGAGGATCTCAGGCTGCAATACCGCTATCTGGATCTGCGTCGTCCCAGCATGCAGGATCACCTCGTCAAACGCTATCGCATCATCAAACGCGCCCGTGATTTTCTGGACACGCGGGGCTTTTTGGAAATCGAGACGCCGATCCTCACCAAGAGCACGCCGGAAGGAGCCCGGGATTACCTGGTGCCGAGCCGCGTGCATCCGAAGGAGTTCTACGCCCTTCCGCAATCGCCTCAGCTCTTCAAACAGCTGCTCATGATGGCGGGGTTCGAGCGCTACTTCCAGGTAGTCCGGTGCTTTCGAGACGAGGATCTGCGTCCGAACCGGCAGCCGGAATTCACTCAGCTGGACATGGAGGCGTCTTTCATCGACGAGGAATTCATCTTCGAGCTGACCGAGGAACTCGTGGCGCGAATGTTCGAGGTGGGGGGAATCGATCTGCCGCGTCCTTTTCCCCGGATGCCTTACGGCGAAGCCATGGAAACATATGGTTCGGACCGGCCGGATACCCGTTTCGACCTGAAATTCGTCGAGGCGACCGATATTTTCGAAAACACCCGTTACGGAATTTTCAAGCAGATTCTCCAGCGTGGAGGGCGAATCAAGGGTATCAACGTCAGCGGACAGTCGGAGAAGCTCAGCAAGAACGTGCTCCAGAACGAATACGCCAAGGAAATCGTGCCTTCGTTCGGGGCAAAGGGCATGACCTGGATGCGGGTGTCGGCAGGGGGGCTGGATTCGAACATCGTCCAGTTTTTCAGCGAGCAGGAGAAATGCGCAGTGCTGAGGCGCTTCCATGCACGCGACGGCGACGTCATCCTGATGATTGCCGATGCCTCCCACGACCTGGTGTTGTCGGCTCTGGGGCAATTGCGTCTGCACCTGGCGGACAGGCTGGGGTTGATCCCTCCCGGAGTCTTTCATCCCCTGTGGGTTACGGATTTTCCCCTTTTCGAAGCCACCGAGGACGGCGTCACTTCGAGCCACCACCCCTTTACGGCCCCGGATCGGGAGAATTTCGATCCTCTCGATCTCCAGGGGCTCCTCGATCTTCGTTCCCGCGCCTACGACCTGGTGGTGAACGGAGAGGAGCTCGGGGGCGGCAGCATGCGCATCAATAAAAGGGATATTCAGCTTCGGATTTTCCGGGCACTCGGGCTTTCCGAACAGGAAATCGAAGACAAGTTCGGCTTTTTCGTCCGCGCGCTGGACTATGGAGCGCCGCCCCACGGAGGGATTGCCCTGGGACTGGACAGGGTGGTCTCCATGATCCTGCGCACGCCGTCCATTCGCGAGGTCACGGCATTCCCCAAGAACCGTAGCGCATACTGTCCTCTCACCCGGGCGCCTTCGCAGGTGACGCAGGAACAGCTCAGGGAGCTTGGCCTGACGGACATGGGGGAAGCGAGGCAGGTTCGGCTCCTGCAGGAGCGCAAGGAGCTCATCGATTCCCTGTCGTGGGTATCCCGCATCGGGTTCGACGAGGCCGAACGTGCGGCCATCACCACCGCGCTTGCCGATGCCGTGCGCATGGTCGAAACCCTGGAGGGAATCGACTGCGATTGCGAGCCTCTCTTCTCGCCCGTGTCCGCAGTGTACCGCATGGGCGAAAAAATGGGGGCCCGGGAGTGTTCCATGGCTGCAACCGGTGAGATTTTAAAGAACGCTCCGTCGGTGAAGGGGAATTACTACAAGGTGGCGAGCATCCTGGAATAGGATTGCCATCGGCCCTGGCGGGGACCGGGACGGATCGCGTTCCCCTGACGCCGCTCCGGGAAGCGCCGGTATGAAGCAAAAGCGGCGAGGGACAATCGGAGAGAGTCCAATGCATTCGGAGATTTTCTGTCACATTGTTACACGGCCGGGTTCGAATACCGCACGAGGAGCTCTCGTCGGGAAGCGGGCGGCGGTTCAGGCCTGCATATCGGTCCAAGGGTGGCCTACGGAAGCGGGCAGCGCGGCGCTGCGGGGATTTGTGGCGGTCGAGGACGCCACCGTGGTTGAACGCCTGAGGGACGCCGGTGCAAGCCTTGTCGGCAATACCCGTTCGAGCGAACTGGGCTTCGGCCTTCTCGGGGACGGAGCCGGGAAAGCCGTGGCTGGCGGACACATCGACGTTGTCCTGATGACGGACACCATGGGTGAAGCACGGTCCGCGGCCGCTTCAGCCGGTGTCTTCGGTTTCAAACCGAGCTACGGGCAGGTGTCCCGTTTCGGCCTGGTGGGCCTGGTTCCCTCCATGGATTGCTGCAGTATCCTGGCGAAAAGGTTCGGGGACATCGAGCATGTTTTCACCGCGATTCGGGGCGGTGACGACCGGGATCCGTCCTTGCCCGATCCCGCCCCGTCCTCATTGAGTCCGTCCGCAGATCCAGGCCCTCGGCCGCTGAGCGCCGGCGTGGTTGCTCAATGCCTGCAAGGCCTTTCTTCCATCGAACGCGCCGCTTTCGAGGCCGCACTCTCGAACCTCGAACGCGCGGGCATCGCCGTTCGGGAGATACCGTTCGATAAGTACGAGCTCTTCCCGGTGGTCCATAATGTGATCGGTTCGGTCGAAGCATCGTCGAGCTGCGGCAAATTCGACGGGGTGCGCTACGGGCACAGGGCCGCGGGTTCCAGGAACTGGAACGAGATGTATCTCCGGTCAAGGGCCGAATCTTTCGGCTTGCCTTTGAAGGCGTACCTTTTCCAGGGCGCCTGCTTCCAGTTCGAGCAATACGCCGTTTTCGAAAAGGCTTGCAGGATTCGCTCGGAGCTTGTCGGGCAGAGCCGCAGGCTGCACGGGGAGGTGGACGTGCTTGTCTCTCCCGCCCGGCGGGCCGCCTTGGATTTTGGGAGGGCCAATACCGTCGGGCAACTCTATGAGGCATTCTCGCTCACGCTTCCCGCGAATGTGACCGGCCAACCCGTGCTCACACTCCCGGGGCTTGTGCCGTGTGAAGGCGGGGATCTCGGCCTTCAGCTCATGGGCGCGCCCTTCGGCGATGAACTCCTTCTCGGGATTGCGGGCAGGATACTTCAAGAATTGGAAGGAACAGGATGAGTATGGATCACGAGGCGGTAATAGGGCTCGAAATACACGTCCAGCTGAATTGCGAAACGAAAATGTTCTGCCGGTGTCCGAGCAGGCCGGGGGATGAACCGAATCGAAACACCTGCCCGATATGTCTATGGCTGCCGGGCAATCTCCCCAGGTTCAACCGGGAGGCACTCGAACAGGCGATTCTCGCCTCCCTTGCGCTGGACTGCGAAATTCAAAAGGAAAGCGCTTTCGATCAGAAAGTCTATTATTATCCGGACTTGCCCAAGGGTTACCAACTTTCCCAGTTCCACATGCCTCTGGCGATGAACGGTCATTTGGACGTCACCGATGCGAACGGCACCAGGAAGACCATCCGGATTCGGAAAGTGCACATGGAAGAGGACGTGGCGCGGCTCGTCCATGAGAATGAAGGAAGGACGCCTGTGAGCCTGGTGGACTTCAACCGCGCGGGGATGCCCCTGGTGGAGATCGTGACGGAGCCCGATCTGCGCAATTCCGGGGACGCGATGGAGTTTCTGCGCTGCCTCATCCGACAGATCCGGTACTCGGGCAGTTCGGAGTGCAGCATGGAACAGGGGACGATGCGCGTGGACGCCAATGTCTCCATCCGGCCCGCGGGCAGCGATCAATTCAACACAAAGGTGGAAATCAAGAACATGAATTCCATCCGGAGCGTGGGCGATGCCATCGCGTATGAAATAGAGCGGCAGAAGGAATGTCTCGTTGACGGAGAGCCCATCGTGCTTCACACCCGCCTCTGGGATCCGGAAAAACGCGTGACGTCTCCCATGCGGGGGAAATTTGAAGGCCCTTGCGTGCCCGATCCCTCGGTGCCGCGGATCGTGATCGAAAGCGGATACCTCGATGAGGTGCGCACACGCCTGCCGGAAATGCCCGAGCAGAAGGCGCAACGTTTTGTGAAGCACTATGGGCTTACTCACGAGGATGCCGCGACCATGTGTTCCGAGCGGTCCGTGTCCGAATACTTCGAAGCGGCGGCGGACTGCGGCGCGTCTTCGCGGCTCGCGGCCCAGTGGATTGCCGCCCAGGTGCTGCCCTTGCTCAAGGAGTGCGATGAAACGGTTTCCACGAGCCGCCTGACGCCGGATCGCCTCGCGGGTCTGCTCAAGATGCTGGAACGCGATGAAATCAACAGCAGCGCGGCGAAAGAGATTCTCGGAAAGCTCCGGGGAAGCGACGCTCCACTGAAGGAAATCGTTGAATCAGGCGGTTTCAGGCAGGTTTCGGAGGTCGACCAACTGGAAGCGGTCGTGGATCGGGTCCTGGAAGAAAACCCTTCCGCCGTGGAGAATTTCAGAAAAGGGGCATCGAAAGCCCTGGGATTCCTCATGGGCCAGGCGATGCAGGCAACCCGGGGCAAGGCGAACCCCCGCCTGTTGAAGGAAATCATGACGCGCAAGCTCGGCTGAGCCGGCCCGGCCGGGGTTCCCGTCACGGTTTATCATTCACGCTGAGCGGTCGATGGTCGGGGGATTGCCCGTGAGACTCCCTGAAACACAAGCCCTAGGTCTTCCTCCCCTTAGGCAGCCCGTCGTATCGCCGTCGCGCGTCAAGGTTCCTGAAGTGGAACCGGTCGCTGGCCCGCCGTCCAGAAAAGACCGGCGAGGGCGAGGATGCAAAACACCGCGCCGGCATAGAAGGTGTAAGCCGCGCCGAGACGATCCCAAAGCAATCCGGCCAACACGCTTGCCAGCAGCATCGCCAGTCCGCTCACCAGGTTGAAAAAGCCATAGGCGGTACCGCGCAAGTCCGGTGGTGCCGTATGCGCGATCATGGTCGCGAGCAATCCCTGGGTCATGCCCATGTGGACACCCCAAAGGCCGATACCTGCAAGCATGACCTCCCAGTGATCGCTTGTCGCCAATAACAGGTCGGCCCCGATCAAAACGAGCAATCCGAGTGCCAGCAGTTTTGTGTGGCTCATATGATCGGAGAGCTTGCCGAATGGGTACGCAGACAACGAATAGATGACATTCATCACCACCATCGCAAGCGGCACGAAAGCAACCGGAATGCCACCCTGTTGGGCTCGCAGGACGAGAAAAGCCTCGCTGAAACGGGCCAGGGTGAACACCGCACCAACGCCGACCACCCACCAGTAAGCGCCGCCGAGACGGCGCAGGTTCTCCCCGCGGATCGGATTGCCGCGCTTCTCGCCCGGATGACGTGCCGGCTCGTGAAGGCCGAGGAAAAGGAGCGCGACCGCCATCAGACCCGGAATCGCCGCCACCCAGAACACGGCACGAAAATCGTTTGCCCACAGAAGCATCAATACGACCGCCAGCAACGGGCCGACAAACGCTCCCACGGTGTCCAGCGACTGGCGCAGGCCAAATGCCGCGCCGCGCAAGTGGGGCGGTGCGATATCGGCAACCAGCGCATCGCGCGGCGCACCGCGCACCCCTTTGCCGATCCGATCCAGCATACGCGCGGTGAACACAAGGTCGATGCCGGATGCAATCGCAAACAGCGGCTTGGTCAATGCGCCAAGCCCATAGCCCAATAGGGCCAATCCTTTGCGCTTGCCGAGGTAATCGCTCAACGTCCCCGAGAATACCTTGACAATCAGCGCCGTGGACTCGGCGAGCCCCTCGATCAAACCGACGGCGAAGGCGCCGGCCCCCAGCGCCGTGACCATGAAAAGGGGCAGCAGGCTGTGGATCATCTCCGACGAGATGTCCATCAGCATACTCACGAAACCGAGAACCCAAACCCCTGTGGGAATATGACTCGACGTAATCTTGACGCTGGTGGTGACTTGCATGCCGGCAATTCGCTCCTGTAGTCGAAACGCTCAGTCCTAAAGCGCAATTTCAGACTCTTCACGATACTCCCCGAAAGTCGGTCCGATCCACCCGGGAAGCGGATTCCGCAGTTTCCAACCGCATATCGCAAATCAGGCCGCCGGTCAATAGCGCACTGGGTAGTCGTAGTGCGCAGGGCCGTTAGTCTTTCGCGGTGGGATTTCCATTTTGTGGGATGGCGTGGAGCAATATGCGGATCGACATTATGAGCCTTCGCCCTCAGCCGGAAATCATGGAGTCAACCGGGCGTGAGCCGGTGTCTGAGTCTCATTTGAAATCCTGCAGCGCCGCGGCATCTCCCGGGGAGAGGGCATCATGCGGTCAATCGGACGGGGACGGCGGGCTATTCGACCAGCACGGGCTCCCGGAGAATCAGCTCGATGGCGCGGCGGGCCGAGGCGGCGAGGGATGGGTGTGTTTCCGAGAGGGACTCGATCTGGCGGAGGTGATCGGCGGTCCGCAGGATGAGCATGGCAAGGTCCCCTTCATCCATGCCCGAGATTTCCCTGACGGTCTGCCAGGACGATCCTCCGGCCCAGTGATAGACGGTTGCCATTGCCCAGAAGGGCATGGGGGGAACGGAGAAGCCCTCGGCCTGGAGTCTTTCCCGCAGAGGCTGGAGGCTGTGCAGCATGCGGAAAAAAGGCTTGGCCAGATCGGGGAATCTCCAGACCAGCGAGGAGAGCTGGATGTCCCCGTGCCTTTCCCGGTCCATGACGAAAGGCGCAATGAGGGCCCCCAGCAGTTCGGGGTTATCGGCGGGAAAAACGTTGCGACGGATCCCTTCGGAGATGAGCAGCGGCTGGTCCAACCTGAGTTTCGATGCCCAGGTGCCGTCACGGGTGAGCCGCCCGGCGGCGTCCACGTACCCTTCATCCCCGAGGAGACGGAGGTGCTTGAGGAAGGATTGCCAGAGCTGATCCTGGATGGTTTGCACCCGTGCACGGTATTCGAAGTGACGTTGCAGCGCAGCGGTGAAAGGGTGGGAAGTGCCTTTCAGACACGGGGCGAAGAGCGCGCACGTGCCGCAGGGCAGCGCCGCCAGTTGAGCGGTCAGCTCGTTGATCTCGCGCACCGCATCGGGGACCGGCGCCGTCGGCTCCCCCTCGGGCCGGCAGCGCATCGGGCGCGGCGGATGCTCGGTCGCTTCGAACATCAACGCCTCCCATTCCTGCCGGTTCTTGAGGGAAGGCAGGGGTGTGATGATCTCACCCAGGTCCATGATGCGATGGAAGACCACGTGATGGGTCCGTACGTGGTCCCTGCGAAAGCGCAGGGGCTCCGCCAGCCGTACCGCTTCGACAGACCTTCGGGAAATCTCGGGATGTGCGACCGCAATATAGGGGGTACCCCGCCTGCTGCGAAATACTCTGCCCGGAACCAGCAATGATCCCATGGAACCGGACGTCGTTTGCCTCCTCAGGTTTTTCTTGGCTCTACGCCGCATTTCTCTCAGCGCGTCGTATCGAGGGCGAATCTCGGCGAGTTGTTCCACCGATCCGCACGCCGTTTCGGCAATCCATTTATCGAGTTCGTTGCGCGCCTCCTCGAGTTCCCGCGAGATGTCTTTTTCGCGATGGAGGTTCTGAAACGTGGCCAGGGAAGCACCGAACAGGGTGCGTATTTCCTCGGGAGCGTGGGAGAGGAGCAGGTTCAGGACCATCGAATGGTTCACCCGAATCTGACTGGTGATCGGATTCGGGGGGCTTTTCAGCAGATCGTGGATCAGCTGGGGGTTCTGGAAGGGTCCGGGAACGACGAGCGCAAAACCGATTTCATCCATCCCGCGCCGACCGGCTCGGCCGGTCATCTGCAACAGGTCCGTGGCGGTGAGCTCGAGGAATTCCCTGCCGTTGAACCGGTCGCTTTGCAGGACGACAACCGTGCGCGCGGGGAAGTTCACTCCGGCGGCCACCGTGGATGTCGAGAAAATGGCCCGCAGGTGTCCCTGCTGCATGAGTTTTTCAAGAAGGAGCTTCCAGTGCGGCAGTTGGCCGCCGTGGTGCGCCCCGACCGCTGCTTCCCGGAGGATGGACAGGTGTTGGTGGTTTCTGAGAAACGGGAACGTGTCGAGGAGCCCGCTGAGCCTCTTGTGAAATGGTTTCACCTCTTCCGATTTGCTGCGTGGCGCCCTGCACAGGGAGATTGCCCGGTCACAATCGGCCCTCGACTTCAGAAAGAAGATCGCGGGGAGGAGATTGGCGCGGTCCAGCACCTCCATAAGCCCGGGGATATTGGGGAATTCGTTCCGGGAAAATGACCCGGGCTCCACGCTGCGAATCTTTGCGAACAACCCGCGTCGTGTCCCCAGGGGAGTCAACTCGCCGGACGGAAAGACAAAGAGGGGGAAAAGCGGGACGGGTCTCTCCTCGGTGTTGACCCAGGAGCAGGGGGAGAGGCGCAGCCACTCGAGCCATGCGCAGATATCGCCCGCATTTTCGACGGTCGCCGAAAGCAGGAGCAGCTTCACGCGCGGGGGCAGGTAGATCAGGACCTCTTCCCAGACCACTCCGCGGTCCTCGTCGCCGAGATAGTGGGCTTCGTCGAGCACCACCAGGTCGACCTCGAGATCTTCTCCCCGGTGCATGGTGTCGTAGAGTTGATTCCGCAGGATCTCGGTCGTTCCCACGATTATCGGGGCCTGAGCATTTTCCTTGCGGTCCCCGGTGAGTATTCCCACGTTCGAGGCACCGAAATCGGCTGAAAACTCTTCGTATTTCGAGTTCGAAAGCGCTTTCAGGGGTGATGCGTACCAGCTCTTGCCGCCCCGTCCGAACACTTTCCGGATCGCCTCGACGGCGATATAGGTCTTTCCCGCCCCGGTGGGCGCGGTGACCAATACATCGGAAGCATCGAGCTTCTCCAGCGCCTGCAACTGAAACGGATCGGGAACGAACGGTTTGGGCTCGGGAACCCCTATCTTCTGCAATATATGCTGGAGGCTGCGGTGAATGCTGAAGGAAAACGGCAGCTGACGCTCTTTCGCAACGAATTTACGGGGGGATCCCCTTCTCGTTCTCCTGCGGTCAAATGAACCGTGCGCGTCGATTCCCAAGGTTCCCCCGACATGGATGCATGATTGGATGCCTAATTGTGCTATTATCGTTCAGAAAGGCGCGGAAGCCAAGAGATATGATCCGAAAGGACCTGCGTCGCTGCGAGCTGCCATGTCGGCTCTTGTAAGGCGCTCCGGAACTTGTTAAATATGCGGGCAAATCGAGCGTGCTCGTGCGGGCGCGAGGATTTGTCCACGTTTGGCTCAATTGAAGGGATTGGAACAAGATGAGAATCGCCGTGATTGGAACCGGGTACGTGGGGCTGGTGAGCGGTGCGTGCTTTGCTGAATTCGGACACGAGGTCACCTGCATCGATAACGATGAAGCTAAGATCGCCCGTCTTGAACAGAGAGAAATACCGATTTATGAACCGGGGCTGGACGTCCTGGTGAAAAAAAACCTCGAGGCCAATAGGCTTGTGTTCTCGACGGGGTATAGCCCGGGAGTGCCCGAAGCGGAAGTGGTCTTCATTGCGGTGGGGACCCCGGCATCCCGCAGGGGAGACGGTTATGCGGATCTGAGCTTCGTGTATGACGCGGCGCGGCAGTTGGCCCCCTTTTTGAGCGACTACACGGTCGTGGTGAACAAAAGCACGGTGCCGGTTGGAACGGCGCGCCAGGTGGCCAGGATCATGTCGGAGGCGAATCCCACGGCGACCTTCGACGTGGCGAGCAACCCGGAGTTCCTGAGGGAGGGTGCCGCCATAAACGATTTCATGCATCCCGACCGGGTCGTGATCGGCGTGGACTCCACCAGGGCCGAGGAAGTCCTGAAAGCGGTCTATCGCCCATTGTACCTCATCGAGACCCCTTTCGTGATAACCAGCATAGAAACGGCCGAATTGACCAAGTATGCCGCCAACGCCTTTCTGGCCACCAAGATCAGTTTCATCAACGAGGTGGCCAACATCTGCGAAGAGATCGGAGCGGATGTCCAGGACGTGGCAAAAGGGATGGGCCTCGACGGACGAATCGGGAAGAAGTTTTTGCATGCCGGCCCCGGCTACGGCGGCTCCTGCTTCCCGAAGGACACCCATGCCCTGCTGCGCATCGCGCAGGAAAACGGAGTGACTTGCCGCATCGTGGAAGCGGTGGTCGAAGTCAACGCGGCTCAAAAGGCCAGGATGGCCAGGAAAATAAGGAAAGCCCTGGGCGGTGATGAGGGGGGAAAGACCATCGCCGTGCTGGGCCTCGCATTCAAACCCGAAACCGACGACCTCCGCGACGCTCCCGCTTTGACCATTCTTTCAACGCTGCTGGAGCATGGAGCCCGATTGTGCGCTCATGACCCCCAGGCAATGCCGGAGGCGGCGAAGGTTCTTCCCGGAGTGAAGTATTGCTCGAGCCCGTACGAGGCTTGTGAAGGTGCGGACGCTGTGGTTCTCCTGACCGAATGGAACGAGTACCGCGCTCTGGACCTGATGCGCATCAAACAGTCGCTCAAGCAACCCATATTCATAGACCTTCGCAACGTTTACAGGCCGAAGGCGATGGCTCAACTCGGTTTTGCCTACCACAGCGTGGGAAGAGTGAAGGTTGGCTAGCGGAATCGCTCCTCATTCATCGTTCAAGAAACGGCCTCCCGTCTTTTCGAACGGGAGGCGGAACGTTGGAACGGCTCGCAGGGCGGCCGGGGTGCTGATCGTGCTCTTGAGCATGCTTCTTGCCGGTCCGCCCGAGACGGGGTTTCCCTGCTCCGCTTCGGCTTCAGGATTGCGCAACGCCGGCTCGACCGGTAATGAGAGGGGCGGGGATAAGCCCGGCCGGGGCCGATCCTGCATCCCCGGAGAAGCGTTTCGCGTCCGCCCGGCCACTCTCCCCGCGGTCCTGCTCCCCGGTTTCGACCCGGGCCCGGGCGGCCTCCTCTATGCACAGCGGTCCCGTATTCACGGTTCTCGATTGCCGGTGTATGATGTTGCAGTCGTTCGGGAATTTCCGCATGATCCCAGCGCATTCACTCAAGGTTTGACCTTTTCTCACCGATATTTGTATGAAAGTACCGGGTTGACCGGAATGTCGAGCCTGCGCAGGGTGGAACTCGAAACAGGGCGGGTCGTCAAGTTCAAGCCGCTTCCCGGGATAGTGTTCGGCGAGGGATTGACCGCCTGGGCAGACAGACTGATCGTGCTCACCTGGCGGACGGGCGTCGGGTTCGTGTTCGACCGGGAGTCCTTTGAGCAGGAGGGTGAGTTCACCTATCCCATGGAGGGATGGGGGATCACTCACGACGGCAGGGAACTGATCATGAGTGACGGCAGCGCGAGGCTTTATTTCCTCGATCCTGAAACCTTTTCGGAAACACGGCGGATCGAGGTTCGCGACGATAGGGGCCCGGTGACGCGACTGAACGAGTTGGAATTCATCAAAGGGGAGATTTTTGCCAACATCTGGTGTGAGGACGTGATCGCGCGAATATCCCCCGACACCGGGCAGGTTCGGGGATGGATCGACTTGCATGGGCTGCGGGGCCGGCTGGGTCATTCGCATTCGGCCGAGGTGCTCAACGGCATAGCCTACGATGCGCAGGGAGACCGCATTCTTGTGACGGGCAAGTTGTGGCCCAAACTCTTCGAGATCAGGATCGTCGCCAAAAGCGGTCGTTCCGCGACGGATTGCCGCGTTGCGCGGCGATAGGCCGATCGGGGCGGGTGCGGTGCGCGTCCGGAACGAGAAGCGTCGAGAGCGCAGCCGATGAGAGAGCGGAGGAAAGGAATACCGGTAGTACAGAGTGCCTTCCGGGGGGGGGAAAGCGGTGGTGACCGGTGATCTTGACACGGTGAGAAAAGGCTGATTAAATGCTCGTGTTCGATAATGGCAAACTGGTCGAAAGACCAGGACGCAAAGCCACTGGCCTAAGTCCCCTCTGAGGATACGGTAGCAGGGTCGCCGGGCGCTCTCATATAATGAGCGGTGGGAAGGTCTGTCCTCGGAACCACACGTTCTGCCATGTGCTCCACCCGCCATCTCTCGCTCCGACCTCTCTGTTGTACAGGCGGTTACCCGACGTCCGGGAAGAAAGCTGGATAGGGTTCGCGTCCGGATGCGAATTGTTGACAGGAGTGAAAGATGATTCGGGAACTCGATGAATTTGAAGTCAAAGCGCTCCACTACGAACTCCTTCTCAAAGACATCATCGCCACTGCGGAAAAACTGCCCGCCTTTCCCTCGACAGCCTGGCAGGTCATGTCCCTGATCAAAGGAACGGGATCGAACGAAGAAATCGAACGACTGATCAAGAGTGACCCCATCATTTCTTCAGGAGTGCTTGCCCTGAGCCAGTCGGGACATTACGGTCGCAATTTTGCCATCGGTTCTCTCCTGGATGCCGTCCTGGTCCTCAAGGGTGAGAAGCTGATCGAGATGATCCTGGCCGCCAGCGCCGCGCGCTATTTTGCCGGGGAAATCTCCGGCCAGGAAATGCATCATCGCCGGTTGTGGCTCCATTCGGTCGCCACAGCCCTGACGGGCGAAAGACTGGCCCGCGTGCTCAATCAAAAGAAGCCTCTTACCGTTTATACCGCGGCACTTCTCCACGACGTCGGAAAGACGGTGCTCGATCTGTACGCGAAAATCTACCTTCACGCCAGTCTCAAGCAGCTCAAGCAAAGCCATTCGAAGTTGATCGACATCGAAAAGAAGGCCCTGGGTGTGAATCACCAGGAACTGGGTGAGTTGATCGTCCGACGTTGGAAGTTTCCCGCAGACGTGGTTTCCGCGGTGGGAAGCCATCATACCCCGGAGGCCGCCCCCTACGAGCGGCACATTGCGGCCACCGTTTATGCGGCCAACCGGATCGTGAACGCTTTCGATCAGGATGATGTCGCGGACGGCCCCTTCGACCCGGATAACGATCCCATTTTCCAGAAGCTCGGCATCAACGATATCATCCTCAAGCAGATGCAGAACCAGCTCGAAGTGGACATGGACGACATGAACATGTTCCTCCTCACCTGATTCCACCGGCCTGCGGGCCGGTGTCGGAAGAGCGCGTTCCAGGCTGCCGTCGTGCTGTTCGACAAACGCTCCGCACACGGCAGGCCCCTTCTCGTCCCCGCACAGGATCGCCCGACGCGGCGGCGCCGAAACAGCTCAAATCCCCCCGCAATGGTCTTTGAAGCCGAGCCCCGTTGCTGCGTTCACGGCGCACCGGGGAGTCGCCCCCCGAGCCGCGGCGCAGGAGGGATTCCCATCACCGACTGCAAAAGAATGGAGCATGGTTGGAGGTAAAAAAAGGCGGATCGTTTCTCAAGATGCCTGCGACGGCGGGGTGCCGCTTGAATTCCTTGTCCAGAAACCGTCGTACCGCGCTCCGGTCCCATCCTTCCGGATGTTTGAAACCCGTATAAAGAGAAAGGTCGCCCTCGTAAGGCAGCAGAGTGTCCAGCCGATCGGTTTCCGGGCCGTACACCGGCAGGTTGAATATGGCCAGATTCAGGAAGCCGATCTGAGCGGAGTGCCGGACGGTGAATTCGAGGGTCCAGCGGGCTCGATGGTGATTCTCCGAGGGCGTGCCGAACAGCAGGTACACGTATGTGGAGACGCCCGCAGCATGCAGCGAACGGAGGACGCGGGAGGCGGTCTCGAGATGGATGCCCTTGCGTTCCCGGTCGATCACCTCCTGGTCTCCCGATTCAATCCCGAGTTTGAGCAACACGCAGCCGGATTTTTTGAGCGCGCGGCAGAAATCGATATCGGCCAGGTGTTCGGTGATTCGTGCGAAGCCGTACCACGGCGTTCCCGGCGGCCGGCGCACGATGGCCTGCATGAGGTCCGGGCTGACGGCGTTGTCCAGCAGGTGAAGGAGCTCCGGTTGCATGACGCCGACGAGGGATTCGAGATCGTCGAGCACCCTCACGGGTGGGACCGGGACGTAGGGGGTATTTTCCGCGCGCTCGGGGCAGAAGGAACACTTGCTCCAGTAGCAGCCGCTCGATGCGCTGTAGGGCAGAACGGTGCCGGGAGAAAGGTAGTCGCCGAGCGGGAGATGGCTGAAGTCGGGGAGTGAATGACGATCGTCCGGCTTCTCCATGCCGGCCAGAGACAGCAGGACACTTTCGCCGGGCCCGGCGACCAGGTGATCCACCAGTCCCGCAAAAGGATTTCGCCATCCCGGTTTTCTGGCCCACGAAGTGACCAGTCCACCGCCGATCGCCAGTTTGATTTCCGGCCATCGTTTCCTGAGAAAGCCGATCATGGCGAACGTGCATAACGCCTGGCTCAGGAAGTTGAGGGAAAATCCGACCAGGAACGGCCCGTTCGCCTCGACCGCATCCGACAGTCTACGACTGAAATAGGGATAGAACGGATTTCTTTCGGGGCTTTCCGCCGCTTCGAGCAAGTCGTCGCTGCAAACCGGGGAAAGCCCTTCCTGCTGAAAATTCGAGAGATTCACCTTTGCGACAGGGGCTGCCGCCGTTTCCACCAGCCGGTTGAGGTCCATGACCGTTCGTTTGTAACGATCCAGGTTGAAACAACATTCCCGGCTCCTCATGAATCGCAGGTTGGCGTCACGATTTCGGACGGCGCGGGCGGTCCACTTGTCTCGTGCGTTCGGCGTACGCTGAATGGATGCGAGAATGGATTCGACATTCAAGTCCATCACCGCGCAGCGTATGCCGTGCCGTTTCAATGCGCCGGCCAGCCTGGCGACACCCGGCGGCGGCTCGCAGGGTTTTGCGACGGGAGGATGAATCAGTAGCATTATTTCGCTGCATACCCCTTTGCGGGTTTCTCGGGGGAGGGGCGGCCGAGCTTTAGAGCATCCAGCGGTTTCGTGCCGAGTTGCCGCATTTGCCGCAGAATCCAGTTCTTGCGGTGCAGAATATACGAAGAAGGGGATCTGGCCGAGTAGACCGACGGATTGGGGAGGATCGCGGCCAGCAGGGCCGCCTGGTCTCTGCTCAGTTCCCGCGCGCTCTTCTTGAAATAGGTCAGAGCGGCTGTTTCCACTCCGTAGATGCCGTCTCCCCATTCCGCCGTGTTCAGATACACCTCGAGAATGCGCCTCTTGTCCCAGCAGAGCTCGATGACCACGGTGAAATAAGCTTCGAGTCCCTTCCGGATGAGGCTCCGTTCCTGCCACAAAAAGAGGTTCTTGGCCACCTGCTGGCTTATTGTGCTGGCCCCCAGCAACCGTTTTCCCGTCCGGTTCTGCCGGATCGCTTTTCCTATCGCCTTGAAGTCAAAACCTCGATGCGTCGTGAAGCTCTGGTCTTCGGCGGCAAGCACGGCCAGTGCGATATGGGGGGACACGCGGGTCAGAGGCACCCATCGATGCCGGATCTTCTGCTGTCCGCCTGCGGAGAACGCCCCCCGCACTCTTTCCTGGACCATGAAAGAGCTGAACGGCGGGTCAACCCACTTCAGCAGGATCACCAACAGGATCGAACAGCCCATGGCGAGAAAGACCATCGCGCACAGGAGCCGGATGAAGGACCTGACCCTGGCGATTACAGGACGCTTGTTTGAGGGCGGGGAGCCTTTGCCGCCCTTGTAGACTTTCAGCAAAATCGCCCTCTGCCTCACACCGATGCAACGCCGAAACGGAACCCGGGTCGTTCGGAACCGGCGTGGCCCGTGCTGCGCTCAGTCCACTCTTGCAACGTAGCCCTTTAAAGCTCCTCGGGCGTGATCCGATGTTCTTCCCCCAGTTCGAAGTCCCGGAAATCCGGGTAGTCCTGGTCCAGTGCCACGCAAAGGGGCAACTGCCTGCTTATGGGCCCCCAGTGCTGAATGGGACCCGGGCTGTTGAAGCGGTCTTCCGCTGCCCACTTGTCCCGGTTCTGAGCGAATGCTTTGAAAGCGGGAGAATCCAGGCTCACGAGAGATTTCTCGATCACCATTTCTTCCTTGCCTTTCCGCATTTCAACAGTGATCAGACCGGCCAGCGGGAGGGCCAATACCTTGCCTCCCCTGTAAAAGTCGGTGACGGCGGCCATATACCCGCTTTTCCCCGAGAGGACAAGGGAGCCGGCCGTCAGGCCCAGATTGAATGTGAACGAAGCGTCAAAAGAGGTGGGCTTGGCGCTGCGTCCTTCGTATCCCAGAAAGTGGGACTGAACGGAGAGGGTCGTGCCCTGGATCTTCTCGATCTGTTCAGGCGTGGCGTTGATCTTCCCCGGACCCTGCCCGAAAAACTTGTCCGGATGTCTCTTCACTTCCGACATCTTGTAGCGGATCTTCTCGATCAGCAGTCTCTCGGTTTCGATTTGTGAGACCTTCACATTGCCGTGGTCGTCACGATCGAGGATGAGCATTTCCTCAATATCCTCGGGAAGAGAAGCCATGAGCTGCGCCGACTGGGGGGAGAGCAGCGGGTATATGAATTCCTGTTTGTTCTTCAGGGTCGGCAGGTCGCGAATGTCCTTCTCGTATTCGCCAAGGACACCGTTGAGTTCCTGGATCAGCGTTCTCATCTCGGGAATGAATTCTATCAGTCCTTCCGGGACCAGGATGACGCCGTGGTTTATCCCTTTGAGTCGGCGCTCGGTGATGACGCGAACGATGTGATCCACGATATCGTCCAACGACATGTTCTTCTCGGCGATTTCTTCAGATATCAGCGCCACGGCGGGCCTTGTCTGCAACGCGACCTCCAGGGTGATCTTACTTGCCGTCCGTCCCATCAGTTTCACGAAATGGTAGTATTTGACCGCCGAAGCCGCGTCTTGCGTAAGGTTGCCGACCAGTTCCGAATAGATCTTCGTTGCGGTGTCGTAGCCGAACGAGATGGGAAGGTGAGCGCCGACGGCCAGGTCCCCGTCGATGGTCTTGGGGATGCCGATGACGCTGCATTTGATCCCTTGTTCCTCGAGGTATTCGGCAATGTAGGCGGCGTTGGTGTTGGAATCGTCCCCGCCAACGATCACCAGGCCGTCCAGCTTGTTCTGGAGAACGGTGTCTTTCACCTTCTCAAACTGCTGAGGGGTCTTGATCTTGGTCCGGTCGGTGCCGAGAAAATCGAAACCGCCGGTGTTGAGGCGCGTCTGGATGCTTTCCGTGGTGATTTCAAAGAGCGCCCCATTGATCAGTCCCTTCGGGCCCTGTTTGACCCCGAGCAGGGTGTTCCCTCGCCCGAGGGCCGCCTTGAGTCCGGCGATCACGTTGTGGCCGCCGGCGGCGGGGCCTCCCGAAAACAGCACGGCCACTCTTTTCCCGGTTACCTTTGAGGGCAGATCGGAACTGAATGCTTCAAGCACACAATATCCGTGCCCGGCGGTGGTTTTCGGAAATATCTCCGCCATGCGCTCCGGGTTTTTGCACCGGACGGCACAGTCGGTTTCCCGAAAGGCGGCGGGTCGTATTCGGCCATTTTCGTCCAAAAAGACCCGGCATACCTGGATGGGCAGTTCCCGCACCGCATTTTCGAAAGGCGAATGCGTACCCTCCATCTGACTGAGCTTCGCAATCAATTCCTGCATTCTTCTTCCCCTCCTGCGTCGTCGGTGACCGGGAAAGCTCGATCCCGGTTGTCCTGGAGTTTCATAAGCTCAACAAATCCTTATATCACTACCGCGCCCGCCATGGAAGCCTTCGTCAACATCGAACTTTCACTCAAGTCCCTGCCCGAATCTTCGCCCCCGCGGTTTCCGTTTGCACTTCCCACCCGTCTCGATCGTGCCGGTTCTATGGGCCGAGAGACCGTCCGGCACGGTATCAATGGCCACGGGGGTTGATCCCGCAGGGCCGGTGGATTCGCGGAGTGAATCGCTCGGGGCCCTTGACGATGGGTTTCCCGGTTTTCTTGGCGATGTTGAAAACCATGCCGCCGAAGAGCCATTCGTGGAAGAGAAACAAACCGTACCAGTAAACAAGCCCTGCAAGGCCGCGCGGCACAAATCTCGACAGCTGCTCGAGTTCGGTCGTCTCTTCTCCCACGGGGGTGATCTTGAATTCCAGAATGGCTTCCCCCGGGGTCTTCATCTCCGAGAGGAGCACCAGATGATGAGGCGCCCTCGCATCGAGTACCCGGTAGAAATCCAGTGCGTCGCCCGTATGCAGTTCCATTGGGTCTCGCCTTCCCCGGTTCATCCCAGTGCCGCCGACAAGCCGATCCACCCAGCCCCGCAAAGACCATAAAGGGTTGGCGAAGTACCAACCGCTCGGCCCCCCGATCTTACTGATCGGCTCCCATATTTCTTCAGGGGTCGCTCTCAGTTGAATCCGGCTTCCGCATTCCAGGATCGTCCCGCCTGAGTAGTCCGCATCCCCGCAATAGGTCCACTCCGGCGGGCGCATTTCGCCGGCATCGGTCCAGCAGGTTTCGATGGTGTGCTGTTCAACCCGTTTCACGGCCAGTTCGATGGTCTCGCGGCAGGTGAGAAGTCTCTGGGGGATGATATGGTGAATTCTGGTGTCCCCGCAAACGACCTCGTTCTGCAGACCCTCAGCCAGGGGCAGCGCGATGGAAGAAGGGATCGGCGTCATCATATGTATCCAGAAAGCGCTCATGTGCGGGGTGAGAAAGGAAATCGGAATAATCACTCTTTTGGGCAACCCGCACACCTCGGCGTAAATCTGGATGAGGTCTTCGTAGGTGAGCACGTCGGGCCCGCCGATGTCGAACGTCTCGCCTTTTGTGGCCTCCTGTTCGAGGCATCCCTGAAGGTAATGAAGGACGTTTCGGATGGCGATGGGCTGCACCAGGGTACGCACCCACGGCGGGGTGAGCATGACCGGCAGACGTTCCACCAGGTATCGGAGCATTTCGAAAGATGCGCTGCCGGACCCGAGGATCATGGCTGCGCGCAGAAAGGTCACCGGAACGGGTCCGGATTGCAGAATCCGCGCAACCTCATGCCTGGATTTCAAGTGCTCGCTCAATGCAGGATCGTTCCTGCTTCCCAGTCCACCCAGGTAGATGATCCGGTCGAGCCCCGCGGCGGCGGCGGCTACAACCATGTTGCTCGCACCGGTGCGGTCCGCCTGCGGAAACTTCCCCGAGGAAGCAGACACCATCGAGTGAACCAGGTAGACTGCGGCCCAGCATCCCTGTGAGGCGTTCTTGAACGATTCGAGATCGAGAACGTCGCCTTCGACCGCCTCGAGGAGTGAATGACCTGACCAGGGACGACACTTGAGCTTCTCCAGGTTCCTGACCATCGCCCGCACGCGACAGCCGGCCTCGAGGAGTCTGGGGATCAGGCGGCCTCCCACATAGCCGGTGCCCCCGATGACAAGCACAGGTTTGGTCTTCATCAGATGCGTTCTCCCCCGCGTGAAAACGTCGGAACAGCCGGGCAGGTGTTCCCGAAACGCTCGGCCTGCAACGTTTTCTCCTGATTGACATTGCTTGCGGAAAACTTAGTATGGTGTAGTCCGAGAACACAATGTATAGCGGTGCGCCGAAGAGTCAAGAAGAACGACGCTCAACGACGCGATGCCGCCATTGGGCGGCCGCGCCGGGGAGAACTCCCGAACCGACAACCTTGCGCCTGGAGAGTGAAATGAGTTATCCTCCACATGTACCGGTACAGGCAGTCGTATCCGTGATCACGGGCATTCTCATTTTGATCATGCCGAAACTCCTCAACTATATCGTCGCCATCTACCTGATCCTGTCGGGACTCCTGATGATGTTGCGGTATTGAGACCCGGTTCGGGATCGCCACTCGCGTCTTCTTCAGGGAATCCACCTTGATCGGGTTTCACTGGGCCGTTTCGGGGGAACAGAATGAAAAGTCAATCAGGGCGCGGTGTCGCGAGACGTCGCTTTGAGAGCCGCCGTGCCGTCTTTTTCTGCGTACTGGGAGTGATCGCCGCGATCACCGTTTCGGGTTGTTCAACCACCGGCGATTCCGCCCCGAATGCGAACCCCGCGCTCCCGATGGAATCCCCGATTTCCCCGCCCATGGCTCCCTCGATGGAGGACTCGGCCGGGAAGGGCGGCACCCTCACGGTGGACCGTGCAATACAGGAAGCCCTGGGCGTCAGTCCCGAGCTGGACCAGGCCAGAAGCAGAGTGGCCGCCGCCGGCGAACAGGTCAGGCAGGCCGAGGCCATGTTCTATCCGCGGATCGTGCTCTCCCAGGAGTACAACACCACGGACAATCCGGTTTATGCACTGATGTATATCATCAACCAAAGGCGTTTCCAGCCGACGATCGCCTTCAACGACCCCGGGCGGCAGCACGATGTGGTCTCCTCGGCCCAGGGAGAATGGGCGCTGTTCGAGGGCGGAAGCCGACGGTTCGACCGGAGCGCGGCGTTGAATCAGCGCCGGGCTCAACAGGACGAAGTCTTCGCCGTGCGCAACCAGCTCGTGGCAAGGGTTACCGAGACCTACTACCAGTGGTTGCAGTCGTTGGTGTTTATCGACGTGGCGGAGAAAATGCTCGAAGCCGCTCAATTGGATCAAAGACTCGGTGAGGCGCGGTACAAGGCGGAAATGGCCTTGCCCAGCGAAGTGCTCCGGTTGAAAGCCCATACGGCCGAGGTGCGCGGCAGCCTGGTCACTGCGAAATCCAGCGCCAGGCGTTTCCAGGCTGCTTTGGAACGCCTCATCGCCAGGTCCATCACCCAGGGGGAAATTCCGCATCCGGAGCTTTCGTCGGATGAGCCGCCGCTTTCGGCCGCCACGGAAGATGCCGATGCACTCGTGGCTCGGGCCCTGAATCGGCGGCCGGAAATGGCGGCCATACGGTCGATGGTTCTCGCCGCGGGGGATCGCGTGAAGTCCGCTCGGGGGGGACTCCTGCCCAAGCTGTCCACCAGTGCGCGTTACCAGTGGGATTCGGAGGAGATCGTGGATGGCGAGGGAAGCTGGATGTTCGGCATACAAGCCGCCTGGCCGATTTTTGAGGGGGGAATGACGTGGTCGCGGATCGCTGAGGCCCGGTCCCGTCTGCAGGAAGTGCAGGCGAAGGGCCGGCAGATCGCGCTGGACATCGCCCTGGAAGTCCAACAGGCGGCCCTGGCCGTCCAGGAGGCTGCGGAGAAGATCAAGGTTGCCGAAGAGCGTCGGACCTGGGCCGAGAAGGCCCTGCGGGAGGTGCGGTTCATTTTCGAGAAGCAGATTGCCGGAGTGGACTCCCTGCTGCAGGCCGAAGTGTCGTGGAACCAGGCGGAAGTGGCCTACACGGCGGCTGTATTTGAAGGCCGGATTGCCCATGCGCTGCTCAGAAAATCCCTGGGGGACTTCGCGGAATGGTTGGAGGCCAAGCATGAATAAGGCGCAGGAAGACGAAAAACGCAGGAAAGTCTTCAAGAAAACTGTGAAGGCCTCCGGTGCGGTTCTCATTCTGGTTCTGCTGATGGCCTGGCTTGCCGGGGGCTTCTTGAAGAAGGTGCGACCCGGCCCCGCCCAACCCGTGGCGCCGGAGCCCGGAGTAAGGATGCAGGCAGTGGAGCGGCGCACTTTCCCGACAGTCGTCGAACAGGTCGGAACGGTCAGATCCCGGACAGAGGCCCGCGTCTCCAGCCGAATCATCGCGCAGGTCAGGGAAATCCTGGTGCGCGAAGGCGATCCGGTGGTCGGTGCGGATGAGAAGGACGGGGAATCGACGGTCATGGCGCGCCTGGATGACGGCGACATTCAGGCCCGTTTGCGCCAGGCGGAAGCACAACTGGCTGCGGTCGGGAGGGCCAAGGAGGTTTCCTCCGCCCGGTTGGGCGCCGCCAGGTCCCAGGTGGAGGCGGCGCGGGCGAACCGCGAGAAGGCGTTTTCCGACTACAAACGCTACGCGGAGCTGAAGCGGGACCAGGCTGCCACGGGCCAGCAGGTCGAGCATGCCCGCGCGCTTCGAAATGCCACGGAAGCTCAACTGCAGGGTTCGATCAAAGAAGTGCAGGTCGCTCAAGGAGAGCTCGAGAGGGTGGAGGCTCAGCGGGAACATGCGGAGGCTGCCGTTGCGGAAGCTCGGGCCATGCTGGACTACACGATTATCCGGGCTCCTTTTTCGGGCAAGGTGATCCGGAAGATGGTCGATGTGGGGGACATGGCCTCCCCGGGACAGCCCCTGTTCCTGCTGGAAGCCCGATCAGCACCGGAGCTGCACGCCCAGGTGACGGAATCCCTGGTGCCCTTCCTCAAGACGGGTCAGGAATTCAGCATTCGAATCGATGCCCTGGACTGTTCGTTCCCGGGGGTACTCAGCGAAATCGTTCCCAGGTCCGACCCCGTCACTCGAACGGTCCAGGTCAAGGTGAGTCTCCCCCCGGATGAGCGGCTCATCAACGGTCTCTACGGCAGGCTTCCCATTTCTCGCAGTCACTATGAAACCCTGGTGGTGCCTGCAGCCGCGGTGCAGCAGAGAGGCCAGCTCGATTTCGTGCGCGTGGTGGATGCGGACGGCGCAACGCGCCGGCGCTTTGTCACTCTCGGCCGGCGACAAGAGGGCCTTGTCGAGGTTCTCACGGGTCTGAAGGAAGGCGAGAAGGTTGTCGCTCCATGAATGAACCGGGTCATTCCTCACATCACTGGATGAGCAAGATTGTCGAGGCATTCCTCAAGGGCAACCTCTCCGTACTGTTCATCCTCATCAGCCTGATTGCCGGTTCCGTGGCGCTCCTCATCACGCCCCGCGAGGAGGATCCGCAGATCGTGGTGCCCATCGCGGATGTGCTCATCAGTATGCCCGGGGCTTCCGCGCGCGAGGTCGAGCGCCAGGTTTCGACCCGCCTGGAGAAACTCCTGTACCAGATCGACGGGGTGGAATACGTCTACTCTACGAGCTTCCCGTCACAGGCGATCGTTACGGTGCGTTTCTTCGTGGGAGAAGACAGGGAAAGGAGCTGGGTGAAGCTCCACAACAAGATCCAGGCCAACATCGACCACGTACCCCCGGGAGTTGCCGGGTGGGTGGTCAAACCCGTGGAAATCGATGACGTACCCATCGTCAACCTGACGCTCTACAGCGCCGAGTACGGCGACTTCGAGCTGCGCCGCATGGCCGAAGAGCTCGAGATCCGCCTTCAGGCCGTGAACAATGCCGGGCGGACCTACATTGCGGGAGGAAGACCCCGCCAGATCTCGGTCGGCCTGTCTCCGCAGCTCATGGCTGGCCGCAACATCTCCCTGCTGGAAGTCCAGCAGGCCGTCAAGGCCGCCAACGTGGCTTTGCCCGCGGGGAACCTCACGAGAGACAACCGGGAAATCCGGTTCGACGCCGGCCGATTCCTGTCATCGACCAAGGACGTGGAGGGCCTCGTGGTCGGCGTCCATGAGGGGAGACCGGTGTTTCTGAAGGAAATCGCCACTGTCACGGACGGTCCCGCGGAAGCGCAGTGTTACACGCGCATTGCCCTCGGCGAGCGGGCCCATTCCGGCATGGATCCTCTGGCTTCGAAAGACCCGCTTCCCGCAGGAATTCGGCCTTTCGCCGACTATCCCGCCGTGACCGTTGCCGTGGCCAAGCGAAAAGGGACCAACGCCGTATGGGTGTCCGAGGAAGTCAAGAAGCAGGCGGAACGGTTTGCCCGGGAAATCCTGCCGGAAGGCGTTCATCTCAGGGTAACCCGGGATTTCGGGCAAAGTGCGGACGACAAGGTGAACGAATTGGTGGAAGCGCTGCTGGTCGCCATAGTCATAGTGGTGATCCTTCTTGCTTACAGTCTTGGCTGGCGAGAGGGCATCATCATCGCACTGGCCGTGCCCGTCACTTTCAGTTTCACTTTGCTGATCAATTTCTTTCTCGGCTACACCATAAACCGTGTGACGCTCTTTGCCCTGATCCTGTCCCTCGGGCTGGTCGTCGACGACCCCATAGTGGACGTGGAAAACATTCACAGGCATTTTTCCCTTCGCAAGGAACCGCCCGAACGGGCCGTGGTGAGCGCTGTGAACGAGGTCCGGCCGCCGATCATTCTGGCCACCTTTGCCGTCATCATTTCATTTGTCCCCATGTTTTTCATCACCGGGATGATGGGTCCCTACATGGCGCCCATGGCGCTCAACGTGCCGGTGGCCATGCTCATGAGCCTTCTCGTCGCCTTCACCATCACCCCATGGCTTTCCCTCCATATGTTGCGCCGTACTTACGATCGACCGCACGAAAAGGAACCCGTTTCCGAGGAGGGCGCGCTCCACAGGGTCTACTCCGGGATCATGACGGCGGTGATTCGGCGCCGCGACTTGCGCTGGGGGATCCTGGGAACGGTGGTTGTCCTGCTGATCTTCTCCGGCTGGCTCGTCACTTCACACCGGGTGCCCTTGAAGATGCTCCCCTTCGACAACAAGAACGAGTTCCTCGTTGTGATCGACATGCCCAGGGGTACCGCCCTGGAGACAACCGAGGCGGCTGCGGGAGCCATGGCGGACTACCTGGTCCGTGTGCCCGAGGTGACGGATGTCACCACCCACGCGGGGATAAGCGGTCCGATCGATTTCAACGGCTTGGTTCGGCACTATTACCTGAGGCAGGGGTCGCACGTCGCGGATGTTCACGCCAACCTGGTGGGGAAGAAGCACAGAAGCCTGCAGAGCCATGCCGTCGCGCTCCGGCTTCGCAATGATCTCCAGGATATCGCAATGAGGCACGGCGCCAACATCAAGATCGTGGAAAGCCCCCCCGGGCCTCCGGTGATCGCCACCCTGGTTGCCGAAGTCTATGGGCGTTCGGAGCAACCCTACGCGGAATTGGTCGAGGCCGCATCGGTCGTGCGCCGGCACATGGAGGAATTGCGCGGGGTTGTGGACGTGGACGATGTCGTGGTGGCACCCCAGGGCAGGACCGTGTTCCGGGTGGATCGCACCAAGGCGTCCATGAGCGGCATCACCGACGAAATGATCGCCCTGAGTCTGCGCGGGCTGGTGGAGGGAGCCGTTCCAGGCCCGCTCAGGGTTGAAAACGAAGTCTATCCTCCATCGATCAAGCTCCGTCTGCCCAGGGAGGATCGCGCTCTGAAGGCCGACCTCGACCAGATGATGATCAAGGGGGCGACGGGAGCGGGAGTGTTCCTGTCCGAACTGGGAACTTTCGAAGAGGAAGCGATCGACCAGCCCATCTATCACAAGAACCTCAAGCCGGTTGTGTACGTATTCGGGGAGACCGCCGGCCTGCCTCCCCCCGAAGCGGTGATCAGCCTGAGTGAAAGGACAGCGACGGACCAACGGCTCAAGGAATTCGAAGTGATCTGGTCGGGAGAAGGGGAATGGGACATCACGCTCCGGGTATTCCGCGACCTGGGGATCGCGTTCGGCGTTGCCGTCCTGGGCATTTACATCCTCCTGCTCTACCAGACCGGGAGCTATCTGCTTCCGGCCATCCAGTTGATCGCCCTGCCGCTTTCGGTCATCGGCATTCTCCCCGGGTTCTGGGTGCTGAACCTCATCAGCGGCGGGCCGGTGGGCGGGTGGGGTAACCCGGTTTTCTTCACGGCGACCGCCATGATCGGTATGATCGCGCTGGCGGGCATCGCCACCAGAAATTCCATTCTGCTCATTGAATTCGTCGAAGCGAGGAGGCAGGAGGGCGGGTCCCTGGTTGCATCTTTGATCGAAGCGGGCGCCCTGCGGACAAGGCCCATCTTCCTTACCTCCTTTGCGGCAATGCTTGCCGCATGGCCGATCACCCTCGATCCGATCTTCTCCGGATTGGCATGGGCACTCATTTTCGGGATAGCCGTCTCCACCTTCTTCACGCTGATTGTTGTGCCGCTGGTCTACTACATGGCTTACCGGCGTACGGGGGAAGACCGAACCACATACGGGGAGAACAAAACTTCATGAAAATGCCCGATGATCTTTTCTGCGAGGTGTGCTCGGAGAAGCGCGGGATCAATCCGGAAACGCTGAAACAGGTCATGATCCTGGCGGTGGAAATCGCCCGAGAGGGGAGAGAAGGCCGGCGGATCGGGACGATGTTCATCGTTTCGGACTCCGATGAGGTGCTCAAGCACTCCAGGAATCTCATTCTCGATCCGCTCCTGGGACACCCCGACCACCTGAAGCGCATCGAAGACCCGAATGCGCGCGAGACCATCAAGGAACTGGCCCAGTTGGACGGCGCCTTCATCGTCTCCGACGACGGCGTGGTGGTGTCGGCCTGTCGTTATGTCGATGCGTTCTCGGAGGGGATCAACCTGCCCCTGGGGCTCGGCAGCAGGCACATGGCCGCCGCCTCGATTACCAAACAAACGAAATCGGTGGCCGTGGTGGTTTCCGAGAGTTCCGTCGTCAGGGTCTTCGACGATGGCGAAATCGTGTCCGAGATCATCCCGGAACTGTGGATGTTCAAGCGATACGGTTCCCATTGGGCCATAGACGGGAAGAAGCTCGAGGAAGAAATCTCCGCGGTGACCGATTTGCCTTGAAACAGGGGCCGTGTCGTCTGCAAGGGTCTTTTGCCGAGGTGTGTTCGAGATTACATGACACCTTGCCCGCCGGGCTCCCGCCGCACGGTGAGCCCCGGGCCTGCAGCGTCACGGAGACATTCCGAACGGGGGTTCGATCGCCCCTCAAAGGAGGGGCAGTAGTTCGAGCGGATTCCTGATGAGCGCCATGGCGCCGGCGGACAGGAGCTCATCGGCCGTACGGAATCCCCAGAGCGCTCCCACCGCGAACATGCCGGCTGCCGTTGCAGTCCGCATGTCGGTTGCGGTGTCCCCCAGATAGAGGAACCTGTCGGGCGATATGCCGCTCAGCCCGGCGATCTCCAAAGCCGCGGCAGGGTCGGGCTTCCGCGGAACGGACATCCTCTCTCCAAACACGTAGTCGAACCGCCACCGGCCCAGCAGCTCTTCGACGACCTTCCTGGTGAAATCGTGGGGCTTGTTTGAAAGGACGGACATCCTGACATTCAGCCCGGCAAGTGCATCGAGAAGCTCGGGGATCCCTTCGTAGGGATGGGTCTTCGCGTTCCACCGCTCCGCGTATTCCTCGCGCATGCGATCAAAACACTCCGCCACGAGGGCCTCGTCGCCACGCCGTTGTTCCGGAAGAGCTCTGCGGACCAGATTTTCCATCCCATTGCCCACAAAGTACTTGTATCGATCCAGGCTGTGGACCGGGAAGTCATACTGCCGCAATACCACGTCCATCGAATCGGCGAGATCCTCGAGGCTGTCGAGGAGGGTCCCGTCCACATCGAAGATCACTGCCTGGTGCTTCATCGATTCCTCAAGGCATGGAACGTTACCGGGGAAAAAACGATCGTGCGACGAAACGGTCGAAAAACGTTCATGATTGCTGTGAAAGAGCAATCGGTTCGATACCCTTTTTGAAATTGCGGATCACCGACTTCAACCGGTTGCCGTTCTCACCCGCAATCTCGGAAAAGGACACCCCGACCCAGAAAACGCGGCATTCGGGGTCCAGATTGTACCAGGTGAACAACACCGGCAGCGTGAGGGGTGCATCGCCTGCGGGCAGCGTGAGCTCGTAGTCCACGGCATCCTCCCGGATGAACAGGTGTTGAGTGCCGATTTGCAGCCGTTCAAGAGCGATTCGCGCCCCTCCCAGGGACAGGTCGAGGATCTTCACGGGAACAGAGTCGTCGGATTCAGGTGACTTGCAGCGCAGAAAAGCATCCAACTTCACCGGGTATCTCTTGTGTTTCCTACGGTCTCGAAAGGGCCACATGTTCGGTTTCTCCGTCCGAGTTCGTTCAGAACGGGTACACCCCCGGCACCGAAAGCCGGAATGGCCCGGTTCTTCGTGCGTACGAACCGGTCCGGTTGTTCGGGGAGACTGCGCTTGGGGCGCCAGTCTCGGGTCGCAATCCCCGCCCCGACCACTCAAGTTTGTGGTCAGTCATCAAGTCCGGGCGAACCTTGCATCCGCCCACCTTAAAGGAACGTATTGAATAAATCGGCTTGCCCGGGTTCGTAGTTCCCCGCCTTCCGAGCGCTGAGCGGGCCGGGACGATTGGAAAATCCGGACTCCGCATTCCCCACCGTGCTCGAAAAAGCCGCAAGATCGCTTGCGCACCGGCTAATAGAAAGAACTTTTCCTGGTTCGGTTGTTGTTGGCCTTGGCGCGCCCTCGGCTGCTGTCTCTCAGCACCCGGTAAATATCGGCTTTGTCCAGGGCCGACGCGTAGGTGATCGGCGCCAGGTTGTTCAAATCCCTTGTCTCGGTATCGGCGCCCGCTGCCACAAGCAGCTTGACGACCTCCAGATTGCCATGAACGGTGGCAACGGTAAGGGCGGTTCGGCCGAACTGATCCTGGATCTCGAGGTTCGCTCCCTGGCTCATCAGCGAGCGCGCCACTTCGGGATGGCCGTACTTGGCGGCGTAGATCAGGGCCGTCGAGCCTTCCGCATCCTGGAGATTCACCATTGCATTCTGCGAAGCCAGGTACATCACGATGTCCAGGTTGCCGCTCATGGCCGCACCCATCAGGGCCGTCGAGCCTTTTTTCCGCAAGGTCGGTCCCTCGTCGGTGCTCTTGAGGTTCACATCGGCGCCGGCAGCGACCAGCATTTCCGCGATGTCGCGGCGCCCCGCCCATGACGCCTGCATCAGTGCCGTGGCTCCGTAGGCGTCGTGCAGGTTGACTTCAGCACCCAGGCTGAGCAGGTCGGCGACAATGTCGGAATACCCTTGAACGGATGCCAGCATGAGCGGCGTCATTCCTTCCCGGTCCCTCGCATTGATATTGGCGCCTTGGGAAACGATCTTCCGAATCTTGTGCGATTTCCCTTTGACTGCCGCATCGAGGAGATCTACATTCGCCCGTTCGGTTCTGGCGGCAGCCTCTCGCTTTTTCTGGTCGGTCGGATCCGCCTTCTGTTGGCAAATCGCCGAGGACGAGAAAAGGAAAACCAACAAACACACCGCCGCTCCGTAAAATATGCCTTTCCCCTGTTTCATCGTCTATCTCCTGTTGATGCGTTTTATCGTGATCCCCACAGTTGTCTATTCCGGAAAAAAGCGATCTCGGAGTCTCGTATATCAAGAACGACCGATGATTTCATTTTCCTGATATACGTTCATGCAAGCATGCAACCGCACTCCAACCACAATATTTAAACTTAATCCCATTTTGCATCTCTATTGACAAGCAGTTTTTCCATGTCCGCCCCGGCTGCAAATCCTGGCAGGTCCTCGCCCGCCTTCCTCCCGCCGGATGTCCCGCGCCGGTTTTGAGCCGGTAGACGTTCCCGGAACGGTAACGGTTGCCTCGAACATATTCCGGCTGACCTGCGGGGACGCGAAGCTGGCCGGAAGCCTGGATGCCTCGGTCCCGCGCTTTCCCGGGTCGAAGGACAAGAATCCGTTTCTCCAGGCTTCACCCCGCCGGTGTCGCCGTCACCCGCATGGATGATCCGTTGACCGCCGCAAAGCGCCCGCAGGACCTCCGTCTCCGCGGAGCCGTGCGTGTCGACGACCACCTCCATGCGGATGTCGTCCATCCGTCGCCGCCCCGGAAAGGCCTCTGCCTGCCTCTTCCCTCATATCCCGGCTACTCCGATTCCGAGCAGAAAGTCGCTCCCCATTGCACTTGAATCAATCGGCATATCCGTTCGATACCATAAATATAACGAGAAGAAGAAACATTATTCCAAAACATGTCCCACGGACGAAAGAAAATCATGGACTTCACCCCGCGGGGGGATCCCCGTCCTCGCGCCGACCTTCCCGCATGCCAGGGCCGCCGCCGCGCTCGCATAGCGCAGAAGCGCGGAAAATTCCAGGGACTGCGCGATGCCCAGGGCGAAGGTGCCGTGGAAAACGTCCCCCGCCCCGGTGGTGTCGCGCACGGGCACTGAAAAGGCGGGCAGCGCGCCCGATGCTTCTCCTTTCTTCCAGACAAGTCCGTTCCCGCCCAGGGTGATCACCGCGCAGGGTGCAAGCAGGCCAAGTACGTCGAGAGCGAGTCGCGGCTCATCGTGGCCGGTGAACCGGCGGGCGAATTTCTCGGAAGCCACCAGGTAATCCACCAGGGGGGCCAATTCCCGGGTTCCTTCGTGAAGCGAGCCGGCGTCGAGGATCGTGGGAATTCCGGCGGCCCGCGCGGATCGCGCCAGGGAAGAAGAGATAATCGGTTCATGACCGTCGAAGAGAATGACGCCCGGGCGGCAGAGCGAAAGATCGAGGCTGAAGGATGACAGGGAAGGGGTGGCGGCTCTGTGGTTCACAACCGTGCGGGTGCCGTCGGGCTTGACGAGAATGACGGAAAGGGGCGTCGGATGAACCCCGCGAACAATGAAGTCCGTGAGAACCCCTTCCGCTTCCAGTTCGCTGAAATGCAGGCATCCGTATGCGTCGGCCCCGAGATAAGCCGCGAGGGCGCTGGAGCCTCCAAGCCTGGCCACGGTCACGGCCGCGTTTGCGGCAGGCCCGCCGCCGCAAGCCCACATGCCGGCGGCGAGGCACTTCTCATCCTCTCCGGGATGATGATCCACCAGCATGATCAGATCGTATGACGCATGTCCGACACACAGAACATCCATCGCCGGATTGCCCCCGTCCAAAATCGTAACGCGCGCTGTTCCCGCCAGTGCTCGCGCCCTGACGGGACACCTTCACTCCTGCATCCGGTTCGGCCACAAGCATACCTGACCTTGCGTCCCTGTACTACACAAAATCCCGCGTGCATGAAAACCCATGGAGCCGCGCCCGCAGAGAGTGGAAAAGGACGAGGCCGACGCCCGGGCGCTGGTTGCATGAACGTATATGGAGCGACACTGCGGGATCATCTTTTCGCCCTTGAGGACCGGCCGTTTCGCTCCCCGTGACCGACCTCGCATTCCTTGACGCGGACGGTTGAGAATCCAGCCTGATGCGAAACCATTCGATGTGGATCGTCCCACGGCAACATGGGTTGAGCCATTTCAGGGCTCGGAGCGCCGATTCCGGCGGGAGTGAAGGCCGACCCCGCCAGAGGCCGGCCAACCGGTTGCGTGCCTGAGGGCTTTCCCCCGCTCGCGGTGAATCGTGCTTCTCCCGCCCCGTGAACGGAGTGGCTCAACATGGAGGCACCTCCCTTCGCTGAAAACAAAACTGGAATCGCGGCGCTTGATGCTTACATTAGGCTCATGCGCGCCGCCGGTTCACTGATGGGCCATGTGAATTCTCACATCGCGTATGGGACGATCCGCCGGTTTAAGAATGCACGGGGCGCTTTTCCATCCGGGCCCGTTGGCACGGGGCGAGGGCGACTACAGCCTCCTCGATGGTGCCGGCAAACTCATTCCGGTGATCGGCCGCTTCGACTCTAGCGGATTGGTGAGGGATACAAGGGACGGGCATGAGAGGACAATCGATGGGTCCCGGTTCATCTGACGGAGGAAGTCATTCGCCCGGGCGCGGATTTCCCCGCTGCAGACCCGGGTGATCGCGCCGAAAATGGACGCTCTTTCGTGTCCGCAACAGCAGGACTGTGGACGTTTGTGCGAGCAACCGGGGTCCGGGCGCTTTACGGAAGGGAGGAATTTGGAATGAAGGTGTTGATCGTGTTCTATTCGATGTACGGCCATATCTATCGGATGGTGGAAGCCGTCGCGGAGGGGGTCCGGTCGATTGATGGGGCGGAGGCGGTGTTGCGCCGCGTCCCGGAGACACTGTCGGCGGAAATCCTGGCGAGCATGGGGGCAACTGAGGCGCAGAAACAATTTGCGCATATTCCCGTGTGCACGGTCGACGAGCTCGGCGCCGCGGATGCGGTCATTTTCGGGACGCCGACGCGTTTCGGAAACATGGTCGGGCAGATGCGCCAGTTCCTGGACGCCACCGGCCGGCTTTGGGTGAGCGGCGCGTTGGTCGGGAAGGCGGGAAGCGTCTTCACAAGCTCAAACACTCAGCACGGAGGCCAGGAATCGACGATCCTGTCTTTTCACATCAACCTGCTCCACCAGGGCATGGTCATCGTCGGATTGCCGTATTCATTCCAGGGGCAGTCGACGATGGACGAGATCACGGGCGGATCACCCTACGGCGCATCGACGATTGCCGGTCCGACGGGAGCCCGGACCCCCAGCGACAACGAACTGGCGGGGGCAAGGTATCAAGGCAGGCATGTCGCGGAAATAGCTCGCAAGCTGACGCGAAACTAGCTCGATGCGGCTTTCCATGTAGCCGCCATTGGCGGGGGCCGGCGGAAGACCACCCCGCCGGAACCACGGACGGGATTCCGGAAGCGGCGCCGAAGCCCGGGGGTTCTCACGGATTTCTGCCGCCGCCCGCAAAACGCGCGCTGTACCGCGGTGGGGCTCGATCACGCGCCGAAGCGGTAACCCGGGGCGTCGAGGCGCATCAGTCACCCGTTACGGCGTCGAAAGACCTGGTAGCAAAGCGAAATGCCCAGGATCAAAAAGAGGCTGTCCCGGATGACGTACCAGGTGGTTTGCGGGCTGTCCGCCGGGCTGGTGGTAAAACATCCGCAGTGGACGTTCAAACCCCTGGCCAGATTGAAAACCAGGGTTCCAAAGAAGGTCAGAAACAGGCAAACGGACAGGAGTGCAGCACCGGGCAGCCAAATTCCCGCCAGCAGCAGGACCCCCATCACCAGCTCGATCCAGGGAAGAACGATCGCGATCGGATTGATCATGCCGTTCGGGAACACTTGGTAATTGTGCACGATCTGGGCAAAGGCCGCCGGATGGATGATCTTATCGATGCTGGCGGCGATGAAAATCGTCCCTGTCGCCAGGCGCAGGCATAGCAGCAAGGGTCTTTTCAAACCAGGGCCTCCGTTTTTTGTGCTCCAATGCCGGCGGGGCGTCCCGGCTCTCGCGATGTGAACCGCCTTCTCCCTCGGCGGGATGTCCCGCAAAGGATTCCCCGACCGCAATCCGCGGTTTGCGTCGCAGTCCCGGCCAGTCGTACCCCGGTTCACGGGCCTTCTGGCCGGCACCCCTTCATTCCGTTCGCGCCGCGGCCTCGGCGACGGCCCGGGCGATGAACTTCTCGATCTGGTTCTTGGGCGGCACGGTGCCGACCGAATACGCCTTGCCGTCGATCACGAGTGCCGGGACACCCATCAGCCCGTAATCCGCGATTTCCTTATAGTCGGTCACATGCTCCACACTGCCCGGCAGCCGGTTTTCGCTCAAGACTTCCATGACCAGCTGCGTCAGCTTGTCGCATTGGTTGCAGCCCGCTCCCAGGACTTTGATATCCAGCCCTTCGCGCGGCGCTTCCGTGTAAGGCTGTCCCGTGAATTTGCGGAATTCCCGGATGAAAGCCCGACCGTATTCCTCCCTGGCGGAGGCGGGAATGTAGTTCTGCCGGCCGAGATGATTCATCATGTATTCGATGATTTCTTTGTCGTCCCTGCCCGCGTGGCTCTCGGCCATTTCCTCCAGGAGGCTTCGCAGTCCAACGAGACTGATGGACTGTCTGCCCACGGTGATCCGGGTGATGTCCTTTCCAGCCATTGCATCCCTCCCAATACTTCAGGATTTCCGGCAGATGTCTTCCCGCCTGATATGGGGCAACCGTTCCAGGAGCCCGCGCACCTCGGGATCGTCGCCCAGCCAATCCCCGAGATTCCCGAGCAGGGCCGCGGCGTATGGGTTTTCACGAGTTTCGTTCAGGTGATAGTTCACCCAGAGTCCCTGCTTTCGACAGGTCACGAGGCCGGCGTCCTCAAGCGTCTTGAGATGCTTGGAGACGGTGGGCTGCGCCAGCTTCAGCGCGGACTGAATCTCGCAAACACACATGCTCTTGTGTTCGAGCATTTTCAGAATTTTTACCCGGCCGGGATCCGACAAGGCTTTCATGACCCGGATGAACGCTCTCATATCCACCCCCGCTATATATTCTTAGAAGGAAATATACTGGGATGCCTCCCCCCGGGTCAAGCCCCTAAAGCGCGGCCCGCAATTCTCCGTGCATCCTCGACTTTTCCGTCGCCCGCCGCGGGGCCGATCTTTCTCCGGAATGGGGGACCCTTGATCGTCGAGTGATTTTCCATTACTAATACGCGTGCCGGGACAAAGGTCGCCGATGTGGACGGGTTGGACCGGGCTGGGCCGCGCTGTGCCCATGGTCCGGGATTGCAGGAAAGGACTCTAGAATGGCATTGATTCGCGTCGACAGGGATAAGTGTGACAGGGACGGGGCCTGCGTGGAAGTGTGCCCTCTCGGCATTCTCGCCCTGGATGAGGAAAAGGGGCCGGTGACTCGGCCGGGTTCGGCCATGTTGTGTATCGGATGCGGCCACTGCGTGGCGGTTTGCCCTCACGGAGCGCTCGACAACGTGAAAAATCCGCTGCAAAGCCAGGTGCCTTTCGAGCGGGCTGAGCTGCCCGACGCCCGCGCGGCATCCACGTTTCTGAGAGCACGCCGTTCGGTGCGGCGCTATCTGGATCGGCCCGTGCCGCGCGAAACGACGCGGCAGCTCCTTGAAATCGCCCGATTCGCTCCTTCGGGCCACAACAGCCAGGGCCTCTCGTACCTTGCAGTCGAAGGGCGCGAGGCGATCGGTGAAATGACCGTTCTGGTGACCGAGTGGATGCGCCGGCTGATCCGTGAGAAACACCCGATTGCCCGGAGTTTTCACATGGAGGCGATCGTCAGGTTCTGCGAAAGCGGGGACGATCGCATTCTGAGGAATGCGCCCCTTGTGATCGTAGCCATGGCGCCGAAAGCGGTGGAGCAGATGGCGCAGGTTTCGACCTGCCTGGCCCTCGAGTATGTCGAGCTCTACGCTCCGGCCCTGGGCCTGGGGACATGCTGGGCCGGCTATGCCCAGGCCTGCGCGCGCGAATATGCACCGCTCCTGAAGTACCTGAAACTCCCGGCGGACCGGGCCATCACCGGCATGTTGATGGCGGGGTTCCCGAAATACCATTACCATCGGCTGCCGGAACGCAATCCGCTGGATCTCGTGTGGTTCGACGAGATGGGATCGGCGCCATCCGGTCCATGAACCGTTCTCCCGTCCGGATCCGTGGCTACTGCGCTCCCATGGCGACCACCCGGACCCCCGAGGTTTCCAGCGCCTCGCGAATGCTCGCGGCCAGAAGACAGGCTCCGGGGTTGTCGCCGTGGACACACAGGGTGTCCGCCCGGAGCGCCAGGTCGCGACCGTCGATGCTGGTCATCATCCCGGTCCGGACCAGTCTCAGGACGCGATCCTTCACCTGTTCCGGATCGTGGATCACGGCACCCGGCATGGAACGCGGGGCCAGTTGACCGGTGCTCAGGTAGGCCCGGTCGGGGAAGACCTCCGCGGCAACTCGCAACCCCGCATCCGCCGCCATTTGCGCACACAGCGATCCGGCCAGAGTCACCAGGATCAGGCCGGGATCGTACGCATTGATCGCTTCGATCACTTCCTTTGCCGTCCGCTCGTCCCTGGCCGCCAGGTTGTACATCGCCCCGTGGGGTTTGACGTGCTGGAGCTTGACCCCGGCGGCCCCGGCGAACGCAGCCAGTGCTCCGATCTGGTACAAAACGTAGTTCCTGACCTCGCCGGGAAAGGTCTCCAGGTTTCGTCGACCGTATCCGAGAAGGTCCGGGTAGCCGGGGTGAGCGCCCACGGCGACGCCGTGCCTTGCGGCAAGCTCCAGGGTCCGGGCCATGATCATCGGATCGCCTGCGTGCCAGCCGCATGCGACGTTGGCCGAAGTGATGCAGGGCATGACTTTCTCGTCTTCCCCGATCCTGTAGGAACCGAAACTCTCGCCCATGTCACAATTGATGTCGGTCCGCATCGTCGACTCGCGTCCTTTCCGGTCTGGAATGGTAAGGGTTCGGGACGGCCGCCGCTTCGGGTCAGAGCGCCGCCAGTGTCTCGTTGAGCACGTCGGTGATGAACATATGCCCGGGGGCATGAGTGATGCACAGCTCAGGCTCGGCGGACAGGACCGCCAGGGACGAAGTCACGCCGCAGGCCCAGAACACGGGGGTTTCTCCGTCCTTGACGGTGACGGGGTCGCCGAAATCGGGCCGGTCGAGATCGCGAATTCCCAGGGCGCCGGGATTTCCCACCTGGATCGGGGCGCCGTGAGCCAGGGAGTAACGGGAGGTGATCCGGACGGCGCGCATGACGAGGTCGTTGGGAATGGGGCGCATGGTCACGACGAGCGGGGCGGAAAAAGGTCCCGCCGAAGCGCACTTGCGGTTGGTGACGTACATGGAGACGTTCTTGCCTTCCTCGATGTTTCTGACCGGCACCCCCGCGCCCGTCAGGGACGCTTCGAAGGTGAAGCTGCATCCGAGCAGGAACGAGACCATGCCTGCGTCGAAACAGCCCGTGATGTCGGTCGCCTCGTGTTCCAGTCGGCCTTTCCTCCAAACGCGATAGAGCGGTACGTCCGTGCGTATGTCGGCTCCTGGAGCGGTTGCATGCGGCTCGGTCACCCCGGGTTCGAGGACTTCCAGGATCGGGCACGGCTTGGAATTCCGGACGCAGAACAGGAGAAAGTCGAAAGCGTACCGCCGGTCGAGGATGACGAGATTGGCCTGGGCGTAAGCGGGGGCCAGGCCGGTGGTCGGCTTGGTCCATTGGCCGCGGGCTATTCTTGCCCTGATGTCACGTGGCGATTCCATACCGGTCATAGAAACTCCTGAGCTGATACTGGTTCTTCAGATAGACTTCCCTCGCCTCGAGCAGGCCGACGGCTGTGAAACGGATCCCGGCCCCCACGGGGAGCTGGGCCAGCAGGGGCAAGTCCGTCGAGATGACCGTGGCGATCTTGACATATCCGCCGGTGGTCTGGCAATCGGCGGCCAGGACCGTGGGCTGCCGGTTCCCGGACACCTGGATGGCGCCCGCGCACGTCCCGTCGGAAACGATGTCGGCGCCGCGTGCGAGTCCGATGGGCGGCCCCGACAGGCCGATTCCCATACGGTCGGACCTGGCGGTGACATCATAGAGGCCGCTCAGGAAGCTTTGCATCCCCTCCTCGGTGACGCGATCGTCCTGGGGACCGGGGATGATCCGCACCGCCGGCCGGTCCGAATAAGGCGGAATCAGGCCCGACGGAAAAGCGAAAATCGGCTTTCCGACCACGTTGCCGAGCGGCAGGACATCACCTTTTCGCAGGGGCCTTCCCTCATGCCCGCCGAAGCCTCCGCGGAGGTAGGTCGACCGGCTGCCCATGATTTCCGGCACTGCGACTCCTCCCGACACCGCGAGGCAGGAACGCAGTCCCGAAAGGGCGTAATCGAGGTGAAGGGAATCCCCTCTCCCGGCGGCGTGACACATCCAGCTCGACACGGGGACCCCGTTCAGAGTGGGGGCATGATCCGCGCCGGTGACGGCGAAATGGGCATCGCAGAGGAATTCCGCCTTGAATCCTCCGAGAGTGATTTCGATGGCGGCGGCGCCGGGGTCGTTTCCCACCAGGAGGTTCCCCACCACAAGGGCCTGCCGGTCCATGGCCCCGGACACGGGCACGCCCCGATCCCGGAAACCGAACCGGCCAAGGTCCTGGATCGTGGCCAGGGGACCGGCCTCAATGATCCCGATAGCTCTCAAATTCGTTCCTCGCGATGGCCTTGAATCTCAAGGTCTGCCCAGCCCGGATAAGGAAGGGATCATCTTTCCCCAAGTCGAATAGCTTCAGCGGCGTTTTCCCGATCAAGCGCCATCCGCCGGGGCTGTCGATGGGGTAGATCCCGGTCTGACGGTCCGCGATCCCGACGCTGCCCGCCGGCACGACCTTGCGTGATTCCTTCCTGCGTGGGGTGTAAAGCCGCTGGTCCAGGCCGCCCAGGTAAGGGAAGCCGGGAGTGAAGCCGATCATGCAGACGGTGTAGACGGAGGCGCAGTGCAATTTGACCACCTCCTCCGGGGATATGCCGTGAAAGGATGCGACCTCGTCCAGGTCCGGACCGTGCCCGCCTCCGTAGCACACGGGGATTTCGATGGGAGGAACGGCCGTCATGGCGACTTCGGCGCTCCATTCCAGGCATTCGTCGATGACCAGCAGCAGGTTTTCGAAGGAGCACTCCCGGGGATCGTATTGAATGAAAAGGGAACGATAGGTGGGGTTCAGACCCAGGATTCCGGAAAGCCGCCGTGCTCCGAGACTTCTGAACAGCTGCTGCACCCGCCGGTTGATGTTCGGGTCGATGTCGTTCCCGAATTCCACGCTGATGCCGGTGTCGCCGCAAAGCAGGATGCGCGGTTCGATGTATTCATTCATTGCTTGAGATCCGTTTTTGGGGTTGTCCGTTCCTCACCTCAGCTTGCAAGCTTCGCTCTTTAGGCAGCAAATTCCTCCTGCCCGCAAACCCAGTCGAATCCTGTGCCGTCCATCTCGCCGCGTGAGGATCATAATCCTTCGTTCCGAATCACACAAGCCCGGTATCGGGGTCGTAGCGTCCGCTGAAGACTGCCGGCAGATGCCTCAACTGCTGAGATCGTCAAGGCAAGCCTGGGCTGACACACGGGGCAAAAAGCCTTCCGGCAGATCAATAATGACGGTGTATTTAGTGAAACTGATATACATGTACATGCGATTACCGCAACTTAAGTCATGCAATGGGTAGTTTGCCTCACTTCCATTCCAGCTTCCCAATGTTTAGTTAATGTGGAACGGACGATTTCGCTTCACGCAGAGACGCTCTTTCCGAGAAGAGGAAGTTGTCACTCGGAACTCCGTTCATCCTAGGCGGCTGATGAAACGCACAGCAAACCCTTTTCTCGTCTCGATGCTTGCGCTCGTTGCATTCCTGATCATGCCGGGTCCCCCGCAGTGCATGGAGAATCGTCACTTGGTGGTGCTGTCCCGGCAGATGCAGGTGAAGAGGCTTGGCTGACCCGGATCGGAGAAGAACCGGTCCTGCCGGCGCAACCACCGGAGTCAGGGCAGGCCTCCGGTCAACTACGAGTCGGTCATGAAATAGGCCGGAAGGGTCCGGGCGAGTTGCGGTGGAAGCCGGACCGTCCGGTCTTTATCCATACGAGCACACAATGACGGGCGAAGCCCGGCGGCGCCCGTCATTCCATCGGCCAGGGAGCCGGGATGAACCTTACAGGCGCTCAACCATGAAAGGAAAACGTCATGTTTAAAAAGATCTTGGTACCACTCGACGGGTCTGAATTGGCGGCGAAAATCCTTCCGGACGTGTTAGCCGTGGCAAAGTGCATGAACTCGCAGGTGACCTTACTCCATGTGTGCTATTTCCCCAACGTTGCAGCCACGGAGTCGTTACCTCCCAAGATGGAAAAAGAGGCGGTGGAAAAAGAGGCGAAAGAGTGCGCCATCTTCATGGGGAAGGCGGCGAAAGAACTGCAACAACAAGGTTTGACCGTCAACCAAGAATGCGTCGAAGGAGTGCCCGCCAGGGAGATTATCGCTTATGCCGAGGCAAACAAAATGGACCTCATCGCAATGGCTACTCATGGCAGAGGAGAAGTGGCCTGGGTTCTTGGCAGTACAGCTGAAAAGGTGGTGACACGCGCCACCGTGCCGACTTTGCTTTTCCGGGTGATGGAGACCAAGGTCCCCGAATTCAAAGATCCGCAGAAGTGGAGACGTGGAATGCCCTGACCCCGGTAGACGATACTGGTTCATCCGTTAGACGAGCCTGTTTCTGCCCCCGGAAAACAACAAAGGTGTTCGGCTTATGGCGGGTTTATTGTTCTCCATTGCCTCAGTTTGGTTTGCAACGATCCCGAGCAATTGGCCTCCAGGCCTTTACTCGAACCGAACGCCGAGTGGCTGGGGCTGGAGAACCAGACTTGTCAGGTTGCCCCGTCCGGCTTCGCACCTGGCAAGTTCCGGTTGGCAGAGTGCAGCTTTGTCTTTTCGACGGTAATGACCTGCCGAACTTCCCGGCCCACAGAGGCATGGCAGGCGAGCTTCACGGGGACAGGCTGAAGTTGCGGCTCAAGCAGGAGATGGTTCTTCGTATCGGCGGATGGCGACTGCTTGATGCGCTCGGAGTATTAACCTGTCTCGATCATTGAAAATACTAACTATTGAAACAAAACTCGAAAGGATAGCGGAAATAGGGATAGGGAAAAAATGACCGGAATGCCGACATTTGGTTTGGCCATCCGAGTCAGGGCACAGCAACAAACCAGCACACATGTAACGATCAACTTTACGGAGGTGATACTATGTTTGTAGTTTTCATCTCGTTCCCGCCCATAAAGGAAGGCAAAGATGCCGAGTTTAGGGAGTGGTTTGCCTGGACAAACAAAGAGTTCTCCAACCATAAGGGTTTTATCGGGCGGCGGCTTTTGAAGCCACTGGAGGCAGGCAACTACGCCGCTATCGTTGAATTTGAAAATCAAGATGACTTCAAAGCAATGCATGGCAGTCCTGCGCACGACAAAGCGGGTGAGCGTGTAAAACCTTTGTTTGATGGTAGTCCGACGCCCCATTTTTATCAGGTGCTCATAGGATAATTCTGGAAGAGTGTCAGGATTTGAGATCAAGAAAAATCAGGGTCTCCCGAAGGTTGGGTCCATTTCTCATTGCCAGGAAGTCCTCATAAACAAAGAAAGAATTTTGGAAGAGGAATCAAGATGTCCGCCAATGCAGGAATACACGGATGAGTGGCTGTACCGACGGATCGTGTATGAAGCCCCGAATGCCGTCATCTTCCCAGATCGAGACGGCCGAATAGAGATTTGGAATTCCGGGGCGGAATCCATTTTTGGATTTAGCGCACAGGAGGCAACGGGACAAAGCCTCGATCTCATCATCCCCGAGAAACTGAGGTTTCGGCACTGGGAAGGCTATCGTAAGGTCATGGCCACCGGTTCGACCCGCTATCGCACGCAATTGCTGGCGGTACCGGCGATGCGAAAGGACGGGACTCGCATCTCCGTTGAATTCAGTATGGTTCTGGTGCGCTCCTGCGTTGGGGAAATGTTGGGTGCAGCCGCGATCGTCCGTGATGTCACTGCGCGATGGCAAAAGGAAAGAGAGCTCAGGGACCGTCTGACAGCCTTGGAGGGCCGGGCCTGAGACCCCCTCCTATGGATTTTTCGCCGGGAAAACAGAAGAGCGTAAGAACTGGAATCACTCATTCACCCGGTAACGGAACTCTTCTGAGATGAGCGAGAAAAGGAGAGAAACATGGGGCGTAAGGTTGTTCTTGATGAGGATTGCTGCAGTGGGTGCGGCAGTTGTGCCGAACTCTGCCCTGATGTCTTTGAATTGGGCGAAGAGGCGGCAACGGCGCGCGTTATTCTGCCTGAAGGGGGAGACGAGGTGTGTATTGAAGAAGCCATGTTGACCTGCCCGGTCGAATGCATCTCATGGGAGGAGTGAAAGAGTAACGCCCACCCGCGAACTCGCTTGTGCCGGGGGTTCACAACGAACAATGGAAATCATAAGTCGTCGTCCTGTCTCGCCACACCCCGACTCGTCATTCCCACGCATGCGGGAATCCAGGCCGAAATCCCGGCCCCCGGTTTTCGCCGTCGTGAGGTTTGCATTTTCTCACAACCCCAGGAACGCCTTCCGGACGCTATCGTCTTGCAGCAGTTCGGCGCCTGAGCCTTCCTGCACGACCTTTCCCGTCTGCAGGACGTACCCCCGATCGCTCATCTCGAGGGATTCCCTCACGTTCTGTTCGACGAGCAGAATGGTGAGGCCTTCCTTTTTGAGCTTCACGATCGCGTCGAAGAGTTCGTCCACGAGCAACGGCGAGAGTCCCAGCGAGGGCTCGTCGAGCATCAGGATCCTGGGGTTCGACATGAGTCCTCTGCCGACCGCGACCATCTGCTGCTCGCCTCCGGAGAGGGTGGATGCGGCCTGCCGGCGCCGCTCCCGCAGGCGCGGAAAGAGTGTGAACACGAATTCCAGGTTTTCCGCGATGCGCTGCCGGTCCTCGAGGCAGTAGGCGCCCAGGAGCAGGTTTTCCTCCACGGAGAGCGGTCGAAAGAGCATTTTTTCTTCCGGGACGTAAACGACGCCGAGTCGCACGATGGCCTCGGTCCGCTTATCGTGGATCGCGACGCCGCCGAACCGGATTTCGCCCTCGAAGGCCCTCTGCGCCGCCATCACCGCCCTCAAAATGGTCGATTTCCCAGCGCCGTTCGAGCCCACCACGCAAACCGTTTCCCCGGGATGCACCTCCAGGGAAACGCCGTGGATGACAGGCAGTCCCGAATAACGGACCTTGATCGCCTTGACCTGCAACAGCGGTTCGGGCATCAGCTTGACTCCGCCGTGTATTCTCGAGCGTAGCGTTCGCCCAGGTATGCCTTGATGACACCCGGATCCTTGACGACGTCCCGGGGCAGCCCTTCGGCGATCTTCTCCCCGTAATCCAGGACGAGCACCCGGTGACAGACATTCATGACCATTTCCATGACATGCTCGATAAGGATCACGGTTACCCCGAGATCCTGGTGGATGAAACGGATGCTCGCCACGGTGGCGTCCACTTCGTGCGGCGTGAGGCCGGCGGCAACCTCGTCGAGCAGCAGGAGCTTCGGCTCGGTACCCATGGCCGTGGCCATGACCACGCGCTTTTGGGCGGCGATGGGAAGCTCCCCCACCAGGTGGCGTGCCAGAGGTTCAAGCTGGAAGTCCCTCAGCAGTCGGTCCGCGCGGGCCGAGGCGGCAGACCGTGAACCGGTTTTCGTGAAACAGCCCACCATGATGTTTTCCTTCACGGTGAGGTCCCCGGACGCGGCGTAGATCTGGAAAGTCCTGGTGAGGCCAAGCCGGGCGATCTCATGGGCCTTCAGCGTCGTGATGTCCCGGCCGTCGAACACGATCCGGCCCGAATCGATGCGGTGAGTGCCTGCAATGGAATTGAACAGCGTGGTCTTCCCGGCCCCGTTGGGGCCGATGATGCCGAGCAACTCCCCCCGGGCCGCTTCAAATGAGATATTCTTGTTGGCGACCAGCCCGCCGAAGCTTTTCGTGACGTTGCGAACTTCCAGGAGTGCCGTCACGCCCGCTTCCTCCGCCGTATTCTTTCCACGATACCCCAGACTCCCCGGGGTTCCACCGCCGAGATGAACATGATGATGGCCCCGTAGATGACGAGATCGATTCCAACCAACCCGGCGCGCGCACCGAGCCATTCTTTCAGGTAGCTCTTGAGCGGGATCAGGATGCCCGCACCGATGAGTGGGCCCCAGAGGGAACCGGCCCCGCCGAGCATGGCCATGAGCGCGATCAGGATCGAAATGTCGAGGCTCATGGTGTCTTCCGGCTCGATATTCTTGACATAACACGCGTGAAACGAGCCCACCGCGCTGACGAACGTGACGGCAACGGCGTAGGTCTTGATCTTGGCCCACTGCACGTTGATCCCGAGCGACCGGGCCACCTCTTCGTTGTCCTTGATGGAACGAAGTTGAAACCCGAGACGTGATTTCCGGAACCAGTTCACGTAAAGGATGCCGATAAAGAAGAAGGTCAGGATGATGTAATAGTAGTAGTCGTCCTGTGTGAAGAAGAGGTGCAGGAAATCGGGCGAGGAGAATCGCGTGGCGGGAATCTCGAGGCCGCGCGCCGCGCCCACGAATCGCCACACCTCGAAAACGTCCTTGAGCACGAGAGACGTCGCGATCGTGGCGATGGCAAAATAGTGGCCCTTCAGCCGGAAAACGGAGTAACCGATGACGGAGCACCAGGCGATCGCGATGAGGACTCCGACGGGCATGGACACCCAGAACGGCGTGTTCCAGCGGATCATGGAGACGGCGGTGGCATAGGCGCCTATCCCGAGGTACTGGGCCAGACCCAGGTCTACCTGGCCACCGTAGCCCCCGATCGTGTTCCAGCCCATGCCGTACAGGGAGAACATCAGAAACTGGATCACCGTGGACATGGCGAAAGAGGAGAACGGGAAGAACGGAAAAACCAGCAAGGCGAGGCCAACCGCCGCGGCAATGCCCAGATCGAGGCGGGGGAGATCCCTGAAGTCGAAAAAGTTCTTTAGTTTTTCCACCCGAACAATCCTCTGGGACGAATCAGCATGATGAGAAAATAAGCAAGATACACCCACGTGTACTTGAATGGAGTCATGGAGATGCCGGCCATCCACGAACTGCCGGTGAGATAGGTGAAAAAGTCCCAGAAACCGGGGATCTCGGTGATCAGGCCCACGATCAAACCGGCGAAAAACGCGCCCGGCACGCTACCGAACCCGCCCAGAGCCACGATCGCGAAGGCGATCATGGTGAACAGCAGCCCCACGTAAGGGGTCACGGACCAGAAGTTGACCAGCAGCGCCCCGGCGATGGTCACCGTGGCCCCGCCGATGCCCCAGGCCAGCCCGTTCATGCGCTCGGTGGAAATCCCCATGTAGCGCGCCCCCTGGCGGTTCAGGGCGGTGGCCACCATGGCCTTGCCGGTCCGCGTCCGGTGCATCAACAGCCAGACCGCGGCGAAGGAAATCACGGCCATGACCGCTCCGGCCAGTTTCGTGGCCGGAACGACCACTCCCATGCCGAGGTCGAACGCCCGGTTGACCAGGATGCCGCTGTGGATCGTACGGTCCTCGGAGCCGAAGAAGAGCAGGGCGAGGTTGCGCAGGAACAGCATCAGGCCGAATGTGCCCAGCAATTGGGCCACCATCGGGCCGCGCAGGAGAAATCTTACGAAACCGTAATAGCAGGCAACGCCCAGCGCGTAACCGGCCGCCCCGGCGACGGGAATCATCAGCAGGGGATCGAGGCCGCAGGCCTGGGAAGTGAGGAGGGCGGTGTACATGCCGAGCATGAGGAATTCGCCGTGGGCGAAATTGACGATGTCCATCATGCCGAAAATAATCGTCAAGCCGAGCGCTATCAAAGCGAACAGCATCCCGATGAGCAAACCGGCAACCAGTGAACCGACGAGAATTTCCATAAGCGGTGTCGTGCCCAATTCATGCCTGCCCGGGGGAGAATGCCCGGGCTCCCGACGGCCGGGCGGCGCTACACCGCCCGGTCCACCGTACCGATCTTCCAGGCAAGGCGCCGAATGAGCGCCCGCTCCCGAGTCTCCGGCGCCCCTCGGTGCGGGGCTCGATCAGAAAGCCTTGAAGGGATAGATCATATTCGCCGTGCTCACGTCGAACGGGTAGATGATCTCCAGGACGATGTTGCCGTCCTTGTCCTTCTGGTACTGGCCGATAATCCCCGACCCCAGCTCGTTCTGGCCCTTGTCGGCGCCGCCGCCGGCAAATTTGATCCCCTTCCAGGGGACGATCAACTGCTCTCCGGGAATGCTGATGCTGTTGGCGGTCTTTTGAATGTCTTCCGGTTTGGTCGACCCGGCCTTTTCCAGGATTTCCACCCAGGTCTGCAACCCCGTGAACGCCCTGGCCGATGCCCCGCTCAGATCGTGCCCGATTTCCTTCTTGTAAAGCTCGTTCACTTGTCCCGATACTTTTTTTACCGCCGCAACCCTGGGAGCGAAAACCGTGCGAGTCAAGATTCCCACCACGTCATCGCCCAGGGTGGTTCTGAATTCCGGGGCCTCGAAACCCGCGTTCTGCCCCCAGATGATCTTGGCGCTCGCTTTCTGTGCCTTGAGCGTTTTCACCATCAAGATGGCGTCCGAAGCGTAAGAAGCAAAGAGCATCGCATCGGGTTTCACTGCTTGAAGCGAGCGTACCTCACTCGAAAGATCCGCGGACTTTGCCGCATAGAGCATCGATTTCTGAACGATGAAGCCGTATTGTTTGGCGAAGGTCTCGATCGTCTCCGAAACCTGGGAACCCCACTCGGTCTTTTCACAGGCGGAGACCAGCTTCTTGATCTGATCCCCGGGGACCGCGGGCACTCCCTTCACTTTGCCTTCGGTGAGTCCTTTCAACAGTTCGAACAAATCCCTGGTGAAAGTCACGTCGTGAGGCGTGGTTCTCCAGAACCATTTGAAATCACGCTGGGTCAGAGCCGGCGAGGTCGACGAATCGTTGATCATGGGAATTCCGTACTGCTCGCACACGGCGCTTACGGTTTTCGTCACGGAGCTGTGGTAACAGCCGAGAATGCCGACCACCTTGTTGTCCAGAATGAGCTGCTTGGCCAAGTCGGCGCCAAGGGTCGGGTTTCCCTCGTGGTCCTTGAATATCAGCTCGATTTTGGCGCCGCCCAGGGAGGTGATTCCACCCCTCCTGGCCATGTCCATGTCGATCCCGGGCATCACGTCGTTGGCTATTCGGGCGGCCAGTTCCGCGCCGGCTCGCAGTTCCCTGCCTTCGGCGGCCGCTCCTCCCGTCAGCGGATAGATCACGCCGATCTTGATCGTTTCCGCGGCAGGACAGGCCGTCCGGAATACGGCAATCACGGCCAAAGCCAGCCAGACAGCCCAAAGGGCAGAACGCGTCTTCATCATGACCGCCTCCGTTGTGAAAAGGTGTGGTTCCGATGTCATGCAACAGCACAAAAATGTGCCAGGAAAGCCTCGCAAATCCAGTTGTCCAACATAGAAAAATCAACAATATCCTGTCAAGCTATTATTGTTCGCAAAGGGATATCTACTATCCACACGAGGTTTATCGACACTAACAATCCGCCATTCGTAATGACTGATCCTGACGGTTTTCAGCCCGTACTCAAACGTGTCGCGCAAGGCAACCGTTCACTATGCCTTTTGCAGATCATGAGCGGGGAAAAGGGTCCGAATCCGCCATGGCATGAACGAGCGCCAACGCCCGGCCGGCTGGACGCGAACGGACGGCATCGAGCCGGGTGTCGTTCCCGTTCCTCCCCCGCTTCTGCCGTCGGGATGGGGGGCCGCCCCGCACTGCCGGGTCGTGTTCCGTCGGCATTGAAGCAGGTTCGCGGGCCCAGCAGAGTCTTGCAACGCACGTCAGGGTCCGGGCTGTGGTATTCATACCAAGTCGCCTGGAAAATAAACTCCCTTGCGAGTCTGCTTTCTAGGTCACTTGCTATCAAGCATATTCCAACAATTTGGAAGAAGAGCTGCGGGCAATGGTAGTCTTGAGAATAAGAATATTTCATCGGAAGAATAGGGGAGTCATGGAAGCTGAATCTCGGTTGGTGAGCGAAACCTTGAAATACTCAGAATAAAATACCGATCCGGCCAGGACCTTCCCGGCCCCGGCCCGCGGCGGGGCCGACGTCTCCCCCAGCTGCGCGAAGCATCGTCGGCGGAGCTTTCTTCACGCCCGGCGCATCAATTGAATCAATCCCTTGTCCGCGCTGGTCGCACGGCCGATGATCGCCGCGCGGGGAACACCTCCCGCTTTCAGTGCCCCGGCCAGCGAGTTGGCATCTTCTTCGGGAAGCGAAATGAGCAGCCCGCCGGAGGTCTGTGCGTCGGCGAGAAGATCCAGGAGCAGGGGATCCAGCGGTTCGATCTGAAGGACCCGGTGGGCGCAGAAACTGCGGTTGGCATAGCTCCCGGCGGGCAGGAGCCCCAGTTGCAGCAAATCCAGGGCCTCCGGAAGCAGGGGAACCTTTTCCGCCTCGATCGTGATCGAGACGTTGCTCGCCGCCGCCATCTCCAGGGCGTGGCCCAGGAGGCCAAAGCCGGTGACGTCGGTGCACGCATGTACCGGGTATGCGGCCATGACCTCGGCGGCCCTCCGGTTGAGGGTCGCCATGGTCTCTATGGCCAGCTTCTCTGCCTCTTCAGAGACCAGCTCCGCCTTTATCGCGGTAGCCAGTATCCCGGTTCCGAGCGGCTTGGTGAGGATGAGGGCGTCCCCCGGGCGTACCCCTGCATTGGTCAGGATCCTGTCGGGGTGAACCGTGCCGGTGACCGAAAGACCGTACTTGATCTCCGGGTCTTCCACGCTGTGTCCTCCAGCGAGGACGGCCCCGGCTTCGTGGATCTTCTCCAGCCCGCCTCGAAGGATCTCCTTGAGGATGGCTTTATCCATGCTTTTCACGGAGAAGCAAACGACGTTCATGGCCGTGAGCGGCCGTCCCCCCATGGCGTACACGTCACTGAGGGCGTTTGCCGCGGCGATCCGGCCGAAATCGTAAGGATCGTTCACGACGGGGGTGATGAAGTCGATGGTCTGAACCAGGGCAAGCTCGTCCGACAGGCGGTAGACGCCGGCATCGTCGGACGTCTCGCGTCCCACGAGCAGATTCGGGTCTTCCTCCATGGGCAGGCCCTCCAGGATCTCGGATAGGTCCTCCGGACCTATTTTCGCCGCTCAACCTGCCGCGCGAACGCTCTTTGCCAATTGCACCTTTGAAACGGCCATGCGCACTTCCGGATTCCATCGAAAGCTCAGCCCGCCCCGCGTCGTTGCGAGGCGGGCGTCATCTTGAAAAACGGTACCTTTTTCAACTGGAGCCCGCAGAGACTAATACTATCATACCGCGGGCGGATCAAGCCATACTGATGACCTTGTCCGCCAATTGCATTGCGGTGACGATATCGAGCATGTTGGTCGTTTCACCCACCTGCTTTTTTTCCAGGAGACCGAAATGGTTCAGACAGGTCCCGCAAACCAGTATGGTGACGCCTTCCCGTTCCAATTCCCGGAGCGCGTTGAGGGCCGCCGAACCCTCGGCGGTCAGCTTGACCCCTCCATTGAGGAAGATGAGGCGCCACAGGTCCCGTCCCATTTCTTTCAAGGTTCCGATGAAGTTGACCACGAGCTTTCCGCCGAGCACGTCGTCTCCGCGGCCCAGAAATTCGGTCGCCACGAGGACGGCGGTCCTGGCCTCCGCTCGCGCAGCATCGACCGGGAACTCACACGGCGAGGACGTTGCGTCCCGGTTCCCCGTTATCTCGAAGGTTTCTCCCTGCTCCGAAACGCTGACCGCGTATCCGGCGCGGGCCAAGAAACGGCTCACGTTTTCCTTCGCCGCGGGGTTGTCCACAATAACGCTGAACCGGGCAACGTCGCCGCGATCGACGACTTCCTTGGCTTTCAAAACCGGATGGGGACAGGCCATGCCACGACAGTCGAGAGTTGCTTCGTTCATAGGAATACCTCTTGAGAATTCGTTGTTCGAGCCTGGTCGGGTGCGGATGCACGATGTGCGTCACTCCGAACACATTGCGGCGGATGGCCCGCAGAAGCTCCATCGGCGCTCCGTCCGCCGGTTTCCACCGGCATTACCCCGCTGGTGAAACCCGATTCGGGACTCCAGGAGAAAACCGGGGCCGCGCGACGTCTTCGTACCCAGTTTCGAAACGGTCCCTCCGGCTGTCCGCGAGCCGTGGCGAGCATCCTCAGCATCGTAGCGAGGCGGATCGCCGGGGTTCCTGAAAAACGAAAGGCCGTAAAGATAAATCTACATCGGTTGGCTCAATCTGACAAATCGGCAGAATCGCATATGATGTCATCAATTCATCGGAAATATCAATAGATGGAAGAGCGACGGGAGACTCCCGGCGGGTGGTGCGCCCATGATGGGGCAGCGTTGCGGGCGTGCCTGGAGGCCGGCCGTTGATCGTAACGGTGACGCGTTGAGCAACGTCCGGATCGTGGCAGAGGAAGAGGAGGCGGTGGACAATTCCCCGTGATCGGGCCTACGAAAAGGTGTACCCGGGCTCTCGAAATCCCCAGAGTATCCCCGAGGCGGTGGCCAGCGCCACGACGCCCTCCGGGTCCGGCTCGATGAAAGCATCGACGGTTCTCGGACTGAGATCGACGATCTTCCAGTGGGGGGATCGAATTTCCAGCCGTTCGACGATCACGCTCGACCCCGGCTTCTTTTCTTCCCGCAACTCCGCCCCCCTCCCGGAGCTTCCTTCAGGGAAGGTCAAGGTCATTCTCCGGGGCTGCACGAATGCGAGCACCCAGGAAACCCGGCGCAGCCGGCGCAGGCAGGTAACGATCAGGTGCCGGCCGAGGAAGAACAGGAAAAACCCTATGAAGAAACAGGTGCCGATCAACAGCCACGCGAACAGAGGCGGGGGCGACTGGAAAACCGGGACTCCGGGAAGGGCGCCCGTCACGATGGCCAGCAGGCCGATTCCCCAAAGCGTCAGGAGAACGCCGCCGATCAGGGCGATGATGCCGGCCACGACGAGAAAACGTGCTTCCAGCTTCAGCTCGGGGTGTATGGGAATATCGTTCATCGGTCGAATCTTTCAGAAGGTGCGGCAACCCCGGGATCTGCCCGTGCGGGTTCTTGAGCCCCGATCGCCTTCGTCCCAGGAAACAACGACACGCCGCACGATCTCAAAACACCCTTCCGCCTGAGCCCCCTGGTCCGAGGGAACAACCGGGACCGGCAGGTGGTGCCCGCTTTCCCCGGCGCGATCGATTATGGTCACCATAACCGATTTGTGCTTCAAATTAAAAGGGACTCTTCCCGGGATGTCGAGACTCGGGTCAATATGAAAAGCCCGGCACCAGACCACCGGATTGGCGGGTGCCGGGCTTCTTCGGACACAAGGGATACACGGCGGCATTCTTTTCGACAGACAGCCTCGTTTCAGGGAACTATAATGAAAAGCGTGGTCCCGCTGATGTGTGAAAGGAAGCGAAACCGTGAGATTCCTGCAAACCCCGCGCGGACAATCCTTGTTCCAGAGATGCCGGCCGGCGGTCTTGAAGTTTTGGCTGCTGGCGGTGGCGGGAGTGCTCTGGTCCGGCGTGGGGATCGCGCTCTGCGTCACGGCATGCGTGTGGCTTTTGCCGACCCGTTGGCCTGTGAACGCGGCTGGAGCGGCGCTTGGATTCGGCTCCGGAGTCCTGGTCCATCGTTTCGGGTTTTCCCGGATTGCCGGGCGGAACATCGACCGTATCGCCGTTCAGCCCGACAGGGTCTGCCTGTTTGCCTTTCAGGCATGGCGGAGCTACCTGCTGATCGTCGTCATGGTCATCCTGGGATATGTGCTTCGCCATTCCCACCTTCCCCTGCCGGTGCTTGCCGTCATTTATTGCGCTGTCGGCACCGGCCTTGCCCTGAGCAGTACGCTGTACTATAGGCGCCTGTTCAAGTAGCGGGCAACGGCTTGGGTGTTTTCATCGGCTCCCGGAGGTCGGATGCGGGCCCTACATCGGGACGACGGCTGTTCTCCGGGTGAGTGCGGCCACCGTGCGGGAACCCCGACAACCGCGACTCGAGCGTGGAGGACGATTCGCCCGTGAGCCGGGTCCCGGGCTCCGGAAGCAAGGAAGTATCCAGGAGGTGATTGCGGGTCTGGGAAGGGATGGGCGGGAATCAGCCGACGAATCCGAGGACATCCCTCAGCCTGCGCAACAACTCCGTTGCGTCGCGTCGGCCGGGCAGCAGCGGAAGTGCGGAAAGAACGCCAAGACCTTCGCTCGCCTCGTGGAATTCGTTTTCGGAAAGCGGGCTGAGCACTGCGGTATTGACCATGGCGTTGACCTCGATCAGTTTCGACACCAGGCTCAGCGATTCCGTGCCCAACAACTCGGAATCAACGATCGCAAGGTGCGGAAAAGCGTTGCGCACGGCGTCCAGGGCTTCCTTTCCGGTGCCGGCCTGCTCAAGGCGGACGTCCGGGTCTGAGCCCAGGCCTTCGATGAAGGCGCGAAGGGTTTCCGGGCGTGCGCTGACTAAAAGAATACGGAGCATGGCTTCTCCTTTTCGATGAGTGAAGAGGACGGGTGGGTTTTCCAGGGAGATCCCTCCAACGTCCCCGGGGAAGTGAAACGCGCCGGCCGGGGCGATCGGGGAACCATCCGACTGACGCTCATTGCGGCATTCCCCTCGGGCGCTCAGAACCGGATCGGAGTCATCCACGACGGCTCAGCCCGACCCGCCACGTTTCCTGAACGGGAACTCGCGGAATGCCTGCAATCGTCGGCGAGCCTTTTTCGGGAGGCTCGGTATCGGCCGCACGTAATGCCTGTGGTCCAGCGGCAAAACGCAGGGACCGCCGCCGGTTCCTCCGAGGCCAGGCCCGATCCCCGTCCGGGCCCCGCCGTTTCGGCGGTTGGCGCATCGTATGCGCACAGGCCCGGGAGCAGTTACGACCCTGCCGCACGATCCCCAAGCAGGCAATGATTTCCCGGTGGATTCACAAATCGTCCGAAATGGAATCGCCGTACAGACCGACCTCGGCTGCGCCGACCGCTCGAATTTGCCGTGCAGAGCGGTTTCCCGGGTCTTGCAGCGTGTTCGGGAAACGGTGCGCAGTCCCGCCCCTCCGCCCTCGCAGAGGATGGTCTTCGGTGGAAATGTCCGCCGGCCCTCGTTCGGAGGATCACATGGTGCCCGCCTAACGCCCGCCGCCCCCTCCACAGGTGAACTCGTTGGTGAACTGCGGCAGACGTCCGTTCAGGTAAGCCTTTACCGCGTCGCCCACGGTCAGAGCGTCGGCACCGTAAAGGACTGAGATTCCCACCTGGGTGAACCCCATGAGTGGCCGCATGCCCATGCCGCCCGCAATGAGGACCTGGACGCCGTGCTGGGCCAGGTGATTGACGGGGGCCATGCAGCCGCCCTGCTGATGCGGGACGTTGGGCAGGGTCTTGACCTTCACAACCTTTCCGTCTGCGACTTCCACCAGTGTGTAGAGATCGCAGTGGCCGAAATGGGCGCCGAGGGCGGATTCGAGACCGCCCGGATGGGTCGAGGGAATGGCGACAACTGTGCTTTTCATGGTTCTTTCTCCTGATTGAGCTTGATCTTCTGCAACGTCATGAAACGCCGCACTCTGCCAAATAAACATCGGTTACACACGGCGATGGAGGACGGGCCGTTCTCCCGCCGACACTCATACTCGTTTGGTTCCGCCATGGGAATTCGCCCGACTAGCCGATCCCGTTCACCAACGCTTCGATTCGTGCCCAGGTTTTCCTGAGCTCCCGGCTGAAGGCCGCCTCCGGCAGTTCCGTTACCACCAGCCCCTGGATCATGGCCCGGGTAACGATCGGATCGTGTGGAAGACGTGCGAGCACCGGATAGTCCCTCTCCCGACAGTATGCTTCGATGCGGGCGGCTTCATCCTGATAGAGGTCGTGCTTGTTAATGATAACCGCAAAGGCAATCTGAAAGTGCCTGCACAGATCGGCCACCCGTTCCAGGTCATGCCGTCCCGAAGGGGTGGGCTCGGTGACCGCCACTGCCAGATGGGTTCCCGAGAGGGAACTGATTACGGGACAGCCGATGCCTGGGGCTCCGTCGCAAAGCATCAGGTCCAGCCCTTTCGCGGTGGCCAGTTCCCGGGCCTGTTGCTTGAGCACCATGACCAGCCGGCCGGAGTTTTCCGCTCCCGGAAAGAGCTGGGCGTGGACCATGGGACCAAACCGCGTGGACGAGACGTACCAGTGCCCGCAGTGTCTCAGCTCAAAGCGGATCGCCTCGGCCGGGCAGAAGGCCACGCACACCTTGCAGCCCTCGCACCGGATGGGATCGACGGTATACCCTCGCTCCCCCTCACGTATCGCATCGAATCGACAAAGCGAGGCGCAAACACCGCATCCGTTGCACCGCTCGCTGTCGATGCGGGCTTCGTAGCCCGAGAGAAAACGCTCCTCCCGTTCCCGAACGGGCCGGAGGAGCAAGTGGAGGTCGGGGGCGTCCACGTCCAGGTCGCAAACGACCTTGTTTGCAGCCAGGTGAGCGAAGGCTCCGGTAAGCGAGGTCTTGCCCGTTCCACCCTTGCCGCTGAGGATCACGATCTCACGCATGGGTCGCCTCCTGCGGGCGGGACCGCTCCGCCAGGTCACGGATTCCATCGCGCAGGGAGACAAAGGTCTCCTTGAGCCGAGGGGATACTTCCGCAATGACCCTGCCGCGGGCATAGGCCTCGGCAATGGCCCTGTCGAAAGGGATCTCGGTCAGGATCGGCAATCCTTTGTCCCGGCAGAACCGATAGAGGTCGTCGGTGCCGAGCCCCGCCCGGTTGACCACGGCGCCCATGGGTTTTCCCAGAGGGGAAAAGGCCTCCCACGCCAACCGGAAGTCGTAAAAACCGAACGGGGTGGGCTCGGTGACCAGAAGGATCAGATCGCTGTCAATGACGGCATTCACCGCCGGGCAGCTGACACCCGGCGGGGCATCGATGATGGCATCCCGGGCGCCTTCCGCGATCATTTTGTCGAGCTTTGCCTTGACCAGGCGCATGAGGGGCGGACTCATCGCTTCGCCGACCCGCAGCCGGCCCATGAGAAATCCGATCGAACCGGCCCGGCCCCGGTTGATTTCCCCCAGTTCGCGCATACCGGGGGAAAGCGCCTTCTCCGGGCACAAGGCGATGCATCCGCCGCAGCCATGGCACATCTCGGGGAAGGTCAGTATGAGCTTGCCCATAGCGCATATGGCCTTGAACTGGCAAAGCTCGGAGCAGGCGCCGCAAAAGGTGCACTTGGACGTGTCGACGACGGGAACCTCCATGTGGGCCGCTTCAGTCTCCTCAAGAGTCGGTCTGAGGAAGAGGTGCAGGTTGGGCTCTTCCACATCGAGGTCCACGGCCACCAGCGGCCGATCCCAGATCGTGGCAAGAGATGCGGCCACCGTGGTCTTGCCCGTTCCGCCCTTGCCGCTCGCCACGGAAACGATCATTTCCCGCCCTCCCGGTTCGGGCCGTCGGCAACGCGCACCGAACCGCTCTTGAACCGCTCCAGGGCCTCCCGCACGGTCATTCCATCCAGGTTCTGCACGATCTGAATTCCTGCCGCTGTCAGGGCCTGAAAAGCCTTGGGGCCGACATAGCCGGTGAGCAGACACTCGGCGCCGGCCTGCACAATCAGTTCTGCCGCCTGTATTCCCGCACCCTGAGCCAGAATCTGCGACCGGCCATTGTCGATGTACCGGGTCTCCATGGTTTCAAGATCCACGATCACGAACCCGGCAGTCCGGCCGAACCGGGGATCCACCTGGTCATCGAGACCGGGCCCTTCACTCGTAATGGCGATTTTTCTCATGCAATACTCCCTGTTTGCGGCCGGGCCTGATGAGCATACCGGGAACATCCCCGGCCCCTGGTCTTCCTCCCCGGTTCCCGACCGGCGAATTACCAGCGATACCTTCCAATCCCGGTGACGCCACGCTGTGTCTCCGGGCCCGGCGACTCGACCACTGCCTCGCCCGCCAAGCGGTGGGGCTTCGAGAGTTTCATTCGATCGGCTGTTTCAAGTACCGGTAATAGCTCTCGTACTCATACACCGCTGCCAGGGGGTTGTGCCCCAACAAACGGTCCTTGACCGCCAGCACCGTACCGGGAGCCTCGGCGAACCGGAAGAAGAGGGAATCGTGCCCGACGCACAACCCGAGCAACACGTTGAATTGGGATCGGCACCGGTTGGCGATCAAGGCCTGAAGGACAGGATTGCACATGGATTCCTGTTTGCCCGGTGCAACCTTCTGTTCGTTGCTCAGGTCCAGAGCTTCCTTCGGAACCCTCCCCACCTTGCACACGATGGACATGACATCCAACCCCTGGCCTTCAAAAATCTTGTGGACAACCGAGGCCTCCCGGCGCAAACCTACACAAAATACCAATGCAATCTTTCGGTAGTCCATTTTTCGGGCAAACTCGACGATCTCAACAATCCGGGGTTTTGCCGGCCGCACCGCCTCATAACCCTTTTCCCGGTTGCAGTAGCCCTGCGCTTCCTGGATGGAAGCCTGCCTGGCGAACTCATGCATTCCCCGGGAGCGAAGCGCCTCAAGGGACTGGGACACCAAGTCCCCGTGGCGCACCGACGGGCAATTTCCCGGTGCTTTCCCATGGTCGTGGCGGCAGAACCTTTCCGACCACTCATACGGACAAACCGCGCATTGGGGTTCTGCGGTTTCCATCCCATCTCTCCTTGTATCGACCCGGGCGAACCTGTTTGCCCGTTCCCGGACATGTGTCCTCCAGACCATTCCGGCAGGTACCTTGTCCGGCCGTCTTCCCCGAAAAGGGCTTTCCTCTGCGGGCAACAGTCCGCAGTACACGACCCGGCTGAACCGTGGAGAGCTTCACCCGTCGGTCGGTTCCACGGAACGGCGCATGCCCGCCTCTATTCTTCCGCCGTGGGCGTTGCGAGATGGTGGCGATGCCGCGGCCCGGCCACATGGTTGTGGATCGCCGTCTGCAGCGTCGCCGCGGCCAGATACGCGCAATGATGATGGTCTTCGGGCAGGTCCTCGAACATGTCGAGAATCGTGTCTCCTTCGATCATGGCCGCATCGTCGAGGTTCCTCCCTATCGCGAGCATCACGGCGACAAATCCGCAGGCCTTGCTGGGGCCGCATCCGTCGGTCACGAAAGAGCCGTCGACGATTTCGTCTTCCTGAATCTCGAGGTGGATCTCCATCGTTTCCCCGCACGGGCCGGTCACCTTGGCGGAAGAAGTCGCCTTGGGCAATTTCCCGAATTTGATCTGCCGCGAATTCGTGTTCGGCTCTTTGGGGCCATAGCTTTTTTGGGTCTGGCTGCTGATCAGTTTCTCCAGGTCGCTCATCTGCCGCAATCCTTTGTGCATGATTCTCCGCTGCAGCTCCGCTGCTATCGCTATTCCCTCAACGCAACCGGGAAACACCCGGTCATGGGTCCCGGTTGGTGTTGCAATACTCATTCCAAGTGGTGGTGTTTTACCCGGATTCCACCGAGACGGCGAGGATAATTTTCGGCATGAATGCATTTGGTGCGGGCTTTCGGAAAGATGAGCATGGGTGCAAACTGGACCCATGCCCTGAGGGGAGGGAACAAAATGTTCCCATATGCTCCGCTGGTCCAAAGCCCAGCCAGTACCGAAAACGGGTGTCCAGCCGATGCAGGCACCCTCTGATCCAACACGGTCGCTCTTTCGGATATTCCGGACGGCAAGCCGCTCCCGTTTACCCGCGCTGCCCTGCCGAACAGCGCCCGGATCGATCCTTCCGAGCGGCGCTTTCGTCCGCCCGATACGCCGGCCGATTCGACCGAGCGCATCAATCGGGCTGCAGGGTTTCTGTTCGACAAGGCACAAGTCGTCATGGCGGCTCATCGGCATCACGGCATTGGAACAGGAAGCGTTCTAGCGGCGGGGAACGCCTCCGCCTCCTCCTCTGCGTCCGCCTCCCATTCCCATTCCTTTTCCGCCTCCACATCCCTGTCCTCGACCCATGCCACGCCCGGGCCCCATGCCCTTTCCCCCGCAGCCGAGCATGCCCGCGCCGCGTCCGGTTCCCGCATCCGTTGCCGCATCGGCTTCAGTCGACAATCCGCCCGCCTTGAAGCGTGCAACGGCATCGCGAATGGACCCGCTCACTCCCGTTATCATCCGTACGCCCGCCGCTGCCAGCGCTTGGTGTGCCTTGGGGCCGATCGTGCCGGAGATGACGGCTGCAGCGCCCTTGTTGTACACGAGCTGAGCCGTACTGGTTCCCGCCCCGGTCGGGGTATCGATGTTGGGATTCGTCACGATCTCGAACTGCATTGTCTCGGGATCGATCAAAAGGAAATAACGGCTTCTTCCGAAGCGAGGATATACCTCGCTATCCAGGTTCGGTTCCGTAGCTGATACGGCGATTCTCATTCACATACCTTTCCGTCGGGATCAATCCGATCCGCATGGGAGGCTTCAGGATCGCATACATGGGGGAGCCTCCTTTCGAGAGCTCTCCCGTCATGTTATCCGTCACTCTGCTTTCTGATCCCTCTCGATTTGTGCCATTCTCGCCCTGGCGGCGTTAAGCGCCTCTTCAAGGTCCGAGATGTGGTCCCTGAGATAATTGAGTTCATCCCGGGGAGCCCACTGGGAATAGCCCGCGGCTCCGAAGCGGCCTCTTCCGGCGCCTGGCTGGACGGGAGCCGTCATCCCGGCGGTGAATCGTCTCCACCCCCTGCCGCGACCCGGGCCTCGACCAAAGAATGGTCCGTAGTATCCCTCGAGTGCGTCGCCCTCGACTGCACCACTGCAAAAACCCAGCCGCCTGCCCGTCATGGGGCCCAGTCCTCGCGGACCGGTTCTGTCTCTGCCCGGCATGGTCATTCCTCCCTGGTTCAAAAGGATTGTCTCCATCAGAAGCGGTTCGAAGCCGGTTGCATGAAATGCGAGCAGCGCACACCCTCCTTCGGGGGGCAAGCGCCCATGAAGCGCGCCGGCTCCGATGCTCGTTTCTGGGCCGATACCCGATGTTATGCGAGGCAAGATTCATGCCGGAGAAGAGAACAGCCCGAGAGTTGCGGGAATACGCATCCAGTCGGAACGAACGGAGGGGGGGTAAGGTACAAAATGTCCCCGCGGAGGGCTCAGAATGTTCCGCCCGAAAAGCCTTTCCACGGCTTGGATAGCGGAACCAAAGCGGGGAACCGGAGTCATGCCTTCCGGGACTGTCCCTGTTTTCCGGCATTCGTTTTGCTTGCGTATTATCGCCATGATGTGGATTACACTCGGAACGCATGGCTGGGAAACGTGCTCCGATTGCCGGACGCCCGTCATTCACGTGCCGGCCGGGGAAAATGGAGAAGGTCTCGAGGCTCCGGGCCGAAATGGGGAGTCGCATGGGAAAACGTCATGAACGATGAGCCTGCAAGACGGTTTCATTGTCGGAAGTGCGATCATCACTGGGAAGTGCCTTTCGGGGGAGGCAGACAGATGGTCTGCCCCAGTTGCGGAGGGCAGGACATTCATCGAACGAACCCCGGAGATGCGCCGCGGTGCCGCAGAGGGCAACACCGAAGATGCCGGGCATTTCGCAAGGAGCCTCGTTGATCCCATGAAAGACTGCGCGAGAATCGCTCTGTTGTCCTGCTTGGTCAACGGCTTCCTCATGGGCGGAAAATACTATCTGGGCCAGGTATCGGGAAGCATCGCACTCAGGGCGGATGCCGTTCATTCCCTGGCCGACGTGGTTTCCTCCCTGTCGATCCTGGGGGGAATCCTGATTTCGGACCGCAAGACGAAGACCTTTCCCCTCGGGTTGTACAAAGTGGAGAACTTGGTTTCTCTGGTCTCGTCCTTCTTCATCTTTTTTGCCGCGTACGAAATCGCAAAGGAAGCCGTCCACGCCGGCCACACGGGGGTTATCCGCAACGCCGGCCCGGTGCTCGCCGGAGTGATTTTCATGGTGATCTTGGCCTGCCTCTATTCGAGGTATGAATTGAAGGCCGGGTTGAAGTCGGGCTCACCCAGTCTGGTAGCTGACGCCAAGCATTTTGCCGCCGATATGTTTTCCTTTCTCGTCCTGCTCGTGGCCATCCTGGGGACGCATTTGGGCTTCCCCCTGGACAGGTATGCGGCGATTGTCGTTGTCGCGCTGGTTACGTACATGGGGCTGTCGATACTGATCGGCTCCTTGAAGGTTCTTCTGGACGCAACGCTCGATTATCCCACCCTCGATGGGATTCGCGCCGTGCTGGAAAGCCATCCTCTCCTCAGGGGCGTCACTTCGCTGGGCGGCAGGAGTTCCGGGAGGTACAAGTTCGTGGAAGCCGACGTGAAGGTGGATGCAAGGCTCCTGCGTGACGCCCACAGGGTCGTGTCCCGTCTCGAAGAAGACATACTGGACCGTTGGCCGGACATCGATAGAATACTCATTCATTATGAACCGGAACGGAAAGAATTCGTCTTCGCGGCCGCTGCCGTGGATGTTACGAGAGAGGCAGCGCCGGAGCTCGACACGCCGCTCTCGGAGCATTTCGGAGAAGCTCCCGGCTTTGCCCTCCTCAGAAAAGACTTGCGCGACGGTACGGTCGTCGTCGAGACGCTCATTGAGAACCATTTCCATAATCTCGAACGCCATCGTGGGGTGAAGACCGCCGAGCTGCTGGCCGAAAGAGGGATGGATGAAGTGTGGACGCGCGTGCCCCTCGCGGGCAAGGGTGCCGGTTATGCCCTGGAAGCCCTCGGAATCGACGTTGTCGTCACGGAAGCGAAGACCCTGAGAGACCTGATTTCGGAGATCGCGGAAGATTCCGGAGGACTTGAAGTCAAATTGCAGGACTGACGATTCCGAATCGGCGCACAGGGTCTTCGCTCCGGAGATCGCCCATGCGCAAGGCTTGGATGCCGGTGAGAACGATCGACCTCCGGGATCGGAAGCGAAGACCCGACTGCAAAGGTGTCTGCAAAGCTCTCGTTTGTTCTTGCCCCCGGGTCCTCTCGGATGCGGATTCTCCCGTTGGTCGCCCTGAGATGGCGGACGCGGCGCTTTCCCTCGATTTGTCGCGGAGCGGGATTTCCCTGCGCCCGTCTCCTGTCGGGCCGGATGCGCGGCGAGGTTGCCGTTCGAGACGGCTTCCTCGCCGACGAGGGGGATCTCTACTTGTCGTCGTAAGTCACAAATGACCGAACGGCATCCTCGTCGAGCCGTTCGAGCAATTTCATGACCAGGTCGAGTGCGCTCAGGTAGTCCTCCATGTGAACGAGCCCGTTGTGGGTATGGATGTAACGGGAGGGTACGCCGAGAACGATGGTCGGCACGCCTTCCCGCGTCAGATGAACGGCACGGGCGTCGGTCGATCCGCTCCGGCGGACTGCGATCTGGTGCGCGATGCCGTGTTCGCGGGCAAGCTCGACGGCATATCGGCTGAACTTGCGATTCATGATCGCCGACGGGTCCATGAGCCTGATCTGAACGCCTCCCCGCAGTTTGCCCTGTCGCTCCTCTTCCGTCGTTCCGGGCAGATCGTCCGCCGGCGTGCCTTCCAGGATGATGGCCGCGTCGGGATTGACGGCGTGCGCCGCGGTCTGGGCGCCCCTTACCCCGACTTCCTCCTGGACCGTTCCCACCGCGCAAACCGTGTTGCGGTGCGTCATCGACATCAGCATGGCGGCAGCATGTATGACCACGGCCATTCCCACCCGGTTGTCAAACGCCTTGCACAGGAAGACGTCAGGATCGTGCAGCACGGTGAAGCTGCTGTCGGGAACGATACTGTCTCCCACCTCGATCCCGAAACGATCCCGGACATCCACTGCGTCGCGCGCTCCCACATCGATAAACATGTCTTCGATTTTCATCACTTTTTCACGTTCGGCGTCGGTCAGGAAATGGGGCGGCTTGGCCCCCACGACGCCGATGATCTCCGTGTTGCCGCGGGTGATTATCCTCACCCGTTTGGCCAGGATCGTATGCGGCCACCAGCCGCCCAACGGGAGGAACCGGATCAGTCCTTCCCGCGTGACACTCTGCACCACGAACCCGACTTCATCCATGTGCGCGGCAAGCATGATCCGAGGGATTTCGGAGGTTCCTTTTTTCGTGTAAATGATGCTCCCGGTTTTGTCCGTGGTGGTGTCCCCCCCCACTTCCGTCCGGAAGATACGGCGCACGGCGTCTTCATGACCCGGCGCGCCGGGAGCTTCGGCGAGGCTCTTCAGCAGGTGAATTGCGGCGGCTGTTACAGGATCGTTCAGCATGTCTTATACTCCGGTTTGATGAACGGGCACGCAGCGATCATTTCAAATTTTTAACGTCAATGCGGCATTCCTTGTTCAGGCTCGGTAGCGGCGGCTCCAGGCATGAAAAAATAGCGGTAAAAGCCGGCGTCGGAGATTCGAGATATTACACGGACCAGAAGAAAGACGCAAGCCATTGAAAACACGATTCTTCCCCAGAATACGCCCGACATGTCGCCACCCAGAATGACCGTGAGCAGGGTGTCTTCGATGAGGCTGTGACACAATCCCATCAGGGCCAGGGCCGAGAAAATATCCCTTTTGTCTATTCGGTTGGAGTTTGCTTCCCGGATAATTAAACCTCCTCCATATGCCAGCCCAAGTGTCATGCCGACAATTGTGATGGTGGCCGCGGAGCTGCCGATGCCGAGCACGGTGAGCACGGGCTGCAGCAGGCGGGTGATGATGCCGGTAATCCCGAGGTGAGCCAGGATTCTCAGCAGTATGACCAGGGCAAGAATGATGACGTATATCATGGCCAGAGTTTTGGCCTGGTTGACGGCCCAGGAGACGAGAGACGGCTCTTGGGAGGGGGGGACCCACGCGAGGACGTTGGGTTGTTGAAGCCAGCCTCCCCATTGGTAGAGGTGGTGGAGGCACAGGCCGAACAGGAAGCCGCAGCCGACGCGAAACAAACCCATCGCGACGGGGCGCGCGCCCGCTTTTCGGGCAATGGCCAATTCCATCGGAAGGCCGTGGGCAACCAGCATGATGGAGTAGAGCACCGTAGTCTGAGCGATGGTCAGCGGATTGTCGGCGCTCAGGGAGGCGAACACGATCAGCCCGGCATAGAACGTGTTCAACATAGCCGATGCCCACGCCAGCCCCATGCTCCCGGGAAGCCCGACCATTTGCATGACGGGAGCCAGCCAGCCAGCGAGAATCTCGATCAGGCCCAGCTCTTTGAGAATCTTGACGGCAATCAGGATGGGGACCATGATCCTGAAGAGGCTCAGGGTGATGTCCGTGGCTTCCCACACCAGCTTCTTGATGGATTCTATGGAGATCACTCTCGGAATCGCTTCCCCGAAGAATTTGTATTCCTTGCCCGAATCCGCGCGGCATCCCCGTCGTTCGCCCCGGCTGTCCGACCGGAAGATCGTTCGGACACGCAAGCCGCTCGGGCTCGTTAGCCCGATTGTCGCGGGAATGTCAAGCACGGGCATCATAGAGGAAAAAGCCGGACCGGCCAAGACGCAACATCAGGAGGGGCGGGTCACTCGTTTGGGGGTCGAAGGAGCGGGAATCGAAGGACGCAGCCGGGAGAGGCTCCAATGAGGAGCGAATTCCGGGCTGCCGCAGATGCCGGGAGACATCGGGAAACCGACGGGTGGCGCGGCCACGACCGGATCGAAGCCCAAACCTTCCGTCAGGGCTCATTCCCCGCCGGACCGAGTATCTTCACCGGGGTCCCGCCGGCAGCGAGGGAAGCCGGGCGGCCCTCGTCAAATACCGCAGGCCAGTATTCCCTCGAGCCGTCGGTAGAATGCGTCCCTTGCATGCCGCTCGGTCCAGGGCACGTGTCCGCAACGCTCCAGCAGGATGAAGCGAAAATCCTCGAGGACGTCCGTCAGCGGCGCGCGGACCCCTTCCGCCGGGTGGGCGTCGTAATCGCCGTGGATAGCCACAACCGGGCAGCGAATCCGTTTCCCGAGCTCCAGGAGCCGGCCGCTTCGTCTTAGGCCCGCGGCATCGCGCCACACGCTCTCAAAGATATCGACCCGGTAGTCGATTGCAGCGGGATCCTCATCGTCCGAATCGTAGGCGTCGGCCTTGGAAAACAAGGCCCCGAAACGCGCGAAGGCGGCAGTCTTGTTCTCCATGGCGGGATCGTCCAATTGCCTGATGAGGCATTCGAGCTCCGATCGGTCCCCTTCCTCGAGACGGCTCAGCCTGGTTTCCTGAATTCTCCGGGCATACCCGGCTTCGAAAGGCGGGCTGGAGACGAGCACCAGCTTCTTCACCACGGGCGGGTACAGGGCCGCCACCATGAAACTGAGCCACGCTCCCCACGAGAAGCCGATGAGGATCGCGGGGAGTGTCCCGTGCCGCCGCAGGACCGTTTCCAGCTCTTCGATCTGCCCCTGAAGCGAAGCGGCGGTCTGGAGCGGTTCGAGAACGCCGCGGCCGCGCGACAGCCTCAGTGCCACCGGAGCCGCCTGCCCGGCCGCTCCGGGGCCACCGTGGACGACGGCCACGCAAAACGGACCCGTACCGTACGTTCTGAGATTGTCCACGCCGCATCCTTGCATGGCGGACGTCCCGAGAGCATCCTCCGCGCGCGGGTCGGGCATCCGATGCATCAGCTGCGCCCGAGATTCGCCGCGACAAACTCCCAGTTGATCAATTTTTCGATCACGCCGTTGACGTAGTCGGCCCTTCGGTTCTGGTAATCGAGGTAGTAGGCATGTTCCCAGACGTCGATGGTCAAAAGAGGCTTCATGTTCCGGGTCATGGGATTGTCGGCGTTGCTCGTGGCGACGACCTTCAGCTTGTCCCCGTCCAGGACCAGCCAGGCCCAACCGCTTCCAAAACAGGTGACGGCCGCACTGGCCAGTTCCTTCCGGCACGCGTCGAGACTGCCGAAGGACGTTTCGATCCTTTGCCTCAGAGCGGGTTGCGGATCGCCGCCACCCTTCGGGCTCAGGCACTTCCAATAGAATGTGTGGTTCCAGGTTTGCGCCGCATTGTTGAAAACGGCGGCTTTGTCGGATTTCCCGGCCGTGGAGGAGATGACCTGCTCGATGGGCATCTGCGCCAATTCCGTGCCGGCAATGAGCTTGTTAAGGTTGTCCAGGTAGGCTTTGTGGTGTTTTCCATAGTGGAAACCGAGCGTCGCCGAGGAAAGCACGGGCTCCAGCGCATTTTCGGCGTACGGCAGCGGCGGCAGCTCATGGGCGGCTGCAGCGGCCCTCGAAATGCCGGGGAAGGTTTGGAAGGCAAGCAGGCAGGCTGCGCCCGAAGCCACTCCGAGGAACTTGCGGCGGGACAACCCCGGGGTGCAAACGTCCTGGTTGACGCGTATCATGGCATGACCTCCATCAACGAGAAATTCCAGTGGCGGGCAACCGACGGAACGGCGACCCCATGGTTCTGGAATTCGCCGTGCCGGAAAACGGGACTTGTCTTGAAATTTAATTCACTCGGCGGGGATTGCAAGCAGTGGTTTGCATTCACCTGGAGATTGCACGCTTCCGGCTGAGCCGCGAGGAATGGAAGAACGTCGTCCGCGTTCACCTGGGGGTTGCACCCGTGAGGCCGCAAAAAATCTCCCTGAGGTCCTTCTCATCGATGTCGGCGAATACCTGCTCGTACCGGTCCGCTTCCGCTACGGCAGGCTCCGGGTCCTCGCGTTCGATCGCGAGGGTTTCCGCTCGGACTTCTTCCGCCGCGTTACGGTTTTTCAATGGGATCGCCCGCGCACCCTTGTTGTCCATGATCCACCGGTTGCAGTCGTCGTGAGCTCCGATATACAGAAATACGATTTCATCTTCCCTTCTCAGGCCGACCAGTCGGTAACCGTTGCCCAGATCGTACTTGAGACAGTTCTTGATTCTTCCTTCTCCGTATTTGGTGGGCCGCCCGATGTTCTTGAGACCGCGAGGCCCTTCGGCAATCAGGCCGTCGATGATCCGGTCCGCCTGCTCGGCGGCCAGGGCCGCGCGGCCTCCCGCCTTGAGCAGAACCTTCCGGCGCTTGATAAAAACCGCATCCCTGTTGACGAAACGTATCATTGAACCTCTCCTGAAGGGTGGTTACCGGCCGCACATCATGTTCGGCACCACTTTGCTCCCGGAGCAGAAAGGGAGATGGAATTCCGACGCGGTTGGCAGTTGAGAGCGGGTTCATGATGCGGCGCCGCTCGTCTCCGGCACTTCGACACCTACCGGTTCGTCAACCACGGCGGTTTACGATGCTTAATAAATATACTCTTCCGATGCGTCAAATCGAAAATAACGATAAGTGGATGCATCGGCATCGACATTTCAGCCGAGGGTCCGAAGTCCCGGTCTGTTCGGAACGACGGTTTCGGCCTTTGAAGTGCTCGATTTTTCGCGGGTTTTGGCTGAAATCGTAAGGGCCTTGTGCGTTGAAATACGTGCGGGAAATTACCGCCGGTCCCCCCCAAGATCGCTTTCCCCGGGTTCCCCGCGCAGCGAGGGCCTGCCGATGAGGCGCGACGTCGCCGTCGGCGTTTCGAATTCGCCCGTCACCGCAGCCGGATACTCTCGGGGTGCGACACGCGGTCCGGGGTCGCGGTTGCAGTGCCCCAGGCCCGCTTCCCGCCCCGACCACAGTCGGTCGGAATTTCTCATACAGTCGCCAATATCGGAAAAAACCCGATGCCTGGACGCGGCAGAGGCTGGTTTAACAACGGGCGTAAGGCTGACCGTGGATGGAGGAGTAACCGCACGGCCATTCGACTGCCCCCCAACGAAGCGTTCCGGCGGGCGGTCGAGGACCGGGGCGCCGCCGGTGCGCGGGAATTTCTTGCGGCGCCGGAAGAGACGATGGTCTTTCTTCAGCATATTGAATGTGGGGGGCGGAACTTACGACACCGTCCCCCTTGTGGTTTCCAATCTGCCTCCGAACGATGTATCAGAAAAATTTAGCCGAAAGAAATCACTTTTTCCGCCACCTGCATGGCGGTCACGATATCCAGCATGTTTGCGGCAGCGCCCACCCGCCTTTTCTCCACCAGGCCGAAAGTCTCCAGGCATTTGCCGCAAACGAGAATGCCGAGACCATCCCGGGCCAGTTCCTGGAGGGGGGCCAGTGCTTCAGAGCCTTCCGCCGCCAGTTTGACTCCACCATTCAACAGCACGAGACGCCACAATTCGTCCTTCATCTCTTTCATCGTCTTGACAAAACTGACGACTATGCCCCGCCCCAGTTCGTCGTTTCCCCTCCCCACACAATCGGTCGCCAAAATGACCAGTGTTTTCATGGATTGATTGTCATCCTGTTTGTCTTCCGCGCTCTGGGCACTAAGAGCCTGTCTTTTTTGCTCACTTTGATTCTTCTCTGTCATTTTCTCCTCCTTGCGATGCTTTGCGGAATCGGTTTGTCACACTCCGGGCGGCATTCGCTTTTCTTGTCCTTGCTTGCGCGCGACCGGCCCGGACCTCGACCCGGCAGACCGCCGGATCAGGCCGGCCCGGTACAACAACGCTCAAGCAGAAGGCTTCGGAATCCCTCGAACATGCCCGTCGGAGCGGCGTCGATCAGGGAGGTACCTGCCCTTTTTGTTGAACTTGAATCCGGATCGTGGGTTGAGAATATTGAATTCCAATTATCGCGTCCAACGAATTGTTTCGAACATATCAATCGATTTTTTTGATAATAAAGAATATGAATTGGAGCTCCGGCAACTCAAGCGGCTCGGAACGGCTGCGGGCTCGCGAATCAGGAGTTGCGAGGCATTTCCGCGAGAAGGAATCCTCTGGCACTGATCGCCGGTCTTCATGCCCTGAAAAAAGGAAGGCTGAGCAACCGGCAGATGGCTGCCGTCTTCGAGTTACGTGAAAGCGAAGACCTGAGAGCATCCTACATGGGCTATGCCGTCAAAAGTTGCTGAGTCCGACTCCGACCACGGTTGACATACCCATTGCTTGAGCAATAATGTCTCCATGGCCGCGCGCCGTTGAGACCGCGGCACGAGAACCCCGTCCGCCCCCGTCGGCACGCGGAGCATGTGAATGAGACCGCTCGCAATATGGGCCGAACCCGGAAAGAAGTGCACGGGGAGGGGCGATTGAGTCAACCGCCGGAGTGTTGGGCAATCAGCCTTCAGACAACCTTTGACACCCTCTGCCCCCAACCTCGGTGAGGCAATAAACCCGATGCGCCGCAACGGCTTCTTTCACGGTGGACCGGCCGCCGACGGTTTGGACCTGTCGACAGCCGCGTTCAGCAGGTGCTGCGGGAAGAACCGACTGTGAGCGGATCAGGATCGACTCGCAAATGCCCGGGGATCTGCCGGACTGCATCACTGCCGACCGGCAGACGCGATGAGACCGGGCTTTCCACAGGGACAGGTCCGGTGGATGCCCATTCGCCGCCGGTTGGGTTTGGCTGCTGTCCGCCGAAGAGGAACATCTCGATATGAGCGACGCACAGGTGAACGGGGAGCGAACCCCCGCCCCGGAACTGCGCAAAAACTGGCGGTTTTATGCGGGGATGACGTGTTTCGTGTTGGCCTGGATTCTCCCGGCCTTCAGTCCCCTGGTGATCTGGCTGCAGCTTCCGAAAGCGGTCACTGCCTTCGTCATCGGCGCCCTCGTGGTCGGAGGACCGGAGGTTTTCATGATCCTGGCGGTCCTTTTCTGGGGGAGGGAGACCCTCAACCATTACATGGCGAAGATCCGTTCCCTCATGAAGATCAGGATTCCTTCACGGCCCGTATCCAGGTTTCGCTACTATCTCGGGCTGACCATGATGATTGGAAGCGTTCTCCCGCTCTACCTCTACGGTTATTTCCCCGGCGTGATGCCGGCGCAGGACACGGTGAAAATCAAGATCCTCGCGGGGGCCGGCGTACTGTTCATCGTGAGTTTCTTTGTCGCGGGGAGTGAATTCTGGGAGAAGTTCAAACGGCTGTTCGTCTATGAAGGGCGATACGCGGGGGAGCAGGATCCTTCCAAATAAGGGGAGAGGAAGGCGCCTCCCGCCGGTCCTCAGTTTGAGGCCCGGGAGCGCCCGCAGGCGGGCCGGGCCTGTTCCGGCGAAATCATCGCCGCCGCGGTTCGGCGAGTATCGTCATCGCGGGAAGTCCCGCAGAAGATCCGCGGCACCGACCACCCTGGCGTACACGGAGCCGAGCGCCGACAGGAACGCCTTGTGCACGTGTTCGGCGGGAATGAGCTCATCTCCGAAAGGGAGCGCCCTGGCGGCGCAGGCGTCATGCACCACGGTGCAGCTGAACCCGTGGTCGAAAGCCGCGCGGGTGGTGGCATCCACGCACATGTGGGTCATCATCCCCACGACGACGACATGGTCGATTTCAAGACCTTTCAGGTGTTCCAGGAGGGGCGTGTTCCGAAAGGCGTTGGGGAAATTCTTGGGGAGGACCGTCTCGCCGGCCAGCGGTTCCACGGTTTCGTGTATTTCGACGCCCTTCGTTTCCAGGAGAAAGAAGCTTGCCCCGGGTCGAACGGAGAAGTGCTGGATGTGCACGAGCGGCAGCCGCCTGCGCCGGAAGAGGGAAAGAACCTCTCGTGCCGCAAGACCCGCCTCGACACTCCCTTCCACCTCCATTTTCCCGCCGGGGAAGTAATCGTTCTGAATGTCGATGAGTATCAGTGCCGGATTCATCTTTCGTGGTCCTTTCCCGTTCGTTGTTGAGCCCCCGGCGGCGGTCAAAGCCTGCGGTAGACAAAGCCCGGAAGCAGCCTCAGCAGCCACGCAATGAAGCGCCAGCGCCGGGTGACGTAAGCGCGGGCGGCCTTGCGCCGGATGGCCGCGACTATCTGTTCCGCGGCCTTGCGCGGCGACGCCACCCAGAAGAGGCCTTCGCCCCTGGCCATATCGGTATCGACGAATCCGGGTTGAATATCGGTCACGACGATGGGTAGACCGGCTCTGGCGGCCTTGATCCTGAGCCCTTCGAGGTAATTGGCGGCGAATGCCTTGGACGCATTGTAGGCCGGGGCATCCCACCCGCCGCGAAGGGCGGCGATGGAGGTTATCCCCACCAGGTGCCCACGGCCGATCCGTTTGAAATGCTGGAAGGCGACGTTCGCCATGGCGGCGAACCCGGAAACGTTCACATCGATGGTCGCTTTTTCCTCGGCCCAGCCGAGGTCGGGGTTGATGAACCCGGTGCCGGCGCTGACGACCATCAGGTCGAGCCCTCCCATTGCTTCGATGAGCCGCTCCAGAAGACCCATCGAAGCCGGGAGGTCGGACACGTCGATGGCTTGGACGAACACCGGCCCGTGCAAAGCGTTCTTGAGGTCTTCAAGCAGATGCAGCCGCCTCGCGGCGAGGCCCACGGCGTAGCCTTCGCGGGAGAGGATTGCAGCCAATTCCCGCCCGATTCCGGAGGATGCCCCGACGATGATGGCTCTTTTCATCTCTCCCATACCTCGCCCGATGTCGTTGGCGCCGACGGCTATCCGGACCCCGCGCAGGATGGCCCCATTCGCGGGGAATCCTCTTCGGCGGGCATGCGGCACCTTTGAACCCGCCACAGCCCGGGCGGAGAACGATCGTTCCGCACGGGCGGCGATTCGGCCTCTTCGCACACGCGGATATGAAAATGGCCCGCCGCTATCCTCGCGGTCTCCCGCCTCTTCGGCGGCGGCTCCATTTCACCCGGCACATGTATTGCCTCGTTCTTATACCAGAAGATACCCCGGAGCGGTCTCGAAAAATCATTTGGCGGCGGACGGGGAACGGGGCTGGGCACGATTCGGGATCGGGCGCGGCGAGCGTTGCCGGGAGCCGCATTTCGGATCGCGACGGGGTTGGTGTTGACAGTGTCGGATTTCTGCCATAGAAGTGCGTGTGCATGCTCCGGGACGCAAACGGACATCCGTTGCGCGGAGCCGATTGTGCCTTCTGGGGCACGGGACCGGGCAGATGCCTGCCGGCGAAGCCTCAAGCCTGCCGATGCGCAAGGCTCAATTTCAACCGGGATGGCGCCATGGACAACACGAAGAAAGCACTTCTGTCGGTTTTCTGCATCGTTTTGCTCTGGTCCGGCATTGCGCCGCACGATTATTTCACGTGGTTCCTGGAGGTTCTGCCGGCGCTCCTGGCGCTCCTGGCCCTTGCCCTCACCTGGAACAGGTTCAGATTCAGCAACTTCATCTACGTCGTCGTCTGCATCCATTCGGTCATTCTCATGATCGGAGGCCATTACACCTATGCCGAAGTCCCGGTGGGGTACTGGATCAAGGACCTCTTCGACTTCGGGCGCAATCACTACGATCGCCTGGGACATTTCGCCCAGGGATTCACTCCGGCGCTTGTCATGCGGGAAGTCGTGATCAAGCGGGAAATCATCCGAGGCCGGGGCTGGCGGTTCTTTTTCATCGCGTCCGCGGTGCTCGGGCTCAGTGCCTTCTACGAGTTCTTCGAATGGTGGACGGCGCTCGCCACCGGCGAAGCCGCCGCCGCTTTTCTCGGAACGCAGGGCGATGTCTGGGACACGCAATGGGACATGTTCATGTGCATGATGGGAGCCCTGACCGCGCTCGTCCTGTTCCGGGGGCTGCATGACAGGTATTTGAACGCCCGGCCTGAAATCGCCGGTTCGAACGTCACGCGCGGGCGAGCGGTCTGATGTTCCACCAGCCGGTCCGTCGTGTTCCCATTCTCGAAACCGGGGGCCGGGCGCGGTTGCGCGCCACGGCTCCCATCCGGACCCGTCAAGACGCATTCCCGCCACGGCAAATGGAAATCGGCACGCGCCGAAATTCGCGATTGAGGTTGTGATATCATCCCCCTTTGCGGTAGAGTGAGCATCACACGCTCGCTTTACACGACGTTGCTCTCCGGACTCACTGAATCCCCGGGACATGAAAGGGCCATCCGGAATGGGAAAGCTGCTGCCCGATCAACTGAAAGAGTTGTGGCGCTGCGTCGATCGCGGACAGTTGACGCGGGAGGAGTTCACCCGGGAGCAGGAACGGCTTCTGGGCGGCTACCGGGAGCGGTGGGAGGAGGCGCTCCTCACCGGCGGTCACACCGACCTGGAATCGAGCCTGATCGGCGAGTTGGCCCTCTACTTCGGACACGATGAATCGGAACACACCCGGTTGCAGTGTTCGGACGCCCTGGCCAACGTCAAGGGCGAATGGGACAAGGCCGTCGACCCCGGGGACCGGCGGTCCGTCGAACGGTTCTATGACGAGAGCCGGGCCATGATCTATGAGCTCGTGTGGTGGCACACCCTGTGCGAGGATACCTCTCCTCTGGCCTATGTGACGGCCCTGCATTTCGCCGAATTGCACGGCTGTCGAACGACGCTCGATTTCGGGGCGGGGGTGGGCTCGGGCGGCATCGTCTTCACCCGTAACGGGTTGAAGGTTACCCTGGCCGACATCAGCACATCCATGCTGGATTTCAGCCGGTGGCGCTTCAACCTCAGGGGTCTCGAAGGGGAATTCACGGATCTGAAGACGGATACGCTTCCACCCGGGGCCTATGACTTGGTGGTGGCGATGGACGTCTTCGAGCACCTGGTGGACCCGGTGCGGACGGTGGACGATCTGTGGCGGGCCATGAAACCGGGAGGTTACCTGTTCGGCCGGTTTCACGCGGATCTGGACGAAGACCGCCCCCATCACATCGTTCAGGATTTTGCGCCGACTCTCGAACGGCTGCGGGCGCTGGGTATTGAGGAATGCTGGCGTGACGAATGGTTGTGGGGGCACCAGGCGTTCCGCAAAACGTGATTTCAACCCCGCCCGACGGTCAAGCCGGCCCGGGATGCGATTCCCCCTCGCGGCAGCCGGGACCTGCCGATTTGTCCCCACTCCACGCGCGACGGCTTCCGTGCGTCGCGAGTTTCTTTGCCTTGCCTGTATCGATTATACTTTTATACTTTTTCTCCCCATTCCCGATGATATCGAATTCTTCCCGGCCTTTCCCTTCGAAGCGTCTCCGGAGGAACAATATTAATTAATATTAATCGGTTATATTGTCATTGAAGCGGGCTCCGTCTCCGACACCCGGATGAACGTCTCGCCAGCGCGCTCGAAAGTGCCCGGATTCCCGGCGCGAACCCCGAGATTTCCTTATCCCTCGCCGGTTTCTTGACGATTAAATGTGCAGAGCCCGACCGTGAAGTGAATTTCGATGATCGAAACAGAATTTCCCAAAAGGTGTTGCGCAACGGTTCGCAGTCGATACTGCCGAATCCGGGCCTTGTAGTCGCTCCGGTCGGCCGGTTCGTCTTTGCCTGTGTAACGCCGATCGCCAATGGCGCTTTGAGGTGAATGAGCATGATGGTTGTCGAGGCTTCGGGACTCACCGATAAAGGTAAGGAGCGCGCGAACAACGAGGACGCTTTGCTGGTGGATGACCAACTGCGGTTGTACGTCGTGGCCGACGGCATGGGCGGGCATCGGGCGGGCGAAGTGGCAAGCGAGGTGGTGGTGCGATCCATGTCCGAGTTCTTTCGGAACAGCGGGCGAGCTGCCCGGAGCCGCGAGCAGGAGGAGGACGGGGAAGACGCGCCGTCCGACCCGACACTCTCCGCGGAAGCCGGTCATCTCCTTGCCGGCATCCGTCGGGCCAATCGAGCCGTTTACGTGCAGGCCCTGAGCAACGATGAATGGCGGGGCATGGGTTCCACCGTGGCCGCGGTGCGGTTCACCGACCGCGGAATGATCGCCGCCAACGTCGGGGACAGCCCCATCTGGCTGGTGCATGGCGACCGCATAGAGATGCTGTCCGTTGCGCACACCGTCCTTTCCGAGGGGCTGGTTTCGGAACGAGGGGAAGCCGGCCGGCGGTTCGGCCGGATACTCACCAGGGCCATAGGCGTGGGGGAGACCGTCCGGGCGGACATCTGCGAGGCCCAGTGTTTCAAGGGCGATGTCGTGGTCATCGGCACAGACGGCCTGAGCAACCACGTGAATCCCGATGAGATCAGGGACGTGGTGCGCGGCGAAAGTTCCGCCTCGGCGTGCAGGATGCTTGTGGACCTGGCCAACCGGAGGGCGGGGGACGACAACATCACGGTGATTGTGATCAAGGTGAAAGATGTCGGCCGTCGCGCCGGTTTTATGTCGAGATTTGCGACGACGATAACGGCCGGCTTGCGCAGGTTGGTTTCGAAAGCGTAGAGCGATGGGTTTTCGCTCAAAGGAGTGTCTGACATGCCTATGGTGAAGATGAAGTTCGAGGGTGAGCCGGTGCGGGAATTCTGGATCGGGAGAGGAGGGTTCCTGAGCATCGGCAGGGAAAAGAGCAACGACGTCGTCATCGACAACCTGGGGGTCTCGCGCTTCCACGCCAAGATTGATTCCGTGGACGATCGCTTCCTGCTCACGGATCTGGACAGCAAGAACGGCACCTACGTCAATGAAGCGCCCGTCACCTCGCACTGGCTGAGCCACGGGGAAGTCATCACCATCGGCAAATATACCCTGGCGTTCATATGCGATGACGCTCCGGTTCGACCCGGGGCCGATGACGAGTCTCCCCTCGAGCAGACCATGATGCTGAGCTCCGAGAAACGCCAGGAACTGGTTGCGCGAAGTGCCCCGAAAATTTCCGGCGTCGAGGTCGAAAAGGAGGAAGTGGGCGTCCTGTCTTTTCTTGCGGGCGGAAGCGGTGAGATGACGCTGCATAAGAAATTGACCAAGATCGGCAAGGATGCGCTCAGCGACATCGTCGTGAGCGGCCTGCTGGTGGGCAGGACCGCGGCCGCCGTCAGCAACCGGCCCACGGGATATTATCTCAGCTACGTCGGCGGGCTTGCCAAACCGAAGGTCAACGGCGAAACCGTGCGGGAGTCCGTCAAGCTCAAGGAGTTCGACGTGATCGAAGTCGGTTCGGCAAAGATGCAGTTCCTTCACAAGTTCGTGAGCAAGGAACAGGCCGGCGCGTGAGCGCCCGGCAAATGCATTCGCCTTGTCCCGGGCTTATCTGTCGAAGGCGATCACCGCGGCATGGACGCCCTGCACCACCATGCCCATCCGTTTGTAGTCGAGGGTATCGGCCGTATCCCTGGCGGTACGGTAATTCGGGTTTCGCAGAGCGCCCGTATCCGTAATCGCGACCGCGCGGTAATCGGCCTGCCAGTAGTTGCCGTGGTCCGAAAAGTCGATCCCCGAGAAGAAAAGGGGCGCATTGACTGAAAGCACGGGCAGGGGCGAAGCGCCCGTCATGGCCGTCTTGATCCGGCGCACCTCATCTATCTGGCCCAGGTTCCCGACCACGGCGATGAAATTCCCTTTGGACGAATAGAGCCATTCCAACTGCTGCACGGGATATTTCTGACTCCCCTCCTTGTCGCTGAAACAACCGATCATGTCCAGGCAGATCATAACCCGCACCGAACGGTTCTGCGTTCTCAGCGAGAAAGCGTGAACGGCGCTGCCCATTCTCGGCGTGCCCCAGTAAGGCGGCTGCGCGAGCGCGTAGGCAACCAGTTCCACCTGGGTCTTCAACCCGGTTTTGCCGAGCAGACCGGCCAGCTCGATCAACCCCGCGACCCCGCCGGCGTTGGCATCCGCTCCCGGGGAATCCCCGAACGCGTCGTAGTGGGCCCCCACAACGATCCGCTCATCCGTCTCCGGCCCGAAATGGGCGCTCACGTTCCGATATACCGAACCCTCATCGTCGAACGCCTGTTCGACAACCCGTCCTCCCGCATTCTGGAATTCCTGCCGGATGTATGCGGCCGCGCGATTCATGTTCTCCCGGTTGCCCCCGTTTCTCGGGTGAAGGGTCTGTGAGAGGGTTCGCACATGCCCTTCCAATCGCGCCATATCGACGGCGGCGGGAGCCGCTTTGGTCGGCGCGGACGACGGCATGGTCACTATCGGCTGGGTGACCACGAACCACACCGAAGCCGGAATGAGCCCAACGACAACAACCAGCAGGACAAACTTGAGTATGAATTTCATAAGCCTCTTCTTTGCACCTTCTTTCCAAAGGATTGATCCGCGTTGACTCAACTGCCCGCACGAATAATGGATCGGCGGATCGAAGCACCTTCTACAGCGACGCAGGTCAAAATCTGCGACCGGAGAAGCGGGAAACCGGTCGATCCTCTGCAAAGACTCCCGGGGCGTCCGTCTCGATCGGGGTCGCGCATCGGCCCCGGCAAAATGTGTTCCCGGGCGGCCGGGGATCGCGCGGGCCTCCTCTCTCCCGTCGCTGGCCAATGGAGTATACCACGAAACCGGGACGGTGAGCGTCGCCGATCGTCGAGCCGTCCGGTGAGGCCGGATTTCGAACACCGCCCTGCGGTCCGATTCCCCCGAGGTCATTGACTGCTTCTCATTCGGATTTAGCTTATGCTTCGAGTTGCCGACCCAATCGGTGGTTCCCGAATGCTTTCCCAGTCATTCAAATCACATGCGACTTCCTGCACGCTATCGGACATTGCCGATTCAGAGGCGTGCGGCGAGGGGAAAGGGTTTGCGGCGTCCGATGTCTCCGGGTCGAGAGGAGGAGCCCGGGTGCATTGGACGAAGACGGAACGGGGAACGGTTTCGTAGGTCCGCCGGCGGCCGCGAAGGGTTTGAACCGCATGGCCGCGGCGGATGGGAGAAAGCGCGTCGAGGCGCCGGGACTTCCCGTCCCCCACTCATACAGAGGTGCGTTCAGGATGACACAACACCTGCCCGTCGGGAGGTGGACGCGGGCGGGGATAAACCCCGCCCGCCCTATGCACTCGTCTTGAACGCAAAATTGTATCGGGTGACCGGTCACCGGGCTTTCCGTTCGGCGAATACAACTGTGGAAAGGATGAACAATGGAAACGAAAACGAAGTTTTCCCTTTGGTACGTGGTGATCGCCATCTGGGGAATACTCGCGCTGCAGAATTACATCGCCTCGCAATACGCGCCGAGGGTCGTGCCCTACAGTGAATTCCTGAACGCCCTCAAGGACGATCGCGTCGTCGAGGTCGTCATCACCCAGGGGCGCATCGCCGGAACGATGAAAGTCACGGAAGAGGGGCAAAGCAAGGAGATCCCGTTCACCACGTTCAGGGTGGACTCCGATCTTTCCGAGGAACTCTCGAAACACAATATCAGGTTTCGCGGGCAGCCCGAGAGCACCTTTCTGCGGGATCTCCTCTCGTGGGTCCTGCCCGCCTTCATTTTCTTCGGCCTTTGGTTTTTCCTCATGAAGCGCCTGAATCCCGGTGCCGGCATGATGTCCTTCGGGAAGAACAAGGCCAAGGTCTACGCGGAAAAGGAAATCGACACCCGCTTCGAGGACGTGGCCGGAGCGGATGAGGCCAAGGCGGAGCTCGTGGAAATCGTGGACTATCTCAAGGAACCCGCGCGTTATCAGCATCTTGGGGGGAGGATGCCCAAGGGGGTTCTTCTCGTCGGCCCGCCGGGCACGGGCAAGACGCTGCTGGCCCGGGCCGTCGCCGGAGAGGCGAGCGTCCCCTTCTTCACCATCAGCGGGTCGGAATTTGTCGAAATGTTTGTCGGAGTGGGCGCGGCAAGGGTGCGCGAGCTTTTCCACCAGGCCCGGGAAAAGGCCCCCTGCATCATTTTCATCGACGAGCTGGACGCCATCGGCAAGGCCCGGGGAGCGATCACCATCGGCGGGCACGATGAACGGGAGCAGACGCTGAACCAGCTTCTCGTGGAAATGGACGGGTTCGACCCGAGGGTGGGCGTGGTCATCCTCGCGGCCACCAACCGCCCGGAAACCCTCGACCCGGCCCTGCTCAGGGCGGGAAGGTTCGACCGGCAGGTCCTGGTGGATCGGCCGGATGTCATCGGGCGGGAGGCCATCCTCAAGATACATGTAAAGAAAGTGAAGCTCGGCGAGAACGTCGATCTCAAGGTCATCGCCCAGAAGACCCCGGGGTTTTCCGGGGCGGATCTGGCGAATGTGATCAATGAAGCGGCGCTGCTGGCCGCAAGAAAGAACAAGGCCGCCATCGACATGCAGGATCTGGACGAGGCGGTCGACCGGATCATCGCGGGCCTGGAAAAGAAGAACCGCCTGATCAACCCGAAGGAAAAGGAGATCGTGGCGTATCACGAGACCGGGCACGCCCTGGTCGCCGCCTTCACCCCCGGAGCGGACAAGGTTCACAAGATTTCCATTATTCCGAGAGGCATTGCCGCCCTCGGGTACACCCAGCAGCTGCCGACCGAGGACCGCTATCTCATGACGCGCCGGGAGCTTCTGGGAAAGATCGACGTGCTCCTGGGAGGAAGGATGGCCGAGGACATCATCTTCGGGGAGGTTTCCACGGGGGCTCACAATGATTTGCAGCGTGCCACGGACATCGCCCGCGCGATGGTCTCCGAGTACGGGATGGGAACGACCCTCGGGCTGACCACGTACCCGCGTCAGAACCGGCCGATGTTCCTGAGCCCGGAACAGATGCCGATGACCGGGAAGGAATACAGCGAAGCGACCGCCGCCAGGCTCGACGAAGAGGTCAAGGAGATCGTCACCGAGAGGGCCGCGGGCGTGCGCGAGCTGCTGTCGCAATACAGGGCGCTTCTTGAGGAAACCGCCGTGGAGCTTCTGAAAAAAGAAGTGCTGGACAGCGAGGAATTCTACCGGATGGTGGAAGCGCACCGTGCCGGCGGCAAACCGTAGCACACCGTAGCAACTGTGTTCCTTGTCAACTCTTAAGTTTGCAGGAGCGGCTAAGCGACAGCGCAGTCCGCGGTGATATTTCTTCATGCGCGGGCCAGTCTGCAAGCCGTGGGGTGGGCTAGGCGCGACGCAGCCCACGATCGTATTGCCATCATGCGCGGGACGAACAGGCTTGGTTCCTTCAACCGGGACAGGAGGGGGGCGATGGAACTCGGAACGCGTTTACGGACGGGGTACAAGGCGTGGATGCGCGCTTCGTTGTGCGCGCTGTTGCTGACGGTTGGCGTGCTGTGGACGACAGTCGTCATCGCCGGGGTGAATGAGGATCTGATCAAGGCGGCGGGTCGCGGCGATCTGCCCGAGGTCGAACGGCTCCTCGCCGGGGGGGCCGAAATCAATGCCGGGGACAGGGACGGCAGAACCGCCCTGGTTTGGGCGGCCATGCAGGGACACCGCGACGTCGTGCGGGCGTTGCTCGCCAAAGGAGCCGACGTCAACGCCAGGACGACGAAGGAATCCGGAACGGCGCTGATGTTCGCTTCCGGCAGCGGTCGCCACGAGGCGGCGCAGGTGCTCCTGGCGGGCGGCGCCGACATCGATGCCCGGGACGCGGACGGGAAGACCGCCTTGATGATCGCCTGCGGACTGCTTCGCAAGCACCTGGTCGCCACGGAGAACCGTGAGGTCGTGCAGGTGCTGCTCGCTCGCGGCCCCGACATCAATGCCCGGGACCGGTTCGGCTATTCGGCGTTGATGTACGCGTCCATGACCGGACGAAGCGGGATCGTCGTAATGCTGCTCGACAAGGGGGCCGAAGTCGATGCCGTGGACCGGGAAGGATACACGGCGCTGATGCTTGCGTTCATGAATCTGCGCCGCGCCGAGGTGGTGCCGCTGCTCATCGCCCGGGGGGCCAGGATCGACGTCAGGGGAAATGACGGCCGGACCGCGTTGATGCAGGCTTCCGCGAACGGCTGCCACGAGGTCCTGCAGCTCCTGTTCGACAAAGGGGCGGAAGTCGACGCACGGGACAAGAACGGCCGGACCGCCCTGATGCTCGCCGCCGAGAACGGCCACATCGAGGTCGCGCGGGCGCTGCTCGCAAAGGGGGCCGAGATCAACGCAACGGACGGGAACGGGAAGACCGCCTTGGCGATTGCATCCGGAATGGGCGATTCCGAGATGAAGGAGCTGCTTGTCAAGGCGGGGGCAAAATAGCCTCGGACAGGGGAAACGCGGCAGGGGGAAGACTGCGTGCGCCGCCGTGGTCTTTTGCATGAAGCTGGTATTGGCTGCAAAGGATGGCGGCGGCCGATCGGCCCGATACGTCCTGCCCTCGAAGACCTGAGGCTTAATCGTCAGATAATCGTCAGGTGATGGCACCTAATCGTCAGGTGATGGCACCTAATCGTCAGGTGATGGCACCTAATCGTCAGGTGATGGCACCTAATCGTCAGGTGGCCCCGACAAGCAGGTCCGGATATAAAGCGCACTGGAAGACCGCCGGGACAAATGCCCGCCCGGAACGACACCTCCATCGCCCGGCGGACCTGGGACCGATGGATCGGGTCCTCTCGAAAAACAAAAGCCGCCCGGCGGAGCCGTCATCTCCGTCCAAGCGGCTTTCGGAACTGAAGGTGATTGGGTAATTGCCTTCAATATTGTGTTTTATCCAGCGTCCCCCAACCGGCTTCGGACCGGTGTTGCCGGGGTGAAGGGCCTTTCGGGGGCCGTTCCACCCCTCATGAACCCGGCATGACATTCTCCGGCGGATTGGACCGGGGCGGGCCAGAACCTCATGAGAAGATCACGCAACGCCGGGGGGGCCCGCACGCTGTTCCGCAAGAGAGGTCACGGGGTTACCGCACGCCGTTCCGTGAGAAATCACAGGGTACGCACCCGTTTTCAGCCGATGTTCACACTCCGACCTGCCCGCAATCCACCCTTCCGAAAAAAACCCGAACGATGAAAGAGGGGATGCAAAACCCCGTGCTCACGTTCACGAAGGCGGCTCCCACGAGCGTCCAGCCGACAATGGAGCCGAGAGCAGGCAGCCCCGCCTGGAACGCCCATGCGGCCGTCGCGAGCATGATCGTCGCCAGGGCGCAGGCGAAACGGCGGCGGGCCCCGTAGCGGGGCAATGCCGGAGCACCGGACAAATGACGCAGGCCGTGATTGTAGAAAACGTCGAAAGGGTGCCCGTGCAGAATCGCACCCAGAGCCGCAAAGGGCACAAGGGCCCATAAAATCGCCGGCGAGGCGAGCGCCGTTCCAATTGCCGCCCAGATCATGCAGATTGCCGGCGACAACCGCAGAGGGTAGTCGATCCGGGCGCAGACCTCATCCTCCAAGCCGCAGAAACCCTGAGCCTGGATGTTCTTACAAGCTGTTCCGGGAGTTGAAGACATATTGCACCTCCTATAACTCCACACCGCTGATTCCTCGTCCAGCGGCAGGTTCCGGACGTTCGACCGGGCGGGGAAGCCTCGATTGAAACCTCAGGCGAGGAGCCGATCCGCCACTACCGATTAAATGGACTATAATCCTTGCCGAAGGGGCCCACAAGGTTCACCGAAACCGCATGTCAACCGCAGGAGGGGCTTTCCCTTCGGGGCGGTCACGAGCGGATGTGGATGAAGAGTCCCGGATAAGCCATGCAAAGAAGCCGCAACGCCGCCGTTCCTTGATTTCGACGGCGGCTCGCCTCCTCCCGATGGCGGCCGTCATTTCCCGGTTGCGATAACGAAAGAGCTCCATCGGGCCCAAGGAGTTGCCTGCCGCCTCGTCGCGGATGCGTTCGGGGATGTGACGGTGCCGTTGAACGGCTGCGGGAGCCATGCCCGGCACCGGGGCGTCCCGTCTCCGGATCGCGCACGAAACATCCTCTTTCCAACGGCTCCCCGATTTTTGGATTCCAACTCACCGCAGGGGGAACGGTCCCGGATGCCCCGTCCATGCAGTCTGTTGCGGTCTCTCCTTCTTTCCGAGGAAGCGCCCGGCAACAACATCCGCGCTCGGATCCCCGGGCGGGTCCGGCAGAGCTCCCCTGCACGAAAAAACAACCTGCCTTGGCCAATCGGTGTTTTATCGGATATATATTCTCATCCTTGAATGAACTACTCGACCTTCAATAGTAATCATTAGTACAACTTATGAACTCAAATAGATCTTGAAATCTCCCATTCGATTCACTAGAATGCTTTGATGTGCAAGCATGATCACAAAGGAGATCCTATGCGTAGAATACGAATCATCGCCATTCTTTCTGTAATGCTTATCTATCCTTCGTTTGCCTGGTCGGAACCGATAGTCTTTATCGTAGCCGGGCAGAGCACGGCCAAGTGCGGACTCGTGGAAGAGGTGACGGCCGGTGATTTGAGAACGCCGCATCAGTTGAAGGAATACCATGTTCTTGACATGGACTATTCCGAGAAGCCGAGGATGGTGCAGACCTTCGATCAGCGCAGTCATTTCGGACCGGAAGTGAGGTTCGTGCAGCTCTATGTCAAGTCCAATCCGTCGAGGGAGGTCATTCTGCTCAAGATGGTCAAGAACGGCTCCGGGATGACCCGTTGGTCCCCGAAATGGCCGGGTGAATACGACCAGTGGACCGGGGACTTGTACCGGATATTGGTTGATTTTGTCATCGAGGCCGTGGACGGCCGCGATGTCGAGTGGGGAGGCTTCCTTTTCGTCCAGGGCGAGAACGACTCGGTGTACCCGGAGCGTGCCCGGGCGTACGTGCAGAATTTGAGGAACCTTGTCAACCGGCTGCGCGAGGATCTTGGAGCTCCGAAGATGCCTGTAATGACTTCGGAGGTTTCCCCGGTACTGGAGAAATACCCTCACCAGTACCAGGTGAACCAGGCCAAGATCAACGCGGCGTTGACGGGCAGGGATATGTTCGTTGTCAGCAACAGCGCGCTTGGCTATCGGGAGGACGGCATCCATTTCACCAGTGATGCCGTGCTCCAGCTCGGAATGCGGTTTTATTGGACGTATCGCACTCTCTTGAAATAGCTTCAGCGGAGAGTACCGTCCGTCCGTCGCACGGTCGTCATCAAGAAAGCCCGTGTTGCCTTTTGTCGCTGTTCGAAATCGGTGCTTCCCGGATAAAGCGACTCTCGCGTAGAGCGAGTCTCGCAAGAGCGGCTTGACAATAGCGTTTTTCATCAGTAGGTTACTCTCACCGCCGCGGTACATCTCCCTGGGCAATTGTAGCCTGCCGGATCTCTGTACCGCGGCGGCCTTCGTTTTGTCGACCTATCTTGTTACATCATGGTCTTTCCCACAGCCGACAGTTGCCGCCCGGATTACGCCGGGTTGCAGTACTCAGGAAGCACGCACGCCGAAAAAAGGATTTCGGATACCGTGCATTCGGCGATGGACAGCTTGGGAGTGAGGCGGGAACCCGCTGGAAGTGAGGTCAAAAAAGAAGCGGAGTACCCTGAAAGTACCCCGCTCGATTTTTGAGTTGGCGTCCCCAACCGGATTTGAACCGGTGTTGCCGGCGTGAAAGGCAGTTGACAGGGGACCGCAAAACCGCGAACCGGCTTGCATCAACGATTCCATTGTGCGAGGGGATGACGATTTTTGAGGGTTTTGAGCCATTTTACGGCCTGCGGTACCACGGTCCGGTACCACACGGAGTGGAGGTAATCACCCCGGAATCTTCCGCTTACTGACCTCAACATACCCGAACTTGAATTCGCTCCCCCGCCGGCCGCCATTTTGTCCAGTTGTTGGCGTGCGGGTCAGCCCGCAACGCGAGATGCAGTCTCGGAGGGACTCTCAGAACTTGGACAAAATACGTCCTTTAGTCCATTCATCTATGGGTGTTCTTATCTTTAATTTGACGAGCTGATCATTTCCCGAAAAGTGATAATAAAGATTTTGGGATAGGCGCGCCAATGCCTATTCCGCCATGTTCATCAACCACAATTCCGGCCTCTACACCGCTAAATGTACAATTTTCTATTACAATACCGCCAACCTGTATCCTTCTGTCTGATATTTTTGCTGAAATTTCTCCGCCATCAATCTTACCGAATACAATGCTGGTTTCAGATTCTGGCCGAAACTTATATAGAAATCTACCGGTTTCTTTGTCAGATACCGCAACAATCCCTGACGCTGAAATAGCTACATCAGTAATTTGATTATCTGATGGTATATTTCTTTTGATTTCAAATATCGGCGCTCCGTTGTACTCCAAAACAACACTAAAAAGAGGTGGATCACCAGGTTCGAGGATGAAAAATCGTCCCTTAAAAGCAAGAGGGACAGAACAGTTGATGAATGTACTACCTCCGAATTTAGTCATGACAGTCTCCCATCAGGGTTAGATTTGAGGCACGCGTATTCCATAACTGGGCAATTCATAACATTCTGTCCAGTTTGTGAATTTCCATTTGCCCTCGCACGCCGGTGCCGAAGGCCGGACTCTCTGCCATGTAGAGAGTTCAAGTAGTTACAGCGGTGCCTGCCAATCCGATGCACCAGGAAGCACCAGGAAAAACTGTGGGCCACTTCACAGAGGACAGGCGAAAAATGAAACGCGAAAACGCGGGTGTTGAACCCGTCGTAGTTGTCTGTAAACTGCCCGCACCATTTGTGCACCACCTGGGATAATGGGCGGAAGAGAATTCGAACCTCCGACTCCGCCTGTAAAATGGCTCTGGGCAAGGATCATTTTGATAACTGGACCACGACCGGACCACCGACTACTGCAGACGGCGGGAGTTGAACCCGCCGCCGTTGGCTCTGGGCCTCGCTCCAGTGTGGGGGGTGACACCAGCGTGACACTTTCTGCTGCCCATCTCGATTAGGATAATCAATCTAATCCAGTGAATTGATAATAAAATAGTTAGACGCTATATTCAGGCAATCCGATTCTTGATATAAAGTATGAAAATCGCTGATTGATTTTTTCTCTAAACAAATCATCGACTGAACAAAGCCGCTTATCCATTTGTTCATAGATTATACTTTTGCTAATGGTGAAAAAATGTTTGAAATCGATAATTAATTCTGGATAATCTGAGTCTGGAAATTTCAGATAGTGATATCTTGGTATCTCATTGTCCATGATCTTTTTTATAGCGGTATTACTTCGTTTTTGAGGTATATTTGATTCAAAAATACCTCCCCAATGTGTGCCATTTAAAAATTGTTCGAATATAAACGCAGGTGCAATAGCAATGTGAAGAAGATTATTGTCACACAGTATATCACTTTTATTTCTGAAATCAGACTCTAAATCACATTCTTGATTAAGGCAAACGACAAAAGGAAATAAAATTTTTTGAACAGTCACTACCGATTTTTCAACATTTATATGCTCTAAAATTTCTATGTCTTGAAATATATCACCCTGAGACAATCTATTCGGTACCGTTTTCGTCTTCTTTGCCGATATCTTGAAAAATGCCTGTTGTTTGGTACTTGATTGTGATTCTTTTAGGTGTTTTTTGTTCATTGGCTCTTACTTCCGGTGCGGTTGTTGGTATTGGTGCTTTCGAAGTAGTATCAATAAAGTTTTCATTCATTTTAGGGCCTCTAGATATTTGGGATTCATTTCGTTAATGAATACATTATATGCTGAATGATTTAGTTGCTTAATTACATCATTCCATTCCTCAAGGCTATTGGCATTTTCTATATACGAATCTATATCCAACGATAAATCAAAGACCGTAATGGTAGAGGGATAGAATTTGTTGGGGATGCCGTATTGGAGCCGCAATTTATATCCATCATTGTTATACTCTTCAAGTCCAATTATTCGCGATTGATATGGATTGACGAGCATTAGTTTAAGGATAGAACTCAATCGTTTACCATATATATTGCTTATATTTCTTTGTTTATCACATCTAAATTCATTAATATATCTTAAGCCAATTCTTTTTGATTCAATGCTGCCACAAAATTGATTGATAATGTCTATTGTTTTACTTATAATATCTTTATATATTGAGTTGTCCCTATATTGGCCACTTTCTAGCCAGAAAGCATTTTGTGCATCGGAAAAAGTCATGAATACACCTTTGGATTCAGATATTAAAACAAAGTCAAGTGATTGTTGATGTATTACTGCGGAATCGCCTTTTGTAACATTAATCGCAAAATTGCTGACTTGTCTTTGTTCTGCTCTATCAAAATATTTAGACATTTCTTCGACAATTTTTTGAATTTTAAGTCGATCCGTTTTTATTAGATCTACCCTAAGAATGAACTTTTTAATTTCATTTTTGGTGAATATCCTATCAACGACATTATTTTCACTCATTATTCTGCTCCATAATAACAGCTATTACCGTTGATGGAATCTTACGCCGCATGAAACGCTCCTGGCAAGGCTCACCTCACTTGGGCATTCTGAAAACTGTTGTAATTGATCGAAATATAGCATGTTCTCTAGTTGGTGAATTTCCATTTGACGTCGGCAGCGCCCCTTGCTGCGGTAGCAGCACAAAAAGGTTCTTGGCAAAACCATAGAAGCCATCTGCGTCAGCCGGTTACTTCGCTAGTGTATCCGAAATCAGGATCTCCCTCGGGCCCGCGCTCGTGTCCAAATGCTTCCAGAGGTACCAGGAGGCCACCGAACGATATGGCCGCCATGCATCTGAGATTCTTTCCAATGGCCAGCTTTCTCCAGTTTCCCCGTAAAGCATTTTTGCGGCGCGTTGTAGGCCGGCATCTCCCAGAGCGAGCACGTCCGGTCTTCTCAGTCCGAAGATTAGAAACATTTCAGCGGTCCAGCGGCCTATCCCCGGCAATTCAGTGAGGATGGAGATTACATCATTGTCGGATTGGTTTTTCAAGTTGTCAAAATTTAACCGGCCGTCGGTGGCACGGGCCGCCAGTTCGAGAATATAGCGAACTTTTGCTGCGGACAGCCCGGCGCTTCGCAATGTGTCAATGGAGGCAGCCAGAAAGCGCCGAGGGGTGAAGGGGACCGAAACGATCTTAGAGACTCGGCCTTTGATGGTGTCAGCGGCTTTTGCAGACAGTTGCTGGCTTATGATCGAGGCTGCGAGCGAGTGAAACGGGCGGAACTCCCGTTCAGCGAGTGGACATGGTCCGTGCAACGATAGAAGGCGGGCCATGACCTCATCAGATCGACTCAAATGGTTTTCAGCTTCACGCATAGCCTTTTGGGTCAGGGTAAGGTGCTCAAACTTTGTCATTGAGTTCCCTGTGCCGACAATCGGGAGCTTATTGGTAAGTCGCAAAATGCCAATCACTAAAGGTGTTGGGTCGCTGTAAGTCCGCTGGTCAAAGCTGCTCTAATCTTCATTATACATGCAGGCAAGTCTGCTGCAAGTTCGTGTTCCCAAAATCGAACAACGTTGATCCCCAGCGATGTTAGGCGCTCGGTGGTTTTCCTGTCCCGTTCTTGGTTTCGCGTGATCTTTTCTTGCCAATACTCGTTATTGGTCTTAGGCACGTGCCCACAAGCAGGACACCCATGCCAGAAGCAGCCGTCAACGAAAACGGCCAACTGCACTTTCGAAAAAAAGAAATCGGGTCGCCCTAAAATGTCCTTGGGGTGCAAAGTCCACCCTGCAAGCCGCCCCTGGACCATGGCCATGCGCAGTCGCTGTTCGGTCGTCTTGTTTCCTTTGCCGCGCACAGCGGCCATGGCCTTTGATCTCGTTGCGGAAACGTCCTGGAATTTCCCGCCCGGCAGTTTCTGCCGTAGCTCACGTTCCATAAATTAATGCCCTCATCGAAAAACGCGGTGTATTAGCTGCGCCGTTTGGTAGTATGGCGATTGTTAAAATATAAGCTGTCTTGTTGCTCAAGTCCGCCGCCTGTAGAAATATCAAGAATCGCATCCAAAAATCCTTCACCAGCTTCGTGAGAGCGGATTTTAAAATAATCAACTATACCTTCAGTAACTTCGGTGATTGAATAGCCAGTAGACCGCGCAGCAGACAAGAAGGCCTCTTGATATAGACGGAGAACTAGGTTTGCACCATGGCGGGACCCTGTGAGCTGAAAAAACGCAGCCTGCCCAACAAGAACTCTTATTAAAGGTGCAGCCTTTTCGACACCTTTTTTTGATCTATGTCCTATCAGCGTATTTCCCACTAACGCGTCATAAAAAATATCAGCTGAATAATGGTCAGACAAAAATTGCAGTTGGTCTCCGAGCCTTTTTCCATCCCCGCCTTTTGCAGAACCCGTTTTGCTCTTAATTTGGTGAATCCTGATTCGCTCACCTTCTTTTGTTGGTGGCTGAACCAGATCAGCCCCCGGGAACGGGTTGGTAGTGTAGTCAAATGCCTCTTGGTCTTCACCTCGGGGTTCCGGAATTCGGACGTTGCCGCGCATAAGGCCCAGCACATCCTCATGCAAATGTCCCATTAGCCCTTCAATAATCATCAGAGCTTTATGTGATACCGTAGCGGATATAGCTCCGTCGAATTCGCCCTGATATAGAAGATATTGTGCCGCTGCTAAGATAAAAGGATCTAATACATCTCCCTTGTTGCGGCCAACTTCCATATCTTTGGCGGTTTTTGGGAACGTGGCAACTATCGACACAACCTTGTCGCGCACAAAAGCTACTGAAAAATCAGGGTCATCAAATGCCCGAAGCAGCATAGCGCGGGTAGAGAGTCCTGTGGAAACACGAGGAATTGCCTGCTCTGGATATCCTTGGTCGCTCAGCAAGGAAGAAAAAAATCTAGTAAACTCTCCAAAGGATTTATCGGCAAAATCGGCTGCACTCACTGATACTAACCGTTCAGGTGTGGCAACTTTAATACGCAGTTGTTCAAAGATTGTAGAGAGAAAATCGAAGGCATTCGAGAATGCTAGTTCAAATGCATTTCCCTGAGCTTTAATGATCGCATCCTTCAAGGGACTTGAAAGACGATTAATTGGGTTATCAGACAGAACGTATTTTATCATGCTCCATATCCAAAAATGACAATTGAACAGCTGGCTTTTTTCTATTGTTGCTTGCGTAAGACCTGAGCTTTCGTATGGCTTTTTCTGCCAAAGAAGACAACTCTTCCTTAGACAGTTCATACTTATTAGTAGCCGATGAAAGGGTACTAAGGACACATGTGCCCAATGCCCGACCCAGTTGGGTGGGCACAGCATTGCCGATTTGCTGGTACTGTTGGTTCATGGCTCCCAAAAGTTCCCATTCGTCAGGGAAACCTTGAATGCGTTTATATTCATTAACTGACAGTGGACGATCACGTTCGGGGTGACACAGGGCTGTACCCTTGCGGTTTGCTTTTGTTGTAAGAGTTGGAGCTGGACTATCCCAAGCCAAACGACGCATGAATCCAGTCTTCCCCCCTCCCGCGTCAAAAGATCCGCCCAAGGCCTCTTTTTGTTTCTCGATGGGTAAATCTCTCCAGTTACCGCCAGGCGGCACATTCCGAAAAATCAGTGCGATTCGATCGGTATATATGGAGTGGACTCCAGGCGAATCGACTAGGTCAGAAATCGCGTCTTGCAAAGTGACATAGGGTAGGAGAGGTGGCAAACCATGTGTTGGCCTTGGAAGTCCCATTGCTCCAACATCACGAAATCCAAGCATACAAAACCGAATTCTCTTTTGTGGTGCTCCATAATCCGCCGAATTGAGAATCCCGAAGGTAATCGAATATTGAAGGGCGTGTATTTCATCCAACAAATATCTGAAGGCGCTACCCGAGAGTTCATTGTCTGCAAGGGCTCTGTTGTTATCTTCACCCGTTACATCCTCTCGGCTATACCGTGCTAAGTTCCAATGTTTGCCTGGTCTTAAGTGAATCGGGCGGTGCTGCAAAGCAGCCGTCAAAAGATTGCCTACGTTCTCAAAAATGAACGCTTGTGGTTTTAGTGCATTTACAAAGCGAAAGTACTCAAAAATCAAATTGCCGCGCGGATCACTTAGACCAGATCGCTTGCCCGCACTAGAAAAACTTTGGCACGGAGGACCGCCGACCAAGATTATGGAGGAATCAATACCAAGAGTTTCGGCAATATCGACTGGGTTTAAATCCGATACAGACCCCTCAAATACCCGCACTTGCGGGCGATTGCGTCGAATCGTCGCGCAACACCATTTGTCTATCTCACAGCACGCAACTGTTTCTATGCCGCTTTGCTCTAGTCCTAGATCAAGCCCCATGGCCCCGGAAAATAGTGATATGGTTTTGTATCTTTTCATACTTGGGCTGGCCCTCTCCGGTTCAGTTTGTGGGCGGGTGGCAGTGTTCCCTGCAGAGGCAGGGCACCTGCTTACCTCATGGTCATCTGCTTGGGTTTGGTCCTTGTTCTCCTCAACGCTTCGGCCCGATCCGGGCGCGGAGCGCGCAAACGTCCCGGCTCGTAGTTTGTTGCATCGACCTCGAATTTCATAATTCCCAGTTTGCGCAAAAACTCAGCAGCCGTATTAAGCGAAGCAAACCGTCGAAAGTCACCGCGCGAGCTGGCGAGCATTTTTTCCGCCTCCCCATAGCGGACCGTGACAGCAAAGCCACCTGGCTGCCCAACTACACATGCGGATCTCACGGAGCTGGCTTCAACTAACTCCCGCAAAGTGATCTCTTTAATAGTCTGCATCATGCTACCTTGTTCGCAAGCTCTGATGAAGTTAATAACGTTAACACTAAAGGCATTTAACGTTGTTTGTCAATCAGATAATGTAATTGCCCAGAAATTCATTGGCATAAAGGTTGCCGTGCAGGGCCTGTTTTCTCACTCCACCTCCACATACCCGAAATTGAACTCGTTCACCCCGCCGCCCTGCATAGTGAGAACGAATTTCAGGGTGTGCTTTCCCGCGAACTGTGCACCGGGGTATTTCAGCTTGATTTGAACGATGGGCGACATGACGACCGGTTCACCGTCCATGAGGTTTCCGGTCGTCTCGACGTCGCCCTGCCAACTCGTCACCGCGGCATCATTGATGGGATCGCTCTCGGGATTGGGAAGCGCGGCGCGGAAATTGAAAGCGTAGGGCCCCCATTGCGCGGTCGATGCGTTGACGGGAATCCTTGAGGTCTCGAAATCCAGAGGCATATCGTCCCCTTTCCTTAAAATAATTCGGACATTCCTTCCATAATTCGGATACTCCACAGCCGCCGCCATGGCGGCTTTTTCTTTACCCAGCGCCGTTCTTAATTCGGACATTTTTCATAATTCGGATATCCGAATTACCACTTATTGTTACGCAAATTCGACCTTGATGGACGTGAGGTCGTTGTTCAGGTTCGTGCAGCCGGCCGTCACGGTGCGCCTGAGCCACAGCCTTTGAGCGGCTCCAACGGCGATATCGGGGATGCTCAGCTTGCTCGACGGCGTGTAATGCGCGAAGGTGACCCCCGAAGGCGCCGTGCTCTCGTTGGGGATCGTTTGCGTTCCGGCCTCGAGGCCGAGATCGAGCTCGGTCTTCGGACTCGGGGTGTCCGGGTCGATATAGACGGCGACGGACTGCGCCGCGGCGTTGCCGTTGTTGTACACGTCGACGGCCCGGTATTCCACGTCGCCGGCGGCCGCCTCTTCCGGGCTCACATTGTCGAAGAGGTTGTTCATGGCCGTGCCGCCGACCTGCGTGCTGCTGCGCGTCCCGCCAAGCGAGGCGTTGGGGTCGCTGTTTCCCGGCCCGCCGGTGAGGAAAAATTGGATTGAGGCCGCCATCTAATGTCTCCTTTGCAATGCATGAAAGGTGAATAATTGTGGTGTGGATTCAAACGAGAAGCATTCCCGCGACAGGACAAAACCGCTCTCGACCGGACCGGCTTCGAACTCGAACGGCGCACCGACGACCGAGAACCGGAACCGCCGTGCATCGGCGCTGAAAACGATCTTGCTTTCCGTAAGGTCCGGGAGAATTTCGGCGATGATCCGCCATGCGATGTGCCGGGCGAGCCGGTTGAGCACTTCCCATCCGGATTCAAAATCCTCTCGCCTTAGAATCCTCCAGGAAGTTTCCCATTCGGATTCCCCGAGGATTTTCCAGGACAGGGCGCATTCGGCCAGGTTCCCGCCAAGATCCTGCCAGGAGATTTCCACCGAAAGACGGTTCAGCACCTGCCAGGCGGTTGCGGCCTCCAGGTCGGCAAGAATTCGCCATGCCGTCCCGCATTCGCGGGTATTGAATATCCGCCATGCCGTTTGAGAGGAAATCCCGGCAAGCGCCCTCCAGGCAAGATCGATCGAGGCCTTGGCGAGTATCCGCCAGGACAGGCCGGGGCTCTTCGCGTTCAGCACGCGCCATGCCGCATCCCGCGAAAGACCGGCAAGGACCCTCCACGCGGTTTCGAACGCTCCGGCGTCGATCACCCGCCAGGACGACTCTGCGGCAGCTCCCGCCATGACGCGCCATGCCGTCTCGAACGGAGCCGATGCATTGAGAATCCTCCACGACGCCTCGCGCGAATTCGCGTTCAGGGTTCGCCATGCCGTCGGGCATTCGACGAAGACGGCGGATGCAAAGGAAAAATTCACCGCATCGTGGACCGGAGGCGTATAGGCGCCGGCCAGTTCGAAATTGACGGCGTTCGCCGCCGGAGGCGTGTAGCTCACACCCTCTAGCTCCCCGGAGTCAGGTTGTCGTGAATGCGCCCGTCCGCGCTCTTATTGGGATCGAGGCAGACCACGAAATACTCGGCGACGCTTCGGAGCGCCTCGAAGCTGTAAGCGCCCGCCGGGTTCGTTTTCGTCATGGAGACGAGCTGCATGGACGCGCGGTCGTAGAGTCCCATCATGGCCCCGGAAACCGGGTTTTCATCGGAATCCGTGACGATGCCGGAAAGCGCTCCCGAATGCGCGAAAGATACATTCTGGCTGAAGTTCTCCATGAACGCGCCGTGATTCAAAGGGCTGTAATCCCCGTGCATCAGGCGCAGATTCGGGGTGCGGTACTCGCAAAAGACCCGGTTGAAATGCCCGATCGATCCAAGATCCGCCATGTCGCGCTCCCTATCTGAAATTGATTGCGTCCCACGTGTCGCTGATTTCGATCAGGACGCAACTGTTGTAGATGCGAAATACCTCGACGGTTTTCCCATTCGCATTGGAGCTTGCATCGCCGCTGATAACGTCGCCCGTCGTGAACGAACCCAGCCTGTGACACGGCGCCCAAATACCGGGAAGCCTTCCTCGTATGATGCCGTATGTTGCGGTGGTATCCGGTTCGGTAATATAGAAGGGCGTCAGGAACAGGCTGCCCAGTATGGGATCCGGATAAAACGGATAGTTGGCGGTATTGGAGGCCATGTTCTCGGCGACCGCCGTAAGCCCGGACATCGGGGTTTTCCCGCAGGCAATGGAATAGGCGGCGCCGTCGTAGCGCTGCGAGAGATAATGGCCGGAGACGGGGGTGTGCGTGGCGTTCTTGAAATTCTGGAATTGGCTGCCGCTGTTTGTGCTGCCGGTTGCGCCGATCAAGACGGTCCCGTTCGCATCGGAGGTCTTGTAGCTGACGAAATCCCCGAAGCAGCTGACCACGCCCGCAATTTGGTTATTGCTGTAATCGACGTAGAGATAGAAGATCTTCCCGTTTGAGATCAATACCCACGGATATCCCGATCCGGCCGCCTTGCAAAAGTACATTCCGCCCGACAGTTGCGCGTCCGTGGGGAACGGGTTCGTCCCCGAGCCGACCGCGACGCCTGCGGCGGTGGCCACGGAAAACGCCCGGGCCCTGGCCGCGGTCGTGCCCGTATCGTCGATTCCCAAATAGAGGCGGTTGCCCGTCGGGGCGCGGTAGGTGGCGAGATTGGTCCCGGAGAATTCCTTCGTCCAGCCGAGCGCCGATTTGCTGCCGTACCCGTTCACCAGGCACGCATCGAGAATGGCGATGAGTGCCCCGGCGGTGTTGGACAGGGTGGGAGCCGAATCGTCCGTTGATCTGAAAATGGAGATGGCCATGTGTTCTCCTTATGGTGTGAAAATCGACAGCACAATGTGAAAAATGGCCGCACAATGTTACATGCCCTGTTCCTCGTAGCTTTCGATGACGGCCAGTCGGCTCTTGTTCGGCCGGAGCATCTTTCTCACCTGGTCCCGCATGGAGTCCCGCGAGATGAGGGGAACCACCCGGCGCATGTCGTGTTCCCGAATGAACGTGTTGTAGCGCTCCACCTTGTCGAGGATGTCCCGCAACTTGCCGGGGTCCGCTTCGGCATCGGCGAGATAGGCCCGATATTCCTCGTAGATGTTCTTGCGTCGATCCGAAAAATTGGCCTGTTCGCGCCTGGCTTCCCGTTCGCGGGCCTCGACGGTTGCGCGTCTGCCGGACCGGAATCCCAGGATGCGCCCTGCCGTCTCTCCCCCTGTCGGGATGTAGGGCTTGCCCCGCTCATCCCATACGCGGTTTCCGCTGCTGGTCGTGGCGCCGTTCAATTCGCGCATGGCTCGCAGGAAGTTGCCAAGAAATCCCGGCGCGGCACGCTCCGCCGCGCGTCCGGGCTGGCCGGTCGCAAGGTAGTGGCCGGCCCGTCCGATGTCTTCCACGATGCCGCCGAACGCCCCGGTGAGATCGAGCAGCGTTCGCGGGGTCTGCATGCCAACGGCAAGGGAGCCGGAGAGATCGACCCCGGCCGCGCCGAGAAGACCATGCCGGGCGACCCGTTCGGCTTCTCCGCCGAGGTTTTCCCTGATCACGTCGTAGACCATCTTTTCCGGGTCCCGGTCATCGCCCACGGCCCGCATCATGGCCTTGCCGATTTCCATCAGGATGGGAGTCGCCGCCATGGCCGAAGACCCCGCAAGGACGGCGGGGGAGAGGAGGGCGAAAGTGAACGCCTTGACGTTTCGCTTGTTCGCGCCCAGGTCGTAGAGGGTCTGCAGGTAGTTGTGGGCGAACTTGGCGTAGGTGTATCCCATCTGGCCGATTTTCGCCGCCGGGTTGCTCCCCATCGACCACATGGGCATCGTGGCCTTGCCGTAGATGCCGTGGGCCTTGTTGCTGGCGTTGACGGCGGCGTCCGCGGCTTCCTCGTGGGACAGGCCGCGCGCCCGCGCAAGGCGATACCCGGCCAGCATGGTGGAGCCCCGGATCCATTCCTCGGATTTGCGGAACATCCACATGGCCTTGTCCATGACCGCCTGCCAGGATTTTCCGTAAGCCCCCGCAAGGTTCGCCATCGCCTCGCGGGTGAACTGCTCCAGGTTGGCCGAGCCTCTCATGCGCTCCATGAAAGCCTGCTCATCCTTGTTGCCGAGCGTCTTTTTCCCGGTCATGAAGCCCGCGAAATCACGGGAAGCGCTCATGAGTTCCTTTCCCACCTTGAACAAGCCGCCCTTGCCCCCCATGGCGTATTCGTGAAGCGCGGGCGGAACGGTGGTGGCCATCGCCGTGATGTTGGCGAGCACCGTGCGCGGGGAAAAACCGAGGTACTTGAAGCTGACAAGGGATTTGCCGAACGCGATGGCCCGGTCGGTCGCGTCGGGGTTTCTCAGCATTTCGTGAATGTAGTCCGCGTAAGTCTGGTAGCGCTCCGGTTCCTTCGCGGGGTCGATGCCGCCTTCGTGAACGGATTTGGTTTGCCGGTCGGATTCGAGTTCCTTTGCCGTGAGCGCAATCGCGTTCGTCACGTCTCCTGCGTCATCCCGCAACACCCACTCGTCGCCTTCCCGTTCGTAGGTCTGGTACTCGCCCATCAAAGCCTTGAACATCTGCGACGCGGCCTTGCTTTTGGCGATGCCGCCCGCGGTCTGCTGCGCGTACATGAGGTTGCGGGTCAAGGGGTCCGTGATGTAGCCTCGAACCACGTCCCCTTCGGAGCGCTGGATCTTGTGGGCCCTGAATCCGCGTTCCTTCAGGATGTCGGCTGCGCTCTCCAGGACTTCCTTTCGAAGCCTTGCCGCGATTTCGGGATCGAGGTCCGCGCCCCTGACGGCCCGGTCCACGGCCGCCTGGATGTCGGGGATGGTGATGTCCTGGTAGATGGATTCGGGCAGGCGCTCGATGCGCTGCGGATCACTGATGTTCTTGTGACCCTCGCGCTTTAACCGTTCGATGAACTTGTAGGCCGCCCGCCGGGAAGGCTGGTGGAAGCGGTAGCGCTCTCCGCCCCTAGCCGAGGTGATGAACCAGTCCCCGGCCTCTCGGATCCGGGGGGAGTAGGAGCCCTTAAGCCAGCCCATCTGGTTGTAGAGGTCTTTCAACGTGACCTGATGGGGTTTGCCTTCCGCGTCCCTTTGCGTTCCAATCACCGGGACCGGCTTGCGAGCCTTCTCATAATGATTGAGCAGTTTTCGGATATCGGCACTCTGAAGCTCAAGCGCCTCATCGAGCATGTCCCGGATCTTGTCGACGGCCTCGATCACGTCTTTCGGAGCGCCTTCTCGCACGAGCTTGTCGCGGTAGGGCTCGATGATCTTGCCGTATGCGTCTTTCTGGTAGACGGGGTTGCCGTTTTCATCTTTGTGAACCCTCCACTTCCAGTTCATCCGGTCCATATAGTCGATGTGATGCCCGATGTCCTGGTATGCCTTCGGAGCGTCAGATTGATCGTAGAGATCGTACCCCTTTTGCCGGGTCCACCATCCCTTGCCCTTGAACATGACGACCTTCATCGCTTCGGCCACTTCGGGAGCCTTGAGCACCAGGTTCATGATCTGGTGGCGGTCTTCCTCCCGGCCTTGCGCGGCATCGAAAATGGCCTTCCCGACCTTGTTCTTCCAGTGTTCCGCGGTGATGAAGAGACGCCCGAGAAAGCCGGTTTCGGTGCGTTCCTCAACCCGGCCCGATGCGGCTTTTATGGTGGAGAGGAATTCATCGCGCCCTGCGTCTTTGAGGGAGAACGCGGGCTTGAATTGTCCTTCCGGGGTCATCAGTGAAAACAGCGGTTGTCCCTTCATGGCGGACTCGCGCATGGCGTCGGTCACGGGAAGAAAATGGACCATGGATACATCTCGTGTTCCGTGCGCTATCGGGATATTTGTCTCTCCGACCCTGGCCCCCCACTTCTTGACGTACTTGTTGACTTCGGAGGGAAGGATTCTGTCGTAGAAGCCTTTCATGCCCTCGCCGCCGACCTTGAGGTCGAGGCCACGGAAAGACACTTCTTTCCCTGGTTGTTCGGCTTGTGCAATGATCTTCTCCGAAAGGTCCTTCCCGATGAAATCGGATAGTGCGTCAGGACTCATCGTTTCTTCGGAATGAATGATCACCCCATCCTTTTCGATGGAGATATTGTAGGTCCCGGGCAGGAAGCTATCTTGGGCGGCATATACGGTATCCACTTGTTTGCTCAGATCGTATCGCTCCGCCTGAACCGTGCCGGGGTCCCAGGAGATCCCGCCATACCCGTTCTCTGCGGCGTAACGGATCATGCGTTTCATGGCCAGCATGGCCCAGGAACCGGTTGACGTGACGAACGGGCCGCCAGGAATCATGTGGGCCGTTGCAGTTTGAGCGGGCGATTCCGCCAGTCGCCTGCGAGCTTCTTTTATGGCCGCTTCCTCGGTCTTGACTTCAGGGTCGAAGATATTGGTTACAAAATCCCCGTCTTTTGTTGTGACTTCCCAATATCCATTGGAGTTCTCCGCATGGAGTTCCTGCTTGGCGAAATCTTTACGGAATCCTTTCTTCCTTCCCTCCTGCGCCCAATCGCTCTGCACTTCTGCAATGTGAAGCAGCTTCTCTCCGTCGGGACCGGTACGGTCATCGAAGCGCACATGGGCGAAAACGTTGGGCTCGGTCCAATGGGGGGATCGATAATTGCGTGTCGTATCGAGAGCAGCGCGGAAAATCCCGTTGGGCGAATCCACGGCTTTTTCGTCTTTGGATACCGGTAACGTCAGCAGCAGTTCCCGGTAATTCTCCCCGCCCGGCTGGGTATACATGTCGTAGCGTGTTTCCTGGACTATCCCCATCTTCCGTGCAACGAGACGTAGGTCGTCCGGGAGTATTTGTGCTTTCCGGATTCGTTCCAGCAGTTCTTCCCTGGAAGCTTCTTCGATGCTGTCGAGATCGGCGAATTCCTCGTAGCCGAGAGAATCCACAATAGCCGCAGCTTCGCGGAGTTCCTCATCGCTCATGGCATGCCATCTGAGCCCCCTATACTTCGTCGCTTCCTCGATTTGCACTTCATTTTGCTTCAGGAAGTCCAGGATCTCCTGCTTGCCGATCTTGCCTTTTCGCTCGGCAAGCCATTCCAATAGACCGGACCATTGCAGTTCCTCCGCCTTGAATTCGCCCTTATTGGCCCAGGAATCGATCATGCTCCGGAAAGTCTCGGATTGCCCGGACCCGGGGAGTTTGTTGAGCAGGGTCCGTTGAAGTTGAGAATAGAACATGGGGGCCGCTTGCGAATAACGCGGGGTGAATGCGCCTTGAGAGCCCGGCCTGAAAGCTCCGCCCGATTCCACAGCCCGCCCGGCCCGCGCCACGAGAGCCTTGATGTCGGCCTCGGTGAGCCGGATGGTGAAGCCGATGTTCCTCAACGCTTCCCGGATCGCCGCATAGAGGCGTTTGAGAAATCCGGGCTTCTCGCCCTTCTCCGCCATGCGGGCGATCTTCTCGCGGGCGGCGCTCATTCTGCCGTCCCGGGTGCTGAGATCGAAACCGTAAAGGTCGGCAACTTCCTGGAGTCCTTTCTTGCCGTACAGCATGAAGACTTCCCTCAGGAAGGGTTGGAGCCGGTCTCCAAGGAGCGCCTCGACGCCGTAGTGCCCGACGAGCTCATGGAGCAGGACTTCCTGCAACCGCTCGGGCGTCGGAATGTTCTCGCCGACAAGGTAGACCGCGCCGGTTTCTCGGTCGTAGGCCGCCTCGGGAATGCCGCCTCTGTCCTTGGCCTCTTCGGCTACGTGCGCCGGAAGATCGTCCACCGAGTTGACCACTTCGACCCGGGGACCGCCGGGGAGCTTTTCGACAATGGGCTTGAGAATTCGCTGAAATTGTTGTATATTATTTAGTGTGGGGCCACGGAGCGTTTCAGGACGTTGAGAGAGGGGCTCTTCGGAGCGCGAAAACGCATCGGAGGGAGCACTGCTTGCCGTGGCCTTTCCTGTTTTTTTGTACATGGTCTTCGGGACAAGTTCCCCGGTTGCAGTTCTGACTTCTTCCAGGTAATAAACAAATCCGTTGACACGCTTGATGTATTGTATTACCCGGTTTCCATGCTTGGTTATCGATTTGCCAAGACGGATCTTATTCGGTGGTTGGATGATTTCAGGTATGTGCAGGATATCTTCCCTGGTTATTGCAGCCTGCCCGCGCAAAGCCTCTCTTGCTTCATTTCCGTGTTGCTTCAGGATGTGCCGAATCGAATAATTGTCAACAATGTGCGCGTAGCCGGAAACGTCAATCTTGGCATCCTTTTCGATCCTGTCCGCTTCTTCCTCGTCAGCCTTCCGGATTTCGACTTTCCTGACCTTGCCCGCCGGGTTTTCCATGGCGTAATCGAAGAGATCGGAGAGCTTCCACTTGAGTTCGCTATCCCGCGAAATGGAAAATGCGGCCCTGCGGCCGCCCGGCCGATACGGTGCGGTTTCATCCACGATGGGCCGGTTCCTGGTCAGTCTGGCAAGGACCGTCTCGCCCTCCTCACCCGTTGGGACGAAATATCGCGTAGTGTATTGAATTCTCTCCCGGAAAATTCCGGCATCGTCGAGTTCCTTGTCATGAGCGTAATTCGGTCCGGTGAGCTCGATTCTCTTTTCGCCGGACACCCATCTTTCGGCCAGGCTCCAGTTGTTTGCCAGGCGCAAGGTGAAACCCTTGCCGAGAAGATCGATGGCCTTTGCCGGGGTATACTGCACATCGCTCCGGGATGCCCCGAGATTTGCAAGAACCTCGTTCAAGTCCTGGTGATTGATGAGTCTTCCGAGAAACCGCTTGCCGTCGCTCGTCTGCAGGCGGACGATTCGAGTGCTTCCCGTAAGGCGGTCCCAAATGGGAAGGACGGCCCCGGTTATCATGTGGGTTCTTTCGGTCACGGTTTTCGGTGCTTCCGCGAGATGTTTCTCCCATGCCTCTCGCGCCGCATCGCCTTCGAGCTTCGTCCACTTCTTGGTGTCGGTCAGTTCATCTTCGTGGACCTGCTGCGCCTTGGTGGCCGGGGATTTCAACGTGGCAACGTTGTAGACTTCTCCCGTCTTGTTGTTCGTTGTGGAACGGATAGGGCCGGCCGCCCAAATCTTCCCGCTCCTGACATTCCGGTAAATTCCGGTCTTGGCAAACCGCTGGCCTTCGGCGTAAGTCATCCGCGGAGCCGGATTGGTGATATCGACTTCCACGTATTTCGTCTCGGCCCCGGTCTTTTCATCCTTGTGGACCGTCTCTTCCTTGACGAGTACGATCTTGTCGGCGTGGATGTTCTCAAGGCCCTGATCGAGCGTCCCGAATTCGATCTCTCTTTCAATGACGGTATCGAGTTGATCCGAGAAGGCGTCGAAGACGGCATTCTGAGCTTCATACTTGAGAGAAAGAAGGCGGTTCAGAAACTGAGTCATCTGTGGATAACTGAAAGTCTGATTGCCGGTTTCGTTGATAAGTTTCAGACCTGTCTGCCGCTCGAATTCCTCGATGCCGACGCCGCCGATATGTCCATCCTGAAAGAGTTTGTCGATCGTGCGGAGAAGAGCTTCCTGGGCATATCTGCTTTCAAGATTATCCCTGGCCGTGAAGAATCCCTGGCTTCCGGCCTGGCGCTGTCCCTTGGTGAGCGCTCCAAGCTGATCAAGCCTCCGGGCGATGGAGGATATGAAGCGTGCCTGTCCTTTTAGATCGGTGGTCACCAGTAGATAATGCGGGGCCTGTCGTTGATTGGTCCGGTGAGTGCGCCCAAAACCCTGAACGGCTACATCGGCCCGCCATCCCGGTTGCACCAGGAAATGAATGCGCTTCTCCTGGTTCTTCGCGGTCAGGTCGGCATGGTAGCTGAGTCCGGTTCCGCCCGCCGACGAGAAGATGAGGACGCGCTTCTTCCCGGCCTGGAACGCTGAGGCGTCCGCTTCAGTCTTGGCCTTGCTCCTGGACTCCTTGACTCTGTGGCCGTCCTCGCCGACCACGACCCGCTGAGTTCTCCCGGTTATCTCGGCCACGTTTTTCGCGCCGAATTCGTTCAGGATCATTTCCATTGGGCCGTCCGGAACCTTGATGCTTCCGATTTCGTCAAGGAGCCGTTCCCTCATCTCAACGGCTTCACGGTTCTGAACGGGGTTGCCGTTGGAATCGAGCACCATCTGCGCTCGAATATTGCCGTTGTCGTCCATGTATTCTTCGTATTGAAAAACCGGGAAACTGTGCGCGATGTATTGAGCCAGCTGGTCGCGCGGCGTAAGATCGAGATCCTCCAGGGTATCTTCCTCGCCGAGCTTGGCAATCGCGCGGTTCAGGCTCGCTTCGTTGGTATTCACGAGTTGAATCACGCAGGAATTCCCCGTATCCAGTTCTTGATGCATGCGTTTCAATACGGACGGCATCTGGAGGGAGGTAATGATCTGGTTGAAAAACCTCTGATGCGAGCCCCAAAAGGCGGCCATGGCCGCGCCTTTGGCATCTCCGTTCATGAATGCCCCGGTCACTTCCAGTGCCTTGTTGACGTTGTTCAAGACCACCTGCCACCCTTCGGCCAGCTTGTCGTAAATCCCGCGTTGTTCGTCGGAAAGAGAGTGCTCCAGGCGGTCATAAGTCACGTCATGATAGGATAGGGACCGGGCAAGGTATTTGCCCATGGCCTTGAGATCGCGGGCAACCAACTCCATGGCCGCGATCCCTCCGGAGGAAATTTGGGAGACAAACGCCTTCACATTGGGGAATGCCGTTCCGGCCCCCCACAAACCCAGTCGCTTTGCATAGGCCAGATTCAGGACTTCCGTGGCGCCGGTTGCCGAGACATAAACCACGCGAGCCTTGGGAAGCCTGTCCTGCAATTCGATTCCGGCAAGGGCCGTTTTCGACGGGTCTTTCGTTCCGCGCTCCCCCTTGACCTGAATGGCGTTGCCCATCTGGTGCGATTCATCGAAAACGATGACGCCGTCAAAATCCTTCCCGAGCCAATTGACGATCTGGTCGATTCTCTTTTGCGGAGGCATTCCTTCTTCTTTGGATTTCGTAACGTTTTTCAGTGTGGCGTAAGTGGTAAAAAGAATGCCCTCCTCTGCCTTCACGGGAGTTCCGGGCTTTATTTTCCCGAATTCGAAAACCTTCTCCGGATCGTCTCCTATTCCCTCCACGTCTCTGCGTGCGTCCTTGAACAGACTGGAGTTCGCGCTGAGCCATACGCCTTGTTTGCGGCCCTTGTTCCAGTTGTCCAGGATGATGCCTGCGATTTCACGGCCCTTCCCGACGCCGGTCCCATCACCGATGAAATATCCTTGGCGCTCCCCGCTCTCAAGCATCGCGTTATGTGCTTGGCCGGCACGCACCACGTTCTCCAATTGAGCGTCGGAGAGTTTGCCTTCCTTGATGATCTTTTCGGGAATGGACGGACGATAGGCGACCGGCGGCGGCTTGACCGTCGCCATGGCGGCGCTTTCAACGAGGGTCCCGGGATGGGGTTTGGCTTTGGATATTGAAACGGTAGACTTGTACTGATCGTAAACGGAATCGGAAAGCGCGGTTTTGGCGGCTTCCTCCTCGGCCTGCCGAACTTCTAGAGGTCCGGTCTCCCGGAGGCCACCATCTGGCTCCAAACCTGGTCGAGAAGGCTCCACGCGAACTGGAGTGGGGGCTTGTCCTTGTCTTCCAGAAGTCCCGGAAGGGCGCTCCCTCCTTCCTTGTCCTTTCCCTCCAAGATCTTCATGGTATCCTTCGGATCGCCCAGGCTGAATGCCTCCACGGTCGCCTCTAACCTGTTGTCCAGGTCGAGTTCCCCCGTGCGGATGGCCCACAACATCAGCTGGTGCGCGTGGAGAAACGAGTAATCCACCTTCTCGCCCGCCTTCTCCAAGGCTTTCAATGCGGCCTGGTTGAGGGGCACTCTGTTGAGCCAGTTCACCAGTTTCTGTTTGTTGGCGGGCATCTCTGACTCCTTTGAGAATGGGCGGCGCTTCCTTCACATCTTCAACGCTTCCCTTGACGATATCATAGCCTTTGGGCTCTATTTTGTCAATTATTATCAAACGGTTGTCAAAGCTTGTTCCGTACTTTTGATATCCCTTCCCGGACAAACCAATATCCGCGCGGACCGCATATTTACCGGTGATCTTATTCCACCACTTACGAAAAGCGGGCGCATCCATGGCCATTCCGCGACCGACTATCGCAACGAGCCTCCCGCCGGATTGCAGACGGTTCAACGCCTGTTCGATATGACGTTCGGCGTTGCTGGTTTTGCGTTGCCCGGTGATCCTTCCCGCCGTCGATGAAAAGGGCGGATTCATGATGATGATGGTGGGCCTGACATCATCGGGCAGGATGTTGTCGAGCTGCTCCGCGTTCTCCGTGAAGACGCGATCGAATCCCATCTGTTTAAGAATCCCGGCCCGGCGCTCGGAGAACTCATTCACATAGGTCCTGGCACCCGATGCTTTGGCAAATACCGCAAGACCGCCAATACCCGCGCTCGGCTCAAGAACCGTGTCCTTCCCGGTGATGTTCGCGGCCCAGGCCGCCAGGTAGGCGAGAGGGGGCGGAGTCGAAAACTGCTGAAACTCATCCATCTCGGCGGTGCGCTTGGACTGCGTGGGAAGCAGATTGATGAGGCGCTGCAACGCCTTGATCTGGTCCTTTGCGGCATCCATGTCGGCCGGAAGAGCTTCCCCTGTGAAATGGTCGAGGATGTACTGATTGACGCCCATCTCCATGGCATCGTAGGCATCCTTGGGGGTGTATTTGCCTTCCGCCTGGCTCCCGCCGAACGCTTCATTGCCCTTGGCGAAAAGATCCTTGGCGGAAAACATCTTTCCGGCGGCAATCTTGTCCTTCACCCAGGCGGCGAGTTGCCGGCTTGCGGATGATGCGGGAGCTGTTTCCGTTTTTGTTGTCGGAACAATCTCGGCCTTCGCGCCGGGTTGAGGGATGACCGGATAATTCTTTAAGGCATCGAGATATTCCTCGACGTGGTCCCCCAAACTGATTTCAGAGGGTTCTTTCCGTACCTTTTCCCCGGCCTGTTTCAGCTGTTTTCCGTATTTCTCTGCAAGATCCGGATATCGATTCAGCACTTCAGGTGGAATGATCTTGTTTTCTTTGAGTGCCGTCTCGACATGCTGACGATGAGCGACGGAAGCCGTTTGTTCAAAATGCTTTTCCGTTCCAACCAGAAATCCATGAGTTTCAGGAAGAAAGGGCTTCTTCAATTTCGTTTTGGCTTGCTCGGTGAACTCTTCCCGCGTCATCTCATGGGGCTGTTTTTCCGGACGGCTCTGTTTTTCAATGTCCCTGAGCACCCCCGGCAGTTCCTCGAAAGAATAAACCGCGTCGTGCTTGTCGATGGTGAACCGGAGTTTCGTGACATCGGTCTTCGGATCGAGCAGCACTTCATTGGCCGATTCGCCGCGTCCGACGATGGATTCCCGTGGCGCCACGATGCCCACCGGAACGTGCTCGTAATCCCCGTACATGGGAATGACCGGTTTGTCCCTGGTCGTGATCTCGGTCGCGCTGATTCCCGGCCGTCCTTCGAAAGATCGGCCTTCGCGCAATCGCTTGTTCTCCAACAGATATTGGAGTTCTTCGACATCGGTGGCACGGACTGCGGAACCGAGAGGAATGTTTCCCGCCGCAACTTCACGTTGGATCACGTCTTTGACGTGCGCCTTCTCTTCGGCGATTTCCCTGGTGGTTGTAGGGGCCGCCTCGATCTTATCGACGCTGTGCGCGGCTTCTTCAAGGGCAGCCTCAAGGTCGCTGCTCAACCTCGGGCCTTTGGGCTTTTCTGGACGTTCCTCCTGGATCGGTTTCTGTTCTTGAGCGCTTTCTTCCTGAGAAAGCGCCGCCTCCAATTCCCTTATGGCCTCGGCCGTACTCTCGACTCTGCGCTGTGAAGCGGCCACGTGGTTTGCGTTCAGCCATAGATTAGTCTCAAGACCATGCCCCATGCTCTTGTCGTAGTCGCTGACGGCGGCCTCTCCGCGAGTTTCGAGATCGGCCTTTCGAGCGAGATCGCGGGCGAGTTCCCTCCTGGCTTGCTCATGTTCCGCCCGGGCCTTTTGAAGCTTCTTTTCGAGGGCGGTCCTTTCCTTTTTCGTCATCTTCCTCGCCGGTTCGGGCTTTCCCATGGCCGGAGCCTGCGGCGCTACCTCGCCTTCCCGCCGCCCTTCCGGTGCTTGAAATACTCCACCTGCCGGAGCCGCTCGTTCGCCTGCGCCTCGCTCGGGTACGGGCCCCCCAGCCGCTTCTTGCCGTCCTCGGAGCGCACTTCCCATCCCTGCCTGGTTTTCACCTTCATAAGCCTGTCCTTCCTTGTAAGAAACGGGTTTCTTCGTTTGCTTCGGGTTTCTCACCCATCGTTTGAATTCCTTCATGCCCATTCCGGTGACGGCGCCCTTGCCCTGCCAGCCGGGGGCATAGTTCTGCCGGTAAATCTGTTCCGCCTCCGCCTGGCTGTTTGCGCCGAGAATCACCTTGTGTTCATCGAATTTCCCGGTTCCCGGGTCGATCTGGTCGACCACGTAGGCCCGCTCGCTCGTGGGGTTCGGGCCGATGAACGCATCGACGTGGTCCTTGTCTTTTCCCTTGGTACCCAGGATGTAGCCGTAATGATTTTGAAGCGTGGATTCCCAGCGCTTTCCCTCCTTGTCCGTCCCGGAGCGAATGGAGCCTTGCGGGTTCTCGATGCTGATTCCAAGCCCCTGGAAATTCACCCGGCCTTTCTTGTAGTTCCCGGCTTCCTTCTGAGCCTCGGTCGGCTCCGGGCGTTCGTTCAGCGGAGAAGTCGCCGCCTCGTGGGCCTTCCGGTCGATGGTTTCGAGCGGAGCCTCGGCACTTTCGGGAGGCAGTGCCGGAGCGGCGGGTTCGACCGCGGGGGGCATCGGGTAGTTTTCCCGCCGGATGCCCTGGAGGGCTTCCCCGGCCAGGCGGTCTCTCAGAAGCTCCGCTCCCGCCGGAGACTGCATGCGGTTGAAGTCCTTGAGGAACACGCCGGCCGATTCCGCAGCCGACTTGGAGACGGGTTGGAGCGGCTCCCGGCGGATGGCTCCCCCCTGGAGAAGGTCGCTCGTCTCGCTTCCGGGCATGGCGACAGGACCGGCGCTTTCCGTGTGCGGGGCTCCGGCGAGGATGTTGCTGCTGTCCGGGACTCTTTGAGCCCGTTCCATCTGTTGCTCGTAGAGCTCCTGCACGGCCATGCCGTCCGAGAGTTGCTGTTGACGGCGGGAGATGGCGCCCTGGTCGATGTTTTCGGGCGGGAAATTACGGCCGTACTGGTCCCAATACTGCTGTTCGGCCTCAATTTCCTCCCGTGTGGTCGGAACCGGGCGCCGGTCGATGTCCGAATAGAGTTTCTGCAGCTGGGCCAGTTCGGCTTGCTGCTCGTCGGTGCGCTGCCCCTCGGGCACCCCGGAAAGCTCGTCGATTCGCTTTTGGAGCATCGAGGCGTCGCGCCCGCGCGCGAGCCGCGAATAAGCCCCGCCGATCCCGCCGAACACCCCGCCGCCCACCGCTCCGGCCATGCCCGCCTCGAACATCCGCGCGGCGTTCTCCCCCGTGAACGCCTCGAACGTGGGGTCCGCGATGGCGAGGTTGGCGATGGAGAGCAACTCCTGCCCGGCTTCCTGCGCGAATTCCTGCGGGGCCTGGACGGCGGCCTCCTTGATGATGGAGCCGAGAAGGGACGTGTCCGCCTTTTCGAGCGCCTTCCTGAAGAGGGCCGTCTTTTCCGGCCCCACGATTCTCGATATGGTCCGGTAACTGCCGCCCGCAAGTTCCAGGAAAGACGAAGCGAGGCCCGTGGCCGCCGCCGTCAGGGGAGCGTCCGCGCCGCGCTCCGTCAGGGCTTCGGCGTAATTGCCCCCCGCCTCCAGGGGAAAGGTTCCGGCCACAACGCCCGTCGCGCCCCCAAGGGAGCGCATGGCAAGTTTCGATGCCGCCCGTTCCGCGACCTCCCGGGAAATCCCCCTGGTGACCATTTCCCCGGCCATCTTCTCGATGGATTTCTTGAGCGCCGTTTTGCCCAGCAGCCCCGCCGCCGCGCCCACGACCGTTCCGCCCACCGGCTCCACCGCGCTCCCCGCCGCCGCTCCCAGCAAGGCCATGCCCACGCTTTCCGCGACGCTCGGGAGCAGCTCGCCGACTTTCCCCGCTCCGTACTTATAGGCGGAAACCGGGCCGGTGATGTCCCGGAAGCTCGGCACCGACGCCGGATTCAACTCGGCTTCCTCCACGTTTCGGCGGTATCCCTCGATGCCCCAATTCTTCAGGCGGTCGATGCCCATGGCCGAACCGGCAAGCCCCGCCATGCCGTAAAGGGACGACTGCATCTGATCGATGCCCCGGAGCACCCCCCTCGTCAATTCCCCGCGCTTCTCCATGTTTTCCCGCGCGATTCCGCGCCGCTGCGCCTGGTAGGCTTCTTCCAGCATCGGATCCGGGGATGCGCCGTAAGCCGCCGGGGATGAAGGTCTTTGAATGGCCCGGGAAACGGGCGCGGCGGTTTCCGTGCCCTCACCGGGAGCCTCCGGTTCCCGCGGCGAAAAGACGGGACCGGCATCCGGCGGCCGCGCCCCGGTGATCGCATCGTATCCCTTGAGGAAATCGTCATACGAAATGCCCAATGTCAGCCTCCGCGATAAAAAAATCCCGGCCGCCGATGACCGGGATTAAACTTTTCCCCTGAAATACCGATTATCTCATGTAGTCCGCGTGCAAACGTTCGCCCAACACCAACCCGTATAAAAGGAGAACCGAAATGAAGAAATTGCTGTGCGCCCTCGTTGCCTTGACCTTCGTGCTTGGAGTCGCGCTTCCGTCGTCATTCGCTCAAAGCGACCGCGCAACCCTTGAAAAGAACAGGCTCAAGAGTGAAATCAAGCGCCTTGAGGAACAACGGTTCAATACCAGCAGTAGCCGTCCTGATTATAGACAACATATTGAATGGCTTGATCGATCCATCTCCAAGAAAAAGCAGCAATTGAGCGACCTGGAATCAAATCCGGAACAGTATTTTTACAATCAGTCTGTTAATCAGCAAAATCAACGGAATGATCCAGGAGTTGCCGTTTCCGTTGGCGATGGCAATGTGGCAGTTGATTCCAATGGTAACGTAATCCCCATTGTTGGCGGAAAACGCCGCTAGTTTCATCGCACCATGTTTCGACGGATAGCGGCCATGCTGGATTCCCTTGGCGGCTCCCATGCCGTGTTGATTGTGTCCGGGCCGACGACGTTGGGATTGACTTCCGTGTAGGTCCGCGCCGCAAGGTTCATGGGATGCGTCCCGTAGGATGGCGCGACGGGGCTCCATGCGCCCGTGTCGCCCCCGGCCATTGCCGCCCGGCTGGAATGATACCCGGCGGCTGCCGGGTTGACGTACCGCGCCGGGATGGGCAATTGCGCCTGCCGGGAAATGCCCCGCGGTTGCGCCGGCGACGGAGCGGGAGCCGATGCGGGAGCCTGCGCCGCCGTCATGGTCGTTTGTTGCGGGCCTTCGAGCAGCCTGCGGTGCGCCGCCAGTTGCTCCCCGGTCATGACGCCGACTGCGGGCCGCGCGACTCCCGCCTCCACATTGTAGTTTTCCGGGAGGCCGCGCCGCGTGATCGCCCCCGCGTTTCCCGGGGCCGACGTCACGTCCGTCATGCCAGGATACGACCTGGCGGGCTGGGATTCGGGCGCGGTCCCCGGCGCTCCGTACCATCCCGCGTTGGGAGCATAATTGGTCTGCGGTTGAAAAACGGGGCGCGGCACGGCGCCGTAGATTCCGCCTCCCATTCCGCCTCCCATTCCCATGGCGCCCGTTCCGGGCAGAAACCCGAGCCTTGCCCGAGCCTGTTGCCGCTGCTCCTCGATGGACATGGCCGGGGTCGATCCGCTTCCGATTCCGGCCTTGCTCGAAAACTGCCTGAGAGCATTGAGGGCGTCCGGGTTGCGCTGTGAAAGCTCCTGGATAAACTGCGCCTTGTCCTGGTCGCCGGAGAGCAGCAGGATGTTGTGCAGGGTCTCCACGGCGGCCGGGTCCTTATGGCTGAGCTTGGACAGCCAGCCGTAGGATTCGCCGCCGCCTCCGCCCCCCACCTGGCGGCCGTGCAGGAACGCCACCGTGGATTTGTTGCCTGCCTTGTCTTCCGTGGTGCCATAGTGATAAGCGGCCTGCGGCGTTGCGTGCGCCCACATGCCGGCTTCCGTCGCGTAGTTGCGGGCCGCGATTTCCCGTTCCTGGAGCCCACCGGGACCGTACATTGCGCGGGATTCATAGTCCTTGATCGATCCCGGCCCGTATTGCATGAGGCTTCGCCAGTTCTCGGCCTCCTGCTGGTATCTCATGCGGTCGAGCGCCGCCCGGTTCTGTCCTTCCGCCGTGCCGTGAACCGCAAGACTCAGGTCGCGGTTCTGCTCGAAGGTGCCCTTCATTTCCCGGTCGAGCGCGGCCTTGTCCTGGAAAGTCCCCTGGAGTTCCCTGGCCGCCGCCTGCTTGTCGGCGAACGTTCCCTCGAATTGGGCCTTCTTCGCGCTTTCACGATCTGCTTCCGCTTGTGCCCTGCGGTTGATCGCACCTTCGGAGAAAAACTCTCTGTTGGCTTGCATCAAAGCATTACGGTCCATTGATTCTTCTCCTTAGGATCTCTTCTCACTGTAATTATAGATGTATTCGGTGGCAAAGGTCGGATCGCTCTTGGTCTGGTCGTAGTTCTCGCTGGTGGAGTATCCGCCGGAGGCGCTGGCGTGGATGGCGCTCAGGGCGGAGGCGACCAGCTGGGCGCAGATGCTCGCGCCGTCCTTTGCGGCCTCGATCATGAGGTTGCGGTTGGCGATGAACGCCTGGAGCACGGCCCGGGACGATTCGAGCATGAGCTGGGTCTGGTTCTTGGCCTGCTCCACGCGGGCCTGGAACGCCTTCACCTCGGCGTCGAGCTGCGCGGACCCCGCCTTGATGTCGGTCCCGTAGCCTTCCACCCGGGCGGCGTAGGCTTTCACGATCACTTCGACCCTGGACACGGCAAGCTGCAGGTCCGCCTTGTACTTCTCGATCCGCGCGAGGTAGATATCCAGGCTCTGTTTGTTGACGGCGATCTGCACGTCCGCCTGCGCCTTGATTCCCTCCATGGCCGCCGCGTATCCCTGCACTTCGGTCTTGTAGGCGTCGAGGCCCGTCTGCACTATGGCCTTGGCTTCATCGAGCGCCCGGTTGTTCACGGCGTCCGCGTGCCCGACCATCGCCCCCTCGAGAGCGACCATCTGGGCGAGCACGCTCTTCCAGCCCTCGACCTCCATCTGCGCCTGCTGGATCATGATCTTTTCATTGATGTCCGAGTTGCGGCGCTCGATTTCGATGCGCGCATCCTCGAGGCGGGCCGCGAGCATCATCGGGGGCAGGGTGAAGCCCCGGGCCGCCCAAAAATTCAGGGCCTCCTCGTAGAGTTTGGCGTCCCCGATTTCGTTTCGCCGTTTCGCCTGGTTGAAAACGGCGTCGGCGACTTCCTCCGGAATGCCCAGGGCCCCCGATTTGGACAGTTCGAGCAGCCGCGCCTTGAGCCGGTCCAGCACTTCCGACGTGTAGGCTTCTTCGTAGAAGCTCCAGGCGGGAATGTCCGGCGTCGGCAACTCCGGAAAGGCGGGAAGCTCGATTTCGCGAAGCGACGGCAGTTCCGGGACCGCCACGTCGTCGATGCGGATATCGTCCTCATCGGGAGGCGCGGGCCGCAAATCGAACGGGATCAGGCCGATGTCGGGCTCCGGCCAGTCGTATTCGATCCAGGACATGTCCAGTTCCTGCATTTCGCCCGTGGCCGCGTTGGAGAGCTTCCACAGGTAGCCGTTGATGTCGGTCAGCTGCTTGAACACGTCGTCGGCGTACCTGCGGCACTGCTCGAACTGCGAAACGATGAGATCATAGGTGGGTCCGCCCATTTTATTCGGCCTCCTCGGTTTCCTCGATGTCTGCGTTGAACGTCACGGCGTAGGCGACGTTTCGGGGCACCCACGGCGTTTCGGGGAACACCCGCGCGAATTCGTCCTCGAACTGTTGCGTGAGGTCGAACACCCCGCGCCCCGGGACGATCGCGAGCAGCTTCCAGCTTCCGTCCCGGAAGCGGATCACGTTGACGGCCGCCTTCTCCTCGCCCTTGCCCACAAGACAACTCGACGTCATGACGATGTAGGGCTTCTGGAAAAAATCCAGGTCTTCATAGGCGCGGTTTATCCCCTCGTAAGTGAGTACGGTGAGCTCATGGCGGGTGTCCTGGTTGATCACGGCGTGGAATTTTATTGTTCCGGTCAGCCCGAGGTAATAATAGGGCTCGCCGTCAACCACGGTTTCAAGCCAGGTGAGTGCCCTTTCATGCCTCACCACATTGGCCGGCGCACACGGAAAACGCGACGAGAGTTGCGATAATTGGAATGTGCCGGTGTACACCCCGTTTATGTTGAGCGCCTCGCCGATCTTTCGGTCCTTGAATCCCACGCTGTCGAAATCGAGGTATCGGGCCAACTCGTGATGGCTGAATTCGTCGGTCTCGAAGTTGTGGAAGAAATAGATTCTCGGGTCGGGCAGTTCCGGATCGTACATGTAGGGCAGGGGAGCGGGATACGGCTCGTGGTAATCGGCGTCCGCCGGTTGCACCTGGTAGAGCTGGTAATAGGTCGTGCCGCTGATCGCCGGCGTGTAGAGGCGGTATTTGACGGCGCCCACATACTCGTCGGTGGGATAGAGACCGTCCTGAAACCATGTCACGTAGACGATGTAAAGGCAGGGCACCCCGTTGGGGTCGGTCCCCAATTCGAACCGGTGTATTCTCCCAAGCCATCCGTCGTCCGAGCCGCTCCACGAATGGTCCCGAGGCTCTTCCTCCCACATCCGGTGGAGTATCCAGGTATTTCCTCCGATGGGGCACGGGCCGTATTGCTCGTCTTTGATGTGCGTTCTCATGTATTGCCAGCGGAAATAACATTGCTGGTTTCCCTGGGGATGAAACTGGCCGTATTGCGACCATCCGATGAGGAGCAGCCGCAGGTCCTCGTTGACGCACGAGGTGAAATGCCGGGAACAGGCGGTATGGTGCCCGACGAGCTCGTAAGGGCCTTCCAGGGTCTTGAGATAGTGCGGAACCTCGATGTGCTTGAACTTGTCCGTGATTTCAAGGCACGGCGCGTCCCCGTCGAACTGGAACGTCACGAGGTATGCATGGCCGGGATAATTGCTCGTGGGCGACCACGGGCTTGTCCCGTTGTCCCATTCCAGGTCGCCGTCGTTTCGGAACGGCGCGGTGTTGATCTGGAACCATCCCCTGATGACCGGGAAATCCTTCTTTTCCGGTTCGGGAGGGGCTCCGGTCGGAACGTAAATGGTCACGACCTCCGATCCGAACCGGCTGTCGAGGACCAGTTGCGTGCCGTCCGGGAGGAAAACCTTTCGCGCCAGCTGCGAAAGCGGGAGCGGCCCGAGTTGCATCATCGCCCGGTGGATTTGAAGCTGCTGCGCGGCCAAGGCGATGTAATGGGCCCGCATCTCCAGGGGGCCTTTGTACCGAAACGAAGGTGGAATCATCGCATTCGCTCTCCCCATGCCGCCGCCGGCGCACAACATGACGGCGGCCGCAAGACAAATCAGGCGGACAACGGAGCTCACGTCATGCCTCCTCTCTGCGGTGACGCAGAATGAAGTCGTGGAATCGGGACGGGGTGGAAATCTCCGCCTCGCATCGAAAGGCGGGGAACGGGACTTCGATGTCCGCGTCGGCCGTTCCTTCCATGGCTTCGGCCTTGCAGGAAAACCCGGGCATGTTCGCCGTGATCTCGGCCCATCGTGCCGCCCGGGCTTCGGCATTCACCGAAAACCCGGGAAGATTGACCGTGATTTCCGCCCATCTCTCGGCCAGCGCTTCCGCGGCACAGGAAAACCCGGGCAGTTTCACCGTGATTTCCGCCCACTTCTCGGCCCTCGCTTCGGCCTCGCATGAAATGCCGGGCATCTCCGCTTCGATGTCGGCCCCGCCCACCAGCTCGCACGAAAATCCCGGCGCGGGAATTTCGATGTCGCAATGCGCGATGGCCGATCTCGCGCCGACCTGGTCCCCGTTTTGAAGGTGCGTCGCCATGGTGACGACGGTGGATTGACCGACGGGCGTGGAAACGGGCGTTGCCTTGACCGATACGATCCCGGGCACCTGCACGCTGTTGCAGACGGCTCCGGCCTTGACCGAAACGACGGCCTCGATCACCGTGTCGTAGGCCTCGAGCTCGGTGCTGACCACTCTTCCGCCCGGGCTGCCGCTTCCTCCCGTGAAGGTGAAGCCCACCGGCGTGCCGCTCGTGTTGATGCACACGACCTTGACGTACCGGGCGTTCACCGGGTTCGTCAGCGTGAAGGTGAGGCAAGCCCCAGCCCCGCCGTGCGACGGAGTGGGATTCGAGAAGGTTTCGACGAACGTCCAGTTCGAATTGTCGTCGGATCGGTAGATGGAAAAATTGGGCGCGTAAAAGGGACCGCCGCCCCATGCCGTCCAGGTGACGAGGTTGTTGTAGTTGTCCGTCCACCGGACGTAGAGCAGGATTTGAGCGACACCCTTGACGGAACCGAGATCGAGGCCGACCGTTCCGCCTCCGTAGGCCGAAAAATAGGACGCCCCGGCCCCGATGGTCTTGTCGGTATCGAAGAGGGCCGAAACCCCGGTGGTCATCGCCCCGGACGTGTAGGGCGGGGTGTCCGTGCATTTCAGACCGTCGGAGGGAGTGAGCAGGATGTAGGCCATCGGCTACGTCTCCAGCTTCACTTCGATGTTCGTCACCTGCAGCGGGTTGCCGTCGGTGGCCGTTTTGTTCCCGTTGAAATCGAAGTAGCAGACGATGGTGTCGTCGGAGCTTGTGTCGTCAATGAGAATTGCTCCCGGAGTGGGACCAATCGATCCGCCGGAGGCGATCCATTGGGCGTCGCTTGCCGTGTACTTCGCCTTGTTGTTGGCATCGTCCTCGGTGACCGCGCCGCCGGAGAGCGTGAGTCCTCCCGCCGTGTAGCCGTTTCCGGCCGCGAGCTCGGATGCCGACACATCCGCCCAGGTGGCGTGATTGTCCTCGTTGAAGACGAACCCGGAAGCCATGAGCCGGAGTTTCAGCGTGTCCGCGCTCATATCGATGACCTTTTTCATGAGCTGGTACACGAAATGATTGCTGCACTTGCTTGCCATCCGAGCCCCTCCTTATCAGGGATCCCTGATTTCGATGACGTACTGGTCGAGCTGCACGGCGTTGCCCGCCTGGACCGTCACGGGCGTGCAACGCTTGACGTGACGCACCAGCCCGGCGACGGAATCCGCCAGGGCGACGAACCTTCCGGTGCCCGAGCCGGTGGGCGAGGCGATTTGCTTTGCGGCCAGGGTAAGCTTTCGCCCGCTCACCGAACCGTCCGACGGGCCGGTGAAATCCGATGTTTGAAGCGGCGCGGAACCGAGCTTGTAGGTCGTCGTCGCCTGGTAGTAGGAAGCCGGCTCATCCGAACACAGGTACAGCGTGTCGCACGTGTTCTTCACCTGGATCAGCGCCGGGTCCGAGAAAAACGACGCCCAAAAGGCGGTGGGCATGTTCGAGCCTCCCCGTGCCGTTTAGCCTTCCATCGGCATGACGATTTTCATGGAGTTGACGTATTGCGCGTGTCCGGCGGTCACCTCGGTCGAACCCACCTTGGCGTTGGCCCCGGATTTGCCGATGGAGCCGTCGAAGCGGATCGCGGTCGTTGACGCTCCGGTTTCGTACCGGTTGTCGTAGAAGCGGAAATGCCTCGCCGATCCATTGGCGAGACCCAGGCCGGACCAGATTTGCGCCGCGGCCTTCTCGAGCACGCCGTCGGTCGGCTCATCCTCGAATTCCAATCCATTCAGCGGGTTCCCCGGCGTGAAGGCGCCCGAATTCAGGGTGATCCGCAAAAGCTTCTCCCCGGTTTCGGCATTGTCGGCTTTTTCCGGTTGTTCCCCGATGCGCCATTCCATTACGCCGTGCCGGAACAAATCCTTGAAGCTGCGCGAGTTGGCGAGAGCGACCGTGATGGATGCCCCCTCGGTCTCCGTCACCGGCGCGGTTTCGAGGGTGACCTGCGAGCCGTCCAGGGCGACGGTGGCGATCTTCCAATCGCGATTGTTTCCGGATTGCGCGGCCCCGCTCACGACGATCACGTCGCCGGGCAGGAGGAATTTCAGTCCGTTTGCCGAATCGGCCAGGACGTTGCCGGATGCGTTGAAAGAAATGGTAGCGGCGGCAAGGGCGTGCTTCCCGCCAAGAAGGGCGTTTCTGAGCCCCGTGCTGTATCGAATCGCCATCGGTTTTGCTCCTTTCTCGAATTACCTCAGTTGGTGCCGCTCGATCAGTATGCCGACCGCCACCCAAAACAGCGCCAGCAGGCAGTGAAGGATCATTTCGCCCATCGCGCATTCCTTCCCATGGCCTATGGATTGAGCGACGCGATGTATCGCCCGTTGTGCCAGGCGCCTGCGCCGCTCGCCGCTTCGGGCAACGACACCGCGTCTTGCGTGAGGTTCACGAAAACGCCCCCCGCGGCCCCGACGCAAACGCCTTCCCGGGAGGCCCACATGACGGCCTTGCCGTCGATTCCCCGCTTCTTGAGCTCTCCGACCACGGAGGCGTCGACATCGGCTTCCGTCCCCGGAATGGCCGGATAGGGGGCCTTCGGCACGATTCCCCACTGTTCCGGGTCCGGCCCGGCCAGAAAATACGTGGCGTGCCGGTCCGCGACCCACACGCCGTCCTGCACGGACCGCATCAGGGTGAGCCTCGATCCGAACCGGACCGCGTAACGCTGCGGCGCGAACCAGTAAGGCGCGAACGGCAGGGAAGGCAGCACGGCATCGTCCACGGCCACCAGGACCCGCCCGCCGAACACGTCGACAAGGTGCCCGACGGGCGGTTTGCGGATGCCGTAGGTGAGCGGCGGGCCCACATAGTCCTTTCCGGCCCACGCCTTTACGGTTCCCCGCAAGAGGTCGATCACCCCGTTTTGAACGCCGTTCGAGTGAAAAATGTCCGTGCCGACCGGCGCATGGGACATGCGAAGCCCCGGGGTGAGTCCGTATCCCAGGGACCGCGCCGAATAGTCGGGCCTGAGCTCGTACAGAGAATCCTCCGAGCAAAAAAAACAGTGGCCGGCATGGGCGAACAGCGAATGCGCGGCCCCCGAGCGCCGCAGGGTGTAGCCCTTTCGCATGGAAACCCGCCCGGTGTCCTCGATATCGACGTTGACCGCCTCCGGGAGCTCCTGAACGCCGGTTTCCGGGTCGAACTTCATCCGGGCCGGGTCCTGGCGCATGTTGAGCCCGAGCGCCGCGGCGAAAAGCGGAACGGGCACCATCTTCGGGGGCAGAAGGGAAATCGAATCGATGCTGAAATCCGAGCCGTTGACGTTTTCGATTCGCAGCTGGAAGTACCGACCGCGAACGGAGCGGTCGAGATCCACCCGGTTCCCGTGCTGCTGGTTGAATACGAGCCGGTTCGAGAGCGTCCTGGTTCCGGGACTGCCGTCATCCGCCGTCACGTTCAGGCTCAAATCTCCATCCGCCTCGAAGCCTATGTAAGCTTTGAGGAAGTTCTTTACATACTGGGAGCCCCAATCGACCTTGGCCGTATCGAAGTAGGCGGCGATATGTGCCCCGGCGTCCGTCCTGGCGTCGAAAAGGGAAAAGATCCCGTCCTCGTTTGCCCCCAGGAGCACGCCGTTGAACACCGCGTAGGAATTGAAATCGAAGCCGTCATACTGCGACGCGGCGTTGATCCGCGTGTTGAGCGCAAGGGTCAATCGCTCGATCGCGCTCATACCCACCGCCTCATCTGCACGCGGGATTTGGGCATCCCGTTTCGCCTGAAAAGCACCTGGCGCACCAATCCCTTGAAGCGCGCGGTTTCTTTGTCGTCGAAGGCGGCCATGGCCTGCCCGGTTTCATCCCGGGTCGTGTTGCTCATGTGATAGAGCTTGACGAGATACTCCTGGATAACTTGATCGAACAATCCCGAGTATGGAACCACGCTCGTTTCGTCCGCCATCGGCGTGGAGAACCGGAAGTAGTTGCCCCTCACGGTGACGGCGGCTTCGGGCGGCGGGTGAAGAACCAGGCTCGACCCGGTGAGCTCGTAATATTGCGGCGTCCCGGGTGCCGTCAGCCTCAGCGCGGTTTCCCTGTCCGGCAACGCGAACAGGAAGCGCGTCGTCCCGTCAATCCACGGCGGTTCGGTGAGCGCCTGGAACCCCGGCGGCAGACCGGCGCTCGAAGCCCCGGCGGCGAAGGGAAGTTCCAGCGGCGTTTCGGCGAGTTCGGATTTTTCCCACAGGAGTTGCATGTCGATTGCCCGCAGGATGTCGTTGATGAGCGGAACGACATTGTCCGCAACCCCAGAGACGCCCGTGAACGTCGTGTTGTTGATCCGGTACTTGACCGCGTTGACGATTTCCTGAACGGTGGACATGGCTCACTCCGGCTTTTTCGGGCGGCCCCTGGTTCGCGGAGGATCGAGGATCGCCGGTTCCGATGGAGGATCATCTGTTCCGGCCTGGATTTCACCGTCGCCGGGCTCATCCTCGAGAGTCGTGAAAACCGGGAGTTCGTTTTCGGGAGCGCCGGCTTGCGTTTCCTCATCGATTCGAGCCGATTCAACCCGTGGAAGGATCGGAGCAGGCTTTCCGATACCGATGGGCCTGCCGCCTTCCGGGCATTCGAACGGTTGCATGTCCGCTCGCGTGGCCAGGCGCGGATTGAACACGTAGAAATGTCCGGTGGTGATCTGCCTCAGATATACGGGCATTGGATATCCTTTCTCTTTGAATCCCGCCCCGGCCGCCCGTCCGTTCGGGCGGTCCGGAGCGGGGGATTAAGTGTGCTAGCTGTAATCGCCTTGGGTGTCCAGGTTGACGATCACGGCCTTCACCAGCACCTTGGCGGCGTTCGCGCCGGCCTGGTTCATGGTGAGCCGGATATCGTCGGCTGCCGCGTAATATTTTGGATTGGCCAGCGCGGCTCCGGCGTGCGCGAGAGTATTGAGATTGACGTCGGCGCCGAATGCCGTGGGCGACGCCGAATCCCCGATTCCGGCAGTCAGCACGGCGCCCTCCGCGGTCAGCACTTGGTGGACGACTTCGAGCACGCAGGACTTTGCGGGAATGGCGATGATCGCGGCGCTCTCGGCGTTTCCGACCGGGTGCTTGGCCAGGTCGAGCACGGCTTCGATCACGGACAGATTGACCCCGGTGAACGCCGCTTTCGCGGCCCCTCCGGTGAAGTTGTAGGTTGGTGCAGCCATGTGTATCGCTCCTTTTTGAAAGAAAAATCCGGCATCCCCGTGGAGGAATGCCGGAAGTTGTGAGGGTTACGCCGCGCCCTTGGTGGCGTAGAGGTCGCACAGCCCTTCGGGCTTTACCACCTTGTAGCCGTACACGTTGAGGCCGCGCACCAGGTTGCCGAACGTGCTCTCGGCGCGCAGCGTCTCCATGTTGGTGATTTGCGCCGCGAAACTGATCGCGCACGGATGCCCGGCCATCATGTGAAAACACAGATCCGAGCCGTCGAGCGCGGAATAGAGCAGGTTGCTCGAATAGATCGTGAACCGGTCGATCATGCCGAGACGGCCGTTTCTCAGGATGCTCGTGCCGTCTCCGGCAAGGGATGCGTCCTTGAGCTCCGATTTCTTGATCATGCCGCAAAAGATAGGCGGCATGAGGAGCCAGCGGCGGTCCTCGGGAACGCTCTGCTCATCGAGCACCGTTCCGAGATCGACGATGAAATCCAGGATGTTCGCCTTGGTCAGTTCCACGGGGGTTCCGGCGATGCCGAGATTGAAGGCCGCCGTTTTCTTCCCGGCCGCTGCGCCTTTGTTGGCGGCGTCGGCGTCGGCGTAAACGACATGGAGAACATCCTTGTCGATTTCGATTTTCATCTGCTCGGAGGCGTCCCGGCTCCAGTCGGACATAATCTTCACGTCCGACTGAAACTTGTCCACGTCCTCGACGATGAAATTGAAGTATTTGCCCTTGTCGATGTTGAGCTCGATGATATCGGCTTCCGGGCGCTGGATGAGCAGGTTCTGTGCTTTTTGGTAGTCGCGGATCACGATGTCCGGGGTCTGGCGGATGTTGACCTTGTCCCCGAAATTCTTGATCTCGCCCTCGTGGTCGGTGTTGCTGATGGCCGCAAGCACGGTCGCTTCGTAGAATTTGACGAGCAGCTTGCCGGACCAGATTTCCGGGATGAATTTCCCGGAGTAATTCGGATGCCCTGCGGCTGGAGTGAGACCCATGGTTCATGCCTCCATAACGGAAAAACCGCATGGAGGCTTGTTGCCTGCTCATGCGGTCATTTTCCTTGTCTGTGGGCGGCTTCCATCTGCTTGTTGAAAGCCGCCTCGATTTTGTCGTATTCGGCCTTGGGGATTCTTCCCCTGGTGTACTGCGCCGCCGCCTGCTGGAATTGCTCGGGCGTTATGGTCTGCGCCGGTCCCGAAGGGGGAGCGCCGGAAGAGCTCCTGCCGGGAACGACCTGGTTTTCGATTCCCGGTTTTCCGGGAGTCTGCCCGGCTTTGGCCGGAGGCGGATTTGCGAGGCCTTTTTCGCGCTTGAACTGGTCGAAGAAGAGAACATGCCGGTTGACGTCCATCCGGGCCGTAGCGTCTTCGAGAAGTTTTTGGCGCGGCAGACCGCTGAACGGATCAACCTCGTTGAGCCAGCCGATGAATCCCGGGTCCTTGTTGATTGCGTCCCAATCCGGGACCCGCTCGTCAACGGCGTCCCAAAACCGTTGCCGGTCGGTCTTGGCCTGGTTCTGGACGATGGCGCCCGCCTGGCCCTCCGTTTTGGCCAGCCGGTCGGTCAGCTCCTTGTTCTGCCTGGTCAGGCCGACGATGGAGTTCACCAGCGCCTGGATCTCGTCCGGGAAATCCTCGTAGTCCTGGAGATTGATCTCGGGCACGGGCGTCGGTTTGGGCTCGTCGTCCTTTTTCGGCTCGGCGGGCTTTCCGGCCTTGAGCGCATCGACTTCGCCCTGAAGCGTCTTGACCAGTTCGGCCAGGCGCGGGACTTCGGCGTTGTACTTGCCCTGCAAAACGAGATACTTGACCTTCCAGTCATCCTCATCCGGCTTCGTATCGCCCGGTTGCTGCGGCGAAACCGGGGAAGAGCCCGGAGGCGGTCCCGGTTCTGCTGCGGGCGCGGCTTCCTTGCCCGGTTCGGGCATTTCGGGAGCCGGTGAATCTTCCGGGGCCTTCGGGGGCTCGACGGGAGGTTCGTTTCCGGTGTTCCCTGTTTGCGCGGCGGCCAGTTCGGCCTGGAGCTTGTCGGCTTCCTCGGCCTGCTTTCGCACTGCCGCGGGAAGCGCGGCGTAGTCTTGCTCGGACATGATCGGTCCTTTCCGTGAGCCCCGTTGCCGGGGTATTCACTGGCGGTGCGGGAGGGTCGGAGCGCATCTGGTCTTCCGGTCCCGCGAGTTGAAACAAAAAAGCCCCACCCGGAATGGGTGAGGCTCGGTCACGCTGTGTGGATTGTGGTGGAGATGGATTCAGGTCAGGCCTGGTTCCTCCTCAGATCCTTGATCTTCTGAAAAGTTTCGCGTGCCCCGGAGGCGGCATCAAGAATGTCCTCGAGCGCCTGCCGGGCTCCCTGCTGCCACATCAGGGACGGCGGGCTTGTGTGCCTGCTCTTTCGATCCAGATCTGCAAGCGAATCGGTGAGCCATCCCCTGAGCTTGTTAAAATCCCGGTTGCTTTCAAGAGATGAAAGCGCTTCCCAAACGTCATCCGAGCATTTGGTCATCATGGACATTGATTATTCTCCCTCATGGCCTTGGTTGTTGCGTGAACGTGGCAAAATCCTGCCCGCCCATCTTGCCGCCGGCGGGATTGGTTTCTTCGGACTGCCGCATCTGAGCCGGGCCGCCTCCGGGTTGCGCGGGACCGCCGTTCACGGGCGAGCCCCCCTGACCGCCGCCGATTGCCGCGACCAGGGTTTCGATGGGAATGCCAAGGACCGCCGAAATCCTCTCCAGACCGGCCTGGAGCTGTGTGAGTTCTCCCCGCAGGATGTCGTCCCGGGACGGAACGATGTTGTCCACGGGCATCTTGAGCGCCCGGACCGATTCCCGCAGGATTTCCGCGAGACCTTCCTTGCCGATCACGGCGATCACGTTCGGGTTCAGCGCCACCTGGAGGAATTCGTTCCGGCGCATTTGGAGCTGCTCGGCCATGATGAGAAAATCGCTTGCCCGCGCTCGGATCTTGATGTCCCCCTTGACGCTCGGATCGTCGCCCCACAGCATCGTCCACAGGTGCAATGCCTTGATGGACGGCACGACGATCCCGAAATCGACGTTGCTGACCACGCGTTTCATGACCCGGCTGGAAGCGTTCATCAGCATGGAGAGTCCAGACGCCGTGCCCGCGCCGCCGCCCTTGGAATCTGTCCCTCCGTAGGAGTAGGACCAGACGCCCGTGATTTCCCCGGAGAGATTGAAGAAGTAGTCGAACAACTTGAGCAGCTCGCCCGTCATGGCGTTCGGCTGGAAGAAGTTGATTGCCGGGTATTTCCGCTCGCCCGTATCGTTCGTGGTCTGCCAGATTTTCCAGGGGTAGAGGTTCGTCACGTCCTCGCCCGCCTGAATGCGGTCGACGTTGACTTCCACCTGCGGGCCGGAGGCGATGGCCATGTTGTTGACCAGCGCCCGGGCCGCTGCGTTGCAGATGTCCTGGATATCGCTCATGAGCTCTGGCAACGCCTTGCCCCAAATGGAGCCGGCCTTGCGCTCGAAACAGGCGCCGTAATAGTTCCGGTCGCCCAACGGCGAGGGGTTCTTGATGCAGCGAATCACATGCCGGCCGATCAGCCATGCGTTGATTTCGTAGTCCAGGTCGGGGTCGGGGATCTCGGCTTTGTCCATTCCCCATTCGAGGAGCATTTTCCCCTGAGCCGATCCGCAATACTCGAGGGCCTCGATGGTGACGGCGGGATCGTCGCGCTCATAGTCCCGCGACTCCGCGATAGCCCGGTCCTGGTCTACCGCGAGCCAGTTTCGCAAGCCGCCCTGGCCGTATTCCCGGAGCACGGTGCGGATTGCCTCTTCCGAGTATCCGCTGACGCCGATCAGATCGTTCAGGTCTTTGCGCGTGAGCCGGTGCCGCTCGATGAGATACCCGTCTTGCAGGGTGCGGGCGCCCGGGGACGGGTAGAGGTCGAAGGGGCTCACGACGTCGTATTCCTTCCGGAGCTCATCTTGCACCTGGACGGTGTTGTCGGGCATCCAGGAGAGGCCCTTTCGGCGCCGGATCACCGGACCTTTCAGAAAACATGCCGGAAACGTCACGAGGTCGTCGATCAGCTCTTCGATGGCCTGGTAGTAATCCGCCTGGACAAGATCGTCGTCCATGGCGTCTTCCATGCGTTGTGCCCGTTTCTTGGCCGCCGCCTCGATTTCCTTTCGCTTTTGTTCGGCCGCCGCCTCGATTTGAGCGCGCGCCTGGGCTTCGTCGGCAACGAGGCCGGTAGCGTAGATCTCGTTGACCAGCTTGACGTTGACGTCGGCTTCAACTCTTTGCAGGATTTCGGGGGAAAGCTCCGGGACGGGTGTCGGCTCCGCGGCCCACGCACGCTCCCCCGGAGGGAGCATCACGTCCCGGATCCAGGCTTTCGCGGCCCGGACCTTGACCGAAGTCAGCATGATGAAGATTTCGGAGCCTCCGAACTTCTTGATTTCGGCCAGCTTTGCCGGGTCGTACTTGCCGTCAACCTGGCGCAGGCAGGCGAGCAGTCGCTCCTCGATGGGTCGTTTGGCAATCTCGGCCGCCTGCCAGCACTTGCTCAGATAACCGGCAAGCGAGGTCGTGAGCGCCTCTGTTTGCTTTCTGCGCTCCTCTTCGGCCTGCAGGCGCTCCGCTTCTTCCTGCTGTTGCAGGACCGCGTTGGGAACGACCCGGATCAATCCGCTCTGATCGTATGGCATCTTTACGTCCATCCTGCCGCGCTCTTGGGCGTCTGCTGCTTGACGGTTGTCGGCATGGGCATCGGAAATCTCACGTTCATTTTTGCGTCGAGGATTCGCGCCTGGCAGTCGAACCAGTCGTCATGCACGGCGACCGGGAAGGCAAGGTACTCCTCGTCGATGAACTCCCGCGTGGCGTCATGTTTTTTCCTCTCGGCGTCGATGAACGGGCACGTTTCGGGCAGGAAAATTTTCCCCTGCTCGTAATAGGGGATGAGCCTCCTGATCCGATCGTTCTTGGGCATGCTCCCGCCCAGGGCCACTATCGGAAACCGGTAGTTCTCCTTGACCATGACCGACTGGATATGCTCGATGTCCGAGTCCTTCCCGTATTTCTCGTACCCCACACGAATGGGCTGATAGAGCCTGTGCAGCCGGAAAAGGGCCTTCGTGCGTTGCGGGAGGTTCAAGCGGTCCCGAAAGAAGAAGATGGAGTAGAAATTTCCGTCCGATGCCGCCCCGATCACCCACATGGCCGTGTAGTCGCTGGTTTTCTTCTTCTCGCTTGCCGGGTCCACGAGGATATACCGGTTCATCCCGGACCATCGTTGCGGCCGCCAGAACTTGATCCAATCTTCTTTGAACCCCTGGACTTCGTCGGCCGTGGGATCCTGGAGCATTTGGCACCCGAACACATACGGGCCCATGTCGCGCCGTTTCTGAGCGAGCACGGCGGGAGTGAGAAAAACCGGCTTCCCTTCAACCTTCCCGGTGTCGGTTGCCGGATAGATGCGCTTGTCGGCGGACTTTCGGTCCATCATCGTCTTGTAGCTATCGTTGAAATGATACCTGGTGCCGATGTAGCGTATCCGGCCGTCGGCGGTGCCAAGGTTCAGGCTGATTTCCCAGGCGCCCGTGACTTTCTTGATCATCTCAGGAGTCGTGACGGATTCTATCGTCACGACGTCATCGTAGATCAGCAGGGAGAAGTGCTTGCTCGTGGGTTGCCCGTCGACCAATCCCCAGGCCTCGACCGTTGATTCCTTGGGATTGCCCTTGCGCTTGACGATAATGCCGTCGTCCACGGACCATCTCGGAGCCTGCTTTTTGGGCTCTGCCCATAAGATGTCCGAGAACAAGTCTTTCAGATATGCGTTGTCCTCGAATTCCCGCTTGATCTGCGTGAGGAAGCCCTTGGCAATCGGGCGTGTGTGGCTGAAAATCCCGATCGTGATTTCCGGGTCGCGCAAAACGTCCTGGATCGTCATCCCGAACGTGATAATCGTCGATTTGTAGTGATCCCGCGCCCACAAGTCCAGGTGACCATCCGGGCTCCTTTGCACTTCCAGGCATCGATCATAAAGCCAGTCGTGATCGACATCCCGACGCTTGAGCACGCGGGTCAGGAGAAAGAACACGTCCTGCAAGGCCAGTTCCCGGCAGGCGGCCTGCTCTTCCTCCTCGCTAACCGCGGCTGCGCTCCTGAGGATTTCGGTGTACCTGGCCTTGCGTGCTTCGCGCTTATTCACCGTTGACCACGCTGTCGATCAATTCTCTGATCGCGGGAGTGAGGGTGTGGCTGACGTGAATCGGCTTCTCCCCATCCCCGGTGTGAACCATTTCGCGGGGGGCCTTGGAAACGAGGAAATCGGCGATGTCCATTACCTTGTTGAGATCGTTCGCCCGCAACGCGTAGAGGCTCATTTTGACGGTGAGGTTCGTCTCCGCGACCTCACGGACTACCTTCCTTGCCCATGCTCTCGTGTGTCGCCCTTCGGGGGCCGCAATCCCAATCGAAATGCAAAACGCCAACCGTTCCTCGTCGGTCAGGTTGGCGAAGAGATCCTGAGCCCAGGTCTTTTCATCCAGGCCCTCAACGAGGCGTGTCTCGTTGTGGTAATTGGATTTACGACTGTGCTGTTTCTTGGCCCCGCGTGCCATTTCTCCGTCCTTCCGTGAGTGCTCCCCAAACCGCCTCGATACCCATCGCCCGAACGAGGCAGTTCAGAGCGCGATTATCACCCGCAGGCGAATGGATGAGCCGCGCTTTGGCATCAATGGCCGCAACCGTGCGCTCCTCGACGTGCCGGAAGTTATTCATTTCTCAAACCGCGAAAATCAATCGGGGTGACCGGGAGAAGCACATCGATGCGGTAGTCGTTGTGACACCGGTCGCAACGCCGGTGTTCAATCCGTCTACCTGGATTACCCGGACAGGTCTCTAGGATTTTGATCATCTCGTACTGTGTTGTGGATCGACAAGTCGGGCAGTAGTCAGGTTGAAGACGATCTTGTTCCATGGGTGTTTTCTCCTTCGGTTTATTCCTCGATCTCCCCGCGCATATACCCAAACACGATCCCTTTGGCCCATTCCAGGAGCCCGAGGACCGTCAGGCAGGATTGCCCGAACCAATACCGGGCCATATCCGACGCCATGCGCGAATCCGCGGGCGCCATATCGTAGGCGAGAAAGAGATTCCGGATTTTCCCCTGCCTGTTCAACTCGATCACTTTGAGCAGCTCTCGCTCGCAACCATCGGGAGGCACCACGAACGGGAGCACCCTTGCGTGTTCGGATTGCGGTTGCACGACCTGAAGAGTCATGGGATTTTCTCTTTCCTGTATGGCTCACATGGGAAAGGTGGTTATGCTGATGCCTGGATTTTCCCGCTTTATCAATGAAACACCCATGAACCGGACATCGCGCGGTCCATGGATACTGATGCGGGATTTGGACAGTGCCTCAGCCCGTAGAGAATCCCACTCAGCAGGGCCAAGCGAGATGCAGACAATGCCCCTGCCACGCCCCTCAGCCTCTGCGAGTTTGTCTATGATAATGTCGGATACCATTTCTTCCCCCCCCCTTTCCGCCCGTACCGGCACTTTTGCAGCCCATGTATCGCGTTCCTCTTTCACTTCCCCACGCCCTTGACCTTCTCGAATGAACGCGCCCCCGCCAGCCCCAGCATCCCGAACAGCAGCGTCATCAGCACGGTGCTGTCCAGCACGGGCAGGGGAGGCAGCGGCGTAGCCTTGAACGCATTGAGGCACCAGGGCAGAAACGGGCATACGATCAGCTGGTAGACCAGCCCGAACACGCAAACCCACCCGACAGCTGGCCGCCATCCCCCGCGAAACAATGAGCCGCTCGCCGCCTCTGCCTGGTTGACCGCGAGTTGCGCCAGGCGGGCGGAGTTCTCGATTTCGAGGAGGCGCATTTCGATCTCGGCGCGTTTGTCTGGATCAATCGGAGCTTCGCCGGTAATCGCCGTCCGAATCCCAATCGCCGCCTCTCCGATCCCCTTGAGGATTCCGGAGGCGGTTCCACTGGTCAATTCACTCAAAAATCCAAAGCCCATTTTCTCACCTGCTTCCCTTCCCCGGATTTTTGGCCAGCTCGTCGCGCGAACCCGGGGCCTCGGTGAACCTCAAATTCCAGAGCCGGTCGTTGATCTTGCCCAGGTCGCAGCTCATTTTTTCGAGCAACCTCAATACCTCGTCGTCGGTTTTTTTCAACAGCGGGATTTGCTCGACCAGGACCCTCGCTTCCCGGTCCCGCTCCTCGAGGTGCTGCACCCGGGCGTCGAGCGTCGCCGTCCACCGGATCGTGGCGACGGCGTGAACGCCGAGTGCGATCACTACGCCGAGAATCGGAGCGTTTCTCCGGGCCCAGCAAATCGGTCCGCCGCCAGCGGCGCGTCGCTCAGTCATGGGATTGGCCTCCCGCCCTGGGAGAAACTGCCGTTGAGTCCGCGACTCGTTTTGCCGATTATCCTCACAGCCTCTCGCTCCTGTGTGTCAGGGGTGATTGGTCAGGCTCGGTCGTGCGTGCCATCGCCCGGCCGGGCCGCACTCCTTAAACGCCGCCGCTCCGGAACATCCGGAACTGATTGATTGCCTCGTGGACCGCGTTCTGCAGGGCTTCCATGCTTCTCATCCCTGTAATGTGATACTGATCGAATTCGGAAGGAACGGGATCCCCCTGACGCTGTTTGGCCAAGGTCGAGAGCGCCCACCGGAGCACCTGTTCAACCTTGTAGCTGTTGGTCTGCGCTTTATTCAGGGCCTCGATCGCGGCATTCAGGTTCTCCATCCATAAAACCTCCGCGCCCGCCAGCTCCCCAAAAAGAAAGGGACCGCCTGCCGAAACAAGCGGCCCCCCATTATGAAAAATGTGTCACAAGGACCACGGAACTTTGGGCCAATCAAGCGGGTCATTGCCGTCCCCCGCATAAACCGGCCACAGTATCAAAATTGGATCAAATTCAGAGACTTCGCGCAACTATCAAATTGTATCAACTTAAGCTATGGATATTGTTTACTTATGCTCTGAAATCTATTCTATGGTAATTGGCAAAAAAAAGAGGCGTTCTCCATCTCCAAATCTTCGCCGGACAAAATCACGAACATACGAAAACACCTCACCTCACTCCATCAAACGGCGTTCTCATTTGCCCATCTCTCGAATCCTTCGCATTGCCCTCCTGACCCTGACCCGCATTGCATGCCTTGGATCGACAGCGCGGGAGTGTTTCTTCCATCTTTCCACCCAAATCTTTCGGCTGATGATCTGCCCGAGGCACCGACGCACCGGGAATCCCTTCGAATGCACATGACGCCAGAACGTGGCCATGGAGATTCCGGCGTAAGCGGCTACAGCTTTGGCGCCGTGGAGCCAATCGGTTACGAGGCGTTCTCCATCTCCAAATCTTCGATCGAGATCAATCCCCTGGAGACGGCGAGGTCTTGCAGCTCGCGCAGAATCTGCCGGATCATACGCCGCAATTGCCGCCTTGAGAGCTTCATAGTCCTCATCCCGAAATCTTCCCATTCGTTGGCCTCCATAACGCACCAGGCGATAATAATTTTCTGCTGGTCATCGGTCAGGGATAGCACACAAAAACCGAATTCCTCGACATCAGAGCCGCCTTCGCCTTGGATGGGCGGAGCCACGAGGCCGCAATAGTCCCGACGTGACATCCGCGCCAGGATGCCCGGGCGGAATCCTTCGCACGAATCTCGAGCCATCCATGAGAAAAGAAGCGAGTAGACACGGCCATGGATCGCGTATGGCATCGGTCATGATCCTCCGCAGCTCGCCGACCATCGTTACGCTTCCGCTCTCCTGAGCCACCCGCGCCGATATTTCTCGAACGCCGGCTTCTTTGCTATCAATCCGAGATAGAAGTCCTTTGCGCCGAGGCGGATACCATTCAGCAGGGGGTCGGGCGACAGGGAATTGATCCGTGCCAGGCTCTTGGGTCCGAGCTTGCCGTCGACCACCAGGTTCCCCGCCGCGGCCTGGGCGATCATGTGGGAGCGGACGGAGCCCATGTTGACGGCAAGATCGAAGATTTTCCAGGCCACCATCGGGTCGCTTATCCATTCGTAGCCGTAGTGCTCCCACCACTGGCTGTAGTAGATCTTGATCGCTTCTTCCACGGTCATGGCCAGGATGTCCGCGCGGTCGATCCTGCCGTCGTGATTCATGTCGCCGATCAGGTAGCCGTCGTCGGGGTCGATCTCGCCGCATTTGGTCATGAAGACGATGCTGATCCCGTAATTCGTGACGCCCCCCGGGTCTACAAGATCGTCGGACAGCTTCCCCTCGAAATCGAGGGTCCGGTTGATGTTGCTCAGAAACTTCTCGGTCAGTTCCATTGGTACTCTCCCCTCCGGTATTGAGCCTCTTTATCTCGAGTGGAGCAAATTTCGGGGCCGCGAATGCACGCAGTGCGGATGATGAAATGATCGTCCAGACGGTCCCTCACCGCGATGCCGGCGACCGTGCGCATGTGCCAGATATGCCCTTGGAAGCGGGCCATGAGATACCGGATCGCGGCCTTGCGAAAAGCGGTTTCGGGTGTTTCGGGTTTGTGCGTCGCTCGCGCGGTCGCCATTATTTCATCTCCTTTTCCTGGATCAGCACCTCGCATTTGATCATGTGCAGCGCCATGACGGGCGCGAACTCCTTGTCCGGGTCCTGCGCCTCGACCTCGATGGTAATGACGCCGATGCTCTCGCCCATCTTGCCCGTCTTGAGCGCGAACTTCGAAATGACGGCCTTCTTGAACTCAGCCACCTTCATCATCCCGCAAACCTCCCGCCGGCCTCGCCATGCGCCAGATCGCCCCGAGGCGGATCAGGCCCTCAAGGGCCGTAAAATGTCCCTGCACCCCGTAATCCCTCGCCACCCGGACCATCAAGTTCCGCCGCTCCTCGGGGGGCAACGCCCCGAAGCGCCGCCTCGCCTCGTCGAACCGGTCCTTTTCCCGGCAATCCTCCGCGGCCGGCTGCCAACGCCCGTTTCCCGCGCTTCTTGCCTTGTCGGCCCGAACGTTCAGAACCGCCGTCGCCATGTTGCGCGGATATTCCCCTCGTTTGAGCACGTCGAAAACGGCGGCCAGCTCCGTGGCCGGAATCTGCTTTACGTCCTCGTACCAGAGGTCCACCGACTCCCTTGAGGGATACTGCCGCTGGTTGTAGTCGCACAGGTTCTTTACGAATTGCCTGAACTCGGACAATTTCACCGGCCGCCTCCTTCCTCGAGTTCTCGGACCCAATCCGGCTTTTTCGGATCGTAGCGGGGGCCGTCCCTGCATCTTGTCTCGTTGAGATAGGACTCGAATTTCGTTCCGAACAGCGTCTCCGGTCGAAGGTAATCGATCATCTTCGGATCCGTTGCCCACTTCTCGCATTTGACGTCGATGACCCGCTTGAAGTCTTCGATTCTCCACCCTTCGGACCATCGAGCCTTGATATGTTTCTTGGTTGCTTGCGTGTTTGCGCGGTACCGCTTTCCGGTTTTGGCGTTGAAGTATGCGATGATCTCCGCGAAAGGGGGCGAGGCCGGCGGGGCGTCGGGCAGGTTGCCCGACAGCGTACCGTTAGGTACGCAATCTTCAGGATTCAGGATTAAGGATTCAGGATTCAGGACGCGCGCGCGCGAGGGTTGCCTTGGTGGAAAGTCCTTTTCGCCTTGGTGCGAAGTGCTTTCCACCTTGGTCGAAAGGGGTTCGGCTTTTTCGGGAGGATTTTCGTTCCAGGGGGGAATTTCGGATGGCTGCTCGTTGCTGTGCGGACGCTGGTGTTTCAGAAAATTGAGGATTTGGATGTACCGTCTTCCCTCGCGACAATACCGGACGATCAGCGCCGGCGCGCCGTCGCTCTCGGTCTGCCCGGCCAATTGATCCAGGAGCGCGTCCACCGAAACGGATTCTCCCGGAAAAACCTCGAGGCCGATTTGGCGCGGCCTGTCCTGAAGTCTCCCCTCGCGATCCGCAAGGCACCACAACCCGACGAAAAGGATTCGCGCAAGGGGGTCGCATCCCAGCAGGTGTTCATTGGAAAAAAAACCAGGCTTTACATTTCTTGCCCGCATCTTCCCCTCGAAATCGAGCGCTCCCCTCAATACTCCGGCCGTCCGGTTTCATTGAAAACGGTCGCAATCCGCCTCAAGCGGTTGGGGTTCGTGAAATCCCCGGCCCAAAGCCGTTCATCCATGCTTCGCGCCGCGGCCTTCTCCGGATCGTGCGAGTGGTGGAAACACTCGCCGGTCTTGTTGTGGATACTCAGCTTCCTGCCGCATTTGCGGCACACGCCCACATTCATAATTTTCTCCGCTATCATCGTCGCCACACTTCCAAGACATCGAATATTCCGGGTTAATTTTTATCGAGAGAAAAATTATTACTTAATTTGACTCGTCGTCGGCGTTTCCGGTAGCCTGTTCCCAATATTCGGGAGTGTCGCTTTCGATAAGAAGTTGAGTGCGAATGGCCTTCTCCACCCACGCGGCAAACGACATGTCTTTTCTGGCCGCCGCCAGTTTTGCACGCTCTGCGATGGAAGGTCGGAGGCTGACTGATTGGGGGGCTTTCTGTTCGGCCAGGAATCCCATAGTTTCCCCCTCCCCGGGAAGTCACTGCTTGTTGCTGTTGTGTATTTTGTTCACAAGTGGTATGAAAACGACGAGAGGTGGGAACCGTGCCCGCCTATCGCCCATTGCACCCTCATGGGCCATGAACGAAAGGGAAAACGATGACGAAAGAAGAAATCGCACTCGAAATCCTCGTCGCCGTGATTGGAAACGAAAGGGGCCCACACTACACGATCGATAACGCCAAACAGGTGGCCGAAGCCTACAACGTCATTCTCGAGACGATCAAGGTTCCGGCGTCGGCACCGGAGAAATGATCGCCTTCACCATTTCGTGATAGGTGCGAATCGCATTATCGCCGTAATCGATCCGCTCGACCGCCAGGGCCATGATCCGGATCTTTTGATCGATTGAAAGCTCAGCGCCCGGATTCGCTTCTTGCGCGCAAGTGTTCATTTTCGGTTTCTCCTTGGTTTGCGGGGTGATGCTGCGGGGCATCATCGGAAAACAACCATTCCTCCGGTTTGCCCAGGATTGCGGACAGTCTCTTTTTTTCATCGTCCGTGAAGTCGCGTTCTCCACGCAGCTTCATGTTGAACGTGGACAACACCATGTCGAGCGCCGCGGCCGCCTCGCGCTGGACGAGGCCCTGCTCGATCAGCGCGATCTTGATCCGCACGCCCTGCCGGCGATGCGACGGAGACGGAGTCCCGACTTGAGGGGATTGAGACGTCATGAGCCGTATTCTCCATTCTGATGATTGTGACTGAAACATTTTACACAAATGGATTTATGCATGTCAAGGCCGAAGCCAAGTCAACTTATAAGAAGGCTGTTTGCTAGCCGCCTCGCTCTCGTCATGGGGGGGATGACTGCCACGGATCTGTCACGTGAACTCAAAAGCAAGCAAGAAGTCACAATCACGTATCAGGCAATCGTGAACTATCTCAAGGGCGATTCCTTGCCAAAATCAGATATTCTTTATGAACTCGGGAAGTTTTTCGGGAAACCAATGGGCTGGTTCTTTGGAGAGGATGAACCGCAGAGGCGCCTTCCCAAACTGGTGATAGAAGAGACTCGCCGGTTCCAGTGCCTTGACGGGAAACACACCTTCTCCCGGGAGCATTACGTGCCGATTCCATTGCTGAAGGACGCCATCGCGGCGGGGCCGCCGAGCCGGGTCAAGGAAGACGACATCGGGAGCTGGGCCGTCATTTACAACGACCGGGAATGGATGCCCCACAGCCCCGAGGAATACACCTGCGTCAGGGTCAAGGGAGAATCGATGTGGCCGGTTCTTGCCGACGGCGATATCGTGGCCGTGGATCATGCCGACCGGGACCCCGCCTCGCTCAACAACAAGATGGTCGTGTTCCGGACCGATGAAGGCGCGACGGTGAAATGGCTTCGGCACATCCCCAAGTACGAAATGGTGATCGGAGAGCCCGAAAACAGGGCGATGTCCGACAGCACCGTTTACCTCAAGGGCGAGGACATCAACGACAAAATCGTCGGCCGCGTCGCCTGGTGGTGGGCAAAGAGATAATCATCTGTCTGATATTTGAATTGACACAGAACAAAGTTGTGTATATTCAAACATTCCAAATACATCATTATGCTCTAGAAGCATCACGATCAATACCTTCTAGAATCCTAGTAAAATGCACGGACAACTTGAAAAGGAATAAATATAGCCCATAATTACTGAGAGTAAATAGACGTATTCCCTTAAGTTTTTCAAAGTCAATATACTTAGTATCACAATTGTTAATTCTATCGAAAAATACTATTGATTCCCTTTCTAGCATTCCATGTGGAGGAAGGTAGAATATCTGTGTAATTCTTTGTTTTCGGATATCCCTTACATGAGAGTCGATTGAATCGACATCCTTGATGCCCTCTTCCAGCAAGGCATTCTTATATTTCTCTAAATTAAAAATAGTAGCATAGATAATTGCTGACGGAAATAGCCTAGGATTAACTGGGCTAATATCACAGGTATTAGATAGCACCATAGCCGGCGCCATGGCGATCTTCTCATTGGGAAGATTGACCACCAGCATATCAGTCAATCCGTCACCTTGGTAAATCATTCTATCTTTTTGTAAGTAATCCGTATAAAGTCTACTATCTATATTATCCGGGAATCGCTTTAACTCCTCGAATAACTTATCGCTTGATCCAGGAGATAAATACTTTGGTAGATAAATGCTTATGTCTTCCAATGAATTCATATCAAGTCCCAATATCGGCGAGTGACCATATCAGCAAAGGATGATTCCAGCTCCACAGAATTGGAAATAAGTTCTGATGCAAATTGACGTATGATATTGACCTTTTGCAGATCGGAACTGGTGCTTGGATCTATTCCATAATACCTTGTAAGAGTAAGTTGTGCGTCCCAAGGATGGGAATGAGACATAACGCTATTATGGGTAGCTTCAAGCCTCGTTTCCATGGGTTGACCGCACGGATCAATCCCAGCATAGGTCAAAACTGCAAACGTCGAAGCCGTTACAATGAGGCACTTCATTGGATTCATTTCTCCTACTCCTTAGAATATTCTGGGTTTAAAGAGTTGAGGAACGCCGGCTTCAAAAGCTTGAAAAAAAGAGTCTTCTCGTCGATATGGGCAGCTTCAATTATCTTGGGTATTTCTTCAAAATGGCGATCAATTTCAGTGATTTTGCTTATGTCAATATCAATGACTGATCCATGCCTCGTGGTATTAGTAGATTTGACATCTGCGGGATCGGCAATTTGAAGGGTTTGAGCAAATTCCCTTCCAACAAATTCAAATCTCAGGATGGCAGTCTTTGTGACTAACGGTGAACCATTCAGTAAGAGATTAAGGTCTATATTCTCTAATATGCCTGGCTCAAATACATTTATATATCGTAATCCAACCCGATTAATTGTTTTTATGAATTCGAGTTCCCAAATTTTATTCAATGTATTAACAATTTCGCCAAAAAATGACGTCCAACCGATATATTCTCCTGCGTTAGTAAATGAGATTACTTTTGGTCCAAGCAAGAAATGTAAATTCCCGCGTTTTAGTCGGTAGTGAGGTTGAAATTTAAACTGCGGCTCATTTTCGCGGATTTGTTCTGGGAGTTGCAGGATTGGCAACTTTTCCAATTCTGGAAAGTCATCCATTAGAACCGGATAAACAATACCAAATATGGCATCAGAAATGAGTCTCGACTCAAATCGAAGCTCGACGGTAGTTTCTGCCAAGGGGCAAGGAGAAATCTTGATAGGAAGTCGGATCATACAAATCCCTTTACCAGTCGCCACTTCAAGGCCATGAAAGCTTCTTCAACGCGGGGGTGGGCAACTTCTGCGGCCTGTAATTTTTCTATCACCTTCGGTTTGACTTCAAAGGAGTAGAGGAGCATTCGCTAAACTGCCGCATCTTCAGCGATGGATTGCCGAGCCCAGGCAATATCCTCCTCGTCGATCTCGCCCATGGACGCCGCAAAAACCGTGTAATACGGTATCTCCTCGCCTATGGCCGCAAGCTCCCAAATCCGATCGTGTGTTTTTTCACTGATTGAGCGCGCGGTATGCCCGTGGCAGATAGTGCCGATCAGTTCGTCGATCATGTGGATTTCATCGGCGGAAAACAAAGATAGATAGGGTTTTCTCAGCGCGACGTATTCTCTCTTTTCATACCCATGGAAGGCCGCGTCGCGGACAAAAATTCGGCCGGCGTCCACGAGGTCCTGCTGTGCGGGAAGAACGTGTTGCGGAACGGGACCAAACTGCCTTTTGATGTATGTCTCGCCGGTTATTGGAGTCCCATGGAGAATATAAGCCCAGGTATCGGCGTACCAGAGCATCTTGTTCAGCTTGGTCGCGCCCAGGTTGTCCTTGTCGGTTTTGTAACAAATGTAGTGAACCAGCGCTTTGAATTTCTCGAAATCGAATGCCATGGCCGGGCCTCCTTCTTGATGGCATTGGTCAAAACCGCATCCGCCATGCCCTTACCGGCTGACCCTGTTTTTTCGCTTTAATTGCCATGATGTATTTCCGCTTCTGTTTGTACTTATCGTCACTTTGACCGGCCGAGTCAAGTGTATTTTGTTCACAAAGTCCACGCTCCGTTCGCCCGGCGGCAAGGACGTTCTGTCTAACTGCGAGGCTCTTTGCATTCCCTGCCATGAGAACACGCGGACCTATGGAGGTTAACCGGCTGATTTAGGGCGGAAACAATCTGCGGAATTGTCTCCGCCCGAAAAAGTATTTTACCCATGGGTTCATCGCCGTCCGCGCTTTCGATTCTGTAGACGATCTCGCCTATGCCGCGCAGCGCGGAAGCCAAAGTGCAAAACACGAACTTGCTCAGCTTTCTCCAGTCACCGTACCGAAAATAGACCCAACCCCAACCGTCATATCCCTGGCAACTGTCCAAGGTGTAAAGCTCATCGATCCGGTTGAGCCGCTCAACCAAACCGGCAATCCCTTCGTCTACCGGGCTGTTGACCTTCACCCATACCTGTTTGTGCGCTTTCCCCTGCCTCATTCTTACCTTACCTTGTCGGCCCGCATGTAACGCAGGGCGCGGGCGTCTGCGCATCCGCCCCTTCCTTTCCTGGCTCGCCGGAAGAATATCACAGAACTGGATAAGTGTACTTGTTTTTCGGCATTGACAGAATAACTGCACTTGTGTATTCTGTTCTCAACATGCGTTTTCATCCCTTCTGCGGCGCGCGCGACAGGCTCGATGCCGACGGACGGCGCCGGCGGAAGGGAGAGTTTGAAACCCTTGCCCGGGTTTTTCGCGGATCAGGCGCCCTCCGGGGCCTAACGAGCCGATGGCCGCAGGGAAGCCGGACGGAAAGCACGCGGACGCGGATCGACCGTATTCGTTCACCCTTCAAGCGAGGAGGAGCCATGCCCATGGAATGCATCAAATGCCCGGTATGCGGCGGCGAGGCCAGGCCCAAGTGGGAAGCCGCAGGCGCCGCGCACCCCTATTTCATCGGGGATTATTTCTGCCCGCTCCACGAGGGGAGCATCCGCGCGAGCGGGTACGTAAGAGACGGCCAACGAACCGTTCTCTACTTCCATCCCGCGTGCCCGGACCACGGCACGGACCACGTGGTCCCGGACGTCGATCGGCGCCTCTTTTACTGCGGTATCTGCGGCCGCCGGATGGAAATCTTCGAAAGACTGATCGTCACGGTGACCAGGCCCTTTCCGGAAAAGCTCCAGCCGGTCACGTGGTTTACGGTCCTGCACCGGGAAGGAGGGACAAACCAATCATGAAACGTCAACTGAAGATCGTTGAGCCCGGGACTCCCCCGGCGGTTGCCGATTGGGAGGAAATGAAGGCCGGGATCCCCGACTGCCCGGTCTTCACGCAGGCCGAGCTCGATGAGGAATGGTATCGGCGCCAGCACGAAAAGGACCTGCACAGACGGCCGGTTCTGCCCCCGCCTCCGCCGAAGCGCCGCGCGGTCCAGATCGAAATGTTCAAGGACGCTCAGGACCTGGTCTTCGAGTCGGACGGCCGGTTCGAATCCTTCCAGGTCAAACCGGACCCGAAAGAGGGAAACGTGACCGGCAAGATCGTCCTTACCGTGGACACTTCCGACGCCTACCGGGATCTCGCGCCGCTCCTCAAGCTGCAGGACCGGTTCGTGCGCATCCTGGTGGCAAGCACCGGCGTGAGCGCAAAGGACCTGGACTGAAAGGGGAGGGCGCATGAGCAGTTTCATCGTCTTGAACCGCTGGTACCTGGTCCTGCTTTGGGCGCTGTCCCTGGTGGCGGCCGTTCTCATGGGAAGGTGGCTCCCATGACGGCCGTAAGGAGAGAGTCATGAAATGTCCTGTCAATGGTTGTGAATTCGAGCTCTTTCGGCAATGGGAGGCGAACATTCCGTCCCGGCGCAACTTCACGGGGGTGTTCGCCTGCCCCCGGCACGGCGTCATGAAGGCAAGCGGGGTTTTCGACCCCGTGTCTCACCGCAAGGACATCCTGTACTTCAACCTCGCCTGCCCCGAGCACGGAACGGACTCGGTCGTGGTGGACGCGCGGCACGGCATCCACACCTGCATGGTCTGCCACCGGAGCTGGACCGCGGACGCCGAGGGGAAGCACATTCACCGCGGTCCGCTTCCCGATCCAGGCGACCAGGGTCCGGTCACGTGGATGAACACGGTGTATGCCGCCGGGCTCGATGACTTCGATTTCGAGGCCGACGAGCCCCGTCCCGCCTTTGGCGACGATTTTACAGATGAGGAAAGGAAACTTTGATGAGCAAAAACGGAAACACAGCAATAGTAACAATCCCTACCCCGGCCGACGCCGTGACGCGCATCGCGGCGCAATACCCGGAAGAGGCGAAGGTTCTCTCCGGCGTGCTTGCCCGGGACGTCCGCACGCTCGGGACCGACGAGGTTTTCGCGCTTCGGGACGGCCAGGGGGAAATCAAGGCGTTCAAGGGGACTCTTACCCTTTCCCTGGCCGACGGCACCCTGGTGCAGCCAGTTGCCGACGGACCTCCCGTGATATCCGCGCAAGGCTACGAGCAGTGGGCGGAGGCGGTCGGGGCTTCGGTGATTTTCCCCAAAGAAGTCCTGGTCGACGGCCAATGGCAGCAAAACCCGGCCATTGTTCGCGACAAGGACAACCGCCGGATCCTGTGCATCTATGCCCGGGCCGTTGCGTTTCGGTTCAGCTCCAAGGGCATTCCCCAGGTATCGGACTGGACGACCATCTTCGATACGCCCTCGTACAGGCTGATCGACCTGTTGGGAAAGGCGAAGAAGTTCCCGCAGGCGTTCCGGCTGCTGCCGGCGGATATGGGCAAGCCCGAACTGGAGGGGACCTGGGCGAGTTATCCCTTTGACGAATCGACGGCCCTGTGGGTCAACACCGCCCACGAGGAGGCGCTGAGCTGGTTCGCGCAGATTCTCAATCGGGAGAAAAAGGCCATCGATTTCGCGCAAACCTTCGCCAGGCGCAACACCCTGAAGCACCTTTCCGGCCTGCAAAGGGTGCCGCCCAGCCGGGAAACGGAATCCGAGTGGAAGGGAAAGGACGGAAGGATGCACAAGACGAAACGCATGGAATACCCCTCCGCCTGGACGGTTCCCATCCTGTGCTGGCGGCCGACTTCCGGCAACATCGTGAAGTGGGACGCCACCCGGTACGCCACGGTCCAGGAAGTCGCCGGTCGCCTTATCACTTCCAGGGGCGACGACTTCGCGTCGGACGGCGCGCAAACGCCCTTTGCCATAGAAGCCAGGACCGGCAGGGAATCCGTCTCGGACGATCCGGGCAACGAGGCTCTCGAGGCCTCCGTCGACCCCGAAGACCAGGGCGACGTGATCGACGCCGAGGTCCAGGAACCCCCGCAACGGCAGGCCCCGCCCGAAGCCCCGCCGAAAACCCCCGAGTTGAAGTTGAGCGACGAGGACCGGAAGACTCTCATGAACTACCACGCAGCCCGCGAACAATTTGTTCTCGAACATGCCGAAGCTTGCAATCTGCTCGGCTTCGCGGTCGACGCCAACTTAACCCCGGACCAGGCCAGGGCCGTTATCCACAAGATCGGCGTGGTGCTCGACGCGCAAAACATCGCATAGAGGAGGCCGCCATGATCGCCAAGGTGATGGCCAAGGGATTCAAAGGGCTCGAATTCGAGCAGCCGCTTTCCCGCCTCAACCTCTTCGTCGGCCCGAACGGAGCGGGCAAGTCCGCCCGGGCCGAAACCGCGGTTCTCGCGGTGAACGGCTGCCTGCCCGGGGGCCCCAAACAGCCGGGCGCATTGCTCGATGCCTATGGCTCCGCCGAGAAGATGTTCGTGGGCGTGGAGCTCTCGGACCATACCCATCTCATGCGCCGCTACGTCAGGGGCGAAAGCGGCGGCGGAACTTCACAGGTCATGAAGGACCGGAAGAAATGCACCCCGGCGGAATATGCCAAGGCGCTCGCCGGGATCACCGTGTTCGACCTGCGGGGTTTTCTCTCGCTCTCCGACCAGGAAAAGCAGGATATGATTTTCTCCCTCTTTCCGCCCGATGGCGATATCCGGGAACTGGACGGCAAGATCGAGGCGCTCAAGGCCAAGCGGGACAAGATCGCGGCGGATATCCGCGCCATTGAGGGGACGATAAAACGGCTCGCCGGAGCTCGCGCGCAAATTCAACTTCCGGCTGGAAGCCTCTCCGAGCTCACGGAACAAATCGCGGGGGTCGAGAAGGAACTGGCGGAGGCCAGGGAGAACCTCAAGGATCAGGAAATTGCCGAGGCCGAAGCGCGGGCGGCGGATGCGGCGAGAGCGCAGGCGCGGCTCGAAGCCGAACAGGCGATGGACGCGGCAGCGAAGGTTCCCCCGTCCGCGGTGAGCGGCGAACCGGCATTCTTGCCGGAATCCCCCGGATTCCCGGAACGGCCCCCGGTTGTCCCGGCGGCGGTTCGGGATCCCATTCCAGGGGTGGATTACCAGACGTCCTACACGGCGGGCGGCATCCTCGATCCCATCGGAAATTCCGATGACGGCCACGATCCGGTCGAATCCATTCAATCGATCATCGCTACGATGCGCAATGCCGGTTGTGACGCCTGCGCCGCCGTCCTGGTGGCAAAACGCGAACTGCGGAAACACGCGAGAAAGGCGGTGGCATGATGGATGCCGAACTGCTCAAGAATCAAATCTCCGGCCTGGAGGCGAAATTGAAAACGCTCCGGGAATCATCCGACCGGCATCACAAAGCCAAAGGGCTCGCCGAGGAAGAGGAGCGGGCGCGCGCCGACATGGGCAGGCTCGAAACGAAGAACCAGGCGGTGAAAGAGGAAATCGCCGAACTGCGCGGCAGGAAATCGGAGGCACTCCAGGCTACCGCCGCCGCGCTCAGCCTGAAAATGGCGGAAGTGCTCCCGGAGGGGAAGCCCGCTTTCGAGGTCGTGGATAGGGAGGTTTTCATCGGCTGGGAATTGCCGGACCGGGGGAAGGTGCCCTATGCCGGGCTTTCCGGCGGTCAGAAGGCGATTTTCGATAAGGCGCTCGAATACGCTCTCGCGGGGAAGGGCGAGAAGGTCCTGATCGTCGAGGCCGCGGAGCTCGACGGCGAAAACCTCGTCGAGGCCATGGCGAGGCTTTCCGCGCTCCCGGAAGACGTTCAGGTCCTCTTGCTCACCTGCCACAACTACAAACCGCCCCCGGAGGTCCTGGAGAGATGGAACGTCGTGGAGGTAGCGGAATGAACCTCGACCTCCAACAGCAAGCGGCAGTCCAGACGGAATCCCGCTCGGCCCTGGTGATCGCCGGGGCCGGGTCCGGTAAAACGCGGGTACTGACCGAACGGATAGGCCACCTGATCGAACACGCCAAGGTCAGCCCGTACGAGATTCTGTCTTTTACGTTCACCCGCAAGGCGGCGGGCGAGATGAAAGCCCGCCTCGAATCGCGCATCGGCCCGAAAGCCCACCACGTCACCATGGGGACCATGCACGCGATTGCTCTGCAAATGCTCAGGCGCTTCGGCGAGCTCGTCGGACTCCGGCCCGGCGGCATCACGGTCTATTCGGCCTGGGAAGAGGAATTCCTTCTGAAGGAAGTGGCGCGGGACATCGGCTTTTACAAAAAGACATGGAAGGTGCCCAAGAAGGATATCGACCGGATGTTCGCCGACTTCTACCAGGAGGGGAAGAGCCCCTCCGACGACCACCCGGCCCGGGACCTGTTCCTTGCATTCATGCAACGCTGCAGGGAGAACAACGCCCTGACCTACGGCGGGTTACTCATGGGCCTGGACCTGATCGTTTCGACCCTGGCGAAGCATCTGCATTGGCGGCACATCCTGGTCGACGAGATACAAGACATTGACCCGCTCCAATGGAAGATCATCAATGCCCTCTGCCGGGCGTTTAACGCTTCCCTCTTCGTGGTTGGGGACATCGACCAGAGCATCTATGCGTTCCGGGGCGCCGTCCCGGGATACCTGCTCGAGCACCAGGGGGAATTCGACATCTTCCTCCTGGAGAGCAACTACCGGTCCGCGGCGCCGATTGTGGACGGGGCAAACCGGCTCATTGCACACAACACGGGCCGGATCGGCAAGACGATGCGGGCGGCCAGGCCAAAACCAATTGTCAGCACGGAAGATTATGACGACGGCATCGCAGTGGGCATCGAAGTGGCCGGCGAAATGGACTCGGCAGCATTGTCGGCCAGTCTCAAATACTGGCCGTGGGAAGACACCGCGGTCCTTGCCCGCAATCACGTTCTCTTGCGCCGCCTCTCCGAAGAACTGACCGCGCGCGAAATCCCGCACACCTACATCGGCCGGAAATCGGCGCTCACCAATTCCGAGGAATTTCGGCGGTTCCATGCATTCCTGAAACTCCTGGTGAACCCCCACGACAATTTCAGCTTCCTGCTGGTCAAAGACCTTCTCGGCGTCACGCCGGAGCAGTATTCCGCCATCCGGGTTGACGCCGTGATCAACGGCTGCGGACATCTCATGGCGGCAAGATCGTATTTGGTGGAGGGTGGATATGATGAATTCTTTCGAGAGACAAGCCTGCCCCTCGTTGTGGCTTTCATTATCGGTCTCGTGTTTGACAAGTTCGAATGCCAAGCCACGGCGGAATTCATAATGTCGTGGATGGAATCTAATGCCGCCGGGAGCATTCAAGAGTACCTCGACTGGCTCGCAACCTACGACATCCAGGACGAAATCACCGACCGGGACGAAGGACTATCACTTATGACCATCCACGCGGCCAAGGGCCTCGAATGGCCGGTCGTGATCGTGGCCAGCTGCAACGAGGGGATCCTGCCCTCCAAGCAGGCGGCGGCAGCGGGCGAGATCGAGGAAGAACGTCGCCTCATGTACGTGGCCATGACCCGCGCCCGGGACCAATTGATCCTGGCGGTCCGCCCCGAGCGGCAAGAAAAGGGAGACGGCCGGGTCTATGAATCGCCAATGAGCCGGTTTGTGCGGGAGACGCAGACATGAATGACCGAGTGACTTATTACACGCTTGAATTTCACCGGGTCGACGATCCCCCGGACGCGGACACTGAAGTTCTGTGCATCGACAGGGAAGAAATTGGCTTGGGCTACTACGATGACAGCCAGGACCCGTCCTGGAGACACAGCGACGGGCAACCATGGCCTGGAGTCAAGGCTTGGGCGGAGTCGCCCGACCCCAACGAATGCATGGCCGACTGCTATCCCGATCGTGCCTGCCGGGTCTGTGGATGCACTCAATGGTTTGAGGTATGTCCGCGCAAATGCTATGGAAAATGGTTGTGAATGGGAAACCAGCCCAACCACTCGCCTCGATTGGGTCATCCTCGGCGGCGAGACCGGTCCCCGCGCCCGCCCGATGCACCCTGATTGGGTGCGGTCAGTCAGGGATCAATGCCAAGCGGCAAGGGTGCCCTTCTGGTTCAAGGGTTGGGGGGAATGGCACCCCTTCAGCGACAACGGCCCTTTGCCGCCAAACTGTTCCTATGTTGGCATAGGGGGAACAATCCGAAATGGGGATGCCGAGGCCGATACTGATTGGTGTATGGGCAAGATTGGAAAGCGCGTCGCCGGCCACCTGCTCGACGGCCGGGAGTGGAGGGAGTTGCCGAGATGAGCAAAGAACCGACACATCCGTTTCAGTGCCTTTCGTGCAGTATCCGCATCGCATTGGTAGAGCGCGTCGGCTCGGACTTTACCCTTGAGTTGTGCCCTGCCTGTGAGTGCAAGGAGAGATTCGATTCAATTAGGCGGCATATTCGGAGACTGGCCGAGAAGTTCAGGAGGAAGTCGTGAGGATCTACATAGCCTCGTCTTGGCGAAACCAGCACGCAGTTGAGATGCTGACCGATAGGCTACGCGAACAGGGTCACGAAGTGATTTCGTTCGTCGAGGCCGCTGTTGAAGTCGAGGGGCGCGATGGTCTCCGGTTCGATGTCGAAGATTGGATCGCTTCCGAGGACGGCCGAAGGAAATTCGAATACGATACCGGGGCCGCAACGACGTCGGACCTGGTCGTCTATATCGGACCCTCCGGAACGGACGCCTGGGCGGAGGTCGGAGCTGCCTGGGGCGCCGGCGTTCCCATAGTGGGCCTGTGGGCGAAGGGCGAACCGGCGGGTCTCATGCGGCGCATGATCAGCTACTGGTGCGTGGATTACCACGCGCTACTCCAGGCCGTCAAAGTATATGAGAGACCGATGTCGCATCCCGCGACATGATAGAGGTTGATTAATCCATGACTGTGCTCACGCCCCAGGAAGTCGCAAGCCGGTTGCAAGTCTCCGTCAGGTGGGTGTACGATCACGCCGAAGCCCTTGGAGGGGTGCGAATTGGCGGGAAGGTGTTTCTGACCGAGGAGGGGCTGGACTATGCCTTACAAGGACCGAGGAAAGTGGCGGGCGGTGGTAAAGATAGCGGGCAAGCGCTACACCGAAGCCTTCCCGCTGACGGCGGAGGGAAGAAGAGACGCCTGCTCCTGGGAAATCACGGAGCGAAAGAGGCTGACGGAAAAGACCCAAACCGCCATGGTCTTTTCGACAGTCTACAATTGCTACCTGGATTACGCCGAGTTGAGGTACTCAAGGACCACGCACGTCGAAAAAAAGACGCTCGGCAAGCGCTTCATGAACCGGGTGGGGAACAAGCTCCTCGAGGAAATCACCCCGAAAGACCTGCATGATTTTCTCATATCCTCAGCCGAATCGATCAGCAACAACAAGGCGAACCGGGACCGCAAGAACCTGATGGCCTTCTGGAGATGGACACAAAAAATCTACGATATACCCAACAACCCGGTTGCCAAGATAGACCGTCTCCCGCATGACCGAGCCCCGCAGTATACCCCTCCCGAATCCGACATACTCAAGATTCTCGCTATTGCAACCAGGAGGGAACGCGCTTTCCTGGATTGCTATTTATGCACGGGAGCCCGACGCGGCGAGATCTTTCGGCTCAAGTGGGACGATGTGAATTTCGAGCGGCGGGAAATCCGGTTGGGGACCCGCAAGAGCGTCGTCGGTAGCCTGATCTACGAGGAACTGCCCATGAACGACCAACTCCATGATTCGCTCATGTGGGTCTGGAAGAACCGGAAATGCAAGGATAGCCCGCATGTGTGGGTGATCGAGGAGGGTCCGTATATCGGAAGAACGTACACATTCAGACGCCGGTTTCTGGCCGGTCTGTGCGAGCGGGCGAAGGTGCGGACATTCGGTTTTCATGCCCTCAGAAGATACGTGGCGTCCATCCTGGCCGACAAGCACAAGATCAGCGCCAAGACGATACAACGCATACTCCGTCACAAGGCGATTGCAACGACCGAAAGATACATTCACCGGATCAATACGGATCTCGCGGAGGTGATGGGACTGTTGGGTGAAAGTAAAGTGAAAGACTCGCCCGGTACCACGGAGCGGTACCACGACGAGTCTTCTAATTGATCTAAGTATTGGCGTCCCCAACCGGATTTGAACCGGTGTTGCCGGCGTGAAAGGCCGGTGTCCTGGACCGGGCTAGACGATGGGGACGCAAGGCAGAAGTGCTATCTAACGAAAGCGGCCGCGGATGTCAAGAGGTTAATTGGTGGGCCGTGCTGGACTCGAACCAGCGACTCTCTGCTTAAAAGGCAGATACTCTACCTTCTGAGTTAACGGCCCGGGCTGCCACTTCCGAGTAGACCCGTACTCGTAACACGAGGGTGGATGCCTGTCAAGCGCGAATCGACGCGCCGCCGCCCGCGGATGACGGCGTGAATTCCGCCTGGAAGCCGCGGCCCGGACACCGGGCTCCGATACCCTCGCAGCCCCTTTCGGATTGCTCGTGGCGAAATGCATTACAGCTATTGCAGCCGAACCGGCCACAATAGCTTGCGCCCCCTTCCGGATGGCTCGCGGCGGGATGCGGTTCCAGCTCACGCACATTCCCGGATTTCCCGGGGTCCTTTCGAATCGCGCTCTCCCCCAGGATGCGATCAGGGCCTCGCCGACGCCGTTCCCCAGTGTTGACTTTCAAATCGCGCCCGCCTGCGGGACGCGATACGATCCCGCGAACTGGCCCGTGACAACTCCCTGCTTTCAAATCGCGCCCGCCCCCGGGATGCGATGGGATATCCTCGACGTCCGCTGCAAAGTCCCGGCCTTTCGGATGGCCCGCCCGCGGGATGCATTCCGGCATGTCGCATCAGGCCCGATGCGCTCCGCCGGCCGCTCTCCCGCGAGTCTCCGGCCTGCCCGACTCCTTGACTTTGCCTGCAGCAGGTTCTAGGTTTGTGGGCATGAGAAATCCACCGTGCGGGCCGGTTCCGGCATTGGAGGGCGGGGTTGCGTCCCCGGCACCGCCCCGAAATTCATGAATGCCCGGGGTTATGCGTTTTCGGGGCCGGCGTGCGAATGGTCTCGGCGTGCGTTCTTTTCCGAATGCCGCCGCGCGGCGTGAACAAGTCATTCCGGACGCCGATCATTGATTCCGCCGCCCTGAGTTTTCCGGAGCGCCGGAAACAAACGCCGGGAGGAGCCGCCGGAAGATGGCCGGACAATCCATCTCCCGGCGCGGCGGAAACACACCGTAAAATGGATCGTTGCGGTGGTTGGGCCGTCGAATCTCCCGGGTCCGCCGGGAACGGGAGCGTCCGATTTCCATGGATGATGAACCAAACCGTGCGATTCCGGAGCCCGGGAGCGCCGATCCGGGCCTGAAGCCCGCCCCCGCCGGATGCTGGCCAACCCGTCGGGTGGGGGGCTCCGTTCGTAGTGAATGATACTTCTTCCCGCCTTATGCGTGGAGTCACTCAGTGGAGTCACTCAATTGAGGGGCGCAACAACCTGAAGAGGAGCAATCCGTCATGAAAAAGATCACCCTTGGACCGCAGACGCTCATCTACCCCATGCCCGCATTCTTGATCGGGGCTGACGTGGGCGGCAAACCCAATTTCATGACCGCGGCCTGGAGCGGGATCTGCAACAGCAGCCCGCCGATGGTCACCGCGGCGCTTCAGCACCACCGGTACACGCTGAAAGGGATCAGGGAAAACGGGACTTTCTCGCTCAACGTGCCTTCCGTCGACCAGGTGAAGGAAACGGATTACTGCGGCATCGTCACCGGGGCCAAGGAAGACAAGGCGGCCGTCTGCGGCTTCAAGGTTTTCTACGGAAAGCTCAAGGGGGCTCCTCTTATCGAACAGTGTCCGGTCAACCTGGAATGCAGGGTCGTGCACACGCTCAATCTCGGAAGCCACACCCTGCTGGTCGGCCTGATCGAGGAGGTTCATGTGTCGGAAGACTGCGTGACCGGCGGGCAGCCGGACGTGATGAAGGTCAACCCGCTGATCTACAGCAGCGGATCGAAAAAATCGTATTGTTCGATCGGGAAGGTGATCGCCCCGGCGTTCAGTATCGGGCAGGAAATCAAGAAAGGCTAGCCGTCGGCGGAACGTCCGCGGGCCGCGTCCGGCGCCTCCACGCAATCGTCCATGGCGCCGGCGTCATCCGCGAAGCATGAAAAAGGACTCCCGCGGGGCGTCTACTTTCCGGACAATTGTCCGGCTACGCCGTCGAAAGGGAGGATGGCGCTCCCGCGCCCCGGGAATCACCGGAAAGAATGGGACTGTAAAAGGAACTACCGTCGGGTGATCCCCGCGCCCCGGGAATTACCGACCGGTTCCGGATCGGCACCGGCGGCGTGGAAGGGTGATCCCCGCGCGCCGGGAATTACCCCGGCAGTTTTTCCCCGGCGGCCAGGTTTTCGAGCGCCTCGCGGTTGAGGATCGTGATCCTGCGCCCTTCGACCGTGATGAATTCCTGCTGGCTCATTTTTGCCAGGATCCGCGAGAGGGTTTCGGGGATCGTTCCCAGGAGGCTTGCCAGCTGGCCCTTGGTGGTGTCGAGCTCGAGCCGGTCCGATCCTTCCGCGCGCTCCCCGAGGTAGAGCAGGTAGGCCGCCAGCCTTCCGGGGACTTCCTTGAGCGACAGGTCTTCGACCAGGTGCGTGAAGCGCCGCAACCGTTGACACAGAATCGCCAGCATGTTGAGGGCCAGCGAAGGCTCACTGCGCACCAGCTCGATGAAGGCCGCACGGGGAAAGAACAGCACGCGGCTCGCCTCGAGCGCTTCCGCGTGGGCCGGGAAGGCGCCTCCCGCGAATACGGGGACTTCGGCGAAGAACTCGCCCGCACCGAAAATGTGCAGGATCTGTTCCTTGCCTTCTAGGGACAGCTTGTAAATCTTGATCCTTCCGGACACGATCACGAAGAATCCCGTGGCTTTCCCCCCTTCCGGAAAGAGCGTCTGTCCCTTGCCGAACTTCTGTTCGATGGAAATATCCGCGACCTTCCTCAGTTGATCGGCCGGCAGGCCTTCAAACAAAGGGACTTGCGCAATCGATGCCCGTGTTTCCAAGGAAAGCTCCATCCGCGCAGAAAGTTGCAGTGATCTTGACCCGGGTCAAAGCCAACCGGCAAGGCAATGCTTATACTGCGAACCATGAACGGGTTGCACGTGCCGTTGCCTTTATAGCAGCAATATGTCGCGGCAGCCAAAAAGAAAACCCGAAAAAATCCTGTTGAAAGCTTCGCGATTTTGACTCAGGTCAAGGCTCCCGACCGCAGGGGTGGTTATAGTACGCCTCACAGAGAGGGAAGCAAACGTTTCGTTGGAACGATAACGGCCTTTGACGGACTGAATCCATCACACAACAGAAGGGAGAACGGATCATGTTTTGTTATCAATGCGAACAGACGGCCAAGGGAGAAGGATGCACCAAAATCGGGGTCTGCGGGAAGCAGCCGGAAGTTTCCGACCTGCAGGATCTGCTGTTGTACGCTCTGAAGGGGCTCGCGCTCCATGCGGTCGAAGGCGCCAAAGTCGGCGTCAACGATCATGAAACCAATGCGTTCACCTGCGAAGCGCTTTTTTCCACCCTGACGAACGTGAATTTCGACCCCGCCCGGTTCCAGGTCCTGATCCCGCGCGCCGTGGATTACCGGGAAAAACTCAAAGCGAAAGTCAAAGCCGCGGGTGGAAAGGTGGATTTCGCGGATCCGGCCGCCACGTTCACTCCCGCCAAGACCCTCGAAGGACTCGTGGCACAGGGCGCCAACGTCGGGCTGAAGTCCGAACCGGAGCTCCCCCCGGACATCGTATCCCTGAAGCACACGCTGCTTTTCGGCCTCAAGGGCATTGCGGCCTACGCCGACCACGCGAACATTCTGGGACAGCACGATGACGCGGTCTACGCGTTCATCTACGAAGCCCTTGCCGCCACCCTGCGCAAAGACATCGAGCTCGGCGACTGGCTGAAGCTCGTGCTCAAGTGCGGCGAAATGAACCTGCGGACCATGGAGCTCCTGGATGCCGCCAACACCGGCGTGTACGGGCATCCGGTGCCCACCAGCGTCCCGCTCGGTCCCAAGCAGGGCAAGGCGATCCTGGTCTCCGGGCACGACCTCAAGGATCTCGAAGAGCTGCTCAAGCAGACCGAAGGCAAGGGAATCAACATATACACCCACGGCGAGATGCTCCCGACCCACGGCTACCCCGGCCTGAAGAAATACGCGCACTTCTACGGCCATTACGGAACGGCCTGGCAGAACCAGCAGAAGGAGTTCTCGAAATTCCCCGGGGCGATCCTGATGACTACCAACTGCATCCAGAAGCCCCAGCAGGCCTACACGGGGAACATCTTCACCACGGGCCTCGTGGGATGGCCCGACGTCCCCCACGTCACCAACCGCGATTTCTCCCCGGTGATCGAGCGGGCGCTGGCGCTGCCCGGCTTCCCCGAAAACGTGAACGGCAAGTCGGTCATGGTCGGATTCGGCAGGAACACCATTCTGGGCGTGGCCGACAAGGTGATCGAAGCGGTGAAGAACAAGGACATCAGGCACTTCTTCCTGGTGGCAGGGTGTGACGGCGCCAAGCCGGGACGCAACTACTACACGGAATTCGTGGAAAAGGTGCCCAAAGACTGCGTGGTGCTGACCCTGGCCTGCGGCAAGTTCCGGTTCTTCGACAAGGATCTGGGCACCATCGGCGGATTGCCCCGGCTCATGGACGTGGGGCAGTGCAACGACGCCTACTCGGCGATCCAGGTGGCTATCGCCCTGGCCAAGGCTTTCAACTGCGGCGTGAACGATCTGCCCCTGTCGATGGTGCTTTCCTGGTACGAACAGAAGGCCGTGGCGATCCTGCTGACCCTGCTCCACCTGGGCATCAAAAATATCCGGCTCGGGCCTTCGCTGCCTGCGTTCGTCTCCGGGAACGTGCTGGACGTCCTGGTGAAAAATTTCGACATCAAGCCGATCACCACGCCGGACGAAGACCTGAAGGCCATCCTGGGATAACCCGATGGGCGCGGGACGAGCCGTTCGGGCCGTCCCGCGCCTCGCCCGGCGCGGCGGCGGGCGATGGAATCATGGAGGAACGCGATGCAATGCCCCGGCCAGGACAAACGAACATGGAAGCAGGACGCCATCTTCGAGACCGAATGTCCGAAGTGCGGCCACGCGGTGGAATTCTTCAAGGACGAGTCGCAGCGCAGATGCAGGAACTGCCGTTCCCTGGTTCTCAATCCGAAGATGGATTTCGGCTGTGCGTCCTACTGCCAATTTGCCGGGGAATGCCTCGGGGGGCTGTCCCCCGAGCTGACGGCCCGCAGGGAGGAGGTCCTCAAGGAAATCAACGCGATCCGGGAAAAGGGATGCGCCGGCGGGGAACCGGGCAAGACGACATCATAGCGGACCGGAGCGCATCCCGAAGCCGGACGGCGCCCTCGGAGCGGTCCGTCCGCCGGCATGCGAATGGGAGTGAGTCATGGAAGGCAGGCGAAAGATCATAGAAATCGACGAGGAACGTTGCGACGGTTGCGGGCAATGCGTTGTGAAGTGCGCGGAAGGCGCCGTCGAGATCATCGACGGCAAAGCGAAGCTGATCAGGGATTCCTTTTGTGACGGGCTGGGGGCCTGTCTCGGGGAATGTCCGCGGGGCGCTCTCAAAATCGTGGAGAGGGAAGCCCCGGAATTCGACCCCGAAGCGGTGGAGCGGCACCTGGAGGAACGGGAGAAAAGGCGATCGGCCGTCGAACCCGCCATGGCCTGCGGCTGTCCTTCCAGCCAGATCAGGGTGTTCCCGGGACACGCCTCGAACCCCCCGAACTCCGCGGAACCGGGGAACGCCCTGCCGTCGGTGCTGGCGCACTGGCCGGTCCAGCTCAGGCTCGTGCCGCCCCAGGCACCTTTCCTCAAGGATGCCGACCTGCTCGTCGTTGCCGACTGCGTGCCCGTGGCCCATCCCGACTTCCACCGGAAGTTCGTGGCGGGCAAGGTGGTTCTGCTCGGCTGTCCCAAGTTCGACAACGCGGCGGAATACGTGCAGAAATTCGAGCAGATTTTCCGGACCGCCAACATTCGTTCCGTCACGGTGCTCGATATGGAAGTGCCCTGCTGCTCGGCCATGCCCGTCATCGTGAAGAAGGGCATGGGAGCCGCCGGCAAGAGCGTCCCCATGGAAGAGATCGTGGTGAGCGTGCGAGGAGAGGTGCTCAAAAGAAACGGCAAGGCGGCCTGAAGCGGGGCGCCGACGATATCCGAGGCGGACCGGGGAGGGACCGGGCGGATCACGGTCCGGCCGGTCACGCCTCGGGGGCGGGGAAGAACCGCTTTGGCGGGTCTTGCGGTACTCGCCCCGGTCCGGGACTTCTCCGATTTCGGCAGGTTCTTTCATCCTCCACTATGATTCCCGATGAATAGTGCTTTTATTAATGAGACGACATCCACTATATAGATGATGTTCACGGTGGATTGGTCCGTCCAGGGAGGGGACTCCGCCAGAGCCCGCAGCCCGGGATGTCGGGCGGGGGCTTCGCCGGGGGAATGACGTCGCTCCCCGATTGTGTGTCCGGTCGTTCCGCCCGGTGGTCTGTCCGGAAGGTTGATTCGTTGTTGGAGCTGTCAAGACAAACAAGGAGGGTGAACTTATGCGGAAGAGTCGCGCGGCAGGATTGCTGGTTTTGCTCGCGGTGGCGGTACTGGCGCTCGGAGGCTGCTCGCGAAGCGATGTGACGAGTGTCGAGGTGAACAAGGCCATTGCCGTGATGCATCCCACGGAAGGCAGCAAAGTCAAAGGCTTCGTCACCTTCACCAAGGAAAAGAACGGCATTCGCGTGGTGGCGCAATTCGAAGGACTGACACCCGGCCTGCACGGATTTCATATTCACGAATATGGCGACTGCAGCTCTCCGGATGCCGGATCGGCGGGCGGGCACTTCAACCCCGCGGGGGCGCCTCACGCGGCACCCACCGCCGAGAAGCACCACCTGGGGGATCTTGGAAATGTGGAAGCTCCCAAGAGCGGCCCGGCCAAATACGACAAGGTGTTCGATTTTCTAAAGTTCGAAGGGCCCCATTCGATCATCGGCAGGGGTGTGGTCGTGCATGCCGATCCCGACGACTTCAAAACCCAGCCCACGGGCGGGGCGGGCGCCCGGGTGGCCTGCGGGGTGATCGGGGTCGCCAGGTAACGGATCGTTCCGGCTCGAAAGATCTCCTGTTGAAGACGGCCGGGCGGGAGAAAACCCCGCGGGCCGTCTCCCGCTCCGCGGATCGGGAGTTGCTTTACCGGGTCGGAAGGACAGGTTGCGGGGCTTGCTGTTCGTTGTCTTCCAACCGCTCGACGAGTCTTCTCCCCTCCGCTTCATCCACGAAGGTCAAGACCGCCGCGCCGCCGAGGAACAATATGCCGACGGTGAGGATGGAAATGCGGGGGTTGCCGGTGATCAGGCTCGCCCATCCCATGAGCACGGGACCGATGACGGCCGCGAACTTGCCCAGCATGTTGTAGAAGCCGAAGAATTCACCCGATTGACTCTTGGGGATGATACGGGCGAAGAGCGAGCGGCTCAGCGATTGGATTCCTCCCTGCACGGTGGCGATGAGGACGGCGAGGACGTAGAACTCGATTTCGTTCTCCATGAAATAGCCCCACATGGTGATCAGGAAGTATACCCCGATGCATATGAAGATGCCGTTCTTGGCGCCTATGCGTTCGCCGATCTTTCCGAATGCGATGGCGCAGGGGAAGGCCACGAACTGGGTGATGAGCAGGGCGAGAACGAGGCTCCGCGAGGAGAAGCCCAGCGAGAGGCCATAGTCGACCGCCATCCGGATGATGGTGGATGTGGCGTCGATGTAGAGCCAGTAACCGAGCAGGAACAGGATCACCACCCGGAAGCTTCGAATCCTGGCGACGCTGGCGGCCAGTTGCCGGAAACCTTCGCGCACGGCCTGAACGGCCGAAGGGGTGACGGCCTGCCGGGGTTCTTTCACGAAGACGAAAATCGGAACGGAAAAGACGGCCCACCAGACGGCCACCGAGACGAACGACAGGCGAACCGCCTCGCCCGCTCCCGCAAGGCCGAAAGTGCCCGGCGAGAGAGTCATCGCCACGTTCAGGGCGAAGAGCAGTCCGCCGCCGAGGTATCCGTAGGCGTAGCCCAGGGCTGAAACGTAATCGAGCCGGGGATCGTCGGCAACGTTGACGATCAGGGAATCGTAGAACATGCACCCGCAGAAGAAACCGATGGAAGCGACCACGTATATGCCGGCCGCCAGTTCCCAGTTGCCCTTGCCGACGTGAAAGAGACAGCCGGTCATGAAAATTCCCAGGGCCGTGAAGAAGAACAGGAAGCGTTTGCGGGAATTTCCCCGGTCCGCGATGGCCCCGATAACCGGGGTCAGTGCCGCAACGATGACGCTGGACAGGGAATTGGCGGCACCGAGATGGAACGTGCTCACCGAGGCGTCCGCCCCGGCACTCCAGTATTCCTTGAAGAACACCGGGAAAAACCCGGCCATCACCGTTGTGGCGAATGCCGAATTGGCCCAGTCGTAAAGAGCCCATGAGACAATCTTGCGGTCGCTTTTCATGTCCTCGTGTCCATTCGGCCGGCCGGGCGCCGGTGTGTTCTGTTAAACGCCGTTTGCCGGCATCACTAATGCAAATAATCGGGAGCCTGTCAATCGGTGAACGTCGAAAGGCCGTGACGCCGGGGGCTCGACCGCGGGAATCGCGCCGCCGGGGGCGACCCCGATTCTTTTTTTCACGCTTTCGGGCGGGCGGCAGGACAGTCTCTTGTACATTGTCCGTCTCCGGTCTTATCTTTGCTGTTCGGCCATTGCTTTTGAACCCGAATCGGTCCAGTATGTTCGTAACCCCTTGCGCCACTGCGCAGACGCTTCAAGGAAGGAAACGTGAATGAGCGCCAACGGCATGACATATGACGTCAGTCTTCTGACCGACCAGGACATCTATCTTTTCAGGCAGGGGAATCATTTCCGGTTGTATGAAAAAATGGGGGCGCGTCTCATGGAGATCGACGGCGTTTCGGGCACACTGTTCGCCGTCTGGGCGCCCAACGCCGAGCAAGTCTCCGTCACTGGAGACTTCAACGGATGGAACCGGGGAACTCATCCCCTGAGGGTGAGGGGCGACAGCTCGGGGATATGGGAGGGGTTCATCGCCGGAGTGAAGGCCGGAGACATTTACAAGTACCATATTGTCTCAAGGGAAAACGGATATCGGGTGGACAAGGGGGATCCGTTCGCGACCCATTGGGAAACCCCACCGCGCACCGGTTCCATCGTATGGGACAGCAGTTTTGCGTGGAACGACGCGGAATGGATGGAAAACCGCAAACGCAACAATGCGCTCGACGCCCCCTGTTCGATCTACGAGGTTCATCTGGGCTCCTGGAGGCGGGTTCCCGAGCAGGACAACAGGTCCCTTTCCTATCGTGAGATGGCGGAGCATCTGCCCGGATACTTATGTGACATGGGATTCACCCACGTGGAATTCCTGCCGGTCATGGAGCACCCTTTCTACGGGTCCTGGGGCTACCAGACGGTGGGGTACTTCGCGCCGACGTCGCGATACGGGACGCCCCAGGACTTCATGCACCTCGTCGAACGGCTGCACCAGGCCGGGATCGGGGTCATTCTGGACTGGGTTCCCTCGCATTTTCCCAGCGATGAGTACGGCCTGGTCTATTTCGACGGCACCTACCTCTTCGAGCATGCCGACCCGAAGAAGGGATATCATCCGGAGTGGAACAGCTACATATTCAATCACGGCAGGTACGAGGTCCGGTCGTTTCTGATCAGCAGCGCCATGTTCTGGCTGGACCGCTACCGGGTGGACGGTCTGCGCGTGGATGCCGTTGCGTCGATGCTCTACCTGGATTACGCCCGGCAGGATGGGGAATGGATCCCCAACGAGCACGGGGGCAAGGAGAACCTCGACGCCATATACTTCCTCAGACGATTCAACGAAATCGTCTACAGGGACTTCCCCGACTGCCAGACGATCGCCGAAGAATCCACCTCCTGGCCCATGGTTTCGCGGCCTTCCTATGCCGGCGGACTGGGTTTCGGGATGAAGTGGAACATGGGGTGGATGCACGACACCCTGGACTATTTTTCCAAGGAGTCCATTCATCGCAAATACCATCAGAACCAGCTCACGTTCAGCATCTGGTACGCATTCTACGAAAACTTCGTGCTTCCCCTGTCTCACGACGAGGTGGTCTACGGCAAGGGGTCCCTGCTGAACAAGATGCCGGGGGACGACTGGCAGAAATTCGCCAATTTGCGGCTTCTGTTCGGTTACATGTTCGGGCATCCCGGCAAGAAGCTGCTGTTTATGGGGGGAGAATTCGGACAGTGGGACGAATGGTACCATGAAAAAAGCCTCGACTGGAACCTGCTCGAATACCCCCCTCACCAGGGAATGCAGCAGTGGGTCCGGGACTTGAACCGCTTCTATCGCGGGGAACCGGCGATGCACCAGGTGGATTTCGAAAATCAGGGGTTCGAATGGATCGATTTTCGTGACGCGGATTCGAGTGTTTTGTCCTGGCTGCGGAAGGGTCGGAGCACAAAAGACATCGTCGTCGCGGCGGCGAATTTCACGCCGGTGCCCAGGGAAGGCTACCTGACGGGTGTGCCCCGGGGCGGCTTCTGGCGGGAGATGCTCAACAGCGATTCCGAAATATACGGCGGGGGAGGTCTCGGCAACGCGGGGGGACTCGAAGCCGCGCCTGTTCCGTGCCACGGGAGACCGTGGTCTCTTTCACTGGTCCTGCCGCCCATGGGCATCGTGTTCCTGAAGAGCGAAGGCACGAATTGACGTTCGGCCCGAAGAAGGCTTTCACGGGGGTGACCGCCGAAGCGGTCCCCATATCGCCCGATTCTTCCATGTGAAGAACGGGGGGAATCTCATGGCTCCAAGAAGCAGCGGGATACTCCTTCACCTCACATCGCTTCCGTCCGACCACGGCATAGGAGATATGGGCCGGGGCGCCTACGATTTCGTGGATTTGCTGAGCGATTCCGGGCAAAGCATCTGGCAGGTTCTGCCCATAGGGCCGTCGTCCGGATTCTGCGGGAATTCCCCGTATTGCGGTTTTTCGGTCTTTGCAGGGAACCCCCTGCTGATCAGCCTCGATCTCCTGGTGGAGGACGGACTCCTCACCCGGGGGGATCTCGAGACCCGGCGGCCGTTCGCGTCGAGCTTCGTGGACTACGAAGCCGTTGAGCCCTTCAAATCCGCGCTGCTTCGGCGCGCCTTCGAAAAGTACCGGGAAAGAGCCGGAGCCGACGCGGAGTTTCAGCGATTCTGCGCCGAGAACGCCGACTGGCTCGATGACTACGCATTGTTCACCAGCATCAGGGAACGCCTTTCTGGAGCCGGCTGGGGCGATTGGCCCGACGGTCTGAAGAACAGGGAGGATGCCGCGCTGCGCAAGGCCGGGGAAGAACTGGCGGAGAGCGTTTTGCGGGAGAAATTCTGCCAGTACGTGTTCTTTAGGCAGTGGACTTCTCTGAAGGCCTATTGCAAGAGTAAGGGGGTGCGGATTTTCGGCGACATCCCGATCTATGTGAGCCACGACAGCGCGGATGTCTGGGCGAACCCGGAGGTTTTCAAGCTTGACGCGCGGAAGAGACCGGCATTCGTGGCCGGCGTTCCGCCCGACTACTTCAGCAAGACCGGGCAGCTTTGGGGGAATCCGGTCTACTGCTGGGAAACCCTCAAAGAAACGGATTTCGGTTGGTGGGTGAAACGCATGGCGTGGAACCTGCGCCTGTTCGACCTGGCCAGGCTGGATCATTTCCGGGGCTTCGTGGCCTACTGGGAAGTCGCGGCGGGGGAGAAGACGGCGCAGAACGGGCGATGGGTCGACGCTCCCGCGCGCGCCCTTTTCGACACGTTTTTGCGCCGATTCCCGAGGTTGCCGCTCGTCGCCGAGGATCTGGGGACCATTACGCCCGATGTTCGGGAAATCATCCGGCACTACGGTTTTGCCGGGATGAAGATCCTGCAGTTCGCGTTCGGAGGAGGCGGAGCCTCAAATCCTTATGTGCCTCACAATCACGTCAGAAATTGCATCGTATACACCGGGACGCACGACAACAACACGACCAGGGGATGGTTCGCGCACGACGCATCGGCGGCCGAGAAGAAAAGCCTCTTTCGATACCTTGGCCGCACCATCGAAGAAGACCGCGCTCACGAGGAGCTGATCAGGCTTGCGATGATGTCGGTGTGCGATACCGCGATCATTCCTATGCAGGACCACCTGGGCCTTGGGGCGGCCGCTCGCATGAATCTGCCGGCCGTGGCTTTTGGAAACTGGGTGTGGCGGCTCGAGGCCGAAAGCCTGACCCCGGCTCTGGCGGCCTCCATCCTGGAAGTGACCGAAACCTACGGGCGAACCTCCGGGGAGGGAATGAGCGACTCCGATACGCAGCCATCCGGGGCCCGTTCCTCCGAAACCGTGTGATTGCTTGTGGGAAGCCGTGTGACGGGGATTGTGCCGTTGAATCCGTATTGACCGCGTATTGGTTTCAGGATAGAGTATCCAATGGAATTCCTAGGGAGATCGAATCTCGCAAGAGGCTGCAAAAATGGTCATCGACAGTGATATCCTTGAGAAGACCTGCAAGGATATGATTGAAACGATCCTGTTCTGCCTGAGCGATGCGACGAAGGGCACGATCTACCGCATCGGGCCCATGCCGACGCTCCGGGCGGTTCGAATCACATCGGGCATTCGCGTCGAAGGTTCGGATGAGATTCAGTGGGGGTTGCCCGAGGTTTCCGACTACAATTCGCCCGGAAAAACCTGGGAGCAGTACAAGGACCGCCCGGGGCATGTGCTCGAGGCCATGGCCTGGTGCGTGGAAAAGGGCAAGAGCTGGACGGCGGACGATCCCCATCAGGACAATCGCAGCGTGAGGAAACAGCTCACGAACGAACCCGAGGACTACCATCACATGGAACCCGTCCTCATCAGCAAGTCCTACCTGTATGGGGATGATCTCCGCGGTCTTGAACTTCCCCGCGATCATGAAGGGAAGTCGATCTGGAAAGACTGCGAATTCGTGGTGGTCGCGGTGGTCAAGATTCACTTCCGATCCGATCGTATCCGGCGCGGCGACCGTTCCACGAAAATCATCAAGAAACTGTCCCGGACGCTCGGGACCGAGCTCCTGTCGCTCCATGTACGCGAAACCCTGTCGGAGGCCCAGAAAGAACTGGCCCGGCAGCGGTTGCAGAGCTGTAACGTGCTGGCCCATGAGCTCCGGAACACGCTGATCAAGCTGGGTTTCATCTTTTCCGCCATCAACGCCGAAATCAGTTACCTCCGCGAACAATGGGAGGCCGAACTGGAGAAGGCTTTTCCGGAGCTCGAAAGCAAGAAATCCATCCTCAGGCGCCTGAATGAGCTGGTGCGGCTCCAACTGCCCCAGGTGAACGGCACGGGAAAGCTCGCGCAGATCGGCAGAGCGCTTATGAGCGAGCAGGAGGAAATGGCCGGCCTTGCCCTCATGCCGCAGACCAGTGAGAAATGGCTGGAGAACAAGATCCGCCCCAAGTGGCGCAGGCTCCTGATGGAAAGCGATGCGTGGGCGGAAAGCCGAAGCGAGATTCAACGCCTGCTCGACAACTTGCAGAGAGCCATCTGGATGGGTACCGACAGCCAGTTGGCGTCAAAGGTGAATCATCTCCCCGAGGATCTGAAAGCCATTTGGCCCCGCCTGGCATACGTCGATTTCTCGGCGGATAAGCTGCAGGTACTCGATGAAATCCTGCAGTTCCTCGACCATCCCGCCTTGACGATTCCTCACAAGCAGCAGACCAGAAAGATCCTCACTTCACTCAAAGCCCTGGCCGAAATGATCCCGGAGGTTGAAGAACGAGCCAACCGGATCATCCATTCCCTGAGAAACGGCAGTCTCCTCGAGGAAGCCTAGGAACCATGTGGCATGCTCGTGCTTGCGGCGATCCCGGATCCTGCGCGGAACCGGTCGAGCGCGCGGCAGTGGCCGGGGTGCGGCGTTCCCCGGGGCAAAGGGCGCGGTCGCAGCGGAATTCCGCGTAATGCCGATGGGTTGGCCAAAGGATAGCCTCGAGGTTCAACGGGAGGAATCGGCGGGCGGCGACGCACCGGCATGACCAAGACGCGCCAGCGCGTTGCGCACTTCTTCGACGGATGCCTCGTCTTCCAGGGTCGTCAGGTCTCCGATATCCTTTCCCGAAGCGACTGCCTTGAGAACCCGGCGCATGATCTTGCCGCTTCTGGTCTTGGGGATGGAATCCACGAAATACATTTCGCCCGGGGCGGCCACGGGGCCAATCGTCTCCCGCAACAGGTCCGCAATCTCTTTTTTCAGCGCATCCGAAGGGGGGATGCCTTCCTTGAGGGTGACGAACAGCACGATCGTTTCACCCTTCAGCTCATCAGGCCTTCCGGTGACGCCCGCTTCTGCCACCGCGGGGTGGGCAATGGCGGCGTCTTCGATCTCCGCGGTTCCCAGTCGGTGTCCCGCCACCTTCAGGACTTCATCCGCCCTGCCCAGCAGCCAGAAGTAACCGTCCTCATCGCGCATGGCAAAATCCCCGGTATAATAAGACCCGGGAAAGCGGGACCAGTAGGCTTCCCGGTAACGCGCGGGATCTTCGTAAACGTCGAGCAACATACCCGGCCAAGGTTTTCTGATGATCAGGTACCCGGTTTCGCCAGCTTTGAGCTCGTTGCCCCGGGCGTCCACCACGGCCACATCGACGCCCGGGAGGGGAAACGTCGCCGATCCCGGCTTGAGGGCGAGAGGGTCGATGCCCGGAGTGGGCGAAATCATGATGCCGCCCGTCTCCGTCTGCCACCACGTGTCAACAATGGGACAGCGCTCCCCGCCGATGTGTCTGAAATACCAGTACCAGGCCTCCGGGTTGATGGGTTCCCCCACGCTGCCCAGGAGATTGAGACTGGACATGTCATGCCTGGCCGGCCACTTCTCGCCGTGACGCATGAACATGCGGATGGCCGTGGGAGAAGTGTAGAAGATGCTGACTCCGTATTTCTCGATGATATCCCACCACCGATCGACCGCGGGATAGTCCGGAGCCCCCTCGTAGAGAACGACCGCGGCGCCGTGCGAGAGCGGGGCATAAACGATCTGGCTGTGCCCGGTAACCCAGCCCACGTCCGCGGTGCACCAGTAAACGGATTCCTCCCTGATGTCGAACACCCACTGGTAGGCGACGTAGTTGAACACCATGTAACCACCGGTGCCGTGCACGATTCCCTTCGGCTTGCCGGTCGTTCCCGAAGTGTAGAGGACATAGAGCGGATGGGATGATTCCACCGCGACGGGTTCCACGAACACATGAGCACCGGCCATGTCCTTGGAAAGCCAATGGTCGCGTCCTTCCCGCATGTGAATCGCCTGTCCCGTCCGCCGGACCACGATGACGTTTTCCACGCTGGGGCAGGAGGGAAGCGCCTGGTCCACGATATCCTTGAGGGGCACGATCTTGCCTCTGCGAAGGCCTCCGTCGGAGGTGACGATCACCTTGGCCCGGGTGTCTCCGATTCTGCTGCAGATCGCCTGCGCGCTGAAGCCCGAAAAGATGACCGTGTGCACGGCTCCGATTCGGGCACAGGCAAGCATCGCAACGGGAAGCTCAGGGATCATCGGAAGATAGAGGGCGACCCGGTCTCCTTTCGTCACGCCAAGGCTGAGGAGCATATGGGCGAAATGGTTGACCTCGCGGAAGAGCGTGGAATAACTCAGTACCCGGGTCTCTCCGTTCTCACCCTCCCAATAGATGGCCACCTTGCTTCGCCGCCATGTGTGAACATGCCTGTCGACGCATTGGTGGCAGGCGTTCAGCTTTCCACCGACGAACCACCGCCCGTAGGGCTCCTTCCACTCCAAGACGTGGTCCCATGTTTTTTGCCATTCGAGTTTTCTGGCCTGCTGATCCCAGAAGGCCTCCGGATCCTCTATGGAATCCCGATGCATCTTCGCGTATCGTTTCGAAGGCCAGACTCGAACTCCGGTTGAAATCGAACTCGCCCGATCGGGCCCGCGGATGTCATCCACCTCAACCCTCCTTGGTGGAATGTCCGGCCGGGGATGTCTACGATCCCCAGTGCCGTGCAAAGATTCTCTTTTGGCCTTCAGGATTTCCGTCGTGAATGCGACAATATCAACTAATTCTAACCGTTGGATGGGGAACCGTCGAGTGGGCGAAAGCATTGAAAACGGGTATTGAGCATTTCGACCGGAAGACAATAAAATGATTCGCGGAAGACGAACGGCAGCCGTGATCGAGCATCCGAGCGCAGGAGTTTCATGCCCCTTTGCTTCGCATGTTTCGCCGGACGGTGTTTGATGAGGACCCGCGTTCAGAACGAAAACATCGCGCGGGAGGGCGCAGAGCCCTCCCCTGCAATTTCGCGGACCGCGGGGAAGGGGTTATCCTCCCCGGCCTCGCCTTTCGCTGCTTCCTCACTCCTCGATCATGAACGCGAAAATGTGCCGGGAGCAGCTTTTCCCGCCCCGAACGTCCGTCTCTAGCGCCTGTCGCCCCGCCCGCGATCCTCCAGAACATAGATCACCGTGACCCGTTCGCTCGAGTCGGATGTCAGTTTCAACGACGGCGGCGTAAGCACCAGGGTGGTGTTCACGGTCCCGGACTTGCTCAGGTTGTCCAAACGAACTGGTGATGTGTAGATGGTCGTGACCTTCTCCAGGATCTTGCTGCCGCCGATCACCCTGACGGTTTCGGGCGACACGGAGGTTCGAGCCAGGACGAGGTTTTCCGGCAGCTTCCCGACCCAGTCCACCTGGAGGGGCAGTTCCCTGGTGGTGGGAACATCCAGGGTCACCTCGATGGTGGACGGCTGTATCTTGTTCAGCACCACACCGGGAGGCAGGACGATATTGTCCTGAGTGAGAGGAATCACGTTCCGGCCTTCGGACGCTTTGCTCAAATCCAACCGGACCTGGACCTGTCCCGACCGCAAAGATTTGACCAAGGCGCTGGACCCGTAGAGCTGAAGCTTGGCTTCGTCCACCGAGGTGTCCAGGATCTCGAAATTCGGCGGTCGGTTCGCGTACTCGATGGGTACGTTAAGCGCGATGATGGTGTCCTGGCTGCGAGTGAAACCGAACCAGATCGCCGTCACGATCAGGAAGGACAGCACGGCTGCAACGGTCAGCCTGATCCGCTCCCGTTTCTTCCGCAGCCCCGGAACGCCGTCCATGATGTTGAGATGCCTGCGAAGAACCTGCAGAAGTTCTTCGGGCTGAGCCATAGCGCGGATCCAGTTGTCCTTGGCGACGGTCACCCGGCCGCGCTCCTCGGATACCGCCACCACGAGGGCGTCGCTGCGCTCCGCCAGGCCAGCGGCCGCGCGGTGCCTCGTGCCGTAGTAGCTGGGAAGGTCCTGGCGTTGCGAGAGAGGCAGCAAAACCCCCACTTCCACGACCTGGCGTCCCCGGATGATGGCGGCCCCGTCGTGGACCGGGTTTTTCGGCCAAAAAATGCTGAGCAGCATTTCCTGGGAGACCGTCCCGTTCCAGAGGATACCCCCGTGGATCGCCTCGGACAGGTCTTCCTTGCCCGGGAAAACGATCAAGGCCCCAATGCGCCTCTTGCCCATCTGGTACAGGCTGTCGACGATAATGTCGATGGGGGCGGCCTCCTCCCGGCTGGGGAAACCCCACAGGAAGGCCTTCAGGTTCCGAAGCTGAAGCGCGGAACGGATTTCGTTGCGGAACACCACGATGGTGATGATGGCCGCGGCGGCTGTAATGCCCTGTATGGCCGAACTGGTGAGAATCAGGCCGATGGATCCGGCGACCTCCTGCAGAATCCACAGCGAGGTGATGCCGACCAGCACCCCGAAAGCGTTTGTTCCCTGGAAAAGAATATACACCCTCAGCAGGATGTAGCTGATGATGATGATGTCGACCGGATCCTGCCAGCGGATGCTCGAAAGAAATGCCAGGAACTTTGCCATAACGGATCAATCGTATGGAATCAGTCAGTGATGCTGAAACGCAGCGTTTCGAAGACATGACCGTTCTGGTCGACGACTTCCACGCGCCACGGGCCTTTGTCGGTTTCCCGAAGCTGTATCACGCTGTAGGTGGACCACTTCGGCGGATACACCCGGAGCCTGGTCTGGGTGCTGAGCTCGTCGCGGCGGTACCAGCGGTGGTACACCAGCGTGGGCTGGGGCACCGGGTCGAATGCGGTGAAGCAGCAAACCTGCCCCGCAATGACGGAGAACACAACGGCGGATTTGCTTGGGACAAGGTTTTCGACCCTCTCGCACATGACCGCCTGGCTCAGGGTCAGCTTCTGGGATGGTTGTTCCACGGGCGGCGCTGAATTCTGGTGCGGCGCCGAGCTGTCTTTCTGCGCCCCGATGGCCTGCCTGAAAAACAGGGGCGCGGCCAGGACCAGGAACACCACCAGGAGTTTCCCGGGAAGAGAAGCCATTGAGTTACCTCCGATGACGCATGGGAATCATTTGTGCAGCGATTTCGAGGACGTTGCAGGGCGGTTGGAGTCAGGGGCGTTCGGTCGGCCTGCGGCACGTAAATCCCAGGGAAAAACATTCGCGGGTTTTCGTGGGTGCCCGGTAAAACAGCGATGGAAAGGATTCAGTCACCGAATTCGCGTCAGCAATCACAGGTTTCGTGTCCTGTCCGCCCGAGACCGCACCCGAAGGCTCGATGGAGCCGTCAGTGTGGTCTTCGATCCTGGATGAGGCTGCATAATCCCGTTTTGTACCCGCCACCGACAGAGAATAGCATGCCGCATCGGTTCGTCAAGACCTTTTGCACCGGATCTTTCCTGTCCCAAATACCCGCAGGCTTGATATGCAGGCCCTCACGGCCGTCGGCCGAGAAGTGTCCGGTCCCGTCGATTCAAGCCGAACCCGGGATCGCTCCGGATGTGTTGACATCAGACGACATTTCCGGGTATGTCCTTCGAGGGCGTCGGGTGGCCCGCGCCCATCATGTCCCGCAGACCTTTCAGGGGATGGCCGATGGCCCATCGACGATCCGCCGAACTCAGTGTTTTCCGCCGTCTTGCAGTGTCGTCCCTGGCGCTGCTCTGTGTCTTGCTCTCCTTTTCGGCCGGGCATTCCCGTTCGTTGCCGCGCGAGGCCCTGGTGGCAGCGGTTTTTGACGGGGACACGATTCTGCTCGACACCGGCGACAAAGTCAGATACCTGGGAATCGATGCGCCGGAGCCGGCCCATGACGGAGAACCCGCGGATTGTTACGCCCGGGAAGCCGAAGCCGCCAACGCGGCAATGGTTCTTCACCGACGGGTGACCCTGGAATTCGACCGCGAGAAACGGGATCGCTTCGGCCGGCTGCTCGCCTACGTGTTCACCATGGACGGGAGGTGCGTCAACGCGGAATTGCTCGGGTCGGGCCATGCCCGCGTATTCACGACGTTGCCCCGACACCGCCTGGCGGAGCGGTTCCTTTCCCGCCAACGGGACGCGATGGCGGAGGGGAGGGGCATGTGGGGCGCCTGCCCCGTAAGGCAGGAGTCATACTACATTCTGAATCGACGGAGCTTGGTCTTCCACCGGCCGTCGTGCGAACTGGGACGGAACACGTCGGCCCGGAACCGGTTGCGACTGGAAACGCGCAGGGAGGCCCTGGAACGCGGGTTTCGCCCCTGCCGGGTGTGCAAGCCCTGAAGACGGTCCGGGGGCGGGCTTGCTCCATCGGCCGACAAGCCCGCTCGAGCCGCCTCATCGGAGTCGTCTATGGATCGGAGATATCCCGAATACCCGCTGGTCGGCGTGGGTGCGATCATTTTTCGAGACGAGCGGGTGCTTCTCGTGCAAAGGGGAACGGAGCCCGCCTACGGAAAATGGTCCATTCCCGGCGGACTGGTGGAACTGGGTGAAAGCCTGGAAACGGCGGTACGCAGAGAAGTCGGCGAAGAGGTCAACCTCGACGTCAGTGTCGTCGACCTCGTGGCCGTTCTTGACAGCGTCTTCCGGGACGAGAACAGAAAGGTGGAATATCATTACGTGCTCCTCGATTTCCTCTGCGAAAGCCCGGAGGGAGATCCCTACCCGGCATCGGATGTCCTGAACTGCATGTTCGTGCCGTTGGACGAGTTGGGGCGCTACCCCATGACCCGGGGCACCGAAAAGGTCATCAGGAGGGCGTTCTCCCGGACCGGCGGCGCGCGCGCTCCCATCTACGACACCACCTTCTGATTCCGTTCCTTCACCATGAATCCCGGTGAATTGTCCTGCCCGGCGAAGTCGAGAGCGCCCGGGGGAAGAGCCGGTGGGATGCGCCGTCGACGATCGAGACAAACGCCTGCGGCCGTCGGCCGGCACTCACGCCGCAAACGGCCCGGGTCCTGCCGCTCACCCGTTTCTTTCTTTTTTTTCCCGGCGGATATCCCGCTTGACTTTGTCCACGCTCTGTGGTTTATGACTGACCAGTCCGTCAGAGAGGAGGCGACTCGATCGCGTGACGCATGAATCCCGACAGCAACTCAAGCAGGTCTTCCTGCGGATGCTCGTTCAGGAACCGGATAACCTCGAGGCCCTGATGCGCGCCCTTGATACGAGCCTGCCCGCGCACAGGCCCGGCGCCGAGGTGCTCGACGACCTCGCCGGGTGCTTCCAGTCCGCTCGCAATGCGCTCAGACAGGGCATGCTGCCGGCCGGCTTCTCCATTTCGCGACTGATGGTCGCTCTCTCTGGAATCGCAGGGAAGAGAAACATCGATGCGGACCTGTTCTATTCGACCTTGATTGAAAAAGCCTTGGTCGACGGCGAATCGGAAGACGTTCACCGGGCGGTCCACAAGCAGTCCACCAAGGAAAAGATCCTCGACGCGGCGCTCGAGGTGTTTTCCGAAAAGGGGTTTCACCTTGCCACGGTCGATGAAATTGCCGACCAGGCAGGCGTTGGGAAGGGGACCCTTTACCGTTATTTCGCCAACAAGGAGACCCTGTTCAACGAACTGGTCAAGCTGCGCCTGGCCGAACTGGAAAGAAATGCCACGGCGGTCCTGGACGGGCAGGACGACGTGCTCACCATGATCGCCAAGTACCTGCGGGTCTATTTTGCGTTCTTTGACCGCAACCAGCACCTGTACAGGCTCATCGCCCAGGAGCGGCTCGATTTCGGCGAACACGTCCAAGACCTTTATTTCAAGAAGGTCATGCGTCGCATCCATGCACTGAAGAAAAAGACCTACGAAGCCAGTCAGCAGGGCATTCTCAAGGAAGTGGATTTTCAGACCGTCTTTTACGGGGTCATGGGATTTGTCCACGGCGTCATTCAAAAATGGCTTGCGCGGGACTGTTCCTACTCACTGGTGGAAGAATTGCCCGGAGTCATTGAAGTTCTCTTTTACGGGTTTGTGAAGAAGCGGGTCAATCTAACGAAAGAAGGAGACAAAGATGGATGTAGCTGCAATGCAGGTCAAGATCGTTGACATCATCGCAAACCAACTGGGCGTCGACAAGGAAATCATCACTCCTGAGGCCAACGTGGTGGACGATCTGGGCGCCGATTCGCTGGACGTGGTCGAGCTGGTCATGGCGCTGGAAGAAGCTTTCGATGTCGAGATTCCCGACGAGGATGCCGAGAGCATTCGCACCGTGAAGGATATTTTCGATTACCTGGCGAAGAACAAGGCGGCTTGATCCCGCTCTTTATTCTTCGTGCCGAGTCGCGTGAAACTCGTATGGCCCCGTCCGGTTTTCTCGAATCCGTTGGGAAGACCGGGCGGGGCTTTTTCATCATTTGTGTAAAACCGCCCTCGGTCGGCCTCCGAAGTGTGCCGGAGACAGCTTGCCCGCCTTCGGGTCATCGGCCGTCACCATGGGGGCCGACGGGAAATCTCCGCCCCGGGCATGCCCGTTTTGCCTCCTGGCCCGACAGGGCCCCTTTCAGGAATCCTCTTCCGGAGGTTCAGCTGCGGGTGCGGGGCGGTCGCCTTTCAGGACGTTCTCTTCCATGCCGGTCAACTGGGCGTTGATGACGGTGTCTTTCAATGTCCAGAAAACACTTCTGAAGTGCTCATCGAAATTGCCCGGAGAAACCCTGCCGAGCTCGATGAACTTCACGATGATTTCCTTGGCCATTCTGAGTATTTTTTCGTCGTCCGCCTGCATGGAACGATCCTTTCCAACGAAAAAGCCTCTGCTGTTTGGAGGGAAGGCCTTACAGGGTTGAAGCAGAGGCTTTCGAGTCCTATGGAATACCCCGGAAGGCATCCCATCACTCATCTTTTTCTCTAACACATCCTTTCGCGAAACCGCAATGAAAATCCCTCGAAGCCAGGCACTTGGCTCCCTTAGGGCGGCTCGACGTGCGGCTCCGCTCGGATATCCTGCCCCAAACGAAAAACAATGTCACGAATCAAGGATCCTTCCAGGCGCGTTAATCAGGTGAAATTTTTTTAAAAAAGTCTTTTTTCGCGCAGTTTGAATTTGACAAAGCAAAATTTACGGTGATAAATAGGCTCAATGTGGGAAATTGTGGGAAGATGAGGTGAAATGTGGGCGTATTGGGTAAGCCATATTTCAGGGGACAATCGATCCACCGCCTGGATGCCAAGGGGCGACTGCGGATTCCTACGAAATTCCGGGAAGTGCTGCAAAATCACTATACTGACGCTCTGGTCATCACTCGCATGGGGGAATGCCTTCTGGCCTATCCTCCGGAGGAATGGGAGAAGATCGAAAACAAAGCGAAAGAGTTCTCCCAGGTCCAGCCGGAGCATCGCGCCTTCATGCGTTATTTCATTTCGAGCGCGGAGGAATGCGAGTTCGATAACCAGGGAAGAATCCTGATTCCGCCTTTCCTGAGGGAAGAGGCGAACCTTACCCAGGATGTGCTCCTGGCGGGCGTGCTCACCAATTTCGAGATATGGAACAAATCGACGTGGGACGCCCACATCAAGCTCGACAAAGACAGTTACCAGAAAATCATGGAATTCATGGCCGGCACCGGGTTGTAGAAGATCATGGAACCCGGGCCCGCTCTCGAACACATACCGGTCATGCTCGAGCAGGTTTTGGAGCTGCTTGCATGTCGCCGGGGCGGGATTTACGTGGATGGTACGGTGGGTGGCGGCGGATATTCGGAAGCCATTCTCCGGGCCAGCGCGCCCGACGGGATTCTGCTCGGGGTCGACTGGGACGCCGAGGCGATCGGACGGGCGGCCGGGCGGCTGATCGCGTACGGCAGGCGGGCCATCCTGGCGAAGGCTGGTTTCGCGGAGCTCCCGGAGGTCCTCCCGCGGCATGGGTTCGCGCAGGTGGACGGCATCGTGCTGGACCTGGGAGTGTCCGCCTTCCAGATCGATGACGCCGCCCGCGGGTTCAGTTTCACGAAGGACGGGCCTTTGGACATGCGAATGGATCCCGGCCTTCCACAAACGGCCGCGGATATGGTGAATACGCTCCCGGAAAAGGACCTGGCCGATCTGATCTTTCGGCTGGGTGAGGAGCGGTGGTCCCGGAGGATTGCGCGGGCCGTCGTGGAGCGCAGGAGGGAACGGCCATTCCAGCGAACGCTGGAGCTGGCGGATACTGTGGCGGCGACGGTGCCCGCGACCCGGGACAGCAGGAGGATTCACCCCGCCACCCGGACCTTCCTGGCACTGCGGTTGGCGGTGAACCATGAGCTGGAATCGCTCCAGGGGTTTCTCCCCCGGGCGCTTGACCTGCTGAAAACGGGCGGTCGGCTCTGCGTTGTGTCCTTTCATTCTTTGGAGGACAGGATGGTCAAGGGGCAGTTCAAGGAATGGGCGAAATCCTGCCGGTGTCCCCGGGAAGCCGTTCTGTGCCGATGTGAGGGAAGACCCCTGGCCCGGTTGCTCACACGGAAGGCCGTGCGCCCGGACGAGAGGGAAAAGGAGCGCAATCCGCGATCCCGCAGCGCGCGGCTGCGCGCGGTGGAGAAACAGGGAGTGCCTGCCTGAAGCTTCGGCAGGGCGGAGATTCGAGTGACCCAAGGGATGGGAAGCGAACCATGAGCCTCCGGGTGGATACGAAACTGAGATTCGGCGGCGATTTCGATCCGATCGAAACGAGCACGTCCGGAATCGAGGTGAAGCTCTGGTTGGCGTCATCGGCCTTCCTGGTGCTGGTCTTTGTCACATGCGCCATCTTTTATGTGTGGCTCTACATTCAGCAGGTTCAGAACGGCTATCGCCTGGCAAGGTATTTCCAGGAGCACGACCAGTTGATCACGATTCAGCGCAAACTGCGGCTCGAATGGTCGAGGTTTCAGGACCCGTACCTGCTGGAAGAGATGGGACGCAAACAGTTCGGACTCAATCCTCCCAAGCCGGGTCAGAAAATGACGATGCGCTGACCCGGCTGAAGGTCGGAGGGGCTTATGGCGGAAAAACGAAATCCCGGAAAATTTCTGAATGCGCGCTACTGGTCGTGCTGCCTCCTCTTCAACATTCTGGTCATCGGCGGCTTCTGTCTGATCCTGTTCAAGGCCTTCCGCCTTCAAGTCCTGGAATACTCGACCTGGGACGAAAGGGCGCGCAACCAGGTCCAAACCACTTTCCAGGTCCCGGCCTACCGGGGTTCCATCTATGACTGCAAGGGCCGGCTGCTGTCCTACTCCGTGCCGCAACCGTCGCTGTATGCGGATGGGGATCAGATCGAAAATCCGAAGAAAATGGCGGCCCAACTGGCCGCGCTTCTGGGAGAACCCGAAGCGGCTATCGAGAAGAAACTGGTCGCCAACCGCCATTTCGTCTGGCTCAAACGGCATCTCACGGATCAGCAGGCAGCCGCGATCGAAACCATGAACCGGCGTGGTCTGAGCCTGACCAGGGAATACAAGAGATTCTATCCCTATCGCCAGGTGGCGGGGCAGGTGCTCGGATTCGTGGGAATGGACGGCGTGGGGCTCGAAGGGGTCGAGAAGTCTTTCGACCAGGTGCTGCGCGAAAACGCGACCTCGGTGGGCCAGGTGCGGGATGGAATCCGCAAATGCCTTTGGATGCGGCCCTGCCTTCCCCCTGAGCCGGGTGAAAGCTTCGGAGTGCGCCTGGCACTGGACACGTTCATCCAATATGTGAGCGAGTGCGAGCTGGAGGCGGCGATGGCCAAGTACAAGGCGAAAGCCGGTGAAGTGGTCGTCGTCGACGCCCAGACGTCCGAAGTCCTGGCCATTGCCAACTGGCCCCCCTTCGATCCCAACCATCCCGACAAGAGAAATCCGAATTCGTGGCGCAACCGGGTCATCACGGATTCTTTCGAGCCGGGGTCGACATTCAAGGTCTTCCTGGTCAGTGCGGCGCTCGACGAAGGAGTCATCAAGGAGAAGGACCGTATTTTCTGCGAGAACGGAAAATGCAAGCTCGCAGGGCACGTCATCAACGACACTCATCCTTACGGCTGGCTCACCATTCCGGAAGTCGTGAAATACTCCAGCAACATCGGCGCCTCGAAACTGGCGCTGCAGATGGGAAACGAACGCTATGCACGCTACATTAAGGCGTTCGGGTTCGGCTCTCCGACGGGCATCAGCCTTCCGGGGGAAGTGAAAGGCCTTCTCAGGAACCATAAGCGTTGGCGACCCATCGATCTGGCCACTACCGGGTTCGGCCAGAGCATAGGCGTCACCGCCATGCAATTGAACTCCGCCATCCAGACGATCGCCAACGGCGGCGAGTTCATCGAGCCGCAGATCGCAAAGGAAATCCTGGACGCCCAGGGCCAGCCGGTGAGCCGGTACTGTGCAAAACCCCTCAGACGGGTCATGCAGAAGCAGACCGCCGACAGAATCCGTGCTATGATGGAACTGGTCACCAAAGAGGGGGGAACCGGCACGAGCGCCGTCCCTGAAGGCTACACCGTTGCAGGAAAGACCGGCACCGCACAGGTGCTGGATTCCGCCACCGGGCGTTACGCTTCCAACAAGTATACCGCCGTTTTCACCGGATTTGTCCCCGCGGACAAACCTCGCCTGGTCATGACCGTGGTCATCCATGAACCGCAGGGGGCGATCTACGGAGGGGTCGTGTCCGCTCCCGTCTTCAAGAATATTTCCGCGAAGGTCCTGCCTTACCTGGGTGTCCAGCCGACACTCGAAAGCGTTCCTCCGGCCAAGGGGCTGCGGCTTGCGGGCAAGAGCGGACAGTCCGCCGCCAAAGCTCCGGCGGATGCATCCAAGGCCGCGGCCAGGGCTGCCGAGAACAGGAAACCCGTCGGTACCGCCGCTCGGGCCGGGAAACCAGACGCGGACAAGACCCTGAAAGCCGGGGCGAGCGACGGGATCACCGCCAAATCTCAAGCGAAACCGGCCGTCACCCGGGCTTCGGGCCTGGAGCAATACTCATTGAAGGCTCAAACCCCTGCGACGGGAACATATCAGGGGACTGGACGGGCGGGCGCCGCACTCGCATCCCTGCCCGAGCGGTCGGTGCCGCGGGAAAAGCGGGAGCCTGCCCATGCCGGCGAAACGACTTTGAAATTACTTGTTGATTGATAAACGTTCCCCAATAGTGTAGGAATGCCGATTTAATGTTTGGGGACATCCGGTTTCTCACCCGGGGCATCCGATATGGTCAGAGCACTGAATAATCTACTCCGTGACGTCGAAATCCTGCAGACGGCAGGACCGCTGGACGTGCCCGTCACGGGTATTGCCTACGACAGCAGGCGGATTCAGGCAGGAAACGTTTTTGTGGCGTTGCCCGGGGTTCGGGTGGACGGAAACCGTTTCATCCCGGAAGCGGTCCGTAGCGGGGCGAGTGCCGTGATTACCGAGACCGTCGGGTTTTCGGAGTGCCCTGCCACCGTCGTGCGGGTATCCGACAGTCGCAAGGCGATGGCGCGAATGGCCGCCAACTACTACGGCCATCCGTGCGCCGGGTTGAAGATGATCGGGGTTACCGGAACAAACGGGAAGACGACGACCACGCTGCTGCTCGAGAGTATTTTGAAGAGCGGCGGCCATTCGGTCGGGGTTTTGGGAACGCTCTTCTACCGTTGGGGGGTGAAGAGCAAAACGGCCGGCATGACGACGCCGGAGTCGCTTGATTTGCAGGGATTGTTTTACGAGATGCGCGAGGACGGGGTCACCCATGTCGTGATGGAGGTTTCTTCACATTCCCTGGCCCAGGGGAGAGTGGGCGAATGCGCCTTCGACGCCGCCGTTTTCACGAATCTGTCCCAGGATCACCTCGATTATCACGTCACCATGGAGGACTACTTCGCGGTCAAGAGCCTGCTCTTTTCGGAATACCTCAGGACCGGTTCGGTCGCTGTGATCAACGGGGACGATCCTTACGGGGCGCGCCTCGTGGAGCAAGCCGGCGGGGGGGCCTGGAGCTATTCAACCGGTTCCGAGGCGGCCCGTGTCCATGTGAAGTCCGCCCGACTCACCGCGTCCGGCATCGACGCCCGGTTGCGCGGGCCCGGCGGAAGCGTGGACATCCATTCGCCCCTCATCGGGCGTTTGAACCTTTACAATATCCTGGCCGCAGTGACCGCGTCCCTGGCCCTCGGCATCCCCGAAGCGGCGATAAGGGAGGGCGTGGCGGGACTTACCTCCGTGGATGGGCGTTTGCAGCGCGTTGCGTCGCCCGGTACGGGTTTTGAGGTGGTGGTGGATTATGCGCACACTCCGGATGCGATGGAGAAAAGCCTGGGGTGTCTGAGGGAGATGACCGCGGGGCGCCTGCTGGTGGTGTTCGGCTGCGGCGGAGACCGGGACCGGGGCAAGCGCCCTCTCATGGGAAAGGTGGCGGGAGCGTTGGGCGACCTGGTGATCGTGACCAGCGACAATCCGCGTAGCGAGGTCCCGGAGACAATCATCGATGAAATCGAGCCCGGAGTCCGGGCTTCGGGCCTGGAACGGATTCTTGCCGCTGAGCCTGGAAACGGCGCTCGGGGTTACATCGTGGAGGTGGACCGAAAATCGGCGATCGAGAAGGCCCTGGCGTGGGCGCGTCCGGGCGATACGGTGTTCATCGGCGGCAAGGGGCATGAGACGTACCAGATTGTCGGAGGCGAGGTTCTGCCGTTCGACGATCGACTGGTGGTCGCGGAGTACCTGGCGCGACAGCGGGAATGAAGCGAGGGGAAGGCCGGGACGTATGCAATGGACCGTCACAGAAATCGTTGATGCCGTTCGAGGTCGCCTGATGGCCGGCGGTCCGGCTCTCCCCGTCGGCGCGATTTCCACCGACACGCGCAATCTGCAGCGGTCGGACTGCTTTCTGGCGCTTGCGGGCGAGCGATTCGACGGGCACGATTTCATCCCGGCGGCCGTCGAAAAGGGGGCGGCGGTTGTGGTGGTCGCCTCCGGCCGCGGGGAGGGGGCGGTTCGAGCTGGAAGTGTCGCCGTGGTGGAGGTGGACGACACCCTCTACGCCCTCGGCGAGTTGGCGAGGACCCACAGGGCGCGGTATTCGATCCCGGTGGCGGGTATTACGGGAAGCAACGGCAAGACGAGCACCAAGGAACTGCTGGCTGCGATCCTGGAGCACAGACACAGGATTCTGAAAAACCGGGGGAACCTCAACAACCTGATCGGTGTGCCTCTGACCCTGTTGACCATGGATCCGACCCATGAGGCGGCCGTTATCGAGATGGGCATCAACGTGCCCGGCGAGATGGCCCGCCTGGTTGAGATTGCGGGTCCGACGCTGGGGCTGATCACGAATATTCAGCCGGCGCACCTCGAAGGGCTCGGCTCGTTGGACGGCATCCTGAAAGAAAAGGGCAGGCTGTGGGATGCGCTCGACGCCGAGGAGATCGCCGTCGTGAACCTTGATGACCAGCGGTTGCGAGCGTATTCGAAACGATTGACGGCCCGGACGGTGACCTGCTCCGTACGGGATCCCGAAGCGGGAGTGAAAGTGGTCGGCGAGATCGAGAGCGATGAGCATTCCACCCGTTTTCGGATGGTCCTGGGGACGGAAACCGTGCCGGTCGTTCTGTCGGCCGTCGGGATCCATTATGTCCGGAATGCGCTGGCTGCGGCTGCCGCCGCCTGGGCGATGGGGGAACCGGGTGAGGCGATCTCCGCGGGGCTTGCGGCGTATCGGCCTGTCGGGCAGCGGATGCAGATACGTCACATGGAAGACGGACGGGTGCTCATTGACGATACGTACAACGCCAACCCCGAATCGATGCTTGCCGCCGTGCGAGCGGCGTTGGCGGTATGCCGGGGAAAGCCTTGCATTGCGGTGCTGGGAGAGATGAGGGAACTGGGAGCCGACAGCGCCGCATTGCACCGTGAGTTGGGTAGACGGATCGGTGCCATGGGGTTGAGCGGCCTGATCACTTTGGGAGAGCTTGCGGCGAAAATCGGCGAAGGCGCGGTGGAAGCCGGCATGAAGCCCGCTGCGTGTCGGCATGCCAAGAGCCACGACCAGGTGGTGGAGTGGCTTCTGGAACGGAAAATCGTGGATTCCTGGATACTTGTAAAAGGGTCCCGGGGAATGACGATGGAACGGGTTGTGGAAGGGGTGCTCGGGCGATGAGACGCGGTGGACCGTTCAGAATGCCCGACAGGGCGCTGGTCGTCGGCATGGGAGTGTCCGGCCGGTCGGTGTGCGAGTTGCTCTTGCGCAACGGGGTCGAGGTCGTCGCGACGGACCTTAGGCCGCTCGACCGGTTCGGCGGCACCCTGGACGAGCTGCGTGCGAAAGGCTGCCTGTTAAGGTTGGGGGCGCATGACCCGGAGGATTTCCTGAGCGTCGACCAGATCATTGTGAGCCCGGGAGTACCGTCGCTGCTCGAGCCGCTGCGTGAAGCCCGCCTCAGGGGCATCGAGATCGCGGGCGAATTCGAATGGGCCTGGCGCCAGGTGGACGCGCCCGTGATCGCGGTCACCGGGACCAACGGCAAGACGACGACCACCGCTCTTATCGGGGAAATGATCAAAGCGTCCGGCAGGCGCGTGTTCGTGGGGGGCAACATCGGGACACCGTTGAGCCGGTGGCTGCTGGACGGGGATCGGGTGGACTGCATGGTGCTCGAAGTGAGCAGTTTTCAACTGGACACGGCGTTCCTGTTCAGGCCCGAGGTGGGAGTCTTGCTGAACGTGACCGAGGACCACCTGGATCGATATCGCGATTTTGAAGAGTACACGGAATCCAAGTTCTCGATGTTTGGGCGCCAGGAGTCCACGGACGTCGCGGTGATCAACCTGGACGACCCGGTCTGCGGCTCGAGGCCTTTCAACGGAAAGGGCAGGCTTCTGACCTCGAGTCGTAACGATGCGCGCGCGCACGCCCATGTCGAGGACGGACGGATCGTCGTGAACGTTCCATGGAAGCCGGCGTTCCGTCTCGACCTGGCGGATCTGCGACTCAAAGGGGTCCACAACGAGGAGAACGTGCTCGCCGCCATTCTTGCATGCCTGGCCATGGACGTAGGCCCCGAGGCCGTCGCGCGGGCCGCCGGGACCTTTGGCGGTCTGCCCCACCGTGTCGAATGGGTTCGAGCGGTCGGGGGCGTCGACTACTACGATGATTCCAAGGGGACCAACGTCGGCGCCGTCGTCAAGGCGATCGAAAATTTCGATCGACCCGTTCTCCTCTTGCTGGGGGGCAGGGACAAGCTGGGCTCCTACGCTCCCATTGCCGAGCGGATGAGGACCAGGGGCAAGGGGGTGTTCGTGTTCGGGGAATCGGCTCCACGAATCCACGCCGAACTGCGCGACAAGGTTCCCAGCCAATTGTTTTCCGATTTGGAGGGTGCGTTCGCGGCCGCCGTGGAACGGGCGGAAGCGGGAGACATCGTGCTCCTTTCCCCGGCCTGTTCGTCTTTCGATCAGTACGAGAGTTACGCGCAGAGGGGGGACCATTTCAAGAAACTCGTAGCCGCTCTTCCGGGGTAGCGCCGGGGAGGAGCGGGAAAGCCGCGGAGGCGGGCGTCCCCGGCTGTCCGCGCGATTTGATGACGGCCCGGCGCTTCAAGTGTTGACTTCAAGTCTCGAACGAAATGGAAAGTCATGTCCAAGCCTGTTGCAGACAGCCCAACATTCATAGTTGAACATAGCTCCGGGGAGGAACGGGCGGCAGCCTGGGCCGGCCTCTCCCTTGAGGTGCAACTGTGGATCGAGGTCTGCCTGCTCATTGCGGTGGGCTTGATCATGATCTACAGCGCCAGTTCGATCATGGCGTTGAAGAAATTCTCGGACTCCGCCCACTACATGAAACGGCAGTTCCTGTGCATCGGGCTGGGCATCGGGACCATACTGTTCGTCAGCCGCATTCCGTACCGCATGTACCGGAATCACATCGGCTGGATCATGATCGGCACGATCGTCTCGCTGGTGCTGGTATTGATTCCGGGTATCGGCGCGGAAATAAACAATGCGAAGCGGTGGTTTCAGTTCAGGCCGTTTCTTCTGCAACCGGGTGAGTATGCCAAGGTGGTTTGGGTCATGTTCCTGAGTATTTCCCTGGTGCGAAAACAGGAGAAAATCAAGCAGTTCGGCGTCGGATTTCTGCCGCATATTCTGCTTTGCGGGCTCCTGAGCGCTCTTTTGTTGAAGGAGCCCGATTTCGGCACGACATTCATTATCGGTTGCCTCACCGTCATCATGCTGGCCGTCGGGGGCGTGCCGTTGAGGAGTCTCATCGTCTGCCTGCCCGTGGCGGCCGTGGGATTTTACAAGTTCGTCTATCTCGTTCCGTACCGTTGGGAGCGCGTGACGGCGTATCGCAACCCGTGGACGGATCCTCTCGATTCGGGATATCAGCTCATCCAGGCATGGATTGCAGTCGGTTCGGGGGGGCTGTTCGGGAAGGGACTGGGAGCGGGACAGCAGAAACTCTTCTACCTGCCGGAATCCTACACGGACTTTATTCTTGCCGTGATAGGGGAGGAGTTGGGTTTCGTCGGCATAGCGATTGTCTGCACGCTGTTTCTCTTTCTGTTCCTTACCGGAATCCGGATTTCGAGATCCGCCCCGGAGCTGACGGGCACCCTGTTGGCGCTGGGATTGACCATGCTTCTTTCCATGCAGGCCCTGCTCAACATGGGGGTCGTGCTGGGGCTGGTTCCGACCAAGGGGCTGCCGCTTCCTTTCATCTCCTACGGGGGCAGTGCATTCACGGCCAACTGCCTGGCGATCGGCATCCTCATGAGCATAGCAAGAAGCGGTGAAAGGCGGATGGACTAGCAATGTTCAAGCGCTATCAGCACATACATTTCGTGGGTATCGGCGGCATCGGGATGAGCGGCATCGCCGAACTGCTCTTGAACCTGGGCTATCGGGTGAGCGGGTCGGACCTCAAGGAAACCGAGATCACCAGGAGACTCTCGGCGATGGGCGCCGCGGTTCACCTGGGACACCGTGCGGAGCATGTGCTTGGCGCGGATGTGGTGGTTCTCTCTTCGGCCATTTCCGATGACAATCCGGAAAACCGCGCAGCCCGGGAGATGGGTAAGGTGCCGGTGATCCGCCGTGCCGAAATGCTTGCGGAACTGATGCGGCTCAAGTATTCGGTCCTGGTCGCGGGCGCACACGGGAAAACGACGACCACTTCCATGGTTTCCACCGTGCTGGCCAGAGGCGGTCTGGACCCGACGGTGGTGATCGGCGGGAAGTTGAACGCATGGGGCACGAACGCCAAGCTGGGGAACGGAGATTTTATGGTGGCGGAGGCGGATGAGAGCGACGGGACTTTCCTGCTGCTTCCGCCGACGATTGCAGTCGTGACGAACATCGATCTCGAACACCTCGACTTCTATCGCGATCTCGCGCACATCCAGGAGACCTTTCTGCAGTTCATCAACAAGATCCCTTTCTACGGTCAGGCGGTCCTCTGTCTGGAAGACGAGAACATCCAGTCGATCCTGCCGCGCGTCGAAAAACGATTCACCACGTACGGATTCTCGTCCCAGGCCGATTTCCAGGCTCGTGACGTGCGGACCAGCGGCTTGTTCTCCTCGTACAGGGTATATAGCCACGGCGATGAACTCGGTGAAATCGAAATCAGGATCCCGGGACGGCACAACGTTTTGAACTCACTGGCCGCGGTTGCGGTGGCAAGGGAGCTGGACCTGGACTGGGCGAATATCCAGGACGGGCTGAGGGACATGACGGGCGTGCAGCGCCGGTTTCAGATCAAGGGCGAAGCCGCAAGCGTCCTGGTGATCGACGATTACGGGCACCACCCCAGCGAGATCCGGGCGGTGCTCCAGACGCTGGCGGATTGCTACCCCGACCGGCGACGCATCGTCGTCTTTCAGCCGCATCGTTACACTCGCACACGGGCCTTGATGGAACAGTTCGCCCGCTGCTTCTATCATTCGGACGTGCTGCTGGTTACGGAAATCTATGCGGCCAGTGAAACTCCCATACCGGGGGTGACGGGAGAGCGGTTGTCCCAGGAGATTGCCTCGCACGGGCATCACGATCTGCATTTTTGCGAGACGGTGGAGAGTGCTCTGAGCCGGCTGGTGAAGCTGGTGAAGCCCGGGGATGCGGTGATCACCCTGGGCGCGGGCAACATCTGGCAGGTGGGCGAGTGGCTTCTGGCGAAGCTGAAGTCTTCAGGCGGGGGCGGCGGCACGGGTGAGCTCAAATGATCGACAACAAGCGCGGGTCCAGTTATTTGAATTCACTCCCGGAAGGGTTGAGCGCAGAGGAATGCGATCGTTATTCGGCTGTTGTTTCGCTGTGCTGGAATGTTCTGGGGGAGCTTCTGGACGTCGAATTCAAATGGCACGAACCGCTTGCATACCACACCACGTTTCGAGTGGGAGGGCCCGCGGCGTGTCTTGCGCGTCCACGTTCGGAGAGCGCCTTGCTGGCGCTCCTGGAAAGAGTGCGGGAGAACTGCGTGCCCTACGTGGTGCTTGGCGGTGGAAGCAACGTGCTCGTAACCGACGGGCCAATCCCGGCGCTGGTGATTCAACTCATCCACGTGGCCGCGGGTCTTGCCTTCAACAAGGGACGCTCGAGCTCGCGGCCTCTCGTGGTTGTCGGGGCCGGTGTCCCGATTTCACGTTTGCTCAGGTTCTGTGTCCGCAACGAACTGGGCGGCCTGGAATGCCTCGTGGGGATTCCCGGCTCGGTCGGAGGGGCGGTGGTGATGAACGCCGGGACGGCTGAAGGAACCATCGCCGAAACCCTTGAATGGCTCGACGCCCTGGATGGAGCGGGGCAGAGACAACTCGTTTTCAAAGCGGACCTGCCGGCCGGGTACCGGAGCATGGGGCTGCCCGAAGGCTGGCTGATCCTGGGAGGTGCCTTCCGCCTTCATGTCTCTTCGGGCCGATCGCTCAAAAGGGAAATGCGGTCTCTGATGGTCCGCCGGAAAGCGACACAGCCGCTGGGGTGGCCTTCCGCCGGCTGCGTGTTCAAGAATCCCGTCGAAGCTCCCGCCGGGGCGCTGATCGAACGGGCGGGATTGAAAGGATTTCGGATGGGAAATGCGCAGGTTTCCGACAAGCATGCGAACTGGATCATCAATCTGGGCAGTGCCCGGGCCCGGGATATCCTGGCCCTGATCAGCCTGGTGGAAAATGAAGTTTTTGGAAAATTCGGCGTGCGTTTGGAGCGAGAAATTCGTATACTCTCGCCAGAAAAAAATTCCCTGAATCAGATGCTGAACTCATGAAGAAGAAGCAGAACCGGTATCGCCCAGACAAGGCCAGGCCATTGAAAATCCTCAAATTTTGGGGAAAGACAGTCTTGACTCTCCTGCTGGCGGTTGCCGCGGTTGTGCTCATTAGTGCTGGTCTTTCGCGTTCTTACTATGCCCTGTTGGAGGCACCCTGGCTGAGGTTGGAGGAAGTGCGCATCAATGGGCTGAAACATCTCGAAGAGGGCCTCGTTTTGAACGCGCTGGGCGTTCCAAGGAATGCCTGCGTCTTGAATTTGAAGATGAAGGAGCTGGCGGCTCGACTCGAGTCTTTGCCGCAGGTGCGCTCGGTGATTGTGCGCCTCGATCTTCCCACGCGGCTGGTGGTGGAGATCACCGAGCGTGAGCCGCTCGCGATGGTGCAGGCCGATGAGCTGCTCTTGCTGGACAAGGACGGGACGCTGTTTGCCCGGACCACCCGCGACGCCGATCCCGAGAGGCTGCTGATTACCGGGTTTTCCGGCAAGGGGCTGAAGGAGGGGGATCAATTGCCCCGGGAACCTCTGGAAGCTGTGAGAGAGCTCGCGGCGGCCCTCGAGAAGGCCAGGCAGTGGTTGCCGGTGCAACGCATTTCGGAGTGCCAGTGGCGTTCCGGCGGCTTCACCCTGTTCTTGGCTCAGACCTCTCTTCCCATTGACTTCGGGTCTGAGAACTACGGCGAGAAACTGAATCGCCTTCAGCGGATTTTCGCCATGCTGGGGGAACGGCAGTGGATCGGTGCCGTCAAGTATATTGACCTGAATTATGGAAATCGAGCCTATGTGGGAGGGCCGTTCCCGGCAGCCAAAGGCGCCTGATTCGATATTCGGAGGGCGCGGAACCCCCTGGTCGTGCCGGACCGGGCTCATCATCGTCAAGCTGATGCTGAAAGGGGATCGATGGGAAAAAGAGAGGAATTGATCGTAGGCCTCGATCTAGGGACTACCAAGGTTTGCGCTGTGGTCGGTGAGGTGACCTCCGAAGGGATGGACATCGTCGGGGTGGGTACGTACCCTTCCATCGGCCTCAGAGGCGGCGTGGTCGTCAACATCGATCAGACCGTCCATTCAATCCGTAAAGCGGTTGAAGAAGCGGAATTGATGGCCGGTTGCGAGATTTCCTCAGTCTATGCCGGTGTGGCCGGAACGCACGTTCAGAGCCTGAATTCGCACGGAGTCATTGCCATCAAGAGCCGTGAGGTGACCCAGGCCGATATCGATCGCGTGCTGGACGCCGCAAAGACGGTGGCTCTCCCTTTCGACCGCCAGATTCTCCACGTGCTTCCTCAGCAGTACATCGTGGACGACCAGGAAGGCATTCAGAACCCCACCGGCATGGCGGGAGTGAGACTTGAAGCGAAAGTGCACATCATCACCGGGGCCATTGCCGCGGTCCAGAATATCGTCAAATGCTGCGAGCGGGCGGGGCTCCAGGTGCAGGACGTCGTGCTCGAATCCCTCGCCTCCAGCGAATCGGTGCTCGACATGGATGAGAGACACCTGGGAGTCGCGTTGGTCGATCTCGGAGGCGGGACCAGCGACATCGCGGTGTTCATGGATCATGCGATTCGGTACTCGTGTGTCGTGGGGCTCGGGGGCAACCATATCACTTCGGACATTTCGGTCGGTTTGCGCACGTCCATCGACGAAGCGGAGAAGATCAAGAAGAAGCATGGCTGTGCGCTGGTTGAATGGGTCAACCAGCAGGACATGATCGAAGTCGGCTCGGTGGGCGGGCAGAAGCCGCGTCAGTTGGCGCGGTCCGTGCTGGCTCAGATCGTCGAAGCGCGCGTGGAGGAGATCGTCAAGATCATAGAGTGGGAACTGGTGCGGTCCGGTTACGTGGAATCCCTTCATGCGGGAGTGGTGCTGACCGGAGGCGTCTCCCTGCTTCCGGGGATTCGGGAACTGGCGGAGAAAGTGTTTGACCTACCGGTGCGCATAGGCGTGCCTTACAACTTCGGCGGACTGGGAGACGTGGTCAAGAATCCGATCTATGCGACGGCCACGGGATTGCTTTTGTATGGAAAGAAACATGGAAACAGGGGACCAATGGAAGAACCGAGCGTGATCAAGAAGGTTCTTGCATCGGTGAGACGTTGGTTCAAGGAATTCTGGTGAGAGGTTCGGCCTCCGGGGCAAGAGACTGCTTTCGGGGTGCGGAGGCCGGCGCGAATGCGGCCGGAATGGACGGTCCCCCGGCGCTTGCCGCCGGGCCGATCCGGATGATGGCATTATCGATAAGTCATGTGGCAAGGGGGAAAACTCTTCGCGACTATGGAGCTCATATGACTAGGAAAGAACAGAAGAGGGGGAAGGGACGAAATATGGAAAAAACACCAGATGCCATGGCAGTCAACCGGGCGAAAATCAGCGTACTGGGGATTGGTGGCGGAGGCGGAAACGCCATCAACAACATGATCAACGCGGGCCTTGATGGAGTGCAGTTCATCGCGGCTAACACCGATTTTCAGGTGCTGGCCCGCAACCAGGCCGCCACCAAGATTCAGCTCGGCACGAACCTGACCAAAGGGCTCGGCGCGGGCGGGAATCCGGAAATCGGGGCAAAGGCGGCCCAGGAAGACATCGACAGGATTCGTGAAGCCGTCGACGGGAGTGACATGGTATTCATCACCGCGGGTCTGGGGGGCGGCACCGGCACGGGGGGAGCCCCCATTGCGGCCCAGGTGTGCAAGGAGATGGGAGCGCTGACCGTTGCGGTGGTGACCAAGCCGTTCGTGGTCGAGGGTCGGGTGCGCCAACGCAATGCCGACGACGGTCTGAAGTCGCTCCAGGACGTGGTGGATACCCTGATCACCATTCCCAACAACCGGCTCCTTTGCCTGGCGGATCGCCGCGCCACGTTCCTCGAAATGATCAAGCGCGCCGACGATGTTTTGCTCTACGCGGTGAAGGGCATTTCCGATCTCATCATCAAGGATGGATACATCAACGTCGACTTCAACGACGTGAAGACGGTGATGGCGGAAATGGGCCTCGCCCTGATGGGAACCGGTGTCGCAAGAGGTGAGAACAGGGCTACTCAGGCGGTGCAGCAGGCCATCTCCAGTCCGCTCCTGGAGGACATTTCCATCCATGGCGCCCGCGCCGCCCTCATCAATCTTTCCGCCGGTCCGGATCTGGGCATGCATGAATTCGAGGAAGCCCTTTCCATCATCCAGAAGGAGGTCAACGAGGAGGCGAACATCATCCTCGGCATGGTCATGGATCCGAACATGGGTGATGAAATAAGGGTCACGGTGATCGCGACCGGCATCGGACGGATGGAACAGCCGCAACGGCTCGAATCGTCTCGTCCGAAGAGAATCAAGCCGGAGGGAATCGTTCCCGACCCCGATTACGACTACCTGCAGGTGCCGGCCTTCGTTCGTCATCGCACTCCCAGGGAGCCTGCCCAGGTGGAACAGCAACAACCCCGCAGAAGGACTCTTCTGCAGAAATTGACGGGAGGCAACGCCGAAGAAGAGGATCTGAGCATCCCGACCTTTATTCGCCGTCAGGCGGACTAGGCTTCCGCCGGCTCGATGATCGTCCCTTCTCCATCGTCGCCGGAGAAGGTTGAAAAAGCGAGTCTCTACCCCCTGCCACAGCCCTCCCCCCCTCCTCCGGGGGGGAGGGGCTCAGGTTGTTTTCCCCTTGCCCCGGGGCCCGGAAGCCTGGATCCGCTATAGCCCGACGACGTGGTTCCAGGGTTCCGGCTCTCCCTTTCGGTATGAATTTCCTATGCTCTTCAACGTGAGGCAGCGACATCGGCGATGGCTGTCGGAAGAAACCGGCACCGTCATCAAGGACTGGAGAGGAAGAGTCAGGATCGGTCTGGCTTTTCCGAACCGGTATGCCGTCGGTATGTCGAACCTGGGCTTCCAGACGGTGTATGCCGCTCTGAACGGTTTTGAAGACGTCGTGTGCGAGAGGTTTTTCTATCCCGAATCCGAAGACCTCCCCACGGTTCGGCAGAATCCGGGCCGCCTCTTGTCCCTGGAATCCCAGCGCCCGGCACGGGACTTTGACCTGTTCGTCTTTTCCATCGCCTACGAGAACGACTACGTCAATGCGATCGAGATGTTGAAGCTGGCGGGATTTCCCGCGCGTCGCGAACAGCGAAACCGCGAGCACCCCCTGCTCGCCGCGGGTGGAGTGGCGGTGTTTCTGAATCCGGAGCCCCTTGCCCTTTTCCTGGATTTCTTCTTTATCGGCGAGGCGGAAGCGATCCTCCCGGATTTCCTTCGTGTCCTCAATGAGAAGGGGGAAAGCGGTTGTTCCCGCCCCGAGTTCCTCCGGGAGCTTTCCGAAAGAGTCGCTGGGATCTACGTGCCTGCGCACTACGAACCCGCGTACCGGGAGGACGGCACTCTCGAGAGCATCTCTCCGCTGCCCGGGACCGGTGCACCTCAACGGGTGGTCTATCGCAGGGCCGACCTGGACAGGGCTCCGCCCTGTCATTCGGTCATCCTCACGCCCAATACGGAATTCAGCAATACGATGCTGCTGGAAATCGGGCGAGGGTGCGGAAGAGGCTGCCGATTCTGCGCGGCAGGCTTCGTCTATCGTCCAATGCGTTTCCACAGTGCTCAAAGGCTGCTGCGAGCGCTGAGCGCGGGAGGCGACCGGCACCCGAGAATCGGCCTGGTGAGCGCCGCCGTTTCGGACCATCCGGAAATAGGCTTCCTCTGCCGGTCGCTGCTCGAAGACGGGCGTTCCCTGTCCTTTTCATCGCTGCGGGCGGATACGCTCACACCGGAAATTGCCTCGGCCCTGGAAGCGAGCCGTCACCAGGCGGTGGCCATCGCTCCCGAGGCCGGGTCCGAGCGTCTTCGCAGGGTTGTCAACAAGAACCTCGACATGACGCAGATTCTGACCGCCGCGGAGAGGCTCACCGAAAGGGGGATTCTCCATCTGAAGCTCTATTTTATGATCGGGCTGCCCACTGAATCCGCCGAAGACCTGGAAGCGATCGTGGACACGGCCAAGGCGATCAAGCACCATGTCCTGAAGATCAGTCGGGGGCGGAAACGACTCGGAAACATAACCCTGAGCGTGCATTCATTCGTTCCCAAGCCGTTCACGCCTTTCCAGTGGGTTGCGTTCGCCGGGGTGGGGGAATTGAAGAACCGGGCGAAATGGATTCGGAATGCTCTCAAGAAGGTTCCCAACGTTCGGGTGCACTTCGACCTGCCCAAGTGGGCTTACGTGCAGGCACTGCTTGCCAGGGGCGACAGGAGGGTGGGAACCCTGCTGGAGAAGGTGGCCTTGCGGTCGACCCCCTGGAGCAAGGCATTGCGCGAGCACGTGGTCAACCCTGATTTCTGGGTGATGCGCGGGAGGGGGCGCGATGAGGTGTTCCCGTGGGAAGTGATCGAGCACGGCGTCAGGAGGGATTACCTGTGGCGGGAATACGAGCTTGCCCTGAAAGGCGAAAGCACGCCGGAATGCCGTCCGGAGGAGGATTGCCGCCGTTGCGGGGCTTGCACGCCTTGAGCTTGCGATTCTTAAGGATCCATTGATTTGGGTCGATTTAAGCTTTATAATTTTTTGCCTTGAGGTGAGCGCTTTCAGCGCATGGCTCACCGGTTCGGGCGGCGTAAAGGGCGCTTCCGCCGGAGGCTGACCAGCCCGTCGAGCGCCGTTCACGGGGTTTATCCCCGTCCCGAAACACACCGTGTTCGTATTGCCCCGTGCGCGGAACCTTTCAATTGAGGTCGAAGGTGAATTCGTGGTCGATCGCGGCTTTTCGCAGCATGGGCGCCGGCAGGCAAATTTCACGGAGAACGAGAAGACATGCCTCAACAAGACTACTACGGGGTGTTGAACGTTTCGCCCGAAGCTTCCTCGGAGGAGATCAAACGGGCGTATCGTAAGCTGGCTCTAGAAACGCATCCCGACCGCAACCCCAACGACCGTAATGCCGAGGAGCGCTTCAAAAGAATCAACGAAGCCTACGGCGTGCTGTCCGATCCCGGCAAACGCTCCCAGTACGATCAGTACCGGAGACTGGGGGTTCATCAGGGCCCCGGGGGTTATGGGCGGCCCGGTTTCGGCTATTCCCAGGAAGAGATCTTTCGGGATTTTGTCAATAACCGCCACGCCAATGATGTTTTTGCGGAAATGCAACGGGAATTCCAAAGGATGGGATTTCGCTTCGACGAGCGTTTCATCAACCGGATTTTCTTCGGTGACAAGACATTCACCATTCAGGGCTTTTTCTGGGGCGGCCCCATGGGAAGCGCAGGCATGAGGCGGCCCGGTTCCCCGGCTGCCGATCATCCCGGGACCGCCTCCGGTCGCGGTGGAGCGGGTGGGCCCGGAGTTCCCGGTCCCATGGGAATCGTCAAGGAGGGGCTATCCCTCCTGTATAAGGCCGGAAAAAAGATCGGCGGATACCTCCTCGACAAGGTACTCGGCCAGGAGCCGCCGGGCGATCGGGCGCGTCCGGGGGAATTCGACATCACCTACAGACTGGTCATCTCTTCGCACGACGCCGCCAGAGGGACCACCGTCGAGGTCGAGCTTCCTCATCTCCAGGACGGAAAGCGGGTCGCCGTCACCATCCCGGCTGGAGTGAGGGACGGGATGAAGCTGCGCCTCAAGGACATGGGACGTCCCTTGAGCGGCCTCACCCGAGGGGACCTCTATCTTCAGTTGCAGGTGGTGTGACCCTTTCCGGGCATCCGTCCGTAATCCTGGTATTTCAACACAAGAACGGGCGGGGTAATCCCCGCCCGTTCTTCTTGGAAACAGCGCCGCATCCTACGGGCTGCACAGCAACCGCGCGAACGCATTGCCGATGATGTGAAGATCGTCCGGCAACAGTGTTCGCGTATCCATCAGGAATTGATCGGATTCGATTCGACCGATGATCGGCGGGTCGTTGTTTCTCAGGCAAGTCTCGATCTTTTGGGCGGAGATCTCCGTCCCGTGGACGGTTACCACCCGTGTGGGAAGATTCTGGGCGGGGAGCGAGCCGCCACCGACCTGGGAAGAGCTGCTCCGGACTTCGACGACAAGCCGCCGTTGCGTGTCGATTTGCCGAATCAGGGAACAAAGCGCTTGTGCGGTTTCGTTGAGCGCATCCGTGGACAGCGCGATCATTCTGAGGACGGGGATGCGCTCAATGGCCCGATTTTCGTCGCGATACAGGCGAAGGGTCGCCTCGAGCGCGGCCAGAGTGAGCTTGTCCACTCGCAATGCACGGGTGATGGGGTTCTTTTTGCACTGATCGATGAGGTCCTTCCTCCCCAGGATGACGCCCGCCTGAGGTCCCCCCAGGAGCTTGTCGCCACTGAAGGTCACGACGTCCGCTCCGTTGCGGACGGCTTCCCGGACCGTGGGTTCCCCCGTCAGCCCATACCTGGACAGGTCGATGAGGGAACCGCTGCCGAGATCTTCCACAACGGGCAAACCGTGCGCTCTTCCCATGGACACCATTTCTTCGAGAGACACTTCGGCCGTGAACCCAAGGATCCGGTAATTGCTGGTGTGCACTCTCATCAGCAGGGCGGTCCGGTCGTTGATCGCCGAAACGAAATCATGGGGATGCGTCCGGTTGGTGCATCCGACTTCGCGCAGAACGGCGCCGCTCGAGCGCATGACGTCCGGAATCCGGAAGGAACCGCCGATTTCCACCAGCTGTCCGCGGGAGACGATGACCTCCATGTCCTTCGCGAGGGTATTCAGCACCAGGAAGACGGCTCCGGCGTTGTTGTTGACCACCAGGGCGCTTTCCGCTCCGGTCAATTCACAAAGAATCGATTCCGCGTGAACGTACCGCGATCCTCTACGGCCGAGTTCGAGATTGTATTCGAGGTTGTTGTAGGTCCGGCAGATGAGCTGGAGCCGCTCGACCGCTTCCCGGGGAAGCAGGGATCGGCCGAGGTTGGTATGAACGATGATGCCCGTGGCGTTGACTACATTGCGGAGCGTGAAGCTGCCGGCGACTTCGATCCGCTCCAGGATGGCCTGCACCAGGGTCTCGTGCTCCGGTTCTCCCGGGGCGTCGCCCGGAGCCCCCTCGATCAGCCGTTGTCGGGTTGTTTCCAGAACCTGGCGAATACAGTCAAGGACCAGTCTGCGGGGATGTCGGTCCAGGGCCTCGCGGACGGCATCCGCCTGCAGCAGGGCATCGACGCTCGGGAGACGGCGAAGCAAATCTTGCATGGAAGTCTTTGACATCGGCTATACCTTCAACGTCATGAGTCGCGCATCGGTTCACGAGGGCGTCGAACCATCCGCAACGAAAATGTCACCTGGACAAACCACAACCGGTCATTCATAAGAAGGCAAGCGTCATTGCCGAAAAAACCGCGTACCGGAGAGTTTCCTCGGCCTCCGGCTTTCGCGGGAAGGGCGGCGACGGTTCTCATGCTTCGTTACGATCACCGGCACATGGTCGGTCCCATGGCCGTGCCCCGGGATGGCACATTTTCACTGTTCGTTGCGATCCCGGGCTCGTGGCCATTCGCGGGGAGCGGGAGAAGGCGTCTTGCCCGCCTCCTCGAACGGCCCGCAAAAGAAGGGAAGCACCGCGAGAATGCTTCCTTTCTTTTTTCGTCTTAGTTATATTTATTTATTTGTAATTTGTAAAACACTCGAAGCTTGAAGAACGGAATTTAATGGCGGAACTGGTGCACGATCAGAGATCGTACGGGCCATCTGAGACGCTTTTTGGAGCGGAATCATTCAAGACCGATTCCAGGGAGATACTGGCCTTTCTGGGGGAATCGCGGGAATCGGCCGTTCTGAGAGGGGCTCAGAAACCGGCGGTGGCCTATCTTCTTGCCAGGGGAATGGCGACGCTCAAGAGGCCGTTCCTGCTGGTCACCCCCACGGATCGGGAAGCAGAAAGCTTTGCCGAGACGATAGCCTTCTTTGCCGGGAATGACTTGCACCGGCAGGACGTTCCCGCGGACCGAAGAGTCTGGTGCCTCCCTTCGCGCTCCGGCCAGAAATCCCAGTCCCTGGGTAAAATGGCGACGATGGCGCGCCGCATGGAAACCCTTCATGCCTTCCGCGCGTCCATCGGGTCCAACGTGTTCGTGACTTCGGCGGTGGCCCTGATGGAACGGCTGCTGCCGCCCGAGGTTCTCCTCGCGCATTCCGACTACCGGGTCAAGGGGGAAACCGTCGACCTCGAGACGCTGTGCGCGACACTGGTGGAGCGTGGTTACTATCGCGTGTCACTCGTGGAAGAATACGGCGATTTCAGCATCCGGGGCGGAGTGTTGGACGTCTACGCGCCGCTGTACAGGTGGCCGCTGCGGCTCGAATTCTTTGGAGACGAGCTTGAATCGATCCGGCTCTTCCATCCGAGCACGCAACGGTCCATGGGGGTTGTCGAGGATGCCGTCCTGCTTCCCGCAAGCGAAGTCATCCTGGATGTTTCCGCCAGGGAACGCGCCCGGGAGGCCGTCTACGGAGACGTGCGGGAGGGACGCCTCACGCCGGCGGCGGGTAATGTTTGGCTGGACAAGCTTCAAGAAGGACACCAGTTCGGGGCGTTTGAATCGATCATGTCCGTCTTCTACGAGAAGACGGTGAGCGTGTGGAATTACCTGGACCCGGCGACGGTTGTGGTCTGGTCGGATGCCATACAGATCAGAAAGATCATGGAGGAATTCTTCCTCCATGCCAGCCGGGATTGGAACGAGAACCATTCACCCCATGAATGGAGGAGGCCTCCGGCGGAGCTGTTGGAGATTCCCGAGCGGTTGATCGCCGACGGGGAGAATTTTCAGCAGCTGATCGTCAATTCCCTGTCGGGCGGGACCGAGCCTCGCGCGGTTTTTGACATGGGGACGTCGGGTCACGAGCAGCTTGCTTTGAGCGTCAGGGGGCATGCCGAGAAAGAGCGATTGCTCGAGCCTCTGGCCAGGCAGTTCCAACGGTGGAGGGAAGAGGGCATTTTGTCTTTCCTCGTCTGCCGTCAGAAAGAGCAGGCGGGGAGACTGAGCGAGCTGCTCGAGGGGCACGGCACGGATACCATTCTCACCCTCTTTCCTTTCGGAGCGGAATCGTATGAGGCGCCGGCCGTCAAGGTGATTGTGGGCTCCCTGGACCGCGGGTTCGTGTGGCCCGCGGAACGGCTGGCCGTGGTGGCGGAAGAGGAGATCTTCGGGAAACGAACGCGCCGTCGGTCCGGGAAAAGCGTTTCCGGGCTCTTTCTGAGTTCCTTTCAGGATCTGCACATCGGCGATTTCGTGGTGCATGTGGATCATGGGATCGGAGTCTACAGGGAACTGGTGCACCTTGCCGTTCGGGGAATCGAGAGCGACTTCCTGCTGCTCGAATACCAGGATGGCGACCGGCTCTATGTTCCCGTCGACAAGCTGCAGAAGGTTCAGAAGTATCTCGGGCTGGAAGGGCAGCAGCCCAAGATCGACAAGCTGGGCGGCAGGTCCTGGGAGACGGCCAAAAAGAAGGCGCTGGAATCGGCGGAGCGTGTGGCCGAGGAACTGCTGAGCCTGTATGCGAAGCGACAGATCGGCGAGGGCTTCCGGTTCTCCCCGCCGGACAGGTATTTTCAGAAGTTCGAAGCGACTTTCTCATACGAAGAGACTCCGGATCAGATGAGGGCCATCGACGACGTTCTGGATGACATGGCATCCAGGCGTCCGATGGATCGCCTGATCTGCGGGGATGTGGGTTACGGGAAGACGGAAGTGGCTTTGCGTGCGGCGTTCAAGGCCGTGATGGACGGCAAGCAGGTGGCGATGCTGGTGCCGACCACGGTATTGGCCGAGCAGCATTACCAGAGTTTCACCGAGCGATTCGAAGGCTTTCCGGTCGTTGTGGAAACTCTGAGCCGGTTCAAGACCCCGGCACAGCAGACGCTGGTCCTGAAGGGGCTAAAGAACGGCACGGTCGACGTCGTGGTGGGCACCCACCGGTTGCTGCAGTCCGACGTTGCCTTCAGGGACCTGGGCTTGCTGGTCATTGATGAAGAGCACCGTTTCGGTGTGAAACACAAGGAGCGGATGAAGGAAATGCGGGTATCCGTGGACGTTCTGACGCTCACGGCGACCCCCATCCCCCGTACTCTGCATATGGCCCTGGCGGGCATCCGTGACCTGAGCACCATAGAGACGCCCCCCCAGGACCGTCACGCCATCGAAACGTTTATCTGCAAGTACGACGAGTTCACCATTCGGGAGGCGGTGTATCGGGAGTTGCGGCGCAACGGGCAGGTCTTCTTCGTTCACAACCACGTCCAGAGCATCTACCAGACGGCAAACGCCATTGGCAGGCTGATTCCCGAAGCGAAGATAGCGGTTGCCCACGGACAGATGAAAGAGCGGGACCTGGAAAAGGTGATGCTGGATTTCATCCGCAGAAAGATCGACGTCCTGGTTTGCACCACCATCATCGAGTCGGGCCTGGACATCCCCGCGGCGAACACCATCATCATCAACCGCGCCGACAAGTTCGGCCTTGCCCAGATTTACCAGCTGAGGGGACGAGTGGGGCGGTCGAGCGAACAGGCCTTCGCCTACCTGCTCATTCCCGGAGAACATCTCATCAGTCGGGATGCTCAGAAACGGTTGAGGGCCCTGCTCGATTTCAGTGAGCTGGGCGCGGGATTCAAGATAGCCCTCAACGATCTGCAGATCCGCGGAGGCGGAACGATCCTGGGTTCTTCCCAGTCGGGGCACATTGCCGCGGTGGGCTATGAGCTCTACCTCGAGCTTCTCGAGAAGACGATCAAGGAAATGAAGGGAGAAGAGCGCGAAACGGAGTCCATTGACCCCGAGATCAACGTGCCCCTTTCGGCCTTTCTGCCGGAGACCTTCATTCCCGACAAGGACCAGAGGCTCATTGCCTACAAGAGGCTCGCCACGCTGGCCGAACCGGCGGCGGTGGACGATCTGGCCGGCGAATGGCGAGACCGCTACGGACCCTTTCCGGAGAGTGCCAGGAACCTGGTCATGCTGGCCAAGATGCGCCTGCTCTTCAAACGTCTGGGGGTGGTCCGCCTGGACAGGGACAAGGATTTCTTCTCCCTGCACTTTGCGCCGCGCGTCAGCGTCGATCGGGTTGCGGCATTCCTCGGGGAGAAGAAATGCACTTTCGTCGTCGAAACGGACCGCAGGGTGAAGGTGGAGATTTGGGGTCGGCATTTGGCTCAGCAGGTTCTGCGCCTGAAAAGGATCTTGCAAGAGCTTGCCGAACGTGATAGTGATATCAAGTCAAATCGATAGGTTAAGAGACCAATTCCGGGGGTGTTTTCATGCGGATGGCGGGTTGTGTACTGTTGGTGTTGTTCTGCGTCATTGCGGCGTCGGGCAGGTGCGTTGCGGACTCCTTGGACCGTATCGTCGCGGTGGTGAACGGCGAAATTATTCTTTACAGCGAGTTGCAGGAGCGGTTGCAGCTCGTTCAAAAGAGCCTTCCTGAAACGAGAACGAACGATCCCGCCCGCAAGGCCGCGATCGAACGGGAGCTGTTGCAGCAGATGACGCGCGAGAAGCTCACCGAACAGGAAGCAAAGCGTCTCAAGATCACCGTGACCAAGAAAGACGTGGATGAGGCGATCGCCTACGTGATGGCGGACCGCAATGTCAGCCAGGCCCAGATGGAGGCGAGGCTCAAGGAGAGCGGCCAATCCATGGAGGAGTTTCGTAAAGTGCTCATGAAAGATCTGGAGCGGGACCGCCTTCTGGAAAGAGTGCTCAAGTCCAAAATCCTTATTTCCGAAAAGCAGATTGATGCCTTTTTGGGCCAATCGCCACCGGAGGTCAGAGTGGAGCCCCGAGGCAAGGAGGAGTACCGGCTGGGGATGATTTTCCTTCCCGCCTCCGACGGGGCTGAGGGCAAACAGGCGGAAAAGCGGGCGCGGGAGATTCGGGAGAAGTTGAAAGCGGGCGAGGATTTCGCTGCAATGGCCAGGCAATACTCCAAGGGACCGGCCGCACAGGACGGCGGAGACGTGGGATTCGTCAGCCTCGATGAACTTGCGCCTTTTATTGCGAAGAACGTGAAGGATCTGAAGAAAAATCAGCCGTCGGATGTTGTGAAAAGCGGGGACGGGTATTACATCTTTCTCGTTACCGACGTTCGCAGGGCGGAAATGCAGGCCGCTCAAAATTCCCCGGCGACAAACATGCGTGAGAGGGCCCGCAGGCAACTCTACCAACAGGAGATGGCGCGCAGGTTCGATGAATGGATCAAGGACCTGGAATCACGGTCTTTCGTAAAGATCTCACTCTAATCTCGGTGCTGTCCATGAGAGAACTCGCGGTTTTTTTGAAGTCTGTGAGGCTGGAGCGCGGGATCACCCTGGATTCCATCTCCCGGAACACGGGGATGAGCCTGAGCACGCTCAAGGCATTGGAAGCGGCCAATTGGGACAAGCTCGACAGCCTGCTCCTGGTCAAGAATTTCGTGCGCGCCTATTGTTCGGCCCTGGGGATCGATTCTACGGCGGTCCTTGAAAAATATGCCGCGGATATTCGGGCCTGCAATCGGCAGAATGAATACCTCGCACGGTATGCGAAGTGGAGCAAAGTCAAGCGTTCAAGGAAGCGTTTGGGACCGTTTGGAATGCTCTTGCTGGGGATAGGGTTGTCCGGCCTCGCGTCAGGCGGGGTTTGGATTGCCGAGAAACGTGCCCGGGTGAGCGAGACGCCCCCGATTGCCAAGGCGGTTTACAGCCAGCAGGAATTTCCTACCGATCTTCCGGTCAGAACGAATCCCGTCGCCAAGCCCGAACCGAAAGTGGAGCCGGCACCTGTCGCGCCCGTCGTCGAAACCGCGGCTGCTCCTGCAGTGAAGGAACCCGCGGAGCCCCCGGTTCAACAAGAGGTTGTCGTGGCGGGGGAAGTCAGGACCGCCCAGGCGAGCGGCCTTCCCAATGAGGTGCTTGCCGCCGGCGAGCCCGCTGGTCCGTCCGAAACCGCCAGGAAGCACGTCTTTGCGGTGGCGGCTTCCGAGAAGACCTGGATCCAGGTGGAAATGGACGGCAGGATCACCCAGAGTGCCATGTTGCACCCGGGTGAGACGCGGGAATGGAAAGCCGAGAAGGGCATGCGCGTCGTGGTGGGCAACCTTGGCGGCGTTCGCATGAACTGGAACGGACGTCCCGTCGATGCCCCGGGAAGATCGGGGCAGGTCCTGCGCTTTCACCTTCCGGACCCGCAGTATGTGAAAGAATAGGCTGATGCGGGGCACTGCGCGCCACGGGGCTCCGCCGCTCAAGAGTCCGCCGGGAAAGCTTCCCATGTTTTTTGCTCCGTTTTCCGGCCCGCACGGTTCCAATCCTGCCTGCAACCGATCACGACCGATATGAAGACAACCCGCACCGAAGCGATTATCCTGAGCACCAGGGACCACGGTGAGTCCGATCGGCTGGTCGGCCTCTACACCAGGTCCAGGGGACGACTGCAGGGAATTGCCAAAGGCGCCAGGAGGAGCCGCAAACGATTTGCGAATACCCTGGAACCTTGCAGCCTGGTGGAACTGCAATTCCGGGAAAAGGGGACCCTGGTCTGGCTTGAGTCCTGCAAACTCCTCGAACCGTTCCTGTCTTTGCGCACGGAGCTGATTCGGTGGGGGATTGCCGCGCTGATCTCTGAAATCGTTATAGAAATGGTTCCCGAAGGCGATCCGCAGCCGGAATTGTTCGAGCTGCTCAAGGAAACCCTCCAGCAATTGTGCGAAGACAAGGACTCGTTGAATGTGGCGCTCTTGTTTATCTTTCGCTTCCAGGATAAGATGGGTTATTTACCTGCCCTGGGAAATTGCGGGATTTGCGGGCGATCATTGAGATCGGCGACGAAGTGGTGCTGGCAGGTGGACCGGGGCTTGCTTGCCTGCCCCGATCATCCCGTCGAACGGGTTCGTGCCCTCGAACTGGATCTGGGCACTTTGCTGTTGATTCGCCAGTGTCGAAGCCTGTCGTTGGACAGAATCTGGCGTCTCCGGTTTTTGCATGACACGAAGGTTCAGTTGTTTTATGGTTTATTGGATTGGGTCCGCGGTCATATCAGGAAGGAATTGAAAAGCCTGAAGCTGCTCCAGCAGGCCCATTCGACATGAACCATCAGGCTGATCAGAGGATTAGGTTTGGAATGGTTAGCTCAGTTTGAGGGTATTGCACGCACTTCGCCTTTCCTGGCTCTCTTATTGGCCTTCTGTGGCGGCGTGCTGGCGAGTTTCACCCCCTGCACGTACCCCATGATGCCCATCACCGTGGCGTTCATCGGTGGAAAGGCCAATGGGAGCCGATGGAGGGGATTCACCCTCTCTATTTTTTACGTGTTGGGCATGGCAGTGATCTACTCCGCTCTCGGAGCGTTCGCGGCCATGTCGGGCCAACTTTTCGGAACCTTGACCGCAAACCGTTGGACCTATCTGCTGGTCGGGAACGTGTGCCTTTTCTTCGGTTTGGCGATGCTGGAAGCCGTTCCCCTTTCCCCTCCGGCTTTTCTCAATCGGCTGCAGGTCAAGGACATGCGGGGGCATGACATACTGACGAGCGTCCTCCTGGGTGGAGCATCGGCCCTGGTGGTGAGCACCTGCACCACTCCGATCCTGGGCGTGCTGCTGACCCTGGTGGCCACGAGGCAGGACGTGGCCTGGGGCATCGGCATGCTTTTCGCCTTCGCGTATGGCCTCGGGAGTCTCGTTATCATCGTGGGCACGTTCACGGGACTGCTGACTTCCCTCCCCAGGTCGGGGGTCTGGATGAGACGGGTGCAACGGTTTTTCGGAGTGATAATGATCCTCGCTGCTGAGTATTTCTTCATCAAGACAGGAGAATTCTGGTTATGAATCGGTGGGGTACCTGGCGTTTCTGCTGCATTGCACTGATTGCTCTGACCTTCGCCGGGGGATTGGCATGCCCTGTGGGGCCGGCATCCGCTTCCGAGGCGAAGATGATGCTGACCGGCCTGTTCGGGTCCGACCCCAAGGCCCCCGACTTCGAACTTCCCGACTTGGACGGCAACAAGATCGCCCTCAGCAAGTACAAAGGCAATCGTCCGGTCCTGTTCTATTTCTGGGCGACCTGGTGCCCTCACTGCATGGCGGCCAAGCCCGCCATCATTTCCATCCGCAAGGATATTCCCGAAAGCAACCTGGAGATACTCGCCATCAACGTGGGCGGCGGGGATTCCATCGAGCGTTTGAAAAAATATCGGCAAGGCCACCCCATGCCGTATCCCCTGCTCTATGATGGAGATCAGAAGGTCTGTCGCGCCTATCAGGTGCAGGGCATCCCGTTGTTCGTCCTTGTCGACAAGGAGGGAAAGGTTCTTTATCGGGCCAATGAACTGCCCCGGAATGTCAAGGAGCTTTTGAAACTCAAATGAGCTTCTCAGGCATGCCCGGGGATCGCGCCTCAGGGTTCCCCGATTGTCGGGGAAGGGGTTGCGCGGAAAGCAGGAGAGCATGAAGGACGTACTGACCGTCATCATGGCTGGAGGCAGAGGGCAGCGGCTGATGCCTCTCACACAGGACCGGTCCAAGCCGGCCGTCCCGTTCGGGGGGATCTATCGCCTCATCGATATTCCGCTCAGCAACTGTATCAATTCCCAGCTTTACAAAATCCTTGTTTTCCCTCAGTACAAGTCGCAGTCCATGGTGGACCACCTCGAGGAGGGCTGGAACATCTTCTCCGGCGACCTGGGCCACTATCTGCGCATCGCCGCCCCGCAGCAAAGGGCGGGAACCGAATGGTATCGCGGAACGGCCGACTGCGTCAGGCAGAATCTCTACCTGATCATGAGGGAGAAGCCGCAGTACGTGTTGATTCTATCCGGAGATCACGTCTACAAGATGGACTACTCCGCTTTTCGTGAATACCACGAAAAGAAAGGGGCCGATGTGTCGGTGGGCCTCCTGGAGGTGGATCGCGCCCAGGGCTCGGAGTTCGGGATAGCCGCAGTGGACAATGATTTCAGAATTCGAGCCTGGGAGGAGAAACCCAAGGATCCGAAACCGATACCCGACGACCCGGAACGCAGTCTGGCCTCGATGGGGATCTACCTGTTTCGAACGGACTTGCTGTTGGAGCTTCTTCACAAGACGGACCACGACGACTTCGGCAAAGACATCATACCGAGGCTGATCGACGATTTCAAAGTCATTGCCTATCCGTACCGCCGGCTCAATAAGATCCGGGATTATATCCACATGGTCGACCCCGATGGAGTGAGGGGGCTGCGCTTGGTGGATCAGACGCGGGATTCACAGTACTGGCGGGATGTCGGAACGCTGGACGCCTACTGGAATGCGAACATGGATCTGACCGGCATCGACCCCTTTTTCAACCTGTACGGGACCTTGTGGCCGATCCGGACGTTCCAGAAGCAATATCCGCCAGCCAAGTTCGTTTTCAACCAGGCGGATCCGAACAAGCCCCGCACAGGCACCGCCGTGGATTCCATCGTATCCTCCGGTTCCATCATCAGCGGCGGCACCGTGCGCAGTTCCGTCCTGTCGTACAACGTGACGGTGCGAAGCTGGGCCGAAGTGGATGAATCGGTCATCATGGACAACGTGGAGGTTGGGCGGCACTGCCGGATCAAGAAGGCCATCATCGACAAGCACAACATCATCCCCCCCGGCACACAGCTCGGGATTGATCCCCAGGAAGACCGAAAGCAGTTTCACGTGACCCCTCGGGGCATCGTGGTCGTTCCCAAGTCGTATTTCAAATAGCCCGGGATACGGCCTGAAATCCCCGCATGCCCGCCGCGGAGGACGGCTGCCCCCGCAAGGACCGTATCCGCGGCCGGGCCGGCACCCCGCTCTTCCCGAATCGGGTGAATCATCGTGACGACGATCCGTTGCGCCAAATCCTGATCAGGCCAGCCTGCATTCCAGGGGCAACGCACCTCGGTGTGAGAAACCCGGCTACTTGAATTGCTGCGATACCCTGGCCAGCTTCTGGAGTTCCTCTATGGCGGTTTCCAGGTCGATCGACGTTCGCGAATCGTCCGTGTCCATGTTCGCCACCGCGGCGCCGGCGTCGTCCATCTGCGTCATCGCTTCTTCGTTGCGGGTGAGCAGGACGTTGACCTTCTGCATCTGCTGATCGCGAAGGGCCTTTCTTTTGACGAGCGTCTCGTTTTCCTCCCGGTCGGCATCGGTGGGTTTGTCAAGCCGCCGGAGCTCGTTCATGCGGTGGGCGATGTATTCCGTGTCGATGGCGCTCACGCTTTTCAGAACCGCCGTCATATCCCGCAGGTTGTCCAGCACCGACAGATAGACCTGTTCCGCCGCCCCCAGGTATCGGGTGTAGATCAATTCATTGGAATGGACCCTTTCTTCGAGGATTTCCCGAAGGTTGGCCAGCCTTTTCTGCACCTGTTCCAGTTGCGCGATCCCCTGCTCGCACAGGCCCTCGGCTCCCGCGATCGATCGGCATTGCACGAGCGCCTCGTGCATCGTCTCCATCAGTCTGTGGCGTTGCAGCGCGACGGCCTCCTGGCATCCCTGGATGTATCGCGTTGCAAACACGTCGCCGCGAAAGAAGAAATTGAGCACCCATCCCATCACACCGCCTCCCATTGCGGAGATGGAACCGAGCAGGACCGTGAACGGGAGCTCCAGGACGAGGGATGCCGCAGTGCCGAGCACTCCCAGGACGAGTGGGTAGAGCGTCAGTGGATGCTGGATGGTGTTCCGGAGCACGGCCTTGCCGATGGCCTGTTGGGAGAAATCCTCGATGACGGCCAGGGCGGTCTTTTCTTCCTGATCTTTTTTCATCCTGTGGACCTGCACGCTCCTAGAAGACTTCGCGAACCAGCACCAGTTCCACCCGCGGCAACCGGTAGTTGTAGGATCGAGTGGATTCCCCCGGATTCCGCGACAGAGGTTTCTCGCCTCCAAACCCGACGGGGAGCAGGCGGTTCGGATTGATATTGTAGGTCACCTCGAGGTAGCGGGCCACCGCCTCGCTGCGCTCCCGGGAAAGCGTTTTGTTCGCTTCGGGATCCCCTTCGGTACCGGTGTGGCCCTTGATGACCACCCGAAAGTTGGGATAGTGCTTGAGCCGTTCCACGGCCCTGTCGATCTCCAGTTTTCCCTGAAAGCTCAGATCCGAGGTGCCGCTCTGGAAGACCACGGGGTCGGTCTTGAGCGTTCCAATCTCCTGCAGGGCGCTCCATGCGTCACGGCTCAGGGGAGCGAAGGCGGTCTCGAGGGAGTTGACGGAATCCGGCTTGACGGTGCCTGGTTTGGGACTGGTGAATCCGGTCATGCCTTTCAAATACAAATCTTCCACGAACCGGCTCTGCGTGAGCCGGTAAGGATCTCCCGCAGGGACGGGGCTTTCGGTGAAATCGCCGTTGTGAATGAGAATCTGCACACTGGAGTCGATGGTCTCGACAAGGCTGTCCGTCGCCTGGCTTCCCGGCACGGAGATGCCGAACCACTTCTCGCAATTGTCGGTAAGGTTCGTCCAGGCCACGCCCTTGAGCATCTTCTCCACCGCGTCCCGGGGGAGATTGGCGGCCGCGATGACATGCTCCTCCAGCATCTGTTGATTTTCCCGGTAGGTCTTGAGGGTCATGAAGTAGTTCGCAAGCAGCAGGCTGACGATTTCCGGGCGGTTCCTCGAGAAATCCCGGTTGGCGATGAGCACGTCCACGATCAGCCTCTTGGTGTCTTCGGTACCGAGGAGCTTGACGATGCCGTCTTGAGAGAGCGCCCGGGAAACGTCGGGTTCCCAGAGCGCGGCGATCTGGGCTTTGCCTGAGAGCAGCTTCTTGAGCGCCTCCTCGGAGCCCTTGGTGTGGATGAGCCTCTCGCCCGACGGAAGCAGCTGGGGCACGTCGAAATGTTCGGCGGCCGCCTTGAGGAGATGGTGGCTCGGCGACGCGGGAGTGAACGCCACGTTGATGTCGGTTCGACCTTTCAGCTCATTGAGGCTCGCCACGGCGTCCTTGCGCGCGACAATGGCGTCGCCCCCCTGAGATTCGTCGATCACCGCGACAATGGTCCCCGGGAACCCCTTCGAGGCCCCGTTCAGCAGGAAGGAATCGACCGTTGCCACGGCGAAGTCGATTTCGTTATCTCTGAGGCGCTTCATGCGTTGGGGGTAGTCGGCCTGGTCGTCCTCGCAGACCAGGTTCCAGCCCTGCTGCCGCATGCGCTTCTTCATTTCCGGGGAGCAGAGCGGAAAATATCCGATCCAGTTGTCCATGGCGACTTTGATGTTTCCCTTGCTCTCCCGGGCGTCACTCGTCCGGCGCTGTTCCCGTTCCTGAAAATAGGGTTTCAGGTAATAGGCGGCGCCGATGGTCAGAAGACCGACCAGCAGTAAAAGCAGCGCTCCCGTGGCTTGTCTGGTCATGGAATTCCTCCCGGATCAGGACATTCTCCGTTTCCTATTTGAACGCCGCCAGATCGAAATCCGGTGATTCCGCCAACACTTCCTCCAGCCCCTGTTGCAGCTCACGGGGATTGTCCGCCGCCCTGTATACGGTGCGGCCGGGCTGGTTGAGCGAATGGTCCGTGCCGATGCAAAAGCCGATGGTGTGAATGACAACGGGCGAATGCCGGAGAATGTAAGCGACAACGGGCGTCGGGTCCTGGTTCTGCGGATAGGCCTGCCCATCCGTGATGACGACCAGGTGGTATTCGCCATATCCAGCCTGGCGGCGGGCCGTTTCTTCCAGTTTCCGATAGCCGAGAAGCAAAGCGTCATGAAGGGGGGTGCCGTTTCCCGGGGCGGTGGCATTCACTGCCGCGATGAACTTGTCCCTGTTTTCGAGCCCGAGGGGGACTCTTTCGGCAATGCCGTAAGCATCGAAAACCGCAAGCCCCATATTGGCGTCTTTGGGGGTGATCCGGGCGAACTGGGCCAAGGCCGTCTTGGCCGCCTCCGATTTGGTTCTGTTGCCAGAGCAGCGGACCTCGTTCATGCTTCCGGAGCTGTCCATGATCACGTAGTAGTTCCTGGCCAGCAGGTTGTCGGACAGCGCGACTTCGTCGCCACCCTTTGCGGGCGGAGGCCACGGCGCATCAAATGGGGGTGGTTCCTGCGGCTGCGCCGGCGGGGTCGGGGGCGACGGCGCCGACTGCCGGCTCGGCTGAACCGGCTGGGAAGTCGAAGTGTCCTGGTCGCAGGAAGGCAATCCCGCAACCAGACCGAGAAGCAGCAGGGCGATCACTGTAGTGCGCTTTGCCTTCATAGGGTTTCCCTCTTTTCACTATAAGGGCTTGAAAACGGCGGACTCCGCTTCCACCTGGATGATGCGGAACTCAACCCGCATGTTGTCGCGCCATTCCTGCTCGGTCTTGGGCGGACATGGATCGCTGCCGCAAATGCCGCTCCTGGGCTGCATGATGCCGTGTCCCACCACGGCGAACTGGCTTTCGTCCAACGTGATTCCCCGGTTCCTGGCATATGCGATGATGCTGTCCCGGACAGCGGTAGCCCTTGTCAGGCTGAGGTTCTTGGCCGACTGCTTGATTCTTCCCAGGACGACTTCCGGCTGGCCCTGCTTCTTTCCGTTCAGGTACGCCATCGGGTCGCTGTGGCCCTCGACGGAGATGAGCGCCCCGCCGTAGGTCGATGCCAGTTCCACGACACGGCCGAAAGAATCGGCATAAAGATCTGCGGGGAAGGTGTTCTGGTTGGGCTGGAAGTAAACCTCGAATGAAAACAGCTCCCCCTCGGCAAGGGTTCCCTGCTGCTGCTTGCGTGTGATCACCGAAGCCACGCGCTCCTTGTCGAATCGCTGAATTTCGACGCCGGCCGTGTCTTTGAGGCCCGTCTTGAATCGTTCGTAGTCCCACGAGGCATGATCCAGGGGAATGCCTTTGCCGATCAGTCCGATGGAGGCGAAGGCGGTCTGTGCCTCTTCATTGAGCTTCGATAACTTGCGGGGATAGTTCTGGTCGGTGAAGAACCGGACGTTTCCCCCGAACCCTACGTACTCGCAATCGTTGTACATGGCTTCAGCGTCCGCAACCGCCTGGGCGCTGTCGAGGAGGATTTCGGCCGCCGCGGCGACCGATTTCTGATAGTCCTTGAGGCGTGGTTCCTTGTTCTTGAAAAGGTCGCGAAGCTCTTCTTCGGCGAGCATCAGCCCTCTGACAAAGTTCTCCACCTGGTCGCGGTGGGCGGCGAAGTAATCGCTCCTCACCGCATAGACGTCGGCAATGATGCGGTTTGCGGTCTTCGTGGTGAGCAGAATGCGCGCTCCCCTGATGGACCCTTCGGCCCCCGTGCCCACGGTGCCGTTGGATGTGAGCATCAGGGCGTCCGGGGTGATGACCGTTGCCGCGTGCACGTCCGGGCTCGAGAGTGCCTTGGCCGGAGTCGACTCCGTGCCGGTGAGGTCGCGCGTCCACTTGATGGTCACGTCGCGGATGGAAAGACCCGCGTCGCGGAGCATTTCGGTGAGCAGCTGAACGTGCGGTCCGTATGCCTGCACGGCGATCGTTCTGCCCTTGAGGTCGCTCACCGTTTTGATCCCTTCCTTGACCACCAGCGCGTCGCCTCCGCTGGACCACGTCATCTGGTAAATGACGACGGGTTTCGTGCGGGGATCTCCGGCAAGCAGTTCCGAAGCCATGGCGAGCATGCCCAGGGTCCCGCGCAGGTACGGGGTATCGCCGTGGCGGTAGGCTTCGACCTGCTTCTTGAAATCATCTTCCCGAACCAGCTTGAGATTGAGCCCCAGACGGTCGAATATGCTGCCCTTCGCGGTGACGCGCGCGTTCCCGTTGGCGAGGATGGTGGCAATGTCGCCACCCCAGGTGATCAGCGGGACCTGGACGGATGTGCTTTTCTGAACCTGGCCGACCGGATCGTGCACGACTTTGACGAGCGGCGGAGAGTCGACGTATTGTGCCCCCCAGGCGAATCGGGAGATCAGAAATCCGAGCCCCAGCACCGTCAAGAATGCCCTGTTCCTGTCATTCCATCGCATTGCCAACCTCCTTGCGCGTTTCAACGAAGCATGAAAATCATCATCGACGCTCCCGCAAAAACTCGAATCCGCCGGGACGGCCCGGATGCCGGTCCGCGCAGGCATGACCGTCGCATCTCCCGGGGAGGAGGGGGTGCCATGGGCCATGCGGCGCATACCATCCGGGGCCTGCCGCGGAAAAATGCATTCGGCGATCTATTCCGCCTCGCTCTCTTCCAACGTCCGGAAGGAATCCGGGTGCCGCAGATCGAATTCCGTGACGTGCTGCAGGTATTCGGGATCAAACCCGTCATGACGTATTTTTTGGATGAGCTCCCCGAAGTCGGCGGACTTCTTGACGGCCGTCGAAGTCGCCCGGCGAGCGAGCGGGTAATCGGAGACGATGCGGGCTCCGTGACCGGCGCCGTCGGTCTCGGTTTTGCCGTCCGACCAGTACTGCGAGAGCACGAGGATGCGCGTTCCGAGAAACACGGCCTCTTCCAAGTCGTGAGTGACGAAGAACACCGTCATCTTATGCTTTTCCCACATCCCCAGCAAAAAGATCTGCATATGCTCCCTGGTCCCGGGGTCGAGCGCTCCAAACGGCTCGTCCATCAGGAGGAGCTCGGGCTTCATGATGAGTGCCTGGGAAATCGCCACCCGCTGCTGCATGCCCCCGGACAGTTCGTGGGGGTATTTGTGGGAATGGTCGGCAAGCTCGACCTCTTCCAGGAACCGCATGGCCTCATCGTGAAATTGCTTCTTCATGCGAAACCTGTCGATGAGACCGCTCGACAGGTTCAATCCGAGCACCACGTTCTGGAGCACGGTGAGATGGGGAAAAAGCGAATAGCGCTGGTAGACGATGCCCCGGGTCGTATCGGGGGGGCCCACCGGTTTGCCGCCGATGAGGAAAGTCCCCGACGTCACGTACTCCTGTCCGAGGATCAGCCGGAGCAGCGTCGATTTTCCGCACCCGCTCGGTCCGACGAGGCTGCAGAACTCGCCCCTCTTCACGGCGAGGTCGATGTCCTTGAGAATGACCTTGGGGCCGTAGCACTTGCGGACATTCTCAAGGTACAGGGAAGCGCTTTCCCGAAGGGCGCGAAGCGAGGTCTTTTCCACCATGGGGTTCCCACTTACTCCTTGGTGACGAGGTACCAGGAATACCGCTTGGAAATCCAGACCTGCAGCAACCGGTCGAACAGGAATCCGAGCAGGGTGATCCAGAGCACGTAAGGGATGATGATGTCCATCGACAGATACCGGCGCACCAGGTAGATGCGGTATCCGAGCCCGTCGGTCGACGCAATCGCCTCGGCGGCGATGAGGAAGAGCCAGGCCGCTCCGAGGGACAGCCTCGTGGAATCGATCAGGCACGGCATGATCTGAGGAAGCACGATGCGATACGCCACGGCGAATTGCGACGCGCCCAGGGTGAGGGCCTTGAAGATCTGCTCCGTCGGGATCTTCCTGGTGGCCAGGTAAACGCCCCGGGTGATCATGGGGAAAGTCCCGATGAAGATCAAGACGACCTTTGCGGTTTCCTCCACACCGAACACAATGAAAAGAATGGGCAAAATGGCAAGGGGCGGAATGATGGAAACGAACGTGACGAAACCGAGCGACAGGCCCCGGACCCCTGGGAACAAACCCATGTTCAGACCGGCGAGAAGCGCCAGGAACGCTGCGAAACCGATCCCGGTCCCGAGCCGTTTGAGGCTGGCCAGCGTATCCTCCCACAGCAGAACCTTGCCCGTCCGTTTGTCTTCGGTAAAGGCGACCTGGTTCACGCCTTCGGCCAACTTGCCGAGAGTGGGGACGACCTTGTCGGCCGGGTTGCTCCGGTAACGCATTTCCGAAACACCCAGGTAGACGCAGACAAGCACAATGAACGGCAGCAGGGCGAGCATCACCTGGAACGGTCTGGACGGCTGCGCGTGCAAACCGAGGAATGTCGGCATCTTCGGTCGTGTCTTTCCGTCTTTCACGGGCGGTTCCCCTTCACCCGGCATGGGCCGTCGCGCTCAGCTACAGGGCATTGTTTGCAGCCATTTCCATGTACGAGGCGTCGAAGCGGAGCTTGACGTTCTTCGGATCGCCGAGGATGGAGCCATCGGGAAACGAAACGCCGACGTGGTCTTTCGATGTCGCCCCCTGCCCGAACAGACCGTGGGTGAAGCAGAACGTCCGGACGTAGTCCATCGTCTTCTTGACGTCCGGGCCCTTGGTGAAGGCAACCGCTTCGGCAGCCTGGTAGAACATCCTGGTGGTGCGAAGCTGGGCGCGGAACTCGGCTTCAGTGCCCCCCGCCGTCTTCGCCATGAACTGGATGGCTTCTTTCGCGGTCTTGCTGTGCCCGGACATGATCGCCATGGTTTCATACCAGGCGCCGGTCAGGGCTTTCTTGAGCGCGTCGGGCGCACTGGTGCGGACCACCATCAAGTCCATGATCTCTCCGGGAATCTTCGATGAATCGAAAACAAGGTTGACCCCCTTGGCATTTCGCACCTGCATGAGGAGCGGGTTCCAGGTGATGACCGCCGCCTTCGGATCCTTGCCGGCGAGGAAGAGTCCCGCGATGTCCGCGTCGCTGGTGTTCACGGTGGTGACGTCACGTTCGCTGAGGCCGCTCTGTTCGAGGGCTCGAGCCATCAGGTAATGGGAGACGGAAAGCTCGACGAGCATCACCCGGCGGCCCTTGAGGTCCTTGACCGAGGTGCCGTTTCTGATGACGATCCCATCGTTTCCGTCGGAGAAATCGCCCACGATGACGGCGGTACTGTCAATGCCCCCCACCGCGGGGATCGTCAAGGCATCCATGTTCGTCATGACGCAGCCGTCGAATTGACCTCCGGTGTAAAGATTGATCGATTCAACATAGTCGTTTACGAGAACCAGCTCGATTTCGATTCCGTACTTGTCGGCCCACTTCTTCAGTATGCCCGAATCAGCGGCGTAAGCCCAGGGTTCCCATCCCGTATAGTGCGACCAGGCGATCCGGTGTTTCTGCGCCGCAAGCGCTCCGTTGCACTGCATTCCGAAGACGGCCGCCAGGACTATTGCGACCAGGACCACCTTGTAGACGTACGAAACGCGATGTGAGAGATTCATGGGCCTTCCCCTTTTTATTTTGGCGAAATTCCGACGATTCCGGCCACTCAGGTTCGAGGTGCGTCGATGTCGATCAGAAGGGCCGCGGCAGTGGCCCGATTGCCCGCTTCCATCCGGCGGATCTTGCCTTCCGCCTCGGTCGTCATTTGGTCCATATCGAGGATGACTCCAGCCATTTGGGGCAGTGCCTCGCTTCGAAACCGCGCAATGTCGTCCATGGCGGCATGAATGTCGGCAAACGCACTCTTGAGGGCTTCGACATCGAGCTGCGCCGTGGACGCCTGCTTGTGTATCTCGGCTCCCTGGGTGCGCAGTTGCTCCGCGGTGTGGGATATCAGTTCGGAAGTCGTCTCGTTGATGGCTTCGATCTTGTCGATGGCGTTCTTTTGATGCGCAAGCGCCATCGCCACCGTAGCCGCCACCTGCAGAGCGTAAACCGTGACGTTCTGCGCCCGGTCGACCCCACGCACCAACTCCCGGTTGTTGCGAATGATGAGCTCCGTTGCCAGCACGCCTTGCTGAGTGACGGCGAGCTGCTGCTGCAGATCCACGATCCGCTGGCGCAGCGGGAAAAGAAGCTCGGATTTGACGAATTCCTTGCGGAACTCGTCCTGGGCGAGCTCGGTGGAAAGCATCCGCTCCAGTTTCTGATCGATGAGCTGTCCCAGCTTGATGACCTGTTCCAGTTGCAGCGTCACCTGGCGCATCCCCTTCTGATCTTCGAGCAGGACGCCGTTGTCCCTCAGGAGCTGTTTTTTCCCTTCGCCGAGGGAATTCAGAATGGCGTCGATTACGGTTTTGGTGCTTTCGTATTTCGTAAAATACCGCTTCAGGGGCTGCCCGACTCCGGGGACCCACCCGACCATGCGGGAAAACCAGCCCGCCTCGAAATCAAACCGTGCCGGGTCCAGTTCCTCGACGTTCATCTTCAGGTCGACCAGTGCATTGGCCACCGGGCCTCCGTCTTCGCCCCGTTTTGCGAGGGTGTGGATGGGTTCATCGAGCATCCGGCTGAACTGTCCCGCCCGATGCTGAGAGGCGGCCCCCATGCTCAGGACGGCCTGCTTGGTTCGCTCCTGGGCTTCGACGTCGTCCCGGCCGAATGCGATCAGCTTCCGGGCATAGTCCTCGGCCACCGCATCCAGGGCCGAATCTTGAGCCGGCACCACCTGGATGGCCTTGGGTTCAATCAGCGCCAATTCCTGGCGTATTCCTTCGGGAGTGGGAATGGTCAACGGGACTGCGGTCTGGGGCTGCTCCGCCATCTGTTTCCTCCTTTCGGCTAATGGGGTCAGGCCTGCAACGGCGCAACGCTCACGATGGAAAGCCGCAATACCGCGATGTTGCAGGCCCGACTGCAAATTACATCACAAGCTCACAGATTTTGAAAGGAAAAGGTGATCGAAAGAAATATCATCCACTGTATATTCGGCAGGTTTTGTTCGAGAGTGAAGGAGGCAAGTCGGCCTTGTCGGAGCCGAACCCGTCCGGGACGCATTCCGAGCTCGGAAACCCGCGCGAAGGGACAACGGCATCCACGGTGCTCAAAGTCAAAGGATGCGCGGGTTCGCTCGCCGCCGAGTCAAGGTTTCGCAGAGGCGGCACAAACCTCCACGATCCGGGGGCTCACAAAAAACTACGGGAATGCGTCGAAGCCGGACATTTCATCAAACCAGCATTGCAGGGGGTCCTTGCCCCTTTGCCGCGCCGTCTCCGGCGATGTGTTGCGTGACGTCGGCCCGGGCCGTCAATGGATTCGACGCGGAATCCTCGCGACAACCTCCAACGAACAAGGAAGCACTGATATTTGTTCCACATGGTAATCTTGACAGAAGGCTGCATCTTGCAGCTTCAACTTCACTCTGCAAGCCCTTTCGCTCATGTTCGGTTTCAGAGCCTCAACTTTGCTGGAATGCACAACATATTTGGATGATGAACCAAATTCGACAGCACCCGTCAGGATGAGCGCCCAGGAAAATAAATATTGCAAAAATCATAGACTTAGCCTAGTTGTGATATTTGTTAGATTTGAAAATCTGTTGTGAGGATCACTTTTTGCTTTCTGGCCGAACATCTTCAAAATGCGGAGGGTGTCATGGGGAAGAGGGCAGAGTCCGGATATGAGTTACACAGGGTTGAGTCGGAAAGGCCGGACGGGAGAGAATTGCGTTCGGGCTCCGTCTTCCTGTTCCTGCTGTCGATATGCTTCATGGCTTGTTTGTGTCGGCCGGCGCCAACCCATGCCCAATGGACGGGCATCGGTCCCGAGGGCGGCTATATCAATGCTGTGGCCGTCAACCCATCGAACCCGAACGTCGTCTATGCCGGAAGCGATGGTGGAGGCGTGTTCAAGAGCACCAACGGCGGCGGGAGCTGGATTCCGAAAAACTCGGGCCTCACGGCGACGACGATTCGTTGTCTGGCCGTCAACCCATCGAACCCGAACGTCGTCTATGCCGGAAGCAATGGCGGAGGCGTGTTCAAGAGCACCAACGGCGGCGGGAGCTGGACTCACAAGAGCTCGGGCCTGACGTCGACCGTCGTTTATTCGCTGGCCGTCAATCCATCGAACCCGAACGTCATCTATGCCGCAACCTGGGGTGGAGGCGTGTTCAAGAGCACCAACGGCGGCGGGAGCTGGACTCAGAAAAACTCGGGTCTCACCGAGACCCTTATCTACGCTCTGGCCGTCAACCCTTCGAACCCGAACGTCATCTATGCCGCAACCTGGGGTGGGGGCGTATTCAAGAGCACCAACGGCGGCGGAAGCTGGAGCCAGAAAAACTCGGGCCTCACGGCGACAAAGATCTATTGCCTGGCCGTCAACCCTTCAAATCCGAGCATCATTTACGCCGGGACATACGGGGAAGGCGTGTTCAAGAGCACCGACGGCGGCGCGAGCTGGACCCAGAAGAACTCGGGCCTCTCGGCGACCTACGTCTATTGTCTGGCCGTCGATCCTTCACATGCGAACATCATTTATGCCGGAGCCTGGTATGGAGGCGTATTCAAGAGCACCGACCAGGGCGGGAACTGGACTCAAAAGATATCGGGCTTTACGGCCAATAGTGCGAATCTCCTTGCGGTCAGTCCATCGAGTCCGAACATCATCTATGCCGGAAGCGATAGTGGAGGCGTATTCAAGAGCACGAACGGCGGCGGGAGCTGGAGCCGGAAGAACTCGGGCCTTACGGCGACGGATGTCGCATCTGTTGTCGTCGACCCGTTGAATCCGGCCACCCTCTACGCGGGGACCTGGGGTGGCGGCGTGTTCAAGAGCACCAACGGCGGCGGGAGCTGGACCCGGAAGAACTCGGGCCTTACCGTGAGTTACATCTGTGCGCTTGCCGTCAACCCTTCGAACCCGAACGTCATCTATGCCGGGACTTCGGGCGGAGGCGTATTCAAGAGCACCAACGGCGGCGAGAGTTGGACCCAGAAGGTCTCGGGCCTCACCGAGACCGGGATCTATGCGCTTGCCGTCAACCCTTCGAACCCGAACGTCATCTATGTCGGGACCTCGGGTGGCGGCGTATTCAAGAGCACCAACGGCGGCGGGAGCTGGACCCAGAAGGTCTCGGGCCTCACCGAGACCGATATCTATGCGCTTGCTGTCAACCCCTCGAACCCGAACGTCATCTATGCCGGGACCTCGGGCGGAGGCGTATTCAAGAGCACGAACGGCGGCGGGAGCTGGACCCAGAAGAACTCGGGCCTCCCGGCGCCCCAGATTTCTTGTCTGGCCGTCAATCCTTCGAACCCGAACGTCATCTATGCCGGGGCTTACTATGGCGGGATATTCAAGAGCACGAACGCCGGCGGGAGTTGGGCACTGAAGGACTCGGGCCTCACGACCAACGATGTCCATTCACTTGCCGTCGACCCTTCGAACCCGAATGTCATTTACGCCGGGACCGGCGACCGAGGCGTGTTCAAGAGCACCAACGGCGGCGGGAATTGGAGCCCCGCCAACTCAGGGCTCTCGGCGATGTGTATCGATTCTCTGGCAATCCATCCCACACATCCGAACATCATCTACGCCGGGACTGACGGAGGAGGCGTATTCAAGAACACCAAGAGCGGGCTTGCGGCGTGCAATCTCATCGAAAACCTCGACAATGAATTCGAAGTGGAGAAATAAGGGCCTCTTCATGAAAAGAGCCGGCCGGGGTCATTCCTCCGCCGGCCGTCACCGCAAAGGGTGCCGGCGTTCCGCACGCTGAACCGATGCCGTGTGCGCCGGAGATCCGAATGCCGGGAGCGCGTACAAACGGCGGATCGATCTGCGGCTCAACATCCGAGACATCATTGCTACCCCCCGTGTTTTCATCGGATCGGCCCTTTCGCGGGGCACGATTTCAACCCGCCCGCACGGCCCTATTGCATGCCCTATTGCCTTGACGGATCACCGTGTCTCCTTTAGACTCTGCACAGTAGCGGCACGTTTCGGGGTAGATGTCGGGACGCGTGCCGCCGCAGTTCCTGCGCCAGGGGCGGCAGCGCTCGTCGTCGCCGGTACTCGGCGGCGCGGACCCGGGCAGGACAGGCCTTGCGTGAATATCCGTCGTCGATCGGCAGACCCTGATTTGCGAACCGGAAGGTTGCGGACATCGAGTGAAAATCGACGATCAGACCATTGTTCCAGACGTCCACACCAAACAAGAGGGGGGAAGAATGAGAAAAGTCCGGATGTTGACCGTACTGATTTCAGCTCTGATCTTTTGTTGCTGGGGTAGCGTCCAGGCCCAGCCGATCGAGAACGAGCTCTACCTGATCACTCCCGTTTCCAAGGATGTCCACGACCCGGTTCTTAAGGCCTTCGACGAGTACGCCAGGAAGAAATGGAACATCCAGGTCAAGACCAGCGCGATTCCGAAGGGCACGCCGGTTGCCTACGGCCAGATCCTCGAATGGAAGGGGAATCCCCAGGCGGATATCTTCTGGGGCGGGGAAGGAACGCTTTTCGACGACCTGGCCGCCCAGGGACTGCTGGAGAAAATACAACTGCCGAAGAAAACATGGGATGAAATCCCGGCGAGCATCGGGAAGCCGGTGCCTCTGCCGCTCAAGGATCCGAAAGGGTTCTGGGTCGGGACGATGCTCGAGCCCTACGGGATCATCTACCAGCCGAAGCTGCTGAAGCGCCTGGGTGTTGAGATCAAAGACTGGGACGATCTGCTCAACCCCAAGCTGAAGGGACAGATCGCGCAGTGCACGCCGGACCGTTCGAGTTCGAGTCACGCGACGATCGAGGTCATCCTTCAGACGCATGGGTGGGACAAAGGATGGGCATGGGTGACCAAGCTGGCGGCCAACACGGGAATCTTTACCGCCCGTTCGCGCGACGTGCCGAGCGTGGTGGCCAAAGGGGAGTTTGCCGTCGGTTTCGGCGTGCCGAGCTACATGGCGTTTGCCGAGGTCCTGGGCGGCTACGATGTCATGTATGTTTATCCCACGAATGCCTACCTCACTCCCGAACCGATGGCCGTTTTGAAGGGAGCGCCGCACCCCAAAGCCGCCCACGCCTTCATCGAATTCCTGGTCTCCGAGGAAGGCCAGAAGCTTGTCTCGCAGCTGGGGGTTTATCCCATCACGGCCAAGTACAAGGTCCAGGGACCTCCCGGTTCCAACCAGGAAAAGGCGGTTGCCTTCACCGGCGGAATGAGGTCGTTCTTCGACATTCCCGTCGGCAATGTTTATGACGTCAAGCTCGCCGGCGAGAAGAAGCGCATTGAAGAGGTCAACGCCTATTTTCGCAAAGAGATCACCGAAAAACACAAAGATATCGTCAAGGAAAAGTAGCATCCGGACGATACGTGCAATCCATCGGGGAGTGCCTTGCCGCCTTTTACGGGCGGAAGGCCTCCTCCGATGCCCTTGACACTTCCCGGAACGTGGCCTCAGCCGGCTGGAGGCCGAACGCGGAGGTCCGGGGATGTCGCTCCCGCCTGCCGCGCCCGCGTCGGACAGGCAGGGAGTCATCGTTGACGCAGGCGGAAAACCCGGTTTCCACAAGATGAATATCGAGCTGCGAGATATCGTCAAGAGGTTCGGTTCCCTGGAGGCGGTCAGCCACGTATCCCTCGATGTCCGGGACGGGGAGCTTTTCACTCTGCTGGGACCCTCGGGTTGCGGCAAGACAACCATTCTGCGTTTGGTCGGCGGTTTTCATAACCCGGATGCGGGAGCTGTTTTTTTCAACGACAGGGATGTAACGGGGATTCCACCGTACGAGAGAAACATCGGCATGGTTTTTCAGAATTATGCTTTGTGGCCCCACATGACCATTTTCGATAACGTCGCCTACGGGCTGAAAATCAAGAAAGTCCCGAAGGGAAGCATCGGTGAAAGGGTCTCCCGTGCTCTGGGTCTGGTCAACCTGGAGGGGCTCGAAAAGCGCTATCCGGGCCAACTCTCGGGTGGTCAGCAACAGCGCGTCGCGCTGGCTCGCGCCCTGGTTCTGAACCCGGACGTCCTCCTGCTGGACGAACCCCTGAGCAATCTCGATGCCAAGATTCGCCTGCAGGTGCGCGCGGAGATTCGAAAGCTCCAGAAAGAACTGGCCATCACCACGGTCTACGTGACGCACGATCAGGAAGAGGCCCTGACCCTCTCGGACCGGATTGCCGTGATCGATAAGGGGAAAGTGCAGCAGGTGGGTACGCCGTGGGATCTCTACGAGCGGCCGGCGAATGCCTTCGTGGCGGACTTCATCGGGATCAACAACCTGATCCCCGGCCAGGTGCGGGAAGCTGCCGGGGCGGGGGAAGAAATCACGGTGGGTACGGAGGTCGGAATCTTCGTGTGCCGCTCCGATGTAAGGCTGGAAACAGGGGTTCCGTGCGTGATTTGCGTGCGGCCGGAAACGGCTTCCATCGGAGAAATGGGCTCTGCTCTGGAGAATGTCAACACGATGAGCGGCGCGGTCAGTTTCGCGTCTTTCATAGGCAATGCCGTTCGCTATGACGTTGAAATCGGGAGCGGCGCCATATTCAGGGTCGACGTTCAGAACCCCCGAAACCACAAGCCTTACGCCATAGGCGAGAAAGTCCGGGTCTTCTTTTCGACGAAGACGACCCTGGCTATTCCCGCGTGAGAGAAATGCGGGGACAGGATATGCAATTGCAGGGCAGTGCGACCACGACCGTCGGAAAAGCCCGCCTGCAAATCCGGCGCAACATCGGCGGGCTCGCCTGCTACCTGGGAATCTGGGCCTTCCTGGCGATATTTCTCATCTATCCGCTCATCCGCCTTTTCTACGATGCCTTCACCACGTATGAAGACACATTCACCTTCATGAATTTCTACGATTTCTTCACGGATACGTTCTACTTGAAATCCCTGGTGAATTCACTGCTCCTGGGCGTGGGCACCGTGATCACCACCTCTCTCATCGGCATCCCGTTCGCCTTCCTGCTCCTGCGTTACGACTTTCCGGGACGGAACCTCTTCTCTTACCTGTCCATCGTTCCCATGATCATGCCGCCGCTGGTCGGGGTGATGGGATTCGTCTTCATCATGGGGCGGGCGGGTACGGTGAACGTGATCCTGATGGATTACTTCGGATTCACGAAACCCGTCAACTTCATGTACGGCATTCATGGCGTGCTGCTTGTGGAGACGCTGCATCTGTTTCCTCTCATGACCCTGAGCATCGTGGACGCCATGGGCAAGATTTCCCCCTCCCTGGACGAAGCCGCGGAAAGCGTGGGCTCCCGGGGGTTGCGCAAATTCTGGGACATCACTTTCCCGCTCACCACCCCGGGGTATGTGTCGGGCGCTCTGCTGGTTTTCATCTGGACCTTCGCCGATTTCGCCACTCCCCTCGTGGTGGGCATCGACGACCTTCTGGCATCTCAGGCGTACCTGAACATCGTGCAGTTCGTGGATCGCAGGCTGTTCAAGATGGGGATCGTCATCTCGGCGATCATGATCCTTCTCGCCATCCTGTTCCTCATCGTCGCCAAGCGGTATGTCGCCATGAAGGACTACAGCTCGCTTTCCTATTCGATGATCGAAAGGAAGAGCCTTTCCCGGTCGGGAAAGGTGGGCGTGGTCGTCTTCCTGAGCTCGGTTCTCATCCTGGCGTTCATTCCGTATCTGGGCATCATCCTCGACTCGTTCGGCAAAGGGTGGGCGCTCACCCCCATCCCGGTCAAGTATACGCTCCAGTATTTCCAGCGGGTCTCCATCGAGACGCCCAAGTTCATACTGAACAGCCTGCTCTATTCGGGGATCACGGTGCTGATCTGTATCGTCATCGGGGTTCCCATCGCCTGGGTAATGGCCAGAACGAAACTGCCTGGCCGGGATCTCCTCGATTCGCTCACGACGCTGATCCTGGCGCTGCCGGGGACCGGCATAGGCATCGCCTACCTGCGGGCCTTCCGGGAGCCCCTCCCGTTTTTCGAAACGGCCCTGATCGGCATGTGGGTCGTCGTTCCTCTTGTGCTCGGGGTGAGGAGGCTGCCCTACACGGTCCGAGGGACGTTCGCCTCGCTTCAGATCGTGCACCGATCGTTTGAAGAAGCGGCAGAGAGCGTCGGGGCCGGGAAACCCGCCACGTTCAGGGACGTGACCCTTCCGCTGATCTGGAAAGGGGTCCTCGTGGGCTCGCTTTACTCTTTCATCCTCGCTCTCCAGGAAGCATCCGCCACTCTTCTTCTCGTGGTCCCGGGCCACGAAATGATGCCCGTGGGCATCTTCAACTTTTACATGGGGGGTTCGGTGAACGAAGCGGCCGCCCTCGGACTCATTCTCATCGTTCTCGGAGCGGCCTGCCTCTTTGCCATCAACAAGATCACCGGGGCCAGGGCGGGGGGAGTCTTCGGCTAGGGTTGCGTCCGCGTTGAGGAGCCGTCGTGTCTTCCGCGTTCGAATCATGAGGTCCCCATGAAGAGTCGGCCCGATTCCAAGCTCGATCTGATCGTCATCGGCGGCGGCCTTGCCGGCACCGCCGCCGCTTGTCTTGCAACGACACGAGGACTCAGCGTCGCCCGGGTCGCTGCAAACGCCGGCGGGCTGGCCTTTGCCGGCGGTCCGCTGGATCTTCTCGGAGTATACCCGCCGCGGGAGCAAAAGGTCCTGGACGACCCGTGGGAGGGCATTTCCGCCCTGATCGAGGGATCACCCCGACACCCGTATGCCGTACTCGGGGTTGAGGCCGTCCGCCGGGCGATGGGGGAGTTTCTGGCTTTCACGGATTCAGCCGGACTGGGCTATTGCGGCTTGGCGGAACGGAACGTGACTATTGCCACGGCCGTGGGAACCCTCAAGACCGCCTACCGTGTCCCGCGATCCATGTGGCGCGGGGTGACGGCCCTTCAGGATCGCCTTCCCACGCTGATCGTCGATTTCGAGGGCATGAAGGATTTCAGCGCGGCGGCGATGGTCGAAGTGCTGCGATCCCGATGGCCGCGGATCAAGGCCTTGCGCGTTCCGTTTCCCGTCCGTTTTCCGGGAATTGACCGCCACAACCCGCTCCTCGCCGAGGCGCTCGAATCCTCGGAAACCCGGGCGAAGCTTGCCGATGTCATCCGCCCGCACCTGTCCGGAGTCCTCATGGTCGGGATGCCGGCAGTGCTCGGGATTCGCGCCGGAGACTGTGTCGTCGCCGACCTGGAAAAACGCCTGGGAGTGGGGATTTTCGAAATTCCCACGATGCCGCCTTCAGTTCCGGGCATTCGACTGCAGAGCGCGATGGAGGAGGCGCTCCGGAAAAGGGGTGTCCAAATCTTCGACGGGAGGCGGGTGTTTTGCCCCCGGACCGAGGGCCGCCTCTGTGCGGGAATCACCGTCGGCGGGGCGGGGGAGTGGCATGAAACGATGGAAGCACAGGGGATCATCCTGGCCACCGGGCGTTTTCTGGGAGGCGGTCTGACCGCTTCACGAGACGGGATTTCGGAGACCTTGTTCGGCCTGCCCGTTGTGCAGCCGCCATCGAGGGATCGGTGGCACCGCGGTTCTTTCCTGGATCCGCGGGGGCATCCGGTCAACGAAGCCGGGTTGGCGATCGACGATCGTTTCAGGCCACTGGGGGAAGACGGCAGTTTCGCCTTCGAAAACGTGTTTGCGGCGGGTTCGATCCTGGCGCACCAGGATTGGGTGCGAACCAAGTGCGGCGCCGGGCTTGCCGTTTCGACCGCCCATGGCGCGGTCGAAGGTTTTCTCCGATACCGCTCCGGCAAATGATACGGATTTACCTAGAAAATAGACTCCCGTGTGAGTCTGTTTTCATGCCTTGTGGTGGCGCAGGCGCCATGGGCAATTGCGTTCAAAATGATACTCTAAAAGCGTGGGGGACGTATCCCCCCCACCCCCTCGCCGCTTCGCGGCTCCGTGTGGCTCTGCTGCTGCGGCCTTCGGCCCGTCGCCGACAGCGCCGAGCGCTCGGCCTCACGCGCTTGCGCGTGTGGCCGAAACTTGGGGGGTGCGGGGGAATCATTCCCCCGCTCTTTTGTGCTTGAAAGATCCATCTTGAACGCAACTTCGTATGAGATCGTCGCGACTTGGGTGCGCCGATGAGCCTGCTCTCGGGCGGCTCCCCGCGGGACAGCGGTCTTCCCGATCGGCGATTCCGCATCGGAGCCCGGCACTCTCTACCGAAGCGATTCCAGGTTGAACAGTCCGCAATGAACGGCTTCCTGGAGTTCTTCCCGTGCCAGTTGCCCTCCCCAGAGCACTGGCCGAAGGCCCTTCCATCGTGCTTCGAGAAAAGCCCGCAAGTCCCGGATGCCTCTATCCTTTTCAAATACCCCGAGATCGTACAGAAACGCCATGGTCCTGAGGCCGCAGAAAGCTCCCTGGCAGGATCCTTTGCCCATGCGGCTGTGCAGCCGGATAGTGTCGAGATCGACGGTTTCGGAGTCGGCCCGGAGTCGGGCGACGATCTGGGCGACGGCGCTTGCGGGCACCATTTCACACTCGCAAAGCAGGGCGTCGTCCGGTTTCTTCGTCCGCAGCCAGATCACCGGCGCGAGTCCGGCCTCGACCCACTTGTGCTCGGCGGCGCTTGGCAGCGGCACCCCCCGCGTGAGGCAGGGGGCATTCACTCCAAGGCGCCTGCAGACCAGGTCCGCGGCTTCTTCGGCGGTCAGGCGGTAGGTGGTCAGCTTTCCCCCCATGATCGTGAGGAAATTGGCGATGCCGTCTTTTTCGTGGTCGATGAGCTGAAAGCCGCGGCTGGCGACGCGGTCGTCGGCGGCCGCATGCCCGCCGGCCAGCGGCCTGACTCCCGCGAAGGCCCGCACCAGGCAAGTTCCGAGCACGGCCGGGAACATCCTGGACGCTTCCTGCACAAGGAAGTCCACTTCCTCGGTTTCCGTTCGCAGGGACTCGATGTCGCTTACGCGGACGGATGTGGTCCCCATGAGGGAAACCGTACCGCCCGGCGCCACGATATCACCGTCGGACGGGAGACGCAGCCGGTTGACCACGCGATCGGATATCCTGAGCTGAGAGATGAGCATGCTGCCTTTGGACCACAGAAGGGGCATTTCAAGCCCGATAAGCCCGGCAACTTTGCCCACCCAGGGGCCGGCGGCGTTCACGACCTGCTCCGCCTCGATCTCGACCTCCTCCCCCGTCCGAAGCAAACGCATTCGAACGGCCTCGATGCGGTTGCCTCGTCGTGCCATCCCGACGACCTGCGCGTGAGTCATCAGCCGGGCGCCGTGGGCGGCCGCATCGGCCATGTTCTCAAAGGACAGCCGGAAGGGGTCGACCGTTGCATCCTCAACGCGGTAGGCCGCGATGATGTCCTCCGTCAAGCCCGGCTCAAGCTCCCGGGCTTCCAGGCGGTCCACCGCCTCAACAGGGATCCCGCTTCGTTCGCAAAATCGTGGGAAATCCGCGATATAGCGCTCGTCGTCCCCCGCGACGGCAACGAAGAGACCTCCGGTATCCTCGATGCACGCGGGCGCCAATTGTTTCAGCAGGATGGATTCCGCCCGGCATTCCCGCGCCGTGACCGGGTCGTTGGAAACATAGCGCGCCCCGCTGTGGAGCAACCCCTGATTGGCGCCCGACGCACCCGAGTTGATGTGCCCCTTTTCCACCACGATGCATTCCATGCCGCGCAAAGCCAGATCACGGGCCAGGCCCGTACCCGCGATTCCGCCGCCCACAATCAACACCTGCGTTTTCAGCCTGCCTCCGGAACCATTCATTTCGTTCACCTTCTGTCGAGGGGCCTTGCGCCGTTATGCCGTCGCACCCGCGCCCGTCATCACAGGTGCGCGTGAGCCGCGGGCCTGCCTGTGAAAATGGAAGCATCGCAAGCCTGACCCCGAGTCCCGCGCTCGATACGGGGCACGAAAGTCCGCGACGTCATTCACGAGCGGGGCAGGCCGGAGCAATCCCGGAAACCGGCCTCCGGCAACGGTTCGTCATTCCGCCGGATGAAGGAGCCCGGAAGACGACCCGCTCCCCCGGTTTCTGCCCGAATGACGAATGCATTCTCTCATAAAAGCCGGAACGATAAAACTATTGCGAAATGACCGGCTCTCTCCTATGGTTTCAACGGCATCCGCTCCGCCGGGCCGGGCCGCGTGAAGAACGCGGCGGACGGAAAGCCCCGACGGAGGCGCCGGCGATGACGTATTCGACTTGAGTTGAGCGATTCGAAGGCTCGGAACGCCTGTTCGGGCGGGTGCAAAACCCTCCCCTTGTATGCGAGAGGCTGACCGACCCGTTGGAGAGGGGACGGGTTCATCCCCGCCCGTGGTGCATCGTGTTTTTATCGCCTTGTGCAATGCGTCGCTCAATTTGGATTCGACTCCAAGGCAGCCGGTGGGCCTTCCCGCGGGGTGTGCGGCCCGCGGGCGGCACACCCGCTACGGGGAGCCCGTCATGATTGCATCAATTCGTGCCATCGACGCCGAGACCGCAAGGAACCTCAAGGGGATATTCTTCGACATCGACGACACTTTCACCACAAACGGGAAGATCCCGGCGGTCGCCTACCAGGGGCTGTGGACTTTGAAGGAATCCGGCCTGAAAGTCGTTCCCATCACCGGAAGGCCGGCGGGCTGGTGCGATCATATCGCCCGCATGTGGCCCGTGGACGCCGTTGTGGGGGAAAACGGGGCTTTCTATTTCCGGTTCGACGAGCGGGCGGGAAAGCTCGCGAAACGCTTCCTGGACCCGGCCCCGGTCCGCTGCGAAAAGCGAGTCCTGCTGCAGGCCGTCGAAAAGGATATCCTCAGCTCGGTGCCCGGCACAGCTCTCGCCTCCGATCAGCCATACCGGGAGACCGATCTTGCCATCGATTTCCGTGAAGACGTGGAGCCTCTGGGCTGGCCGGCGGTCGAGCGCATCTGCGCCGTCTTCCGAAAGCACGGCGCGACTTGCAAGGTCTCCTCGATCCACGTGAACGGCTGGTTCGGAGATTACAACAAGCTCCACATGACGCGAATCATGGCCAACGAGCTCTGGGGCGTCGACCTTGAGGCGGACCGGCGCTTTTACCTGTTTTGCGGAGATTCTCCCAACGATGAACCGATGTTCGAATTCTTCCCGCACAGCGCGGGGGTTCGCAACGTGCTTCAATTCGCCGACCGGATGAGCCGGCTGCCGGCATTCGTGGCGGATCGCGAAGGCGGCGCGGGATTCGCGGAAATTGCCGAAACCGTTCTCTCCCTCAGGGCGACCTGAGAAACCCGCCCGTCGTGTCGGTGACGGTTGCTTCGAGGTGTTCGCGCGGGATTCCCGCCTTCGTGTGAAAGCACGGCGGTTGTGCCCTCGAATCGCCATGGCCGGCGGTCACAACGAACTGCGACAAAGTGTCGTTCCAGGGCATTTTCATCTCGAATCCTCATGGCCTGCGCCATCTGTATCGCCGCGGCCCGAAAAGCTTCGTGATACGAAGTTGCGTTCAAGATGGATCTTTCAAGCACAAAAGAGCGGGGGAATGATTCCCCCGCACCCCCCAAGTTTCGGCCACACGCGCAAGCGCGTGAGGCCGGGCGCTCGGCGCTGCGGCGACTGGCCGAAGGCCGCCGCCGCAGCGCCACACAGAGCCGCGAAGCGGCGAGGGGGTTGTGGGGGACACGTCCCCCACGCTTTTAGAGTATCATTTTGAACGCAAAACCGTATGAGACCGCGTCTCATGCGGATATGTGAAAAGTGGTGATCTGCCCCCCAGACCGTCTACCGGAGTCCTCCAGCCATCCGCGCCGCTTCCGGGCGCCGCTTCAACCACCAGCTCATCAAAGGCCCCGGAAGGGCTCCCAGGCCCAGGCTGGTCCATGCCAGGCCCCAGGCCAGGCTCGCCGGTACCGAAGGAATTCCCCGCACCGTATCCAGAACCAAACCGAAAACCCACGGACTGACGGCGCCCGCGCTGAATCCCAGTACCGAACGGACGGCGTACGCGGCCCCGATATGGCGCGGTTCCACAAGCTCGGTGAGCGCGGTCGAATAGATGGCCGAGTCGGCGATGGAAGTGAGGTTGTAGCAGGCGGCGACCGCGAACAGGACAAGGAGCGGCCAGCCGATCATCCAGCCGAAGCTGAAGGAGATTGCAAGGCTGATGCAGGAAAAGAGCAGGATGGTAAAGGATCTTCCCCATCGGTCGGACATGTCCCCGCCGATGAGACTGCCCAGCATGCTCGTCAGGTAGGTGAAGCCGGAAAGGAGCGCGCCGACCTCGATGGCCTTCGCGGGCGACGCATCGTATCCCGCGCTCAGCTGTGTCGCCGCGCCGAGGTAAGCGGGCAACCAGGCCCACATCCCCAGGAGCTCCCAGTTGTGAAAGGTGTAGGCCAGCATGGAGAGGAGGGCGGGTTTGTTCTTCAGCACGGCCGGCACGGCACGCCAGACATCCCGCCTGCTTTGAACGGCGTGAACGACGTTGGGTGTGTCGCGCAGGGCCCAGAGGGACACCGCGAATCCCACGGCTGGCATGGAGCAGTTTGCCGCCAGGGAAAGGCGCCAGCCGCCGATGGGGAAAAGCCGGCTGGAAAGCATCAGCGACAGGGCATAGCCGAGGGACGCAGCGGCCAGGTAAAACCCCATGGCCCGTCCGCGTGTGGAAGGTGAAAAGCGTTCGGCGATGAGTGCCAGACCGGGTGTATAGGAGCCTCCGGAACAGAGTCCCGCCAGCCCGTAGAGGACCGCCCCGGATACAAAATCGGATGCGAACAGCGCAAAAACGAGCGCGCTGACGGCGGCGGCGACGGCGCTCCACAGGTAGGTTCGCTTTGCGCCGAAGCGGTCGCCCAGGAAACCGACGGCAAAAAGCGAGATCAGGAAGCCGAGATGATAGGCGGACTGAACCAGCCCGGCCTGGGTGGCGTTCATCGTCCAGTCGCTCATCAGGAGCGGCAGGGCGGCCGAATAGGCTGTGAAGATGAAGCTGAAGCCCAGGCGGGCGGTACACAAAAGCGCGAGCCAGCGGATATCGCCGCCATGCGCCGCAGCTTGTCGGGACGGCCTCAATGCGCGTGCCTTTCCATCAGCTTCTCCCGCGGTGTTTATCCCGGTGCCTGCAAGAGCTTGTCCGTCAGTTGCTCCGGGGCGATCACCAGCGATTCCTAGTCAACAATCCGAAGCACGCCGGCATCGAAGAGGAATTTCACCCTTGCCGCGAATTCCGCGGCTTTGTCCTCGTCCCGGGACAGGACCCCGATCGCCGGGTTCGGGAGGATTTGAAACTCGGCGGCGACATCCACTTCCACTTCGGGAACATCCAGGAGCCGACCCCACGGCTCCACCGCCGAGCGAATATCCCCGCTCACGTCCGGGCCTGCGGGAGACTGCGCGGCCCTTTCCGGCACGGCGGGAAACGAAGAATCCGGCCGGAGAGAATCGACACTCTCAAGCAGGCGTCGCGCTGGAAAGGAGGGTTGAATCCATGCAACCGCCTTTGAAGCCGCAGGATCGACGATGCCGCTCAATCCGTCGGTTTTTCCCAGCGGGCGATGAGAAACGCCCCGGTATCCAACCCTCGTGTGTGTCCGTCCTCCTCGATCTCGCGTGCCCGATCCGGGCGGTCGTGTTTTTGAAAGTGAACGGCGGTCCCGATGCGAGCCGGAACCGGCATGAGCCCGGCCATTTCGGCCGGGGACCTGAAACGCGCGTGCCGGAATATGGTGTGACCTTCCCTGGCCGCGGAAGTTCTCCTGGTCGCCCAAGGGCTCAGGGCGTTCAAGCTCGCGACCACGACGAGCCCTCCCGGCCTCGTCACACGAAAGAGCTCGGCCACGGCGCCTCGCGCATCGTCGAGAAACTCGATGGCGGTCACCGACACCGTCTTGTCGAAGGCGGCGTCGGCGAAAGGAAGCGTGCGCATATCGCCCCGGACCATGTGGAAGGGGCGGCCGGCCGCTTTTTTCCCGGCGCGCCTGAGCATGGGGAGCGAGAGCTCGAGCCCCGTGATCCGCGCGCCGGCGTTGAGGAGAGCGAGGGTGAAGACCCCGGTGCCGCATCCCACGTCCAGGATCCGCTCGCCTGGAGCCGGACGGGCCATTTCGAGAAGAAGCCCGGCCTCGTATTCGCGGACCAGCCTCCCGATGGGACTCTCGAACCACTGATCGTATTTCTCCGGCCATTCGTCGAAAATTTCCGCCATTTCCAACCTCTCACGGCAGAACGGGGCAGCACGGGAAATCGATGGACCCGCGGAAAACAGTGTCGGCGGCGGGTTCCGCGATCGCTCGGGCGTCCCCGGCCTTTGCGCGGCCCGAGACCTCTCCTCCCGGGACTCCTTTCAAATGGAACCCGGCCTGGCCATGTGGTGCGCGGTGGCCTGTTCGAACTGGTAGGCTATCCGCAGCAGCAGGTCCTCCCGGAAGTGGGGACCGAGGATCTGGAGCCCGATGGGCAGTCCCTTCCCTGAGAATCCGCACGGGACGGAGATTCCGGGGACTCCGGCCAGGCTTGCCGGCAGGGTGAGCGCGTCGTTGAGATACATCTGCAAAGGATCATCGGACTTCTCACCGATCTTGAACGCCGGAACGGGCGCAACCGGGGCCAGGAGCGCATCGAATGATTCGAACGCATCGAGGAAATCCTTCCGAATGAGCGTCCGCGCCTGCGAGGCTTTCGTGTAGTAGGCGTCGTAGTATCCGGCGGAGAGGACGTAGGTGCCGAGCATGATGCGGCGCTTCACTTCGGCTCCGAACCCCTGAGAGCGGCTCGTCCGGTACATGCCGATCAGGTCCCGGGTATCGCGCACCCTCAGACCGTACTTCACCCCGTCGTAACGGGCGAGATTGGAGCCGGCTTCGGCGGGGGCGATGATATAGTATGCGGCGACACCGTAACCGGTGTGCGGCAGGGAAACCTCATCGACTTCCGCGCCGAGCTGAAGGCAGACTTTGATCGCGCGTTGAACGGCGTCCGCGATCTCGGGGTGCATGCCATGGACAAAATACTCCTTCGGGATGCCCAGGCGAAGTCCCCTGATCGGCTCCCGCAGGGATGCGCGGTAATCGGGGACGGGATGGTCCACCGAAGTGGAATCCCTCTTGTCGTGTCCCGCGATGGCCTGCAGCAGGATGGCTGCGTCCTCGACATCCTTGGTGATCGGGCCGATCTGGTCCAGGGACGAGGCAAAAGCCACCAGTCCGAACCGGGAAACCCTTCCATAGGTGGGCTTCAGACCGACCACCCCACAGAAGGAAGCAGGCTGGCGAATGGAGCCCCCGGTGTCGGTCCCGAGCGAACCCGAGCAAAGATCGGCTGCAACCGCGGCGGCCGACCCGCCGCTCGACCCTCCGGGAACCCGTTCGCGGTCCCATGGGTTGCGCGTGACTCCGTAGGCGGAATTCTCCGTGGACGATCCCATGGCGAATTCGTCCATGTTCGTCTTGCCGAGAAAAATCGCCCCGGCCTGGCGCAATCGTGCAATGACGGTCCCGTCGTAAGGCGGCACGAAGTTTTCCAGGATGCGTGAGCCGCAAGTCGTGACCGTCCCCTGCATGCATAGGACGTCCTTGATGGCCAGGGGAATGCCGGCGAGGGGAGAGGCGTGCAGGTCCCTCTCGCCGCTGTCGAATCGCCCGGCTTCGGCCAGGGAAGACTCTGCCAGAACGCACAGGTAGGAATTGAGGCGCGGGTCCAGCGTTTCAATACGAGTGAGAAAGGAGTTGAGCGTCTCCGTAACGCTCAACTCCTTGCGCACGAGCAGGTCGTGGAGTTCGTGCATCGTCAGGGCGTATGGTTCCATGAGAGACCTCTCATCTGAATCAAATGACTTTGGGGACAACGAAGCTGATCCCGTCCGTTTCCGGAGCGTTTGCCAGCGTGTCTCGACGCTCCAGGGACGGCTGCACTTCGTCGGCGCGGAATACATTCCGGAGCTGAATGGCGTGAGTCGTGGGGGGAACGCCCTCCGTGTCCAGTTCGTTCAGCGTTTCCATGTACTCCAATATCCTGTTCATCTGCTCGGTCAAGCGCATTTCTTCGCGCTCGCTCAGCTCGAGCCGCGCCAAACCGGCAACGTGCCTCACTTCATCCCTATTGATCTTCTCTTGCATATCGAGTTCCTGCTTCTATGGGTGCGTTCCATCCCGTGTGCCGGGCACGATCCCTGCGCGGAGACGGACGAAGGCGGCCCTGCAAAGTGCGCCGCCGTTGGCCGGGCTTCCCGCTGGAGCCGGAGAATTCAACCGTCATTCCGGCGGGGCCTGGGACCGCAAAATTCCGACAATCGTGCAATCCCGCCTTCGTGGGAGAATGCAGCCCTCATCCCGGCTGGAAACCGGGGGCCGGGCTGTTTGTTCCTCCCTCGCTCGCAACGATCATGTTGACGATTCTCATGATTCGTTGTGCCATCCGACCGTGGCGCACCGCCGGCACGGCCGGCGTTTCCCCTCCACTGTCCGCGCGGCCGCCGTCGTGATCTATGCGACGGCTCCGAGAAAATTTTCCATGTTGCGACAATCCCTGAACGCCGAAAGGACCTCGGCGAGGCCATGAATCTTGCGGCGGTGGAGGAGCCGATGGGTCAGCTCATGAACCCGTACCTCCTCGGAGTCCCGTTCGGTCGGGCTCACCAGGAATCGTTGCAGAAATTTTGCGAATCGAATCACGTGAATGAGCTCGTGAGTGACGATGTAAGTCGTCAGGGGAAGCAGGAGTATTTTCGAATCCCGCCGAAGCGCTCGCCGGATCACGTGGTCCTGGAGACAGATCTTGAAATAGTCGCCGGGTTCGCTTCCCCTCAGGCGCTCGTTGGGACATCGCAAGTATCTGCGAATCTGGGCAAAGGCGGAATCGGTGACCTCCTCTTCCTGCAGGTCCCGCAAAGATTGGATGTCGTAACGGTAACGTTTCCACTCCGAGGTCGTAACCTTGTAGTAGTCGCTGATCAGCTCCTCCGAGATCTCGATGGATTGCCTCAAAACGACAATCTCCTCCTCCACGAAGGGGATGCGCTCACAATTCTTCGGGAAATCAAAACCACCTTCGTCCGCCATTTCCTGACTTCACTTCCTGTTGCTTGCCTTTGAGAGGGCGCGAGTTATCCTGCATTACGCGGATTGGTCTCCGCGGTTTGCTGCACATTGGCCGGCCGAAAGCCCCCCAACCTCCGGAGCGTCCCCTGCCGGCGGTGCTCCAGGCTCCCTTCATGAACGGCCCCCCGGCGATTTCCGGCCGGTCTTGCCTCTGCGGGCAGGCCAATACGCTTTCCGCAAGCTCCTGTGCGGGCCGTGGGGCTCGGCCGGTTCCACGGGCACGGCACCATTTCACACGGACCAATTCCCCGCGACGATTCCTTTCCCGTGCGCACATCTGCTCATAAGCACATGATTTGAATAGGGAACCATCCAGGGAAGGACCTGCTTTCTTCTACAGGAAAAAACGGCTTTTATCAATTGTTTAATCCGACCGGTTTCATCGACCGGGTGGGATGGCGCAGCCGTGCCAAGTTACACGAGGCGAAAAGGACTTCATTCATTCCGGAGCGCCCCGGCGTGTTCCATGGCGCGGTTCCTGTATCAGGACCGCCCGGGGCGCCGTGCGTTCTCGCCCTATGAAATGGAATGGCCTCTCGAGTCCAACGACATTCTCGAGAGGCCGACTTTTTGGGTAGGCATTGCACCTCCCTTTCCCGGAATTACCGTTTTTACCCCACGCGAAAGTGCCCGAAGGTCACCTGCATTCCTTTGAGCGCTTGCCACGTCTCAGCCCTCAACCGAGAGCCTTGTGGGAACCAGTATAGGAAAACGGCACCTATTTCGTAATCATGCGGCGAGTGCAAATCAAGATTCCTTTATTAATTTTTTTTGATGGCATCAAATCGAGGGATTGCAGCCAGTCTTTGCGGATTTCGACGGAAGTTCGGATCCTCCGGGCCGCGCCGAAGGTGAAAATGAAGCGAACCGCGAACGGGAGAAACCTCGGATTCCTCCGAACTCCAAGTATTGAATGGAAAATTCAGCTTTGTTCGGGTATTTTCTGAAGCGATAAGTCTGAGGGCGTTTTCAGGCAAACCGCTAAGTGTTCGGATGAAAGGAAAGGATCGCGCCGCGGGGATCCGCCCGGCGTGCCGCGTTCCCGCGCGGACCGTGGAGCGTTCGTTCCTGTCATTGCGAGGTGTCGGATGAAGGAAGTCGTTGCATTGTGCGTGTTGTTGGCATTTGGAGTCGGCACCGCCAGGCTGGCCATAGGGAAAAAGATCGGGATCGCCCTGACGGTGGTGTTCCTGGCCTTTTCCATCTTTTCCGGCCTTGCGATCGCCAACTACGACTGGATTCGAAAGGCTCGATGGGAAGTTCCCGATATCCTCGGCATCCGCGAGCAGATTGCAGAGGTGGGGAACCAGGCCGTGCAAGGGTTGAACGCAGAGATCGAGGGTCGCCAGGGGGAACTGGGCAAGCTCCTCTCGGATTTGGAGGAAATGGGCCGGAGAGTCGATTCACAGAAGAAGGAACTGGAGAGTTTGCTGGCCGATGCCGTGAAGGTGAGTGAGGCCGCCAGGGGGCAGGAGCAGGCGGTCAAGGAGCTCAACCGGCAGGCGGAGAAGGCAAGGGAGCAGATGGCATCCATCCATCGGGCTTCCTGCGACCTGGCGCTCTCGCTGGCAAAGGTCACGTGGCTGCAAATGGAAGCCAAGGATTCCTCCGGCACCAAGAGGGGGGAGGCGGCGGCCCAGCGGACCCTCGACGGCCTGGATGAGGTGGTCGGCCTGGTTTTAGGCGATCCGGATCAGCGGGAGAGGTTCGTGGCCGAAGTGATGGACTCTCTGCCGCCCAAGAAGTGAAAGAGAATCGACTTCGTGAGGTCGGGACTGCGGGTTCTTTCCGGGTTGAACGTCCAAATCGAAAGGGATGGCCATGCTTGCAGAAACAGCTCAGTGCCTCGAGAAGATAAGGGCGCAGCGCCCCCTGGTGCACAATATTACCAACTACGTCGTGATGAACTATACCGCCAATGCGTTGCTGTGCCTCGGAGCATCCCCCGTGATGGCTCACGCGGTCGAGGAAGTCGAGGCCATGGTCGAGCTTGCCGATGCCCTCGTGATCAACATCGGGACCCTTTCCGCCCCATGGGTGGACGCGATGTTCCTGGCTTCGCGCGCGGCCATCGAAAGGTCGATTCCCGTCGTTCTGGATCCGGTGGGAGCCGGCGCCACCGCCTTCCGGACGGATACGGCCAGGCGCCTGCTCGATGAATTCGGGATCACCGTGCTCCGGGGGAACGCGTCGGAAATCATGGCCCTTGCGGGTCTGGACAGCACCACGCGGGGTGTGGACTCGGTGCACGCAACCGACGAGGCACGGTCTGCAGCGGTTGAATTGGCCACTGTGTACAAAGCGGTTGTGGCGATCACCGGCGCGGAGGACTTCATCACCAACGGGCCAAAAACCGCCAGGGTCGCCAACGGACATCCCCTCATGGGCAGAGTCTCCGGCACGGGGTGTGTGGCGTCTTCGATCGTGGCGGCCTTCTGCGCGGTCCAGCCGGACCCCCTGGTGGCCGCAACGGCGGGGTTGTCGGTGCTCGGAATTGCAGGGGAGCTTGCCGCACGGGACAATCCCGGGCCAGGGACGTTTCAGCACCTTCTGCTGGATGCACTCGACGCGATGGAACCCCGGAACATCGAAGAGAAAGGACGAATTGCCGTTTCATGGGAACAGTGAGCTCCCCAGTCGATTATACCCTGTACCTGGTCACCGACCGGGGACTTGCCGCGGATCGTTCCTTCGACGACATTGTCAGGGAAGGCGTCGAGGGCGGGGTAACCCTGGTGCAGCTCCGTGAGAAGGACCTTGCCGTCAGGGATTTCGTCGCGTGCGCCGTCGCTCTCCGGAATCTGCTCGGGGAGTACCGGGTTCCCCTGATCATAAACGATCGCGTGGACGTCGCCCTGGCCTGTGGAGCCGCCGGGGTGCACCTCGGGCAGGACGACATGGACTGTGCGAGCGCCCGCCGTATTGTCGGGCGGGGCCTGATCGTCGGTGTCTCGGTGTGTTGCGTGGAGGAGGCGGTGAAGGCCGAAGCGCAAGGGGCCGATTACCTGGGAGTGAGCCCGGTGTTCAGTACGCCCACGAAGACGGATACTCCTCCCGCAGTCGGGCTCGAGGGGCTGCGGGCCATCCGGATGGCGGTTCGCCTGCCGCTGGTTGCAATCGGAGGGATCAAGGCGGAGAATGCGGCGGACGTGATACGGGCGGGGGCGGACGGCCTGGCGGTGGTGTCGGCGATCATGGCCTGCCCCGAGCCTCGGATTGCGGCCCGGACGCTGAAAGCGGCCATTGCCGAGGCACGGGTCCGGGTTCGTACCGCGCGGATCGGCTGACGGCCGTCGCAGCTCGCACTCGCGGCGCTGTGGCCGGCGTTCCCGCTCCTGGCATCAGCTTCCTCATGTGAAAGCCAGGCTGTCGTCATCGTGCGGGCCAGGGTGCCGAGAGCCTGGAAGAACCCGGATTCCCACCTCTGTGCAAACCCGGCGGGGAAGGTGATTTCTTTTCATCGCGAGAGCCGCCCCGCACCGGAAGCTCACAACAAAGGATGCGAATGTCCCGGATCAGCGCGATTTCTCACGGAACAGTCGGGCGGGGCACTTTCTGACGATGCGCCACGCTCCCGGTGCCACTTGCCCCGGACCGCGCGATTCAACCTGCCGTGCAAAAGAAGACGGGAATCCCGAGCGCCACCCCTGGTCCCGTTTCCGGCCGGGTGGAAAGCACCTTGCATTTTCCTGCAAAAAAGCAACGAGTCATCTCAACAACACGAATTTGACTGAAAAAGAGTTTATATATGCTAGTGCTAACATATAGGCACATCGATATATAAAATTCGACATATGTTTATGCTAACATAATAAAAATGAGGGAATCCTATCCAATAAGATATTGACAACTCCTATTCATGATATAGGATGGACGCGCGTCATCAGTGGTCTCAGTGTTTTGCGCGGATTTACGAACGGTCTTTCCTGTTGGCTGGCGGAATACTGAGGCCGTATCCGGATCAAGAGACAAAGCCTGTCGATGTCGGAGTGTGTTCGGTGAGCGAGGATTCCACCTTTCCCGGGAGATAGGGGAAGGTCCTCCGGTGGCCGCTGTTTGTCATGTTGTTTGGGCTTCTCTTTGAATCAGGAGACGTTTCATGAAACTTCATTTGTGAAGCGGGGCTTCCAGGCCGGTAGGTTACCGGCATTGCGAAGTCCGCTTGCCGAGCTGATCGCCCTCCATTCGAACTTCGCAAAACAATCCTGGAATACCCTCCGTGTTCTGTTCCTTTTAGTCTTGCCGGGCAGGTAGTCGCGCTGGCCGGGGACCCCCCGGTGCGCTCCCGCCCGGCAATTCGAAATTGACGGGGCACGAATTCCGCTGATCCATGGCATTGCTTCGCGCAAAGTGGTGAGTCGCTGTTTTCGGGGGCTTTGCCGGGGTCTGGAGGTCTGTCCCGATCACCATGCCCGCGCCACGGCGAGGTGACACTGGCGGGAAGGGCCGCGGGAGGCTTTTTCCCGGCGCTCCGGCATGTAGGGTGGGCGGCGCAGGGTCGGCAGGCAGACTGAATGCGGATTCGGATGCCAGCCTCGACCAATGCGTCATGCGCCGATCCCCTGCATTCCGGGATGCCGGATCGCTGTAATCGACCGACACGGGCGGAGGCTTTTCAACGCATTATTGCAACCATACGGAGCAAAGGAGAAGAAGATCGATGGGCGAAGATATCATCAACCTGACGGTAAACGGGAAGAATTTTCAAGGAAGAAACATCCGGGGAAAGCGGGGGCAGACCGTGCTCGAGGTCTTGAAGGACAACGGCATCCATGTTCCCACCCTGTGCTACCATCCCCAGATGCCACCCTACGGGGGATGCAGATTGTGCATCGTCGAAATCGAGAACATGCGCGGTCTCCCGCCTTCCTGTACCACCCCCGCAACCGACGGGATGGTTGTGCACACGCACTCACCCAAGGTGGTCGGGGTGCGTAAAACGGTGCTGGAACTGCTCCTCGCCTACGGGGACCACAATTGCCTGCTGTGCGAGCAGACGGGCAGCTGCGAGCTGCAAAACCTGGTTTACGAGCACGGCATCGACCATGTTCGCATCAAGTCGGAATTCGTTCCCAAGATCAAGGACGATTCACATCCGATGATCGTCCGCGACCACAACAAGTGCGTGCTGTGCGGCCGGTGCGTCAGGGCCTGCCTGCAGGTGCAGGTGAACGGCGCCATCGATATCGCGGCTCGCGGTTCGGATTCCTACATCACGACCTTCAACAACACCAACCTGGTGGAATCGAGCTGCGTTTCCTGCGGTCAATGCGTTCAGGCATGCCCGGTGGGCGCCCTGACCGAGAAAAAATCGAGGTTCAAGGGCCGTGCGTGGGAAATGAAGAAAGTCCGCACCACCTGCCCTTACTGCGGCGTGGGTTGCCAGATGTGGCTGCACGTCAAGGGCGGCAGGATCGTCAAGGTGACCGGGGTCGAGGACGGCGCCCCCAACCATGGGCGATTATGTGTCAAGGGAAGGTTCGGCTACGACTTCATCTATTCGGAGGACAGGCTCAAGACGCCTCTCATCAAGAACAACGACGGTTTTCGCGAGGCGTCCTGGGATGAAGCCCTCGATCTCGTCGCCTCGAGGCTCAAGGAAATCATCGCAAAGCATGGTCCGGACTCCGTTGCCGGAGTGAGCTCTGCTCGAAGCATCAACGAAGATTCCTACCAGATGCAGAAGCTCTTCAGGACGGCTATCGGCACCAACAACATAGACAACTGCGCGCGTGTCTGCCACGCTCCAACCGTGGCGGGCCTGGCGAAATCCTTCGGTTCCGGGGCCATGACGAATTCGTTTGACGACTTCGCCAATGCGAAAATGATCCTGGCCATAGGCACGAACGCGACCGAGGCGCATCCGGTGGCGGGAACGTATTTGAAGAACGCGGTGGCCAACGGCGCCGGGTTGATCGTTGTCGATCCGCGACGCATAGAGCTTGCCGACCATGCCGTGCTGCACGCTCAGATAAACGTGGGAAGCGATATAGCCTTTCTCAACGGAGTCATGAACGTTCTCATAAACGAAAATCTCTACGACAAGCAGTATGTAGCCTCATACACCGACGGTTTTGAAGCGCTCAAGGCCAAGGTGATGGAATATCCGCCGGAGAAGGCCGCGGGAATCTGCGGCGTAAGCGCGGAGATGATTCGGGATGTGGCGCGCCGCCTGGCTTCCGTAAAGCCGGCGCTCCTGGTCTACACCCTGGGCATCACCGAGCACACTTGCGGTATGAACAACGTGCTTTCCTGCGCCAACCTGCAGATGCTCCTCGGCAATGTGGGGTTTGCGTGCGGCGGCGTCAACCCGATAAGAGGGCAAAACAACGTCCAGGGTGCCTGCGACATGGGGGCGTTGCCGAATCTTTTCCCCGGCTACCAGAGAGTTGATGATCCCAAGGCCCAGGAGAAGTTCAAGGCCGCATGGAATGTTGCAAGCCTGCCCGCCAGGCCCGGGATCATGCTGCCCCAAATGCTCGATGGGCTTGCGGATGGAAAGATCAAGGCATTCTATATTTTCGGCGAGAACCTGGCCAACAGCGAACCGGATATCAAGCACGTCGAACACTGCCTGAGCTCTGCCGAGTTTCTCCTCTGCCAGGACAACTTCCCGAACGAAACCACGCGTTTTGCGGATGTGATCCTGCCGGCGGCCGCGTGGAGCGAAAACGACGGGACATTCGCCAGCAGCGAAAGACGCATCAGCAGAGTCCGTACCGCGAGCGAGCCGCCGGGGATATCCAGGCCGAACTGGTGGATCTTCAAGGAGATAGCGCGACGAATGGGCCAGGATTGGAAGTCCGAGAGCGCCCGGGAACTGTGGGACGACGAGATATCGGTACTGTCGCCTCCGTTTGCCGGCATCAAGTACTCGCGCATCGAGGGCGACGGGCTGCAGTGGCCGGTTCCCACGGAAACCCACCCGGGAACGCCCGTCATGCACAAAGACGGCAAATTCACCTGCGGTCGCGGGCAGTTCGTGGCCGTCGACTGGACGCCTCCGAAGGAAGTCCCGGACGCGGAATACCCGTTCACATTCTGCACGGGCCGGAGACTGTATCACTATCATACCCGGACCCAGACCGGCCGCTGTCAGGGGTTGAACGAGCTCCTGGGCGAGGAGACGGCGGACATCTCGCCTCTGGACGCCGTGGAACTGGGCATCGAGGATGGCGAGTACATTCGCGTGCGCTCGCGTCGAGGAGAGGTGAAAGTCAAGGCGAGGATTACGGATCGGATGCAAAAGGGCAATGTCTGGATGGCCTTCCATTTCCGGGAGGCCTGCGCCAACTGGCTGACAAATCCGGTCTTCGATCCGGTGACGCAGACAGCGGAATATAAAGCGTGTGCGGTGAAGGTCGAGAAGATTGTGTAGGATTTCGAGGAAGTGTATTCGCCGGGCGGGTTGATCATTTCCACTCGCCCACTCATCAAAAGAGGAGAAAAAGACATGGGAGTCACACGGCGTGAGTTCCTTTTCATCTCGGGAGCCATGGGAGCCGGTCTGGCGCTGTCGTCTCTGGGGGTCGACATGCTTCCGGTGGTGGCCTATGCGGAGGGGCTCGGTAAAATCGACAAGGTGAAAAGTGCGAAGGAGACGTATTCCCTCTGTTACCACTGCGCGGTAACCTGCGGGCTGATATGCAGCACCGACACAAAAACCGGCAAAATCATAAACATCGAGGGAGATCCGGACAATCCCATCAACGAGGGATCGCTTTGCGCGAAAGGTGCGGCGTCGCTCCAGATGTCGGCCAGAAATGAAAACCGTCTGACCAGGGTTCTCTATCGCAAACCGGGCGGCGACCAATGGGAGGTGAAGACGTGGGACTGGGCCTTGACCAGGATCGCCAAGAACATCAAGGCGGTACGCGACAAGGAATTCATTGTCAAGAACGCCAAAGGTCAGGTGGTCAACCGCGTCGAGGCGCTCGCTCACATGGGCAGCTCCAAGCTCGACAATGAAGAGTGCTGGATGATCACCACTGCCATGCGAGCGCTCGGTCTCGTCTACATCGATCACCAGGCGCGGGTCTGCCACGGGCCAAGCGTGGCCTCGCTGGCGGAGTCGTTGGGACGCGGTTCGATGACCAATCACGTCATCGATATCGGAAACAGCGATTGTGTCATCGTCATGGGCAGCAATGCGGCGGAAGCTCACCCCATCACCTTCAGGTGGGCCATGCGCGCAAGGGAGAAAGGGGCGAAAATCATCCATGTGGATCCGCGCTTTACCAGGACTTCGGCCGTGGCGGACCATCATGTGTTCCTGCGCGCAGGGACCGACGTTGCCTTTGTGGGCGGCATGATCAAGTACATTCTCGACAACAACAAGTACTTCGAAGAGTACGTCAGGAACTACACCAATGCCTCGTGCATCATAGACGATAAGTACAGCTTCAAGGACGGTCTCTTCTCGGGTTACGATCCCGCTACCAGGAAGTACGACAAGTCCACCTGGGTGTTTAAGCTTGATGCCAACGGGGTCCCGGAAAAGGACCCGACCTTCCAGAATCCCAGGTGTGTCTTGCAGATGATGAAGTCCCATTACGCGCGCTACGATCTGGAGAAAGTATCGTCGATCACGGGAACGCCCGTGGAAGACCTCAAAACAGTCTATGAAGTCTACTCTTCGACGGGGGTGAGAGACAAGGCGGGGGTGATCCTCTACGCTCTCGGCTGGACCCAGCACACGGTTGGCGTGCAAAACATCAGGTCCTTCACCATCGTGCAGCTGCTGCTGGGCAATATCGGCGTCGCGGGGGGTGGCGTCGCCGCCTTGCGCGGCCAGCCGAATGTCCAGGGATCGACGGATCAGGCCATCCTGGCCCACATTCTTCCAGGCTATCTCAAGACGCCGGCGGCCTCACTGACCACGCTGGACGAGTACCTGGCGAAGAACACCCCAAAGACCAGGGAGCCCCAGTCGGCGAACTGGTATCAGAACACGCCCAAGTACATGGTGAGCCTCCTCAAGACTTGGTACGGCGACAAGGCTACCAAGGAGAACGGTTTCGCCTATTCCTATCTTCCCAAGAACGATGACGGTCAGGATACGACGCTTTTGGATCAGATCGACAAGATGTATGCAGGCAAGATCAAGGGCTTTACGTGCGTCGGCCAGAACCCTGCGTGTAGCAACCCCAATTCCAACAAGACCCGGAAGGCCCTCGCCAAGCTCGACTGGATGGTGCACATCAACATCTTCGACAACGAGACGGCTTCCTTCTGGAAGGGGCCGGGAATGGATCCGAAAAAGGTCAAGACGGAGGTCTTTCTCCTGCCGGCTGCGGCGCAAATGGAAAAAGCGGGCAGCATGAGCAACACCGGCCGCTGGCTCCAATGGAAATACGCGGCGGAGACCCCCCCCGGAGACGCCCTTTCGATGGGCGACATCCTGTACCGGCTGGTGATGAAACTCAAAGACCTCTACAAGAAGGAGAAGGGGACCTTCCCCGATCCCATTCTCGATCTGCAATGGAATTATGCGGATGCCAAAGGGATGTACGATTCCACCGCCGTGGCCAAGGCCATGAACGGCTATTTCCTGGAAGATGTCACCGTTGGGGACAAATCTTTCAAGAAGGGAGAATGCGTTCCGGGCTTCAGCTACCTGCAGGCGGACGGCAAGACCTCGTGCGGCATCTGGATTCACTGCGGGAGTTTCACGCAGGACGGCACCAACCTGATTGCCCGGCGGAAGAAAGACGATCCGACGGGTCTTGGCCTTTACCCCGAATGGGCTTGGGCCTGGCCGATGAACCGGCGCATCCTCTACAACCGGGCGTCGGTGGATGAAAACGGGCAGCCCTGGGACCCCAAGCGGGCGGTCCTCAAGTGGGTTGACGGCAAATGGGTGGGCGATGTTCCGGATGGGCCGTGGCCGCCCTTGGCCGACAAGGAAAAGGGCAAACTGCCTTTCATCATGAAGCCAGACGGCGTGGCTTCCCTGTTTGGACCGGGGCTGGTGGACGGGCCTTTCCCCGAGCACTATGAACCTCTCGAAAATCCGCTTGAGAAAAGCCTTATGTCTGCACAGTCGACCAGCCCCGTCATCAGGCTATTCAAGGGTGAATGCGACAAGATAGCGGGATGCGATCCGAGATTTCCTTTCGTCTGCACCACTTATTCCTGCACGGAGCACTGGTGCACGGGGGCGGATACGAGATGGCAGTCGTGGCTCACCGAGGCCATGCCGCAGGCCTACGTCGAGATCAGCAAGGAATTGGCCGAAATACGCGGTATCAAGAACGGCGACAAGGTCAAGCTTGCATCGGTGCGCGGCGAGGTCGAATGCGTGGCCATGGTCACTGTAAGGCTGCGCCCCATGAAAGTTGCGGGCCAGATACTGCACCAGGTTGGAACCACCTATAACTATGGCTGGCTTTTCCCCAAGGATTGCGGCGATTCCGCCAACCTGCTGACCCCCACCGCCGGCGACCCCAACACCGGGACCCCGGAATACAGAGCTTTCATGGTTAATGTGACAAAGGTGTAGGAGGAGTGAGACATGTCCAAGGGAAAATCCATAATGGTTGATACCTCCAGGTGCACCGCCTGCCGTGGCTGCCAGGTGGCCTGTAAACAATGGAACGGTTTGCCCGGCACGAAGACGAGGCAGATGGGCACGTATCAGAACCCCCAGGACGTCTCCGCGGAAACGTGGAAGCTGGTCCGGTTCTCGGAGGGGATCAAGGAAAACGGAAAACCCTACTGGTACTTCTTCTCGGAGCAATGCCGGCATTGCCTCGAACCGCCGTGCGTGGATTCCATCGGGGGATACCAGCCGGAGGGTGCGACGAGGGATGAGGCGACCGGTGCGGTGATCTTTAAACCGGAATCGAAGGAGGCGCCTTTCGAGGAAGTCAAGGGCGCCTGCCCGTACAACATTCCTCGCCAGGACGCGAAGAGCAAGGTGTTTTTCAAGTGTACCATGTGCCTTGACCGCATCACCAACAACAGGATTCCGGCGTGCGTCCAGAGTTGTCCCACCGGCGCGATGGCGTTCGGAGAGCGGGACGCCATCGTCGAAATGGTGAAGAAGCGCGTCGAGGAGTTGAAGAAGACCTATCCCAAGGCGATGGCGCTCAACCCGGACGAGGTCCGGGTGATCTACATCGTCACGGACGATCCGAAGAAGTACCACCAGTACGCGGTGGCATGAAGAACGGGGCGGATGTCCCCGTTTCGACGGTTGGCATCCGCCCCTTTTCAAATCCCGATTTCCGACGCGCTTCCGGGGGACAACCCCCATGTGCCGGATGGAAATCGAGCCGTTCATGATCGATGCGAGCGGCAGCGTCATCAAGGTCAGGCAGGGTGCCGACTCCATGGCCCGGCCATCCCGTACCCCGGCGGCAGCGAGCCGCCGGAGCTCAAGGAAATCCCGCCGAAGGTCTCCCCAAAATCACAAAATTGTTTTATATGAGGATGTGCCGACACCTGCCGGGTCATTCACTAGGCCGGGCGGGCAGGTGTGGCGAATCCGCATTGTCGACAGCATGGGTGAGCATGAGTAGCGAGCGACGTCCCGGACTGGACCGAAGGATCATCATCTGCGTTTCCATCGTAACCGCCCTGGTTCTTGCCGCCGGCGCAATTCTGACCTGGCGGGCGTCGCGCGTGGTGCGGCAGGTGGTGACCGATCAGTTCAACGCGGAGCAGCTTGCGGTGGCTCGCGGCGCAAAGTATTTCGTGGAACGTGAGTTCAACCATCTCAAAAGGTCACTGACCACCCTCCTGCAATACATCGCCGTCATTCCGGAGGTTTCCACTTTAGCTCCCGGCAAAGAGCGACTCGTCAGCCAGGTCACGGAAAGCGGGGTACGGATGATCGAGCTGATCGATCCGGAAGCTCGGACAAAGTGGGTCTACCTTGCCAATGACCGGCTGGTTTCAACCGCTTCGCTGGAAACGGATTCGCTGCCGCGGATTCCTTCGGATTTTTTCTCTGAGAACTCGCTGTGGTTTTCCCGCCCCGTCGTCACGGACTCCGGCATCACACTCACCATTGCTGCCCGGATGCCCGGCAGGACGTCCCGCATCGTGCTGTTCCATCTCGACATTACATGGTTTCTGGACCCGTTCTTGAAAACCGTCCACTCCGGCAAAACGGGATATGCCTGGATCATCGACGGCGACGGCATCTTCATGTACCATCCCAACAGGGATTATGTGGGGGAGAGTGCGTTTCAGGTGCGCGAGCGAAAATTCCCAGGGCCTTCCTACGACAAGATCCACATCATTCAGGGTGAGGAGATGCTGCAGGGCATGGAAGGCACCGGGGATTATACGTCGACCTGGCATCGGGGAAAAACCGGATTGGTCCGCAAGCTCATCGCCTTCACTCCCCTTCGGATTCCGGGTCAGCCGCCTCAGCTCTGGTCGATTGCCGTTTCGGCTCCCGCTCACGAGATCGAAGAGGGGATCTGGAAGAACCTCTACTGGCAGCTCACTTTCCTGGGCCTCGTTGCGGGAGTGCTCGTCCTGGCCGCGTCAACGATTCTATACCTGGAGAGGCGATGGCGCCAGACCCTTGAGAAGCAGGTGCATGCCCGCACCGAAGAGCTCAAGCGGTCGGAGGAGAATTACAGGTCCCTGGTGGAAAGCGCCGAGGATTTCATCTACACGCTCGACAGGGAAGGCCGCTTTTTGTCGGTCAACAGCTTTACGGCAGGCTTTTTCGGCTCCACTCCCGACGCCCTCATCGGAAAATCCATATACAGGCTGTTCCCCGAGGACGTGAGGGAACGCATGGCCCAGCGGGTTCTCCATGTCTTTGAAGCGGGCACGAGCATTCGTGATGAAATCGAGTGGATGAACCGATACAACCCGACCTGGATTGCCGTCAACTTCATGCCCTTAAGAGATGAAGCGGGAAAGGTCAAGGCGGCTTTGTGCATCGCCAGGGACATTACGGAGAACAAGAAGCTGGAGAGGCAGCTGATAGGGGCGGAGAAGCTGGCATCGCTGGGGACGCTGGCGGCCGGGGTAGCTCATGAAATCAACAATCCGCTCGGGGTGATCCTCGGCTTTTGCGACCTGCTCATTCGACAGAAAAAACCGGGGTCCCAGGAGTACGAGGACCTGAAAATAATAGAGGAACAGGGATTCTACTGCAAGGACATCACCGAGAACCTGCTGAGCCTTGCACGGTTGGATCGTTCGGAGAAAAGGCACTCCAACCTGACCGAGTGCATCCAGGATACAATCAGGATCGTTCTGCATACCCTCGAGATGAACGGCATTCAACTGGCCACGGAATGGGGTCCCGACATCCCTCCGGTTCGAGGCGATTACGGGCAACTGCAGCAGGTGTTTCTGAACCTGATCAACAATGCCGTTGCCGCAATGAAGGAGGGCGGCGTCCTCACGATTCGAACGAAGAGGGGCGCGGGTGGCCGCAATGTGTACGTGCGGATAGAAGATGAAGGCTTCGGTATTCCTCCGGAGAACCTCGATCTGATTTTCGAGCCCTTTTTCACCACGAAACCCGAAGGCGAGGGCACCGGACTCGGGCTTTTCGTCAGCTACGGAATTGTCAATAAATACGGTGGGGCCATCGAGTGCGAGAGCAGAACTGCGGATGCTCCGGGAGAGAAGAGCGGGACGATTTTCACCGTGAGACTTCCCATCGCAGGGAGAGGGGAAACATGAAAGGCCGGATCTTGATCGTCGATGACAAAGCGGAAATGCTCCTGCTCTTGAAACGGATCATCACGGAGGGAACTCCTCACGAGGTCGTGGTCGAGTCGAGCGCGTTGGATGCCCTCAAGCAGATACGGGAGACGTCTTTCGATCTGATCATTACCGATCTCAGGATGCCTAAAATGAACGGCATCTCGCTGCTTGAGGCTGCCAGGGAGGTCGATCCGCAGGTTTCGGTAGTCATCGTCACGGCCTACGCCACCATCGACACCGCGGTTGAGGCCACCCACAAGGGGGCGTTCGATTACATCACCAAGCCGTTCCGGAGCGAACGGATTCTTTTGACCATCGATAAGGTGATGAAATGGCGTGAGGTGACCTACGAAAACCGGGTGCTTCGCGAAACTCTGACCGGTTCCGGATTCCAGAGCCTCATGGTTGGGGCCTCGCCGGTCATGAAGGAGTGTATGCAGCGGGTCCGGCAAGTGGCTCCCACCAACGCAACGGTCCTGATCACCGGTCCAAGCGGCACGGGCAAGGAGCTGATCGCCCGCTCGATCCATCATTACAGTACCCGAAGCAATCGAAAACTGGTGACGGTGAACTGTACCGCCATTCCCGAATCCATTCTGGAAAGCGAGCTCTTCGGGCATGTGAAAGGAGCCTTCTCGGGGGCGTGGAAAGACAAGAAAGGGCTGGCGGAAGAAGCGGACGGGGGCACTCTGTTCCTGGACGAGATCGGCGACATGAGTCTCGTGCTTCAGACCAAGCTTCTGAGGCTCCTTCAGGAGGGGGAGTACAAGCCGGTTGGGAGCGTGCTGACAAAGAAGGCGGATCTGCGGATCATCGCGGCCACCAATCACGATCTGCTCGCCGACATCGCCGCCAGGCAATTCCGGGAGGACCTCTACTACCGGCTGGACGTGATACACCTGAAGCTGCCTTCCCTCAAAGAGCGCAAGTCCGACATTCCGCTGCTGGCCTATCACTTTCTCAAGAAGTACGCTAAGATACACGGGAAGGACGTGAGGGACATCTCCCCGGAGGCCATGCAGCACCTGGGGGCCATGGAATTTCCGGGAAACATCCGTGAACTGGAGAACACCATCGAAAGAGGGGTGATCTACTGCCGGGGCAGCATCCTGGCGGAAGCGGACCTGTGGCATACTTCCGGTCGGGAGACCCCCTGCGGGGACGTCGAGGAGAACATCAACGGGCTGCCTTTTCGTCAAGCCAAGGAACAGATGATGCGGGTGTTCCATCGGAGCTACATCGAGCGTTTGTTGCGGGAGAACAATGGAAACGTCAGCCTGGCTGCCGAAAAGGCTCGCATCCAGCGCCAGTACCTGCACCGGCTCATGAAGGAGGCGGGCCTCAGCTCCGAGGATTACCGCCAAAAGGACGAATAGGAGGCCATGGACGGAAAAGCTTCCGGCGGACCCGGAAACAACAGGGAGGGGAACGCGGGGGAGCTCCGACGAGATAGAATTGGCGGAAGGACCGCTCCTTAACGGATTCTAAGGAGTTCCTGCGGTCTCATCCCGTTGCAGGCCGATTTCCTGAAAGGCATCCTTGAGACGGACGATGCCAATCGGGCGGTCTCTTGACACGACGGTGATTTCCTCGACGTTGTGGCGCACCATCAGCTCTATTGCGTGCGTCAGAGGCGCGTGGAGGTCGATTTTCGGATGCAGGGGGATCTCCGGCGAGAGAGGAATAACGATGTCGATGACCTGCATCTTTCTCATGTCGCCGTCTCCAGGAAGCGCGAAAAAAGCCGGTGGCCGGCAGATGAACATCTGACTGGCCCCGGACGCCGGTTTTGTGCAATATGCCTGCCACAGTCCGAACCTTGTGGTGAAGTCCGCGGTCCCGGCAAAGCGCTCGGTCGTCTTTTCGGCGAGAGTTCAGCGTCGGTTTCCCATCCGCGGCGGCCACGGGGATACCCGTCTCAGACCACCCGGCCGGCCACGTACCAGCCGGGACCGGAAAACCACCCAGCCCAAAGAATATTCTTTCCGGCAGCGGTGCTCAATTGAGCCCGTATGATCCTCGTTACGGCCGGAGGCGGAGTCAATGCCGTCGATTGTCTCCTGCCGGGAGACAATCGAGCGCCTAGCCACGACCGCCTGCCGAACCGGGGCGGCTTCCGGCGCGTGGGCCAATGGAAAAATGCCGTGGGAGGCGGATGTCGGGACAGGTGTCCCTGCCTGGAGCTCTTGGCACGTATCTTGATTAACTGACAATGACATGGGCGGCAACGATGAAGAGTGTGCCTCGCCGCAATACGCCGATGGATCCGATGACGGGCACAAAGTTGGAGTGGTTCAAACGGACGAAGAGGAGAGTTATACATGGAAGAGCCAAAAGCGAAAAAGGGGTGGGAAATTGCCGCGCAGGTCGAGGAGACCAAAGGGTTTTGGGAGCGCCTCGTACCGGAGAAAAGCCAGATGGCTGGGGCGGTGAAGGGCATGGTCGTCCTGTTCCTGGTATTCCTGGTGGGCTGGTGGCTTGCGGGCAACCCTTTTGAGGCGACCAAGCGCATCGATTCGGCCTACGTCAAAGCCATGGGATGGTCGGGAACCGACCAGTGGGGGATCATCTGGAGCGTGGTCGCAATAGCCATGATCTTCGAGTTCATGGACGCCACGGCCGGAATGGGTTTCGGCACGGCGCTCACGCCGTTGCTCCTCCTGCTGGGTTTCGACCCCAAGCAGATTGTGCCCGTGGTCATGATCCAGCAGGGAATAGCCGGCCTGGTGGGCGCTTTCCTCCACAGGGAATATGAGAATGTGGAGTGGAGCTTCAAACCGATGTCGGAGACGATCAAGCTCTGGATTTACATTGCTCTCCCCGGCATGCTGGCCGTCGCTTTTTCGGTGACCGCGGTCTATGGGATCTTGAAAGTCGCGAAGGTCTGGATCAACCTTTATGTCTGTGCCCTGCTGCTCGGCATGGGATTGATTTCCTTCTTCCAGGGCATTTCCACCAAACCCCGTCGGTACAGGCCCAAGATGATGATCGGTTTTGCAACCCTGGCGGGTTTCAACAAGGGCGTCGGCGGCGGCGGCTACGGTCCGGTGGTCACCATTGGCGGCCTCCTGGCCGGTGTGCCGGCAAAGAGCATGATGGCGGTGACGGCCATCTCCGAGGGAACCGTGAGCAGCTTTTCCGTCCTGGTCTGGCTGGCCATGCTCACCGGCGGCGTCGTTATCGATTATCTGCTGCTGCCCTCCATAATGCTCGCCACGATCTTCACCGCGGTCCTTGCTCCGTGGGCCACTCGCGTGTTCCCCGAGAGGATCTGGCAGGTCGTTGTCCCTGCCTACAGCCTGATCCTGGCGTTCTACAGCACTTACAAGTCCTTCCCGGCCATCAAGAAGGCACTTCTCGGATAGCCATGACGCGACCGGGAGGAACTTGGACGGGTTGGATTCCCGGACCGGGGACCCTGTAACGGGGTCCCCGGCTCCAACCGGGAAGAGAGGATCGATCGATGCAATACCTGAGTGCAGGCAATCCCCTTCAGCGGCGCCTCAAGAGCTTTGGCCTGAACATGATGGTGATGGCGGTGAGCTTCGGGCTCTACTACCTGGGGTTCTTCGGCGGGGTCGAGGGACCGCTGAACATGACGAACATCGGCAAGACCATCGTCGGTCTCGGGTTCACTTCCAATGACTTCCAGGTGCTGCTCTTCGCCTTCTTCATTATCGCCCTGACGTGGAACTGGGTCCTGAACCTGGTGGCTCATCTCACCGGACAGCGGCTCACCTGCTCTGCCGGAAGCGAGGAAAAGGGGTTCTGCGGACAACCGGTGCGACGCAGCCGCGACTCCGAGGGAAAGGGCTGGATTTACACCTGCCCCCGCAATCACCGCGGCGCGCAAGCTCATTTTCGCCCGATCAGAAAAGGCACGAAGGCCAACTCACTGCTCATGGTGACCCTGGTCTGTTGCGTGATGTACTACGTCTCCTGAATCTCGCATGGGTTCCTCGAGTCGTCCCCCCCGCATGTCTTGAGGTGTCTCCGGCTCTGCGAAGAGTGACCTGTTGCGGCATGTCGGGTGAAGCGTGGAATCTGAAGGCGCCAGGTCGCCGCCCGGAGATTTCTCGCTTCACGCGCGATACCGATTCGGACCGAAATTCCCTGATTCATACCGAGATGCGTTCAAGCTCACGCAACACCCCTGCCCGGCAGGAAGTGAGGCGGAAGAAGATGGACTTTGCCCCATGCAAGTGGCTGCGACGGGAGGGGACGAAAAACGCGGAGAGCAGAGGAGACGGGCGGCCGTTTCTCTGTATCTCCGCGTCCGATTTGTGTTCACGATACTCCAGGGAAGCAGCCCATGGAGCTGTGTGGCCTCAATCCTTGGCGATTACGGGCACCGCCTCCGACTCAGAGGCCTGATTGACCTGATTCGGGTTTTGCCCGGCTTCCTTGTTGCGTTGGGCGATCACGATATATCTGCCAAGGGCGATCACTGCCACCGTGAAGAAAATCATGACCCCATATTCGGTTATTTTGGATGGGTGAAGGAGATTTTCCACGTACGGATCCGTGATCATCATCTCGCCGCCGACCTTGCCCAGTATGCCTGCGCCGAGGTAGAGGATGATCGGGTACCTGTCCATGAGCCTGGCCAGGATTGAACTCATGAAGACGACGAACGGGATGCTCAGGCCGAGGCCGAACAACAGCAGAAACAGGTTGCCGTGAGAGGCGGCGCCCACGGCCAGCATGTTGTCGATTCCCATGCTCATGTCCGCCACGATGATGATCCAGAGCGCCTGCAGCATGCTTCCCGCCTCCTTGTGCTCCTCGTCCTCGGAGCCCTGAACGAGCAGCTTCACCGCAATCCAGAGGATCACGGCGCCTCCCACCAGTTTGATGAACTGTATCATGAGAAGCTGTGCCACCACGAACGTGCAGGCAACCCGGACCACGACCGCTCCGGCTGCGCCCAGGGCAATGCCCATGGTGCGGGTGCGCCCGTGCAGGTTCTTCACTGCCATGGCGATGACCACGGCGTTGTCGCCGGCCAGCACAAGGTCGATCACCACGATGCTCATCAACGCCGTCAAAAACTGCCATGTGAATTCGACATGACCAAACATCCCTAAATCCATCTTTTCCTCCCCCGTTGGTCCAGGCTGTGTTTCATGCCGCTTGGTCCGCGTCCGTCACACTCGTTGAGGATGGTCTCAGCGGCCTCACGTCCATTGAAGGGAAGGAGCAACATGCATGCCAGATGCAAATGCGCGAAACAGTCAATGGAATGAGGTCCAATTGTCCACTGAAAAGAGACATGAGTGTAAACTTCAGAGAGACACCGGTCAAGAAGAAGGCGCGACATTTTGGATTTCCCCCATATTCGGCTGCCGGCCGCATCGGTGTGAAAAGTGCCCCGAAGGTTCCGGCGACAACTCGTACACATGTTTGACGTGTCCGTAGAGAGTCGGCTGCCGGGTGGTTCTCCCGGTCCGTTCCGCCGGAGGCGGACCGGATTGGTCCGAAGTTTGAACCGTGATCGCGGGGTTGGCTCTTCTGCAAAACCCCAACGTGATGCTTGCATTTCCATTTTGAATACGAGAAGCTTTGATACGATACGATCATCGAATGCTCCTTGTCCTTCGTGCTCCTCAATCCACCGGGGGAGCAGCCGGGTCTTGCATCGCTCGACGTCTGTCAGGCAGCACTGGTGGAACAGGTGCTCGGCAGCGAGCCGTTTCCATGTGTCGCGCGGGAAATGGGCCGGTCGAAGGATCATTCCGGCGCGATCGGCAGATTTCAGCAACCAGGGGGAAAACCGGTGGGACCTCGAGTTCTCGTAGTCGACGACGAAATTGCCTTTGCAAGAAACATCGCGAGCCTGCTCCGGCACCGGAGGTTTGACGTCGAAACCGCCGTCGACGGGATTGCCGCGCTGGAGGCGTTCAGAACACGCCCGGCTTTTGACGTGGTGTTGCTCGATGTAATGATGCCGGGCCTTGACGGAATCCAGGTGCTTCGAAAGCTAAAAGCCATGGCCCCTGAGCTTGAGGTCATCATGCTCACCGGGCAGGCCACCGCGGAGATTGGCGTCGAGGCGATTCGAGCCGGCGCGTTCGATTATCTGATCAAGCCCTGCGACATCGAGGACCTGACTGAAAAGCTCCGCTCGGCGACCGACGTGAAGCAGATCCGCAGGCATCCCCTGCTCTGGCCTCGGACCATGGTGGGGGAAGTCATTCTCTACGGCTTCAGGCGGCTCACGACGGATGAGCCGCTGACCCGGGCCTTCGAGGTATTCAACTCGGACCGCAGAAAGATGGCCGGTGAAACCCTTTTCATTGTCGATTCCGAGGACGTCCTCCAGGGTACGATCACCCAGCAGACCTTGGTGGATGCGGCTCGCACGGTGCATGCCGGGGAGCATATCACCTGGGAGGAATTGCGGAGCCATCCGGAATGGCTTCCCGATCTGCCGATCGGCGACTTTTTGAGGCGCGAGGTCGTCTCGACGCATCCGGAGATGTCGCTCCGAACGGTTGCCGAGAAGATGATCGAGCATCGGATGCAGAGCCTGCCCGTGGTCGACGGAGAGCGGGTGACAGGCATCGTGCGGCTGCGGGACGTGTTGAGGTACCTGGAGTCCGACGAGGCGGAGGAAAACTGATGTCGATGGGAAAGTCATCCGGTCGCCCCGTCAACGGACGGCACGACTACCCTTACTTCCGTGCGGTGTGGAATCGTATCGTGATCACCATGCTGGCCGCTGCTTTCGTGCCGGTGCTTCTCATCGGCGGAGGGCTCTACTTCTTCACCTTAAAAGTGATGGAGGAGAAGGGGCTGGAGAGCCTCAAGCTGGAGACCCTGGAGCGGAAAATCCGCGTCGATCGTTCTTTCGAGGAGCTTATCCTGGGTCTGCGGCGACTGGTCCTTGAGCCGGGAGTCGAGCCTCTGTTGTCGCCCGGCGCCATGGATGCGGCCTTGCTCTCGCTGAACCGCGATCACGGATACTTCTCCGGCTTGGCAGTCTTCAGCCCTGATGGGCGGTGCCTGGCCTTTGCAGGCCCGGAGGCCGGCCGGGAGGTCGATGTTTCTCAAAAGGAATGGTTCAAGGAAGCCCTCGGCAAGGGTGTCTCCATCACCGATGTATTCCGGGGATCCCGGGGCGCGCCCTTTTTCCTCGCGGCCGTCAAGGTGCACGCGGGGGATGGGGTGATGATACTGCGCGCCTCCGTGGATGCTGTCCGTTACGGCGATATGCTGTCCGGGGAGCCGGGGCCCCGCATCGGAGATGCCTACCTGATCAATCGGGAAGGAATCTTTCAGACCCCGCCGCGAACCTCGGGGCAATTGATGAGCCGGTCTCCCGTCAAAAACATGGAGAAGTTCGACCGCATCGAGGTGGAGGAGTCGGCTCGATCCTATCTGCTGAAGGTCTGGCTGGACCGTGTCCCCTGGATGAATGTCGTCCGGATCGACCTCAGCGACATGTCCGGGCAATTGATGCGGGTTTATGCGTTGGCTTTCCTGGTTTTTCTCGTTCTTGCCATACCCATCGTGGGTATCGTTCTGATTATCGGCAATAGTCTTGCCTCCCGCCTGGAAGCCAAAAGGAGCAGCCTCAAAATGTTGGACCGGCAGCTCCGCCGCGCAAGTTACTTGTCCTCTTCCATGGAGCTTTCCCTGGGTTGCTTCCGGGAAATCAAAGACGTTCTGGCCAATATCGACATCACGGCCGTGGTCGCCCTTGAGGACCCGGCCGTGACCGGCTCCGCAGACGCCCGGGAAAGCATCGACGAAGTCCTCTCGCAGGCTCGGCGGGGACAACAATCAGTGGAGCGGTTCCTTCGGTACATTGAGCCCGAACCCCCGTTGATCCGGGACGTCGACGTTCAGAAACTGCTGGATGATCTGCTGGATATTCTCGCCCGCGAGCTTCGATTTCGGAACATAACCATTCGGCGGGAATTTCAGGTTGATCTGCCCGCGGTGCGCAGCGACCGTTCGAAGCTGCGCCAGGTCTTTCAAAACATCCTCATCAACGCCCTCGAAGCGGTGGAAAAGGAAGGCGAAATCAGGCTGACCACCGGCCTTCGGGGGAACGGCATTGAGGTGATCATAAGCGACAATGGACCGGGAATTCCGGCAGCCGATCTGAAACAGGTATTCGAACCCCTCTGGACGACACGGCCCCAAGGCACCGGCCTGGGGTTGCCGCTTTGCCGGGAGATCCTCGACAAGCTCGATGGCCATATCGAAATTGAATCGACGATGGGGAGGGGCACCTCAGTGATCATCGTGATTCCCCTGCGCCTGGACCCGCAACGGTTGCGCCGTGACTGAATCATAACATGATCAAGCGGGAACACATCAAACAGGCCATCGACGAGATCGCTGTGCGGTCTCCCGAGATTGGCTATTCCCTGGATGAGTTGCTGGGAGTGGGGCGCATCGACGCTCTTCCACCGGAACGGGGCATCACGGAAAACGGGGACTTTCGTTTTCTCTTCAACGACGAAGTCCTGACCGTGCGGCGGTTTGCCTTCATCAACTACGGTATTCCCCCTGTCGAGCAACAGCTGTTGATCAAATACGGGGAAATGCAGAAAAGGCGGGAGCTCTACGACCCGGGCGGCGGTGTTTCCTACCGGGACGCCGCCCGCGAAGTCCGTGCAGCCGGCCTTCGTCTGGCGGTCGACTATGAGATCGGTTTGGCGTTGGAGAAGCTCGGCGGCCGGGTTATGCCGCAGGCGGGCGCCGCCGGGCTGCAGAAGCGCGACGCGGACGGCGCGGCGCGGGCTCAACCGCTGATGGATCGCCTGCTGCAGCTCAAGAAGGAGGGGGAAGGCGAAAGAAGCCTTCCGGACAATCTTGTCGGCGAGGGGACTGAGGCGCCCTTTTTTCAGGGCACCGTGGGTAGCGACATCCCCGCGCTTTTCGTCATGTTCCCGTATGCCAGGTGGGCACTGGAGCAGGCCGCCGGGTTGAACCTGGAGTTTTTCCACCTGCGCTTCCTTCTCAACACTCTCATCCAGGGCGATGAGAGCCGCCTTTTTGCCTGCGTGGTCCGAGGACAGATCGTTGGCCTGATTTTCCTTGGATTGCGGGAAAGACTTTTTTATCGGGCCATCGAAATTGTCTACATCTCCACGGCGCAGGGCCGACTGCCCGCCCTTCAGAGCCGCCCCTTGCGCGGCGTGGGAAGTTTCCTGGTGGCAGGCGCCTGGATGCTGTGGAAGACCCGCTTCCCGAGTGTGCGGGAGTTGGTGCTCCACTCCGAAGTGGGCGCCATTCCCTTTTATGAATCCATCGGGTTTCAAGCGCGGCAATCTTTCAATTATGTACTGAAGGCACCGAAGGCGTATTTGCTGGACTGCATCATAGGCCTCGCCGAGTCCTGCCCGGACCTTCCTTCCAAGACACTTTACGAAATCGCCGACCTCCTCCGAAATCAGTTGAAAGCATTGGCAAAAGCTCGGCATTCAAAAGGAATTCCCGCTTTCAGAAAGCCCACCTTGCGGGCGGTTCGCAGAAGTCTTCTTTCCAAGCGCCACTCATTGCTGGCCCGAACGGCGGCGGACACTCTGCTGCGTTACCGGGCCAGGCTGTCGGAAGCCGTCGAACTGCTCAGGATTGCCGCCGACTATTCCAGTTCCAACGCGCGGGAGAAGACGGCCGGAGATGAACGACCCGTTGTGGTTCTGCACGATCTGGTGTTTGCAGAGCATCTCAAAGGGCTCTTCCACATGGAGAGCACTCACCGGGTCATGGCGGTCGATGCGGCGTTGCGCAACCCTTCCCTGGCTCAAAAATTGAGGATGGTTTCGCCTCGAGCGGCTTCCGCTGCGGAACTGGCATGGGTGCATAGTCGAAGCCACATAGAAAGGATCGCCCGCAGCGCGGGCAAGGAGGTCGTTTCCCTGGACCTGGACACGCAGACCACGCCGAGATCGTTCGAGATTGCGTGCCTGGCGGTCGGCGGCGTCTTCAACCTCATTGATGAAATCTGGAATGGAGACAGTCTGCGCGCTTTTGCCTTCGTTCGCCCGCCCGGCCATCACGCCGAGCCGGACAGGGCCATGGGATTCTGCCTTTTCAACAACGTCGCGCTGGGAGCCAGCTACCTCGAACGGGTCTATGGCCTCGAGAGAATCATGATCATCGATATTGACGCGCACCACGGAAACGGCACGCAGAAAATCTTCTACGACAGCAATACGGTACTCTATGCCTCCCTGCATCAGTTTCCGTGCTATCCCGGTACCGGCAACCTGGGTGAAATCGGAACGGGCCGCGGCGAAGGATTCACCGTGAACATCCCCATGCCCAGGGGCTCCGTGGACCTTGACTTTGCCCAGGCCGTCCATTCCATTATCCGGCCCGTCGCCGAAGAATACAGCCCTGATGCCTTGCTGGTTTCCTGCGGCTTCGATCTGTGCCAATCGGACAGGCTCACTCGGATGAACGCCACCTCGGAAGGTTACGCCCTGATGACGTTCTTCCTGAAGGAGATTGCCGAGGAGGTATGCGACGGCAGGCTGATTTATGTCCTGGAGGGAGGCTACCATCTCCGATGCCTCGAAGAATGTACCTTGCGGACGCTCCAGGAGCTCTCGGGCATTTCGACCCTGGACCGCGATCGAATCGGACGTGTCCGCCTGACCACTCCCTATAAGACTCCGGCGCTGAGAAAAGCCATCGAAGTTCATCGAGAGTTCTGGAAGTCACTGCGATAGGCAAATTACCAGTAGCTCACCTTGTCTCCTCATGGAAGACATGCAATTGAGTCCCCCCGTCCCGTCCGCCCCTCATGAGGCGGCAAAGAATGTCGAACGGTGTGCTCATATCGAAGTGCGTTCAAGATTACACAACACCTTCCCAGTCGGAGGTGATGCGGGCAGCGGGCGAGATAAACCCCGACCCTTCGGTCCGATGTGCCGGTCAGACGGTGCAAGGGAAGGACTTTTTGCCCTCCCGCCCAATGCACTCATCTGACCGTGAAAATGCTTGGCACGATACTTGTTAGGCTTATCGATGAGCGGGACTTTGCAGAGGGACAGGTTTGCCGAACCTCAGGAAAGGCGTGCATGATGCCGAATCCAGACGATCATGGGAGGGTAGCTGACAGCAAGCTGATCGCGAACCAGCGGGGAGACCTTTACCGCCGGCTGTTTCGCCGATTGGTCGTATTGATCGTCTTCTGTTCCATGGTTCCCTTGTTGCTGGTCGGCTGGGCGATCAGCATCCGTTACACGGACATTGCCCGGGACCGGATGATGGACGCTTTCGGCAGCGAGGTGGGATACCATAAAAAAATTATCGAAATGTTTCTCCGCGAACTGCGATCCAAGCTCAAGTTGATCGCCAGAACCCATTCCAGGGAATATCTTAGCAATCCGTCCAACCTGAGCGCGGTGTTCGACCTGATCAACCAGAGAGGGAACCCCATCAAAGACTTGGGGGTCATCGACCAGGAAGGACGTCATCTTGCATACATCGGGCCCTATGACCTGATGGACAAGAACTACTCCAAGACGTTCTGGTTTCAGCAAGTGATGGATAAGGGGCTCTTCATCAGCGACATGTTCCTGGGATTTCGGTTGGAGCCCCACTTCATCATTGCGGTGGCCGCCGGGCATGCCGGTGATAAATGGATATTGAGGGCCACCGTCGACACGGAAGCCTTTCGCAGCCTGGTGGAAGACGTCCAGATCGGCCGGACCGGCGAAGTCTTTCTCCTCAGCCGGGAAGGTGTTTTTCAGACGAACCCGCGTTTTTCCGGGCATATCATGGAAAAGAGCGGTATTCCTGTCGAGCCGGTTCACAAGGGCATCAGGGTCGTGACCGTCGAGCCGGAGCTGAAGAATGGGCTGAAGGGGGAACGGCAGGTGATCGGCCTGGTCTGGCTGGCTGAACCTCCCTGGTTGCTGGTGGTGAAGCAGGACTATTCGGAGGCCTTCGACGATGTAAATCATGCCAATTATGCCGTCCTGTTCCTCCTTCACCTGAGCGCCGCGATGATCCTTCTCATCGCCGTTCTGACCGGCAGGCACATGATCAAACTCATCCGGAAGCGGGACCTGGAAGCCGAAGACTTGGACCGCCGGCTCACTCAGGAGCGAAAACTGGCTTCCATCGGGCAGCTTTCGGCCGGAGTGGCGCACGAGATCAGCACCCCCCTGGCCAACATCATGACGGAACTGGAGGTCCTGGTGGATGCCGCGCAGGAGGTGCCGGATATGGACCAGGATTTCTGCACCCAGCTCGATCACTCCACCAACCGGATTTTCGCCCAGATCCTGCACTGCAAGCAGGCCATCGGCAACCTGCTGCGATTTTCCACGCGGACGCAGCCCGTGATCGAAAGTGTTCAAATCAACAGGCTCCTCAAGGACATGATCGAACGGATGGAGCACAAGGCCGAGAACCGTGGGATCGTGTTCTTGAGCGATCTCGCTGAGGATCTGCCCCCAATACTGTCCGACCCGTCCCAACTCCGGCAGGTTTTCCTCAATCTGATCAACAACGCCGTGGACGCGCTCGATGGCGAGGATTACGGCAGCATAACCGTCCGCAGCCGTCTCCGCGATTTGGGGGAAGGGCAGAGCCCCGTGGTCGGTGTGCAGGTTATCGATACGGGCCGCGGGATCCCTCCCGACAAGATCGACGATATCTTCGATCCGTTTTTCACCACCAAACCACCGGGCAAAGGCGGCGGGCTGGGACTCAGCATCTGCCAAAACATCATCAAACAGCTCGGCGGTCGAATCTCGGTGCAAAGCCGCCCCGGCGAAGGGACCGAATTCTCGGTCTCATTTCCTTCTCGCCCGCCTGCTCAGCTGCTCAAACAGGTCGAGAGGGAAGGAACACCGAAGCCGCGGTCCGTCAGCCATTGAGGCCGAGGTGCGTTCAAGATTACGCGACACCGATTCGCCAGCCTGTGCGGCGGGGGTGTCATGTCGTGTCCCCACGCCGCGGAGATCGCCCGCAAGGGTGCGCTGGTCGCCACTCTTCTTGGATGGTGCTCGGGATGTTCCTTGAAAGCGAATTTCGGGGCGCACAGGCATGCTACGCCCCGTGCGAGGTTCGAACCCCGATTTTCGCGAGGGGACTTGCCGCGGTCGGCTCCGCTGCGAGCGGTTCTCAAGGCATGACTTCGACCGGAGTGCCCACGGAGACGATGGAGAAGAGCTCATCCATCGCGCTGTTGCGCACGGCCACGCAGCCCCAGGTCCAATCCCGGCCGGCCCCGCCGCCGTGGATGAAAATGTCGCCCCCGAGGACGGTATTTGACGGCGGGCGCCTCTTGCCCTCAGCGGCTCCAACAATGTTGCGGAAATCTTCCTGGCTGATGGCCCCCCACACCAGCGCCTTCTCCGCATGCCTGGGGTCGGGATAGTTCAACCCGAGAGATTTGTAGAACCGGCTGTTGGGGTTCTTCGCACAGACGAAGAACTGGCCCTCGGGAGTCCGCCCGTCTCCACGCATGAACTTGTCGCCGTTGGGGCTGAAGCCGAGGCCGATGGGATATTCTCTCACCAGCACCCCGTTGTTGACCAGCAGGAGTCTTCTGTCGCTCTTGTAAACGTATATCTTGGGATTGGAAACCAATGACAACGGGCAGTCGAGATTGACCTCGGTGTATGGAATCTGCTCTTTCGGCGGTTCGGGCAGAGGCGGGGGCAATTTTGCCACTCGCGGCCCGGTGGGGGTGTCCGATTGAAAAAGCGAACAAGAGGTAAGGAATGCGACTGTCAAAGAGAAAAAGACCCCAATAAGCACGCAATTTCTTTTCGGCAATCCTGTCCTTTTCATTTCTTGCTGTCCCCCCCATTCATGTCAAGTTTACATTTTGCCCCATACAATTAGAAACGCTCAATCGGAGGATTGCAGAATAGCGCATATTGGTATTGCTCTGCAAGCTCCATCTCTTCAAAACACGGCCGGAACATTCAAAAAAATCACGATTCAGTGGTAGCTTTCTTCTTTTTATTGGGTCCAACGGGTTTTATTTGCTTGAAGTAACTCTGAAGCATTCTTGCCGTATCATCCACGGAGTCGACGATCACAACCATGGTCCCCTTGTCGGCCCATTCGTAAACTTGCTCCGAAGGTCCCATGGGCAGGTTGATGCAACCGTGCGAACAGTACCCCCCGATCACGTCGCCCATGTGAACCCACACGCGCTCGTAGATCCTCAATGCATAGGGCATTGGAGCCGGTTCGCCGAAAGCGTTGGTGTAAGATTGGGAAATATGGTTGATGTCCTTATCCAGCACCCTGTAGACCCCCGCCTTCGTCCAACCGAACATTTTCCCAATGCAGATTTGCGTGTCCCCGATCAGCTTCCCCTGCTGGTACCATCCCAGGAAAGGGATGTCCTTGGCGATCAGGATGAACTTGGGCAGGCCCGCAACCTCTCGAATATACAAAGGCATCGGGGTCCAGTTCTTGTACGCCCGGAAATCCCTGGGCACCCTGAGCTTCCTCTTGTTCTTGATATCCTCGGGGATGTAAAACCTCGCCTTGGTATTGAGTCGGGCCAGTATTTCCTTACATGCGACGGGAGTCAGGTCGGGGTCCTTTTCGGCCATCTTCTCTATTTCTTTTTCCGTGATGACGCGCTCGGTCCAGCGTTTGTCCGGCACGGTCTTTTTTGCCGGCTGGCGTGACGGAGGCGCCTTGGGCGGAGGCGGGGGCGGTTTCTGCCGGCTGTAGGCCTCGTCCTCCAGGTTGTCGATCTGGCTCATGTCCACCTGTTTGGTGGACGCACATCCACCCAGAAAGACAACCGCAAAGAGAAAACACCATAAAGAACCGATCAGTCTCTTAACCACCGGTCAGTTATCTCCTGAGCTTTCTTCAACGAGCATCCGGATGGACGGTCTTTTCAATCCGACGGCACCCTGCCGGTCAACGCTTCATGTCCGGTCCATTCCGGACCGTTGTGCGGATTGAACCCCGATAATGGGGCAGGCAACATTCCCTCAGCAATCACGTTCTCTTCACGGTTGCATAAAAAGGACTTGCAATTCCGAATTAAACGTCAACAGATAATGCATTTCAAGAGAGAGCGACTCCTCAATCTTCCCGTCACAAACGGGGCAAATATAGTCAAGAACCAAGACTAATGCAAGTTCCAGATGCACAAGGCGAGGATAGGCCGGTCGCGATTCGAGCCGCATGCAGCTTATTGCCTGGGGCCCTGGCTTGAGTATGGGTACAAAACAGTGTGGTTACAACAGATTAGGGATATCTGTGGCGAACATGCGCTTGATGCTGCCTGAGGTGTTCTCCGTCGGTTTGTATCTCGGCAGCATGTTCAAGCGCTCCGCGGGAGGGTTCTTCTGTCGGAGATAACGCAACACACGTTTCCCGGAGGCCAGGCTTTCCCTCGCGGTTCCTGCCCATGGCCGAGAGCCTGGAGATCGCAACGACGTGGAAGCGTTTTCGACACGGTCCGCCCATGAGGATGAGCACTGTCTTTCCCTGGAGAGGTTGCCTTATGTGTTCATAACCCACGCGCACGAGGATGTGCGGGGATGACGACAATCTCCATGCGGCAGAGACCGTGATGTTGACGGCTCATTTTCAGGAGCTTGTTTCCGGGCATACGGCACCTCCGATTTTTCGGGGAGAGCAAATTCTTCACAAAGCGGATGGAATTTGATGTAATAAGCGCTGAACAGGCTTGGTGCTTTCGGGCAAGTCGAACGATCCGACGCGGCGTCTCCCTTCCGGGTCAGGCAAAGCCCGTTCGGCTGCCGTCGCGAGGTCCACGATCGCCCGGCGTCCATGGGGGGCGCATTCCGGAGAGCGGCCCGGCAAAATGATTCGGCAGGTCCTTGCCGTGAAAGCGGCTCGGTCGCCGCGACGAAAGGCGGTATCGCGGAGTCCGGCGCCGGGGCACGGTGTTTCCTCCCGGATTCGGCGTGCAAAGGAACACCGGCGGAAACGCCCGGGTTTCTTTCCGCCCGCGATCCTTTGCGGTTTGCCCGAAGGGCGCGTGTGTCGCTTTGTGCGGTTTCTGTTTGGTATGACAGTGTCGATTCGAAGGGAGCCGAAAGAGATGTCGACGAGCAATTCCACCCCTCCACCCAATTTCATTCGCGCCATTGTCGCCGCGGACGTCCAGTCGGGGAAAAACGACGGCCGGGTCATCACGCGATTTCCTCCGGAGCCCAACGGCTATCTGCACATCGGGCACGCCAAGTCCATCTGCCTGAATTTCGGAATTGCCGCGGAGTTCGGAGGCCTGTGCAATTTCCGGTTCGACGACACCAATCCGAGCAAAGAAGAAACCGAATACGTGGAATCGATCATCGAGGACGTCCACTGGCTCGGTTTCGACTGGGGCGACAGGCTCTATTACGCATCGGATTATTTCGAGCGGCTCTATGAGTATGCGGTGCAACTGATCCGGGACGGCAACGCCTACGTTTGCAGCCTGACTGCGGATGAGATCAGGGAATACCGCGGAACGCTCACCCAGCCGGGCAAGGACAGTCCCTACCGGAGCCGTTCGGTCGCGGAGAACCTGGACCTGCTGGCGCGCATGCGGGCCGGGGAATTCGAGGACGGTTCCCATGTACTCAGGGCCAGGATCGATATGGCCTCTCCCAATTTGAACATGCGGGATCCGGTGATTTACCGCATTCGCCACGTCGAACATCACAGAACCGGCAACAAATGGTGTATCTACCCAATGTATGATTTTGCCCACGGTCTATCGGACTCCGTCGAAGGAATCACGCATTCCATCTGCACTCTCGAGTACGAGGACCATCGGCCCCTCTACGACTGGTTTCTGGATGTCCTGAAGGTCGAGTGCCACCCGCAGCAGATCGAGTTCGCGCGACTCAACCTGAGCCATACCGTGATGAGCAAACGCAAGCTATTGCAGTTGGTCCGGGAAGGACATGTGGCCGGGTGGGACGATCCCCGAATGCCGACGCTGGCCGGAATCCGCCGTCGCGGTTATACGCCCGAGGCGATTCGCAACTTCTGTGAGCTCATCGGTGTCGGCAAGCGGGACAGCATGGTGGACGCGGCGCTGCTCGAGCACTGCATTCGCGAGGATCTCAACCGCTGCGCGCCTCGGGTTATGGGGGTGCTGCGGCCGCTGCGCGTGGTCATCGACAACTATCCCGAAGGGCAGGTGGAGGAGCTCGAAGCGGTGAACAATCCTGAAGATCCCGGGATGGGGACGCGGAGGGTGCCTTTTTCGCGGGTGATCTACATCGAGCAGGAAGATTTCATGGAGGCTCCGCCGAAGAAATTCTATCGTCTCGCGCCGGGCCGGGAGGTCCGCCTGCGCTACGCGTACTTCATCACATGCGTGGACGTGGTCAAGGATGCGCAGGGGAAAGTGGTCGAGCTACGCTGCATCTACGATCCGGCCACTCGCGGCGGAGGCGCTCCCGACGGCAGGGCCGTGAAGGCCACCCTGCATTGGGTTTCCGCAGACCATGCCCTGGAAGCCGAGACACGGCTCTACGATCATCTTTTTCTCAAGGCGGATCCGGACGATGAGAGGGACGGTCTTGATTTCAAGGCCCACATCAATCCCGCATCGCTCGAAGTGCTGACGTCATGCCGGGTTGAACCGAGCCTTGCCGGTGCCGCACCGGGAACCCGTTACCAATTGGAGCGGCAGGGCTATTTCTGCGTCGATCCGGACAGCACCGCTCAGAAACTGGTCTTGAACCGTACCGTCACGCTCCGTGACACGTGGGCCAAAGTCATGAAAAAGGAGAAGCCCTGACCGGCCTTTCATCCTGCGATCTCGTGCGGCCCGCAGTACACGGAACGCCTCTCCGCCAAGCCGTGACGCCCGGTCGGCCCATGAGGGCGGGTGACACCCGGGTGCGTTGAGGCTTACTCTTCCGTTCTTCGCCGCCCTCACAGGTGCTTTGAGAGGTATACGCGGAAGATCGTGCCGCACACCGGGCCGCGCTCCACCCGGACCTTGCCGCGATGCTTCTCCGCGATCTCCTTGACAATGGCAAGGCCCAGCCCGGTTCCTTCCACGTCCCGCGCTGTCTTGTCGCGCTGGAAGGCGTTGAACATCTCCTCGCTTCCTTCGATCTTCATTCCCACCCCATCGTCGCAGACGGAGAAGACGTGGAAGTCTTCGGTCTGGGCGTATTCGATCCGGATGGCGGTGAGCCGGTTGCCGCCGTACTTGAGAGCATTGTCCACCAGGTTCCTGAGTACCCTCAAAAGCGAAAGACGGTCGGCCTTGATCTCCGGAACGGGGTCCGGTTCAACCCAGGCAATGCGCCGGATGCTGAGCAGGGCGCCGAACTCGTCTCGAACCATCTTGATGGTCTCGGAGGGCTTGAACACCTCGAAGTGCAGGGGTATTTCCTTCGTCCTGATATAGACGTTGATTTCATCGACCAGCGCCACGGCCTGCTCGGTGGCTTTCAAAATCTGCTCGCAGTAAAGCTTTCCCTTCTCGTCCAGGTAGTCCCGGTAACGTCGGAAGAGAAGTCGGGTCAAGCCGTGAATGCCGATGATGGGACTCTTCAAATCGTGCGACACCGAATAGGCGAAAAGCTTGATCTTCTCCGCGTTGATACGGTGGGCTTCCTCCAGTTTCTTGCGTTCGGTGATGTCGCGAATGGACTCAATGGCCCCGATCATCCGGCCTGTATCGTCGCAGAGGGGAGATGCCTTGATCCAGAGATATGCGCCCTTGCCCCGAAAAGTCATGGGAACATATGCCTCCGCGTAAATCGTGTTCCCCTTCTCGACGACAAAATCGTAATGATGTCTGAACTGAAGCGCCTTGTCGAACACCCGGTCCACCAGTATGGGCCGTCGCTCTCCATAGAATGGGACGGCGTAGGCGTAGTCGCCCTGACCGATGATATCTTCCTTCTTCACGCCCGTCATTTCCTCAATGGCGTGATTCCAGGCGATGACCTTCCCGTCTTCATCGATCACGAAGGTGGCATCGGGAAGAAAATCAATGATCCCGAGGAGCTGCTGACAGACGACTTGAAGTGCCTCCTCGGTCTGGCCGCGCCGGGCAATTGTTTTTCCGAGGAGGCTTCCCGGGGGAGGGAATGGAACGGGCGGAATTCGGGGCTGCTTCCTCGGCGCGGAATCGCTGCATGAAGGGGGGGGCTGCCGCCTCTCCGGGATCGAGCCGCTCCGCTCCGCTGATTGCGGACTCTGTCCGGCTGGGGTTCTGAAACTCCCGTGCCCTTCCAGTTCGGCGATCCTTCGACGCAACTTCTCCAGTTCGGTGATGAGTTGCTCTTTGGTCTTATCTGTGTCATTCATAAAGAGACGCTCCCGGACGGCCGAACACAACCGAACGTGTCGAAAAACGGCGAATGGATTCCACAATCAGACATTCTAGCAGAAATCTCGAGATGCTTGAAGGTCACAACTCCCGGAATCCGCAGTTCGAGTCGCACTCAATCTCGTTTTTCCGAAAAGAAGCCGGAAGCGACGTAGTGCCGCTTTCATGCCGAGGTGCGTTCAAGATGACCCAACACCTGCCCATCGGGAGGTGACGCGGGCGGGATAAACCCGCCCCTTGTACGGACCGATGTACCGGTCAGACGTAGGGGGGAGGAAAACCGAAAAGCGTCGGTTGGGGACCAGCGGGTCCACCGGCCCCGGACCGGCCTCTCATGCTGTCGGTCCACCGGGTCGGTCCGCCTGCATGCGACGGTTTGCCGCACTGAAATCTGAAGACGAGGGTGTTGACTCGGTTGACCGGTAAAGGAAAGGAGATTCCCCTGAACGATCCGAATCCGGAGGGAAATGCGCCAGCCGCCTCTTCGGGTCCCACCAGAATAGTCATTTGGTGCGAATGCGGCGAAACCCCTGAAAATGCCCTCGAACGGCATTTCCTGTCGTTTCCGGAACACAGGGGGCCGGATTATGAAATCATCGTGGCCGACTGGTGCGGGCATGAGCAGCCCGTTTGACATGAAGTGAGCGACAATGCCGGCCGCGTGAACCGCGTGGGGAGATGAACCCTCCCCGCGTCCGATTGCTCCCGCCTCCGCCTGCGCTCCTATGGGCCGCCCAGGTAGGCGCGGATCAGATGGACGACGACGGCAATACCGAAAAGACCGGCGATGCACACCACACAGACAACGAAAAAAGGCCGGAAATAGTTTTGACGGTACCCTTCGAGATTTTCGGTGGGCAGGATGGATTTGAACCGGCCCGGGCGAGCCTCCGCCAACGATGTTCCGCAACCCCTGCAGAACCGGTCTTCCTCGTCGATCTCTGCTTGACAGCGAGGGCACTGTGCCACGGTCCTTGTCTCCCCGGCCCTGATGGGCACTGTTTCTTCAACCACACTGGCATAAATGTAGCACAAATCTTTTCCACGGGCCAGAGTATGATTGGAGAAACGCGGTGCGGCCGGCGCGAGACCGCGCCACCCGGATGCGAGTCGGGAACGGCGGGCTTTCGATGCCGCCCGTTCGAAAGCGCTCGGGGCACAATCGGTCAGGATGCCAGAAACCGGAGCATCTTGCTTTCTTTTCCCCTCATCACCTTCTTCAGCAGGTCCGAGAGCTCTTCGATCTTATAGGGCTTGGAAATGAAGTCCACAAAGCCGTAGTCGGAGAAATCCGTCATTACCGGATCGTTGGAGTATCCGCTGGAGACAATCGCCCGGGCCTTCGGGTCCAGCTCCTTGAGCTGCGCGATCGTTTCCCTGGCGCCCATGCCTCCCGGGACGGTGAGGTCCATGATGACCAGATCGTAGTGACGGCCCATGGCCATCGATTCTTTGTACATCCGGATCATTTCGGCTCCGTTGCGCACCGAATCCGCCTCGTAGCCCAGGTGCTCCAGCATCTCCGCAAGGATTCGCCTCACCTCCTCACCATCCTCCATGATGAGGATCCTTCCCTTGCCGGACAAAGGTCTCCTGGCTGTTTCAATCCCTTCCACAACGTGTTTCCTCGATGCCGGCAGATAAAAGTGGAAGGTCGAACCGATACCCGGTTTCGACTCCACGTCAACGCAACCGCCGTGCTTGCTGACGATGGAGTAGACGGTGGCGAGACCCAGCCCCGTTCCTTTTTCCTTGGTGGAAAAATACGGGTCGAATATCTTGGCCAGGTGTTCCCCGGGGATGCCGTCCCCATGATCGCGAACGGATATCTTGACGTACTTGCCCGGCCGGAGCGGAAGCCTCGCGTTTTCCGCCGTCCAGAAAGCCGCGTTTTCCGCGGATACCTCGATGGTCCCGCCATCGGGCATGGCCTGGTCGGCATTGATGACCAGGTTGGTGATGACCCGACTGATCTGGCCTTCATCGACATCCACCAACCACAAGCCGTCAGGTATGGAGAATTCGCACCGGACGTTGGAGCCGCTCAGCCCGAACGACGCCGATTCCCGGATGAGCTCCGCGAGAGACAGGGTTCTCTTGACGGGTGCGCCGGCTTTGGCGAAGCTGAGGAGCTGCTGGGTGAGATCCCTGGCCTTGGCGCTCGCTCTTTCCGCCTCTTCCAGGCGTTTGCGAACCTTGTCCCGGGCATATATCTTGGCAAGGGAGATGTTGCCGAGGATCGCCGTCAATATATTATTGAAATCATGAGCGATTCCACCTGCGAGAATCCCCAGGGATTCGAGCTTCTCGATCTTGAGGTGTTCTTCTTCCACTCTTTTCTTCTCGGAAATGTCCACCAGGGAAGCCACACTGCGCCTGGTGCCGGCAATGATGCCCACTGTCGCCAGGATGTTCCTGAAACGGCCGAACCTGTCCTTGAAGCGGAATTCGTAGCGTTCGGGCGCCGTCCCGGAATCCAGACGCCGCATGCGGTGGTATTCGCTCACCCGTTCCAGGTCCTCTTCCGCAACGAACTGGTGGAACTTCATTCGCCCTTCCACCTCGGTTCTCGAATAACCTGAAAACTTCTCGCACTGACTGTTTATCATCGATACCGTTGAGTCTTCTTCAACAATGAAGGTGGCCGTGCCGGTGTGTTCGAAAATGGTCCGATAGACGCTCTCGGATTGCCGAAGCGCTTCTTCCGCCTTCTTGCGCTGGGCTATTTCGTGTTCCAGAAGCGCATTGAGGTGCTCGAGCCGCGCGTTGGATTCGGTGAGGTCCGCGATGAGATCCAGGTTCTCCAGGCCTTGCCGGAAGGAAGACACGATGGCCTGGTTTACGCGAAGGGCGCACACGACCATCGAACCGGCAAAGATGATAAGCAGCGTTCCCATGGCCAGATGCAGGTCGTCGTTGATGAGATAGAATCTGACGACGACCGGGAGGAAGGCCGGGGCGCTGAATGCCAGAAAAGCCGAAAACGTGGCGGAAAAGGTTCCCGCCGCGCCGGCCGTCATGCCTCCCAGGACGAACGCCACGAACACCTGGTGCGCCAATGAGTCGTGCGGAAACAAAAACAGGGCTGCCGAGCCCCATACCAGACCGTTTGATGCAAAGACGGCAATAAAGAGGGCAAACCACGGGGAAGCGGATTCGACGGCCGCGGGACGGCGGCGGTAGACGATCATCAGCAGGTATTGCAGCAACGCCAGGGAAAGCATCGCCGCCAACCAGATCAACAGGCGCCCGTGGGGAAGCTCGCTCCAAAGCACCAGCACGAGAATGCCGCCGCTGGACACCGCGGCGCTGAGACCGACGGGCACCAGGGCGTAGAGCTGTCTCACCAGCAGACCGCGCAACTGTTCCTTTTCGGAGCGCGTTCTCACCGACTTGGTCTCGTGCGCGGCGGCTCGCACGGTACCGTCCCGGCTAGGCATGCTCCAAGCTTCCTCTCGCAAGGCAGGTCCCGCTCATTCCGCAATAGGCATCCCCCGTTTCGCCACTGACTCGCATCATCACCGTTCAATTGTTCTTTTTGAGGATTGATGACAAAATAGCACGGCGATCTCAACTGTTCAAAGGAAAAGCCTTTAAGGACGCAAGAGACAGATCCAATAGGGCGAAAGATAAATCAATCCGAACGGTTGTCCAGGCAAGGCCACTGAGTTGGAATCGTCTCGGCCGGTGCTCCTCATCTCCCGCCGAACCCCGCCCGCCCGCAAAGCGGTGGGTATTGCCGCGGGGATGGAGCGCTTATTCACCTTGGACGGAGCCGGGGAGGCAATCGCATGGGCGTTGATGATGACATCGAGCGTGCGGCTGCGGCATTGAACGATGCGGGAGCGCTTTTGATTGCAGCGGGAGCGGGGATGGGCGTCGATTCGGGATTGCCCGACTTTCGCGGCGACCGGGGGTTCTGGAAGGCCTACCCGGCCATTGCCAGGCTGGGGAAATCGTTTGTGGAGATGGCGAACCCCCGCTGGTTTCACACCGATCCCGGATTGGCCTGGGCCTTTTATGGGCACCGCCTCAATCTGTACCGCGCAACACGCCCCCACGAAGGCTTCCGGTCTCTGCTCGAGATTTGCCGGACCATGCCCGGGAAGTACTTCGTCTTCACATCCAATGTCGACGGTCATTTCCAGGCGGCGGGATTCGAAGAGGACCGGATCGAGGAATGTCATGGTTCGATTCACCATTTCCAGTGTTCCAAACCTTGCGGAGACCATATCTGGGACGCCCACGGCATCGAGATTCACGTCGATGAGGACGCTTTCCTGGCCATGGACCCGTTGCCGCGCTGCCCGCGCTGTGGCGGATACGCAAGGCCGAATATCCTGATGTTCGGAGACTGGTCGTGGAATCCGGAACGCACGCATCGCCAGGGAGAGAGGATGAGGCGCTGGCTGCTGGAAGTGTCGGATGCCCGCCGCAAACTGGCGATTGTCGAGCTGGGAGCAGGAACGGCGGTGGCGACGGTCCGCTATCAGTCCGAACACCTGGCGGCACGTTTCAAGGGTACTCTGATCCGTATCAATCCCCGCGATCACCAGGTTCCGGGACCGTCCCACGTTTCCATTCCTCTGGGTGCTGCCGAGGGTGTGCGCCGTATTGTCGAGGCGCTCCGCTGAGTGAGCCCCGTGTCGCCACACTCGCGGAACGGGGTCCCCCTGTCGGCGAGGCGCCGCGACCCCGACGAGAGCGGTCGGGAAACTCGGGAATGGCCCGCTCGGAGGGTGACCCGGAATTTGCCCCGCCCGATGCTTCGGCTTGCCGGTGGTCCTCGGCGTGATTTCCACAACCGCATGGCGACCGAATACCCGGGGGGGGGGATTGCCGTCCGCATTCTCCGTGGATCAAAACGGTTCCGCATGACCATCGGGCAAAACATCCAATCAATCATCTTGCCTCGTGGGCGAGGGGGGGAGCTTGTGTGATTGCTATTGGAGTATTATTATTAATGAGTGACTTATAGGAGAAAGCCCATGAAAGGGCGAATCTTGAAAATGCCGGCTCCGGCCCCTGCGAGGTTTGTGAATTCCTCAAAGGGGTCTTTTTGTTTTTACGGTTCGGGTGGATCTGCCAGGTTTCCGTGAAGAAACCGACTAAACAAGGAGGCGGCTATGAACGCGATGTTCATGGTTTTTTTGGTGGCACTCCAGGTTTTCGCAGCTGCCATGGCGCCTGCCGCAGACAAAACCGTCATACGGGTGACGGGTCCGGACAGCATGTTCGGCAGACTTCACACCCTTTCAATGTTGTTCGAGAGAGAAAATCCGGGGACGGACGTGAGAGTCGTCAGGGGGGCGACCGTGGATGCCGTCTTTTCCGCGCTGGTGAGAGGAGAAACCGGCGTCGCCATGGCCTCCAGAAAAATAAACGCCGCCGAAAAGGACGCCGCGAAAGCCAAGGGCGTTGAACTGACGGAAAACCTCATCGGGTACGGCGGCATCGTGATTGTCACTCACGTTTCAAACCCATTGAACGAGCTCACCGTGGACCAGGTCAAGAAGCTTCTGTCCGGCGAATACACGAACTGGAGTGAATGCGGCGCGCCCCCGGCACTCGTGAAGGTCTTTCGTGTCGGGGAAAAGCATCCCGGCACACTGGTCTTCATGCAGGAGGACTTCCTCGGCAAACCTCTGGCGTCAAGGGCTGAAGTGATGCGCGATTTCGCCGGGGTCATGATGAAAGTCTCCGGAACTCCGGGAGCCATCGGTTTTGTGCGGATTCGGGATGCTCTTGAATGTCCGGGGCAGGCCGTAACGAAGATCATGAAGATAAGGGCGGGCGTCGATGGACCGGCGGTACTGCCGTGTCGAGGCACCGTGAGCGATGGCAGTTATCCGATCAGACGTCCATATTACCTTTACTCCAATAGTAGCGTATCAGCTGAAATTAGTAAGTATATCGAGTACATAAAGGCGAAAGGATGGGGGCAGCAGACCCTGTGAGGAACCGGAGCCCCCGGATCGGTCAAACCGCCCCGCCCAGGCCTTTCCCGACGGCGGCGGGGGACCGGTCTCGAATGGTCCGTGAACCGGGCGGCTCAGCCTTGCCGGTGCCCTTCTTCCGTGCGGGAATGACGCGATCCTCCCGCCTCGAGCCTTACCGTGGGAATCCCCGATGGATCAAGCCTCTTCGGCAACGGAGAGGCTTTCGTTTCCGGACGTGGGCCATGGGAGCCGCGGGATGCAAATCGCCGACGGCGGTGAGCGGGAACGCGCCCGGTCGGGAGGATCTGTCTCGAGGATGGGCAGGAAAAACATCGGACGGATCGAACCCGGAGCCGTGAAGCCGGTTGCCCGGAGGCCGGGGAATCGGATGAGATGCGGCTCCGCGTTCCCGGAACGCCCCCGTCGATGGAAGCTTAAATCCAGGAATTTATCATCGACAGGAATGATTCGGGTATGGTAAAAAAGGCTGGTTGAATCCGGGGTCACGTCCATATCATGCTTCAGGAGCGGACTTTCAGGAGGTAAGGGCTATCCCGGAAGGGGGATTCCAGCCTACTTCAGGAAATCACGCAGGGTGAGTGAGCAAAAATAACATAGATATTTCATATAATTGTAGTGAATGCAAGTTTTTTCACAGAGTGTGTGGACATTTTTTGTTCGGCCTGCGTCATTAGAGCATAATGAGCGGGATTCCACAATTCACGATCCGATAAAGGCAAACCGTTCGAAAGGACGGGACGCAAAGCCGACGGCCTAAGTCTTCCACTGGAGGATAGGGCGGCAGGGTTGCCGGAGGTGTCCTATGCCGAGTCCATGACATTTGCTCCGGGGCTTTTTTTCGGAGTCGTGAGGGTTTCAACCGCACCGCGGTAAGCAGGCATGATGGGTCTTGCGGTGTTGTGCGGGTCGTCGCTGGCGCCCTGCGGGAGGGAGCCGTCTGCGCGACCGTTCAGCCCGGCGTCTTGCGGTGGATTCACGGCCGCAAATAACCTGTGCGAATCGGGTGTCGTCGCGTTCACGAGCTTTATGGGCGGGACCGACGGGTATGGAGCACCCATGAGCTTGACCCTCTCGGCCACAGAACGGCAAGAAGGATAGACACAAGGAGGAGTGACCTATGCGAAAGGCATCAGTTCTGGCGTTGGTGATCGTTCTTACCCTGAGCGTTGCCGGCCTGGGTTTTGCCGGACAGAAACCGAAGAAATTCAAAGCGAAACCTTTTGCTTTCGATCCCGAAGGCACCGGAATCATCACGGCGCAATGGGTGACCCATCAGGGGTTGCACGATGCGGGGAAATCGGATCACGCTTTGTACCTTAAGAAAAACGGTCCGACCGCCACGGTGGCCGCCGCCGGAGCGGTGATCACTGGCGTGAAGGGCATCCGGCTCAACGAGTTGGGCTTTGACATCATCAATGACGGCCATTGCGGTGCCGGCGCGCCCCGGTTCAACGTGACGACGATCGACGGCAGCCTGTACTTCTTCGGGTGTTCCTACGGGGAGCACACCCCCCTCGACCCTCCATACGCCAACTGGACGAGGGTGCGCTTCACCGATCAGGATGCCTACCCGCAGACTGCGGAAACGCCTCCTTGGCCCGGGTTCGGCAATGCCGTGATCGGCAGCATCGTTCTGATCTTCGATGAAGGCATCGATGTGGGCACGGGGGCAACCGTGCTCGACAACATCGACATCAACCAGAAACTGATCGGTAAGCCCGGAAACGCCAAGTAACTTCGGCGGGCAGCCGATTTCATTTTTTCGGGACGCGTCAGTCCGCTGTTGAGACCCTCTGAGCCCTTTGGGGTTCAGAGGGTCTTCTTCTTTGTGGTGCGCCCGGCATGGCGCGCGGCGGAAGAGGCCGGCCATCGAAAAGTACCGCCCCGGGGACAACCGGTTGATGATTCGGGAGTGTGCCGCGCCCGACACAAGACCCCGATGCCGATTCATGAAGAAGCAAAGAATTAGCTTGCATAACGCAAAACAATCGCTTAATTAAAACGATCGTTTGAATTTGCCGCGGATGGGAAAGCGGGCGCTTATCCGGTGCTGGAGGCTCGAAGTGTCTTCCCTTCGGATGAGCTCGTCGGAGGCACGGTCGCTTTGGTCTATACGGGTGCAGGCCGCGCGGTGTCCCGTCGGGAATGGGACCGAGGTGCGTTAAAGATTACCCAATACCTGCCCGGCGCGCGGGGATAGATCCCGCCCCTACGGGCCGATGTGCCGGTCTGACATACAAGGGGGAGGGCTTTATGCCCTCCCGCACAATCCCGCCATCCTGAACGCAATTGCCCAGGGCGCCCGCGTCACCCGCGAAGCCTGAATCTGGCATAAAAGGTCGTATGCGGCAAACCGGCGGGGAACCATGGACATGGATGAGCCGGGCGCGCGGCCGGGGTGGGGGCATTTGATGATCTGGGCTGTTGTTATCAATCGGATAGGATGTTCGTTTGACACCCGTGAAACGGGATATCGGGGGTGCGGGTTGCGACTTCACATTCGAAGGGGAGAAAGTGGCCGGAAACACCAATGAATCCGGAATACTGTCCGACACGGCAACCGGTTCCGGCGGCGGAGAACCCGCACGGGGCGACGTGCGCCGTGAGCGCGGCAGTCGCGCGGGGAGCATCGGGAAGACGGGCCGGGCGTCGGCAGCGTTCCCGAAACGGCACCCGCTGCTGAGCGCCGTGAATTCGCTCGGACGGATGCTTCGCTGCAACGGTCTGATGCGACTGGATGAAGACCGCCTGCTCGGGCGCGCCCGCCGAACGACCGGTCTGGTCGACTTTGGAGGAGATTCCTTCCGAGAGCCCTTCAGAATTCTGCTCGGGTCGCTGGAAACGGACGCGCAACTGAACTTCATCGGACGCATCTGCGTGCGCAACGACATTGTCCGCACCCTGCGAAACCGGCTGCACTTGGTGGAAGACGTGAAGCGTCATCCGGAGATTTCCGGTGAGGTCATTCGACGCCCGCTGTTCATCACGGGGCTGCCAAGAACCGGTTCGACCTTTCTCCATGCGCTGCTGGCCCAGGACCCGGCCGCCCGGTCGCCGCAGGTATGGGAAGTGATGCACCCTTCTCCTCCGCCGGAGAAAGCCGCTTACGGCACCGACGCGCGAATCGCCAGGACTGAAAAGGAACTGCGGTGGATCGACGTCCTGATGCCTGATTTCAACACCGTCCACCTGATCGAGGCGACGCTTCCCCAGGAGTGCATCGCCATCACCGGACTGTCCTTCATCAGTTACGTGTTCGATTCGATGTATTACGTGCATTCGTATCGGAACTGGCTCGACAGGGCGGATAAACGCCCGGCCTACGAATGGCACCGGAAATTCCTCCAGCACCTGCAATGGCGCTGCCCCGGAACGCACTGGGTGCTTAAGGCGCCCAGTCACCTGGTCTCGCTCGATGCGCTCCTGCAGGTCTATCCCGATGCGGGCATCATCATGACCCACAGGGACCCGCTCAAGGTGATGCCTTCCTGCACCAGCTTCACCGCCGTGTTGCGCGGGGCGTTCACCGATCGCCTGGACAAGGCTCGACTCGGCGAGGAAGTGAAGTGGCGCTGGGAGGGGTCCGCGGCATCGGCCATCCGGTTTCGTGAAGAACATCCGGCCCTGCGGAATCGGTTTTTCGATGTCGGTTATGTCGACCTCGTGCGGGATTCCGTGGCGATGGTCCGCCGCATCTACGACCATTTCGGGATGCAGCTTACGCCCGAGGCCGAGGCGGCGATGAGGGCCTTTGCCGGAAGACACCGCATGAACAAGCACGGCGTGCACCATTACACGCTCGAGGAATTCGGTTTCGATCCCGATGCCCTGGCACGATGCTTTCGGTTCTACACCGACTATTATGATGTCAGGCCCGAAACGCATCGATGAAGCCGGGGTGCGCCGGGCGTTTCGAAATGACGGCGAAGCCGCGGGAGGACGGTTTTCGGACGGCATGCCGCCGCGCGACGTAGGATGATGAAAAAGAATGGATTTGCCCCGCAACCCCATGCGATGGGTGACCTTGATCTTGCTGGCCGTCGCCCTGGTCTTCCTGTTCTGGATGCTGAATGAAATCGGCTGGGACAACATCAGCCGGCAGTTCATCCGAATCGGATACTACTGGCCCCTGGTCCTGTTGCCGTACGGTCTGCTCAATCTCCTGGTGACGCTTTCCTGGAGCGTCCTGCTGCTGTCATCGGAAGTTCGACCGTCATTGGGCAGGCTTTTCATGCTGCGCCTTGCCGGAGAATCCCTCAATCAGCTAACCCCGACGGCCACCATGGGGGGAGAGCCTTTCAAGGCCATGCGCCTGACCGCCGGGGGGGTGCCCTGGGAGGAAGCCACGGCCTCGGTGCTTATACAGAGGGGCATTCTGGTCCTGGGTCTGGTGACTTACATTGTGCTCGGCCTGGTCCTGGCTCCGTTTCTGCTCCACGGCACCTCCTCGAACCTGGAAATGCTCGGCCTCGGCACTCTGTTGCTGGGAGCCGGCGGGATGGCTTTTGTCTACCTGCAAAGCAGGGGCCCGTGCCTCATGGGCGTCCGGTTGCTGGAACGGCTGCGCCTTTGCCCGGACCGCCTGAAGGCGAAGGAATCGGAGCTGGCCAAGCTGGATGCCTTTCTTGCGGAGTTCTACCGTTTGTATCCGAGGCGCGGGTTGTTGGCTTTCGTGCTGGTTCTCGCCAGTTGGGCGGCTCAGGCCGTGGAGGTCTACCTGGTGTTCCAGCTGCTGGGACATCCCATCAGTTGGGGCCTTGCCGTGTGCCTGGATGCACTGGTCATGCTCTTTGCGGCCGTCGGGTTTCTCATCCCCGCCTCGATTGGAGTGCAGGATGGCGGCGGCGTCCTTCTTTCCCTTGGATTCAACCTGGGAGCGGCCCTCGGGGCGGCCTTCAGCATCCTGCGTCGCATCCGGGAAGCTTTCTGGCTTTCGCTGGGGTTGGTGGTGCTGGCGCGGGAGAAGTGAGCGAGTCCGGGTCAGCCCGCGGCAACGGCGATTCGGCAAAGAAGCCGCCCCGCCTGTGGGAGCGGCATTCCCGCCGCCGCCCGGATTTCCGGAACGTCGCCGGAAATCGTGATGGCGCCGCGGTCATGCTGCATGCCGGCCCGCGCCGCTCCTGTCCCGATCTGGCGGAGGACGCCCCGCGACGGCCTCATACGGATTTGCGTTCAAAATGATACTCTAAAAGCGTGGGGGACGTATCCCCCACACCCCCTCGCCGCTTCGCGGCCCCGTGTGGCGCTGCGGCGGCGGCCTTCGGCCAGTCGCCGACAGCGCCGAGCGCTCGGCCTCACGCGCTTGCGCGTGTGGCCGAAACTTGGGGGGTGCGGGGGAATCATTCCCCCGCTCTTTTGTGCTTGAAAGATCCATCTTGCACGCAACTTCGTATCAGGCGGTTTTCTTCAAAGGATACTCGAGGAGCAGACTAATGAGAAACCCGGCCAGGGGAAGGAAACCGATGCACTTGAAGGCGAAAGGGACCCCGAAATGGTCGGCGAGGATCCCGAGAAGCGTCACTCCGATTCCGCCCGCGCCGATCGCAAAGCCGACGATGAGACCCGATGCGACACCGAGGTTGCGCGGCAGAAGGTTCTGTCCCATCACCACCGTCACCGAGAAGGTGGAGATGAGGACCGCCCCGAAGAGCGTCACGGCGAACGACAGCAGGAAGCCCTGGAGATGGAGGATAAGGGGAAACAGAAAGAAGCTCCCGAGCATCGAGAAGCGAAGCCAGAGCCGGTGTCCCCAGCGGTCCGCAAGCGGCGAGCCGGCGAGGGTCCCGAAAGCCCCGCCCAGCAACAGCATGCTCACGAGCTTTCCGGCAAATACCGGGTCCTGTTTAAGCACGTCGATGTAGTAGAACGGAATATAGGTCATCAGGCCGATCTGCGTCCAGGTCCTCATGATGATGACGCAGATGATGACGATCATGGCGCGATGCGCCCGCCGGGGAATCGGGGGAGTATTTTCGGCAACCGCGGGCCGGTCGGTTGCGGGAATGGCCACGCTTTTGCGCAGGGCGATGATGCCGATTGTGAAGGCGGCCGCCGGCAGGAACATCCAGGGCAGGGAGGAAAACCCGAAATAGTTGATGATGGACAGGGCGATGATGGGACCGAGCGCGTTTCCGAGATTCCCGCCCACCGCGAAGACGGACATGCCCGTGGCCATCTTTTGTCCCGTGAAAAAACGGGCCGTCTTGAAACCTTCCGGATGGTAAGCGGCGATTCCGAAACCGCTGATCGCCACCAGCAGAAGAATCAGCAAATAATGCCCGGCGCCGGCGAGAAGAGAGAATCCCGCTCCCGCGGCGAACGCGCCCAGCGGCAATAGAAAAGCCTTTTCTTTCTTGTCGGAAAGAAACCCGAAAAGAGGTTGGATCACCGACGACGTCAGGTTGGAGGCGATCAAGATCGTGCCGGCAACGGTGTAGCTGAGGTCCAGCCTGTCCTTGAGGAAGGGCAGAATGGCCGGGAGCGCCCCCTGGTAAATGTCGACCACCATGTGACCGCAAGACAGAAGAAGCAGGATCTTCAAGTTGAACTGGCTCATGACTTCCATGCCGATCGTTTTCGGGCGACTGCCCGTCGCGGGGGTTCCGGATTCCGGGCATGCCCCGCCGAATGCGGCCTGACGCGCTTTCCGCCGGCCTGTTTCACACCGAAGCCCGTCCCGGGGGGCAGTAATTTGTCTTGTCTTTTTGTAAAGCGATTCCGAATCGTCAACCAGACCAGGAAGGCTACACCTCCAAAACGCATTAGACAAGAGTCTTTGTAATGTTCTTCGAGCTGTTCCAGGCACTGATCGGCGACCGGAGGACGATGTCTCGTTTGCGTCTCGAACGCCGTGCGCCGCAACGCGAGGGCCGGAAGGCGCAAAACCGGAAGGGCCTGGCGTATCGGCCGGATTTCATGATCGGGACGCGCGTTGCCGATTCGTAATCTCAGAATCTCAACGGGAGCGTGAGAGTCACTTCGGGGAGGATGCGATGGAAAAAGCGGTAGTGATCGTCGGTTCGCTGGATACCAAAGGGGAGGAGGTCGCTTTCATCAGGGACCTGGTCGCGATGGAAGGCCTGAAGACCCTCGTGGTTGACTGCGGTACAATGGGTGAGCCGGCGTTCAAGCCGAACGTCACGCGCGGCGAGGTGGCGGCGGCGGCGGGAGGGGAGCCGGCCAGGCTTGCATCCGGGGAGCACAGGGATGAGGCCATGAAAACCATGGCTGCGGGACTGGCGGTCGTCGTGCGCGGACTGTACGAAAAAGGCAGGCTGCACGGGATCATCGGGATGGGGGGCGCCGTGGGGACATCGGTGGCCACAACCGCCATGCGCACCCTTCCGGTCGGTCTCCCCAAGGTGATGGTGTCCACGGAGGGCGGCGGAGACGTGAGCACCTACGCGGGCACCAAGGACATCACCTTCATCCCGTCGATCGTGGATGTTGCCGGGATCAACCGGATCAGCCGCAGGATTTTCGCCAATGCCGCCGGCGCGATTGCCGGAATGGTGAAAATGGAGATTCCCCGGGCGCTCGATGAGAAGCCTCTCGTTGCCGCATCGATGTCCGGGAACACGACGGCCTGTGTTGACCGCGCACGCAGCATTATGGAGAAGATGGGGTACGAAGTGCTGGTGTTCCATACCACCGGGGCCGGCGGCAGGACCATGGAAAGCCTCGTTGATGACGGTTTCGTGGTCGGTTCGATGGACATCACCACCACGGAGCTAGCGGATTTCGTGTGCGGAGGCGTGTTCAACGCCGGACCGGATCGGTGCATGGCGGCTTCCCGAGCGGGTATCCCCACCATTCTGGTCCCGGGATGCGTGGACATGGCCAACTTCTCGGGAATGGAAACTGTGCCGGAGAAATACAAGAGGCGCAACCTCTACCGGCTGAACCCCAACGTCACCCTGCTGCGCACAAACGTCGAAGAAAACGCCCGCATAGGCGAAATCATCGCCGCCGCAGCAAACGCCGCCACGGCTCCGGTCGCTGTTTTGCTGCCCTTGAAGGGAGTATCCGCGCTGGACGGCGAAAGCGGTTGCTTCCGGGATCCGAAGGCGGATCGCGCCTGCTTCGAGAGCATCAAGAAGAATCTCAAGCCATCCATCCCGGTGATCGAAATGGACAACAATATCAACGATCCGGAATTTGCGGAAAAGGTGGCTTTGACCCTTCTGAACATGCTTGACCTGTAACCCAGGCGCCTTGACCGGAAGAGGAGGGGGCGACGCCGTGGATGATGCGCGTGGGGACATTCTGAAGCGGCTTTTTACCACTGGAGTGATGGAGCCCGAAGCCCGCGGTTTTCCAGCCGGATTGGCTGTGGCACGCAAAAATAGTGTCTTGCGGGCCGCATTCGGTGTAATGTGCTCGATTGCAGAACAGTCCAAACGCGGCGAGGGATGATGGGGCGACAGGAGGAACGCATGCGCGGTGCCGGCGGTACGGAGGGGGGAATCGGGAGATTCTTTATCGGACTCATCATGATGGTGGCCGGGGGATACCTCTTTTTGCACAACATTCACGTGAGTGTCGGGTTCGGGCTTGGCTACCAGTATTTCAGTTTCTGGGGGGTCGGCATCACCAGCGGGATGGTTTTGGTCCCCTTCATTTTTGGGGTGGGCCTGATCTTCTACGAACGGAGCAGCCTGATCGGCTGGCTGCTGGCGGGCGCATCCCTGGTGATGCTTGGATTCGGCGTCATTGCGCAGACCCGGTTCCACCTGCAGAACATGTCGGCATTCGATCTGCTGACCATTCTCGTCCTGCTGGTGGGCGGCATCGGCCTGTTTGCCGGTTCCCTTCGGAGCTCGAAAAGCGTTCTGTGAGGGGTTCGGTTCCCTGCCTGTTGTGTGTCCCGGGCGCGGGACAGCCTTCCTTCGACGGTTCCGAGAAAGGTTGGCGGCCGAGCCTTCCCGGCCCTTCAGGGCGCAGGTTCAGGGCTGCCGGGACGCGGAAGGCCCTTTAGGGACAAAATGCCCGGCCCGCGCGATCCGGTGCATTTCCGGCGGCCTTCCGCAAATGCACGTTCCCTTTTGCACGTGGGGCAAAGACGCGCGGCGTGCCGTTCGCGGTTTTGCCCCCCCGGAAAACTTCACCGCGGCCGAAGTGCAAGCCGCGCAAATTCCTTGACAATTTGCACAAGTACGGTACGTTCCATGAGCGTACTGGCCGTTCTGCGGTTTCCGAATGCCGAGGCGCAGATTTCATGAAATGACAAATGAGGTTTTGGCCTTGTAATCACTGCATTTTCGAGTCAACTTTTGCCGCCCGCCGTTTTTTCCGAATAAGACAGTAGCGCAAAAAAACCTTGTTTAGTGACGATTGTCCGGGTAATATCGCTGTTGCACTCATTGCACATTGTGCACAAGAGTCGGTGTTATGTTTACCAATTATACCCAAAATCGGACGATCGGAGCGTCATGATTGAAGAATTGTTCACGAAGCCCATCCTCATCTTCGGGTGCGGCAACGTGCTTCTGGGTGACGACGGGTTCGGCCCCGCCGTGGTGGAATACCTCCTGGAGCACTTTACGCTTCCCGAGGACGTCTGTGCCGTCGATGTGGGCACGGGCATCCGGGATTTGCTCATCGACTATGTGCTGATGCCCGACAAACCCAAGCGGATTTTCATTGTGGATTCGATTTGTCGGCCGATGAGGAAGCCCGGGGAGCTCCTCGAAGTGGATCTCAGCGAGCTTGGCGTTCAGAAGCAACACGATTTTGCGGTGCACCAGTTTCCTTCCACCAACCTGCTGGAGGAGCTCCGCAGCGAGGGGGGGGTGGAGGTACGGGTCCTCGCGGTGCAGGTGAAGGCGCTCCCGGAAGAGGTGCGGCCGGGGATTTCCGATGAGGTGGCGGCGGCGGTGCCCAGGGCGTGCGAATGGTTGCTGGAGCAAGTCGGGGTGGATTCATGATAGTCATTCGAATCGGTCAATTGGCGGAGCAGTTGGGGGTCCATCGCAACACCATTCGCAACTGGGTGAGGAGCGGGAAGTTGCCTGCCCGCAGCATGTCGGGCAAGCGTTATCTCATCACGGAGAGCGATTTCGCGAAGCTTTGCCAGGAATTCGGCCTGGAGCGGTCTGCGATGAAGCTCAAGCATGTACCGGGCACTCCCGTGATGAGCCGGGAAGTCTCGTTGAGCGAGCAGAACGTGAGGGTGATCGGAGAGCGGTCCGGCCGGCTTCTTCCCGACGCCCATTACGGGGACGCGTGTCTGACCTGTGGCAGCTGTGCCAGTGCCTGTCCCATTTCCGGCATCGACGGCTTCGATCCGCGCAAAGCGGTCCGCATGGCCGTGCTCGGACTCGAGGAAGAGCTCATTGCATCGCAATGGCCCTGGAAGTGCACGCTGTGCGGCAAGTGCGAGGAGGCATGCCCGATGAACGTCGAGATCGTCGGGCTGATTCAGCGGGTGCGGGGACTGAGGGATCGCGGGAAGGTTCCCGGGCCTCTGCACAAGGGCGTGCTCATGTGCCTGGAAAAGGGCAACAACCTCGGGATACCCAGAGAGGACTTCCTGGCGCTTGTCGAAGCGCTTTCCCGGGAGATGGGCGAAGAAGGGTGCCCGGGGTTCACGGTGCCCATCGATGTTAAGGGCGCCAATATCCTGGTCACGGTCAACTCCAAGGAGCCTTTCGCGGAACCCGACGACATGAAGCATTGGTGGAAGATTTTCCACGCGGCGGGCGAGTCCTGGACAATCCCGTCCAGGTACTGGGAGGGAGTGAACTGGGGGTTTTTCACGGGCGATGAGGAGGCGCTCAAGACCATTGTCGGTCGCATCGTGGAGAACATGTACCGATTGAAATGCAAGGCGCTGCTGCTGCCCGAATGAGGGCATGCGTACTACGCGACCCGGTACGGGTTGCAGAGGTGGTTCCAGAAGGATCTCCGGAATTTTGAAGTGCTATCCATTTTCGATCTGCTCATGCGATACATCCGGGAGGGCCGCATCCGCCTGGATCCCAGGCGTCACACGAGCCTGACCACCTTCAACGACGCCTGCAATTACGGGCGCAAGTCGCTCAAGACCTTCGGCCACGGGTATTTTGACGAAGCCCGGCAGATCACGCGGCTGTGTGCTCCCAACTTCGTGGAGATGTATCCTAACCGGGAGGGCAATTACTGCTGTGGAGGAGGCGGCGGGAGCTGGGCCATGCCGTTCAAGGAGGAACGCGTCTTCTACGGCCGTCTCAAGGCACGGCAGATCAGGAACTGCAAGGCGAAACTGGTGATCGCCTCCTGTCACAATTGCAGGGATCAGATCATGAAAAGCCTTCGCAAGGAATATGACCTCGATATCGAGGTGAAGTACCTCTGGGAACTCGTGGCCGAATCGCTTGTCCTTCCCGGCCGTGAGTCGGCGGGCTCCCGGAGTTAGGAGCTGGTCTATGTTGATCCTCGAAGAAAAGATAGGCGCCGTCCTGGTCGTGGGGGGAGGCGTCGCCGGCATGCAGGCTGCACTGGATCTTGCGAACAGCGGCTACTTCGTCTACCTGATCGAACGCTCCGGCGCGGTGGGAGGGTCCATGGCTCAACTGGACAAGACCTTTCCCACCAACGACTGTTCCATGTGAATTCTGTCGCCGAAACTGGTGGAGTGCGGTCGGCACTTGAACATTCAATTGATGACGCTCACCGAGGTGATTCGAGTCGAGGGCGAGTTGGGGCATTTCCGGGTGACGTTGCGCCGGCATCCGCGTTACGTCGACATGGACCACTGCATTTCGTGCGGCGAGTGCGCCAAGGTGTGCCCGGTGGAGGTCAAGGACGAGTTCAACGAGAAGATGAGCATCCGGAAGGCCATCTACGTCAAGTACCCGCAGGCGGTTCCGCTCAAGTACCAGATCGACGGCCGGAACTGCATCCGGGTTCGCGGCGGAGACTGTGGCGGGTGCGAGAAGGTCTGCCCGTCCGGTGCCGTTCGGTTCGACGAAGAGGAGGCGATCGTCGAGGTCGAGGTGGGTTCGATCGTGCTCGCGCCGGGGTATCGTCCCTTCAATCCGTCCGGCATCCAGAACTGGGGATACGGCGTTTTTCCCAATGTGATCACGGCCATGGAACTGGAACGGTTCCTGGCGGCGTCCGGTCCCACCGACGGGCATCTCATCCGCCCCTCCGACGGGAAGCAGATCAGGAAAATCGCTTTCGTGCAGTGCGTCGGCAGCCGCGACATCAACAAGGCGGGCCGCGGTTACTGCTCTTCCGTATGCTGTATGTACGCCATCAAGGAGGCGATGATCGCCAAGGACCATGTCAAGGAACTGGACATCTCGATCTTCTTCACGGACATGCGGACGCACGGCAAGGATTTCGAACGTTTCTACGAGCGGGCGCGGCAGAGGGGCATCAAGTTCTTCCGCTGCCGGGTTCCTTCCATCGAACCTGCCGAGGAGAGCGGAGACCTTTATTTTCGTTATCTCACCGATGAAGATAAGCAGATCCGGGATGAATTCGACCTGGTCGTGCTCTCGGTGGGACTGGACAGTCCCGCCGACATACAGAAACTGGCGGATTGCGTCGGCATAGAGTTGAACCAGAACCGGTTCGCGCGCACGTCGTCCTTTACTCCGGTGACGACCAGCAAGCCCGGAGTCTATGCCTGCGGAGTGTTCACCGGCCCGAAGGACATTCCGCTGTCCATCATCGAAGCCTCGGCCGCGGCCACCGCGGCTGCAACTCCGCTCTCCGACGTGCGGTACAGCCTGTCCCGCCAGAAGACGTTTCCGGCGGAGCGGGACGTGAGCGGCGAGGAACTGAGGATCGGCGTTTTCGTGTGTCACTGCGGATCCAATATCGCGGACGTGGTGGACGTGGACGCCGTGGCGGCATATGCGGCCACGCTTCCTCGCGTTGCCTTCGTCGAAACATTGCTGTTCGCCTGTTCTCAGGATTCGCAGAATCTGATGTGCCGGAGGGTCCAGGAGAAGAAGCTCAATCGCGTGGTGGTGGCGGCTTGTACTCCCAGGAGCCACGAGGCGCTGTTCCGGGAGACCCTGCGGGCCTCCGGGCTCAACGAGTGCCTGTTCGAGATGGCCAATATTCGCAATCAGGGTGCGTGGGTGCATTCCGGGGAGCCCGAGGCGGCCACGTCCAAGGCCATGGACATGGTGCGCATGGCCGTCGCCAAGGCCGGCCTGCTCGAACCGCTGGCCCCCGTTTCGGTGCGCATCAATCCGCAGGCGCTGGTCATCGGCGGCGGCCTGGCCGGCATGGTCGCGGCCCTTGGCCTCGCCGATCAGGGGTTTCCCGTTCACTTGGTGGAGAAGGCGTCCCAACTGGGCGGCAACGCCCGGCATTTGTTCAAGACGTGGAAGAACGAGCCGATTCCATCCTACGTGGAACAGTTGATCACCCAGGTCAAGGAACACGACCTGATCTCGGTTCATTTGAAATCCGCCATTTCACACGCGGAGGGGTTCGTCGGGAGTTTCCGCTCCACCATCCAAAAGTCCACGGGACCGCAGACGATCGAGCACGGTGTGGCCGTTCTGGCCACCGGCGGCCAGGCCCTGAAACCGGATGAATACGGCTACGGTCTGTCTCAAAACATCCTGACCGCGCTGGAATTCGACAAGCTCCATCTGGTGGGGGATGAACGCATCAAATACGGGCACAACTTCGTGTTCATCCAGTGCGTGGGATCGAGGGAGCCGGGCCGGGCCTATTGTTCCAGGGTCTGCTGCACCCATTCCATCCAGTCCGCCATCGCCTTGAAGCAGGAAGACCAGTCGCGGCGCATCTTCATCCTGCACCGCGACATCCGCACCTACGGGCTGAGGGAGGAACTCTACACCAAGGCGCGCGAGCTGGGCGTCGTTTTCATCAACTATGAAACGCACCGGAAACCGAATGTTCTGCTCAATGAAGATCGTCTCTCGGTGGTGGTCTGGGATCACGTGCTTCACGAGCCGTTCAGCATTCCGGCCGACGTGCTGGTTCTGGCCACGGCGATCCTCCCGAATCCCGAAGTGCGGGATCTGGCCAGGTTGTACAAGCTCCCGGTGGATTCGGACGGGTTTCTCCAGGAAGCGCACATGAAGCTGCGTCCCGTCGATTTTTCCACCGACGGGCTGTTCCTGGCCGGCCTGGCCCACTATCCCAAACCCATTGAAGAGGCGATCGCCCAGGCGCAGGCGGCGGTCTCACGGGCGGTCACCGTGCTTTCCCAGCGATGGATCGACCTCGACTACGTCAAGGCCCGGATCAATGAAACGACATGCGACGGGTGCGCTCTGTGCCTTGATGTGTGCCCCTACGGCGCCCTTCAGCTCGAGGAAATTCCAGGATCGAACGGCAGGCAGCACGCCGTGGTCAAGGCGGCCAGGTGCAAGGGTTGCGGTGCGTGTCAGGCCACGTGTCCCAAGGAGGGAATCAGCGTCGCGGGGTTCACCTACCGCCAGATTTCCGCGCAGGTGAAAGCCGCTTTGAGCGACGGTGAAAAGAGGTTTGCTTATGACATTTGAACCCCGCATTCTGGTATTTGCGTGCAATTGGTGCGCATATGCCGCCGCGGATCTGGCCGGTACCGCGCGCATTCAATATCCGACCACGGTCCGGCTGGTGCGGGTGATGTGCTCCGGGATGGTGCACCCCGACCTGATTGCCGAAGCCTTCCAGTATGGAGCGGACGGGGTGTTGCTGATGGGGTGCCACCTCGGCGAATGCCACTACCAGGACGGCAACCAGAAAGCCAAGGCGAGAATGGCCGTGGTCGAAGAGCTTCTCGAGCTGCTCGGGCTCGAACCCGACCGGTTTCGACTGGTGTGGTGTTCCTCGGCTGAAGCGGACCGGTTCGTCAACATCGTTCGCGACATGACCCAGACCGTCAGAAATTTCGGGCCGTCGCCGTACCGCAGAGATCCGCCCGGGCGCGCGGCGGGTCGGGAGGTGTTGGAATGCCAGTCACCGTAGCGGCGGAATCCCTCAGCAGCTGCGCCGGGTGTGAAATCTCGATGCTCAACATGGGCGGACTGTTCCTGGAATTGCTGAAGGAAATTCGCATCGTGCACATGCCTCTCCTCTTCGATCACAAGTATTTCGGCCAAGCCGGCGAGGAAAACTTCATCGGGATTCCGGAGGCCGATATCGGGATCGTCAGCGGGGGGATTCGCAACGAGGAGCAGCTCGAAGTGGCCCTGAAGGTGCGCGCCCAATGTCGAATCCTGGTGGCCCTCGGGACGTGCGCCACTCACGGCGGCATCCCCGCGCTCATGAACCGGTACTCCGACGAAGACCTGTTCCGTCGCTACTACCGGACCAGCGAAACCACCGAGGCGGCCGCTCCGCCCAACGAGGTCGTCCCCAGGTTCCTCGATCGGACCTACGCCCTGGACGAAAAAGCCAGGGTGGATGTATATATGGCCGGGTGTCCTCCGCATCCGGACTATCTCGGCGCGATGTTCCGAACGCTCCTCGACGGACAATGGCCGGAGATGCCGACCAAGAGCGTTTGTGACACCTGTCCCACTCGCCGGGAAGGCAAGGGCAACGTCCAGAAAATCCGGCGCTTCACTCGAAGTGCCCGATTCCAGAATGAGAAACCGCTTTCGGAAATGAAGTGTCTCCTTGAACAGGGGCTTCTGTGCATGGGCCCCGTGACGCGCGCCGGTTGCGCCGGCCTGCACGGGAACGTGCCCATGTGCATCAGTGCCAGGGTGCCGTGCCGGGGATGCTTCGGCCCGGTCAAACAGGACGGCAACCAGTTGCTCGATATGCTCAACGCCTTGGCAAGCAACGGCATCGATGTCCGGAGTATCCCGGACCGGCATTCGCTGTTGAGGTTTTCCGGAGCGCACGGGCGTCTTATCAGGGCGTTCGGCAGAAGCCCGAGAGGCGAGGGCAGGGACGTCCGCTCCCCGGCGGAACACTGATCCACGCCCGGATACCCTTTTCTTCCCGGGAACTCGGAGACACACGATGGGAAAGGCTTTTCAGATCGAACCCGCGGACACAACACAAAGCCGTGGCGAGGGTGCCCGCAAAGTCATCAACATACAGCCGGTCACGAGGATTGAAGGCCACGCGCGCATTGCCGTTCACCTCGACGATGAGGGCAACGTAGCCGATGCCAGGGTTCACATCATGTCCATGCGCGGCTTCGAGAAATTCATCGAGGGAAGGCCGGCCGAGGAAGTGCCCAGGATCGTGACCCGAATTTGCGGGATCTGTCCCTGGCAGCATCATGTCGCATCCAGCAAAGCCGTGGACGGGTGCTTCGGAGCTTCCGTTCCTTCGGCCGGCAGGAAGCTGCGCGAGCTGATGCAGGTGATGGCCCACATCAACGACAAGATTCTGCATTTCTTTTTCCTGGCTGCTCCGGATTTCCTCCTGGGGTCCGACAGTGAATACTCCGTTCGGAACATCATGGGGATCGCCGAAAAATCACCGAAACTGGCCGAAAAAGTCGTGCAGATGCGCTACCTCGGCCAAGTGATGATGGAACGATTCGCGGGAAAGGCGATTCACCCGGTGGCGGTGGTACCCGGAGGGTTTTCCAAGCCCATGGTCGAATCCGAGCGGCAGGAGCTCCTGGCGGGTTCCCGGCAACAGCTCGAATTCGCGCGGTACGCCATGGACTTCGCCAAAAGCCGGGTGTTCTCGGCGACCGATCCGACCACGAAGCGGATCGGGGACATCACCACGGGGTTTCTCGGTACGGTGAACCCCGACGACGGTTCGCTGAACCTTTACGAAGGCCTCCTGCGCCTGATGAGGCCGGATGGTTCCTTCCACGAGTTCTCGTCCCGTGAATACGCGGATTTCATCGGGGAACACGTGGAACCCTGGTCCTACGGCAAATTCCCCTTTGCCCACGCATGGGGCGAAGGATTTTCCATGGATCTGGAACAGCCTCGAGGGGTCTATCGCACCAATTGCCTGGCGCGCATCAACGTGGCGGATCGAATCGACACGCCCCTCGCCCAGGCGGAGCTCCTTGAATTCCGCTCGGAGCACGGAAGACCGGCCCAATCGACGATGCTCTATCATCGGGCAAGGATGATCGAGCTGCTGCATGCCTGCGAAAAGGTCGTGGAACTGCTCGAGTCGCCCGACATCACCGATCCGCGCGTGAGAGACGAGGTGTGGCCTCGGGCCGGCCGCGGGGTGGGTTGCGTCGAGGCCCCCAGGGGCACCCTGATTCATGATTACTCCACGGACGAAAGCGGCTGCATCACCCGCGCAAACCTGATTGTGGGCACCACCCACAACCTCGCCCCCATCAACATGAGCGTGAAAAAGGCGGCCCGCGACCTCATTCACAACGGAAAGATCGACGAGGGGCTGCTCAATCGGGTGGAGATGGCCGTGCGTGCCTACGACCCTTGAATTTCCTGCGCGACGCACCGCCTGGACGGCGGCCCGGGAATCGAGATCAAGGTTTTTGACGCATCGGGTGTGATGGTGGCCGGCTCCGGTTGAACGGCCTGTGGCCGTGGTTCATCCCGGGGTGCCGCACTTGTTTTCGAGCAATGAATCACTATGTTGTTTGCAGCCGGTGATTCCATGATGCCGGGTTTCCGCGAGGTCCGGCCCGAGACGGTTGGCGCCGGCGAGCCGGCTGGTGCTTCGTTCGTGCTTCGAGGTGCTCCGGAGAGTACTCATGTGCCGATGTGAAGCCGCGTTCGGAACTCATGACGCCGGGCGGGCGTGCGCGACGCACACCCTTACGATTGTGTGAAGAGGGACGGGATTTGTCTCCATACGCCTCGTCGTTCCCTCGATCCCGGATTGTTGATGTTGAACGCAGGCGAATTGACATGAGACGGCGATGGGTTAAGAGGAGCGGCTGTGAAAGAGAAGGGAAACAAGATCAAGGTCCGGGCCGAGCGGGTTGATACCAAGTGCGGCTACATCGGGCACATGACGGTGGACGAGATCAGGGAACGCACTGTGGGTGAGTTCATCAACGTGGCCTGCCCGGAGTGCGGGGAGATTCATCTGACCGTCGAGGAGAAAGAAGCCGCCGAGAGGAAGCGGATCACGGAGACCTCAAAGTACGTGCGAATCAAGGAGGAGGCCGAGCAGGAATGAACGACGGCCTCCATGGAAAAGCATCCGCGGGCTGGAGACGACCCGGCCGGACAAGTCGAGAATCGCCGCATACGGAAACCCGCCGAAGCTCGCGCAACAGGAAGTGAAGTCCGAGACACTCCCCGTAAACGATCGGGGAGTCCCCGGCGTTGCACCCGCTGCCTGACCTTTTTATTTATTGAAAGAATGTCCTCGGAAAGATATCATATTTATTGATAAGTCTAGCTTTCCCCGGCGTTATGCCGAGGGCACTTTTCCGCCTCGAAACGTGGGCCGGCGCGGCGGCGGGCCGCCCACCGTTGTTGGAATGATCACAAAGGAGAATCGAGTGGTTGTCCCCCCGATTGGAGTCCACGATTGACTTCCTCTGAGCTGAAGGAGGTGATGCAGGGAGAATATCTCCGGATGTCCGCGGTCATGCGTTTGGTGTTTTTATTGAATCTTAAGCGAATTATGGCGTTTGGGACCCGATCCTCATAGAATCAATCATGGATCCCGCTGAATTTATCATTTCTTTTGTTCGCAGTTCAGGTTCGGGAGGAGGGAGAGACTATGGCAGACAAGAACGGTAAGGAACCGGAATATGTTGTAATCGAGAGCGGCAAGACCTCATTGAGGGATCTATACACCAAGGAGGACTGGATGGCCATCTGGATGGGCTTCCTGCTGCTCCTCATCGGTCTGGCTATCTACCTGCCCCAGCCGCCGGAAAAAAGCGCGGAAATCCCGAAGTACAACGCCACGATGAAGGAAGAGGCGGCCAAGGCCCCCTTCAAGACCATCGAGTGGCACAATGCCTCGTCAGCCAAGAAGGGCATCCGGGCGAGGGATCAGGAGTTCGGCAAGACAATCCAGAATTTCTTTGCCGCTCCCGGCAAGTGGTCGGAGAATCCGCTGGATGCGGTCTACCGCGGCAAGGAACAGGCCGACGCCATGAACGCAAAGGCCAAGGAAGCGGCGGATAAGGCCAAAGCAGCCGAAGACGGCGCCCTGGCGACGGCGAAGACGGCACAGGCCGCCGCAGCCGCCGCGGGGTTCAAGGACACGGGGTTGAATGAGGCTGCGGATAAGGAAATCAAAGCCTGGCAGGCCGCCAAGGACAAGGCTTCCAAGGCCAAGGGCAGTGCCTCCAACAAACCCTTCAACCGGATTCCCTATCTCATCGGGCTGTGTGCCATTCTGGCCGTCTTTTTCGGAATCGGCAAGGCCGTCATGGGAGAATCCTTCGGCAGGTTCGTGCTCGGCTTTCCCGTTGTTTTTCTCCTTGCGGTACTGGCGTACATGGCCGAAACACAGTCTTTGATGAGTTACTGGGGATTCGGCTTCCCGCTCTGGGCGATCATTTTCGGCCTGCTCATCAGTAACACCGTCGGAACGCCCAAATGGGTTCAGCCCGCGGTGGCAACCGAGTTCTTCATCAAAACGGGCCTGGTGCTGCTCGGCGCGGAAATCCTTTTCAACAAGATCCTGGCCATCGGCAAACCGGGAATCTTCGTCGCCTGGGTATGCACGCCGATCACCCTGGTCCTGACCTACTGGTTCGGGCAAAGGGTGATCAAGATGCCGTCCAAGACGCTCAACATCACCATCTCCGCAGACATGTCGGTCTGCGGCGTTTCCGCCGCCATCGCCACCGCGGCCGCCTGCCGGGCCAAGAAAGAGGAACTGACGCTGGCCATCGGTCTGTCCATGGTGTTCACCGCCATCTGCATGGTGGCCCAGCCCGCCTTCGCCAAGCTTGTCGGGCTGCCGCAGATTCTCGCCGGCGCCTGGATGGGGAGCACCATCGACTCCACCGGCGCGGTGGCCGCCGCCGGGGCCTTTTACGGTGAGAAGGCGCTTTACGTGGCCGCCACCATCAAGATGATTCAGAACGTGCTCATCGGCGTTACGGCTTTCTGCGTCGCTGTCTACTGGTGTGCCAGGGTGGAGTGCGCGCCCGGGACCAAGGTGAGCTGGTGGGAAGTGTGGTACCGGTTCCCCAAGTTCGTGATCGGGTTCATCGTGGCATCGATCGTTTTCTCCTTCATCGACCAGGGCATGGGGAAGGATATGAGCACGGTCATGATCGATCAGGGGGTACTGAGGGGCTTCACGCGAATTGCGCGCGAGTGGTTTTTCGCCCTGGCCTTCACTTCCATCGGCCTTGAAACCAATTTCAGGGAATTCGGGCCGTATTTCAAAGGCGGAAAGCCCTTGACCCTGTATGTGTTCGGGCAGTCCTTTCAGCTCATGCTGACGCTGATCGTCGCCTACATCATGTTCTATATCATCTTTCCCGAAGTCACCGCCGGGATCTGACGCATGGTTTCTAAGAACTCCTGTGTTGAAGGCCCCGTCCGCGAGGGTGAAGCATCGCGGACGGGGCTGAAATCATGGTTGAAACTGCTGATCGGATTCGCTCTGGTCTGGGTGTGCATCTTTGTTTTCGGAGGCCTCTCCAGGTACATTCCCGGCGCGGATCACATGGCGGAAGTGATCGACGAACGGGGCCTCAGGGCCACCGCCATCTACTACACGGACCTCGAGGAAACCTACGAGGGGTCGGAATACATACGCCATGTCCTCGAGTCCGCCCCGAACGAGGACTAGCCTTGGCCGACCGTGAAGAACTGAACCGCAGGAAGGAACTGATCCTCGGGAGCGAGCGGGCATTCGCCAACCAGGTCGGCGCGGCGGTCTTCGAGAAGCCGAAGGTCAGCTATTGGATGGTGCTCATCCCCATCCTTTTCCTCTACTTCATTTACCGCATGCAGAAATACAAGCATGGCCGGATGCGATTCAACGACGAGTTCATGATCACGCGCGGCCGGGTGATGGATGCCTCCGTGGACGCGATAGACGGGGGAACGGCGCCGGATATCGGCGCGGTGGTCGCGCGGTCCACGCTTGCGGACGGACCCGCAAAGCAGAAGTACGAATCCTGGGTCCGGGTTCTCGCCGAACACTACATGGATCTGCTGGGCTCCGAAGGCGGCAGTTTCGAAGCACTGGTGAGATCGGCCTACCGCAGCCGCACCGAGTGTCTCCTCGCGCTCAACCGTCTCAGCACGGTTGAGAAGGAATTCTATTCCGCCCTCATGCCTCAAATGGCGGAAATGAACGGCGCCTCCGACATCATCGGCGTCATCGTTGAGCGATCGCAGCAATTGCGGCGTGAACTGGCCGAGCGTGTTTTTGCCTGAGGAACGTTTGCTTCATTGGGTTCCCCCCTTTCCACGGCTCCACACGGATCGGTCCTGCGCTTTTCTCCGCGCAGTGGCTCAAGAGCCCTTCCAGATTTTTTCACGGCACAAAATCCTGCGGTTCGATCGGTTTTTTTTCTGCGAAAATTTCCGCAATCAGGTGTAAAATATTTTGGTAATGATGGTGGTTGAATGATCGTTTGGCCGCAAATCCCGCAGCGACTGTTTCCGACGGACGGGATTCGGCGCCCGCGCTGCAACGTTCCTTTGAATTCAGCAGACCGGCTTGATGCGTGCGGACGCGCGCGGTTTTGTGCGATGCACCGGCCTGGGTTGTCTCCCGGAAATGCATGCCGGCGATGCCTTCCCGGGATTTGGAACGTCGTTCTCAAGACGTTGCCGGAAGTCGGTCCGGCAATGCCCTTGGTGTTTGTTCGATCAGGAACGGCACTGGAAATGTGGTCGTGCGGGTCCGGGTTCGAAGTGCGCGTGACCGGGTCGTAAAACCACGCTGCATTCGCCTCAACGCTCCGGCCTTAGCCTGCCGGTTGATCGGAGCGAGGAGGGGTGGCATGACGGAAGTTGGCGAAAGACAGAGTGCGGCCATTCATCCCAGCCTCGACCGGTCAGTTCCCATCGGCTCCCTGGACGACAAAATCGCCTCATCCACCGACTTTCCCCTCGCGCGGCGAGCACGCGAGCGATTCAGGCTCCTGAAACCCGCAGCACACGGGGCTGACAATCCGAGACGCCCGGCTCCCGCGTGCCATGTCCCGTTCCGGCCGCTCGGCGGCGGTCTTTCCAAGGCGGCTGCGAGACATGCGGACCGCAATGCCGCCGACCATCCGGGGGAGGACCACACGATCCGCCCGGCCTCGACGAGAGAGCATGACCGCAAGGCCGGAGAATCGGCGGCGGTCCATTTCCCGAACAGCTTGCCGGGAACCGCGGAGGGCTGGAAAGCTCTCGGAAAAGCCTCGCTTGCTCCCTTGACGGCCTTGCGGATACCATCCTCTCTTTTATTGGGGGTAACCGATCCCGGTTCGGAACATTCCTGCTCCGCGAGCAGTCTCCATTTTGGAAACCCGAAAACCGGAACCCCCGGGAAGACCTCAGCGGATGGGGTTCTCCGGCGGACGGCATCACGTGACGATCGGCGGCCGTCACAAGGCCTGTACCGGAAGAGGACCATCGTTCGTGCGGTTGGTCGCGGGGCGTTGGGCAATCAGGAGAGGATAAGGACCGTTTTTATGTGTGGGCTGAATGGGTTGAAAAAATCAACGCGGAAAGGAGGTATGGGGTTTTTCATCACAGGTTGCGTTCAAGATGACGGCATTGGACGGGAGGGCATAAAGCCCTCCTCTATGTATGACCGGCACATCGGTCCGTATGGACTATGTCTGATTGAAACGTCGGTCTGTATGGGATACGTATGATCGAAATGTCGATCCATAGAGGCTACGTCTGACCGGAACAGGGGTCCGTAGGGGCGGGTAAATCATCGCCCGCGCCACCTCCCGCCGGGCAGGTATTATGTAATCTTGAACAAACCTCAGTATCAGATGTCTCTGTAACGGTTTTACTTGGGCGAGACAAATCGAGATATCATTGAACCGGTTTGCTTTAGTCGGTAAAACAAGGAGAAGCACATGAACGCCGCAGTTCTTATGATCGTAGCACTTGTTTTCTTCTTGGTGGCTTATCGTATTTATGGCAGATATATTTCAAAGGTATTCGAGGAAAACGACGCAAATCCCACACCGGCATGCGTAATGAAGGATGATTGCGATTATGTGCCCACAAAGCCGATTGTTCTCTTCGGGCATCATTTTGCAAGCATCGCCGGTGGTGGTCCCATCATCGGCCCGACCGTGGCCATGCTTTTCGGGTTCATACCCGTATGGCTGTGGGCGGTGTTCGGGAGTATCTTCGTCGGCGCGGTGCACGACATGACGACGCTTTTCGCCAGTGTGAGGGAGAAGGGGAAATCCGTTGCCGAAATCGCGAAGGCGACCCTGGGAAACACTGGGTTCTTTCTCTTCATCTCGTTCAACATACTCATGCTCCTGCTGGTCACGTCCGCATTTCTGGGCTTGACGGCAACGGCCCTGACTTCCTTGCTGCCCCTGGACGTGCTCAAGCTCGAACCTTCGCAAACCCTGGTGAAGACCGTAGAGGCCGGCGGGGTCGTCAAGGCTCAGATTGGCGGCATTGCCTCCACCTCGGTCATCATCATCACCTGCTGTGCGCCCTTTCTCGGTTTCCTGGTGTACAAAAAGGGAATCAACGCATATCTCGCCTCCGCCATCGCGATCGTCGTATGTATTGTTTCCGTTGTCGTTGGAATGGAAATTCCGGTTTCCTTCAACGCCAACACATGGATGATCATACTTTGTTTCTACACGTTACTGGCCGCGGGCATTCCCGTCTGGCTGATTTTGCAGCCGCGGGATTTCACCAACTCGTTCCTGCTCTACGCCGGGGTTGCGGGGTTGTTCATTGCGAGCATTGCGGCGGGGATGAAAGGGATCACCTTCAACGCCCCGATGACAAATCTCGCGGCAGGCTCGGTCAAGCTGGGTCCCATATGGCCGTTCCTGTTCATCACGGTGGCCTGCGGAGCCATTTCGGGATTCCACTGCCTGGTTGCGGGCGGCACGTCATCAAAACAGATCTCAAAGGAATCGGACGTCAAGAAAATCGGCTACGGAGGCATGCTGCTTGAAGGCTTGCTCGCCATTGGCGTTTTGGTCGCCGTCGGATGCGGCATCGCCTTTCAGGATTACACGAACATCGTGTTCCCGACGACCGCCGGGGTAAGATCGAACCCGATCCTGGCCTTTGCCGCCGGCGCGGGCGGCCTGTTCGACAAAGGGCTGGGGATATCGCCCGTGTACGGGACAATCTTCGGAATCCTCCTTGTGGAAGGGTTTGTGGTCACGACACTGGATACCGCGGTACGGCTCAACCGGTATTTGTTCGAAGAGCTGTGGCAGGTGATGTTCAAAAATGTTCCGAAGATTATGAAGACGTACTTGTTTAACTCGGCGCTTTGCGTGTTCCTCATGTATATCCTGGCCTACAACAATGCGTTCCTGGTCATATGGCCGGCATTCGGCTCCGCGAATCAATTGCTTGCCTCGTTAGCCCTGATAGCCGTATCCGTGTGGCTGGTGAACAAGGGAAAGAACGCCGTATTCACCGTAATACCGGCGATCTTCATGATGGTGACGACCTTGTACTCCCTGGTCAGTCTGCTTATTAACACCTATCTTCCCAAGCAGAACTACATGTTGTCCGCTGTTGCGATATTGCTGATCATTCTCTCGATCGGCGTCATTTCAATGGCATTCAACGCGTGGAGGAAGATCAGGAGGGAAGCTGTGGTGCCCGCGCGCGCGGCATGACAGGCCAGTAGAAATGCTCGCCGGAAAGGGGGCCGCCGCGGCCGGCCTCTTTTTCGGCGGCCCTTCGCGCCCTGATGTCCACCGCGGGCAAAGGGGGGCGGGGCCGTTTTCATGCGTGCTTTTTCCAACAGGGAGGGACTGTGGGATCGGTGGAGCCGGACCTGCGTTTCAACAGTGTCGCGCTGGAGACCGGCGTCCGCATGCATTACGTGGAACGGGGACCGACGGGCGCCGAAGCGACGGTCTTCATTCACGGATACGCGGATTCCTGGTTTTCCTTCAATCGCGTGCTTTCGGCGCTTTCACCCCGGCATCACGCGTATGCCGTTGATCTGCGGGGGCACGGGGATTCGGAAAAGCCCATGGGCGCCTACTCCCTCGATGTTTTCGCGCGGGACGTCGTGTCCTTCATGGATGTCGTCGGCGTGGAACGGGCGAACCTTGCCGGGCATTCCATGGGGAGCTTCATCGCACAGCGCGTCGCAATGGTCGCACCGGAGCGGGTGAAGAGCCTCACCCTCATCAGCTCCGCGCCTACCGCAAAAGATCATCCGCTTCTACTGGATCTGAAGGGAACCGTCGACCGGTTGAGCGATCCCGTTGGCCGGGCTTTCGTGGCCGAATTCCAGGCGACGACCAATCCCGTTCCGGCGGACTTCATGGAAGGCATTATCTCCGAGAGTTTGAAAATACCAGCGCGTATCTGGCGCAAAACGCTTCACACCCTGCTCCTCGAGGACCACAGCGCGCGGCTGCCCGAGATCGTCCTTCCCACCCGGATCGCCTGGGGGGAGCAGGACGGGTTTTTCACCCGTGAGCTCCAGGACAGGCTGAGAGAATTGATCCCTGCTTCGACCTTCAAGACCTACGCTGCCGGTCACGCCCTTCACTGGGAAAAACCCGCGGAATTCGCGCGGGACCTCGAGGCTTTCCTTGTAAAGGGCTGATTTCCGCAAGGGGGACGGCAATCCGAATGGACCGAATGGGCCGGGATCGTCCGCCGGTGCTCAGGGCTTTTTCCCCCGCATGTCCTCGACCGTCTCGAACGTCCCGTCTTCCTTGCGGATGATCAGCATGTCGCGGCCACGGATATCCGTGAACCGGATGGCGCCCTCGTAGGAGGCGGGGGGCTTGCGTTCTTTTTTCCTCAGGATCAGGAGGACGGCCGCTGCGACGACCAGGATTGGAATCAGCAAGAAAACCGGATGCATGTTCACGACCTTTCCCGGGGAGAGTCACACAGAGCGCTTCAGTCCGCATGTCGAGTCCGACGAACCGCACATCCCTTGAGGGAGCGGGCCCGAGTCTCAATTTCGCTCCATCACGTCCACTGCTACCAGAATTCGCCCGAAATGCCAAAAGGGGAATGGAAGGCGGTAGCGAATTTCGCCGTCTTTCCTCAACGGCAGGGGTGCCTTCTCGGGCCTCCACATTCCTTCCGGCCGGCGATTTTACCGTTGTTTCCCGACGCGTCGCAAACGCCCCATCACTTCGGAGCATCCCAGCCGTAACCCTGTCGGGTCCCGGTCGTCATTCCACGCCGTGCCGAAAGCACCTCACCCAGTGCCCTGGGGCGTATTCCACGAGTGGCGGCACTCGATCGTCACAGGCGGGAGTTGCCTCGGGACAGCGCGGTTTGAACACGCACCGCGCATTCTCGCCGGTGTCCGGCTCCAACTCCGGCTTGACGTGTCCGCGCTTTCCGGAAGCTTTCGGGTCGGGGACCGGGATGGCCGCAAGGAGCATCTTCGTATAGGGATGGCACGGAGTTTCGAACAACGTCGTCTTTTCGGCCAGTTCCACGATGCGCCCCAGGTACATCACGGCGACCCGGTCGCTGATGTGCCGCACGACGGACAGGTCGTGCGAGATGAAGAGGTAGGTCAGGCGAAACCGCTCCTGCAGGTCGAGCAGGAGATTGATCACCTGCGCCTGGATGGAGACGTCGAGGGCGGACAGGGGCTCGTCGCAGATCATGAACTCGGGGTTGAGCGCCAAGGCGCGCGCAATCCCGATGCGCTGGCGCTGTCCGCCGCTGAACTCGTGCGGGTAGCGGTTGATCTGCTCAGGCCTCAGGCCGACCACTTCCATGATCTCCCGAACCCGTTCCCGCCGTTCGGCCGCTGTGCCCACGCGGTGGATCACCAGCCCTTCACCGATGGTTCTGCCCACGGTCTGCCTAGGATTGAGGGATGAATAGGGATCCTGGAAAATGACCTGCATCCTGCGCCTGAGGGCATGCATTTCCCGGGCCGGGAGCGTCAGCAGGTTTTTTCCATCGTATACGATTTCTCCCTGCGTTGGCGGTTCCAGGCGCAGGATCAGGCGTCCCAGCGTCGATTTTCCGCAGCCGCTTTCGCCCACCAGTCCAAGGGTCTCTCCCCGGCTGACGGCGAGGTCGACGCCGTCGACGGCCCTGACGCTTCCGACCTGCCTGCGAACGAATCCGCGCGTGATGGGATAGTGCTTTTTCAGGTTGCTGAGCGCCAGCAAGGTTTCCCGTTGTCCTGTTTGCATGAAACCGGCCTCCAGGGGATGTGAACGCGTCGCTTTCCGAATCCTCTCGACCGTATTCGGTTCGATTCGCATCAATAGAGCCAGCACCGGACGGGGTGCCCGCCTTCGGAGTGCATCAGGCCCGGTTCTTCCTCGAAACAGCGATTGAAGGCAGACGGGCAGCGGGTGTTGAACTTGCAGCCGCGCGGCAGTTCCAGGAGGTTCGGCACCACGCCCGGAATCGCCTCCAGCCGCTTTTCCCCGCTGGCGGCCCTTCCCGGGATCGAGCGCATCAGGCCCCGGGTATAGGGATGCAAGGGAAACTCGAAAAGGGCCCTCACGGGAGCTTCTTCCACGACGCGGCCCGTGTACATCACGAGGACCTGCTCGGCCAGGTTCGCAATGACGCCCAGGTCGTGTGTGATGAGCAGGATGGCCGTTCGGGTGTTCTCCCGGAGCTCTCTGAGCAGGTCGAGGATCTGCGCCTGGATGGTCACGTCCAGGGCCGTGGTGGGCTCGTCGGCGATGATCAGCCTGGGGCTGCACGCCAGGGCCATGGCAATCATGACGCGCTGCCGCATCCCTCCGCTCATCTGGTGCGGATAGTCTTTCATGTGGATCTCGGGGGAGCGGATGCCGACCATTTTCAGCAGTTCCAGCGTCCTGTCCAGGGAGTCCCGCCGGGAGAGCGCCATGTGGCGCTGCAGGACTTCGACGATCTGATCTTCCACGCGAAAAACCGGGTTGAGGGAGGTCATGGGCTCCTGGAAGATCATGGAAATCTCCCTGCCCCGGACTTCCTGCATCTCCTTTTCGGTCAGCGCGAGCAGGTCTTTGCCGTTGAACCGGACCGCGCCCCCGACGATCCGCCCGGGCGGGGAAGGAACGAGGCGCAGGATGGAATGGGCGGTGACGCTCTTGCCGCATCCCGATTCACCCACGATGCCGAGTATCCGGCCTTCATCGAGGCGCAAACCGACGCCGTCGACGGCTTTGGCAACACCCCTTTCGGTGAAGAAATGCGTCCGAAGGTCGTCGACCTCCAGGAGAACCCGATTCGCGCCCGGCTGATCCACCGCACTCCGCCCGTTTGCAGGTTGTCGTTGACCGACGCGCCGAACGGCGCGACGGAAGACCCGTTCCGGATCGAAAAAAAATACTATCAAAAACCGGGAGCAAAGTCAAAAAAGGGGCCGGTTCTCGCCTTTGCGTGCGTCGGTTCTCGCAGATCGTGCACGAATTGTAACCGGCGTGTGCAAGAATCGTAACCCGAACCTCGGAACAACCCCGACGCCGTTTGATTAATCCAATGTAATCAATTCATTGAACTCTTGGCACAAACCTTGCTCTATGGTTCCATCGCGTTTTACGTGATGTGTGACGCCGATGCAACAAACAATCAACGATTTCACCATATGAGGACAACATGGCCAGGCCGGCACACAAGATTTTCGACCTAGCGGCGGAGGACCGCATGGAAGACGGCGACGGGATCGAGCCACTGGAGAACCGGGCGGAAGAAACCACTGTCTTGCGCCCGAGAATCGCCAGGGATGCGGTCCCGATCGATGGACGCACGGGAACCGAGGATGGCGTTGAGAAGAAAGAGCCTTTATCCTTCAAGATTCAATCCGACGAATCCGGGATTCTCAGACCTGTCTTTCCGAAGGCGGGGAATTCCACGGGTGTTGCCCGGTTCTTCCTGAGCCCCCCCAAGACCATTCCCGTGGTTGACGGTGTAAGGCCCCAGGTAAAGGGCAAATTCCTTTTCGTCGGCGACGAGAAGTTTTATGTTCGCGGTGTGACCTACGGTCCTTTCCGCCCGGAAGAGGATGGCTGCGAGTACCATACTCCCGAAGTGGTCGAGAAGGATTTCGCGCAGATGGCCGCCAACAGCATCAATGCGGTACGGACCTACACGGTTCCGCCGCGCTGGCTGCTCGATATCGCGCAAAAACACGGGTTGCGGGTGATGGTGGGGCTTCCCTGGGAAGAGCACATCGCCTTTCTGGACAGTAAGAAAATGGCTCGGGACATCGAGAGGCGGGTGCGCCTGGGGGTGAAGGAATGCGCCGGCCATCCCGCGCTTTTGTGCCTCACCATCGGCAACGAGATTCCAGCTTCGATCGTGCGCTGGTACGGCGCCCGGAAGGTGGAAAACTTTCTGAAGCGGCTCTACGAGGCGTCCAAGGCGGAAGACCCCGAAGCGCTGGTGACCTACGTCAACTTCCCCACCACCGAATATCTGCAGTTGCCGTTCGTGGATTTCGTTTCCTTCAACGTTTACCTGGAAACGAGGGAGAAGCTGGAAGGATACCTGGCCCGTCTGCAGAACCTTGCCGGGGAGAAACCGCTGGTCATGGCGGAAATCGGGCTGGACAGCATCCGAAACGGAGTGGATGTCCAGGCTTCCACGCTTTCCTGGCAGATCCGGTCGACGTTCGCCACCGGCTGCGCGGGGATGTTCGTTTTCTCCTGGACGGATGAATGGCATCGGGGCGGATTCGACATCGACGACTGGGGATTCGGCGTGACGGACCGGGACCGGAATCCCAAGCCGACCCTGGACGCGATCAGGAAAGCGTTCGCGGGAATTCCGTTCGCGCCGGACCTGGAGTGGCCGAGCATATCGGTGGTGGTTTGTTCCTACAACGGTTCGCGAACCATCCGCAACTGCCTCGACGGGCTGCGCCGGCTGGACTACCCCAACTTTGAGGTGGTCGTGGTCAACGACGGCTCCACGGACGGAACCGGGGAAATTGCCGCGGAATATGGTTTCAAGGTGATCAATACGACCAACCACGGGTTGAGCAGCGCCCGGAATACGGGGATGCGCGCCGCCAAGGGCGAGATTGTCGCCTACATCGACGACGACGCCCGCCCGGATCCGCACTGGCTGACCTATCTTGCCTATACGTTCCTCGCCACCGACCACGTCGGTGTCGGCGGGCCGAATCTGCCTCCCCCGGAAGACGGTCCCATCGCCGCCTGCGTGGCGAATTCTCCGGGTGGTCCCATCCATGTGCTGCTCACCGACCAGGAGGCCGAACACATTCCGGGTTGCAACATGGCCTTTCGGAAATCGGCGCTCGAGGCCATCGACGGTTTCGACCACCGGTTCCGGATCGCCGGCGACGACGTGGATCTTTGCTGGCGACTCCAGAAAAAAGGCTGGACCCTCGGGTTCAACCCTGCCGCCATGGTCTGGCACCATCGCCGGAATTCGGTGAAGGCTTACTGGAAGCAGCAGAAGAACTACGGGAAAGCGGAAGCCTTCCTGGAGAAGAAATGGCCTGAGAAATACAACGCGGCCGGGCATGTTCCCTGGGCCGGGCGCCTCTACTTCAAGGGATTCGAGCAATTGCTCAGCTGGTCGCGCGGTCGTATCTACCAGGGTACCTGGGGCAGCGCCCTGTTCCAGTCGATCTATCAGCCCGCGCCCACGCTGCTCTGGTCCCTGCCGATGATGCCCGAGTGGTACGCCATCATTGCGGCGCTCGCGGTTTTCTCCGTGCTGGGCATCGAATGGCCGCCGCTGCTCCTGGCCCTGCCGCTGCTCCTGTTCGCGGTTTTCGTGCCGGTTCTGCACGCATGCATGTGCGCCATGCGCGTGGTTTTTCCCCAGCACGGCGGCTCGCGCCGGCAGGTCTTCAAGCTGCGCGTCCTGACCGCGTCGCTGCACCTGATGCAGCCCCTGGCCCGGCTCGTCGGCCGTGTGCGTCTCGGCCTCACCCCCTGGCGGAACTGCTCCGTTCCGGGGATCGCCCAGCCCTGGCCGTGGCCCAGGATGTTCACCGTGTGGAGCGAAAAGTGGAGATCTCCGCTGGACTGGCTGGAATCGCTCGAATCCGGCATCCGGGGACTTCGGACCGTGGTTCTCAGGGGCGGCGATTTCGACCGCTGGGACCTCGAGCTGCGCGGCGGGCTGCTCGGCAGCGTCAGGGTGCTCATGGCCGTTGAGGAGCATGGGGGCGGCAGGCAATTCGTGCGCATCCGCACCTGGCCCCGGTGTTCGACGGCGGGAATCGTGGTGACCCTGCTCTTCGGGTTTCTTGCGGCCTGCGCGGCCCTGAGTCATGCCTGGATGGCGTGCGGCCTCTTCTATGCCATCGCCTTCCTGTTCATGATCTGGATCGTGAAAGAGTGTTCCGCCGCCATGTCGGTGATGGTGCGCCTCTTCGGGACAGAAAACGATTCATGAAGCCGGCGGCCTGAATCGGCCGCATCCGGTCACTCGGACGAGAACGAGAAAAGGGTGTCGCTCCCCCGCGGGACGGCACCCTTTCCATTATGGTGCGGATCGTCGTAGTCGGCAACTTCCTTGCCGGACGGCCGCAGGGTTATCTCCACTGCATCGTCCTCTCCAGCCCGCGTCGGGTTCGGACGAAACCGGGCCGCGACTTGACAAGCCCGATGTGTGATTCCTAGCTTCAAGGACTGATACCCATTCGCCTTCAAGATCGCGGGACAAGGAAGTTGCCGGAGGCGAGGCGGATGTGGACGGGCAGCGTCCCCGCGGTTCGCGAAACGGTGAGGAACGGCTTTGAGCCCTCCCGCCCGATGCTGCCGTCTCGAATGCGAAGCGGTATGAGCCCATGCAGGGCCGCACGAAGAAGCACATCCGTCCGAGAGGTTGTTTCCCATGGAGTTTTCAATCGGCTGGAATGCCGACTATATCGATGCTCAGTACCGGCTCTGGAAGTCCGACCCGAAGCAGGTTTCCCGGGAGTGGCGGATTTTCTTCGAGGGCTTCGAGCTTGCTTCTTTTCCTGAGCCTTCGGGAATTTGCGATCGTGAAGAGGTCCTTCTCCAGGCCGGCGTCCAGGAGCTCATCCACCGCTACCGTGACATCGGTCATCTGCTCGCCTGCCTGGACCCGCTGGCGAGTTGCCCCATCGACCATCCTCTGTTGAGACTCTCGTCCTTCAACCTGTCCGAAGAGGCTCTCGATCGCAACGTTCAGGCTCCCGGGTTTCTGCATTCGAAACGGATGCCGCTGCGGGAAATCGTGTCCAATCTGAGGGATACCTACTGCGGTTCGGTCGGTGTAGAGTACATGCATCTGCAGGACCCGTCCGAGCGGGCCTGGCTGCAGGACCGCATGGAACCGATCCGAAACCGGCCTGACCTGGCTGGCGACGAAAAGCTCGCCATCCTCTCGGTGCTCACCCGGGCGGCCCTCTTCGAGCAGTTTCTCCATACGAAATACGTCGGGCAGAAACGGTTCTCCCTCGAAGGGGCGGAAGTCGTGACAGCCATGCTGGACAGCCTTTTACGGCGCGCTGCGGAAGCGCAATGCCGCGAGGTGATTCTCGGCATGGCCCATCGCGGGCGTCTGAACGTCCTGGTGAACGTTCTGCGCAAACCCTATTCGGACATCTTCTGCGAATTCGAAGATCATTACGACCCGGAGTCGATGGTCGGCAGCGGAGACGTCAAGTATCACAAGGGTTACATGGCCGATCTTGAAATCCGGAACGGGCGTTTGTTGCGTGTACTCCTGGCCGGGAATCCGAGCCACCTCGAAGCGGTGGACCCCGTGGTGGAAGGCATTGCCCGCGCGCGCCAGGACGGCTGCGGCGACTGTTTGCGCCGGCAGGTGCTGCCCGTCCTGCTTCACGGCGACGCGGCGTTCGCCGGCCAGGGCGTGGTTGCCGAGACCCTGAACCTCTCCCTGCTGGAAGGGTATTCCACGGGAGGGACCATTCACGTGGTCGTCAACAATCAGATCGGTTTCACCACGCTTCCGGATCATGCCCGGTCCACGCGCTACTCTACGGACGTCGCCAAGATGCTCATGGTCCCCATCTTCCACGTTCACGGCGAGGATCCGGAAGCCGCCTGCTTCCTGGTCAAGCTTGCGCTGGACTACCGCATGGAATTCGCCAAGGACGTGGTGATCGACGTGGTCTGTTTTCGGCGCTACGGCCACAATGAAGGAGATGAGCCGTACTTCACGCAGCCCGTGATGTACGACCGCATCAAGGAAAGACCTCAGCTTTGGCGCAGCTATGCCGCGAAGCTGAGGGACGAGGGCATCGTTTCGGACGGCGAGATCGAGGCGATGCAGGACGGTATCCGCGAGTGCCTGGAGAAGGCCTTCGATTCCGTTCATGACAAGACCTGCCCGCTACCCGTGAACCGGTTCCTCGAAAGTTGGGACGATATCGGCCGCGACTATCCGGAAACGCCGGTGGAGACGAGGGTTGCCGAAGAGACGCTGGTTTCCCTCGTCCGCGGAATGAATGCGTTTCCGAGCGGTTTCTCCGTTCATCCCAGGCTCGAGCGTATTCTCGCCAAGCGCCTGGAGTCGGTCGAAAAGGGCGAGGGGATCGACTGGGCCACGGCGGAACTGCTCGCTTTCGGAACCCTGCTCGAGGAGGGGACGCCGGTGCGGTTGAGCGGTCAGGACAGCCTGCGGGGTACATTCAGCCACAGGCACAGCGTGCTGACCGATGTGAAGACGGGGGAGCGCTTCACGCCGCTGAACGCACTGAGCCCGCGTCAGGCCCGTTATTGCGGATATGACAGTATGCTCTCCGAGAACGCGGTGCTGGGGTTCGAATACGGGTATTCGCTTGCGGATCCGCGCACTCTGGTCATATGGGAGGCCCAGTTCGGGGATTTCGCCAACAACGCTCAAGTCATGATCGACCAGTTCATTTCGAGCGGGGAAACCAAGTGGCAGCGGCGAAGCGGCCTGGTGCTGCTGCTGCCGCACGGGTTGGAAGGGCAGGGCGCGGAGCATTCCAGCGCGCGCCTGGAAAGGTTTCTCCAGCTCTGTGCCGAGGACAACATCCAGGTTTGCAACCCGAGCACTCCCGCCCAGTACTTCCACCTGCTCAGACGCCAGGTGAAACGCAACGTTCGAAAACCGCTGGTGGTGATGACCCCGAAGAGCCTGCTTCGGCATCCGCTCGCCGTGTCTGCAATGGCCGACCTCTCCGTCGGCCGTTTCCGGGAAGTGCTGGACGACCCGGGGGAAAGCGAGGCTCCGGAACGCGTGCTCTTCTGCAGCGGAAAGATATACTACGACTTGGTCGGGAAGCGGGACGAGGCCCGAACCGGACGCATTCCGATCGTCAGGCTCGAGCAGTTCCATCCGTTTCCGGAACGGCTGCTCGCGGAAATTGCCGCAAAACGTTCCCGTGCCGGGGAATGGTTCTGGGTCCAGGAGGAGCCCCGGAACATGGGGGGCTGGACATTTGTCGGGCCCAGGCTGGAGGCGCTCGCCGGCCGAAAACTCGGGTTCATCGGCAGGAAGGCCGCCGCGAGCCCCGCGACCGGCTCTCACCGCGCTCACCTTGCCGAGCAGGATGCCATTCTCAGGGAGGCGCTCAAGCTCTAGTGCCGCGAACCGCCGTATTACCGTGTGGGGGTCGGGACGATGGCCTCAAAACGCAACGGGAACTCGGGAAAAGGACCCCTCCGCGCCTGGAGGGGAGGTTTGCGCGGAGGCGCATGAGGTCGGTCGGTGCGTGTTTTCCGGAGAATCCTTCGGTCATCCTGGAAACCGGGGTGTTTCCGATCCGTCAATCGTCTGCCAAACCAGTGAGGAGTGACCATGCAGATCGAGGTGAAAGTGCCCGAGGTCGGCGAATCCGTGCAGGAAGCCCTGCTCGTCCAGTGGTACAGGCGCGACGGCGACATGGTGCGCAAGGGCGAGATACTCTTTATCATCGAAACGGACAAAGTCACGCTGGAAGTCTCGGCAGACGCGGACGGGATGCTGAAAATCCTGGTCCCGGAAGGACAGACGGTCCGCATCGGGACGGTGGTGGCGACAATCGATTCGGAGGCTCGCGAGGCGAAGCCTCTCCCCGTCCGGCAGCCGGAAGCGGAGAAAACCGGAGATGCCGTCGAAAAAACGGCGGAACGGGATGTCGCGGCGGGACCGGTCCCCGTCTCGCCCGTCCATGCGCCGTCGCCGTCCGGAGGCGGCACTGCGGAAGCCTTGCCCCGGCCGATCGTGTCCGAATCTGTGAAAGAACTCCTCGCCGAGAAGGGACTGGACGCCGCGCAGCTCACCCCAAGCGGCCCCGGGGGCAGGCTGACCCGGGGAGACGTCCTCGAGTTCCTCGATGAACGAGGGCATGAAACGACGGGAAAACCGGCTGAAAAGACCGTCACGGAATCCGCGGTCATGCCCGAGGCGCCCCGCCGGGTGCCGCCGCGGCGGCAGGTCGTTTTTGCCCCGGAGGAATTGACGGTGCGCAAGCCCATGACGCCGATTCGTCGAAGAATCGCGGACCATATGCTCCAGGCGCGCCTGAACACCGCCATGCTCACCACATTCAACGAAATCGACATGAGCAGGCTTCAGGAGATAAGGAAACAGTTCCGCGATCTTTTTCAGAAGAAGCACTCAGTGTCCCTGGGGATAATGTCGTTTTTCCTCAAGGCTGCCGCGGTGGCGCTCAAGGAACTGCCCGAGCTGAACGCTTTCATCGAAGGCCACGAAATCGTCTATCACAACTACATCCACATCGGCGTCGCGGTCGGCGCGGAGCGCGGGCTGGTGGTTCCGGTCATCCGCGATGTGGACAAGCTCGGTTTTGCGGACCTGGAAAAGGCCATTGTCGACCATGTGCGCAAGATCAGGGAAAACCGGCTGGAAATGTCGGACCTGGAAGGGGGCACGTTTACGATCAGCAACGGCGGCGTGTACGGGTCGCTCATGAGCACTCCCATACTGAACAGCCCTCAGAGCGGCATTCTCGGCCTGCACAAGATCGAGGAACGCCCGGTGGTCGTGGACGGCCGGATCGTCATCCGTCCCATGATGTACGTGGCGCTGAGCTACGATCACAGGATCGTGGACGGGAGGGAAGCCGTCACGTTTCTGAAGCGGATTAAGGAATGCATTGAAAACCCGGAACGGATCATGGTGGAGATATAAGGTGGCGGGAGACGGGAAATACGATGTGATCGTCATCGGGTCGGGGCCCGGCGGATACGTCGCCTGCCTGCGCGCCGCGGAGCTCGGCCTCAGGGGGGCGTGCGTGGAAAAGAGCGACCGGGTCGGCGGCGCGTGTCTCAACGTGGGCTGCATTCCCAGCAAGGCGCTCCTCGAATCGAGCCGGTTCTTTTACCTTGCAAGAAAACGATTCCAGGAACACGGCATCGTGCTCGACGACCAGGTGCTTCATCTGCCCGTCATGATGGCCAGAAAGTCGGAGGTGGTCCGCGGTCTCGTGGAGAATGTCCGCAAGCTCCTGGAGAATGCGGGGGTGGCGCTAATCCGGGGAACTGCCCGGCTCGCAGGGGAACAGCGCGTCGAGGTGACCCGGGACGGTGAAAAGACGATGATCGAGGCCGAGGCCGTCGTGCTCGCCACCGGCGGCGAACCGGTCCCGGTGCCCTCCCTTACCTTCGACGGCCGCAGGGTCGTGAGCTCCACGGAAGCCCTTGATTTCGATCGGGTTCCGGAGCACCTGGCGGTGGTCGGGGGAGGCACCATCGGGCTGGAGCTCGGTTCCGTGTGGAGCCGCCTGGGGGCGCGGGTCACCGTCATCGAAACGATGCCGGGCATCGCGGCCGTTGCCGACGGCCAGGTGTCGCGGGCGCTCGAGCGCCTGCTCAGCCGGCAGGGACTCGAGTTTCGCCTGCGCACGAGGGTGACCGGGGCTGAGGTTACAGAGGAACAGGTGGTCCTGACCCTCGACGCGCAGGGAAAGGAGGATAGCATCGCCTGCGACCGGGTACTGGTGGCGGTTGGGAGAAAACCGTTCACCGGGGGTCTCGGCATAGAGGCACTCGGCATCGGCACGGATCCGAGGACCGGCCATGTGCTGGTGGATGAGCGGTATCGCACCGGCATTGCGTCGATCTATGCCGTCGGGGACCTGGTGCCCGGACCCATGCTGGCGCACAAGGCTTCCGCTGAGGGAATCGCCGCCGTGGAATGCATCGCCGGGCTTCCGGGTGAAGTGAATTATGACACGATCCCCTCGGTCATCTACACCTCGCCTGAAGTCGCCGGCGTCGGCCTCACCGAAGAGCAGGCCCGTGAAAGGGGACTCAGCTTCGTCGCCGGGTCCTGCCCGTTCACGGGTTCCGCCCGAGCCCGCTGCATCGGGGATACCGACGGCTTCGTCAAGGTCATCGCCCACGGCAGGACCGGTCGACTGCTTGGCGTACACATCATCGGGCCGGAAGCGTCGGAACTGATCGGCGAATGTGCCGGGGCACTGGAACGCAATGCCACGGCGGAGGAGTTCGCTCGGGTGGTCCGCGCTCATCCCACTCTGTCCGAAGCCGTTCGCGACGCCGCCCTCATCGTCCAATCAAGCAGAAAGCGAGGATGACGGGTTTCCCTTCCCAATTTGGACTGTTCTCACCCAGCAGGTCGTGATATCTTCCCGTACCGCCGGTGTTTCGGTTATTATATTAAGATTGTTCGCGCACGTGAGGAAGGCCCATGGTGTGTAGCCCTTGAGCCTCAAGGGAATGGATCGGCCCGATTGGCTTCGTCTTGCGGTGCGGGATGGTCGATGGGGAACCCGAAAGGTTCTCGGGGACGGATTTCCGGTTCGGAGGAGTTCTATGGCAGGTTCGCGGCTGCGCATCATCGTGACCGGGCTCGCGGCGCTGTACCCGGTGGGCGGTGTGGCGTGGGACTATCTTCAGTACATCATCGGTTTTGCCCGCCTGGGGCATGATGTCTATTACCATGAAGACTCATGGAGCTGGCCCTACCATCCCATCCAAAAGACCTACACTGCGGATCCGACCTATTCGGTCGACTACATCGCCGACTTTTTCAAGACTTACGCTCCGGAATTGACCGGCCAGTGGCATTATCTCCATCTGCACGACCGGAGCTACGGGATGGACCGAAGCGCGTTCGACGAAGTCGCCCGCACGGCGGATCTCTTCCTCAATGTCAGCGGGGCGTGCATGATTCCCGAAAACCTGTCCGCAAACTGCGCCAAGGTGTTCCTCGATACGGACCCCGGCTACAATCAGATCATGCTGAGCGAGCGACTGTCATGGTCGGAGAACGTGGACCGCTGGTGCGCGACGGTTGCCGCTCACGATCGGCATTTCACCTACGCCGAAAACATCCATGGAGCGGACTGCATTGTTCCCAGGATGGATTTCGCGTGGAAGACGACCCGGATGCCCGTCATCCTGGACCTGTGGTCCGGGCCTGCGGCGGAACCGGCCGATTCCGCCAGCCCCTGGACGACCATCATGACCTGGAACGCCTTCAAGGGGAAACTCGTTTACAAGGGAGTGGAGTACTTCAGCAAGGGTACCGAGTTTGAAAAGCTGATGCACCTGCCCCGAAAGGCACAGGCGCGGCTCAAGGTGGCGGTGGGAGGCGTCGATGCGCCGCTCGACCGGCTCGCCGAGTACGGCTGGGAGGTTGTGGACGGACCCGGGGCCACGGTGACTCCCGCGGACTATCAGTGCTTCATTGCCGAATCCCGTGGGGAAATCTCGACGGCCAAGCACGTCTACGTCGCCATGCGCACCGGCTGGTTCAGCTGCCGGTCTGCCTGCTACCTGGCCGCGGGCCGGCCGGTGGTGGTGCAGGACACGGGATTTTGCTCCATCTTCGAATCCGGGAAGGGAATCCTCGCGTTCAATACGCCCGAGGAAGCGGTGGAGGCGATCCGCCGGGTGGAGAGGGATTATTCCCTCCAAGCCCGCGCCGCCCTCGGCGCTGCGGCCGAATACTTCGATTCGGACAAGGTCCTGTCCCGGTTCATCGAGGACGCTTTTTGAAGGGGGCGTGTTCCACATGAGTGAGCGCAAGCAGGGGAAAGGCAAGATCATCGTCTTCGGAATCATGTTCTGGTATCCGCTGGCCGGCGTGACCTTCCAGTTTCTGCACTATCTGATCGGCCTGAAGCGCCTGGGATACGACGTTTACTATGTCGAGGATTCCGGCCGCTGGATCTACAATGCCGACACGTTCCTGTTTTCTCCGGATGCCACCGACAACGTCGCGGCCGTCGCTCCGATTCTCGACGCTCATGGATTCAAAGGTCGCTGGGCCTTTCGGGGCAATTATCCCGGCGGAAGCTGCTACGGCATGACCGAGGAGCAGATCCTGGCGCTTTATCGCGAGGCGGATGCTTTCCTGAACGTCACCGCGTCGCAGGAGCTCAGAGAGGAGCACATGGCCTGTCCGCGGCGAATCTACGTGGAATCGGATCCGTTTGCCGTCCAGGTCAAAGTGGCCGAGGGGGATGAGCCGACCATCGCCGCCCTGGAGGCCCACGACACGCACTTCAGCTTCGGCGAAAACCTGGGCGCGCCCGATTGCGATCTTCCCCTCGAACGGTTCAAATGGCTCCCCACGCGACAGCCGGTGGTGACGGATCTATGGGACAATCCGAATCCCCCTGCGCCGGGAACGGCGTTCACCACCGTCACGACGTGGCACAACAAGGGCAAGAGCCTGGTCTTCAGGGGCGAGAGGTACCACTGGACCAAGAGCCGCGAATTCGTCAGGTTTATCGACCTTCCCGAGCGGCGTAGCGTGCGGTTTCAGCTGGCCCTGGAGATCAACGAGGCCACTCGCCGCATGCTGACCCGGCATGGCTGGGAAACGGTCCGTTCCCTGCCGATTTCGCGGGGCGTCGACAGCTATCGCGCCTACATCCAGGGGTCGAGGGGGGAGTTCACAGTCACCAAGGAGCAGGTGGTGAGACCCCGGACGGGCTGGTTCAGCGACCGAAGCGCCTCCTACCTGGCCGCCGGCCGTCCCGTGATCACCCAGGAAACGGGTTTCAGCAAGTACCTGCCCACCGGAAAGGGACTTTTCGGCTTCCTCGCCATGGACGATATCCTGTCCGCAGTGGATGCCATCGAGAGCGACTATGAAGGAGCGTGCCGGGCGGCACGGGAAATCGCAGAGGAATATTTCGGCGCTGAAAAGGTCTTGAGGAGCCTGATGGACAGGGCCGGTCTCTAGACCCGCGAGCCTTCCGGCCTTCCGCCGCCGGCCTGCTTTGGTGCAACAGGATGCAGACCGCTCATACCCGACCCATACCCCCGCAGAGGCTGACCTGGCCGGACATGATGAAGGGGATTTCCATCCTCTGGATTGTGTTCTTCCACTTCTTTCATGCCTACAACAACGGGCGCTTCCCGTGGCTCCTCGGCTTCGGGAATTTTTCCGCCTGGCTTGCCGAGCAGCATTCCGGCTCGATCCTCGGGATCGTTTCCGCAGCCCTCGAAGGCATCGCCGCCGTGGTGTTCGAGCGAGGTTCCCAGGCGGTGGGCGTTTTCATCGTGTTGAGCGGGTTCGGGCTCGCCTACTCGCTGGCCGGGAGCGGCGGGCAGCCGGGCGGATGGAACTCCTGGTACCGCAGGCGGTTGTTGAGACTGTTTCCCATCTATTGGCTGGCCCACCTGATCTACCTGGTCTCTCCTTTCATGGACCGGCAGGACCCGATCGATTTCCGTTTTGTGCTGAGTCTCCTGGGCGACAGATTCTACCCCGCCGAAACGGTTTTCTACTACCTGGTGCCGGCATGGTGGTTCTTCGGGTTGCTCCTTCAGCTCTACCTCTTCTTCCCCCTCTTCTCCAGGCTGCTGGACAAAGCGGGGGAGGTGAAGTTTCTCATCCTCTGCGGGGTATTTACGCTTTTGAGCCGCTACCTCCTGTCCGAGGTCCTGGAGGCGAACGGCAATTACGCGCAAGGGGCGTTTTTCGGAGCGCGACTCTGGGAGTTCGCCTTCGGCATGGTCGTGGGGCGGCGATACTTTCTGAGAACCGGCGAAACCGAACGCCGCCTTTTTTCCTGGCGGGCGTCGGGCGCGGGCATCGTGATCTATATTCTGGGCGCCTACAGCTACCAGCCGACCTTCACCAACATTTTCACCGACATGCTGATCGGGACCGGCCTGTTCATCATCATCGCACACGCGGCGGTCCGGATGGATCGATGGCCGGCCGCCGCGAGGCTCCTTACCTCGGTAGGGGTCTATTCCTACAGCCTCTACCTGCTGCACCAGCCGTACGCGATCTATTTCGGAAAGCTCCTGCGGGAATTCGAAATGCCCGCCTACATAGCGGTATCGTGTGCCATCACCGCGATCATGACCGTGGGGACGATGCCCTTGGAAAAATACACCAACCGGTTCGCCGGCCGACTGTTCGGGGGATGACGGGGGCCGGCTGCGCAGGCGGCTTACGCCCTCCTGCGAAGACGCCCGGGCAGGGATGACTCCAGACAGAGCCGTTCGCGCGGATCGTCAGTCCCGATAGCCGGCCATTATCCGGCTATCTCGCGAGGACCACCTTTCGCACCGCCTCGGGGTTGACGGTTCCTTCAGCGTCGGGTTTCCCGGCCCACGTCATGACGAACTCCCGGTAATAGCTCACCAGGGTCACATTCATATCCAGTTCCATGCTTTCGCGGAGCTCGGGAACGCCGAGAAGCTCGGAGGGGATGAAAGCTTCAACGGCCATGTGGGGCAGGGACTTGTCGAGTCTCTGGACTCTGCCCGCCGTCGGGACCCGCTCAGGGGGTTTCCCGTCCAGGGACTGAAACAGCAGCGGGCGGATTTCGAACCCGTCGGGAAAATCCGGGTTGTCGGCGGGAACGAGGTAGACGGTAAAACGACGTGTTGCGCCTTGCACCGTCGATTTGAGGTCGATCCGGAACGCCTCGCAGCGGGGAAACTCACCCGTGAAGGCCAGGAAAGCCGGGTCGACGAAAGTGTTGGCCAGGCTTGCCAGGTAAAGCCCCTCGGGCCTCCAGGACAGATGCACGTCGCCGAAGGGAACGTATGGTTCCGGTGCCCGAAAACCCGTGACCCTCGAACGCTCCTTGTCCCATTCCACCAGCGACTGGTCCGTTACGTCGATGGGGGTCGCGGCACGAAAGATCGGGACGGCCCTCTTCCCGCTGCCTTCGTTGTCGTCGTCCGGCGGAAGTTGCACGACGGCCGTGCGACTCCATTTGTGGATGGTTTCGAGCACCGGGTTGAGTTTTCGAAAGGCTTCGGTCACTTCCTCGTAGGGACGGTTGGCCGTGTCGATCAGGCCCATGTTGTAGTCTTCGCCGTCCTCCCGGCCGCCGAGCGGTTCATCGCAATACTGGAACCAGTGAGCACCCACCACGTTGGGGAACCGGGCGAAGTTCAGCATGGCGTTTCCGGCGCCCCAGGCCCGTTCGGCCTGAGTGGTCACCGTCATCAGGTGGCCGGGCTTGGCGTATTTGTTGCGGGCCGTTTCGTTTCGGTTGCCGCTCCGGTTTTCGTGCGCGGCGAAGAAAAATTCGGTCACCAGGACCGGTTTGTCGTTCAGGCGTTGCATGCCTTCGAAATAATAGGGGGCAATCCAACCGTCGGGGGTATCCACGTTGTAGTTGGTCGAGATCACGTCCACGTTGTTGCCGATGGCCAGCAAGGCGTCCTGGTGGTAGTAGAGCGGCAGACGGTCGCCGAGAACCAGCGCTCCCGGATGGGCCTTTCGGATGGCCTGGACCATAAGATGGTAGTACCTTTGGGCGACCAGATACATGAACCGGTTCACCACGCGGATTCCGTGTCCCCCCGGGCGCAGTTTGAGGGCGGCCCCCCGCTGCTTCAGGTCTTCGAACCCGTTGATCCCTTCGGCGGGCACCCAGTCTTCCAGGAGCAGAGTCCAGTCGTTGCGGTACCGTTCGGCCAGGAGCTGCCAGAGGACCCGCTTGGTCCGGTTGTGCCAGTCCGCCTTCAGATACCATTCAAAGAGCGGGGAATTCCACCAGCCCACTTCATTGTCCGAATAGTACCCGATCAGGCGCGGGTCATTCCGGAAGGGTGCGGTTAATTCCACGGCTTTGTCGGCGGTGATCTGGTCCATGGCAGGATCGAAGGGATCGAACCAGTGGAACTTCGAATTCCGGCCCAATTCGAGATCGATGGTGAGCATCAGGTCGAGCTGCGGGGAAGAATCGGACCAGCCGCCGCGGGTATTGAAACCGAGTGCGTCGAGTTGATCGCCCGTGCAGTTTCGCCATTCTTCGAGGGAGGAAAAGAAATTGTTCCAGCAGTAAGCCTGCCGCAGGCGGCTTTTTTCGCTGTCCTTTCCTCCCGTAACGATATTGACTCCCTTGGAATAAAAAGGCGCCCCGTCAGGAGTGACGAGCCAGTACACGCCCTCCCGTTTCGAAGTTCCCCATGCCGCCGGCTTTTCCGGGGTTTCCCCCGCAAGGGCGAGGCTGCATGCGATCAGAATCGACAAAAACGAATGAAGAAGATGACGGATCATCATGTCCCCTGGAACGAAACAAGGTCCTTCGGCCGGGAGGGCCTCGGACCTTTCTGGAAGGAACGAAGAACACGACAGTCGCACGGGTTCCTACGTCATCGGGCGTCCGCCCGGTTGAAGCAGAGCGCGTATTCCTGCGGTACTGCCATGATCTGGGCCGAATCGAGATGCCCGAACAATTCGCACGGTCCCGTGAAAAGATTGAGAAAATAGCCCAACACGGGGGACTGGCTGGCATGGGCCTGGAGCGCCCTCCGCTTCCCGTTGAGCTCATCGGAGGTCAGCGGCAGGTTCAGCCATTCCGTGCCGGCCAGGACCTTTGAAGCCGACGAGGAGCCGCGAACTCCCGTTCTGTCGATTTCTTTGGACCACGAGTCGGACTGAGGGTAGTCCCTGAAGTGGACCAGGTAGGTGAGGACCTGCGTGCAAAAAAAGGACACTTCACCTTCCTGGTTGAGCTTGCGCAGGGCATCGAGCACGAACACTCCCGTGGTGGCATGGTCGGGATGGTGGTCCCTGGGATCGGGGATAACCACCCAATCCGGTTTGAAGTCGTTGAGAACGCGGGCGATCTCGGCTTCGAGGTCCACCCCGGCGTATTTCACCCACCGGCTGAGCTTTCCCTTCACGTAAGGGCGGTTGAAGCGGGTGTAAGGGGAAGTGTAAGGTTTACCCCTGGACCAGTAGGTTTCCCAGAGGTCGTCGATGCCGGAGTCGGGGAAACCGAGGAAAATCGCATCCTCGCGCGGGAGCCCAAGCTCGCAGAGTGCCTGGACGGCTTCTTCCTGCCGCCCCTGGCCGTACTCGATGAAATCGTTGCTCGATGCCACCGCGCGCTTGATCCGAAGCTTCACCCCCTCCGGGTAGCCGTCGCCGTTGGTCACGAACACGACGCATACCTTCCCGTCGTTGTCCTGCACACGCTGGATGAGGCCGCCCGCCGCCAGGGACTCGTCGTCCGGATGGGGCGAGAACACCAGCAACCGCAGGCCTTCGGGAACCACCAGGTCCCTCCTGGAAATGTACGCAAAAGGCGACGCGCTCATGTCGGACGGCCGGGTCGTCAGGCTGGCCGGCAGTCTCCCCCCGCCGCGATCGGGATTGGGCATTGCATCTTTCCCGGCCGATGAAATCCGGCCGTGGTCTGCGATGCTCTGCGAGTGCGAGGTCGCATTCCCGGGCACGATGAGACACAAAAAAATCAGGGTCAATCCTGCGGCCCACTGCTTCACAGTTCCATACCTTCCCCGGCGAGGGTAGCCCCTGGCCCAACTCCGACGAAAGACTCGAGCGAGACCTCTTTTTCCTGCGTCCGCCCCACCGCAGGCGGCGTCGCTCGTCCCCCTGCTCTTCTTCCTCCTCCAGCCATCCGGACCGGCTTCAACGGGGGTGTCCCCCGGTGGCTCCGCCCGTGCAGGACCGTTCCTGCGGGATGCCGCACCCACGGAGACCGGTGCGGTGGGGAATGCCCTCCTCCGGCTCGGTCGACGGCACGTCATGTGCTTTGATCAATGGCTGTGCGGATTGAAAAAGACTATAAAGAACTTCTGTTTGCAAGAAAAGAAAAAAACACAATATTTTCTACTGTAATTGCGGGAGGAGTGCCGATCCATGCGGACTTCGGAAAGGGTGCCTCGATGCCGGGCGCACCTCGAAAAAGCGGTGGATCGTCGCTTGAACCGCATGCATCGACTCGGAGCCGCAATGGGTCGGAATGGCACGTCAATCCCCCCAATGGCGGCCGGCCGTTCGATGTCGGCTTGCCCCCCCGGCCGCGGGCCTACTCCTCGAGACTGAACTGGGACCGGTACAGCAGGGCGAAGGGGCCGTTACCGCGGACGAGTTCCTCGAAAGTTCCCTGCTCGACAATCTCTCCCGATCTCAGGACGATGATGATGTCCGCATTGCGCACGGTGGAAAGCCGGTGCGCGATGATGAAAGTGGTGCGGTTGGCGGTGAGCCGGTTGAGACCCTCCATGATGAGCGCTTCGGTTTCGGCGTCCACGGACGAGGTCGGCTCATCCAGGATCAACACCGGGGCATTGCGCAGAATGGCCCGCGCGATCGTGATGCGCTGCCGCTCTCCTTCCGAGAGGGTGGCGCCCTGTTCCCCGACCAGCGTGTCGTAACCCTGGGGCAGGCGAGCGATGGAATCGTGAATGCGAGCCAGTTTCGCCGCCTCGACGACTTCCTCCAGGGTGGCTTCGGGGCGGCCGTAGGCAATGTTCTCGCGCACCGTGATCGGGAACACCAGGGGCGGCTGCAGCACCATGGCGATTTGCGTGCGCAGGGATTTCAACTGGAAGTCGCGGATGTCCGTGCCGTCCAGGGTCACGCGGCCTTCCAGCGGATCGTAGAATCTCGGGAGGAGGCTCAGGAGCGTTGATTTCCCCACCCCGGTCGGCCCGACGATGGCCACCTTCCGGCCCGCAGGAGCGTGGAGGGAGACGTTGTTCAGAACCGGCTGATCCGGGACATACTGAAACGAGACGTTTTCCCACGACACATCGCCTCTCGCCCCCGATGCCGGAAAAACCAGGTTGCCCTCGGCCAGGTCGCGTTCCACGTCCAGTATTTCGAAAACCCTCTGCACGCCCACTTTGGCCCCCTGGATCAATCCCCAGGTCTGGCTGATGGTGTTGATCGGGGCGTACAGCGACGCGAGGTAAGCCGTGAAAATCACGATTTCGCCCACGGTGAGACTCCCGGAAAGCACGTGTTGGGCGCCGACCCATACCACGAAAGCCGTTCCGAGGGCCATGACCACGTTGATGATGCCCGAATAAAAAGTCTGAAGCGTGTAGAGCCGCAGGCTGGCATCGAGGCTCTGGTTGCTCGCGGCCATGAACTTCCGGTGTTCTTCCTCTTCCTTGGTGAATGCCTGGATGATGCGCATGGCCGACATCCCCCGCTGCACCACCGAGTAGACCTCGCTTTCCTGCTGGCGCGCCACCGTCGCCGCGAGGCTGATCCGTTTGCTGAGCAGCGAAATCGACAGAAACAAAACCGGGCACACGCTCAAGGCCAGCACAGTGAGCTGCCAGTCGATCTTGAGCATGACGGCGAACATTCCGATCAAAAGCGCCAGGGCGGTGGCGATCGGGAACACGCCGTTCATGGTGAGGCTCTGAATGGCGTAGGTGTCGGCCGTGACCCGGTACATGAGATCGCCCACCTGGCGGCGGCTGTGAAAAGCCAGGGAAAGCCGCTGCAGATGACTGTACAGGTCGCGGCGCAAATCGTTCACCATCCTCTGCCCGATCTTGATGGTGGTGTAATTGTTCAGCAGGGTGATGCCGCCCAATACCAGGTAGATCACGATCAGTCCCGCACAGGCGGCGACGAGCAATGCCTGCTTCGAGAACAGCTCGTGCAGGTTCCACGGCGAGGGGCTGTCGCCGAGCACGCTGTCGATGACGATCTTGAGCGGCCAGGGCTTGAGGAGCTCGCATCCGCTCATCAGGAATACCTGCGCAAGTGCGAACAGGAATGGATACCGGTACGGCCAGAGGTAGGGTAGAATTTTTCGTCTCATATTTTCGTCGCTTTGCCGCGAATGGTTTCATTTTCCGGCGGGCCCGGGGATTGCCGGGCCGGACCGCCGACTCTGCGGATGGGATTATCTAGCCCAACGGGCGTGCGATATCAACCTAAATCTGGGCAAATCAAGGGCATAGGGCACAATGGAGGCATGGCGGCGCATAGGGGAAGGGTGGCGGCAACCGTCGGCGCGGCACGGCAAAATGATGCGGGCCGGGACACCAAAAGGATTGTCAAAGTTCTGCAAACGAATATAATTACCGGCGCTTACGGGCATTGGCCGCGCCCGGCGGGGACTCGCCCCGGATGTCCGGTTGCGGCGTGATCCTCCTGATTTCAATCCGAAAGGAATGTAAATGCATCTTCACAAACGCAGTGCAGTGACAGGCGGGGCCGGTTTTCTCGGGTCGCACCTTTGTGAGCGCCTCCTCAACGAAGGCCGTGACGTCCTGTGCATCGACAATTTCTACACCGGGAGCAAGCGCAATATCCTGCACCTGCTCGATAATCCCTATTTCGAGCTCTATCGTCACGACATCACCTATCCGCTCTACATCGAGGTGGACGAGGTTTTCAATCTCGCCTGCCCGGCGTCCCCGATCCACTACCAGAACGATCCGGTTCAAACCACCAAAGTGAACGTGCACGGGTCCATCAATATGCTGGGACTGGCCAAGAGGCTGAAAGCGAAAATCATGCAGGCCTCCACATCCGAAGTCTACGGCGATCCCAAGGTGCATCCGCAGCAGGAATCCTACTGGGGACACGTGAACCCGATCGGGCTGAGGTCCTGCTACGATGAAGGCAAAAGGTGCGCGGAAACGCTTTTCTTCGACTATCACCGACAGCACGGCCTGAAGATCAAGGTGGCGCGGATTTTCAACACGTACGGTCCGCGCATGCATCCCAGAGACGGGCGGGTGGTGTCCAACTTCATTGTCCAGGCGCTGCAGGGGCAGCCCATAACCATTTACGGCGAGGGGACCCAGACGAGATCCTTCTGCTATGTGGACGACCTCATCGAAGGGTTCTGGAGACTCATGAACACCAAGGACGAATTCACCGGTCCCGTCAACCTCGGGAACCCGGTGGAATTCACCATCGCCGAACTGGCGGAAAAGGTCATCGGATTCACCAAGTCCCGTTCGCAGATCGTTCATAAACCCCTGCCTCAGGACGATCCCATCATGCGCAGGCCCGATATCAGCCTTGCCAAAAAGGTTCTGGACTGGGAGCCCAAAGTGCCTTTGGACGAAGGGTTGAAAAAGACCATCGACTACTTCGACGACCTGCTGAGGACCGGAGGCAAACAATGGGGTCAAACCTACACTTTTCACAAAACTCCATGAGCCGCGGATATTTCCGCATGAACGCGCCAGGCTTTCCGACCCGTGACGACTGCTGTCGGGATGTCCTTGCGGATGGGCGATTCACGATTTCATTGCCGGGATTCATGCCTCAATAACTTGAGAACGGAAAGGGAACGAGAATGGGGGATCGATCCATCGAGAACAAGGTCCTCGCCCTGAAAGAGAAACTGAGCGGTGCCGAGAACGTCGTGGTGTTGACCGGGGCCGGCATTTCCGCGGAGTCGGGCGTTCCCACGTTTCGCGGGGAGGGCGGACTCTGGCGCACGTACCGGGCCACCGACCTTGCGACTCCCGAGGCATTCGAGAACGATCCCAAGCTTGTGTGGGAGTTCTACGGGTGGCGCAGACAGCTTCTGGCGCCGCTCGATCCCAATCCCGGTCACTACGCCCTTGCGGAACTGGAACGCAGGATACCGCGCTTCACGCTGATCACCCAGAATATCGACGGCCTTCACCAGAAGGCCGGAAGCGCAAACATCCTCGAGTTGCACGGCAATTTGTGGTGGGTTCGCTGCACCAGGTGCGGCAGCCTGACCGAAGACCGCACCATTCCGCTGCCCGAGTTGCCCCGCTGCGGTTCGTGCCGGGGACTGCTCAGGCCTCACGTGGTGTGGTTCGGAGAAATGCTCGAGCCCAAGATACTCGATCAGGCCTACGAGGCGATCCGGGACTGCGGCGTGATGCTGGTCGTGGGCACGTCGGGAACCGTTCAGCCGGCGGCGTCCATGGGGGTGATCGCCAGAAAGCAGGGGGCGACGGTGGCCGAAGTCAATCTCGATCCGACCCCGTACACAGACGCTTACGATATCAGTATTTCCGGGAAAGCCGGGGAAATCCTGCCGCGGCTGCTGTGATCGGGAGCAGGCGGGCGGCGTTGCAGCGCTCATAAGTGTGACCGGTCGGCACAGTCGAGCCCAGGGAGGGGGGCGCCGCCCCTTTGGGGCCGCCGGACTGCAATTTCCGTGAGTGTGCCCGGTGGGCATCGTCTTCCATGGGGGGTGCCGGCTCATCGAGCCCGGGTCATTCTGCCATTCACGAGTGTGACCGGTTGCCGGAGCCGGGCGCATTACGGAAAGCATCACGGGTGAGTTTCCGGCTCATGGCCGTCCGTCTCGAAATACCCCGGGCCCGGCTCATTTTCATGGTTCGTTGTGAGCCCCCGGTTCTGATTCTGTGTGCCGGGCCGTCCGGGCAGGAATGACGACGGTCATGATCGTCGTGCTTCTTTCTGGTTCGTCCGGCTCAGGGCGGTTTGCGGCATATTGCAGCCGCCGCTCCGGCCAAAGCCGGGGTGTTTGATACCCGGAGAATCCCGGACTCCCCGTTCCGCGGGAAAGACCGGCGGGTGTCCGTGTCCACCGGACAAATCCCCGCGCAATGACATCAGCGACAATTAACCTTAAACAATAATCGAATATTGTCATATCTCGCGGGAATGGTGGGCTGTCGGTCAACAGGGCAATAATTATGATGGAATAAGGATATTCGATGCAATGAAGCGAGCAAATATATATAAAAGAAAAAATGTTATATACTTGCACTCTTCATCGATGACTACGGCAGGTATTTGGATGGCGACTCAACCGTTTGTCGCCATAGACATTTCTGAAGACGATGTGGTCAAAGTCAATCACATCAAGAATGCCTTGGAACAATCCAGAGAATATGTTCCTCACCCCGTGCGTTCGTCCAATCTGTTCGAACCGATTCTCAAACTTGCCGGTGTGACGTCCTATTCCGAGTTTACGGAATCGGCCCGATCGTGTTCCATCGAGCTCGAAGGCAGGAGACTTCGGTTCATTCCATACAGGAATCTGGGGCCGCGAATCGGGCACGAAGAAATCACGGGCCGTATCAAATCGGTTTCAATCAACGCTTCCGCTGAAAGAATAGCCGCCACGCTGGAAAGCGCGTTCGATGCTTGTGAATGATGCGGGGCGGCTCTCTCCCGATCGACGCCCCGATCATATCCTTACGCCGGTAGCAAGTCCATTTGTGGACTGTACGGGAGGACGGGTGCGCGCATTCACTTCGGGTCGGAGTTCTTCAGCCGATAGGCGCGAAAGAGTCTGAGCGGAACGATTATGGCGAAGAAGGGGATCGAGGACATCGCGGCGACGGTCGGTTCCAGGGGTCCGAAAAAGCGGGAGCTGAACACGATGACCAAAACGCTGTTCGTCATGGCCAGGCTGATGATGACCGCCAGTTGATCGTCGAGGAAGTCCTTGCGGGAAACCAGGATGCCGGCCAGAAAGAGGAGGCCCGCCAAGCCTGTGGCCACCAGGGTCGCCGTCAGGATGACCGTCGGATCGCTGCGGAAAAAATCGGAATACTGGGAAAATATACCCAGGTTCGTCACCGCGAAACACAGCAGGGAAACCGGGTATTTCGTCTTCTCCAACATCGCTCCCAGGGCGGGCGCCACGCTCATCGTCGTTCTTGCCAGGACGATCGGAACAAAAATGACGATGCACAACAGGCGCATCATTTCGAGAAACGAAATGTCCATGATGCGTTCGAGCAGGACCTTGACGAGCGCCGGAAGGGTGAGCGGGACCAGCATCGAGGATGCGACCAGCATCACGAACACGAGAGCGCTGTTCGCCTGGAGAAGCTGGGCGAAATAGGGCGTCATGACCGCGGTGGACATGCCGCCCAGCAGCAGGACCGCCAGGGCGTATTCCGGCAGGAACAGCCGGAACAGGAAAAAGACCGCCACGGGAAGGACGATCAATTTCAGAACCAGGAGCACGACGACCTTGGCGCCGGAATGCCGGACGATTTTCCAGATTTCCGAGAGATCGATGGACAGGAAGCTGACGAAAAGCAGCACGATCATGCAGTGCAGGGGATACGGCTGAAAATATGCCCCGAAGCCCGGGAGCAGGACGCCGGCAAAAATCGTCGAGAAACTGACCGTCAGCAGCAGAAGGTCTTTGGTGGGCAGCATGAAGCATGGATTCTGAAATCGCCGGGGAGGCGGAATTCAGCCTTTCTTGGTCGCACTTCGTTCCGTAACGGGGGAGGGGGCGCGCGTGCCCCTGGCCCACGAGAGCGGGAAAAACGGCCGGGAGACCTTGCTCAGGAAGGCCCGGCGCATTTCTGGTTCACCTTGCCGAGAAACTTCTCCCGGTCCACGATCACTCTTTCGTGGCGGCCCTCGCCGATCTTCTCCCGGTCGTCGTAGGCTTCCACGCGAAAGAAAAGCCTGCGGCCTTCGACGCCTTCCAATGTCGCTTCGGCCCTGACGCCCATCCCGGGCGGGGTGGCCGCGATGTGGGAAGTTTCAATATGGACTCCGACCGACGTCTCGTTTGAGGGCAGATAAGGCTTCACGCAGTTGACGGCCGCGGCTTCCATGAGCGCGGCCATGGCCGGAGTGGCAAGTACCTCGATTTCGCCGCTGCCCATGGAAAGGGCGGTAATCCCGGCATCGACCGAGGTCCGGGAGCTTCCCTTGATTCCGGGCTGCAGCTTGTTCCGGTCGTTCATCTTCATCCTCCTGCGCGTGCGGTCATTCACCGCTGCCGCCAGCGCGTTCGACGATTGCTCTTCCTTCCGCCAGGACCCTGTCGTAGAGGGACTCCAGCGCCGCGTTGCCTCCCCGAAGCCCATCCACCACTTTCTCCGTCCAGTCGAGGTATTCCAATCGGCGCTCAACCGGCCAGTCGTGGGGCGGAGAATGCGTGATGTCCAGCGTGTTGCAGATCTTGTCGGCCAACTTGATTGCCTTGGCGTGCAGGCTCAGGTTGGGAGCGTGCCTGATCTGCAGCGATTTTCGTATGGCCTTGGGCAGCCGCTTGTCGTCGGAAACCTCCAGGACCAGGGACAGCACCTCTCCCCCGAAGGACCGTTCAATCTCCCCCGGCGACGTTTCGGTATCCTCGATGATGTCGTGCAGCAGCGCCGCGACGAGCGCTCGAAGGTCATGGACCTTGCCCACGCGCCAGAGCAGATCGGCAACTTCAATGGGGTGATTGATGTAAGGCGTCTGCACCGCATCCTTGCGCCGCTGGTCACGGTGCCTTTGCGCGGAAAATTTCAGGGCAACCAAAATCACCGCGATGTCGTCAAAGGTGAAGCCTGTCATGACCGATGCTCCATCGAAAGGATTATCGGACACCCTGTCGCGGTGGCTAATGCCGCAATAAAAAGCATAACTCGCGCCCGCCTTGCCCTCAAAGCCGGGGAAGGCATCCGCGCCGCGCCGATCCCGGTTTTCCGCCGGATGACGATGGATATAATCGAAAAGCGGCGCCGGATCCACCGGAAATTCAAAAGGCCGCCGCGGCACTCCACCTCGGGGTGATTTTTTTCCGTCACAAGCTTGTGGAACGAATGCCCAGGTACCGGCCGGGCGAGCCTTGCCGATCTTACAGGGATGCCTTGTTCTCCGCCGCTCTGATCTCCACCGGCACTCCCGGAGGCCGATCCGGGTGCATTTGTGAAAAGTGCAGGTTTCACTCCGCGATCCACAAAATTTGTGTGAAAACACTTTCGGTCCGAGAGATTCTCATGCGTCGTCGTGAATCCCGGCTCATGCAGGTTCGCGAAAAGTGAAAAGTGTAGGTTTGACCCCGCAGAAAACCTTGATCTTGACCGGAAATGGCAGTATCCACTTACGGAAGGATACCCCGCGGCGCTGTTATGTCCCGGGGGCGGCATGTCCTGTGCCGCTCCGGAGAGGAGGAACGGCAGGCGGGCGGCGGGGGCGTGAGAAGGGGTGCCCGCGAGCTGATGCCGGTGCGGCGCGCGGGCAAGCGTGCCGGCCACAAACGAAACGTCCCGGGCGGAGGAACCACAGTCATGGAGTTGAACTGGTACGAGGACTTCTTTCAAGGGGTTGCGCTCGATCTGTGGAGGAGGGCGATCTCGGCGGATCAGACGAAGGCGGAGGCAGCTTTTCTGGCGAAGGCCCTGAAGGCGAAGAGGAACGGGAAGCTGCTCGACGTGCCGTGCGGAAACGGGAGGCATTCGCTGGAACTGGCCAAGCGCGGCTTCCGCATGACCGGGTTGGACATCTCCGAGGAATTCATCCAGGAGGCTCAAAACCTGTCGAAGGCGCAAGGGGTGCTCATCGAATGGGTGCTGGGGGATATGTGTCAAATCCAGCGGATATCCGAATTCGACGGTGCGTTCTGCTTGGGGAACAGCTTCGGCTATTTCGATTACCAGGATATGCTGGCCTTCCTGCGACGACTCGCAAGGGCTCTCAAGCCGGGGGCACGCTTTGTTTTCGACTCGCACATGGCGGCCGAATCCATCCTGCCGAACCTCCGCGAACGTGAATGGTTCCAGGTGGACGATATCCTGCTCGCCATGGAAAACAGCTACCGGGTGGAACTGGGTTGCGTTGAGACGCAGTACACGTTTGTGAAGAGCGGGAAAGTGGAGAACCGGACGTCACTTCACTGGGTCTATACCCTCGCTGAAATCAGGCGGATGCTCGAGAATGCGGGATTCTCGATCCTCGAGACCCACGGCGGCATCGACGGCCGGCCCTTTGCTTTCGGGTCGCCGCTGCTGGTCGTGACCGCCCAGAAAGAATCCCAATAGATCGTTGCGTTCCGTCGGTTCCGACCGCGACCGGCGCCCGGCCGTGGCCGTCTGGCCGGAAAGACCTCCAGTTCATGGTTCTGTCCCCATGCGCCTCCGGCTTGCCTGTGGCTGTCGAAGATGGTGCGGCAAGACTCGCCGGGCGAAAAACGGGCCGTCTCGGCGGTTTCTCCGCCGTTTTCAGGGCTTGAAGCCCTGCTCGACCAGGATTTTCAGGCAGGCGTCCGTCACATCGGGATCGTACAGGGTATTCCGGTTTCTGTAGAGCTCCTCGATGGCCCCGTCGGTCCCGACGGCGTCACGGTACGGCCGGCCGGAGCTCATGGCTTCCGCCACATCGGCCACGGCCAGGATGCGGGCCTCCAGCAGAATGTCCTTCCCGGAGAGTCCCCGGGGATAGCCGGTTCCATCCATTCTTTCGTGATGCTGCAACACCGTCTGGGCTACGGGCCACGGGAATTTCACTCCCTTGAGAATATCGTAGCCCGCCGTCGGATGTTGCCTGATCAGGGACATTTCCACGTCCTTCAAGAGGGTTATTTTGGTGAGGATCTCGGCGGGAATCGCGATCTTTCCGATGTCGTGGACCAGGCCGGCAAGCCTCACCGCGTCCACCACTTCGCCGGGGCAGCCCATTTCCGTGGCGATCCGGGAGGCGAGGTCGGCAACCTTCTTCTGGTGCCCGGCGGTGTAGGGGTCGCGGATCTCGAACGCGGCGCTCAGGGCGTCGATCGTTTCCTCGAAAGCGCCCAGCAATTGTCGCAGCGTGTGGTTGAGCCTTTCGTCGGCGGAGCGCCGCTGGATGGCGATCCCATAGAGGGAGGCGAGCCTGCCGGCAAACACCAGGTCCTTTTCGTCGTAATCGCGGCGGGAAGTCCCCAGGGCCAGGATTCCGAGCAGTACATCTTCGGCCGTCACCGGGGTGATCAGGAACCTGAACCGCAACTCGTTCTCGTCCCGGCGAAGATTCATCATGACGGGTTTTCGATCTTCCGACACCCTGTTCCACAACCGGCACAGGCGCTCCAGGACGGCTTCCCTGATGGAAGGATCGGGATCGTCCCACTGGTTCCCCCTCAGGTCGGGGCTTATCAGGCATCTCTTCTCCGGGCTGGTGTAGTCGACGTATGCGATGCCGCTGTCGGTCAATTGCCTGGCGTGTTTGACAACGAGCGAGGACAGCTCGTCCATGGACACCGGGAGCACCATGGCCTTGGCGAGCTCGGCAATGGCCATGTTCAGGGAGATTTCCCGGAGCAGATACCGGTTCGTCTCGATGAGGCTGCCCTGCATGCGCCTCTCCCGCTCTATCCGTCCGATTTTGGCCTCCAGTTCCCGGGCGCTGAAGGGCTTGATGATGAAATCGCCGGCCCCCGCCTCCACGATGTCCGTGTAGGAGTAGTCGGACGCATATCCCGTCATGATGATGAAGTCGAGCTCGGGGAATTCCTCGAGCGCTTCGCGCATCATTTGAATTCCGTCCTTGCCCTTCATCCGGATATCGGAAACGACCATTTCGAACGGTCTTTCATGCAGCATCCGCAAAGCATCGGCGGGGGCCGCTGCGGTTTCGGTCTCGTAGCCCCTGGAGCTCAGAATCTGCCTTACGACGTCACAGTAACGTTCTTCATCATCAACAATCAGGATGCGTTTGACCATCGGTTCTCCCATCCGATTTGCCCGATCATGCCGCAACCGGCCGCACCCTGCGCCCCCCGTCGCTCTCCCGGTGGATCGTTCGCACGAAGGCAATCGTGCGCAACGTGACGTCGGTCTTGTTCGGGATCAAGGTTTGAGAGCGACCGGGTGAGCGCCTGCCGGATTCTTCAAGGGACGGAATCGGAAACGCAAGACTCGCGAATGTTCCCGAAGCGAGAGATGGCAACCCGGTGGCGCTGTTGCGGATTCGTTACGGCCGGCCTCACTGGAAACCGCATGGAGCCAGTCCCTGAAAGCCTTTACTCGTGGTTTCGGTCGGCAGACGTTGGGTGACACGATGATTTCCGGTCAACAGTCGACAGGCCGTAAATGACTCTGATCGGAATATTCGCAAATCACGGGCGTCCTGTCAACGGCCTGTTGCCCGGAGCAAATGGCAAACCCGGACAACCGGGGCGAGACGTTCCCGGGAACTTGCGGGAGACGATGTTCCGCATGGTTGCCGGCAGTGAGATGCAGCAGTCGATCAAGGTGGTTGAACCGCAACGCAGCCTGCGGCCCGGGAAGAGGTGCCGGGCCTCGCAACGGCCGGGTCGTGAGGAAGTCCCGGGCGTTTCGCCCTCATCGCGGGCACGACGGAGTTGCGCCCCCCTGGTCCTCTCTTTGCGCCCAGGTTCGGCGGCTTTGCGCCCGGGTTTGGCGAATCGTCGGGCAAGGTCTGCACCGGCCGGTAGGAAGGGCTTATCTCTCGCCGTCGCGGTGGGGATCGAACGGTTCGGCGAAGAGCAGCCTCCGGGCACCGTCCTGAGCCAGGATCGGGCCGACGTCCTGGAGGGAATCCACGACTAGGACGGGAGTGCCCACTTTGGCCCAGTTGAAAAGATCCCGCGCCGGCATAATGGGAAGGTTGATGCACCCGTGGGAACAGTTCCCGCGCTCAATGTCGCCTGCGTGGACCCAGACGTGATCATATATCCTCAGCGCGTAGGGCATGGGGGCCCAAACCCCGTCGGCGTTCCTGTAGCTTCGCGAAACGTGATCGGCGTCCTTGTTCTTCACGGTATAGAGACCGGCCTTGGTCCAGGCGTCTTCCTTGCCGATGCAGATGTAGGAATCGCCGACCATCCTGCCGTTCTCATACCAGCCGATGAAGTGCAGGTCCTTGGCGATGAGGATAAACTGCGGAACCGTCTTCAGCTCGGTCAGGTATCCCTTCAGCGGCGTCCATTTCTTATAGGCCTCGAAACTGTTGGGCACCTTGATGGGCCTTCCGGCCTTGATGTCCTCGTCGATGTAATAGGGCGCCCTGGCATTGAGCTTGGACAGGATGTGTCTTGCGATGCTCGGGCTCAGTTCCGGGTCGCATGCACTGATTTGCAGGAGCTCCCGGTCGGTCAGGACACGCTGCCGCCAGCCCAGATCGGGCGGTGTGCCGATCGGAACATGCCTGCGACAGGCGAAGGCGACGTCATCGCGGCTTTCCCCGTGAGGAGGGAATTCATAAAACGCCTGGGCCCCCATGACTTCGCTGCATGCAAGCACAATCACCAGCGCCGCCCCCGCCGACCATCGCCACAGGTTCGGTATTCTCATGAACGCGCCTTTCCGCATCAAGAATGGACGCATTTCCAAGTGCCTTCCCGCAGACGTCCGCTCCACGGAACCGAGAAGAGCGTCACGCGTGTCTCAGGCATAAAATAGTCAACTCAATGCAAGAACGCCAGAAGGTGCCGGGATGGGCGGCGAACCGTCGGGACGGCGCCCGGCGGCTCGCAGGAGAAAAAACCGGTCCGCGAAACTTCCCACTTTGAGCTCGAAAGAGTGCCCGAATGAGAACCCACCCCCGCAGGATCGGGGTCACTCTCGCATACGGCCCCTCTTGTATTGAAGGATTCCCTGAAATTTCGTCATTTTCCGGGACTCTGCCGGCGAGTCGCCACCCCGCTCCCGGGCCGCCCCGATCGCAGCATGCACTGGATGATGGATGGAATCAGCAGGGTCAGGCCCGAAACGATGGCGGCGTCGGCCACGTTGAAGGTCCAGGAACGGAAACCGCCCCCGGTCACAATGATGAAGTCGACCACGTTGCCCCCGAATACCATTCGGTCGAGCAGGTTGCTGGCGCTGCCGCCGCAGAAAAGCGAGAGGGCCAGGACCGGGAGGGGCCGCAGGCCGGGACCGAACAGGAGGAACGCAACGATGGCGCCGACAAGCAGCGCGGATGCGGTACCGGCGATTTCGCCGTGCCATTTTTCGGGCAGGTAATACTCGAAGCTGAAAACGGCGCCTTCGTTCTCGCTGTAACTGAACCGGATCACGTCTCCCGCAAAGGACAGTTCCCTGCCCCGGGACAGGCGCTCCGCGGCGATTCCCTTGGTGATCTGGTCGAATCCCACGCACAGCAAAATGGTGAACAGGGCCAGGATGATCCGTTTGCGCTGCCTCATCAATCCGCCTCTGAAAAGGGGTCTTCATTTCACCATGCACTAAAAAGGCGTTCGAACGAATGAGCCACATCTCACCGCAAAAAGCAATTCGTTTTCCACCACGGCAGGGCGGCACTGTCCGTTTGGGCCGTCAAACGCAAAGCGCGAGCCGCCGCCGGGGCTGCCGTGTCGTTGGGCGAATCCGCGCCACTTGACACTGGTCTTGTCTCTTCATTGGTGCTACATTCATGCGCGGTCTATGATCGCCCGGCTTCATAGTCGAGCGAATATCATGGAAAAGGAGGATTTCTTCCGGGACGCTCGCTTCATATGGACGGGAGAGCCTGGCGTTCCTGATCTATCGGCGCCGTTTCCAGCGCCTGAATATTGACGGGGCGGAGGATGATCAGAGACTGCTTTTCCAGGCACGGCGGTAATGGTCGAGAGGTACTCTGTTGCAGCTGAATCCGCTTGCAGTGATAGTATTCGGTTCCGCAACCGTCCTGTTTCTTCTCGGCTGGAGCGGCCTGCGCCGTCGAAATGCCCGTGGGGCGACCGCCTTCTGCGTGCTCATGCTGGCGTGCGCCGTCTATTCGTTCGGCTACGCGTTCGAGCTCACCGTGACGACCCTCCCCGCCATGATGTTCTGGTTGAGAGTCGAATACCTCGGTGTTCCTTTTATTCCCGCCCTCTATGTCGTTTTCGCCATTCAGCACGTCGGAGCGGACAAGTGGTTGACAAGGCCCGTATACGGCTTTCTGTTCCTTATTCCCCTGGTTACGTTTCTGCTCTTCCAAACGAACGAGTATCATCATCTCTATTACCGAACAAGCTGGATCAACGACTCCGGTCCCTTGCCGCTGCATTCCTTTACGCCGGGTTCCTTGTACTGGGTCCAGATGGTTTACATCAGCGCCTGTTTCTTTTTCGCCAATACCCTGTTTCTCAGGATGCGCCTGCGTGTTCCGGAACCTTACAGGAAACAGGCCGACGTCATGCTGGTGAGCTCAGTGGTCCCTTGGGCGGCAAACATCGTCTACCTGGCCGGGTACAGTCCCTGGGGCATCGACCTGCATCCCCTGGCGTTTACCTTCAGCGGGATCGGTTTTGCCTGGGGGGTGTTCCGCCACCGGCTCCTGGATCTCGTGCCGGTGGCCCGGGCGACGGTATTCGAAGGGATGCGCGATGGGGTCATTGTGCTGGACAACCGGGGACGCATCGCGGACATGAATCCGATGGCCGCACGGTTTCTGGGGGCGACGGAAGAAGCGATCGGTCAACCGGCTTCAGAGGTGCCGGCGCTGGGTCTCGAGCACACGGAAAGTATTCTCGCCGGAACCGAGGGACGTCTGGAATTCATGCGCGGCTCTCCCGAGTGCCCGTTGTGGCTCGAAATGGACATCTCCACGTTGAAAGATCGTCGTGGGCTGGAAAGCGGACGGTTGATCGTCATGCGAGACATCACCGAGCGCAAACATGCGGAGACGGAACGGCTGGAGATGGAGCGGCGCCTTCTGCATGCCCAGAAACTCGAAAGCTTGGGGCTGCTGGCGGGCGGCATCGCTCATGATTTCAACAACCTGCTCATGGTGATCCTCGGCAACCTGGAATTGGCCCGGATGTCCATCCCCGCAAGATCCCCCGCTCACTCCAACATCACCGGCGCGGCCGCCGGCGCTCACAGAGCCGCCGAACTCACCCGCCAGATGCTGGCCTACTCGGGCAAGGGCATCTTCCTCAAGGATGCCCTGGATCTGAACCAACTGGTGAGGGATATGGGCAGCCTGTTGAAGGTCTCCATATCCAAGAGTGCTTCCCTGGAACTCAGGCTCGCCCCGGAGTTGCCTCTCATCATGGCGGATTCCGGGCAGATGCAGCAGATCGTGATGAACGTCATCATCAATGCGTCGGAAGCTCTGGGCGAAGAGGGGGGAGCGATCACGGTCACCACGGCTGCGCGCGAATACGACGAGAAGGAACTGCTGCGCAGCTACCTGGAAGAAAAACCACCGGCGGGCAGGTTCGTCAGCCTGGAGATATCCGACGGCGGGTGCGGCATGGATGAAGAGACGCGCAGGCTCCTTTTCGACCCGTTTTTTTCCACCAAGTCGGTGGGCCGCGGCCTGGGGCTGTCGGCGGTGCTCGGCATCGTGCGCGGCCACGACGGAGCGATCATGGTGGACAGCGCCCCGGGGCGGGGAACGAAGGTGACGCTTCTGTTCCGCGTTCATGAAGAGAAGCCGGTTCATCCGGAGCCGCGGGCTCCCGCGGTTTTTCCTTCCATGGAAGGGGATCCGGCCCTGTCTTCAGGGACGGTCCTGGTAGTGGACGACGAAGACATGGTCCGGGAAGTGTGCGAGGCGATATTAAGACATTTCGGCTTCAAGGTGTTGACGGCGGCCGGCGGCGAGGAAGCTCTGGATGTCTTCCGCGCCAACAGGGGTGAAATTCGGTGCGTGATCCTCGATCTGACCATGCCGATGATGGACGGTCCCACCGTGTTCGGTCACATACTGGCCGTTCAGCCCGAAATGCCGGTGATCCTGGCCAGCGGCTACAGCCTGGCCGAAGTAGCCCGCCGATACGGCGATCGCGGATTTGCAGGGTTTATCCAGAAACCCTACAGCACTCAACATCTCTACTACGAGCTGCGAAAGGTGCTGGCGAACTGATGCCAATTCGCGTTCACTATTACACAACGCCGGTTCGCCAGGCTTTGCGGCGGGCGCAATTCAGGACGGTTTCCCCGGGGCGGACCGGGCCTGGATTTTCTTTTCGAAGTCCGGAATGGGCTTGACAGTTAACAAGATAGCCAATAAGATTGTTAACAATCTGTCGGCGCGCATGAATGCAATGCCGTCATGCCGGGCACAACGGCCGGCCGGGCCTCTCTCCTTCTTGGCGGGGGGCGTGGCCGGTTGGTGCGACGCCCGGTTTCGGGTGTGCGGCACCGCGCACGGGCGGGTTCTTGGCGGAAGAGTCGGCTTGGCGGCTCATGCGTCGTTGTCTGCCAGGCACTTTGAGGCGGATATGGAGTTCTGCCCGGGCCGACGTCCGGACAGCGGGGTCTGCGGCGGCCGACACGTCCATTCCCCGGTAGACGGGAGAAAGAAGGCGATTCCCAGCATGCACACAGACTATCCCAAGATGTATCGCATTCGCCAGCGCTTCGATCGCAGCGCCATCGCCGACATTCCGAAAGCGGTTCGGGATGAATTCGCCCAGGGCGATTTTGCCGGGAAGGTCCGCCCCGGCGAGAGGGTTGCGGTGGCGGTCGGGTCGCGCGGCATCAATCGGTTGGCGACAATCGTCGCCGCGATGGTGGAATGTCTCAGGAACATCGGGCTGCAGCCGTTCATCGTGCCGTCCATGGGGTCTCACGGTGGAGCGACCGCCACCGGACAGGAAGAAGTGCTCAAACACCTGGGGATCACCGAAGCGACGGTGAATGCTCCCGTGGTCTCCAACATGGAGGTGATTTCTCTTGGCCGCATCGAGAACGGCGCGGATGTATTCGTATCCAGGGACATCGCCGAAGCCGATCACGTGGTTGTCATCAACCGGGTCAAGCCGCACACGGCCTTTCGTTCCGACGTCGAGTCCGGCTTGTGTAAAATGCTCACGGTGGGTTGTGGGAAGCACCTCGGGGCTTTGAATATGCACAAGTTCGGGCTGGGCGCTTCCATCAAGCGGGCCGCCCGGGTGATGCTCGATCGCCTTCCGGTGCTCTGCGGCCTGGCCATCGTGGAGAACTCCCTCGATGTGGCCCACACCTTCAGGATCGCGCGGGCCGAGGAGTTCATCGATGTGGACCGGGAACTTCTCGAGTTGGCCAAGCGGCTTCTCCCGAGGATACCCGTGGAACAACTGGACGTGCTGATCGTCAACGAGATGGGCAAGAACATCAGCGGGGGAGGGATCGACCCCAACGTGATCGGTTTCTGGCGAAGGGAAGGCGGACCCCGCACACCGGACTACCGCACATTGATTCTGCTGGACATTACGGAGCAGTCCCAGGGAAATGCGGTCGGAATCGGGATGGCCGATCTCACGACCAGGAGGGTCATGGACAAGCTCGATCTCAAGGCCACCTATACCAACGCGCTCACGACCGGTATCTGGGCCGCGGTGCGGTTGCCCATCGCCCTCGAGAGCGAGCGGGCCGCATTGGACGCCGCCCTTGCCCATGTGACCGATGTTTCCAGGGTCCGCATGGCGCGCATACTGAACTCCCTGATGCTGGAACATCTCTGGGTGACCCGGGAAGTGGTCCAGGAATTGCGGGCGGACAAGCGCATCGAAGTGGATGAAACCCCGATTCCCATCGTCTTCGATGCCGACGGACGTCTGCTGCCTTTCGACATGCCGGCGAGCGAGGAGCACGGCAAATAAGGCGACGAGCGAAGTACGTGCGGTTTCCATTCCCCGGGGCGGACGGGGGCACCCGGCACTGATGCGGACCCGGATCACCCGGCGATGACGGGACGGTTCGAAAACACGGCACTCTGCACGACAGGCATTGGAGTCGACCATGTCCGACCGCTTCACACCCGAGCAGATTGAAGAAATCAACCGGCTCCAGCAGAAGTATTTTGACGAAAACGTGGATCTTTTCGAGCCTCCTCTGCCGAGGGGGGTACCGGAGCGCTTGAGGGAGACCGTAAAGGCGAGCGGCCTCGCGCGTGGTGAAACGGTCCTGGACGTGGGAACGGGGACGGGGATCCTCATTGCGTTCATCGTGAAGTACGGGCCTTCGGAAATCCATGCTTGCGACCTGGCCGGGAACATGCTCCGGGCGGTGAAGGATAAATTCCCCCGCGTCAAGACCCACCTGTGTGACGTCAGGGACCTGCCGCTCCCCGACGACAGCCTGGACGTGGTGTTCATCAATGCCTGTTTTTCCAACATCATGGACAAGCCGAACACCTTGAGAAACCTGCACCGCATGCTGCGATGCGGGGGCAGGCTGGTCATCAGTCATCCACTGGGCAGGGGCTTTATCGTCGAACTGAAGAAACACACTCCCTTTCACCTGGATCCATTGCCCGATGAGGCGTCTGCCAGGGTGCTGCTCGAACCGCGCGGGTTCGAAATCGTCACATTCAGGGACGAACGCGAATTTTACCTCGTCGTTGCGAAGACCACCAAACAAGAATGATCCGACCCAACTCCGGAGGCGACCCCTCCGGCTCGTTTCGCGGCCCGCCTTCGAGGCGGTTTTTGGGGACGCGGGCTCACGCCGCCGCGGAGCCGAACCGGGGCGCATCCCGTTGCGACTCCCGGGGGCTCGAAGCGAGGTAGAGCCGGATGTTGTGCGACAGGTTGTCGATGATGCCGCGGAACTCGGCCTCATCCTGTTCCAGCAGAGTCATGCGGAAGCCCTGCAACTCGGTGTTGAAGGACGAGAGCGGAACCACACAGATGCCGCTGGAAGCCAGGAGATAATAGACAAACCGCTTGTCCGGCTGCATGTCGCCGTCGCGCGTCAGTTCCTCCACCAGGTTCCCGGCGTCACGGATGCCGATGGGCAGGGTTTGCCGACCGTTCAGCACTCCGTCTTCGAACACCACGCTCATGTAAAAAGCTCCGTCGGAGCGGTTGACCAGGACTCCGGGAACGTTCTTCAGCTGTTCGTAGGCCAGGTTCGAGAGTCTCTCGTAGCGTCGACGCCTCTCCTCCAGCCAGCCGTCGTATTCGGGATGCCCGAAGATACGCGGGATGGCCTTCTGGGGCAGGGTGGTGGAACACACTTCCACCATCTTGGCGTTGTTGATGCTCCGCACGTACCGGGCGAAGTGCGGATCCTTGCCTGCATTGTAGATTTCGATCCAGCCGCAGCGGGCTCCCGGCCAAGGCAGTTCCTTGGATATTCCTTTCATTGCGAGCCCGGGAACATCCCCGATGATTTCAGCGAGCGGCTTCGCTTTCCGGCCGTTATAAACCAGGTTCTGATAAATCTCGTCCGCAATGATGAACAGATCGAACTCGCCGGCGATAGCGACGATCTCGCGCAAGATGCTTTCCGGGTAGACGGCTCCGGTGGGATTGTCCGGATTGATGAGCAGAATGCCGGCCACGGAAGGGTTGTATTTCACCCTGCGGCGCAGTTCTTGGGTGTCCGGGTACCAGTGGTTGTGAGGATCGAGAGGATAGGAAACCGGGGGCTGGCCGGCGTGGGCTGCTTCGGACGCCGAGTGCGTGGTGTAGGTGGGAGAAGGCGTGATGATGCGGGCGGTGCTTCGAAGAAGCCCGTAGACTTTGGTGATGGCTTCGCCCAGACCGTTGAAAAAGACGATGTCTTCCGGTGTGATGCGGACGCCGCCGTTACGGTTGTTTCGCCGTGCCAGGAATTCACGGGTTTCCAGGATTCCCTGCGTCGGGCAGTAACCGTAGGAGCCATCCTGCATGGCCAGGTCGGCAACGATTGCCTTCATCCACGCAGGAATCTTCTCACCCTTGGCCACCGGATCGCCGATGTTTTCCAGGTTGACCTTGACCCCCATTTGCTGCAGTTTTTCGGCTATTCCAATGATGTTGCGGATCTCGTATGTCAGTTTGCCGGCGCCCTTGTGTACGATGTCGGTTCGCATGATCCCCCTCGCTCCTGGTTTCGTCTCGCCGCGGTGTGCCCCGGACTCCATCGCCTCAAAATGAAAAAGGCCGCGAGTCCTTCGCAGCCCCTCAAACAAAAAGGGCTGCGTCCGTCTGCCCGCAGCCCTGAGTTTTCGTTTTTTTCGGAGATTAGACCGTTCCCTCTCCTCTCAGAACCACGGGCCGCAGGGCTGCCAACGCCGCCGCGGCGCTGCTAGCCAGACATGCATTCCAGGCTCTGTGGTAGACAGTGTACATATTTTGCCTCAACTGTTTGACTTCTCTCACTTGCCAACGTTTTCCAAATAACACGAACACTAATGGATGTCACGCCAAAAAAAGCCCCCGCCGTCAATATTGGCCCGGCGAACGCCGGGCATCGCAGCCTCGGCGCAAGCAGTTCCGAAATCCTTGCCCCCCGGTGTCTTTCCGGGACCGGGATGAAAGAGCCGTACCGGCGGAAAAAGCCGCCGACTGTCCCATCGGAGCCCGCGAGGGCTTCCCGCCGAGCATGCCGGGGTATTCCGCCGAATTCGCCGCCGTGTCCCGCGTTGCCGGGGATAACTTCCGCCATTGTCTTCGCCGATGCGACCGCCTGCCGTCAGACCGCCTCAGCCGGATGTCCTTGAGGGGACATGCGAGGCGGATGCCCGTTCGGGCTTCAAACCACCGTGACGGGGCATGAGGCGCCTTTGATGAGCTCATCCACGGGCGCCCCGAAGAACCGCTTCACCCAGGCGGGCCTTTGGGATCGCGTTGTCACAACGAGGGACGGCTTCCTCGCCTTGACCGCTTCCAGGCAGATGATCGCAAACTGACCCACCTGGACGTGTGTCTTGACTTCGATTCCTTCCCTCTCGGCCCGTTCGGCAATTTCCTCCACGTGCCCCCAGCCTTCTTTCTCGTGCTTTTCCAGTACCTTGGCTTCGACGGACTCCCTCAGCTCACCGAAAAGCCTCTGGTCGGCATCGACCATGTAGCGGGCCAGATTGGAGTCTGCGACGTAGACTACAAGTAATTTCTTGATTTCTCGAGCTTTTTCGATTGCCACATCGATGGCTCTTTCGGATCTTCTGAATGTGGAGAGAGCCAGCATCACGCAACCTTCCATGCTTTTTCCTGCAATACCGGGTGGTTGAGTCATGACTTCCTCCATCGGTTAAGCATATGATGAGGTGAACGCAGGAAAACCCTGACGGAACGATGGTGCCGACAACGGAGACAACAACGCAGGAATGCCTACGTATCGGCGATCGGTCGCCCACCTGCACCGCAGTCGCAAAGAACCGCGATCGGAGCGAACGGACTGCCCCATCCACGTTTGGAACCGGTCGCCGGAGCCGTGCCGGACGTCACCGGGAAACCGCGGCCGCGGAGGTGCCTGGCCAAAGGGACGGGCAGCAGCGCTCCACCGCCACGAAAACGCGCCCCTTCGCCAAGGCCGGTCACGAGCAAAGGTTAACCGTGGCACTTGCCTCTTGCAAGGGAAATTCGAGGACAGGGGAATTCGAGGACAATAGGGAAATTCGAGGATGATTTCGGGAACATGGGCTGGAAACGGTGCGGATGACCGCGGCCCTTCGAACTTTTGGACTTCGTTTACCCATTGTGTCTGTTCTGCTGTGCCCACTCCCGCGCGTTTGATCTTGCACGCTTTCCGGTTTCCACTAGAATGTCCTGCAAGCGGGAAAATGCTTTGCCGTGAGGACGGATTGAAGTCCTCATGCCGAGGTGCGTTCAAGATTACGCAACACCTGCCCGAAGGGAGGTCACGCGGGTGATAAACCCCGCCCCTTGCTGCGGACCGATGTGCCGGTCGGACGCAGAGGAGGACTTTATGCCCTCCCGCCCAATGCACTCGTCTTGAACGCAACCTGGTATCACGGGATCGGCCCCCGGCAACGAAAATCACCCGGGGCTCACAGCGAAGCATGAAAACCGCCGCTTACATTCCCGCGCAGGCGGAAACATCGGGAAGACAGGCCGGCTCTCCGTTCCTGCCGGAATGACGGTAACACCTTTCCACGAAAGAGAGGAGGATCGGGATGAGGAACGTCTCTTCGTTGTTTGCGATATTCTTCCTATGGGCATTGCCGTGCTCCGCTCAGGTGGCTCCCGTGCCGTCCGAGCCGCTGCCCGTTCGGAAGGTTGTTCTTTACAAGCATGGCATGGGCTATGTCGAGAGGGAAGGGAAGATCAAGGGTAACGCCACCCTCTCGCTGGCGTTTCGGTCCGACCAGATGAAGGATCTCCTGACCAGCTTCTTCGCGGTGGATCTGGGGGGCGGCAAGATTTCATCGGTCCGGTACGAAACCCGTGACCCGCTTTCCAGGCAGCTCAAGGATATTCTCATCACGGTGCCCGAGCAGACGGCGCTCAGCCAGTTCCTGGCCCAGCTCAAGGGTGCCCGTCTGACCGCCAGGGCGGCCGGAGAGGTTGTCGAGGGCCGCATCCTTGGCATCGAGCCGGTCTCGGAGGTGGTCGGCGGCCAGGAGGTCCGGAAAGGCTACCGGCTGGTGCTCCTGACCGATGCCGGTCCCATCCGGTCGCTTGATCTGTTCGGCATTTCCGAGTTCATGCTGGCCGATGACGCGCTTCAGCGGGATCTGCGCAGGCTGCTCGATCTTTCCCTCGACAGCAAGTACACCAACCGCAAGAAGTTGACGTTGAGTGCCACGGGGCAGGGGGAGCGACTGCTGCGCATCGGCTATCTCATCGAGATGCCCATCTGGAAATGTTCCTACCGCGTCATATTCGACGAGAAGAAGAAGGATGCCGTTCCGCTCCTCCAGGGCTGGGCGCTGGCCGAAAACACCACCGAAGACGACTGGCAGGATGTGACGATTTCCTTTGTCGCCGGGAATCCGCTTTCCTACGTGATGGATTTGTATTCGCCCTATTACGTGCGGCGCCCCCAGGTGCAAATCCCGGGCTTCCAGGACCTGGCGGTGGACTGGGGTGCGTCTTCGTCGCCCGATCTGATCGAGGAAGATGAGGCGCCGATGGTGAGGGAGGAGCGGCCAGGCCCGGCACGGAAGGCAAAACGGTCCGCGCCCGCGGGTGCGGCCCAGAGCATGGATCGGGCCGGAGCGCTCCCGGCCCCGGCCCCGGGCGCCGCTCCTGCCAGGCCGATGGGAGAGCTCCTGGCTTCGAGCACCGGCGACGAAGCCCAGGGAACGCAAGTCGGAGAGCTCTTCAGTTTCGAAGCCAGGGAGAAGGTCTCCATTCCCCGCGGTCAGGCCGCCATGGTTCCGATCCTCTCAAAGCAGATCAACGGCCGCCGCCTCGCCTATTACAAGAGGGCTTTCTCGTCCAGGGTCACCAATGCGTTCGTGATGCGCAACGACACCGACGTGACGCTGGAAGCCGGGGCCGTCACATTCTTCGAGGGCAGCACCTCTCTTGGGGAGGGCATACTCGGCCACACGCTCCCGCCGGGGAGCCAGGAGGTCGTCCCATACGCCCTGGACCCCTCGGTGGACGTCGTGCCGCAGCACAAGACCCTGCGTGAACCGCACTTCAAAGGCCGCCTCGTGGACGGCATCCTCACGCTCACCTGTGTCGAGACCCTCACCAGCACCTGGAAAATCGTCAACCGCGGCAAGGAACCGGTCACGCTGTGGCTGAACCAGCCCAAGAACGCCGGTTTCCGACTGGGCAAGCCCGAAAAGCCGCTCAAGGAGGTGGACAACCACTACCGCTTCGAGGTGCCGCTCAAGGCCGGAGAAACGACGGATTTCGTGGTCGAGGAGAAACGCGACGTTCGGGAAACGGTGCAACTGGCAAAGAGCAGTGAAGATCAAATCCGTTTCTACGCGTCGCAGCGGTATCTGTCGGGGGGGGCCAGGGCGTTCATGAAGGATCTCGGTGACCTGATGGCTCAGAGAGCCGCCCTTCAACGGCAGATCGACGACTGGAACCAGCAGGTCCAACGCCTGAGCGACGAGCAGACACGCGTGCGGTCCAACCTCGGCTCGCTGCGTTCGGACCAGCCCAAGGAGCAGGAATTGCGGGCCAAATGGGTTGCGGCTCTCGCCACCAACGAAGAGCAGCTCACAGACCGGCGGGGAAAGCTCGACGAGGCCAGCGTGAAGATCCGCCGGCTGGAAGACGAGGTGGCCAGGAAGATCCGCGAGTACAAGGACGACTAGCTCCCCTGGCCCGGTCGTCGCAGCCCGGAGGCGCCAGCGCGTCATGTTGTGCGTGAGGAGAAGGAGGACGCCGGCATTCGCCGGCGCGGGAGGTTCTACTTTGTTGCCTCGAACTTTCTACTGCGCACGGCATCCTGCAGGCCGGTCAGGATTTCTTCGCACTGGGCGGCCACTTTTCTTTTCCTTCCGAGGGATAGCTCGAACGATTTGACGTTGGTGTTCAGGCGCGACAGCCTGATCACCTCGGCGGTGACCGCTTGGAAGTCGGCGTAGGCTGCGGCGGCCTCCCGTAGCGCAGGCCGATTCGCTTCGGGAACGATGATTTCGAGTTCCTTCAAAGATTCCTTGACCGATTCCTCGTGGAGCCGTATTTCCTTTTCGATCCGATCCATTTCGGCAGGGTCCGAGGCGGCGATATGGGGCGGGAGCAGGAAGTAGACCTTGAATCCCTCCCTGAGGGCTTCCCAGGCGAGCGTTTGTGCCTGGCCGCCCTGAACGGTGAGCGGAAGATTCCTGCCGAGATCCGCGAGGCTGCGCTCGAACCGCTCCAGGGTCTTCCCGCCTTCGTTGAAGGAGAGGGACGATGCCTTCAGATTGGTATTCTCCACCGCATACTCGAGGATCATCTTGTCAAGGCTGCGCATTTCCGACCAGCAGGTGTTGAACTCCTCATAGAGCGCCGTTTCCCTGGTCAATCGATCCTGCTCGATGATGCGGCCGAGCTCCACGCGGTCGCGTTCGACGGCGTCCGCCATCTGCCTGGACTGCTCGGCGAGGGTCCTGGACAATTCATCCGTGACCGCCATGACCGCGCCCTTTTCGATATCCACCGACTTGAGAAGGTTGATTCTCATCCCGGACAGAAGATCTTCCTTCTTGATCAGTCTGTGGACCTGGCTCTCGAGGCCGTCGTCGGCGGTCTTGAATTTGAAGCCGATGAAGGCCAGCAACAGCAGAAGAAAGACACCGCTGAGCAGGGACAGCTTTAGCCCCGCTCCATGGGAAGAGGATTCATTGCTCATTTTCACGGACCTCCAGCGTTCGGGGTGGCGTATTCGCGCAATCGGCCGAAGGACCATCGGGCGCCCGGGCTTCGACAGTCCCCGCTCCACCGGCGCGAATGAAACGACCCAAGGGAATGTTCGCCGGGAGAGCGGCCCGCAATCCGGCCCTCACGGGACTTGCAGTCCCGAACCGCGCTCCCGCTATATCGCTATCTGCAGGCCAAGCTCGACCACACGGTCCGGAGGAATATCGAAGTAAGCGGTCGGGGTTCCTGCATTCCTCGACATGTAGACAAACAGCGATTTGCGCCATTGCATCATTTTCGAATCGCCGCCGGTCAGCAGCGATTCACGACCGAGATAGTAGGACGTCCTGGCGGGGTCGGTAAGGATGCCCTGCATGGAAGCAAGGCGCATGATCGTCGGAATGTTCGGCGTTTCCATGAATCCGTACGACGCAATGATGCGGTAAAACCCCTGCCCCAGGTCCACGATGTGCAGTTTTTTCCTGTCCGGGACGGTGGGAGTATCGGTGGAGGTGATGGAAAGAAGGATCACTTGTTCGTGCAGGACCTGGTTGTGTTTGTAATGATGCAGGAGCGAAACGGGTATTCCCATGGGAGAGACCGACATGAAAATCGCGGTTCCGGGCACGCGGGGAGGATTGTGCCTGGCCACATCCTCGAGGAACAGATTTTCCGGGAGGCGGGAGCTCAATATCTTATGCGCCAGGGCCGCCCGGCCGTCCTTCCAGGTTATCATGGATGTCGCGACGATCGCCGCTATCGTGAGGGTAATCCACCCGCCGTCGAAAATCTTGAAGAGATTCGCGCCGAAATACGACAGGTCGAAAAACAGAAACAGCACCAGGAGGGGGACGGCCTTGGCGAGCGACCATTTCCACGTCCTGGTGATGACGAAAAAGAAAAGGATCGAAGTGAGCGCCATGTCGGCGGTGACGGCGATTCCATACGCACCGGCAAGACCGCTCGATTTCTTGAACACGAGCACCAGCCCGAGGCAGGCGATCATCAGCAGGTAGTTCACTTCGGGGATGTAGACCTGCCCGCGTGTCTCTCGTGAAGTGTGGATGATCCGCATGCGCGGACAGAACCCCAGCTGGATGGCCTGCTGCGTCAGGGAGAATACCCCCGAGATCATCGCCTGGGAAGCGATGACGGTGGCCATTGTGGAAAGGCAGACCATGGGATAGAGAAGCGCCCGGGGGACCAGCCCGTAAAAGGGATTGAAGGCGAAGTTAGGGTCGCTGAGAAGAAGTGCTCCCTGACCGAAGTAGTTCAGCAGCAGAGCAGGAAAAGCCAGGCCGAGCCAGGAGAGCCGGATCGGGTTGCGCCCAAAGTGGCCCATGTCTGCATAAAGAGCTTCGCCGCCGGTGATGCAGAGCACCACCGAACCGAGCACCACGACGCCCACGAATCGATTGGCGGCGAAGAATTCGAAGGCGTACACCGGGTTGACCGCCAGCAGGATGTCCGGTCTGTCCACGATCTTCCCGGCCCCCAGCGCGGCAATCGTGACGAACCACACGATCATGATCGGGCCGAACACATTGCCGATGACCCCGGTGCCGCGACGCTGTACGAGAAAGAGCGCAAGAAGCACCACGCAGGTGAGCGGGACCACCAGGGGTTTGGCGGCTTCGGTCGCCACTTCGAGGCCTTCGATGGCCGAAAGGACCGAAATGGCGGGCGTGATGACCCCGTCCCCATACAGGAGCGAAGCCCCGAGTGTTGCCGCAAAAGCCACCACCCCATGCAGCTTGGGCGAAATCCTGCCGCTGTCGCCGGGGATCAGGGCAAGCAGGGCGAAGATTCCGCCCATGCCGTGATTGTCCGCGCGCATGACGAACACGACGTACTTGACGCAGATCACCATGGTCATCGACCAGAAAACAAGGGAAAGCACGCCGAAGATGTTGGGCTCGTTCAGGGCGATGGCATGCGTTCCGTGGAAACACTCCCGGATGGAATAGAGCGGGCTCGTTCCGATGTCGCCGTACACGACCCCCAGGGAACCCAGTGCCAGTAAGAACGTGGCGGACGAGAACAACGGGCTGGCCTTGTGCCCGTCTGAAGATTCGTTTGAATGGTTTTGCTTTTCCATCGGTCAACTGATCCGGGATTCACATAATCGGAAATGGTCCCAGTCGAAAAAAGCGCTCGGATTCCCATGACCCCGTGGGCCCGTCAGGCGTCGCCCGTCCTGCCCGGCATGAACATTCCTTGATCGGGCCCCGGAGAGTCCCACTCACTGTTCCGCGCCGCGCCAGGTTCTTGCCAGCAGGTTTTTTCCCAACTGGGTTGCCGCGAGGTAGAGCGTTGCGGCCCCGTACGCCAGCGCTGTGCCCGCAAAGACTCCGTACAGCGGGTAACACAGGTTTACCGTGATCGCGTAAATCACCACCGAACCCAGCCCCTGCGGGACATGCTTGACGATCACGTAAACGTATTCCGGGCTGTAGGTCAGTTGAATGATCACCATGAGCGGAAGCATGATGTTGGGAAACGCGGAGAACAGTCCCGCCCAGGTCGGGCCCACCACCCGGGCCGTGGAGATGATGAGCACGATGGTGCCGGCCGCGAAAAGCGATCTGACGACCAGCAGTTTCGGGCTCATCCTCACTCTCTTGTCAATCCTTACGTCCTCGATGTTCCTGACCAGCCAGGTGAAGACCACGATGGAAAGGGCCGGAACAACGAGCGCCATGCGCAGACTCAAAGTCAGTGTGCTCAAGATCGCCGCCATGGCGAAATAACCGGCGAGTCCCGCCAGACAGGCCAGCACCACGTGGAGGAACCTTCGCTTCAGCCGCGCGGCGGGCACGGATGCCCGGTAATAGCAATAGCCGAACGCCAGGGTCGCCGCAACCCCCGCGGCGGTGTGCAGAGCGCTTCCCGCGGCGAACCCGGGATCGATCTCCACTCCCATGAAAAAAAGGGTGATTGCCGCCCCCAGCGGAAATCCCGTGAGAATGCCCGCAAACCTGGGACTCACCACCTCCGCAAGAATGGAGAGGACCACGGTGATCAAGGTGACGGCCCCCACCTTGATGAGGGTCGTCACACGGAGGAGCTCGCTCATCGCTTCCATGTAAAAGCAGTCCGTTGGTCACTCGGGTGCTCGCGCAGGGAGCGCTCGTCGGCACTTCCCGAAGGCCCCGGGAACGATCCGGCGGCGACCGGGCGTCCGGGAAGCCGTTTCATGGACGGCACACCGCCTGGGCCGTTCAGGACGTTCCCGATTCTTCGCGCCGCGCGGCCGGCATCCGGTTTCCGTCCAATCATCAACAAAGTTGACAAAATCGTCAATATTTTTGTTAACAAAAATATATGATATTTTCCTTTTTATCAAGAGTCGATCTCCCATTCGCCCAATGACGAGTGGACACCGAAGTATGGCTCCGGGCGCATCTTTGTCAAGGATTATTCCACGGTACACAAAAACGAGGGCGGAAACGGGCTTGCGCGCGCTCTTGCAGAGACTCGGCTCGGGTACCTCGCGACGGGGCTGCGGCGTCTTCTTTCCCAATCCCTGGAGGCTGCCGCCCGAAGTCATGGAACCCGGCCCGCGCCCCTGAGCGCCCATGGCATCCGTCACGCCCATGGCGCAAACAGCATGGCAGGCTCTCTCACGTCACACCGGAGTACTCTCGTAAGCCCGCGGCCCTTGGCCGTTCGCGGGAATGGCGAACTGCGCCTCGCCCGGTGACGTCAAGCGCGGCGGGAAGCAGGATCCGGGATCGACGGGAAATGCGCCCGCCACCGGGCCGCTCCGGGGAGAACCTCTCCACGAATTCCCGGCAGGAGAATTTTCTCAGCCCAATCGCTCATCGGCGCCTCGGCCGGTACTGATCGAGGTCAACGCTTTTCTGGTGTGGAGCTGCAGAAGGTAGAAATCCTTGGCGTGGGTAATATGCCGCCTGGCCAACTCATCCAGTTTGGCCGTGTCCTTTGTTTCCAGTGCTGTCACATACTCGTCGTGCTCCATGAGTATCCGGTTCACGATGGCTTGTGAAGACCAGGACGAATGGCGCAGAATGTGGCAACGGGTCTTCAGTTGGTTGATGATCTGCAGGAGGGTCTGATTTCCGGCAAGTTTGAAGATGTAGTCATGAAAATTGGCATTGGAGGCGACCATGGCTTCCAGGTCCCGGAGCTCGAAACTCTCCCGGATGCGTTTGGCCATCCGTCTGAGCGCCCGGATGTCGGCAGGTTTCACGTTTTGGCAGGCCAGCCTCGTGGCAAGGGTTTCAAGGCTGATCCGGACCTGGAATATCTCCTCGATGATCTCCTCTTCCAGGTTGCTCACCATGGCTCCCTTGTACGGGACGATGGTGACCAGCCCTCTTGTTTCGAGAATTTTGAGGGCGTCCCTTATCCAGAACCTGCTGACGTTGAGAGCGGCGGCCAGGTTAAGTTCTATGAGCCGCTCGCGGGGGTGGAAATAGCCGGTAAGGATCATGCTTTCGAGTTTTGCAACCAGGCTTTCGAATTCGAGCTTAGGGTTTTTCTTCGGAAACGTCATGATTTTCTCCATTCCAGCGGCTGGAATACCGGGGGCGGGGCGGCGCGCGGCCGTCCAATCTCTGAAATCAATATTGACAAAGTATACAATCAAAGAAAATAAACGCAAGGGTTACGCAAGTTTCGCTGGCGCAAAAAAACGAAGGAACGCCAAAAAACCGTTGACGTGTGTCGTCACGCTCGTCTACCGTATTGTTAACAATCTGGCGTGTGAACAGTGCCGCCGGGTGCGTGCGGTGGTGTTCCGGAGTGTTTCGCGAGGCCCGGGATGGGCAATTTACGGCATGATGGCCGGGGCTGTGGTGGAGTACACGAAATGTCCAATCCGCAAGCGGAGCAATCGCACGCCGGCCGGCTCCCGGTTGCACGACACTCCCCGACACCGGTCGGTTTCCGCGCGGGAGCGGCGGAATGCGGCTTTCCGAATGCCTGTCTTTCAACGAATGCGGATTCCTGTGGTCGCCCGGACCGGGAAGGAAAGGCGTGGATATGTTGATCTCCTCCCCTTTGGTCATAAAGGGACGGGTATTTCCCAACCGTTGCTCCATGTCGCCCATGGTTCCGAACTGCGCGGGCGAGGACGGTTCGGTAACGGAAGCCTACCGGAACTTCTACCTGGCCCGGGCGCTGGCCCGTGTCGGGTATATCGTTTTGGGGGGAGTGTATGTGCACGAGAACGGGAAAGGCTTTCCGAGGCAGCTGGGCATCCATTCGGACGCGGTCAAGACGGGGTTGAGCGAGCTGGCGCAAGCGCTCGGCAAGTACTCCCGGGTCGGCGTCCAGCTCAGCTTCAAAAGCCTTCAGAGACTCCCCGAGGACTTCAAGGAATCCGAAATCGCGGTCTACCGCAAGGCGTTTACCGATGCGGCGGTTCGCGCCGCGCGATTCGGGCTTTCGCCGGTCAGGGCCATCCCGGCGGCGCTCAAGCAGGCAGGTCTCGGACTCGGGGACATGGACCTCATCGAGCTCAACGAGGCCTTTGCGGCCCAATATCTTGCCTGCGAGCGGGAGCTTAAGCTGGATCGAACAAAAGTCAACGTTCACGGGGGCGCGATCGCTCTCGGGCATCCGGTGGCCGCCACGGGAACCAAGCTGCTCACCACTCTGCTCTATGCCATGCGGCAGCGTGATGTGACGCTGGGCGTGGTGAGCCTGTGCATCGGCGGGGGCAACGGCGTGGCCGCCGTCGTGGAAAGACTGAACTGATGCCCGCGCGGCGACCCCGGGCACGCCGCGGCGCGAGCCCTCGGGCCGCGCGTTCGGCAGGCCGGAATGCCCTGCCGCCGGAGTCCCGGAAGACAGTGAATCAATCCCGTGGAGGGACGGAGGAACGGAACATGGCCAAAGACGGAGTTCTCGTGGTCGGTGCTGGGAACATGGGAGCAGGCATTGCCCAGTTGTGTGCTCAGCAGGGGTTCGAGGTTGTGATCGCCGATATCAGCCTGGAGCTTTCGGACAAGGCGAAAGCACGGATTGACAAGGGGCTTCGGAAAAGGGTCGAGCAGGGGAAGCTCGACGAGGCGCAAAAGGATGCGATCCTGTCGCGCATACAAACAGCGGGCGATCTCGGTCCCGCTGGCGAATGCCGGTTTGTCATCGAAAGCGTGATCGAGGACATTGCGATCAAGCGGAAGGTTTTTGCCGAATTGGACAACCTGTCGCCACCGGAGGCCATTCTGGCCACCAACACGACGTCCCTGTCCATCAGCGCCATGGCGGAGGCCACCAGGCGTCCGGAAAGGGTGGTGCAGATGCACTTTTTCAACCCGCCGGTGATCATGAAGCTCGTGGAAATCATGCCGGGAAAGAAAACTTCCCGGGAAACCGTGGAAGCCGCGGCGGAATTTGCCAGGCAGCTCGGCAAGGATCCGGTGGTGTGCAAGAACGAGGCTCCCGCGGGAATCGTCAGCCGGGTCTTGGGACAGTTGCTCAATGAAGCCACCTGGCTGGTCGCCTCCGGCGTTGCGGATCCGCAGGACATCGACAAGGCGATGAAGCTTGGCGCAAACCATCCCATGGGGCCGCTGGAGTTGATCGATCTCATCGGTCTGGACGTGCATCGGGCCAAGATGCAGACCCTGAGCGCTTTTCTGAACGATCCCCGGTACAGGCATCCCGATCTGCTGGATCGTATGATCGCCGAGGGGCGTCTCGGCAAAAAAGTCGGTAAAGGTTTTTACACTTATGAAGAGGGTAAGTGATGTTCGAAAACATCAAATTGGAGTATGATGGCCTCGTCGCGTTTCTGACCGTCAACCGTCCGGACAAGCGCAACGCAGTCGACGGCGCCACGGTGGAAGAGATCGACCGCGCGCTTTCCGAGCTGGAGAAAACCGAGGGCGCGCGCGTTCTGATCCTGACCGGAGCGGGGGACAAGGCATTTGTCGCGGGCGCCGACATCTCGGAACTGGCCAGGCGCGACACACGGCTGGGCAGGATCGAGACTCGGAGGCGTCAGGAGGTCTACACGCGCATCGAGACGTTGGAGATCCCCTCGATTGCCGCCATCAATGGCTGGGCATTGGGGACCGGTCTCGAGCTGGCCATGGCCTGTACCATGCGCGTGGCGTCCGCGGGCGTGCTGATGGGCCAGCCCGAGGTAAGGCTCGGCATCATTCCCGGCGCCGGCGGGACGCAAAGACTTCCGCGCCTGGTGGGCATGGGGCGTGCCATGGAAATGATCCTGACGGGGGAGGCGATTCCCGCCGAAGAGGCCCTGTCCGTGGGGCTGGTCAACCGCGTCGTGCCTCGGGAAAGACTGATGGAAGAAACGCTAAAGCTGGCGCGAATTATTGCCGAACAGCCAAGGATGGCAGTACAGTACGCCAAGGAGGCCGTCCTCCGGTACTGCGAAGGGTCGTTTGCCGCGGGCCTGGCGCATGAATCCTATCTTCACGCGCTGTCCTGCGGAACGGAGGACAAACGGGAAGGGGTGTCGGCGTTTCTGGAGAAACGTAAACCCAGGTTTACCGGGAGATAGGCGAAAGCCGCCTCTCGGAGAAGCTTTCGGGCTCCCCCTTTCGTCATTCCTGAGTATCACCACGAGCCGGGGGCTCACAACGATTACTAAAGTTGTCTTCCTTCTCCCCGCGAACCGCCCGGAGCCGGCGGCTCACAACGAACCAAGACCATAAAGGCGCTATTCCCGCGCAGGCGGGAACCAGCTTGTACAAGGCTTTCCGGACCCCGGTCCTGTCGGGGTCACGTTCGGGGTGGACTGTGCGATGCGCTCATGAAAACCCCGGCAATATTCGGGCAGCGATCCATGCGCGAGAAGGGGCGGCATCACCCCGGCCTGTCGGCCGGTCCCCCTGGTGTTGCCGACGGAGGATGTCGGACGGGAAGTAAGGACCATTTCACAACAGGAGGGGCATGATCTCATGGACACGCTCACTTACGGATTGGTAATCACGCTGGTCGGCATGGGGGGGACGCTTCTGGGTCTCTATTTCATCGTGTTGTTCGTGGAGCTGGTCAAGAGGCTCTTTCCTTACCGCGAAGAGGAAGGGCAGAAAGGTTAGGTGGCGAGTATGCTGAACCTGATTCAGTCCGGCCTCGGCGGCCTGATTATGGGGGTGAGCGCGCTCACCCTTGAAAACGGCGTCATGATCCTCGCGGGTGGCATGCTCCTCTACCTTGGAATCCGAAAAGACTATGAACCTTTGCTCCTGGTTCCCATCGGATTCGGGGCGATCCTCGTGAATATGCCCCTGTCCGGAATGATGGGGGAGGGAGGCCTTTTCAAGCAGTTCTACGATTTCGGCGTCATCACGGAGATCTTTCCCTGTCTTATTTTTGTCGGAATCGGTGCGATGACGGATTTTTCTCCCCTCCTGGAGAATCCCAAGATCCTGCTGCTTGGCGCGGCGGGACAATTCGGGATCTTTCTCACGCTGCTCCTGGCGCTCGGCCTGGGATTCAACCTGCTCGATGCGGTCTCCATCGGAATCATCGGCGCGTGCGACGGCCCGACCTCCATTTACGTGACCTCCAAGTATGCGCCGCACCTGCTGGGAGCCGTTTCCGTGGCGGCCTATTCCTACATGGCCCTGGTCCCGCTGATTCAACCTCCGATCATGAAGCTCCTCACCACGGAACGGGAAAAAAGAGTGAAGATGCCGTATCCCGAACGATCCGTTTCCCCCAATCTCAAGATCGTTTTCCCCATCGCGGTGACCATTATCACCTGCTTGATCGCTCCCATGGGGACTCCCCTCATGGGCATGCTCATGCTGGGGAACCTCATGAAGGAATCGGGCGTCGTCAACCGGCTCACCAAAGCCTCGGAAAATGAGATCGCGAACGTCGTCACCCTGCTGCTGGGGCTCTCCATCGGTGCCACAATGGAAGGCTCGGCATTCCTCAAGCCCCAGACCATCCTCATTCTCGGGCTCGGCTTCCTGGCGATCTGCCTGGACACGGTTACGGGCGTTCTTTTTGGAAAGCTGATGTGTTTCCTTACCAACGGAAAAGTGAATCCGCTCGTCGGCGCGGCCGGGATTTCCGCCTACCCGATGGCCGCCAGGGTGGTCCAGACGGAAGGGCGGCGCTACGACACCAACAACTGGCTCCTCATGCATGCCATGGGCGCCAATACGGGCGGCCAGATCGGTTCCATCATGGCTGCCGCCATCATGCTCTCCGTGTTGAAGGGGCTGGGCATCGGCTGACGCCGGGCGGCGTTCGGACCTGCGGCCGGGGGAGGGCTTTATGCCCTCCCGCCCGATGCACTCATCCTGAACGCAAGATTGTATCAGGAGTCGCCGAGGCATTCCCTCGACTCGAAATCCCCGTTTCTCAGCGGATCCGTCTCGCGGACTTCTCCCGACAGAGCTAATGCAGAAGCCCGAGCATCCTCGGCAGCCACATCGTCATGCCCGGCCAGTAGGCCACCATGAGGGTCAGGGCAACCAGGAACACCCAGTACGGCATGACCTCCCGGAAGGTATCCTCGAGCTTGATTCCCGCGATCTTCGAGGTGACGAAGAGGCTCAGGCATACGGGGGGGGTGATCACCGCAATCTGGATCGCCATGACGAAAACCAGGGCGAAGTGATGGGCCTCGATCCCGTAGAAATCGGCGGCGGGCGCCAGCACCGGGACAAACATGATCATGATGGCGATGCCCTCGATGAAAAATCCGAAAACCGTCAGAAGGAGGACTACCAGCGTGATGAAGAAGATCGGGCTCGTCGAAAAGGCCAGCAACATGCCGCCGATCTTCTGCGGGACCTGGGAACTGGTCAGGATCCAGGCGCAGACCTTTGCGGTGGCCATCAGGATCAAAACGGTGGAGCTGACCACGGCGGTCATGTGCAGCGATGCGATGATACTGGAAAACTTAAGCTTCCGGGTGAAAAACGCCCCCACGATCAGGACATAGGCCGTCGCGGCGGCTCCGGCTTCCGTGGGCGTGGTCAACCATCCGGGGAAGTGATATAAAAAAACATGTCGATTCCGGCTGCCGGTCTTTATTTCCGCCCGATCCGAAAGCGCTTCGATAGAGGACCGGCACCATGACGTTCAAGACCTCGACGGCATTCAATCCCGGAATCGGGAGACGACGGACGTCTCATACCGCAAAGACGGAAGGTGGACTCGTGATTTCCAGGCTCCTTCCGCCGAGGCAAGGAGGGGAAAATGAGGTTGCGTGTCGCAAGAAAGGGTTGCAGGATCTTTTTGATCGTTATTACCGTACTGGCCGCCGCGACCATGGGGCGTGCCTCGGACGGGGACCTGGCCATCGTCTTGACGCAGATTTCCGAGAACGAAGCGGTGGGAGTTCTGCCGGGAGAGAACCTGAGCTTTCAGATCCAGGCGGGATGGAAGATCATGGAGCGCGGCCCGGCAAGGCTCGATGCCGAGCTTCTCGGAAAGCGGATGACGCGGATTGAATTCTATCTCGGTAACAAGACGCTCCTTGTCCAGGCCGGCCGGGACGAGCTCTACATCAAGGGATTCATTGCCGGCTCCGGTGCTCTCACGGGGTTGACGGCGGGCGAGAAGCGTCTTCTCAAGGATGCGCTGGAAAACAATGGGAAGATCGACCTGGGAGAGAATACGGAAACGTTCCTGCACGCTCTCAATATTCTCTCTTCCTGGCCGGACAACATGCTGGTTTTCATCTGGCACGACAGCGACGAGGCCATGTCCGCGGTCGGAGGCGAGAAGTTGGCCGTTATGCCGCGCAAGGATTTCAATGCACGAAACACGGATGCCGTGAAGCTGGTTCCTCTCGACCGGCCCGCCGTGGAGCGCATGGGCCCGCCGGCTCTGAACATGACCGCCACCGACGTCAGAGAGATCGCCGTGGTGCAGGGTTGGACGAACATATGCCGGAGGATCGGTCATTCCTACACCGGGCGCTACTTCAAGTGCATTGACGACTTCGGGCTTTGCCTGGAGAGAAGGTACTTCAATTATACGCATGTCGTGGGCGGCAGGCGTTGCTTCGGAAGGTGCGGGGTGAGGTGCACGGGTGTTCCCGAGGTGAAGATCTACACCAGGGATTGTTTCAATCACGACGCATGCGTCACGAGACTGGACTACACGGCCTTTTCGTGCGACATCATGTTCACCTTTTGCGCCGACGACGTGATGAATGCGCCAAGGTGCCGATGACGTCCTCGGGGTCAAACCTACACTTTTCACATAAATGCGTGGATTTTCCGGGCGGTGAGTCCCGGAGAGTTCGGGACCGGGCCTGCCTGCCGGCCCGGGATCACTTCCGGCGCGCGTCCCCGGCAGATGACGCCGGGGACGCGCAGGCGCTGGCATTGCGCGATTCACACCTTGTTTGAAACGAGCGACTATTCGAGGAGGGCGGGCTCATGCTCCGGAAACAGGACCCGATGAAGACGGCGGGCTGGAAGAAGCTGTCGGATCATTTCCAGACGATGAAAGACGTTCACATGAAGGACCTCTTTGCCGAGGACGGGGGCCGCTTCCAGCGTTTTTCCATCCGGTTCGGGGATATCCTGGTGGACTACTCCAAGAACCGCCTGAACCAGGAGACGCTCCGGCTTCTGCTGGGGCTTGCGGAAGAGGTCGGCCTCAAGGATGCCGTCGAAGCGATGTTCACCGGCGAGAGGATCAATGAAACGGAAGACCGGGCCGTTCTCCACGCGGCGCTGCGCAACCGGTGCGATGCCCCGGTTTTTGTGGACGGCAGAGACGTGATGCCGGAGGTGAACGCCGTTTTGAAGAAGATGGAGGAGTTCTCCCGGCGCGTGATCTCCGGCCGGTGGAAGGGGTATTCGGGAAAGCCTGTCCGGGACATTGTCAACATCGGCATCGGCGGTTCCGATCTGGGGCCGAAAATGGTTGTGGAATGCCTTCGGCCCTACGCCGTGAAGGGCCTGTCGGTCCACTTCGTGTCCAACGTGGATGGAACCCACATCGTGGAGACGCTCAAACCCCTGGACCCCGAGACCACCCTCTTCATGATCGCATCCAAGACGTTCACGACGCAGGAGACGATGACAAACGCACATACGGCCAGGGACTGGTTCCTGAAGCATGCGGGGGACCCGGCGCACATCGCCCGGCACTTTGCGGCTCTCTCCACCAACACGGATCGAGTGAAGGCTTTCGGCATCGATCCGGAAAACATGTTCGTCTTCTGGGACTGGGTCGGAGGGCGATACTCGCTGTGGTCGGCCATCGGGTTGTCCGTCGCCTGCGCCATCGGTTTCGAGGGGTTCCTGGAGCTGCTGCAAGGGGCTCACGAGATGGACCGCCATTTCCGCGAGGAGCCTTTCGAGCGGAACATCCCGGTCATCCTGGCTCTCATCGGTATTTGGTACAACAACTTTTTCGGCGCCGAGAGTGAAGCCGTCCTGCCCTACGATCAATATATGCATCGCTTTCCGGCCTATTTTCAGCAGGGGAACATGGAGAGCAACGGGAAAAGCGCGGACCGCGGCGGGGAGAGGGTTCGCCACCAGACCGGTCCCATCATCTGGGGCGAGCCGGGGACAAACGGCCAGCACGCATTCTATCAGTTGATCCACCAGGGCACGAAGCTGGTCCCGGCCGATTTCCTGGCCCCGGCCCTCAGCCACAACGACGTTGGAGACCATCACGCCATCCTGCTCTCCAACTTTTTTGCCCAGACCGAGGCCCTCATGCGCGGAAAGAACAGGGAGGAAGTCATCGAGGAATTGAGAAGAGAGGGCAGGAGCGAGGACGCAATTCAACGGCTCTGGCCGCACAAGGTATTTGAAGGAAACAAACCGAGCAATTCCATTCTGTTCCGGAAGCTGACCCCGCGGGTACTGGGAAGCCTCATCGCCATGTACGAACACAAGATCTTCGTCCAGGGCGTGATCTGGAACATATTCAGTTTCGACCAGTGGGGCGTGGAGCTCGGCAAGCAGTTGGCGGCGAGAATCCTTCCCGAGCTCAACGATCGCACGACCGTGGCCGCCCACGACTCCTCCACCAACGGTCTGATCAACGCATACAAGGAAATGAGGGGTTGAGCCGGGAAAACGGGCTTGGGGAGCGCGCGGGTGTGCGGTCGAGATATTCCCGGGGGAGGGAAATGAGCGCCCGGTTGATGGCGGCAAAAGCCGATCTTCCGGGAAAGGCATGCCCTCACGCCGCCATTCCGGCAGGGCTCGAGCGAAGGCCGGCATCGAATATCAAAACATCACCCTGCGGGATTTGCACTCGCGATCATTCGACACGGCCGGGATCGTCGGCGCGGATATTGAGCCGTTTCATTTTGCGGCGCAGAGTGTTCTTGTCGATCCCCAGTTCCCGGGCAGTGGCCATGCGCCGCCACTGGTTGCGATCGAGGGCGTCCCTGATGGCGCGTGCCTCGTTGTCCCTGAGCGACAGCCCTCCCGAATCGGGAAGAACGCACGCGTGAGCGTGCAGGTATTCCGGAAGGAAGGCCGGCTGAATCAACCCGCCTCGGCACAGTATAAACGCATATTCGATGACGTTCTCCAATTCTCGAATGTTGCCGGGCCAGTTGTGACGCATGAACACGGCCAATGCCTCGTGACTCAGCCCCAGGATGTTCTTGTTCCGCAGCTTGTTGAGACGCGCGATGAAATGCTCCGCAAGCAGCGGGATGTCTTCCTTGCGCCGGGCAAGCGTCGGCAGCTCCAGCTTGACCACGTTGATGCGGTAATACAGGTCCTTGCGGAATGATCCTTCCGCGACCAATTGAGCCAGGTCCCTGTTGGACGCGGCGACAATCCGAACGTTCGCCGTTACCGTTCTGGAGGAACCGAGGGGCTCGTAGGTCCGCTCCTCGAGAACCCTCAGCAGTCTCACCTGCAAAGCGGGTGAAACGTCCCCGATTTCATCGAGGAACAGCGTACCGCCCTCCGCCTGTGCGAAACGGCCCGCGCGGTTCTTCCTGGCATCCGTGAATGCGCCGGCGACATGTCCGAACAGCTCGGATTCCAGCAGAGTATCGGGAAGGGCGCCGCAATTGATCGCCACGAAAGGACCCGCCGCACGGGAGCTCAAGCTGTGCACCGCGCGGCTCAACAGTTCCTTGCCGGTGCCGCTCTCGCCTTGAATGAGCACCGTGCTCTCACTTCGCGCCACCTCCGGCAGAATGGCAAAAAGCTCCAGCATTGCGGGGGACTTGGACACAATGTCCTGGAAACGATATTGACGGTCGATTTCCTTTCGCAGCGTTTCCACCAGGCTGAGGTCCCGAAACGTCTCCACTCCGCCGATGGTGTGCCCCGATGCGTTCTTGAGCAGAGCCGTGCTCACGCTGATGGGGATTTCCCTGCCGTCGGCCCTGAGTATTGCAACAGGTTTGTTGACGATGGGCTTCCTGGTTTCCATGGTGAACTTCAAGACGCAAGTGGACTCGCAGACGTTGGCTCGAAAGACTTCGCAACACGGCCGTCCGATGGCGTCCGATGCCGAAACCCCCGTGATCTCTTCAGCCGCCCGGTTAAACGATGTGATCCGCCAGTCCAGATCCACCGTGAAAACCCCGTCCGCAATACTGTCGAGGATGGTTTCCGTCTGCGGGGACAAGATGTGCTGTTTTGCCGATTGAGCCACTGGATTTTCCCCTCCGAGGAGCGTCTCTTTCCCATGGATCGTGCCCGGTCGGGCCGGCAGGCGGCGGCCCGGGACACGCACATTCCGGAAAAGCCGTGAAAGGTCTTCTCGCCCGAGCACCAAGGCATCGCCGGGGAGACGGTTTTCATCGGCCGAAAGTTTCGCCCCATGCTTTTCATCAGCCGCTTCCGGGACATTATTCTCCATTTAATCAGGAGGCAGGGACCGCGTCAATAACCTGAGGCGTTTTGAAATGTTCGAGAAATCGAAAACCCGGAAACTCCCGCCGTCCGGTGCGACGGGGCGGTCGCACGATGGAAAAAGACCCATGCCGGTGACCGGCCCGTCCGGTACTCAGGGGCGAAATTCGTCGGGGAAGGGGGTGCGTTTTCCGGGGGTGGTCTTAGTGCATGGATTGAATGCCGCGGTCGGGAAGGGAACAAGCCGTACCCGGCATGGCCGACTCGGGTGCGAATTGTTCCTTGTTGAGATTCGACGGCCCGGAGTGGACGACCGATCGCGGGCACCCGGGAGAAGGGGACGGCAGCGCGGCATGGGATGAGGCGTAAGATCACTCCGTGCCGATGGGGTGACCGCATACCGGGCAGCGCCTGTGGACGCAAGGAACTCTGCGCCCATGGGGAAGCTCCGCCCCACACTGCAAACAGATGCAGAAACCGCACGGCTCGGTTTTCGCGCGTTTGCGCGCGCTTCGTTTTGCAGAGCTGAGACCGGATTCCCGCCCGGGGTCTGCAACAACATCCCCGCCGTCGGGACCTCCACCGTGAGCGCGGCGCCGATGTCCACCGAGCCCACATTCCGAAGCGTCACTCCTCGCACAGTTCCTACCCCCGAGGTGGTGTCGTCCCGGTTGACATCCGGGCAGCCTGAAAAAAGGCTGGTCCAGTTGCCGCTCGTGATAGGCTCGAAGCACTTCATCGATTTGCCCGGCCACCCCATGAATAATGTGGAGGCCAAGGTTTTCCCCATAATGCAGCAGTCGCGTGCTCAGAGCCCCGCAAATCAGCGTGTCGACCCCTCTTGTCCGAAGTGCCCGCAGTCGGTCGAAGCCGCTCATGTCGTAGAGGACGATTTCACGACCCGCCGCAGCGTCGGTCTCATTCTCGTGGATGATGAAAATCTTCGAGCACCAGTTGAGGACTGGAGCGACTCGTGAGCGGAATACCGGTATGGCGAGCATTGTGGTCTACTCCGCAACCTTTCACTTTCCGAAACAATGTACGGCAAAATGATCGCCGGCCAGGAATCGCAACCGACATGCGATCGGACGCATTCGGTCCGCGGCCCCCCAATTGATCCGGCGGCCGGCGCCGTACCCGGTGGACTTTTTCCACATCGGGTCTTATCGTCTCTTTCCAGGAGCGCTCGACCTCCGGTGGTCAACCTGCCGGAGCCACGGGGACAACATCCACGGCGGGCGCCTTCCTGCCGCGGTCGGGCTCGCCGGGGGATGCAATCGTTTATCCGTGAGCGCAAGTGCGGGACCTCATCCACTCGAAGCTGCTATCAAGAAATGTGCCTATGTTTTGATGGATGGGCCGAAACGGTATCGACAACTCGGGCATTGGCTCCCGGCGATGCAACAGGGGATTCAACGGCGCCCGCCGCTTCGAGCCCGATCCCGCCCGGGGTCGCGCAGCGTTCCTTGACCGGGGGCGAGAGGCGGGTCCAGATTGTTCCCGGACGGGGCTCCGCTGGCGCCCGTTTCGTCGTTTCGGACGCACGCGGTCTTTGCTCCGCTTCCGGCACCGGAGATGCTATGGCAACTGGCATGCCCGTTGCTCTACGCCGTGGGGAAAACCGCGATCCGACAGGCGCGCTTCCGGGTGGATCACGGAGAGGTCGATCCGTCTCCAATGGAGGAACCGAAGTCGTGAAAATGACCGTCGGAGCGGCTGGAACGTGCATGGAGGCTCGGCTCGATCCCAACTTGTTCGAAACAGGCTGTTTCCTGCCGGAGGACCCCGCGAGCTTCAAAGGCAAGGTCGCTGAAAACAAATCGAACCTCCGGACGGCTCGAGGAGTGGGAATCCGGTCGGCCGGCGAGGGCGGCAAAAACAGCGGAGGCCGGCAGGGGGCCTGATTCGCCTGCCGGTTGCAGGGAGGAAGTGTATGGCGAGTTTTCTGTTCATTTTGAGCAAGGACGAGAACGAAGCGGCCACCAGGTGTTTCCAGTTTGCCAGGATCGCTCACTCCAAGGGGCACGAGGTCAATCTCTTCTTCATAGACGCGGGGGTGATGTGGGCGAACAAGGAGAGAGACCTCACCCTGAAAACCACGACGGGAGACTGTCCGGGGGACTATCTGCCCTACCTCGTCGACAATGAAGTTCGAGTGGGTGTATGCACGCCCTGCGCAAGAAACCGCAAACTCGACGAGGCTAAATTCTACCATAACATGGCCCTCGACGGCGGTCCGCACCTGATCGACATGGCCGCTGAATCGAAGGTGTTCAATTTCTAGCAGCCTGCGGGCTCCCCACCGCACGGCGCCGAGCTTCGAGCCCTTGCGGCAATGACGATGACGGTCTTCCGGTCTTATGGGGGTTTGCAGGAAAGGCCGGGCGTTCCCGTACCATTCGCGCAGTTCATTCTGGATTTACGGCATGACCTTGTGTTAAGTGAGCCCGGGCAAAGAACTGCCGCCTGCATCATTTGTAAACGAGAATGGAGAAATCGGCGTGATCATCTGTTTTCCCACGGAAAAACCGCAGGGGCTCGCCAGCATGGTTCTAGACCTTTTTGGTTCGGCTCCCGGCTTTGTCATTGTGGATACGGAAGAAAAAAGCGTTGACGAAATCAGGAACAGCGATCTCTGCCACGTTCACGGCATGTGCGAACCGTCGAAAGCCCTTGGAGGGCGTGCGGTCGATGCGGTGGTGGCGGGGGGCATCGGCAGTGAAGCGTTGACAAGGCTCAGAGCCCAAGGAGTCAAAGTGTATCGTGCGGTCCACGGCACGGTGGGACAAAACATCGTGCTCATCCTCGGCAGGAAACTGGCCGAATTCGACGCTCAATCCAGCTGCGAATGCCGCAACGGGGGTGCATGCCGCCGCTGATTGCGCCACTGAAAAAAACGCGGGCGGTGTTCCGTGCCGGCCGCCATTTCCCCGATTCCACCCATCGCACCGCATTCCGGATTGCTCATGGTCCGGGGACTGCCCGACGGAAGGGGCCCCGTCCTCGGACCGCTCGCCCTTCTTTTTACCCCGGCGCCTCCATAGTGAAATCGTTTGCGGATCAAACCGGGCGGGTTCTCCGGTTCGCTCCGAACGCTTCCCATCCGGTCGTCCCGTCCTGGCATCGATGCTCGCCGACGAGTACGGACTTTTCCGGCAATCCCCACGCCCAAACATCGTGAAACCGCGATACGACGGTTCATTGTTTCGGTCCCCGGTCCTCTGATGGAAAAAGATATTGCCATTGCGGCTTGACATTTATATATTTACATTTAGCGATATTAAAGGGGAGGCGATGAAGCAGTTCAGAAAAGGTATGAAAGCCCTCATCGACCCAACCCGGGGAAGAATCGCTGAAGTGTTTCAGGAGAGGGCGATTTGCGTTATTGACATCCGGATCGCTCCGGGGGGTGAAGGCCCGCCGGCTCAAATCGGCCGGATCGGTTCGGCGAGGAACGGCTGCTTTCGGATAATGCCGGTCGGCGCAGGGAGTGAAGAGGTGGATCCTTCCGTCCCGATCGGGTGATCGCCGGGGAGAATCAATCATGAACGATGCTCAAGTCGCGGAAGAGAAAATGTTGAGGGATGATGCGGCGGAGATTCCTTCGGAAGCGGAGCCGAGCCGGATAGACTGGAAGATTATCTGGATGCCCATGCTGCTGGTCGTGGGCGCTTTCCTTGTGTGCTTCTACCTGCCGATGGACAGCAAGCGTTTCACCGGTGCCGTCATTGAATCGCTGGCCCTGGTCAAGTGGTATGCCCGGGAACATGTATTGCTTTGCCTGGTGCCGGCGTTCTTCATTGCGGGGGCGATCTCCTGTTTCGTCTCGCAAGCCGCGGTGATGCGCTACCTTGGACCGGCGGCGAACAAGGCGCTGGCCTACGGCGTCTCGTCCGTTTCGGGAGGCATCCTGGCGGTCTGCTCATGCACCGTGCTGCCGATTTTTGCCGGGATTTGGAAAAGGGGGGCCGGGTTGGGTCCCGCGATTGCCTTCCTTTACTCCGGGCCGGCCATCAACATCCTGGCAGTCGTTCTCACGGCAAGAATCCTCGGCTTGCAACTGGGCATAGCCCGAGCGGTGGGAGCGGTTTCCTTCAGCGTTGTCATCGGGTTGATGATGCATTTTGTGTTCATCAAGGAAGAAGAGCGGAAGGTGCAGGCGGCCGTTCATCTGCCCCAAGTGGAGGTCGATCGGCCCCTATGGCAGAACATCGTTTATTTCGCCACAATGGTCGGTATTCTGATTTCGGCGACCTGGGGCAGGCCGGCCGATCCCGAGGGCTTCTGGAACGCCGTGTTTCAAATCAAGTGGTGGTTGACGGGAGCTTTCGCGGCGGCGCTCGGCATCGAGCTCATCCTGTGGTTCCGCGTGAAGGCGGCGAAGGTGGCGGTTGCGGGGATTGTCCTGGGAGCCCTGGCTTATGCGTTCCCCCATGAGCCGCTCGTCGCTTTCGGAGCGGGCATCGTCGCCTTGACGATCCTCATTACCACGACCCGCGGGGATGCGGAAGAGTGGTTCCTTTCCACCTGGGGGTTCACCAAACAGATCACGCCCCTGCTTTTGGGCGGCGTGCTTGCGGCGGGACTGTTTCTGGGACAGCCGCACACCGAAGGGGTCATCCCTTCCCAGTGGATCAAACAGATGGTGGGGGGTAATTCCTTCGGCGCCAATTTGTTTTCCGCCGTTGTCGGGGCGTTCATGTATTTTGCGACCCTGACGGAAATTCCCATATTGCAGGGGCTTATCGCTTCGGGTATGGGCAACGGACCCGCCCTGGCGCTGCTGCTCGCCGGCCCGGCGCTCTCCTTGCCCAACATGCTGGTCATCCGGAGCGTGATGGGAACGAAAAAGACGATCGTTTATGTGAGCCTGGTCATCATCATGTCAACGGCCTGCGGAATGGTCTTCGGCCATTATTTTGCTGGCTGAGACCCGCGGGAAGCGTGAGGCATGGCCGAGTGTCTTGATGTTGTGGCTTAACGTTGCATAAGGGGCGCTACCGTGCGCAAGGTGCGGGCGGCGCTCGATTCGAAAGGGAGGATTTCATGGAAATCAAGGTGTTGGGTCCGGGATGTCCCAAGTGCCGGCAGACGGAAAAGATTGTCAGGGAAGCGGTTTCCGAGAGCGGCGTGGACGCCGAAATCGAGAAAGTGACCGACATCCTGAAGATCGGCGAATACGGAGTGTTTGGCACACCCGCCGTGGTGATCGATGGTGAGGTGAAATCGGTCGGCAAGATTCCCACCAAGGAAGAGATCAAGCGCTGGATCCGCAAGTAAGCCGTTGGTCTTCGGCGCGGTTCGCAGGGAGGACTGCACAACATGCCCACGGAGCGGAAAATAAGAATCCTCTATCTGTGCACGGGGAATTCCTGTCGAAGCCAGATGGCCGAAGCCTGGACCAACCATTTGAAGGGGCATTCGATCGAAGCCCGGTCCGCCGGCGTAACGCCTCACGGTCTCGACCCCGGTGCCGTCAAGGTCATGGCCGAAGCGGGACTCGACATATCCGGCCAGTCGTCCAAGGACGTGGAGACCCTGGAACATCTGGAATTCGATTACGTGATCACGCTCTGCGACAACGCCCAGCGGGCCTGTCCCGTCTTTGCGGCGAAGACGAGGGTTCTGCGCGTCCCGTTCGATGATCCTCCCAGGCTCGCGGCGGGTGTTCGAACCGAAGAGGAAGCGATGATGCATTACCGCCGGGTGCGCGATGAAATCAAGGCATTCGTGGAGAAACTCCCTGAAGCGCTGTCGCGGGATGAGTGAATCGAAACCGGAGGAGGATCATGGAAGAACCGGCCACAAGAAAACTCTCGTTCCTCGACCGTTTCCTCACGCTCTGGATTGTGCTGGCCATGGCTTTCGGGGTGGGTGCGGGGTATTTCTACACGGGCATTAAAGAGGTGATCAACCTGTTCCAGGTCGGAACCACCAACATCCCCATCGCCGTGGGGCTTATCCTGATGATGTACCCTCCCCTTGCGCGGGTGAAGTACGAGGAGTTGCATCGTGTTTTCGGGAACCGCCGGGTGCTTGGCCTGTCCCTGGTGCTCAACTGGGTGATCGGACCGGTCCTTATGTTCGTCCTGGCCGTGGTTTTTCTTTCGGGTTACCCGGAATACGCCGTCGGTTTGATACTGGTCGGGCTTGCCCGGTGCATCGCCATGGTCATCGTCTGGAACGAGCTTGCCGAAGGCAATCGGGAGTATTGCGCGGGGCTGGTGGCCTTCAACGCAATCTTTCAGATGGCCCTGTATGCGGTCTATGCGTACTTCTTCGTCACGGTCCTGCCCCGATGGCTTGGGCTCGGTTTTGCCATGAAGGTCAACGTATCCATTCTCGATGTGGTGAAAACCGTCATGATCTACCTCGGGATCCCCTTTTTCAGCGGACTCCTCACCCGCTTCATCCTCATCCCGATGAAGGGCGCGGAATGGTACGAGAACAAATTCATTCCCCGGATCAGCCCCGTCACGCTTGTCGCCCTGCTTTTCACCATTGTCGTGATGTTCTCGCTGAAAGGCGAATATATCGTTACATTGCCTCTTGACGTGCTGCGCATTGCCGTTCCCCTGGCCATCTATTTTCTGCTCATGTTTTTTGCGACTTTCTTTCTGGCAAAGAAGCTCCAGGCGGACTATCCCACGTCCGCAACGCTTTCCTTCACGTCGGCGTCAAACGATTTTGAGCTTGCCATTGCGGTGGCCATCGCCGTTTTCGGAATCCAGTCCGGGCAGGCTTTCGCGACGGTGATCGGGCCCCTGCTGGAGGTGCCCATTCTCATCAGCCTCGTCAACGTGGCCCTGAGATTTCGACGGAAGCATTTCATAACGGACGGCGGCCGGCCCGGCGCACCCTGAAGTGACGCCGGGAAAGAGCGGAGTCCCGCAACCTCATCGGGTTTGAAGGGAGGCTTGATCTCCAGCGGGGCCGAGCGAATCGGATCGGGGACCTTTTCTTCTAAGCGCTTGTTCCCCGAAGGCCGATCTTCATACAAGGAGGCGCACCATGAAGAAAAACGATTGGAAGTATCTCCTCGATGCATTGCTTTTCGTGGATTTGTGCTCCGTTGCCGCCATCGGGTTGCTGCTGGCTTTCGTCATTCCGTCCGGGAGAGTGCCGGACGCGTCCAAGTCTTTTATAGGCTTGCATCGGCACGACTGGGGGGATATTCACCTGGTCCTTGCGTTTCTCCTGCTGGGACTTCTGGTCCTGCACGTCTGGCTGAACTGGACATGGGTGGTCAATTCCACCAGGGGATATTTTGGAGAGCGCTGGAAGAAGGTCCTCTGGACCCTTGCCGGCGCATGGCTGTTCGTTCTGTTTCTCGCTTGGATGGCAGTAGGACTGTAAGGAGGGTTGAGTGAACAAGTTCATCGGTTTTGCGGCATTGTTCGGTCTGCTGACTCTAACCACGCTTGCTTTTTCGGCGGATGAGCCGCCGCCCTTGCCGGAGGTGCCCGTGAAAGGAATGGTTACCATGGTGGACGTCGGCGCCGAGAAGTGCATTCCCTGCAGGATGATGGCGCCGATCCTGAGGGAATTGGATGAAGCCTATAAAGGCCGTGCCGCAATCGTGTTCATCGATGTCTGGAAGAACAAGGGGCAGGAACAGAGATTCGGCATTCGTGCGATACCTACGCAGATATTCTATGACAAGGAAGGAAAAGAAGTGAGGCGCCATGAAGGATTCCTGGACAAAGTGAGGATCGTCGAGATATTCAGAGAGCTCGGAGTGGAAGACTAGCCTGCTTCCGGCTTCAGACAAAGATAAGATGCCCGGATGGATATCGAACGTTTCGGTCCCGAGCGCCGAACCGTTCCGTTCGCCGGTTCAAAGCAGACCGTTCGCAGAAGCTGGAGGTATAATGCTCGACCAACTCTTTTTGACGGTGAATTCCTGGATGTCGACGGGAACGGCGCTCGCTGCCCTGGGTTGTTTCCTGTGGGGGATCATCAGTGTAGCCTTCAGTCCGTGCCACATGGCTTCGATCCCCCTCATCATCAGTTACGTTGCCGGGCAGGACAAGGCGCTCAACGCGCGGCACGCGGCTCAATACGCGGTGGCTTTTACGGTCGGATTGTTCATCACCATCGCCCTGGTCGGCATCGTCTGTTCGCTTCTGGGGCTGATGCTCGGTGAAGTCGGTCCCTACTGGACCATTCTCGTTGGAGCCATATTGATCTGGGTGGCCTTGGATATGCTGGGCCTGACCCGGTGTTCCATGTCCGGCGGGCTCATCTCGAAGATAAAAATCAAGGGGCTCGCCGGTGCCTTTCTGTTGGGGCTTGCCTACGGTGTCCTGTCCGGTTCCTGCACCTTCGGGTTCATCGCTCCAATCCTTGCCATTATCACCATCCAGCAGAAAATCTTCACAGGCGTGCTGTTCATAGTCCTTTTCGGCATCGGGCACTGTATCCCCATCGCGGTTGCGGGGAGCTCGACCGCGACCGTGAGGAAACTGCTCGAAAACAGCTCGTTTTACGAGGGTGGGGCCTGGTTCAGAAAGTGTGCCGGGGTCGCCATCGGGCTGCTGGGAATCTACTTCGTCGTCCGCCCGTTTCTTCCCGAGGTTTCATAGGCGCCGCGTCGATAAGGGCTCGATCCGCTCGTCTGAAGGCGATCTGTTCCCGTCACTGCTTCGGGAGGCCTGTTTCCTTGCGGGCTCCTGAATTGCCGGATGAGGCTGCGACGAGGGCTGAATCGGCTCCGGAGCGCGAACCGGTCGGAGCCTCGCCGCTTGCGCCCTGCCACGGGACGCTGCCGTTGGGCTTCTCTGTCGACTGCCTCCGCGATCCTGCCGTTTCCGACTCGTTCCGCCGATGTCGCAGTCCAGACTGCGTTTCTTCCTGCCTTGCACGCATGTTGCACGAACGAACAATGGATTGAGATCGCAAAGCGAAGGAGGAACGAGGCGATGATCACTCAAGATCAGATCAGAGAGGCATTGCAGACGGTGCAGGATCCGGAGCTCAAGCGGAGCATCGTGGATTTGCGGATGGTCAGGCGGGTCCAAGTCAAGGACGAGGGCGTGCAGATCGAACTGGCGCTGACCACCCTCGCCTGTCCCATGAAGAAGCGGATTGTCGACGAGGTGAAGCGGGCGGTGCAAAAGGTTGCCGGAGCCGTAGCGGTCCACGTGGAGCTATCGGTGATGAACAGGGAGGAACTGGACCGCCTCTTCTCGAAGCACCCCTTGCGCGGCATTGAAAAGGTGTCCCGGTTCGTTGCGGTGGCAAGCGGCAAGGGCGGAGTGGGCAAGACGACTGTGGCCGTCAATCTGGCTCTCGCGCTGTGCCGGATGGGTCTCAGGGTCGGCCTCCTCGATGCCGACGTCTACGGGCCCAGCGTCCCGACGATGCTCGGTCTTTCCGAGCGGCCGCGGGCCGAATCGGGCATGTTGCTGCCGCCCGAGAAATTCGGGCTGAAAATCATGTCCTTCGGGTTTTTTACAGAGGGCGCAAAGCCCCTTATCTGGCGCGGACCGCTGGTGGGCAAAACCATCAAACAACTGCTGAACGACGTACTGTGGGGAACTCTCGATTGCCTTGTGGTGGATCTTCCTCCGGGAACGGGGGACCCTTCCATCACCATTGCCCAGTCCATCCCCGGCGTTGCCGTCGTCATCGTTACAACCCCCCAGGAAGTGGCGCTCAGTGACGTGAGACGCGCCATCCACATGTTCGAAGAGATGAACATCGGCATATGCGGCATCGTGGAGAACATGTCCTATTTCAGTTGCAGCCATTCCCAGGAACGCATCGCCATTTTCGGCAGCGGCGGGGGTGAAACCCTGAGCCGCGAGACAGGCCTTCCCCTGCTCGGTTCCATCCCGATCGATCTGGAGCTGGGAAAGGGAGCCGACAGGGGCGATCCGCTCATGATCCACCTTCCCGAATCCCGAACGGCAGGGATATTCGCGGTCATCGCACAGGCCGTGATTGATTGGGCGGGAGCAAAGGGGGACAGAGAACGTGCCGGGGGATGAAAGGCGGCGGTCATCGCCCGGCATGAGCAGGCTCGGAGCGCATGCTCGGGGGAATGGCCCGGGTGCCTCCACCGGATTGGCTCGGCTTGGCCGGTCCGGCGCGAAGAGGGCCGGGCGTCCCTGGCCCGTTTCCATGCCCTTGCCCTCCTGGCGAGGGATTTTACCGGCGGCCGCCGGTCGCCTTGTAGTACACCCGCTTCCCAAGGGGTTCGCCGATCAGCTTTCCCGCCGCGGAAAGCTCCTTCACAAGCCTTGTCGCCTCGCCGGGCGCCAGACCGAGGCCTGCCGTGAGGTCCTCCAACGTGCACGGCCTCCTCGACACAAGAGCCAGGACTTCCTCGGGGGTCCTCCTGGAAGAGCTCCTGCAAGGGCGTCTGCGACTGCGTCCGATCACTTCCGCTTTGCCTTCGAAGGAGGCGGCGAAGGACTCCATGAGGTCTCGAGACACCGGCACGGCAGAGGGATGGGCAGGGGGGCGAACGACGGTATTCAGAAGTATGCGGTCGGGGGCGATCCGCTCGGCAATCTCCCTGATCTGTTGGACGGGATGCAACAGCCCCGTGATGCCGCCAAGCAGCAGGATTTCCAGCCAGCATTGGCCGGAGAAGGCCCGGCGGAATTCATACAGGCCGTCGATCATGCGATGAAAGGTGATTTCCTGATGGGGCCGGTTCACCCGGTGGAAGAGATGCTCCTCGCCGGCATCGAGTGAAGGAATGACGAGGTCGGCCCCGCTCAGCGCCTCCCTGACCTCCGGCAGCCAAAGCAGGGAACTGTTTGTCAGGACCGCCACGGGGGCAGGGGTCATTGCCTTGATGGCCCTGATCAGGCCGCCGAGCCCTGAGTGAAGGGAGGGTTCTCCGGAACCGGAGATGGTAATGTAGTCGGGCTCGCCGGCGAGGTGGCTCTTCAGTTCGGTGAGAACCGCTTCCACGGGGACCCACTCCTGCCTCCTGGTGGTCTTGAGGGTCGTCTTCCCAAGTTGACAGTAGAGACAATCGTACGTGCAGGTCTTCAAAGGAACGAGATCGATGCCAAGAGACCTGCCGAGGCGTCGTGAAGGGACGGGTCCATAGACGTGAGCGCTCATCTTCTCTCGCCCGCCCCCTGCGTTTTCACCTTCCGCCCGAAGCCCGAGACGGCGCCGGGGGGGGAAGTCGACCGGCCTCTCAGCCGCAGTGCAACACCTGCTGTGTCGCCGCTTTCCGCATGCATTCGGGCGGGAGACCCGTCAATCCGGTCGAGACAATCCTTGAGGCAGTCTCTGCAGCTTGAATCCCGTGGTCCTTTTCGCAAATAAAGCGCAAAACCCTCCAGCCATTCCATGTTGGTGCGTGGGCACAGTCTCAGGAATTCCAGGAAATGGACCAGTCGATCAACCGCAACGGCGTCGATGGCATGCTGGATGCGGCAGGCGTTGGCTTCCGCCTGTTGCGGATGGAGTTGCAGGGTATTGATGAAGAACTCCTTGAGGGTGTCGTGACGGTGGACGATATCCTGTCCGAGACGGCGTCCTTCAGCGGTGAGGGTAATCGGGCTGTAGGGACTGTAATTCACAAGCCTGCGGCCGGCCAGCGCCTTCAATGCCCCCGTCACCGAAGCGGGCTGAACGTTCATCTGGTCGGCGATGTCTTTGACCCGAGCCACACGATGGGATTCCTGGAGGTGGAAGATCGCCTGAAGGTAGTCTTCCAGGCTTGCGGAAAGCCCTTCTGCAATATCGGGCACCATATCGCTCCTCCTGGTTTGGCATGGTCTTTTCATCTCACTTTCCAACGCTTCAAACGAGGTCTTTTCCCCCGGCACCTCTTTCCCCGAAAAAACCCCCCTCATTGCCGCCTCATCCGGTCTTTGAGTAGCAAAGCTTGCGCCAGCTTCGGGACAACGGGGCATGATTCCACGCCTGAAGTCGTACGTGCCTGGTTCGACCGGTGCGATGTCCTCTCCCTCGTCGCGGCGGACCAGCCCCGGGGAGAGGAACAATATGCACTATTTGGAGTGCCTTTTCGGGTGCACATTGTTCCATTGCGCCTTCCCCTTTGGGTGAGCGAGTCGCTCAGATCTTATAAAATCGAAATGCTGGGCCTTTTCACTGGGAACCCGTTCGCACGGCATCGCTGTTGCTAAGAAGTTGAGTGTTCCACTCGGCTCGCAGGTTTCGAACCATTGCCGCATGGCTTGCCTTTCAACAAATGGAGTTCGAAGATTGTGCAGCCCGGGCACCACAGCGCCTCGATCCTCCTTCAACCAACCTCGATCCTTCCCTGCGAATGATGAAGGCAGAGCCGACCGGGACTCCATCTGGAAGCCGCGCCTCGTGGAACCGGCACACCAGCGTTTTCAGGAACCGGCAAAGAGCAGCCCGGAATTCGGGCCCATGACAAAAACAACGTGATTGTCATAAGGAGGCTTGAATGGAGCGTTTCGGTGCACGATACCTGGAAGAGCGCAAACTTGTTCGGCGCTGGCCCCAGCCGATCCCGGCCATGGTGGCCCTTGTGTTGACCCTGGCGGTGTTCTACGCCAGCTGGTGGGTCTTTCAGGACCCCCGCGGCTGGCTGCGGATGTACACCCCTTACGTGGGTTACATGTATACCCGCTGGTGGTTGATCATGCTGATCTGGATGGTCTACATTTTCAATTACTGGCCATTCAAGCGCAGTTGGCTGGAAAGGACCCACCCGGTCGTCAAAGGGGTCATCCTCACCGCGATTTCCGTTGCGATTCTGCTGGTGCTCATCAAGGGCTTCTTCGAATCCCTGCTGGGCAACTACGGGATTGCCTATTTCAACCCCGACAACCTGATGAAACTGCCCAAGATGACGGAATTTTTCGCCCTTGAATACGCCTCGCTGGCCTGCCTCATGTTCGCCGCCATCGCCTCATGGTTGAGCCCTGCCTGGGTCGTGGCCTGTGAGGAGGTTCCCTGGCAGGACATGAACCAGCCGGGCAAGGGTATCAGCATTCTGGTCATGACCTTCTTTCTGAGCACTCTGGTCTTTTTCATGACGATGCATTCCCACATGGGGATTCTGTACTATCCCTGGCAGTATTTCACCTCCATCGCGCCGCCTTACTGGGAGAAATTCGCCAACACGGTCTCAGGCAACTTTCACGTGGCCTGGATCATGTGTTGTACGGTAACCGTGTGGCTGGTGGAAACCATCTGGGAGCGTTTTCCGTTCAAGCTCATACGGAGAGACTGGCTGCGTCGCGTCACCGCCTTTTTCGGGATCATCGCCATTGCCTGGGCCATGCACTTCTTCCTCTATTTTGCCCAGGAACTCACCTGGGGGCCGGCCATACGCGGTACCCGGCTCATCAATGCTCCCGATTGGCGTTGGCTGCACGTGGGTGAAATGGCCGTGTTCTTCCTGGTGCCGGCCCTGTTTCTCAACTTTTACTGCGGCAACTGGCCGCGGCGCTTCAGCCTGCCGGTGAACGTGCTGATCCGCACCGCGATCACCCTCGCGGCCGCAGTGCTGCTTTACATTTTCTATTACGCAACCTCCCACGATTTCCTGGGAACTCAAAAGGGGTTCATGCATGAACAGCAGTTCCCGATGATTCCCACGATCTGGTTGATCAACATCTGGCTTGCGCACCACTGGTTTATGGACAACTGGCCTGCATGGAAGATGGAGCCGAAAACCGCGGACGAAATCGCTCGGGATCATGCCGCCGAACGGGCGCAAGTGGTTGAAATCAGGTGGAGTCCGGCTCTGGGCTGGGGGCTGGGGGTCGGCACCGTGTGCGGGGTGGCTTTCTACTTCTTTGTCCTGAATATTCTTCCCTGGGCCTACAAATCCATCACCGTCATCAAATGACGTGAGAGAAGGAGCAGCCATGTCTGAAGAAAAAGCCAAAATCAGCCGCCGCGATTTTTTCAAGGGAGCGGCCATGGGCGTTCTGGGAGGCGCTGCTTTGGGGATGGGCCTTTTCTCCTATTCCCCCTGGCGCAAGGACTACTTGCCGAAAGTGGGGCGTAAGCTCGTGGACATAGGCACCTGCAAGTCCGTCAAGGTGACGAACATTTCGGAGACCAGCTGGTTCGAAAACTCGGTGCTCATGGGTGACATCAAAGGCGCGGGTGGGCTCCTGGTCAATCAATACAGCTACAACTGGCCTCCCTTCGGTGATGGTACGGGCCTGGGAAAAGGAACCTACGAGAGCGGCGTGAACAGGATTCGGCGCTTCCTTCCGAACAACCTCGAGGAAGCCTGGGCCGTGGCCGAAAAACTCGCCGTCCATCCGGAAAATGCGGGTGGCTTTGCCTGCCTCATTGAACTGGAGGAACTTGGCGGCAGGACGCGCAAATTCCTCCTCGACAGTGGTTGGTCCTACAAGTGGATGGACGAGTGTTTCAAACGGGAGGGCATCGACCGGATGCTGATGAACCGGGAAATCGAGGCGATCATCATCTCTCACGAACACTTTGACCATTTTTGGGGAATTCCGGTGACCTACAAATACGACCCCGCCATTACCACTTACATCCCCGAAGGGTTCTATCCCGAAGGGCTGCAGTACCTCAAGGATGCCGGTCACAAGGGAGAGCTGATTAAAGTCAAACCGGGTCTCAATCCCATTATCCCTGGCCTGGCGACCTTTGTTTTCGCTGTTCCCATCATCTGTCGCGTCTACGGGGAACAGTCGATTTATGTGAACGTGAAGGACCACGGCCTGGTCAGCGTCACCGGATGCTGCCACCAGGGCATCATTCAATTTGCCGAGACGGCCTTCAAGGAAGTCAAGTACGAAAAGGATCAGCTCTACGGCATTTACGGCGGTCTGCACATCTCCCCTTTCGAGGACTGGGATCCCAAGTATGACGACCTGGTGCTCTCCCTCGGCAAATACGGCTTCCAAAAGATCGGATGCAACCACTGCACCGGGTTGCTCTGCGCCAAGAAGTTCGTCGAAGGCGGCTATCCCGTCGTCAAGGGGTCGGCGCGTTTCCGGACCAAGGAAACCAACTACCTTGGCAACGGCGACAAGATCGGCTTCGGGATCGAAGTGTGAGGACCTCTTTGGCAACCATGGCGGGAATGCGCTGCCTTTCCGCCGTGTTGCTCATTCGGGAGGTGAATGATGGTGAAGACTGCGCGAGAAAAGGCAAGGTACCTGTTGTTGATCGTTCTTGCCATTGGCACGATGGGGTTTTTCGGGCCGAAACTCGTTCCGGAAATGAAAGAATTGCTCGATGCCTTCGGCAATCGGGTTCAGCGGGCGGCGGTCCTGGAAAAATACGGGGAACAGGGTGTGGTGCCCCGGGAGCTGACCATGTGCGACATGACCAGGCCGGTGGTTGCCGCCTCCGAGGAGAAGGACGGCATCACCTATTACACCCTGGAGTCCCGGGTCGAGAAATGCGAACACTCCGAAGCGGCTGCGGGGACGGTGCGCATATTCGTCCTGGGGTGGAAGAACGGCAGGATTGTCGGCTTTGCCTGGGGTGGCCCCAAGGGAGGCAAAGTCGAGTACTGATTGCGGTCGCTTTCGCGGATGAAACGAGGAGTCCCCGATGAAAACCTTATTGATGCTGTTCACGTGCTTGTCAATGTTTGCTGTCGGAGCTTCGGGGGCGGCGGAAGTGATTCCTCCGATGAAGGAATGCATGGCCGCCCACGGCTCCCAGCAGGAATATCTGGCCGTGCTGAAAAAATACGCCGACCCGGGCATTATTCGGGAGGCCATGGGGCTGCTGGTCATCAAGAATCCCTCAGTGACGCAAACCGAAACCAGGGGATCTTCCGTCTGCTACACGGTTGAGGGCATCCTGGTCGAGACGAGCAGCGAAATCCCCTCGGATACGACCCAGGTCTACAGGGCATGCTGGGATAACGGCAGGATCGCTTCGCTGGAATTCTTCGGGCCTAAAAGCAGGCCGACCGGGGAAATCATCCCGGAAATGCGTGAGTGCATGCAGTCTCACGATTCCCGGGAGAAGTACGCCGCGGTGATCGCGAAATACGCCGACCCGGGCCTCATCCGCCGGGCCATGGGCCTGCTGGTGATTAAGGAACCTTCGGTGCTCCGGGTGGAACGCGACGGGGCGGTTATCACCTACACGGTCCAGGGCCGCACGGTCGGCACTTCCAGTGAGATCCCGGCCGACGCGGTCCAGGTCTACCGGGTGGCGTGGAAGGGGGGACGCATCATCTCCCTGGAGTTTCTCGGGGCCGCAGGCGCCGGACGTTAGCACTGCGAAAACACGCGCGGGAGGTCATAAAGCCGGACATGTTCTTGAACCGTTTTTTTAAGGGCGATCTTCATTCCCGCCCGGAATACGGCATCCAGGAGATCCTGCGGGCCGTCCTGGTGCGAGCGAACTTCGTGCCGGCGGTCCGCCGGCGCGTCGGCTGGCGGGGCCTCAAACAGGTGATGGCGGACGGAGAATGCTGGACGGTCAGGATTAACGGGTTTGCGGGGGTGTTCGGATTGTTTTTCAGCGGCCTCGAGCCGTGCCCAGACTGGGTCCGAGGCCGGTTTCTCCTGTACTATTTCCCTGATCCCGACGAAGACCTGGTCGAGAAATTCTCGCTCCGCGCCGCCGCATTGACTCAAAGGCCGGACTATCTCCAACACGTCAGGGACTTCCCTTCGCATGGCGAATTCAGCGACCTCTTTGGCATCGGCCTGTTCGGCCTCGCGGTCCATTCCGGCGGCAGGGCGCTGGCGCTGAAACTGGAAAGCCTTTCCTCAATACGGACAATCGCCGAAGAGGGGGTTTTCCTTTCCGATAACGGACAACCGGTGCCGATGATCGCCCCCGGGGGCCGCGACCAGGATTTTCCCTCCATGGAAACGGCGTCCGGGCTTTTCAACACGCTGGCTGCCTCGATCACCTTCAATCTCGGGCAACCGCCGAGCTACCTCAGCGAGCGCCGCTTTCCCGCGGAGCAGATCGTCTACGACCGCGCGGGCGCAACGCGATCGGTTGCGGTCGACGACGTTTGGAAGTCAATCCTTCTCCTCGGCTATGGTGAAAGCCGGTTCGAGAACCTGGAGGAAGCCGGCCCCGATACCAACCGGCTTCCCATCCATTGCCTGCGCTGGCATTCACCCGAACCGCGCCCGCCGGACTACTCGGAGCGGCTCTGGTGGGAGGCACACCGGCTCGAGCCGGGCAAGACCATCGACAAGAAACTGCCGGCGCTCGACGAACGCCCGCCGCTTGTCATTCTCACCGGCTTTCTCGGCTCGGGAAAAACCAGCCTCCTGCAAAATCTTATCGAATACCAGACCCAGCGCAGCCGCTTCGTGGCGGTGATTCAGAATGAGATCGGCGAGGTCGGCCTGGATGGAAAGCTCCTGGATTACACGGTGACCGAAATCGATGAAGGCTGTGTATGCTGCAGCCTCATCGGCAACCTCAAGCGGGCTGTTCAGGGCATCTTTGAAAGCTTCTCCCCCGACACCTTCGTCCTTGAAACCTCAGGGCTGGCGAACCCGAAGAACATGCTGGACGAACTGGAGGAATTGGCGGAATGGGTCAGATTCGACACCACCGTCACCATGGTGGACGCCCTCAACTTCGACGCCAGCCTCAAGGATTACCGCATCGTCGCCGATCAGGTCGCCGCGGCGGACGTGCTCATCCTCAACAAAAGCGACCTGGTCGACGAAATGCGTTTGCGGGATTTGCGCCGTCGATTGCGGCAGCTCAACCCGAATGCTCCGGTGGTGGTGAGCTGTCGGGGGGATGTGAACCCGTCGTTGATTTTCGGCCTGGATGAACGGTCGAGGCCGGAACGCGACCGGAGCGCACCGGCGGCCGCGGGCGACGACGGAAGGCCCCATCGCACGCATGAACACGATCACCTCATCTCCCGAACCATTCGTCTGCCGCGGGTCATGGATCGGCAGGCTTTCATCGCCGCGATCGAATCGCTGCCTTCTTCGATTTTTCGCGTCAAGGGCCTCATCGAGCTCTCCGCTCCCCGGCAGACGACGCTCCTTCAGTACGTTGCCGGCCGCTGGGATATCACGCCTTTCCCCGACCCCCAAACGCAGGATCGTTTCCTGACGTTCATCGGCAGGACGGAAGGGCCGGATCCGTTCGAAACGGTGGAGGCGTTGATCCGAGCGGCGGAAACCTGAAAGCTTCGAATGCAAAGCCGCTTCCCTTGCCCTTGCGCTCCATCGGTGATCGGCGAAGACCTGACGAAGGGTACCTTCCGAATCCGACATCGATCCGGTGTGGGTGCAGTTTGTTCCCTGGCCGTTTCCCTTTTCCATCGCGCGTGCTGTTCTCAGACGGTTTCTCCGTTGAAAGCAGCCGATAGACACACGGAGTGACTGAATTGGCATTGTTCTTGTTTCTCTTTAAAGGCGGTTGGGCAGGTCGTTCCTCCCCGGATAACCTGTCTCGACTCCACAGTAACCCTTCACACAGACCCTTGGGAGAGATAAGGGTGAGCTCATGCCTGCGGCACGAATGGCATGAGTCCACCCTTTCCCTCTCCCGACCGACTCCGGAAGTGGACTTGCCGGAACGATCAATCCTGAGGGAAACGAAAACGGGAGCTCAAAGAAATGGAAACAGGTGAAACAAACGTGGGAAACGCATGCGATCATGCGCATCATGAGGAAGCGGGCGAGGAGATCATCAAGGTTCGGGAACGGCTTTCGCACATTCGGCACAAACTGATCGTCATGAGCGGCAAGGGAGGAGTCGGCAAGAGCAGTGTGGCCGCTTACCTGGCCATCGGTCTGGGGCGTTTGGGGAACCGAGTGGGACTGCTCGATGTGGATTTCCACGGTCCCAGCATTCCCAGGATGCTCGGCATCTCCGGAATGTTTCGTTTCAACGAGCGGGAAAAGGCTTTGATGCCGCATGAGTATGAGGATCGTGTTAAGGTCGTCTCCATCGAATGTCTTCTGGAGGACCGGGATGCGGCCGTCATCTGGCGCGGTCCGATGAAGCACGGGGTGATCAGGCAGTTCATTTCGGAGGTTGATTGGGGAGAGCTGGATTACCTGGTGATCGATTCACCTCCCGGGACCGGTGACGAACCGCTCAGTGTCGCCCAGACGATCGAAGGCACCCGCGCCGTCATCGTCACGACCCCCCAGGAGATCGCGTTGGCGGACGTGCGCAAATCCATCAATTTCTGCCACCACCTCGCAATGCCTATCGTGGGCCTGGTGGAAAACATGAGCGGTTATGTCTGTCCGCACTGCATGCAGGAGAGTCCCCTGTTTGGTCGGGGCGGGGGCAGGAGAACCGCCGAACAAATGAACGTCCACTTTCTGGGCGCGCTACCCTTCGACCCTCGCCTTGTGGAAGCCTCCGATCTGGGGCACACGCTGGCCGAACGCGAAAACGCAAGTCCTTTTACCCTAGCGCTGTCCAATTTCGTGAGCGAAGTGATCCAACGTTCCGAGGCTCTCGCGGAAGAGCAGCACCCTTAGGTTCGGGAAACGAGGTGAAGAAGGCGGAACACACCCTGGAATCGGCATGTACCCGGATTGCGGAAGGGAAACGAAGACCGTAACCCGTTCGACTCCGGTGACCGCCGGGCCAGGGTTTCCGTTCACGCTCCTGCGAAAAGCCTCGGCAGCAGTCAGGCCCGGCGCGCAATGGCCTTTCTTGCATGCCACGATTCTGAAAACGAAACGCAATGCTGCCTTGCCAGCCCCGCAAACGCGGCTCCATCGCGCCGGGAAAGCACATTGACCCTGAGGGGCAGGGCAAGAGAGGCCTTTGTGTGATGTCGACAAACGCCATGCCCGACATAGCCGATCTGTATCAGCTGGCTGTCGACCATCTTCCACTGGGAGTGGTGGTTCTGGATGCGGATCGGCGAGTCATCAAGTTTAACGCCTGGGCGGGAAAGATCACCGGTTTCAGCTCCGAGGAAGCGGTCGGCCGTTTTTGCGGTGATCTTCTTCGAGGAGCGCTGTGCGGTGAATGTTGCCCTTTGCGGGAGGTCATCGACCGCTCGAAGCCCGTAGTTCGAGTTGAAACCACTCTCACCACGCGATCCGGCAAAACCGTCTCGGTCCGCATGCACACTGCCGGATTGTTCGATTCTTCGGGCAGGCTCGTGGGAGCCGTGGAAGCGTTTCGGGACATTTCCCGCCAGCTTATCCTCGAGAGGGAACGCACCAACCTGATTTCCATGTTTGCCCACGACATGCGATCCTCGGTATCGGGTATACATGGGCTTGGAATGAGACTTGCGAGGAAACTCGATCACATCGATGACTCGAAGCGCCAGGAATACCTCAGGGCTATCACCCGGGAAGCCGTAAAACTCGAATCGCTTGTGGATGATTTCCTGGAGTTCTCGAGACTGGAAACCGGGCAGTTGCGCTTGGACTTCAGCGCCACTTCGCTCGACAAAGAACTCGAAGAGCTGTTCGAGGTTTACAAACTGAAGGCCGGTCAACACAACCTCAAAATCGAGTTGAAGGTTGACGGTTTTCTCCCGGTGATCGAAGCGGATGCTAATCGCCTCCGAAGAGCCCTCGCGAACCTCTTGGACAACGCCGTCAAGTTTTCGGGGATCGGCGGGAGGATTGTCGTGAGCGCCAGGGAAGATGAGGAAGAAATCGTTATCAGCATCGCAGATGAAGGCATCGGCATCCAGGAGAAAGACCTTCCGTATATATTCGATCTCTTCCATCGCGGGAGCGACACCGGCAGGTACGATGGACACGGGTTGGGCCTCAGTATTGTTAAGTCCATCGTCGAAGGGCATGGGGGGCGCGTGGCTGTCTCCTGCAACACGGGACCGGGAGCCACGTTTACCGTTCACCTCCCCAAAAAGCGCCCATGAACGGGCATGCCGGACGGACGGAACATGAGCGGCGTTCCGTTGCATCAATCATTCGTGGCGTCAGCCCGGTGCCATGGGTTCCTTCGGTGCCGGCGGCAAAGGGAGACAATACCCCGCCGACTGCATGCAACGGCCCGGGCATCAAGCCCTCACAACCCGTGAGACTTCGTTGCGCAGCCTTCGCTCGATCAGTGTCCGGATTGGCGTGTCGGATACCCTTCGCCCGCCCCCTGTCGGGGTGACGGCAGGAGGGCACGCTCTCCTGCGGAGGACCTTCTTGCCGGCACCTTGCCGGACCTCACTTTCCGGAAGCCTTGCAAGTGCGCGTCGTTCCGGACGGGTCGTCCGGATGCAAACACGCCTGCATGGTTCAGGCGGGCCCCGTTTGCGTCTGCCCCGCCTGCGGCGCCGATTCGCGTCCTGCATGGCCCCTGTCACCTCATTGCTTCCGGATCCACAAGTGAAATTGGAGCCGCGGGTTGAAGGCGGGAAGCGCGGAGTCAGGAGGCGGGAGGGGACGAAGGAGGCGTCCCCGGAAGCGATATCGTGATGGTGCAGCCGGGGCCGTCGTTGTTGGCGGCAAAGACACGCCCTCCCATGGCTTCCACGAAGCGCCTCACGAGGGCGAGGCCGATTCCCGTCCCTTTGGCGGCGCGGGCCGGATCGTTGTCCACCCGGTAGAAGTCGTCGAAGATCTTTTTCAACGCGTGGCGCGGGATGCCCGGGCCGGTGTCGGACACCGCGATCGCCACCCGGCTTCCCTCGGGCCGCGCACGCACCGAAATTTCCCGCTCCGGGCAGCATTTGCCGAACTTGATGCTGTTCTCGATCAGGTTGATGAGCACTTGGACCATGACCTCCCGGTCGTAGGGGAAGCGGCGGTCCAGGCGGTTCTGCACGGTCAGGGCGAACCCTTCCTGGCGAAGCCGCTCCTGCATGACATCCCGCACTTCGGCAAGGACGTCGTCGAGCAGCCCCTCGCGAAGGTCGAGCCGGCGCTGCTTTTTCTCCAGCTTGGAAAACTCCAGCACGTTGTTGATGAGCCTGGAAAGACGAGCGCTCTCCGATCCCAGGATGCGGTAATACTCCACTTCCCGCTCCGGGTCGGAGGCGATGCCGTGCTCCAGCATTTCGACGTACATGCGGATGTTGGTGAGGGGGGTCTTGAGCTCATGGGTCACCGAGGAAACAAAACCGCTGCGGCGCTCCGAGAGGTCCGTCACGACCCGGGCGCTCTGGTAGATGGCAAGGAGCCCCAGCAGGATCACGGCGGCCAGCACCGCCACCATCACGTAAAGCGTGGTGCGGCCCGGAGATCGTGGAACGACTTCGCAGGTGAGGGTTGCCCGCACGAACGAAAAGGGACGGGGAAAGGTGCGCTCCAGGGAAAAACGCGGATGGACGACCGGAGCCCCCTCCCGGACGCGCACGGTCTCCCGTCCGCCGTTCACGGAGGTCAGGGTCAGGCTGGTGAAACGGGCCATGGGCTGGCCGGAGAAATGCGTGTTCTTGAGCTGATCGAGGAGCGCTTCCATCCGGATCACCACCCCCTGCCGATACACTTGGTTGCCGATGACGATGCGCCGGAACAACAGGGCTTGACCGTTATCGAGGGAGACCGACTGGAGGGGGTCGATTTCCGCTCGAAGGGCATCCTCGCGGACGGGCGACATGGGTGCGTGCGCGGAGGTCGGAAGGGACGAAACGCCGGCAACGCCCCCGGGCGCGGACCGCCCCGAAGGAGTCGCGGCATCGGGTGCCTTGTCCTTGTCGCCGGCCGCCGGCGGGCGTTCGGCGGGAGAGGCCGCCCGGTCTCTCTCCACGCCTGCCTTCCCCTGCGCGTCGCTTTGGGCCAGGTTCATGGCCTGCCGGGGAGAAATCTGCTCCACTCGCTTTCCAGTCTGGCCCAGAGAATCCTTCTGCTTCGACGAACGGGCAACATCCAGGTATTTTTCGGCAAAAACCGCCCCCGACTCCTTCTTGACCCTCGCGTCCTTCTCTTCCGATCCGGTCATCTTCCGAAGGGTCTCCGCGGAGTGGCGATCGAAGCTTTCGGGTGGATTGGCGCGCCTGGAATTGAAGATCCGGTTCACATCCTCCATGTGCCTCACCAGAGCGCCCCGATCCGGGGAAGCTGCGGCTCCGTCTGCCGCCATGGGCGTGCTGAAGGAACCGTCCGGGTTGTTCTGGAGATAGCCCAATATGTAAGGCTCAACCGCGGGGCGCGCCAGCGGCGAACGGGCTCCCTCGCCCGGCGGGTTGCCGGTGGAGGGCAAGGGGGGCAAGGAGGGCAAGTACTCTTCAACGGGACGGCGCTCTTCCCGCTGCACCAGTGCCGCCAGTTCCTGCTCCAGCTGGTCGAAAAGCGTGTTCGCGAAAAAGCGGAGCTCCGCGGTTTCCTCCTGTTCGAGGCTGTGGTGGGTCCGAAAGACCAGGTACCCAAGCGGCACGACCAGGGCCATGACAAACACCAGGATAAGCGTTCGCAGGCGCTTCACGGCAGCGGCTCCAGGCGGTACCCCTCACCCCGTACCGTGGGGAGAAAGGCAATCTCGGGGTTCAGGGCGCAGATCTTTTTGCGCAGCTTGAGCATGTGGATGTCCACGGTCCGGGTTTCCACATCGGGGTCCGCGTAGTTCCAGACCTCCTTGAGCAGTTCCTTCTTGGACACGACGCGGTCGCGATGGCGGTGCAGATACGCGACGATGTCCATCTCGCGGCGCGTGAGCTCGGCGGTGCGCTCCCGGAACGAGGCGAGCAGGTTCCCGCCGTCAAAGAGGATTCCGGCCACCATGACTCGCTCTTCGCCCACGATTTTGCCCGCCCGCCTGAGCACCGCTTCCACCCTCATCAGCAGTTCCCTCAGCGAGAACGGCTTGCTCACATAGTCGTCGGCCCCCGCTTTGAAACCCTCCAGGATATCGCCCTCGCGGCCCTTGGCCGTGAGCATGATGATCGCCTGCCGGGGTTTCGCTTTCCGGACTTCCCTGCAGATGGTGAGTCCGTCCACGCCGGGGAGCATCACGTCGAGAAGGATGAGGTCGTGGGAACTCTCGAGGCAGAGCCTCAGGCCCTCGACCCCGTCCTCGGCGCCTTCGGCCCGGTAGCCGTGGAACACGAATACGTCGAGAAGCCCCTGCAAAATGGCCGGATCGTCCTCCACGACGAGCACGCTTGCCCCGGATTTTCGATTGGATGCCGTCATCACGTTGAAACAACCCTCCTCGAGCGCCCTGCGCGCAAATGATCTTCGTTCCCGTGCGCATTATAGCAGGCAATTCGTGTTCTCAGCGCAAAACTTATGCAAAAGGATCGACTCCACGGTTTTGCAATTCTTTGAATTGTCTTTGATTTTCGGTTCTCCGATACTTGAAGCCACGGGACGGCAGGTCGCCCGTATCGATGAAAAGGAGGAAAAATCATGAAAAAGAGTCATCGAAGAACACTGACGTTGGTGGGAGGGCTTCTCGCCCTCTCATGCCTGGCGATGACGTATGCCGGCAGAGACGGGCGATTGGCCGCGGCGCCGGGACGCAAGCCGCCCGATCCGGGCCTCGCAAGGGCAGGGACCGTGAGCCTGTCGGGACGCCTGATCCAGGACAAGGTGCACATGGGAGGGGATGGAACCGTGACCGTCGCTCTCACGCTCGAGAACGACCGTGCTCCGGACGGAAACGTTGAAGCCCGGCGGGAGCTGGATATGGTGGTGGTGCTGGACCGTAGCGGGTCGATGGCCGACGAGGGCAAGATCACCCACGCCAGGCAGGCCGTTCTGAATCTCCTGTCACGGCTTTCGGAGACGGACCGCTTCGCCCTGGTCTCGTATTCGGACGACGTGCAAAGACACGGCGGGCTGCTTCCCATCACCCCTGCCAACCGGGCGACATTGGAAAGGATCGTTCGCGGGATTCAACCGGGCGGCGCAACCAACCTGGGCGGGGGTCTGCAGGAGGGCATCAGCCAACTCGCGGAGATGCAAAAGAACGGGCGTCTCTCGCGCCTGATCCTGATTTCCGACGGGCTCGCCAACCGGGGCGTCACCGACCCCTCGGCCCTGGGGACGATGGCATCGGTTGCCGCCGAGAGAGGTTACGCCGTGAGCACCGTCGGAGTGGGGCTCGACTTCAACGAGCACCTCATGACCGCCATCGCGGACAAGGGGGCCGGCAATTACACATTCATGGAGAGCGCGTCGGCTTTCGCCCGGGTGTTTGATAAGGAGCTCCGGGACGCCGGCACCGTCGTCGCTTCCTCCGTGGAGGTCCACGTGCCCCTGTCTTCCGGCATGACCCTCGTCCACGCCGCCGGTTACCCCATCGAGGTCGGGGAGGGACGGGCGATCTTCCGGCCCGGAGACCTTCGTTCCGGGCAGTCCCGCAAACTCTTCCTCACCCTGAGAATCCCGGTGGACGAGGAGAAAACATGGGACATCGGCGCCATCAGCGCGCACTACCGTTCCAGCGAACGGGCCCATACCGCGTCGCTGCCCCAACCTCTCCGCGTGGCTTGCGTGCGCGACCCGAGCGAGGCCATGGCCTCCATCGACAAGGCCCAGTGGGAGGACAAGGTTATACGGGAGGACTACAACCGATTGCGCGAAGAGGTGGCTGCATCGGTCAAGGGAGGCAAGCGAGAGGAGGCCATGAAACAGATCGATCAGTACGTCACGCGCCAGCAGGCGGCCAATGCGGTGGTCGGCTCCTCTGCGGTGACGGGCAACCTGGAGAAAGACGTCGGCTCGCTTCGCCGGACCGTGGCGGATTCCTTTACGGGCGCTCCCGAAGAGGCGGCCCGCAAGCAAAAGGCCAACGCCAAGAGCATGCAGTTTGAAGGATATCAGGGAAGAAGGTCGAAGAACTGAAAGAATCGCCGAACGGAAGAAGGAGCGCAAGATGGGCATCATGACTCGCTTTGTCAGGCTCTGTAAGGCGGATATCCATGGTGTGATGGATCAGATGGAGGACAAGAGCCTGCTCCTCAAGCAACATCTCCGGGACATGCGGGAGGAACTGGACAGGAAGGATGCGCGGATGGCCGGAATGCTGACCATGCGCGAGGAAACGGAACGCGAGAGGGAGAAGCGTTCCCGGGAGCACGAAACCCTGGAGCGGGACCTGGGCCTGGCCGTCGCCAAGGAGAAAGACGACATCGCCCGCACGCTCATTCGCAAGATGAAACCTCTGGCCCTCCATCGTGATGAGCTGGAGCGCCATGTGCAGGCACTGGACAGGGACATCGCCCAGTTTCGGACCGCCCTGGACGAGCAGCGGCTCCTCTACGAACAGCTCCGCCTGAAGGCTTCCGAACACCTGCGCCGGGCCGAGCGGCAGGAATGGGAGAAAGCCGTTGCGGGAGCCATCCCCCACGGTCTCTGCTCGGAGCCCTCGGAGGCCGAAGTGGATCTGGAGCTCATGCGTCGGAAGGCGGCTGCGAAAGGAGGGGGTGAAGAATGAACCGGCCGGGAAAACCTGTTCGGACGACTATCGTGACGGGGCTGGCCTTCGGGCTTCTGTTCGTCCCGGTCAGCGCCGCATTGAACCTTTTTCTTCCGTGGCCGGCGGCGTTCCGGCTCACGTTCTGGTCCTTCGTGGCAGTGTATGCTCTCATGCTGTGCCGGTGGACGGGAGCGGGCCTCGCGGCGTGCGGTTTTCCGGTGGCGTTCCTCCTCGCCCTGGCGTTCTGGCTGAGGTCCGGGTACGACTTCCTGTTCCTGTCGGTGCTCGTCCTGGGCTGGGTCAGAAGCGGCGTGTGCTTTCGGAAGTCGCCGTGGAAAGCGATCGGGGCGGAAGTCCTGGTGGGCATGGGGGGAGCGGCGCTGGTCGCGTCTTTCACTCCTCACTCCACCGCGGCATGGGCCTTGGGAGTATGGATGTTCTTCCTGGTGCAGTCGCTCTACTTCGTGCTGACGGGCAACACGGGCGACACGGACGACGCCGAAACGCTGCTGGATCCCTTCGAGAAGGCACGGCGGCAGGCCGAGGAGATCCTCTCGGCGGGAAGATAGAACTGAAAGAGGCGGGCATGCCCCGCCGCTTTCGGAACGGGCGCCGGCCTGCGTCCGCCCGGGAGCTGCATCGATCCCGCCGTGTCCGTCGAGCGCATCGGGCTTGCCCGGCTGGGCTGCTACACCAGGGACCGTGTGAACCTGAAGGCGGGACCGATCCGGTTTTACCCGCCCGGGCCTCCAGTCCGGGAAGAGCCCACATCTCGGCGGGGTCGGCATTCCGGCTGATGATGCGCACGGCATCGCCGAACCGGGGGGTCCTGACGTTCCATGCCGCTGGGATCGGCACGCCGGATGTCGATATACTCCGTCCTTCGGGTCAGACCGCCTCGATGGTCGAAGGAGGCTTGGGCGCGATATTGTAGGTTACGCTGACCACCCCGGGCACGGTGCGGATGATCTCCAGGGCCAGCGCCTTGAGCGTGTCGAACGGAACCTGGGTTGGTTCAGCCACCCGCGCATCGACGCTGTCCCAGCAGCGGACCTCGATCTGCAGGCCGAAATCCCGTTTGCCGTCGCGCATTCCCGTCACGCGGTCCTCGTGAAGAATGGCCAGGTACTGGAACGCCCCCGTGTTCCCGAGCATGCGCTCGACAACGGCGGTGGCTTTGCGAACCGTCTCGATGCGCTCCGGGGTTACCGCGCCGATCACCCGCGCCGAAAGCGCAGGTCCCGGAAACGGGATGCGGGTGAACACTTCCGATGGAAGCCCAAGAGCCTTGCCGACCGCTCGAACGCCGTCCTTGCGGAGCTCGATGAGCGGTTCGATGATCCGATACCCGAAGGCGTCCTGCGGGTCGATCCCCAACTGCTCGAACACGTTGTGCTGTCGCTTGATCCCGGCTATGGTTTCGTCGATGTCGGTGAGAATCGTTCCCTGCAGGAGGTGCCTGGCGCCGCTTTCCTTGACGATGCGCCCGAACACGTCCCGGTAGAAGGTCTGTGTAATGGCTTCGCGTTTCTCTTCCGGGTCGGCGATTCCGGCCAGGGCGGCGAAGAACTCGTCGCGGGCGTCCACAACGTCGACCGTCACGCCGAGCCCGCGAAACCAACCCGCCACCTGTGCGGCTTCCCCTTCGCGCATGAGGCCGTTCTCGATGAATACGGTCCTGAGGCGATTTCCCAGGGCACGATGTCCGAGCAGCGTGACGGTGGACGAATCGACGCCGCCGGACAGGGCGTTGATCGCGATACCATCCCCCACCGTTTCCCTGATGCCTCTCACCTTCTCGGCAATGAAACGCTCCGTGTCCAATTCCTGCAGAGTGATTTCCTTGATCATATGACGGTCTTCCTTTCGGTTCGCGGTGTTCACGACGGTTCCAGCGCGGTGGGCGAGAGCCGCCCATCCGGCGCTCCGGTTCCAGGGGCAGGGGCTGCATCTTTGCCTGCCGTGGAGGCAGGGCCTGGTCCACCATCCTCCGGTCTTGGATCGTGAAGCGCCGGCTCTATTCTTCCCTGACGATCCGGTTCACAGTAGCGCAATGAAGGCTGGCAATCAAGTGAGGGAAGCCCGCCCGGTCTCCAACAGGTTCAGATAGACCGGGGACAGCGCCTTTCCCTGCACCCGCGCACGAAAAACCGTCCGGGGCTGCCGTGTTGAACGCAATCCGGCATCACGCCTCGACGGAGACGTCTCCGGCGTTGTAAACGAAGATGACGTCGCCCGGAAGGTCCATGGAATCCTGAAACCGGGAAGAGATGTTTTCGTCCGCGTCACCGGCACCGGGCTCAAACCCGACGAAAAGCACGGCGGAAGGCTGCATGCTCAGAAGCACGGCATCGAGAGGGGTTTCGGTCGGTATAATGAGAAGTTCGGCTTCGATTCGGGCTTTGGCGAGCAAGTCGCGCATTTGACTCTCGATGTTCTCCACATCGGCACTCGGTGCCACGGGTCGGATGATCCGAATGGAGTGGTCGCGCCATTCGCGGTTCTTCTTGAGCATGAAAGCCAGCAGGAGCATCAGTTCAACGTTTTTGGCGCAATCCCACTGGAGATTGATGACTCCTTCCGGAACATGCCCCCTCTCACGTTCCTGTTCACCTGCGACGATGATGAGGCTGCGCTTCATTTTCTTGACGGTCTTGATGGTCTCGTTGAAAACCTCGGCTTTCTCGGGATCCCGGCTCATTCCCAGCAAGACGATATTGGGTCGCATGCCGCCGATCCCCTGGCACTGAAGAAGCGCCTTGATGGCCGCGTGAATGTCTTCTTCGACGATGACGACGGGGAAGGCCGGCAAGGCTTCTTTGAGGATGAACCTTCGAAGGATGGCCTCCGCCTCGCGGCGACGGTCGAGCAGATCCTCGAGTTCCCCGCGAATGACCTGTCCGATGAAGACGATGCCGCTGTCCGCCGTGAACCAGCACGCGTATTCCGCCAGGTGAAGGCGGTTGCGAGCGCCGCCGCTGAGGGCGAGGATGGAAGGACGCCAGTTCTTGGGGTGGTAGCGTTCCCGCTCCATGCGCAGGAGCGCCTTGCGTGCGAATTGGTAAGCGAGGCCGCTGTCCAGATCGCCCCATTTGACGCGGATTTCGGCGCGGGCGATGAGAAAGTAGAGACCTCCGGCGAGCAACAAAGCGATCGAAGCCCACATGGCATCGATCAGGAACATGACCCCAAGGCATCCCAAGGCTCCGAGGAGCGCCACGGACCAGTGGTTATAGCGAAAGGTGGGGCGGAAGCTGGGGTTGTTCGACCGGCCCTCGAAAAAACAGGCAAGGTTGACGGTGCCGTAGGTCAAGAGAAAGAACATCGTGATAACAGGCGCGATGGTGTCGAGGTCGCCGGCAAGAACGCCGGCCTGCGCGATGATGACGGTCAGGACGACGGCCCGACGGGGTTCGCCGGAGCGCCCGCTGCCGCGAGCGAACCACCGCAGGCGGCCAAAAATGTTATCGCGCGCGAAGGCCTGCAAAATGCGGGGGGCGCCCATCATGCTGCCGAGGGCCGAGGAAAGCGTGGCGCAGACCACCCCGGCGTAGATGAGGGAGGGAAAGAAGGCGCGATCTTTCATCACGAACCCGTGACCGAGCATTTCCGCGCGGGTGACGCTGCCGGCGAACATGAAAGCAATGGCGGCATAGACGATCGTTGAGACGCCGATTGCCGCGAATGTGCCGCGGGGTATGGATCGGCCCGGGTCCTTGAGGTCGCCGGACATGTTGACGCCCGCCATGATGCCGGTGACGGCAGGGAAGAACAGGGCGAAAACGGAAAAGAACTCATGCTCCGGTGACCAGTGCGCAGGGAGATTGGCATGGAGGATCTCCGGCGAAAAGCCGGTGCCCGCCCCGAGGAAAAACGAGAAGAATGAAAGCAGGAGCATGGCCAGGATGAAGTATTGGATGCGGATGGTCCATGCGGCGCCGATATAGACACTGACGAAGACGACGATATTGGTGAGGGTGGCGACCGTCCTGAAGGACGCTCCCATGTCGGGAAACGCGGAGAGCAGTGCCTCGGTGAAACCGACCACGTACAAAGTGACGGCTACGGCTTGAGCGATATAGAAAACGACTGCGACGACGCCTCCGAACTCCACGCCGAGGCTGCGACTGATGAGGTAATAGGCGCCACCTCCCTTGACGCGCATGTTGGTTGCAATGCTGGCGATGGAAAGGCCCGTGATCAGCGAAACCGCCTTTGCACAGGCAAGGATCAGGAGAGCGTTCCACAACCCGGCGTGACCCACAACGGTTGAAAAACGCAGGAACATGATCACGCCGAAGATGGTCAGAAGGCTTGGCGTGAAAACGCCGCCAAAAGTGCCGAATTTTCGCGGATGCAAATCGTCGGGTTTTGTTCTGTAGGTCATGGCGGCCCTATTGAATAAACGGACGTTCGGTATCGCGCTACCGATGTCGAACGTCGGGTTGAGCTGAACCGCGCAATGGGGCGGCGGGGTGTCGCATGCGAGGTTTGGAGACCACCATGCGGGTCGCTACGCGGAGTATGAACCAGCGGAGACTGAAACTCAAGTGCGGAGTCAAGCCGTACGGAGTCAAGCTACCGTCAGGGGTGCATGGCCTGCAAGACTGGGCCGGCGATATTCGAGTTTATTGCGAAGCTGTGGGTTTCTGCACGTCGGGTAGAGCGTTTTGCCTCAAGAAGGGGAGGTTTGACAGCCGGTGAGCCTGTAGTACAATATATCTCTGACGATCGCATTGCTGTTCAACAAACCTGGAATCAGGCATGCGGTGATTGGCGGCATCGGCATCGCCTTGGCTTTTCATGCCGTTCCAAGATTCACCAGGGATATTGATGCCCTGTTTGATGGCGACGACATGGACCTCTTGAGGACAGCCATGGATGAACTGGGATTTGAAGAGACGGCCGAACCCTGTAAGCTCGACAATACGACACTCACGCGCCATCGATTCTTGAAGATCGAGGGGGAGGATGAAATCATGGTTGATACGCTCGTGGCCGATTCCGAAGAATAGTATAGGATAATCGGCGACGCCGATCATGCGGAATCGAGGATCGGGACGGTGTCCATCGCCGCCAGGTTGGACCTGATATGGCTCAGAAGGTCTCGAAACTCACCCCGGGATCGCGTGGACATCTTGGAGCTTGGAAAGAATGACGAGGATAGAGAAAGCAGTTAAGAGCGTCAGCGATCTGTACGATTTCTATCGGCGAATTCCACTAATTTCCGGGAAGGGCCTGCTGCAAAAGCGCATGCCGGGCTCGTCCGAAAGCCTTTTGCCCCGACCGCGGCAAGAGGAAAAACACCAGGGACAGGGAAGGAAGAAATGAAAATCGTCAGCGTGCTTGGAAGCCCGCGCGAAAACGGCAACAGCGCCACGATCGCCAAACGTTTCTGTGACAGGGCGATGAAGCTCGGCGCTGAAATACGGACCTTCACTCTCAACAAGCTCGAATATCGCGGCTGCCAGGGTTGCATGGCCTGCAAGACCCGGCTGGACAAGTGCGTGCTGGAAGACGACCTCACCGAAGTCCTGGAGGCCGTCCGCGAGACGGATGTCCTGGTCATGGCCTCCCCGGTTTATTTCTGGGATATCTCCGGCCAGCTCAAGACCTTCATCGACCGCACCTTCTCGTACCTGGTTCCGGATTTCATCACCAATCCCAACAAGTCCCGGCTCGCGCCGGGCAAGAAACTGGTCTGCATCCTCGCTCAAAACAACCCGGATCGAAGCAGTTTCTCCGATATTTTCCGGAAAATCGACTACTTCTTCAATGCCTACGGCTTCGTCGACCGTCAACTCATCCGCGCTTTCGGCGTGAATGAGCCGGGGGAAGTCGCGGCGCACGAAGACGTGATGATGCTGGCGGAAAAAACCGCGGAGAAGCTTTGCGGCATTTGATCCTTCAAAGAACGCCCCGGGATGCGTGATGGCCGGCAGTCCCGTCACGCCTTGCTCGTGCGCGTTCAAGCACCCTGATACCCGACCGTAATAGTGATGATCCCAACACGGGTCGGCCTCAACGCCGGAGATCAACCGCGGGTTTGGGGATGTATCTGCCGGAAGACCAGAACAAGCCTGGTCCCTTCGGCCTGGTCGCTGCTCACGCGGATCTCCCCATCGCAATCCTTCATGATCTTTTTACAGACCGCCAGGCTCAGACCGGTCCCCCTCTCCTTTGTGGTGAAGAACGGAACGAAAATCTTCGACAGATTCTCGGGAGGAATACCGATTCCCCGGTCATGGACCTCAACTTCGCACTGACCCTCGGACCATCTGGAAGCAACGGTCACAGTGCTGCCGGCCGTCGAGCTTTCGATTGCGTTCCTGATGAGTTCCTCGATCATCCACACGAAATCGAGCGCGTTGACTGCGAGCAGGCCCAAAGCCGGCTCCAGTCGTGTTTCAACGGTTACTCCCGAACGCTCGGCCAGCGGCTTCAGTTTGCTTTTCACGCGTTCAACGGAGCTGTCGACTTCGGCAAAATCCTTTTGGGCTTCGGAGCGCCCCCGAGTGAAGTGCGACAAGGTGTGATCCAACGTCGTGATTTTGTCCACCTGGTTTTTCAGCGTCTGGCTGAAATTGGGGCTCGCCGGCATTTCGCGGTCCTTCATCAGTTCTTTCAGTGCGTCGAGAACCTCTCGCAGCTCGGAAGTCATCGCCAATGATGCCTTCCCCAACGTTGCCAGATTCTGGGCTTCCCTGATTTCCACCTGGCGTCTCTTCTCCCGGTCGGAAAGCGTGCCGGTGATTGCCGACACCAGGACGAATACAATGATCTGCAACAGGTTCCCTACATTGACGCCGGGCTGGCCGCTCCAGGTCATCATCACGTGAGGGGTGTAAAGAATGATGACCAGGAGGGAAAAATACACGCCTGCCCTCAGGCCGTACCAGAGGCCTACCATTACGATGGGAACAAAATACAGCTCTCGATAGAGAACATGATATTCCATGTGGCGGGTTGCAGTGCCGTAGTGCAGCACGGACAAAACGGCGGTCATTGAGAAAACCAGAACGATGCGAAGCACGTTCCGGCCCGTACGCGATTCCCGCAAGTTATTCATCAGCGACTCCTCTCGACAGCGGCGATCCTTTTCCTCATGCGCTTTGTCATTGAACGATACCCCGACGCGCGACCAACGCGAAGAACCCCGAGCGCCGTTTGAAACGCTGCCCCTTCGATGAAGTTCCTCTCTTGTCGAAATGAACCGGCGCCCGCCGCTTGTCGAGACGGGTTGTGCGGTGGCGCTGTTCGTCGACCCTGGTCCAGGATTCAGATCCGACCCAACCTAAAGGAAATCAGGAAGATTATCGGTGTCAAGGCAGTCAACGTCGTCGCGGATATTAGTCTCTCGGAATGGCCGCCTTGAGGCGCAGGATGCCTGCCGGGAAATCCTCGCCCATCCGTCCGATCCAAAAGACGCCGGAGCACGAACATCGAAAAACAACCGAGCGCCGGTCCCGTAACGAAGGCAAATGGAAGGGATCTCGGTGGGAATCGACAAGAGGGCCACGCAGACTGTCGTTTCAACCAAAAAAAAACGGGTTAGCGGATGACCCGCCAACCCAGTGATTTCCTGGTACCCCCGACAGGACTCGAACCTGTGGCACCGAGATTAGGAATCTCGTGCTCTATCCGCCTGAGCTACGGGGGCGTAATAAGTGCTCGGCCCGGGGTGACACGCGGAGTGGAACCGCTTCCGGTATCGGACGGCCGATCCGTAACGGCGCCGAGTGCCGCCTTGCAGGCTGGTTATCTTTAGACGATTTCGGCGGGCTTGGCAAGAAAAACGGTTCATCCGGAAAAAGGGTCCATCCTGCCGCACTTCTTCATGGACTTCACCGCCTGAGCAGGCGAAGTCCCGGCCCGTTTACATTGCATGGATCACAGGCGATAGGTCGGCCCCGTCTTGCGTTTTCTTCGGAACCACATGCCGACCAGCAGGCCCGCAAAGAAAACCACGGCTCCCAGGGCGAACCAGTACATGGTCCGCGTGAACTTGAGGCCCTGGTTTTCCTGGATGAGCGCCTGGACGCTTTCCTGAGTGCTGGCCAGGGTAGCCCTGGCCGCGTCGTATTCGCCCTTCAGCTTGAGATAGCTGGCGGCTCCTCCCTTCAACTCCTCGTAGGAAACCTCCAGTTTCGTCAATTTCTCGGAGATCTCCCTTTCTCTCTGCGCAAGGGCGGCCCTGGCCATCTCGGCTTCCTGCAGCTGTTCCCTGAGCGACGTGTTTTCGCCCTTCAATTCCTTTATGGCCGCGGATTCCGAGGGCCTGGATTCGAGGAATTTGCTCTGCACCCATCCTTCCTTCGACTTTCCGTCGGGGGGGGTGTATCGAACCTGGGTCCATTCGTTGGTCTTGACCAGTTCCACCGCACTTCCCTTGGGGATCGTGAGCAGAACGCGGTTTTGAGCGCCGGCGGCGGACCTCATGGGAATTTCCTGAGTGTCTGTCGTGTAGGCTTTTGCCGCCCAGCTTGCCTGAAGCAATGGAAACGTGGTAAGAAACAACACTGCGGTGGAAATGCACAGGGCTTTTTTCATTTCGATGGGCCTCTCGTATCGTTGGAAATGCTTGTCCGGAACAGCCGTCAAGAGATTGGCCGGGGAAAACCGGTTGTCACCGGGATGCGGTTTTTCTCCGACCCGGGTGAGAGGCATTATAATGGCGCAGGGTATGAGCAGCAAGGAAAAAGCCCGAAGGGTTCGGCAAAGCGGCCTTCCGGAGAACCGTTCGAACCGCGATCGACAGGCTCTGCGGGAGAACGGAACGAAGTGCACTCGGGATGAATGGAAGACCATCGAGGGGTACCGAAATGCTGATTGATACTCACGCTCACCTGGACTTTCCGGAATTTGTTCAAGATCTGCCTGCCGTGCTGGAGCGGGCCGCAAAGGCCGACGTCCGGAAAATCATCACCATCGGGATCAGCCTGGCAAGCAGCCGCGAAGCCGTCGGCCTTGCCGGCCGCTACCCCGGTGTCTACGCCACGGTGGGAATACACCCCCACGACGCTTTCCTCCTCGACGAAAAAGCAACGGAGATTCTCCGTGAGCTCAGCAGGCAGGAGAAGGTGCTCGCCATCGGCGAAGCGGGCCTGGACTACTACCGGGACTACCAGCCCCGTGCCATCCAGAAGAAGTGCCTGCGTCGGCAGCTCGAAGTCGCCGCCGGCGAGAAGCTTCCGGTCGTCTTTCACGTCCGCCAGGCATTCGATGACTTTTTCCGGATTGTGCCCGAGTACCTTCCTTCATTGGTCGGGGCGGTGATGCACTGCTTTTCCGGGGACTGGACCACCGCAAAGAGGTGCCTCGATCTCGGGTTCTACCTTTCCATACCGGGCACGGTGACGTTCCCGAAAGCCGAGCTGCTCCACGACGTGGTGAGGCGGGCCCCGCTGGACCGCCTGCTGGTCGAGACGGACGCTCCCTACCTGGCCCCGATCCCTCACCGGGGGAAAGTCAACGAACCGGCGTTCGTCTACCACACGGCGCGGAAAGTGGCCGAATTGCGCGGTTGTCCCTTCACGGTCGTTGCCGACCAGACCACGCTCAACGCGCAAAGGATCTTCCGGATGGACGGCTTTTCCGACGCGGCGGACCCGGAATGATCCTGCTTGAGTCCGGCACCGGACCTCCTCCGTTCCGCACAGCCCGGCCTCTCGTTCTCGCCTCTTCCTCCCCGCGCCGCAGAGAATTGCTCACGTTGATGGGACTGACCTTTGATGTGATCGTCAGCGGAATTGAAGAATCCACGGGCAGGGTCTCCGGTCCCCCGGTGGAGCTCGCTACGCGCTGCGCCCGGGAGAAGGCCGAAGCGGTCGCCGAGCTGTACCCGGATTCCTGGGTGCTGGGCGCGGACACGGTCGTGGCAATCGGCGCGACGGTTTTCGGGAAACCGGCCGATTCCGCAGAAGCGTTGCGTATGCTCGAACAACTGAGCGGAGCGACCCACGAGGTGATCAGCGCATTCTGCCTGGTGAACCGGAACCGGCGCATCACCGAAACGCGTTCGGTTACGACGAAGGTGCGCTTCAAGCGGCTTTCCCCGGCCGAAATCCGTTCCTATGTGAATACCGGGGAGCCGCTGGATAAGGCGGGCGCATACGGAATCCAGGGGATGGGAGCTTTCCTGGCGGCATCCATCGAAGGATCCTATACCAACGTGGTGGGGCTGCCCTTGAGCGAAGTCCTGGATCTGCTGGTCGAATGCGGGGTTGTCGCACCCGTTTCGGAGGAACGTTTCTGAGCGCCTTCCGGAACGCGGACCGGACGGCGCAAGGAGGCATGGACCGCCATGGCGACCGTGGCTGAGAACCTCGAACGAATTCAGGAGCGCATGAACGCCGCCTGCTCCAAAGCGGGACGGGATCCCGCCGCCGTGCGGCTGGTGGCGGTGACGAAAACCGTCCCGACCGACCGCATCAGGGAAGGCGTGGAAGCGGGCCTGACCCTGCTCGGGGAGAATTACATCCAGGAAGCGCGAAAGAAAATCGAAGCCATGGAAGACCTGGCGGTGTCATGGCATTTCATCGGCCACCTGCAAACGAACAAGGCTCGGGTGGCGGCGGAGTGCTGCGACTGGGTTCATTCGGTGGACCGGCTGCGCCTGGCCGTCGAGCTCGACCGGCAGGCGAGAAAAAGAAACCGCGTGATCCCCGTTCTGCTTCAGGTCAACGTCGGCGACGAGCAGAGCAAGAGCGGCGTGTCGCCCGATGACCTCCCGAAGCTGTTCGAAGTCGTCGCCGCGCTCACGGGGCTGAGCGTTCGCGGTCTCATGACCCTTCCGCCCTACTTCGAAAACGCGCAGGAGGTGCGCCCCTTTTTCAGGTTGTTGCGGGAACTGCTGGAGCGCTTGAGGGGGATCGCTCCCAGCCCCGGCGAGCTCACCGAGCTCTCCATGGGCATGAGCAATGATTTCGAGGTGGCCGTCGAGGAAGGGGCGACCCTGGTGAGAATCGGGACGGCGCTTTTCGGGGGGCGTCCGGCTATTTCCCCCTGAGGCGCCTTCGTTGCACCTCGGCCAGTGCAATGGCCCCCGAAGTCGCGGCGTTGAGGGATTGCAGCGGGCCATGTTCGGGTATGCGGACCATGGCGTCGCAGGCTCTTGCGACGAGCGGTCGCAGCCCTTTCTGTTCGTTGCCCACAACCAGTCCGAGGGGGACCGTGAGGTCCGCGTCGTAGATCGTCTGCCCGGCCCGCGTGTCGAGGCCGAAGATCCACAGCCCGCATTCCTTCAATTGTTCCAGAGCCCTCACCAGGTTGTTCACCTGGATGACCGGCAGGTATGCGGTGGCTCCCGCGGCGATTCTGATGACCGTGGAGGTGACCCGGGCCGACCTGTCCCGGGGAACGATCACGCCGCGCGCGCCCAGAAAACAGGCGCTCCTCAGCATGGCGCCCAGGTTCTGCGGATCCTGCAGGCAATCGAGAATCACCAGCGGCTCCCGCTCCCCCGCGGGCTTTTCCAGCAGTGCCTCCAGGGCGGCATAAGGGTATTCGCGCATGCGTAGCGCAACCCCCTGGTGGTGCGCATGCCCCACCAGGGCCGAAAGACCGTCCCGTGTTTCCTGCCGGGGCGCAATGCCCCTCAGGGCCCCGAGCTCCAACAGTTCCCGGACACGCTGGTCCGACCTGGCTACGATCATTTCCAGGACTTCGACGCGACCCGTCAGCAGGACTTCCCGCACCGGGTTGAAACCGGAGACCCAGAGATGGGGCGGCGTGCTTGAATGCGTTTTCCTCATGGAAACCAACAACCCGGGCAAATGAACCGTCAGGAGGGCAGCCGGGACATGAAAAACGGCTTGAGCCGTCCCAGCCGGACATCGCGGCGGCAGCGGCAGGCGCGCAGGATGGAGAGCAGGTCGGCGACCGCGTCCGCCAGAACGTCGTTGACGATGAGGTAGTCGTACCACGGAGCCTGCAGCATTTCACGGCGTGCCGCAGCCGAACGTTCGCCGATCTGCCGGGGGGATTCGGTGCCCCGCATGTTCAACCTCTGCTCGAGGACTTCCATGGACGGCGGTACGATAAAGATGGTGTGCGCGCACGGATAGGTGCACCGGACCTGCCTGGCCCCCTGAACGTCGATGTCGAGCAGCACGTCCCGGCCTTGCGCGATCCATTCCTCCACCTGGTTCCCGTCCGTGCCGTAGAAGTTCCCGTGGACTTCCGCCCATTCCAGGAACCGGCCGGAAGAAATACCGTCCAGGAATTCCCGTTGCGTCAGGAAATGATAATCCTTTCCATCCGCTTCTCCGGGGCGCGGCGAACGCGTGGTGCACGACACGGAGAAACGCAGCTCGGGACACCGGTCCAGGATGGCGCGGATCATGGTGGTCTTGCCCACACCCGATGGGGCGGAGACGATGAAAATCTGTCCGGGATAGGCTGGGCGGGACATGGCTAATCTTTTGCCTGCTTGAGCAGGTTCACGTCCCGCACTCCCCCTTCGGTCAGGAGCCGCTGCGCGATGGTTTCGGCCTGGACACCCGAAAGGATGATGTGATCGCTGTCGGTGACGATGATGGATCGGGTCCTGCGGCCCATGGTGGCGTCGATCAGCTTGTTCGCCTGCCGCGCATCCTCCTTGAGCCTCTTCATGGGAGCCGATGCCGGCGAAACGATGGCGATCACTCGATTGGCGATAACCGTGTTTCCGAATCCGATATTGAGCAGTTTTACTTCCATGAATGACCCCTCCGGCATCTGTTGCGGTGTTCGCCAAACAAGAGGCGATCTTCGACGGTCACGGCATCGGCGACCGCTCCAAGTCGCGGGCGCCTTCGATCACCGCCTCCTGCGGGCGAGAGAGGCGCTCCGCGGTCGGACGATCGCCGATCTGCAAAACCGAACGCGGGGTGTTCGAGAATATTCGTTGAAGCCCCGGGCAAAAGCAAGCGTTTTGTCCGGCGGGCGCCGACTTTTCGGCCGCGCGGCCCGGCCGCGGGGCATCCCCGTGAACCGGGGACCGGGACGGCGCCGCCGGCGGGCCTATTCGATATTCTGCACCTGTTCCTTCACTTTCCCGATTTCGGTTTTCATGCGCACCACGGCTTGAACGGTTTCCAGGTCGCCGGTCTTGCTCCCGATCGTATTGACTTCCCGGTGCAGCTCCTGCGCCAGAAAATCGAGCCTCCTGCCGTCCGAGGGCGCCTGTTCCGAGAGGAGCTCGCGGAGTTGATCGAAATGGCTCTTCAGCCGGACGATCTCCTCGTTGATGTCGGCTCGTTCGGCGATGTAGGCGACTTCCTGCAGCAGGCGGTTTTCGTCGATTTCGGTGTCCGAAAGCAACTCCTCAATACGGTCCCGTATCTTCTGCTGATACTCCAGAACGACCAGGTCCTTGCGGCTTTCGATCAAGGCGAGATGGCGGACCAGGACTTCGAGGCGTTCCAGGCAGTCTTTGCGCAAGGATTCGCCTTCCACCAGCCGCATGGATCGGACCTGTTCCAGGGCTTCCGACAATGCGCCCGTGAGCAACTCGCGGATGAGCTCCCGGTCGGGGTCGTCCTCGCGGGCTTCGAACAGGTACGGTACACGGAGCAGGCTGTCGAGCATCGGGGGCGCGCTGGCCGGGAGCGACCGGTGCAATTCCATCAATTGTTCCCAATAGTGACGCGCCAAAGGCAGGTTGAGGCGGGGGGCCTTGAGCTCGGGGCTGGTCGATTCGATCTGGACGAAAACCTCCACGCGTCCACGCCGCAAGCTCTGCGAGACCAGCTTTCGACAGGCGTCCTCAAATTCCAGGAAATTCTTCGGCAGCCTCGGAACGATGTCCAGGCCTCGACCGTTCAGCGTCCTGACCTCGACCGTGATCGAATATCCCGAGGTTTCCTTCTGGGTTCGTCCGAATGCCGTCATGCTGGATATCAAATGGGGCCTCCTTGGGGCACGATTTTTCGAGGGAGCTTCCCGGTGCGTTGAAAAGCGAGCTTCCGTCGCAGGATACCGAAAAAGTGCAGCAGATTCGGGATCCTGTAGTCCGGGTACGTCCAGGGAAGGCACTGGTAGGCGCCTTTCTGATAGATGAGGGTAAGATCCGCGTAGATGCCGTCCCGGAGGTAGACCCGGTGGGTGTAGTTTTTCCCCGAGGCGAGGATGATCCGTTCTTCGCTCAACAGTCCCGGGTCCAGGTTTACCTGTCGTTTGCCGTCCACTGTAAGCCGGTCTTCAATCCGGTTCGTCCTCAACTTGATGTCCGGCAGGGATTCGGGGCGGACCGGATCGAGGAAGCCGACCGTGCGGCGCAGGATTCCCGGTCCCATTTCGCGATCGTAATAGGTGGTGAAATTAAACGGCTCGGGTTCCGTGGCGAAATCGAGAGGGCCGAAGAGGTCCGTCGCTGCGGCAAGCGCCTCCCGGTGGACCCGGGCATCACGAAAAAGCATCCCCATGATGAGTTTTGCGGGAGGGGGTTCCTTGGGGCGGCTCATGAGGACCTCGGTTTCGTCAGTATGTGTCCAGGGCCGATAACAGCTGCGCGGCTGATACCGCGGCAGTGCCCACTTCGCCCACGACGATCCCGGCCGCGAGATTGGCGAGCAGGGCCGATTCCTTCATCGTCAGACCGGAAGCGACCCCCAGGCCGAGGACCGCGCTGACCGTGTCTCCGGCGCCGGTGACGTCGAAAACCCTGCGGGCGACGGTGGGGATATGATCCATGCCGCCCGTGTGATGGAACAGGCTCATGCCGTCCTTGCCCCTGGTGATCAGGACCGCCTTGCAGTTGAGGTGTTCGAGCAGATGCCGGCCCGCCCTGACCAGGGAGTCCTCGTCGTGGATTTCGATTCCGGCCATGCGCGCGGCTTCATGGTGGTTGGGCGTGACCATGGTCACGTCGCGGTAGATCTCCGCGTGCTTCACCTTCGGGTCCACGATGACCGGAATGTCCAGTCCGCGTGTCGCCGCACGCACCGCGTCCATGAATTCCGGCGTGACCACCCCCTTGGCATAGTCCGAAATCACGATGCCGTCAATCCGCCGGAGATTGTTCCGAATGAACTCGAGCATTCCTTCCGTGGAGTCTCTGGAAACCGGAACGCTGCTCTCGTGATCGATGCGCACGACCTGCTGATTGCGGGCGATGATGCGGGTCTTCACCGTGGTGGGCCGATTCCCGATGGTGATCAATCCGTCCGTTTCCACCGATATCTCGTCGAGAAGCCTTCGCAGCAGGCGTCCCGGCGAGTCGTCCCCGACGGCTCCGACCACCGAAACCTTTCCTCCCAGCCTGGAAACGTTGTGGACGACGTTGGCGGTTCCCCCGAGCAACCGGGTTTCCTCCCTGACCTCGACCACCGGTACCGGGGCTTCGGGCGAAATCCTGCGCACTTCCCCCCAGATGAACGTATCGAGCATCAGGTCCCCGGCAACAAGGAGATGAAACTGAGGAAAGGACGATACAGCCTCGTGCAGACGCTGCTTCTCGCTCGCGGTCAATTCGGGATGGCTGGGCATAAGATCGGCTGTTCTAGGCCTGAAACGGTTTTGCTTCATCAATGAGCATGATCGGGATATCGTCGCGGATCTCGTACAAAAGCTTGCACTTATCACAGATCAGGCCGTCCTGCGTTTCGTTCAAGCGGATATCTCCCTTGCACTTGGGGCAGGCGAGAATGTCGAGCAATTCCTGGCTTATGGTCATGTTCCCCCCAGAGGCGCAATCGGTGCGTGTTCGGAGCCTTTGCCCCGTTGCCGGCGCCGCCTTCTATTGGTGTTCTTCAGCCTTGTCCATGCCGAGAAGCTGCTGGTACGCTTCGATGGTGGCGCGGAGCCTGCTTTCGAGCTGAATGCGGTGACGTTTGAGCTCGGCGATGTCCTCATGCACCTTGCCCAGGCGCAGTTGAGCATCCTGAATCAGTTTCTCCGCTTTCAGTTCCGCCTCCGAGAGAATCAGCCTCGCTTCCTTCTCGGCGTTCGTCTTCATCTGCTCGACGGTGTTGTGAGCGTTGACCAGGACGTTGCGAATGGTGTTCTCCCGGTCCTTGTAATCCTTCAGTTCCTTTTCATGCTCCTGGATCGTCTTCTTCAAACCCGCGTTCTCGATCTTCAGCTCTTTGATCTCCTCGGTCAGTTGCTCCATAAAAGCCGAGACTTCCTTCGGGTCGAAGCCTCTCCAGGAAGACCGGAACGTCTTGTTTCTGATATCGTCAGGTGTCGAGTCCACGGTTCTTGGTTCCTATCGGGTTTACATCATGACGGCAAGTCTGGCGATCACCGATTGGAGCAGCACAATGCCCGCAATGACGAGCAAAGGCGTGAAATCAATCCCCCCGAAAAACACCGGCAGGCGCCTGCGAATGGCGAGCAGCACGGGTTCGGTGATGTTGTAGATGAATCGAACGATGGGATTGTACGGATCAGGGTTGACCCAGGACAGAAGCGCCCGCGCGATGATGACGTAAATGTAGAGACTCAGAACCGTATTGACGATCTCCGCCACTTGCCGGATCATATAACCGAAGAAGGACATGAACCACCTGTTGCCATTCGCGTTGTTGTGTTGCCGGCCACCATTCCCTGTTTTTTCACGCCTTGAAACTACTGTTTTTCCACCCCGCTGTCAACTCGAAGTCGCCGTGGGCATTGCGCGGCGCGGTCAGGCGGCCGGATCGGCATTTTCCCTTGAGGGCATTGAAAGCGAGCTCAGGACAATGCCCGCTCCGAGTGTCATCAGGCCGGCGGCTTTCAGCAGGGTCGGTGTTTCGCCGAGAAAGAGCCAGGCGAGCAGGGTCGCGCCCGCCGGTTCACCGAGGACGAGGATGGCGACGGAAGTGGGTGAAAGAAAACGCAGGGCCCAGTTGAAAGTCGTGTGACCGATCAGCTGGGGGATGACGGCCAGCAGGACGAGATAAAGATATGTCTGCGCGGGGAAGCCGCTCAGCGTCGTTCCCGAGGCGACGCTCCAGGCGAGCAGGACCAGCGCGGCGATTCCGTAGACGGCCAGGGTGTAGGCGGGCAAGCTGAGCCACGGCCTGAGCGCGCTGCCGGCGAGGAAATATCCCGTTGCCGCCATGGCTCCGCACACTGCCAGCAGATCTCCACGGAGCGCCTCCGCGGTGAGAAGGAAGTCCGTTCCCGCAAGGAGCACGCCGCCGCCGACGGCCACCAGGATGCCGGCCGTCGCCCGGGCCGGAAGCCTTTCCCCGAGAAACAGCCGGGCGTAGACGGCCGTGAACAGGGGCGTGGTGTTGCACAGCGTGGCCGCGCTCGCCACCGACGTCATCTGAAGGGACTTGATCCAGAAGGCGAAGTGCAGAGCCAGGAAGACGCCGGCCAGAATGGCCGGCAACAGCCTCCGGGAATTCCAGCGATCGTCGGCCCGGGGCCGTTTGCATAGAGTGTACGGCGCGATGATCAGTGCGGCGATGCCGACCCGGTATGCGGCTATCGCCAGGGGAGGGGCTTCGGCAAGCCGGATGAAAATGGAGGCGCAGGATATCGCGAGGATTCCGACCAGCAGGAGCGTCCACAGGATGTGCGGCGCAGGAGGCCTGACGAAGACGGTTTCCTTCATTGGAACGTCTCACATCTCAAAAAGGCCTTGACAGTGGATAACCGCCTTTACTATATAAAAGTGTTTCAATATTTTTCCGATAAGGAGGCATTGAGACCATGCTGAAAAGTCCGTGCATAAACTGTGATCGGGCCAATGAGGACAAGAACAAGTGCCTGGAAGAATGCGAAAGACTGCGAGAATACCAGGAATTGATCTTAAAGCAAGGCATTTATGCGACGATGTGAGAACCGGGCAACCCGCCACTCTCATGGCGGCCGCGAGGCCGCTTTTTTTATCCGGAATCCGGGGCGGGTTGGAACGGTCCGGAAATACTGAATGCGAAAACGGTTGGAGGATGTTCCCATGTATGCAATTTTGAAATCGGGCGGCAGGCAGTACGAGGTGAGACCCGGGCAGGTGGTCAAGGTGGAGAAGCTTCTCGGCGAGGTCGGGGATAAGGTCACGCTGGATCAAGTCCTGCTGTTTTCCGATGGCACCGACATCCAGGTCGGGCAGCCCGTTTTGGCGAACATCGCCGTCCAGGGACAGATCGTGGAGCAGGGACGCCACCGGAAGATAGTGATATTCAAGCACAAGCGACGCAAGGACTACCGCAAGAAGCAGGGGCACCGGCAGCACTACACGGCTGTGCGGGTCGAGGAAATCATAACCCTTGGGCAGTAATCCCCGGCGACCGCGGAAACGCGAGCCCGGGTGCCGAAATCGACATATTGGGAGGATCCATCCATGGCACACAAGAAAGCCGGCGGAAGTTCCAGAAATGGCCGTGACAGCGCGGGCCAGCGCAGGGGAGTGAAACGATACGGAGGGGAGTTCGTCCGGGCCGGGAATATCCTGGTACGGCAGTTGGGGACCAAGTTCCACCCGGGCAAGAATGTCGGCCTGGGTCGAGACTATACGCTGTTTGCCATGATTGACGGGATTGTGGCATTCGAATACAAGGACAAGACCCGCCAGCAGATCAGCGTCTACCCGATCCCCGCGCAAGAATAGTCTGCCTTCCTTCCTTCTCCTGAAGGCATTTCGAACCTCGTTCGAAAGGTTGATCCCGCTTTCCCCTTCGGCTTCCCGCCTCAAGAGGGGAAGAGCGGGCTTTCGGCCGCCCGTGGGAAGCGGCCGGCGTTCCCGCGCCGGACGGCCCTTGCGCCGGTTTCCCCCGTGCCATGACCGGGTTTGGCGTGCGGACCGGCGGCCGCAATGATGCCGGAGAAGGATTTCCATGAAATTCGTAGATGAAGTCAAAGTCCATGTTCTGTCCGGAAACGGCGGCAACGGGTGCGTGAGTTTCCGGCGCGAAAAGTACGTCCCCAGGGGCGGCCCCGACGGTGGAGACGGCGGGGAGGGGGGGAGCGTGATATTCGTGGCCTCCGAAGGGAAGAACACGCTTCTTGATTTTCGTTACCGGCACCTGTTCAAGGCTGAGTCCGGCAAACACGGGCAGGGACGGAACCGCCACGGGAAGGGCGGCCGGGACCTTGTTCTGGAGGTGCCGGCGGGCACGGTGATCAAAGACGCCGAGACGGGAGAGTCGCTCGTGGATTTGTCCCGTCCCGGAGATCGGTGGGTTGCGGCCCGGGGGGGACGGGGAGGCCGGGGCAACGCACGGTTCGTTTCATCGACCCGGCAGGCGCCCCGCATCGCCGAGGACGGCCGGGAAGGGGAGGACAGAGAACTCGTGCTCGAGTTGAAGCTCATGGCCGACGTGGGCCTGGTGGGGCTTCCCAATGCCGGAAAATCCACCCTGATCTCGGTTGTCTCGGCGGCTCGTCCCAGGATCGCGGATTATCCCTTCACCACGCTCATTCCCTGCCTGGGGGTCGTTCGACACGGGGAGGCGCCGCCGTTCGTGATGGCCGATATTCCGGGACTCATCGAGGGAGCACACGACGGCGCGGGCCTGGGGGTCCGGTTCCTGCGCCACATCGAGCGGACGCGCATCCTGGCCCACCTTGTCGATATCAGTCAACTGAGTCCCGAGGAGCCGCTACGGCCCTACCGGCTCATCGAGAACGAGCTCGCAAGCTACTCGGCCCAGCTGGGCGAGAAGAAGCGCGTGATCGTCCTCAACAAGGTCGACCTTCTGCCCGAGCGGGATCGACTCGAAGCCCTGGTATCACGCTACGAACAACTGGGCCATCCCGTTTTTCCCGTCTCGGCCCGGACAAAGGAGGGTCTCGGTGAGCTGTTGAGCGCTCTCGTGAGAATCCTCTCGGAATCGGGAGTCTCTTTGCCCGTGGAGGATGTCGAGGAGCGTGTCGGGAAGTGACGTTTTTTCAGGAAATCCTCCAGGGACGTGAGCGCGGAGTGCGTGACCGACTCCGATTCCGCAGCGACTGTGTTCTTTGTCAACTCTTGGGTCGCGCAGCAAGGGTGGGATGCGCGGCAGCGCAGTCCACGGTCCCAATACCCCTGCCCCTGCCGTCATAGCCAACATACAAGGGGGCGGGTTCACATTCGGGGGCTGTTCCGAGCCTCACAGTGGGGAGCGCGGTGCCGGAGCTGCCCTCCCGAGAGACTTTCGGGGGGACGGCGTCTTCACCGTGGTCCGGGAGCTTCGCACGGACGGGCCCGAATGGCCGGGGGAAGGGATCGGCCGGCTCGCGACCCGGAAAATGCCTTGCCCTGCCGGGCTCTTTTGTATATGCATTGATTTGCCGAGAAAAAACGTTCCCTTGCGGGGACTGTCCCCGATCTCGGGGGAAGAACGGCCGGGCATATGACGTTGCGAATCGCATTCTGAGCAGGGAGGAACCGAGCGCCGATGCAGGATTTGCAGGATCGCAAAAAGTTTTTCAGCCGCTGCCGCCGGGTGGTGATCAAGGTCGGCAGTGCCGTGTTGACCGGGCCTCGGGGGTTGAACCGGGTGATGATCCATCGGCTGAGCGACCAGATTGCCGAGTTCCTGGAGCGGGAACGTGGCAGGGAGGTGGTGATCGTCACCTCAGGGGCGGTTGCGTCCGGCATTCGCAAGATCGGGCTCAGCGAACGGCCCCGGACCATTCCGCACAAACAGGCGACGGCGGCCGTGGGCCAGGGCGCATTGATGGAGGCCTGGGAAGGCGCTTTCGACAAGTACGACCTGCTCGTCGCCCAACTGCTTCTCACCAGTGAGGATCTGGCGCATCGGCACCGGTACCTGAATGCACGCAATACCCTGGAGACCTTGCTGTCCTGGGGAATATTGCCGATCATCAACGAGAATGATACGGTAGTGGTGGAAGAAATCAAGTTCGGGGACAACGATCAGCTCTCGGCGATGATCGCCGGTCTGATCGGGGCCGATCTGGTGGTCAACCTGACGGACACTCAGGGGCTGTATGACTGCGACCCGCGCCTGAACAGCTCGGCCGGCCTGATCCCCGTGGTGCACCGCGTGGATGCGAAAATCCTGGCCTGCGCCACGCCGCGGCCGGGATCGGTGGGAACGGGGGGCATGCTGAGCAAGGTCAATGCGGCGAGGAAGTGCCTTGCTTCGGGAATCCCCATGATCATTGCCCCGGGCAGGGAACGTGATATACTGCTGAGGCTCTTTGACGGCGAAATGCTCGGGACCGTTTTCCTTCCCCGAAAGCGGGTGTATCAGGGCAGAAAGGTGTGGCTCGCCAATTTGCCCAAGCCGGCGGGCGACCTGGTACTCGATGCGGGAGCCGTCCTGGCCCTGAGGAAGAAGGGGAAGTCGCTGCTGCCCATCGGCATCCGCGAGGTGAGGGGGACTTTCGGAGTGGGCTCGCCCGTGCGGTGCCTGGATGAGGCCGGGAGCGTCGTCGGCGTCGGACTGAGCAACTACAGGTCGGGCGAGATCGAGAGTATCAAGGGCCATCGCAGCGAAGAGATCGAAAACCTCATCGGCTACAAGCATTCCGACGAGGTGATTCACCGGAACAACTTCGTGTTGGCCGGGGAAATGATGGAAGAGACGGACGGAGGGCCGGATGCGTGAGGAAGTGTTGACCATGGGGAAGAGGGCGCGACAGGCCGCACATCACATGGCCAAAGTCGGCGACGTGCTCAAACGCAGGGCCCTCGAGCACATGGCCTCAAACATTGAAGGCTCGGAAGCGGCGATCCGCGAAGCCAACGGCACGGATATCCGGGCCGCCGTCGACAAGGGGCTTCCGGCGGCCAAGGTCGACCGTCTCCGGCTCGATGCAAAGGTTCTTGAAGAGATGGCTTGCGGGCTCAGGGAAGTGGCCCGGCTTTCCGACCCGGTCGGGGAGATCACCCGCATGTGGACGCGTCCCAACGGGCTTCGCGTGGGGCGCATGCGCATACCGCTCGGCGTCATCGGCATCATTTACGAATCCCGCCCGAATGTGACCGTGGATGCAGCGGCCCTGTGCATCAAGGCCGGGAATGCGGTGATCCTGCGCGGCGGCTCGGAAGCGTTCCATTCGAATCGCTGCCTGGCGGACATTCTGCGGCGGTCGCTGGTGGAAACCGGCCTCCCCGAAGATGCCGTCCAACTGGTCGGTACAACCGACCGGGAGGCCGTGCTGGATTTGCTCAAACTCGAAGAATGCATCGACGTCATGATCCCGCGCGGGGGAGAGGACCTCATCCGTTTTGTCGCCGAGAACGCCCGGATGCCTGTGCTCAAGCACTACAAGGGAGTCTGCCACGTTTTCGTGGATGATGAAGCCGATCCGGATATGGCCATGCGCATTTGCATGAACGCCAAGGTGCAACGGCCCGGGGTATGCAACGCCATGGAGACTCTGCTCGTGCACGCCGGCATCGCGCAGCGGTTTCTGCCTCAAATGGCGGAAGCCTTTCGGGCGGCGGGGGTCGAGCTTCGCGGATGCGAACGGACCCGGCGGATCGTTGCGGACTGCGCGCAGGCCGTCGAGGAAGACTGGTACGCCGAATACCTCGACCTGATTCTCGCGATCCGGATCGTGAACGACATGGAAGAGGCCATCGAACACATTACCCGGTACGGGTCCCAACATACCGAGGCGATCGTGACCGGGAATTTCGAGCGGGCGCATCGTTTTCTGCAGGAGGTGCAGTCCTCGCTGGTGCTCGTCAACGCATCGACGCGCTTCAATGACGGTTTTCAACTCGGCCTCGGAGCGGAAATCGGGATTTCCACGTCGCGGTTGCATGCGTTCGGGCCGATGGGGGTCGAGGAACTGACCACCACCAAGTTCATCGCGTTGGGAAACGGGCAGCTCCGCAGTTGATGGTCCGGAACGGACGGAGCGATTCAGAATGGGTCAGCGCATCGGCATAATGGGAGGGACCTTCGATCCCGTTCATTTTGGTCACCTTCGAGCAGCGGAAGAAACCGTCGAGGCGCTGGAGCTTGACGCCCTTTACTTCACTCCCGCCGCCACGCCGCCTCACAAGGGGGGTAAAGCGATCCTGGACTTCGATCATCGCCGGCGGATGCTCGAGCTCGCCATCCAGGATCATCCGAAATTCGCCCTGTCCGACATCGAACGAAAGCTTCCCGGCAAATCCTACACGGTGGTGACCCTGCGCAGATTGCTCCAGGACTGGGCAAACGGCGTGGACCTTTATTTTCTCGTGGGACTGGATGCGTTTCTTGAACTGAACACCTGGTGGCACTTTCAGGAGCTTTTCGAGCTGGCCCGCATGTGCGTCCTCAGGCGTCCCCCTTATGACGAGACGGCCATTGAGGCGTTCCTGCGCTCCAAGGTGTCTCCCGACTACGCCTGGGAGCCCGGCGCGCAAGCGTTCGCGCACCCCGGCCTGCTTCCCGTCCACTATCTGAGAAATACCCACCTGGAGATTTCCTCGACACGGATTCGCGAATTGGTGGCGCGGGGGCGTTCCATTAGGTATCTGGTTCCGCCGCAGGTTATGCGTTATATTCTTCAAAATGAACTGTATGCAGACTGGAACGCCGGCGTTGAGACCGTTGGGGAAGTGATGCAACATGACGCAACCTGAGAAAAAAACAGCGCTTTCCGGAGGGGTCGGATCCGTTTCCGAAAAGAAGCCGATGGACTCGAAGAGCAAAGCCTTCCTTTGTGCGGAGGAGGCCGACAAGCTCAAAGCCGCCGAAGTGGTGTTACTCGAGGTGTCGAAGTATTCTTCTTTTGCCGATTATTTCGTCATTTGCAGTGGAAAGTCCGGCCGCCAGGTACAGGGGATCGCCGACAGTATCGAACGGAGTCTGAAAGAAGCGGGGATCAGGCCTCTGGGAGTCGAGGGACTTCGAGAAGGTCAATGGGTATTGATGGACTACGGCGATGTGATCGTCCATATTTTCTATGAACCCGTTCGATTTTTCTACGACCTGGAGAGCCTTTGGTCTGAAGCCGAGACGGTGCGCTGGAACGAACGATCGGATCGAGCCGATGCCGTGAAGGCGGAGGAATTCTTATGAAACCACTGACCAGAGCCGTACGGGTTTGTCTCGTGATCGCAACCGTGGTTTGTTTCACCTTCACGAGTGCGGTGGCGCCTCTCTCCCGAAGCTTCGCCTTCACGCTCAGCGAAGAGAACGAACTGGGGCGAAAGCTTCTCGAGAAGATCAGGCAGCACATGCAACTGGTCGAGGACGGCGAAGTGCTCACGTACGTGCAGTCCGTGGGGAACCGGATCGTCGAGCATCTGGGGACCACTCCCTACGAATTCCGGTTCTTCGTCATCAATGAACCGGTGCCCAACGCGTTTGCCATCCCCGGCGGTTACGTTTTCGTCTTTCGGGGACTCATCGAAGTGCTGGAAGACGAAGGGGAGTTGGCCTCCATTATGAGCCATGAGTTGGCTCACGTGCAGGCACGTCACATCGAGCGCCGGATGAAGGAAGGCCGCATTTTGTCGGTTGCCTCGCTGGCGGGATTGTTGGCCGGGATTCTGCTTGCCGGCAAGACCGGTGCGGGCCCCGCCCTGGCTCTCGGAGGTGCCGCGGGCGCTCAGAGCGCCGCCTTGAAATACAGCCGCGAATTCGAAACCGAGGCGGACCAGATCGGGCTGAGAAACCTGTGCGAGGCGGGGTACGACCCGAAGGACATGGCCGAAGCGATGCAACGGCTCGAGCAGTTCAGATTTCTGAACAACGCAAGGGTACCGAGTTACCTGTCCACGCACCCCGCGGTGGCGGAGCGGGTCCAGTACCTGAACGAGTTGGTGTACTCTCACAAGGAATGGTTCGGGAAGAAGAGGGTCTCGCCCACCGCGACGGATTTCCCGCTCATGAAGGCGGCGCTCATTGCCGATTACTCAGAGCCTGCAAGAGCGATGGAACGGTTCACGGCCGGGGTCAAGAAAAGAGAGGCCGAAGCCTTCTACGGCATGGGAAGGCTTTACATGCGACTGGGAGACAACGCACAGGCCCTTTCCATGCTGCAGGAAGCGGTCAGGCTTCGGCCGGGCAGCCCGTTCATCCTGAGCAGCCTCGGCAAGGTGTATCACCAGCTGGGGAGGCTTCCCGAGGCGCAGAAAGCGCTTCAGACCGCCCTGTTGATGGATTCTTCGACGATCATCGCTCAATACAGGCTGGCGCTTGTCCTCCAGGACCAGGGGAAGCGGGAGGAAGCCCTGGAGCACCTTCAGAGCATACAGAGATATGCCCTGTCTTTTCCCGATATCGACTACCAGATGGGGATCATTCTGGGGCAAAACAACCGCATCGGACTGGCTCACTACCATCTGGGGCACTATTACGAAAGCAGGCAGGACCTGAAGCTGGCCTTGTTCCACTACCAGAAGGCCCGAGTGCTGCTCAGGGATTCGGTTGAAAAGATGAATGAGCTGGACAAGACCATCAAAGCGCTTGAGAAGGAGAAGAAGGAGAGCGTGTCACACCAGGCCCGCCGGTAAGCTCGCGTTGAAGGGGTGTGCGGAACGGCTCAGTCGCGTATTCGAGGTGGAATCCGATGTTTGGGGAACGACTGCAAGGCAGGGTATTGTTTGGGCTCAGTGTAGCTGGGTTCGTGATATCCGCCATGGCAGGCCTCTCGGAGGTCCTGCCCTGGCTGCAGGTGATGTGCCGGAGTGTTTCCGACGGGTGTGCGGACACCGTAAGGTACACCCTCCTGAAAGTGCCTTTCTGGGCCTGGGGCGTGGGTTTCTATCTCCTGCTGGGCCTTGCCGTCTGGAAGCTCCGGAAGGGGGTGGCCTGGCTTGCGGCCGCTGCGACCGGGGTGGAGGTCACTCTTGTTTGGATGATGATCTCTCTGGATTTGCCGTGCCTGTTCTGTGTGGCCAACCTGGTGATCGTGCTGATCCTTCAGGTCGTCGCCTTCCAGAGGCATCTGACCTGGCAGACCGTGTCGGCGGCTTCATTGTCGTTCGTGCTTTCCTTCTTTCTCCTGGCGGACACTGCCGGGCTGAGGAAGATTTTCAGCGGACCGGACAGATCCGAGGTCATCGCGAAGATAGCGGGGGAATCGGTGACCGACCGGAGAATCGAAATCATGCTGGGGGCGCGCCTCTACGACTTGAAAAAGGAAATTTTCAAGCTCAAGAAAGACCGAATCGACCATTTGCTTCTCGACCAGCTCATCGAGAAAGAAGCCGCATCCCGCGGAATGACCTTCGATGACTTCGTCAATCAGGTCATCGTGCCGAACGGCGTCACTATCGAAGAGGCCGAGATCGATGGGTATATCCGGGAGAACAGGGACCGGATGCGTGAATGGACCGGCACCTACGAGGAATTGAGGGAGCGCATCAGGGGCTTTCTCGAACAGCAGAAACGTTTCAATGCGATCAGGGCATACGGGAAATCTCTTGAACCGAAATACGGAGCCGCGATTTATCTCAAAGAGCCGCAGTATCCCATTGTCGAGGTGAAACTCGACGGGAGTCCGAGTCTTGGCCCCGCGGATGCGCCGGTGACTCTGGTGGAGTTCTCCGACTACCAGTGTCCGGCATGCCGGGCCACCCAGGAAGGTGTGAAGAAGGTCAAATCGCACTTTGGAGACCGGGTGAGGCTGGTGTTCAAGGACTACCCGTTGAAGCGCCACAAGAATGCGCACCTGGCTGCGCAAGCCGCCCGGTGTGCGGGCGATCAGAGCAGGTTTTGGGATTACCAGGATGTTCTGTTTGCCTGGGAGCAGGAACTGGATGTGACTCAGTTCAAGCGTTTTGCGCGGGACTTGGGACTTTCCACCCGGATGTTCGATGAATGCCTGGACAGCGGGAAATACAAGACGCTGGTCGAACGGGACGTGGAAGAGGCCGTGCGGATCGGCGTGGACAGGACGCCCTCATTCATTGTCAACGGGAAGCTGATCGTCGGGGGTCCCTCCTTCGAAAGATTTGAAAAAATCATCGAGGAAGAACTGAACAAACCGAAGGGAAAATCCTAGAGGCTTCGGTCCGGTCCGAGCGGCCGGACGATCACGCCCGCAAAGTCGCAGCCGCGACGGTTCACCGTGTTTCCCCGGGCCAGGGAAGCCGGCCCTGACAATCCCGAACAACGACAGCTTCGCTCTTGACGATCCCATCTGCGTGGGTTAGCCTAACCGGTCGTCTGATGATCGTTCGCACTACGTCGGGGTCCGATCGAAGGCGCGCGAATCGCGGGAGTTATGACAGCATGCGGATATTCTTCAATGTTCTAGGAGGGAGTGATGAAGATTCTGGTCAGCGATAACCTGGCTGAGTCGGGCGTTCAGAAGCTCAGAAAGGTTCAACAATTTGAAGTGGATGTGAAAACCGGTCTGACGCCCGACGAACTCCGCGGGATCATCAAGGACTACGACGGCCTGGTGATCCGTAGCGCAACCAAGGTGACCCGGGACATCATAGACGCTGCAGACAATCTCAAGGTTGTGGCCAGGGCGGGCATCGGCCTGGACAATGTCGACGTCGAAGCCGCCAGCAAGCGCGGGATTGTGGTGATGAACACTCCGGAAGGGAACATCGTCACCACCGCGGAACACGCCATCGCCATGATCCTGGCGCTCAGCCGGAGCATTCCCCAGGCCACCAATTCCATCAAGAGCGGCAAGTGGGAGAAGAAACGTTTCATGGGCCGGGAGGTGTTCAACAAAGTACTCGGTATCATCGGGATGGGACGCATCGGGCGCATTGTGGCCGATCGGGCCAAGGGTCTGAAAATGAACGTCATCGCCTTCGACCCGTACATCAGCTCCGAGGTGCTGGAGTCTTCGGGCATCGAGGCGGTCGCCTTCGACGACCTGCTGGCGCGCTCCGACTACATCACCGTCCATACGCCGATGACGCCGGAAACCCGGGACATCTTGAACGCCAAAGCCTTCAAAAAGATGAAGGAGGGTGTTTTCGTCATCAACTGCGCCAGGGGAGGCATCGTCAACGAACAGGATCTCCATGACGCCATACGGGCCGGGATCGTGGCCGGTGCGGCTCTCGACGTTTTTGCTCAGGAGCCGCCCAAGGACAACCCTCTCCTGGGCCTCGACAGCGTCATCGCGACGCCGCACCTGGGGGCATCCACGGACGAGGCGCAGGAGAACGTCGCCATCGCGGTGGCGGACCAGGTCATCGATTTCCTGGTGCGCGGCACCATAAGGAATGCCGTGAATGCCCCCAATATCGACGGCGCCGTGCTCGCCCGGCTTCGTCCCTACCTGAAGCTCTCCGAAAAACTTGGTTCCGTCCTCACTCAGATCACCCGGGGAGCCATTCAAAAGGTATCCATCGAATACATCGGGGAAGTGGCGTCCATGGAGACCCAGCCTTTGACCTATTCCATACTGAAGGGGATGCTCACCCCGATAATGGGAGATATGGTCAACTTCGTGAACGTTCCGGTCCTTGCCCGCGAGCGGAACATCAAGGTGACGGAATCCGTGCGCAGCGAGGCCGAGGACTTCACCAACCTGATCGGCATTCACGTGAAAACCTCGGAAGAAGAGAACCTGGTGGCAGGGTCGTTCTTCGGGAAGAAAGACCCCCGCATGGTCAGGATCAACGATTTCCGCCTGGAGGCCGCCCTCGAAGGTCACCTGCTGCTCATTTACAACATCGACACTCCCGGCACCATCGGAGCGATCGGGACCTGTCTCGGGAAACACCACATCAACATCTCCATGATGGACGTCGGACAGGTGCTCGAACGCGGTCAAAACATCATATTCCTTCGGACCGACACTCCCGTTCCGGGCCATGTGAAGGAGGAACTGCTGGCCATGGACAATGTGAACGTGGTTCAGGCCATTGAACTTTGACCTCACACAGAGAGGGTGGACCATGGAAGAAAAAGAAGATAAAGGATTCGTGGTAAAGGACCGTCGCAAAGTAGCCCGGGAGGAGTCCGAGCAACCCGAGGCGGCGGCCGGTCCGGAAACCGCCGGCAAGGAAGACCGAGCGGCGGAGGCGAAGGGCGAAAGAGCTCCCTCGGGTGAGGAATCGCGCCACGTTCCGCTGCCGGAGGTGACCCTCGCCACCTTTGTCTTTTCACTGAGTTCCTCTGCCCTGGTGCATCTTGGAGAAGTGCCCGATCCCGAGTCTCAGAGCGTGCGGGTCGATCTACCCCTGGCAAAGCAGATCATCGACACCCTGGGTATGCTGCAGGAAAAAACCAGGGGCAATCTGGATCCCGATGAGGATCGTCTTCTGAAGACGGTCCTCTACGATCTGCGGCTGCGTTATGTTCAGAAGAGCGGCAAGTAGCCGGGAATTCCTCGACGCGAGGAGTCCGGAAGGGACATGCATTGGCACTTAGGGTCGGCACTCCCGCGAAAATCAATCTATGGCTCGAGATCGTCCGGAAACGGGAGGATGGCTACCACGACCTGTCCAGCCTCATGCTTCCGGTGGCGGTTTACGATCACGTCGAAGTGGCCTGGAGTCACGAAGGGGGCGTTCGCCTGAGCTGCGACAGCGCCGAGGTGCCCGATGATCGCGGGAACCTTGCCTGGCGGGCCGCGGACGCCTATCTCGTAGCTGCGGGAGTCACTCGTGGGGTTTCGATTCGGCTGGAGAAAAACATACCGGTGGGCGCGGGTATGGGTGGAGGGAGTTCAGACGCCGCGGCGGTGCTTCTCGCGCTGAACCGGTTGAGCGAAAACCCGCTGTCCGAAGCGGTTTTGCATCGGCTCGCCGTGGGCCTTGGCGCGGATGTCCCTTTTTTCCTCCACTGTGTTCCGGCCCTGGCGACCGGCATCGGGGAGCGACTGTTGCCGGTGCGCGGGATTCCCGATTACCCCCTGCTGCTCGTCAAGCCGCCCATATCCGTTTCCACGGGCTGGGTTTACGGAAGTTTGAAGTTGACAAGGGGAGAAAGCCGCATTAAACTCCGTTCGTTTCTGGACAGGCCTTGGCACTTGTCCGAGGTTCTCCGGAACGACCTGGAAACCGTTACCCTGAACGAATACCCTCAGCTTGGGCAAATCAAGTGCTGGCTCATGGAAAACGGGGCTGTGGGGTCTTTGATGAGCGGTAGCGGTCCAACTGTTTTTGGGGTCTTTGCTGAGCAGCGTTTGGCGGACGGTGCGGGGGAACTGGCTCGCCGGGTTTGGAAGGATTGCCGGGTTGACGTGACACGCGTTCTGGGGACTCCGGTTTCTGCGCGATCATAGACTCCGATTGCTTGGGGCGTCGCCAAGCGGAAAGGCACGGGTCTTTGGAACCCGCACCCGGAGGTTCGAATCCTCCCGCCCCAGCCATCTCTCTTGTGATCATCAGGCTGATGAACCGGCAGGATTGCCTGCCTGGAGAAGAGTGAGACGGAGTGGCCATGCGAGGCCGGATTGTTCTGATTGCTGGCAATTCCAACCGACCGCTTGCTCTTCAGGTATGCTCGCATTTGGGAATAGAGTCCTGTGAGGCCCTCGTGGGGCGGTTCAGCGACGGGGAGGTTCGTGTAGAGATCGGCGAGAACGTCAGGGGCAAGGATGCATATGTGTTGCAGTCCACCTGCCCTCCGGTCAATGAGAACCTCATGGAGCTCCTGGTGGTCATGGATGCCCTTAAACGGGCCTCCGCCCGCCGGGTCAATTGTGTCGTCCCTTACTACGGCTACGGACGGCAAGATCAGAAGGACAAACCGAGGGTGGCCCTGACCGCCAAGATGGTGGCTGACCTCCTGGTGGTCGCGGGCGCAAGCCGGGTGATCACCGTCGATCTCCACGCGGACCAGATCCAGGGGTTCTTCAATATTCCGGTCGATCATTTGTACGGCACCGAAGTGCTGTTGAGTGATTTGAAGGTGCGTCTGCAGGGAAACGAGGTCATAGTGGCTCCCGACGCGGGGGGGGTCGAAAGGGCACGGACTTTTGCCGAACGGCTCGGCGCATATCTTGCCATACTGGATTACAGGCGGGCGGAAGCCGGTCCGTACGCGCAGATTGTGGGCGATGTCCGCGGCCGCAGGGTGGTTATCCTTGACGACATGGTGGACACGGGTCAGACGCTGATCCGGGCTGCCGAGGGAGCCGTGGCCGCCGGCGCCGCATCGGTTGAGGCCTGTGCGGTGCATGCTCTGTTGTCGGGCGATGCCGTCGAGAGGATCGAATCCTCCGCGCTTGAATCACTGACTGTGACGGACACCGTGCCGCGCGATGAAAAAGCCGCGCGGTGCGAAAAGATAAGAACGGTGAGCGTGGCATCCATGCTGGCGGAAGTCATCCGGCGGGTGCACTATGAAGAATCTGTGAGTTCGCTGTTCACGAGAACATGAGCACGCCTCGAGCGCGGTGCTTAAATATTTCAGGAGGCAAATGAGCATGGATATTGAATTGGTCGCGCAAACCAGGATGAAAAGCGGCAAGGGACCCGCAAGGGCATTACGACGCAACGAAATGGTGCCTGCGGTTCTGTACGGTCCCAAGGCGGAAGCGGTCTCTCTTTCGGTACCCAGGCAGAGGCTGGAACGGCTGCTCCGCGACATGGGGGAGGAAAGCAAACTGCTGCGCCTGACCGTCGAGGGCGACGGAACGGCGGAGATGAAACAGGTTTTGATCCGGGAAGTCCAAGTCCATCCTGTGCGCAGGCGCTTTCTGCATGTCGATTTCTACGAGGTCCCGCTCGATCATCCGATCGTGGTCGAGGTGCCGGTGGAGCTCTTGGGTGAGCCCGTCGGAGTGAAGAAGGGCGGAACGCTGAATCTCATTCAACGCATGCTGTCGGTTCGCTGCCTGCCGGGGGAGATTCCGGAGAAGGTGCAGGTTGACGTGAGCAATCTGGATATCGGGTCGTCGATCCAGGTCGAGCAGCTTCGGACGATCGTGCCTTTCGAGCTTACGGACGACGGTGGGATGGCGGTTGTCAACGTGGTTGCTCCTGAAGGCGCTGGAAAAGAGGGCGCCGAAGCTGCGGAAGAATGAGCCTTCAGGTCCGGGATTCCTGAGGAGTCCCGAGGCCCTGCCGGAAAAGCATGACCCTGCATTCGGACATGGACGAGCCGGTTGTCGCGGTTGTCGGGCTCGGCAATCCGGGGCCTCAGTACGAACACACACGCCACAACGCGGGCTTCATGGTGGTGGACAGGCTGGCTGCCGGGTTCGGCATCGCCATGCAGGAGCGGAAGTTCCGTGCGAGCTGGGGGACGGGGTTTGTCGAAGGCAGGAAAGTCCTCCTTGCCAAGCCTCTGACTTACATGAACCTCAGTGGCGCCGCGGTCGGTGAAATCCTCAAGTATTTCGGATTTCCGGCGGAACGGGTCCTGGTAGTGCACGACGACCTTGATTTGCCCTGCGGCCGGGTCCGGCTGGTCAGAAAGGGCGGAGCGGGCGGTCACAAGGGTATAGCCTCCATCATTGCCCACCTGAACACCCGGGATTTTCCAAGACTGAAACTGGGCATAGGCCGTCCCCTTCATGGAGAACCGGTCGAGTCCTACGTGCTTCAGCCTCCGTACGCCGAAGAAGCGCGAGCGTTTGAGGACATGATCCTTCTGGGCGAAGAGGTGGTGCGCTCGGTGCTGGCGGCCGGATTGTCCTCGAGCATGAACGATTACAATCGCAAAGCGTCCGATGAATAGTCGGGAATGATCTTCTTCCGGCGCGCAAGGGGGTCGGTTGAAAAATCATGTGTGAAATTTTCCCGCATCGCGCAGACTCGCGCGTGCGAGGAGGAAGGAGGCGTGCGCAAGCGCTTCCGAGGCCTTTTGACAGTCCCTAACCTGCCTTTTTTTATAGAAATTCTCGCATTCACTTTTTGTCTCTCCTGTCCTGTTTATCGTGTTTCTCCTTTGCATCGGTGTGGGTTGGTGGTAAAATAATTTGTCATCCCTATATCGAAAACCCTTGAGCGATTGGGAACATGGAGGACATGATGTTTAAGATAGGGGATTTGGCCGTTTACCCAGCGCATGGGGTAGGGAAGATCGAATCCGTCGAGACCAAAAGTATCGGGGGCAAAAAGCAGGATTTCTACATCATGCGCATTCTTGACAACGACATGAAGATTATGATTCCGGTTCCAAACGCACACACGGTGGGATTGCGCGGCCTGATCGGCTTGGAGGATATCTCCAAGGTTTACGATATCTTGCAAAAAAGGGAGGTTTCCGTAAACGGCGGGACCTGGAACAGGCGATACCGCGAGTACATGGAGAAGATCAAGACGGGCTCCATTTACGAATTGGCCGAAGTCCTCAGGGACCTGACCGTTCTGAAAGGAGACAAGGAACTCTCTTTCGGAGAGAGGAAAATGCTGGACACCGCCAGAACGCTCCTGCTCAAGGAGCTGTCCATCGTGCAGGACATCAGTGAAGAGGAAGTCGATAAGGGCATACGCGAAATGTTGCAGTGACCCGATCTGAAGGGGTGCTGCGCTCTCCCGTAGGAATACCTTCCACAGTTCCAGGTTTTGTTGGCATTCTTTCATTGTTTCCGGACACCATCGAATTTTTCGTGAGGGGAGGTGAGTCGTTTGAAATGGGGTTGGTTTATTCTGAAAATGCTGTTGTTCATCATCTGCGGTGTCGGAGGTTATTTCATCGCCGATCAGACGGAAAGCCTCAGGGATTATGCGTGGCGCCCCTGGGCCGGCGTGGGAGCCGGAATCGTTTTTGCCATGCTTACCCTGTCGGTTGAGAAGCTCATCAAACACATTCCTCTCAAGGTCTTGTTTGGCGGTACCGTCGGCCTGGTGCTGGGACTGTCCCTCGTCAAGCTGCTCGGGTACGTTTTCACCACATTGCCCAATACCACTATCAGCGTCGCAATCTATGTCATCTTATCATGCATTTTTGGTTATATAGGAATGGTGCTGGGCAGCTTTAAGATCGAAGAGTTGCGGATTCCCAACTGGTCTTGGTTTACGCGGGGCAATTCGCGCGCGGGCCAGGCCATGAAAATCCTGGACACCAGCGTGATCATTGACGGACGGATCGCGGATATCGTGGAAACGGGCTTCCTGGGCGGAATTTTGATCATCCCGGAATTCGTGCTCCAGGAGCTCCAGCATATTGCCGACAGTCCCGATCCCACCCGGCGCGTGAGGGGAAGGCGCGGTCTCGACATCATCAAACGATTGCAGCAGGAGAAGATGATCGAGGTCCGCATCGACCGGCAGGATTTCGACAACCTGTCGGATGTCGATGCCAAGCTGGTTGCGCTGGCCCTCCGGTTGAACGCCAAGATCGTGACCAACGACTACAATCTGTCCAAGGTCGCCGAGGTGCAGGGCATTCGGATTCTGAACATCAATCAGCTGGCCAACGCATTGAAGCCGGTGGTTCTTCCGGGCGAAGTCCTTCGCCTTCAGATTCTCAAGGAGGGGAAGGAACAGGGGCAGGGTATCGCCTACCTGGAGGACGGCACCATGGTGGTAGTGGAGAATGCAAGCCGGCACCTCGGGAAGGAAGTGGAAGTCTCCGTGACGAGCATACTGCAGACAACCGCGGGGCGCTTGATTTTCACCACGTTGAAGGATGCGGAGGTCAGCCGGCACCAGCATTGACCCTCGGATTCCCCGGGTTTTGTTCGTGTCAAGGGCGGGTCAGAAATGTCCCGCCTTTTGCGTGAATGCGTTCGTAAACGATTTCCCGGCATGGGTGCGGTGTTTGAAGACGGCTGTCATGTGACGCGATGAGAGCACGGAATTCTCCCCCTGACCTGACGTTCCACGTGGGCGTCGAGGAAAAGCTCCGCCGCCTGGACGTGTTCCTCAGCGCCCGGAGCCCGGATTGTTCGCGAAGCCAGGTTCAGAAGCTGATCCGGGAAGGTCGTGTGGCCGTGAACGGATCACCGGTCAAGGCGAGCTATGAAATCCGATCCGGCGACTGCATCGCGGTGTGGCTGCCGGAGGCCGTCGGGGAGGATTCGCTGCAGCCTCGGCCCATGCCTCTGGAGATATTGTTCGAGGATGACGATGTGCTGGTGCTGAACAAGGCGCCCGGGGTCATCGTGCATCCCGGCGCGGGGCATGAGGAAGGGACGCTGGTTCACGGTCTGCTGGCCCATTGTGCCAGGCTGGCTTCCCATGGCGCTCCCAGAAGGCCCGGCATCGTTCACCGCCTGGACCGCGGCACTTCGGGTGCCCTGATGGTCGCCAAAAGCGAGCGGGCCTACCTCGAGCTGATCCGGCAGTTCAAGCACCATGAGGTCGGCAAGGAGTATCTCGCGCTGGTGTACGGCACGATGCCCGGGGCGTCAGGGGAGATACGGACGGGAATGGGTCGCCATCCGGTGGATCGGAAAAGAATGGCCGTGCTGGAAAAAGGCGGGCGCGAAGCCGTTTCTCAATGGAAGGTCGCGGACGCCTGGGGTGAGGTGAGCCTGCTCAGGGTCGTCATCAAGACGGGGAGAACCCACCAGATCCGGGTTCATCTGAGCCATATGCAACATCCGGTGGTCGGCGATGAAACCTATGGCGGTGGAAAACGAAGAGCTCGCGCGGTCAAGTCCGATGTCCTGCGAGAGCTGTTGATGGAGGTGGACCGCCAAATGCTTCATGCGGTCGGACTGGCGTTCCGGCACCCCGTTTCCGGAGCGGGCCTCTCATTCACGGCACCGCTGCCGCCCGATTTTGCCGGTCTGCTCGAACGAATAAGGAGTTCGCTCTAGAAAGAAGGGGCGGGCCGCCCGATCCGTCAGGGATTGGGATGGATCAGCTGCCTTAGGTCTCTCATCTTGCCCACGAATTCCCGCAGAGAATCACTCCCGCGTCTTTCGACGACCCGCGGCGTGATCGCAATGAGCAGTTCCGTCCGTTCCCTGCTTTTGCCCTTCTGCCCGAAAAGCGGGCCGATAATGGGAACATCCACCAGCATCGGTGCGCCGGTGGTGGTGTCCCGGTCGATTTCGTCGATTATGCCGCCGATGACCACGGTGGAGCCGTCCTGGGCAAGCAGCGTCGTCTTCAGGTTTCGTTCGGTGAAGGTGGGCGCGGTGTTGTTGACCCCGACGGTGGCATTGGCGCCGACCCGGCGGATGGTCTGTTCCACTTCCAGCCGGACCAGGCCTCCGGCGTTGATGTGAGGTGTAACGGTAAGTATGGTGCCGGTTTCCTCGTATTCGATGGTGCTGAATACGGTGTCGAGGGTGGTCGAGGTTCCCCCGGTGTAGGACCCGCTCGGGACGGGAGTCCGTCCACCCACCTGGATGGCGGCTTCCTTGTTGTCGGTTGCCAGCAGGGTGGGCGTGGAGAGAATCTTCACTTTGGTTTTCGAGGACAGCCAGCTCAAGACCCCCGCCATGTCTTTGGCATTACTGACCCAGGCCAATGCCATGCCGCCCGCGGAGGATATGCCGGCCAGGTTGAGAGCAATGTCGGATACGCCTCCCAGCCCGTTGAGGGAGCCTTGCCCGACGCCGGCTCCGACTTCCGCATGGCTGAAGTACCATTTCAGCCCGTACTCGAAATCCTTGGTCAGCGCGACCTCGGCAATGATGACCTCGATCAGGACGGCGCGGGGCAGGATATCCAGCGCTTCGATGGTCTTCTTTATCTTGGCGTAGTCGGTGGCGTTTGCACGGACCACTATGGCATTGTTGACCTCATCCGGGATGATCATCACTTCGGGGGACACCGAAGTCGGCGGACTCTGTCCTCCCGCGCGGCCCGCGGCGCTGCGCGCTGCGCGCTGAGCCGAGGCCCCGCTGCCCGCGGTTTGTCCAAACGCCGAGCCGGTCCCCCCATACTGGCCCGATGTGTCCGAGGACGCGGAGCGGAATCGACTGCTCGATGAGCTGCCGAAGGACGAACCGCTCGAGGTGCCGAAACCCGAGGAAGTCGACCCGCCTCCGAAAGACGAGCCGCTGCCGAAGGTTCTCCTCCCGGTGGTCGATTGCACGACCTGTTTTTCCGGTCGCCTTTCGGGAGCCGCGATTCCGTAGACCTGCAGCAGAATGTCTCCGATGTCCTTGGCCAGCCCGTTTTGGACGTAGTAGACGTAGATCTGCTCTCCCACTTCGCCGCCATGGGTGTCCAGGGCGTTGATCCATTGCCTGGCGGTTTTGAGCAGCTCGGGTGTCTGGGCCAGGACCAGCACGCCGCGGAAATTCACCAGGGGGATGAACGCGAGATTGTTCTTGAGGTTCGTCTCCTTGAAGAGGGCCAGTTTGCCCATAAGGGCGTCCATCCCCTGAACGGCGTCCTGCGGAGCGATGGAATGCAGCTGAACGACCTCCATGCTCACTTCCTGAAGGATGTTCATATCCATCGTTCTGAGGACTTCAACGATGGAGTGGGCATTGTCGCTGCTTTCGACGAAGATGAGGCTGTTGGACATGGTATCCGAAATGAGGGGCCGCCCGGGGGTGATGAAGGATTTTACGGTGTTAAGCGCCTGTTTGACGTCCAGGTACCGCAGTTTGTAGATGACGATGACGGGTTTCACCCCTTCCTTGTCCGGCTTCAACGTGATGGTGTCGGCGAGGGACAGGCTGCTGCTGGCGCTGCGCTGCAAGGGCTGAATATAGTAAAGCCCCTTCTGGGGGGTAATCGAAACGTTGTTTGCCTCGAAGGCTTTGATGATCATCTGGAGCAGCTCGGTCCTGTTGAACTCGCCCTCCAGGTACATGCTGATCCGGCCTTGAAGAGTGGGGTCCAGCACGTAGTTGAGCTTGAGGTAATCGCCGAATACCTGGCTTGTGACCTCTCCCAGGTCGGCCTTGTCGAAATTGAAGACGACCTTCTGACGTTCGCCTTCCCCGACTGGAACTCTCTCTCCTTTTCCCCCGGCGGGCGGGGTGAGCAGGCCGGAGGTCGTCTTCCCCTCGTGGCGCGGGAGGACGGGCTTTTTCTTGGCTGCATCGGAGTCTTTCTTCGGATCGTCCAGCGACACCTGCCTCTCTTTGGGTGAATCCAGGGCGACGGGACTCAGGACCTCGGCGGGTGACTTCGCTTTCTGCTCGGGGACTGCTCCCCAGACGGTGCGCGGCGCCCGTGGAGGCGGAGTGCCCGCCGTACCGCAGGACAACAGGACAGAGGCCATCAAAACAACCCCTATGGCCCGGCATATCTTCATGGTTTCCCCCCCATGCATACAATACCCAAAAGGCCTGGTGAGCAGGGATATCGTCGGTGCGCCAGTATAAATGAGAAACGGTCCGCAATGCAAAACAATCGTTGAGGAGCAACTGGCCCCGGGCCGATCGTCTGCGCGGACTTCACGTTCAGGACTTGTCCCCCTTTTCCATGAGTGCGGCAAGGATAACGTTGATGATCAGGTCCGGTCCCTTGCTGCGCTGTATTTTCTGAATGTTGATCTCCTGGACCAGGATGGCCGCCTCGAAGTTCTTGACCCTGTCCAGGAAGAAATGAAGTCCGTCAACCGTCGTCATGAAGTTGAATCGCAGGTGGACTTCCTGGTAGAGGCCATATTCCTTGCTCGCAAGCACCTGGTAGGTCTTGATGTCGAGCTTCCGGCCGCCTTTGGCGGACAGCATGTCGCTCAGCGAAGCGGCCAGCTGGTAAGGATCATTGCCACGGAACAGGCGCTTCTGCATCTCTTTGAGCTCCTGTTCCTGCTTCACCAGGTTGTCTTTGATGCTCTGGGCCTGGTTGAGCTTATCCTGATATTTCTTCGCCAGGTCGCTCTTTTGTTTCACCTGGGCGGCCAGTTCCTCCTTACGGACAAGGAGAGGGTTGACCCAGATCGCATAGGCCACCAGGATTCCCACAAGAGTCGCCGTAACCACCAGGATCGCGGTGCGCTGCCTTTTTACGTCGGACCAGGATACCTTGTGCTTCATCATGGTTGCGTCCTATTCGTCCTCTTCCGGGGCGAAGTCCTCATCCACCACCTCCTCGTCCGGCAACTGGCGCCTCGGGGCCGATTTTCCGACCGGAGGAGATGCGGATGCGGATGCGGGCGCCGGAGCGACGCTCGGCGCCTGGTCGTCAGGCTTTTCCGGCGGCAGTGCTTCGAGGGTTTTCATCATCTTTTCGGATTCGATCTGGACCTGCACGTTGAACCGTTCCATGTCCGAAGAAGGATTCTTGGTGACGGGCGAGGCAAATCGGACGTCCGCCAGCCCATCGACCTTGGAAAGCTCGGACAGATACTTGATGGCGGATTTGCTCTCGCCCCTCAGCATCAACTGTCCTTTCTTGATGGACAGGTAATTGAGCCAGGTATCTTCAGGCGTCACCTGCGTGAGGAAACTGAGAACCTCCAGGATGGGGTAGCCTTGCTGGTTGAACTGGGTGAGGGTCTTCTGGTCCTGCTCGAACTTGGCGATCCGGTTCTGGAGCTCCTCGATGGGCTTCCACTGCGTTTCCAGCTGAAGCACCTGTTTCTGAAGCCGTTTGCTGTCTTCCACGAGCCGGTTTGCGGCATACACCTGGTAGAAGGAAAAGGCGGTGAAAACGGCGACGAGCGCCAGCACGGGGTAGGCAACCTTGGGCACCTGCCAGGGTTTGAGCACCAGTTCCGTCTCGAACGTTCGAACGCTATCCTGTTCCAGGATGTATCGCACCCATTGGTGAACAAGGCTTTCTTCGACCGGATGGATGCCCATCGGGAGTTTCTCGTTCCTCCATTCCCGGCCGTAGCTCTCGGTGTCGTTGCACTCCTCATCCGAACAAAGCAGATGGATGCGGACTTCCTGCCGGTCCGGACCCTCCCCCAGGCAAAGCAAGCTTTCCCGGAAAAGCCCGAGATTGTCCCAGTTCCTGCCGAGCAACGTGGAATCGAGGAGAAACCCGTTGTAAAAGCGGTGCATCTCGACATGCTCAGGGTCGATGATGCGCCCCACGATCTCGACGGGAAAGACATCTTCTCCCGCGCGCAGTTCGGGGACAAACGCCTTGTACATCAGGGCGCCGGGGATTACCGAGAAGCTGTCGTAAACCCCGCCGCCCAGCGCCTGGTAGAACTTGTCATAGACATCCCTTTGTATCGAAAAGATCGGGACCGAGAGCTGGCTGTCGACGAGCACGGCAGGACCGAAGAAATGCAGGGTCCGGTCCTGCTCGTGAAAGACATTTTCCTGCCAGTCGAAGTTCAGTGCTTCCTCCAACTGCTCTTGGAGCGCGGCGGGGTAGTGTTCGCGATGGAAAGTGTAGTAACTGCGGGAAAGGAACAGAACCAGGGCTCCGGCTCTTTTCCCGCGGGGCCGCAAATTAAGGCGCTGAAGGAATTCATGGACGGGTTCTCCCTCGGGAATCGCGAAGCGTTCCGTGGAGTCGATCTTCCATGTTCGCCACTGTCGGTACGCACGCAGGAGCTCAATCTGACCGGGCTCGACATAGACCGCCAGAAGATTCCCGGGACGATGCTTGACAAGACCCTTCAGCATCCTTCTTTATTCTCGCTTTCCTGTCGGGATCACAGAATCTTGCGGTACAGCACCTGGTACCCTTCGGGCAGTTCGGGCGCAAAACGCACGACCAGCCAGACCGTGACCGAAGGTGGTCCGGAACCGGCTTTTCCGCAAGACACGATACGGTATACTCCACCGCGTACCCACACCGCCTGCGGCCGAAGATCCTCCCCTGGCAGATTATCCATCAAAACGGTATTACTACCATAGACCGTAAGCATCTGGAACAGCGAATCTCTTGCCGGAAACTGGAAACCATCCGTTTCGGATTCGTCCGTTTCGGATTTCTCCCTTTCCGCATCCTCTTGCTTCGGCCCGTACCCGTAAAACAACTGCTGACTCATTCCGGGAATCATCAGGAGTTGATCCAGCCTGACCAAAGGGCCGTTGACAGGGCCGTAGTGCAGTCCCGCACGCTTGTACTGGTCCTGTTCCATGCCGTGAAGCATGGGAGAATCGTCCTTGTCGATGAAGTCGGCGATCCGATCGGCCAATTCCTCCGCGGGCTCCCCTTCCATACCCCGTTTCACGAATGCCGCCTTGAGTTGGGCATGATTTGCGCGGTTCACGTTGATCTTCTGGTCTTCCCTTTCCATGATCACCACGGCACGGCCGGTTTCGTACTCCACCAGGTGGGGGGCACCGTCGGGCAGCCAGTTGTCCTCCGCACTCCGGTCCAGCCCGAGGGAGGGACTCTGCCCCATTCGGGCCAGCGCCTCGTAGCATCCGCCGATTGCAAGGTGCAATGCCTGGGACTTGCGTAGCAGGTGGGTCTGCTCTTCACCCCGTAGCCGCGTTTCGGCGCTGATCTGGAGCGCCAGCCACATGACCAGAGCGCAGACCCACAGGACCGCCACAATCACGACACCGCTTTCTTGCCCAAGCCGCAGTTTCTTCATAAGTCCGCCGCGTTCTCCCTCATTTTCGCATCACTCGGTGTCGGAGCCGGCGCCCGGGAGCGTCGGCCGGGCCACCCCTGCGGCGCTCTTCCTGTCCGGTTTCAGGGGGAAAATGAAATTGGGAATGATAGACCGCACGTCGGCTTCCGCGTCTCCGGGCAAGACCCACTTCACCAGCACGAAGGAAGGCATGGGCGATTCCTCTTCTCCCCAGGATTCGGAAAACGAGCCTTTCTCCTGGCCGCCGAAGGTGAACGTGAGAGCGGAGACCTCAACGAAAAAGAAACGCGGCCATGACTCATCGCTGGTTGACGGCCCGATCTCGATGAACGCCTTGATGGCGTCGGTATGGTGGGTATCCAGCGGCATCTCCGCGTAGAACAGTTTCTTCTCACGCTCGTCGAAAAGGTACCTGGCCACCACCGGGGCGCCTCCCGAAATGGCTTTCACCGAATGGGCGGTTGCCAGTGTCAGGGAATGAGCGTTCCCTTGAAACAACGGTCTGGACTCTCCATCGATGCGGATGTACGTCGGGTCGAACTGCGCAAGCTGCATCTTCATGAGATCGAGCATCGCCGGCATGTCGCTCGGTTTTCGGTTCTGTTCCCGCTCCCAGGCCCGCATGGAGAAAGTCAGAGCCACGGAGAGGATCCCGATGACGAGGCTCGAGATCAATGTCGCGAGGACCAGCTCCAGCAGGGTGAAACCGCTGCGCGAGGGAAGCAAGCGCGACGGCTTGACGGCTGTTCTCCGGGTGAAGGCGGGATTCATGCGATCACCTCGACATATCCCGGGGAACCATCAGGCTGAATTCGAGCTGTTCTCCCCGGTAGAGCAACCGCACTCGATACAAGGGGCGCGACCGCTCCCCGAACGGCGTGCTCGGCCCCACTTCGACCCGCGTCAACCGGACGGCGACCGTCGGCGTTTCAGGCATGTCGTTCAACGTCAGATCCCCTTGTTCCGCCTTGACGGGATCGGCGAGAATCTCTTGGGCCGCGGCTTCCAGCACCGGTTGGATGAGGCTCTTCTCCTTCAGACGCAGATTGAACTGGAGCGATGCGGAAATGACTCCCATGACACCGCCCACAATCAGTGTCCCCACCAGCAGGCTCACCATGACCTCCAGGAGTGTGAAACCGTTTGCGACACGCAATAAACGGGAGCCGGGTCTTGCGATCATGAGCTCACTCTCGAAAGGTGAACGGTCCCGAACAGGGGATGAACGTACAGGCGGAAAGAACGCACCTTGTCGAACACGATTTCGATGTCGCCTCCGGACAGGCTGCCGTCCGGAAAGAAGAGCAGGCAGTAATCCCCGGTCTGCGGGTCCCGTTCCAGCTGATCGGCAAAGATGTCCACGTTTGGAGGAATGGGCCTGCGGGGCGGGTCTTCGAAATCGTAAACCCGCTCCGCCCCATTGATTCTGAAAAATACGATCGTTCCCGCATTCATGGCCCTCAACCGCGACCTCTTCAGCGTATCGACGAAGTCCTGGAGGAATTCCCGGTCCTCCATCCTTCTCCAGCCCGCCCCGATGCGAGGGAGGACCAGGGCGACCGTGATGCCGATAATCACCATGACCACCATGAGCTCGAGGAATGTGAACCCCGCGCGATTTCCCGGAGATGCTCCCTGCATACAATAAGTCCGAAAACGGGTTCTCATGCCGATCCGCGTTCTAGATCACACAACACCGGTTCGCCGAGCCGTGCGGCGGGCGTGTCATGCCGTGTCCCCGCGCCGGAGAGATTGCCCGCAGAGGCGCGCCGGTCGGCTGCACAAAACACGAGGGGGAGGGCTTTATGGCCTCCCGCCAACATTACCATCCTCAGCGCAGGTTCGTATCACGCTAAAACTTGATGTCGTTGATACCGAATATGGCGGTAAACATGCTCAGAACCATCAAACCGATCACCAGACCCGTAACCACAATAACGGCCGGTTCGAGAAGGGTCATAAGTCTCTGGAGGCGCCGCTGCAGCTCTTTTTCGAAATGGTCCCCCAGGCCGAGCAGTCCTTCGCCCATGCTCCCCTGTTCCTCCGAAATGCGGAGCATGGTTCCCATACGGGAAGGGAACAGCTCGCGCGATCGAAAGAAATTGCTCATCGAGTGGCCGATCTTGATCTCCTGGTAGAGGGGTGAAATCGCCTGTTTGAGGACCGTGTTGGTCAGCAGCTCCTGTCCCAGGCTCAGCGCGCGCAGGAGCGGAACGCCCGCCTGGATCATGGTCCCGAGGGTACGGCAGAACCGGGTCAGCTCGCTGTGGAGAACGAGATATCGCGTGAGAGGGAAGCGGAACAGGATCCGGTCCAAAGCCCCTCGTGTTGCCGGGTGCCGGTACAGCTGGCGCCCGCCGAAAAACACCACCCCGGCGGCCAGAACGAGAGCCCAGCCGTAGTCCTTGAGGAATATTCCCACATCGAGGAGGAATTGCGTCACGGGTGGTATTTTCTGGTGCAGATCATTGAAAATCTTGGCAAAATTTGGAATGACATAAACCAGCAGAACCACCATCGAAATAAGGCTCGTGGCAAAAAGGATAGTAGGATAGATCATCGAGGAGACGAGGCTCTGCCTGAAAGTGCGGCGCTGTTCGAGGTATTCCGCCAGGCGCCTCAGGATTGGACCGAGGGTCCCGCTGGCTTCCCCGGCCCTCACCATGTGATCGGACAGATTTCCGAAAACGTGACGGTACTTGGCGAGAGCGCCGGAAAGGTCGCTTCCGCCTTGAACCTCTTCGAGCAATCCCTTGCTGATCCTCTGAAAGACCTTGTTGGTCTGATTGCTGCTGATGAGGCCCAGCGCCCTGTCCACCGGGAGACCCGCGGAGAGCAGATCGGAAAGGTCGAAGAAGAACCGAATGAGATGCTCCTCGGGAACCCTGCGCTGACGGTGACTCTTGACCGGTTTGATCTTCACGGGATAAAGGCGGCCGCTCTTCAACTTCCTCGCGGCGTCACCCTCCGAAAGCGCTTCCAGGACGCCGCGGTGCGTCTCACCCTGTCCGTCCCGCGCCTGGTACTGGAAATACCCCATGATCCCTTCCCGATTGCTCGTTCATCCGGCCGACGCCGGATTGACCCGAGATAGTATGTCTGCTGCCGCGGGATGTCCGTCCCCCCCTCCGGCGAATCTCCCCCGCCGCCGGTTCCCGGCCGGGCATGCACGGCTCATCACCGACCGCCTCCGCCCGTTCGCGTCGCCGGCGGTCGCCCGCGCCGTTTCCAAACCGCCCGCTGGGTCCATCGGACAATGGTGCAGAGGCGCGGGCCGACTCACGACAGGCTTGTCACCCTCAGCACCTCCGAGAGCGTCGTAATGCCTTCGATCACCTTCCTGTAGCCATGGTGCAAAAGCGGTCGGTAGCCCGATTCGAAGGCGATCGGGGCAATGCTCCCGGCATCCTTTCCTGCGACGATCGCCGATCGGACGCTTTCATTCACCTTGAGCACCTCGAAGATTCCTTGCCTGCCCCTGAATCCGGTGTAGCCACATCGATCGCAGCCTTTGTTCTGGCAAAGCGTAAGGGAGCGAGGCAGGTCGGGAATGATCTCGTTGAGACGGTTCCAATCGGCTTCGCGCGCAGTGTAAGGTTCCTTGCAATGAGGGCAGAGCACACGCACCAGGCGCTGGGCGAGAACCGTCAGAAGGGAGTCGGCCATCAGAAAGGACTCGATCCCGATGTCCCGGAGCCGTGTGATGGCGCCCGGCGCGTCGTTCGTGTGAAGGGTCGACAACACCAGGTGACCGGTGAGAGCCGATTCGATGGCGATGTCGGCCGTTTCCTTGTCCCGGATTTCTCCGATCAGAAGCACGTCCGGGTCTTGCCGGACAAGAGACCTGAGCGCGTTGGCGAAGGTGAGGTTTATCTGAGGCTTGACCTGGATCTGGTTGATGCCGTTGATCTGGTATTCCACGGGATCCTCGACCGTAATGATTTTTCTCACCACGGAATTCAGTTTTTTGAGGACCCCGTAAAGGGTGGTCGTCTTGCCGGAACCGGTCGGGCCGGTGACGAGGATCATACCGAAAGGACGTTCGACAAGCTGTTCCAGGTAGGCGAGATCCTCCCCGTCCATGCCCAGGTTGGTCAGGTTGTATTCGACCCCCTCCTGAGCCAGGAGCCGGAGGACGATACTCTCTCCGTATATGGTCGGAACGGTCGAAACGCGGATGTCGACCTCGCGGTTGCCGAACTTGAGCTTGATCTTGCCGTCCTGGGGCAGCCTGCGTTCGGCGATGTTGAGGTTGGCCATCAGTTTGAGGCGGCTGACGATCGCCGCCTGCATGCTCTTCTGAGGTTGATCGAGGTCGAAGAGCACACCGTCGACCCTGCATCGGACCTGGAAACTGCGCTCGAACGGCTCGAAATGAATGTCGGATGCCCGCATGTCGAGCGCGCGCGAGATCAGGACGTTGACGAGCCTCACGATAGGCGCTTCCTGGGCCAATCCCCTCAGGTGTTCGAGATCCTCCTCGAAAGCGCTGCCGTTGAGCACCGCCCCTTCACCGGAGCGGGACTGTTCTTCGGCCTCCCTTGCCGCGGTCCCGTACAGCCGGTCGATGGCCGTTCGGATCTCCTCGCGCTGCCCAAGGCACAAACTGAGTTTCATGTCGGCGAAGTAGCCGCCCAGGAGGTTCAGCACCGGCAGGTTCAAGGGATTGTTGACCACTACCTTCACCTTGCCGCTGTCGATCTGGATGGGGAGGACGGCGTGCTTGCGCAGAAAAACCATGGAAACGCCCTCGAGGAGCACCGGTTTTTCCGGGTAATCTTCACGCTCCAGCAGCGGGATCCCGAAATGCTGGGACAGAACGCGGAGGATGCGGTTCTCATCGGTCACCGAAATCTGCTCGAAGGCGTCCGCAAGAGGCAATCCCTCCATGAAATAGGCATCACGCAACTGACAGACTTGCTCCTCCTGCAGGTTGAACTCCCGCCGGAAAGCACTGAGCAATGATGAAGACTCGGACATATCGGCTCCTCGTCCTTTGAAATTCCCGGTAATTCCTTAACAAATCGGCCGTCAAAAGTAAACGTCGCCGTTCCTCCAGCTTCCGAAGCCCCGGCGCATTGAGCTCAATGCTTCCCGTCGTGGTCCTTCCCGCCGGTGGTCGGATGAGCCGACGCGGCGGGGCTTCGGGAAACGCAGCGACGCCCCGCCGCAAAACCCCCGCCGGGCTCTCCCGGAAAACACCCGTGGACTTTCCGGATGAGCGCTAATATACTCAGAATCGGAAAGAATGTTCTTGTTGAGCACAGGGAACCCACGAATTCATCTCAACGGGAGGCCGGAAGCCCGACATGATGAGAATTGGCGTGTATGTTGCCTCAGTTTTTTGCGGGGTTTTACTCTTGTTTTCCCTTTGTGTCGCAGCCCCGCTGATGGTGGAAAAGAACCTTTTCGCCCAGGACCGCAAACCGCCCCCACCCGAATCGGCCACTCCGGCTGCCCAGTCCAATAAGCCGGGCCCCTCCCACAATGCGATCCAACTGGACGGGATCATCATCCACGGCGATTCCAGGAAGGCCCTTCTGCGGTACAAGGGGCAAGTACCCGGAGCCGAAAAGAAGAAGGACCGGTCTCCGTACGTAACCGTTCGGGAAGGCCAGCGTTTCGGCGACTACCAGGTCGTCAAGATCGAATCCAAGAGCGTCTCGCTCGAGAAGGACGGCCAGGTCTTCGTCATAAGCCTTTTCAGCGACGGCAAGGTGGTCACTCCGCTGCCGGCCGCGGCGGTTCCGCCGCAGCCCCGGCCCGCTCGGCCGCCTCAGCCCGGTCATCCTCCCGAGATGCCCGGGGGGAGGATGATGCCGGCGCAGCCTCCCATGCCTGAAGGAGCGGAAGGGGCGGGTCATGCGACCATGGCCGCCCCGGGTGCCGATTCCGGAACCGTTCGGCCCGGAACTCCCACTGAATCCCCCCCCGCCCAGCCTCAGCTTGAAGAGGAACCGCAGGAGGAGGAAGAAGAGGTCGCTGAAGAATCCGATCAGTAGGGGTTGATTCCGCCCGCGCGGCGACCGGGCCAGATGGACGCTGAAAGAAAGCGGCGATGCCGGGAAAGATCGGAGCAGGGCGGAGGAAAATCGGCCGCCCGGTGGATGGAGGACGTTCTCCGTAAAGGGTTCACAGCGAACCACCAATGTCCCTGCGGCAAGAAGCGGGCACCTGTGTGGAATTTCGGGCTCAGAGCGGCCATGTCGCGCAAAGCTTGGTTCCCGCTCCTTCGGTCGATTCGATGGAGAAGGTTCCTCCGGATAGCTCGGTCCGCTCCTTCATGCTGGGGAGACCCAGACCCGATGAGGAATCGCTGTGGCGTGAGGCGCTGGTCCGGTCAAATCCGATACCGTTGTCGCCGATTTTGAGCTCGAGCGTTCCCGGCGTCTTGCGAAGGCCGATCTTGACCCGGCTGGCCTGGCTGTACTTCGCAGTGTTGTGAAGCGCCTCCTGCAATACCCGGAAAATGACGATTTTCAAGGCCTCCGGAATGTCCTCCTCCACGACCTCGATCTCCTTGTCCACCCGAAGGTGCTTGTAGGCTTTCCTGAATTGTGCGCAGAACCAGTCCATCGTGGTGAGGATGCCGAAGTCGTCCAGAATGGGAGGACGAAGATCGGTCATGATTCTTCTGGATTCGTCTATGGCGTGCTGGGTGAGAACGATGACATTCTGAAGGGATTCGTAGCTCTGTGAACCCTGCCTCATCCGTCGCAGAGTCGCCTCGAGGCTGAACTTGATTGTGCTCAGAGACGATCCGATGCCGTCGTGGAGCTCCCGGGCGATCCTCTTGCGCTCCTGTTCCTGGGCTGCCAGAAGCTGACTCGACAGGATGTGCAACTGCCGCTCCGACTCTTGCAGAGCCGCTTCGGTCTGCTTGCGCTCCGAGATGTCCTCTATGATCCCGATGCCTCCGATCACCTTGCCGTCCGCCGACAGGATCGGGCCGTAGTTCGCTTTCAAATTGGAAATCTTCCCTCCCGTCACCGACAGGTAGCTGCCCTCATAATATGCCGACTTCCCGGACATGCAGGCGATGACCGCAGCCTTCATCTTCTTGTTTTTCAGGGATGTGTTCAGGTTGAAGCCCACAAGCTTCTCGGCGGTGGTGCCCCAAATCCGGAAAATGTTTTCGTTGGCCGTCGTAATGACGCAGTCGGCATCAAAGTGGAAAATGCCCAAGGGCGAATTTTCGAAGATCATGCGATACTTTTGTTCCGATTCGCGCAGTTTCGTTTCGGCTTCCTTGATCGTGGTGATATCGGTCATCGTGCTGATGGTTCCCCGATAGTCGCCCTGCTCGCCGAAAATAGGCCTGCCCGAAACAAGCACCGGGATGTTCCGACCGTCCCTCGATTGCATCTGGATTTCATAGAGAGAGCCCTCCCGGTTCCTGCGCTTCTCCATCTCACGTTGAAAGATCAGCAGGTTGGCGCTGTCGAAAAGCGCCGATACCTGCATTCCGAGGAGTTCCTCCCGGACGTACCCAAGAAGCCGGCACATCTTGTCGTTGGCGTAAAGGACCCGGTCATTCTCATCGCGGACGCACAGCCCTTCGTTCATGGTCTCAACCAGCATGCGAAATTGTCGTTCGCTTCTGGCCAGAGCCTGATCGGCCAACCTCTTGTCGGTTACGTCGCGAATCGACTGGATGGCGCCTACCCAGTTGCCTTTGCCGTCGTACAGGGGGGATGCCTTGCCCCACAAATAGGCGCCTTTGCCCCGGTATGCATTTGGCGCGTATGCCTCGGCGAAATACGTTTCACCCTGCTTTTTCACATACTGGTATTTCCTCTCGAATTTCGAATCCGCACCCATCACCAGATCGATGACGATCGGACGGCGCTCGCCGTAAAACGGCACCGCATATGCAAAATCTCCCCGGCCAAGGATTTCCTTCTTCCTCACCCCGGTCATCTCCTCGATCGCTCGATTCCACGCGATGACTTTTCCCTCGCGATCGATGACAAAAGTGGCGTCCGGAAGGAATTCAATGATATCGAGATTTCGGCGGGTGATATGGGGGCGGTCGCGGAGCGGTCTGCCTTCGGCGTCGTCGGTTATCTCTTCTCGGGCTTGTCGGGATTTCAAAGGCGGCGAGCACACCGCCTGCGTCTTGTTACCGTCGCGTTCATCACTCACAGCAGCAGAACCTCCGCACATCGAATAGGAAATGTGAAAAGGGCAATTCCACAGGAGAATGAGATCTCATTGCGTATGATTAATAAACAATAGCACGAACGCATGCCCGCCGGAAGCGAAATCTGACAAAAGCATCACCAAATCGGCGGGTTACTGAATGACCGGAGCGATAACCCCTTCAACCGTGGTCGCTGCCGTTTCGCTATCCGTGCCAGGGCCTTCGCGGGGGCATAATCCGGGGGCGGACGAACGATCTTGCAGGATCGGTCCGGACACCACTCCGGCGAACCGCCGACCGCCCTCCGGACCCGGCTTCGGAATCCGGTGTTTTTCCCCGAGCGGCCGGCTGCGTCGGGATGAACGCGAGCGTTTTCCTTCGTTCCCGCGCGCCCGCCGCTGAGCGCCAATCGTCCGAAAATGCGCGATGCTCGTCTGGCTATGGTTCATCTTGCCGTGTATGGGTTGAATGCCGATAGGGGGGCGAAAACAAAGCAGTCTTGCATCGCGTCCGCTCAAGTTGACGCAGGAGCAGCCACCGGAACTAGGCCGTCTTCTCTGCTTCATCCGAAGTCTCGGGGACCAGCGGATCGATGTCTTTCTGCTTTATTTCCAGTCTCTTCAGGCGGCCCTTGTCGTTGATCGCGCGCTCCAACTCCCGCCTGACCTCCGACTGTGCCAGGAGCTCGGAGAGCAGAATGCGCTTATAGCTGATGCTGCGAAGCTCGTTCTCCAGGAATTCGTCACGTTCCTGCTTCAGCTTCAGGTTTTGCAGGAAAAGCTTCTCTTCGAGGGACTCGTTTTCGATGAGCAGCGTGATGAACATATCGGTGACCTTGCTCTTCCTGAGTCCCATCATGCCGATTCCCGCGGCCTTCCTCCGGTACTGGTCGAGCCTGGTTTCCAGGAAGCCGATGCGTCGGTTGAGCTCTTCCTTTTCCTGTTCGAGCCTCTGCTTCTCGTGATCCCAGAATTCTTTGAGAGCTCGCTCAATGGTCAACATCTCTTCACGATCTTGTTCCGATTGAGTCTCGAATTTTCTCACATTGCGGCGGTATCCAAGGTAGTAGGCCGCGGCGAAAACGACAACCACGCAGAAGGTGACCGCCAATATCTGAGAGATAAGGATCAGATCCATGAACACTGTCCTCCTGCCGCCAACCGGGAGTACCATCGTTCCCTGCGTCTGGCGCGATAAGCGACGCCGCCCGCCCCGCGAACGGGATTGTATCCATCGTTCAACTTATTAACACAAATGAGCAAAATATCGACCAGAATATTGTCTCCGAAGGCAAAAACCACTCCCTTGCGGTATGCGCGGCCCGGCGCACGGTGCGAATCATCGCGCGAAAAACGCGGCGGCGGCCCCCAAAATCGGCAGCGGACCGGCTGCGATCCGGGGCAGTCGAATTGCGGCCCGGCACTTACCTACCCCAGGGAGGTACCGACGGACCGCGCCGTCTTGATGAGGGGGGAATCCAACGGGACAAGCCGCTGTCTTCCCGCGACCTTCTCGATGGGAACCGGGACCGTTTCGCCTCCCTGGAAAGCGACCATGTGGTTGTAGCAGCGTTCTTCCACCAGTTCCATGGCCTTTACGGCAAACCGGGTGGCGAGCAAGCGATCGAGGGGTGTGGGCGTGCCTCCGCGCTGCACGTGCCCGAGAATGGTGACGCGGCACTCGATCCCGGTCTGTTCTTCGATCTCGGTCGCAATCCGGTGGCTGATCCCGCCCAGGCGAATCGGGTCCGGGCTGTCCTTGACGATTCTGTGAACGGTCTGAGTCCCTCCCACGGGGGCCGCGCCTTCGGCCACCACTACAATGCTGAACTGTCTCCCGAAGCGGCTTCGCCTTCGCGCCACGCCAATGATCTCCTTAATGGAATACGGAATCTCCGGAATCAGCACAATGTCGGCTCCCGCGGCGATCCCGGCTTCCAGGGCGAGCCAGCCCGCATTTCTTCCCATCACTTCAATGAGCATGACCCGGTGATGGGACTGTGCCGTTGTGTGAATTCGATCGATGGCCTCGGTGGCGACGGTGCGGGCGGTATCGAAGCCGAACGTGATGTCCGTCTCGGCAAGGTCCTTGTCAATGGTCTTCGGCAGGCCGATGACCTTGACTCCCTTGCGGGACAGTTTCTCCGCAATCGTCATGGTCCCGTCACCACCCACGCAGATCAGGGCGTCCATGGCAAGATCCTCGCAAAGGGCGACGCACTCGTCGGATACGTCCACGCACCGCTCCTCGCCGCCCTCGCGCACCCGATGTTCGAAGGGGTTCGCCTTGTTGCTCGAGCCCAGGATGGTCCCTCCCTGCGTGAGGATGCCGGAAACCATCTCGAAAGTCAGGATCGTGAAGCGTTTCTCGATGAGACCGAGAAACCCGTCATAGAAGCCGACGACTTCCATGTCGAAGTTGTTGACGGCGCTCTTCGTGATGCCCCTGATGACTGCGTTCAAACCGGCGCAGTCTCCTCCGCCCGTGAGAATCCCAACTCTTCTCTTACTCATTGTCTCACTCCCCTTCCAATTCTTCATCCTCGGGAGGCCCCGCGATGTCTTGCGGCGGGCAGCGTTCAAGAACCGGACAACCGATGCTCCCCAAAACGCGGAAAGCCCCACGGTTCACCACAATACTCGCAGATCGAGCCGCGATCAAGCCGTTGCCGTTTGTCGACGCTTGCTGCCAGTTGCGACGGGTTCATGAGGAAACTTAAAACTATTTTAATTTTATTTTATTAATGAGAAAGACACATTCTGCCGTTTGGTACCTTGAAGACCAATCAGAAGACATGTTGCGGTGCGACTTTGCCTGTGATGCCTACCACGGGGATGGAATACGGGGCGGGTGGTATTTGCATTCGGGCGGTTCGATGTTTTCATTGTACAAATCTTTCCGAAGCGGACAGATTTCCATGCGTGTTTTGGTGGTTGAAGACGACAGACAGATCACGGATTTCCTTGAACGGGCGTTGACCGAGGCCGGCTTCAAGATCGATGTGGCCTGGAACGGCCCCCAGGGATTTGAACTCGCGCTCAAGGAAAACTACGACGCCATCATCATCGACGTCATCCTTCCCGTAATGGACGGTCTGGAGATCCTTCAGAAGCTTCGCAATCGCGGGATCCTGACGCCCGTGCTGATCCTGAGCGCAAAGGGCAGTGTGAGCGACCGGGTGAGCGGCCTGGAGCTCGGGGGGGACGACTACCTTACCAAGCCCTTTGAGCTGGCCGAGCTTCTCGCGAGGGTCTGGAGCCTCATCCGTCGAAGCAAGGTGAACCAGGAGACGGTGCAGCTCAAGGCCGGCGACCTTTGGCTGGACCTGGTCAGCCGCCGCGTTTTCCGCGGTGACGAGGAGTTCCGGCTGCTGCCCCAGGAATTCGCCCTGCTCGAATACCTGATGCGAAACAAGGGAAGGGTGGTCACGCGCGCGGAGATTCTCGAGAACGTCTGGGGCTATAACTTCGTGCCCGCCACGAATGTCGTGGAAGTTCACATCTGCCGGCTGCGCGAGAAACTGGAACGTCCGAACAAGCCGAGACTCCTGCAGACTTTTCGCAAGGCCGGTTACGCCCTGGTCGAAGACAGCTCGCCGGGGGACAAGGAATCATAGCCGCCCGCCAATAAGGGGTTCCACATTTTTCGGGCTTTTCGCGAGGTACTGCCCCTCATCCTCCCACTTGAACCATCACCGCCGTCAAGACTATGCCCGACACCTGCCTGGACTTTCCGCACCGACAAAGAATGAGATCCCTACGCGCGCTCCCGTTCGCTTTGTCGAAATTGCTGGTGTTCCGTGAGATAAATAACTATATGGGAAAAGAATGAATTGACACGCTGCGCAAGCCCGGGCCCGTCCGGTTTCGCCCCGAATCGTCGCGCTGCGACGCAAAAGACCCGGGCGTTGCGATATCGCGGGGGGGGGGGGCGACGCCCCCGCAGAGCCGGGAAGACCACCGACGGGCGAAATGGCCGAAGGGGCTGCGACGGACGCACCCGAAGGGCCCGTCAACAATTGCGAGGCAGGCCGATGGAATTCGAAATGACTACCGGAATGGGAACCAGAGTGCGCTTCACCATAGAGCGGGACGAACATTCCGTGCACCAGGTTTTCGCCCATCTCGTTCCGCCGGGGGAAAAAAACGTAAAACGTGTGCTGTGCACCGGATGGCGGGTCAGCAGAACCGAACGGGGATTCGTGGAAGGAGTCAACGCCTCCGGGGATCTGATCGACGTGGCCCGGGAGGACTGGGAAAAAATGCTCGCCCTGAGGGAGGATCTCAGGGACCGCGATAACCTGGAAAATATTTACCTCGTCAAAGTCCACTCCCGAGGCAATCGGCTGACGATCGACGGATATACGCTCAGTGCCCGTGTCGACCGAGTCACTTGGCACAAGATCGAGCATTGCATGGAAGAGATGGACAGTTCCGAGAACGATGAGCTTCTCGAGGGCGATCACTTCATCGGTTGGGTCGTGAAGCCCGGCATGGAATCAGAGGTCGAGCGCATCCTCGATGTCAAACCCACAAAAAGGGTGATGGCCTGAGGAGAGCCCATGACCGGGGATGTCCCTGTGACGCACGGGCATCCTCCGGGCCTGCAGGCGCCCGGCCGACACTGTCCGTGTAGGCCGGATGCGCCCTTGTGAGCCATCCTGTTTACACGCCTTCCTCTCCACTCCGATCATCCCTGTTTCGCATCGGTTCCCACCCTTTGCCGGTTTCCGGAATGCCGTGGTGCTTGCGTCCTTGCAGAACAATTCTTAAAGGATAAGCTATTGCTGATTGGTGTTGACGTCTGTGTCGTTCCGGACAACACGAAGGAGGATAACGATATGGGAAGAATGCCCATACTGGCTGGGCAGGCGGGGAACGGCCGCAACGGAGGCTGCGGTTCAAGGGGCTTTTGTCCCGTCGACCGGCCGCTGCCCGTCTTCTACATGGTGGACTATTCGGTGATGGGGCTCCTGGTGGACCGACTCGATGACGCGCTCCGGTTCCTGAACGATGAAGGGTTTTCAATCACCGAGGAACCCTGGGGCAGTGAAGTCGTTGTGGAAAGTCCGGCGCGAACCGGGGAGATTGTCCGGTTGCTCGAGGAACGTGGAATCGCTTGCGAGATGGCCGACGTCGTCGGCGGAATGTACCAGGGGTGATGAGCCCAGCCTCGCCGGTTCGGCGAGGGATGAAGAGCCGGACACTCCTCCGGAGGGCGGCGAGGCAGCCAGGCGCGGCCTGCCTGCGGCCGGGACCTGAGGAGTGTCCGGTGCGGAGACTTTGAACGCCTGCGCGCCGGAAGGGGCGTCAGGCGGGTCAATCGTTGTCCACGATGATGATCTCGGCGGTTGCAGGGGTGCGGACGATGTAGGATGAATCGGGCGAGATCCTCATGATGACTCGTTCGTTGGTTTCGTCTCTTGAGTCGTCGACGGGTGTGAGCTTGACCAGCGCCGAAGAAACGCCGGCGGGAAGTGTCCGGGTTCCAGACAGTTTCGCGTAATCGATGCCGTTTCGAGCGGAGCCGCTCAGGGTGTATTTCACGGTGATCGCGGAAGCTGAGCCGCCCGTCCTCCTGATGCGGAATGCAGTGCCGCTTGCCCCGGATTCCGGCACCTGGGTCTTGGTGGCGGTGACGGTTACGATGGGCAGAGGGGATGGATCGGCCGTGCCGGTGCGCTGATAATTTCCCCGCCCCGTGCCCCAGAGTATGCGGGCATTGGCCGTCCCGGGTAGATCGTAGGCTACCAGCCCGGAATGAGCGGTATTGATCACCACTTCCAGGGCCTGGTCATCGTCGATGTTCGCCAGGGTTGGTGCCGCCAGTGCCCCGTTCCAGTCCGGGCTTCCGTAGGCGGCGGGCAGGCTGACCTGACGCAGGGGGTTGCCCATGCAATCGAGAATGTGGAGTTTGCCGGTCCGGTGAGTGCTCTTTTCCACCCATGAAGTGAAGATGACTTCCGCGCACCCGTCGTTGTCCAAGTCGGCCACAACCGGCTCGGAAGCGAAGCGCATGAAACCCTCGCCTGAATCGTAAACGGAGAAGGGCCAGTTTCCGTGCTCTTTCTTGTCGAGCCAGAATGCGTGCACCCGACCGTCGTATGAGGAATAGACGATCTCCTTCCTGCCGTCGCCGTCCAGGTCGACCACGACCGGGTTCGGCTGACAATTCTCAATAACATCATAATCCTCACTCAAGGGCGCACCCGTGTCCAAAGGGACTTTGCGCCAGTCGAAACCGTCCCGGTTGAACCGGGTGCGGTCGCGGTTGAAAATATAGATCCCGTTGTACCTGCTGTCGTAATTCTCCGTCGCGCAGTCGTAGACGTTGCCGGCCACTACGACTTCGAGGTTCGCATCCCCGTTGACATCCGCAATGGTCGCGGCGCCGTGGGCGAAATTGGGGCGGCAACGCTCGGAACGCGGGTCACCCTGCTCGCACGTGCCCCAGCCGCGCTTTTCGACGCCCAGGCTTTCCCAGACCCCCACCTGTCCCCATCTCTTGCCCTCATACATGGTTTTGTTGGCAGGAATGTGGGAACCATTTGCGTTGTAAGCGCAAATGTAGTGCACATCGGATGGGACGACGATTTCGCCCTGTCCGTCCTTGTCCAGGTCGTAGACCGCGGCATTGCTGTTGTAAACGCCCCAGGCATAACCGGTGTCGTTCGCGAGTTGAGGCCATCCGTCGAGGAGACGGCCATTGTGGTTGTACACCCATGTGTTGGTTTTGCTGCCGACCGCTCCGGTCACGACGATTTCTAGAAATCCGTCGCGGTTCAGATCGTAGGCGCTCAAGCCACGCAGTTCACTGGTCGTGGGCTGCCGCGCCCAGACGGTCTTGCCCGCGTGGTCGAGTACCGTGACGTAGCCGCCGCCCTGGGCGAGGACGATCTCGGGCTTGCCGTCCCGGTCGATGTCGGCGACCACCACGCCCGGCCATACGCGGCCTCCGGAACCGGCGGTCACGCTGAACTTCTCTGAGCCGTCCTCGCCGTTGAGGACGAAAAGACTGTAAGCTGCGCCCAGCACCTCCATTTTTCCGTCGCCGTCGAGATCGGCGACCGCGGGAGAGGAATACCAGCCCGTCTCGCACCACGAGGAATAGCAGCCGCCGTGTTTCCACTTGAGGACTGGGTTACCGACGGCGGCGACGGCAGCCGGCGCGGTCGCGCAAAACCAAGTCAGCACCGGGACAAGGGTGCAAATAACGAAGAACAGTCCAAATTTTCTCATATTCGCTCCATGTCGAAATTTGAGGATCCCGCACAGCCCTCTGTTCCGTCCGGGGACCCGCCAAGCCGGGATTTGCACACCGAGAAATCCCAGCGCAATGATCGTTGCGTGTTCCGCGTCAGCCCGCGGATCCGCCTCCCGCGCCCGGCCCTCTCACGCAGAAGGATCGGGCCGAAGCATCCCCGTCAAACGAACGATCCGGCGATTGTCGGGTCGGCACGACAATCAATAATACGGAAAAAATGGGAAAATGCATGAACGGGCGGCGGATGGAGTGGGCGGCGGCACGAAAAAGCCGGCGGAGGCGGGCGAGGAACCCTCGGCTTCGTTCCGGCTCATGAGCTGGATGGACCTGCCCGTGGGCGACCGGCAAGGAGCGCGTCTCGACCGGCCGGCCGCGTGGCGCGGTCGATCGAACACGCAGGGCTGCGGAGGCGGAATGCGAAGGAGGTTGCTGGAATCCGTCCCGGACATACGAGCGCGGAACGGCCTAGTCGCTCCCTCCGCCCAGTACGGCATATAGCCTCACCTGGTTGGTGAGCCGCACCAGGCGGGTGCCGATCAGCGCCTGCTGCGCCTCGTAGAGAGAGCGCTGCGAATCGAGGACGCCCAGGAAATTGTCTATCCCCTTCATGTAGCGGGCGTTGGAAAGACGGTATGTTGCGGCGCTGGCGTCCACCAGGGACTGCTGCGCCGTCAACTGGTCATCCACGGTGCCGAACAGGGCGAGGGCGTCGGCCACTTCCCTGAAGGCCGTCTGGATCGTTTTCTGATATTCAGTGACGGCGATTTCCCGGTCCACCTTCGTTGCTTTCAGCGCCCACCACGTGCGGGCGTCGAAGATCGGCATCACGATCTGCGGGGCAAAAGTCCAGGCACTCGAACCGGCCTTGAACAGTCCGGCCAGTTCGCCGCTGGCAGTCCCGAACGCGGCCGTCAGGGAAATGCGGGGGAAGAATGCCGCACGGGCGGCGCCGATATTGGCATTGGCCGCCTTGAGCATGCTTTCCGCCTGGAGGATGTCGGGGCGGCGCAGGAGCACCTCGGAGGAAAGCCCGGGGGAGATCTCCAAGTTGGAACCGATGCTGCTCAAGTCCGCAGGCAGCAGCTCGCTCGCCACCGGGGAGCCCGCCAGAAGGTTCAGGGCATTCACGCCTTCGGCCACCAGTCTCGTGTAGCGGGCCTCATCCACACGGGCCGCTTCCACGCGCGTCTGGGCCTGACGAACATCCAGTTCGGGCGCGAGTCCCACTTCATGCCGCCTTCGAACCAGTTCGTAGACGGTCTGTTGAGTCTCGACGGTGGAGTGGGCCAGGTCGAGGCGTTCCCGGTCCGCGCCGAGCAGCAGGTAGATGCGGGCGATATCGGATATGAGTGAGACCTGCACGCTACGGCGAGCCTGCTCGGTGGCGAGGTATTCCTCCAGGGCCTTGTCTTTCAGGCTGCGGAGGCGACCGAAGAAATCGATCTCCCAGGCGGCGATGCCGAGATTGATGTCGTACGCGTCGGCCGTAACGGCATGATCTTTACCCGAGAGATCGGCCGGCACCCGTGATTTGACGTAAGAGGCGCTGCCGTCGAGGGTGGGCAACAACTCGACGCGACGGATGCCGTAGATCGCGCGGGCCATCTCGACGTTCAAGGCGGCGAGGCGCAGGTTGAGATTGTTGTGCAAAGCCGTCTCGATGATCTTATGAAGCCGCTCGTCGGAAAAAAAATCCCGCCATCTGACCGCGCTCGCTTCGGGCGCGCCGGGCACGGCCCGGCTGTCCTCGTAGGCGGGACCGCTCGGCCAGGCGGCGGGAACCGGGGCTTCGGGCCTCGAGTATTTCGGAGCCATGGTGCAGCCGCTCAAAAACGTGACGATCAAACCCAGTAGAACAAGGAGGCTTCCATTCATATCAGTGATCCCCTGATGGAATCGCAAGAGCGCTTGCGGCCGTTTCACTTTTCCTCTCTTTGCCGAATGTCCTGTAGATCAATACATAGAAAAGCGGCGCGAACAGGGTCACGAGGAAGGTGGCGGTGACCACGCCGCCCAGCACGCCGATCCCGATGGCCCTTTGAGCCCCTGCTCCGGCCCCGGAGGCAAGTGCAAGAGGCAGAACGCCGAAGCCGAATGCCAGCGAGGTCATGATGATTGGGCGGAGCCGGAGCCTGGCCCCCTCCAGGGTGGCCTCGATCAGCCCCACTCCCCCTTCCACCTGGGCCTTGGCAAACTGTACGATGAGGATGGCGTTCTTGGTCGTCAAACCCAGGGTGGTGAGCAGCCCGATCTTGAAATAGACGTCGTTGGGCAGGCCGTGCAGACTCGAACCGATCACCCCGCCGATGGCCCCGAGGGGGAGCACCAGCAGGATCGAAAACGGGATCGGCCAGCTTTCGTAAAGGGCGGCCAGGCAAAGGAATATCACGAGGACGGAGAATGCATAGAGGATCGGCGCCTGGGCGCCGGCCATCCGTTCCTGGTAGGAAAGCCCCGTCCAGTCGAAACCTGTCCCCCGGGGCAGCTGGGCGACGATTTCCTCCATTGCCTGCATCGCCTCGCCGGAGCTCAGCCCCGGCGCGGCTTCACCCCATATGTTGATCGACGGAAAACCGTTGTAGCGCTCCAGCTTCGGGGAACCGGAAGTCCAGTGCCCGGAGCCGAAAGAAGTGAAAGGAACCATCTTTCCCGTCGAGTTGCGCACATAAAGGTTTTTCAGGTGTTGCGGAAGCATGCGGTGGGGGGCATCCGCCTGGACGTAGACCCGTTTGACCCGCCCGGACTGGATGAAGTCGTTCACGTAGGAACTGCCGAAAGCCGTGGAAACGGTCCTGTGAATGGATGTGATCGGCACGCCGAGAGCACCCGCCTTGTTCCAGTCCACATCGATCCGATACTCGGGCACGTCTTCCATCCCGTTCGGCCGAACGGAGGCCAGCCTGGAATCCCGGGCAGCCATGCCGAGGAGTTGATTGCGCGCCTGCATCAGCGCTTCGTGCCCCAGTCCGCCGCGGTCCAGCAACTGGAAGTCGAAACCCTTGGCAGTGCCCAGCTCGACCACGGCCGGCGGGGGGAAAGCCACCACGATGGCGTTGCGGATCTTCCTGAATTCCCTCATGGCCCGTCCGGCCACGGCGCCGACCTTCAAGTCGGGCCGGTCGCGGAGTTCCCAGTCCCTGAGCCGCACGAACGCCAGGGCCAGGTTCTGTCCCCTGCCGGCGAAACCGATACCCGAAACCGTCATGACTGTCTCGACCGCATCTTTCTCATTCACCAGGAAATGTTCCCTGACTCCGGCCATGACCTCCTGAGTCTGTTCCAGCGTCGAATTTGCGGGAAGCATCGCCTGGACGTACATGGTCCCCTGGTCCTCATCGGGCAGATAGGCGGTGGGCATTCGCTGGAACAGAACCCCCAGCGCCGCCACGATCAAAAGAAAGACCAGAAGGTAGCGAAATTTCTTGGCAAGTGCGTGGCCTACCGCTCTTATGTACAGATCCCTGGCGCGGTAAAAGGCGGCGTCAAAGAGCCGGAAAAACGGGCGCAGGAAGAAGATCGCGTGGTCCGAAGGCTGGTGTCCTTTCGGCACGGGCCGGAGGAGCGAAGCGCACAGTACGGGGGTGAGGATCAAGGCCACGAGCACGGAGAGGAGCATCGAGGCAATGATGGTCACCGAAAACTGGCGGTAGATGACCCCCGTGGAACCGCCGAAAAAGGCCATGGGGCCGAACACGGCCGAAAGCACCAGCCCGATTCCAATGAGAGCGCTGGTGATCTGGTCCATGGACTTGCGCGTGGCCTCCTTAGGGGGAAGCCCTTCCTCGCTCATGATCCGTTCCACGTTTTCCACCACGACGATGGCATCGTCCACCAGCAATCCTATGGCCAGCACCATGGCGAACATGGTGAGCATGTTGATGGTGAACCCGAACAGCCCCAGCACGGCGAAGGTCCCCAGGATCACCACCGGCACGGCGATAGTCGGGATAAGGGTGGCCCGGATGTTTCCCATGAACAGGTACATGACCAGAAAAACCAGAAGGATCGCTTCGAAAAGGGTTTTGACCACCTCCTCGATGGCCACTCTGACGAATGGAGTGGTGTCGTACGGATAGACGACCTTCATGCCGGGGGGGAAGTACCGGCTCATTTCCTCCATTTTTGCCTTGATGGCATCCGCGGTGGCGAGCGCGTTGGCGCCGGCGGACTGCCGAATGGCCAGGCCGGCTGCCGGTCTTCCGTTATGAAACGCCACGACGTCATAGGTCTCGGTTCCCAGCTCGGTGCGCGCCACATCCCTGATCCGCACCGCAGACCCGTCCGGGTTCAGCCGGACGGGGATTGCGGCGAACTCCTCAGGGGCCCTGAGCAGGCTCTGCACGATGATGGACGCGTTCATGCGCTGGCCCTGCACCGCGGGCGCCCCGCCGAACTGGCCGGCCGAAACCTCGACGTTATAGGCCCGAAGCGCGGTGATGACGTCTTCTATGGTCAGGTGATAGTTGGTCAGCTTGTCCGGGTCGATCCAGACCCTCATGGCGTACTCTGTCCCGAAGGCCTCAACCTCGCCCACCCCCGGGACCCGCGCTAGCACCTTTTCGAGGTTTGACTTGGCGTAGTCCCTCAGGTCGTTTCCATCCATGCTGCCGTCTTCGGAAATCAGGCCGACGAGGATCAACCAGTTCCGGGTCGACTTGCTGACCTTGACGCCCTGCTGCTGGATCACTTCGGGAAGACTGGCCATGGCGAGTTGCAGCTTGTTTTGGACTTGCGCCCACGCAAGATCCGGGTCGGTCCCCGGGACAAAGGTCAGCTCGATGCGCGAGGCGCCCGACGAATCGCTGCTGGATTTCAGGTACAGCATTTTGTCGAGGCCGGTCATCTTTTGCTCGATGATCTGCGTGACGCTGTTTTCAACAGTTTCCGCCGAGGCCCCCGGATAGAAGGAATCGACCGCTATGGACGGCGGAGCGATGGGGGGGTACTGCGCTATCGGCAGATTGTAGATTGCAAGACCGCCCGCCACCATCATGATGATCGCAATGACCCAGGCAAAAACCGGGCGATCCAGGAAGAACCTCGACAGCATCGCGCACCTCCCTCAGTTCAGTTTCACGGCGGGTTGTGATGCGTTCCCGCGGACGGCAACACCCTGCTGCCCATCGCCTTCGGCGGACACAATCTTCACCGAAGCACCGGGCCGGACCTTCTGGAGCCCTTCGACGATCACGCGGTCGCCCGCGGCCAGTCCCGCCGAAACGAGCCACTTGTCGCCGATGGCGCGCTCGAGCGTGAGCGGCCGCTGCTGGACCTTCCCTTCGGCATCCACGATCATGACCGAAGGGTTCCCCTTGGGATCGCGCGCCACAGTCTGCTGGGGTATAAGGATGGCCTGCTCGTGGATGCCTTCCTGCACCACCGCGCGAACATACATGCCCGGGAGGAGAACTCCTTCGGGGTTCGGAAAGACGGCCCGCAAAATGACGGACCCGGTGGTCGGGTCCACCGTGACCTCACGAAACTGGAGTGTCCCTTCCAGGGGATAGGGCGTACCGTCTTCCAGCAGGAGTTTCACTTTCTTCTGGTTGGTCCCGTTCGGGTTCAGGCGGCCGTCTTCCCATCGGCGCCTCAGCCGCAGCAATTCGGTCGTGGACTGCGGAACATCCACGAAGATGGGGTCCAACTGTTGGATGGTTGCCAGGGGTGTGGCCTGGTGTGCCGTGACCAGAGCCCCGTCCGTCACGTTGGACCGGCCGATTCGCCCGGAGATGGGTGCCAGGACGCGCGTGTACCCGACATTGATCCGGGCGGATTCCACCGCCGCCTTCCAAAGCTCGACTTCCGCATCGGCCTGTTTCAGGGAGGCGACCGCGTCATCGTGGTCCTGCCGGCTCACCGCCTTGTCGGCGAGCAACTCCTTGTAGCGCTCGACCCTCAACCTGATTGCCGGTCGATTTGCCTCCGCCCTGGCCAGAGATGCCTTTGCATTGTCGAGCGCCGCCTGGAAGGAAGCGGGGTCGATCTGGTAGAGCACCTGACCCGCCTTGACGTCGGAACCCTCCTTGAACAGGCGCTTTTGAATGATCCCATTGACCTGGGGCCGGATCTCCGCGACAAGGTGGGCGGCCGTGCGCCCCGGCAACTCGACGGTCAGCACCACCTGCTCCGGTTGAACCGCCACCACGGACACTTCCGGTACTGCGGGCGGCGGAGCGGATGACTTCCCGCGGCCGCAGCCGCCGGTCAAAAGGCCACCCGAAAGAATCATCAAAAACACGATCAGTTTGAGCGATTCGCCAACGGTCTTGTTCATCTGCATCCATGACCTCCGGAATATCCGATGGGGCTCAAGGCATACGGTCGACACAGCCTCCCGATCCGCGGGACCGTGTTCCGCACGGCTCCTTTTTTCAAAAAAACGCATTATCAATCCGACAGCCCTCTATTACAAGCATCAGTTCTTGCCGGTCTTTCAATGACCTGCCCTGCGGCCCCGCAACGCATGCCCGCGGCGCCGAAGCCGATCAATTGCTCGACGAGCTCCTCCGTATCCAGCGGTTTGTCGGGCTTTAGCGGCAGGTTGCTCATGCTCCACGCGTGGAGAGAATAATGGAGCGCTCCGGCCAGAAAGGCCAGCCTCCAGAAAACCTTTTCCCCGGTCAATTCGGGAACCGCCCTTGCCACTGCGGAATGGAACCGCTTCACAACATTACTGAAATGGGGGTAGACGTGCTTCTCGGCATACGCCGGCGGTTCACTGAGGCATCGGCCCATGAGGCGAAGAAAAGGGTTGCCTTCCCGGCATGGGGCCGATGTGCGGACCACTGCGGGACGGACGAAGGCTTCCAGGACTTTTTCAAGTGGGGGCGGGCGATCGCCGGCCGCGTCTTCGACCGCGTCGAGCATGGCCAGCCTGGCTTCATTGAGCGGAGTGAGGTGCCGGTCGAACACCGCGGCAATCAAACCATCCTTGGACCCGAAATGGTAATTCACGGAAGCGAGGTTGACACCGGCCCCATCGGTAATGTCGCGCATGGACGTCCCATCGAGCCCCTTTTCGGCGAAGAGGTGCTCGGCGACTTCGATGATCCGTTCTTTCGTGGTCAATTTCTCGGGCATCACGGACATGGGGTTTCCTTCCCGTGCAAGATCAAACGTTCGTTTGAATTAAACGATTGTCTCAAAAAATGCAAGGACTATTTTTGCCCCTTTGCCGGCCCGCACGGGATGCCCGCTCCGGGACCGCGAAGGAAAATGCGGCTCGCACGCGCCGTCGCGGTTGGACGGCGCACGGGCTTCCGACGGGGGGAGAGGAATTGTCCGGTGTGTTGGTTCCCGGCCGCACGGCACGGAATGACACGGGAAACATGCCCGGTGCAGGCGGAGGGGACGGCGGAGATCGCTCCGGGGCAAGGCGCGGGGAAGGTCCGGAAATGGCCTGAAGCCATGCCGCGCAAAGCATTCAAGAAGGGTGTAAAAAATGCTTTTTAAAAATGCGGGGGAACCGCGCCTCCCCCACCCTCCGTCGCAACCCGATCCCGGGTGGCGCCGGGGCGATTGCCCCGCACGGTGCGGGACAATCGCCGCAAAGGAAGAACCTCCGGCCTCGCGCGTCTGTGCGCGGGCCGGGACTTCAGGGGGGCCGGGCCGGCAGGTCCACGATTGCAGGAAAGGATGCGTGGACGGTCAACGGCGCGTGCTACGGACGAAAGTCCGCGCCTAGTATCTCGAGAGAACCTGCACGAGCCGCCTCGCTCCAGCGGGAGGTTTGATCTTTCCGGCCAGAATATCGCCTGCGACGACCGGCCTGCCGTAGTAGGCCGCGTTGGCATCCTTCCTGGTGACGACCACGGTGCCCTCGAGGGAGATCCCGGCGAAAATCCCCTGGCTTCGGCTGTAGGTGTATACCGCGGCCATCGGCGTTATCCCCACCGCGGCGGTGCGGCCCACGGGGCCGGCCGCGACGCTCAGATCGGTGCCCAGCTGTATGTTGCCTTCCCGGGAGAACGCGTTCACCGCCTCAGCCGTGTTGAGGATCATCACGAACTCGGTCACCTGCGCTCCAATCTGCAGGCCGAATCCGGCGCCGCCCGTGCCGATTGCCGATGGGCCGCTCCATCCCTTCCGGGTCCGTGCCACCACCACGCCATGACCACCACGGCCGCTGAAGATGAAACCGGCTTTCAAGACCGTCAGTATGGCGATGCCCCTGGCATCCTTGAGAACCGACCTGGGCACGGACTGCTCGGGGATGTCCTGAAAACGCTGGAAGATGGTGACGGCTTGATTGACGTCATCCTGCATGTCGGCAAAAACGACGGTGGGAATGAATGTTGCGACCAATGCGAACACCAGTGCGGCGCAAAAAATGGATTTCATCTTCCTCTCCTTTTCGGTAGGTTGCATCACCTCGTTCCGATCGCCAGGATACGCACAATCGAAGCCTTCCGCAATCGTCGAGCCCGTGAACGATGGAATCACGGCCGGGTGGGGCGAAAGCCAAATCCTTTCCCGTGCCGGTCGCTTGGGATCGTGTTGAATGTATATCGGCTGGAGAATGCGGGCAATTGAAAAAACACGTGCCCCCGACGCCGTTCGGGTTGGGACGACGCCGCGCCGATTTGACGGTGCCGCGCGCGCTCGCAGGCTCATTCGCTCCGGCAGGGCTTCCCGCCGTTTCCTTTCAGAATTGCATGAGGCCCCTGTTCCTGATCTTCAACGGCGCATAGCCGAAGAGAGCGTTCAGGTGGTGGAGAAGGGCATGACCGCCTTCCTGTCGCCACAGCTCTTCAACGCGCTCGTTCACCCGGCGGTAGTATTCCAGGGCCGATTCCGGTGAGGAGGGTTCGTCCTTTGCGGAGCAGCGCCGAGCGGCCTGGGAAATGAGGTCGAGCCACATTTCGCTGGCGCCCATTATGAAATACGGCCACGATTTCTTGATGGAAAAGGGCCAGCGGGCGTCACTGGTATCGCACGGATCGGGTTTGGCGATGATCCTGGTGTCGTCGACCTTGACCGCGACGATCGTGCCCGAAGCCTCCAGCGCTTTGAGCATCCGATTGTTCCGGATGGCGTCATAAATCCTATCGGCGGTTTTCCGCGTCGCAAAGAAAACAAAACTGAACTGATGTCCGGCGTCATCCCGCGCCGCCCTGCGGTGAAAGCGCCAAAGAACGATGTCGCTTCGACGGCGATTCAGAACGGGGGCAACCACCCGGTCGGCGAGCAGGGCATCGACGTGCCACAGCGGCCCATCGCACTCTTCCGGCCATTGTATCTTGAAACGAACGGACCACCAGCCCTTCTGCGGGTGCCCGGCGACGTCCTGAAGCCACCCCGAGCCCCGGTGGCCGCATACGGGTGCGCATCCGCAGACCCCGAGCGCCGCGAGTGCCAGGAGCACCGTGAAAATCCCAAGACTGCGACGCAGGCCGACACGCCCCATTCGTGATCTCCACAAGAAGAGTCGCAAAAACCTCGCATCCCGCAACGCAGGCGCACCCGCGGACGGCTGCCGAAACCCGCCGAACGGACCGCGCGCGGGCCGCAACAGGAATACACCGCCAAGTCTATACCAGTTGACCCCGGGCTTGCGAAGGGAAAATGGAGGAACGGGCAGTCATATGTGAGGAGCCGCTCCTGAAGTCTTCCCCCCGGCAAGAAAACGCCATGGCGCCGGGTGGGCTCCTCAGGTCGAGTCTTGATGCCGGCTTGAGTCGATGCCGGCAGGCGGTACTGTGCAGTAGCCGCCGAATGCGTGATTCGCGCGGTGAAAATACGCGATTGACCCCAGTTCGCGCGCGAAAAGGGTGCCGTATTATTAATGCAGAATCAGGGAGTGGAACGTCCCGGGGGTGTAGGATGTCCCCGGGGCCGCATCGCTCCGACCAGATCGTTCCTTCGTGCGGCTGCGGTATTCCACGCGATGGTCGGCTTTCGGCGGCGACAACCGGGTCACGGCGCTCGGGATCGCCCGAGGCAAGCAGCGCTCGTTCGGGAACGCCGCGCACCCTTGGGAAAACCGGCCGTCTCTTTCGCGGTATATGGCTTGCCCGGATTGTTCGAGGAACACCCATGCAGGAATTCTATTGCACCAAAATACACGACTTCGTCAAGGTCAGCGTTGGAACTCTCGGCTCGACGGGGTCGGGGTCGTCCTACCTCGAAGGCTGTCTGCGCGCCGGAGACTGCGGAATCAAGTGCGGGGAGTCCGGACGATTTCTGGATCCCAGCGAGTGTCCTCTAAACCTGGGAGTCTTTTTGCGGGAACCTTCCGGGAATATTCCCCGGTAGTATCGTGCGCTTCCGGCTCATGGGGCTGTGCAAGAAAACGCTCCGGACAGCCGCCTTTTTGTCCTCCGTTGCGATCCCCGCGGCTTGCGGCCATCGCAAGAAAGGTCCAGGCAAGCGGGAAAGGCATACCGACATCTGCAATCCCTCCTGCTTTTCATAGCCTATCGGGACGGTTCCCCGTTCTTTCGCGGGCTATCGCATCGGCCTTCTCTATTGTTCTGGCGGCGAGCCCGCTTTTGTAATAAAAGAGGCGGTGAACCTCAAAATCGGACAACCTTTTCCATTTCAGGAACACGGGACTCGACATCGATGTTGGCGACCGGCCCGGATCGGAGCCCTCTCCCGCAGGATGGAAGGCGCACGAGGCGGCATGGTCGAGGATTCGCTGGATGAAGTCATCCGGGCAGAGCGGCAAACATCCGGAGGGAGAGAAATGGGGATCAAAACGAGACTGATTTTTTGCCTGATGCTGTCATGCGTGTTCATGTCCGCGTGCTCCTCCAACCCGGTGGAAACGGTCGAGCTCAAACACTATGCGCTCGACAGCATGGACGGGGTGATCACCGGGAAAGGGGTTGAGATCGACAAGGGCATCTCCGCCGACGGGAAAGGCAGCCTGAAGGTGACGGCGACGCAGCCGACCACGGTGACGCTGTTTGAGACGGGCGACATCGATATCGAGAACGCGAAGTTGATCTACCGGGCCAAGTTGCGCACGGAGAAAGTGGACGGAAAGGTCTTCCTGGAAATGTGGTGCCGGTTTCCGGGAAAAGGGGAGTTCTTCTCCCGGGCGCTTCAGGCGCCGCTGACGGGCACCAACGAGTGGACCGCGCAGGAGACGCCGTTCTTCTTCAAGAAGGGTGAGAATCCCGACAATGTCAGGCTCAACCTGGTGGTCAACGGCACCGGCACCGTATGGATCGATGACATCCGCCTGGTCAAGGGGCCGGTGAACTGACACCGGGCCGCACTCGGGGCGGCGCCGTCACGAGCGAAGGGGGACCTTGAGCCTGCCGCGGGGGGAGAACGCGCGCCCGCTCCCGCGGTCAAGGCCGCCGCGAGCGGCTACGTCGCGCTCAGACCGGGATCCGTGCATTCCAGCGCCCGGTATCCCGTGCTGCGCCGTGCCCGGATTGCCTCGATCAGCTTCGGAACGATTTTCCGATAGTCCTCGACGACGATCAAGTCGGACACGGCGAATATCTCGGCGGATGGATCCGTGTTGATGCCGATCACGTTCTTCGACTGGTCCATACCCACGATATGGTGCATCACGCCTGAAATGCCTATCCCTATGTAAAGAGCGGGCCGCACCGTTTTGCCGCTTTGCCCGATCATGCAGTCTTCATGCGCCCAGCCTTCATCGACCGCGGGACGGGTGGCTCCGACCGCGCCGTTCAGGACTTCGGCCAGTTCCTCGATCATCTTCCAGTCTTCTTTGCCGCCAATTCCCCAGCCTCCCGCGACCACCACCTCCGCTTTTTCGAGGGGAACCCCCTTCGGCGGTTCCATGCTGACCTCGAGGATTTCCGGGCCGAGGTCGACACCCGCGAGATCGACCGCCACGCGCGTGATGTTCCCGTTTCTGTGCTCCGGGGGTCGGGCACGCATGATCCCCGGCATGACGGTGGCCATCTGGGGAAGGCGGTCGGGGCATGTGATGGTGGCCACCACTCCCCCCTCCCAGCCGGGGACGACCTGCAGAAGACGTCCGTCCCGGTCCAGCTTGAGGTCGATGCAGTGGGCGGACAGGCCGGTTTGAAGCCTGGCCGCCACCCGGGGTGCAAGTTCGACTCCCATGGCGGTGGCGCCCATCAAGAGGATGGACGGCCCGCGCTCCCGCACCATGGATTCGAGCACCGAGGCGTAAGGCAGGACTCGATAGTGTTTCAGCAAGGGATCGTCGGCCACGAGCACCCTGTCCGCTCCATGATCGACGAGCACCTGCGCAAGGGGTTCCACTCCGCTGCCCAGGAGCACCGCAGTGACCGATGCGCCGGCTCCCTCAGCCAGTTCCCCCGCCTTGCTCAGGAGCTCGAGGCCGACCGTGTGCAACCCGCCGTCCCGCTGTTCCGCGAATATCCAGATTCCATTCTGTTTTTCAACGCTCATGAAATCACCTCGACTCCCGCTCAAACAACGCAGTAGTGAAAGATCCGGTCTGCCAGCTGCTGCACCATCTCCTCCGGGGTTCCTTCGATCCTGGTCCTCGCCCTCTGGGACCGGCGCACTTCCAGGCCGGCCATCTTCGTGGGAGACCCCGCAAAGCCGACCGTCTCCGGTCCCAGCTTCAGATCCTCGTTGGAAAGAACCTGAATTTCCTTCTTCTCCGCCGCTAAAATCCCGGCAAAGGATACATAACGTGGTTTGTTGAGCTCCCTGCGGACGGAAAGGACTATGGGAGGAGCGGCCAGCAGCTTGACTCGGCCGTTTTCTATCCGTTGCGTTACGATCATGTTCCCCCGGGCGTCCCAGTCCAGCTCGCCGACATGCATCACGTTGGGGAGGCCCAGGAATTCGGCCAACTGGGAACACACCTGTGCGGTGGAACCGTCGATGGAAAAGTTGCCGAGCAGCACCAGGTCGTAATCCCCGATCCGACGACAGCCGGCGGCGAGGATTCGCGAAGTCGCCAGGGAATCCGATCCCGCGAACAGTCGGTCCGAAATCAGGACGGCCCTGTCCGCGCCCATGGCCAGCCCCTCCTTGAGGATGCGCTCTGCAAAAGGGGGCGCCATGGACAAAAGCACCACTTCGCCCCCCCTGGTCTCGCGAATGCGGAGAGCGGCCTCGAGGGCATGCTTGTCCAGGGGATTCATGACGTTGGGAATGGCCTCCCGCTTCAGCGTCATCGTGACCGTATCCATCGACACCTTGTGCCAATGCTTTGGATCGGGGACGGGTTTGATGCAGACTATGATCCTGTTCATGCGAGCACCTTGTTGGTGGAATCAAAGAGCTTCGGTACCGGGCCGGCGGGGGAGGGGCTCAAACTCCGCCTCTCCCTCGCCCCCGGGCCGGAAAAGTGAGCCGGATCGGGCGGCGTGCGCCGCTATTTCCTGAACGGGGCCAGCGCCGCGCGGCCGAGAACCAGCTTGCCGATTTCGCCGGTTCCCCCGGCCGGAATGGTCACCATGGCGTCCCTCAATAGACGCTGCACGGTGTATTCTTTCATGATTCCATACGAGCCGTGGATTTCGACGGCCCGCTTGGCCGCCGTCGCCGCCGCTTCGCACGTGTACCACTTGGCCAGCGCGGATTCTGTGTCGAAGCGGAGGTCGTTGTCCTTCATCCAACTGGCCCTGTAACACAGAAGCCGGGCGATCTCGAGCTGGGCGAAGATTTCCGCCATGTAAAACTGGATGGCCTGGAGCGTGGCGATGGGCTTGCCGTACAGGACGCGTTCCTGGGCAAATTTGGCGGCCTCCTCGTACACACAGGTCAGGATGCCCAAAGCCACCGCGGCCATGCCCGTCCTTCCCGTCTCGCTGACGGTCTTCATGGCCACGCCGATTCCTCCCCCCTCCTGCCCCAGGAGGTTCTCCCGCGGAACCTCGCAGTCGTTGAACACGAGCTCTCCCGTATTGGCTCCCCGCATGCCGAACTTGTTTTCCTCGCGGCCGACCCTGGCTCCCGGCGCATCCTTGTCGACGACGAAACCGCTCAGGCCTTTCGCTCCTTCACCGGTTCGGGCGATCACCACCCAGAAGTCCGATGTGTGCGTGTTGGTGATGAAGCACTTGCGGCCGTTGATGATGTATTTGTCTCCCTTCAGGTCGGCCGTGGTTTTCGTGCCCGCCACATCCGATCCGCCGCCCGGCTCCGTGACCGCCACGCATCCCATGGTGTCGCCCCGCGCAAGACGAGGCAGGTACTTCTTCTTCTGAGCCTCGTTGCCGAAATCGGCAAGCGCCGCGCACGCCATATGATGAACCTGCATGGCCATCGGAATTGCGGCACAGACCCGGCCCAGCTCCTCCAGGACAATGGTGCGGGCCACGTAGCCCAGCCCCACCCCTTCGTATTGCGTGGGCGTGATGATCCCGGTGATCCCGATCTGGGCCATGGGAGGCATGAGCTCGATCGGGAACTTCCCGTTGGTTTCCATGGACTCCATTTTGGGAGGGATTTCATTCTCGGCGAATTCTCTGACGAATTTCCGTAACATCTCTTCCCGTTCGGAAAACCTGAAATCCATTGTCATTTTCTCCTCTCATGCTTCGGTGGACCGGTTCCTTGCGTTCTTGCCGATGGATTCAAAGGGGACAGCCCGTCGAGAAAGTCGATGAAGATGCCGATGGATCGGTCCAGGTTCTCGATCGATTTGTCCACACTGTAAATGAGAGAGGCGCCCAACAGTCCCGAGAAAATCAGCTCGGCAGCAGCTTGCGCGTTCACATTCTCCCTGATTTCTCCCGATGCTATCCCCTCTTTCAATATACGCAGAATCATTCTTTTCAGGCCTGACATCCCGGCGCTCACTTCCCGGGCCAGATGCGGTTTCTGATCGGCCAGCTCCATGGCCAACGCCACGAAGATGCAGCCTCCGGGAATACTGTCCCTGTCCCCGAGGTAATTGTCCCGGTAGTTGGTGAGGAACTTCTTGATCTTTTCGATGGCGCTTCCGGTCTGGTCCAGACCTGCGAGGCTCCGTTCCTTCCAGAGTCTTCGCGCTTCTCCCAGCACGGCGAAAAGCAGGTCCTCCTTGCTTTTGAAGTGGTTGTAGAAACCGCCTTTGGAGGTGTTTGCGGCCTCCAGAATGTCGCGCATGGACGTGTTGAGGAAACCGTGCAAAGAAAAGAGCCTCATGGACTCGTGAATGATCTGTTCTTTCAGGCTCACGCGCAACCCCTTCACGAACGACCCCGGGTACGGACAGACCGGTCGGTCTGTCCGTACCCGTTTGTACCGCGTGCTTTCCCGTGTGTCAAGCAACATCGGCGTCCGGTTTCCAAGGCAGGCCCCCAGACCCGCGATTCGGCCCGACATGGTCTCCGCGCCCCCTTTTTCGTGGTGGCTGAAAGCCTTTCCCGAGCGGGGCTGAAGCGGTCTGCAATGCAAGGCGAGCGGGGTATGCGGCGGTTTGTTCCCACCGACGCCGAGGCACGGAGGAGGCGCCAGGGGGCTTGTTTCACGAGGGGTACCCGAGAAAATTCTCTGAGGCCGGGCAACGGCCTCAAGGGCGGCGGCCATGGACGCGGTCCGCGTCGGGCCGCAGACCGCGTGGCCGGTATTCCTGCCCGTGATTCCGACAGGCTCCGATATTCTGACATTTGATGTATACGATATATACATTTTATGTACAAGTCTCCACGTGCAATCGAGCGCTCCGAATTTGCATTGAAATCGCAATATATTGTAATCAATTGGTTTTCAAAGTGAGCACCGGCTTGGCACAGTCCCTGCTGAGACGAATGTCCATCCGAGTCACGCCGCGGAGCGACGGCGGCGAAGCGGGCGTGCAAAAGGAAACGATCCGAAACGAAGGACATGCGATCACAGCGCAAGGAGACAACTTATGGAAAAGAAGGTCCGGGGGAGATGGACAAGATTGGGTGCGCGGATGCTGCTGGTAGCCGCGGCGTTCCTCGTCCTCTGGTGCAGCGATGTGCAGGCCGCGGGGTTGCTCAAGCCGCTGGACGGCCGGAGCACTGCCATCCACATCAAGACGCACCGGGTGAATGTGACCATCAACAACGGGTTCGCAAGAACCGAGGTGGACCAGGTCTTCATGAACGACGGCCGGCAGGACCTGGAAGCCGTCTACACGCTGCCTCTTCCCGGGCAGGCGAGCCTGTCCGAATTGAGCCTGTGGTTCGATGGCCGGGAGAACATTGGCGAGGTCGTGGAAAAGGAGCGGGCGAGGGCCGTCTACGAGAGCCGGAAGGCGCAGGGAAGCGATACCGCCCTGGCTGAAAAAGACGATTTCAAGACGTTCAACATCCGAGTGGGTGTGGTTCGCCCCCAGGTGGAGACGCGAGTGCGGTTCGTCTACTATCAGCCCCTGGAGATCGATTTGAACGTGGGCCGGTATGTGTATCCGCTGGCCGAGGGTGGGGTAGACGATGAGCGGGACCGGTTCTGGACCGTGGACAATGCGGTCCGGGGAAGCTTCGCGTTTAACGTCGAGCTCAAGTCCGCGTTCCCGATCAAGGATGTCCGGTTGCCGGAACACCAGGACCGGGCCGTCGTCAGCAGGGAGTCGAACATGGGAGAGGGGGGAGCACCCGGGGACATTTACCGGGTTGCCCTGGAGAGCCCGGAGGGAGCGAGGCTGGACAAGGACGTCGTGCTCTACTACCGCCTGGATGACGAAGTTCCGGCCCGCGTGGAACTGATCCCTTACCGCAAAGGTCCCGACAGCGCGGGGACATTCATGGTGGTTGTGACCCCGGCGGCGTCTCTCAAGCGCATCGCCGAAGGCGTGGACTGGACGTTTGTGCTCGATATCTCCGGAAGCATGACCGGTCGTAAAATAACGACCCTCATCGAAGGCATTTCGCGGGTCCTGGGAAAGATGTCGGCCAACGACCGCTTTCGCATCGTGACGTTCAACACCACCGCAGCGGATTTCACCGGAGGGTACGTCCCGGCGAGTCCGGAAAACGTTCAGACGTGGATGCAGCGGGTCAAACAGATCCAGGCCGGAGGTTCGACCGCCCTCTTCGACGGCCTCGACCTCGCCTACCGCCTTCTTGACGGAGAAAGAACGACGGGCATCGTCCTCGTGACCGACGGGGTCTGCAACGTCGGGCCCACGCGACATGACGAATTCCTCGGCCTGCTCAAACAGCACGACGTGCGACTGTTCACCTTCGTCATCGGCAACAGCGCCAATCAGCCGCTCATGGACCGGCTTGCCAAGGAATCCGGGGGATTTGCCATGAACGTCTCCGAATCGGACGACATCACGGGTCGCCTCATCCAGGCCAAGGCGAAGGTTTTCCACGAATGTCTTCACGGCGTCGAGCTGAAATTCCACGGGGAAAAGGTGAGTCGGCTGACTCCCGCCCGGCCGGGCAGCCTCTACCTGGGCCGGCAACTGGTCGCCTTCGGCCGCTACGAGGGACAAGGCGAAGTGGAGGTCGAGCTGAAGGCCAGGGTGTCCGGGCAGGAACGTTCCTGGCGCTGCAAGGCCGTTCTGCCCGAGACGGATGAGGAAAATCCCGAATTGGAGAGACTCTGGGCCTTGTCCTCTATCGAGGAGCACATGGAGATGATCCGGGAACGGGGAGAAAGCGGGTCGCTGCGCGAAAAGGTGGTCCAGTTGGGCAAAAAGTATTCCCTCGTGACCGACTACACCTCTATGGTGGTGATCCCGCAGGATGCGATGGAAGCGGAAGGAATCGGCGGAAACAATGCGGACCGGGTCGCCGGGGAGCGTATGGCCCAGACCGCGCGCGCCAACGCGCCGGTAAGGAACCACCGCGTCGATGAAACTTCAGGGAACGGAGGCATGTTCCAGAACCAAAAAGCGCCCGGGGTCGGCAGCGGCCCGGTGGGGCCTCTGATGGCGATGCTGGTGGCCTGGCTGGCTGCAATGAAGCGCAAATCGCAATGAGAGAAGAAGTGGGGAAAGGGGAGCCTTTGTGCCCGAAATTTCATTCTTTCCCGCTTGACGACCGAGCCCGCGGGTCCGGTGTTTCGAAAGCGCCGTGGAAAGGCTTTTCCCCCGGCGCCCCGGACGCCGCGGGTAGAGCGGCCAGGCGAAAGGCATGCCTTTGAGAAGATGCCGCGAGCCCGGGCGCCGGAGGGTGGAGTGGTTCCCCGCCGCGCGGTCGTGCCCGCACGCGAAAAAACGAGGAAAAACATGCAATCGGCAAATGAGCCGAGCCGGCGGCCACGGCGAGCGCCCGAGCTGCTCGTCTTCGGCATCGCCCTGGCGGTGCTCAACTTCCCCCTGCTGACCGGCGACATATTCGAGTCCGCGCTCTTTCTCCCGGCCGCCGTCAGGGCCGGGGAATGGTGGCGCGTGCCGGCTCATCCTTTCGTGCATCTGAGCTGGTATCACCTGCTGCTAGATGCGGGGGCGTTCCTGCTCCTCTACGGCGGCCTGGACGAACCGTCGCGTTGGAGGCGGCTCTTGTGGGTGATCGGGTGCGGCCTGGGCAGCCTCGCTTTGAGCACGCTTACAACTCCGCTCATCGCCGTCCGGGGCCTGTGCGGGCTTTCGGGCATCGCCCACGGCCTCATGGCCGTTTCGGCCCTCGAGTGCATGATCGGGGGGAGGGGGGACCGTAAGAGCTTCATCGCCGGAATGCTCAGCTTCGGGATCGTCGTTTCCAAGAGCATCGTGGAGGTGTTGCAGGGGCACGTGTTCTTTGAATTCCTCCACTTCGGGCTGATGGGGTCGCCGGTTCCCGCCTGCCATGCGGGAGGCGTCATCTCGGGTATCCTGATGTTCCTGGCAATGGGCGGGGCTCGCCGGATCAAGATCGCATCACGGACGGCCCGGGGCATCGATCGTGGCGCAAGAGAGGGAGCCGGGGATGCCCGAAGCACGGATCGGTGCACCGGCGTCATGAAGCTCCGACTCCGCCTCGATGGCGGCACAAAGCCGTGCCTGCCCCGAGGAGGCCCCTTTCGCCGGCGCCCTCCGGGCACTCGTTTCCATGGCAATGTCGAGAAAAGTGAAGACGGCGGGCGACCCTCCGCGAGGGTCCCGGGCGAGGTCCTCTACAAAGAAACGCCTATGCCTTTCCCTCGCAAGTAGGTCTTCACCTGTTGGATGCTCAAAAGCCGGTAATGGAATACCGAGGCCGCAAGCAATATGGTCGCGCCACCCTGCGTCACGGCTTCATAAAAGTCCTCGAGCCTGCCCGCCCCGCCCGAAGCGACCACCGGCACCTTCACTGCCTCCGAAATGGCCCGGGTGAAGGGAATATCATAGCCGGCCTGCGTTCCGTCGCCATCCATGCTGGTCGGCAAAATGACGCCGGCACCGAGCGATTCGCATTGTTTGGCCCATTCGACGGCGTCCTTGCCGACCGCCAGGGTACCCCCCGAAACCACCAGTTCGAAACCCGACGGCATGGCTGCGTTCCGGCGGGCATCGATTGCAACGGTCACGCGTTGCGATCCCCATCCGGCGGCGGCCTCCCGGATTAATTCCGGACGCTTGACCGCCGCACTGTTCATGGAAACCTTGTCCGCGCCGGCTCCCAGCAGCAGCTCGATATCTTCCATCGTGGAAACGCCGCCCCCGACGGTCAGCGGTATGTCGATGACGTCCGAGACGGCCCTCACCCAGTCAAGACGGGTCTTGCGATTTTCGAGGGTTGCGGCGATGTCCAGCATCGCCAGTTCATCCGCGCCTTCCTGCTGATAGAGCCTGGCGCTTTCCACGGGATCGCCGGCGTCCTTGAGGTCCACAAAGTGAATCCCCTTCACCACGCGACCGTTTTTCATATCCAGGCACGGCATGATTTTGACCATGGCTTCTTCTCCTTAACAGGTGGGTTATCCGGTCCAATCCAATGCCGGGCGAACGCTTCAGACAACTCCCCGGGGAGATTCTCCTCGGGATGAGCCATCCGGTCCAACCGGGAAAACTCAGCGCTGCCGCAAGGTTGTCACTCCCGGTGGCAAGAGTTGCTCCCTGGAACGCGCCTTGCGGCAACTTATCTTCGGAGCCGGAATTCTCCTACATGCGGCGCAAAGTTGCAAGGTGCTCCAGCTTGCCCTCAGCGATTTTGTCCCGCCGACAATCTCGCGCGTTCTTCGGCGCGGCCCGGTCGCGGGCGCGAAACGGCGTGCCCGTCCCGGCTGTGTCGGCGGGTAAGTGCAGGAAGAAGGGTCCAGGGGAGGCCGAAGCGGCGACACCGCGCCGGGGGCGGTCGGGGAGAGAATGCCGTGCCGGCTGGCCTGCCCGGAGGAGGTTTGCGGTTTCATGGCATATAGACAATGGCGGTGAAATCGGATCGGAGTCTCGTCTGCGGCAGGCCCGGTCCCGGCTGCACTGGAGAAAGCGGGAGGGGAGCGGCTTCCCCTCCCTTGCTCGAAGGGGCCGGGCGTTCGAATCGGATGGGGCCGCTAACGGCGCTTCATTTGGTAGTACGCTCCAGTCGGGAGCCACCGGATGTACCCGTAGTCCGTCGTTTCCTTGCCGGATGCCGTGCCGTTGGTCCCGACCACCTGGGTGTCTCCGACCCGTCTAAAGGATCTCACGCCGACCAGAGGGGTGGCTTCAACGCCCGCTCCGCACCCGGCGCCGGCGGTTCCTTCAACGCGGAATCGCCCGGCCGGCGTGTGCAGATTGCTCAACAGGAAAGGTTTGTAGTTTCTCAGCACGGTGAGCCTGCCGAGGTAGCTTTCATAGGCGCAGTCGGCGCATTGGTCGAGCCCGGAGTACTGGAGGCCGTCTTCATTCCAGATGGTATACTCGATCTTGGTCTTCAGGCTCAGAGTGTCCCCGGTGAGATCCGTCTTGCACGGAACAAGGGCCAGGTTGTTGACGGCGAACCCGTCGGTGGTGCTCCCTTGAGTGGGCTCCGCAAGGAAATCGAAAGTCAGGTACTTCGGGCACGCATCGTAGGCGGCGTTCGGCATGCTGCACTCGGCCGCGCTGTAATCCGGCCCGGGGCAGTTGGCGGGATTGACGACCGTGGTCGGCGATGCCTTCAGGGGCATGTTGTTGACGACGGCTCCGCCCACGCCGGCCACCTCTCCAACCCAGAAGCCGTCGGCGAAGTTCCCGGAACTGTCGATGACGTTTGCCGCGAATCGCCACGCGCTATACTGCCAGGCGTTCTGGGGACGGCTGGCCAGGAAAGGCTTTGTCACAATGGCGAAACCGCTCAGGTGATTCCACGAGATCTGTTTGCGCAGGGTGCGGTCGACAGCCCAGCATTTGAGGACCCCTTCCTCGCCCGTACCCATCCCCGCGGCCACCCCGCGACCGGACAGGTCGCACCCGTCGCTGGCCCTGAACATGACGCTGTTGCGGGCGGAAAGCCTCATGGCAAAATCGGACAGCAGACACGGACCGGCGGGATTGGTCCGTGCCTGCTTGACTTCCCAGTAACACTTCACACAGACATTCTTGGAAGAATTGTTGGTGAGAAAAATATAGGTTTCCGTTCCGTTATAGGTCTGGATCTTGGGCCAGATCAGAAGACTGCCCTCCTTGGATGTGTCGGCGGCGCCGTTGATCTGGGCAGAACCGTCGAGGCTTGCCGCGACTATCATGAAAGCCGTGACCAAAGCTGCGATGATGTACCTTCTCATATGCCTGACCTCCTCGATGTGCAGTCCCGAACCGCCTGGCGGTGCCCGCGGGCCACACGCGCAGGCGGGACCGGTGTCCCCGGATTCGGGTGATTCACGGGCATGCGCCGAAGAATCCGTGCCGTCCCGTGAAGGGGCCGCGCGGACCGGATTCCGGCTACCAGGTGATGGAAACCGGGGTCGTGGTGTTCACGTCGTTGGCGTCCCTGATATACGCCTGACCCGGGCCTACAGCGGTCGGGGTGACGCCGACGACGGGTCCGTCACCGGAATAGAGCCGCATGGACATGACGCCCAGGAGCGGTGAGCCCTCGCTGCCCGTACAGGCGGCCTGCTTCCTGCCGTGCACGTAGATGGTGCCGCTACGGGTCGAGAGGTGCGTGAAGGGGTTGACGGCGCCCGCAGTCAGATGCAGTCTGGGGCTGGCAAGAGATTGATAGAACCATTGGGTCGTGGTGTCGTCACATCCCACGCACGCGGACGCCGTCGAAAGAGTCTTCCCTTTCTCACTGCGGCGCACCAGTTTCGTATAGACGATCGTGTCGAGGTTTCCCGTAAGGCGTTCCCTGCAGGGAACGAGGGCCAGCCTGTTGTCGACGGTCCCGGCGGAGAAAACTCCCGAAGTGTTCGGGGTTTGCTTCAGAAAGTTGAACTGCATGCCCGTCGGGCAGGCATCGTAGTTGCCGGAATCGCCCGTCAGGAGTATCTCTCCCGGCAGACCCGCCGCGGCGCCGGTCGTGGATGAATTCACGGCGAATCGCCAGGCGCTGTATTCCCAGTGACGGTCGTGAGCTTCCCCGACCACCGCGCTTCCCGACAGCCAATTCCAGGCAATTTGCTGCGTTCCGGCGCTGTCCACCGCCCAGCATTTAAGCTCGGCCAGGAGCCTGGGCGCCAAGGGGCGGGGCTGCACGCCGGTGTGAGGCACGGCTTTGCCGTCCGGTCCCTTTCCCGTGGACGCCATCCAGGAGACGGGCTGGTTGGGCTGAAGCGTGAAAGTCCATTCGGTGCGCGCGCAGGACGAAGGGAAGCGATAAACACACTTTACTTTGACACTCTCATAATAGTCATTGCTGAGATTGATCATCGTGTCTGCCGTACCGCCTCTGATCAGAGGCCAAACCAGCAGGCTTCCCTTTTTCGAGGTATTCGTCACTGTGCGATCAGTTTGGGCATGACACAAGGACACAGATGCCGACAAGACGACAACGGCGGTCAAAATAACGAACACGCTTCTTTTCATACCTTCTCTCCTTGGAGATACGGTTGATTGCGCCCCGGCGTTCCGGAACGACCGACCCGACAGCCGAATCGTCGGCTGGTCCTTTTTGGCGGCTTTCATTCCCGTTGCATCCACGGCCGGAGACGCCGCAAACCTAAAGGGAGGCCGCGGGCGAACCATCGAGGCGGTCCGGGATGGGACCGGAGTTCCTCGCTTTCCGCTCCGAGTCGCCTTATCTCGGACGCACGGCCGGGGAGCCGTGGAATTGAGCCGACCCCCTCGTCCGTCTGCCCGGAACGCCGGGTTCCGCCTCCAGCATCGTTGGGTTCCGGATCGAACAGAAGCGGAAGTTGGAACGGGAATCGGGTCTTGAGTCGACGCCTGCCGTTTTTCGGGCGAACACTCCCGTCGAAGCCAGGCTGTATTCCAGCGACGGGAGATGCCCGGCTTTCGAGAATTCGTCCAACATGTGTGCCCCGCAGGCATCCACACGGCCCCGCGCATCGTTTCCGAGGCGCGGGGCGCATTGTCTTTCGATCGTCAGCGGAATCAGTGCAGAAAAACAGAAACGGCCGCATTGATGAAACCTGCCGGACGTGTCCGTTCCCTTCCTTTTCTCAGGGACTCACAAGCCTGGTGTGCCCGGTTGAGCTCCATGAATAGGGTGTGACCTTACGGAATACATTCTAGCAATGTGAGGCGGAAAGTACACGTTAATATTCGTCAATGTTCATCCCGGGGATCGTGTCTCAACAAGAGCGCCCATATACTCCAAAGCTCAGTCCATATCGGAAGCGCGTCTTCCCCCGCCCACACCATTTTCCTCAAAGGATGACGACACGACCGGGGGTGCTTCCGGTTCGCAGGATTCGCTCACGCTCAATCTCGAGCCCGGTATTGTCGCAGGTTCATGTGAAGGGGGGCTGTGGGCGAAATGAAAAAGCCAAATCGGCAAGGCGGGGGGAAACGCACACGAGGAAAGCCCACCGCTCGAAAATCCGGGCGTGCAGCCTCTCCGGGAAGCGAACCGGCGTTCCCGCGGGCACCGCGGGCGGTTTGAGCACGGGGAGCGGCGAGGCCATGACTGAAGCCGCCCCCCGCTGGGTGAGCAGATGGATGGTTAATCCTTCCCGATCATGACACTGGTTGCTTTGATGAGGGCGTACACCTGGTCCCCCACCTTGATGCCTAGCTCTTTGACCGCATCGACGGTGATTGCTGAAGTGATGATGTTTCCTCCGCCGATGTCGAGCTTCACCTTCGCAGCCACCTGGCCCTCTTTCACTTCCACGACTTTGCCCTTGATGACATTCCTGGTGCTGAGTTTCATGGTTTTGTCTCCCCGTTCATGAGTTGAAGAAAATGCTGCCGGAATTGACTCTTGTTCAAGAGCGATGCTCCATAGAATGCAACTACTCTGTCGGAATGGGCATCGCATGGTTCCGGTCATCGACACCGGGGCCGATTCACGGAAACCGCTTCGGCCCATCGGCGCTCAGGCTCCCGTCTGAAGAGCTCGTTTCAAGATTGGGGGACGATGGGTTTGCCCCCTGCAAGCCTTGAAGAGGAAACGGTGTTGCGAAAACACCCACGCGCCCGTCCGGCAACGGGTCCCGGGTGCAATGGAGATGCCGCTGCATTGGTCCACCGGGGGCCTGTCGCTCAGGAGGCGAGCACCTCTTCCAACTCGGTCCCGTCGCTCTTGAGAAAATGCAGGCACTCGCGAACCTGGCCGATTTCGTAGATCACGAGGGTCTCGGCAAAGACCCGAATATCCTCGGGGTCGTGAGTGACCATGACCATCGGGATGTCGAACGCGCTCTGGATTTTTGCCAGTTCTTCGCGGAGCTTCACGCGCAGGAGCGTGTCCAGGGCGGCGAAGGGTTCGTCCAGGAGCAGCAGGTCCGGCTTTCGGATCAAGGCTCGAGCGAGCGCCACGCGCTGCTTCTGGCCACCCGAAATGTCCGAGGGATAACTCTGCGCCAACTGGGAGATTTCGAAAGCTTCGAGAAATTCCATGACCTGGCGCCGGTCGTCGTGCGACAGGCGCCACGGCCAGTTTTTACCCAGTCCGAATCCCACGTTCTCGAGCACCGTGCGGTGAGGGAACAGAGCGTAGTCCTGGAACACGTAGCCGATCTTCCTGTGGCGCGAGGGGACGTTCACCCCACTCCGCGAATCGAACAACACGCGGCCGTTGAGAGCGATTGTCCCCGCGTCGGGCTGTACGAGACCGGCGATGGACTGCAGCGTGAGCGTCTTGCCGGAGCCCGAAGGGCCGAAAAGGACCACGCACTGCTCCCGGGAGGAAAAGGCGGCATCGAGCCTGAAATGCCTCGCCTTCGATTCCATGCGCTTTTCCACTGAGACCTGGATGATCATGTCACGGTTTCCCGAATCCGTACTTCGAGAGGATTTCCACGCCTTCCTTGCTCAGCACGAAATCGATGAAGCGCTGGGCAGGATCCGTCTTCCTGGTCGCCGCGATCACGGCGATGGGATACAGGATCGGCTTGTGCTTTTCCACCTTCAGCATGACCCGCACCTTTTCCTTTGCGATGACGGCATCGGTTGCATAGACAATTCCCGCATCCACCTCCCCGCGGCTCACGTAGTCGAGCACCTGGCGGACCGAATTGGCGAAGATGAATTTGGGTTTCAGACCTTCCCACAAACCCTCGTTGGTCAGGGCCTCCTGCGCGTAGCGGCCCGCGGGAACCGATTCCGGATTTCCCACGGAAATCTTCGTGATGTCCTTCAGTGTCAGGTCCTTCAAGGTCTTGATGGGGGTTTTCGCGTCGCCGGGGACGATCAGAACCAGCCCGTTGCCGGCGAAGTTCTTCCTGGTATCGGGCAGGATGAGCTTCTTCTCATTGGCCTGGTCCATGGTTTTCTGATCCGCCGATGCGAAGAGATCCGCCGGCGCGCCCTGCTCGATCTGCTGCAGCAGTGCCCCCGAGGCGGCGAAATTGAGCACCACTTTCGTTCCCGGGTTGGCGGCCTCGAATTTCTTGCCCACTTCCGTGAAGGCATTGGTCAGGCTTGCCGCGGCGGAGACGATGATCTCCTGCTCGGCGCAGGCACTGCCGACGTGCAGCGCGGGGAGGATGGGAAGGGCGAGGGAAAGGGCGACGACAAGACGGAAGGCAAAATGGTGCTTCATCGGTCAACCTCCTTGAGATAACGGGTTTTCAGGATTTTTCCGGAAGAAACGAGAACCGCCATGCACACCAGCGACGTGATGATCACCAGAGTGGCCGCCATCCGCTCGTTCCCCGCCTGGACCGCATCGTAGACGGCGAGGGAGAGGGTTTGCGTCTTCCCGGGCAGATTGCCGGCCACCATGAGGGTTGCCCCGAACTCGCCCATGGCCCGGGCGAAGGCGAGCATCGTCCCGGCCAGTATCCCCGGCCAGGCGAGAGGAAACGACACGCGAAAGAAGACCCCCGCTTCGGACAGTCCCAGAGTGCGGGCGGCTTTTTCGAGATTCGGGTCGATGCTTTCGAAGGCGCTGCGGGCGGCCTTGAAGACCAGGGGCAGCGAGACCACGGTGGATGCCACCACCGCACCCTGCCAGGTGAACATGAGGGTCACCCCGAAGGTTTCGTAGAGCCAGCTGCCGATCCAGCCCCTTCGCCCGATGACGACGATCAGGTAGTACCCGAGGACGGTCGGCGGCATCACCAGGGGCAGAGTGAGGAAGGCGTCGAGCCATTCTCTGCCCCGAAACCGGACGCGAGCCAGGAGGAAAGCGACGGAGACGCCGACCAGGGAGGCCCCCAGCGTGGCAAAACCGGCCACCTTCAGAGTCAGGAGCAAAGGGACGAGGGTTTGCGTCACGGCGGCGCCTCCCCGGTCACGGCGCCCGGCGCGGGAACCGCCGTCGGCTTCATGCGGGTCCCGCGTTCCGCTCCTCCGCGGCGGCCGGACAGACCGTACAGGACAGGAAAGCTTTCCTGTCTTTCCATCGGATCATCTCCCCTTGCCGTTCCCCAGCGGTCTTCCTTCGCGGTCGGGAAAGCCGTGTTCCCAACGCACGGGGTGAATCAAGAATTGTTGTTTCAGTGCCAAAAATGTGCATTGTGTCGTCTATACACGATATCTCTACCCGATTTCAGGGTGGGATGCAAGCAGCCTGTTTGTGCCGCCTTCAAGCGGTGCCGTTTTCGGAGGGCAATGTTCCCGCGGGAGGCTTGAAGAAGCTGGAAGGCCCGAAGCTCCAGGGCGGGGTTCACGGCCGTCGGCACTTCGCAATTTCCCGGCCGGGGGGGGGCAAATCGCTCCCGAGTTCGCGGCTTTTTCGCCCGAGGCGCTTCGCCCCGCTCGCGGCACGTGGTCGTTTTCACCATTTTGTGGAGGCATTTGAGTTTTTAAAAGTACTGTTTAAATTACAATTGACATGCATAAACGTCATCTATACAATGTGAAACCGTACGCAAAGATATTTATACAATACACTAACCTCCACGCCATTACCCGGAATTCACCATGCAAAGCCTCAAATTGCCCGGGAAACCGGACCGCTCACGTTCGCCTCCCTGGAGACCCGGTACCATTCGCCGGAACACGCTGCATGCCGTATGAATCGGAAAATCAAGCACGTTTTCAGTCGAAATCGCATTCGAGAAGAGGTTGGGGAGGGACATGATGACGAGGCTCGTGACGAGAGGTGCCGCCGTATTTGCCGCAATGCTCCTGTTGTTCGTGTTTGGCGGGGGACCGGGGGTATGGGCCGGGGAGGAAGAAACCCCGGAGGAGAAAACCGAGGAGACCAGAAGTACGCAGAACCGGGTGTTCAGCTTGGGTGAAATCGAAGTGGTGGGAAAAATGGAAGAAAGCAGGAACACGACGGTCGAGAAAATCTACGACGACGAAATGCGGCTTTTCGACAGGAACGACTTGGCCGATGCCGTGAATCTCCTGCCCGGAGTGACCCTGTCGGAAACGGGGGCAAGAAACGAAAAGATGGTCTATATCCGCGGTTTCGACATCAAGCATGTCCCTATCTTTCTCGACGGCATCCCGATTTACGTGCCTTACGACGGCTACCCGGATCTCAGCCGGTTCAATACGTTCGATCTCTCGGAGGTGATCGTTTCCAAGGGGTTCACGTCCGTTCTGTACGGTCCGAACACCATGGGCGGCGCCATCAACATGGTTTCCCGCCGACCCGTAAAGGAATTCGAGATGAATGCCGGGTCCGGCTATGCTTCCGGGCAGACCTACCACGCTTTCGGCAACTTCGGGAGCAATCAGGGCAAATGGTACATCCAGACCGGAGCGTCCTATATCAACCGGGATCATTTCGATCTTTCGGACGATTTCACGCCCACGGGCGTGCAGGGAAGCGGCGAAAGGGTGAACTCCTATCAACGCGACTGGAAAGTCAACCTGAAGGTCGGGCTCACTCCGAACGAAACGGACGAGTATGCCATCAGCTACATCAATCAGAAGGCGGAGAAGGGGTCACCGCCTTATGCGGGGACCGATCCGAGCGAATGGGTCAGGTTCTGGCAATGGCCGAATTGGGACAAGGAGAGCCTGTATTTCAACTCGAACACGACCGTTTACGACAAAAGCTACGTGAAGACGAGGATTTACTGGGACCGTTTCGACAACGCGCTCTACGGCTTCGACGACGAGACCTATACGACTCAGGACAAAAAATCCAGTTTCAAAAGTCACTACGATGACTTCACCATCGGCTGTTCCGCGGAGGCCGGCACCCAACTCTTGCCGAGAAACTTTCTCAAGATGGCCATCCACCTCAAGGACGATGTTCACAGGGAGCACAACGAGGGGAATCCCCGCCAACGATTCGAGGATCGGATCATTTCCGTGGGTCTGGAAGACACCATCGATCTGACGAGCAAGTTCTATTCGATCATCGGAATCAGCTACGACAGGCTGGAGACGGTGGAGGCGGAGGACCTGGATTCCGCGACCGGGAGAATGCCGAATTTCCCGCTTAGCGCAACCGATGCATTCAACCCCCAGGGCGGGTTGTTCTACAAGGTCACCGACACGGGTACGGTCCATGCCGCGGTCGCGGCAAAATCGAGGCTTCCTTCCCTGAAGGACAAGTACTCTTACCGATTCGGCACCAGCGTGCCCAACCCGGACCTCAACGCGGAGCGATCCATCAACTATGAAATCGGGTACAAGGAAGTGCTGTTCAAAAGGATTACGGTCGAGGCTAACGTTTTCTACTCCGACGTCAGCGATTTCATACTCTTCAAAACGATTCCCGACCCCGACAATCCGGGCATGACCATCAACCAGAACCAGAACATCGGGAACATCCGTCAATACGGAGTGGAACTGGGCGTATCCGGTCAGATCCTGTCGTGTCTTAAGGGCGGGTTCAACTACACGCACATCCAGTACGACAACGAAGACTCGACGGACCGGCTGGTCAACATTCCGCACAACAAGGTGTTCGCCTACCTGCAATACTTCACGCCTCTCGACGGATTGAGTCTCGTCGGGTCCGTGGAGTACAACGGCAACCGGTACAGCTCCAGCGACGGCGTCCGCGTGGCGCAGGAGTATGCGCTGGTCAACACCAAGGCCATCTATGAAGTGTACAAGGGCCTTTCCATCGAAGGCGGTATCTACAACATCACCGATGAAGACTATGCCATCGACGAGGGGTTTCCCCTTGAGGGTCGCAACTACTTCGTGAACCTTCGATACAAGTTCTAGAGCCGTCTTCGGAGACGTTGTCGGCTCCAGGGGAATCACGTCGCGGGAGGAAGAAATGGAAAATGCGGACGCTGACTTTCAGAGGCTTCTCAATGAGGCGGTGAAATTTCATGGGCATCTGTGCGGCGGGCAGGTCATCGGTGTCAGGATGGCCATGGCCGGTTTGAGGGAACTCGGCATCAAGGAGCCCAGGGGAAAGGAGGGCAGGGACCTGGTCGTTTTCGTCGAAATCGACCGTTGCGCGACCGATGCCATCATATCCGTCACCGGGAGGACGCCGGGCAAGCGGAGCCTCAAGATGCTGGACTACGGGAAGATGGCGGCGACATTCGTCAACGTGGGAACCGGCAAGGCGGTGAGGATCAGCGTCCGGGCGGATTTGGACGAGAAGGTCCGGCGCATCGCCCGGGCGAATGAGACCGCGGAAAGTGAGGAAGCGGCATATCTTGCCGCTCTGGCCGCCATGCCGGAGGAGGAGGTTCTCAAAACCGGCCGGGTGATCGTCAACATCCGGCCGCGGGATCTTCCCGGCAAGCCCCTCAGCAGCGTGATCTGCGAACGCTGCGGTGAGGCGGTGAGGGACATGAGGGAGGTTTATCGATGGGGCAGAACCCTGTGCCGGCCGTGCGCCGACAGACAAACGTACTACGCCCTGGAAGACGGAAGACCCGCGACGGGTGCTTCGAGGACATCGCGCGGAAGGGTTCGGAAAGGGAGCGCATGATGCGTCTTTCGGAGATCGACTGGAACGAACTGTGGAAAGAGGCGCAAGCCAGAAAACACACGCCTCACCACGATTCGGAGTTCTGGAACAAAAGGGCGCCATCCTTTGCTAAACACGCATCCAGCAGCGGTTACGTCGAACAGTTCATGGCCATCCTCAAACCCGAGCCGCACTGGAGCGTCCTGGACATAGGTTGCGCGGCGGGCACGCTTGCCTTGCCGCTGGCGTCGATCGTCAGGTCGGTAACGGCCCTCGATCCTTCGACGACCATGCTTTCCCTGCTCGAAAACCGTTGCAGGGAACAGCGCGTCACCAATATTCGGATCGTCGAGGGCTGCTGGGAGGACGACTGGGATGAGCTCGGCATCGGCGTCCACGATGTCGCCATCGCGTCGCGCTCGCTCATCGTGGACGACCTGAGAGGCGCCGTTTCGAAGCTCGAAAGCCGCGCGAGGAAACGGGTATATCTTTCGACCCTGGTGGACAGCGGTCCATACGACCACCGGATCGTGGAAGCCGTGGGCCGCAGTTTCGATCACGGCGCCGATTACATCCTCGTCTACAACCTCCTGAGGCAAATGGGAATCTATGCGAACGTATCCTTTACCGTCAGCCGCGACGACAAGACCTTCCGGGACCTCGATGATGCCCTCGACTCGGTGCGCTGGATGATCTACGAGATGACCTCGACCGAGGAGAAAAGGCTCAGGCGCTATCTCGGACACCACCTCATCCGGGAGAACGGTCGCTGGAAGCTGCCGTACCGGCGGGTTGTCCGTTGGGCGGTGCTGTGGTGGGACAAGGAAGGGACCATACCCGGAGAGTGGTGCGCATGATCGAAAATCCCAGGAAGCAAATCGTCGAATCATTGCTCCTTCTGTTCCTGTCGGTCCTCATTTCGGTGCAGGCCGAAGGGAAGGAAATCGTCGACATGGCCGGGCGCAGGGTGATCGTGCCGGACCGCGTCACCAAGGTCTACGGAGCGTCTCCTCCGGCCACCTACCTGCTCTACGCGGTGGATCCGGCTCTCATCGCCGGCCTGAACTATCCGTTCAATCCTAAGGAGCGGACGTATCTGCGCCCCGACGTGGTTTCACTTCCCGTGATCGGGGGATGGTTCGGCCAGGGCCGGACCCCAAACCAGGAAACCCTGCTGAAGGTCAAACCCGACGTCATGGTCGCCTGGATGTGGAAGACAAAAGCCGCGAACGAGAAGATCGAACAGGTTGCGAGGCTTCTCGGCCTGCCCCTGGTTTATGTGAGATTGGACCACTTGGGCGAGTATTCGGAGGCCTTTCTTTTCATGGGGCGTCTTGTGGGCCGGGAGGAACGGAGCCGGAAATTGAGCGAATATGCGAAACGCACGCTGGCGGAGGTCGAGCCGGTCGTGGCTGCCGTTCCCCTGGGCAAGAGGGTTTCCGTCTACTACGCCGAAGCGCCGGACGGGCTGAGCACCGAGTGCGACGCATCCCCGCACACGGAGCTCATCAACCTCGCCGGGGGCGAAAACATTTACCGGTGCGCGCCCAAGGACGACTACGGCATGGAGAGAATCTCCATCGAACAGGTCATGCTTGCCGATCCCGAGGTGATCCTGGCCCAGGAGAAGGAGTGCGTCGATCGTGTCCGTTCCGATCCCGGCTGGAAGTCCATCCGCGCCGTAAAGAACGGGAGGGTCCATCTGATTCCCAGGGCGCCTTTCAACTGGTTCGACCGGCCCCCTTCGTTCATGCGTATTCTCGGGATCAAGTGGCTGACGAACCTTCTCTATCCTGACCGTTATCCTTTGGACCTCGTAAAAGAAACCAGGGAATTCTACCGCCTCTTTCTGAACGTCGAACTGGATGATGGAGCCCTGCGCGAGGTGCTGCATCAATGATGGACCGCCGCATCCTGTTCCCGTTGCTTCTAGTGCTGCTCGTTCTGACCGTGTTGACCTCCCTGGCGCTGGGCCGGTACCCCGTCGGCCCGAAGGAAATCATCCGTTTTCTGGCTCACGTCGTATTCGGGATAAGCGATCCGGACACCGGGGGGCTGGAGACTCTGAGAACGGTTCTCTTTCACATCAGGATTCCGCGCATCGTTGGCGCGATGCTTGTCGGGACCGCCCTCGCCGTCTCCGGCGCCGTCTTGCAGTCCGTGTTCATCAACCCCCTCGTTTCCCCCAGGCTGCTCGGGATTCTTGCCGGGGCATCCTTCGGGGCGGCGCTGGGGACTGTGCTGTCGCTCAGCTGGGTCGCGGTGCAGGCGATCTCTTCCATCTTCGGTATCGTGGCCGTTCTGGTTGCCGTGGGTCTTGCCGGGCTGTATCGCGGGGACAGGATACTCCTGCTGGTCCTGGGCGGCATCATCAGCACGGAGCTCTTCAATTCACTCTTCTTCCTGATGAAGTACCTGGCGGACCCCTACAACCAGCTTCCGATCATCACCTACTGGTTCATGGGGGGATTTGCGCTGGCGGACGCAAAGACCACGCTCGTCCTGTTCTTTCCCATCGTCGCGGGGGTTCTCGCTCTCCTGTTGCTTTCCCCATACCTCAACGTTTTGACCATGGGAGAAGAGGAAGCCCGGTCGCTGGGGGTCAATACGAAAGCGTTGCGCATGACGTTCATCCTCATCTCGACGGTTATCAGCAGTTTGACCGTCGCCGTGTGCGGAATGCTGGGGTGGGTAGGACTGGTGATTCCCCACATGGGCCGGATGCTCGTGGGACCGGACAACCGCGTTTTCCTGCCGGTCACCGCCGTTCTCGGCGCCATCTTCGTTCTCGTCGTCGACGACGTCTCCAGGCTGCTCTTCCAGGTGGAGACCCCCCTGGGAATCCTCACCGCGCTGTTCGGGGTTCCCGTTTTCGCCTTGATCCTGAGAAACGCAAGGAAAGGATGGGGCCAATGGAGCTGATACGGGCGGATGGAATCACCTTCGGCTATTCACGTTCACCGGTTTTGCACAACGTATCTCTTTCAGTTCGAAAAGGAGAGATCGTCTCTTTGCTGGGACCCAACGGCAGCGGCAAGTCGACCTTGCTGAAAGTGCTCCTCGGCCTGTACCGGCCCGGGAGCGGTTCCGTGCTGCTCGAGGGGAAGCCGATCTCCCGGATCGCCCCGAAAGAGCTGGCGAAGCGCGTCGCCTATGTTCCCCAGACGCACCGAATGGCCTTCGCCTACAGGGTCGTGGATGTCGTTCTCATGGGAAGGACGCCTCACAAGCCCTTCTTCTCCAGGTATTCCCGGCATGATATGGACATTGCGCTCCAGGCCTTGGAGCGGCTGTCCATTGGGCATCTGAAGGACCAGAGTTACACCGACATCAGCGGAGGGGAGCGCCAGTTGACCCTTATCGCGAGAGCCCTGGCCCAGGGCGCCGACATCCTGGTGATGGACGAGCCTGCGACCAGCCTCGACTTCGGGAACCAGGTGAGGCTGCTCGATCAGATAACCGGCCTCTCAAGACTCGGCTTCACTTTCGTCAAGTCCACCCATTTCCCGGATCACGCCATGTGGATCGCCGATCGGGTCGTGATGCTGAAAAAGGGTTCCGTTGTCGCCGACGGAAAACCGTGCGACGTGATGAACGACGAATCCGTGTGCCGGCTCTACAACACCGAGGTCAGCATACAGAAGGTGAACGGGACGCTGAGAACCTGCATGCCGCGCTCGTTGATAACGCGGAACCCGGGCGCGAGCAACGGGAGGGCACGGATATCCGCAAAGCCATGAGGAGCGTGGGAACCTACGAAAACGACCCTGGAACGCCGGCCGTTGCCGCGGGGAAGGAATGGTTTCAGGCGATGCTCCCAGGCGAGGATAAGAATGAACCCGGAGGGGACCTCTCGTTTCTGAGGCCGCGCGTGGCGCTCAAGGGTGACATCATCCTCGCCGCGGGGCTCGCGTTGGCGATACATGCGGCCGTGCCGGTCCTGGCCTTGCTTCTGCACCTCTATGGCCCGCCGGTTATGGAGCACCGGGATCCCTTCATCACGGTCACCCTTGTGGGCTCGTTCGGTGGAGGTCCCGGCTCCGGCAAAGTCCGAAACGGATCAGGGCCGGGGGATTCTCTCCCCGGGGCGGGTCCGCGGCCGCTCACGCCGGAGGTCGCCGGAGCCGCTCGCGATGAAACGCAGTCGCGCGAGCCCGCGGCGCAACTGTGCGCCGTGGAGTCGCCAAAGGAAATGAAACCCGAAGAGCACCGGCCTGAAGCGCCCCGCGAGCCCGCCGATCCCGTGAAGACGTGTGTCCTGTCGCCGGCCCCGCGCGAAATTCCCGCACGCAAAGACAGGAAGAAAACCGACGCCGCGCGAAAGCTGAAGCCGGTGCCGCCCGCCGGGGCTTCCGCCGTTCCCTCTCGTGCCGCCTCCGATGCAAACTCCGGCGAACCATCATCGACGGTCCGGGATGACGAAGCGCAGGGCGGCCATGCCCGGGGGGACGGCAGCGCGGGAAAAGCGGGTCATGGCGTCGGCGGTTTCCCGGGCGGGGGAGCTCTCAGGGGAGGAGGAACCGGTTCCGGCAGGTTCGAGCTCAAACAGGTGGACCAGGCTCCCCGCCCCATACGAAAGGTCGAACCGGAATATCCCCAGGCGGCGCGCCGAATGGGCGTCGGCGGCAGAGTGGATGTGCGGTTTCTCGTCAAAACGGATGGAAGCGTCGGCGAGGCCTCCGTTGTCCGGGCGGACCCCCCGGGGGTTTTCGAGCGAAACGCCCTGGAAGCCGTCGGCAAATGGAGGTTCAAGCCCGGCTGCCATCGGGGGGAAGCCGTGGCGACATGGGTCGTCCTGTCGGTGCACTTCAGGTTGTCGAAATGACGTACCGAAGGGTGAGGGCCGCATGCCATGCACTGTCGGCCGGTGGTGGAGGTGAAAAAAAAGAGCCGCAGGTTTCGTGCTTTCAGGCATGTTGAAATATGAGAACAATTCGTACAGAATGAATCGCATACGGAGGGTCATATGAATGCTGATGGGAATGGAACACACGACAAGCGGAACGGCGGCGGGGGGAACGGCGCGATCCGGATTACCGGAAGGGTTGCGCAACCCCTTCTGCTGGAGATGAAAGATCTCCAGGGCATGAACACGGAGGAAGTGACGGACTTGCCTGTAATATGCGGCAGTGGAACACCCAAGGGCCGCATCCGGAGCTGCCGGGGGGTGCTGCTCGAAGACGTGATCGGGAAAGCCGAGGTGATCAAGGAGGAACACAACGACACGAAGAAGATGTTGTTCATCGTCTCCGCCCGCGACGGCTTCAAGGTCGTGTTCTCCTGGCAGGAGATTTTCAACACGCCGATCGGCGGCGGAGTGATGATCCTGGTGGAAAGGGACGGCGAATCGCTGGTCGAAGAGGCAGGCCGGCTCGAGCTCATATCCGCCGAGGACTACTTTACCGGCTCCCGTTATGTGAAAGGGTTGAGCACGATCGAGGTGGTTCTGGTCCCGTGAGGGAGCGGCCGGAGGATGTTTGAGGTTTTGCCGCAAGGCGCGGGCGGGACATTGTCGGGAAAGGTGCGGCACGCGGTGGTCCGCCCGCCACGGCATTTCGCAACGGGATTCGATGGACCGTTGCGAAGAAGACCCGCCGCCCCCCTCCAACATGCCCGCCTCATTCATCCTCTCGAATCAGTGACGCGCGCTTCGATTGCCCGCGCCGGACCCGTTCCGGCGCGATTCTTCCTCGATTGTAGCTTCATCCGACGATGGGAAACCGGGCCGCCGGCGGGGAACAGGACCGCTCCCGGCTGCCTGGCCGACAAAGCACTTTGCACTTCTCCAGGGCAACGCCAACAGGTATACTATACATTACATTTTTGTAGCCTTTTGCATCCAAACCAAAGGATGAGGTGCCAGGGAGGTGTCCATGGGATCGGTCAAAGAACGGGTGGTCTGCAACCTCAAATCGGCCCGAAAAGCCAGGGGCTTGTCCCAGAGCGAATTGGCCGGGAGAGTGGGGGTCAAGCGGCAGGCGATTTATGACATGGAAAGCGGGCGGTATCTGCCCAACACCGCCCTGGCGCTCCACATCGCAAGAGAGCTCGGCTGCAGGGTCGAAGACCTGTTCGTTTTGGAGGAATCGGAAGAGGAACAACCCGTCACTCTGGTCGAGAAGGCGGGTGCGGCGAACCCCAGGGTTGCCGTGGCCAGCGTGCGCGAACGACTCGTGGCTTATCCTTTGGACGGCAAGTGGCTGTTGAGCGACGGATTCCACTCCGCGGACGGCCTGCTCCTGGCGGACGGCTGCAATGTTCGTCTTTTCCAGGGGCGCAGGGCGCTTGAGAAGAAGATATTCCTGTTCGGCTGCGATCCCGCATTCGCCATCTTGAGCGCGCATGCCTCCCGATGGATGGCGGATGCCTTCGTGCAATGCCGTTTTGCATCCAGTTACCTGGCACTGGCGAGGCTTTCCGCCGGGCACGCCCACATCGCGGGCACTCACATGCACAACCGGGAGTCGGTCGAATCCAACATGGTGCTGGCCAAGACGGCGCTGGCGGGTACGGGGGCCATGGTGATCGCCTTCTCGATTTTCGAGGAAGGTCTGATGGTTGCTGCTGGAAATCCGCTCGACATCCGGGATGTCGGCGACCTGGCTCGAAAGCGGATTCGATTCGTCAACCGCGAGCCTGGAGCCGCTTTGCGTTCTCTTCTTGACGAGCGCCTGATGCAGGTGGGGCTCACGGGCGAGGCCGTCGATGGTTACGACCGGCAGGGATCGAGCCACAACCAGTGCGCCCAGATGGTCGCTCTCGACATGGCCGATGCAGCCCTCGGGCTGCGAGCCGTCGCGGCCGCCCACGGACTGGGCTTCGTTCCCATCGAGTCCGTTCGTTGCGACCTGGTCATTCCCCACGATTTCCTGGATCTGCCGGCCGTCAAGATCCTGCTCGAAGTGATGCAGACGCGCGCCTTGCGGGAGGAATTAAGCGCCCTTCCCGGATACGGGTCTTCCTGCACCGGCAAAGTCATCGGACAGGTATGAAAAAGCTCCTGGGCCGCGAGTCTGGCCTGTTCCTCGAATTCCGATACGGCAAGCCGGTTCCCGAGCCTCAGAGAAGCGATTGGTAAAGGCGGGAAAACACACCGGGGGCGTGCAAATAGCCTGCCCATCGTACGATCGCGCGAGTCGTGCAAGGGGCGGGGTCCATCCATGCCCGCCTCGCCTTCCGCAGACCCCTTATTCCGCGATATTGAAAGCGAATCGGGATCAGTTCCCGCTCGCGGCGATGAACCGCCGCGCGAGCTCGGCCGCCTCGTCGTGGGCCGGGTGCGCAAAGCGGTGTTCGCCCAGGGAACGAACGGGCATGACGATCATGAGGGAATTGAGGATCCAAAGGGTTTGAGCTGATACGAGGTCTTCAAGGAAGGCGGGGCGCGGTTCGACGTTGTGTCCACGGGCGGCGAGCAAGTCCGAGACTCTCGCGATGGTGATGCCCGGAAGCCGGAACGGGCTGGAAGGTGTCCACCACCGCCCGTCGGTTCTTGCAAGGAGGGAACCGGCGGAAGTCTCCGCGACACGGCCTTCGGGATCGAGTATGAGCGCCTCGTCGGCTCCCGCATCCAGCGCGGCCTGCCTTGCGCACAGGAAATAGAGGTAGTTGAGGGTCTTCATGCCGGCAAGCGGCGGCGAGAACCCGCTCCGGAAGACATGCAGCCGGAAGCCTTCGGCGTAGAGGGGCGACGCGGGCGGAACGTATCTGCGCGCGGTGATGCAAAGCGTCGGGGCCGACGTCTCGGGCAGACCGGGCGCGAATCCGGCGCCGCGCGTGACGGTGATCCGCACCGACGCGACGGAGCGGCGCAACCCGGCGCGCTCCAGCAATTCCTGCACCACCTCGCCCCAGTTCGGCGCCGCCGCCGGCACGCCGATCCTCAACGCCGCCAGCGAGCGGTGCAGCCGTTCGAGATGGTCCCTCAGGTACAGCACGCGCCCGCACTCGGCGCGCATGGTCTCGAAAACCCCGTCCCCATAGAGGAACCCCCTGTCCAGGGGCGAGACGAAAGCTTCGCCCGCGGGCAGAAAGGAGCCGTTCAGCCAGACGATTCCGGGGTGTTCCGGGGACTGCGGGTTCATTGTTCGCCTTTCATGGAGGCCTCGATCAGCCGGAAAAGAGTCTGCCCCTTGTCCAGGGTTTCCTGGTATTCGTCCTCGGGCCGCGAATCGTGGACAATGCCTCCGCCCACCGAGAAACGGCACGTGCCGCGTTGGAAGATGCCGGTTCGTATCGCGATGTTCAGGTCGATGTTTCCGTGCCACCCCAGGTATCCGATGGAACCGGTGTATACGTGTCTCACGTGGGGTTCCAGTTCGTCAATGATTTCCATCGCGCGGATTTTCGGGCAACCGGTGACGGAGCCGCCCGGGAACACCGCCCGCAACAACTCTCCCGGGGTCAGTTCCGGCCTCGGCCGGCCAGTGACGATGGAGACCATGTGATGAACGTTTTGGTAGGATTCGAGCCGTTTGTGTTCCCGGACACGAATCGTCCGAGGCAGGCAGATCCGCCCGAGATCGTTGCGCAACAGATCCACGATCATGGAGAGTTCCGCGTCTTCCTTGCGGCTGGTGAGCAGGGCCGACTTCAGAGCCTCGTCTTCTTCGGGGGTGGCGCCCCGACGGGCCGTCCCCTTGATGGGGCGTGTTTCGATCCGCCCGTCGCGCTGGTACAGGAAGCGTTCCATGGAAGTGGACAGCACTTGATGGTCGCCGGCGTCGACGAAAGCGTAAAATGCTGCGGGATTTGCCTGATAGAGCGCTTCCCAGAGCAGGAAGGGATCACCGTCAAGCCTGAACTGGAACCGTTGCGAGAGGTTTGCCTGATAGATGTCCCCCTCCCCGATGTAGCGTCGGACTTTCTCCACCGCAAGCAGATAGGCTTCCCGGGAGAAATTGCTTCTGAGTCCGACCACGCGGAACCCGTTCTTCCGTTCCTTCGGTCCCGGAACCGGGGGAAGCCTGTCCAGGAAGGATTCGACAGGGTCGGGCGGCGACGCCCGGTCCGGCGGGCTTCGTTTGCCGGCGGGTGCCAGCGCGAGATGGTGCAGGCGCTTTTCGATCCGGTCGTGCACGAGAATGCGCCGGGGCCACATGAGCCAGATGTCGGGAAGGCCCAGGTCGTCACGGGCGGTCCGGGGCAGGCGTTCGATGGCGTTCTTGAGATCGTAGGCGAAGTAGCCGATCGCGCCTCCCGAGAATGGCCGGATCACCGAAGGAAACCCGGGCGGGAATCGTGCGAACAGCTCATCGAGCACGGCCAGCGGATCCCCGCGCCGCGACGTCGGGCCCGAAGGACTGTGCACGATGCAGCGCGCGCCTTTGCTTTTGAACAGGAGGAACGGGTCCCAGGCGGCGATGGAGTACCGGCTCTCGCCTTCCACCGGGACCTTCCCGCCGCTCAGCAGCACCACGCTGTCGGGTTGCGCCGCGCAGCGGCGTGCGACGGCAAGGAATTCAAGGTCGGAGACCGGAGTCTCCATGGCCCGGTAGCGGACCGGCTCCACGACGCGCACGGAATGAGTGGACGTTTTCATGCCGCCTCCCCGCGCCGGTCGGGATAGCCGATCGGCGTGTCGATCCTCGGGAACCGGTCGGTATCGGCGTCATCATCGGGCGCAATCCAACCGCGTCGCAGAGAAAGGAAATTCCGGATCAATTCCAGGCCGTGTTCGGTCATGAAGGATTCGGGATGGAATTGGACCCCGCACAGCGGCCAGGAACGGTGCCGGATGCCCATGAGGACCCGGTCTTCGGCATGGGCGACGGGGAGCAGGCAGTCCGATTGCAGTTCGACGCACAGCGAATGATAGCGCGCCGCCCAAAACGGGGAGGGGATGCCGGTGAAGATGCCCCGGCCCTCGTGAGCCACCCGCGAGCACTTGCCGTGCACGGGAACCGGCGCCTTGACCGTTTTTCCGCCGAAGACTTCGTTGATCACCTGCATACCGAGGCACACCCCGAGGATGGGGATCGTCGGACCGAACCGCTTCACCACGGCTTTGCTGATCCCCGCGTGGGCCGGGTTCCTTGGGCCCGGGGAAATGCAGATCCAGTCCGGGCGCAGCGCATCCATCCCGTCGAGCGTCACCCGGTCGTTACGGAACACCGATACCTCGATGTCGAATTCGAAGAAAAGCTGAACGAGGTTGAACGTAAAGGAATCATAATTGTCTATGACGACAAGGCGCATAGTCTCCTCCCGAATGCATCCCGGACAATAAAAAAGCCACCCCGACCGTTGGGTCTGGGTGGCTTGTGCCTGGCATAACCCTGAACATGCGGCTTTCATCCCGGATGCGCCGGTTCGCCGCGAGGTGTTCGCCGTCGCGCGAAGCCGGGCCTGGATGAAAACCGCTCAATTGTTAAATTACCCGCCTGCCGGGCCGTTTGTCAATAGCGGCGGCATCCGTTGCTGCAAGGCATGTATCCGGAATTCCCCTCTTGAGGGGCCATGACGGCATCAACTTTGGCCGAGGAAGGCGGCTTCGGCTGCCCGGGCAAGGCCGCCGACCTGTTGAAGGGACCGTCTCCGCGTCAGCGTTCGCCGAACAGCCTCACAAGCGGCCGATAGCACTCCTGGCCCGGCTCCGACCACCGCTCGATTCTCCCGATCGTCCCGGCCACTTTCACTCCGGAGAAACGTTCCACCGCTTCGATGTTTTCCGCGACCATTTGCTCCGGGGTTTCCGTGGGGCCGGAATCGATGAACACGATGCCGAGAGGGTCCAGCCTCCGGGCTTTCAGCGCCTCCACGGCAAGGATCGTGTGGTTGATGGTGCCGAGGCCGGCGCGTGCGGCAAGGATCGGCCTGGCGTTCAGCATGGCGATCAGATCGATCATCAGGACGTCTTCGGTCACCGGCACGAACAGCCCGCCGGCCCCTTCCAGCACGATGTGCGAATGGACGGATCTTTTCCGTTCCGCGTAAGCTGCGATTTTCCGGGGATCGATCGCTTCCGCCTCGTTTCCGGAGGCAAACCAGGGGGCCTTGGGACTCCTGAAACAGTATACGACCGAATCGCCCGGATCTTTGCCGGCCAGCGCCGGCACGTGCTCGTAGATGAACCGCGCGTCGCTGTCGCGGTCATGCGCGTCGGCGCATCCGGTCTGAATCGGCTTGAGGTAGAAAGGAGTCCTCCCTCTCATCAGGAAGAATCGCATCAGCAGGAGCGAAAGCACGGTCTTGCCCACTCCCGTGTCGGTTCCGGTGACGAAAATGCTACCGCGGTTCCGGTTGGGTTCTCGCATACACTCCTTTCAGCGCGTCGAGGAAGAAGCCCACATCCTCCTCCTTGTGCCGGGCCGTCATTCCGATCCGCAGGATGGCCCGCCCCATGGGCACGGTCGGGTACCTGGCCGGGAAGACGAACACGCCGCCCTCGAACAGGCCGCGCGAAACGGCGGCGGCCCGGGCTTCATCGCCGATTTCGACGACGATGATGTGCGCGTCTCCGCCCACATGGAATCCTTCGCCCCGCAGCGCTTCTCTCATGAGAAGGCTGATTCGGCGCAGACGGTCCCTTTCGGCCTCACTGTCGCCGAGGATTTCGAGCAGATCCAGGGCGGAAGCGGCGTGAGCTTCAGGAAGGGTGGTGGAATAGATCAAGGGCGAACAAAAATTGAACAGGTATTCCTTGTATCCCGCGGGCAGGAGCGCGAACGCTCCGAACAACCCGAGGGCCTTGCCGAATGTGCCGACCGCGACGTCCGCAACCGGGCGCGCGATGCCGCGTCCTTTTTCACCCAGGGCGCCAAACGCGTGAGCTTCATCGACGATGCACAGGAAGCCGTGCTCCCGCTTGATTTTCTTGATGCCCTCGACATCAAGAAAATCCCCGTCCATGCTGAACAGGGATTCGGTCACAACGCCCGCCTGGTCGCCCTTGCGGGCTTCCAACCGCTTGCGGAGGTGTGACATGGAATTGTGCCGGTAGCCGAGGAATTCCGCCTTGCTCAAGGCCATGCCCTTCACGCTGCTGGCGTGGATGTGCTTGTCGAAGATTACCGTGTCGCCCTGCGCGAACAGCGCTGAAATGACTCCCAGGTTGGCCTGGTAGCCGGAGGGAAAGAACAGGGCTTCGTCGTAGCCGAAATGGCGGGCGTAGGCTTCCTCCGCGCGGGATATCAGCGCGTAATGGCCGCAGACAAGCCGCGACGAGGAAGAGGATGTGCCGTAACGACGGAAGTTTGCGGCGACCTTTTCCCTCAGCTTCGGCGAAGCGCCGAGCCCCAGGTAGTCGTTGGAGGAGAAGTTCAGCACCTTCCGATTGCCGAAGAAGAGATACTTGCCGTCTCGGGCCGTCGCCTCCGGGGGATTCCGGTGAAGACCCGCCTGCCGCTGCATCAACAACCTTTGCCGGAGCCGTTCCGCAAACATGAAAACACCTCCCGGTAGTATTCGGCCAGAATTTCGCGTCGAAAAACCCGGTCGTACTCCATTGTCGCGAAGACGAATTCGCCTTCGATACGAGGCCCTTCTTCCGGAACAGCCTCCAGGCGGTAGGAGAACGCGGAGCCCCCTCGGCCGATCAATCGGCCCCGGAGTCGATAAGGGCCGTCCAGAGGCGGCCCGGACGCTTTCGAGAAATGCTTGAGGATGAGGAGAAAGGCGTGTCTGTCAAAACCGGTGACGAACCGCACATGGATCGCCCCCAGCTGAGCCAGGGCTTCAATGCCGAGAAACGGCGGCGAACGGACGAACCGCTTGAATCCTTCGATTCCGCGAGCATGCACGTCCGTGACGGCATCGATTAGGCGGAATCCGCGCAACCCGGAATTGAAAGCTAGTTTTCCCATTTGTTCACCACCAGGGCACAGTTCTGACCGCCGAATCCGAAGTTTTGGATCAGCATCGTGGAGACCGGCGTGGTCCGAGGCGCCAGGACGAAGTCGATGCCGGCGCGGCAGGGCTCTTCGAGGTTCCGGATCTCCGGCACGTACCCGTGTTCCATGCAGGCGAGCCCGACGGACAGCTCCACGGCCCCGCACGCCGCCGCGAGATGCCCGATGCGGGATTTCAAGGCAGTGACCATGGGGCGGTGTTCGCCGAACACGCGGGCGATGAGGTCGGCTTCCATGGCGTCGTTGAGGACGGTTCCGGTGCCGTGCGCGCAGACGACGTCGACCCGGGCAGGCGCCATGCCGGATTCATTCAGTGCCGAGCGCACGGCGGCTTCCGCCCAACGTCCCGACGGGTCGGGGGCCGTCATGTTGCACCCGTCCATGGATGCGCCGTAACCGCAAATTTCGGCGATGATCCGGGCGCCCCGGCTTCGGGCGTGTTCCAGGTTTTCCAGCACCACGAAGGCCCCCCCTTCGCCGGGCACAAAGCCCGCCCGGGTGGCGTTGAACGGGCCGTATTCTTCACCGCGGCCCGGTCCTCCGGTCCGGAGCGCCCGGGCTTTGCGGTATGCCAGGATCCCTCCGGGGCTCAGCCGCGAATCTCCGCCTCCGGCCAGCGCCAGGTCCAGGTCCCCGTGCCGGATCTTGCGGAAAGCTTCGCCAATGGCCTGAAGAGAGGCTGCGCACGCCGTTCCGATGGTGGCATTCTCGCCGTGGATGCCCGCGAGGTCGGCGATCACCGAAGCGGCGGTGTTGGGGAGAAACTTCAGAATCCAGAGCGCGGCCAGAGACTGGCTTTCCATTGCGCCACCCCTGATTTCCGGGAACTCGTTTCCAATGTCCAGGTTGGGGCCGGCGCCGACGAAGAGTCCGGCCCTCTCCCGCATGAGATCCGCCAGTTCCGCCTTCTTCACTGCGGCCATGGCCGACGCCACGCAAAACCGGGCGCCGCGGTTGAGGTACCTCGCGTTCCTGCAGCGCCCCGTGAATTTCCTGAAGTCAAATTCACGTTCGAGGGGAAAAGCCCACACCTCCCCTTCGAACCCGGTGGGCGCCATGACCGCCCCGCCGTCTTTGAGGCTGCGGACGATCTCGCCGGCGGAAAAGCCGAGAGCGGATACAACCCCGACTGATGAGATCACTACTCTGTTTGCCACGCAACCTCGCTTTCGGGTGCTCAAGACGAAGTGCCCGGAGCGAAAACACCGATCCGGAGTCCCCCCGGAGTCAAGTCCCGGAGCCTGTTCCCGCTAAATCTCCCTGTAGATCTCCGCCGCGCTTTTCCTCTCGATGAAGGGTGGCGTATCGTCGGGGAATCCCAACGTGACGAAACACCTGATGCGGATATCCTCGAGTCCGAGAGTCTTCTGCACGTCGGAAAGAAACAGCAGCGGAGCGGTGAGAATGCACGTTCCGAGTCCGAGGGCCCTGCCTTTGAGGAGAAATCCCTTGAGAGCCAATCCCAAAGTGATGTCGAGGTCCGTCTCGCCTCGGCGATCCGCCCGGAGGATTTTCGCTTCGGCGAGCCTCGAAGAGAATCCGGCGTGAACGGGAACGGTGCCGGCGGCAATGAGCACGGGCGCCCGGAACATGAATTCCGAGCAGCGAAAGCACGCGTTGACGAGGTTCCTGGTTTTCTTGGAGCCGCCTTCCGCCTCCACCCTTTGCAGAAGCTCCCGGCGAGCCCGCAGCACCTCCCCGTGCAGGGCTTCGAGAAGCCCCGGTGACACGATCCGGACAAACCTGACCGGCTGGCTGTTGGAAGGGGAAGGGGCTTTGGCCGCGCATTCGATCATCGCTTCGATCAAGCCGTTGGGGGGAACCTCGGCCCGGTATTTCCGGACACTTCTTCTCCCACTCGTGATTTCGTCCAGAAAGTCTCCCGGTTGGTTCATCGGCCGGACCCGAGACGCCAGGAGGTGTATGCGACAAGATCCTTTACCTTGAGTACCGGACCGCCGTCGAGGGTCGCCAGGACTTCGCCGATTCGGTCCCGGCCGAGGAACGGGAAACGCTCGCCGAGATGGACCGCCGCGTCCCCGCGACGTTCCGCCGCTTCGTTGAGGCAGGCTCTCAGCGTTCTGAGGAAAAGCTGATCGTCGTTGATTTCGATGCCGAACCTCGCGTTGAGCGCTACCGAAAGCTCGAGCTGATCGATGGATTCAGCGCCGAGGTCCCGCATGAGATAAGTCTCCGGCGTGACCTCCCCGGCGTCCACGTCGAGGATTTCCGTCAGTGATTCTCTGATACCCTGGAAAACATCCATGCGAATCGCCTCCCAACTCGTCATTTGCCGGCCGTCAGCCCGCCGTCCATGGTGATCGCCGTTGCGTTGAAGAATCGTGCATTGTCTGAAAGCAGAAACGTCACGGCATCAGCCACGTCTTCGCAGCTCAGGGCTTTGCCGAGGGGCATGCGCCCGATGAACGACTCGGCATGAGAGCGCATGTACTTCCTGCCCCGTCCGGCATCGACGTACCCCGGTCGCAGGATCACCGAGGTGATCCCGCGGCTGCCCAGTTCGAGGCCGACATTCCTGTAGAGCGCTTCCGAGGCCAATTTCGATGCCGCGTAGAATCCCTGTCCCGCGTTGGGCCTGGAGGCCGCGGCCGAGGAAATGAACACCAGCCGTCCCCGCTTCTTGCGCAGCATGACCCTGCAGGCCATCCTCAGCATTTCCGCCCGGAACGAAACGTTCTCGGCAAAGTAGCGTTGAACGAGCTCCGGGTCCGATGCGCCGATGAGCGTTTCCATGTGTCCATGGGCGAAGTCGACCAAAAAGTCCGGTCCTCCCTCGATCCCGCCGAATAGAAAGGAGATCGTGCGCCGATTGGCGAAGTCGATGCGTGCGGTGTCGAAACGCCCCGGAATGGCTGACAGAGAGGAAAGCACCCGCTGCGCTCCACGTTCGTCGCGGCAGGCCAGGATTGGGCGCAGCTCTTCGACGACGAGGCGCTCCGCCAGTTTGCCGGCCAGCTCGCAGCTGCCGCCCAGGATCAGTACGCGGTGACCGGAAAATCGGAGCTTCATCGCACCAGGACTCCGTTCGCCACCACCGAGTGGCCGTCGTGCAGAGTGCATTTCATTTCGTCCCCGGCGATCTCGATATGATACGAATACTCGCCCGGTTCGATGAACCTCCTGAACCTGAAGTTCCTGACGGCGCACGGCCCGCTGCAGAACTCCAGGCCCGCAGCCGCCAGAGTGAAGGCATGCACGATCATGCTTCCCGGAACGACGGGTCTGCCCGGGAAATGGTCTCCATAGATCCGGTCTTCGGGATCGAACACGAAAGTGCCTTCGAGAGACATGTGGTGGGAGCGGTTCGGCGGCATGTGCGGTCACCCCGGATTATGGTCCGGTCACGGCCCGGATCGAGTCGAACGTGATTTGGCAAAGTCGGTCGATCTCCTCGGCGGAAATGGCGAGCGGCGGCATGAGGACGATGACGTTGCCCAGCGGCCGGATGATGAGGCCGCGTTTTCGCGCTTCCAGGATCACCCGGTGACCGACTTTCTCCTCCGGCGCGAACGGCCGTCTGGAAGCACGGTCGGCCACCAGCTCGATGCCCGCCATGATCCCGATCCTTCGGATATCACCCACATGAGCGAGCGTTCGGAAAGACTCCAGCCGCTCGGCCATGTGTCGGGCGATCTCCCGAACGTGTTCCAGGACGCGCTCTTCCTCGAAGACCTCCAAGTTGGCGATCGCCGCCGCGCAGGCGAGGGGGTTCCCGGTATAGGTGTGCCCGTGGAAAAACGTTTTGAACTCCTCGTATCTTCCCAGAAATCCCGAATAGATTTTTTCGGTGGTGAGGGTGGCCGCCAACGGCAGATAGCCCCCCGAGATGCCCTTGGCCAGAGTCATCATGTCGGGCGCGACGTCCTCCACGTCGCAAGCGAACATGCTGCCCGTTTTTCCAAATCCCACCGCCACTTCATCCGCTATCATCAGGACATCGTATCGAGTGCAGAGCTCCCGCACTTTCCGCAGGAACCCCGGGGGATGGACCAGTATCCCCGCCGCGCCCTGGACCAGGGGTTCGATCACCAGGGCGCAGACCTCGCGCGCCCGGACTCGCATCAGGGCTTCCAGGCGGTTGATGCATTCGAGGCCGCAGGCGCAAGGAGAAAGGCCGAAAGGGCATCGGTAGCAATAGGGAGATTCGGCCTTGTGGGCAGTGAACAGCAGAGGGCTGTACTTCCTGTGAAAAATATCGATGCCCCCCACGCTTACCGAGCCGATCGTGTCCCCGTGATAGGCGTTCCGGAACGTGATGAACCCGGTTTTTTCATTGGTTTCGTCGGATTGCCGAGTGTACTGAAAAGCCATTTTCAGGGCGATCTCGACGGCGGTGGAACCATTGTCCGAATAGAATACGCGGGTCAGCCCGCGGGGGGCGATGGCGATCAGTTTTTCAGCCAGGCTGATTGCGGGAACGTTCGAAAGGCCAAGCAAGGTGGAATGGGCGACGCGATCCAACTGGTCCCTGACGGCGTTGTCCAGCTTCGCCTTGCGGTGCCCGTGCACATTGGTCCAGAGCGAAGCGACGCCATCAAGATACGCGTTGCCGTCGATGTCGAACAGTGTGCATCCGTTCCCCTTTTCGATGATGAGCGGCTCTTCCTCGGCGTATTCCTGCATCTGTGTGAACGGATGCCAGATATGTTGTTTGTCGTGAGCGGCCAGTCGGCTTCTTGCGGCATTGGAGATGACCATGGGCGACTCCCGTTGTTTGCTCCCGAAATGCATTGCGAACGGCACGGCCCGCAGAAGGGAACCCTGGCAGGGCCTCTGTTTCCTGAGGCTTTCAAGATTCCCGCCGATATGCTAACCTGCGGCATTCGGAATCCGCCTCGGGCCGCCGTGTTCAAGCAGGCCCGCGCAGCGGCGGACGACGACGTTAAAGCAGAACCGCCGCGCATTGTCAACTATATTTTCTTTATGAGTTTACAATAGAGGGCGCAAAAGTGGGGGCCCCGGTGAAGACCACAAGGGAAATGTTGCTCGAGCATTTGAAGCAAAGCGGCGGGAACTGGGTATCCGGCGCATGGCTGAGTCGTGAATTGGGGGTCAGCAGAGCGGCGGTCAACAAGCACGTGCGTCACCTGCAGAAGGTCGGCTACCCCATCGCCACATCCACCAGGAAAGGCTACCTCCTCGGCGGGCCGTTCGACCTCGTGCTGCCGGAGGAAATCCGGGACGGACTGCGGACCCGGATCTTCGGCGCCGGGGATATCGTCTACCTGGACGTGACGGATTCCACGAATCTGCGGGCAAAGGACCTGGCGGCGGGTGGAGCCTCCGAGGGGACCATCGTCATCGCGGAAATGCAGACGGCGGGGCGAGGGCGCAAGGGGAGGGGATGGTTTTCCCCACCGCGCCAGGGGATTTATGTTTCACTGATCCTTCGTCCGACCATGACTCCGAGCGAAGCCCCGGGGATCACGCTCATGACGGGTGTTGCGGCCGCCGAGGCGTTGCTTTCGCTCACGGACCTGGATGTCAGGATCAGGTGGCCCAACGACCTCATGGTGGGCGGGAGGAAAATCGCCGGGATCCTGACCGAGATCAGCACCGAAATGGATCGGATCGATCATGTGGTCGTGGGGCTCGGGGTCAATGTCAACAACGGTCACGAGGATCTTCATCCCCAGATCCGGGAGTCGGCAACCTCCGTTCTCATCGAAACCGGGCAGGTCCTGGCGAGGGCCGGGCTGATCCGGGCCATCCTCGAACATTTCGAAACGTCCTACGCAATGTTTTCGCAGAAGGGTTTCGAACCCTTCAGGCAGCGGTGGAAGGAGCTTTCAGGCATCATCGGGCGTTGTATCGTGGTGGAGATGATCGGCCGGACCCTGGCCGGCGAGGTGCTCGACATCGATCCCGAAGGGCTTCTGATACTCAGGGACGACGAGGGCCGCCGGCACAGGATCGTGTCGGGCGACGTGAGCGATCGGTCGGATGCATCGAGGCCGGCACGACGGGCTCGACGGCGGTCCTGATACAATTTTGCATTTAAAATGAGCGCATTGGGCGGGAGGGCATAAAGCCCTCCCTTTGTACGTCTGACGGGCACATCGGTCCGTAGGGACGGGGTTTATCCCCGCCCGCGTCACCTCCCGACGGGCAGGTGTTGCGTCATCTTGAACGCTCCTCGGTATGAAGGGCCGATCCACGGTCCGGCCCACTTGCCGCGGACACGCCCGCGGGTTCAGGCATCCGCGCTCAACCCGGTTTCGGCCGCCGCGGCTCGTTTCTTGCGCCACTGGATGGCGATTCCCGCCGCCAGTATGCCCAAACCGCCCAAGTCGGTGAGGGTTCCCGGATCGATCATCAGAAGACCTCCCGCGAAGAACCAAACCCTTTCGTACCAGGCCATGGGCGCTAGACAGAACCCGATCATGGACACTCCCGCTCCGAACATGCCCAAGGAGGCGGTGACCAGGTTTTGAACCAGGCCCAGGGGTGTGGTTCCGATGAGGAGCATGGCGGGGTTGTAGACGAAAATATAAGGCACGAGGAACGCACCGATGGCGAGCTTGGTCGCGGTGAACCCGGTCTTCATCGGATCCGATCTTGCAATGCCCGCTCCTGCATATGCAGCCAGGGCCACCGGCGGGGTGATGTCGGCGACGATTCCGAAATAGAAGACGAACATGTGGGCCGCCAGGGGAGGAACGTTGAGCATGATAAGGGAGGGAGCGGCGATGGTTGAGGTGATGATGTAGTTGGCGGTCGTCGGCGCTCCCATGCCGAGGATGAGGGAGGCAATCATCGTGAAGAAAAGGGTCGGCAGCAGGTGGCCGCCTGCAAGTTCGATAAGGCCGGTGGCCATCTTGAGGCCCAGGCCGGTGAGGGTCACCACTCCGATGATGATGCCCGCGGTGGCGCAGGCTGTGGCGACTCCTATGGCATTACGGGCTCCCGTTTCCAGGCTGTCCACGATTTCGCGAAGACTCATCCTTGTCGATTTCCTCAAAAATGACGCCAGGATACACATGCCAAGGCCCATCAGGGCGGCATAGAGGGGCGTGTATCCCACAACGAGAAAACCGATGATGGCCACCAGCGGCATGAAAAGATGGCCGCGTTCCGCCATGACGCGGGAGAACCGCGGGAGCTCGTCCCTGCTCATGCCGCGCAGCTTGCATCGCTTGGCCTCGAAATGCACCTCGATGAAAATCCCGGCAAAGTAAAGGCACGCGGGGATGGCCGCCGCCTTGGCGATTTCGAGGTAGGGGATGTTGAGGAACTCGGCCATGATAAAGGCCGCCGCTCCCATGACGGGCGGCATGATCTGGCCGCCGGTGGAGGCGGACGCTTCCACCGCCGCGGCGAATTCGGGCCGGTACCCGAGGCGCTTCATCATGGGGATGGTGAGACTCCCCGATTCCACGGTGTTGGCCACAGAGCTCCCTGAAACCATGCCTTCCAGCGCGCTACAGACCACGGCCACCTTGGCGGGCCCTCCGGAAGCCCATCCGGCCACTGCGTTGGAAACGTCGACGAAGAGCTGTCCCAGGCCCGACTTCTCCATGAACGAACCGAACAGGATGAACAGGAAGATGAATGTGGCGGAAACTCCCAGGGGAATCCCCATGATGCCTTCCGTGGTCAGGTACATGTGGGATGCGATCCGTTCGAGAGAATATCCGCGATGATTCAGAAAACCGGGGAAATAGGCTCCGAAGTAGGCATAGGCGAGGAAGGTCGAGGCGATGATGACGATGGGAAGCCCGACCACTCGCCGTGCCGCTTCAAGGGTCAGCAGGATGGCAAACCAGGAGACGATGAAATCGATGCGCTGATAGTCTCCGCCGGACTCCATCAGACGCGTATAGTTGATGGTAATGTAGAGACCGACCGCAACGGCGAAAGCGGTCAGCAGATAATTGTGCCAGGCCGGCTGATCGCTGGTCCTGGAGAGTCGGGCTGGAAACAGCAGGTAAACGAGAGCGAAGGTGAAGGAGAGGTGAACGGAACGCTGCAACTGCGCGGGAAGCAACCCGAAAGCCGCCGTATAGATCTGGAAGCAGGAGAAGGCGACCGCGATCCAATAGACGATCCAGCGCGGAATCCCGAAAAGCTTGCGCGCGTTGGATTCCCGGTCCACCTTTCGCATCAGTTCTTCGAGTTCTTCTCTGGAGACCTCTTCTTGGGCTTCCTGTATGGCGCCGGCGGGACACTCGGCCTGCGGGGGGCTGACAGCGTCTTTCTCGTGTTCGCTCACGGCACGCACCTGCCTTTCATTGCGCTGAAGAGGGAGTTGCTGCGAACCCTGAAGGAGAGAGCGCTCCCGGGCTCGGCGAGGTCGGCGAGCGGGATCTCCCGCCCCTTGATGCTCAGGATATGGTTCGCCACCCTGCCAACCCGCACGGTGATCTCGGGGACCTCGCGGTTCACGGTCCATTCGATCCAACCGTCGGGGAGAATGGTGAAAGTGCCTTCTTCATCGGGCGTCCCCGGCATCCCCGCGCCGAAGGAGTCATAACGGGACTTGACGATCACGATGCGGTCGCCCAGGACCCGTAGCGTGTCATAGACCGGTCGCCTGTTCACGGAATGGACAAAGGAAAGGACGAATTCATCGCCCTCGGCCACGCAAGCGCACCACTTCACCTCTCCGGTGCCGACCGCCGTGACTTCCAGGACCTTCGTCCATGGCCAGAAGAGCACGGCGCTCGCAATCCCCGCAAGAAGTAAGCCCAATCCGAGTCGAGGATGCATACGAGGTGAGTCGCGGCTCTCCCGGGAAGGTCGGCCCGTCCCGGGAAGGCCCACGGCTCGTGCTCCCTATTTCATGACGCCTTTTTCTTTGAAATACTTCACCGCTCCCGGGTGGAACGGGATGGACACACCCTTGACCGCCGTCTGCAGGCTCAGTTCCTTGCCCTTGGCGTGAGCCGCGGCCAGTTCCGGCTGGTTGTCGAACAGAGCCTTGGTCAGGTTGTAGACGACGTCCTCCTTGATCCCCGAATTTACGATGAGCACGGCGTTCACCGCAACGGTGTTCGCTTCGGGGACGTTCTTGTAGGTATTGGCAGGGACCTTCACGGGAGAGAGGAAAGGATACTTGGTCGTGATCTTCTTCAGCATATCGTCGGAAATGCTGAGGATCCGAATCTCGTTCTGGGTGCTGACGTCCATGATGCCCGGATTGGGAAGACCGGCCGTCACGAGGAACGCGTCGATATGCTTGTCCTTGAACTGTTCGGCGCTCTCGGAGAAGGAGAGATACTGGGCGTTGATGTCGCCTTTGGCCAGTCCGTGCACGTCGCAAAGCTGCCGGAAATTAGCCTCCGTTCCGCTGCCCGGGGCTCCCACGCCCATCTTCAATCCCTTGAGATCGGCGAAGGTCTTGACCGGCTTATCGGCGCGCACCACGACCTGGATGACCTCCGGATAGAGCACGGCAATGGCGGCCATGGCGGTGAGTTTTTCCTTGAACGGAGGCTCGGCCTTGAACGCGAAATCCAGGGTGTCGCTCTGGACCAGGGCGAGTTCCGCCTCCTTCTTGTTCACCAGCCGAACGTTTTCGGCGGAAGCCCCCGTGGTCTGTGCCGTGACGTTCATGCCGGGAATCTTCGAATTCCAGATCTTGGCCATGGAGCCCCCGAGCGGGTAGTAGGTCCCGGCGGTGCCTCCCGTGCCGAGAATCAGCCTAACGTCTTCAGCCTGCGCCGAGCAGAGGGTGCCCACAAAGACCAGGAGCAGAACGGATACGACGAGTAGTCTTTTCATCATGCCTCTCCTTCCATAGTGGTTTGTTCGTCAATGAATTGAAACCCTTGAGACAGGACTGATCGAAACGGAATGGGTTATATTAGATTAACGCGTATTTCGTGTCAACAACGGCCAAGGACCGGAACGGCGGGGAACGGATCATTGCCGACGATCCCGGCTGCGGAATAATACGAAGTTGCTTTCAAGATGGATCTTTCAAGCACAAAAGAGCGGGGGAATGATTCCCCCGCACCCCCCACGGAGCCGCGAAGCGGCGAGGGGGTGTGGGGGATACGTCCCCCACGCTTCTAGAGTATCATTTTGAACGCAAATCCGTATAAGGCGTCCGGTGGGGCAAAGGGCGCCACGCCGCCCGCCGCGGACATGCCGGAAAATCCGGAGCGGACGACCGCAAACGACGGATCGAAGGCGGGGCGGCGCTTCTTTGAAAAAACGTCATGTCCCGACACGTTCCTAGTGGCTCGCCTCGGCTCCCTTCTGATAGCTGCCGAGAAACTTGAAGAATTCGGTCTTGCTCATGAGCCCATCGAGGATGTGCCTGCGGCCGTCTTCCGTGACGTCGACCTCGAGATCCGCATAGAACAGGTACTCCCAGGGCCTGCTGTGGATGGGCCGGGATTCCAGCTTGACCAGGTTGATATTGTTCTCCGCGAAGATTCGCAGCGTCTCGAAGAGGGCGCCCGGCTTGTCGCTTACCGAATAGATCAGGGAGGACTTGTTCTTGGGCCCGGGCAGCGAATCGTTTTTCGAAATGACCACAAACCGGGTGAAATTCCGGGGATTGGTTTCGATGCCTTCCTTGAGCACCATCATCTGCCGGGTTTGAACCGCACCGACTCCGGCGATGGCGGCTTCTTTCGCATCGCCGGCTTCTTCCACCTTGCGCACGGCGGTAGCCGTGTCCTTGCACGCAATCTGGTCCCACCCGGGATGCTTGTCCAGGTACTCGCGGCACTGCTGGAATACCTGGGGATGCGAGTATACGCGTTCGATTCCCTCGATGGAGGAGTCCAGGTGTCCCAGGAGGTTGTGTTTGATCCGCAGGGTCAGTTCCCCGACGATCCTGATATCGTATTCGAGGAGCAGGTCGTAGTTCTCGTGAATGCTCCCGGTAAGGCTGTTCTCCACGGGGATGACGCCGAAGGCGGCCTGTTCGCCGGCCACGGAGTCGAAAACCTCCCTAAAGCATGCGCATTCCCGAATCGGGACCTCCGTCCCGAAGAACTGCAGACACGCCTTGTGCGAAAAGGAACCCGGGACGCCGCTGTAGACGACCATCGGCGCCGCCTTGCCTTTGCCCTTGCGAGGCTTCATGATGGCCGCCTTGTCGAGGTAGGCGTAATCGACCTGCTTTCCCACCACCGGGGCAATGACGTAGAGGTCGCGCATGAGCTGCTCGAACTGTTCGGGATAGAGGCTCTGGGGTCCGTCGGAGAGAGCCTTGTCGGGTTCCGTGTGAACCTCGATGATCAGTCCGTCGGCTCCCGCCGCGATGGACGCGCGGGCCATGGGACTGACCTTTTCCCGGATCCCCGTGGCGTGGCTCGGGTCCACGATGATCGGGAGATGGGTGAGTTTCTTGATGACCGGAACGGCCGTGAGGTCCAGGGTGTTTCGCGTGTAGCGCTCGAACGTCCGGATGCCCCGCTCGCACAAAATCACCTGGTCGTTTCCTTCGGAAAGCACGTACTCGGCCGACATGAGCCATTCCTCGATGGTCGCCGACAGCCCGCGCTTGAGGAGCACCGGCTTGCCGATTCGGCCGACCGACTTAAGGAGCTCGAAGTTCTGCATGTTGCGGGCGCCGACCTGGACGACGTCCACGTACTTCACCATGAGGTCGGCCTGGCTGGGGGAGGTGATCTCCGTGACCACTCCGAGGCCGGTTTCCTCCCGCACTTCACGCAGAATCTTCAAGCCCTCCTCACCCAGGCCCTGGAATGAGTAGGGCGAGGTGCGGGGCTTGAACGCACCACCCCGGAACAGGACCGCTCCGTGTTTGCGAACCGTGCGCGCGATATCCAGGGTCCTCTTCCGGTCTTCGACACCGCAGGGACCGGCGATCACCACCAGCCGGTCTCCGCCGATGGTGACGTCGCCAACCTTGATGACCGATGGGGCGGGATGCAACTCGCGGCTCACCAGCTTGTACGGCTTGGAGATGGGGACCGCCCGCTCCACCCCGGGCAGGGATTCATAAAAGGCCGTCTCCTTGTACATCGTGCCCACGACGCCCAGGATCTTCTCGTCCACGCCGGCGATCTCCTTCACCAAGTATCCCTCGGAGCGCAGGACGTCCTTGAGCTTTTCCATTTGTTCAGCGGTTGTTTTCTTTTTCAAAATGAGAATCACGGCAAATCCTCCATTGCATTTTGGGGTGTTCAAAACAAAAAAACCCCAAGGAAAATTCCTCGGGGTTTCAAATTTATGCCAACCCCGGGGGAGGTTCTTCTCCACCCGGGGTCTATTCAGGTATCAGTATCCCAGGTGGATGCTCCTAAAAAAGAAAAAGAAAAAGCCAAAAAAGGGCGCAGGAACCGGCCCTTCCCGCAGGCTTCCACCGGGTTCGAAACCATCTGTGCGTGACACGAAACTTCTCAACATCGGCATCCTTTCATCAGTAACCATCGGAGCTTAGATGCGCGGGGCGGTTTTGTCAATCCCAAATCCGACATCCCGCACGGCAAGAATAATGGGAAACAGCGTTTCTTTACAGCACACGATTCTCCGATGTTATTCGTTGCCTTTGTCGATCGGCGCAACGGGGGACGAACATTAAGGGAAGCACTCCGGTCCGTATCATATGCTCCCTCATTGCGACCGGAAGAGAGCATTCAGGGGTGTCGGAGCGGAGCCGGACGACAAGCGAACCGCGATGCGAGGCGGTCAGGAAGGGACTGCTGCAGGCCGTCCGCGATCCGCAAGGGCCTTGGCCCTGCCTGTGCCGACAAGGCAATCCCTGACGGATTCCCGCGGCATAATTCCCTGAAGAAGCTGGAGCGAAAGCCCGGAAGCCCGGACATGAGCAGTGTCCAGGACGTTTTAATATTTAATTAAGGTACTTCTCTTTGTGTTCCGAATATATAAGCGGTATACGAGGACCGTAATCTTTCTTATATACAATAACACGTTGAAATAGAAGGAAATTTCCGAAGCCGAAACGCCGGGGCGGCGAAATGCATTCCTGCAGCGGGGCGCCGCGGGGTCTTGCCGGCAATGCGATGGCTTGCGGTATCGAGGCCGTTCAGGGAAGCGGCAAGGGGCCGTTTTGTTTCAGGGACGGCGCAACGTGAGCGGCGTCGGATTTAATCTTTCTATTTGCGCTTCGCCTTGCGTGCCGGGGCGATCGACTGTCTGATAAGAAGTTGCGTGCAAGATGGATCTTTCAAGCACAAGAGAGCGGGGGAATGATTCCCCCGCACCCCCCAGGTTTCGGCCACACGCGCAAGCGCGTGAGGCCGAGTGCTCGGCGCTGTCGGCGACGGGCCGAAGGCCGTTGCCGTAGCGCCACACGGAGCCGCGAAGCGGCGAGGGGGTGTGGGGGATACGTCCCCCACGCTTTTAGAGTATCATTTTGAACGCAAATCCGTATGAGTGAGTCGGAGTCACTCCTGAATTTAATAATGCGTTGAAATAATGCTCAATACCGGGCGCGCCGAAGAGCTTGCGTAAATGCCGCGCTCCAGGGCGTTTGTGCGGAGCTGCGATTGTCGGGCTTTCGCGCGAGGCGTGGGTGTTCGTCCGATCTCGAGTTGAGCGGTCGGAACCCTGCGGGGCGTGAAGGATTTTTCGATTCCGGCCGGCAGGCTCCCGAATTTCGTCTGATTCCGACGGAGGTGCCGGAATTTTCGTGGTAGAGGCATTCCATGGTGGCGGGCGTTCCCGCGTGGTGGGAGGGGCGCCGTAGTTGATCTTGCGGCGCGCCCCCCCGTTGCACGCGACGAAACCATGATCGAAGGCCTCGTTTGTTTGTGCGGACTCTTGATCTCAAGCAGAGGAGCAAAGGAGGTATTCGTGTTCCCGGATATCGTTGTCGGTTCGTACCAACACTGGGTCGGCCTGTGCAGTTCGGTCTGCATTCGCGTGGTTTGTCGCCGTCGTGCCCGGGATTCCGTGCGCCGGCGCATCATTCCCTCAACTCGGTTTCTCATTCACACAGGAGGAGTATCATGATTCGGAAGGGTTTGTTGATCGTGGTGTTGTCATTCATGTCATGTGCGTTTCCGTCTCCGGGCTGGTCTCAGGAATACAAGCTGGGGATACAGGCGTTCAAAGGGGCCGACACGGCCATGAAAGAGTGGAAGGCGACCGCAGACTACCTGACGGCCAAGCTCGGCAAAACCTTCACGGTGGTGCCTTGTACAGACAGCGAACTGATGGATGGGGTCAAGCAGGGCAAGATTGACTTCTTTTATGCCAATCCCGCCATATTTGCGGAGATGAACAAGCAATACGGCGCACAGGTTTTGGTCACCATGGTCAAAGCCACCAGGACCCAGCCGACCGAATACCTGGCCGGCACCATCTTCACCCGCAAGGAAAGTCCCGTCAAAACGCTTGCGGATTTCAGAGGCAAGGAGTTCATGACGAGGGCGAAAAGCTCTTTTGCCGGGTGGATGGTCGCCAAGCGTCATTTCCTGGACAAGGGGATTGACCCGGAGAAGGAATTCAAGGCGATCAAAGAGGCCAAGTCAGTGGAGCACGTGGTCTACGCGGTGCTGAACGGTGTGGTTGAAGGCGGTGCCATAATGGCGGGCACCCTCGAGGAAATGGCTGCCGCCGGGAAGGTCAAGATGGCCGATTTCAGGGTGATCGACCAGGCCGCCGACAACTTCCCGTTCGTTCACACCACCCAACTCTACCCGGAATTCTGCATCGCGGCAGGGGCCAATACTCCTCCGGCGCTCAAGGCGGATGTCGCCCAGGTGCTCCAGGCCGTTACCCCGACGGACCCCGCGGCGGCCAACGCCAAGCTGAACGGATGGAAGAAGCCTCTGGACTATACGCCGGTCGTGGAATGCCTGACCATCGTAAAATACGGAGCGTTCGCAAGGAACTAGCAGCAATGAAGGGGGGGCCCGCTCATTTCTTCAGCGGAGCCCCCCTGACCTCCGTTCCGCCTCTCCCACCGTGTCGACGTCATGCTTCTGAATATCCGCAAACCCCTATGGAACCCCGCTTTCCTCGATAGCCTTCCCCCCGGCCGGCCGCAATCGCATTTCACCGGGAATCGGCCTCCGGATAAGTTACTGAATCCTGGTAGGGGTTCTTGCTGTCGAAGGCTTTCCCGAGTATCTCGATGGCTTTCTTGATTTCGTGCGGCTGGAGCTCGATCTCGCGGAAGAAAGCCTCGACCTCGTTCTTGGTGAGATGGACTCCCAGTTTCTTGAAAGAACCCCAGAGCATATCGGCCCTGCCCTGGAGCTTGTCCGCCGTCAAGCCGTCTTTCGGGCTCATGTTCACCAGGAAGGCCAGGCTGTGAAGGATATTCAGGGAGGTATGCCATCGCGCATCGAGGGCTTTCTCCATGGCTTCCATCGATCCGTAGGTCCCGAGCAGGTGTCCGGCAAACCGGGCGATGAACGCATCGTTCGTCGGTACCGCCTCCGAGAGCTTCGACCATGCGCCTTCCGTCAGCAGGGCGGAGACTTTCCGGTAGAAGTCCCCGGCATGCTTTTTCAGCAGCCTTTGCGTGAGAAGGAGGGACAGGATTTCAACGGTCCATTTCTTGAGCTTCTTCTTGTACCGGTCGACGAACAGCACGAGATCGCTGCCAAGGATCACCCAATAGGCGAGGGGATCCAGGACGGATGCGATGCCGAGGACGAACTCCACCTCCATGACGCTCAGCTTGCGGTCCCGGCGGGAAGGAGAAGGCCGGCCGTATTCCGCGGGATTCGGCCTGTTCACGAACCGGTTGAAATCCTCGTTGCTGGTGAGAAAGATCAGTCCTCCATGAAAATAGCACACCTCTGAATTGGTTTCACAGAGGACGGTGAGTGGGCCGTCGCTGGAAAGGCACGTCAGCCCGGCATTGTCGAATGGTTCGGGCGCCCCCGGTTCGGCCGCGGCCGCGGCCGCCTGGCGCTGCCGATCGATATGCCTCAGCAGATTCTGGATCTTGGCGTAAGTGACAATTCTGGAATTGGGAATGACGGAAGTCATTTTCATCGCCTCTTTCACCGGTCGGCCGGCTCGAGGAAGAGATCGCACAGTCCCGCGGATAAAGCTCCGGCCTGAATGCCAAACCTTACACCCCCGGCTTGACGGCGGCGCCGCGGACCGTCCAGATGCATACAACTTCTTCTCTGAAATGAATCGGTTGAGATTCTACGAGTCACTTCTCACGGCCGGTTTCAGTGGAGCCACGAATGGGCTGAAATGAAGACTGAAAGGTTCTCTTGGGAAACAACGTTCCGGAGTTGAAAGTTCTTAACATGGGAAACCTCCCCTGGCAACCCTGCTACCATATCCCACGCGGGGGACTTAGGCCAGCGGCTTTGCGTCCCACCCTTTCGGATGGTTTGCCCTTTACAGGTTAATCGGCTCGGAGCGCAAGAGCCTCCGAACATTACAATAATATGATTCGGCACAGCCGACAAGGGGCTTTAGCCGCCCCATGAAAAAGTCCGAAGCGAGGGCTGTTCGAACGGCGATTCTTGCCGGCCCCTCAGGCCCTCGCCCGGCCCATGTCGTGAACCGGGCAAATCGGCGCCTTTGACCTTTTTCTTGCGTTTTCCACAGGGATATTTGATGATTGGACGGGCTCCGAGCGTGGACCGGGAGCTTCTTCGGGCGCGGAACGTCAGGACGGGCCCGGACGGCCCGTGAGGAACATTGTTGCGGCCGAATGGCGGATCATGGTTTTTTGTTTTAAGATCAATGCCATATGGAGCGCCCGGCGACGGACGTTTCCCGTTGGGCGGGCGACGGTGAAGACGCCGGCGGCGCGCTCGCAACATGGTTACCACTTTCCGGAAAGAAAGGTTTTCAAGAATGAGTAAACCGATGCTCATTGCAAAGAGTTCCAAGAACGTCGAGTTCTGCCTGATCCCCCGCATGGCCAATCGGCACGGGCTGGTGGCCGGTGCTACGGGAACGGGCAAGACGGTAACCTTGCAGAGAATCGCCGAAACCTTGAGTCAAAACGGCGTCCCCGTCTTTCTGGCCGACGTGAAAGGGGACCTCGCCGGGATCAGCCGCAAGGGTGCGGAGCATCCCAAGATCATGGAGCGCGTCAAGCTGCTTTCTCTTTCCGATCATCGCTTCAGGGAATACCCGGTGGCGTTCTGGGATGTTTTCGGAAAGAGCGGTCACCCGGTGAGGGCGACGGTTTCCGACCTGGGGCCGCTGCTCATGGGCCGGCTCTTGAATCTCAATGAGGTGCAGACCGGTGTTTTGACGTTGATCTTCAAGATCGCGGACGATGATGGGCTGTTGCTCCTGGACCTGAAAGACATCCGGTCCATGGTTCAATTCGTGGGCGACAACTCCCGGGAATTCACCACCGAATACGGGACCATTTCCAAGGCCTCGGTGGGCGCCATCCAAAGAGGTTTGCTGGAACTGGAGTCGCAGGGGGGCGACCGGTTTTTCGGCGAACCGATGCTCGACATTTTCGATCTCATCCAAACGCATTCGGACGGAAGGGGAATCATCAACATACTGGCCGCGGATCAACTGATAACCCGGCCCAAAGTCTACGCAACCTTTCTGCTGTGGCTCCTGGCGGAGCTTTTTGAGCGCCTGCCGGAGGTGGGTGACCTGGAGAAGCCCCAGCTGGTTTTCTTTTTCGACGAGGCGCACCTGCTTTTCGAAGACGCCCCGCCGGCTCTGCTGGAAAAGATCGAACAGGTGGTGCGGCTGGTCCGTTCCAAGGGGGTCGGGGTCTACTTTGTCACGCAGAACCCGAGGGATGTTCCCGACAAGGTATTGGCCCAGTTGGGCAACCGTGTTCAGCACGCGTTGAGGGCTTTCACTCCCCAGGAGCAAAAAGCGGTCAGGAGCATGGCGCAGGCTTTCCGTCCGAACCCGCGACTCGACATCGAGAAGGTGATCACGGAGCTGGGCGTGGGAGAGGCCCTCGTTTCCTTCCTGGAGGAAAACGGGACCCCGGCGGTGGTCGAACGTGCATTCGTGTGTCCGCCCGAGAGCCGGGTGGGCGTCATCACGGCCGATGAACGAGACGCGATCGTTCGAAGCTCGATCCACTTCGGCAATTATGAGAAGACGGTCGACCGGGAATCGGCCTTTGAAATGATCCGGTCGCGGACCGAACGAAGAATCGAGGAAAGCCGGCAGGCAGGAGAGCAGCCGGAGGCCGGTTACCGGGCACCGGTTCCGGGGCGCAGGCCGGGACGTTCCAGCGACAGCGTCGTGGAAGCCTTTGCGAAGAGTACCTTGCGGGCCATCGGCAGTTCCATCGGCCGTCAGATCGTCCGCGGGGTGTTGGGTTCGATCCTGGGGGGGAGGAGATAGAAACCGGTTTCCTCTTCCGTTTCGGACAGCGGGCAGGCGTGGAAGCCCCCCTGACCCGCGAGCCGTTCTTCAAGCCTTTCCTTTCGAACCGCCCCGAAAACGAGAGGTCGACGAGACCCAGTTTCGGAAGGAAACCGGCTCTTTCCGGAGCGAACGGCCCTTCCGCCGGGCCGTCGGCAGAGTCGATTTGAATTTCAATCAGGGTACGGGGGCCTTGCCGGTCCCGCGTTACACGTTGCAGGTGATTAAACCTCGGACACGGGGGGCTTCGGGACGGTCCCGATCATCGCGGCCGCTCCCGAGCATGATCCGCCGCCTTGCCGGGGCGTCGAGGATGCCTGAAAGCGCGAAGACCGCCGCACGTTCAGCTCTTTAGAACCATCCTGTCGGGGTCGCACTGCGTTCGAAGGATATCGAGCTCATATTCGGTCGGGGCTTGTTCTTCGACCGCCCTGGTCAAATCGATCTTGAAACCGATCTCCTCCTGGACGGCTTCGGGGGTGAAGCCTGGATAGATGCTGTGGAGGTACATTTTCCTGGTTTCGGCGTCAAAGCGGAAAGTGGCTTTATCGGTGATCGCTTTTTCGGGGCCGCCCCCCGGCAGACCGGCTCTTTCCCGGGCCCCGGGTCCATTCAGAAAACCGGGCGTGGTCAGATAGTCGACCTTTTCCACGAACTTCCTTTTTCCCAACTCCATGAAGATCCAGAATCTGCCGGCCAGGCTTCCGATGTCGCAGCCCCCGCCGCTACCGCTGAAACGAACCTTGGGACGCCTGAATTCTCCTATGGCCGTGGAGTTGAGATTCCCATAGATGTCGATCTGGGCGGCGCCGAGTATGCTCAGGATGTTGCGCCCGGTGGTGCGGTTCTGGATGATGCCGAAGGATTCAGCCAGGCCGGCCAGGCGGATCGCTCCGTGCATGATTCGAGGATCGGCGAGGCTCAGGGGCATCTGCCCGAACTGAACGTCCACCGCGCCCGTCTCGAAAAATATGGAGGCCTGCGGCGCGGTTATCTTCTTGGCGGCTATCGCGGCGAGCGTGGCTATTCCCGTTCCGCACAAAATAATGTCGGAGTTCCTGACTCCGCGTGCCGCCGTGATCGCCATCACCTCTTGAAGGCTGTACTCAGCCATCGCTCACCTCCGGTTCAAGCGGGGATTGTATCCGACTTCCTCGTCGGCCCACAGGTTCTGCAGAGGGATCGCCTGTTTCCGGGACCTCAAAGGCCGCTTTTCGTCGCTTTGTGCGAATGCCCGGGGTGTTCACCGGACTGCCCGTCGCGGGTGGCCTGCTTTCTTACCGCCGGTTTTGGCTTGCTTTTTCACCGCTGCTGACAAACATATGCATTGGAAGCCCGCGACACTTGCAGGTCGGGAACGGGAGAGCACGGGTAAAGTGTCCGGCGGGAGTACGAGATGGTGAATTCGGGCAATGATCCGTCAGAGGATGTGACCTTTGGACTCGATTGCTTTTTCGCTTGAGCCGGGTGCGCCCTTCCGGCTTGACCTCACCGTATGGGTCCTGCGCCGCAGTGCGGTCAATGTCGTCGATCGCTGGGATGGAAACACGTATCGGCGGGTTCTGATCGTGCAGGAACAGCCGCTGGAAATAGAGGTCGCTCAGACAGGCCCCTCGGACAAGTCGCTTCTCCAGGTCACAGCCATCGGAGAGGCCATACCCCCCGACGCAAGAACCTTTGTGACATCTGCTCTCACACGAATGCTGGGGACCAGCGTTGACCTGGCCGAATTCCACCGGTTCGCGAAACGCCGGCCGAAGCTGGGCGCACTTGCCCGGCGCTTCGAAGGGGCCAGACCTCCACGATTCCCATCGATCTTTGAAGCCCTGGTCAATGCCCTGGCTTGCCAGCAGCTCAGTCTGACGGTGGGGATTCGGCTCCTCAATCGACTGGCCGAAAGGTATGGCCAATCCATTGAAAAGCAAGGCGTAGCCTTTCACGCTTTTCCCGATCCGCAAAACCTGGCGTTTCTGACTCCGGAGGCGTTGCGGGCCTTGGGGTTCAGCCATCAAAAAGCACGTGCCAACATTGAACTGTCATCGGCCATTGCCGAGAAACGGCTGATTCTCGACGAACTGGGGAATCTCGACAATGAAACGGCCGCGGATCGGTTGCCCAAACTCCGTGGTGTGGGCCGCTGGACCGCGGAATACGTGCTGCTGCGCGGGCTTGGGCGGCTCAACGTCTTTCCGGGGGATGACGTGGGGGCGCGCAACAACCTCCAACGCTGGTTGGGTCTGCCCGAAACCCTCGATTACCAGGGAGTGCGCGACTCCATTGCTGCGTGGAGCCCATACGGAGGACTCATCTATTTTCATCTGTTGCTGAAACGACTTGACGATGCCAGGTTTCCTGGATGGTCTCAAAAATAATGGGGAAAAAGATGATAGCAGTCAGGCGCGTTTACGAATCACCCCGGGCCGATGAGGGAGCCCGCTTTCTGGTGGAACGCTTATGGCCGCGCGGCATGAGGAAGGAATCACTCCACATGGACGCCTGGCTCAAGGATGTGGCCCCGAGCGATGCGCTGCGCCGCTGGTTCGGTCACGATCCAGCGAAGTGGATCGAGTTTCGGGAGCGTTACTTCGCCGAACTGGATGGAAAGCCTGACGCTATTCAACCAATCGTGGAGGCGGCCCGCAGGGGCAATGTCACTTTGCTCTACAGCGCTCATGACACGGAATACAACAACGCCGCGGCATTGAAGGAGTACCTGTCCAAACGCCTGCAACCAAGCCCATGAAAAGAGACTGTGCCTGCACGAGGGATTGTATTCGACCGTCTCGCACAGGCTACCGATCATTTGGAATAATTTTTCAAAGAACCGGAAATTGTAGTGCCAAGACCGATACAACACTCTATATCTTATTGAAATTAAATAGTAATAAAGTTACTGCCGTTAAACTTGAGCCATAGAGGAGAGGTGTCTTGACTTTTGCTTTTGTCCAAGGTTTTCGTATATGGTGGAAATCATCGCAGAGATTTTCGGCATGAAATCCCCTGGCGACTCCGGTGCCCCTGCCACATGGGCGATTATCCGACAAGGGCGCCGACCATTTCAGTCTCCGTCTCTGTTGAGTTGGTGGAGCGGGGGGAGCAAGAGAGTACGGATATTTATTTCTGTGTTAGAAAGACTTCCGTTGATGCTCTGTTCATCGTGTACGCCTTGCGCGCGTTGCCTTGCACTACGGTCATCAGGGCCACTGGTCGGACTCGGGTTGTTTGTGGCATGAGCCGCAGGCGGCGAGAGATGCCCGGCTGACTGCGAGGGAGAGCGCTCTCATGGGGGCGCATGGGTGCAGGCGGTGTGCCAGTGTCCAAGTCCCATCAAGCTGAAGTTTAACAGTATGAAAAAGTATTTTAGTAATTTTAATAAGTTACATCATCATAAACACGTTGTGGCACTACCGGATCATTCTTTTGAGTGATTAGAGTTCGCGAATGGTCGGAGGAAGCGCTACCCCGACCGCCTGGAAGACTTTGCCGCAGGTTCCCCGGCACTGGCTGCGTACGGCAAGTCGTTTGCCGTTTTCGTCAAGGATTGTGATGTGCAAGGCATCGAGGTCCTGCTTGATCTCAGCCCAGGCAAAAGTATGGCCGGCTTCTTCCAGTTTGCGGTGAAGGGCCTTTCTCAAGGCCAGCGCAAGGAAGCTGCAAAACACATGGCCACGGATCGTCTCGTCCATTTGGTGGAAAACCGGTCTGGTCTCAAAGGTCGATTTGAGGTCCCTGATAGTGTGCTCGACCTGCCAGAGTTCCTTGTACTTGAGCGCGCCACCTGCTCGGCGGAAAGGTCGGTGTTGGTCTTGAGCACCCACTTGCCGTCAAACCTGGATTCTTCCTCGACCTTGTCAAGATCGATGCACAAACTTTGCCGGTCCACCTTGAGGTATCTGCGGTCCCCCCTTGTTTCCAACCAGGCCCTTGGCCCCCCTCTGCAGTTGTTCCTTGAGGGATTCAACGATCGCGTCCCGATCCGCCGCGTCTTTTCGCGCCTGCCGGGAATTTACGCAGACAATGTAGCGGTTTTCTCCCACCCGTACTTCCTTGACTCTAAGGGGAGACGGGTCTTTGGAAGACTTTCCTTCGGGGTAAACTTCCCGGTATCTTCCCGCCCGAGACAGCACTTCTTCCTTGATTTCCTTTACGTTGCGCATCCTGGTTCCCAGGATGTAGGGGACCTTGCTCTCAGGCTTTTCCAACACCGTCAGCGTGTCCCGGCTGATCATGCCGCGGTCCGCCACCATGCTAAACCGGCTCACCTGGAATCGCGTGCGGATGCGCTCGATCACGGGAACCAGGGTCTTCACATCCGCGGTGTTGCCCGGCCACATCTCGCAGCAAAGCGGCATGCCGTTTTCATCCAGAACAACCCCCACGATCATTTGCCGAAGATCGGGGTGATGATCCTTGCTGAACCCCCTCTCCCCGAGACTCTCGCCTCCCGATCCCTCAAAATAGAGGGAAGTGGTATCGAAAAACACCAGATCAAGACCGCTGAAAAGATGGCGGTTGTGCAGGAACATCACCTCCTCGATGACGTCCTTGGTGCATCGGGGAGAAAAAGGAGAGGGAGACGCCTGATCTTCGATTTCTTCTCCGAGCAAGGCCATGGCCCTGTAAAGATGATCAAGGGACAATTCCTCAACCCCCTCTACGGCATAGTCCCTTCGCCACCTGTCGCAGGACCGGTCCGAGCCGCTCACCATGAGTCGATTCATCACGGCAAGGAAAATCGCCCGTTCCACATCGAAGAAAAAGAGTCTTCCGGACAGAACGTGCTCAAGGACTTTGAGGATTCCAAGGTCCCGCCACAACCGTTCAAAGATCAAAGAAGGCCCGATCTTTTTGGTTTCGCCACACAGATCGGAATGACCGGACAAGACCAGAAGAACCTTGTCGGAGTATCGGGAAAGCGACCTTACCAGGGTCTCGACGCCACCCTTCTCATTGATCTGGTCCAGGCGCCCGATGGTGCCGATCACCCGCTGGACCACTTTTCCCTCGATCTTGCGATTTTCAACGATCTGCAGGTACTGGTTCTTGCCGGATTTTTTAACTCGAGCAAACACGGGAGTCCCTCCTCATTGAGACACTCCCATAATACGGCCAATAGCATCTTAAAATCAGGCATAAAATACGATAGTTGTGGCACTACCTTTTCGTGTTTTTCAAAAACCGACCCAGCATTCATGCGGGTTTACAGCCCGCGAATGCCTGGTCACTGTTAAATTTTAGTTAAAGATTTGCTATATATTGCAATATCGTAGGTTTGCTGCCTGGTACTGAACACCGGGAACTCAATTTCAGGCAGTCTTTAGGTTCGGCTTGGAGAGGGCAGCACCTTCAGGCGGGCGGGCAGCCATCAGCGAAACCAAGAACCTGCGGAACCAAGTGCTTGCGAGCTCGAAGCCTGACCGGGATGCTAGACTCACTCAATATGGTCGGCGTCCATTTTCCGAAGGAAACGGGGCTTGCAATATCTGCGAGGACCGAAGGCGGCCGGGTCGGGTAGAAGCCGGTGATCCATTCGTCTCACCAGCCCGGGGGCACACGGGGCACCTCTCGGTCGGAGATGCGGCTGCAAGAGCCCTTGCCCGTTATGCCGTACCGGGAATCCTTGCCGCCGCGTCGGCAATACCAGCTGCACGGCAATGGAATCGAAAATTTACCCTTTGTGGGAACTGAAATATTACGGTCCTTCCGGGAAATGAGTACCCGCATTCTCAGAGCAAGATACTCACTGACCGGATGAACCTTCTTACGGGCACCTTTTGTAAGTCAGGGTTCCGGCCCAGTAATTACTAGAATGGAACGCACCTCCCACAGTGCCAAAGTCGTTTTCAATCGACCAAAATGTTCCATTGAGCGTCGTAGGGTTGAGTACAATCCGCGTAATACCTGCCAAGCGATCAGCGGAACTGTCGATCAGCGTTGTAGCCAGGTTGAGGTAGATCTTCGTGCCAATCCGCGCGCCAGTACCCATCATGATCATAGGGTTCTGGGTTGGGGTGGATATCGTTCCGTGCACGGCGAAGGTGGTCGTGTCCAACGCCTTGATGTGCAGTTTCATGGTGGTAGTCTCATTTACGGGGCCATCCTCAGTCCGCGTAATCTTTACCGTCCAGCACTTATCTCCGCTGAAACTCAGTACTGCCCAGGCAGTTCCGACCCCTGAAACCAACCAAATGGCAATAATCAGTAATACGGACTTTCTCCAATGATATCGCATGAATCCTCCTTGAAGTCTTGGGTTGGTCTTATATCGGGTTCTGTTCGAAAAACGGGTCTTCCGGAATAAGTATCTGCATTCTCAGGTACACGTCATCCGGATGAACCAATTTTATCCCATTCGGTGTGGAAGCTGGAACGCATTATTCCCCTTTGGCGGGTGTACTGTGCCGCAGTGAAAAACCTCTCACGAGCTCAATAGACAGGAAAGCCCTTACCAAAGGCGAGAACCGGGGAAAGCAAGGTTTACATTTTGCACGATTATTCATAGATTGCAAAGGCTATTTTGCGGCGCAGCAGATAGGCGAAAGGGCAAACCGTCGTTGGATTTTCCTGGAAATGAGTGTGATTACAACATATTGAAACCACGGCGCTCTTCGGTTGAATCTTGGCACATCTTTTCCGTAAATGGGACGGCGGTCTTAAGAACACCCTGCCGCGGCGCTCGCCGGGGTACTGGAGCGGGGAGCACCGGTGACGCGGGAAGGATGTCGAGCAATGAAAGGCAAACAGGGGGCGATGTACAGCGACTGCCGAGTTGCTTGATACCGTGACCGTGAATGATTAATTTCATGAGCAAAATAAATTGACATCCGTCTCCGGTCCCGCTCAATCCTTGTGGACGGTTTCCGATCTCACTGGTTGCTCAGCAATCTGATCTGTGGCAAGTCGATTCATCATTATCAACCACCCCGGGCGCACTCGGTAGTCGATGGAATTATGACGCCACGTGCTGTTTCGATCTCGAATATTGGGGTTGTCAATGATTTCCCGTATGCCTGATCCTGGTTCCCCCTGGAGGTAGGACTGTCCTATGGACGAATGCGCCAAGCCATCAGGCTTTGCCGAGGCTGCACAACTTCTCCGGTACAGCCCACCCTCTCCGGACACCGGGATTCGGCAAGTGGGGGCATCTCTTCGAGCAGTTCCCCGGATCTGCGGGGGTATCCGTTTTCAAGCCGGAAGCCACGACGGTTTGCCCGACCAAACAAAAGGAGGACAGCCATGTTCTTATCTTTGCGCACAGCGCCTCTCGCATTGATTCTTGCCGTTGCGGCCAGTGCCTTTATCAGCCTTTCGGCGCAGGCCGGCGATCCTCTGAATGGGAAGTGGGAGCTCAATCTCGAGAAGTCGAAATTCACCAACATTCCAGCACCGAAGAGCGAGATTCGAACGTACGAAGTGACCGGCCGGCAGGAGAAAATGATCATGGAAAGAGTCAATGCCAAGGGGGAGGCGGTCACGAGCGAGTTCATAGCCAACCGCGACGGCCGTGACTATCCGCAGACAGGCAAGTCGCTCTACGATTCCATTTCTATTTCGCCTGTTGACGCTTTTACGGCGAACTATACGCACAAGAAAGCCGGGAAATTGGTGGGTGACGGTACGCGGGTGATTTCCAGCGATGGGAAAACGATGACTATTTCGTTTAAAGGGACCGACCCGAAGGGACAACCGGTAGAGGCCACCTTTTTCTTTGACAAGCGATAGCCGCAGCGAGAGACCTCAGGACACGGAAGGGCATCGAAGGCAGAGCTCGTTCAGCATGTTGCCGCGCCCGCGGGTCCGCACGGGGCGGTTTCCGGAGCCTGCCGAGCCCCATTGGCCTTCTGATTGCCATCCGATAAGGGGAGATGAGGGGAAGCATGTGATCACTTGCTCCGCCGTGCAGCAAATCCGAAGGAAGGAGCATGACGGGAGCAAGCTGCGGGGCATCGACAGCTCGCCGTGTTGCTGCTCTTTCCACCCGTCTCCGTTGGCGGCCCGTCGTCAATCCGCTTCGCTTGGGCCGAGACCCTGGTCGACTCGAACGTGACCACCGCTTTGAGCCGCCTCCGAGGGGCTGCGGTCGGGCCCCTCATCCGCGGCTCTTGCGGTTTGGTCCGTTTGGAGCGATAATCATTCGCCGAATTGGAACCCTGACTACAAATCGCTCATCGGAAGCCATTTGCGGGGTGAAGCCCATTGCAGATAACGACTCCGTGGACTCGAGTCGGGGTCCGCAGAGGAGACAACCATGACGCGCCCCAACATTCGCGGCACTGGTCGACACCTCCATCACCGGCCCCGTCGCAGCAACGACAATGACGATCTGCCGGTCCCCTATGCCGCCGCAATCGCCGTTTCCCGCGCCGAGATCCTGAAGGAACTGGCCGGGAGTGAGAGCAAGACGACAGCGGTCTCCGTCGCCCTCGTGGATAGTGAGCGCCTCCTGTGGGCCGAGGCGTTCGGATCGATCGGCCGGACCCATGCCGCAGTGCCTACCACTGAAACCCTCTTTTGCATCGCTTCCTGCAGCAAGGTGATTGCCGCGGTCGCCGCGATGATCTTGGTCGATCGAGGGATGGTGGAACTCGATGCCCCGTTGGTTCGCTACGTGAACCATTTCCGCATGGCCGACGACGAACCGTGGCGTGACATCACCGTGCGGATGCTGCTCAACCACTCGTCCGGACACCCCGGTATCCATCTCCCCAACGTCCTCACCGTTGTGCCGTTCCACGGTTCGCCGCCCAGGTTCGGGACATGCTGGCCAACGAGCGCCTCAAGCACGCGCCGGGGGAGATGGCGGTGTACGGCAACGACGGCTTTATGCTGGTCGAGCTCCTGGTCACCGCGGTCACCGGTCAGCCATACACCGAGTTTGTCGAGCAGGAAATCCTGGAACCGCTGGGGATGGATCACAGTCGCTTCGCCCTGGAACCCTTTGCCCCCGGTAGCTTTGCCCCCGCGCTGGATGAAGCGGGGCGGCCCGAGCCGCAGGAATACACCAACATCTATTCCAGCGGCCTCTTCTCGACACCGAGCGATCTCGGGCGCCTGGCGATGATGTTCCTCAATGGTGGCCGCCGGGGGGGCCGGCGCGTTCTCTCCGTAGCAGCCGTGGCCGAGATGGGTCGGGACCAGACCGTGAGCCTGGCGTTCAACCCGATCGCGGATCATCATGTCCACTTTGGTCTCGGGTGGGACGGCGCACACCAAGGGGGCTGGCGGCGGCGGGGGTGACGGGATGGCACAAGGCGGGCGACGCCGATCACTATCACAGCTATTTCGTCGTCGCCCCCGACGAGCGCCTCGCGGTCGCGGTCATGGTCACTAACGGCGTGGGAATTGGGAGCATCGCGGTTTCCGTGGCCGAGCGGATCCTGCTCCACGTCCTGGCCGGGCGGGGGAGCATCGACCGGGTACCTGCGCCCCTGGAACCGTCCGCTCGCCCGGTCATCCCGGTCGGTGACGGGGAGCCGGCAGCCGTCACCGGCATCTACGCCGGCAGCTATGGCGTGCAACGGCTGGATGTCCGTGCCGATCGTACTCTGACCCTCTCGAACTTCGTCGACGGTCGCTGGTCCCCCGCTCTCGAAGGACTCAGGTTCCGTCGGGATGGTCGCCTCATGGCCGACAGCCGTCCCGGCAGGACATACCGCGTGCGTGTGGCAGCCGGCCGGCGTTATCTTGCCGTGCGTATCCCCTTCGGGAGGGGGCACTACCACATGGAACTCCCTGTCGGCCATGACCTCCACTCCGGCGGGCACCTGTCGGCCCGGTGGCAGGCGCGCGTCGGCAAACGCTGGCTGACGGCCAATGAACCGCACAGCGCCTTTCTGGCTCTGGGGCGGCAGCCCCCCGTGATCGGCCTGGTGGAGGTCGAGGGTCTGGAGGGGTACATTGCCGTAGCGCTCCGTTCAGTAGGATTGGACTTGGTACAGGTGGTCGATCCGCGGGAAAGTGATCACGTCGCCCGTATGTGTCTCAAGATTCCCATCGACAACGGCTGGGGGCTCAGCGATCTGGTGATCGAGGAGCGTGGGGGGGAGGAATGGGCCTCTGGTGCGTCACCCGGTACCGCCCGCTGGAGACCGTCCCCTCTCTTGGGTCGGGGACCGGCACGGTGACGATCGGCCCCGAAGGGCTGGGCGAGTGGTTCCGGTGGCTGGCGACTTCAGCTCTGAGCGTGACCGTCGCACGTTCGTGGTATCTCTACAACGCGGGATTCGGTCTCAAGGACTGGGGCATGGGAGATGCGACAGTTGTCCGTGCGGTCGAGGATGGCGCCTACCTGCTCCTGTACGGCGCGCCGGACACCACGGTCACGCTGCCGATGCAGGCATGGGAAACGCGGGGGGGGGAAAGGCGGAACTTTCACCACGGGTCCGCCGGGAACCGGCGACATGGGACACGCGGGGGGCATGCAAAAAGAGCCACAATGGAAAGAGGCCCCTTTCCCTCGAAAGAAATGGGCGGAAGCAATCGAATACACATGCTCGAAGAGGAGGCCGGATGCAGGTCGCAATTCTGGGGTACGGGTCGCGCGGCGACATTCAGCCTGTGCTGGTGGTGGCGGATGCCTTGAAACGCCGCGGACACGGGGTCCGGCTCACCGTCAACGTGAACTCCGCGGACTGGGCGAAGCGCAGCGGCATCGACATTCTTCCCATGTATCCGGACGCCGAGGCTTTCTTGAAGTCGCCGGGAGGAAAACAGCTGCTGGCCAAAGGCAAATCGTCGACGCTGTTTCGCGAGCTTGCCGCCCTGGAGGAGCGGCACAACGACGACATCATCCGGGTCTGTCGTGAAGCCTGTCGCGGAGCTGACCTTGTGTGCTCGACGATCGTGACCGTCTTTCGCGGCGCCGGCCTCGCAGAGGCGCTCGGCGCGCCGCACGTGTGCCTCGCCACCCTTCCGATGTTCAGAACCGCGAGCTTCGCGAGCTACCTGCTGCCGATCCGCAATTACCACGCCGGCCGGCTCAACCGGCTGAGCTGGGACCTGTACATCGCGGCATATTGGCTTGGGCAACGACGCGTGTTCAACGCCACGCGTCGGGCGCTGGGGCTGCCGGAATGGAAACATCGCCCACGCGTGGAGGACGGTGCCTTCATCCACATGTACAGCAAGCATGTGCTCCCGATTCCGGACGATGTGCCCCGGTCGCACAGTCAGGGCGGTTACGCGACCATGTCGGAGGAGCTTCGCGAGCGGCTGGGGGAGAGGGCTCTCCCGCCCGGACTCGATGAATGGCTGGCTGCGGGACCTCCTCCCGTCTTTTTTGGATTCGGCAGCCTGCCCGTGCTGGACCCGGCAGCGGTGCTGCGCGACGTCGTTCGGCTGTGCGAAAAACATTCGATCCGCGCGCTCGTGGGGGCGGGTTGGACCGAGTATGCCCGGGGCGCGCTGCCCGAGACGATGTTCATCGCGCCTGCGTTCGATCACGATCGCGTCCTGCCGCGCTGTCGTGCCGCTGTTCATCACGGTGGCGCCTGAACCACGGCCGCATCGCTGCGCGCGGGATTGCCGACCCTCGTCTGCTCGCTCTTCAGCGATCAGCCGCTCTGGGGGCGGCGCATCGAGCAGCTCGGAGCAGGAACGACATTTCCGTTCCGGAAGCTCGAGCCGAAACGTCTGTCCGCCGCGCTCGGCGTCCTGTTGCGGCCGGAAGTCGCTGAGCGTGCGCGCCGGATCGGGCAGGCGCTGAGCACCGAGAACGGAACGGAGCAGATTGCTGATCTGGTGGAGCGGTTCGCGCAAAGCCAAGGCATCTGCGTCGCCGTGCGCGCCGCAGGTGTGAGCGCAAGTTAGTGCTTAAGTTCTTAGATAATCGCGATGAAGCGAGGGCTTAAAACCTTACATTAAGCCATTTCACATATGAAGTTCTCTTTGGCAATTAAGCACTAAAGTACTTGTGCGATCGTGAAAACTACCAGGATCCATGTTCAGATAAGTTACACCCTATAGGTTTACACCGTTGCCATGTGTATATTCTTAATTGACCAGCCCGTATGATTCTCAAATCTCCGGTTATTTTGTTAGTCATTTAGGAATTCGAAATGAGGTTACGAGTACACTTATTAATTCTTCTGGTCTTTTCACTATTCTCAGCATCTGGCCATGCCGCCGACTGCGCCAAAGGAACACGGAGTAGTCTTCAATTGAGTCGAGTCAATGTTTCCTTCGTGCCCCGGCATGGCCAAAGTCTCGGCAAAACAAGCCTTGTCCTGCGTTCTGAACCGGGCGGTGAAATACTCTTAAGCAAAGAATACGAAGGCAACTGGATCTGTATCGGTTTCAATAAAACAAACAAAACCTATATCATGGGAGGTATCCTGGAGCGCGGAGCCTGGCTTCCGCTGTGTTCCATTCATAAGGATTTACCTAGCCCGCATTATTCACGAGGGTTGGCGAGAAAGCTCTCGAATGAGTCCATCATGAGAGACGGACATAGATTTTTCGGTAGTCCGTCCAGTTAAGAGGCACTGGAATCGGTCCCGAAAAGTGTGTTTCGGTTATCACTGGAAACTCCTGTTTCGAAAAAACCAGGCTCTTCCGGGAAATGAGTACCTGCAAGGTTGCGAAAAAAGAATGGACATGGCAAGAACCCTGTTGTTTGACGCCAATCGAACAACGAAGGGGGTTCCTCAGCCATGTCCACGTCCATACTCTACC